>Ga0233424_10000002_pt1 | contig 887895 bp, 715 predicted proteins | sample Watercolumn_Towu_FD_181011 | JGI IMG/M metagenome (GOLD analysis project Ga0233424, IMG submission 181011) | Freshwater microbial communities from Lake Towuti, South Sulawesi, Indonesia - Watercolumn_Towuti2014_125_MG | ecosystem: Environmental > Aquatic > Freshwater > Lake | place... | reverse complement strand
CTCGACCTGTTCGGGCTCAGCAGCAATGCGCTGTTCACCAAGAGCCGCGGCATCGGCACGATTCTGAACGACGATTGAGCGGTATTTCTCGCGTAGCCGAATTCGCCAGAATTCGGGTCTCCTCCAGTGCACCCGAACTCTTGGCGAGTTCGGCTACTCGCTAACGCCCGCGGATAGCGAACGCTGTCCGCGGGCGCGGCAGTTTTCGTCTTCCTTGGCGTCGTCGTACTGCCCAAATGCGTTCATGGCGCCGCCGGAACTCGGTAAGCGCGCCGCGCTCAACCTTCGGGGTTGTCGAGCAGCTCCTTGAGTCGCGGTGCCAGTTCGGGCGGCACTCGGTCGCACCAGGTGGGATCCACGAGTTCGACGTCGATCATGTCGCGCAGATGCATTCGGTCCTTGTCGCGGAATGCTATGAGTTTCATCCGCACGAGCGCGTCCAGGTTCAGCGTCCGGTGGCGGTCGATCTCGATTGCTTCGGAGACGTCCGGGGCCGCCACCGGGTCGTCGGGCCGTACCTTCTCGCCGGCGAAAATCACGTGGACGGCGTCGCGCGCCTTGGCGTCCGCGCCGTCGAGAAACATGTCGATGCCGCGCACGTGGCGTTGCTTGAACCCCGCCGCTTCCATGGCGGCAACCGCGGCCGGCCAGTCCGCGCGCCGCAACAGAATGTCCACATCGCGCGTGGTGCGGACCGCGGCCTCGTCCGCCTGCGCTACCCAGGCCCGAACCGCGTTGCCCCCGATGATTGCATATGGGATGCCCGCTTGCTCCAGGGCGGTTGCCGTACGCTCCAGCCGCTGTTGAATCTTTTCCACGGCGCGCTCCATTCTGTCCCAAAGTGCCTGGCCCGTGAGATGAAACTGAACCATGAGTCTGCTCGCTTCCTGAAGGAGGCGGTTCTTCCAGCCTTGGCGACCCGCATCCTCCATTGTACAAGCGCCGCCGCACCGATTCACCTTGACCGTTTTGCACTCGTCCGCCTACGACCAGCCGGTGACGATGTCCTACCGCACCGTGGACGGCACCGCGAAGACCAGCGACAAAAACTACGTCGCCAAGTCCGGCACGCTGACCTTCGCCCCCGGCGAGACGACCAAGACCATCACCATCGAAGTCAAGGGCGACAGCAAGAAGGAGGCCGGCGAGACGTTCTACCTCGACCTGTTCGGCCTCAGCAGCAACGCGCTGTTCACCAAGAACCGCGACGTTGGCACGATTCTGAACGACGATTGAGCGGTATTTCTCGCGTAGCCGAATTCGCCAGAATTCGGGTCTCCTCCAGTGCACCCGAACTCTTGGCGAGTTCGGCTACTCGCTAACGCCCGCGGATTGCGAACGCTGTCCGCGGGCGCGGCACCCGATCCCGTGCCGATTAACCGGTTTTTCCGGAGATAATCTCAATTCCTGCTTGACTCGCACTTATGGGCCGTTTACACTCAGCGATGTTGGTGGCTCAAGTCTTTGCATGATGTCGTTATCTCAGTGTCTTGCAGTATTCTTTTTCCTTTCCTCTGAGGTGGCCCATGGTCTCTCTCCGCCGGGCGTTCACACTCATCGAACTGCTCGTAGTCATTGCCATTATTGCGATTCTTATCGGACTACTGTTGCCGGCCGTGCAAAAAGTCCGCGAGGCGGCGGCCCGCTCGACCTGCCAGAACAACTTGAAGCAACTCGGCCTTGCGGCCCACAATTACGAAAGCGCTTTCTTGGTGCTGCCGCCAGGCTGGCTGGGCCCGATTCCTAATGAAACCACCGGCAGCGCCAACAACGTGCAGTGGGTCGGCGTGTTGGCGTTCCTCCTACCCTACATCGAACAAGAAAACGTCTACCGCGGTTTGCAGGTCGTCTGGCCGCTCGAACAGCTGGGCCCTGCCTGGTACACCAATACCACGAATTGGACGTTGGCCCACACGCGGATCAAGATTCTCCTGTGCCCGTCCGACGATCCAAACAGTGCTATTCTGGGTGTCGGCGTAAATGGGCACTTCTTCAACATGGCATCGGCGCCGTTCTACAACTATCGAGCCGACACTTATCCGAACTCGGTCGCCGGAAATCTGGGCCGCACCAGCTATGGCGGGATATCGGGCACGTTTGGCGCCGGGACCTACGCCCCATTTTCAACTTTTGAAGGTGTGTTTTCCAATCGGTCGAAAAACAAGATCGCCAATATCTACGACGGATCGAGCAACACGCTGATGTTCGGCGAATCGCTAGGCGGGTTAATCAACAACGTTCGTCAATACAGCGCCAGTTGGTTCTTCCCAGGCCTGCCTACTGTCGGCGGCATCAGCTTCAACAACCCGTTGTGGTTCCAATACAGCAGCCGGCACACGTCCATCGTGCAGTTCTGCTTTGCAGACGGGTCGGTGCGAGCGCTGCGTGAGGGCAATTCCGCCTGGCCGCTTTCGGGGCCGCAACCTTCGGGATGGATCGTGTTCCAATCGATGGCTGGAATTCGTGACGGTATGCAATTGGATCGATCCGGTTTCGAGTACTAACTACGGCAAATCGTTGATGGGACTCGCACTGACGGGTCCCCGTTTTCCTGTTTTCGGGAAGGGTAGCCTCATGCGACTACTTCTGGCAATCTTGCCGGCAATCATCCTATCCACGTTAAGCGGTTGTAATGATACCCGCGCCAATTCGACACCGACGACAACGATTGAGGCGCCCAAAGAACCGCCGCAGCCAATCGGCGGAATGGGCAGATAGTCGCAAATGTGCACCGAGTAGGTCTTCAGCCGAATGGAGATTCGAGCGCCCGGCTGATCGCACTCTATGTATTTCGTGTGTCGAGCAAAACTGAGACTGAGCCTATCGACTCGACGACAGTCCAATTTCTGCAACTACATGTAGTATTCATTTGACCACTAATTCGGTAGGCGAATCCAACCTTACCGAGCGTCGTGGCGTGCCTGTGGCATTGCCGTTCCGTCGCTGCCGGGATATATTTGCCCGTTCTACAGCAGCGTTGAAGGATCGGCGAAACGCGTCGGAGAAAGCAGGAAAGTCGGGCAAGATATGCAGTTTCAGCTGCTGGATGAGATTGTTTCCTTCGTACCAGGGAAGGAATTGCGTGGCAGGAAGCGCCTGACGCTTGCCGAAGAGTATCTGGCCGATCACTTTCCCGGTTTTCCGATCATGCCGGGAGTGCTCCAGCTGCACTGCCTGATCGAAGCGGGCAGTTGGTTGCTTCGGCTAACCGACGATTTTCGCTATAGCGTGATCGCGCTTCGCGAAGTGAAGATCGTCAAATACGGCGCGTTGATGCAGCCCGGGAAGACACTCGACGTTGCCGTCGAACTTTCCAGCCGTAGCGACGCAACCGCGGTATTACAAGGCGTGGGTGAAACTGGCGGCGTGCAGACGGTTAACGCCAAGTTCACTTTGCATTGCCGGAACCTTGTTGAACGCGACCTGGCTTTCGCCGGCCGGGACGCGCAACTGGTGAAACACTTGCGCGACGTATATGTACTGTTGTCAGGTGCGATGCGGCCTGCCGCAAGCGTCGGGCACTGAGGACTTCGATGCTGCTCAAGGATCAGGTAGCGTTGGTGACGGGTGGAAGCCGCGGCATCGGTCGAGGCATCGTCAAAGCATTTGCCCGTGAAGGCGCCAAAGTGGCGTTCGTTTATCGAAGCAAACAAGCCGAAGCCGAATCGCTGGTTCAGGAAATCACGGCTGCCGGCGGCGCTGCAATTGCGATTCAGGGCGATGTGGCCGACCCTGCCGTGCCGCCGGCCACGATCGCGAAAGTCCAACAAGCGTTTGGAGGCCGGCTGGACATCCTGGTCAACAATGCCGGCGTTATTCGCGACACGCTGTTTGTGCGAATGTCGGAAGAAGATTGGCGCACCGTGCTGAGCACGAATCTCGATGGCGCTTTTCGCTTTTGCAAAGTAGCAGCGGACCTGATGGTGTTCAAACAGCGCTATGGCAGGATCATCAATATTTCCAGCGTGGCGGCGGAACATGTGAACGCGGGGCAGACCAATTACGCTGCTAGCAAGGGCGCCATCAATTCGTTTACGAAAGCGTTGGCGACCGAGGTTGCGGGACGAAACGTCACAGTTAACGCCGTCGCTCCGGGGTTTATCGAAACCGACATGAGCGAAGCGGTTCGAAACAAGGCGGGCGACCTGGTCAAAAAGATGATACCGGCAAAGCGACTGGGACAGCCGGAAGACATTGCGGCCGTGGCCGTGTTTCTGGCTAGCGCTGCCGCATCGTATGTGACCGGACAAGTGATTACGGTGGACGGCGGCTTAAGCCTTGGCACGCCTGCGCTCTAACGCCGGGTTGGCGCGGCAAAGCGATCCTGTGAACTTTTTTTAGAAAGGGACCCTGGCATGACGCAGGAAGAGATTTACAAAAAAGTCGCGAACACGCTCGTGGAAGCCCTCAACGTCGATGAAGAAGAGATTCAGCGCGGCTCGCGCCTCCAAGCGGACTTGGGCGCAGAGTCCATCGACTTCCTGGACATCGTTTTCCGGCTTGAGCGAGAGTTTGGAATCAAGATTCCTCGCGGCGAGCTCTTTCCGGAATCGATCTTCCAGGGCGACCCGGACATGGTGCAAAACGGTAAAGTCACCACGAAGGGACTCAGTGAATTGCGTCAACGGATGCCCTACGCCGATCTGAAGCGATTCGAGTCGAATCCCGACGTCGCGGCGATCAGCGATTTGTTCACGGTGGAACTGATCACCAAGTACGTGGAAGGCAAGTTGAGAAGCGGTAACTGAGAAAGCCTCTCTGACTTGGATTGCACGAAATGCGCTGGATCTGGATTGATCGGTTTGTCGAATTTCGCCGAGCCGAGCGAGCAGTTGCCGTAAAACAATGGAGCCTGGCAGAGGACCTGTTCGCCTGCCACTTTCCCGGCTACCCGATCGTGCCCGCCTGCTTGTTGCTCGAAGGATTGGCGCAGACCGGCGGCATTCTGGTGGGCGAGGCAAATGACTTTCGCGAAAAAGTGGTGTTGGCGAAAATCGCTCGCGCCAAGTTTCAGCGCGAAGTGATGGCAGGCGAAGAGATTTCCTTGCAGGCGGACGTTTTGTACATTCGCCAGGAAGGCGCTGCCATACAAGGTCGCGTTTGCTGCGGCGATGAATTGATCGGCGAGGCGGAAATCACTTTCGCTCATCTGGATCAGTCGCGATCGCAGCAGATATTCGGCGATCGGAATTTTGTGTTCAGCGGCGAGTTGAAGAACCTGTTGCAGCAGTCGAACATGGCCCCGGCAACTTCGCCCTGACTGGGCCGCGCTGAACATTCGGCGATCATGGTTTTTGGGTACTTTCATGGCCACGTCGTCCCGGCGCGTCGTCATCACCGGCATGGGCGCGTTGACTCCCATCGGCTCCGATTTGGCTGCGATTTGGCAGGCACTTTGCGACGGCCGTAGCGGCGTCGCGCCATTTCGCGCTTTCGACGTCAGCCGGCTGCCGTGCCGCATCGGCGGTGAAGTACCCGATTTTTCTCCTCGCAAAGCCCTCAATCGCGCCGATCCGCGTGAAAATGCCGCACTCAAGGGCATGAAGATGATGGCGCGCACCATCCAGCTTGCGCTGGTTGCGTCGAAGTTCGCCATGGCCGACGCTCACGCTGCGCCCGGAGCGATTGAGCCATCGCGGTTCGGCCTCGAGTTCGGCGCTACGATGATCTCCGTCGAAGTCGATGACCTGATGGAAGCTTCGCGTTTGAGTTCAACAGGCGCCGTCGGCCAGGTTGATTTGAAGGTATGGGGCCGCGAGGGCATTCCGAAGATTGAACCGCTGTGGATGTTGAAATTCCTTCCGAATATGCCGGCGTGCCACATATCGATCTTGCATGATGCACAAGGCCCCAGCAACACGATCACAGAAGGCGAAGTCGCAGGCCTCATGGCGATTTCCGAAGCCGTTCGAATCTTGCGCCGAAACGACGCCGACTTCTTCCTGACTGGGGCGTCTGACAGCAAGATGTCCCTGCTGTCGATGTCGCGGCATTCGCTGTTCTTGTCGCTGACCAAACGCAATGACGATCCACAAAGAGCCGTCAGACCGTTCGACCGCCAACGCGACGGCACCGTGATCGGCGAAGGCACCGGCATTCTTGCAGTCGAGTCGCTCGAACATGCACAGAAGCGGGGAGCCCGCATTCGGGCGGAGATCGTCGGGCATGGAGGCGCTTTCGACGTGCGCCGCGACGGAACGGGCCTAGCCACGGCCATTCGCGCTGCACTGCAACTAGCAAACATCGCGCCGGGCGATGTGGATTTCATCAGTGCACACGCGTTAGGCGATCCGGAACTCGATCGCATCGAAGCACGGGCCATCGCCCAAGTGTTCGGCGTCGGAGAATCAGCGCCTGTTGTATTTGCCACCAAGGGCTGGACAGGTTATCTCGGCGCCGCAGCCGGGCCCATCGAACTGGTATTCACGTTGCTGGCGATGGAGCATGGTCAACTGCCGGGCAGCATCAACTGTGAAAACCTCGACCCCGAATGCCCGGTGCGCGTGCATACCGGCGGCTTACGGCCCATTCAAAAACCGTATGTTTTGAAGGTAGGCTATACCGACATGGGTCAGTGCGCCGCAATCGTTCTGCGTCGCTTCGACAAATAGACCAAGGCACTGTTGCGGTGTTCTCCAAAAGTTGTTCGTCATGAATACACATCGTCGTCGCGTGGTTGTTACAGGCAAAGGCGCCATCACGCCCCTGGGCCACAATGTCGAACAGCTGTACGACGCTCAGATTCACGGCAGAAGCGGCATCGCGTGGATTCGCAACTTCGAGGCATCGACCTTTCCGACTCGATTCGCCGCCGAAGTGAAGGATTTTCGCCTCAGCGATCATTTGCCGAACGCGGATCGCTGGAGGCATGCCGGCCCGAACACGCACTTCGCCCTGGTCGCGGCTAAGGAAGCGATTGCGGACGCAGCGATTCCCGCAGGCATCGACCGCACGCGATTCGGCGTCTACCTGGGCAACGGCGACGGGTCCAACGATTTCCCGAACCTGATCTCCGCCATCGCTCGCGCCGCCAAACCGCCGGAGACTCGCACCAATCCAAATGAATTCTTCGACGCGGCGCTGACTTCATTTCAACCGGGCCATGAATACGAATTGGAAATGCACACGACCGCGGGCCGGCTCGCGCAGATCCATGATCTGCCCGGACCGAACTACACCTGCCAGACCGCGTGTGCCGCATCCAGCCAGGCAATCGGCGAAGCCACCGAGATTATCCGCTCCGGCGAAGCCGATCTGATATTGTCCGGCGGCGCCCACAGCATGATTCATCCGTTCGGCGTCACAGGATTCAATCTGCTCACGGCGCTATCCACCAACAACGATGCGCCGACTCGCGCGTCGCGGCCCTTTGACCTGAACCGCGACGGCTTTGTTCTCGGCGAGGGCGCCGGCATCGTCGTCCTCGAAGAACTGGAACATGCCAAGCGCCGCGGTGCGAAGATCTATGCCGAAATCGCCGGCTACGGCACCACTGCCGACGCATATCGCGTTACCGATAGCCACCCCGACGGCCGGGGCGCCATCGCCTGCATCCAGATGGCGTTGAGGGACAGCGGCTTGCCGCCGACGGCAATCGGCTACATCAACGCTCACGGAACCAGCACGCAGGTCAACGATCGCGTCGAGACGCTGGCGATCAAGAAGGTGCTTGGCGAACACGCATATCGCACCCCGGTGTCCAGCAACAAGAGCATGATGGGGCACTTGATTTCAGCAGCCGGCGTGGTCGAGCTGATCATCAGCGTGATGTGCTTGCAGAAGCACATTCTGCCGCCGACGATCAATTACGAAACGCCGGACCCGGAATGTGATCTCGACTACATTCCCAACGTAGCCCGCGAAAAGCGCGTCGAGCACATCTTGAGCAACAGCTTTGGATTCGGCGGACAGAATATCTCGTTGGTCATTAGCCGCTTCAAGGATTGAGAGCGAGGGCCTCCTGCCGTGACCTGGATTTGGATCGGCATCGGCTTCCTGTTGCTGCTGCCGATTGCCAGCGCGCTCTTTTTGATCATCCTGCACCATTTCCTTCGCATCCAATACATACCGATCATCGAGCGAATCTTCCAAGAGCCGCCGATCTTCCTTGTGCCTCGCGGCCAGCCCCGAGCCGACGCCGAAGATGTGATCATAACGGCGTCGGACGGCATCAAGTTGTGCGGTTGCTACCTCAAGGCCAAGGTGGGGCCGCGGCGCGGCGTGATCCTATTCGGGCTGGAATTCGGATCGAATCGCTGGTCGTGCAGTCCATACTGCGACCACCTTCTTGTCGCTGGTTATGATGTATTCACCTGTGAATTTCGCAACCAGGGCGATAGCGAACGAGAACCAGGCCCTGAGCCGCTTCAATGGTTGACCGACCGCGACCTGCGAGACGCTCAAGCGGCCATCGCTTATCTCAAAGCGCGGCCGGATGCCGACCCGCGCGGCATCGGACTCTTCGGCATCAGCAAGGGCGCCGGCGCGTACTTGTATGCCGCAGCCGAAGAGCCCTATGTCCGCTGTGCGGTCACCGACGGCATGTTCGCGGCGTACTCGACGAGCCTGCCGTACATGCGCTATTGGGTGACGATTTACAGCAAGAAGTATTTCATTCAGGGCTTACTGCCGTCGTGGTACTACGGCACGTTGGCGACCATCGCGATGCGAAAGATCGGCAAGCAGCGCGGCGTGACCTATCTGCACTTGGAGTCGGCGTTGCCTTGCTTCCGCAGGCCGCTGCTCATGATCCACGGCGGGCTGGACAACTATATTCGTCCGGACATGTCGCTGTCGCTCTACGAGCGTGCCCGGCAACCAAAGGAATTCTGGCTCATCCCGAAAGCGAATCACAATCGCGGCCTGGAAATCGCCGGCGACGAATACCGCACGCGCGTGCAAGCGTTCTTTGACAAACACCTTGCGGAAGCCGCAGCCCAGGCTACGTGAGGCGTGCACGGTGTTCCCGTCTTTGCGTTGCCCGCTTTCGTCAACACCGCTACCCTACTCCCAATGCTCCGCCTGCTTTTCCTTTACACCATCGGCAAGCTTATCGCCTGGCCGATCCGCCGGCGCTTTCGGCGGTTCGATGCACTGGCCGAGAATCCGCAAGCCGTGCAGGAGGCGCTGCTGCTGCAGACGTTGCAATATCATGCCGGCACGCAGTTCGGCCGCGATCATCATTTCAATTCGATTCGCACTGTCACCGACTTTCGCAAACACGTTCCGATCGCTCCATATGAGTATTATTCCCCTTACATCGAGCGAGTAAAACGCGGCGAAACTAGCGCGCTCCTTGCCGATCCGAAAGTGCTGATGTTCGCGCTGACGAGCGGCACGACGGCGTCGCGCAAGTTCATCCCGGTGACCGAACGCTATCTGGCCGACTACCGCCGCGGCTGGAACATGTGGGGCCAGCGGGCGATGCGCGCTCACCGCCGCGACGTGTCGCTCAAACCGATTGTGCAACTGGTTGGCGACCCTGACGAATTCCGCACCGAGGCCGACATTCCCTGCGGCAGCATCTCCGGCTTCACGGCCCAGATTCAGAAACGGCTCATCCGCTTCCTTTATTGCGTGCCGCCCTGCACCGGCCGCATCAAGGACGCAACCGCCCGCGCATACGTTGCGCTGCGATTCAGTCTGCCGCGCGACGTCGGCATGTTCCTTTGCGCCAATCCTTCGACGCTCGTGCAACTGGCCCGATCGCTCGATCAACAGAAACTGGCGCTGATCAAGGACCTCGCAGCCGGCACGCTGCACGCCGACCTCGATATTCCGCCGGCGATCCGCGCCGAACTGCAGCCGCGCCTGCGCAAACATCGGGAATTGGCTCGCCGGCTCGACGCGCACGTGCAATCCATCGGCCGGCTCTATCCCAAAGACGTCTGGCAGGGCGAAAAGACTCTTATCGGCGCCTGGACCGGCGGCAGCGTCGGCCCCTACCTGCGTCAGCTGCCCACTTACTACGGCAACACGTACTTGCGCGACATCGGCCTGATCGCCAGCGAAGGACGATTCACGATTCCAGTTCAGAATGACACGCCTGCCGGCGTCCTCGACATCAGCACGCATTACTATGAGTTCATTCCCGAGGACGAGATCGATTCCAAGCAACCGACTGTACTCGGGGCGCATGAACTGATCGAAGGCCGGCACTACTACATCCTGCCGACGACTCCGCACGGCCTTTACCGCTACGACATTCGCGACGTCGTGAAAGTGACCGGCTTCTATGGACGTACGCCGCTCTTGCAGTTTTTGGGCAAGGGCAACTACTTCTCGAACCTGACGGGGGAGAAAATCTCCGAACATCACGTGACGCGAGCAATGGAAGCGTCTGTGCGGACTTGCGGTTTCGGACCAGGCACGTATGCCCTCGCTCCGATCTGGGACGATAGACAGCCATACTACGGTCTGTTTGTCGAACGCGACGATTCAATCAGCGATGCAAAGTCTTTCCTGATCGAGTTTGAAAGGCAGCTACAAGCGCACAACAGCGAATACGCCGGCAAGCGCGAGAGCCAGCGCCTGGGCCCCGTACGCCTCGAGGTGCTGCAGCCCGGGTTCTGGCAACAGTGGGATCGCGACCGGCTCGAACGCTCCGGCGGCGTGCCGGAACAATACAAACATCCTTGCCTGATCGGCGACATGAAGTTCCGCACGACGGCGCCAGTGGAACACGAAGTCGCCGTTACGAAGATTAAGTGAGAAGTCACCAAGGAAACGAAGGAGACGCAAAGAGCACAAAGAATACAGGGAATCGATCAAAGCCTCGTTTGTGCTCTTTGTGACCTGCTCTATATGAATGAAACACCCTCGCCAACGACTGCGACGCCCTCGAACAAGTCCGCGCTCCTGATCGTCTTTTTTGTCGTTGTCGTCGACCTGCTCGGCTTCGGCATCGTGCTGCCGTTGTTGCCCGTTACCGGCAACGAATACGCCAAGGCGTTGTTTCCAGAGATGGAGGCCGCGAGCCGTGAACGTGTTTCGGGGCCGATTATCGGCTTGTTGATGGCGTCGTTCTCTTTGATGCAGTTCGTTTTCGCACCGATCTGGGGACGGGTTTCCGACCGGATTGGCCGGCGGCCGGTGTTGGTTGTCGGCCTGGTCGGCTCGGTGCTCTTCTATGGTCTGTTTGGCTATGCAGCCGGTATCTCGCCGCAGGAGAACGCGGTCTTCGCTCTGTCGCTGTTGTTCCTGGCTCGCATCGGCGCCGGAATCGCCGGCGCGACGATCTCGACGGCGCAGGCAGTCATCGCGGATTCAACGGCGCCCGAAAAACGCAAACATGGCATGGCGTTGATCGGCGCTGCGTTCGGCATCGCGTTCACTTTCGGCCCGTTGCTCGGCGCACTGGCGCTGTACCTGGTCCAGAACGAACGCCTGGCGATGAGCTACACCGGCTACATAGCCTCGGGGCTTTCGTTCGTCGCGTTGATACTGGCAGCGACCATTCTCCCGGAGACTCGCAAAGCCGACGCGCCCGGCACGCAGCGCAAGTGGTTCGATGTCGGCGCGCTCAAGCTCGTGGTGGCGACTTCCGCCATTGCGCCTGTCGTATTGACGTTCTTTCTGGCCACGTTGGGATTCGGCGCGTTCGAAACGACGCTCGCGATGCTTATCCGCGACGCGCTCGAGATTCCCAAGAAGTACACCTACTGGTTTTTCGCATATACCGGCTTCGTCCTGATGATCGCCCAAGGGCTCATTTATCGCCGGCTGGCCAAACGGGTTTCGGAAGTCACCTTTATGGTCTCTGGCATCGTGATGATGGCCGCGGGCGTAATCGGGCTAGCCGGAGTTAGCTATCTTGCGTATGCTCGTGTCGATTTGCCGGGAGTAAGGCTCAGCCTGATGCTCGTGGCGATGGCGACCGCCGTTGTCGGTTTTGCCTTCCTGACGCCGTCAGCACAAGCCCTGATCTCGCGCCGGGCGCCGGCCGAAAAACAAGGCGAGGTGCTCGGGTTCAATCAGTCGGCGTCCGCGATGGCGCGAATTCTGGGTCCGATCTTCGGCTTGAGCCTGTACAAATTGACGAGCAGCCACATGCTGCCGTTTTTGTTCGGATCGTTGTTGCTGTTGGCGATGCTGCCGTTGATACCTCGCATCCGCCGTGGTGAAGGATAGGAATCTGTGGGACAAGGATGTCCGCACGATTGTCAATTCTGAAACGTCTTCAGCCGAAGCGCATCGTGCTGATTAAGCCGAGCGCCTTGGGCGACATCGTACACGCATTGCCGGTTCTCGGTGCACTTCGGCGCCGCTTCCCGCAAGCGCACATTGCTTGGGTCGTCCAACACGCGTATGAGTCGCTGCTTCGCGGCCATCCGGACTTGAATGAAGTGCTAGTCTTTGAGCGCAGGGGTGGGCCAATTGCCTTCTTGTGCCTGCTGGCAGAGTTGCGCGAACGGCAATTCGACCTCGCCATCGATCTGCAGGGCCTGTTGCGTACGGGAACAATGACCGCAGCAACGCTCGCTCCGGTCCGGCTCGGCCTCGAAGGAGCGCGTGAAGGCGCCGGGCATTTTTACACCGATTTGCTGCCGTTGCCCGACCGTGACACGATCCACGCCGTTGACCGATACTGGCGCGTGGCGGAATCGCTCGATGCCGGCCATGAACCGAAACAGTTTCATTTCCCGGTCGACGAGCGTGCCGCGTCCTGGGCCAAGGAGACGCTATCGGCACTGCCGCGGCCATGGCTGGCGGTCGCGCCGGGTGCGCGATGGGAGACGAAGCGCTGGCCGGCAGAGCACTTCGCGATCTTGATAGCATCGGCTCAGCGTCGCTACGGCGGCAGTGCGATCTTCGTCGGCGGGCGCGACGATGCGGCCCTGGCAAACCAGATTGCACCGAAGCTAGTTGGACCGCACCTGAATCTCACCGGCGCGTCGACGTTGCCGCAATTGGTGGCATTATTGCGGCAAGTCGATGCGCTCATCGCAAACGACACCGGACCGTTGCACATCGCCACGGCACTCGGCACGCCGGTCGTCGCGCCGTATACTTGCACGCAAATCGTCCGCCACGGGCCGTACATGCAGTTAGAGCGTGCTCGAGCGACGAATGTGCCATGCGCCGGCAGCTACTTGAAGCGTTGCGACCGGCTCGATTGCTTCCGCGAACTGACAGCGGACCGACTTCAGCCGGTGCTCGCCGAGGTGTTAATGCGATGGGATCAAGTCTCCCGTACCGCCTGATACTGGCATCCGGCTCGCGCGACCGGCGGCGACTCCTGACTGAAGCAGGCTACACCTTCGAGGTCATCCCCGCCAATATCGACGAACCGACCGAAGCGCAATTCGGCTCGTGCCGGCAGTACGTGCAGCAAGTGTCGTGGCTCAAAGCTGCTGCGATCGCTCCGACCATCCCTGACGGTCTTGTCCTGTCGGCCGACACCGTAGGCTGGGCGTTCGGCAAAGTGATCGGCAAACCGGCGGACGCGGCCGACGCACGCCGGATCCTCACCATGCTCGGCGGCGCCGTGCACGAGCTATGGACCGGCGTCACTCTCTGGAAACGCCCCGAAGACTGGCAGATCAGTTGGCAGGAGATGACCCAAGTTTCTGTTCGCAAAATGAGCGACGACGAATTGGACACTTACCTGAAAACGAACAAATGGGTCGGCGCTTCCGGCGCGTATGCAATCGCGGGTCCGCACGACCCAATCGTTCGCGTGGTCGCGGGCAGCCTGACCAACGTGATCGGCCTGCCGATGGAGTCGCTGGAATCTTACCTCAATGCCGCTTGCGGCATAGCGCTCGAATCCAAGCCCAATTGAAAAAACCGACGCTACCTAGCGTAGTTCAAGGGGTTCACAAGAGAGAATTGTTGACTCGCCGACTTCCTATCTCGCTTGGTCATTGTCGTTTCCCGAAAGGCCGCTATAGCGATCCCGTTTACTTGCTCCACATGCAACTCCTCGTATCGCGTCAAAGATGAGATGGCCGGCAAGACGGCCAAGTGCCCGAAGTGCGGTGCTCCGGTCGTTGTGCCGTTGCCGGATCCGGTTCAACAAGCTCCAGACGATGATGTGCCCGTTGCAAAGGTGCGGCCGCCGGCGGAACGTGTCTCCACACGCCGCACCGAGCGGCCCCTGGCCGACGATGATTCATACGACGACGAAGAATACCATGACAGGCCGCGACCATCCTATCAGTCGCAAGCTCCGGACCTCGAAGGCTTACGCGACTACCAGATCGACATGGGCTTGTGGTTCCAAGACTCGGGAGGCCGGCATTTCTCGGCCTTTATGGGCCCAATGATCGGCTTCTTTTTCATCATGTGGTTGATCACGATGGGGATGGCAATTCTGACCATCGTTTTCATCGGCTATTTCGGGTTCTTCCTCCTATTGCCACAACTGGCGGCCGGCCCGACGATCGTCTGCTTGCGGCAATTGAAAGGGCAGCAATGGTCGTTCGGCGATTTCTTCGGCGGGTTCAAGTACTACTGGACGACGCTGGCCATCGAGTTCCTCGCCGGGTTGGCGCAACTTATCACCATATTGCCAGGGTTCATTATCGTGCTGGCGCTGGGTGGAATTGGCCAGGCGATTGACCCGAACGGTAAGACCGTTGTGGTTCCAATCGTCGGCATATTGTCTTTGATTACCATCATCGCGTCTGTCGCCTTCACCATTTACGTCTGGTTCCGGCTGAACATCTTCTGCCGTCAGATTATGATTGAGACTAATTGCGGGCCGATCGCCGCCTACAAGGGCAGCTGGCGTCTGACGCGTGGCCACTTCTGGGGCCTATTCGGTTCGTTCGTTTTGATGATGATGATCGTGCAATTGGCGACGTTCCTGACGTGCGGCATCGGCCTGCTCTTCGTGCTGCCGCGTGGATTGTTGTTCTGGAACGCAGCGTACTTGCGCATCACCGGGAGGACGCCGGTCAGTCCGGAGTCGGCGTATTGACCGCCTGGGCCAGGCCCTCGACAAAGCTGGGATAGCGAAGCGCGATGCTGAACTCGCGCTTCATCCTGGCGTTACCGATGCGGCGATTGGCACGATCGGACCCTGGCACGAATGTCGGCGGCGGTGCACCGAGCAATCTTGCCAACTCGGTGTAGAACTCGCGGCGTGTCGGCGGGCGATCATCGGCGACGTTGTAGGTCTCGCCGTCGCGCCCCTTTTCAGCTGCAGCCAGCAATACCGCTGCACCATCATCGACGTGAATCAAATTCAAATATCGGTCGGGATCGGCGGCGATCGGTTCACTCGACTGGATCGCCGTGATCCTGCGCAGCAATCGTCCGGGTCCATAGATGCCGGCGAAACGCAAGATGATCGCCTCCGGCCGCTGAGAACGCAGCGTCGCTTCGGCCTCCAGCACGATCTTTCCGGATTCTTCGCTGGGTTCGGCAGCCGATGTTTCATCGACCCATGAACCGTCGGTTTGTCCATAGACGCTGGTCGAGCTGACGTAAACGATTCGCGGTTTCCCCGACAACGCTTCAAGGACATGCCGCAGTCCCGTCACGTATACGTCGCGCATTGAGTAATCGGCAGATCGATCAAACCCGACCGCGTAGACGATCGTTGAAACCGGAGGAAGAGCACGAAGACTTTGCTGATCCATCACGTCGCCAACGATCGGCGTCAGGCCGAATGCGCGAAGTTCATCGACTCGGGATCGGGTCAAAGCGAAGGTCCGGCCCGACGATTGCCATTTTGAGGCAACACGTTGGCCCAGGTAACCGCAGCCGACGATGAGTCGATCGGAGTTGGTAGATACAGTTGAAACTGCCTGGTTCCTCCGCACGTTCACGGATCGCGCGTGGACTTCATACTTCACCACACAGGCACCAGGGACACAAAGAATACAAATCCGTTTCTCTGTGATTCTTCTTTGTGTGCTTTGTGCCTTTGTGGTGAAATTCCGAATGATCGCGTCAAATTCGCCAAGGGAGAGGAAAAAAGAGGGCTGGCGGCGCCGACGGCCCGTGGGAAGTAGGCCGGCTGCGATTCCCATCGACCGGCAGCTGCTACTGCCGATTGATCCCCTCGGTGCGGGGCAGCCCTCGATGATCACTTGCGAAAAGCACTCTCGGCCACGGCATCGAAACGCGGCCCATGTTGCGTGAGGAACGCTTGCCAGCGAGCGGCGTCCCACAGTTCCAAATGATCGCGAACGCCTAACAGCACAACATCGTGCTTGATCTCAGCAAACTGCAACAGACGTTCTGGAATCAACACACGCCCGTTGCGATCGATATCGACCGATTCCGTCTGTGCAAAGTAGAGCCGGCGAAAAACGCGAGCTTCGGCGTCCGTCGCCGGGGTTTCATCGAGTTTCCCCGCGAGCCGTTCCAGCTCTTGCTTCGTGTAAAGCCACAGGCTTAAGTCCGGCCCCGGCGTCGCAAAGAGCGATTCCGGATTGCCCAAGACTTCCCGCAGCCGCTTGGGCAATGCGAGCCGTTTCTTGTCGTCCAAGACCCGTGAATGAGTTCCGGTCAGCAGCATAGCCAGGATTCGCTGGTTATCGAATTACGATGGCGGGAGCTCAATTCCCACAGATACCCATCCTGGCCCACTTATGCCCACTATACGGCCGTTTCATGCGGATGCAATGGTCAAAAGTTACGGAAATGAGCTTTTTGACGAAGTTGGGGTTTGGACATGAACTGGCGATTCGCCGATGGAACTGGCGAGAAGGCAAAGGCGTCTCAATTGCATCAATCATTGGGAAAAGAGGCAAGCTGTACGACCGGCAAGGCCGGCATTGGCCTGTTTCCTTTCCGAATCGACTCGGCTGTTGTCCGCAGTCCGGTCCAAAAACGGATTACAGAAAGATCGGCATGTTAGGCACTATGCGTTGAGCCGACCGAAAATTCGCGTTGTAACTCTTGGATCATCGCTTGCTTCCGTGCCGTGTACTGGCCAGAATAGTAGGATTCTTATCCTTATCGGCGCTGATCCCCTTGATGGGGGTGCTGCCGCGGGTCATCGTTCGAATTGCTGAGGAGTGAGACAGCCATGAGTCTTAAATGGTGGAAACGTTGGCTCGGACGAAACAAAACCAATCGCGCGCAACGCCGCGCTTCCGTCAATCGAAACTACCGTCCTGAAATTCACCGGCTCGAAGAGCGCGATGTGCCCGCTGCGTACGTGCCGACCGATCTAGATCACATTTGGATGGCCAAACAGACCGAATATTTGCTTGGCCAAGCGAATTCTAACGTGCCGTTTACTTACGCGCACCAATGGGTCGTCGGTTTGACATCAGCAGCCAACCCGGCCGCATTGGCCCAGCAGTTCGGCGTCGCCAATGATGAGACTACGCCGCTGATCGATCGCACGCACCTTTGGGATTTTGCAGTCAACGAGAATTATCAGGCGACCGCCGCAAATCTTGCGGCAGCGCAACAATCGGGTCTGGTCGCGTTTTACTACCCGTCGCTTTCTTATGCCTACGCACAGTTTTACGTTCCAAACGATCCGCTATACAACACGCAATGGCACTTGAACAACACCGGCCAGGCAGGCGGCACGGCCGGCGAAGACATCAAAGCCCAAGCCGGCTGGGACATCGCCAAGGGCAACGGTCAAATGGTTGTCGTCACCGACACCGGAACCCAAATCGACCACCCTGATCTGATCGGCAGCCGATGGACCAACCCCGACGAAATCGCCGGCAACGGCGTCGACGACGACGGCAACGGGTTCATCGACGATCTCTATGGCTGGAACTTCGAAAACGATACGAACAATCCATCCAGCGGTGATCACGGCACTTCGGTCACTGGCATTATCTCAGCCAAAGGCGACAACGCCGTCGGCGTCACCGGCGTTGCATTCAACTCGCAGTGGTCGGCGTTCAAGGCCATCGGCACGGCCGGTGCAACCGACGCCAATCTTGCCAGGGCGCTCAATTACAAGAGTCGTTACGCCGCCGCTTACAACAATAGCTGGGGCTTCAACGCCATCGACGACTTGGCATCGCAAGGCCCGATGATGAAGGCAGCGATTATCAACTCCATCAACAACGGCCGCAACGGGCTCGGCTCTGTGATGGTGTTCGCCGCCGGTAATAGCGGCGACCTCGGCGAACGGACCAACTACCATGAACCGGAAAACATGCCTTACGTGCTCAACGTATCTGCATTGACGAACAATGGAACACTGGCAAGCTACAGCACGTTCGGTTCTTCCGTTTTCGTTGCCGCTCCATCCGCCACGATTACCACCGACGAAACCGGCAGCAATGGCTACGACAGCGGCGACTACACGACGGGCTTCGGCGGTACGTCGGCAGCCGCTCCAGTCGTTGCCGGCGTCGTTGCCGACATTCTTTCGGTCAACCCGAATCTGCGAGCACGCGATGTGTTCCACATCCTCGCTCGAACTTCAACGAAAATTCAGCCGAACGACCCAAGTTGGCAAACCAACGGCGCCGGTCGCCACACCAGCCACAAGTTCGGCCTGGGTCGGCCGAACCTCGGCGCGGCCCTCGCTCTGGCTCGAACATGGGTTTCCGTCAATCCCGTCATCGAAACCGAAACCGTGTCGGTTGCTCCGAATCAGGCGATTCCGGACAATGACACGAACGGCGCCACCAGCAGCGTGACGATCACCAAGAACTTCGAAGCCGAGTACGCGGTCGTTCGTACGCGCATCACGCACGCTCGACGCGGCGATCTCGAGCTGGTGCTGGTCTCCCCAAGCGGCACCACATCGTTGCTCGCAGAAGTTCACGGCGACGATAATCCGGACTATAATTGGCAATTCGCATCAACGCAATTCTGGGGCGAAAAGGTTGGCGGCCAATGGCGTCTCATCGTCCGCGATAAGGTGACGGGCAATACCGGTACCGTTGACAACTGGGAGCTCGAACTCACCGGCGTGAAGACCGCGCCTCCCGTCATCGGCGGCCCTGGCGGCGGTAATCTCGAAATCATGCCCAGCCCATCGCCCGAAGGCGGCACCGTCACGCTTGGCGGCAAGTTCGTCGATCCCGACGGCGCCGGCGAAGTTCACTACGTCGACGTCAACTGGGGCGACGGCACAGGCGTCCAACGCGTCAAACTCTTCATCGGGCAAACGAGTTTCGTCGTACCGCACGTCTACCGCGATAACAGCAGCTACGTTGTCACCGCTTCCATCGTCGATGAAGGCGGCAACGTCAGCTCGCCCGATTCCGGCACCGTCGTCATCAACAACGTCGCGCCAATTGCCAGCATCCTTGGCGCTCCGTTGACCGCTCCGGAAGGCAAACCGATTTCACTGTTCGGCCAGGCGACTGACCCGGGCGTTCTCGATACCCATACCTTCAATTGGACCGTTACCAAGAACGGCGTCGCGTATGCCAACGGCCAAGGCCAGGCCTACACGTTCACGCCGGACGATCAGGGTATTTATCGCGTCAATCTTGTCGCCGTCGATGACGACGGGGGCGCCAGCGTCTCCGTGCAGTCGCGCATTACCGTCACGAACGTCGCTCCGACCGGCAACTTCACGAACGACGGGCCGAAAGCCGCTGCGCCTCAGAACATCACGTTCACTTTCACTCCTGTCGATAGCGCGCTTGACATCGCCAGCATGAAGTACAGCTACGACTTCAATGGCGACGGCGACTTCACGGATGCGGCGTCAGGCATCTTCCCGGCGGACATCCTCAACGGCGCTTCGCCGACCGCCACCGTGAGTTTCACCGGCAACGGTTTCTTCACGGTCAACGGACGCATGCTCGATAAGGACGGCGCTTCTTCGCTGTTCTCGACCCAGGTCGTCATCGGCGCTCCGGTGCTCTACAACCCGACGACCAAGTTCTACGTCGCCGGCTCCGGCGTCGGGATGCCGTCGCGTGCTCGGGCCTTCGGTGCGGCGCACACCATGGTCTACGACTTCCAACCGTACGGCCCCGGTTTCATGGGCGGTACGCGAGTCGCCACCGGCGACGTCAACGGCGACAACATCGAAGACGTCATTACCGCTGCTGGCCCCGGCGGCGGTCCGCACATCAAAGTCTTCAGCGGCGCCGACGGCACCGTCCTCAAGGACTTTCTCGTCCCGCAACTGCCGGGTTATGTCGGCGGCTTGCAGGTGGCCGCGGGCGATTTGAATAGCGACGGCAAGGCGGACATCATCCTCGGCACCAACACCGGCCGCGTCGTCGTAATCGACGGCGCCAGCGGCGCCAATGCGACCCTCGGCGGATTCGACTTTATCGTCTTCCCGGGCTTTGCGGGAGTCGTGAATGTCGGCGCCGGCGATTACAACGGTGACCGTATTCAGGACCTGGTCGTCGGCACCGGCGCCGGTGTCGCTCCGCAGGTTCGCATTTATCGCTCCGATCTGGCCGGTGGGGCCGGCAACCCGGTGTTGCTCACCGCGTTCGCTCCGTTTGAAGCGTCGATGACCGGCGGCGTCACTGTCGCCATCGGCGATGTCAACGGCGATGGCCGCGGCGATATCATCGTCGGTGGTGGAGCAAAGACAGGCTATCAGTCTCGCGTCAAGGTGTTCAACGGCAAGAACACCGCCCAGACGCTGTGGAATATCGCTCCATTCCCAGGCTTCACCGGCGGAATCCAGGTATCGGCCAAGGACTTGGATGGCGACGGCAAAGCGGATATACTCATGACTCCCAACAGCGGTTTCTCGAGCCGGTTGCTCGCACTCAAGGGAACGAACCTGAAGAAACTGGCGTACCAGATCCCCTTTGACGTGGCCTTCCTCGGCGGCGTCTTTGTGGGGTAAGTGATTTCAGACGTCGGCAGCGCTCGATGATTCGCCGGGCCGCTGCCGATTTGTACGTTTCGAAAGAACCACCATGCGACGGGGTTCTTCGACGATGACGTGATGCGCTACTTTGCTGTGATGTATTTGAACGTCCATCCATATCTTCTTTCGTTGAGAGACTCGCAACATGGTTCGTTCCAACTGGCGTCAATGGTTCTCCCGCAAGAAAAACGCTGCCATCCAACAATCGACCCGGCGTTCTTTCGTCCCGCTGGAGAAACGGCAAAAGCTTCGCCTGGAACTGCTGGAAGACCGCACAACGCCCTCGGCATTCGTCGAGAATGAACTGCTCGTTCAATATGCTCCGGGCTTTACCGGCCGTGAGGCCAATCGCATAGGCTTCGGCGTTGCACTGGTGGAAGAGATCCACACCGCTGCAATGCAGTCCTCCGGCGCAGGCGTGATCGAACGGTTGCAACTGCCCGGTACTATGTCTGTCGACGACGCCATCGCCCATTTCTCGACACTACCCGGCGTCGAGTACGCCGAACGAAACTGGATTTACACGACTTCGGTCGTCAGCAACGATCCGTACTACACCGCGGGCGGCGCCAGCCTTTGGGGCATGTACAGTGACGATTCACCGTCGGCGGTAGGTCCGGTCGGCACCACAAATCAGTTTGGCACCTGGGCCGAAAAAGCGTGGAACGACGGCGATATCGGTTCCAACACCGTCTACATCGGCATCATCGACGAAGGTATTCAATTCTTACATCCTGACCTCGATGCGAATGTTTGGACAAATCCCTACGATCCCGTCGATGGCATCGATAACGATGGCAATGGCCGCATTGACGACATCCACGGTTGGGATTTTTACAACAACGACAATTCAATTTATGATTCCCCTTCAACGGATGCGCACGGAACCCATGTATCCGGGACTATCGGCGCTGAAGGAGGCAATGCGACCGGCGTAGTCGGTATGAATTGGAGCGTCACGATGATCTCGGGGAAGTTCCTTCAAGGTTCCGGCTCAACGGCAAACGCAATTCTCGCACTCGATTATCTCACGGATCTGAAACAGCGTCATGGCTTGAACATTATCGCCACGAACAACTCATGGGGCGGCGGCGGCGCGTCGACCCCGTTACATGCCGCGATCAATCGATCGGCAAAAGCAGGCATCCTATTCTTTGCTGCTGCAGGCAACGTCAACCAGAATAACGATGCCGTGGCGAATTATCCATCGAATTACAGCACGTTGGTCGCCGCCGGGTCCGAATCAGCAGCGTCCTACGAAGCTGTCACGGCAGTTGCTTCGATCACCAGTACTGGCGCTCGATCGAGTTTTTCGAGCTACGGGGCTACGACCGTTGACATCGGTGCGCCCGGTTCCAGTATCAACTCCACTTATCCATCGCTTACGTATGGACCCCTCAGCGGCACGTCGATGGCGACGCCCCACGTGACGGGCGCAGCTGCCTTGTATGCGGCAAAATATCCCGGCGCAACGCCTCAACAGATTCGCAACGCGCTTTTGAACAACGCGACGCCGACCACATCCATGTCGGGCATTACCGTTACCGGCGGTCGATTGAATGTCTATGCGGCGCTTCAGGACGCGCCCGGTTCCGGCCCGGTAATCAATGATTCCGACTTGAGTTTCTCGCCCAGCCCGGTCAATGAAGGCTCCGGGGTGACGCTGAACGGCTCGTGGACCGATTCCACTGCCGGGGACTCGCACGAGATCACCATTGCTTGGGGCGACGGCAACACCGACGTGCTTAATCCAGCAGTCGGCGCTCGTACGTTCTCCAAGAGCCACACCTACGTCGACAACAAACCGGGAGACGCACCATACAACGTCGTCGTCACGGTCAAAGACTCAACAAACCTTTCGGATAATGCCAACAAAGATATCGTGGTCCGAAACGTCGTCCCGTCTGTGACCATCAACAACGCGCCGGCATCGGTCGACGAAGGAACGCCGATCAACCTTGCCAGCACCGTGACTGACCCGGGCATCCTGGACACGACTTTTAGCTATGCCTGGAGCGTGACCAAAAACGGCAACCCGTACAGCCCCGGCACGCCGACGAATCAGGCAACCTTCAGCTTTACACCCAATGACAATGGCGCGTTTCGTGTCTTCCTCGCCGTCACCGACAAAGACAGCGGCGTCGGCAACGCAACCCCGGTCAACATCACGGTCAACAACGTCCCGCCTCAGAATGTGACAATTGAAGGCGCTCCGACAGGCAATATCGACGAAGGCACCCAGGTCGACCTGAACGCCGGCCCGTTCACGGATCCCGGCTCGGCCGACACGCATACCTATCTCTGGACAGTGACTCTCAACGGCAACCCGTACAACCCCGGCACGCCGACCGATCAAGCAACGTTCTCGTTTATTCCGAACGACAACGGAACCTTTGTTGTCACGCTGACAATCACGGACGACGATGGCGGCGCCGGCAGTGACAATGTCACGATCAACGTCGACAACGTCGCGCCGACTCCGGTCATCAACGGCGCTCCGACCGATTCCGACGAAGGAACTCAGATTGACCTGACCTGCACGGAAAACGATCCCGGCTCAGCCGATACATTCACTTACTTGTGGTCGGTGACGAGAAACGGCAACCAGTACATCCCTGGGACGCCCGTTGATCAGGCCGATTTCTCGTTTACTCCGAACGACGACGGCGTCTTTCAGATTGATTTGAGAGTCACCGATGACGACGGAGGCGCGACCGACGCCATTCCGGTGATCATTAACGTTCACAACGTCAATCCGACTGCGACTCTCTCCAATGACGGCCCGACCGGCGTCGACCTGCCTGTCAACATTGTCTTCTCGAACCAATTCGATCCAGGTGCAATCGACACACTGATCGGATTCCGTTACAGCCTGGACCTTAACAACGACGGCGACTTCACTGACCCATTCGAGTTCGCGGACAGCACTCAGTCCTCCGCCGTCGTTGAATTCGCCACCATGGGCACCTACAACGTCCGCGGCGTCATCAAGGACAAAGACGGCGGCTCCACCGAAGTCTTCACCACCGTCGTCATCAACCGTTCCGGCAACAGCGGCGTCGTCAACACCCGCACCTTTGCCGCTGGCATGGACGCCGGCGACGACCCCCTCGCCAAACTTTACAACACCGACGGCACCCTGCGCTTCTCCCTCTTCGCCTATGACTTTGACTTCACCGGCGGCGTTCGCGTCGCATCCGGAGACGTTGACGGCGACGGCATCGAGGACCTCATCACCGCGCCCGGCTCAGGCATGGCTCCGCTCGTCAAGGTCTTCAGCGGCGCCGACGGCTCCCTCTTGCGCAGCTTCCTCGCCTTTGCTCCTAACTTCACCGGCGGCGTCAACGTCGCCACCGGCGACGTCAACAAGGACGGATTCTCGGACATCATCGTCGCTGCCGGCGCCGGCGGCGGACCGCACGTCCGCGTTTTCACCGGCAGAAAGAGCGGCATCGTCCTCAAGGACTTCTATGCCTATGACGCTCGTTTCAACGGCGGCGTCAACGTCGCGTCCGGCGACGTCAACGGCGACGGATTCTTCGAGGTCATCACTGCCCCTGGCGCCAGCTTACCGCGTTCCTTCGCTCAGAATCCGCTGGTCAAGGTGTTCAACGGCAACTCGCCGATGGTCCCGACGCTCATGCGGCAGTTCCTCGCCTTCGAGTCGTACTTCACCAACGGCGTCACCGTGGCCGCAGGCGACATCAACAAGGACGGCAAGGCCGACCTCGTCCTTGGCACGATGGCAAGGCCCAACTATCTGTCGAAGATCCGCGTCGTGGACGGCGCCAGTGTGGCAACCGGCACCGTGCAGCGTAATCTTTGGAATTTCGTCGCCGTGCCGAACTATCGCGGCGGAGTGCGCGTGGCGGTCGAGGATTTGAACGGCGACGGATACTTCGACATCCTGTTCACGCAGCCGGCGACGGGTCAGCCGGGCAAGATCACCGCTATCAACGGCAAGAACCTGGTCAAAATGCAGGTCTTCGCACCATTCGATCCCTACTTCCTCGGCGGCGTCTTTGTGGGGTAGGAGCGATTTGTCTTCACTCAAACTCGACGCTTTGCAGCGTCGAGTTTGCGTACGTTTCTGCTTGAAACATGATCAACGTTTGAGTGTTTAATCGCTTCTGCAATTCCAAGTTCCTGGTTTGGCGCAGCCAGTCGAGGCTTTGAACCTCCGCTTTTCCAACGGCATTGGCACAACCATTTGGCGCGCGAGCCTTTCGCCACCAGAAACGGGTTGTAAATCAATGTCGTATAATCCTTTGCGCCAATTGCCATCTGCTACTATTTGCTGGGATAATCCGTAGAATTACACCACTCGCAAAGCTCGTCCTTTGCACCCGACTGTGTCCCAGGCGCGAGTAGGATGCCGTGGTGGAAGCGTTAGGTCAGCCGCCATTTGTGGCGTTGCCCGAGAACCGTTCGGCACGCGTGGCTCTGCGCCATGTTGCCGCGAGTGTGCGTCGGCAACGACCGGCTGAAACAACTTCCGTGTTGGTTTGCGGCTCAACGGGAGTCGGCAAAAGCCGCTTGATGGAACACTTACAGCACGTTTGCCGCAACCACGTCGTCGTCCGAATTTCCGCAGAACAGCCGGATGATGCGCTTCTTGCCGGCCGCACCGCCGAGTTGCTCATCATCGAAGATATTCAGTATTGGCCCAAGGGTTCGTTGCACGCACTTGCTTCGCTCTTGGACCAACGCGCGGCGCGGCGGCTGCCAACGGTGGCCACTGCCAACGAAGCGCCGGCGCGGCTCGCACTTCCCTCGCTTATTTTGAGTCGCCTCGCGAACGGATTGATCGTTTGGATCGATCCACCGAATGAGCGAAGCCGCGGTCGATTGCTGCAACGATTCGCAATCGAGATGAAGCGCCGTCCCTCGGCGGCGCAGATCGAAGCGATTGCGGCTCAGCCCTTTACAAGCGTGCGGCAACTTTTGGCGGCAATGTTGCAATCACGAGTCGATGGCGCGGCGAATGAGATACTACTCACTGATAACGACTGCGTCGAACCGCGGATATTGAAGCTTGTGTCAGAAGAGTTCCGCGTCTCAGTTTCCGCAATGATGGGCGCCGATCGCCGGCCGAACGTGACGCTGGCTCGTCACGTCGCCATGTACTTGCTTCGACGTTACACAAATTCATCCTTATCCGACCTCGGTCGGAAATTCGGCAGGCGTGATGAGAGTTCGATCCGGCACGCATGCCAGAAACTCGCCAAGGTGAAGGAGAATAACACAAAGCTTGCAGGCATTATCGAAACGATCGAACGGCGACTCCCAACGCTCCGGGAAAAGCCGTCAACAGTCGGTCACTATGGTGTTTTGGTTCGTTCTCAACATGGTAATGGAGAAGTCGTTGTGTGAGCTCATGGAAGATTCCTTCAGTCGATGTCGCACTGTTGACGAGTTGGCGTCGGGTTTTCCCGAAGAAATGCTTTGACGCAACTTCCTCGTATAAATGTAGTTGTCGGTATGAGACACTGGAAACTAACAAGAGCTGAAATGACCTTACTAATACGGCTTTATGAAAGTTTCTGAAGTGTATTGTTGTCTGATTAAAAATGATGATCAAAATATAGCACCCAAGAGAATCACTCCATGAAAGTCATTTGCCCACGTGAGAGTCTTTTATCCGCGACCCAGTTGGTTGGATCGGCCATCGGTACCCGCGAGATCAAACCGATCTTACGCAACATGAAAGCAATTGCTCAACCCGATCGATTCATGTTGATGGCTACTGATCTCGAAGTCGGCATTCGCCATGAGTTGCGAGGCTTACGAGTCGAAGCTCCCGGCGAAGCCATCCTGCCTGCGGCGCGGATGCAGTCGATTTTGCGGGAAGCGACAGATGTCGATCTCACGGTCGAAGTCGACGACAGCAAGATTTTGGTCCATGGCGCGGTCAACGAATACGAAATGGCCGGTGAGAATCCTGAAGAGTTTCCGGACATCGCCGAGTTTGATGATGAGAAGTATTACGAAGTTCCGGTTGGCGCGTTGCGAACGATGGTCAGCCGCACTGTTTTTGCTGCGGCCAAGGAGTCGGGCAAATTCGCAATGACCGGCGTGCTATGGGAGGTGGAAGGAAAACACTTACGTCTGGTGGCGACGGACAGCAAACGATTGTCTCTAACTATTGGTCCAGTCACCGGCCATGGCGCCGGCGATACCAAGGGTTTGTCGCATCTTGTACCGAGCAAAGCGATGACGTTGCTTGATCGCCACTTGCAGACGTTGCCGGAGGATTTTTCGGTCAAAGTCGCGTTGCGAGCAAACGAAGCGTTGTTTCAAACTGACACGACGACGATCTACAGCCGTCTGGTGGAAGGGCGTTACCCGCCCTACCGCGAGATCATTCCGAAAAAGGCGACGATCAAGATTCCGTTGGCAGTAGGGCCGTTTATGACGGCGGTTCGTCAGGCGGCCATCATGACGGATGATGAGACCAAGCGCGTTTCATTCAAGTTCAGCGACAACCTGTTGGTTTTGCAAGCGCAAGGACCGACGGCTGGACGTTCAAAAGTGCCCTTGAGCGTAGATTACTCAGGCGACACGATCGAAGTGTTCTTTGACCCGCAATACGTGTTGGAGATGTTGCGCGTGCTGGAAGAAACGGCGCCGTTGGAATTGGACCTAGTCGATCCAACGCGGCCTGCTCTGTTCAAGAGCGGCAGCGATTACCTTTATCTGGTGATGCCGTTGTCATGAGTGAAACAAAGTCCGAACGGCTGTCGGACATCATTGCCCGGCTGTTTCTGGAGCGTGGTTGGGGTCGCAAACACGAGCGGTTGCGATTGGAAGATGCATGGACGCAGTGTGCCGGCGACGAAATTGCCCGGCAAACTTGTGTCGCGGGAATGCGGCGCGGCGCGCTGGAAGTGATCGTCGGCAATTCCGTCTTGTTGCAGGAGTTGACGCATTTTCATCGCCGCACCTTGTTGCAGAAGATTCAGCAGTTTCTTGGCGGAATGAAAATCACCGATCTTCGGTTTCGCATCGGTGTCGTTCGATGATTGATCTTCGTTTTCGAGGAGCTTTGGGCCAATGAGTGATAAGCCGGCAGGTGCGGTTGATTCGTCAGCCGTTGTGATTACGGATGCCGCAGGCGAGTACACCGTCGAACAGGTGAAGCTGCTTCGAGATGCGGCTCACATCCGGCAGCGTCCCGGCATGTACGTCGGCAACACCAGCACCGGCGGCCTTCACCAGCTGGTTTACGAACTGATACACAACAGTATCGATGAAGCATTGGCCGGCTTTTGCAAGAACATCTCCGTGACGATTCACGTCGACGGCAGCGCAACGGTCGAAGACGACGGCCGTGGCATTCCCGTGGAGGAACACCCCGACGAAAAGCGGCCGACGCTCGAAGTGGTCATGACAAAAGTCGGCGCCGGCGCGAAGTTTGACAACAGCGCGTACAAGGTGTCGGCTGGTTTGCACGGTATGGGTGCTAAGGCGGTGACCGCGCTCAGCGAGTGGACCGAGGCTCGTGTCCGCCGCAATGGCCGAACGTATATGCAGGAATACGAGCGAGGCTATGCGACGAGCGACGTCAAAGACATCGGCGCCTCGACGCACACCGGCACCAGCATCAAGTTCAGACCCGATCCGCAAATCTTTCACGACGCGACATTCTCGTTCGATCAGCTGGCGGAGCGCGTACGCGAATTGGCGTTTCTCAATCGTGGGATTCGTGTTCGACTGTTGGACGAACGCACCAGGAAGGAAGAGATGTTTCATTATGAGGGCGGCTTGGCCGAGTTTGTCGCCTATCTGAATGCGGGCGAAGAAGCCGAGCATAAGCCGATCTCGTTTCACAAGATCATGGACAATATCCAAGTCGAAATCGCGTTGCAGTACTGCAAAGGCGAGGCGGAACAAGTGCGGTGTTACGCCAACAATGCCTACAACCCTGTCGGCGGTACGCACCTCACGGGTTTTCGAACGGCCCTAACGCGGACGCTCGGCAGCTACGGCGAACGCAACGAATTCTGGAAGAGCGATGAAAAACCCGAAGGCGTCGATTACCGGGAAGGGTTGACCGCCGTTGTCAGCGTGCAGCTTGCCAATCCACATTTTGAGTCGCAGACCAAGGTGCGTCTGAATAACCCGGAAGTCGAAGGCGTGGTCACGGCCATCACCAACGAATTTCTCGGCCGGCACCTCGAGGAGCACCCCAAAGAAGCGCAGCGGATCATGAACAAGATCGTGCTGGCGCTGAAAGCGCGCAAAGCGGCTGAGGCAGCCAAGAAGGCGCTGAAAGATCGCAAGAGCATCCTCTCGGGCGGCGGTCTGCCCGGCAAGTTGATGGACTGCACGAGCCGTGATCGCGACAGTTCCGAGTTGTTCCTGGTCGAGGGCGATTCCGCAGGCGGTTCCGCTGAGTCTGGCCGCGACCGCATGTATCAAGCGATTCTTCCGCTGCGAGGCAAGCCGCTCAATGTCGAGAAGGCCCGCCTCGAACACATGCTCAACAACAGCGAAATCATCAGCATCATTTCGGCGATCGGCATCGATATCGGAAACATCGATGATCTCACGAAGCTGCGATACGGCAAAATTGTGATCCTGACCGACGCCGACGTCGACGGTCAACACATTCGGACGCTGCTTTTAACGTTTTTCTTCCGCCAGATGCGCAAACTGGTCGAAGACGGACACATCTTTGTCGCCCGGCCGCCGCTATTTCGCGTGGAGCAAAAGAAGAACAAGCGCTACGTGCAGACGCTGGGCGAGATGCAGCAGGAGTTGATGGAGCGAGGGCTTCACGACTCGGAGTTGATCATGACGCCGCCAAACGCCGCCCAACGAACGATTGCGGGACCTGAGCTGGTGCGCATGGTGCAAATGCTGGGCGATTTGGAGGACTCCTTGTTGATCCTCGAACGTCGAGGGCTGAACCTGGCGTCGTTTCTGGCGCTGGCGACGCCGGAACGCGGCTTGCCGCAGTATCACGTGATTTATGGCGGCAAGGACTACTGGTTCTACTCTTCGGCCGAAGTGGATCAATTTCGCCAGCAGGAGCAGCAGCGCCTCGGGCGCGATCTGGTCGTCGCGGAGACGGTCGTCATCAAGACCGGTGAGAACGGCGAAGCGGCGTCGGCGGTGACCTTCGTGCTGCAGGAATTTCACGAAGTGCGAACAGTCAATCGCTTGCTGGAGAAACTGCGAGAGTTTGGCGTCGGGCCGACGGACCTCGTGCCATTGCAGCGCCTTGCAGGCCGCGAGCCGCCCGTACGCTACCTGCTCAAGTTCCAGGAAACTACCAAGCCGCTTGTGACGCTGCGAGACCTCGTTAGCGAGATTCGCCGCATCGGCGAGCGAGGCATCTCGATCACCCGGTTCAAAGGCCTCGGCGAAATGGACGGCGAGGAGCTTTGGGATACGACGCTCGATCCGGCCCGCCGCACGCTCTTGCAAGTGAACATGGAAGATGCGATCAAGGCCGATCAGATGTTCCGCATCCTCATGGGCGAAAAGGTGGAGCCGCGCCGCGACTTCATCCAAAAGCACGCCTTGGACGTGAAGGAAATCGATTATCATGGAGCATGAGGTTGTATTGCACTTGAGGAATTGAATTGTCCCGCGTCGCTAATCCACAGTTGCGCACCTTTGCCGATGTGCTCGATCGGCTCGGCGGCATTTCTCCCGACCGCGTTCGCTTCGACCTAAAGCCGGGCCGCGCCACCGTCCGCGATCTGATTCACTTGCACGACCGCGAATACAAGCTCTACGAGCTGGTCGAGGGTTTCCTGGTGGAGAAGATCATTGGCTCGACGGAAAGTTATGTGGCCATCGAGTTGGGGCGGCAAGTTGGCAACTATCTTGAGCTGAATGACATCGGTTTCTTGTTGGGTGCTGACGGAACACTTCGAATTATGCCTCATTTGGTTCGGATCCCCGGCATGTCATTTGTTTCCTGGAGCAAATGCCCAAGTCGAATGATCCCGCATGATCCCGTACCAGAACTCTGTCCTGACCTTGCCGTCGAAGTGCTCAGTCGAACCGAAACTCGCCGCGAGATGGCCCGTAAGCTGCGCGAATACTTCGAATCGGGCGTCCGGCTGGTGTGGTTCATCGACCCGGACGCACGCACTGCAGCTGTATTCACGTCGCCCGTTGAGCGTGAAGTCTTGACCGAGTCGCAATCTCTCGACGGTAAGGACGTTCTGCCGGGATTCAAGTTGCACCTGAAGCGGTTATTTGCACGGCTTGCGAATGGGCACGGTCAACGCAGGCGTAGATCCTGAGGCGGGTTCATTCCATGTCGTGGAACCGGTTGAACCGAGTACAGATCGCGGCTTTTTGTTCTCTCATAGGCACTTTCGTTGGCTGCAGGCCGGATTCGCCGAAGCTGCCGGAGCTTGCACCCGGCGTCGTAATCAAGCCGCCCAGCGATTCAACTTCCGACGACGGCATCATCACCAAGATTAAGGCTGCGCCGGCGAAATCGATGAGTGGGCCTGGCCTGGCGGCGGCACAAGGAGGAACAACAGTTCGATTGCTCAAGTCGGGCACGCATGAATTGATCATTCCGTTGCCGCAGGCAGTTGATGCCCAGGCGCCGCTTTGGTATTGCGTGCGAAGTTCACCGGCCAACGCGGTTGTCGAATACCAGATTCGGTCACGCGAAGGCAACCAGGTGCTCAGCACCAAACTGAAAGGCGAAGCCAATCAAGAAGTGAAGATCGAGTGGCATGCGGTCGTGTTGATCGCAGGCACGAGCATCGTCCCGAACAGAACAGCGCCGGCGGATTTTGCCGTTGCGACCGAGTGCGTGCAATCCAGGAGCGAGAAGATCGTCCAACTCGCTGAAAAGCTGTGGCCCAAGAGCGGCAAAGCGGCTGACTTCGCGCTCAACATTCAGACGCATATTCGTGAAATGAAACAGGCAAAGCAGCCCAAATCGCTGGATGCTCTGGGAATCCTCGACAGCGGCGCCAACGGAATCTGCACGGCAAATGCCAATCTTGCCGCCGCCCTGATGCGCGCCAAGGGCGTTCCCGCACGGACGATGGCCGTCATTCCGCCGATTTCGCAACGGCTCGAGATGCACCGCATCGTTGAGTATTTCGACGAGGGGGCTTGGAAGGTTTTCGACCCTTCATCGCTGCACGCCGACATCCCGATGAAGCCGTTTCAGTACGTCATCATGGCCAAAACGACCAAGGCGGACGAAGACCTTGCCATGAAACTACGCATGGGCGCCATGCCCGGCTGTCCGTTTGCACAAGAGATTGAACTCTTGACCGCCGGAATTACTCCTTGGGGTCAGGACTTCTTCTGGACGCAGGCCAAACCCATTGCGGAATTTGACGTGACCTCGGATGCGGCGAAGTCGGCAGCCGATCGGTGGAAGCAGTTCCTGGACGGCGGGCGTGCGAATGAAGCCATGACCGCTGCGGCTAATGCGAGGACCTCCGAAGAGCTGTCCCAGGCGCTGAAACAGAAATAGCTCGGCGGGCGACCAAGCGAGATCAGCACTTCCATGAACGTTCCGCGGCGAATCGCTGATGAAACTCAACTTGATGAACTCCTCAGCGAGCCGACCGATTCGGTCGTCGAGATGTTTCGCCGGCATCCTGGCGACGTTGTCGTCCTCGGCGCCGGCGGCAAAATGGGGCCGTCGCTCTCTCGTATGGCCCGGCGCGCCGCGGACGCCGCTGGAACCAAACGGCGCGTCATCGCTGTGTCTCGGTTTAGCGCCGGCAGCGAGGCATGGTTTCAAACCAACGGCATTGAAACAGTTCGTTGCGATTTGTTGGACGAATCTGCCGTCGCCCAACTGCCGCAAGCGCCGAATGTCGTGTATATGGCCGGGCGAAAGTTCGGATCGACGGGTCAGAAATCGTTGACCTGGGCGATGAATGCGTACCTGCCTGCAGCCGTCTGCCGGCGATACCGTAACAGTCGCATTGCGGCGTTCTCGACGGGCAATGTGTACCCGCTGACGAATCCTGCCGACGGAGGCTCGAAAGAAACCGATGCCCCGCAGCCGGTCGGCGAATATGCCATGAGCTGCCTGGGCCGGGAGCGCATGTTCGAGCACTTCAGCAACACATTCGGGACAAAGGTGTCACTACTGCGACTGAACTACGCTTGTGATCTTCGCTATGGCGTACTCGTCGATCTCGCGATGAAAGTGCTGGCCGGTGAGCTGATCGATTTGCGGATGGGCTGTTTCAATACGATCTGGCAAGGCGATGCCAATGCAATGGCGTTGCGGTCGTTGGAATTTGCCACGTCGCCGCCGTGGGTTGTCAACATCACGGGTCCAGAGATGTTGAGCGTTCGTGAGGTGTGCTTGCGGCTCGGCGAACTACTGAATCGGCCCGTGCGGTTCACCGGCGTCGAAGGTGAGACGGCATTCTTGAGCGATGCGAGAAAAGGATTCGAGGCACTCGGCCCGCCGCGAGTCGATGCAGATCGACTGATTCGCTGGGTGGCCGACTGGATCGGCGGCGGCGGCCGCAGCCTGAATAAGCCGACGCATTTTGAAGAACGCGAGGGTCGGTATTAATTCGACGCTGCGCTGCGAAGGCTCCGCGTCGCGGCTAACCGAATGAAGCGAGTTACAGATCTCCCTTCGCCGCTCGCACATAGGCTTCGAAGTTCACTGGCGGCATGGTGCGGTCGCAGCCGTGGCTGAGGTTGACGATGTGGCGATGGCCGCCGCCTGCTTCAAGGCACTTTCGAGTTGCTTGAATCACATCCTCGGGCGTGCCGCGGCGAAGCGTTTCTTCGCTGACGTTGCCCTGAAAGGTCAGATGCGGGTAGGTTGCTTTGGCCTTCGCCAGGTCATGTCGCACGCCGAGGCTAACGACGTCTGCGCCGCTCTGGGCCATGGCGGGGAGGTGCGGGCATTCTTTGACAAAAAGAATTCGCGGCACGCTTGCCACTGTTTCAAATATCTGCCGATGGTACGGCTGTGCCCACATGTTGTACTCGGATTCAGTCAAACCGCCGGCCCATGAATCGAAGAGCTGGTATACATCGGCGCCTTCGGAGACTAACGTGTTAAGAAAACCAGTCGTGGCAGTGCCGATGCGATCAAGCAAACCATGCCAAACCGATGGATTGGCTGCAGAAAAGCGCCGCGTGGCGTTCATGTCCTTGCCGGTGCCGATGCAGTATGTCGCCACGGTGAACGGCGCCCCGGCAAAAACGATAACCGGCAAGTCGCCTTGCAAGTGATCCTTAACGACGCGGAGCAAATCGCGGATGTGCTGATAGCGTTCCGGGGCCGGCATCGGATCGAGTCGTGCCAGATCGGCCGACGTGCGAATCGGTCGATCAGGCGCCGGTCCGATGCCGGGTTTCAACGCGAACGGCAGTCCCATCGCAAACGGAAGCGTGGTGATGTCGTAAAAGAGGATAATGGCATCAACGCCGAAACGCCTGGGGCAGAGCGATGCCTTTGAGGAAAGGTCCACGTTTTCCGAGAATTCGAAGAACGAAAGATTGCCGCGCAGTTTGTTGAACTCCGGATCCCATCTTCCTGCTTGCCGCATCGCCCAGACCGGCGGACGTTCGACCTTTTCGCCGCGTGCTGCTCGGACGAGCAAGTGCGATGATCGTGCGTCTGGTTTGTCGTGCGGCAACGGCATATTTCTTCTCGAAACTGCAAACGGAAATCTTACGAAGTCAGCCTGGCTTTCGACCGACATAAAGCGTTGCAATGCCGCCGGTGAATGGATGAAATTGCACATCGATCATGCCGTGGCTTCGCATGCGATCTGCGAGCGCCTCGTAGTCCGGAAACTGCATGACGCTTTCAGGCAGGTAGCGATATGCGCTGTCGGGACTACGAGACAGGATTTGCCCGACGAACGGCAGGATGCGCCGGAAGAAGAACATATATGGCGTACGAATCAGCGAGTGCCGCGGACGGGAGAATTCGAGGACGGCGATGCGACCGCCGGGCTGCGTCACACGGGTCATCTCCGATAGTCCGCGATCCGTGTCCGTGACGTTTCGCAAACCAAACGCGACACAGGCGATTTGAAACGTGTTGTGGGGAAATGGCAGCTGCTGTGCGTCGCCCTCGAATAGCCGGATTCGTCCGGCGGCGCCGGCCTTCCTAATTTTGGCGTTCGCTCGAATAAGCAGTTCCTGACAGAAGTCGAGACCGATGATCGGCACGGCGCCTTTTGCCGCTCGGTAGTATGTCAATGCGAGGTCGCCGCTGCCGGTGCAAACGTCGAGGATCGGTGCTGGGCCGATGGGCGGCACCAACTTCGCGACGCGTCGTCGCCACGACTGGTCGATGTTCAAGCTCAGGAGGTGGTTGAGCGTGTCGTACCAAGGAGCAATCGCGCCGAACATACGGCGAATGCGGTTTTCCGATTTGTCGACAGTGACAATGGCCACAACGGCTCCGAACGATCAACGGTCGCCCAACAGTTCTTGCCACCTTGTCGCTTTGAGAATCCGGAGTTCCAATTCGTGAAGCACTTTCAGCTCGTCGAGCGAATTGATCTTCGTGATTGTCTCCGGGCTGGGCGTACCGAATTTTGCCGTTCCCAGTCGAAGGACGACAGGATGTGCCTCAGCGATCGGCCCTTGCTGCATGCCCTTCTGAAGGCCCTTTTCGATTCCTTCGTTCAGGCCTTTTTCCACAAGCAACTGGTAGAAAGAGGACTCTTCAATTCCGCGAATTACCTGAACCATGTGTGAAGCCTCTTGGCGGTCGAACCGCAGCCCCGCCAAAACCAGCGTTGATGTCCAATAATCCTCGACCTTGGATCGCGGCACTTCTGTTTCGAATCGCCGATGCAGTTGACTCAGTACCTTCGGCAGCCTCGTCGCACAACAACGATAACGGCAGCAACCCCGGTCCAGCCGACAACAGTCGTTCCAGCGGCTGCTGCCAAACCCGTACGATGGAATAACCGAAACGCACGTACGGTTCTTCACCAGGAAAACAAACAGTATATCCACCCGTTAGATTAGCGCTGTCTGCAGCCGGTCGCAAGAGCACTGCCACAGTCTGAACCGGTATGCGATGCCGTTGATGCAACAATGTATTGTACACATGCAACCGAGCAGGCAATTCGGCATCGCGGCTGGCCTGCACCTCCAAGTGCATGATCCATGGCGGATTTGACTCGACATACAACACCTTGTCCGCTGCTGCGGTCACGGTGGACACATCGGCATCGATTACGCGAGCCGAAGCTGAAGGCCTACCACTTAACGGAAGCCAGTCCGGCAGCCGGTCCTCGATCAGGTACTTTGCCCCAGCGTCGTACGGTTTGGACAAGGCAGCATTCCCTCGAATTGCTGGTAGTTTTTCAACGCCGTTGTCGCTATCCTCTTGTCATAGTGGAGCCGAAACGCGGTTTCCAAGCCCATCCATGCCGTACACTCGAGGAACCCATGCTCGATTTGCAAGAATATCTCATCAAAGAACAAGTCGCGTTCATGAAGCTGACCGATGTCTATGACATCATCGATCCCAACACGGGAAACCAAATCGGTCAGGCAAAAGAAGTCGTCAGCGGCTTCACCAAATTTCTGCGACTCTTTCTCAACAAGAAGCTGATGCCGATCACGGTCGAAATGCGCGAGCATCCCGAAGGCGCTCTCGTTTTCACCATGAAGAAGCCCGTCGCCCTGTTCCGCGAACGCGTCGAAGTCTACGACGCTTCGGGCAATATGCTCGGCTATTTCAAGAGCAAGATTTTCTCCATCGGCGGTGGCTTCTACGTTTACGACAAGGACGACAAACAATTCGCCGAAATCAAGGGCAAGTGGACTGGTTGGGAGTTCAAGTTCCAGACGCCCGAAGGCGAAGTGCTCGGCGAAGTGACCAAGAAATGGGCCGGCGCCTTGAAAGAGCTCTTCACGTCGGCTGACAACTACGTCGTCAAGATCAGCCCGCAGTTGAAGGATCAACCCGTCGCCAAGATGCTCCTCCTCGCCGCGGCCCTTGCCATCGACATCGTTTACTACGAACAAGGCGGCGGCGGTCTGTAAAGTCCACCTTAGCGCCCCTGATTTACAGTTAGGGGCGCGTCTTTTGAGGCCGACTCATGCTTTCCCCGGACGGCTGCCGATCACGGCGAAGACGTTTCTGGGAATCGCTCAGCGATTCGATTCCGATCGACTGTGTGCGGCTCGCCGATCCAATTCACCTCGCATACTTTGCAAACTGCTACGTCGAACCCATCAGTCTTGGCGCCGATTACGGCGGCGTCTTGGAACTGCACCGCGACGGCCGCGCGGTTCTATGGCATGAAAACCGGTTGCCCAAGTCCGTCGAAGCGGCGCACGTCGATGAACGGAAAGTCGTGCCCTGGTACGATGGACAGACTCCGGGCCAATGCGTTCGCCGACTCGCGGTCGTCAACGCGATCGGCGGCGACCGGCGCATTCACGATCATCCTTCCGATCCGCTCGGGCCGGCGCTGATCAACGGCATCGCCCAGATGCGCCGCCGCAAGGATCTGGATGAAATCGACCTCTTGAAGCGATGTATGCGCGTCGCCGAAGCCGGATTTGCCTGGTCGCGCACGAATATCCAGCCCGGAATGACCGAGCTGGACGCTTATGCCGGCGTCAGTGCTGCGTGCATGCGGGCGGCTGGCCATTGGGCCATCATTTACGGCGACTTCGCGGTTTCGCCTGGCCCGGAGCGTCGCGGTGGTCCGCCGACGCCGCGCGTCATCCAAGCCGGCGACATGCTCATTCTCGATTACTCCGTAGTGCTCGGTCAGTATCGCGGCGACTTCACCAACACGCTGGTCGTCGGCCGCGAACCGGCGCCGGGACAGAAACGGCTCTATGACCTTTGCATTGCTGCGATGCGGGCGGGCGAACAAGAACTCAGAGCCGGCGCCGCCTGCCAGACCGTATACGACGCGGTCCGAGCTTCGTTCGCATCAGCGGGCATGGCCGATTATTTCCCACATCACGCCGGCCACGGCCTGGGCCTGTCGCACCCGGAAGCGCCCTTCATCGTCCGCCACTCGACCGAGACGCTCATCGCCGGCGACGTGGTCACTCTGGAGCCCGGCCTCTACGTCGAAGACGTCGGCGGCATACGCATCGAGCACAACTACCTGGTCACCGACCACGGCTACGAACGGCTGAGCCAGCATGAGATTGTGTTGCGGTGATGCGGCCGAAGATGCGAGCGGTCCAAACCTTACTGCCTCACCTTCGACCACCGGTCTTCGCTAGACTCGGCCCAGCGAAACACTTCTTCCTTCGTCTGCTTGCCTGATGAATCAAACGTGCGTTCGATCTTGCGGAACCAGTCTTCGGTCTTGGCGCCGACCGCTTGCCGCCGGTTCTTGGTCAGTCGTACCGTCGCTCCCTCTCACCCCATCACCTTCCCAATCACCTCGCCGCGCACCCCGGTTATCCGCTGATTGAGGCCCTGGTGGAAGTAGGTCAGCTTGGTGTGGTCCAGGCCCATCAGGTGCAGGATGGTCGCGTGGAGGTCGGAAACGTGCAGCGGCTCGTGGACAGCCTTGAAGCCGAGTTCGTCCGTCGCGCCGATGGCCTGGCCGCCTTTCACGCCGCCGCCGGCGAGCCACATGCTGAAACCGAACGGGTTGTGATCGCGGCCCGGTTTGCCGACTCCTTCGCTGGTCGGCGTGCGGCCGAACTCGCCGCCCCACACCAGCAAAGTTTCGTCCCAAAGTCCTGTTCGTTTCAAGTCGGCGATCAGGGCTGCGATCGGGCGATCGGTCTCGCCGGCGTGCAGCGTGTGGTTGGCGATGCAGTCGGTGTGGCCGTCCCACGTGTCCTCAATGTGTCCGCCGCCGGAGTAAAGTTGGATGAACCGGACGCCGCGTTCGATGAGCCTACGCGTGATCAGGCACTTGCGGCCGAAGTCGGCAGTGAGCTTCTGATCGAGGCCGTACATGGCGATGGTGGACCGGCTTTCGCGCGACAGGTCGACGGCTTCGGTCGCAGTCGTCTGCATGCGATAAGCCAGTTCATACGACTCGATGCGGGCGGCAAGTTCCGATGTTCCAGGCCGGCCGCTCAGATGATCTTCATTAAGTCGCTTGAGCAGGTCCAAAGAACGGCGCTGCTGCGTTTCGCTCGTTCCTTCGGGAGTCGCAAGGTCCAAGAGCGGCGCTCCCTGGCCGCGAAACAGCGTGCCTTGGTGATTGGCCGGCATAAAGCCGGCGGTCCAGTTCGAGGCGCTGCCGATGGGTCCGCCGCGAGGATCGGTCATGACGACGAACGTGGGCAGGTTGTCGTTCAAGTTGCCGAGGCCGTAACTCAGCCAGGCGCCGAGGCTGGGCTTGCCGATCTGCACGCTGCCGGTGTTCATCTGCAGACAGCCGGAAGCATGTGCGGCCGTGTCGGTGTAAAGCGAGCGAACGACGCACAGGTCATCGGCAAAGCGGGACGTGTGCGGGAACAGCGACGATATTTCCAAGCCGCTTTGACCATGTTTCTGGAACGGGAACGGCGACTGCATCAAGTGGCCGACGGGCCGGCTGTTCGAGCCGACGCTCGGCACGTCCTTGCGTGTGTAAGGCTGTCCATGATGTTTTGCCAGCGCCGGCTTCGGGTCGAACGTGTCGACTTGGCTCGGGGCGCCATTCATAAAGAGAAAAACGCAGTGTTTGGCTTTAGCGGCGAAGTGGCTCGGCCGGGCCGGCGCTGCGAAAGCGCCGTCGCGCGAAAGCAGGTCGATGAGCGCCAATCCGGCAAAGCCCGCCCCGGCCTGCCAGAGAAACTCACGGCGGCTGCGGCCACACGGCGTCGGATTGGGAATGAAGCGGGGCATAGGTCGTTCAATCCACATATGCAAACTCGTTCAAGTTTAGCAGCACCCTGCACAATTGAACAACATTTCCGCCGGCACGGAGAAACTCGATGAGTCGAGAGGTTTCGACTGCAGTCGGCCCTCGGGCCAGCAGCAGTCGATAGGCCAACTCGATCTTCTGCTTCGGATCGGTTCCGGCTTCGCGTTCGAGCCGATTCGCCAGATGCTTGGCCTGTGCATTGAAAAAGTCGCCGTTGAACCAGGTCAACGCCTGCGGCGCCACGGTGGTGACGTTTCGCTGAGCGCTGGAGCGGGCTGTGTCGCAAAAATCGAGCACCTCCAACAGCGGCAACATGAGCGCACGCTTCGTGTGCACGTACACGGTTCGTCGGGCGGCATCGATTTCGCTCGATGGTTTCCACACCGTGTTCGGGTCGCTGTTGCCTTCGAGAGCCGCGCGTGGAATCGGAGGCCGAACGCTGGGGCCGTACATCGTCGTGTTCAGCCGACCGCCGACGGCCAAGGTTGCGTCTCGCAGCGCTTCCACGTCCAATCGGCGATAAGGCATTCGCCACAAGAGCCGATTTTCCGGATCGACCGAGCGATACTCCGGCCGGTCGTGTTTGCTCATGCTCCATGTGTTGCTGGTCAGAATCAGCCGATGCAGCGCTTTGATCGACCAGTCATGGCGAACAAACCAGTCGGCCAGCCAGTCAAGTAGTTCCGGATGCGTCGGCCGTTCGCCGTTGACGCCGAAGTCGCTAGGCGTTCGCGCGAGCCCTTCGCCGAAGTGCCATTGCCAAACGCGATTGACAATGACGCGGGCGGTCAGTGGATTGGCCGGGGAAGCGATCCAATGCGCCAGCGACAGGCGCCGCCGAGACGTTTGCGAATTAGCTGGTAATGGTTCGGGTTGTCTGGACGCGAGCACGGTTGGCACGCCCGACGATACGCGCGGCCCAGGGCGAGTGGCTGAGCCGCGAATCATCAAATGCATTGCGGCCGGTTGTGTCGAGCGTTCAGACAGAATGTACGCCGGCGGATCGAACCATCCTGGCGCTTGGCCGGGCGGCGTCGATGTCACGGCAAGCTCGGTACGGCCATTCCGAGGTCGATCCAGCGGTGCAAATGTCGCCGCCATCCGATAGTAATCGTGCGTGGTCAACGGCTCAAACTTGTGATCGTGACAACGGGCGCAACCTAGCGTCAGTCCGAGAAACGCTTGCGACGTGGTCGAAATGATGTCGTCGAGTTGGTCAAAGCGGTCGGTGGCCGGGTCGGCCGGTTCGTCGTCCCAGGGACCGAGTCGAAGGAAACCGGTGGCCAGCATGGTTTCCGAAGTCGCATCGGCTAGTTCGTCGCCGGCCAATTGCTCCAAGATGAATCGATCAAACGGCTTATCGGCATTGAACGACCAGATCACGTAGTCCCTGTAGCGCCAGACTTGCGGCTTGGCGGCGTCGCGCTCATAGCCGTTGGTTTCCGCATAACGCACGACGTCGAGCCAGTGACGGGCCCACTTTTCGCCGTATTGGGGCCGGCTCAACAGGATTTCGATCCAGCGATCCAGGTCCGGCACACTTTCGAAAGAGTCCTGCTCCGCGAACGTCGGCGGCAAGCCGGTCAAGTCGAAACACAGGCGGCGAAACAGCACTTGCGGCGTCGCGCTCGGGTTCGGAGACCAGCCGCGTGCCTCCAGCTTCGCCAGTACAAACGCGTCGATGGGGTTGCGAACCCGGTTGGTGCCACGGACACTCGGAACTGGCGGCGCTTTCACCGACTGAAACGCCCAGTGCTGCCGATCCTTCGGCTTGATCTGCGCGTCGATTTTGGCGAGGTCGATCTCGTCGGCGAATGAAAGTACGCCGGCAACGAGCAGGCCAACGAGAGCAAGGGAACGTGTCATGTCAGTACTGCGACCGGTACGCGGTTGAAAGACACTGCAGAATACAAGAACTGTGCCGCGAATGCCACCCGATGATTGGTCGATTTCACGAACCGCCACCAAGTGATTTTCTCGTGCGATTTGCCGATACCATCTTGTATACTGCGGTCTCGTACGATTCCTCGATGAGCCCACACCATGACTCGCGTGACCTTTTTGCCGCTGTTCGCCATATCCTCCGCCCTCCTCGCCCAGAATCCCACCGTTCCCGCCAGCGCCGCGAAGTACGACGTCGTCGTCGAGAAGGACATTCGCGTTGCGATGCGGGACGGCGTCAAGCTGGCGCTCGACTTGTATTTGCCGGCTCGCGACGGGAAGCCGGTCGCAGGTAAGCACCCGACGTTGCTCGTGCGAACGCCGTACAACAAGACCGGCGTCGAGGCCGAGGCTCGTTGGTTCGCCGCACGAGGTTACGCCGTCGTCGCCAACGATACGCGCGGCCGGTATGAGTCCGAGGGCCGCTGGCAGATGATTGTTGACGACGTCAACGACGGCTTTGACCTCATCTCGTGGATGGGCAAACAGCAATGGTGCAGCGGCAAGGTCGGTACGTTCGGCACCAGCTACGTCGGCGGCACGCAGCACGCCCTGGCCTGCTCCAACCCGCCGCACCTCGCGTGCATGATCCCGGTCGATTCACTGTCCAACACCGGCGTCGCCGGCATGCGTCACTCCGGCGCATTCGAGCTTCGTTTCATGAACTGGATTTTCACCATCGGCGCGCCGAACGCGCGCGAAGCGCTCGCCGATCCAAAACTCAAAGAGGCGCTTGTCGCGAACGGCAAGCTTATGCCGCAACATCTGCTTAACCTGCCGCTGCGGGCCGGCTGCACGCCGCTCAAGCACGTGCCCGATTACGAGGCCTGGCTCATCGAGGCGATGCGGCACGGCGACAACGACGAATTCTGGAAACGGCCCGGCCATTCCGTCGTGGACAATATCGACAAGTACGCCGACGTACCGGTTTATCACGTCACCGGCTGGTACGATTCGTGGTGCCGGCAAAACGTGATGAACTGGCAGGCTTTGTCGCAGGCGAAGAAGTCGCCGCAGAAGCTGATCATCGGCCCATGGACGCACGGCCGGCAAGTTGCGCCTTTTGCCGGTGACGTCTCTTTCCCAGCCGAAGCGGCGCTTGCGTTCAACGACTGGCGGCTGCGTTGGTTCGACCGCTGGGTCAAGGGCGAGAAGAACAACGTCGAGAACGAACCGCCGGTGAAACTCTTCGTCATGGGCGGAGGCAGCGGCCGCAAAGACAAGGACGGCCGGCTGCAGCACGGCGGCTACTGGCGCGACGAGAAAAATTTTCCACCGGCGAACGTCCAGATGACTGAATATTATTTGCGCGGCAGTGGGAAGTTGAGCAAAGAACCGCTTCAGTCACATCGGAGTTCGACGACATTTCGCTTTGATCCCTCCAATCCAGTGCCGACGATCGGCGGCAACCTGTCGTCATTTGCAGGCCTAGGCGAAGCCGGTGGATTCGACCAGCGCTCGCGGACCAACACGCTGTTTGCCAAAGACCAGTTGCCGCTGTCGCAGCGACGTGACGTGCTTGTATTTCAAACTGAGCCACTCGAAGATGACGTTGAGATTATTGGCCCGATTACAGTGAACCTGCACGTCTCAACGACCGCCGCGGATACTGATTTCACTGCGAAGTTGATCGACGTTTATCCGCCGAATGCCGATTACCCGCTGGGATTTGATTTGAACCTGGGCGATTCGATCACGCGGATGCGTTATCGAAGATCACTGCAGAAACCCGAGCCGGACTTTGCAGCGCCGGGTCAACTCTGCGAGCTGTCGATCCGCATCTATCCGACCGCCAACCGCTTCGTCAAAGGCCACCGCATCCGGCTCGATATTTCGTCGAGCAACTTCCCGCGCTTCGACGTGAACCCGAACACCGGCGAGCCGCTGCAAGAGCATCGCCGCATGATCGCGGCGGACAATACCGTGTACTTCGGCAACGGCCAGGCGTCGCACGTGGTGTTGCCGGTGATGCCGATCAAGAGTCGAAGATGAGTCAACTACAAGGCACAAAATGAAACTCAAACTTCCGATCGTTGCTGTTCTATTCATCCCAGTCGTCGCTTTAGCCGACGAAAAATTCACGCTCCTATTTCCCGACGACGGCGTGCCCAAAGGTTGGACCGTTACTGAATGGAGCGACCTGGGCAAACCCGTCAAAGGCGTAAGCTGGTCCGTTGAAAAAGGCGTCCTCAATTCAGGCAAGCAACGCGGCAACTGGCTTGTCAGCGAAATGGAATACTCCGACTTCATTCTCGAATTCGAATTCAAACTCACCGAAAAGGGCAACAGCGGCGTCGCCCTGCGCTCGCCCATGAAAGGCGACCCGGCTTTCGACGGACTCGAATTTCAACTCGCCGACCTGCGCTACAACACGAGCGCAAAAGACTCCGAACTGACCGGCGGCATCTATCGCGCCATCGCGCCGTCGAAACAGGTCTACAAGCCGACTGAATGGAACAGCGTCCGCATCGAGCTTCGCGGCAATCACTTCAAAGCCACGCTGAATGGCGAAGTCATTCAAGACATTGACCTGTCGAAGTACGATCAACCGGTCAAACGGCATGACAATACGCTGGCGCCGCCGATCAAGGACCGTCCGAAGAAGGGCCATATCGGCTTTCAGCACTTGAGCCGCAACAACGAGCCGGTGTTGATTCGCGGTGCGCGAATCGCGGAGGTGAAGTAGGTCCACGGAATACACGGAAATACACGGAAGGAAGAACTTGAGATTCGTAATCTTTTCCGTGTTTTTCCGTGTGTTCCGTGGACCCCATTATGCTCCTCACCATCTGCCGTTACCTCGCGCTTGTCTATGCCGTCGGCCTGGCCATCGGCGAGGCGATCATCAACTCGATGCAGCCGCACTGGCAGTACGCACCGCTTTGGATCATCGACTACTTGATCGTGGCGTATTTGCTCGCGGGCTTCTGGACGACGCGGCGAGCTCGCTACGTGCCGGTGCTGATGTCGGGGTACGCGCTTTCGACCGGCGTCATGTGGATGGTCTATTTTCTCAACTATGATCCGGAGACTCCGGCGGAGATGCGAATCAAGGGGCCGTTAATCCATCTCATCGGGCTGATCTTCGCTGTGTCGCTCTTTGGGTTGATCGGCACGACCATCGTCTGGCTGCGAGGAGTGCGCGTCGAGAGAGTGATCTAAGCCGCTTGCTGCTTCGCGTTCGCAGGGTCAACGAGGCGCTATGCCGCAAGCGGCAAATTTCCGATTGTCCCACACATAATACACTGGCTCGCTGTAGCGGCTCTTGGCGGCGCTTTCGGCGCTCAGGCGACGGCCACTGTATGCGCCGCTTGTTCTCTTTGTTTTGCGGATAACCCCGACGCGGACGAAGCCGGCGCGTTCGAAGAATGGATTGGCGTGGCCCATCGCGGAAAGAGTTTCGATCCACGGCACCGGGCAGGTTTGGCAGGCCCGGCGGACGAACGATGCGGCGATGCCGGCCCCGCGACAGGTCGGATGCAGCACGACGCGCGACAACACCCAGAGTTGTTGATTCAATGCGGAGAGGTGAAGAGATGAACGCGGATTGTGCAGGCCGAAGTAGCGCGAGCGCAGGGTCAGCGATGCGGCCGGGGCGGAGAAAACGCAGATGCCGACGGGTTCGGCATTATGCCAGAGCATCACGACGCGGCGGATAAAGGCGAGGTGATGGCTGCGATAATGCCACCGAGCGAAATACGGCCAGTCGGATTGGGAACCTTCCGACAGCCAAAACTCGTTCGCGAATGAGACGTTTTTTTTGAATGTCGCGCCGCTCGGCGTCGATCGCGCCGTCGCCCAGACAGCGAACGTGCAGATCGGGATTCAGGTCGTCGGCCACATCGTCATGCGTGGTCGCCAAGAGAAAGCCGACGCCGCTCCGGTTCGCGAGCTTACGCAAATTGAACGCCAGCACCTTGGCCAGCGTGCGGTCAAGCATGGCGGCGAACTCGTCGGCCATGATGAATTGTGGATTTCGAATTGCGGATTGCGGATTGGAATGCAAATCCGACGTGCGGGATTCGCGCTCGGAGAACTTGGTTTTCGAATCCGCACTCCGCAATTCGCAATCCGAAACCGCATACGCTAACCGGAACCGATACCGTTGTCCGTCCGACAGTTCCGCCGGAGTGCGCAGCAGCAGCCGGGCTTCGGAGAGGCCGCAGGCGGCGAGTTGATCGAGCCGGGATGCGATCGAACCGGGCAGGGCATCGACGAGCGGCACGGCCGGAAGCTCGAGTGCATTCGCGTCCAGCGCGCCGAGTTGAGCGCCTACAGCTCGCAGGAGCGACGACTTTCCGGAGCCCGACGGGCCGGTGAAGAGCACCAGGTCGCCGGGTCGGATTTCGAGCGCCACGTCGTCAGCGACGATGTGCGGCGGTTCTTGGCCGTCGAGGCCGAACAGGTCGGCGACCTCTTCGGTGGCGAGGCTGCGTTTGTGCGGACGGAACGAATATCGAATAGTGATCGGATTCATGAAAGTCCCTCGTTGCCGTTTGTTTACGCTTCGCGTTCGCTGACACTTCGCTGCGAACGCGAAACGTAAACAAAGACATTCCTTTTCCTCACCACATTTTCGGTTCGTGCACGTTCAGCAGGTAGCGCGTGCCCGTCGCGGCGGCGTCGAGCAGATCGTCGTGTGCGCCGGCGGGAAACGACAGCATCTCGTCGTAAAGCTCCTGTTGCTCCGGCGCGACGCCGCCATCGAACCCCTTCAATCGAAATGCGCCGACTTGCACGTTGATGCTGAACGCCTGGACTCGGGCGCTTTTGTTGCTCGATTGTTTGACCGATTCGATTTTGAAACCGAAACGACGATCGCGTTGAAACTGCTCGCACAGGATTTGAAATGCGCCGTTCGCCTCGAACAGGATGCGCTGCGGCCGCCAGCGGCGGTCGAGATCGGCGATCAAATCGGCCAGTTCACCCGCCGGGATGCGCATCGCCATTGCCGCCAGACAGTGAACCTCCAACGCAGTCGTGCGGCCGAGAACGACCAGCGCCGTCGCGTCAGTGGTCGCTTTTTCGCACACGGCTGGATCGATCGACAACACGACGAGGTCGTACTCGTGCGCGCCAGTCCAGTAGCGAATCCACTCCGGCTTGATCGGCGTTTCGGCGCCCGACAACGGCACGAGGCGATAGGCGCGAGCGAACGAGATTTCACCGATTTCCCGCCGCCGGGCTTCGAGCTTTTCGCGCGGCCACTTTTCGGGCCAAATCGGCGTCAGATGCTCGTCGATGCCGCGACGAAACAGCACGAATTCTGGGTTGGACTTGAGTTCGCTGTTCAGATCATTGACGTGCCACGGAGTGAAGAGATTCCACAGCCGGCCGCTGGGTTCGAGTAGGTTAACGAGGTTTTCGCGAAAGTAAGTGGAAACGCGAAGCCGTTCTGCGGCGCTGTGAATCGAGCGGACATCGACGATGTCGTCGCACACCAGCAGGTCGGCGCGCGCTCCTGTGGATGCGGCGCCGACGCCGAACGCCGTGACGCTGGGGCCGATGATTTCGGCGGGGCGCTGGATCGTAAAGCGTGTCGCGGTCCAGGGTTGCCCGGGCCGAAGGCCTGGAAAAACGCAACGCAGGCGCGAGTTGCGGCCGATGGCGTTGCGAATGAATCGGCTGCGCTCGACGGCCAAGGCTTCCGATGCGCAGACGATTTTGACTCGAAGCGACGGCTGCCGGCCAAGTTCCCACAAGATGCGGATGCACGCTTGCACGCTTTTGCCGTGGTCTCGAGGCAATTCCACCAGGGCGCGTGAGTGCGCGCCGAGGAAGGCTTGCATGTCGCGATGCAATTGGGCTTGCCGAATCGGCCGGCCGTGGTTGTCGGTGAATGCAAACTCGGCGAATTCATCCGGCTGTTTCCGCGCTCGGCGCAGTTGCCGCTCCAGCACCAGCGTCTTCAGTCGCAAGGATTTGGGCAATCTGTTGCTGTAGTTCTTCATCGGATGTCTCCCGCACCATGGCGATGTACGCGGCCAGTTCTCCATCATCGGGCTGTCCATTCGATGGCGGCGTATTGCGGCGGCTTGGTTTCTTGAGGAGTTGCTGTGCCGCGCCCAATTTGCTTTTCTCTTCACCTGCTCGGAGCAAGTGTCGCAGCGTGGAGCGTGCTTCGGCCCGGCACTCGCGGGCCAGTTGCCGCTCTGCTTGGAGCAAATGCCGGCGCCAGACATCGGGATGTTCCTCGACCCAACGCCGACACGTTCGCTCGTTACGCTGAAGTCGTTGCCCGACGACGGACCACGCAATGCCTGCGGCGCGAAGTGCGGCGGCCGCAGCCATGAGCTTCTCAGTTTCCGGTTTGATGCCATTCATGGGTGAAACAATGCCGCAAGGGCGACGAGGAACGTTTCCATGAAACCCGCAGCAACCGTACGATCCGGTTTCCGCTTGTCAAATGCGCAAAATGAAATGGCGGACCGAAGTCCGCCACGGGCGACGTGCCAAGTTGTTTCAAGTGCGACTATCGCGTCGGCAGCGGGCCGAGCTGAGGAGCGCCCAACCGCACGGACTGCGATTGCGGCAGCGGGATCGGCGGAGGCAACGGAATCGGCGGTCGACGCAGATCGGCGTCGTTGTCCATTATGTCCGCGGTGTGGCTGCTGCCGCGTACCGTGGGGTTCCCCAGATCAGGCAGCGCCGGCGGCGCGCTGGAGCGCAACGTCGAACGACCCGTAAGTTCGCCCGACGATGCTCTCGGCGTCGGGCGGTCGTTGCCGGCGATTAGCGTTGCCGCCCGAGGCTTACGCAGCGAGTTGATCCAAGCTAATTCCAGATCGTTCACGCTCTTGAGACCATAATGCGACTGGACCGCGTTGTCCCAGCCGTGCCGCATCCCGTGTGCAACGAACTTGAGAAACGTCTGCCGGTCGCTTTGATCGACCAGATAGCGCACGACCGAGAAGCCCTCGGCATAAACGACCATGACGTCGTTCGGGTATTCCTTGAGTCCAAACAAGTGCCACAGTTTGTGCGCCTTGCCGGAGTTCAAGAGTTGCCTGCACATCTGATCGTGCCGCTGCCGTTCCACGTCATCTTCCGACAACACCGCGCCGCCTTCATCGGCCCAACGCGGCACCGGCTGGCGGAAGTAGTAAGCGAAAACCGTGTGCGTGATTTCATGCGGCAAGACGCTGTCAAGGAGGCGATCTTCACGGCCGCGAATCTGCATGTACTGATACAGCGGGTTTTGCGAAAAGTCGAAGGTCGTTGCACCGCTGGGCCCGTCCGGCGAGATTTCGACTTTCAACGGACACGGACGCTGCCAGTTGGGCATCTCCTGGCCAAGCCACTCGCGGGCTTTGACGATGCGATATTGTTCCGCGGCGTCGCCGAAGCGCTTGGCCATGGCGGCTGTTGGGGCGTCGACGACGAAGTTCTGAGTACGATACGTTGCGGCAGGCGCCAAAGCTACGAATACAAACAATGCGAAAATGGCGGCGAAGTGAGCCCGTCGAATCGTCATGCCGAGGCGCCTCCAGTGGCGGACTGGGAAGATGGGCGCTTCCCTGGACAGGAGCAACTGTCCAACTCTATCCGCAAAAGATGGGCCAGGACGCATTTCTTGAATCGGAATCGAAAGCTTGGTTCGCCCAAAGTGCAGATGGGACAGCAGTTGCGGAGCAGCGGGGCTGTGCTGCGCCTGACGGTTGCTCGCGTCGAATTGCAAAAGTTACAACAAACGGATGGAAGAATTGCTAAAGATTTCCCGATTGTGCAGGCGCTGCCGCGTAGTGCTTACGCTTCGACGCCCGCCAATCCGTCAACCGAACAGGTCCAACAGCGGCTGGCCTGTGCTCAGCGGGACCGAGCGGCCATCGCGCGTGACTTGTGCTTCAAACGGCACATTTAGCGCGTGATAGATCGTGGCGCTGAAATCTTGCGGCTTGACGGGGCGATCTTTGACATACGCGCCGATCTTGTCGGACTCGCCATAGACGGCTCCGCCGCGAATGCCGCCGCCGGCCAGGATCGCCGAGTAACAATGCGGCCAGTGCTGCCGGCCTGGTACGTTGTTGTTTTGATTGATGCGAGGCGTGCGGCCGAACTCGCCGAGACAGCAGATCAGCGTCGATTCGAGCAGTCCGCGTTCTTCGAGGTCGGTGATCAGCGACGAAAGCGCATGATCGAGCACGGGCAGGCAGTAGCCCATGCCGTACGAGCCGTTGCCGAACGCGTTGCCCATGCCCATTTCTGCGCCGTGCATGTCCCAGCTGGAGCTCGGCGGTCCATTGTTCTGAACCTGGTTCGGCGACGGGCCGGTCCAGCCGTTGACGGTGACGAAGCCGACGCCGGCTTCGACGAGCCTTCGCGCCAGGAGCAAATTCTGACCCAATGGATTGCGGCCGTAGCGGTCGCGCAGCTTGGGATCTTCGCGCTCGAGGTCGAATGCTTGCCGTGGTCCGGGCGACGTGGCGAGTTCGAAACCTTGCTGATGCACTTCGAGCCAGTTACCTTTTTCGTGCCGCTCCTGTTCGAGTTGATCGAGCAGTTGGCGGCGGCCATGCATCCTCGCAGCCGTTTCATTGGCGGCGAATACGTCCGGCGGTTTGAAGCCGGGCTTGGCGGGGTGGTTGTCAGCCGAGCCGATGAAGAGCGGCGCGTATGGGCTGCCGAGCGAGCCGCCGGTGGCGATGTTCGGCGCACAGAACACGGGGTCGCCGACGCACTTGATCAGCCAGACGTACGACGCGATGTTGCGTTTGCTTGGCCGAATTTTTGAGAGTACTGAGCCGATATAGGGCGAGTCCTGCGGGGCGCTCGCCTGCCCGCTCAAGCTGTTGTGCATCGCGTCAAAGTGGTTGCTGATGTTGCCCGGATGCGTCATCGAGCGAATCAAGCTGAAGCGATTGGTCATTTTCGCCATTCGTTGATGCAGCTCGCTGATGCGCATTCCCGGCACAGCGGTCGCGATCGGGTTGTATGGTCCGCGAATCTCGGCCGGCGCCGCAGGCTTCAAGTCCCAGGTGTCGAGATGGCTGGGTCCGCCGCAGAGCAGAATGAAGATGCACGACTTCTCTCGGGCGCCGTCCGGCGACTTGCTGCTGTCGATGCGAGCGGTGACGATCCCCGGCGTGGCTAAGCTCAATGCGCCGGCGGTTCCGAATTGCAGCAATCGGCGGCGAGAGATGGAATGAGAGGCCATCGGCAACTCCAAAGCGGCGGGCGTCGGCGAAATCGAGTCCGGCAGTGAACTGAAGCATACCCGATGCCGACGCCATTGTCACGGCGGAAAATGGCAGAGGTGGGTAATGCGGCGGCTCACGAATCATGAACGGCTCGAGTAGCCGAATTCGCCAGAATTCGCGAAGGGATCTCAGCAGGCCGCTAACCCGCTCAACCGGTAGCCAGCATCGGGATATTCGGCGTTGCTTCTGCGATGCACGCCGGCTCATTGCCGGGCCGCATGGCGAGCTGCGGCGAATCAACAGCGCATTCTCGTCCTTCCGCCATTTGACAATCGCCAACCGGATCGTAGCGTTGGTTCGGTTGATTGTAGATGCGCGATCTCGCGTTTGCGTTCGCGGTGCGCGCTGGTTGAGATACACCTGACAGAGAATGACACAAATTGACATCTGAGAGGGATTTTCGAAAAAAGGGCCGCAATTGCCTCGACGAGAGGGTCGAAAACCAGCGTTCATTAACGGCTCGTTGTAATTTCTCAGTCGTGCGACCTGCCGAGCCGGTTCGCAAAACGCAAAGACGCTCGACCTTTTCGCGAAAGGCCGAGCGTCTCGAATGTCACACGATCTTACCACTTGAACTGCAGACCGACGTTGATGCCCTGAGCCCAGAAGTCGGTGCGTTTGAATTGCACGACCGGGTGAATCTCCTGGGCGGCCGGCGGCGGAATCGGCGGCAGGTTTACGTACGGAATGCGGTTCGGCTGAATGCGCATGTCGATCTGCTCGCCTGCCCGCATGACGTTCGACCAGTACATGAACGTGTAGCCGACGAAGAATCGCAGCCTGGGCGTCAAATGGTAGCCGAGGTTGAGCCCAAGTTCGGGAATGACCGAGAAGCTCGTGGCGTTGTGAATGCCGATGTTGCTGTTCAGGGCGAGCAGGTTGCCCGGCAAGCCCGCCGGCGGCGGCACCGGAGCGACGAACTGCTGCCCGCCGCTGATTGCGATTCGATGCTGAGTTTGGCCGAGGGCGATCTTACCGTAGCCGTTGATGAAGAAACGGCCGATGTCCCGTTCGCCGCGAACGCCGACTTGCCCGCCGAAGAAGTTGTTGGTTGCGGCAAAGTCGTCGATGCCGGTGCCGGTGAAATTGCCAAGGTTCAGCAAGGGTCCCGTTCCTGTCTCGGTGAATCGCAGTGTGTCATGCAGTTGATTCCAGCGGAAGCCGACGAGCAAGTCGAGACGGAATGCGCAATCGTTGCATAGGACGCGGCGATAGTTGATGTCGGCGCCCATCAATTGGGCGATGCCGCTGACCGTCATTGTGTTGGCGGTTTCAGCGAAGATCGGCACGTTGCCGTTCTGTGCATCGATGACGCGGCGAACGAGAATCTGTCCGGCCGGTGCGATGAACGTCTGGCTGAACGAACGCGTGCCCAGGAACATGAACGACGAATCGACGCCGTGGATCATGCACGGATCGAGCCAAAGGCCGGCGGTGAAACGACCGCCGGGATGGTACGTCGGATACAGCGATGCGCCGCTGAACAATACTCGTTCGTTGCCGACGACCGCAGGAATCGGTGCTGCGTGCACGAGCGGCGGCGATACGGCGTTCTGGGTGAACCAGTTCAGGAATTCGGCGGAGAACCAGGTGCGGGTCCACCAAGGGCCGTGGCCTCCAAAAGCGGGATCGCCGAAGCCGGCGTGCTCGCCGCCAAAAACCGGCCCGCACGCTTCACAGAACGAAGAACCAGGCACAGCGCCGGCGCCAGGGGCCGGAGCAGGCGCAGGCACGCCGCCGGGCAAGGGGGCGGGAGCCGGCACATCGGTGAGGTACGGTCCGCCGTTGCCGGGAACCGGCGCGAGCATCGGAGCGCCGTTGTCGCGGATGCGCGAGGCGGCGACGGGTCGGCCGTTCATGTAACCGGCCGTGGAGACATCGCTTTCATTGCCGATTCCGAGGACTCGCGGCTGGCCGAGCGCGGCGGCGGGCACAGGCCGGCCGAGCGCGGCAGCTGGGGCGTAATTCGTTTGCTGAAAGTCGGAGCGGCCCCAGGGTTCCTGTGCGGAAGCTGCCGAGCCAAGAACTGCAAACGCGCCGCCAAGGACCCAAGCCCATAGCCTTCGCATAAGTCACCCTCCTGGTGCTGTCGCGGCGTCCTGCCGCACTGCGAACAAGGCGAGCGCGTGATGGGAAATGCGCAAACGCCTGATCCGCGCTTCTCCCATCGACCTGCTTTACCGCGTCGAATAACCGATCATTGCAAGTTTTTGAGGGGGAGACAAATCGATCGTCGCAAAACGTGCTTTTCTTCGCTGAACTGTGCACCTTACGGGACCGCCACAGCAGGTTCGCCAGCTTGCCGAAGATACGCTTTTTGCGAATCTGCCGCAAAACTCCAGCCGAACTAAGAAGTAGTGCGAAAGTGTCTGCGCGGCCGCGGCCGTGTCACGTTTTCGTCCCACGGTTTGGAAGCCCAGAAAGGACGACCATGAATATCAAACGATTTCGTCTGGCGGCATTGCTCGCAGCGGCGCTCGTGGTCTGCGTCAGTGCCTCGCCGGCGCTTGCCATCTTCCCGTTGATTGTGCCACAGGTGAATCCGGACATCGTGATCGACAACATCGATCCGCCGGTGCCTGGCGACATTCCGAACATACCCGACATCCCGAATCTCCCGCCGGATTGCGACTGCAACTGCGACGTCGTGATCAACAACACTCCGGAGCCGGCCACGATGGTGACCGCGCTCATCGGCGTGGCCATGGGCGGCGCGTATGCAATGCGGAAGCGATTGGTGAAGTAAGTGAAATTTGGATCGCCCATGGAGACACCCATGGGCGAGCATTTCTATTTCCCCGGTCCATACGCCGGCGGTTGTTTCCCAACCAGTTCATTTGCCAAGAGCAGCGATTCCGGCGTGCCCGCGTCGGTCCAGTAGCCGTTCAGCATTGTCGAACCAAGTCGGCCGTCTTCGAGAAAGTGCCGGTTTACGTCCGTGATTTCCAGTTCGCCTCGCTTGCTCGGCTTCAACGTTTTGATTACTTTGAAAACGTCAGGCGGATAGATGTAGATGCCGGCGACGGCGAAGTTGCTTTTCGGTTTCGTGGGTTTTTCCTCGATGCCGATCACGCGGCTGCCATTGAGTTCTGCGACGCCGTATCGGCCGGGATCGGGCACTTCCTTGAGTGCGACCCACGCGTGATAAGGCTTGGGATCCGACGCTGTCAGCATCGCCTGCAGCGGGTCGAAAAAGATATTGTCGCCGAGAATGACGACGGTGCGAGCGCCGTGGCAAAAGAGCTCGGCCAGTCCAAGCGCCTGGGCGATGCCGCCGGCTTCGTCCTGCACGCGATAGGTGATGGCACATCTGTGCTCGCGCCCGGAACCAAGCAGTTCAACGAAGTCGCCCATGTGCTCGGTGCCGGAGACGAGCAGAATGTCGCGGATGCCGGCATCGACGAGTTTCTTGAGCGGGTGATAGACCATGGGGTACGGTCCGACGGGCAGCAAGTGCTTGTTGGTCACTCGCGTGAGTTCGCCCAGACGAGTCCCTTTGCCGCCTGCCAGTATCACGCCGCGTAGGTCCATGTGGATGGCTTCCCTGAGAAAATGCCCGAGTGCCTTTGCCATTTGAAGACGTAGCGCCGCCGTCCAAACACTCTGTTACATTATGAAATCGAGGAGCCTTGAGCCGAGCGATGATCACACAGAGATTTGTTACGGGAATTGAGATTGCCGTTTCCCGAAGAAGGAGACTCCAACCATGGCCGAAGCAATTCCGTTGCGAACGTCTGTTTCAAATAGCGTCACCGTGAGACAACGACCGGCAGTGATGCTACTGTTGGTCCGAGCGCGAGCCGCCGAGGCCACTTTGGAACTGGCGTTGTCCAAATTGAAGAAACAGGCTGAAGAAACCGTTCAGTGGTTGAAGCGACTTGGAGCCAGTCGCGTCGACGTCGGCGAACCGCATCTGGCCGAACATATCCATAAGGATCCAATCAAGGCGATTCGAGCCGACACTGCACGGATGCTGGGCAAGCGGTCGGGGGAATCCGACGGCGAACGCAAGCACGAGGTCATGATCGTGCTAACATCGCAATGGCCGATCGCCGGCATGTCGGCCGAGGAGACATTGGTGCTGATGGATCGATTGCGTTTTGAAACCAACGACGTTGCGGCAAAGCCCAAGACTGCCGAAGAGACTCCGTCGTGGGCGTCGCCCGAAGAGCAGGTTCAAGAAATAATGAAAAGCCTCCACGAGGCGTCGCCTGACGAAGATTCGCCGAAATTCCTGTTCATTGCACGATTGAGCGATGAGCAATTGGAAAAAGCCTGTGCGCAAGCGACCGCTCTTGCCCGTCATAGCGCAGAGCGGCTCGCCCGCAGTTCGGGCTATCGCCTCGGCAAGATGTGGTTGCTGCAAGCAACTGTCGGCAAGAACTCCGAACTTCGGACAGACAGGCTCATGAATCACCAACGGTGTTTGGCTCTACTCAGCGAATGTTCATACAACCTCAATGAAGATGAGATCGTTTCGGAAGATCCACGCGCCACGGAGTTTGCAGTCAGGGTGTGTCTGAGTTATCACTTGGAGTAGCCAATCGACCGACGCGTCTTGTCTACGGCACCGGTGCCACGTCACATTAGGTCTTCAAATTTGAGGCCTGGACTTTCGCTGAAGCGGCCCTTTGAGTGGAGTGCGTCGCGGGCAATCGGCAAGATAACGTTGTGCGGCACGAATCGGCGAGGCACTGATCCGCGGCCGTATCGAGGTCAGAAGCACCCTTGTTGACGATACGAGAAAAGTTCTCGCTCTTTGACATTCCCCAAACCGGATCGTAGCGTTGGTTCGGTTGATTGTAGAAACGCGGTTTCGCGTTTGCGTTCGCGGTACGCGCAAAACGAGGAAACGGTGTCACAAAATGTCGCAAATTGTCACAATTGTCACAAAAGTGCGGAATCCTGAGACGAAGTGTACGACGACTGGCGGGCATTCACCTGCCGCCGTATTGGCGCTCGTAGTATTGCCGGTACTCGCCGGAGCGGATCGTTTCGACCCATTCCTTGTTGTCGCGGTACCAGGCGATCGTGTCGCGAAGGCCCTGCTCAAACGACGTTGCGGGCCGCCAGCCAAGCTCACGCTCTGCCTTCGAGCAGTCGATGGCGTAACGGCGATCATGGCCGGGCCGATCCTTGACATGCTTGATCAACGTCCTCGGTTTGCCGATCAGGTCGAGAAGCAGATGCGTAATTTCGATGTTCGTTCGCTCGGTGCGGCCGCCGAAGTTGTACACCTCGCCGACGCGGCCTCTCAGCCGAGCGGCCTCGATGCCGGCACAGTGATCGGTCACGTGAATCCAGTCGCGGACCTGTTGGCCATCGCCGTAGACCGGCACGGGAATGTCGTTGAACAAGTTGGTGATGAAGAGCGGCAGCAGCTTTTCGGGAAATTGATACGGGCCATAGTTGTTGGAGCAGCGCGTCACGACGGCCGGAAAGCCGAACGTGTGCACATAGGCAAGCACGAGCATGTCGGCGGCGGCCTTGCTTGCGGAATACGGGCTGCTGGGTGCGAGCGGCGTGGTTTCGGTGAACAGGCCCGTCGGCCCGAGGCTGCCGTAAACTTCGTCGGTGGACACTTGTACGAAGCGATCGACTTTGCATTCGCGCGCTACGTCGAGCAGAACCTGCGTGCCGATCACATTGGTGCGAACGAACGGCCCGGAGTCCATGATGCTGCGGTCAACATGGCTCTCGGCGGCGAAGTTGACGATGCCGCTAACGCCGCTGCCGATGGCGTGCTTTACGTCGTCACGGTTCGTAATGTCGCCGCGAACGAAGCGATAACGCGCGCTGCCGGCGAGATCGGCGAGGTTCGCCAGGTTACCGGCGTAGGTCAATGAGTCCAGATTGACGATGAGGATTGTCGGGTCGGATTGCAGCAGGCCGCGAATGTAATTGCTGCCGATGAAACCGCAACCACCGGTAACGAGGAGAGGGGCCATCGAAAGCATCCTGCTATGTATGAAACTACGCGACGACGCAAAGCGTTGGTATATCGCGTCACTTCCTTGCCGTCTGCACCGGTTTGGCTTGCGGCGGCGCTTTAAGCGTGTTCAAGAAGGCCACGATCGCTTGTTGGTCCTGGCCGCCAAGTTGATTGAATCGTTCGCGGACAGACTTGGCTTCGCCGCCATGGGCAAAAATCGCGCCCAGCAAAGTCGGGGCGCTGCCGTCGTGCATGTACGGCGCGGAATCAGCCACTCCCCAGAGCGGCGGCGTCTTCCAATCGCTTTCGGCGGGATGCCGATCCGGCAACGGCACATCCGGTCGTCGCGTACCGTACGACGGCGCTCCGCCTTCGCCTTGACCGTCGGTCAACGAATGCAAGAGAAAGTCGCTGTACACGCCCTTCACCCCGCCGAGGTTTGGAGTGTGGCAAACGGCACACCCTGTCGAATGAAACAGATCTTTGCCGCGAGCCGCGCGATCCCGTTCTTCGGTCGCCGCAGGCGACGCTTCGATCGGCTTGGGCAATGTGTTGACAAAAGCGACGAGCGCATTGAATTGTTTGCGGTTCAAGTCCGGCTCCTGCTCTGGATAGCCCGATCCGAACGGTTGTGCCTGCTGACTGATCGGCGTGCCCAGCCCAAGTTCATTCGCACATGCCGCCGCGACGAATTCCTCAAGCGTCGCGAACTGGGCCTTCCAGCCAAACTTGCCGACGCGGCCATCTTCGAGAATCCGCACGCGGCCCGGCGGGATCGAGTCGAATTCCGCCTTCAACTCTTTCAGGAAGGAGCCGAACATGTAATTGCGTCGAGCGCTCGTGATCGCCTTCGATGGAATCTTGTCGATCCAACCGGCGCCGAACAGTGCTGTCGTTTGCACGGTGTCCTGCCGCAGCGGGTCGACGTCGGGGATGGTGATGGTGTAGCTGCAATGGTCGCGCGTTTCGGTTCGTGTCGAGCCGCGGATGATCGGGAACCGGTTCCGCACGAGGGTGAACGATTCTTTCAGCTTCGGGTCGGTGGAGAAAGCGTGAACGGTGCCGGACCGAAGTTCGCGGTCGCGTTCCGAAGGAAGAACTTCGTAATTGTGGACGTTGTGCGAGTTGTCGCCGCCGCCGCCGACCCCGCCTTGGTTGTGACAGGCGACGCAGGAGACGTCGTTGAAGACCGGTCCGACGCCGTCACCCTTGGCGAGCGAGTCATTTGGCTTCCATTCGTGGTTGAAAAGCTCCTCGCCGAGTTGTTTCTCCGAACCCCAAGCCCAAGGACCAATCAGCACCGGCATACCCGGCGAAAAGGTCCAGAACACGGCAACACCGACTAAAGCCAAAAGGCCGATCAGAAACCAACGGCGATTGCGGACGAACAAAGTTCGATTCATGGCCAATGCTCGCGACAAGAATGTGCGGCTGAATTTGCCTGAACACAGGATAATCGACGGGTGTTCGACTTGCAATGGGGTGGCGAAATGATTGCAAAAACCGGAAAGGACTATTTGGGTCCGATGCATTCACTCGCGATTTTCAATTTAGAATTCAAGGCAATTATGCTGATCGAGTTGTCGTCGCGAACATTCGGTTGCGACGTGGATTCGACCTCGCATCGTAACTCGACACGGTCAGACGGAACGTGTCGAATCCGAGGCCATTTGAACAGATGCTTGCGGTATGAACGAACCATCTTGAAAGTCCATTCAGTTGTCATTGCGACCGAGGTACGAAGTACGGTTTCTGTCAAACCGTGACCTGACTCCATACGCACGGGGTATGCATCTGTGACATGGCAAATGCGAATAACTTGGCGCTGTGAGCAACCTGATGCAACCGGAATCAATGTGGATCGAGCACTGCAAATAATTGTTGCAACGGCAGGGCAAAACCCGGCAGCACACTCCCGCCATCAAGCGAATCGGGTTGTGTCAAACGCACAGCATCGGCGCGATGGGGCGACGTAAATGCAAGACCGTGCGATCATCCGGATTGATTTGCCAGACCAACCTGGCGGCCCGGTCCACAATCGTCGGTCGTGAGGTTAATGTGGAAATCATGGGAATATCCTACCACAAGTGTCCTCTGCAATTGGAACATTTACCCCGTCACGGCGCCTTCGCTGGCGCTCGTCACCGTTCGTGCGTACTTCGCCAGCACGCCGCGTTCGACGCGCAAGGCCGGCTTTTTCCACGCGGCCCGGCGATTGGCCCATTCACTGTCGCTCAAATGAGCATCAATGCGTTTGGCATCGGCGTCGATGGTGACGGTGTCGCCGGTCTTCAACAGGGCGATCGGGCCGCCGGTCCAGGCTTCGGGTGCGACGTGGCCGACGACGAGTCCATGTGTGCCTCCGCTAAAACGGCCGTCGGTGATCAAACCGACTTTTTCGCCGAGGCCCTGGCCGACGAGCGCCGCCGTCACGGCAAGCATCTCGCGCATACCGGGGCCGCCCACAGGCCCTTCACCACGAACGACGACGACGTCGCCAGGTTGAATCTGTCGCGCCTGAATAGCGGCAAAGCAATCCTCTTCGCAATCGTACACTTTCGCCGGCCCGGTGATCTTGTGCTGCTTCAGCCCCGCCACTTTCGCAACGGCGCCGTCCGGCGCCAGGTTGCCATGCACGATCACGATGTGGCCGCTGGCATGCATCGGCTTTTCGAACGGCATGACGACATCTTGCTTGCGGGAGTAGATGCTTGGAAAATCCTTCAGGTTCTCGGCGATGGTTTGGCCCGTGACGGTCATACAGTCGCCATGCAACATGCCGCGATCCAACAGCGCCCGCAGCACGGCCGGAGTGCCGCCCACGCGATGCAAGTCCCACATGACGTAACGGCCGCCGGGCTTCAGGTCCGCGAGGTGGGGCACTTTCGCGCCGAGCCGGTCGAAGTCAGCCAGAGTCCAGGGCACCTGCGCTTCACGCGCGATCGCCATCAGATGCAGCACAGCATTTGTGGAACCGCCCAATGCCAGCACGAATGTGTAAGCGTTCTCCAGGGACTTGCGGGTGATGATGTCCCGCGGTCGAATGTTCTTCTCGATCAATCTCACAAGGGCCGCACCAGCCTGAAACGTTTCGCGTTCCTTGGCGGCAGAAACAGCGGGGTAGCTGGCGTCAAATGGAAGCGACATGCCCATCGCCTCAATGGCGCTCGACATGGTGTTTGCGGTATACATGCCGCCGCAGGAGCCGGCGCCGGGGCAGGACTCGCATTCGATCTTGTGCACGGCTTTGTCGTCGAGTTTTCCGGCTTGTTGGCGACCGACGGCTTCAAAGATGGAAACGATGTCGAGCGGTTCGCCTTCGTCGCCGACACCGGGCAAGATGCTGCCGCCGTAGACGAAGATGCCGGGCACGTTGAGACGGGCGATCGCCATCAAGCAGCCGGGCATGTTTTTGTCGCAGCCGCCGATCGCGAGCACGCCATCGTGATTCATGCCGCCGGACACGACCTCGATGCTGTCGGCAATGACTTCGCGCGAGACGAGGCTATAGCGCATGCCCTGGTGACCCATCATGATGCCGTCTGTCGCCGTCGGAGCGCCGAAGACTTGCGGTACGCCGCCGGCGCTGCGAATACCCTCGATGGCCTTTCGCGCAAGCCGGTCAAGGTGCGCGTTGCACGGCGTGATGTCGCTATGCAGATTGGCGACGCCAATCATCGGCTTCGAGAAATCTTCATCGTTGAATCCGACGGCACGCAACATGGCGCGATTGGGAGCGCGGCCTGGGCCGCCCGTAGTGGTCAAACTGTGACGATTTGGCATATCGTTTCCCGGCCTTTCTGTTCGGTGCGCTGCGGTTCAAGAATGAGCACACGCACAATGAGATTCTCTCATGAATGAATCATTTCAGACTCATCATCCGGCTGGTATCAATCAACCAAGATCAGTTGCGGGACTTACCCAACAACTCAGATTTCGTTGCGATGGACAAGCCCGCACGGTGGAGTTTCGACTTGCCCTCGAGCACTTTGGAACCTGTTCTCATCGTAGTGCTTCTGACACTGGGCGGCGGCAGCTTGGGCCTCGCAGGCCTGTTGACTTTGCGTTTGCGCAAGCCATCTGTTGTCGCCGGCGTTGTACTCCCGTGTGTCATCTTCCTTGCTACCATTGCAGGGTCGTTGGCGGCCAATTCTTGGCGTGTATTTCTCAGTGGTTCATCGATTGCTATCGTTGGAATTCTGATTTTCGTATTGCAGCGCTGGCATGTGGCGATCGCGAGTGCACTTCGTACTTTTGGGCGGTGGCAGTTGGTGCATGTTGTGATTCTGTTATTTTGCGCTCCGATTTCAGCAGCACTTGTCGCTCGCATTTACGACGCGTCAAGAAATGCCCCCGATGCGATGACCGCGACTCCGAACTTTGATCATTTTGAATACGTCAGCAACGTGTTCACAAAACAACCGCCGGCGCATCAGTCGGCAACGGATCGTGGCACTTTGATTCCTGTATATGCTCCGAGAGTCGATCCGTCACAGGCAACGTTCATCAAAGAGTATGAAGGCCGATTGCTGGCCGGGATGCGAGAACGAATTTTGCGAACCGGGCCGATCGACGAACGTTTCAACTGCCATGGCTGGGTGTTCACTGATGGGCTGGGCTGGCTCAATTCACCTGAAGTGGCGAAGATTCTCGCCGAAAATGAATACACGAAGGTGGATGTGCCGAAGCCCGGCGACATCATCGTATATCGTGCAGGGCCGGAATACATACATACCGGCATCGTCCGCATCGTCGAAGGCTCACGCGTGATCATCGAGAGCAAATGGAGCATGTGCGGCCGCTTCCTGCACGCGCCGGAAGATCAGCCTTATGCTACCGAATTCTCGTATTATCGCACCAACCGGCCGCACCATGTCGTCCGTCGAAAGACGGCGCCGGCGATAACCGGCGGCTAAACCCGCTGCCAATCGTTAGATTCACATCTTTCATTAAGTCCGGCTCATTTGTTTTTCACGTTCAGCTAATTGTTCGACTGTTAAGAAACCGTTTATGTCGCCGCTGTGGACTCCAGCAATGACGGATCTGCCATCGAATTCCATTGTGTAAGGACGTAACGTGAAGAACTATCGACTACAGGCAATTGTTGCAGTTGTGCTCAGTGCTTTGACTGCCGCTTTGGTTTACAAACTTGCGAACCGAATCTCGCTTGCGCTCGTTCCCATGCTGTTCTGTGTAGTCCTTCTGATAACGCGACAGATCGGCAATCGCGAGAGTAAGTTCATTTCCGATTCACCAAGACATCGCCTGATCTCGGCTATCGCTGTATTTATCATGGGACCTTTGTCGGCCGCGATGTATGTGTTGTATTTTGACGCTTCGCATTTGGTCGCCGAGGCAGATGAATTCCAACTCGATTTCAACGATCGTACATTTGTCGCGAATATCTTCCGTCAAGAAACTCCGCAGATATCCGCAGCCACAAACGATGAACAACCAATTCTCGTTTACGCGCCTGTTGCCGATGAGAGTCTACTCGGCGTTCTGGAAGAACGTGAACGTGTGGTTGTCGATTCACTGATCGGGCGTGTCTTGCGCACCAGCGAAGTTGACGCTCGATACAATTGCTTTGGTTGGGTCTTTACTGATGGACTCGGTTGGCTCAGCAGCAAATCGGTCGCAGACATCCTGGAAAAACACAATTACCAGACTACAGATTGCCCGATTCCGGGCGATGTCGTTGTCTATTCACAACAGGACTGCATTACTCACGTCGGTCTCGTTCGTTTGGTCACTGGCGGACAGGTCGTCGTCGAAAGCAAATGGGGCCCGTACGGCAGGTTCCTGCATTTGCCGAAGGATCAGCCGTTCCCAGGCGAGATACTCTACTACCGTTCCGCTCGCAGCAGTCATGAGGTGCGCATTGTGTCGCCGGGCACACCTGAAGTGCCCGACTTCAAGACGGAAGATTGAGAATGCGATTCAAGGCAACAAGTGCGGCTTGAGCAATCCCGGGCCATGCTCCTTCAGGAGTGCCGCGAAAACTTGCTCGTCCGTCATGCCTTTGTCGATCAAGTCGGCGATTTGTTTCTTCATCAGCGTCGGCTGGCCGCAGCCATTTGGGTTGCAGCTGGCCAGCGTATAGAAGTGGCCCGTACAAATATTGCCGCGCACCAGACAGGTGCAGTAAATGCTCGCCAAGAACCACTCGACTCGCTCTTCCTTCACCTTGCGCCTTCCCATGTCCGGCGGAAGAAGCGAGGATTCGACGCTTGCGGATGGAGCCTTCGTTCGCACATGGACGCGCTGACCTGGCTTCAAGTCTCCTTGATCGGCTGCGGCGGCGACGACTCGCACCTGCGTCCTTTCGCGCCATGGACGTACCTCGCGTACCACTGCTTTGATCGGCGGGACCGCGTCAATTTCGACTTCCGCACCGGCCTGCAACGACCTGCTCCAACGCATTGCCTCATGATCCAGCATTAGTTCCAGTTCGCCGCTCAAGGGGTGCAAGAACAGAACAGAACCGGGCAGCCCATTCTTTTCCCATCGCCGCCGCAGCTCGGCCTTTTGTTCATCGCGTTTCTTGGCGAATTCACTTTCGCCGAGCAACGCTCGAATCTCATCCGCCGACGACTGGAACCACACTCGCTCACCCATGATTGGTGCGATGGTGCCCAGTTTGAGCGAGCGGTCGGCGCCCTTGGTCGGGTGAAAGGTCGCTATGCCCTTTTCCACCTTCGTGATGGTCCAGGGCGTCTCGTGAATGTCCTGCTCGCTGATTTCATCACAGATCATCAGTACGCCGGTAGCCCGTTTCTGACGGTCCGTCTGAAACCACACCCAGACGCGGCCTCCTATCGGCAACTGGTCGATCCGACCCCACCAACCAAGAACTTTGACCTCGGCGTCAGCCGCTAGTTCCCACGTCTTGGCAAATTTGTCTCCCTCGACAAGTAAAGTCACGCGACGATGTTCCACATCGACCGACTGCAATTGTGCATAGTGTTTTGGCACGGATCGCAAGAACTCGGCAACTCCGGCAATCTCTTTCACTTTCTTGCTGAGCGCCTTTTCCTTTTGTTCGTCCGCAAAGACAGGCCCCGAAAGGAATGCAATAACCATGCTCGACAGTAGAATGCATCGCATAGTGCACCGAATCGAAGAATGACAGGATTTCCGCCTATCTTACCGCAAAGGACTCGATCATGCGAATCGATTCCACTCCGCCGCTCAAAGATGTTCGAGTGCTCGATGCATCACGCGTTCTTGCCGGGCCCTTTTGTGGACAGATTCTCGGCGATCTCGGCGCCGACGTGATCAAGGTTGAGCGACCCGGCGCCGGCGATGAAACACGCGCCTGGGGCCCTCCATTCATTCATGAACTTTCCGCTTACTACCTTTGTTGTAATCGCAACAAACGGGCGATTACGCTCGATATGGCCAAACCGGAAGGAGCTCGAATCCTTCACCAGTTGCTCGATCAAAGCGACGTGCTTCTCGAGAACTTCCGCACCGACAGTGCTGAAAAACTCGGCCTTACGCCGGAGCGACTCCTCGCCAGGCATCCGCGCCTCATTGTTGCATCCATCTCCGGCTTTGGTCGCACCGGCCCTATGCGCACTGTCCCAGGTTACGACCTCGCCATTCAGGCAATGACCGGCTGGATGAATATGAACGGTCCAATCGATGGGCCGCCCTTCAAAGTCCCCATTGCCGTTGCAGATGTCTTCACGGGGCTCTACGCGGCCGCTGCGGTGCTCGCTTGTTTGCACGCTCGCGAAAAGTCAGGACATGGCTACGCTGCCGACTTGGCGTTGCTCGATTGTGCTTTGGCGACTCAGGTCAATGTTGCACAAGCGTATCTCACGCAAAACCGCATGCCTGCGAAGCAAGGCAATGCCCATTTGCAGATCGTGCCGTACCAGCTCTTTCAGACTGCCGATGGTTATCTGATCATCGCCATCGGCAATGACGGCCAATGGCAGCATTTTTGCAGCGCCGCCGCAGCACCGGACCTCGGAAACGACGAGCGCTTTCACACCAATACCCTGCGTGTGCAGCACCGTGCCGAACTCATTCCGCGACTCGACGCACTGTTGCGGCAGCGAACAACGCAGGAATGGGTGCGGCTTTTGGACGAAGCCAAGGTGCCGCACGCGGACGTCTGGAACTATGCGCAGATTTTCGCCGAGCCGCAGGTCTCGGCACGCGGAATGAAGATTACGGTCCACGATCCGCAGGGGCGGCCGGTCGACTTGATTGGATCGCCGTTTCACATTAACGGCGCAACGATTCCGACGCCGACAATTCCTCCGCGACACAGCGAGCACACGGACGCGGTTTTGCGCTCATTGCTCGAGCTGGACGATGCCGCTTTAACCCGGCTGCGTCAAGACGGTGTGATTTGATTCGAACGCTGTCTTTGTTTAGAATCGCATTGCAGTTTTTCGTGCTGTTGCGACCAAACTGAAACGGCACTCCGAGGCGAGAATGTCCAACGATCCCAAGGGCAAAGGTCCATCCTGGAAACAACCTCAGAGTGGCAGCCGCCCTGAGCCGCAACGTCAACGTGCCTGGCAGCCGACCGGAGCTTCGAAGCCCGCAACGAGCGGCAAGCGCGGCCGCCTGCTATTGGTCGCTGGCGGTGCAGGCGTGTTGCTCGCCGTGATCGTCGCTCTGATCCTGTTGTTGCGCCCGCCGCGGCAACCGAAACTGGTGCTTGTCGGCGCGGCAAACTCTACGCAGTTGACCATGCCCCACAACGCCGGCGGCGCTGCCAATGCGCGGGCGTTCGAAGCGTGGACCCAGTCCGGCCGCGATGCTGCTGCGCTGGCCGCGCCACCTGCAGAAATCGTCAAGAAGGACACCTGGAATCAGAAATTGGATGTTTCGGGAGACAATACACTTGTGCTCTTCTTCTCGCAGCATGGCGGCGCTGATCGCAAGGGGGCGTACTTGTGGCTGGCGCCGACAGATGCAACATCGCCATCCGAGTCGCAACGGTTGTATGTCGGAGACATCCTCGCATGGTTGGGGCAGTTTCCGAACCGGCCAAAGCTGTTGATTTTCGATGCAGCTCAAATTGAGGCGAGTGATGCGCAGGGCGCGTTGCACAATGATTTCGCACGAGCACTCAAGGAACTGGATGCTCGCATTGCCGACATGCCCAATCTCGCCGTGATTTGCTCCGCCGACGAAGGACAGCGATCCTGGTTCAGTGAAGAATGGCGGCAGACAGGTTTTTCTTACCACTTGTTGGAAGGGTGGAAGGGCGCTGCCGGAGAAAAAGACTCTCGCATCACCGCAAAGTCCTTGTTTGACTATGTTCAAAAAACAACTCGCGATTGGGCACGCGCGAATCGAGCCGCACTGCAGGAACCAATTCTGCTGCCCACAAAAGAAGCAGCACGCGCTGGTGGAATCGATCTGGCAAGCGTCAACTACACGAAGTACCGGCGCGGCGCCGTCTCGGTCGAGCAGGCCCCGGGGTATTCGTTTACATTGCCGCCGGAACTGCAGGCGGCCTGGGAACGCCGTGATGCCCTGGCGAGCGGCACCCCGTCGCCACTGGCCATCTCTCCACATAATTGGCGACGTTATCAGGACTCTCTGATTCGCGCCGAGCAGTTGCTCCGATACGGTATGCCCATCGAACCGGCACTGCAACAAGTTCGGCTGATTGAAAATGAACTTACGGTTGCCGCGTCCAAGAATCTGCAATCCTCCGGTTCGGCTTTAATGATGCCCCGTGCATTAGGTTTGGCCGCCGAACCTGTCGACCCCGCCGTACTGACTCGCCTGTGGAATGCAGAGGACGGAGGACTCAAGGTATGGACCGAAGTAAAACAGTCGTCCGCCAATGTAACGCAAACCCGATTGGGAGTTGCATCACTGCTCTTGCAGGCGCTCGAGCGAGCTGATCGTCTGCCTGATCAGGCAAATCTGGCACGAGTCGCCAAGATTCTCGCGAACGTTGACCTGAGTCAACCGCCGCCGTCAGAGACACATCTGCTTTTGCTATTACATCGCGACTTGCAGCAATCTCGACCGGAACCGCCGCTCATTCGAGCCGCACTCGCCATTCGACAAGAAACCGAGCGGCTCGCCATCGTCGGCCATGCACCCGAAAACGAGTATCCCTACAGCGATCAGGTCGTGCCGTGGTTCGCTGATTCGATCTTCGAAACGGACGGCATTCGACTACGCGGCGAGGACCTGTTGTTTAGCAGCGAATCAGGAGACTGGACGAAAGCAGCAGCATTATTAGCTGGCGCGCAAGGTCGGATTCGTGAGACTTCGGTGCTCACGTCGCAGTTGCGGCGAACTCTTAGATGGCGTGATCGACTTGCTGCTGAGTTGCCTTACTACTCAAAGTGGATCGCCGGCCTACAGTCCGAGTTTCCGGCAGAGAAGCGCGACTCGCTCGTGGAAAGCGTCGAAAAGCTTGCAGCCGAAATGCATGCATTCAATGAGGCGATTGTCCGCGGTCCGCAGGCGAAACTGCTGCCGACAATCGAGCGGCTTGATGCTCTACAAAGTCGAGTCCAGGATTTGCAGCGCGTATTTGATGAATTTGTCGGCGCGCTGCCAGACACGGTGCTGCCAAACAACTGGCGACAGATTGACAACGCGTTGCAAGTGCCGTGGATTCCTGCTGCCCGCCGAATGCAGTTGTTGCATACACTGCGTCGAATCTCACGTGAGCTCGCCAAACCCAGCACGCAAGGAGATGGCACGGTTCGACTTGACGCAACGGCAGTGGTCGAGTCGGCTCAACGCCAAGGCCGGATGTCCTGGGCGTTGTTGGGCGAGCAAATCCTTGACGAAAAGGCGATTCGATCGCATTGCGGCGCCGAGGTTGCAAAGTACCGTGCTGCCGATCTGGCGGAAATCCTGCGCAAGAAAACTGCGACTGCTGCTGAACTGCAGGAAGTCGGCGAGCAACTAGGCGCCGTGTGGCGTGCATTGCCGCTCGAAATCGACAACTTGCACCAGGAAGCCTACCGCGAAGCACCAAATGAGGCGTTACAACTGTTGACGCGTGCCGAATCCATGTTGCGGCTTTTGAATAGTGCGACGGCGATTCCAACGGGACGAGATCCAATGGCTTATCTCCGCCGCCATCGCCAACATCAGTTCCTGTTATTTCAAACACGGCGTGTTTTGGACGCTGGCTGGGCTGCCGTCCATCCGGAGCAAAGCACGTCATATTCACAAGCCACTGCCGACGCCTTGCTGAACGATGCAGCGACACTGCTGATGGAGGAGCATTCGAATGCGTCGAGCGCCGACAAGAATCGACTGATGTCTCTTGTATCGCCGCTTCGCGATCGCATCAAAGCGATGCCGTTCGACATTCAGGCAGATCAATCGACGATTGAGATGACGGAAGACGATGCCAAGGTAACGGCAGCATTCAGGGTTCTGCCTCCGCCAAATCAACGCTTTGGATACCCGGTTCTGCGCTATGAATCCATGGGTGCATTGCAGCTGCCCGGCGGACTTGTCGGCGGCCGGCGGCCTGTCGTCTCGTTTGTCGAAGGTAAGCCGCCGCCGGCGAACGAACCGCTGAACTTCGTTCTCGATGTGGATCGAGCCCGCGCAGCCGCTGACGGCGGCAGCGTCCGCGTCGAGCTGCTGCATCGCGGTCATCGTCGCAGCGCCAAAACCGAAGCGGCTTTGGCCGGCAAGCCGGATGTGGTATGGATCTATCGGCCGCCGCAAGGGCCGGCCGGCATCGCCGTCAGGGCCGACGAAAAACTGCGATCCGGCGCCATTGGGATCGTGTTGGATACTTCCGGCAGTATGACGGTCGGCGGCAAGTTTGATCAAGCCGTACAGGCGCTCGGCGAGATGCTTCGCGGGTTGCCGGACGGCACCGAGATCAGCATCGCCATATTCGCAGGTGAAGGCGAAAAGCCGCTGCGGTTCATTCGGAAACGCGTCAAACCCGATTACGGCAAGAATCCCCGTGAGTTGGACAAGTTGCTGAAAGATCTCGGCGTCAAACCGGAAGGCCGCTCACCGATTGCCTATGCCATTCGCCAAATGAAAGAGGAAGGTTTTCCTCCTAATTTCGCCGGCTTCAAGACCGTGCTCATGTTGAGCGACGGCGATGACAACGTCGCCGAAGGCGCCACGCCCGGAGACGTGGTGCAGCGGGCGTTTCGTGATTCGGACGTTGTGCCGCAAATCGTTTGCTTCCGTGCGAAAGCTGAGGAATGGGACAACGCCGTTTTGCAGTTCGGCCGCATTCGCAACTTCGACCCGCCAGGGCAGATATGGCCGGCACGCGATCAGGCGGAGCTGATTGACCGATTGCGCGATGCGATGTTGCCGCGCATCCGATTTCGTCGAGGTGAGAACTTGGTGCCGTCGCTGCATAACGCGCAACAGGACGGCCTGCGGATCAGCTTGCCCGGCGTTGGCGCCGATCAGCGGGACAACGAAAACTGGACTCCGCCGTTGGAAATAGGGCCGTACACATTGCGGAGCCTTTCATCAAAGCCGTTTCCACTGGTGCTTGAGCGCGGCGACCGGTTGTGGCTGGAACTACGTCTCGACGGCACGGCGCTGAAGCTGGCGCCTGCTCGTTACACGGACGACGTGACTCGTGAGTTCCCGAGACTTCGCACGACCGCGCAGAATGTGCGTCTCGCCGTTGCAAACTGCCGCTTGCGTGCACCCCGTGGCCCGGACGACCTGGAAGTGCTGGCGATGTTGGAGCGTGATCCCAATAACCCGGATGAATTAGCTCTGGTGAAGCCTCGCTTTGTGTGGTTCGAAATGCGGACACAAAATGCTCCGGCGAATAATCCTGGTCTCATGCCGTTGACCATTGAAAATGTGCCCTACTACCCGGCATCGACCTGGCGAGTGACGACGCCGAATTGGCCGGCCGCCGGGCCCGAGGAGAAGAATGTCCGCAAGAATCCTGCTAAACCGATTGTGGCCGCGTGGTGGCTTGACCGTTGGCCCGGAAATGCGAACCGCTTGCCTCGCGAACAGAACCTTTCCATCGAGCGGGCGTTCGACGGCAAGAAGGTCACCGTCGGCGAAACGGAAGTGACGATCCGCAGTGTCCGAATGAATGAGCGCGATCTCGAAATTCGGATGAGCATGGATCCGAAGAAAGCGCCAGTGTTCGTGCGCGTCGACGATCTCGGCGAAACCGCCGCTGTCGAGTTGCGGCAGGAACATCGCTTCTATGCAAAGGCAGGCCAATACACGGCTCGATTCGGGCCGTTGTCCGACCGTGACGAACAGAGCAGCTTCACGCTGGTGTTTCACTCATTGCCAAGTTTGAAAGACATCGGCGTGCCACTGCGGATTGACTTGATTGACCCGCCGACGTTCAACCGCGACTTGATTGACCCGTTGCCGCAACCGCCGAAGTTGAAGTAGCCTTCGCAACTACTTCGACTTCGTTTCAGCCGGCATCGGGACTTTCAGCTTCTCAGGAGCGAACTTGCCGCCGATGGACAAGCCGCCGCCCAACGGCCGGTACAATTCGATTGAAATCTGCGAAAACGGAAGCGGGTTTTCCTTTGTCGGCGCTTGTTTCAACGTGATGGAAGCAATCGCCATTACTGGGCCGCCGTCGTCCGGCACGTCGGCGAGCGGCTTCCGCTTCGGATCGCCGCCGCCGAAGAATTGAGTCATGAGTTGCCGGTGCACGTCGCTGTGGTACCACTTCAAAAGGGCCTTTTTGTCTTCGAACCACGCGAAAATGACGGCCTTGCCGCTTTGAGTCTTCGCTGTTTCAACGCCGAGACAACCGGGCGTGGCCTTCAACGCGCCAACTAGATCGGGTAAGCCAGTGTCTTTGTCTTTCGCCGGCGGATCAGCGGCGCGAATCAGCCCTACCGACAGAAATGAAACGGCAATGGCAACGGCAAGTCGTGTCATCATCGTCAGACTCCAATCAGGATACATTGATTTCGTGCGGCCGACTGCAGTACTTGATTGGTTGTTCGATGTTTCCGATCAACCATTTCAATTTCCGAGTCCGAATTAGAATCGCAAAGAATACGTGGCGATGAACTCCGTGGAGTAGGGCCTGGGCCAGGACAACGGTGTGCCGGCCGCAACGCCCAATACACCGCGAGGTAACAACACATAAAAGCCCGAGGTCAGATTGACGACGTCAGGGAATCCGATCGGTGTATCGAACGCGCCACGGTAGTCTTGCGGAGTGTTTACGTGGACTTTCAACGTCGGAATCATGGCCTGAATCAAAGTCTGCGGCATGGCGGCCTGATACAGCCAAAAGCCTGCGCCGACGTCATTCCAGAATACTGTCACATCGCGTGCATCGGTCGGCACCATGACTCGCGAAACGACTGTGCCCGTCGCCGGATTATTGATCAGCGCCAGCTTCGTGATGATACTTATGTCGGCGAAAGCAGTTTGCGTCACCTCGCGATAATTGGCACGGAGTAGGAACGCGGCTGCAATCGAGGCTGAAGTTCGACGCGAGCTTCGTTCATTTGTTTGGCTGGTCCGCGAGCCGGTGAAAGTGTTGCTGCAACAGGTGTGGACTGCACTGACGGCGTTGCAACCGGAGCGCGTTGTGCAGCCGCAGTGAGAAACGACGTTGGGCAGATGTCTGAGCAGGGGGCGACATCGGCGGCGCAATCGTTACGGCGAAAAGCAGCACTGCATTGGATGAGGTCATGGGGGAAGTTCATCAGAATCGAAAATTCATTGTGCCAATCAGTTCAAGCGCAAATGGACGTGGACCGGTAAGCGGCGCGCCGATTGCCCAGCCAAGCACGGCACGATCCAACAAGAACGAACAGCCGGCAGTCAGATTCACATTGTCCACAAATCCGATCGGCTGCGTCGTCGCACCGCGATGATTGAGCGGCGTGTTCACGTGCAGTTCAACGGTCGGCATGACGCCCTGAATAACGCCTTCGCGGAATGATCGCGTCCACAGATACACCAGACCAAAGTCATTGGCTAGCAACGTGACCAGCCTGCTATCTGACGGCGTTAGCACAGAAGAGAAACCATGTAGAAACAGTCGCGGTCTCAGATAGCGAATGAAAGCCAGATATGCCTGAAAGTACGTGGCTGATATCACTTGGGCGCCACCCACGGCAACTGGGCCAATCCGACTGGAGCTTGTATCCACCGTGGTTCCTTGTCCGCTTGGCACTGTCAGCATCGCACCGGCCGTGAACACGTTTCCGCCCGGTTCGTTGATTAGCGCTAGTTTGAGGATCACGCTCATATCGGCAAACTGGGTGTCGGCCAATTGACGGTTGCCGTAAAGATTCACAAACGGCAACCGAACTCCCACTGACGCGCTGCCTTGGAACAGCGATTTTTCAAGACCGAGAACGTGCCGTGCGATGTGCGTCGGGTTCACGTTCGGATTCACGTCGGGATTCATGTACGTGAAACTGTTGAAATGGTAGAACGCTCGGTCGACCGGGCGCGGCGATTCATACTCGGCAATTTTAATGCCGCCGCTCAGGGCCGCCGAAGGAACGAATCCCGTTTGATAGGCGTCGAAGTTGTTCAACACGACGCGTGCGCTCGAGAACCCGCTCAAATCGCCGAACATCCCTGGCTCGAAACTCACTGCAGGGGCGCTGCCGCCCTGACCGGCCGATGCAAAGGAATCGCTGGCGGGCGGCGGCGCTGTGCCAGGGTCGCTCGGCGATGGAGGCAGTTCCGGCGGCCGGCTCGGCAGACATGGCGGCGGGCATAATTGTATCGGTGGAGTGTATGGCCGTCGCTGCAACGGCCTCCACACCACAGGCTCAATTGCCCTCGGCTGCGCCAAAACGGCAGCCGCTCGCGTCAGCGCACGCCATTCAACGGCTCGCTCAGAAGTCGTTGTCGCGGGCAATGAGCACAGAACTGCGAATGCAGTGATCGATCCACTGATCATTAAGTACGCGCAGCATCCTTGTCACGATTCGAACGAATGCGTTCCATGACTCATCGGAATTGTCAAATTGGAAAATAAAGGGATTACGGTAAGAATGCACTTTCGTGGTAATCTGCACTACTTGGGCAAACCCAGATCCAGAATCTCGCTTTGTCGAGCTCAACAATCCGTCTGGCGCTTGGATTCATAAGATGATTCAATCTCAACGCCCAAAGCGGACCGGAATATGCTTAAACGGAAGTATCTGTTTCCACGCGTGATCGAGATGAACTACCAGGCTGGTCGGCGCCTGGGCGTGAACGTCTACCTGATTGACGGCGGCGATGAATTCCTTTTGATCGACATCGGCTTCGAGGAAACCGTCGACGAAATCGTCGAACTTATCCGGCAGATGGACTTCAGTTTTTCGAATTGCCGGATGATCATCGCCACACATGCAGACGCTGATCATATTCAGGGCGTCAACCGCGCCCGTGAATTGATAAAGACAAAAGTTGCAGCGCATCCGGCGGCCATCGAACCGCTCGAAACCGGCGACTCGATCACGACCTTCGCGTCCATCAAAGCACAGGGGATCGAGATTCCTTTGCCGAAATGCAAGATCGATCTCGAACTTAACGACGGCGACATCATAGACTTGGGAAAAGTGAAACTCGAAGTTTGGCACACGCCTGGTCATACGCCCGGTCAGCTCAGCTTCAAGATGAACGATCTGCTCTTTGTCGGCGATTGCATATACAAGGACAGTTGCGTCGGCGTCATCGACGCCCATCACGGCTCCAACATCCCGGATTTTCTGACTTCGCTGGAGCGGATCAAGAAAGATGATGCCGCATTTCTATTGCCAAGTCATGGCCCGGTGTTCAAGCGCGACAATCGCATTGTGCAAAAAGCGATCGATCGGTTGACACAGTATCAGCACATGGCGGATTTCGGCACTTGCGCAATTGACTGGCCGCTCTTGGAAGAATGGGAAGCCGACGTGTTGGCCGGCCGCATGCCTAAACTGTGAACCGATGCACAAGGATTTAGATTCGTTGATTCATCTTGGTTCGCCTTCGCATGAATTCCAATCGGAATGAGGTTCTGACGTGAAGATCGGGCTTGTTGGATTCTCCGGGTCGGGAAAGAGCACCGTATTTCAATGGCTGACCGGCGCTGCGCCCGATCCATCGCGCGTCCAGCAAGGTCAGACCGGCATGGCCAAACTTCCGGACGCTCGCCTCGACGAAGTCTCAAAGCACTTCAAGCCCAAGAAGACCACATACGCCGAGTTGGCGCTGCTTGACACGCCGGGGCTATTGTTGGGCGAACGTGCCGACAATCCCCGCCGTCTGAGTATCCTGCGAGAGGGCGTCGGTCTCGTCGTCGTGCTCGATGGTTTTGGCGCCACCAACCTCTCGGCTCAACTTCGCGGTTTCCGCGAAGAGGCGCTGTTCGCCGATCTCGAAATCGTTACCAATCGCGTCGATCGGCTGCAGACGCAACTCAAGAAGCCGAAGCCCGGCAAAGAACGTGAACGCGACGAGGCGGAGCTCGCGCTTTTGCAGCGCATCGTTGCCGCCCTCGAAACGGGCAAGTCAACCATGGAACTCGGCCTCGCACCGGACGAAGAGAAGCAGGTGCGGTCGTTCCAGCTATTGACGCTCAAGCCGGAACTTGTGTTCGTGAATCGCGGCGACGCCGAAGCGTTGAAACAACCCTTGCCTGGCGATCTGTTGGCGCTGGCGCCGACGGCGATCCAGGCGTGTCCCAAACTGGAACTCGAATTGGCCGAATTGCCGGAGGAAGATCGAGCAGCTTTCATGCAAGACCTGGGACTTAAGGAGTCCGACAAATCCGCCGTTTTACAGGCGATTTTCAATGCGATGGGGCGGATCGTGTTCATCACCGTCGGCGAAGACGAGTGCCGCTGTTGGCCGCTCCTGAAGGGCGCCGACGCAGTTGAAGGCGCCGGCCAGATTCACACCGACCTGGCCAACCGCTTCGTGCGAGCCGAGGTCGTGCATTGGAATGAATTCGTGCAGTGCGGCTACTCGATGAAAGAAGCCAAAGCGAAGGGCGTCTACCGACTTGAAGGCAAAACATACATCGTGCAAGACGGCGACATCATGCACATCCTGGCGAGCACGTAACCGAAATCGTCGCTCAACGTTCTGCCGGATGAAACGTCGGCGACAACACTGCGAAATCTCCGGTTGTAGGCATTACCGGATTTTCCCTGACGGCAGGTTGAAACTCACACAGAAACTTGTCTTGTTGTCGCGAGACGATCTTCAGAAAGCCAAGGAATTTGCCTTTAGGACCTTGGCGGGCAACTTCGAGTTTCGCTTGAAGAGGCCAAAGAATCGACGTATCGAATTCGATAAGAATGTGCGGCTTCTGTTTTTCGGCGAGCTTTATCCCGGCCCCTTTGCGCAAAACTTCCATACGTGAAACCGAAGGCTCAAATTTGGCGCCCGGCGCCGGCAACGCGTTCACGTGGCTGGCAACGGCATCACCCGCTTGAATGGTAACGCCACGCACCACTGGAGTGAATCTGGCCAGCGCACGACCCAAGAAGATGTTCTTCGTCACCTGAATTGAACCAATATTCTGAGGCAGCGGCTGATTGCGGAAAACCAGCAATTTGTCGCCCGGGACCAAAGTAACGTCGATGTCGTACCAGATTTCAACGATCGAGCTATCTTTGGCATCGACACGATCCACTTTTCCGGCGGTGTAAGTTGCCCGTGGCCGAGGTAAAAGTCGTATTCGTTCGCCCTGCTCCGAATCCAATGTAAGCTTCTCATTCTTGCGTTCGATTTGCTCTACCAATCCATCTCTCTCAATTTGAAGGATCGCTAGGGCCTCCGCGTTGATTCGTCTTTTCAATTCCAGGCGCTTTGGTTCGTTACCGTCGTCTAGCAGTGCCAATTCCTTTTGCAGCATCTCGATCGTCTTCTGCCTTTTGTCGATCTCAGCCTTCGCCATTGGACTGCGCGGCTTGGGCTCTTGAGCCGACAATATTGACGCTGCCACGATTGCGAAGAGGCACATGACGCATACCCAGTAACGAGTCATGAGCGACCTCCGAATTGCCCGGTTCGATCAGGACGCTGCAGATTATGCCACCTTTCATTCGAGGCACACAACTCCTATTTGCGGTCCACAGTCTTGAGTTCTTCTCACTTCCCCTTTGGCACCACCAGGATGTGGTCTGGCTTAACGTGGTAGCTCGCCTTACCCTGATTCAAAACGTCGCGAAGGAAAGTGACAGCCGGCACCTTTGCTTGTTTCTTCAGCGTCACATTCGCCGACATGAAGTCGAGATTCTTCGCTTCAACAAACTTGCGAGATGAAACCAGGATCGGGATGCCCGTTTGTTTCTCGATAACGGAGAGCGCCTCTTGCATCGAGCCGCCGGCGTTATTCTTTACGGCCATGACCGTGGCATTAAGCCGTTTGCCGACGGGGCCGTCTCGCACTTCATCCTGAACGACTTCGGTCGCGCCGGGAAGAATGATCAGCGTGTCGCCGGCAATCTTGATCGTAGCACGAACCGTCAGATCGTTTTCCAGTACATAATGCAGCACCGTGGCGAGGCGTAGGCCGGGCTTGACCGGCAGCGTAACTCGCGCCGTGTTCCAGTCTATCTTTGGGTCAGCCGCCTGAAATCCTTCGTAAGCCACCGTGACCTTGATGCGGTAGTTCTTCTCGATCGACGCGGCCAATTCACGCAGGGTGATCGGATTGCCCTTTGCCGCCTTGCACATCGCGTCGGCCGGCAGTGTCAAGCTGCGGGCAATCACCAGCGCCGGCTGCGCCGACGCCTCAACACTGCAAAACACCGCCAATGTCAGACCCAAAGCGATACCAACGTTCCATCTGCGATGCATCGCTACCTCAATTCTGATTTCTTTCTTCGCTTCTTGCCGTCCGCCTACTTCGCCACCTGATCCAGTAGCTCAAACAACACTTTCGTGATCTTCGTCGACGCGTTGACTTCGACATAGCTTGAGCGGGCTCGCCAGGTTTCATAGCCGCCGCGTTGATGCTGTTCGGGCGTGGGCAGGTAGCCGTTGTAGCCGTTGGCGAGTTCAATCGTAAATGTCGGCTTGAGCGGGCTCTTCTTTTTGATTTCCAGGCCGATCTCGACGAAGGTCTCGCAGGGTGATGAAACAACTCCCAATTCACCGACTCGAAACGCCTGCAGTCTCGCCTTCGTGGTCGGTGGATACTTGGCGAGCAGCACAGTCTCGCGCGCGTAAATCTCGGGCAGAGTCTTCAGCGGGGTCGGCGCCTTTTCGAGGATCCTCTGAGCACGTTCGACATCGGCGCTCGAAGGCAGCCGCACGCCGAGTTCGATCTCTTTCTCCGCCGCTTTGAGCGTGAGGTGTTTGTGGTAGGCCACGTTTTTGAGTGCCGCCATCGTTGACTGTGCGACCGAATCAGAAACGACGCGGATACGCTCGTAAGGTTGACTGCCTTTCGGCGCCGGGCCGCCGAAGTTGATGTTGTTGATGTCGCCGCTGGTTCCGTTGGACATGATGCCGACAAATCCGTCATCGGCCTTCAGCAGTTGTTTCATGCGATCGGCATATGCTCCAAAGTAGTCGGCCGATACAGGCTCGACGCCGCCAACGTAGTGTAGCGAATAGTTGGCAAAAACGCACAACGGCTTGGCGTCGGCGGTCTGCACTGAAATAAACGACACGTCGGGATCGATAGGTCCCGACGGCTCCAAGAGCCCTTTGGCCTGATAACCGGGATTCATTTTCACGGTGTCGGTGGTTTCACCAAATGGGTCGGCGGCAATCGTTCCCGGCGCCATCTTCCAACGGCGGTTGAAGACTTGCTGATCGTTCTTGCCAACGCCCCAACCGATGCGGGCCGGAGCGAGTCGCTTGTGAGCCTCGATGACGCCGGCAGCGATTTTCTGGATCAGGTATTGGCTGTAATCCCGGTCGGGATCGCTTTGGAAGACGCCGCCGAGCGTCGGAGCGGTATGCGTATGTGTCGCCGACATCATCATGCTCGTGGTCGGAATCCCAGTGGCCTTTTCGATGGCTTTCTTCGCGGGATCGAAGATTTCGCGCGGCACCATGCAGCTATCGACAACGACGAAAGCGAGCTTCGTCGTGCCATCGTCGAGCACCAGGCAACGCGCGTGCAGCTTGTCGTGAGCGCCCTTGGCAAGCCGATCCGTCATGCCGCCGTTGATTGAAATTGGGTATTTCGTCGGTGTGATGTCTTGTGCGAATGCACCGGCACGAAACACAGGTTCAACGGCGGACGAAACCGAAGTGATGCAACCTATTGCCAGCAAAGTAGAGAGGATGCGAAACATAGGAAGATGCCTCAAGAGGCAAAACGGGGTGGGAGTATGATCATTGATTTATCATCACCTTGCTGCGTCCGCCAGCAGGAAACAGCCTTTCGAACACCTCGCATTGTCAACTGTGCCTGCACTGCGTATCCTGCGGCCGTTCATGGAGGACTCGGAACATGATGGACTGGCTGTTAGTCGGCCTCGGATTCACCGGAGCGATGGCGTTTTGGTTCACGCTACGGATCATCGCTCGAAATGTCGGCCTGATGTCACAAACGACGGCTCACTTCACGCAAAAGGGCGACTGCACTGACACGATCGTGAAGGCCATTCGTCGTGCACGCAGCGAAATCCTTGTTCAAGCACATTCGTTTACGTGTGCTGCCATCGCAGATGCACTTGCGGACGCACGCAGGCGTGGCGTGCTTGTCACGATCCTTCTGGACCGCGGCAGCGAAAAGCAGACCTACTCGGAGCTGAAGGACCTCTCGCAAAAGGGCCTGCTGCCTTTTGTGTCCAATCAGCATCAACGACTTCACGACCAAGTGCTGGTCATCGACCGCCGAACCGTGATTACCGGCAGCTTTCCTTTCACGGCTCAGGAAGGCAAAGACAATGCCGCAAACATCGTCGTTCTCAACAAACAGGATGAACTTGCAGCCGAGTTCCGCCGCAACTTCCTCAAGCAGCAAGCCAATTGCTCAGCCCCGACTTCGGCGTAAGAATACCTGCACCAACCCTCGCATCGGTGCGGGCATGCGATGACGGAATCGAATTCGCCGACCTCAACTGATGAGCCTCAACGAACAGACTTCTGGCTGGCACACTGGCTGGAGATCGGTCGGCTTCGCTGGTTGGTCGTCATACTGCTCTATGTGATTATTCAGCCGCCCGAATCCGGTCTCGGCATCGACTTATGCACCGTTCACCGTCTTACCAACGCTCCGTGTCCCGGCTGCGGCATGACGCGCAGCGGCGCGAACATCGTTCGCGGCAACCTTCGCCGCGCCTGGCAGTATCATCCGCTGGGCCTGATATTCACGCCCATCCTCGTAGTGCTCACGATCGTTTCGTTCATGCCGCAATCGATTCGAAGCATGATCGCCTCACGTTTTCGACGGAATAGAAAGGTGTGGCAGTTGATAACGATCGTTCTTCTGGCCGTATTCATTGTTTTCGGCTTAGTTCGATTCGCATTGGTCTGCAAGAATTTGATGTCGTTTCCGTTTGAGAGCTAAATCAGTCCGTACAAACACCGGGGGCCGGTGTTCCTGTTCTGGAACCCGGCCCGTTACGTTTGTATTCGTTGGAATTGAGCGCCCGCCTGGAGGTCAAATCGAAGTTGTCGTGTCGTTTCCGGGCGAATCTGGTGCTTGTCGGCGCCGTCCTACTTCATTCTGTTCTTAGGAAAGAGTTACCGGTGTATCAGACTTTGGTTGAGCTTGCGGTGGTTGTTGATTATTCAGGGGCAACAGCTCCTGGCGGTAGATCGGCACGTCGCGCGGAGCTTCAATTCCCAGGCGGATTTTGCCGCGATCGATGTCCACTACGGTGATACAGATGTTCTCTCCGATGAAAATCTTTTCACCCAGTTTGCGGCTGAGGACCAACATGTCGCTACCCTCCATTGAGCGAGACGGCAGACAATTCCAACACCATTCTGCCATGCACATTCTCTTCTGCCCTCATCGGCCCATGTTTTCACACCGGAACGGCTGCGGCCCTGTCCCTACTTCCGCTACCAGGCGCACGACCGGCCATTGCCCTGCCCACAGTCGTAAACGCGGCGCAGCCAACCACTTGCACGTTTCGGTCGTTGTTGCTTCAAGAGAGATGCGAGCGTTCCGGTTCTAAGGTTCGACGCTGAAACCGAGACGCTCCGATTCAACAGATTTGCTCAAGAGACGCCGGTGGGAGTCGAACCCACTTGATGCGAGGTTGCAGCTCGCCGCCTGACCGCCCAGCCCCGGCGTCGCAATTAGTCCGTTACCCGTAGTCAGTAGCCAGCGGTCAGCAGTTAGCGGTCAGAACTTCAAGCCTCTGCGACAATCCGCCCTTTGACTCCTGACTCCTGACCCCGGACTATCCAGTTGCAGGCCCCGGAGTCGAACCGGAAAGGTCGGCCGTATGAGAGCCAACCAGCGCCGCGCTGCCTGCATCGAGAAACAGTGGCCCAGGTGGGAGTCGAACCCACAGCATGCTGCATTCTGAGTGCAGCTGGTCTACCGGTTGCCTACCGGGCCATGTCACAGTTCCGGGGGCAGGAATCGAACCTGCGGCTTCCACGTTCAAAGCGTGGCGAAAGTACCATCACCTTCGACCCCGGAATGCGTCTGCCGGGAGTTGAACCCGGGCCTCCGACATGGCAAGCCGGTGCGCTGCCGTTACGCCACGGACGCAAAAAACCGAACGGGCTGAGCGTCCTGGAGACACTCGGCCCGTTCGGTGAATGGGGCTTCGAATTCGTGTCAACCAGGACCGGCGCGAGGGCGCATACAACCCATACAACCAGGTTGCTGCAGCAGGTTCTGGAGTAGACACAACGAATTCATGACTTCCCTTCGAAGAATTTCCATTGATCTATGCCTGAGACGATACCGCCGCACAAAAGGTTCGCGCGATATTCGCTATTGTTTCGGCCCGACGAAGGTCAACTCGCCGTAGTCTTCGTAACGGTGAAAGTCCGGTCTGGTCAGCGGCGCTGACGACATGAGCTCCGGCGCTTCCAGAGTCCAGGAATAATCGTATCGGCACAGTGCGAACTTCCACTTGGCGCCGGCTTCCGGGATGCCGCCGGTCGGCTTGAAGCTGGTCCAGGGGATTCGCCCTTCGACGGTCCAACCGCCGTCCTTGTCATTGAAATTGTTCAGCGTGCCGCGGCGACGCACCGCCGATTCGATGCCGATCTTCGTGATTGGCGCGAAGCGGTTGTAACCGCCGGCCCCACGCGACGGCAGAAAAAGTTCCAGCGGCGTGTTCGCAGCGTTCACCTGAAACTCGTAATACGCTGTCTTCTTGGCGTCGGGCTTCAGGAAGATCTCGAATACATCGTTCTCCCAGGTGCGTCCATTCGGCTGAGCGATGTCCGCGTACAAATCGTAATCTTCCATGTCCGCCATGAAGTACAGGTACTGATTGTCCCACAGCAGCTTGGCTGTCGTCACTGTGGCCGGCATCTTCTTCTCCCAGAAGATGCTGAAACCCGTCAGTTCCTGTGCCGATTCCCAAGCGGTCTCGTCGATTCGGCCATCGATGCGAATCCGCGTCGCCGCCCATCGACATTCCGCAGTTCGCACAACCGGTGGGTCCGGTTTCTCCACTTTCGCCGGTGGATCGGCACAACCCGATGCCCACAGCGCCAACCAAATCACGGCGCCCAGTCGAACAACCCGGCCCCTTACGGGGCTCGGCTTACCACGGAAATTCATCTCAGAATCGCCTCCGGGTCATTCGCATCGATTCTCCACTATCGCGACTGTAGGTGAATGTACGTGCCCTTCTTGCTCGACGTAACAATGTCGAGCAGTCCGTCGCCGTTGAAGTCGATGATGGTGAACTGCGTGCCGATGCCGGAGTCATTGTCGATTTCGTGCGGGATGAACGAGATCGTGCCGTCGCTCGCCTTTTTCGCTTCGAACCAGTAGAGCATGGCCGGTCCGTCGGAACCGGGTTCGCGGCGGCCGTGCGACCAGTAGCGCTTGCCGGTGACGAGGTCCTTCAACCCGTCGCCATTGAGATCGACGCAGTGCATTGCGTGCGTTTCCGAGACGAGTTTCGGGAACAGATCGACCTTGTCAAAATTCGGATGATCCTTGCCGGGACGCTGACGATAGCTCCAGATGCCGAACTGATGCGCGCTCGAGCTGATGATGTCGGCCTTCTTGTCGCCGTCGAGGTCATAGGCATACATGTCGGCACAAGCCGCGCCGAGTGGTGCAGGATGGAACTTCCACGGTGAATCGCTGACCTTTTCCGGATGCTCCCACCAGCCGGCGTTGATGATGATGTCGGGCCGGCCGTCGCCGTTCACGTCGCCAACGCCCAGTCCGTGCGAAAAGCGAAACGTGCCGGGGATGATGTTGCCGGTCTTGGGCACCGGCTTGCCGTCCTTCATTTCCGGCGGCGTGCTCGGCTCGCTGATCGGGTGCATTTCCCAAAGTTGAGTCGGATCCTTGCCAGGCCGGAACCACGCCATCTGACCGGCGTTTTCCTGACCCTTTGGCTGCCAGCCCATCACGAGCACTTTCTTGCCGGTGCCGAAGAGGTCGAGGTACAAAGGCGTTTCGTTGCAGGCGGAGTGCCAGGCGACGTGTTGTTTCCAGTGTCCTTCCTTGCCTTTTGGGTTCTCATACCAGTAGCAGGGCTTGCCGGGGAATCCAATCGAGATTTGATCGACCCAGCCGTCGCCGTTGATGTCGTCGGCCCAGCAGCACATGCATTCGCTGTAGCTGCCAAGGCCGCCGTCGGGATAGTTGCCGGGCTTGCGAATTTCGTGCTTCTTCCAACTCGGCGCTTCGTACCAATAGTCGCCGACGAGAATGTCGAGTTGACCGTCTTTGTTCACGTCAGCGACGGCGGCGCCTTCGGAACGAAACACCGGCTCGACGACGATTTTCTTCCACTTGAGCGGATCAGCCGCCCACAACGATGAGCAAAGCGCAAGTGCGGTGCAAAAGCCGACGTAGAAACGCATGAGAGGATTCCTCGACATTGATCCAATGGGTGTGTGCTGTTGATTATCGCAAAGCGGCACGTCGCCGCCAAATGAAAACCGATTGAATTCCAAGCGCATCGTCGGCGCCTTTCGGTGAAGTTTGAAACAGTCGCGCCGACTTGCACAGAATATCTGTCAGGCGAAAGTCTCCTTCGCACCGCCTCGTCGCAACTCGATGCTCGCCCGCCGCTTGCTTCGTTTGTAACGAGCCTGAAAACAAAGTGTGCAAAGTGTGGAAGCGCGAGTGACCAGGAGTGCGAGTAAGCGAGTGAGAGATCGCAGGGCGCTGCCCGCCCGTCGGGCCAAGTCCGCGAGACCAAACAGGCACCACATATCCAACACCCTCCATAGTGTCGCTGAGAATTCATCGTGACGCTTTTCCTTCCAAGCCCGCGTCGTTTTGGAGCGGTCTCCTGACCGTTCCATTTCAACGACACAGGCCCCGTTTTTCGAAAAACACTGCCAGGCATTTCAATTCCTGCCATTCTCTGCCATCTGATCCCCGACATGCGCGCACCGCAAATGCAAACGCGAAACCGCGCCTCTGCAATCAACCGGACCAACGCTACGATCCGGCTTGGGATTGTCAAATGGTGTAAGGGCGAGAGTGAGTTGTCGATTCGCCGCAGCCCGTCGGCGCGTCAGCTTTGCTTGTGTGCGAATCACAGTGTCGGCATTTCAGAGCCGCGACCGCAAGGGAGCGGGAGAATCCTTCAACTATTGCAGGAACCTGCACTGCGGCGGAGATTACGGCCCGGCGAAGGGTTCGGCATCGTAGCCGCTAGTCGGACGAGGGAGCGGTAGAGACTCGGGCATCGGCGTTGATCGCCGCCGCTCGCCATGCGTCCCGGCACTGAGCCGGCGTGCATCGGAGAAGCAACGGCAAATATCCCGACGCGGGCTAACGGTCGGCGTCCGAGCTGGGATCATATCGGCCATGGGGGCATTCTACGGCCTTGCCACGGTGGAGCGGGGAGAGGTTGAGCAGGTTGGCGGCCTGCACCGAGATGCTGAATGTGGACCTGGATCGCCGGGCGTGTTGGGCGAGGCGGTGTCGGGATTTGGGCGAGACCTGGAATCGATGTTCCGTTCCTAATTTCGGCGGCTGGGTTGTCCGCGCGACTGTGACCTGTACAATGCTTCACTATGGAGACAACCACGCGGATTCCTGCTCGTCACGTCGAGATGCTTGAGCGCATCCAGGTTGCTGACGACTTGCTTACCAAGCGCTTTCAGGACAGGATGCGAGTGAATCGTGACCTAGACCGAACGCTCGTCAGTTTTCAGGCGAACAGGAACGAGATCGGGCACCGATGGTGCAAGTACCGCGAAGGGTTCTCGGCAGATCTGATCCGGTACATTGTGGAAAAGGCCGGGCTGACGCACGGGCCGATTCTCGATCCGTTTGCCGGAAGCGGAACGACGCTTTTTGTCTCAGCGGAACTCGGGCTTGACGCCATTGGCATTGAGTTGTTGCCGTGCAGCGCCGAGATCATCCAACTGCGACACGCGGTGCTCCTTGCCGACAAGGAAGCACTGGTGGCCGGAATTCGTGATGCGGCAGCAAAGCGTGCATGGATGATACCGGGCAATACTTGTCCGTTCCCACATCTGCAAATTACTGCTGGCGCGTTCCCAGCCGAGAATGAGGCCCAACTTGGCCGTTTCCTATTTGAGGCCACGGAAACGGGTGAACCACTGCTATCGCGCCTCCTGCGATTCGCTGCGCTTTCGATTCTGGAAGAAATCAGTTTCACTCGAAAGGATGGCCAGTACCTGCGATGGGATCAAAGGTCAGGCCGCTGTTTGGGCAAAAAGGTTTTCGATAAGGGGCCGATCAAAACGTTTGACGAAGCGATTCTGCGAAAACTCAACGAGATTGCTGTTGACATCGAGGGACGCGAGTACCAGCCATCCCTTTTTTCGAACGAAACCGCGCGCCCCGTATCGGGCACAATTGATGTCAAGATCGGCTCATGCCTAGACATCGTTCCACGCATGGAACCCGAGTCGCTCAACGGGCTTATTACATCCCCGCCGTATTGCAATCGCTACGACTACACGCGAACCTACGCCCTTGAGCTCGCAATGTTGAACGTTGGCGAGGATGGGATACGCAGTCTGCGACAAAGCATGCTTTCCTGCACGGTCGAAAACAGGGACAAATGCGATCTTGCGCAGAAGTTTGGTGTGGAAACTTTTGAGGCCGCGTCGTGCGCCTATCACAATCAACGCATGCTTTCGCTGGTGCTCGAATACCTGAACGTCTGCAAGGACGATGGCACGATTAACAATCCTGGCATCGTTCGGATGGTCAAGAACTACTTCTTTGAGTTGGCGCTTCTGATCTTTGCCAGCGCCAAGGTTTTGAAAGCGGGGGCGCCGTTGGTGATGGTGAATGACAACGTGCGTTACGAAGGCGCGCACGTTCCGGTTGACCTGATCCTGTCCGATATAGCTGAACAGGCGCGTTTCGAGGTCGAGACCATTTGGGTGCTCCCGAAGGGCAAGGGTAACAGTAGCCAGCAGATGGGACGCCACGGAAGACAGGAAATCCGAAAGTGTGTCTACATTTGGCGCAAAGGCGAGTGAATGCCGAAACCCTATCGCGAACATCTTGAATCCAGCCACGATCTGGAGACTACCTACGAAGCCATCCGTGCGGGATTTGTCGCGCTTGCCCTTGAGAAAAACCGTCGAGCGACACCGTTCGTCGCCGAGGCCCGAGCGCTCAAGTCAGCGTCATCCAAGGCGAAAGCGCCAATTGACCTGCTTAAGATTCCAGAGATTCGGGCCGGTCTGCTGACCGCAGCCGGCGTTTCAGACAAGGCAGCGGGGCACCTGCAAGAGTCCGACAAGGATGAAGCGATCGCAGGACTGATCGGGAAGTATTTGGAGCCCGCCGGTACGAGCTTTGCTGAGGAATTGGTATTCCGCTTCCTCCTGACGCGCGGCGACACGTTGGGCGGTTCAATGCGAAACGTCGGTGGGTATATGGCTCAATGCAAACTCACGCGCGCAATCATCGCCAATCTGAAACTGAGCGGAAGGAAGTATCGATGGCTTCCTACGGCCAGCAAGGCATGGGCGGACATGCCAGTGGATGACGCGGATATTGAACTGAATCTGCGAGGGCTTTCTTGGGGTGACGGCCCGACGTGCCGCACACTCATTTACAACTTGACCGTGCCGCTGTTCGGGAACAACGTCGATCTGTGCCTGTTCCATTGTGGGGCCCACGATATGTGCAAGGAGGTACAACGCACTCCAGGCGCATATGTCGCGCTCGGAGAACTCAAAGGTGGCATTGATCCAGCGGGCGCGGATGAGCACTGGAAGACAGCGCGTACAGCGCTCAACAGAATCAGCGAGGCATTCGCACAACACAGGCGCAAACCGCACACCTTCTTTGTCGGTGCAGCAATCGAAGCGAAGATGGCGAACGAGATTTGGGCAATGCTCAAAACCAGCCAATTGGAAAACGCGGCGAACCTCACCGACGATGAGCAGATTGCTTCCCTCACGCGCTGGCTTTGCGGCCTTTAGCACGGCCCCGCCTACCCGTGCGTGAATCATGCGCTGCTGGATCACTTCTTTCGCATGACTTCTGCCGCCTCGTCGCCATGCGGACCCAGTCCCTCGGCGTGCGCCCGCTCGCCTTTGTCGTAGATGTCGTTCCGCTGCATGGCTGCGTCCCAAAGTCCGCATTTACGCCGGTGCGTAGCGCGTGATGCCGGGGACGCGGTCGAAGTCGGGGTCGGCAGTGGCGAGATTGGTCAGGTTTTGAGATTGGAGGATCGGCGTGTCGAGTTCACCATCTCCATCATTGACCGCAGCATGTTCCGTCTGATACGCTTTCGTTGCTCCGACCAGTCCAACCAGTGAAAGCGAGTTGCCGTCATGAAACGAATCGCCTGTCTGATGATTGTTGCCGTGGTTGTCGTCGACGCCGCCGCACAGGAGGTGAAGCGCGACATTCCGTATGTGGACAAAGGGCACGAGCGCCAGGTGCTCGATGTCTATTCGCCGGCGAATGCGAAGTCGTTGCCCGTCGTTTTCTGGATTCACGGCGGCGGCTGGCAGACCGGCGACAAGAAGGACGTTCAGATCAAGCCGCAGGTGTTCGTCGAAAAGGGCTTCGTCTTCGTCGCCACGAATTATCGCCTGCTGCCTCATGTTGAAATCGACACGATCTTCCGCGACATCGCCAAGTCGATGCTTTGGGTGCACGACCACATTGCCGAGTACGGCGGCGATCCGAAACGCATCCTCGTCATGGGCCATTCGGCAGGAGCGCAGTTGGCGGCGCTCATCTGCACCGACGATCGCTACTTGAAGTCCGAAGGCCTGTCGCTTTCGATCACCAAGGCTTGTGTGCCGGTGGACGGCGACACGTTTGATGTGCCTGCGATCATCGAGGTCGCAGAGACCCGCTGGCGCGTGCACAATCTGCCGAAGGCGAAATTTGGCCATCGTGAGAAGTTCGGCAACGATCCGGCGAAGCACCGCGACTACTCAGCCGTCACGCACGTGGCGAAGGACAAAGGCATTCCGCCGTTCTTCATCCTGTATGTGTCCGGTCATCCCGATACGACCGCACAGGCTCAGCGACTGGGCAATGCGCTGAAGGACGCGAACGTGCCCGTGACGCTGTTTGGCGGCCGCGAGACGACACACAGCAAGATCAACGCGGACATCGGCAAGCCCGACGACACCGCGACCAAGGCGTTGTTCGAGTTCATCGACAAGGCGATGAAGAAGTGAATCACTGGGCAGTCATTCGATCAGCCGGAGTATTCAAATGACATCGATTCGCGTGTCCATTGTGTTGGTGCTCGTTTGCATCGTCGTGACGCCATCGGTTGCCGATGATTTGTCCAAATCCCTCACCCTTCACGCCTCCTTCGACAAAGGGCTCGAAGCCGACTTCTCCCGCGGCGACAAGAAATGCTACGTGCAACAAGGCGGCAAACTCGTCGAGGCGAAGCTGAATAACGAAGTGAAGCTCGCGGATGCCGGGCGCTTCGGCGGCGCGTTGCATTTTCCGAAGAAGGGGAGCTATCGGCCGTCGTTCAAGGACGCCGGCGCCATCGGCTACAACGCCAAAAGCTGGAGCGCGTCCGTCTCCGTCTGGCTGAAGCTCAATCCGGATAAAGACCTCGAACCGGGTTATTGCGATCCGGTTCAGATCATCGGCGACGACACGAAGAAGGGCTTCATCTTCCTCGAATGGTCGAAGGACGAAACGCCGCGGTTCTTTCGCTACGCGATCCGGCCGCTCGTTCACATCTGGAATCCGAACAACGTGCAGTGGGCCGACATCCCGTTCGAAAAGCGGCCGATGGTGCAGGTCGCTCGCGCACCGTTCTCGCGCGAGAAATGGACGCACGTGGTTTTCACGCTGGAGAACATCAACGACAAGTTGAAGCCGCCGCGCGGCAAGCTGTATCTCAACGGCAAGCTGCAAGGCGGAATTGAAAAATGGAACCTGACGTTTGACTGGGACCCGGCCAAAGTGCTCTTGGTGCTCGGCGCCGCCTACGTGGGCCACATGGACGACCTGGCCGTGTTCGACCGGGCGCTCACGGACTCGGAGGTCGAGCAAGTGTACGGCCTGAAAGGCGGCGTGGCGGATCTGCGGAAGTGATGCGGTCGAGCGTTCATCGCTGGCGTGCCTTCGGTAGTGTAGAATTCTGGCTGGAGGCGATCCAGCAGTCAATTCAACGAGGCCGGTGGACGCTTGCCCGGTCAGTCGTATCGCCTGGGCCGCGGTGTGCCTTGGTGGCACGACCATGGCGACCGTCATTGCTTACGCCGTCACCAGTATGAATCTGTTCATGCAAGTTGCGGTCATTGCCTGCATCCTGAGCATTGTCGTCGCCATCGCCGCTGCAGAACGAGTCATCGTTGCGTTCAAGTCGCGCCGCGGTTTGTCGCAGGCATTCCACGCGGCGTGCTTCGACGGTTCGGTGAGGATTATCTTGCCGGGCTTCGACGAGCGCCAACTGCGTGCCGCGATCACCCGCAACGGCGGGGAGAAGATCGAATGGTCGAAGTTGGGACTCGATTGAGAATGTGTCTCGCGGGTCGATCTGTCGGAAACTCAAATGTGACAACGAATTTGGTGCGTCCTTGACCGGATTCGACCGCGTTTCTAAACTTCACCACTGACAGGCGGTGAAGGCCGCCACGAGGGGGTTCTTCCGCTGCGGGGCATGATTTTGACCACGCCGAACGGCATGGATAGCGATACGGACCAGCCTGCGGGCCCCAATGAACCTCGGCTGTCGCGTGCCAGTGCCGGCCGACTCAGCCTGTACCTGCGGAGCCTCGAGAGCTTTCGCCGGGAGGGCCTCGGCAAGCTGTCGAGCGGGCAGCTCGGCGAATCGCTCGGCGTCAGCGACGCTCAGGTGAGAAAAGACCTTGCCTGCCTCGGCCACCTCGGTCAGCCCGGCATCGGTTATTCCACCAACGAATTGATCGATGCGATTCGACGCGCGTTGGGTATCGACCGGGAATGGAAAGCCGTGCTCGTCGGCGTCGGCAACCTCGCTCGGGCGCTCTTGCGGTATCGCGGCTTTCAGCAGCAGGGATTCCGCCTCGTTGCCCTTTGCGATAACGACGCCGCGAAGGTCGGCACAACCATCGAAGGCCTGCGAGTCGAATCGCTCGACGACCTGACGGCGGTCGTGCGAAAGACCGGTGCGGAACTGGCAATCCTCACCGTGCCCGCCGAGGCGGCACAAGCCGTCGTCGATCGGTTGGCGGCGACCGGCATCCGCGGACTGTTAAATTTCGCCCCTGCGGCCCTCAAGGTTCCGCATGGCGTGAACCTCGTGACGGTGGACCTAACGGTGCAGTTGGAGCAGTTGGCTTTTTTGGTGCAGTGGTCGGCGCCCGAGCGTTGACCTGGTACCCGGTAGTGTAACGGTAGCACAAGAGATTTTGGCTCTCTTTGTCCAGGTTCGAATCCTGGCCGGGTAAGTTGGTTTGAAGCGCGAATCCATATGTCGTTGGATTCGATTCGTCGTCTCGCGCAATACTCTCCTGACAGACACCTTTCGACCGGTTTCACGAAGTCTCACGTTTGCGACGGTTGTCCCATTTTGACCGGCTTCTGCACGATGTTATTCGCAATCGGCCGCAAGTCGTCCTGCGGTTTCAGTAATACTTTCCAACCGAGCCTAGTCCAATCGGAATGCACCGGACCACTTCGTTTTGCACCCATCAGTGACTCACGCCTTGCGGACTGGAGGCTTTCGATCATTGTTTGGCGTGATGTTTGTGTCTTCTGATCAGGCATTGCACATGAAACTTTTGGAGTACACCTGTTGGTATTCGCAGCGAATCCTTGATATCTGCTTTAGCCTGCGATACCGTGCAGCAAGCAGTTAAGTTAATGAGGCGATGGAATATGAGCGAGCCGGATGGCAAGACTGATGATCCAACGCCAATCGATTTGGAGTGGATCGATCAGGTTGCGGATCGGTTTGAGGCGGCTTGGAAGAGCAGCACAGCGCCAAAGATTGCGGACTTTCTCGAAGCCGCTACCGGTGAACGGCGTCGCCGGCTACTGCACGAATTGGTGAAGATGGATATGGAATGGCGCTGGCGGAACGACGACCAGAAGAGCATCCAGGATTACATCGCACAGTTTCCTGAGTTAGTCGGGCCTGTCGGGTCGCTGCCCGACGATCTGCTCTTGCACTTGAAATGCATTTTACAGCGCTATGGCAAGGACGACAGCAGCAGCCGAACGCAGGCGTCGGCGCGAGCAGGAGTCGGCGTACATTTGACGTGCCCGCATTGCCGCAACCCAATTGAAATCGCCGATATTCAGCCGTCACAGGAGATTGCGTGTCCATCGTGCGGGTCGAGCTTTCATCTCGATCATGGCAATCCCGGGTTCGTAACGGAAGGTGAGAAGCGCACCAAACTCGGAAAATTCGAATTGCTCGAAGTCGTTGGCCGCGGCGGCTTCGGCACAGTGCATCGGGCACTTGATCCGGAGTTGAGTCGAACCGTCGCGATCAAGGTGCCACGCGCAGGCAACCTTTCCAGTCAGGAAGAACTCGACCGGTTCATTCGCGAAGCCCGCGGCGTCGCACAATTACGGCATCCAGCCATCGTCTCGGTGTACGACGTCGGCCAGATCGACGGCATGCCGTACCTCGTGAGTGAGTTTGTCAACGGCGTCACACTCGCCAAACGGCTTGCGTCTGGTCCTCTGGCGCCCGATATCGCTGTGCGACTGATAGTCGATGTCGCTGATGCACTGGAGTATGCCCACTCGCAGGGCATCGTCCATCGCGATATCAAGCCGTCGAACATCATGCTGGAAAAGTCGGAACTCGAAAGGTCGAACGCGGAACGGAAAACAGAAGAACCGTTCCGCCTTTCGCCTTCCGACTTCCGCATTCGAATCATGGACTTCGGCCTGGCCAAGCGCGAGGCCGGCGAGATCACCATGACGCTAGACGGTCAGGTCCTGGGCACGCCGGCTTATATGAGCCCCGAGCAGGCACGCGGCGAAGGCCACCGTGTGGATCGCCGCAGCGACGTGTATAGCCTGGGCGTCGTGCTGTACGAGTTGTTGACCGGAGAGCTGCCGTTTCGCGGCACCACTCGAATGCTGCTTGAGCAGGTGCTGAACGATGAGCCACGCGCGCCGCGAAGCTTGAACGACCGCATTCACCGCGATCTGGAAACGATCGTTTTGAAATCGATCGCCAAAGATCCCACTCGGCGCTATGACACGGCCCGGCATTTCGCCGATGATCTGCGGCGTTATTTGAACCGCGAGCCGATCTCAGCCCGTCCTGTCAACCGCATCGAACGCACATGGCGTTGGATGCGGCGGCATCCGGCACAATCGACGGCGCTAGCGCTTGCTGCGGTCGCTGTCGTGCTGCTGATCGCATTTCCGACGATACTGGCGTTTCAAGAGAGCCGAAACTCCACGAGGCTGCGTAACAAGAACACCGAAACCCAAAACGCACTGATCGACGCCAACAACAGCCGATCGGCGATGCAGGCGATCGACAAGGTGCGCGTCGAAAACCTGCGGCGCTCGGCGCAGTTGGCCATGAATCGCGGCATCGAGTTGTGTCAGGCCGACGACGCAGGGCAAGGGATGCTGTGGCTCGTCAGCGCACTGCAGCTAGCGCCGCCGGAAGACGAAGATCTGCGCTGGGAAATCCGGGCTCAGATTGGCGGCTGGTATCGACACGTCGCCGAATTGCAGGCAATCGTACCGCATGCAAAAGATATTGCACCGGGTCCGGCAGGGACGATTCTGGTCCGATCCACGGAACGCATTCGCGAGTTGCTGCCGAACGAACAGGAGAAAACGGGGCCAAACGAAACCATCGACTACGACGACGCGGGCAAGCGCTATCTGGCGAGGTTCGTGCTTTCGAGCCACGACGGAGAGAAGGCACAAAGGCTTACCGATGTGGCTTTTCGCCGCGCCGGCCGGCTTTCGCTCGCAGGTCGGTTGTACAGCCCGGATCGCCGGCGATTGTGCATTCCGCATCTGCCGGATGTCATCGAGATTTGGGATACGACCCAGAATAAGCGGATCGGCGAGCCGATCAGACATCGCAATCGACCGAACTCTCGAGTGATCGTTGAAGTCCGAGATGCTGCGTTCAGCCCCGACGGCAAACGCTTGGTCACCGGCACCACTGACGGCACGATCTGGGTCTGGGACACCGACACAGGCAAACAGATTGGTCCGACTCGCGAACTGCCCGGCGTAGTTGAAGCGGTCGCGTGCAGCCTGGACGGCCGAACATTTGCCGCCGCGACCGGCGGCGGCGATGAAGTGCGCACAGGGCAACTCGCCATTTGGGATGTGCTTACCGGCAACCTGCTGCATGCCCCGATAACAGTCGCGCCCGGAGTCGAGGAACTTCACTACAGCCCCGACAGTCGAATCCTGATGACTGGCGGGATCGGAGTCGCGCAACTTTGGTACGTGCCGCTTGCTTCACTCAATGTCCCTCCGCTGCAGCATTTGGGCCAATCGCATTCCGTCGCCTACAGTCCGCGCGGAAATCAAATCCTGACTTGCGGCGACAAAGGCGCAGTCCTTTGGGATGCAATGACCGGGCATCGGCTCTGTCAACCGCTGGCGCAGCCAGGCCTATCTGAAAACGATGTCGTGGCCTTCAGCGGCAACGGCAACCTGGCAGCTACTCTGAGCGGCGACCTGCGCCTTTGGAAAGTGACCACGCAGAAAGCGCTCGGCGTATTGCTACGACACAACACCTTTCTTGGCGCCGGTGAAGATGTCTCCAACTGCATCGTCACACCGGACGGCCGCGAAGCCATCTCGATGTGCAAACGCGGGCTCGTGCTGTGGAACGCGCAAACGGGAGACATGCTCCGCTACGACCAAGGCGTGCGCGGCTTCCGGGCGCTGTTTCTCCCGGATGCCAGGACTTATGTCACTCAGGGTGATGACCGGACCGTTCGCTTTTGGGACATGGCGACCGGCTTGCAAAAAGGCGACCCGATTATCCATGGCCGACCGGTGGTCGGCTTGAGTGTTTCGCGGGATGGCAGGCGGCTGATTACTATCGCCGAGGATGATTTCATGGCGCCATCGCCGCGGCAAAGCGAACTTCACTGTTGGGATATCGAGACTCGCAAAGAACTTTGGCCTGCACGAGTATTTGAATGGAACATTCGCACGACCATGCGGCCCGACAGCTACGCACTTCTTGTCACGAACCATCCCAACGGCGCCTGGTTGATCGACCTGGCCACCGGCAAAGACATCGGGCCGCACCTGGCCTTGTTAGGGAAGTCAGTGAGCGAAGCGGCTTTCAGCCCCGACAGCCGCACACTGATCACTGCCGAAAATGACTCTCCCAACACATCGCAAGTCGTCTACCGGCTCTGGGACGGTCAAACCGGCCAACTGCAGGCCGAGCTTGGCAAGTATCCGGTTTCGGGCGGCGGTTTGAAGTTCAGCCCGGACGGCAGGCGCTTCACGCTGGTCGCGGGAGACGCAAGGGGTTCCGAAGCGCATATTTACGATCTGGCGAAGCGACAAATGATCGGCAAGCCGATCCCGCAGGCCGAACCGCTCATCTTCAACCGCGACGGCGAACTGTTGCTGTTGCGAGTCGAACATGGGATTCAAGTGTGGGACCTGCGCCGAGGCAAGCCGATGGGGCCGCCGATTCGCATGAAAATGCGCGAGATGGGGTCTTTCCTCGAAACGCAGTGGTGTGCCGGCGAAACACGATTCATGGCCGGGACCTATGATGGGCGTGTGTATTTGTTTGAAATGCCGCAGATCGTGCCCGATGAACCGGAGCGAGTGGCGCGCTGGGTCGAGGTAATCACGGGACTTGAACTCGACGCGAGCGGCAAGGTTAGCATGCTCGACGCCGTCGCCTGGCAGGAAAGGAAAGTACGCCTGCTCCAACTCGGCGGCGCACCATTGCAGCCGGGTTACGAAATCGCTAGAAGTGCGCCGCTGCGAGCGTCGCCGAGTGAAGAGATCTTTTTTACTCGCGTCGGCCGACCGCCTGCGTTCATCCCGTTCCCCAACATTATTGACAAAACAAATAAGCCCTGACTGCGGCGTAGTTACAGATCTTCACCCTGCCGAAAAAACGAACTGCCGCCTCGGTGTTGATCAATAACCGTGTCGAGGCGGATGCATTCAATCCAAGGTGCAAAATGGCCCATGATGGAATGATTTCGATTCCTGCTTGAGTGTCTCTCTACCACGCTCACCACTTCACGCTGTATTGGCTGTAGAAAAAGTGGCCGATATTGCCGGGGCCGGTGTTGCGAATGAAATCGCCGGGAAAGAAGACGGAGTAACCCAAGAGCAAGTCCTGGTGTGAGCTCAGGTGGAAGTTGACCATGGTGTCCATTTCCTGGCCGACGAATACGCCGCTGGCGCCGGCAAGGTCACGGCGCGAGATGCCGCCGCCGAGGTTGTAGAGCGCGTCGCGAGCTTCCACGAGTGTGAAGTGGTGATACTGAACGAGCGAGGTGATCCACTTTGCGGGATTGGCGGATACCTGCAAGCTGAAGTCGTTGATGTTCTGCCGGCCGACGTAGTCGATGTAGCCCATGTAATAATGACCGAAAGCGAACAGCTGGTTGAAGGTGCCGTAGCGAGTGCTGGCTGCGGGGTCGGGCGTGCCGGAGGCCCATTCGTTGTACGCCCAGAAGCTGGGATTCCATTCGTGCTGTTTGGCGCGATAGCCGACGCCGGTGACGAACGCGCCGGCGGAAATCAGTTGAAACGCGCGATTGCCGGTTTGATACATGCCTTCGAAGTCGTACAGCCATTGTCCGTCGATGTCGCCGGTCCAGCGTGTGCCGAAGGTCGTGACTTCCTGTCCGCCGCGCTGGCCGTTCAAGCCGAGCACCGGCCGGGCGTTGCTCCAATAAAGCACGTAGAAATCTCGGAGCGTGCCGGGTCGCAGCTTCTTAGTGAGCCAGAAGGCAGAGAATGTTTGATTGATGTCGCGGTCATCGAACTTGTTGGGGCTGACGATGACTGGGCGGCCCGCGAAGACATCGACGTTCCACTCCGGCGAATGCCAGAACCAGCGAAAGCCTTCGAACGACCGGCGCGTGTTGGCCCATTCGATCGGCGAAACGAGCCGTTGCGACCCGAGCAGCAATTCCTGCCGACCGACGCGCAAGTAAGCAGGCACGCCGCCTTCCTGAAACAACTTCCAATCGACAAAGAGATTGAGCAAATCGGCATTGTTACGATCGACTGCGAGCGAGGGCAGTTCATTGCCCGCTTGCGTCGCGCTGATGAACTCAACATAGAGTCGAGCCTTGCTGCGGAACCAGAGGTCGCCGTAGGTGCGGGCGCGGAACAGGTGATAGTCGTTGTTGCGGCCGGTGAGCCTGCTGTTGGCTTCGCCCATGTATCGATAACGGAACTCGCCGCCGGTGGAGAACATCAGATTGTCGGTAAGTAGCCAACGCTTCCACGGATCGAAGAAATCGGTCTGTTGATTCTCCGGATCTTCGAGAAACCGGAAGTCGACATTGAAGAAAGAATCAGCGAATAGGCTGATGGAACCGTAAGGGTACTTCGGCGGTTTGTCGAGCAACTTTCCTTCAATGCGATCACGTAGCGAATAGTATCCTGGCCCGCTCGGCGGCAAGATCGGCCAACCCGAGCGCGCCGCCGGTTGGACATGCGGCACTTTCTTCCACATGTCCAATGTCCAGACCGGAGCTGCAACCGCCTCTTCAATCACGACCGGCGGATCGGAGGGCGTTTCCGGTTCCGGCTTTGGCGGCGGCAGTTTCTCAATACTCGGCGGATCAACCTTGGGCTTCGGCTGTGGTACCTTTTCGGTCTTGGGCGGTTCCGACGCGCCATAGGGTGAGGGCGCCGAAGTTCTGTACGGCGTCTGTGCAATGACCGACGCGCCGAACAGTGACAGACAAACCCCAAGCACAGCCGGCCCAGACCATATTGCTCGCATTGTCGTTCCCACCCAATGCACTGGAAACTTCTGCTCTCCGTGTGCATTCGGCAGATACGACTCAGACGCCAAAGCCGGCACGGGTCGAATGACCGCGAATCCCGCGCTTGAGGTCCGGTGGTGGTGAATGTTCCGGTTATGTCGGTTCGATCATCCGACCAGGCAATCGGTCGGCACGCCGCCGGAAAGCAACGCGTCGTCCGGATGCCACAGCGACTGCTTCTGTGCCGCCCGCTCCGCCAACACTCGAATCTTCGCTTCGGAGCCCGGCGGAGCAATCGTCGGACGTTCGGGAAGCGGCCGACAACCGCAGATATTACCGACGCCGCGACGTGCAAACTTACTGGTCGATGGGTATTTGACACGAATCGAAGGCGTGTAGTAACAAGTCCAACACAGCCCGCGAGGTCGGCTCGACCTCGTTTTCTTGCAATGACGGCATTTCATGGCCTCTCCCAACCCAAATCCGGCGCTGGCACGCATACTGTACATACGAACATAATATCGGCTGGACGGTCTGAAAATCCAGTCGAAATGTGTTCAAAAGTTCAGTAAAATTGCCCAGCCGGTCGTTTGAGCTGGAAAAGCCGTTGAAAACGTTGCCTCACAAGCTACGGCAGCATGCCGCGGCGTACTTGCCCATCGCGAATGATGAAGAACTTGAGTTGGGAGATGCTCGCAGTTTCCGGGTTGTTTAGCACCCAGGTGATGTTGTCGAGGGTCAATGTTTCGAACTTTTGTAGCCCGACGAGTATGTCGCCGCGCTGCATGCCCGCTTTGCCGGCCGGACTCTCCGGATCGACGCGTTCGATCAGCATTCCGCCCCGCAGTTGCGAGTTGACGAGGGTGACGAGCTGATTGTCAACGGCGCCCAGCCGCACGCCGAGTTTCTTCCAGATTAGTTCGCTAGGATTATGGATCGGCGCCGACGATGCACGGACTTCCATGGCGCCGCCTAGCTGCAATTCGATCGTCTTTTCCAGCCCGCCGCGACGGATAACGACGACGACTTTGTCGCCGATCTGCTTTTCGAGGAAGGCTCGTTCGCAATCGAGACTGGTCGTCGTCAGGAGGCCGCTTAGTTGCACGATCTGATCGCCGGGGAGCAATCCGGCTTTGGCGGCAGTCGATCCGTTCTCGATGCGTTCGACGACGACGCTGCGTTGCACCTGGTGGTCGCCGGTGATGGCAAGATCACGAAAGACGATGCCGTGCTGAATGCCCGCTCGCCGCCGCAGCCCGGCGAACATTTCGGCTGCGACGCGGATCATCGTGTCGACCGGAATGGCAAAGCCGATGTTCTGAGCGCCGGCGCGAATGGCGACATTGACGCCGACCACTTCGCCGAACACGTTCAGCAAGGGCCCGCCGGAATTGCCGGGATTGATCGGCGTATCGACCTGAATCAGGTTGCGATACGACATGTCTTTGTTGAGCGCCACGTCGCGTTTGATGTGGCTGACGATTCCCAGCGTGTGCGTGTGCTCGTACCCGTAAGCATTGCCGATGGCCATGACCGGCTCCGCGACCATCAAATCGCTGGCTGTACCAAGCGAAATCGTGGGCAGGGGCGAACGAACTTCGATTCGTAAAAGGGCCAGATCGTTTTCGGGATCACGAGCGACGACGCGGGCGTTGTACGAAGCGCCATCGACCGTTTTGGCGCGAATCAAACTAACGTCTTCAACGACATGATGATTTGTGATGATGTAGCCGCGGGGGTCGAGGACGATGCCTGTGCCCATGCCGTTGATGCGATTGCTGGTCGAGGAATGAAACGAATCAAGCGAGGGCGCCTGCACGGTGCGTTCGCTGTGTATGTTGATCACGGCGCCTTTGACGCGTTCGGCAATGGCGGTGAAAGGCGTGTGTCTCGGATTGCCCGCAGTGACGGTCGGAGGAGAGCCGGCCGTGCCCACATAGGCGAAGGCTGAAGCCAGCAACAAGCATAGCGCGAGACGCGCCCAAATCGACAGGCGGAGCGAACCCATGGTGTCCCCTGGGAAGGCCGATGGCGGGTAACTGCAGGCTTGGCGGAGCGGCTCCGGCGTCAGGCATCGTGCCTGGGGTTGACGTGGGAGGCTCCATCCTCGCTGCAATTTTCGGCATCGCTTCGTTTGAGGCTGGACGGCGTTCGCCGTTCCGTCAGCCGTTTCTGGCTTTTGGCGACGGGTCACGCCAATCGAACGCTAGATGCCGCCCAAAACGATTGCGCCTGGCGCAGCGCGGACGCGGGCCGTAACGATTGTGCCGGCGCTGCCGGTAGCGCCGCCGGACGTAGAACGAGGAAACAGTACAGTTTCCCAAGGACAGAAACGACATGACGCCGCAACAACGCCGTGACCGACTCGAAGCGATGCTCCGTGACGACCCGAACGACGACTTCCTGCGCTATGGTCTGGCGATGGAGTTCGTCAGTGTCGGCGAACTCGAAACCGCCGTTCAGCATCTTCGCGACCTCATCGCAAATAAGCCCGACCGGCCGTATGTACCCGCGTTTCTGATGGCGGCGCAGTCGCTCGTCAAACTCGGCCGGGCCACCGAAGCGATGTCCACGCTGCGCCAAGGCATCGACGCTGCCGGCAAACAAAACGAGTTGCACGCCCAGGGCGAGATGCAGGGACTGCTTGAGAGTTTGGAGTAGATATGAGAGAATGAGCGCCGTTGCCAACAAGCTGGGAGAACGACCAAGTCAAATCGCAAACAGCTTTGGTTGTCGCCCATACAAGTAGACGGCCGGGGTACTGGAAACGACGAATACGCTAGTCCGTGGAATGCCTAATGCGTTTCTACATTTGTGTGATCGTCACTTTTCTGTTTCTCACACACAACGCAACAGCACAACTACCGACCAATCGAATTCATGCAGCCGTCACCAGCGCGATTGAGAGTAACGAATTGCCCGGCGCCGTCGTCCTGGTGCAACAGCAGGATCGCGTTCTTATTCACAGGGCTTTTGGCCAAAGGGCCGTCGAGCCGCAGAAAGAGGCGATGACCGCCGACACCGTCTTCGACCTTGCGTCGCTGACCAAGCCCGTCGCAACGGCAACGTCGATTTACATTTTGTTGGAACAGGGAAAGCTAAGGCTCGACGACCCGGTGGCGAAGCATTGGCCCGAATTTGCCGCACATGGCAAAGACAAGATCACGCTCGAAATGTGCCTGCTGCACACAACGGGATTAACCGCTGACAATGCGCTGAAAGATTACGACGATGGTCCCGCCAAGGCGTTCGAGCGCGTTGCCGCGCTCAAGCTCGAAGCGGAGCCAGGCACGCGCTTTCGCTACAGTGACGTCGGCTTCATCGTGCTGGGCCGCATCGTCGAAAAACTCAGCGGCATGCCGTTGTATGAATTCGCCGCGCAGACCATCTTCCAACCTCTGGGGATGAAAGACACCGGTTTTCGCCGAATCGGTCAGAAGCACTCCGCTTCTGCCGAACGTTGTGCGCCGACCACGAAGCTTGGCGATCAGTGGCTTCGCGGCATCGTCCATGATCCGCGCGCGTATCGGCTCGGCGGCGTCGCCGGCCACGCCGGGCTGTTCAGCACCGCCGACGATCTCGCCTGTTATTGCCGCATGATCCTGAACGGCGGCGAACTCAACGGCAAGCGCATACTGAAGCCAGAAACAGTGCGCCTTTTCACCGAAGGCGTGCAAATACCCAAGGCGGTCCGTTCGCGCGGCTGGGATGTTGATTCGTCCTTCTCCGCCAATCGCGGCACCTTGTTTCCCAAAGGCAAGTCGTTCGGCCACACCGGCTTTACGGGCACTTCGCTCTGGCTAGATCCCGGTTCGAATTCGTTCGTCATCTTTCTGAGCAATCGCGTGCATCCGAACGAGAAGGGCAATGTCACGAAACTGCGAGGCATTATCGCCACGCATGCCGCTGAGTTGATCCGCCTGAAGCCGGTCGAAGCATTAGCGACCGGCATTGATGTGCTGGTCGCCGAAAAATTCGCTCGCCTCAAAGGCAAACGTGTCGGCCTCGTGACCAACCACACGGGCCGCGACCGCGAGGGCCGGGCGACCATCGATCTGTTGCACGCCGCCGAGGGAGTGAAGCTCGTCGCGCTATTCAGCCCGGAGCATGGCATTCGCGGCGCGGTCGATCAGAAAGTCGGCGACAGCCGCGATGAAAAAACCGGCCTGCCGATCTACAGCCTTTATGGCCAACGCACGAAACCCGACGCCAAGTCGCTCGAAGGGCTCGACGTGCTCGTGTACGACATTCAGGACATCGGCTGCCGGTTTTACACGTACACCAGCACGCTCGGCCATGTCATGGAAGCGGCCGCCGAGCACAAGAAGAAACTACTCGTGCTCGACCGCCCCAATCCAATCGGCGGCGTTCTGGTCGAAGGTCCGGTCCGCGACGATGGCCGTGAGTCTTTTGTGGGCTGGCATTCGCTGCCGATCCGCCACGGCATGACCATCGGCGAACTCGCCATGATGTTCAAGGCAGAACGTAAGATCGACGTCGATCTCGAAGTGGTCCAAATGACCGGCTGGCGCCGCGACATGCTCTACGATCAAACCGGCCTCGAGTGGGTCAACCCGTCGCCGAACATGCGGTCGCTGACGGCGGCGCTCCTGTATCCCGGCGTGGGCCTGCTTGAAACGACCAACATCAGCGTCGGCCGCGGCACCGAGCGTCCCTTCGAGTGGATCGGCGCTCCCTGGCTCGACGGTAAGAAACTCGCGGCCGCATTGAGGAACCGCGATGTCCCCGGCGTCCGCTTCGTGCCGCGAAGCGACACACCTGCGAGCAGCGTGCACGCCAAAAAGCTCTGCGGCGGAGTGGTGATCTTCGTCGATGATTGGTCGAAATTGCAGCCGGTGCGACTGGGATTGGCCATCGCCCTGGAACTGAAACGCACGCACGCCAACGATTGGCAAAGCGACCGTTTCGACCGCCTCTTGATCCACAAAGCGACGTTCGACGCAGTGGTCGCGGGCAAGGAACTGCCGGAGATTGAATCGTCCTGGGTCGCCGGCTTAAATCGGTTTGCTGTCGAACGACAAAGACGCCTTTTGTATGAGTAGCTGAAATTCACCTGCGACTTTGCATTAGCACACAAGTACAATCTAAAAGAACAAAAAAACCATTTGGAGAGTACATCCATGTTTCGCACGTTTGTTGGAGCATGCATCACCATTTTGATCGTCGCTTTCCCTGCATTCACTGAAGACAAGGGCACTCCGACCGAGCTCGATGGGCTCAAGTCGCAAGTTCCGGCCTCGTGGAAGCAGAAGGACGGCGCCGGTATGCGCGTCATGCAGTTCACTATCCCCAAGGAGAAGGGCGACGAACACGACGGCGAGTTCATCGTGTTCTTCTTCGGCAAAGGCGGAGGAGGCGGCGTCGATGCCAACATCACGCGTTGGAAAGGCATGATCACTCCGCCGGCCGGCAAGAAGATCGACGACATTGCCAAGATCGACAAGGCGAAGATCGGCGAAATCCCGGTCACCATTCTCGACATGCAGGGCGAGTACACGCACAAGACCCGGCCCTTCGATCCGAATGATGCAGGCGAGAAGCGCGAAAATTATCGGATGATCGGCATCATCATCGAAAGCCCGAACGGCCCCTTCTTCGTGCGCGTCACCGGTCCGGCAAAAACCATCGAGGCCAACAAGAAAGCCATCGATTCGTGGATCAAGAACATGAAGTGAATTTGTCCCGCGATGTTCGCTTTGGATGCCGTTCCATTACGACAGTGCCGCGACGACCGCATCGCCGACGTCCTTGGTCTTGGCTTTGCCGCCCAGATCGGGCGGCATCGCCGAACCTTCTTTGAGCACCTTGGCAACAGCAGACCGGATGTGTTTGGCGGGCTTTTCGAGGCCAAGGTGATCGAGCAACAGGCCGACGGACAAGATCGCCGCCAACGGATTGGCGATGCCCTTGCCGGCAATGTCCGGCGCTGAGCCGTGCACCGGCTCGAACATGCTGGGAAACTCGCGCTCGGGATTGATGTTGGCGCTGGCGGCCAGGCCCATGCTGCCGGTCACGATCGCGCTCAAGTCCGTCAGAATATCGCCAAACAGGTTGCTGGCGACGACCACGTCGAACGACTCGGGCTTGCGGACGAAGTCCATCGCTGCCGCATCGACCAAAAGCGAGTTGGCTTGCACGTCGGGATATTCGGCACGCACTTCGTGGAATACTTCGTCCCACATGACCATGCTGAATGGCAACGCATTAGACTTGGTGATCGACGTGACCTTTTTTCGTCGCTTGCGGGCCGCCTCGAAACCAGCGCGCATAATCCGCTCGGTGCCGCGGCGCGTGAACACCGCCGTCTGCAGGGCGACTTCATGCGGCGTGCCAGGATACAGCCGGCCGCCTACCGGCGCGTATTCGCCTTCGGTGTTTTCGCGATAAACGAGCATGTCGATGGAGCCCGGCGCTTTGTCTTTGAGCGGGCACGGCACGCCGTCGAACAGATAGGCCGGGCGATAGTTGACGTACTGATCGAACATGCGCCGCATCGGCAGGATGATGCCCTGCACGGTAATGTGATCCGGCACATCCGGGCTGCCGACGGCGCCGAAAAGAATCGCGTCATGTTCCTTGAGCGTGTCCCAGCCGTCTTCAGGGACCATGCGGCCGGTCTTCTTGTAAAACGCGGTGCTCCACGGCAATCGATTCCATTCGATCGGGCTGCCGTCCTTTTTACGAGCGGCGGCGTCGGCCACCCGCACCGCCTCCTCGATGACCTCCGGCCCAATCCCGTCTCCGCCGATCACTGCGACGCGGAATTTCCCCATTGCATCTCTCGCAAGACATGGGTATGGCGGCCAACAGTCGGACGACCCGTACTGGGGCAGATTCTTCGATTGCCAGTATGGTTTAGGCAACCCGGCAAATGGGGCAAGCTATGAAGCCCGAATTAACGTTCCCCCGACGACTGCGTAAACTGGGCGAAGCATTTCTGCTGCCGTTGATCTTCGCGGCGATGGGCTGTCAGGCGTTCGACCGTTTCCGTGATCCGCCGGCCTCCCGCGATTACGATCCGCTCACCGGCCTGCCGCCGCGGAATGACCCCGATAAACGCGCCGTCAACATAACCTCGACGTTCAACAACCCGTCCAATCGTACAACGCCCGCCGGATTGGCAGGCTCCTCGAGTCGTCCAGGCGACGACCTGCGCATCGGCGACAACCGCCGCGACGACCGCGACCGTAACCTGCAACCGACCGGCTGGGCCGGCACAGGCGACGGCAAACCCGGCCCCAACGGCAGCGCCGAACTGCGCTCCCCCGTCGTCGGCACATCGACCAATACACCAAGAACCGCCAACCCGAGCACCGGACCGGGTCCGCGTATCCGCAGTTTCGAAGAAGGCCAACAGTTTCTGACCGCACGCGGCGTTCGCTGGCAACGGCTCGAAACCACCGCCGAAGGCGAATGGAAATTCAGCTGCTCGATCCCATCGCGCCCCGGCGCCACGAGCATGAAAACCTACGAAGCCCGCGACCGCTTCGGCCTGCTCGCAATTCAAACCGTCATCGATCAAATCGTCCGCGAACAACAGCGGTAGGCAAACAACCACACGGCAACTTGCAGGCATCGCACTGGCACACCGCGTGATGTGATTCCGCAAAAAAACAGTCACTCATCCAACAGCCGTTTCAAATCGTCGCGCCAATCACGGTCCGAGTATTCGCCTTCGTCCAGGATTTGAAACCGGAATTCGTGATTCTCAAACTCTTCGGCAAGCTTTTGCCAAGTCACCTTGCGCCCCGCCTTCTCGAAGAAACCGGCGACCTTGCGCTTGTATGTGGTGTCTTCACTCCCCTTCAACTGTTTGCCTTTGCTTTCGAGCACGATGACTTTGGCGATCGGCTTTGCGTGTCGTCCCTTTTGCACGAGAAAGTCAGGATAGATCGGGCTGCGCCGATATCCTTGAATCGAAAAATTCTCCGACCCGACAAGGTTTCGGTACCACCACAAAACCTGCGGATGTGAATCGAGAAACAGCGCGACACTTTTTTCATACTCGTTCATGTCGTCCGGAATGTAGTCGAATAGCGAATGCCGAACCAGATCGCCGTTGTCGTGTGCCAATTGGCGCATCGCCCGGAGTTCGACTGTCTCCGGAATTTCGAAGCGGCATTCCACGCAATCCAGATAGAAGCAGAGTTTCTTCGAATCGAACAGGTCCTTGAACGCCGCTTCGGTCAGCCGGTCGGTCTCACGCTGGACCAGGCCGGTGATCTTCTCGCGAAGAACAAATTTGACCAACGCCGACTTGCCCGCAAGCTCGGAATTGATCGAACATAGGCGATCCATTACGCGCCCGACGACGACCCGAAGTTGCTTTTGGCTGAAAAAGTCAAATGGCAGATTGACAACGAGCCACGCTTGGACCTGTTCGTCGCTTTCCAAAAACGCGGCGGCATTCTCGGCCACGCGATCCGGGTTTTCCTGTTCCAAAGTGATGCGATAAAACTGGTCCTTCGCCCCGCGAATCTGCTGATCGAAATCCCAATCCACGGAGGTGTAATCAAAATCGCCGACATCGACGGCGCTTACCAAATGTCGGTAGTAGTCAAGCCGCTCCGGGTCGTGGCGGCCGTTCTTGATGCAAAAGCGAGGCAAATAAATTTTGCCTTCGAACGGCACATAATGCTGATTCAGCCCCGTTCGGCGGTTCGCGATGCGTTTTGCTGACCGCGTTGAAGGACCGGTGCAGTCAACTACACTTGCACCTTCTCCTTCATATCCTTCCGACTCGAGCGCCTTCTTTACTTCTTTGATGATTTGTTGTGCGGTCTTGCGCAGGCAGTAGACGTAACTTTCGTTCAATTCGTTGAAAGGGCTCTTCGATTGATAAGGCTGACGCAATACGCGTCCGACCAGTTGCGTCATGCTCTGTTGACTGGCCGTATTGTTGAGCGACACGAGGATGTAGGCGAATGGGCAGTCCCATCCTTCCTGCAGCGCGGATTTCGTGACGATCCACTCAATGGGGCAATCCGGCGTCATCAAGTCGATCCCTTCGATATCGTCCTTTTCCGACGACTTGATCGCGATCGCCGATTCCGGAACATTGAGCTTTTTCATCAGATATTGCTTCACGTCTTCGCTGTGGACGAAACCAGCGTCGCGCTGGTCTCTTCCGGTTCGTTCGACCTGCACCAGAACGATGGGCCGAATCGCACGATCCGTGCTGCGCTGGTGTTGGGCCGCACACTTGGCCAACTGTTCTCGCTTGTCGCGGCCTTGCGTGAGGCAGTCTTTCCAGGACGTGACGCTCGAATTGGACACGTTGATTGGCAACTTGATCATTTCTTCGTCGAGCAGTTCCTGTCCCTTCACTTTGATGAGCACGTTGGCCCCATCGTGCGGCGTAGCCGACAGTTCCACGACGATTGTCGGATTGAACCCTTCAATCGTCTCGCGCGCCAGGCTGCTCGTTGCTTTGTGTCCTTCATCCAGAATGACGGCCGGTTCGCACAACCGCACAAGATTGGCTAATGATGTCTTGACCAGATGCCGGCCCGTCGTCGCGTCGTCTTCGACCATTTCAAGATTCGGCACCCGGACTTTCAGTTCGCGGTGCTTTTCAGGCTCATCTTCGGGCGGAAAATGCTGCACGATGTTGCCGCCCGAATCGCGGAAGAACTTCAGCGACTCACGATCGGCCCGATTCGTGCTGGGCAATTTCAGCAAGAGGATGTTCAGGTTGTTCGCCAATTGGCTTGGCGTCAGGTTCGGGATGTCTTGCTTCTCCCATACTTCCAGCCGCCGCGACAGGGCGTGCTCCAACGATTGTCGATAGAAGTGCCCTCGGTCCTGCAGGGCTTTGAGCGTGTCCTTGTAAATTTGGTCGCTTGGCACGACCCACAAGACCAGGCCTGCGCCGTTGCGGTTCTTGAGGATGGTCTCGTGAATCAGTCCAAGGATTTGCGTGGCCAGCAAGGTCTTGCCGCCGCCGGTCGACACTTTGATGCAAAAAGTGGGCAAATCATTACCGACGCCATTGGAGCGCTCGGTGTAGTTGCCGGTGAGCGGAAAAACTCCAAGCCGCTTGACAAGGTTCCAGCCGTCCAACGAGGCATGGCCGTTCTTGCCGGTCTGCGCGTCGGCAACCAAAGTGAGGTACTTGCCCACTTCTCTCAACACGCGCTCTTGGTACTTCTTGAGCGACATGAACGTCCTATTTCAGATTCACCGGTACGAGCATCGTCCGCAGCGATTTACTTGCCTGCTTCTCCCACACGGTCAACTCATCGCGGTGGGCCCACAGTTTCTCGCAATAGTCCACAAGCTTCTTGCACTTCTCCTTGGCCCCGACTTTCTTCAGCCATTCCAAGTCGAGCGCTCGGTCTTCCTTCGCCGAGGGCGCGTACAAAAGGTAATACGCCGTGCCGGCATGTTCGCCGATGCGGCCGGTTTTCGAATCCAGCGCTTTGCGGTCGAACTCGTGACTCGTTTCCGTGTAAAAGACGTACTTGGCCAGCTCTTCGTAGGCCGGCGGCTGGTCGCCAAAGTCGCGATACTCGCCGAAGAGCTTCGGCCCGAGACGGGCGTAGGTGAAGTTCAAATCATAGCGTTCTTGCTTCGCGGATTTGCAAAGGCGCGGCTGAGTAACCGTGCGGCAGATATTCCGGTCCGCCTCCGCATCTCCTTTGGAGTCAAATGTTTGTTGGATGAGTATGAACCGGCGGTGCCCATTGTCGCGCTTGTTTGATTCCAATGTAGCTTGCCCGGCTGAGCCGCTTCCTGCGAAAGAATCAAGGATAAGATCATCCGGACCTGTACAGTAGTTGAAAAGGCGCGATAGAACGAGGTAGTCCTTGGGGTTTTCGAACACATTCTCCCCAAGAAGACCTCGTAGGTAACGAACTGCTGTTTGCGATTGCTTATAGATCACGCTTGGCATGACTTGCAAAGCGATATCTTCGTCACCATCCATTCCTTCTTCTTCGCCTTCTTCGTCCTCCCTTAATTCCTCAACGTGTGGTCGCAGATGTCGCTTGAGAAAAGGTGGTTTCGTGTGGTCTTCCCGAAATTCCACGAGCCCAAGATCAATTTGGCGTTGCATTGATTCTGGTGTAGCAAAACCCCAACCACGGTCAGGAACCTTGCACGGCTTTTTCGTCTTTGGATGTATCACATTGTAGCGCGGCCCACCGCCCCCGATCCACGAAATGTCTCTGTCACGCCACGGTCCAAACTCGTCAACGTGCAGCCAGCGCGAGAGCTTTTTGGCCGGGTGTTTTTCGTGTAATCCTTTATGCCATTCCCTTAGCGCTGCTTCGATTTTGCCATTGGCTTGTCCGTTCAAATCCCGTAGACGCGAGTATTCCACCCAAAGCTCGAATGCTCCTGGTTTTGTTTCGCGCCAAATCGCTCCTTGCGACTTCAGAAATTCCAGAGAACGTGCAAAGACAACCATGTATTCGTGACCGACAGAAAAAAATCGAGCATCATTCTTTCGACCTTTTTCCCAAACGAGCGTTGCGATGTGATTGCCGATACCAAAAATCTCGTCCATAAGACTGCGTAGATTATGGAATTCGAAGTCGTCGATAGAAATGAGAATCATTCCATCTGGTCGAAGCAACTCCTTAAGTAGCCGCAGTCGCGGATACATCATGCAGCACCACTTGTCGTGGCGGCAGAAGTCTTCGCCTTCCTTGCCGACGGTGTGGCCGATCCACTCTTTGAACTGCGGCTGGGTGAGGTTGTCGTTGTAGACCCAGCCTTCGTTGCCGGTGTTGTACGGCGGGTCGATGTAGATGCACTTGATGCGGCCGGCGTGCGTGGGGAGCAGAGCTTTCAGGGCGAGCAGGTTGTCGCCTTCGATGATTAGGTTGCCCTCGAGACTTGGCTTCTGCCCCTTGCCGAGGACGGAAAGACTCTTGTCGAACTCAAGCGTGTGATGCGGGACGGTGTAATGGTGGTTCTCGACGGCTGTCTTGCCTTTGAACTGTAACACCGGCATGGGAGCATTCCGCAAGGGTTTCGCGAGCGCAATTTTGGGTAAGTGTACAGATGTTTTCACGGCTTGCAAGGATGGCTTTCCGATATCGGAGTGTTGGAAGAGACTCGCAGCTGCCTGGCACCACGCCTTCTCGCGCCGAATCAAAAAACCGGCGGTGTATTAGTTTGGTTTGTAGTGACCGCATTCATGCGGTCGGGGTCGGTCTTCGGACCCGCTAATGCGGGTAACTACAAACGGACACGCTACCGAAAAACCTGGCCCCTTCGATTTGCCTTTCCCCATCCGGATCGGACACTTATGCGGACCGTTGCGCGCGGAGAGGGCTGCGCGGTTTGGCGGCCGCGTCAAGCATTGTCGAGGCCGGTCATGTGGGACGAGAATTTGCTTCGGATCACCTGGAAAACGGCGCGAACCGAAAGCGCATTGAGCGACATCGCGCACATTACGACCAGCACGACGACGCACAGTGCTACGTCCAACGGCATAACCACGCGATGTCACGGCGACTCATCACGACACCACAACTATGACTGTTTTTGTTTGCAGCCGTTACAATCGGCCGATCGGCTGACCCAATATGGAGTTGCGGAAAAGCTACGATCCATATTTGAGTCTTTGCGCAACGTTTTGACATGGGTCGGTGATGCATGGCGCTGTTGTGTCCGGCACATTTTGGCATGGGTCGGTCGTACACGGCGCGATGCCGTCGGTGTGGCTCGTTGGGCACGTCTCCGTTTCGTTAAGACGGTGAGAACGGCAGAACCGCATGAATTCGATTTGTCGCTTGAGAATTCATCACTCGTATTGAATCGCCTCGGCGATCCGCAGGCGGGCCGCGTGCAACGCCGGCACCAGACCGGCGACCGTTGCCACGAACACGGCGAGGATGCAAAGGACCGACGTTTGTTGCCAGGGTATGGTGACCGGGAAGATGAAGCCCGTGTCTTCGAACACGATCACGCGCAAGATGAACCATTCGAGCGGCACGCCGGCGATCAGGCCCAGAATCGTGCCGAAGATGCCCATCAGCGTCGCCTCGGCAATCACCGTGTGCAGCACCTGGCCCTGTGTCGCCCCGACCGCACGCAACAGACCGAGCTCCCGGCGGCGCTGCAACACCGATATGAGAAGCGCCATCACCACGCCAAGTGCAGCTACGACCGCGACGGCCACCTGCTGCAGATACGAAAGCAGATATGCTCGGCGAATCATGTTCGTCACCCATTGATCGAACTCGCCGCGTTGAACGACCGCCAACGCGTGGGCGTCACAGGTTTCCTTCACACGGCGATTGGTTTCGACTCGATCCGCATCCTGCTGAAAGAACAGGCTGAACGAATCGACGAGCGGATCCTGGAACGCCTCCGCGTAGAACTGGCGGTCGAGCATGATCGAGCCGCGCGACCAGGAGTAGTCCTGGATGATGCCGATGACCTGCATATTCACCGGCCCGTTCGGTCCCTGCAACGCAATGGTCTCGCCCTCATTCACGCCATAGAGCGCAGCGAAGTTCTCCGAAACCAGGACTGTGTTGGGCCGTTTCAGGTCCTTGAACAAGTGAAACTTGGGGAAGCGGCTTCGCTGTTGATGCGATTCGTAGAACTTTTCGGAGTCGAGCGCCGTGATCCAGATGATGCGCCCGCGAAATTCGACGAGGTTGTAGCGGACCGACAGCACGTCGCGAATGCCGGGCAAGTTGCGAAGCGTGCCGAACATCGCCGGGTCCATCGGCAGCGCGGCGCTGGAACTCGTCGACGGGTTGCCGCAGACTACGAAGACATCGGCGTTGACGATGCGGTCGAGCCATTCGAGGATCGGCTCTTCGTTGCTCTGTCCGATGCCGGCCGTCTGAAAGATCAGCGCGACACCGGCGGCCAACGCGCCAACGACGACGCCGGTTCGGCCCGGCGAGCGCAACAGGTTGTCCGAGGCGAGCCGGGTCTCGATGCCGAAGAAACGGCGCACCATCGGGCGAACCAGTCGCGAGATTGCAGTGACAAGAATGGGCACGGCAAGCAGCAACGCCAGGAGCAAAAGCACCATACCGCCGATACCGCCGACTCGCTGCGGGAGGTAGTGGCGGAGGATGGCCATGCTGAAGCCGGCGCAGGCGAAGGCGGCTGCCGCGACCGCTTGCAAGTAGCGGAAGAATTTCGCCGCGCCGGTCGGAGCTCGGCGGACGGCATCGGCAGGTTCATCCGACGCGGCCTGCAGCGCCGGCACCAACGCCGCCAACACCGCCGTAGCCATCCCGGCAGTAACGGCCAGAAGAAAGAGAGACATGGTCACCGGCATCGGCTGCGACGCCGTCAGAAACATCTGCTCCATTTCCCGGCGCATCAACTGAAACGTGAGCTTGGCAAGGAGCCAGCCAAGCGGGATGCCGAGCAAGGCGCCGACAGCGCCCAGGATCAGCGCTTCGGCCGTGAACAAGCCGGCGATCTGTGGGCGCGTCGCGCCGACGGATCGCAACACGCCGATATCGTGCCGGCGTTCGGCAACGCTGACGGAAAGCGAGTTGTACACCAGGAACAGTCCGACCACCATAGCGCCGACGCCGCCGAGCGTGAAGAAAATGCGTACGCCGCTGACGATTTCATTGGTCGCGCTCGTGTTGTTTTGCGGCGAGCGTACTTGTGCTGCATCGCCGATCATGGCTTGTGCAAGTTCCTGCACGCGCTCGTGATTAGCACCCGGCGCCAGGTACAAGTCGATTCGTTCGCAGACTCCAGGGGTGCCAAAGACTTCGGATGCCTGCGTCACATCCATCGCGAGGAGGAAGCCGCCCAACTTGCTCGCCGGTCCATCCAATTCGACGACGCCGACCGGAGTAATCGACTGGACTTTGCCGCCGGCGCGAATCTGGAACGGTCGAGAAGGTTGGCCGCGTTCGGGATCGAGGACGCGCGCCAGATCGCGACCGACAACGCAACCGCGGCCGGTGAGAAAACCGGCAGGGTTGGTGAACGTGACACGGGCGCCGAATGGGTTCTTTTGCTCGATCTGGTTGCCGGCCGCGCGAAGACCAAGCAGTACGGCGGTACGATTATCGAATTCCGGCAGTATGACTCTCTCGATTGCCAGCGACTGTGCGGATTGCACGCCGGTGATTGTCTGCAGCTTTGCAGCAAGTTCGATGCGGACTTTGCGGTTCGCGGTGACGCAAAGGTCGGCGCTTTCAATGCCCGGCGCCGTGGATTCTCGGACGACATTATCCAAACAGTGATTGAGCAATTGTGTCGAGACCAACATCGACACACCGAGGCCGATGCTGATGACGACCAAACCGGTTCGATCCCAGCGCTTGCTCAGATACCGAGTGCTGAGCGTTCGAAAGAGCGAAAAGAGCGAGCGCATGGCAACACGGCATCCTTGGTTCGTTGATTCCAAGTTATGTAATCGATCACGTTGGAGAAAGGAGTACCTGTCGTGCCGCGTTGTGAAGGACGCCGAACCGTCGAATAATCGCTCAAATGGCCCATGTGCGGATCAGCACACGGAGTCTCTTCAGGTGGGCGAAATCAGCCCGAATCGCGCCTGCGGCAAGGGCGATCCTTTGCATATTCGCCGATTCGTGTCGCGAATTCGGGATAATCCGTCGCCATCGGCAATTGGAATGACTTTTGCATTAGGCTTCACGCATTGAATCCATCACCCCGATGGCACGGCATCCCCTTGCACTCCAGCTCCGTCGCCTACTGCAGAAAGGAAAATGTTCATGTCTTCTCTTCGAAAATCACGACTGCACCACACTGGTGTTCCGGCAAACGCTCGGAATCGATTCCGTCCATTGGTGGAATGGCTCGAATCGCGCGAGACGCCGGCGGGAAACGTCAACGTCACGTTTGCCGCAGGGGTATTGAATATCAACGCTGTCGATGACCTGACAGGAGCCGGCATCCTGGCTGGCAACAACAACCAGCAGATCGTCATCCAAGGCACCGGCGCTGGTTCGTTCGATGTCACCGGTGAACCCGGAACCAAAATCAACGGCGTCGACGGCGGCAAATTCTCTAAGGCCGGCGTGACTGCGATTAACGTCAATATGAAACTGGGAAATGACCGCGTTTCCGTTTTTGGCGCAGACCTTTCCGGGAAGCTGTCCATCATCGGCGGCGCCGGCAACGACGAAGTTCGTTTGGGAAAGAACAACGTCGATACATCCACCTTTGGCAGCGTGTCGATAGCAAATGGCGACGGCGATGACACGGTCACAGGTCGCGGAAACCTCACCGTCACCGGCGCGCTGAACATCAACAACGGAATCGGCAACAGCAACACAACGCTCGGCGTCGATGTCACCGATACAACGACCGTCGGCAGCCTGACCATTACGAACACCGACGGCCTCGATCAACTGAACGTCGCCGGCGCCAAGTTCACTTCCAAAGGCGCAGTACTCGTCAACAATGGCAATGGCGCTGGATTCATCGCCGGCGGCAGCAAGTCCATGTTCATTGCAGATATCGTTGATTTTCAGGCAGGCGTCACCATCAACAGCGGCGATGGCTTCGACTTGCTCCAAGTCGGAACAGGTTCCGGCATCGTCACCGGTAAGGCGTTTACCATCAACACCGGCAACGGTGACAGTTCGACGACCTTTGCCATGGGCGGCAACACGTTCATCGGCAATCTGCTGCTCAGCGCTGGCATTGGCAATGAACAGATCACGTTCAATAACATGCAAGTTACCGGCAATCTCACGATCAACTCCGGCGCTGGTAACAACAATATGCATTTTCAAAGCAATGCCGCCATCTCCGGCAACGTCTTGGTCACCAGCGCCCTCGGACATGACAACTTCGACCTCGAGAACACTGTGAGCAGTTTCGTGGTCGGCGGTTCCGTCACCATCAACAACGGCGCCGGCTCCAGTTCCACCGATCTCGCAACCACGAACGAGCTTTCAATCGGCAAGTTGCTATCCATCACCAACGGCAATAACTGGTTCCAAAACACGGTCATTCAAGGCACGAACGAACTTACGCTTCATGGAGTCACGATCGTCAACGGACTCGGCGGTTCCTCCACTACGATTCTCGGCAAAAACATCGAATCGACCGGCGCCATCAGCATTACGAGCGGCGACGTCGGCAACAAATTCTCGTCGAATACTGTCCTTTTCACCGGTGAGAAATTCAAAGTGGTCGGCGCAGGAATCAGCGTCAAGAATGGATCGGGAGGCAGCACCACCACGTTTTCGTCCTCGACTTCCATCGATGTCGGCGGAGTTACTTCAATCACTAACGGAACCGGTGAAGATGTCATCACGATCGGCACAGGAACCACGACTTCGAATCTGCTCGGAGTTTCGATCAACTCCGGCGCCGGCGACAGCAATGTGACTTTCAACGGCACGACGACCTTGGCCACACTCTCGATTCTCAATGGCGACGGAAGCGATACGCTCAACATCAACGATTCGTTTACGGCGAATGGCGCCGTCACCGTCAACAACGGCCTCGGCGACAGTTTCACGAATTTCTTTGGCATAAGCAATCACATGAAATCGAATCTGTCGATCACCAATCTCGATGGGTTTGATTTCATCACGGTCATGAGCACCGCATTCACGGTGGATGGAACGACCACCATCAAGTTCGACGACGGCGATTCGCATGTCTTCATGCACGGCACGACACATATGCTCAACGGCGCCTTTTCCGTAACGGCGGCCGACGGCTCCGACGTGGTGTCGTTCTGGAATAATACAACCGCCAAAGGCGTTTTGATCGACCTCGGGCATGGCGACAACTATGTCGAATTTCTGGGACCGACGCCGTTGACAGGAAACCTGACAGTCAACTCCGAGTCCGGCGATGATATCTTCACCAACTTTGACGCGTTCCTGTCGAAGTCGTTTGCACTCGGCGTCACCGGTCTGGTCACTATCGATATGGGGACAGGCAACGACCAGGTAACCTGGAACGGGACCGGCAACGTCGTCACCGGGGCTGTTACCATCAAGACCGGGGATGGCGCCGACACGATCACCCTGGCGGGATGGAACGCTGCCGGTGCGGTCACACTCGACACCGCCGCAGGCAACGACATCGTTCGGATCGATGATTCCACCTTCAATGGCACGGTTGCGGTTAACACCGGCGCGGGCATTGATCAACTCTTGATCGAGAACCAAGATACCGGCGCCTCTACCACTTTCAACAAAACGTTCACGGCGAAAATGGGCGATGGCGACGATGTGATCGATGTTGGCCGCGCCGGCGACGCGAATGACTTCGCGCAGTTCCTGGCAGCCGCAGCCTTCGATGGCGGAATCGGTTTAGATATGTTGACAACGGCCCTGGGCGGCCGAAGCAACATCTTTGCGGTGCCGCTTACAACGCCATTGACCGAGGTCATCCAGTAGCTTGAACCTTTGAAAGGACGACAACAAACAAAGGTCCGCGATGCGAAATGAGCTGCTTCATTACCGAGTGCAGCTCATTTCGCATCGCCTTTTTACACTTTGCTTCAGAAAGCCCTTGCGTTTTTCATTATTTCGTCTACACTAATAATCGATATTAGGCACAACTACTAACCGCAGGGCGGCTTGATATGTCTCGGCGAAACGCTTTTCTGCTGTTGCTCTTAGGTGTCGCAGTACTTGCCGGTTGCGATGGTCCCCCGGCCGGGAGTTTACCACCGGTGGACCTATCGAAGCGAAAAGCACGAGTCCTTGCGACGACGAGCATGATCGCTGATTTGGTTCGGCAGCTCGGAGGCTCGCACGTCGAAGTCACGCAAATGATGCAGGCGGGCGTCGATCCGCATAGTTATCGAGCCAGCGCCGGCGACGTGCAGAAGATGCAGCAGGCCGACATCGTCTTCCACAACGGGCTTCACCTCGAAGGCAAAATGTCAGACGTATTCGAACAAATGGCGCAGCGGGTTCGAACCGTTGCTGTGACGCGCGATTTAAGTCCCGCTACCGATCTTCGCAAGGCCGAAGAGGGCTACGAAGGCACGCATGATCCTCATGTGTGGTTCAGCGTTCGCCTCTGGTCGAAAGTCGCTGAGACCGTTTGCAATGCCCTTTGCGATTTAGACCCGGCACATGCCGCCGAGTTTCGCCAAAACACTTCCGCGTATCAAAAGCAGCTGACTGCCTTAGACGAGGAAGTCCGAGTCAAAGCTCAACTGGTGCCGGAATCACGGCGCAAACTGGTCACAGCGCACGACGCGTTCTACTACTTCGGCCAGGCATACGGATTCGAGGTGCGCGGCCTGCAGGGCGTGAGCACGAACGATGAGCCGAACACTCGCCGGGTGCAGGAACTGGCGCGGTACATCGCCGAGAACAAGATCCCGGCGATCTTCGGCGAATCATCAGTGCCGGACCGCAGCATCGAAGCAGTGCAACAAGCGTCGAAGAAGGGTTGGAAGCACGACGTTCGCTTGCTCGGCGGCGAACTCTTCTCCGATTCGCTGGACGACGCCGACAAGCCTGCTGGGACCTACATTGGCATGATCCGCCACAACGTCGACACGATCGTCAACGCGCTCAAGTAGCGGACAAACGTCATCGAGACTTTACGGCGTGAATGCGATCGATGTGACCGACCTGACCGTTGCATACCGAGAGAAGCCGGTCCTTTGGGACATCGACCTCGCTGTGCCTTCCGGCGTGTTGTTGGCCATCGTTGGACCCAACGGCGCCGGCAAGTCGACTCTGATCAAAGCGATGCTCGGTCTTGTGAATTCCGCTGCTGGACAGGTGCAAATCTTTGGCGCTCCTTACAAACAGCAACGCCGGTTCGTCGGATATGTGCCGCAGCGAGGCAGCGTCGACTGGGATTTTCCCACAACAGTTCTCGACGTTGTAACGATGGGTACTTACGGAAAGCTCGGCTGGTTTCGCCGACCCGGCGCAGCAGAGCGCAACGCCGCGTTGAACGCGCTGCAGAAAGTCGGCATGACGGAGTTTGCCCAGCGTCAGATCAGTCAGTTATCCGGCGGGCAGCAACAACGTGTCTTCCTAGCACGTGCGCTCGTACAAGACGCGCGCGTTTACTTCATGGACGAACCGTTTCAAGGCGTCGATGCACTGACGGAAAAAGCGATTGTCAGCATCTTGCAGGAACTTCGAAAACAGGGCCGGACGGTCATCGTCGTGCACCACGACCTGCAGACCGTGCGAGAATACTTCGACTGGGTGCTATTGTTGAACGTTCGCCGTATCGCTTTCGGACCGGTCGCCGACACTTTTACCGACGACAACGTTCGGCAGACCTACGCCAAATAAGCGCGGATCATCGCCCGGCCAACGTATCCAGACGCTTCAAGCTTGCAGCCGCTTCGCCGGTGAGCCTAGCGTGCGGTGAGCCGGCAGCGAGGCGCTCCAACAGCACTCGGGCTTGGGGAGTGGCAATGCGTTCCAGCACCTCGACACTGCGAATGTGCTGCAACGCTTCACCGGTCAGCGGGGCGCCCTGCACTTTCTCCAGCGCACGTTCGGCGCGTATTCGAGTTTCAAGGGTATTCGATTGATGGATAGCGCGAGTCAACTCCGACTCGGCGGCTTCACCGAGCCGTACCAACTCGACCGAAGCTCGCTCGCGCTTCGCATAGTTTTTGTGATTCGTCGCTTCGATCAGCTGAATGATTTGCGGCAAATTCGGTTGGGGTGTCGCACGCAGACGTTGTTCCAATAGTGCCAAAGTCTGATCGGGGCACGATGCCAACATACCGGCCGCGTCATACGCGCCTATTCCGCCGTCCCGGCGAAGCTCCGCCCAACATGCTTCGATTTGCCGTGCCGGCAACGTCAGGGAGACAGCGATCGTTTTTCGCCGTGAGATATCCCAGAGCCGGAAGGTATTGTCTGCCGACGCGGACGCCAGCAGCGCTCCGTTCGGGCTGATGGAGATGCCGTTAACGACTCCGCGATGGCCTTCGAGCGGTGAAAGCTCTTTCCCCGCGAGCAAGTCCCAGAATCGAATAACGGAGTCATTGCCGCCGGTGACTAGGCAATTGCCTTCAGGTGTGAATGCGACGCATTTGATGCCGGTCGGATGGGGAATCTGTCTGCGCAGTTTGCCGGTTGATGTTTCCCAGAGGAATAGTTTCCCGTCTTGCCAGCCTGCCGAGGCAATAGTCCGACCGTCCGGCGAGAAGACGACAGGCCAGACTCCGCCCGAGTGATTGCCTTCGCATATCCGCCGCAATCGGCCCGTCGCCAAATCCCAGATTCGTACGGCGCCGTCGGACCCGCCGGTTGCAATCAACCGACCGTCGCGTGACAACGCCATACACCAGATCGGGCCGGAATGCCCTGTGACCTGACCGATTTCGGTGCCGTCGCGTGCGCCCCAGATACGAATCGTGCCGTCTTCTCCGGCCGATACCAGCCGCTGGCCATCGGGTAAGAACGCAGCGACCCAGGCCGTTGACAAATGACCGTCCAACGAACGAAGCTCGGCGCCGCTTATCGGATCCCATAATCGAATGCTGCGGTCCAGTCCGCAAACGGCGACGAGCCCTCCCTGGAGGGCGTATGAAACCGACCAACCGCCGGAACCGTTGCGGGCCGGTTCGAGTTCTTTGCCCGCGCGATCGAATTGCCGAACAGCGCGGTTCTGTCCGCTGCAAACGACGCGGTTGCCGTCGGGAGACCAGACCACGGCAAGCTGTGGTTCATTCAGTCGCTGCTGAATCACCTCCGGCGAACGCGATTCAGCCGGCGGCTGTGCGTAGATCAGGGCAGGCCAACACAAGCTCAGCGCGTACGCTGAGCGCAACAGGGGAGACGACATCGCGTTCTCCTCGTGGGGAAATTGTGTTCGGGACGACTAGGAAAGGTGCGTCTAGCAGGCAGTTTCCCGAACCACTGACTCGGACTTGAACCGCTCAGGCATCCTGCTCTCGCAGTCCGCCACTATTTGAACCGTAGCACAAAAATCGAAATAGTGAAATGCGAGTTTTTGTGTGAATATGTGTAACTTGCCGCCATAGCGGCAATCCGCGACGGCGAGCGAACGACAAATCTACAAACGCGTCTACTCGGGTGCAAGCCTCCATATTTCGCCAATGTTCCGCAAGTGCTTCATGTGATCTTCGCCGGTCGATCCTGCGAAACTGAATATCGACAATTGTTTGCGTTTGAACTGAGATTCGAGAGTCATGCCTTCCACCGGCCAAGGCGCTTTCGGCGTCTCGCGTTCTCCGTGCAATCTCGCGATGAGGTAGTCCGCCGTCTCGTGCGTGCCGGCGTACCCATTGGGTTGCAGCCTGCAATGGGTCAGCAACATGTGCTTTTCTCCGGCGGCTGCCGCTCGCGCGAACCGTAAGAAGTCGGCCATGTGTTCAACCTGTACGTCTCGCAACGAGCCGGGCTGATATCCCGCGTAGATCGTGTCGGACAAGATGAGGGCGTCAATGCGGCGGAAGTTTGCCGGCGATTTCAATAACTCGCGCACACCGCCGTATCCGGCGCTGAACGACGACACTACGACGTGCCGCCAGCGATGTGGCAGCTGCCGTTTTTGAAGCGCGAACACCATCTCTTCCAGCAGCCGATGAAATTGGTCCGGGTCCTTGAAATGGTTGGCATACGTCGAAGACAGCCCGGGCAAAGTGATGGTCGCCAGGATTGCCTGCCGGCGCAGCTTGGCAAAGTTCGGCTCTGTCACCGTCGGCGTGCCGTGCAGATGAATCCAAAGATCGACAGACTGTGCATTGACGTCAATTGTCTTGGGAATGAACAACTGCCCGGTTGTCAACGCAATGCGCTCGCCATCCGCAGGGCCCGCAAGCATCAGGAGAAGCATCGATTGCAGAAGGCTCATCGATTGTCCCGATCCTTTTTCTGAAAAACTGTTCTGACTAACGCGTATAACGAGGACAGCAGTGCCGTTTTCACTCGTTTTTCGGGAGACCCATTGATGTCTCGTCGCTGGCGGCTTGTCTACGGCAATATGTTCGGCGGCTTTCGTGCGGAAGGCAAGACCGGCTGGCGGCTCACTCCGCCGACCCTCTTGCGCGAATCGCCGGAAGGAAAGCTGGAGATGCTTGGCAAGTACGATCCGCCGGGCAGCGGCTGGCTCGCGGTCGGCGCCTCCATCGTCACTTTTATCGTTGTCTTTGCCATTGCTCAGTTCACCGGATTCATGGCCGGTCCCGGCTGGCTCGTCTGGTATTACATCATCCGCGCTATCCGCCGCGAAGACGTCACGATGGACCTGACCAACGCCGAGGACGTGCTGCTTGACGACAACAAAAAACGCATGGCCATTCGAACCGAATTCAACGGCAGGTCGAAGTGGATGATCTTCGGCGTCAACCAAGACTATGAAGGCGCGGCTTCGCTGGTTCGATCTACCTATGGCACACGGGTCCGTGAAGGAATTATCGAGGATCCGAGTAAGGTCTTCTTCTTTGTGCTGCTCGGCTTCGTGCTGACGATCATCGCCGTCGTCGTCGCCATGATCGCAATTGGCGTTTCGCAGTCGTAGCCCAGACCATAAACGCGACAAAGCCAGTGTGTCCTCGTTTCTGCGGCATTTCGCCGGCAAACGAGGACATTGCCGATTGGAATAAAGCGCGGCAAGTCGAGTCGAGCTCGTAAGGCTCGACCTGCTGCCAATCCAATGCCGCCTTGAGAAACAAGACGTCGCACCGGCATCGCGCCGTGTACGACCGACCCATGTCAAAATGTGCCGGACACAACAGCGCCATGCATCACCGACCCAAGCCAAAACGTTGCGCAAAGACTCAAATATGAATCGCAGCTTGGTCGCAACTCCCGATTGAGCATGCCGAAAGGTCGATTGTAACGGCTGCAAACATAAACAGTCATAGTTGTGGTGTCGTGGTGAATCACCTTGACGTAGTGTGGTTATGCCGTTGGACGTAGCACAGTGTGTCGTCGTACTGGTCGTAATGTGCGCGATGTCGCCCAGCGAGTAATGACAGGCGCGGCCCACGGCTCGTGCATTCATCCAAGTGATCCGAAGCAGTTTCACGTCCCACATGACGACAGGCCTCGACAATGCTTGACGCCGCCGCCAAACCGCGCGGCCCTCTCCGCGCGCAACGGCCAACATAAGTGTCTGATCAGGTTTGGGAAAAGCAAGGCGATAGCGTGGGGTTTATTTCGATTCGATGCCAGAGTCGCGGTACCGGGACCGAAGGCTCTAAGTATCCCACGCGCCGACAACGAACGATCTTCGTTGGGCTTCGAAGACTGCGCCTATTCTAACTGCTACAACAAACTTGGAACGAATAACGACGGCAAACGAATTGTGGTGAACGTGTTGTTGAGTGCATTCCGTTCTCCCCGTCGCCGAGCGATATTCGAGCAGGTTTCCCCATGAGCCTAGTCAAATCCAAACACCGAGTCGCCGACCACGGAGAGGTCTTCACCCCGGCGTGGATGGTTGAGGCAATGCTCGATCTGGTGAAAGACGAGTCAGAGCGCATTGACTCTCGATTCCTGGAGCCGGCCTGCGGGAGCGGCAACTTCCTCATGCACGTTCTGCGGCGCAAGCTCACCGCCGTCGAGCTTAAGTACGGAAAGTCCGAATTTGAACGGCGACACTATGCCTTGCTCGGACTGATGTGCATCTACGGAATCGAGCTGCTGCCCGACAACATCGCCGAGTGCCGCGCGAATCTGCTGGAAGTTCTCGCCGACTATCTGAACCTCGATGTGTCCGACGAACTCTACCGCGCCGCCGCCTACGTGCTGTCGCAGAACCTCGTACACGGCGACGCGCTGCGGATGCGCACCCACGACGACCAGCCGATAGCCTTTGCCGAATGGGGCTACCTGGGCAAGGGGAAGTTCCAGCGCCGCGACTTCCGCCTCGCCACCCTCACCCAATCGTCTACCTTCAGCGCGGAGGGTTCGCTGTTCGCCAACCTCGGCAAGCACGACATCTTTACGCCGGAGAGGACGTATCCGCCGATGACGGTGAGCGAACTGGCCGCCCCACTCGGCAACGTCCCGAAGGAGGCCGTATGAGCCTTCAGGCCAGCTTTACGCTGCGCGGCCGCAACCCGGACGTGCTTTCGTGCATCGCAAACCTCTCCAACGACGAGGTGTTCACGCCGCCCGAATTTGCGAACCGGATGCTTGACACGCTGGCCGAAGCGTGGGCGAAGGGCAACGGCGGCGCCAACATCTGGGCGGACAAGACGGTGAAGTTCCTCGACCCATGCACCAAGACGGGCGTGTTCTTGCGTGAAATCACCAGCCGTCTCGTCAAAGGCCTGGCGGACCAGATTCCGGACCTCCAGGAACGCGTCGATCACATCGTGACCAAGCAGGTCTTCGGAATCGCCATCACGCATCTCACCGCGCTACTTGCGCGGCGAAGCGTGTATTGCTCGAAACACGCCAAGGGCAAGCACTCCGTCGCCAAGTCGTTCGCCACCGATGATGGAAACATCTGGTTCAAACGCACCGAGCACACGTGGGAAGGCGAAAAGTGCAAGTATTGCGGCGCCAATAAGCGTGACTACGACCGGGGTGAAGGACTGGAAACCCATGCATACGCATTCACCCACACAGATGACATCAAGGCTCGGCTGGCCGAGTTGTTTGGAGGCAATATGCAGTTCGACGTCGTCATTGGCAACCCGCCCTATCAACTCGGGCAAAGCGGTGGGGACGCGGTGGGGGGCTTCGCAATGCCGATCTATCAAGAGTTCGTGAAGGCCGCAAAAAGCCTCGATCCGCGGTTCGTGGTGATGGTCACGCCGTCGAGATGGTTCGCTGGCGGGCGGGGGCTGGATGAGTACCGCAGCGAGATGCTAGCCGATAAGCGCATGCGAGCGCTTGTCGATTTCCCGGATGCTGGAGAAGCATTTCCGGGGACGCAAATCAAGGGAGGAGTGTCCTACTTCGTCTGGGATAATTCGTGGAACGACGCCTGTGAGGTCACCACGATCTGCGGTGGCGAACCGACCTCCGCGCCGATGAAACGATACTTGGGCGCGTACGATGTCGTCGTGCGGCGGAACGAAGCTGTGCCCATTTTGGAGAAGGTGCTGAAGATCAACTCCAAGGATGAGTTTGGTAACTTGGCCTCCAAGGTCTCACCGATCCAACCCTTCAGCATTCGGACCAACTTCCGAGGGGCAGAGACGCCGAAGGGAATAAAAAAGCCTGTTGGGCTTATTGGAAATGGGGGAGAGACCTTCATCGATCGCTCCGACGTTCCAAGGAATGACGCTTGGATTGACGAATGGAAGGTTTTGCTGGGTCGGGCCTACGGCGCAGGGGACGCTTTTCCGCACCAGATATTCAACCATCCCATCATCGCCAAACCTGGTACGGCTTGTACGGAAACTTACCTTGTGATCAGCCGCTTCAAAAAGGAAGCCGACGGCGTCACGGTGTCGCAATGGTCATCCATCCTGATGCTGCGCAACCTCAAGTCGCCGGAAACCTACTTTCAGTCCGCATTTCGCGTGCAGTCGCCGTGGTCCATCAAGAACCCCAACGGCGACAACCCCAACGAGGAGGAGATCGTCAAGCCCATCTGCTTCGTGTTCGACTTCGCGCCAACACGCGCCCTACGGCAACTCTCCGAGTACGCGATCGGTCTGTCGCCCAACGAGGCGAACCCTGAGAACGCGGTGAGAGACCTCGTGTCTTTCTTGCCAGTGTTGGCCTACGACGGCGCGAACATGACCCAGATTGACGCGGGCGGCATTCTCGACATCGCCATGGCGGGTACCTCGGCCACATTGCTGGCGCGCAAATGGGAGAGCGCGCTGCTCGTGAATGTGGACAACGACACGCTGCGCCGCATTCTGGACAACCCGGAAGCGCTGGCCGCCGTTGAAAGCATCGAGGGATGGCGTGCGCTTGGCGACAACGTTCTCGAAACAATCATCAACCAAAGCGAAAAGATCAAGGAGCTCAAGAAGAAGGCCAAGGAGAAAGGATTGACGCCCAAAGAGGAGAAGGAGCTTACCGAGGAGGAAAAGGAGTACAAGTCGAAGCGCAAACTTATCCAGGAGAAGTTAATCAAGTTCGCGACGCGGATCCCCGCGTTCATGTACCTGACCGATCTACGCGAGAACACGCTGCAGGATGTCATCACCAAGCTCGAGCCGGAGTTGTTCCTTGCCGTCACCGGCCTGACGGTGAAGGACTTCCACATGCTCGTGCGACTCAAGGTGTTTAACACGGAGCAGATGAATCAGGCGGTGTTCGCATTCCGGCGGTACGAAGACGCATCCCTGCACTATACGGGCATCGAGAGCCATGAGGGACTGACCCACTACGGGCTCTATGACACGGTGGTAGCGAGGGAGTGAAGCGCCGGTGAGCGATTCGGAACCGATTACCGGAAGGCAATTCCCCGTCCCGTCCCGCCCTCGCCCGGGCGTTTCGCCCAAACGAGGGCAGCCATGGTGTACGAAACGGCGATCCAAGTTCGTGTGGTTCATCGATGCGTTACAGGGTGCAGCTTTCACGCAGCAGTGTGCTTGAAAGCTCACTGTCGCCAGCCGCCGCTGCGGGCGCTGGCGGTTGCGGCGCCGAATGCGGCGAAGAAGCTGCCCAGGAACCAGCCGAAGATGCCGCAGAACCAGCCGAAAAGGGCAGCGGAAGTAAATGCCGAACCGAAGGCGGCGCCGAAGCCGGTCCACGGCCGCGTCTCACCTTTGCCGTAGCGCCAGCCAAGCGCCGCGCCGAGTCCGCCGCCGCCGCCGCCGATGACGGCGTAAAAACAAAGTGCGATCAGAACGACGAGCCATTTATCCATGCCGTTGCCCAAATGGCTGGAGTGCGGCAAAGCGGTCGCGGCACTGGTGATCAACAGGATGCCGGGAACGAACATCGAACCCAAAGCGCCGCCCAGCGCTCCGCCGGCAGCCACAATGACGGTCATCACGGCGTTCAGTGCCCCGATGCCGATCGTACTCGTAACCGGCTCTTGCAGAGGCAGCGCTTCGGCAGCGACGGCCGCCGTTTCTGGGTGTCTGCCAAGCGCTTTGGCCCAAGCATTGACGACCCAATCGCCCTCGTCCTTGCTCAAGCCGGCGTTCTTGTGGAGCCGCTGTTGCAGTTCACCCGCGAACGGGTCCCATTCTTCGCCGGGTTGGTATTTCAATATCGACTCCGCAACGCCGTGGCGGAGTCCTGCGACAAGCAGATTGGATTCCTGCGGAAACTCGACCGTCTCCTGCCGAACGAACATCTCGCAGCTTCTCGGCGTCATGCTGATCGACGGCCCATAGTTCTGAATGACCCGTCGCAGTGCTCCGAGTGCGGCATCGTTCATTGCTAAACCCCGGTAATCGACACAGTCGCAATCCATAAAAAGCGTAGCACACGAATCAGGTCAAAACCGGTTGTTGCAACAACCAAGTTGTCGTCCAGCAAAGAACCGATGCTATGACCAACGTTGTACTTGACGCGCTTCCATCCAAGCGCCATGCTGAAATGCACGTTTGCACAGGAATGGCTTCATGAACGCCGTCGAAGCATTTCATCGAACGATCCTAGACCAACCGGACGCAGATGCGCCACGGCTAGTGTTTGCGGATTGGCTCGAAGAACAATGCGAGCCGTTGGCAGAGTTGGTCCGCGTTCAGTGTGAGATCACTCAGCTTCGCGATGCCGACCCTCGTAAGGAAGAGTTGCGCCGACAGGAAGCCGGTCTACTTGAGCGATTCCAATCCCATTGGTTTGGGCCCTTGCATGAAATGGGACTGACCGGCCGCTTTCGTCGTGGTTTCATGGAAGTCACGTTGAATGGGATCGGCGCGTTTGTGGAATTGACCGAGAGGATTTGCCGCCTGCCGTGGGTGTTGCAGTGCAACATTCGCGATTCGGATGCCGGCCTTGCGGCAGTGCAGTCGCTGGTTGCCTCACCGCACTTGAGGCGCATTCGCAGCTTGGACCTGAGCCGCAGCAAGATCGGCAATCGCGGGCTTGAGATTCTTGGTTCTGCCGAAGGTTCCTTCCGGCCGACGGCCCTGCATTTCAACAGCAGCAATATCTCATCGCGCGGCGTCCAAGCATTGGTGCATGGCGTCGATCTGTCTCGACTGGTCGAATTGCGGCTCAGCACCAACGGCATCGGCGAACAGGGCGCCCTTGATCTATCCCGCTGCACGAAGTGTGTGAGCCTGCGAACGCTCGATCTTTCGTTCAATCGACTCGGTTCGATCGGCGGAGAGTATCTCGCTGAATCGCGCGTATTGAACCGACTGCAGGCCCTGTACGTACGGGGTAGCAGCATCGGGCCGCGCGGCAAGAGAGCTTTGCGCCGCCGCTTTGGCCCAAGAGTCCATATCGGCAACGCTAGTTTGCCGTTCTGATGGATGCCCATCGAAGACAACCGTTCGCGGAGATTCGGATGGTCCGTTATTACCTCGCACTTGCCGCGTTGAGTCTGTCATTCATCGCATGCAAGGACACGAAGCCGGCGACGACCGTCACGCAGACTCAGCCGGACCCCGCTCCGTCGGCAACGCCGACACGGACCTACTTCGAAGATGTCACGGCACGCACCGGCATAACGGTGCGCTACGAGAACGGAGAAGAGAGGAAGCACTACTCGATCCTGGAATCACTGGGCGGCGGCGTTGCGATCATCGACTACGACCGAGACGGCAAACTCGACTTGTTCTTCCCGGGCGGCGGGGGCTATGAAGGTCCCGACGGCGCCGCTTACAAAAAGCAGCTCGATGAATTCGCCGAGAAGAAACGGCGAGACGCCAAGGCAGAACCGCCGCCGCCGCCCAAGATTCACGGGCGGCCGGCGCGACTGTTTCGCAATCTCGGCGAATGGAAGTTCGAAGAAGTCACGAAGAAAGCGGGCCTGGAAACGCAGCCCGACGTCTTTACGCATGGAGCAGCAGTCGCCGATTACGACTGCGACGGCTATCAGGATCTGCTCGTCACCGGGTACGGCCGCGTCACGCTGTACCACAACGAAGAGAATCCGCAGGGCGGCCGACGATTTGTCGACGTCACCGAATCGGCGGGACTGAAGAGCCCGCATTTTTGGAGTACCAGTGCCGCGTTCGGCGACCTTGACGGCGACGGGTTTCCCGATCTCTACATTTGCCAGTATGTCGATTGGTCCTGGGCCAACGACCCGCTCTGTCCCGGCTACAGCATCGCTTTTCCGCGCGACGTCTGCCCGCCCAAGCAGTACAACTCGGTGCAGCACGCGTTGTACCGCAACACCGGCAAGGGCGGATTTGAGGACGTGACCAAGGCCGCGGGGATCCGCTCATCGCCGCGCGAGGACAAGGACTACGGCAAGGGACTGGGAGTCATGCTTGTCGATGGCAACGGCGACGGCAAGCTCGACATCTACGTGGCGAACGACACGACCGACAATTTCCTGTACATCAATCAGTCCGTTCCGGGAAAATTGCAGTTCGAGGACCGCGGCTTTGCGATGGGCGTCGCCAAAGACAACAGCGGCAACGCCAATGGTAGCATGGGCGTCTGGGCGGGCGACTTCGACGGCTCAGGCCGGCCTTCGATATGGGTCACCAATTACGAGAACGAGTATCACGCGCTCTACCGCAGCATCGTCGTCCGCGACCGAGTCAATTACGTATTTCACACGCCCGCCGCCGGCCTCACCGTGATCGGACCCAACTTCGTCGGCTTCGGCACTGCGTTTGTTGACTTCGACCTCGACGGTTGGGAAGACATCGTCATCACCAACGGTCATGTGGTTCATCATCCGCCCAGAAAGAATCTCCTGCAAAAGGCAATTTTGTTTCACAATCGACGATATGAAACTGAAGGCGGGCCGCCTCGTCGCTTCTTCGACGCAACGAAACAAGGCGGAAGTTACTTCGCCAACGATCATCGTGGCCGGGGCCTCGCGATCGGCGACCTCGACAACGACGGCGTCGCCGATCTGGTCTTTGCCAACGTTAATGAACCAGCCGCGATTGTTCGAGGAATCCCCGGCGACCATCACTGGCTCGGCGTTGAGTTAGTGCCCACAGGCAATCGCTCTCCTGTCGGCGCCAAGCTTGTCCTCGACCTCGGCGATAGAAAACTCAGCCGATTCATCATCGGCGGCGGAAGCTACCTGTCGGCACACGACCTGCGAAAAGTATTCGGACTCGGCACATATGAAAAACCCGGAAAGCTCACGGTGACCTGGCCCAACGGCGCTGAGCAATCCTGGGACGGGTTGGCCATTGATCGGTATCATCGACTCGAACAGAATTAGCTCGCTCAATCTCTTTCATGAGAATAATTCGACCGCCTGCTCCGTTGATCATCTCTCCCGAAGAGAAAGTCGTCTATCTCTCAGGCAAGGGCCAAGGTTGGCGCGTGGCATTGGCGGCAAGTCTCGACGTACTTGAGGTCGTTCTCATCGATCCAGGCGCCGATGCGTCCGAGACCTGCAGGCAAGCAGCCATGAACCTTGCCGATGTCATCGTCGTCTTTGCTTGTGCCGGCGATGAGATTTTTGACGACGCAAGATGCATTGCCTGGAATTCCGCTACCGGCGCCGATTGGGAACCGTCGCTGCAGTCGTTTGTGTCGAAGCTCTGGCCAATGCTCCTGTGAGTTGAAACCGGCATTGGAAACCAGCCCGGCAATTGGTATGACCATCGCCTGCACCAAAGACTTGTAATTGATACTGAGTCCGCCAGAACGGGGAACACCGTTGCCACCGACCATTCGCACGCCGCACTTGCAGGATCCCATTCGAAGTCATTTGCGGGCGGACTGGACCAGTTTTTCTGAAAACCTGACAGTCGATGAAGTGCTTCAAAAACTGCGTCACGAGGGCGTTGGCGAGCGCGTCGTATACTTCTATGTCACGAATGAAGAAGGTAGGCTGGTCGGAGTCGTACCAACTCGGCGGTTGCTCACTTCGACCGGCGAGAAGCAGTTGTCGGACCTGATGGTTCGAAACCTCGTGATGATTCCCGACACGGCGACCGTGTTGGATGCGTGCGAGTTCTTTGTCATGCACAAGTTCCTCGCATTTCCAGTCGTCGATTCTGACAAACGCATGATCGGCATCGTCGACGTTCAAATGTTCACTGACGAAGTATTCGACCTGGCGGAGCGAGAGAGAGCCGACGCCGCATTCGAAGCGCTCGGCTTCAGCGTCAGTCAAGTGAGAGACGCGCACCCGCTACGGGCGTTTCGGTTTCGCTTTCCCTGGCTGATTGTGACCATCGTCTCAGGCACTGCCAGTGCTTTGCTTGCCAGCCTATTTGTCAAGACGCTGACAGGCAGCATCGTATTGGCGTTCTTTATGACGTTGGTGCTCGGATTGGGCGAAAGCGTTGCTTCACAGTCGATCACTGTCACGATTCAGGCACTGCGTTCCGTAGCACCGTCGCGGCGTTGGTTCCTTCACGCGTTGGCGCGCGAATTCGCCACAGCCATGTTGCTTGGCCTGGCATGTGGGAGTTGTGTGGTTGGAATAGTAATCGCCTGGCGAGGTGAGATAGCGCCCGCACTCGTTATCGGCACCGGCGTCTTTTTGTCGCTTATCGCGGCCAGCCTTTTCGGACTGTGTGTGCCTGCATTGCTGCATTCGCTGAAACTCGATCCGCAGATCGCAGCGGGACCTGTTTCGCTTGCATGCTCCGACCTGTGCACCGTGACCGTCTATCTGACGTTGGCGGCGATGGCGTTAGGTTGATTGAGCCGGCGGCGACGCTGCGTCCGGCTTTCGAACTTGCGCCAATTGCGCCACTTTGTCGAGAACGCCGTTGATGAACGTCGGCGAATCCTGATTCCCATAGCGACGCGCCAGTTCAATCGCTTCGTTGATGGCGACCGGCACCGGTACATCCGGCCGAAACATCAGCTCGTATGAGCCCAAGCGCAACAGGTTCCGATCGACCGATGCCATGCGCGCCAACCGCCAGTTCTCGGCTACCTGGGTCAGCATTTCGTCGATGGCCGCGCGATTTTCGACAACGCCTTGATACAACTCACGGCAGAATGTCCGGCCTTCGACCTCGCGCAGGCGATCAAGCAAAAATTGCTCGATGGCGCCCGCTTCGACCGTCGCATTCATATCGAACTGAAACAACAATTGCAGAGCGACTTCACGAGCTCTGGATCGCCGCATGAGCATTTCGTTCGCCGATCGTTAGGTTGCACCGGACTTCGACTGTCTCTTCAACTTACGGGAGGCATCCGCATTGCGGCAAGCACGATGATCTGGGCTTGATTTTTTCACCTGTCCGTTCGATGATTCGAACTCCCTGGCGTCGCACGGAAGCGGAGATCCATCATGTTGGGGCAGGCACTCCATCTGGCGAAGCGAATCGTCACCTGGCCCTTTCGTTACGGCCGGTTGCCCAACCGCCAGGACCTGACACGATGGCGATTGTGGCTCAACGCTCGGTTGCACCACCGCCTTCCGCACGGCATCTTCACCAAAGCGCTCTGGACTGTTCATCCATATGAATGGCATCAGCGCAACAACGCCTGGAACACGAAGTCGCAACTCGCTGCAGCCCGCATTCTCAGCGGCCTGAAGACATTGCCGCGATTCTCGATCGTCATGCCCGTGTTCAATCCACCGCTGCGTTGGCTCGAACGCGCCCTGGAGTCCGTGCGGCAGCAAGCTTACCCACATTGGGAAGTCTGCATTGCCGATGACGCTTCGACCGATCCGGCGGTTCGGCAGTACTTGCAGAAGCTCGAATGCGACTCTCGATTCCGCATCGCGTACCGCTCCGAGAACGGCCACATCAGCCGGGCCAGCAACGCTGCGGCTGCGTTGGCGAGCGGCGACTACCTCGTGCTGTTGGATCAAGACGATGAATTGACACCCGACTGCCTGCTGGAACTGGCCTGCGCCGCTCAAGACGAAACTGCAGACGTCATTTACTCCGACGAAGACAAGATCGACACGCGCGGCCACCGCTTTGAGCCGTACTTCAAGCCAGACTGGTCGCCGGAGCTGCTGTTGTCGTGCAATTACATCTGCCACGTTTTCGCGATTCGTCGCACGCTCTTCAATGACGCCGGCGGGTTTCGCCCTGAGTTCAACGGCGCTCAAGATCATGATCTGGCGCTTCGCCTTACTGAAAAAGCCCGGAGCATCGTTCACGTGCCTAAGGTGCTTTATCACTGGCGTACTCTTCCCACGTCCACGGCTTCCAATGGCAAGGCCAAGACGTACGCGTTCGACGCCGGCACACGGGCCGTCCAGGAAGCGATCGATCGCCGACAGTTTTCCGGAAGAGCACGTTGGTTGGAGAAGTATCGCGAGCGCCAGTTCGGCGGTTATGAAATCGACTTCCCCGACGACGGACCGAGCGTCACTATTATTATTCCAACGAAGAACCGCTGCGACATGCTGCGGCGCTGCGTCAAGTCGCTGGAGAAAACCACGTATCGCAACTTCGACGTCGTCATCATCGACAATGAGAGCGACGATCCGGAGACGCTGCAATTCTTGAATGCGCTTGACGAGCGGCATCGCGTCGAAAGGGTCACAAACCCCGACGGCCGGTTCAATTATGCGCGGCTGCACAATCAAGTCGTGCCTCAGATCCGAAGCGACTATCTGCTGTTGCTCAACAACGACACGGAAGTGATTCGACCGGAGTGGCTCAGTCAAATGGTCGGATATGCGTCGTTTCCGGGCGTTGGCGCCGTCGGCGCACGCTTGCTATATCCCGATGGAGCCGCACAGCATGTCGGCGTGGCCATGGGTATCGGCGGCATGGTCGGCCACGTCCGCAAACACCGACGCCCTGGCGATCCCGTCAGCTTTCATGACGAGGTGCTGGCTGCCAACTACGGCATCGTCACGGCTGCGTGCATGTTGGTCAAACGCTCGTTGTACGAAGAGGTCGGGGGCCTGGATCAGGAACGATTCGCCGTTGCATACAACGATGTGGACTTCTGCCTGAAATTACATGCTCGCGGATTGCGCTGCGTCTATGCGCCGAGGGCTGAGCTGTACCATTACGAGAGCGTCTCGCGGGGTGGAACCGTGCACCCTCGTGAACTGCAGGCGTTTCGGCAGACCTGGGACGCCGCGAAGCCGGACCCCTATTACAACCCGAATCTATCGCCGCATTGCGACTTTCAGCAGATCGGCACACGCCGGCAATTGCCTGCCCGATACGAGCGCGAGATTCCATTGAAACTGGGCGTAGCGTTGCCCGACCTTGCGTGCCGCGGCACAACCATGAGCGCTTTGGAAATGACCGAGGCGCTGACCGTTGACGGCGACATTCGGGCCAGCTTCTACTCATTGGGCGACGGTCTCTTGGCCCATCGTCTCACTAGCATGAACGTTGAGCGGCTCTCGCGCGTACCGGAGCATGCGCCTCGCCACGTCATCGCCCGTCAAGTTGATGAATTCGCAAGTGTACTGCGGCAACAGCGACACGACGTAATCTGGGCTCATGGGCTGGCTGCTTTCCCGATTGCGGCGGCGGCACACAAAGCGTCGATCCCGCTCGTCTGGACCCTCCGCCATCCCGTCGATTGGCAAAAGTGGTTTCGAGAGTCCTATCCATCCTTCTCCGACGCCGTTTATGACTTGATGGCAAGGACGTATCAATTCGTCGCCGCATCCTATGAAATCTATCACTTTGATTTGGAGAAGCTGGCGCTGACCTCGGCAGTTCCGGCCGTGCGTCCTCGGGGCGACCTGGAGAAACTCGCGGCAACGGTCTCGCCCGAAGAGGCGCGGCGGCGGCTTGGCGTCGAGCCGGCTCAACCACTGGTCACAGTAATCGGACCGATGGATGCCTCGCGGCGGCCTGCAACGGTCGTCGAGGCGTGCGTCGGCGCGTTGCGAGCCGGTCTTGGCGACGTGCGATTTGTCTTCACGGGCTGCGAGTCGCCGACGATTCGGAACATTCTCGTTGCCGCTGCCGAAGAGTACGCGTCGTATTTCTCATTCCTGCCGACGGTTTCGGACGCACTGTTGTACATTCGAGCCAGTGATCTTGTCGTTCAAACGAAAAAGAAATCCAGCTGCTCTCGCAGCGTGCAAGAGGCGTTCGCGCTCGACGTTCCTGTCGTGACTACGCCGTATTGCGGATTTGATTCGTATCTTGTGGACGGCGTGAATGTGTTGCGTTGGGAAGACGATGAGCCGGCCAGTTTAACACAGGCGATTCGTCGCGGATTGACGGATGAGGTTTTGAGACAGCGACTGCGCGTCGAGGGCCGTCGAACGCTGGACGCTTTGCCCCCGTTTACACAGGTCGTGCATGAATATCGAAGCTTGCTGCTGGAAGCGGCGTTATGCGATGGTCCGTCTGTCGAAGGTTAACGCAACACGACGCGCCGGGAGTCCGACTTTTTCACTTCCTTGAGCTCTTCATCCGAAAGCGGCGTCAACATGCCGGCGACGAGTCCCGGGTTTGCCGGGCCGCTCAGTGTGAATGCCGATCCGGTTTCGGTCATCGCTTGCGTACGATTCGCGATCCAGACGATGGCGGCAATCGGCAAGAGCAACAACAGCAGATAGAAGCTGAAGGACATCTCGCCGCCAGGTCCTGCAAGAAACGCATAGACCTTTTGGACCGCATTGGCAATCGGATCCGCGATTTTGGGAACGCTCGGCAACCATGCTTTCACCATTCGCGCCACCGCGCCCGATTGCGCAAGACCGGGATTCATCACCGGCAGGAACCACAGCACCGGCAGGATGATCGCCAGCAGGAAGCAGCGCTTCGGCCAGGGATTGGCGCCAAACCGCAGCGGCACCGGGATCGCGTCGAGAACGCCCTGTCGGAACACTTCGAGTCGCGCGCTCGGCACATCGCCTTCTGCGAGGCCGCATACCGTAAACGCGGCTTCCACCACACCGTACGGCGACGGCACGATGCCTTGCTCGGGCGGCGACACATTCGCGCCGGGCACCTGCAGGCGCATCGGCAGCGGTTCATAAGCGCTCTTGCGGCCGATTGGCGCGAGTGATTCCAAGGGCCGCAGCGGCGCGACCAGTACACGAACCGTCGCAAACGTGTTCAATGCCAGACGGCAAGGATGCTCCACCGTTATCTGAAACTCAGTGGGTTCCAGAGAGCTGGGGATCTTGCCGCTTTCCAAATTGAGCGGCAGACTCGGCTCGCGGCGCTGTAGTCGGATCGACGGGGACGTCATCGAAGGACTCCTATCGGCATGACATGGCCGGCGCTCACCGGAAGCGGCTCAGGATCGACTCAGCCGATCGGGAGGATAATCATGCGCATGCCAACGCGAGAAGTGTAGCTTACAAAAGTGACTGTCAACGAAAAAAAACACGCCATCGTTACTGAACAAAACAGCACGGCCGGGAGTTTGCACCTCCCGGCCGCGGCGAGTTATTCAATGTCGAACACCAGCTCAGTTGATGAAATGTTCCTTGCTGGCAGCCTTCTGGGCTTCCGGATCGGAACCGACAAACTGGTGCAAGTGATCCTTGTCGATATACACGACTTCGACGCGTTTCTTCTTGATCTTCACCGGGAACGGGTAGCTCGACTGCACCGTTTCGGTGTAGAAAATCGTGCATTTCCAGTGGCAGTGATGCAACTGGGCCGGTCCGACGAGCGGGAAGAATCGCGGCGGATCGATCTTGTCCACCAAGAGCTCGCAGTGGATTTCGATATCGTCGCGGAATTCTTCGTAAGCGTATGGCACGCCGCGGGCGACGCGCGGCATGGCTCGCAGAACTTCCTGCTCGCTGGGCTCGTCCAGACACCGCGGCGCCGGGAAGCCGTCGCGAATCGGCGGCATGATCGGCGTTCGGTAGTCATTCTTGTGAACGTACTTGTCTTCCATCCGGTCCGTTGCCCACGGCTGAACGGCAATCGGGGTCAAACCCGCGAAACTGGCACAGCCGCTCGCGAGCGCCGCGGCAAACAGCGCGCCCAACAGCATAATGCTACGCATCCTGGCCATTCGCGTTCTCCCCTTTGGCAGTCCTTGCCCTTCGCTCGCGCTCCTGGCCGTCCCCCGGCACGTTCCGGTTGGCGCGATCGTGTGGAAGGTGCTAATTCACAAGTCTGTATCGGATGTGCCAATACGGTGACTTTAACGGAGAAACGCATCTATGACGGTTTTGCGCATATCATCTCGACTACGGACCGATTATGGGAGCTTGCCATGGTGTTCCTGTCCAAAATCTACACAAAAGGCGGCGACGAGGGAAAAACGGGGCTTGGCGACGGCGGGCGAGTCTGGAAAGACTCTGCACGCGTCGCAGCTTACGGCGATGTGGATGAGCTCAACGCCACGCTCGGCCTGATCCTGGCATCGGCGCCCGACTTGATCGAACGCGGCCTGCTGCAGTCGATCCAGCACGACTTGTTCGACCTTGGAGCGGACCTGTGCGTTCCGGTGAAAACTGATGAGAAGCCCGGCGACTGCCTGCGCATCCAGCCAGCACAATCCGAGAGACTTGAGAAAGCCATCGACCGGCTCAACGAACCGCTCGAACCGCTCAAGAGCTTCATTCTGCCCGGTGGAACATCCGCCGCCGCCTGGTTGCACCACGCGCGAGTGGTCTGCCGCCGAGCTGAACGAACCGTTGTGACTCTGCTGCAACAAGAACCGATCAACATGAACGCGCTTGTTTACTTGAACCGACTTTCGGACTTGCTTTTCGTAATGGCCCGCGTGGCGAATAACGGCGGCGCAAGCGATGTGCTGTGGGTCCCGGGGAAGAATCGAATTCCGATCAGCGATGCCTCCTAGGAGTGTGGCGTTGATTCTGATCGTTTCTTTTGTCGTATTGGAAAGTGCAGACGGCCTTGTGGAAAATCGCATCGATCATGATTGCCGCAGCGATTCGAAAACACCTGTTCCTTCGTGCAATCGTTACGAGCGTGGCGTTGACGATTTGTGTTGTCGCGGGATTCTTTTTGTACGAGGCACACTTGTCCGCCGATCTTCGACTTGTTTTTCTCGCGCTCTGTATTTGGGTCCCCGCGTCCGGGGTGTTAGCGCTCCGCGGCCCGAGCACCTTCTTTTGGCTTATCCTTCGCGAACAGCACCCCTGGTTGAAACCTCTGCATGAATTTGGTGATCCGTTGGCGACGATGGAGAGCATTGACTCCGAATTGGCGACTAGTCGCTCGGAAGTGTGGGGCGAGCCGTTTCGTTTTGATTGGCGGGGCCGATTGAAACCGGCCGTGATTGTCTCAAGCAACTGGATCGTGCACATCGGCAAGGCCGGACTCATCATCGTGCCTTTTCGCGATATCGTTGCGGTTCACCGCGAAGTGCGGCGCGGCCGGATTTCCTGGAGGCGAAACGGGGAGTTTCACAGCGTCCGGATGATTGCCGCTCATCGCGATCCGTACATTCTCGATTTTCCGACGCAGGAAGCGATCATCTGGCTGGGTCAACGCATAGTGGAGAGCCGACCTGAAATCCTCTACGGGGACACGGAAGAGTATCGACTTGTTGAACGTGAAGGGCGCTACGCCATGCTCGATGCCGTTCAGACCCGGGCCCTGCATTATGCTTCGATGGCACCTGACGAACAGAAGGAATGGCGAATCGAGGCTCTTGATGAGTACAAATGGTGCATCGACGCGCATTTCTTCTAATCCAAGGCTTGCCTGTGTCATTTGTTGGTCTTCACCGGTTGACTGCCGGGCATGATCTTGTTCGGCGGCGCCGGCCCTCGACCGAATGTTCCGTCAAGCAGTCTGAGGGAACGCTCGAAAATCTCCGCACTTCCCATTTCCGCTTCGCGCTTCCGATCCGGATTGCCTCGTAGAGCACAACCAACCACAACGAATCGGAGCAGATCGATGAAGCGCATTCACGAACCCCGCATGACCGAATCGGAACGCATCGTCTGGGAAGGGTCGCCGTCGCACTGGACCGTCGCCAAGGACTATTTGAAGTGGGCCGCCGTGCTGGCCGGCGTGATCGTAACCGCAGCAACACCTTATGTATTCTTCGCCGATCAGTTGGGATCGGAGTTTCACCTGCCGTTCGCCGGCGCCATGATCATCGCCGCGCTCTGGCCCATCGTCATGATCGGCTGGATTCGCTTCGTCACCAAGCGGAAAGTCTGGCGCCTGAGCACCGAGCGGCTGACGGTGACCACCGGCATCTTCTCGCGCCGCACCGACAACCTGGAACTGTACCGCGTGCAGGACTTCTTCCTCTACAAGCCCTTCCCGCTATGGATCCTCGGCTACGGCTATGTGAAAGTCATGACGACCGACAAGACCGACCCGGAAATGATCATCGGCCTCGTTAAGAACCCCACGGCCCTGTACGAACACCTGCGAACCAATGCCGGAAAGCCGACCAGCGAGCCGCCGGCGATGTCGCTCGTCGTTCCGAGCGCCTTGGTGCGTAAGCCGAGCTTGCGCATGATCCATGCGGCCTCGTCCGGATCGAAGCGATCACGGTGAGCGGTCATCTTCTCGCGGATTTCGTGCTGCAGCCGTTGGCCGCGAACATCGAACGCCGGCAAGTGCTGCGACGCCAGCGGAATCAAGAACGACTGGTGCCCCAGGTGCGGAACGAAGCCGTACGTGGAGTACAAGTCCTTGAGCTGATGATGCACGTGCAATTCTTCCTTCGCCTGATCCGGTCCAAGGTAGCCGAGTGCGAAGGCGGCCGCCTTGAGCACGCTGTAGCCGGCCGAATCCTGGCCGATCGCGCCGCTCGTCACCCAGGGCACTCGCCTTTCGACCGGCGCGGCAGCGGCGATCGCTTTCTCGACGGCCCCGGCCGCCTGTCGCTCAATGAATTCAGCCAGCTCGGCACGGGTTTGGAAGCGTTCAATCGTTTCGGTCATGACAATCACTCCAAAAAAAGGGTTGGAACGGGAAATCAAACAACTTCTGCGTACTCAGGCAGCAAGCCGGAAAACGAGTTCGGTCAGTCTGCGCCGCGATCATCGGCGGCAACGGACAATGTTGGAGGCATCAACAAACCGGCGAATTCGTCGCGCTCGATCCAGCGAATGAACTCCATCGACCGAACAAGTCCTTTGTTGACCGCCAGCGTCAACGCGCCGGGATTCTCAGGCACGGGCACGGCCGAGTATTCGAGCAAGTCCCAAGAGGTGACGTGCATGCCGCCGCGGCGAGGCCTGGCCTGTCGCGAAACGAAGCCGATCGACCACGCTCGCAATACGCCCTGAACATAGAGCCGGAAAACGTCCTCCGCGAACGGGACGCCTTTGGCAAACTGTGTTTCTGCCACGATGCGTTTGCTGGTGATGCTCAGCGATTTGCAAACACCGATCGGCGGCAATGCCCGTTGATGCGCCCACAGGACCACGGGATTGCGCATGAACTCGTCGCGATTGAGCAGGCCGCCCGGTTCGATCACGTCGCCGGACCGGTCGGCATCGACTGTGCTGATCACCGCCGTCAACGAAAGTTCGCGATCATCGATCGCGAGCAACTCGCTCGCAGCAGTCGAGATCGTTCGCCGGTCGGCGCGCAGTTTGTCCTTGGTCACGATCGACATGACCGCCTCCCCTGGGTGGAATGACACTTGGTTGAAACGCGCTATGCGTTCCGCTCCGCTTCGAAAACGTCGCGTCGCGGCTAAACGGTGCGGCTAGCTTTCGTCGCGGACAAAAGGCAATATCGGTGCGTCAAATCGGTCGTCGTCGTACGGCAAGAGTCCGCGGCTCTTGCGGATCTCGTTGTACGTTCGAAGTCCCATCTTTGCGTCCAGTTCGTCGTCCTTGCGGCGTTGTTCCTGGTTGCGTGGACTACATTCAGGGAACGTGATCGCAATGTTCGAGTCGTATCGACGCGCCAGCGCCCGCGTCAGCGCTTGACCGATGAGTTCAAGTTTGGGCTGAACCGTCCCTTCACAGAACATCACGCGGGCGCCGAACCAGATGTCAGCGCCCAGGCCCACATTCTCGACCAGGCCGGCTATCGGGCCTGGCACTCGGAACAAGGCGAAGATCTCGTCGCGTGTCATGCGAGCCGAATTGAGATAGTCCATCTCCGCCGGCGTCAGCGTCCACGGCGAGGCTTTGAGACCTTGTTCGAGCACCAGCGGCCGTTGCCAATTCTCACGGCCCGCGAACCGAGAAGTGATCTTCTCTTCCAGCCGGCGTACGGCCGGTTCGCTTAGCGCCTGATCGGTATGCAACACGATGCCGGGCCGCTGACCGGCGTGAAATGCCTGATACCGGCTCTTGAGCAATTCGGTGTTCGCATCGACCGTCAACGCGTTGGCCTGCAACGGCGACAAGCCATAGTGCGGGTCGAGCGGATTCGGGTATTTGAGATGGATGATCTCGTCCGGAGCGAAATACTCGGCGGCTGCGCCAGGCACGGCCACTTCGTAGGTACGCACATAGGTATTCGCATCGGGAATCACGCGAACCCACGGCGAAGGCACGATCCAGAGCTCGCCGGGCGCACCGCCGATACGACGCGGCGCCGTGTACCAGTAGCAGTTGCCGGTCAGTTCGAGATAAACGACCGTGAGGTACCAGAGTTCCCACGGCGTCAACCACGGATTGGGATTGTCGAGAAGTCGTACCAGCGGATGCTCTTGTGCGAGCGGCATCTGCTCGTGCTCCGCCTGGCCCGTGTTGCGATAGACGAAAGGCCGCTGACGAGCGACTTCTTGTGCGATGGCGTTGACGGCGGCATAGACCCACGACTGATAGTTGCGCAATTGCTCGACTTGATCGTCGCGCCACCAACCGGCTGGCCGAGTCGATAACGGCGCCGACAAGACACCGGCCATCGTTGCCGTCCCCGGCTCAGCGCGGCGTCGCTGTTTCAACCAGGTTGTCAAGCGCGTGAAGATCGACATTGCTGAACTCCATCAATCCAATTCGGTCGCCAACTGCACAAAGCGATTGCAATCGCACGAAGCAACACCCTCGAGCACTATTCAGTCTCTGATTTCTCGGTTCCCGTCTGGCGCCTTTGGCGTTCCGTCTCGTGATCCACTTTCCGATATCCCAGCCCCTTTAGTACTCGCAGCACCTCGTGCCAGGTCGGAAACGGCCGGTGTTTCTCGCGTTTGTATCTTTCCATCGCCAACAGAAACTCCACTTCGTCAGCGGCCAAATCGCTGCCGGGGAAGTTCTCTTCCATCCGGGCTTCGGTGAAACGCGGCATGACGATTTCCACACGCCTTGGGACGAGACCCGGGCGGGGGCTGAAGCGCCCATGAGGATCTTCACCCCCGACCCGGCGCACAGGAAAGGCCCTGCGGCTCGGTCACGCCACCTGCCCGATGCACCCGCCCTTCAATTCTCGATTAGTGTACTCATATACACTATGCCTTTACGATCCGCTATCTGAGTTGTCAAACGAAAATGCAAAAAACAATGCGAGCCGGCGGAGGTTTGCTCCGACGGCTCGAAGTGCAGCAAACGTGTTTCGAATTTATTGGCCTTGTCGCGGCAACGTGATGATCGACTTCGGATCGTCGCGGAACAGCGACTTGCTCGTCACGTTGGAAATCTGGTTGGTCAGGAATGTGTCGAATTCACTCAGGCTGATCGGGCTTTTGGGCAACGTTGAACCGAGGAGCGGCGCCAGCAGATTGTCGACCGACTGTTGAGTCACTTCCGTCATGATCTTGCCGACGGCAGCCGCGGGCTGCGGCGAGTTCACTTCCCAGTTCGTCTTCCAGTACTTGATCAGTTCGCTCAATTTCGTCGCCGTGCTTTTCCATGGATGGTAGTCTCGATGGGCTGGCGCAGGAACTGCCGCCACCGGAGCGCCCGGTTTTTCCGCTCCCGTCGAAACAGGCTCCTTGCGGGCATTGAACTCGGCGACGATGTCGCGAACCGCTCGACCGACAAACCAGCCAGCATAGTCCATCTGCTGTTCTCGATCTGGCGACAATTGCAAATAGCCGATCAGCGCTTCGGCTCGTTCCGGCAATGTCGGCGCCGGCTGCAGCGTTGCGTCAGCCAAGGCATATCGCAGCAAGACAACGGCCGGCGCCAGAGTCACTGCGCCGCCGCTGCGAATTACCGCAAAACGAACATTGCCCAGTGCGCGAATGCCCTCGCGGCGGACATAATGGAAAGCCTCAATTTCATCGGCCGGCGAGTCCTTCGGGATCGCCATCGGCCGAAGCACGAAGTCCGTAATGGCCTGAATCGCGGCGGTTTCGAGTTTGGCGTCTCGTATCGTCGACTTATCCGCGTTGTCGGGGCTGGAAGCGGCCAAGACGTGCTTGAGCGCCTGCAACGCATACAGCTTAACCGCGTCAGTCTCTTTCGGGTGATTCAAAATGTCGACTGCCAGCGCTGCCACGCCGTCATAGCCCGACTTGCCGACGGCCGAGAGAATACGAGCGGCATTCATGCGAACGAACGGATCGAACTTGGGCGCTTTGTCTTTCTCGGCGAACAGAATCTTGCGCAATGGATTGATTACGGCCGCACCATACGTGTTGACGTAGTCCACCTGTTTTTCATCGAATTTCTTCGGTGGGAAAGGCGACTCGAGAACCAGTTCATGTGCCTTGGCCACGATCTGACTCATCGGCACGGGCGTTTTGCCGCTCTTGAGACCGCGATTGACGTCATCCGTTAGCCGCATTACGGAGTAATTGGCGGCATCTTCAATGTCTTTCAGATTCTGTTTCGCCTTGTCGGGACTTGGGTCGCGGAGCGGTTTTCTGCCGTCGCGAATGTCCTTTACGTTGACCCAGTTCTGCACGGGAAACGACATTTCTTCCTGGGCGGCCAACGGCGAGCAAACCAAAACGGTGGAAAGGACGGATGCGCTTATCCATCCAAGACGACGGCAATTCATGCAGCAACCTCACAAAGTCTGCCAACCCGAGCTGAAGGATCCACAACAACGTAACAAACGAATGGCCAAGATGTTGGCACTATTCGCGGTGGATAAAACCGCATATATGAGTTGAGGCTAGCAGCAAACCCTCTGCTACGTCAAGGGATAGGGCCATTTGTGGACGGTTTCTTGTCGAACTGTCTGCCAATTCGAGCGTGCAACCGGCACAATTCGACGATCTGGATTGCCGCCAGGGTAAGTTGTAATGGAGGATCAAGGAGTTCGAGCCAAGTCCTGCTGTTCTGCCGGCGTCAGGCTTGAAATCGCCGCGAACTCCTTGGCCTGATGCAACGCTTGCCGGGCGGGATGCCGCTGGCCCAAGGCGCACCAAACCTCGTGCAAGTACCAGTACGGGCGTGCATCGTCGCTACGGATTTCGATCGCTTTCTTCAGCTCCTTGGTCGCTTTGATATAGAGCTGCTGCGGTTCGAGCTCCGTTTCGACATCCGACCTCTCGGCTTGCTTGGCCAACTGCCACAAACCGATTCCACGGTATAGATGCTCGCCGTATTCATCGCCTTCGCAGCGAGCCAGCTCGGTCAGTCGAGTATGGCACAAGAGCAGATGGCGATCGGCAGGTGAACCTTGTTGCTGCGCGAGGACAAGGTACTCGGTGAACTGCAACTTGGCTTCCGTAAGTCGATTCTGACGCATCAACAGCTCGGCGAGATGAGCGCGAATGGCGGCGTGTTGCGGCTTTTTCTCCAGGTACTCGCAAAGGTGAGTCGTCGCGCCGGCATCGTCGCCGCTGTCGAGGCATCGAGATGCCGCTTGCAACGGATCACGAGTGGGAACTTCTTCGCGATGGGCGATGGGCTGGATGTCAGGCGAATGCATCCCGATGGCGACTTTCGACGCCGTTACGGGACGCTCTGCGAACATCGTGCAGCTCGCGCATACCAGCAGCGCAGCAGGCCACACCAGGCGCTTGCCCATATTGCCTTGTCGAACAGGAGAAAGAGAGAAGTACGGTGACGGAGGTGTTATCGTGCGACGAGGAGAATTGAGTGTATCGAAAGAAACGATGTTAACGAAACAAACGGCTCAAACTGGGCAAGGCATATGCGTTCTGCGGATCGTACGATCACGTGCCTTTCAATGAATGCCGCAGCGGTCGCTCGTTGGTACATTAATCGCAGAATCGCGTCGGACTTGGACCTGGTTACCGGAACCCGCACGTCGCTATGCCGTTTCTGTTGCTGTTGTGTCTGTCGCTAGCCTGTCTCCCCGGAAAATGGTCCGCGCCCGCAAGTTGGTGGAGTCAATGGGACAGCATCGTCGCAATGGTTGCGGTCATCTCGCTCATCAGCCTTTTCGCGATTTGGATCGTGCATCGCTTCGTTCGTCGTTTGAAGTCGGGCGATCGCGATGAATCACTGAGCCGGTACAACCGCTGGCGCACCCGGCACGCACTCGTCCAGATGGCGGCGTTTGTGCTCCTGCTGTACGGGTGTGGCTGGGGCTGGGCAATGCAATCATTCAGCCAGCGACTCGGTTTTGGCGAGAACGGCATGCCCGGCATTGAGGCGCTGATCCTGGCCCCGTTGACGCTTATGCTGCTGCTGTCGTGGGCCATCTTCTACGACGGCGAGAAGGCCATCCATGCGAGCATCGATCCGGACGACGAAGCACCGTACGGCGGCCGTTGGCGCTATGTGGTGTTTCAAGCCCGGCAGAATCTTGCACTGGTGCTGGCGCCGGTGCTGGTGCTCGTTTTCACTCAAGGCATCTTTCGACTGTTCCCCGCCGTTTTTGCCTCCGAGCTTGCCCAGGCTGCAGCAACGCTGCCGCTCGCGGCACTGTTGGTGGTGTTGATGCCTTGGTTCGTGCGCGTGGTGCTGCCGTTGCGTTCTCTCGAAGCCGGGCCGTTGCGAAGCCGGCTCGAAGCGGCCGCGAAGCGACTCGACTGCCGCTGTTCCGATATCCTGTTGTGGAATACGCGCAAAGGAATGGCCAACGCCATGGTCGTCGGCATTGTGCCGCAACTCCGCTACGTCTTGCTCAGCGACCGGCTGATTCAGGACATGAGCGACGAGGAGATCGAAGCCGTATTTGGTCACGAAGTCGGACACGTCAAACATCACCACATGGCCTATTACTTGGCGTTCATGATTTGCAGCCTGGCGGCGCTGGGACGCGCTTCGCAACTGTTCGTCGAGGCGCTCCCTTCGTTCTGGCCCAGCGCTGCGGTTTATGTTGAGCAAAATCAAGAATGGCTCGCGAGCTGGCTGGCGCTGCCGTCCGTTGCGGTTATCGCAGCGTACATTTTCGGCGTGTTCGGCTTCCTATCGCGCCGGTGCGAACGTCAGGCAGATGTGTATGGTTGCCGCGCTGTATCCTGTGATCGCAGCGACTGTGCCGGTCACGACGGCACGGAAACGCCAGCGCCCAAAGGCCGCGGCCTATGCACGGCCGGCATCGCGATTTTCATCTCGGCACTCAACAAAGTCGCCTGGCTCAACGGCATCAGCCGCACGAAACCCGGCTGGCTGCACTCGTGGCAACATTCGACGATTGCCAAACGCGTTGACTTCCTCACCCGCATCGCCGCCGAGCCCATCCTAGAACGCCGCTTTCAAAAGCGCGTATTCTGGATCAAAACTGCACTGTTGCTGGCGGTCGGCAGTTTGCTTACAGTATTGATTCTGATCTGATCCGAACCCGAGGAACTTCAATCATGTTGCGCATTCGCTGGTGTTGTCCGATCCTCTTGGCGGTGGCGTTCGTCGCGCCGCTTGCCGCTCAAGAAATGAAGCCGGTTCGCCTCAAGGTGCAACTGCCCCGCGATGATGCCGAGCTTTCCATTGAAGGAACCAAAATGGCAGGCACCGGCAAGACGAGGGAGTTCGAGTCGCCTGGGCTGCCCGTCGGCAAGAAGTACGAGTACACGCTGGTCGCGGTCATCAAACCGAATAACTACACGACGATCACGCGCAAGCGCAAGTTCGACGTGGAGGCCGGCAAGTCTTACGACGTCGATATGTTGAAGAATGACATGAAGTCGCCGGACGACATCGTGATTCGCTGGGTGCCGACGCCCAACGACGTCGTGCAAGAGATGCTTAAGCTCGGGGGCATGACCAAAGACGACGTCGTCTATGACCTGGGCTGCGGCGACGGACGCATGGTCATTGCTGCCGTCAAGGCCGGCGCCAAGCGCGGCGTGGGCATCGACATCGACCCGGCCAAGGTAAAAGACTCGAAGGAAGCGGTCGCTCGCGCCGGAGTCGGCGATAAGGTCGAAATCCGCGAAGGCGACGTCCTGAAGGTCAAGGACATTTCCGATGCTTCGCTCATCCTTTTGTACATGAGCGACGACCTGAATCTGGCGCTGCGGCCGATCCTGCAGAAGCAATTGAAGCCCGGATCGCGCATCGTGTCGCACCGTTTCATCATGGGCGACTGGAAGCCCGAAAAGGAAGTCACCATCAAAGGCCAGGACGGCGACGAGTACGAGCTGAAACTTTGGATCGTGGGGAAGTAGACGTTTTTGGCGGCGCAGCCGGAACCTGACCGGCTGCGCCGCAGCGCTGCTTCGTTTTTCGCGGTGCCACGATGAAGCGAACCGTACTCTTCGCCGGGTTGTTGTTTCTGCTGGTGGTTTCCATTGCCGCGGCACAACAGCCGGCATTGACTCCCGAAGAAAAGCAACAAGCTGCCGAGGCCAACCGGCTGACGCAGGAAAGCGTCCAGAACTATCAGCAGGGACAGTTCGCCAAATCGGTTGAACTGATTCGTCAAGCGCTGACCATTCGACAGCAACTCTATCCAAAATCAAAATATCCGGATGGTCATCCGGAACTGGCACTGAATCTGAACAACATGGGATTCGTGCTCAAGGCGCAAGGAGCGTATGAGGAGGCCTTGAATCTCTACCGGCAATCGCTTGCGATGAGCGAACGACTCTTCCCGGCAGCGCAGCATCCGCAGGGCCATTTGCTCATCGCTCGAACGCTCAACAATCTCGCGTCGTTGCATCATGATCGCGGTGAATTCGACGTGGCGCTCGCAGGCTACGAACGCGGTTTGGCGATGTACCAGAAGCTCTTCCCGGAATCGACAAACCCGAATGGGCATGCTGAGATTGCAACCTGCCTAAACAACCTCGGCCTCTTGTACAAGGTTCAAGGTACATACGACAAAGCCCTGAGTTTCTATGAGCAGGCGCTCGCTCAGCGTGAGAAGCTCTTCCCGACGTCGAAATTCCCGCAGGGCCATCCCATGGTCGCGTCGAGCTGGAACAACCTCGGCGCTCTATTGACCTCGGCAAATCGCTTTGCAGCAGCCAGGCCATACTTGGACAGAGCGCTGGACTTCTATCGCAAGGCTTACCCGGAATCGAAGTTTCCTGCCGGTCACTATGACATCGCCATCTGCCTCAACAATCTGGCGCTGCTCGACGTGGCGGAAGGATCGTATGATCGCGCGTTGGGGCATTACGGCGAGTCGCTTGCGATGCGGAAAAAGCTCTTTCCGCCGCAAACATATCCGAACGGCCATCCTTCTATTACGTCCGTCTTGGGTGGAATCGCGCTGCTGCATCAAAATCGCGGCGATTATGTGCAGGCCTTGGATTATGCCCAACAGACAATCGCGATGTCGCGGCAACTCTTCCCGAAGAGTCGATACCCTGACGGGCACCCCGATTTGATTCGCAACCTGAACAACTTGGGCTTCTTGCAGATTGCACGCGGGGTTCCGGCTGATGCGGCGCAGGCGTTTGGCGAAGCGCTGGAAATGAGACAAAAGCTCTTCGTGCGGCTCTTTGCCGCGGCGCCGGAAGCCGAATCGCTTGCGATGGTTCGAAACCACCCTGTTCTTCTCGACGGTTTCTTGACCTCCAGCACCGGCAATAGGGTCATCGACGCCGACGCGGCGCGATTTGTCTGGAACGGAAAAGCCGCGATCACTCGTGCGCTGGAACAGCGATGGGCTGCCGCACGGCTCGCCGGAACCGAGAGCGCCTCATCGTTCACTCGGCTTCGCGACCTTCGACAGATGATTGACCGCACCTCGACTGACCCGCGCCTCACTCCGCCGGATCGCGAGCGCCAAGTCCGCAAACTTACGGAAGAGACCGATCAAATCGAGCGCGATTTGGCGCGAGTCTTGCCTGCGATTGCGAGTCGGCGCAAGCAGGAAAGCCTTGGGCCCGCCGATCTTGCAAACGCCCTGCCCCAGGATTCCGTGTTCGTTGACTTCCTTGAGTATTATCGTTTTGCGCGCGACGCACAGAAATCGGGCCGTGACGCCGAGATTCATTCTCGACACTTTGTTGCTTTTGTAATTGCGCCGAAGAAGCCTGCAATTCGCGTCGAGTTGGGCGACGCGAAGGCGATCGAAGCGGCCGTTCAGTCGTGGCGAAAGTCCATTGATGCCGTGAAAGACGATCGCGCCAATGCGGCGCGGCTGCGGGAACTCGTGTGGAATCGGGTCGCGGCACAGATCCCTCCCGGTACACGCACCGTTTACATCTCGACAGACGGCGACCTCGCAAGACTGCCGTTTGCTGCGCTTCCTGGCACGCAACCGGGCTCGATTCTCCTCGAAGAGTTTGCGATTGCTGTCGTGCCTCATGGCCCGCACTTGCTGGAGTCGCTGATGCAATCAGCCAGGCCGGCGGCAGGAGATGATCGCGTGGTTGCCGTGGGCAACTTACGCAGCAACTCGACGAAATGGCCGCCGCTGCCGGCAACCAAGAAAGAAATCACTGCGATACAGAGTCATGCCGGAAAGCGCGACGTTTTGTCGCTGACCGGCGGCGATGCAACGGTCGCGAGAATGCGGCGCGAACTGACCAACTCCCGCTACGTGCATATTGCGACGCACGGGTATTTCGCCGAAGCCGAATTGCAGGCCGATCGCCGGCGGCAAAGCGAATTGAATCGGTCCGCCCTGCTGGGTAGCGAATCCCAGCCGCCGGCGCTCCATCCGCTGTCGTATTCCGGGCTCGTTCTCTCCGACGGCGAAGTTTTTTCCGGATTCGCGATCGTCGACCTGAAGCTCGACAACGTTCGACTCATTACGTTGAGTGCCTGTGAAACAGGCTTGGGAGACGGCGCCAAAGGCGAAGGCGTGCAAGGCCTTCAACGCGCGTTTCACCTGGCAGGCTGTGAGAACATCATCGCATCGCTGTGGAACGTCAACGACTCCGCGACTGCCGCGCTCATGGCCAAGTTCTATCACGAACTTTGGGTCAACAAACAGGAGCCGCTTGCAGCTTTGCGGACGGCGCAGTTGACGATCTATCGGCACCCGGAGCGAATTGAGATTCTCGCGGGCGATCGCGGCAAACCAGATCAACTGAAGACAGTGGAACTGAAGCCGGAACTCGACGCGAACACGAAACGTAAACAAGTTACGCCGACCAAGTTATGGGCCGCGTTTGTGCTCTCCGGCGCCGGCCGCTGATCACACCTTATCGCAGATCGACGCACACGATCGACTTCTGATCCCGCACGTACATGCGGCCGTTTGCGATGGCCGGTGTCGACCACGCCTTGAACGCGAGCACGTCCGGCAGTTCGCAGCGCAATGAATAACCCTTCGGCGACGCTTCGACGACCTGCAACGCGCCCTTTTCACTTTGCACAAGCAGCCGATTGCCGGCTCGCAACAGCGTCACTCGGCCGTTGCGTTGGCGTTCATCCCACTTGAGCGCGCCGGTCTTGAAGTCGAAACACTTGAGGAAGATCGCGCCTAGGTCGCCATGACAACCGTAAACGTGCCCGTCGTGCACGATGCTTGTTGCAAACAGGTTCTGCAGGTCCTTTTTGCGCCACTTCTCTCGCACGCTCCAGGTTGAGTCTTTTTCGATTATTTCCAACGCGGCACACCCAGCGCCGTAGGCCGCTGAAACGAACAGCAGCCCCTCGGCCCACACCGGCGTCGTGCAGGTTGCGTTGAATTTGTTGCCGAATGCGTAACGCCACAGCACTTTGCCAGCCTGCGGGTCGATGCCAAGAACGGATTGACCTGTCGGAACGATTATCTGCCGCTGTTTGCCGATGGTGATGGCGATGGGCGAACCGTAGCCCGCCGGGTCACTGCCGCACTTCCATAGGAGCTTGCCGGTCTTGCGATCGAATGCCGCGACGGAGTTGTCTTTGTTGCCGCCGGGTTGCACGATCACGGACTCGCCTTCGATCAGCGGCGACAGCGACAAGCCCCAGTAGTAATACTCGCCGTGAGGATTGGCCGCACCGGTGCTCGAAAAGATGTTGATGTTCCAGACCGGTTTTCCTGCCGTCGTCACGCATAGCAATTCACCGCCGGGAAACAGACAGTAGACCTCGTCTTCGTGAACTGTCGGAGTCGCGCGGGGGCCGTAACCGTGCTTCTGCGTGTCGAGATATGTCGGCGCCGCATCAACAGTCCACTTTTCCATGCCGGTGACGGCGTCGAGACAGTCGATGTGATCGCGCTGGCCGTGCCGTGACATAGTGTAAAGCCGATCGCCGACGACCGCGACCGACGAGAAGCTTTCACCTGCGGGAACTTTCCAAACGACCTTCGGCGGTTTTGCCTTCCAGTCGAGATTGAGATTTGTCTCCGCGACTGTGCCGTCGCGATTCGGGCCGAGGAATTGCGGCCAATCGCCGGCGGAGGCAGCGAGCGGCATTACCACGAGCATAACGGCAGCGAATCGATTCATTCGGCACCTGAATGAGCGGGTACAGTCGAGTCGCCCGCCATTCTATGCCAACGAACTGATCCGCGCGAAGTACGGGCCGAGCTTCGAATCTGCATTCGCAGCCCGGCCCGACAAAACACGCCACTTCACTTCGCGCAGCAAGACCCACCTGTTGCACAACAGGCGGCCTTTTCCGCGCAACAATCGGAGCCACAGCACGGTGCGCCCGCTTCACAGCAAGGCGCCCCCGGCACGCAACAATCGCCCGTGCAACACGGCGAACCGGGGTAGCAGCATTCGCCCGGGCAGCACGACGCTTTTGCGACATCGGTCGAATTGTGGGTCAACGCCCATACGCCGGCGCCGATGCCCGACACCGCTGCGACCGAGATCGCCACAATCAAGAACCATTGAACGAACTTCATGGAAGTTCTCCTTTGAGTAAGCGAATTATCCGTATTGGAATCGAATCGACAACCCGAGCGCCGTTAACAGCGCAGAATGTGACAGTGGTAAAGAAAGTCTTTGGCGCTCACGAAGGGAAAGATCGTATCGGGCGACATGAACCACGATGCAATAACTGTTCGGACAACGTGGCATTCAACAGCAGCCACGGCATCGATGGGCAACCAACCCGTTAATGCGTCGTCCCACTCCGGCAACGGCGATTCCTGGAAGTAAGCGACGGGACGGCATTGGCCGCAATCCGAGCAGGGCTTCGGCGACTTGGCAGGCGCTTTTGCCGGTTGGCTCACCGGCTTTTGATCGCAACAACAATGATTCGCATCGCAGACCGACTCCGGATCGACTGGAGTCGTGGGCAGGCTAATTTGAGCCGTCGCGCAACAGCACAGCCACGGACCCATCCCGGTGAAAACTGCAAGTGCCAATGACAAAACTGCACGACGCATACTGAATTGTACCCATTCCCGGCAACGCCGGTCAACAGGGTTTTTTGTAAGCACTCACAGTTTGTGGGTACGAGGATGTGGCCCAATTCCCGTCGATTGTGGCAAATCTAAGTGCCTAAATCAGCGTGCCCAATACCTTAATTCTGCAAGTAACCGACCTTGTAAACACACCGGAAAACCTGTTGCACGGCGGAACTTGTAGCGCTAGACTGGGTTTAGCAGTTAGTCCAACGAATCATTCATGCCGGATTTATGCCGCAACTGCTGATTGTTACTATAGTTGCGACATTTCAACGAATACGAGCAGAGGGCTTCCCATGTTGAAACAACGCTTGGCGATTGCATTGCTTACTGCGAGCATGATCATTTTTGCCGGTTCGGCCCGGGCCGACGATGCCCAGGACAAGGCGAAAGCCAAAGCCAAAGCCAAGGCGAAGGCGAAAAACAAGGAAGAGCGGCTCAAAGCCAAACTCGAAGCCGAGGCCAAGGCAAAAGCCGACGCAGCTGCTAAGGCCAAGGTCGACGAGGCCGCGAAGGCAAAGGCCGATGCAGAAGCGAAAGCCAAACGCGAGGCCGAAGAAAAGGCCACCAAGGAATCGGAAGAGAAATCGAAGCGAAGCGCCGAAGATCGTCTGAAGGATTTGACGCCAAAGGTGGATACCGCGCCCTTGACCCGTCGAATTGACGACGAGATCAACAAGAAGCTCGCTGCAGAGAAGTTGCCTGGATCGCCAAAGTCCGACGACGCGGAGTTCGTTCGCCGCGTGTATCTGGACCTGATCGGCGTAATCCCACCGGCCGAAAAGGCCGCCGCCTTCATCGACGACAAGTCCCCGACGAAGCGGGCCAAGTTGATCGATGAGCTGTTGACGAGCCGTGAGTTTGGCAAGCACATGGCCGACATCTGGGACAACTTGCTGTTCCAGCGAATTACCGACAATCGAGCGGTGCGCGTTGATGCACTCAGTAGCTGGCTTGAACGGCACTTCAACGACGGCGACAGCTGGGACAAACTTGCTTCCCAGCTGCTGACCGCAACGGGCACGCAAGAAGAAAACGGCGCTTCGACCTACATGATGGGGCAACTCTCCGCCGACAAGATAACCGACTCGGTGAGCCGATTGTTCTTGGGTGTGAAGATTGAATGTGCTCAGTGCCACAATCACCCGTTCGTTGACTACAAGCAAAACGATTATTGGAGCATGGCCGCGTTCTTCATGAAGGTTCGAGTTCAGGGCAACACCAAGAACGCCAAGAACGGCCCGGCTCCCGGCCTGACGGAAGTCAGTGGCAACACCGGCCGTCAGCGCGGCTTGCCCGAATCGGCGAAACAGTTGCCCCCGAAATTCCTCAAAGGTGACGCGCCGAAGGTAGCCAGCAATCAGCCGCTGCGTCCTAAATTCGTTAAGTGGTTGACCAGTGCCAACAACGCGTACTTCGGCAAGGCTTGGGCCAATCGCGTTTGGGGCCAGATGTTCGGCGCCGGCATCATCAACCCGATCGACGACATGCATGACGAGCGCGTGCCTTCCCATCCGGAACTGTTGAAAGAACTCGGCACGCAGTTCGTCGCCAGCGGTTTTGACGTGCGGTATCTCTACCGTGCCATTTGCAACAGCGAAGCCTATCAGCGGACGAGCAAGCCGGTCGCCGGCAACGAATCCGACCGCACGTTCTTCAGCCACATGTACATCAAAGCGATGACGCCGGAACAGCTTTACGATTCATTGACGGCCGTCGTCGGCGCTCCGCAGGCGGCCCGCAATGCTCCGCGAGCGAACGCTGCCCCGCGTGGACCGCAGGGACCCCGCGAACAGTTCGTCGCGTTCTTCGATCCGGGCGAAGGCGTCAAGGCTACCGACTACGAGGCCGGCATCCCGCAGGCGTTGCGGCTCATGAACGCACCGCAGGTGACCCGCAACAGCGCTCAGGTCGCTCGCACGATTGTCAAAGACCTCAGCCAGGAAAAGGCGATCGAGAAGCTGTACCTCTCAACGCTGGCGAGGCGTCCGACCGAAGCCGAAGCCGCGAAGATGAAGGCCTACATCGGCAAGACAACGACACAGGACGGCTACGGCGACATCCTGTGGGCTCTGCTCAATAGCGCCGAGTTTGCGTTGAATCATTGATCTATTTTGTAGGGTGGGTGAAGGCTCTGCGAAGCCCACCATTAGATTGGATCGGTATTCCGGGTGGGCTCCAAAGACTGCGCTCACCCTACAAGAACTTGAAACCGGAGACTTACCGTGGATCTTTTCAATCGCTCATCGCGTCGTGACTTCCTTCGGCTCGCATCGGCCGGCGCCATCGGTGCTTCGCTTTCCGGTTGGCTCGCGCCGCTTGCTGCTCGCGCCGCTCAGACCAAGGCCAAGCACAAATCGGTCGTCCTTCTGTGGATGGACGGCGGTCCTAGCCACAAAGACACGTTCGACCTCAAGCCCGGCACCAAGGACGGCGGCGAGTTCAAGCAGATTCAAACCAGCGTGCCAGGCATCCAGATTTCCGAGCACCTGCCCAAGACCGCAGCCATGATGAAACATGGCGCCATTCTTCGCAGCATGAGCACCGGCGAAGGCGCTCACGGCCGCGCCAAGGTGTTCCTGCACACCGGCTACAAGGAAGGCGTCGGCGGTCTGGTTTATCCGAGCATGGGCGCCATCGTTTCGAAGGAACTTGGCAACCCCGACTTCCCGCTTCCGAACTTCGTCACTGTCGGCAACCGCAGCTACGGCGCCGGCTTCCTCGGACCGAAGCATCAGCCGCTCAATGTCACCGACCCGACCCGCGGCGTTGAGGCGCTGAAGCCGTTGGTCGCCGAAGGCCAATTCAACAACCGCGTCGGCCTGCTTGATGACATGGAAGCGGGCTTCTACAAGGAATATCAGGGCAGCGCGATTCACGACCATCGCACGACCTACGCCCGTGCCGTCCGTTTGATGCAGTCGAAAGAAGCGAAGGCGTTCGATCTTTCGGCCGAACCCGAATCGGCCCGCAAGGCTTATGGCACCGGCCGTTTTGCCGACAGCTGCGTGCTGGCTCGCCGGCTGATCGAGACTGGCGTGCCGTTCGTCGAGGTCACGCTCGGCGGCTGGGACACACACCAGAACAATTTCGCCCGCGTCAAACAACTGTCCGAACAAGTTGACCCGGCGATGAGCGCTCTCGTCAACGACCTGAAGGATCGCGGGCTCTTGGACACGACGCTCGTGATCTGGATGGGCGAATTCGGCCGCACGCCGAAGATCAACGCTCGCGGCGCTCAACCGGGCCGCGATCACTATCCGAAGGCATGGAGTTCTGTGATGTTCGGCGGCGGCATCAAGGCCGGCCAGGTCATCGGCAAGACCGATGCCGAAGGCGCCACGGTCACCGAACGGCCGATCAACGCGATCGACTTCATGGCGACGGTGTGCTCGATCCTGGGCATCGATTACAAGAAGGAAAACGACTCCCCGATCGGCCGGCCGATCCCGATCGCCGACCGCGGCGCGAAGCCGGTGAAGGAGATCGTGTAACAGGCTGTTGCTGAAGTGAAATACGAAAGCCCACTCGCGAACGCGGGTGGGCTTTGTTGTTTGGTAAGTCAATTTGACTTACACGTTCGCCGGCAACTTGAACAGCTCCGCCACCGGCACGCGGCAGTCCGGCGGCACTGGCTCGCCGGTCAAGGTATCGTTGCGAGTGAAGTGCGACACTCTGACGTCGCTGTGATATGCCTTATCGTTTGCCGTTCGGGATGAATCACCCACACGAGTTTTGCGCTCGCTTCGAACCACTCGCTTCGCTTTGCATTGAACTTATTCGAATCAGCATGCCGCGTTGCCGCGGAGTGCGCCAGCTGCCATTGATGGCGAGCAAGAAATCTCTTGCAGTCGAATCGTTTCCTCGAAATCATGGGTACGTCCACGCCGAATCGACGCGAAACGAAAAAATGGTGCGCCGACAAAGCTCTGGGCCGCATTGGCGATGAGCGGCATCGGGCGAAGAAGCGGCTGCAATTCGAGAATTTTCTTCAGAAGGACAGCGCAATGTGGATGCGAGTCACCGCGGTGATCGTGCTCTTTGCTGCGATCGGCATTCCAATTTCGGCAGACGAACCGAAAGAGATGCCGAAGGAAGAACGCCAGAAATTGGAGATGGAGGCGAAAAGACTCAATGCCGAAGGAGTGCAACTGTTCGACGACGGAAAGATCGCCGCGGCGGTGGCCAAGACTCGTCAGGCCCTGACCATTTTTCGTCGGCTTTATCCGGAAGCGCAATTTCGTGAGGGACATCCCGATCTCAATCGAAGCATCAATAACCTTGCCTATCTCTTGAAAGAGACCGGAGCCTACGAACAGGCTTTGCCGCTCTTCGAAGAATCATTGTCGATGCGGAGAAAGCTTTACCCAGCGACAACGCACCCGAACGGCCACCCTGACCTGGCAACCAGCTTCAATAACCTCGGCGGACTGTACCTTGAACTGAGATGGTACGACAAGGCTCTCGTCAACTACGAATCTGCGCATCAAATGCGCAAAAAACTCTTTCCCGAAGACAAATTTCCCGATGGCCACTCTGCGTTGGCGGAAAGTTTGAATAATCTCGGCGGCCTGCACCAAACGATGGGTGAATTTGCAAAGGCGCTGCCCTGGTTCGAGCAAGCCTTGGCCATGAACCGACGAATCTTCCCGACGACAGACTTTCCTGACGGGCATCCCAATCTGGCACTCAGCCTCGACAACCTTGGGGGGCTCTTCGATTCCATGGGTCTTTTTGAAAAAGCTCTCCCTTACTTCGACCAAGCCCTGGCGATGCGGCGAAGGTTGTATCCGGCATCCAAGTTTCCCGATGGCCATCCTGCCTTAGGAATGAGTTTGACGAACCTCGGTTATCTCATGCTGTCGATGGGCTCGCTCGAAGAGGCCGCCAGTTACTTTGAACAAGATTTGGAAATGTCCCGGCGGCTTTATCGAAAAGAGGACTTTGCCGACGGCCATCCAGACCTTTCCACATCTCTTGGCAATCTGGCAGGCGTTCTCGTTCGACAGGGCACATTCGACAAAGCATTGCTCCTGGTCGAGCAATCGCTTGCCATGGAGCGAAAGTTGTTTCCGGCATCCTCGTTCCCGGAGGGTCACGCGCGGATTGCGCAGAGCCTGAGTTACCAGGGAATCGTGCTCGAAGCCAAGGGCGAGGTGAATCGAGCATTGGAATGCACAGTAAAGGCGCATGAAATGTGCAATCGGATTTATCCAGAATCGAAATTCCCCAACGGGCATCCTCAACTGATCGACATTCTCGATCGGCGCGCATCTTTGTTGCAAGCACGACGTGACTATGCCGGCGCCATTCCGCTGTATCAACGAGCGCTCGCATTGAACCAACGCTGGCAGTCACAGATCTTGGCCGCAGCAACGGAGTCGGAGGCTCTGACCGTCGCTGAATCCGCTCAGGCGCTTCGCGATGGTTACGTTTCTGCAACCGCTCATGTCGAAGGTGCAGCAACGGAAGCTTATCGAAGCATCTGGGACACCAAATCGGCCGTGATGCGAGTGCTGGAACGCCGCCATGCCAACGCTCGAACGATCGGTACAGAACATGGCGCTGATCTCGAACACCTGGCCAACATCCGCCGGCGAATGGGACAGATTATGTCCGAAAGCCGACTCGAATCCGCCGAGCGCAATGACCTTCTGGCCGGCTACGCTCGCACACGAGAGGAACTAGAACGCCGCCTCGCGCTCGCCATTCCGCCGCTTCAGCGTTGGCGCGAGCGCGACTCGCTGGGCCCCGAAGACCTGGTCAAAGCGCTGCCCGCAGGAACCGTGTTTGTGGATTTCCTGCGGTACTATCGATTCGATAATAGCTCGACGCTGAATCGACGAAAGGGAGAGAAACGAACGCAATCGTATGTTGCATTTGTCCTTTCACCGCGACAAGCAATCCGCCGCATTGACCTGGGCGATTCCAAACCGATCGACGCGGCGGTTCGTGATTGGCGGACCGCCATTAGCGAAGGCCGTGACGACCGCGCGCCGATGCCGCTCGCCGATCTATGGAAGAAGATCGACAACCAGCTGCCGGCCGGTACAAACACGCTCTATCTGGCGTTGGACGGCGAACTTACCCGAATCCCATTCAGTGCGTTGCCTGGCAAAGCGAAGAACTCGCTGCTGCTGGAGGAATTCGAAGGCGGCATCGCGGTCGTGCCGCACGGGCCATTCTTGTTTGAGAGCCTCCGATTTCCATTGGATTCGAAGGGCAAAGATCGATTGCTTGCCGTTGGCCGAATCGACTACGGCAAGTCCAGTTGGAGCACTCTGCCGGGAACTCAAACGGAATTGGCTGCATTGATTCACCAATATCCTGGCCCACAGACGACGCTCGATGGTCAGAAAGCCACATCCAGGGGAGTCGTCGAGGCAATAACACAGGCACGATACACACACCTGGCCACACACGGCTACTTTGCCGGCAAGGATCTTGCCGGTGAACAACGACAACAAGAGCATCTGATGAGTCACTGGCGCGCTGGCGAAGCCAACCCGATGCGCGTTGCGGCCCAAAATCCCCTGGGTTACGTCGGACTGGTGCTGGCCAACGGCGAGGTTTTGTCGGGACTGTCCATTGTCGACCTGCCTTTGCAGAATTTGAAACTGATCGCTCTCTCCGCCTGCGAGACCGGCCTCGGTGAAATCACCGGCGGCGAAGGCGTGCAAGGTCTTCAACGCGCCTTCCACCTCGCCGGTTGCCCGAACGTCGTTGCGTCGCTTTGGAAGGTAAGTGACTCTGCCACTGCAGCGCTCATGGCGAAGTTCTATTACGAACTGTGGGTGAAGAAACGACCGCCGATCGAAGCACTGCGAGAAGCTCAGTTGACCATCTACCGTCACCCGGAGCGCATCCCCGCGCTGGCCGGCGAACGCGGCAAACCCGATCAAGCCAAGACGGTGGAGTTGAAGATAGAGCCGCGAGCATCAGCGGTCGCTGACAAACGCACCCCCACAAAGTTGTGGGCTGCGTTTATGTTGAGCGGGGTGGGGAAGTGAGTCGAATCACTCAAATCGTCGTGTTGGCGGTCTCGGCATGCACTTGGGCTTATGCTGCCGAGCCGCCTGCGAAACCAGATGCGCATTGGTCACTGACTCGCGCCGACGATCGCATTCCATCCCGAAATGTTCAATTCTCGTCCGACGGGGCAGTTTTCAACGGACGCGACTCATCGATCGAAATCGCCGATGGACCTCAACTCGGTGCGAGGGATTTCACCCTGTCGGCCTGGATTCTCGCCGACTCAGGCGGCGACATCCTCAGCCAATACGACTCAACGAAGCGACGCGGATTTCACCTGTCGATCAAAAACAATGCAGTGACAACCAGTCAGGCGAATCGCAGGCATCTGCAATTCGGAATCGACAATAACCGCCAGTCCGAGTGGATCGATCGTGGCCGGCCGGGCAAAGCGATCCTCGCATTTTCACTGGCAGTTCACGATGACCACTTGTACGCCGGCACGTGCGAACCCGGTCCAAACGAATCCGGCCGCGTTTTTCGCACGCGCGGCGACGGTCGATGGGAATCGTGCGGCGCTCCGGACCGAAGCAATACCGTGACGGCGCTAGCCGTGTTCGAAGGCAAGCTGTACGCGGCCACCGGCAAGTACCGGCTCGCTGGTTCAGCGCTGAAGGAGTCCGAAAACACCCACCTCGGCGGCGGTGTGTTTCGTTTTGAAGGCGACGGCAATTGGACCGACTGCGGCAAGCTGCCGAACGTCGAAGCCGTCGGCGGCCTCGCCGTATTTCGCGGCAGGCTCTACGCGTCGTCGCTTTACAAACCCGCGGGCTTCTTTCGCTACGAAGGACAATCCAAGTGGACCTCGCTGCCGACGCCGAACGGCAAGCGCGTTGAGGCGCTCGCCGTCTATCGCGATTCCCTGTATGCCACCGGCTATGATGAAGGACACGTCTATCGCTTCGACGGTTCGGAATGGACCGATCTCGGCCAGCTCGGCGAAAATACCCAGACTTATTCGTTTGCGATCTACCAAGGACGACTGCACGTCGGCACTTGGCCGAGCGGTCGTGTGTACCGCTTCGAGGACGCAAATCGTTGGACCGATCTTGGACGATTGGGAAATGAACTGGAAGTCATGGGCATGGTCGTCCACAACGGCCGGTTGCTCGCCGGCACGCTGCCACTGGCTGAAGTGTACCAGTACGACGGTGAGTCGAAATGGATTCGTTTGATGCAACTCGACACGACGCCGAACGTGCGCTATCGTCGTGCGTGGACCGTGGCCGAGTTTCGCGGCGAAGTCTTCTACTCGACGTTGCCGTCGGGTAGGATCTATTCGTTTGCGGCCGGGCGAAGCGTCGCCTGGGATCGCGAGATCCCAAGCGGATGGCAACATGTTGCAGCCATTCGTGCCGGCAATCGATTGCGACTCTACGTGAACGGCAAATTGATCGCGGAGTCGAAGGAGTTTGAACCAAACGATTTTGATTTGACCAGCCGGCAACCGCTACGTCTCGGCGCAGGATCGAACGATGCATTTCTAGGAACGTTGCGCGACTTTAGAGTGTTCCTGCGCGCCTTGAGTGATGCAGAAGTAGTAGAGCTGGCAAAGACCCGCTGAACCTTTAGCCGGATTTCATTCAAGGCGTGAGGATCGGAAAGGCAGGGGTTGCTCATGCGAGCCATTGCATTTGGATTGTTGCTGGCGGCATCAACGTGGATCTGCGCCCAGAATCCGGCGCCGCCGAAACTGACGCCCGAGCAAGAAAAGAAACTGAAGGAAATCATCCAGGCGAGTGACGATGCGGCGGACCTCTACCAGCGAGGAAAGCCACTGGAGGCAATTGCGAAACTCGAAGGGCCTTTTGCCGAGCTTCAGACGCTGTTTCCCGAAAAGGACTATCCCAACGGACACAAAGAGCTGGCAATGACGCTTAGCAATCTCGGGTCGTTTTACCAGGCGGTCGGCAATTTCGAGAAGGCACTTTCCTACCATGACCGGTCATTGGCGATGCGGCGAAAACTCTATGCGGCCGAAGCAACGCTGGACAACAGTCGGGGTCTGGCGCTGACGTTGAACAATCTGGCTAGTTTCCACATGGCTGTTCGGCGTTTCGAACGAGGCGTTGCGCTCATGGAAGAAGCGCTGTTGTTGCGGCGAAAACAGTATCCCAAAGAAACCCACCCGAATGGTCACTCCGCGTTGGCCCTGGTGCTGAACAACCTGGGAGTGATGTGTCACGAGATGGGCGATTACGCCAAGGCGCAAGAGTTCTATGACGAGTCTCTCAGCATGCGGGTTGCTTTGTTCCCGAAGTCGCAGTTTCCACAAGGGCATATCGACCTGCTCGGCAGCCTGATGTCGATCGGCCTGAATCACTCGCGCGCCGGCAACTTTGCCAAGGGGCTCGACTTCTTGGATCAGGCCTTGGCCATGAGCGAAGCAATGTTCTCCAAGAAGGAATTTCCTAACGGGCATCCGTATATCGCCTTCGTCCACCAATACCTCGCCAGCACACACGGCAACATGGGCCAGTTTGATCGGGCGATCGCTGCAAGTGAACGGGCCCTCGCAATGCGGAATGCTCTTTATCCCGTTGAGAAATATCCGAAAGGCCATATCGATATCGCACGTGCGCTCAACAACATCGGCACGTATCTGCTGACGAGTGGGCAACCCGAAAAAGCGCTGACGCATTTCGAGCAGTCGTTGGCCATGAATCGCAAGCTCTTTCCAGAGGCGAAGTTCCCTGACGGCAATCCGGAGATCGCAGCTCCGCTGATGAATATCGGTCGAGCGTACGTCGCGATCGGCGATCTGAAACAGTCATTGTCGTTTCATCAACAATCATTGGCGATGAAAAGGCGGCTGTATTCGGCCGAAGCCTATCCGTTGGGGCACCCTGAAATCGTGGAAAGTCTTACCGGTGTTGGTGTGTCGCTCGATCTGAGCGGCAAGCCGAACGAAGCCCTAGCCGTCACCAACGAAGCGCTGACGATGTCGAAACGTCTCTACCCTGCCGATCGCTACCCGGCGGGTCATGCGACCACGACGTACGCGATTCAATGCGCCGGGCAGCAGCATGCTCGAGTCGGCGACGTCCCGGCCGCGGCCGCAGATTTTCAGAAAGCGATTGCCATGTGGCACGCGATGATGCAGCGAGAATTGCCGACGGCTACCGAAGCAACGGCGTTCCAGATGATTCGTGCAGAATTCCAAGCCCGCGATCTGTACCTTTCGCTCTCGCTGCCGGCTGAAAACTCCGAGTCGATCTACCGCGATCTCTGGCCGACGCGAGCCTCGGTCACGCGAATGCTCGAACAAAGGCATGCTGCGGCCCGAACGGCTGGCACCGAGCACGCGGTCATGCTGGAACGGCTGCGCGTTATTCGCCGGCGCACCGACCAGCTGCTGCAGGATCAGCGAATCGCCGCAGCCGATCGTGATCGATTGCTCTCTGAACTGACCGAAGAAGGCGAACGGCTGGAACGACAACTTGCGGTCGCCATCCCAGCCTTGAAACGCCGGCTAGGCGGATCCGAGTCTACACTCGACGCATTGCGAAGCAAACTGCCCAAGGGTTCAGCACTCATCGACTTTGTGGGCTATCGCCGCTACTCCGGTGACGTCGCCGGGTATATCCGGCCCATCGTAAATTACGTCGCGTTCGTCGTTGTTCCGAATCAGCCGGTCGCTCGAATCGAGTTTGGGCCGGCCGCCCCGATCAACGCGCTCATTCATTCATGGCGAAAGGCAATCGATCTGGGACAAGGAAGCAAAGAAGCGCAAAATTTGCATCAGATGATCTGGACTCCCATCGCAAAGCATTTGCCGACCGACACAAAAGCCGTCTATCTTTCGCCCGATATGGACCTGGCGCGAATTCCGTGGGCCGCGATTGAAGACGGCAAAGGACGAGTGCTCCTCGAAGACTACGCGATGGTCACAGTTCCTCACGGGTCGTTTGTCTTGGAGCAACTCCAATCCGCGAAGAGAGTGCCTGAGTCGAATGTAGTGCTTACGGTAGGCGACATCGATTATGGCAAAAGCCGGTGGCCGCAACTGCCGGGAACCAAATCAGAAATCGATGCAATCGCACCGCCGCCGCCTGTCACTCGATTGTCATTGACCGGGAGTAACGCCACGACGGCGCGCCTGCTCGAAGTGCTGCCGAAGGCCGGTGTAGCGCATTTTGCGACCCACGGTGAATTCAACTCGGAGCAACTGGTCGCAGAACGAACGCGAGAACTGAACCAGCGTGAACAGTGGCAGCCCGGTACTGGGGCAGCCGACCGCCTCGGCGGCGCCGTAAACCCACTCGGATACGTCGGCCTCATCCTCAGCAATGGCGAGCAAATATCCGGTCTGTCCATTCTTGATCTTGATTTGTCCAAGCTCCATCTCGTCACGCTTAGCGCCTGCGAGACCGGTCTCGGCGAACTGACCGGCGGCGAAGGCGTCCAGGGGCTGCAGCGTGCCTTTCACCTCGCAGGCTGCCCGAACGTCGTCGCCTCATTGTGGAAAGTCAGCGACGCTGCGACCGCGGCCCTGATGGCAAAGTTCTATCACGAAATGTGGGTCAACAAACAAGAGCCGCTTGCGGCTTTGCGGACTGCACAATTGACAATCTACCGTCATCCCGAGCGCATTCCTGCGCTGGCAGGCGAACGCGGCAAGCCGGACCAGGCGAAGACGGTGGAGTTGAAAATTGAGCCGCGAGCGTCAGCGAGCGATGGATCGAACGCGAAGAGTAAACGAACGACTCCGACGAAACTGTGGGCAGCGTTCGTTTTGAGCGGCGTGGGGAAATAATCGTCAGCTCGTGATGCTGTTCTTTTGTTCACAAAGGCGATATTCTCGGCAGAATTTCGCCAAATTGAACTTGCTGCCAACCTATTTTTTTCACACGATGATATGATTCGGTATGCGCATTGCCGGTCGTGGTACGCAAGTGCACCTTCCCCAGCCACACGGCGTGCGTCAACAAGCCTTTGCGTGCCAAGGCGGTGCTCCGCTTGGTGTGTGGATTTTCCAATTGTAATTTGGCGGAGATTACATGTCAGGTCGTGTATTCCGACAATGGCTTGCTTCGCTTCGTCGCTTGAAGCGATTGCCCATTCGGCGTGCTTCGCTCGCACGTCTAGAGTTGGAGCACTTGGAATGCCGCGAAAATCCCGCAGCGGGCAATCTCGATCCGTTCTTTGGAAGCGGCGGCATCGTCACCACGCCCGTTTTGTCCGGAAACGATCATGCCTGGAAAACGGTCGTTGACGATTCCGACCGAATCCTCGTCGGCGGACGCACCTCGAACGGCGGCAACTACGACCTGGGAATCATTCGGCTCACTTCGACAGGCGCGCTCGACAGCACGTTTGGAATCGGCGGAAAAGTGACTACGCCGATTGGCTCCGGCAACGACAGCCTTCAGAGCATCGTGATTGACAAACAGGACCGAATTGTTGTGTCGGGCACTACCTGGAGCGGCGCCAATTACGATTTCTTTGTGGCTCGCTTCAATGACAACGGTACGCTTGATTCATCCTTCGGCACGAACGGGCTCGTTATCACCGGCGTCGGCATCGGCGACGACTTCGCCTATGACATGGCGATTGACAGTCAAAACCGAATCGTCGTTGCGGGCAGCGCCGTGGTTGGGGGCAACGTCAATTACGGAATCATTCGCCTCGACTCGAACGGCGTGCTTGACAACACGTTCGGACTCAACGGCAAGATAACTCCGCCGATTGGTCTGGGCTATGATTCGGCGTTTGCCGTCGCGATTGACAGCAGTGATCGCATCATCGCCGCCGGCACATCGGACAACGGCGCTACGACCGACTTCTCCGTTGCACGTTTCACGACCACCGGTCTCTTCGATACGAGTTTCAATGGCACGGGCTACGTCATAACCCCCATGGGCGTCAGCAACGACTATGCCTATGACGTCGCGATCGACAACCTCGGCCGCATCGTCGTCGCTGGGCATAGTTCGAACGGCAGCAACTACGATATCGCGCTGGTTCGATACAATGTCAACGGCTCCCTTGACCCCACTTTCGATCTCGACGGCAAGTTCACGACAGCCTTCGGCGCCGGCGACGATCAACTGAATGGTCTTGCGATCGATGATTTGGGGCGGCTCATCGTCGGAGGTTACTACTACAACGGCAACAATTACGACTTCGCGCTCACCCGGCTGCTGAGTTCCGGTTCGCTGGACACTTCTTTTGACGGCGATGGAAAAGTAAGCGTGTCCCTGGGTACCGGTGATGACCTCGGCTGGAGCACGGCAATCGATTCCGTCGGACGCATTATCCTGGCGGGCTACAGCTTCAATGGCGTCAATGACGATTTCGCCGTCGCTCGCTTTTTGACCGAATTCCGCATCCTGCAAGGGCGCACTTCCTTTACCTACACCGAAGACGACGGCGCCAAAGTCATCGATGCCGACGTGAAGATCACCAATAGTTTCAACGCCAATCTGGTCGGCGTGACGGTAAGCATCGGCAACTACATACGAACTCAGGACGTGCTTGGGTACACCCTTCAAGGCGGCATCAACGCCAGTTTCGCGGCAACCACAGGCGTGTTGACGCTCAGCGGTTCGGCATCGGTCGCCGACTACCAGGCCGTCTTGCGTTCGCTGACGTACATGAACACAAGCCAGAGTCCGTCTGTTCTTGCTCGAACGATAACGATCACAGCAAACAACGGCGAATTGACCGGCAACATCGCGACAGCGACGTATACGATTCACGTTGTATCACAGAACGACGCGCCCACTTTCACCGCCGACGCGGAATTGTCGGCGATCCTTCAGGGCAATCCAAGTCCTCCGGGACAGAAAGTCGCCGCTCTCTTCGCTGGCCGCTTCTATGATCCGGACGTCGGCGATACGCTGGGTGGAATTGCCGTTGTCGGCAACTCCGCAAACGCAGGCACTGAAGGCAAATGGCAGTACTCCACCGACAACGGTGCAAATTGGTTCGCCGTCGGCGCCGTGGCCGACAACGCCACGGCACTCGCGCTGGCCGTCAGCACTCGCATACGATTCCTTGCGGTCGAAGCATTTTCGGGCAGACCCACGGCATTGACCGTGCGGGCCGTCGACAGCACCTTTGCCGGACCTTACACGTCGGGCGCCACGCGCAACCTGATCAATGCCGGCACCAACGGCGGCACGTCGCCGGTCTCCGCCAATACGAACACGATTGAAACGACCGTCTTCCCCAACGGTACCGGCGGCAACACACCGCCGACGCTCTTGAATGTCCCGATTTCGGCGAACGTCAACGAAGGTCAACTTCTGACGTTTGATGCCGACGCCACCGATCCGGACATCGGCCAGGCGCTGACGTACAGCCTGTCTGGTGCACCGGCTGGTGCGTTGATTGACGTGGACACCGGCGTGTTCACTTGGATCCCGACGGAAGCGCAGGGGCCAAACACATTTGTCTTCGCCGTTCGAGTCACCGATGGCTTGGCGACGACGTCGCAAACGGTCACGGTAATCGTTGCCGAGGTCAATACGGCGCCGGTGTTGTCGAATGTGCCGGACTCTGCGACCGTCGTTCGCGGCACGACCTGGGGCTTCACCGCCACCGCTTCGGATTCCGACATCATCAACGGTCTTGGCAACACATTAACCTTCAGCCTGATCGGCGCTCCCGCCGGCGCATCGATTCACCCGGACACCGGCTCGTTCTCTTGGACGCCGAGCGAGAACTTGCAGCCCTCCAGTTACACGTTCGAAGTTCGCGTCTCGGATGACGGTGTGCCGAGCAAGAGTAATTCGAAGTCAATCACGATTAACGTTGCGGCCGTCGTTCAGCTCGGCGGCGAATTACGCGTCAGCGGCACCAGCGGCGCCGACACGATCGGCATTACGCCCTTTGTCGGCGGCATGGTCAATGTCGCCATCAACGGCGCCATCGTCGGCACGTTCGCTCAAGCCGGGATCAATAAGATTGTTGCTCGAGGTTTCGGCGGCAACGACACCATCACGGTCAGCAACGCCTTCGCAATCCCAGTCGTGCTTTACGGCGGCGACGGCAATGACAAACTACAGGGCGGCAGCGGACACGACTCCTTGTTCGGTGAAGCAGGCAACGACATCCTGATCGGCAACGGCGGCGACGACACGTACACGTTTGCCGACGCATGGGGCGTCGATACCGTGACCGAGCTGAACGGCCAAGGCAACGACTCATTCAACTTCGCCGGCGTAAATACGCCTGTGACATTCACCGTCGGCTCCACCATGACCGGCGTCAGCGGCGTCAACAAAGTCACGGCGAGCGGCGGGTTCATCGAGAACCTAACGGGCAGCGCTGCACTCGATACGCTGATCAGCACAGTTGCGACCAACGCCTGGAACATCTCCGGCAACAACAGCGGAACGCTGAATAAGATCACCTTTGCCGGCTTTGAAAACCTTACCGGCAGCGGCGGCGCTGACACCTTCAGCCTGGCTGCCGGCAAGAGTGTAACCGGCGTCATCAACGGCGGCTACGGAACCAACACCCTCGATTACTCGAACTTCGGCGCTCCGGTCGCCGTCAATCTCCAGACCAAGACCGCGACCGGCATCGGCGGATTCAACGGCGTCGGCGTCTTCAAGGGTTCGTCCGCCATCGATTCGCTTACCGGAGCAGATGCGAATACGACGTGGCAAATCCTGGCTACAAACACCGGCAAAGCCGGAATGACTTCGTTCAGTTCGTTTGAAAACCTGCTCGGCGGAGCGCTCAACGACACGTTTACCTTCGCTCGCGGCCAAGGTGTCTCTGGTTCGATCAACGGCGGCGCCGGCCTTAACACGCTCAACTACTCCGCATACAACACCGCCGTCCGCGTTAATCTGTTGCTGGGAACCGCCACGGGCACTGCAGGCGTCGTCGCCATCGCCAACGTTACCGGCGGCTCGGCAAACGACATCCTCGTAGGAAATTCGCTCGCCAACTTACTCATCGGCGGTTCAGGCCGCGACATCCTCATCGGCGGCCTCGGTATCGACAACCTCCAGGGCGGCTACGGTGACGACATCCTCATCGGCGGCACAACCGATCACGACGACGACGCGGCGGCCCTTGAACAAATCATGCTCGAATGGCAAAGCGCTTCCTTGTACTCCATCCGTGCCGATCGACTTGCCGGCGTTTTGGGCGGCGGCCTCAATGGCACGAAATTCCTGAACGCAACGACCATTCACGATGACGGCGCCATCGACCTCTTCTATGGCAACGGCGATATCGACTGGTTCTTTATCCACCTCGGCGAACTGACTCCCGATCGCCTTGCTTCCGAACGTCTTACCGTGATCTGATTCGCAGAATCTGATAACGTAAGCACAAGCAGTCGCCGAGCGAGTTGCTGGTTCTTGCACGTTTGCTACCAGTGATTCGCAGGTACAAACCGGAGGCACGCATGTCGGTGCGGTTTGCAGTCGTCACGCTCGCGGCTGTCGCCGCCGTTTCGGTTTGCGCCCAGGAATCTGAAGAGGCCCAACGGACCGAGTCGGCTCGACTTTACAAAGCCGCGTATGAAGCGTCCCAATTGGGCAAGCATCGTGAAGCCGTTGCCCTTGCGGAAAAGTCGCACGCAATCCGAATGAAGCTGTATCCAGCCGGCGCCTTTCCAGACGGCCATCTCGACTTGACTCAGACTTTGAACTTGCTTGGAGTAATATGGCAGGAGCAAGGCGACTTTGCGACCGCGATCAAGTATTTTCAACAGGTGGTCGAGTCGCTTCGACGATTGTACCCGCCGGCAAAATACCCTGACGGCCATCGTGAACTGGCATCCGGCATCTCAAACCTCCCCGCGGCTCATTGGTATCTGGGCGCACTCGACGAAGCGCGGCGGCTCAGCGAGCAATCAGTCGAAATGACCCGAAAGCTGTATCCGGTAGGCAAGTTCCCAAACGGTCATGTCGAGCTCGCGACCGCATTGAACAACCTGGCGGCCGTGCTCTCGGAGCAAGGGGCATACGAACTCGCCCAGCAGCGGTACGAAGAGACGCTCACGATGCTGCAGAAACTCTATCCGGAATCGCGTGATCCCGACGTTGATACGTTTATCGCGACAACGTTGAATAATCTGGCGCGAATGCACTCGGAACAGGGAGCATATGAACACGCGCTGGTTTGCTCCCAGCGATCCACCGCGATGCTTGAAAAACTCTATCCGCCTGACAAGTTCCCGAAAGGGCATCCCAATCTGGCGGTCACGCTTGGAGGTCTTGGAGAGAGTCTCCGGCAAGTGGGCGCTCATGCAAAGGCGCTGCCTTACATGGTGCGTTCCGCCGAAATGTGGCAACGGTTGTTTCCGGTCGAAGACTATCCCCAAGGACACCCGAGCCTTGCGGTCGCTTTGAATAATCTTGGCGCGCTGCACTGGCAAACAAAAGCGACGGATCGGGCGCTCGACTATTACAAGAAGTCGCTGGACATGAAACGCCGGCTCTTTCCCAAGACCGAATACCCCAATGGCCACTTGGATATCGCAATTGGGCTGAACAACGTCGGTACGCTCCTTCGTGAAAAGGGAGATTCCGTTGCGGCGCTCGATCATTTGCGCGAAGCGATGCAGATCATGCAGAAATTCTTTCCGGCGGCCGACTACCCCGATGGCCATCCCGATCTGGCGATGGTGATTGAGAACATCGGCCACACGCATTTCGATGGCGGCAAACCCGGAGACGCAATTCCGTTCTACGAGCAAGCGCTGCAGATGCTTTCGCGCTTGGCACGCCGAGTATTGGCTGTGTCGTCCGAGGCAGAAGCGCTGAGTATGTTGCACACGCTTACCGCTGCTCAACACGCATTCTTGAGCGCATGCCGGCTGATCGAAGGCACGGACGCAAAAACATATGAGTCGGTCTGGGAACTCAAAGGGCGCGTGACCCAAGCGCTTGAAATTCGCAATGCCGAGACCCGCGCCGCAGGCGCCGGCAAGACGGCTTCTCTCGCCCGACTCCGCGACATTCGACGAATGAGCGAGCGACTGCTGCAAGGTGATCTGACGGACCGCGAAGAGCGGAATCGTCGTCTCGCATCGCTGGCACTGGAGCAGGAACAGCTCGAAAGAGCATTGTCACGCGAACTGCCGATTCTCGCCCGCTGGCAGGAACGGCTAAAGCTGCGGCCCGACGACCTTGCCAAGGCGCTGCCGGCTAATGCGGTCTTCGTCGACTTCTTTGCGTACTTACGGACCACTCGCGATCACACAAAAAAGGGAGTCGAAGGAGAGATACGAACGCCATGTTATGCTGCGTTCGTGGTGACGCCGGGCAGACCGGCGGAACGAATCGAACTTGGGGATGCACAACGCATCAGCCAGGCGATTAGCGCCTGGCGCAAGGCCATCGACGACGGCAAAGACGATCGCCGGCCGGCTCGCGCGGTCGCCGATCTAGTGTGGCAGCCGGTTGCCGCCCGCTTCCCCGCGAACACGCAAGTGGTTTATCTCTCCAATGACGGCGACCTCGCTCGGATTCCCTGGCCGGCATTGCCGGGCGCCAAGAATGATTCGCTGGTATTGGAACAATATGCGACATCTCTGGTGCCACACGGGCAGTTCCTGCTTGAGCAACTGCGAAAGACTCACAAGTCGGCAGCAAAGGAATCGATTCTCGCTGTCGGCGCCGTTGACTACGGCGACAAGAAAGACTGGCCGTTCCTTCCTGCTACTTCGCAGGAGCTTCGATCTTTGCACGAGAACAAAGGAGAGCGAACGATTGCGTCATTGACCGGCCTCGATGCAAAAAGCACTGCCATCATGGACGCGCTGCCGAAAGCGCAAGTCGCTCATTTTGCAACTCATGGCTTCTTCGACGAAAAGTCGCTCACGGCAGAGAAACAGTTCCACTTGGAAGTGATGCAGAAATGGAAGTACACCGGCGCCGGCGCTATCCGTCTGACGGCCGCCAAGAACCCGCTCGGTTTCACAGGACTCGTCCTTAGCGGCGGTGCTGTCGTCACCGGCCTCTCAATTGTTGATCTCGACTTGAGCCAGCTTCGACTGGTCACGCTTTCTGCTTGCGAAACCGGGCTCGGTGAAATGACGGGCGGAGAAGGCGTCATGGGGCTGCAACGAGCGTTTCACTTGGCAGGCTGTCCGAACGTTGTCTCTTCGCTTTGGAAGGTCAACGATGCCGCCACTGCTGCTCTTATGGCCAAGTTCTATCACGAACTTTGGGTCAACAAACAAGAGCCGCTTGCGGCATTGCGTTCGGCGCAGCTGACGATCTACCGCCACCCCGAACGAATCCCGGCGCTCGCCGGCGAGCGCGGCAAACCAGACTTTGCGAAAACGGTGGAATTAGCCGTTGAGCCCGCAGCGCCGGCAAGGGACGGTGCTCGGCGCCCGCCGACCAAACTATGGGCCGCGTTCATTCTCAGCGGCAGCGGTCGTTGATTACACGAACTGGGAAAGCAGGATCGGCGATGGCGTTCTGGCTGTTTAAGGAAGAGCCGAGTCACTTCAACTTCACCGACCTCGAACGAAGCGGCGAGGCCGCGTGGGACGGCGTCAAGAATGCGCTCGCGCTGATTCACTTGCGTGCCGTTCGACCCGGCGATCGCGTGCTGCTGTACCAAACGGGCAAAGAGAAAGCGGTGGTCGGCGAGATGAAAGCGACCGCCGCCAAGGATGGAGTCGTTACCGTCAAGCCGGTGCGACGATTGCATCGCAGTGTGACCCTTGCGGAGATCAAGACGCAACCGATATGTCAAACTTGGGAATTGGTGCGTAACTCAAGGCTCTCGGTAATGCCGGTGCCCGAGGCAATTTGGACCTGGATCACATCGACGGCGCAGACTGCGTGAGACATTCGCCCTTCGTATTGACACCCTGCGCTGCCCCTCTATACTCCGCCGCCCGCACGAACGTGCACCCCCTTACCGAGGGTCCCCCGGGTGGCTCGTTGGTCTGCGACTTTCTGTTGGCTGTTGGCCCTGGCCATGGCTCTTTGGTCCGGTCCGCGCTCGTTTTCCCAGGAGTTGCTGCGCCTTGACGTTCGCACCGCCAAAAACAACAAACCTATTCGTCTCTCCGCTGATGCAGTCGCCGGCGCTGCTGACGGCGACTGGCAATATTACCGACTCTCCGGCAACGTACTCGTCGAACAGGGCGTGACTCGTCTGCGCAGCAACTTCGCCGTCGCTCGATATCCGCGCGACCGGCTGCGCCGCGACGGCGTCTACGATCTCGAAGTCTACCTCGAAAAATCCGTGCAACTCGAACAAGGAGCGCAACGTCAACTTGTCGAACGAGCAAGTGTCGCCATGACATCGCAAGATGATTTGCAGATCCAGGGCAAGACGCAACCGCTTTCCGCTGCCGAGTGGTCGGCCGATGTGTTGGTGCAGCGCGCCCGTGCTGCGTTGGAATTGCGCATCGATCCGGCACTGCGTCCGGCAGGAGGTCAGTTTCCCGATGACCCCGCGCCTTTGCCGCCGCCGGGAGGCGATGTGCCTCTCAGTCCCGGCGGATTGCCGAACTTCTCGACCGTGCCGCCGGGCCAACAGCCGGCACTGACGCAAGCGCCGGTCCCTGGTCCGCCTCGCGTGCTGCGGCTCGGGCCTCGGTATGGTCGGCTATTTGAAATTGACACGAACATCGAGCAAAAAGCGATCATCGTCTCCGGCGGCGTGATTCTGCATATATCCAACGTCGAAAAGATCGGACTGCTCGACATCGAAGCCGACAACGCGGTCATTTGGACCAAGGACAACCCGCAGCAGTTCTTTCAGAACATGCAAGGCCAGCAAGGCGAGACCAGCCGCGAGAGCGAGTTCTTCCTGAGCGGCAACGTCGTGATTCGGACTCTTGTCAACAACGAAGAGCGTACGTTGCGTGCCGAGCAGGTCTACTACGACGTGAATCGCAATGTTGCTGTCGCGCTGCAGGCCCAGGTGAAGTTTCGTCAACGCGGTTTCACGGAGGCGCTGCACTTCAAAGCCGACGAAGTGTTTCAGATCAACGCAACCGAATTCAAGGCCGTGAAAGCAGAAGTGTTTTCGAGCCGTCTGCCGTCCGACCCCGGCCTCAAGATCGTGTTGGCGGAAGCAGCGCTGTCGCAGCGTCGAGTGCCTCGCACGAATCTGTTCGGGCTTCGCTTTATCGACCGGGAAACCGGCGAGCCGCAGGACATTACCGAGCGAACGTTTCGAGGCGAAGGAGTCACGGTTCGATTGGGCCAGGTGCCGATCTTCTACTTGCCATATATTCAAGGACGAATCACCGATCCTGCGGGGCCGCTCAAGGGCCTGAACATTCGCAACGATCGCATTTTCGGGTTTCAGGTGCTGACCGAGTTCGACGTACATCACCTGTTCGGCGTGATCCCGCCGCCCGACACGCATTGGACTTTGACCGCGGACTGCCTGAGCCGGCGCGGACCAGTGCTTGGCACGTACTACGAATATCGAGGCAGCGGGCTCACCGGCGTTTCGACTCGACACGCAGGTTCTGCTCGGATTCTGGGCATCTACGACGAGGGCCCAGACATTCTCGGATTTGGCCGCGGCGGCGCTCATCCCAACTGGCGCGGCCGCGCCTCCTGGCGGCACGACGAAGAATTCGGCGCCGGCTGGCGGCTGCAAGGGCAGGTCTCGCTGTTGTCCGACCGCAACTTCCTCGAACAGTACTTCAAACCGGAATTTGACCTTGGTCTGAATCAGGAGACGTTTGCATATCTGACGAAACGGAATCCCGTCTGGGGCGCGTCGATTCTCGTCGAACCGCGTTTGCGCAACTGGGTGACGGAAACCGCCTGGCTGCCGAAGGCGGAAGGCTTTCTTTCCGGTTGGACCTTCTTCGACCGCACGACCTACAACGCGCACACGAGCATCGGTTACGCCCGTTCACGGCCGGCGACCGTCGGCCCGCCGCCGCTCCTTGCCACCGAGGCCGCCGCCAACACGACTCGCTTCGATTTGTGGCAGGACTTGTCGATACCGCTCAACGTCGGCCCGTGGAGAGTCGTTCCGTTCGGAGTCATCGATTTCGCCGCGTACTCTCAGGACCTCACCGGCACGGCTCGCGGACGGTTCTATGGCGGCGGCGGCGTTCGCGCCAGCCTGCCCTTGTCGCGGCTTTACGCCGATGCCTCCAGCGAACTCTTCAACCTGCAGGGCATTTACCACAAGATTCAATTCAGCGGCACATGGTACAACGCTTACTCGAATGTCCCGCACACCTTGCTGCCGCAACTCGACCGACTCAACGACGACGCGACTGATCAGGCTTTGCGCGACGTCACCCCGTTACAACCGATCCTGAACCCCGCAAACGGAGTTGCTCTGGCAACTTCGCCGCTATTCAACCCGCAGCGGTACGCCATTCGCCGGCTCGTGGATACGCGGCCCGACACGCTCGACTCGATTCACGTCTTTCAACTCGACTTGCGACAACGCTGGCAGACCAAACGAGGTTTCCCCGGCATGCAACACACCGTCGACTGGCTGACGCTCGACCTCTCCACGTCGATCTTTCCGAACGCAACGCGCGACAATTTCGGCAACGCCGTCGGCTTTATCGAATACGACGCCACCTGGAACGTCGGCGACCGCACGGCGTTGGTCTCTTCCGGTTGGGTCGATCCATTCAACATCGGCGCTAAATACTTCACCTTCGGGAGCTTCCTGAATCGGCCGGATCGGACAACCCTTTACCTCGGATACCGGCACACCGATCCGATCGACAGCCGGCTCTTGAGCGTCGCCGCCACCTATGTCTTCAGCCCCAAATATGCGATGACCGGATCGAGCAGTTTCGACTTCGGCAACAACCGCGGCCTGTCGCACTCACTCGTGCTGACCCGCAGCGGCACCGACTTGCAACTGAACTTGAGCGTGAGCTACAATCCAATTCAAAATAATTTCGGCTTCAATGTCGAGCTGTTGCCGATCATCGCCGCAGCCCGCCGCGGCGGCAGCTCGATCGCCGGCAACGGCCTGTTCGGCTCGCCGCGGGGGTTTTAGGGAGTGTGCTCGTAGTGCTTGCGAAGCTCCGCGTTCGTTCCAACAAAAAACTCTACGTACTCCTCAGTCTTAACGCCGTCGAAGCGTTTGCCCGATCCAAGAGAATGAAGCTGGACCGCATCTGAAGACGTCCCATCGCCAACTGCAATTGCAATCGGATTGCCATTTCTGTACGTACAAGTTGTCTCGTGCCATCGACGAAACGGCCCGGCGTCCATGATGATGAGTTCGCCGTTGTCGGAAATGTTGTAGACATATCTGCCGTCCGTCAGCGGGATCTTGATGCCTTGTTCCCGATCAACCGATAGTTTCACTTCTCCTCGATATCCGTCTGGGACCACCAGAGCGATCGGATGACCGGGTTGCTCGTAATAGGCAATGATCCCGAATGGTGCAACCCAGCCAATTGACGCCAAGATCGCCACAATCCACCCGACATGTTTCGCATACTCGCCATCCACGAGAAGAACCGTGATGCCAAGGAAGACACAGAATAGACCAATCGCTAGCGGAATGACGAACAAGTACGTCACGGCCGCAAACAAGATTATCGTCGGAATCACGGCAGTCGCGGTGCCAATGGCAATCGCTGTACAACCGATTCGGCGGTTCATGACAACTCTCGCCAAGATGACCTTCGTGACACTTACGTTCGAAACCGCAATGAGGAGTCTTAACGCAACGGCCAAGCGGCAATTGACTTCTACGCCAGTAAGTAACCGGCAAGTTGTTGCGCCGTCACGGCGGGTCAATGTTCTCGTCTTCTGGCAGTATTTTAGTTTCCAATTGGAGCGGGTCAATTGATCGTCCCGTCCGCGATCTGAAAGGAGTGACCCTTGTAAGTCCGGAGATATCAGAAATGCCATGGACCAACCTGTCAATTTCATTCTCGCCAGGAAATCGATGAACATCAAACGCGGAACAGACGGCATCGAGCCAGTCAGTTAGCTTGGATTCAAGGCTCTCGACCGTGGCAAGGTCAAGAAACTCGTAAACTGTGCATTCGTTGATCACCGCGTCGCGTTCGCGCCCTCTGACCGCCTTAGTGATGCCGGGGTGAGCGACCACGTCTCTCAAGTACTTCCCGAGCTTGAAATCAAGGGGCGGCACAGGTCCATGCTTTGCCGCTTCGAGTGCAATGTTCCCTGCTCTCGCGGACAGGCTGTCGCCTTTTTCAACTCTGGGTATGCTGTGGGACTCGAATACTTCGTTTACAACTCCCTCGACATGGCCAAATAATGACACCAAGGCGGCACGAAGGTAACGTCACAAGCTCTTTTTGTCGGCACGCGCGCTAGCATCTTTGGCCTCGGCTTTGAAAACCAGGAAATCTTCCCAGCTATCCGTTTTCAAGCAGCACGCGACGATGTCAATTCTTCCATCTTGACCTATCTCCACTTCGAGCAGCCTTCTGTCCTTTGTCAAAATAAATCGTTCGACGATTGCCATGAAGCACCGTGTGGGTCTCATCCAACGTTTGACGGCACCATACCGTAATACGGACACACGGTGACCTAGATACGGTTTTGAGCAGTTGGGCCGTAACCGTGGGAGGCGACAATTGCAGCTATTGTCTCATACTGCGTACAGCAGTGTTAACAATTCGATAGAAACCTTGTCAGCGATCGCCACTCTCCACGTCGCCCGACGTGCTCCAGCGTCCGCATCCTGCTTCCGGGCGGCGCCAAAAATGCCGAAGCGGCACGTAATGGAGCTGAGCCGCACGCGGCCGTCAATCTATGATAGGAGAGAAGCCAAACGGAGGTCGAACATGCCGGCAGTGGAAGAAGTGATGTCGATCGTTCAGAAGATGACCGATGAGGAGCGGATCGAGTTGCGCCGTCGCTTGGACGAATTCGACGAACAGTAATGGGATCGGGTACTTGCACAATCGACTCGGCAGTTTCATGCCGCCGGTATGACCGACGAGGCCATCGACGAAGCGGTTAGGAAATTGAGGTATGAAAGCCGTTCCTGACTCGATGCGCCGTGAATTGCCTATTCAGCCGGCCTTCCATCGCCCGCATGCAGGTTCTCTACGACCTCAACGAAACTGAATCCTCGCCGTGCTGCGATCCCCGGCGCGGTGCAGGTTCCTGCATATGCACACGGTTTCTCCCGCTCCCTTGCGGTCGCGGCTCTGAAATGCTGTCACTGTGATTCGCGCACCTGCCGGGTCGGCACTCCATCGGCCGCGGCAAATCAACAACGCACTCTCGTCCTTCCGCCATTTGACAATCGCCAACCGGATCGTAGCGTTGGTTCGGTTGATTGTAGATGCGCGATCTCGCGTTTGCGTTCGCGGTGCGCGCTGGTTGAGATACACCTGACAGAGAATGACACAAATTGACATGTCAGAGAGCGATTTTCGAAAAAAGGGGCCGCAATTGCCTCGATGAGCCGGTCGAAAACCAGCGTTTTTCGGAGGCTGTCAAGGATGAATTCTGAACGTCTATCAAACTCAGGCTGAGGAGTTTCAAAGACCAATAACCGCTAATGACCGCTGATCAACGCTAAAAAGTATTTTAATACAACTAGGATTATTGTGTATTAGAGATTGTCAACCTCGGCAAATTCTGCGACCAGCGTCTCGCACCAACGGCGTAGTTTCGTATCAAAGCCAGCGACCGAGCCGTTGAACAGTCCAGGAGTCAAGCGGTGGCGGAACATGCTCTACGACGCGAGAAACTAGGCTTATCGCTCGGCCGGGCCGACGTCGACGCGCTCGTCGTCAACGGCGCCTGCAATGTCACCTACCTGACGGGCTTCTCCGGTGATTCGAGTTGGCTGATCGCCTCGCCAAACCGGCAAATCCTCGTCAGCGACGCCCGTTACACCCAGCAGATTGCCGACGAATGCCAAGGCATCGAAGTGCACATCCGCGACACCCAGCAGACGATTCAGCAAGCGGTCGGCGACTTACTGGCGAAACTCGGATTGCACAACGTAGGCATCGAAGGCGAGCAGATGTCGGTCGCCAATTTCGAAACGCTGCGAAGCGCTGCGCCAACGATCTCGTGGTCGGTGCAGTCCAAACTGGTTGAAAACCTGCGCATGATCAAAGATGCGGGCGAGCAGGCCGCCATTCGCAGCGCCATCGCGATGGCCGAGAAGGCCTGGGAAATGTTCAATGCGATGCTATTGCCCGATGATTCGGAGAAAGACTTAAGCGACGCGATGGAGGGTTACGTGCGCCGGGCCGGCGCCACATGTACGCCGTTTCCAACGATCGTCGCCGTGGGCAGCCGCTCGGCGTTGCCGCACGCTCCGCCGACGGACCGCCGGGTTCGCGAGTCGGACTTTTTGCTGCTGGATTGGGGCGCATGCGACGGGCAATATCGCAGCGACCTGACGCGGATGATCGTCACGCGGGCGGCCAGCGGAACCGTTGAAAAACGCTTCGAAGAGCTGTATACAGTCGTTCTGCAAGCACAGCAGCGAGGGATCGACGCGGTGCGGCCGGGAGCAAGGGCCGCGGAGGTCGATGCCGCCGTTCGGAATCGCCTGGAGGAAGTCGGGCTGAACCAGTATTTCAATCACGGACTGGGCCATGGGATCGGCCTGCAAACGCACGAAGGCCCCAATGTCCGTTTGAGCTCGAAGGACGTTCTTGAAGCGGGCATGGTTTTTACGATTGAGCCAGGGATTTATCTGCCTGATTGGGGCGGCATTCGCATCGAGGACGATGTTCTGGTGACTGAGGACGGCTGCGAAGTGTTGTCGAGAGTGCCAAAAGATCTCGGCAGCGTGCTTGGAACTAAGCGTGCCTGACAAAATGGGGTCAGGCGCCTCGAAGACTCGGAGCCAGACCCTATTTTGTAAGACGTTCCAAGACCTGATCCTACAGCCGCACACAGAAACTCTGTTGGGGGTGACTGGTGGCCGCAGAAGACACATCGGAAAGCGGACAACCGTTCGACGTGCAGTTGGTGCGTCAGTTGCTGAAACTGATGAGCGCGCACGATCTCAGCGAGATCGACTTAAGGCAGGGCGATCAGCGCGTGCGTTTGCGGCGCGGCGCCAAAGCCAGCTTTCAGGCAGTGCCGATGGCCGCTGCGCCGATGATGGCCGCGCCGATGCCTGCCGCGGCGCCGCAAGCCGCTGCTGCACCTGCAGCACCGAAGGCCCCGGACAAGAAACTGCTGGAAATCAAGAGCGAAGCGATCGGCACGTTTTACTCGCGGCCGAATCCCGATTCGGACACGTACGTCAAAGTCGGGTCGAAAGTGAACGCCAGCACCGTCATCGGCCTCATCGAAGCGATGAAGCTCTTCAACGAGATACAGGCCGGCGTGTCAGGCGTAATCGCAGAGGTCTGCGTGGAGAATCAGCAGCCCGTCGAATTCGGCACGGTGCTGTTCCGGGTCGATCCAGCCGGTTAGCCGTTGCGTGTGACGTTGGACCTTGCCTTCGGAATCCATCGATGTTTCAGCGAGTTCTGATTGCCAATCGCGGCGAGATTGCCCTACGGGTCATCCGGGCCTGCCACGATCTCGGCATCGAAGCTGTGGCCGTCTTCAGTGAGGCCGACCGCGACGCGCCGTATTTGAAACTGGCGGACCAGGCGATCTGCATCGGCCCAGCCGTATCCGCACAGAGTTACTTGAAAGCGTCGAACATCATCTCGGCGGCGGAACTCGCCAACGTCAACGCCATCCACCCCGGTTACGGTTTCCTTTCGGAAAAGGCCGACTTCGCGCATATGTGCCGGGCCTGCGGCATCGAGTTCATCGGCCCGTCCGAAGACGCAATGCGAAAACTCGGCGACAAGAACGAAGCCCGCAAGCTCGCCAAACAGGCCGGTGTTCCCGTCGTCCCCGGCAGCGACGGCATCGTTCAAACCGACAACGAAGCATTGGCCTTCGCACAAAGCGCTGGATACCCGGTGCTGATCAAGGCAACCGCCGGCGGCGGCGGCAAAGGCATGCGCATCGCCCGAAACGACATCAGCCTCATCGCCGGGCTCAAGTCCGCGCGACAGGAAGCCGAGGCTGCATTCAAAGACGGCAGCGTCTACCTCGAAAAGTATCTCGAAGTCGCCCGGCACGTCGAAGTGCAGGTGCTCGCCGACCGCTACGGCAACGCTGTGCATCTGTGGGAGCGCGAGTGCTCGATGCAGCGGAAGCACCAAAAACTGGTTGAAGAATCGCCGGCGCCGAACCTGCCGCCCGACGTGCGCGAAGCGATCTGCTCAGCGGCCGTGCGCATGGTCAAGATTGCGAATTACTACAACGCCGGGACGTGTGAATTCCTCGTCGATCCGCAAAACAAGTTCTACTTCATCGAAGTGAACGCACGAATCCAGGTCGAACACCCGGTAACGGAACTGGTCACCGGCATCGATCTGGTGCAGGAGCAGATTCGCATCGCTGCCGGCGAGAAACTGCGCTTCGCGCAAGCCGACATCGTGCATCGCGGCTGTGCGATTGAATGCCGCATCAACGCCGAGGATTCGGTGGAATTTCGTCCGTCGCCCGGCACGATCACGCACTGGCAGCCGCCGGGCGGCCCAGGCGTTCGCCTCGACACGCACGCCGTGACGGGATACCGCGTGCCGTCGAACTACGACTCGCTCGTGGCCAAATTGCTCGTGCATCAGCCGACTCGCACGGACGCTCTCGCGACCATGCGTCGAGCGCTCGCGGAGTTCCGAGTCGAGGGAATCAAAACGACGATCCCGCTGCATCGCGAGATATTCAACACATCGGCATTCATCGAAGGCACAGTCGACACCAAGTTCGTCGAGCGGGTGCTGCGGCCTGATGGCGAGAAGCGGGGATAACCCCATTAGACGCGGTCACTTCTTCTTCGAGAACGGCAGCTCCAGTTTCAGCGGATTGGCATCGGTGAAGCCGCCCGCAGGCACAGTCAGTTCGCCGTCGAACAGGAACGGTTCGACGATCTGGTCGCCGCCGGTGGTCGGGAAGTAACTGACCTGGTAGTTGCCAGGCGTCAAGCCGTCTTTGGGTTTTTTTCGCGTCAGCGTCTTGGCGGAGAATGAACCGCCGGGACCGACGTCGGCTCGACCGTTCCCTTCTTTGGCGTCGCCGGCTGGTCTGAATTCGAGCATGCCGCCGGTGACCTCTTTGCCTCCGCGTTCAGTCAGTTTGCCGACGACGGGAACGGTCTTCAGTGAGGCATTCTCGTCCTTCGTGCAGCCCGCGACCACGAGGAACAATAGGGCAACTGTAACGAAGAACCATCGAAGTTTCATGAGTTGCATCCGCAAGAAAGAGAGAAAGAAGTTCGTTTGAATCAAGTCTACCAGTCGTTGCCGGGCATTAGTTCGTCGCGGCCGTTGCAGACAATGGCCCAGGTTTGCGCAGTGATCGACCCGGTGACGAAGCGGACGCTGCCGTCCCCCATGCACACGTTCATGCCGCCGGTGTGCAGCCCTTGTGTTCGAGTTGAGTCGCATTCGGTAATCCAGTTCGGGCGAATCTGAAACAATGCACACGGCGGAGTGCCGGCGTTGAAGGGGTGCTTCGACGCGTTGTCGATGCAGAAGATCGGCCGCCACACGCTGTTCGAATCGCTCCACAGGTTGCCGAAGGTGCTGCCGGAGTTCGGCACGCCGCTGGTTCCGCAGGTTCCGAATCGCTCGGCGAAGAAGACGGTTCCCGAAAGTCCGTCGCGAAACGATGCGGGAATTGAAGACGGCGTTTCGAGCCGCAATGTCGGGTTCGCCGCCGTCGGTTCGCCGAACGCCAGGTAGTTGGCGGCATAGTTGCCGATGGCCCAAAGGTCAGCCCGGCCGTTGGTTGTAGTACCCAGGTTGTTGTTGTGAGAAACGTCAGAAGGACACAGATAAGTCGGGATGGGATGGGCGAAGACCCACTTGCCGTCGACGACGGTGTTGACGTTGTTGTTGGCGGCGCGATGAAGCGATACCTGTTCGATCCAGGGCAACAGTGCGTCGAAGAACGTATAGCCCACAGCGCCGATCGTCGAACTGCCGGTCGTTGTAATCGGCAAGAAAGAGGAAGGCGCAACAAGCGACGGCAGATTGCGAAACGTGTCGTTGTGATTGTGTGTCGCCAGGCAGATTTGTTTCAAGTTGTTGGCGCACTTGATGCGTGCCGCCGCCTCGCGGACTTTCTGCACGGCCGGCAACAACAATCCGATCAGGATCGCAATAATAGCGATGACGACGAGCAGCTCAATCAGAGTAAACGCTCGACGCACACATGCCTTCGTAGTGGACATGCTGCAACTCCCGAATGAGATCTCAGCGAAGCGAGATGCCTTCCAACATACCACACGACAAAAATGAAAGCCAAATGTAAATCAAAAGTCTTTGGGTGTGCCGTATTCCTGCGGCGACATACGTAATTGAAAATCCTCACTGCTGCGGACCGAGTTTCTTCTGTTCCAGCATACGGGCGAGGCGTTTTTCCAGATCGAGCACAAATCGTGTGTCGCCGAGCGGATGGCCATGTCGCTCATGCCGCTTCCGGGTGTTCTGCTTGGCGTCGCTCAGACCGCGGAATTACCTTTTGACCTGCAATTCCCATGGCTTCCCAGTATGGACGCCTTGAAAACCTTGAAAAGCCAGACTAACTTAGCTCGGCAAACCCAGAATTGGTCATCGCGGAAAAGCATTCATGCCCGAACGACTTGGTAGGTCCAGGCGTTTGCCAATCGGACGGCGCGTCACGTGCGACTTTGTATATGCCAGTATGCGCATGCCGATGGTCGCTGTGCAAATGTCAATGAATGTTGCCGAAGTAGCGGCGGCTCGCGACGCACTCGGCGTTCGGCCGAGCTGGTGCAGCATTTTCACCAAGGCCTATGCCAAAGTCATTGCATCGCGACCTGACATGCGTCGCGCGTATCTGTCGTTTCCCTGGGAGCGGATGTATGAATACGCGTCGGCAACGTCGGACGTGGTGGTCGAGGCGTCGGTGCACGATGAACTTGCGCTGGTGAGTGTCCCCATCAAGAACCCGGAAACGCGCCCGTTGCTCGATCTGGATCGGCATTTGAACTGGTGCAAGGAAAACCCGATCGAACGGGTGCCCCATTATCGGATCGCGCGCTGGGTCGCACTATTTCCCCGATTCATTCGGCGTCCGGCATGGTGGTTCGTACTTAACGTATCGGGCTATCTGCGGTCGATGTTTTTTAGCACGTTCGGCGTAACGACAGTGGGCAAGTGGGGCGTCGAGTCGCTTCGCCCCATCGCGCCGTGGATTTCGCTGTTGCATTACGGGATGATTGATGCCGATGGCAACCTGACGGTGCGGCTGACGTTCGATCATCGCGTGTTGGACGGATCAGGCCCATCAACGGCGCTGGTTGAAATGGAGCGATTCCTCAAGACCGACATCGTTGGCGAGTTGAAAGCGCTCGGTCAGGAGCCGCGCATAGCCAGTTAGCGCCGGCGCAGACGGGAGAATCGGCGTGTTTTCGTGGCAAGGACGACGCGTCGCAATCACCGGCGCAACGGGATTCGTAGGCCTGCATGCGGCCAAGGACCTTCGGACGCACGGAGCCGACGTCGTGGCTCTGGTCCGTGCCACTTCCGATATCCGGTATTTGAGCGAAGCCGAGATTTCGTGCAGGGTGGCGTCGCTGGATGACACGAACATGCTGGCTGAGGTCCTAAGAGGTTGCGACGTTGTGGTTCATTCTGCGGGCGCGGTCGGCTTTGAACCGCACTGGGACGAATTCATTCGCGTCAACGTCGATGGCACGCGCAATCTCTTCAAGGCGGCGCGCCTGGCCGGGGTTCGGCGCGTTGTTCATACAAGTTCCATTGTCGCGGTTGGTGGCACCAAGAAGCCAATCGTGCTGGATGAAGCCGTGAGCTGGAACTTGAAATCGTGCCGGGTGCCGTACGTTACGACGAAGCGCTGGGCGGAAGAGGCGGCGATGGCTGAGAACGGCAACGGGCTGGAAGTGGTTGTGGTGAATCCTGGAAGCGTCATTGGTCCGAACGATTTCGCCGGGAGCGAGTTTGGGACTTTGATTCAGCGTTTCTGGAGCGGGTGGATCCCATTTCACTTCGGCGGCGGCAACAACTACGTCGATGTTCGAGACGTCGCCCAGGGGATCCGGTTGGCCGCCGAAATTGGCCGCCCGGGGGAACGGTACTTGCTCGTTGGCGAGAACCGATCCTTCCAGCAATTCTATGCAGACCTCTGCCGAACCGCCGCACGCCGAATTCCTTTTGTTCGTTTGCCGTCAGCGTTGGCGCCCATCATCGGATTACTCGACGATCGATTGCGGCGGCGAGGCACACGGCGACCTTTTCTCTCGTCGGTTCAAGCAAAGTTGATGGGACTCTTTTTCTATTTTGACGGCAGCAAGGCGCGGCGGGAACTCGGCTTCAACCCCCGGCCGTTGAACCAGACGCTTGCCGATTCTTATGAGTTTTGGACGGCGGGTTCGAGCATGCATTCGGTTAGCGCCTGAGTTATTCGTGGCGCCGTTTTTGTCCGCGATTGACTAGTTCATTACCCCGAACCGGTACGATGCAACCCGACATAAACTTCTGGACGGGCAAGCGCGTTTGTGTCACTGGCGGCACCGGATTTTTTGGCTGGCACATCGTTCAGCAACTTCGAGCCCTGACGCCACACGTGCGCATTTTCGGGTTGCCGCCGGCATCAAAACGATTGGCTGCACAGCTGAAGGAGTTCGAGTGTGTCTTTGGCGACGTTCGCGACGCGGCGGCGGTCGCTCGCGCTTTGCACGATTGCCAGATCGTTTTCCACACCGCCGGTCCGGTTGCGGTCTGGGGCCCCATTCTGCGCGACATGCGTGCCATCCACGTTCAGGGCACGGAGAACATCCTTCGCGCATTGCCGCACGAGGCGCGACTCGTTCACACTTCCAGCGTCGTTGCCGTGGGTGCCGCGAAAGGACCGCAGGCGCTCACCGAGGACGCCGCCTTCAATCTGCGATCGATCCGCGTCGATTATGTCCACGCCAAGAAGGAGGCGGAAGAACTGGCCCTCACTGCAGCGGCCGCCGGTCAGGACGTGGTGGTCGTGAATCCGTCCTACATGGTTGGTCCAATGGATTATGAACGTTCCGTCATGGGCCGGTTCTGCGTACGCTTCTGGCTCAATGTGGTGCCGCTGATACCTCCGGGGTCGTTCGATTTTGTCGATGTCCGGGATGCGGCGTGCGGCGCACTGCTCGCGGCGGAGCGCGGCCGCCGTGGTCGCCGTTACATTCTTGCCGGTGAACATCGTACCCTTCGCGAATTCACTCGCCACTTGGCCGAGATTCGCGGCATGTCCATGTGGTGGCGATTGAGCATGCCGTCTTGGGTATATGTTCTCGTGGCCTTCCTTGCGGAGTGCGGCGCCGCCCTGTGGCCCGGCGAACCGTACCCGTCACCGCAAAGCGCTTGCATCAGCTGTTATGACTGGCGGTACCTGCATGATCGCGCGCGAACAGAGTTGGGATTCCAGCCACGCCCCTTGTACGAATCGTTGGTCGATGCCCATCAATGGTTCCAACAAACGCGTGTATTGAAACCAATCGGCAACCATAGGACCAATTGAATAACGGCTCGATGGATCGATGAAATCACGCGAGCGATTGGCTATCGGGGTTTCTTCTCGGCCGGCAGGAGTAACTTCGCCGTAAAGTCGGGATCGTCAACCACCTTCACTGTGGTCTTGTTCGTTGAGATCTCCAACACGTGGTCGCTCTCCATCTCTCCGCCGCGCTTGATTGCCTTCATCCGTATTAGATAGTCCCACGATCCAGGGCCGACGACATATGGCTCGTCAGGATCGCTCGTGTCCACGAGGAACGAAACCACGAGCGTGCCATCGGTGGTTTTGCGGACCTTCACCAGATTTCCGTCGGCGTCGTGTTTGTCGTGGCTGGAGTAGCTAAGCGGACGGTCCATTGCAGAGTAGCCGACCGGCCTGAGCGGCTTGAACCACGGGGAACCTTCCTGCATTTGCGTGCAACGCTCGCGGCTCGCTGCAATCGCGTCCTGGCCGGGGGTCTTCTCGAAGCTGATATCGATCATGTCGAGATCCTTCGGGAGTTTGTAGGATCGTCGCCTGACGGTCGTTCGGATGCGTCTGTCGCGGTGAATTCCTCAAGGCTCATCGTCCCGTTGGCCAGATTCTTCCGGACAAATTTTGCGACCCAGTGTTCCAAATCCGCTTGCGTCAATTGCTCCATGCAGGCAATCATCGCGGCAGTGCCGGAGCTTAGCTCAGGCGGGCGTTCCGCGGCCTTTTGTTCGAGCCGATGATTGGTCAATTTGTCGGCCGCTGTCAAACGAATCTTCGAATTCTCGTGCCGCAATAACGCACGCATTCCGCCGCGCCATTCATTCGTCGCTTCCCGCGTCAACCGCTCGTCGGCGTCCTTGAGAAACCGCTGCCATTCGTCGCGATAGTGGTTGGCCCAGCGGTGCAGCACGCCCAGTTGCCGGCCAATCTGCAACGCGGCCGTCTGCCATGTGGCGCCCGCCGCGCGCAATTCTGCGGCGATCTCCATGTCACGCAAAACCCGGCTGGTAGGAATCTTCATGGTGCACTCCAAAGAAAGGCGCTCCTCAACCAGCTCAAACGAGCGGGCGCAATGTGAACTGACGAACACTATGATCCAAATGGAGATTTGTCAAATGTAGTGGCGCGAGAAATGGTGTGAGGGAGACGCACGGCACCCGATGACCTTGCTCGGATGCATGAACTGTCGTTGAAGAGTCAAGAAGGCAGGATTTCCGCGCAAGAGTTAGACGAACTGGACAGCTACATTACGGCTGGAGACTTGTTGGCGTTGCTCCAATCCAAGGCTCGAAAGACCCTGAAATCGAGGAAAGTCGCCACAGTTCATCATGGATGAGTCGATACAGGATCAAGTCCGCCGCCGTGCGGGCGCGTCATTGCCGATACGCTCCCATTTGCCTTCTCCCATTCGGATCATACGCTTGTCGCGCGGTGCGAGGCGCACGCAGTTTGACGATGGCTTTTTCACTGGAATTGCGGAACATGACACAAACTGACACGGTTGACGTGAATCTCCGATGGGCCGCATTGTTGCGCGCAGACTGTCGCGCGGTTTCTCGTTTTTTCACTCTCACACTCGCGCGCTCGCTCTCACTCTTGTTCACTCACGACTCCACGACTTGCACACTTTGTGTGAGGGCTCGTTACAAACGCAGCAAGTTCGGCATGCTTTTGACGTTATGTCAAAACAAAGTTCGGGCAGCCGACGCCGGCGAGATATTTTGTGCAATGGGGCGCGACGGTTGTACAACGAACTGCGACGCTGGTTCATCCAATCAGGAGGCATTGCCGTGACGCTTCGAATTATCGCTTTGTTCGGTGTCCTTTTGGGTTTGACTGCGACTGCTTCAGCCGCCGAGCCTATCGCCAAGGGCCTGGCCATGCCCGAGTCGGTCGTTGTCGGGCCCGGCGGCCGCATCTTCGTCACCTCCATCGGCGAGTTCGGCAAAGACGGCGACGGCGCGGTCATGGTCATCGCCGACGGCAAGGCGGTGCCGTTCGCCAAGGGACTCGACGACCCGAAGGGCATCACGGTGTTTCAACAGTGGCTCTACGTCGCCGACAAGGACCGCGTCTGGCGGATCGACGCGAAGGGCAAAGCCGAGGTGTTCGTTGCGGCGGCCGGCTTTCCCACGAAGCCGCAGTTTCTGAACGACATCACCGCCGACCCGGAAAGCGGCATGCTGTACGTCAGCGACTCCGGCACTCTCGAAGGCAAAGGCGGCGCGATCTATCGCATCTATCCGAACAAGAAAGTGGGCCTTGTCACTGACGCGACGAAGTGGCCTGAACTGCACACGCCCAATGGCCTGCTGCTCGACGGCCAGTCGCATCTGCTGGTCGCCGATTTCGGCACCGGACAATTGCACCGCGTCAAATTGATCGACGGCAGCCATGAAAAAATCGCCGAGGGTTTCGGCGGCGCCGACGGGATCGCCTGGGACAAGTTCGGCCGGCTGTTTGTCAGCGATTGGAAATCCGGCAAGGTCTTCGTCATCGCCCGCCCCGGCGACAAGCCGGCGCTATTGGCCGAGGGACTCGAAAGCGCCGCCGACATTTGCCTCGATGCGACCGGCAAGGCGATTCTCGTGCCGGACATGAAGGCGGGTACGCTGTCGGCGATCCCGATCCGCACGCCGGGCTTCGACTTCGACGATAAGCCGCTGGCGCTGGAAACGACTGTGGCATTCCCGAATTTGAAGTGGGAGGGCTGGAAAGGCGAAACTGAGAAGGGCAAGCCGATCCCGCAACGGCCGATCGTGCTGACGCATGCCGGCGACGGCTCAAACCGCGTCTTCGTCGCCACGCAGCACGGCGTCATTTACTCTTTTCCGAACGATCAAAAGGCGACGGAGGCAAAGGTCTATCTCGACATTCAGGAACGCGTCATTTATTCCGACAATCAGAACGAAGAGGGCTTCCTCGGCCTCGCCTTTCACCCCGACTACAAGAAGAACGGCGAGTTCTTCGTCTTCTACACGCCGAAGCGAATGAAAGCGACCAACATCGTCTCTCGCTTTCGCGTCAGCAAAGACGACCCGAACCGCGCCGACCCGGCATCGGAAGAAGTGATCCTGACCATCGACCGCCGGCCGTTCTGGAACCACGACGGCGGCACCATCTGCTTCGGGCCCGACGGCTACCTCTATGTCGCGGTCGGCGACGGCGGCGCCGCCAACGATCCCTATGACAACGGGCAGAAGATGGACACACTGTTCGGCAAGATCCATCGCATTGACATAAACAAGAAGGACAACGGCAAGAACTACGCGATCCCCGAAGACAACCCGTTCAACAACAAGAAGAATGTGCGGCCGGAAATCTGGGCGTACGGTCTGCGAAACGTCTGGCGGATGGCGTTCGACCGAAAGACCGGCACACTGTGGGCAGGCGAAGTCGGCCAGAACCTGTACGAAGAAATTAATTTGATCGTCAAGGGCGGCAACTACGGCTGGAACCGCCGCGAGTCGCTGCACCCGTTCGGGCCCAAGGGCGTCGGCGTCAATGACGAAATGATCGAACCGATTTGGGAATATCACCACGATGTCGGCAAGTCGATCACCGGAGGCCACGTCTATCGCGGCAAGGAGTTGCCGGAACTCGACGGCGCTTATCTCTACGCCGACTACGTCTCTGCGAAGATTTGGGCGCTATGGTACGACGGCAAGACCAGACGGGTCACGGCCAATCGTCCGATTCGCGATCGAGGTTTGCCGGTTCTCTCCTTCGGCGAAGACGAAAAGGGCGAGGCGTACTTCCTGGTGGTGTCGCCGACCGGCCAGGGCATCTACCGATTCACTCGCACCGAGGGCCGGTCGCCATAGTTGGGCTGCGCATGAACGATGAACTAGCGCATTTGTCTGGCATTCTGCGGCGCACGCCGGCGCGGCTGTTAGTCGGCCGTGCCGGATCGTCCTACAGGACATCGACGCAGTTGCAGTTGCGCTCGGATCATGCTTTTGCACGCGACGCCGTGCAGGCGGAACTTGATGCAGGTTGGCTCGCTGCAAACAACCTGCGGGAACTGCACACGATGGCAGGGACGAAAGCGGAGCATCTGTTGCGGCCCGATCTCGGTCGCCGATTGTGCGATGATTCGAGACAGGTCCTGGCGACTGAGTATCCCCGCGGCGCTCAATTGCAACTTGTTGTCGGCGACGGGCTTTCGGCGACGGCGGTTGTGGCGCAGGTTCCGCGGTTGCTGCCGCTGTTGCACGAAGGCGCGGCGCGGCGAGGTCGGAGTGTGGGGAAGCCGTTCGCGATACGTTATTGCCGCGTCGGAGTGTTGAACGACATCGGCGACGTGTTGCAGCCGCAGGTGGTGATCCTGCTCATCGGCGAGCGGCCGGGGCTGGCGACGGCGGACAGTTTGTCGGCATACATGGCGTTTCAGCCGCGATCGGGTCACACTGACGCGCAGCGAAACCTGATTTCGAATATCCACAGCCGAGGCATCGGACATGCCGAGGCAGCGGAACGCATCCTCGCACTAGGGGACCAGATGATGCATAGACAGAAAAGCGGAGTGGCAATCAAAGAGTCGATGCCGGATTCGGTCCACACACTGAACTGATCATCGATGGATTTCTCGTGATTGCATTTCTTTCTGCAAGGCATCATCTTGAACACAATGCACTCCACAAATGGCGACGAAAAAGCGCTTGCCAGACTCGGTTATGCCCAGGAACTCCTGCGGAGACTTGGCGGGTTTTCTAACTTCGCCATTTCTCTTTCGATCATCTGTATTCTGGCCGGCGGCATCACGTCCTTTTCCCAGGGTTTCTGCGGCATCGGCGGCGCCGCCATTGGGATTGGTTGGCCATTCGTCTGCTTGATCTCGCTCGCAGTCGCTGCCACGATGGGGCAGGTCGCGTCGGCATTTCCGACGGCCGGCGGCTTGTATCATTGGGCGACGATCCTGGGTGGCCGCGGTTGGGGCTGGGTAACCGCCTGGTTCAACCTCGTGGGGCTGATCACAGTTTTGGCCGCTATCAACACCGGCACTATCGACTTCGCGGCGGGCTGGCTCGGCTGGAAACCAGGGCCATGGGAAAAAGTTGCTGCTGTCGCAATGATTACCGTCGCACAAGCCATTTTCAATCACTTTGGCATTCGGCTTACGAGCCTGTTAACCGACTTTAGCGGCTGGTGGATCCTGTCGATTGCCGTCGTACTAACGTTCTCACTGTTTCTATGTGTGAAGGAACTTGAACTCGGTAGGCTTGTCACATTCGCCAATTTCAGCGGCCCGGCAGGCGGCGATGTGTTGCCGCAAACCGACAGCAAGACGCTCTTGTTCGGCCTTGGGTTCTTGTTGCCGGCGTACACTCTGACAGGGTTTGACGCGTCAGCTCACGTCGCAGAGGAAACCGTCAACGCCGCGAGGGAAGTCCCGAGAGCGATTGTGCGGTCGGTTTGGGTCTCTGGTCTGTTCGGCTGGGTGATGCTGATTGCTGCTGTGCTCGCGATGCCGAACTTGGCCGATGCCGCAGCGCAAGGCACCAACGCGTTCGTCTGGACTATGCAGCAGTTGTTTCCAGAGTGGTGGGCGACGATACTTTTCGTTGGCGTCTCGCTCGCGCATTTTCTTTGCGGGCTCGCCACAATCACGTCGGCTTCTCGCATGGTCTATGCCTTCGCGCGCGACGGCGGATTGCCGTTCTCGACAATTTGGAAGCATGTCGATGAGCGCCGCCGCAGTCCGGTCGCCGCGGTGTGGTTGACGACGGTCCTGGCGATCGTGGTGGTTGCAGCAATACCGTACGCTGCGATCGCCGCCATCTGCGCCGTGCTGCTGTACGTCTCCTACGTACTGCCGACGGCGCTTGGCATTTTCGCGTATGGCAAAACGTGGACCTCGTTCGGGCCATGGAGTCTGGGCCGCTGGTATCGGCCCCTGGCCGCAATTTCCGTATTAGGTTGTTTGGGGTTGTTGGTCATCGGCATGCTTCCGCCGAATCAGATTGCCGCCCCGATCCTTTGTGGATTCGTGTTGGCGCTGCTGATCATCTGGTTCGGTTACGCTCGGAAACACTTCCCCGGTCCACCTACTGTGCTGCGAAAGGACATTCCGTCACCATGAGGCATTCAGCGAGCCGCTGCAACTTGGGAGAAACTGCATGTTGTGGTATTGTTTTGTCTATGCATCGGAACACGCGTGACTCATGAATGAAGAGACCATCGTCGCTGCAGCATTGAATATTTCGGACGAGGCTGAACGGGCCGCGTTCGTCGAGTGTGCATGTGCCGGACGGCACCAGTTGTTGGACCGCGTACGCCAATTGCTCGAAGTCAACGATCAGGCTTTGGCCATTCTAAGGCCGCATTTTGCTCCTAACGCTGGAATCGGCGTGTTCATCGATTTTGATTCGAAGGATTCGCACGGCAAGGAGCCGCCGCTTGAAAAGCCCGGAACGCAGATCGGCCGCTACAAGTTGTTGCAGCAGATCGGCGAAGGCGGTTTCGGCGTCGTGTTCATGGCCGAACAAAACGAACCGGTGCATCGTAAGGTAGCGCTCAAGGTCATCAAGCCCGGCAAGCAGTACGACCAAATTCTGGCACGCTTCGAACAAGAACGTCAGGTTCTGGCGCTTTTGGATCATCCGAACATTGCACGTTTCCTTGACGCCGGTGCCATTAACGACGGTGAAAACCAAGCGGCGCGCTCAGCCGGCCGGCCGTACTTCGTCATGGAACTCGTACACGGCGTATCGATCACCAAGTACTGCGACGAGCATCGCGTTTCCGTTCGCGAACGATTGCAGATGTTCATTCCGATTTGCGAGGCCGTCCAACATGCTCACCAGAAGGGCATCATCCATCGTGATCTAAAACCGTCGAATGTGCTGGTCGCAAGTTACGACGGCAAGCCGTCGCCGAAGATCATCGACTTCGGCATTGCCAAAGCAATCGGGATGAAGCTCACGGACAAGACGTTGTTCACTGAATTCGGCGCTCTGATCGGCACACCGGAGTACATGAGCCCGGAACAGGCTGAACTCAATTAGCTCGATATCGATACGCGCAGCGACATCTACTCGTTAGGCGTTCTACTTTACGAACTGCTGACCGGCACGACGCCGCTCGAACGCAAGCGGCTGCGAGAGGTGACGTTGCTGGAGGCGCTTCGGATCGTTCGCGAGGAAGAACCGCCCCGGCCAAGCACTCGATTGCAGCAGTCGACCGAATCGCGCGAGATTGCGGCGCGACGAGACGTGGAACCAAGTCGGCTGCAGAGTTCGTTGCGAGGCGAACTTGACTGGATCGCCATGAAGTGCCTGGAGAAAGAACGTGCGAGACGCTACGAACACGCCGGCGATCTCGCGGCCGATCTCTGCCGGTATCTTGCAGGCGAACCGGTTGCTGCATGCCCACCCAGCCCGACCTATCGTCTGCGAAAGTGGGTTCGAAAACGTCCGGCCCTGACGGCATTGATGGCATTGGCAATCATCGCTCCGCTGCTGCTTGTCGCCGTCGGTTTCTGGTACAACCGCGTACTGACGCAAAAGAACCGAGAGATCACGCGTCAAAGCGCGGACATTGCCCGTGAGCGCGACGATGCGGATGCGGCGAGGAGAGAAGAGTCGCAGCTTCGAGGCGAATCAGAAGGCAGAGAACGAGCGATCCGGCGCGATCTTTATGCGACGCAGTTGTCGATGGCCGGCCGTGCATGGGAAAACGGCCGCGTCAGCCTCGTGCACGAAGTGCTCGAATCGACGCGTCCCAATCGAACCGCTGGGCTGGATCTTCGCGGCTGGGAATGGTTCCATTTGTATCGGCGCAGCCGATCGGCACTCGTCCGATTCCAGGGACACGCCGTGAGGCCGAGGGTCGCTGTATTCAGTCCCGAAGGCAAGATTGCTGCGAGCGGCGATGAGTCCGGGCAGATCGTGATCTGGGATGCGGCCTCAGGCGCCGAACTTCAACGGTATCAAATGTTCGCGGATGCAATCCTGGCGCTGCGATTCAGCCATGACGGCAAACTGTTGGCGGCATCGAGCCGGGACTGCAACACGGTGATATTCGATTGCGCCAATGGCCAACCCAAGCATTGGCTTCGCGGCCATGCATTGCCGGCTAATTGCCTGGCGTTCGGCGACAAGTCGCGCTTGCTGGCGACGGGCGGCGCTGACAACGTGATCAAGATTTGGGACGTCGATACGGGTCAAGAGATTCGCTCCCTCATTGGCCATACGAATGAGGTACAGCGACTTTGGATACATGAAAACGGCAGACGGCTCGCCAGCATTGGCGACGATTACATGCTTCGATTCTGGAATCTCGACGACGGCAAGGAAGACACGGCCGCCCGCCGCGCGGGCGTTTCCACCGTCTGTTCCGTTAACCACGATTTCACCCGAATCGCACTGTGGAACCCTTCCGAAGGAGCTCTGCAAGTGCGCGAGTTGCCCGGTGGAAAAGTGATTGTGACCAATGAGAACCGTATTATCGACGTCGCCTGGTCGGCCGACGGCAAATGGATCGTGACTGCCAATCGAGACGGAAACGGCGTCGCCGTAGACGTCGGCATGCGGCGCGTTCTTGCTGAGCAGATGGCGTCGGTCAACACCGTCGCGTTCGCGCCGGCACGCGATCGAGTGATCTCCGTCTGCGGCGATGGAAGCATCCGCATCTGGTCGGCGGTTGAAGATAATCGAGCGGCGTTTGTCGGCCATCTGTCCGGCGTGCGCCGCGTCGCCATTTCACCCGACGGCGAAACGGCTGCTACCGGCGACCTCATTGGCAACGTTCGACTCTGGAACGTGCGAACCGGCGAACAGCGTCATTCACTTGGACTGCAGTTGGTCGAAAAAGGACCGGAAGGCACGCCGGCGCCACCGGAAGCACTGACACAGGTCAAAGGAAAGAAACTGCGGAACATCACGACGTATTCTCCGCCTGCCGGCGGCAAGTATTTCGAAGATTCGGTGCGAGTCGTAAAGACCTATGAAGGGCACTATGCAGAGATTCTAGGCCTCGTGTTTTCTCCTGACGGCAAGTGGCTTGCTTCTGCGAGCGGCGACGCCACGGTACGCATTTGGGATGTGTCTACTGGCCGCGAGGTCAAGGAATTGGTGCATCCGCGGCGTGTTTCGTCTGTGGTATTCGCGCCGAAGGGCGATGCACTCTACACAGGCTGTTGGGACGGCGGCGTTCGTATCTGGAGTCTGCCGGACGGCGTTGAGAAGAAGACAATTTATGGTCACGCCGACCTCGTCGATGCAATTGTCCTTCACCCCGACGGTAAGCGGCTCGCGTCTGCCGGCGCCGATCGCATCGTTCGAATTTGGGACCTTGATACGGGAGTGGAAAGGCACAAGCTCGTCGGGCACACCGGCCTGATCCACGCGTTGGCGATCTCTCCGGACGGCAGGCTGCTCGCATCAGGGTCCAGTGATCAGACAATTCGTTGCTGGGACTTTGAAACGGGTGCATTGCGTGCAACGATGCTCGGCCACAAGGAGCGCGTCGGCCGCTGCATTTTCCTGCCGCAGGGTCATAGGCTCGTATCGGTCAGCGGCAATGCGGCCGAAGGTCTCGTTCGAATCTGGGATGCGGAAGTTGGCCGCGAGATACTGTCGCTGCCTACACCCGCCGGAACTGTGCATGACGTTGCGTTTGACATGGAGCGTCAAAGGTTGATGCTGACGGCCGGTCGTGCCATTGATCTATGGGATGGTGCACCGCCGGTTGAAATGGAGCCGAAGCGGGGCGACCTGCCGCAGCCCGTGCGTTTGACGGTGCCGGCCGATGCCGGGCTCAAAGTGCTGGGCTACGACCGGATGGCGAAACTGAAGCGAATTCATTCAGGTCCCGAGATCGAGCCGAAGAAAGCTGACCAGGATTTTCTTGTGATCATCGTGTCGGCGCCTCATTCGCAGCTTTATCCGACCGATGCCCAGATTCAGTCGCTTCGGGATCGTTCAAAGACTGATCCGGACATCAAACCGCCTGGGCCGCGAGAGTTGTATTCGCTCTACGATCCGAGCCGCTTCGGTCTGGTGTTGTCGGACGGTCAACGGCTGCCGTGCACGATCGGCGGGCCGGTGCCGCATGTATTTGAATCCGCCGGCGGGTTTAACGATCGCATCACGATGGAAGCGAGTACGTCGCCGTATCATCGGCATGACCGGTCGCTGATCGCCTTGGCATGGGAAATGCCAAAGGCTCAGACGGGCCCATATCAGGTGCGATTCGATCTTTTGCCGCCGGAGCCTGTGCCTGACTTGCGACTGCCGAACTATATCGGCCGGCATCGTTGGGGAGTGCGGCGCAGCGACAACGCCCGCGGCGATGACATCGTACTCGAACAGCGCACGACTTCCATCTTCCAGGAATGAGCGTAGAGAATGAACGAATACGCATTTCCCAGACTCGAGTACGTGATCGCGGGTCGCCCGGGAATTGGAGCTGCAGCCGGGTCCTGGAAGTCCGAAGTCGGACCAACACTCGGGAGTACGGTCATGGTTCGTTCGTTTGTGCTATTGGCACTCGCCGTCCTCCCTTCTCTTGCCCAGGCTCAGTCGACGCCGCAGACCGCGACCTACAAGCACCTCAAGAAGTACATTGACGCCGTGCCGGCGATTGACACGCACGATCATCTTTGGTCGTTCGACAAGCTGCCGGGCTACAACGAAACCGAGCATGGCAAGGGCATGAACCTCGCCGGCATCTGGCGGGCCAGCTACTACACATGGACGAATCCGCTGACGCCGTGGAAGCCGGGGCAGAAGTTCGAAGAATGGTGGTTGGTCGCCAAAAACGACTTTGCTGATGCGCGGGCGACGAGCTTCTACCGCTATCAACTGCCGGCGTTTCAAGATCTGTACGGCATCGACTTTGACAAGATCACCGACGAACAGGCGAAGCAACTGAACGGCCGCATCTATCGCAACTACCTCGATCAGCGCTGGCTGTTCGAGGTAGTCACGCAAAAGGCGAACATCGAATTGATGTTCAACGATCCGTATTGGGCGCGTTACGAGTTCCCGCCGGAGTATCCGTTTGCTGTGCGCGTGCTCAACGTGACGCCGCTGGTGCGAGGCTTCCATCGCGATGAGTTCCCGCAGAAGGCCGACGACCCGTATCACTTTGCCGAGCAGCAGAAGATGAAACTCGAATCGGTCGACGATTACTTGGCTGTGCTTGACCGGCTGTTCTCGGTCGGCAAAGAGAAAGGCTGTGTCTGCCTGAAGACGACATTGGCCTATCAACGCACGCTGCAATTCGATCCAAAGGAAAAGGCGGAAGCGGCGAGAGTGTTCGGTCAAAAGCGAAGCGCTCTCTCAGCGACTCAAATCAAGCTCTTCGAAGACTTCATCATGTGGCGGCTCGTGGAACTCAGCGCTAAGCACAACCTGCCGTTTCAGATTCACACGGGTCAGGCGCGTATCCAGGGCTCGAACCCGATGCTGCTTGTGGACATGATCGCGGCCAATCCAAAAACGAAGTTCATCCTGTTTCACGGCGGCTATCCGTGGACCGGCGAGTCCGCCGTTGTCGGCCAGAAGTATCGAAACGTCTGGCTCGACTCGTGCTGGCTGCCGACCTTGAGCTACAGCGCCGCCAAACGCGCCTATCACGAATGGCTTGACGCGTTTCCGTCGAACCGCATCATGTGGGGCGCGGACTGCACGCATGCCGAGGGCATCTACGGCGCGACCGAGTTTACTCGCCGCGCCGTCGCAGAGGTGTTGGCCGAGCGCGTGGACAATGGCCAACTGCACCTGGAACATGCTGAACGCATCGGCCGGCAGATCATGCGTGACAACGCACTGGAGTTGTTTCCGCAATTGAAGGACCGGCTATGGAAGGGCAAGCGGGAGATGCAGGCACCCGCAAAATAGCGACCGGCTACCACTTGCTATGCAGCCGGCTCTCGTTCGTGCGTCGATCGATGAGGATACGCCGGCCGTGCTGCTCCGACCCGGCGCCGTCGCACTTGTCGCATGTTACTTGCAGACTAGATAAATCCGTCGGTGAGATTACGTCCGATACGTCCATTCTGCCCGTTCCATTGCACGCGGGACATTGGGTGGCAGGTAGTTCCTCGAGGTAACTGTCGACGAATTCAGCTTCTCCGCAACTAGGACAGCGATCCGCACTGGTCGATACGTCGCCTCCGCAGGTTGGACATGTGCCGCGTTTGGACATGAATTCCTCGAAATCGCATGGCATAGAGAGCCGACAAACCAGTTCGCCCGGTTCAGGTCGTTTCTATGAACACCAGCGCACAATTTGGCAATACCCGGACAAAAAAGATCGTTTTGTTTGTCTTTCGTCAACCGGTGTGGTGAAATCTTGTCACAATGAACAGGTTAATCTCTCGCCGTGAAATCCTGGCGGCAGGCGCTGCCGTCTCGCTTTCGGCACGTCACTTGGTCGCCGAAGAAAAATCCGTACCCATCATCGACACCCACCTCCACTGCTTCGCGGGCAATGACGATCGGCGATTTCCGTATCACGCCGATGCGCCTTATCGCCCTCCCGCGGCGGCCACACCTGAGCACCTTCTGCAGCGGATGCGGGAAGCCGACGTCGATTATGCGATCGTCGTGCATCCGGAGCCTTACCAGGACGACCACCGGTACTTGGAGCACTGCTTGAATGTCGGCAAGGGCAAGCTCAAAGGAACCTGCCTGTTCTTTGCTCATCGGGCCGATGCCTTGCCGCGTTTGAAGGAGCTGGCAAAGAAGTCGCCGCTCGTCGCGGCCCGAATACACGCCTACGCCCCGGAGCGGCTACCGCCGTTCGGCAAACCGGAGCTGCGCACCCTTTGGAAGCAGATCGTCGAACTTGGTTTGGCGGTGCAACTTCACTTTGAACCTCGTTACGCAGTGGGATTCGAACCGTTGATCCGGGAATTCAAAGACGCAACGGTGCTCGTCGATCATCTGGGACGTCCGTTTCAGGGGACGCCGGTGGAATACGACAAGGTCGTCAAATGGGCCGACTATCCGAATGTGATCATGAAACTTTCGGCAGTGCCGGAGTCGACGACGTACCCACATCGTGACGTAAGACCTGTACTGAAAAGGCTGTTGAAGGCATTCGGTCCGTCTCGGCTGATGTACGGTGGCGGATACTCCGCCGATGCTACGGGTGCCTCCTATCGCGCCGTGCGCGTGCGACTGCTGGAGTCGTTGAGCGAACTCCGCTCGGAGGAGCAGCACCAGATTCTCGGCGGCAACGCCCAGAAGCTGTTTCGGTTGGGATAAGTTTGGCGCGCCATTCGCATGTCCTTTGGTTTTCAAGACCGAAGGATTCTGCTGTATGGAACTGGCCCGCCTAATCGATGAGCTCTCGCGACCAAGCGCGTATCCATTCGCCGTCGAGCACGTCGAAGTGCGGCAGACACACATTTCAGTCGTTTTTCTGGCTGGTGAGCGCGTGTTCAAGGTCAAGAAGCCCGTGGCTTTTGGCTTTCTCGATTTCACCACACTGGCTCAACGACGACACTATTGTGACGAAGAAGTGCGGCTGAATCGCCGGCTGGCGCCGCACGTTTACCTTGGCGTCGTTCCAGTTACTCAATCAGGCTCAGGCTGCCGCTTCGGCGGCGACGGCGAACCGCTGGATTGGGCAGTCGAGATGATCCGCCTTCCCGATCATGCCACACTCGAACAGCATTTGCATCGAGGCGAACTTGGCCCGGAGCAGCTGGTACGGATTGCCGCGCGTATTGCGGATTTCCATCGAAACGCCGAGTCAGGGCCAGCCGTTTCGGCTTATGGACGATTTGAGGTTGTCGCGGGCAATGCACGTGAGAATTTCGCCCAGACGCAATCACAAGTCAATTCAACCGTATCGGCTGAGGTATTCGACCGGCTGCGAAGATACACCGATCATCATTTGGATCTCTTGAAGCCGCTCATCCAGTCTCGCGCGGATCGCCATGTTCCGCGAGACACGCATGGCGACTTGCATTTGGATCATGTTTACCTGCTTCCAGATGCCGTTCCGCCGTCAGACGTCACGATTATCGACTGTATCGAATTCACGGTGCGATTCCGTTACGCCGATCCTGTGGCGGATATGGCATTTCTGGCGATGGATCTGAAAGACCATGGCCGATTCGATCTCGCACGTGATTTTGCCGACGCGTATTTTCAATTAGCACAGGATGACGAAGGGCGAGCGCTCCTGCCTTTCTATTTGGCATATCGCTCGATCGTGCGCGCCAAAGTCGAAGGATTCAAACTGGCAGAGTCGGAGATCCCATCCGATGTTCGTATCCGGGCGATGCAGCGCGCTCGCGGTCATTGGCTCTTGGCGCTGGGAGAATTGAGTCCTCCGAACGAACGCCCGGCAGTGCTGCTCATCGGCGGGCTGCCTGGCAGCGGCAAATCCACCTTAGCCAAACACCTGTCTGAGCAATACGGATTTGCGGTCATACGCTCAGACGTTGTTCGTAAGGACATTGCGGGCATTCCAACTTTGCGGCGGGCCGCCGCCGACTTTCGCACGGGATTGTATTCGACGGAGATGACCGAACGCACCTATGCCGAATGCCGGCGAAGGATGGAGCGATCGCTTTGGGAAGGCCGGCGCGTGATAGTCGATGCGAGCTTCTTGCGGGAGTCCTGGCGGAGAGAATTCCTGGATGCTGCCGCGACATGGGGTGTTCCAGGCCGGTTCGTTCATTGCGTAGCCGACCCACCGACTATTCGTCAACGATTGCAAAATCGTCGAAATGACGTATCTGACGCCGATTGGACGATCTATCAGCAAGCGGCGCTACAGTGGGAGCTGCCAGCAGCAGATACGGCCGGCGCGTCGTTTGTGTTCAAATCGGATGCGGATGGTGAGCATGAGTTTTACCGATTGAACAAATGGATGAGCGACACGCTGGACATCGTTTGACGAAATCGAATGTGCGAATCGAGTTGCGAAGTGTGACAAAGACGCCCACTCTTGTTTTCCGCTTTCGATTAGCCATTCTTTCGCATGTTGTTCAGCGCCCAAAAAGCCCGCAAACCTTTCGCAAACTACTGGTTCCGTGAAGCGGCATTGCCGACAAGCACTTTCTGTGACGCGCTGGCAACTTCGGCATCGTGTTTGCTTAGACGATAAGGCACATGGCTAATGTGGGTAGTTTTTGAGACGGGAGGATGTCATGAAAACACTTCTACCGTGGACTCGGCGGAACGAAAATCCTTGGGAGCTCTTCCGCCATGAAATGGATTCCATGTTCAATCGCTTCTTCGGAAACGGGGCCGAAGCGCAAGCGATGAACGCATGGTCTCCCAAGGTTGACGTCGAGGAGACTGACAAGGAGATGCTGGTGAAAGCCGATCTCCCCGGCGTGGATCCGAAGAACGTGGAGGTATCGCTGTCGCATGACGTGCTGACACTGCGAGGCGAACGAAAGGACGAGAAGGAAGAAAAGGGCAAACAGTTCCATCGGATGGAGCGGTTCGTCGGTACTTTCTTCCGTGAGATTCCGCTGCCTGCGGGCGCGGATGCCGACAGAATCACTGCCGAGGCCAACAAAGGCGTCGTCACGATTCGTATCCCAAAGAAGCCGGGCGACGTGACGAAGAAGATCGCCGTGCAAGCCAAAGAGTGACGGTTGGTTGGCAGTCCCGGGATTCAGCCTCTCACCCCCTGGCTGGGTCCCGGGCTTCCTTGTTTTTCGTCGGCTGCAACGTCCTAATAATCAACATGTCCGAGGCGACTGTCCTTGTCGATCTGAAGCTTACCGAACATCGAGGTCAGTCATGTTTCGTTCCATATTAGTGCCGATCGATGGATCTCCGTTTAGCGAGCAAGCGTTGCCATGGGCCGTTGCCGTCGGCAAACGCACGGGCGCGATATTGCGGTTGATGTATGTTTATCCGCCGTCAACTGAGGTGCTGCTCGAATCGTCGCCGTTCTACGACGAAGACATGATGTTCAAAGTCCGCACGAAGCAGCGGGCCTATTTGGATGGTATCACGAAAAAGCTGAGTGAAACGGTTAAAGTGGAACAGCTGATTGAAGAAGGCGAAATCGCTGAGACCATCAAGAATCGTGCAGTTCATGGCGGAAGCGACCTGGTCGTGATGGCCACACATGCACGCGGCGCCGTTGGCCGGTTCTTTTTGGGCAGCGTCGCCGACGAGTTGGTGCGAACATTGCCGATGCCGTTGCTGTTGGTGCACCCACGGGAAATCGCGCCAGGAATTTCCGACGAGGTGTCGTTGCGGCGTATCCTGGTTCCACTGGATGGTTCGCCGTTCGCCGAACAGATTCTGATGCCGGCACAGTCGCTGGCTGAAAGCACTGGCGCCGAGTTGACGTTGATGCGGGTCGTGCAACCGATTCCCGCAACGGAAGTCGTCCCGATTGAACTGGGCGCACAGCCGATGTACGTGGACCTCACACAGCGCCTTGGTGAAGCACAGCAAAACGTCCTCAATCAGGCACGCAAGTATGTCGAAGATGTCTCTGCACGCCTAAAGCCGCACGTCAAAGGCGTGCATGTCCACGTGGTTGAAAATCATCCGGCAGACGAAATCCTGTTACATGCGACCCCCGAGCGCACGGACCTGGTAGCGATTGCCACGCACGGTCGCCGCGGGTTGGCCCGGCTCATACTCGGCAGCGTCGCTGACAAGGTGATCCGTGGCTCGCGCGTGCCCGTGCTTGTATTGCGGCCCAAGCCGGCTTAACCGGCTAACCCTTGAAATCAGCGGCAAACGCTTTCGCACCGAGATCCGCACCAGTGGCGAACTTCGTCAGGCCTCGCCAATCCAGCGTTCGCCCCGGCTCAAAGACATTCTTTTTCATGAACGCCCCAACACGCTTGTCGCCCGTGTAAATGACATCGGCCGGGGCGGCGCTCGGGTGCAGTTCCTTGCACAGTGCATGATGGACCTGCGAGGCGAACAACTGCCCCATCATGTAGTTGTGGTAGTACACAGGCGCGCTGACGACGTGAATCTTGCTGGCGTAATCGGGCGCATTTCGACCGGCCGGCCGCTTCAGGCCCTGATACTTCTCGACCAAATCCCACCACAGCTTGTTGAGATTCTGACTCGGATTCTCGTACATCGCCTTTTCGAATCGCAACATCACCTGGCACCAACGTGAGAAAATCAAAAGCTGATTGCGCTGCACTTTACGGGCTGTCTCATCGAACGCTTTGGAATCGGCTACTTTCATGCCCATCGATTCGAGCCATGCTCGCTGCTTCGAGCCGCGTTCGAATTGCATGGCTACGCCCTCGGTCGTGAGAATATGTGCCTCTCCGCGAAGCACGTACGGCACGCTCTGGGGGATATTCTTGCTGCTGTAGACGGCGTGGCCGAGTTCATGGAGCATCGTGCCCATCCAGTACTCGTTATTGACGATGTTCGCCAATACGCGAACGTCGCCCTCGCGGTCGATATCGGTGCAGAAGGCATGCGGGCTCTTGCCCTTTTTCTCGTACAAGTCGCTGCGGGCGATCACGTCTTCGATCGGCAGGTCCATGCCGGCGTAATAGTCGCGGCAAATTTTGAGCAAGTCGGCCTTCTGGAACGGCTCGTCGAGGTTTGCGGCAAACACCGCCGGCGATTCCTGGAAAAACGGATCGTGATAGTGCCAGGGCATCAGGTCCCCGGCCTTGACGCCATATTGGACCGCGAGAATTCCGTCGATCTCTTCCTTCGCCGCCTCAAACGGCTTCCGTGTCAGCTCATCAAGTTCGTCGAAGAGCTTGATGAGGTCGTCGCCGTTCTGCTCGTTCAAGAAGAGCTGCATGGCATGAAAGTTTTTGAACTCAAGCGCCTGTGCTGCGGCATTGCGATGCGAGACGAGTTGAGCCAGATCCATCTCGACGGCGGCGCCGACGCCTTTGGACGCTTCCCACACCGCTTTGCGGCGAGCACTGTCTTTAGACTCTTTGAGTACTTTCCGCACTTCGCTGTCGGTCATCTCCTTGCCATCGACCTTGGCGCGATAGACGTTAAACGTCTTTTCGACCGCGTTGGCCTTGGCGACGATCGCCTTGAGCAAGTCGGGATCGACCTGTTTTTCAAGGTATGCCAGGTAAAGAACGTCGATGGACCTGGCGATCGTCTTGTCTGCGATGCCGCCGTTCTTCGACGCTTCCTTCAATTGCTTTAACTCGCGGAATGCCGCGCGATCGGACAATGTGGCGTCGATGGCGTTCTGAGCTTGTTCCTTCTTCGCGAAGTCTTCGTCCTTGCCTGAAACATTGGCGTCCCACCAGGCAATGCCGGCGCGTCGATCGAGCGGCTTGAACTTGGTCTCGTGAGCGGCGATGAATTTCTTAGCCCGCTCGGCGGCGCCCTCATCCGCATTCATGGTTGATTCCTTCAAGGCGATGGCAGAGACAGCGCCGGCGGCGGCGGCGACGAATGTGCGACGATTCATGTGCGAGGGCTCCGAAGGGACTGGACGAAATCATAGTCATTATGGACAGCCTATGACGCAACGCTGCAGTCGTGGAGGATGCCTGGCGCTTGGATCACCGTCAAAGCGCTTTCCGCGTGAACCGCGTCACTTCCTCGCATGCACGCAGACGACAACATTGCCGCCGCCGGGGCAACCTTGCGCCGCTCGCGTGCGGGCTTCGTCTTCGGTCTTGCCCCATCCCCAGCCCGTGCTGTTGTTGCTGCCTTTCGCAATCGCCATCCAGGCGTTCTTGCACCAGGTGACGGCTCGAGCGTCGGAAGCTCCGCATTTTTCGATGGCCAACTGCTCGGCCCGCTCGCGCGAAGCACAGTTGAATGCATAGCCATATTTCTTGGTCGCCGATGAAAATGCGACGGCGGCAAACTTGTCGCCGGCGCTCGAGTTCGTCGGCAGGAACGACCCGCCCAGCCCATTGCCGGCAAATGACTGTACTGGTGCTGCAGAAAGTACGACGAGAGTGCACATCATGCGAAATCGTGCGCCGGTCATGACCGTTCTCCCGCATCAAGAGTGTGTTTCACCCGATACGGATCAGTGGTCGAATTGTGACAGACGCTTGCTAAATTCGGACGAATAACTTCTGTCGGTACAACCACCACGACAGAAGCCAAAACACAAGCAGTACAAGGCAGGCTTCCACAATCGGCGCGTAACTGCCGGGCCACAGTGTGCGTGACCCGGGTATCAGCAGGTAATTGACTAGTTGCTGGCACTCGTCGGCGACTCGCTCAAACAGGAGGCGGCCGAAATGGATGCGAAGCTGCTCTGCCGTCCACTTGTGCAGCAACTGGCCCATCATGTATACGAGAATGGAATTGGCGCCCAGGACACATAATGGATATGTCCAACGTTTCAAGCCGATGACATCGACGACCAGGTAAAACAGCGCGAGGATCGCCAGCACATACCCGCCGCTGAACAACGTCCAGGACGGCGTCCAGATTCGTTTCACGACCGGACAGATCGTGTAACCGGCGGTGATTCCGAGTCCCAGGCAGAGTGCTGCCGCCCCAAGCAGCCGCAACACCTTCTGTCCTCGCGACCGGTCGCTGCGCAACAGTTCGCCCGACATAAGGCCGAAGATCATCGTGACAGCCGAGGGGATGAAGTTCAACGTGGCGTAACCCCCGCGGTTTGGCTGCAGCGGCTTTTCGCGAGGCAGCCAGTCGAGCAAGATCATGTCCATCTGAGCTGCGAAATTCGTGTGAATTTGAAAATGATCGGCGATGCGCAGGGCGCCGGGCACGTTATGCACGAGGAAACATAGCCAGTACACAACGAGAATCAGCACGCAGACAGCAATCTGCACCGCTGTGCGTTTGCCCCACAAGAAGAACACCAGCATGTAGCCCAGCCCGATCTGCGCGAGCACATTGACGAACACCCAGTCGGTCTGTTTGCTCCATGCGGATGCCAGGAAGACTCCCAAAGCGATGAGCACCAAGGAGCGAACCAATGCATGCAGGAGCAGCCGCCAGTATGGATCGCCGCGCTCGCTACGCTTCCCGTACGAAAAGGGCAAAGCAACGCCGACCATGAACATGAACGACGGTTGAATCAGGTCCCAATAGGAGACGCCGGCGACCCACTTTTGACTGATCCAAACGGGGTGGTCGAAGTGAAACTCGATGTATCGCCAGGCGCTGCTGTCGGGAAATTGCTTTGCGGTGTTGGCGAGTCCGAACCCGGCGGCGGCCAAGGTCAACATGATCAAGCCGCGGTACGCGTCCAGCGACGCAAGTCGCTCCTCGGGCTTCGCCATGTGCTAATCCTCGCTGCGGATCGCGTAAAACGAAGCCTCTCGCTCTTGCATCTTGTTCGTACCGGCAATCGCCTTGCCGTCGCCCGTGAACATCAACCCGTCGAACGACTGAACGGTTTGCGGGAACTGTACTGTGAACAGGATGCGGTGGTTGGGCTTGGCAATCGATCCACGGACTTCATACTCCCTGCCGTCGCGATCCGAAATCAATGTGCCGGTTACGTCATTGTCGGCATTCACCTTGAGACGAAGGACGCCCGAGCGCCGGCCGTCGTCGTACAGTTTGTAGGCGCCGTTAAAGTACGTCGGCTCGAATTTCGCGCCAATTGCGAACTTCTCGGACTTGGGGGGCATCGCTTCCGGAATCGGCTTGGTCAACAGGTACATCTTGGCGTTGCCGACCGGCATTGCCACGACTTGTCGCGGCGATTTCTCCACAGCGCGAATATCGCCGCCGATCTTCTCCGGCACGACCTGACCCAAGTCCAGGTGAAAGTGAAAACCGGCAAAAAGGCTAATGCCTTTGCCCTCGGCCTGTATGGCGCGTTCGCTCGCCTCGCGATAGGTCTGGTATCGTTCGATGCGTACGATAGGCACGACCTGTGCATCGCCGCCGTTGGTCGGAGCTATCTTGTGCCGGGCAGCGATCATCAGCAGCTTGCACCAGCGCTTGTCGTTCGTGTAGACGACGACCATCGCGCCTTTGACGCCCGGCAGTACGCTGTCGTTCTGTGCAATCATTTCGGCCGTCAACTCGGTGATCGCTGTCGCGCCCTTGGCCTCCGGCGCCGACGCAAGCACCTGGTTCGTGTAATGGTCGAACGAATCGGCGCGGGCAATTCCGCTCCAGACTGATGCAATCGTAGTCACACAGAAGAATATTCGAGTGAATTTCATTGGAATCCTCCTGGATCGTTCCGCAGCAACCAACTAGTCCGTGTCACGAACGTACCACATGTCGTCCGAACGGAACAGGTCGGCAAGCGTCGAATCCGAGCGCGCCCTTGTGGTCTGCGGTGCGATCAGTTCCTCGAAGCTCGGTGCGGTAGCGCAACGAAATACGCCAAAACATTCGGGGAATTCGGGCCCGCTGAGCGAAGCCAGCAATTGTGCGAGAAGGGGGTGTTTCGCTCGTTCATCGTGTACGAGCGCGTCATTGGGCTGTTGCCCATTCGACTCGACGATCTCAACGTCCAGCCCGCGCAAGCGCAAGCTGCGGTGCCGGTCCTTGCCGAAAACGAGAGGCCGGCCATGCTCGAGGAGGAGCACGGCATCGGCCTTGGTGCTGCGATCCGTGGCATAATCGAAGACTCCGTCGTTGAAGATCTTGCAATTCTGAAGAATTTCGACGAATGCGCTGCCGCGATGCTCCGCTGCGCGCTGCAGCACGGTTTCGAGGTGTGCTCCGTCGGTGTCGATCGTTCGTGCGACGAATGTCGCTCCTGCCGCCAGCGCGAATGGCGCCGGTCGCAAAGGCGTTTCGAATGAGCCATAGGGGCTGGAACGCGACAGGGTGCCGAGCCGAGTCGTCGGCGAAAACTGTCCCTTGCTAAGTCCCGCAGTTTCATTGTTGAACAACAAAATCTTCAGGTCCACATTTCGCCGGAGCGCATGCGTCAGGTGATGTACGCCGGCGCCCAAGCCGTCGCTGTCGCCGGTGATTACCCAGACCGAGAGATCGGGCCTCGCGACTTTGAGCCCTGTGGCGATGGCCGGCGCCTTGCCGCTGATCGTGTGGAAACCGTAAGTCTGAAGATAATATGGCAGCCGGCTGGCACAACCGATTCCTGAAACGAACACGATCTGTTCGCGTGGGATGCCGAGGCTGGCGAGCACTTTCTTGAGGACGGCAAGTATCGCGAAGTCGCCGCAAGCCGGGCACCAGCGCACTTCCTGGTCGCTGGTGAGGTCTTTCGTGGTTAATGTCGGAATCGGCGTGCTCATGCCCCGTTCCTACTTTCCTTTTCGCTGCCACGTCACCTGAAACAGACCGGTGTTGTCGAATGTCCCGAATTGAGTAGGCCGTGCGCCGTCGGTCGATTGCACTCGGCACACAATCAGTTTGTCGCCCTCGATTTTGTAAATGCCCTTGCCGATATTTGGAGCGTCGGTCCCATTGGGAAAAGCCATGTCGATGTGCTTCGGGCTTGTCGTTGGATCGAGTGTGATCGTGATTTCGTGCTTCTTATCCTTGACCGAGACGATGTATTTGTCCCCTTTGATCGTCAGCGTCGTGCCTTGAATTTTCTCCTCGGGAACCGGCTTGCCCTCGACTTCGAGGCCGACCATGACCCACTCGCCTTGTAATGCATCCAGGTCTTTCTTCGCCTCATCGGCGACGGAAGTCGCGCAAATGGCAAGGATGAACGCAAACACGATCAATCGTCGTGGCATCAGACTTTCTCCTTGTTCATCCATTCGGAAGTTACCCCCGGCGGCGGATCGGCGTCGGTTGGTCGTCGCCGTCGTCGGTCCATTGCCGGCCGTCTTCGTGAATCGATTTTGGCAGCGAGACCTTCGGCACATCGTAGCCGATCTCGCGGCAACGGTCCGCTCGCAGTTTCGGGGAGTTGACGCCGAACTGCTTGTCGCGATCGGCGAGCACCTTTTTGTCGATCTGGCCGTCGCCTGTCAAAGACCACATGAGCAATGGCTCGCCCATCGGCACGGGTTCGGACGGATCGGGCCAGGTATGCCAGGTCTTGCCCCACGTTGTCAGCAGGGCCTTCATAAACTTCATTTCGTCGTCGGGTTTCATGCCGGGCGCGGATGAGTCCGCCGGCCAGTACTTCGTAGGTGTGCACGTGCCAGTACTTCTTTTCACGGCGAGGCAGCCTGCGGTACATTTCGTCGGAGATGATGTACTCGACCCCCAGGAGTTTCGCGTTCTTCTCGCAGGAATCGAACAGAAGGCATTGATGCATCGAGTCGCCCAAAGGTGCACAGAAGTGCTGGGCGATCAGTTGAAACTTCGGGTTTTCCTTGGCGATGTGGATGCCGCAAAAGTGAGCGTGCATCCCTTTGACCGGCGCCAGGAAGTCCTTGCCGTTGCCGGCGTCTTTCGCGTCATGGTCGGCTCGAAGCGCCGAACCGCTGACGGCGGCAAAACCCATCGCGCTCAAAGCGCCGATCACGTCACGTCGATCCATGGTGAATTCCCCGGAGAGTTGAGTAACCCCACACTGACGATCTCTCAACACACACTACGCATCGGAACAAATACGTTCGCCGACCATAACATCAATGGCGTTTCGACCGAAAATCTTTCAGACAGCGACTGCGGCCGCTTGCTGTTTTCACCGTTCCTTTGCTTCCTACAATCTACATACCGCCAACCTCTCTCGGGCGGTCCTTTCTCGGAGTGCGGATATGGCGTTGACGGCGCAGGAGCTGGAAAAGCAAAAACAACAGGTCGAAGAAATGCTCGCTGGGCCGGATACGCTCGGCTTCGCCAAGACGCTGTTCTTCGGCCGGTTCAAGAGCGAATTGCTCTTTCCATACCCATCGATGACCGGCGAGCAACTGAAAGCCGCCGGCGATGCGGTTGCCTCCGTCAAAGAATTCTGCGCCAAACACATCGACGCCAATTGGATCGACCGGAACGCGGAAATTCCGACGTCGGTCGCTCACGGTCTTGGCGACATCGGCGTCATGGGCATGACCGCTCCGATCGATGTCGGCGGCCGCGGCTTCACCCAACAACAGTATGTCAAAGTGATGGAGGTGATCGGCGGGCATTGCGCCTCGACCGCCGTTTTCGTGAATGCGCATCACAGCATCGGCATTCGTGCGTTGCTTTTGTTCGGCACGCCGGAGCAGCAGAAACAGTGGCTGCCTGACCTCGTCACCGGCCGCAAGATCGCCGCCTTCGCCTTGACCGAAGAAAATGCCGGCTCCGACGCCGCCAACGTCCAGACCATGGCCACGCCGACGCCCGACGGCAAGGCGTACATTCTCAACGGCACAAAGCGCTACATCACTTCCGGCGGCATCGCCGACGTCCTCACCGTCATGGCCCGCACGCCCGTGCCCGGTTCCGACGACACCAAGGTCACCGCCTTCATCGTCACCCCTGACATGCCCGGCTTCAGCGTCACCGAAAAACGCATGGAAAAGGTCGGCATCCGCGGCACCGCGACCGGCAAACTCGCCTTCAACGACATGCGCGTCCCGGTTGAAAACGTCCTCGGCAAGGTCGGCAAAGGCTTGCGCATCGCCCTGACCGTACTCGATTTCGGCCGCACCACATTCGGCGCCAGTTGCACCGGCGTCGCCAAGTTCTGCCTGAATGGCGCGATCGCGCACGCCAACCGCCGCGTCCAGTTCAAACAGACTCTCGGCGAATTCGAACTGGTCAAAAAGAAGATCGCCTTCATGGCGGCTCATGCATTCGCGTTCGAGGCCGCGACGACGCAATGTGCCGCGTTCATCGACTCCGGCCACGAAGACTTTATGCTCGAAACCGCGATGCTCAAGATCTGGAGCACCGAGCACCTGTGGACCATCGTCAACGACACGATTCAAATCTACGGCGGCCAGGCCTTCTTCTGCGACGAACCGTACGAACGCATCATGCGCGACGCCCGCCTCAACACTATCGGCGAAGGCGCCAACGACGTGCTCAAGGCGTTCGTCGCAGTCGTCGGCTCCAAGGCCGTCGGCGAAGGCTTCCTTGATATTATCAACGCATTCAGGACGCCGTTCAGCAACTTTTCGAAATTGATGAAGTTCGGCCAGGAGCAAGTCAGCGCCCGGCTCTCGACGCCGAGCGTCCCGGTGCGAAGCGAAGCACTACAGGCCGACGCACGAAATCTCGGCAGGCTGGTGCAGCAGTTCGGCCTTTCCGTGCAATGGGTGCTTCGCCAGTGCGCCAAAATCGAGGTGTTTCTGACTAGCCAGTACCTGCACGAGCGCATCTCCGATATGGCCTGCGACATTTACTTTGCCGCATGCACGCTGAGCCGGCTCGACTCGATGCTGCAGCAGAAGAGCGGCATGCCGCCGCAGTGGAACCGCGACATCGTCGCCGGGCAGCACTTCCTGAAGATCGCGTTTCGCCGCTTCAAGCAAAACATGACGGCACTGACGGAACACGACGACGCCTCGACGACTCAGACGGCCAACCAGTGGCTGGCAGGGAAATGAATCACAAGTCACAATCAACTAACCTTCCGTCGTCCATTTATCGTCCCATGCGTCCTGCACCGAGGTGCGGTCTTTCTGGTACACTTTGCGGCCGAACTTGAAGAACACGGCCGGGGTGACGATCTGGTCCAACAGCGTCGAGTCGAGCAGGCCGCCGATGACGACGATCGCCAACGGATGCAGAATCTCCTTGCCGGTCTGTCCGCCGCCCAGCGCCAACGGCACCAGGCCGATGATGGCGACGAACGCGGTCATGAGCACCGGCGCTAATCGCTCCAGGCAGCCGCGAATGATCATCGCTTCGTTGAACTGTTCGCCTTCGTGCTTCATCAGATGGATGTAGTGCGAGATCATCATGATGCCGTTGCGGCTCACGATGCCGATCAGAGTGATGAAGCCGACCCAATGCGCAATGGACAGCGTCGTCGCCGAGGCCCAGATTCTCGGCCACTGCCACCACGGAGCGGCCCGCAGCGTGTCCCAATCGGGCCGATTGACGAGTAGTAGCGCCACGACGGATCCCAACGCCGCCAGCGGGATGTTAACGACGAGCACCTGCACGGCTGCGCGCCAGGAACTGAGGCATTTGGTCAGCAGGAAAAATACGCCGACCACAGCGACGATGCCGAGCAGGCCCAAACGCCAGGCGGCCTGTTGCTGAGCCTGGAACTGCCCGCCGTACTCGATGCGATAGCCCGGCTTCGACTGCAAGGTCGCCTCGATTGGCTGAAGTTCGCGCTGGATGTCGGCGACGACGCTGCCCAAATCGCGACCCTGCACGTTGCACGACACGGCAATGCGTAGTTGCACTCCTTCGTGGTTGAGCGTGTTTGGGCCGGTGGAATTCGGCGGTACTTCGACCACCTGACTCAACGGCACCTTGCGTCCTGACGGCGTTTCGAGAATCGTTTTACCGATGATCGCCGGATCATTCCGTGACGACTCGTCATACCAGACGACCAGCTGATAGAACTGATCGCGGTCCAGCACGGTGGAAACGACGCGCCCTTTGTAGGCCGTTTCGAGCAGCTTCGCTACGTCGCCGGGCGTCATGCCGTACCGAGCGGCCTCAGCGCGTTTGATGCGCAAGCGCAACTGCGGAATCTCGACTTGCGGCTCCATCTGCAGATCGACGACGCCTTTGACGCGGCTCATCGCGGTCTGCACGTCGTGCGCGATCTCACGGACCTCCTGCACGTCCGGACCAAAGACTTTGACCGCCACTTGCGCTCGGACGCCGGACATGACATGATCGAGTCGATGCGAGATCGGCTGGCCAACGTTCGTATTGACACTCGATAGTCGCCCCAGCCGTTCGCGAATGTCGGTGACGACATCGCCCTGCGGCCGGCCCATGCGTTCGACGCCGAAACGATGCAGGCCGGGAATCGCCCGCATCACCGTGTTGCCGATGCCGGGTTTCGACACTTCGTGCGGCTGCAAGCGCACGTCGAATTCGGAGTTGTTGACGCCCTCGGCATGTTCGTCGAGTTCGGCCCGGCCGGTTCGCCGCGACACGGCCAATACCTCCGGCACCTCCAGCAGCAGCGATTCGGCGCGAGTGGCGATCCGCGTGCTTTCCGTGAGGCTGGTGCCGGGTGCTGTCTGAATGTTGATCGTCAGCGTGCCTTCCTGAAACGGCGGCAGGAACTCCGACCCCATCCAGACTACGACCAACTTTGAACCGACTGCCAAGAGAAGCGTGACTATCAGAATCGGCCAGGGATGCTTGAGTGCGAAACGCAGCACACGTTCATCGACGCGCTTCAGCAAACGCAAAAGCAGCGGATCGCCGCGCCGCTCCATAAATCGAGCATTCGGCAAGAGGTACGACGAGAGCACCGGCGTCACCGTCAGCGAGACCGCCAGCGACGCCAACAACGAGGTCAGATACGCGAGGCCGAGTGGGGCGAACATCCGGCCTTCGAGCCCGGACATGGCAAAAAGCGGCAGCACTACCAGGCACACGATCAAAGTCGCATAGACAATCGAGCCGCGGATCTCCGCAGACGCGGCGAATACGATCTTGAGCACCGGCTCCGGCACGTCGCGGCTGCGGTTCTCCTTCAACCTGCGGTAAATGTTTTCGACATCGACAATGGCGTCATCAACCAGTTCGCCGACGGCCACGGCGATGCCGCCGAGCGTCATCGTGTTGATCGTGATGCCGAACGCCCGGAACACCAGAATCGTGGCGAAGATCGAGAGAGGAATCGCCGACAGCGTGATGAAGCTGGTGCGAAAGTTCCAGAGAAAGACAAACAACACGACAAAGACCCAGATAGTGCCGTCGCGAATTGCCTCGATGACGTTGTCGATTGCCGATTGAATGAACTCCGCCTGGCGAAAGATGCGCTTCTCGATGCGCACATGTTGCGGCACTTCCCGCTTGAGTTCTTCGAGAGCGCGATCGAGTCGAGGATCGAGCTCGAGGGTGTTGGCGCCGGGCTGCTTTTGAATGGTCAAGAGCACGGCCGGGCCGCCGGAAAGGCTCGCTCCATCTTTGAGCCGTACGCTGCCGTCGCCCCGTCGCACAGGGCCGGCATGGCGCACGTCGGCAACGTCGCGAATCCGCACGGCGCGCACGTCGCGCCAGACGACAGGAGTTTCGGCGATTTCGTCGAGCGTCAAACTCTGGCCGCTGATGCGGATGATCGCTTCGCGGACATTGCGCTCCTGGATGCCGCCGCCGGCGATCACATTGGCCTTTTCGGCGGCTTCGACCAGTTGTTGCAGCGACACGCGTTGGGCGGCGAGCCGCTCGGGCGATGTGATGATTTGATACTGCTTCAAGACTCCGCCCATCACCGTGACCTGCGAAACGCCTTCGATCGCCAGCAGGCGGTTGCGCATCGTGAATTCGGCTAGCGTTCGAATCTCCATCGCGGCGGCAGCTGCTTCCTCGGGAGTCTTGGTTTCGTTTGCCGACCACACGCCGACCAGCATGATTTCGCCCATAATCGACGAAATGGGAGCCAGCAGTGGATTCGCGTCGGCAGGGAGCCGGCTTCGCGCCAGTTGCAGCTTCTCGGTGACAATCTGGCGGTCACGATAGATGTCCGTGTCCCAGTCAAATTCAACCCAGACTACCGATAGGCCAATGGCGGAAGCCGAGCGAACGCGCTGCACGCCGGTCGCGCCGTTGAGCAGCGATTCAATCGGCCGGGTGACCAGTGCTTCGACTTCCTCCGGGGCAAGCCCCGGTGCTTCGGTCATGACGGTGACGGTCGGTCGATTGAGGTCGGGGAAGACATCGACAGGAGTATGCCGCAACTGCCAGATGCCGAGCGCGACGACGAGCGTGGCCGCGAAAAGTACGAGCCCGCGATTCTTCAGCGAGAACCCGATGACCTGATTGAACATGTTGCAATCTCAACGTACGGCAGCGTGCGCTGTCTGCAGTGCGGCGGCGCCGCGAACCGCGATCCGCTCGCCGGTGCGCAACCCGCTTCGGATTTCGAGCCATCGATCATCGTGGCGGCCGGTCGAAATCTCGCGCCGCGTAAACGTACCGTCGGCATTGGCGATGAAGACGTATTCCAACAGCCCGTTGCGAACGACGGCTTCGATTGGCACGGCCAGGACCGCTTCCGGCTTTGAGAGCGTCAACGTCACTCGAGCCAACTGCCCGTGCCGCAGCACGTACGGCGGCGCTTGCGTGAATTCCAACCAGGTTGACGACGACAAACTGTCGGCACTGACGATGCGACTGTTGCGTTGGACTCGCGCTGTCCAAACAGGCGTCGGATCGGCAATCAGGCGCACGCGCGCTTCTTGCAAGTGGCGAACGTGAGAGTGAGCGAGTTCCGGCACGTGCACTTTCAGCCACGACGACGAGGAATTGTGAATTTCGAAAAGCGGTTCGTCGGCGCGAATGGATTGGCCCAGTACTTTGTCGAAGTGCGCGACTGTGCCGTCGATCGGCGCTTTGACGGGATAGGTCGGCCAGACTTGTTGCGTGTTCAAAAGCCGGTCGATCTGTTTGCCGTCGAAGCCTGCAGCAAGCAGGCGATTCTGTACATTGTCGCGGCGGTTTCTTGCGGCGTTGTACGAGCTTTGCAAGTCCAACAGCCTGCGTTTGGGAATTGCAGCGCCAGCTGCCTTCGCTCGTTGCAATTGCTGATCGATCAAGTCCAGTTCCAGATGCTCACGAAGCAAATCGAGCTGCAGGTTTTGCATTTCGAGGCTGAGGATATCGGCGAGGACCGTGCCTGCCGTCACTTTCTGGCCGCGATCAACATGAATTGCCTGAAGCGTCCCTCCCATGGGCGCCGATGCCGCAGCGAGGTGCGTCGGAGGCAATTCAACGTTGCCCTCCAACTCCGCAATCTCTTCGATGACCTGCTCACTGACGACGGCTGTCTCCAGGCCGATCGATCGCTGCATCTCGGAGGAGAATCGCAGCGCTTTTGGCGGCAGGGATTGTGAGAGAATCTGGCTACCCCGTTCGAGCACGCGATCGCCTGGGAAGACGGCGCCAGCGGCACACTCCACAAGTTCAGGCGTTTGCCGGAGAACTTCGACGGACTGCCGACGGAATTGCGAATGCGTCGGAGTCTCGGCCTCTTCGACCCACACGTATCGGTCCACTCCGTCGTCGATCAGTGCGGTGGCGCCGAAAAGCACGGAGCCCTTGCGAGCCGGCAAAATTACTCGTGCCTGTCCCGTCATGCCCGGCAGAAACTGAGGAGCACTGTCCTTTGGGTTCTGTAGTTCCGCCCAGATAGCGTTCGAATGATTGGCAGGATCGAGGTAGAGCCCAAACATCTGCACTCGCGCTGCAATGGTCTGGGCCGGATATGCCGTCAGCCGTAACTCCACAGGCAGTTCGGCGGTCGCGTGTCGCAGATCGGCTTCGAGCACTTCGATTCGGGCCAGCACTTTGCTCAGATCGACCAGTTCAAACAGATGCTCGTTCGGCGCGACGATCTTGCCGACGGATAAGTCCGTGTGCACGATAGTGCCGTCGATGCTGCTGCGAATGGGCAGACCTGGAAGCCGGTCTTCCTTTCGGCCTGAAAGGAGGCGCGTCAACGTCGCCTGATCGAGGCCCATCGCGAACCAGTGGCTTCGCGCTTTGGCGAACGACTGGCGATTCTGGGCGTACCGGCTGGCGGCGTCGGCGATTGTCTGCTCAGAGACATTGCCGCCGTCTCTCGACAATTCTTGCAGCAACTGCTCGGAAAGCGTCACATCGTTGTGTGAGTTGAGAAGCTCCAGTTGCAGGTTCTCGAATTCTGCGCTTTGCACTTCGGCAAGCAGTGTGCCGGCCAACACCTGGTCGCCAGGTCGGACATGCAGTTGCACGATGCGGCCTGGCAAACGCGCACTGACGAAGACATGCCGCTGCCAAGGGCTAACCAAAGTCACCGGCGCGAGAATCCACTCGCCGACGGCGCCGGTCCGCACCGTGGCGCTTTGCAGGTCCAGCGCCGAACGAGATTCAGCAGTCACCGTGATCGTGCCGGTCTTGCGGTCGACGGAGATGCCGCGAGTCGGGAGCGGTTCGTGTCCTTCGTGTGCCCACAGCCAGGTGACGGCGATGGTGAACGCGATGGCTGCCGTTGCCCTTGCCCATGGAGCAAATCGCTGAGTGGGCCGCCGTTTCAGCGTCATGGTGAGGTCACTTTTTCTGATCTTTGCTTCGCGACTGCAGCTCCTTCAATGCCGCGAGGGTTCCTTCGGGGTCTTCTTCGGCTTGTCTCTGACAGCTTTTGCAACACACAAAAACTGTAGCGTCCTTTACCTTCACCTTGATCGGCGGTCCTTTGCCGCCGAGGCGCATCTGCGGCATCAGCGGGCAGTAATCCTGCGCTTCGACGAGTTTTTGATCCTCTGGGCTCAGTTTGGCGCGGTTAGCACGAAGCATCTCCGCGGGATCAACGGGTGTTACGGGACCCTGCGCGGTGTCGGAAGTGCAGCCGAACGACACAATCGCGACGATTAAGACGGCCGCTATTCGTAAATGGATTCTGGTCATTTCTTTCGGTACGCCTCCGGTGGTTGAATGGTCTCAGGCTTCTCTTTGGCGCGAATCAGAAACTCATCGACGCACGGCGGGCAGCAGAATTCGTACTTCTTGCCGCCGATGATCCACGGAAATTTCTCGTTCGCCTTGGTCTTCGAGATCGGGCACAACGTATCGCCGCTCTTGGGTTCCGCATCGTGCTCGGCCTTGAGGCCGTCGAATCTCTGCGAGGCGGTCTTCGAGCCGTTCGCTGCGATGTCGGCGCTGGTGTAAATGCCGCCGGGAGTGAGGTACAACTTCCGCTCCTCGGCGTCGGCGACTTTCCCAGGCATTTCGACGTGGCCCGAATCGCCTACCTGAAACGCAACGCGAAAGCGATCCGTTCCGACGCGGAAATTCGGAATCGATACATCGAGTTTTTTGCCGAGCAATTCCTTGGGCAACGCGGCGACGAACTGCGACGTCTTGCCTTCGGCGTCACCTGACTGTGGTTCCGGCCGCAACGGTATTGAAACGGGTTCGCGCATTCCCTCGGCTCGGGCGTATGCGACGACCGACTGGGCCGCAACCTCAATTACTTTTTCCTCGTCCTTGTCAAAGGTGAAGAACCGCAGATTTCCGTCCTTGTCGATCAGCGCTTCGCCATGATACTGGTGGGCGCCGAAAACAAACATCTTGCCGCCGTGCGCGCTCTTCAGATGCTCGTGCGCGTCGCCGGTGGCAGAACCGGGCACGGAAGCCACCGGCGCCGGCGCTTTGGGTGCATTTGCTTGTTGATTGCAGCCAACTGCGATCAAAGTAAGGCCCGCAAGCATCAATAAACCGAATGGGATCAAACGTTTCACGGGAGCCTCCGGGACGAAATCACAAGTGAAAGTCGGCGCATGACGCCGCTTCGTATGTTGAAAGCTGCGATCCAAATCGGAGTTGCAGACTCAAGAGTGGACTAACAGTTGAATCGTTGCTGCCGGCAAAGCAAGGCGCGCGCGCTCACGTCGAATTGATCGAGCGGCCGATCCAGATAAGGCACATCGGATGCTACGGCTTCAACGAAAATCGGCGCCAGGTAGAGAGCGATGGTGGCGCTGCATTTCTTGCCCACATTCGTTGCCGATTCTGCATCGTCATAGCGAATTGCCACACGTTCCTGTTCGTGCTTCTTGCACTGGCACGGCGGCAAATGTTCTCGCCCAGAATCATGAGATGGAAGTGTGCACACCGGCTTTTCGTCATGACAGCAACAGCACGGTTCAGCCTCAGGACTCGGCGATGCGTCCTGCGTCTTCGGTTCCGCGATGGCGCAGCAGCACCAGCCCGGTCCAATCAAGACCGTCAAGGCGAGCAGCGATCGCAGAATGTATGTCATCGCGTTCATTCTAGCCATATCAGTCAACTGAGTAAACGCCAGCTTCATTTCGCCGATTGCGTACGCATAGCGGCCAGGTCGCGCCAACGCAACTCGGAAGCGCTTCCCCGATTATCGAGAACAAACGTCAGTAGCTCCTTATTGAACCGCTTTTCATCCCATTGCGCTTGAAACGTATCGTAGTGCCAATGCACCAGCTTGCCGTCGTAGCCATCACCGTACTTCAGCCGCATCTCCCCGTCCTTGATTGAAACGACGACGTCGCCATACAGTTCGTCTCGATATGTGCCGGTATACTTCTCGAGTGCCAGCGACGGCTTGGTGTCGGCCTTGCGGTCCTTCTCCTGCTGCAGTTGCGCGAGCTTCTGGTTCGTTTCGAGCAGTTTCTGGTTCGACTGGAAGATGGCGCTCCAGTCCTTAGGATCAGGTCCCATAAACAGGTCGAAGATGCGATACGAAAGCGCCTCGGGCAAGTATTGTCCACCGCGATTGCTGAGAATGACCATGCCGAGTTTCAGCGAGGGCACAATCGCCATGGTGCAGCGCATGCCGTCGAGCGTGCCGCCGTGCTGCACGATCTTGCGGCCGCGATAATCTTTGACGATCCAGCCGAGGCCATAGGTGAAGAACTCCGCCTCCGGGTTCATGAGCCGCCAGCGCGCTCCTTCGGGTCCCATGCCGTCGGTGCGAATCACCATCTGCGGCGAGTGCATCTCGCGAATGGACGATGGCCGAAGCAGATACTTCTTTTCGAAATTGCCTCCGTTCAGGTGCAGCCGCAGCCATGCGGTCATCTCGGAAACACTGGAGTTGATCGAGCCGGCGGGCCCGGCATTGTCGCGATTGCGAAAAGCGATCGGCGTGACTTTGTCGTCGATTCTCTCATGTGGCTGAGCCACATTCGTCAATCGTGAAAGGTCGTTGACGCTCGTGCAGGATTCTTTCATGCCAAGCGGAACAAAAAACGTCTCACGGACATAATCATCCCAGGACTTGCCAGTCACAGCGGCGACGACCTGCCCGGCCGCGAGATACATGATGTTTTGATAGCCGAACTGGCTGCGGAAACTCGTTGACGGCTTCGCTGCCTGAATGCGGCGGAGCACGTCGTCGCGGCTGTTGTGCGTCTCGAACCACAGCAGGTCGTGGCGGGCCAGTCCGCTGCGATGACACAACAGATCGCGAATGGTGATCTCACGTGTCGCCAACGAGTCGTGCAATTGAAACTTCGGTAGGTGCTGAATGACCTTGTCGTCCCAACGCAGCTTCTGCTCCTCGACCAGTTTGGCGATAGCAGCAGCCGTGAACGACTTGGAACAGGACGCGATGGCGAAGAGCGACTTGGCGTCAACTTTTGCCGGTTCGCCCAGCTTTCGGACACCGAAGCCCTCGGCAAAGATCATGCGGTCGTCCTGCGCGATGGCAACCGCTAAGCCGGGCACATCCCAATCTTTCAGCGCTCGTTGCACGTACTTGTCAAAGCCCTGAAGGGGATCGTCAGCTGGCCTTGCGCTGGGTGCAAGAAAACCGGCGAACAGGGCGGCCAGGCAAAAGCCCCAGTTGCTACGAAGATGCATTGGAATCGCTCCAGTCCAGTTGGCGACGCAGTAGATGTAAAGAGACTTGCCTTCGAATGTCAAGAATATGCCGAAAACAGATCGATATTCACAGCGGGTCTCAGTCGGCGATCTGGAATTCCATCAACACTGCACGATGGTCTGACGGGTAAGGCGTTACGACGATGTCGGCATGTTCCTTGCTCTCACCGACGACGTGCGCAGAAACGATGCGATAACGCTTTCCGCCGGCATAGACAAAGTCGATGCGATCGTGCCGGTCTTTCGGGTCGGTGATCTTGGTGGTCGGCGTCCAGGTCAGGCCGCGGCGTTCGACCGGATTACTGTGGACGGCGCGAAAGGCGTCAACCAGCTTCACGTCGGCAAGCGCTTTTGATGTCGGCCATTCGACCTTGATCGGGCAATGTTTCGCAGTTGCAGCGGCATCGGTCCAATCCAAATGCGACGGTTCATTGAAATCGCCGGTGACGAACACCGGGCGGTCCTTCAAAAGGGCCGGCCGCACATCGCCGAGGAGTCGCTCAACCTGTCCGCCGCGAGCGGTACGAGCCGCTGCAATCGCCTCCGCCTCAGTCTTGAGAAACTTGCCGCCGAAGTACGGGATGTTCAGAAGTTGATACGGCTGATACGGCGCCGGCGCCAGATGGGCGTTGAACACATCGATTCGCTTTCCGGAAGGCAGTTCCACCGTCACGCCCCATTTGCGCTCGGTGTTGCCGACGATTTTGAACTTGCTGATGATCGCGGTGTAGCCGCCCTGGTCGAAGTAGTTCCAGCCCAGCAACTTGGCGATCTTGGCGGCGTTGTCGGGACGATTGGCTCCGGCAGCGGCCAACCCCGCCGTCTCTTGCAGTCCGACGACGTCGGCCTTGGAGGCTTTGATGACGGCAACGGTTTGCTCCAGCGGCTGCTTGCCGGCGTCGCCGCCGTGCCAGAGGTTGAACGACATCACTCGGATCGTCTCCGCAGAGGCGAAGCCGGCGGCGAACAACGACAATGCGAGTGCGATTGTATTGCGGACCATGGTGGCGAACATTGTATTGCCATGGATGTCTTCGACTTAAGCCTCTTGGATTACCTGGATCAATCTTAGAATCTAAACCAAGTTTGAGCGTTTTGAATTAGGCCAGGCGAAAGGCGTTTCAACCTGGGCGAATTGGCGGCTTTGCGTCGGCTCCGGGTGCTGCACGCATCGGGTTTTGAGGTCATTTTTCGGCCGGTCCCCTGTATTTGCATCGCGTCACTCCGTAAAATCAACAGTCCCGATTGTTCGAATCTGCTCGCCGTGCGGCGAGCCGAACGAAGGGTTGGCCTCTAACGTCTTGGTCTTTGCGCTGTTCTGGCGCGAAGGGTTAGGAATTCATCACACACTATGGTAAATCGCAATCTGCTACATCAGTTGGACGCTCCGCTCGACATCGAACACGAAATCAACACGGTCATCCCCCTCGACGCCAGCTGGCTCGAAGAAGAAAAACAAGCTTTTGAAGTCAATCGCATCGTGACCGGCCGCGTCATCGAAGTCCGCGGCGAAGACGTCATCATCGACGTCGGCTACAAGAGCGAAGGCATCATCAAACTGGAAGAATGGAAAGAAGAAGGCCTCGATACTCCGCCGCCCAAAGCCGGCGACGACATCCACGTCCTCTTGGAAGCAGTCGAAGACGAAAATGGCGTCATCAGCCTCAGCTATCGCAAAGCGAAACGCCAAAAAGAATGGGAAGCGATCCTCGAAAAGCACAAGGAAGGCGACGTCGTTTCCGGCGGCGTCATCCGCAAGATCAAGGGCGGGTTGCTCGTCAATATCGGCGTCAATGTCTTCCTGCCGGCCAGTCAGGTCGATATCCGCCGGCCGCCGGACATCGGCGATTACATCGGCAGAAATATCGACTGCATGATCTTGAAGATAGACGAAGCGCGGCGAAACATCGTCGTAAGCCGCCGCAAGCTCATTGAGACGCAGCGTGAAACGGCCAAGCGCCGCCTGCTCGGCGAGCTCGAGCCCGGTCAGATTCGCAAAGGCATCGTCAAGAACATCGCCGATTTCGGCGCGTTCGTCGATCTCGGCGGCATCGACGGTCTCTTGCACATCACCGACATGGGTTGGAACCGCGTCACCAATCCGCACGACGTGGTCAAGATCGATCAGGAACTCGAAGTTTACATCCTCTCCATCGACAAGGAGAAGGAGAAGATCGCGCTGAGCCTGAAGCACAAGACGCCGAGCCCGTGGGCGAAGGTCGAGGACAAGTACCCGATCGGCTCGAAGCATCAGGGCGAAGTCGTCAACATCATGAGCTACGGCGCCTTTGTGAAGCTTGAGCCGGGCATCGAAGGCCTCGTGCACATCAGCGAGATGAGCTGGACCCGCCGCATCAATCACCCGAACGAAATGGTGGGCATCAGCGATCAGATCGAGGTGCAGGTCCTCAACATCAACAAGGAAAAGCAGGAGATCTCGCTTGGCATGAAACAGTGCCAGCCGAATCCGTGGGACAAAGTGGCCGAACGTTACCCGCCGGGCACGGTGGTCAGCGGCACGGTTCGAAACCTCACGAACTACGGCGCGTTTATTGAGATCGAGGAAGGCATCGACGGATTGCTTCACGTCAGCGATATGAGCTGGGTTCGCAAGGTCAGCCATCCGAACGAGGTGGTGCAGAAAGGCCAGAAGGTCACCTGCCAGGTGCTGAACGTCGACCAGGAGCGCAAGCGCGTGGCACTGGGTCTGAAGCAGATGGCGAGCGACCCCTGGGAAGGCGACATTCCTTCCAAGTACAAGCCCGGCGAGGTCAAGAAGGGCAAGGTCACCAAGCTCACCAACTTCGGCGTGTTCGTCGAACTGGAGCAAGGGCTCGAAGGCCTCCTGCATATCTCCGAGCTGGCTGACGAGAAGATCGAAAACGCTGAAGACATCGTCAAAGTCGGCGACGAGATCGAGGTCAAGGTTCTTCGCGTCGAGGCGAAGGATCGCAAGATCGGCTTGAGCCGCAAGAACCTCTACGGCGGTGTGACTGAGGAAGAATTGGCCGAGGCCGAGAGCAAGGAATCGAAGCCGGCCCGCGAGCTTCGTGGCGGTACCGGTGCTGCCGGCCCGCTATTTTCAATGCCCGAGGGCGGCGAGAGCAAGTAACCGGGCATCGTTTCAGCATGTGCGTGCGTTGATGTCTCAACACATAAAAGTGCCGAGACATCAACGCCCGAGATTCGGCCGACCTTGCCAAGAAGTGCCGAATAGTGTACTTGTGATCACTTATCCAGGTTTCGGTTCTGCCTGGAAGTGTTGAATCGGAGCCAAAAAGCGGAGCCTGATTAGGATCGCAAGCTAATGCGATCTTGGAAAAACAAGGCTCAAAGGCGTCCCAGCGAAACGGTGGTATGGGACGTAACGGCTGTTCGACGTTTAGCGGTTGCGCTCATGTCCCTGAATGCGCTTCAAGCGCCGGGGATGCCAGCGTGCTTCCTTGCCCAAACCGCCTCACTGTCTGGCTTTTTTCCAGACTGTGAGTTTAACTGTCCGATACTCGTGTGCGGAGCGAATCAATGGAGTGGTTTGCCAGCGCCGGCTAACGGGTAAACGCCTCGAAAGAGGGCTGTGCTGCCTGGACCATCGCGCAAGGAACTCGCCATGACAAGACAACGCCGGTTGCGCAGCGAGGCAGTTCAATCGCCTCTTGAGACTTATCTGCGTGAGATTAACGAAACTCCCCTCCTGAACGCAGCTCAGGAAAAAGAACTCGCTCTTCGCATCGAAGTTGGAGACACCGCCGCTCGCGACCAGATGGTCCGCGCCAACCTGCGTCTGGTCGTCAATATCGCTCGCGGTTACGCCGGCAAAGGCCTCGCTCTGCAGGACCTGATCGAAGAGGGCAACCTCGGCCTGTTGCGAGCTGTCGAAGGCTTCGACCCGCGCATGAACACGCGATTCAGCACCTATGCCAGCTACTGGATCAAACAATCGATCAAACGCGCTCTGGTGAACACCGCGAAGACGATTCGCATTCCCGCGTACATGGTCGAGCTGCTCGCCAAGTGGCGCCGGGCGACGAGCAAACTTCAAGATGAACTCGATCGCGCACCGACGCACGAAGAGATCGCCCGGTACCTGGGCTTGCCGAAGAAAAAGCTCAACATCATCAAGAAGGCGATCCGAGTTTACAACTCGACGCCGCAAACCGATCAGCCCGAGACAGGCTGGTCGCTCGACGAAATGGTCACGGACAGCCGATCGCGCGGCCCCGAAGAAGAGATGGTCGAGACCGACGATTTGAAGCAAGTCATGCATCTGTTGGACAAGATGGACAAGCGCGAAGCCACGGTCTTGCGGATGCGTTTCGGGCTCGACGAAGAAGAACCGAAGACGCTCAAAGAGATCGGCGAGAGCCTGGGCCTGACCCGCGAACGCGTTCGCCAGATCGAAAGCGAAGCGCTGGCGAAGCTCAGCGAAAGCCTGACGGCGGAGTGACGAGGTCGATCAGTCGGTTCAATTCACTGTCGAGTTAGCGTCAATTCTAATAAACTGATCCTATTCCAATTCCACCTTCACTTGGAGGTGCCCCTATGCGCCACGCAGCTCGTTTTGCGTTCGCAATTCTCGCGATTGTCGCATTGGTAATGTCCGGCTGCGTCATCTCGAAGAACGCCTTGTCCGATCCGGAAAAGGCAGAAGTCGATCCCGCCCTATGCGGTGTGTGGGAGGCTGCAGACAAGGGCGAGAGCATCGAGTTGATGGCGATCGGCGTGCCGCCCGCAGGCAAGTTGCCGAAGGGCTTTTTGATGCTCCGAGGCATCAAGTTCGACAGCAGCAAGACGCTCAACGTCGATACGCCGATGCTCTTCTTCGTCTCGAAGATCGGCGACCAGGAGTACTGGAACCTGATTGCCAACCCGTCGCCGGAGGGCGATACGCCGGAGAACTTCCTGGCCACGTTCGACTTTTCGGAATGGCTCAAGCACCCGAAGCATGGGTACATGCTGGTGCGATGCGTGCGATCCAAGGACCAAATGACCCTGCATACGATGGACACCGAAGCGACGTCGAAGGTCGTCATGGCCGGCAAGCTCAAGGGCGACATCGAACGCGATCAGAACAAGCGTGTTTCCAGCGTCACTCTGACTGATTCGACGGACGTCTTACGCACATACCTAAAGGACAACGCTGCCACGATGTTCACCGATGAGGGCAAGGAAAGGTACCGCAGGATTCGATGAGCTATAGCAACTTTCTCGTTTTCGTAGCGGCGTCATTGAGCAAACTCCGGATCATGAAGCGGCGGTCATAGACGAGAAAATCGCGCTTCAGGTTTTCATCACTATGTGGAAGCTGCGCAAATCGCTGTAAGAAAGCTGCTCAAATCGCCCTCTCCCCCCCCCCGCAGTGCCGTGGGGAAAGGGGGCGTGAACGAAACGTATTGGACGCTATGTAAACGAGAAGTTGGCTCTGACGGTGTCTAACAAAACAGATTCCGGCTCTGCGTCTTCGAGACGCTGACTTTTGTTAGGCACTCGAACCCGGAGCTACTTCAAAACGAAATAGAGGCAGCACGCGATGGCCGCGGCCAAGGGCAATGTCGTCACCCATGCCATGAGAATTGTCAGAATCATACGCCACCGGGCGGTCCCATTGACGACGCCAATGCCAAAAAGCGCCCCGCAGGAAACGTGCGTCGTCGACACCGGCAGGCCGAACCCGCTCGCTGCTGCAACCAGGATGCTCGTCACCAGATTCGCGGTAAACCCCTGGCCTGGGCTCATTCGTGTGATCTTTTGACTCATGGTCTCGGCGACTTTCTTCGCATTGAGGATGCCGCCGATCGCCATTGCCACTGCGACGAGCGCCAGTCCAATGTTCGGAGTCAGCGCCTTTGCGCCAATCAGAAGTGCTACGATCTTCGGCGTGTCGTTGAGACCACGCGCGAAACTCATCGCCCCGGCGCTGGCAAAATGCATCACGTCGAGCGCTGGTCCTGCTTGCAGGCCGAATATCTTACCCTGGTAACGTTCGACGCATTCCGAAACCTGCGCCGTCTGAACCACGACTCCCGTGCGGACGAGCGCCATCGAGCCATCGGGGAGCGTCTGCACCGGTTCATACGAGGCGCCGACGCAAACACACGTGCTGCTCGTCACCTTCAGCAGCCGCCGCGTTCCGCGAAACAACGGATAGATGCCAAGCGTCAACAGACCGGAAATAAGCGGGCTGCATAGCAACGGCACCAGGAACGAAGTCGCCAGTGCCGAGAGGCGAATATCACCGCGGGCCGCAATTAGTCCGGCGCCAATCAGTCCTCCGGTGAGCGCGTGTGTCGTCGAGATGGGGATGCCGGTCCAGGTCGCGATTAGAACGGTCGTCGCAGCGCCGAGTCCTACCGCCGTCAAAAAGACCGGCTGGCCCACGATTGCGTCAGGCACGAGGCCTTTGCCGGAAAACGACTTGACCAGTCCATGGGCAAGCCACAAAGCCACGGCTGAGCCGGCGAATGTCGTGATCGTCGCCCACGACAACGCCCGGCGATAGTTCGTCGTCCCGCTTCCGAAAAGCGTAGCGACACCCTTGAAGTTGTCATTCGCGCCATTGCTGTAGGCGAGCAGCACAACAGCGATAACGATCAGCGTGAGCACAACGGCCCCTTGCAAAGGAGAACCGAATCACATCCTTGCTCAATCGATCATGAACAGGAGCCTATTGCATTCAAGCCATGCCTACGTATGGTCGTCGAATCTGCTGCATCAGCTGGCAATCAAACACTCGGCGAACGATCGATTTCCCAGAGAATCATGCGCAATCTTGGAACTCTTCTTATTGACACTGCGTCTCAATAGCAATAAACTGTTTTCAGGCGAATCGTTCATAAGAACATGCGCCATCACTGAGTTACCGCCATTAGGCCAAGTTTCCATGACCAGTTATTGCGAAACCACTTGCGAGATTTCCGTTGCCGGCGAGCAGGTGTTGTGCCACTGCTTCAACGTCACGGAAGTCGAAATCGCTGACGCAGTGACGATTATGGGCCTTTGCACCTTGGATGAAATCCGCCGCTGCACCGGCGCCGGCGAAGGCTGCACCGCGTGTCATCGTCGAATTCGCGTCTGCATCGAGCGTCATGCCGGCGGTCCTTCGTCGGCCTTGCCCATCTGTTCCGTCAGATAGTTGGTCAGGCCGACCATCTGAATCAGGCCTAATTGCGTTTCCAGCCAATCAACGTGCTCCTCGGACTCGGTCAAGATCGGCTCCAACAATTCGCGCGTGCCGTTGTCGCCGAGCTGCCGGCACAGTTCGATCGCCTGGTTGTAATGCTTGACGCCGCCCATTTCGAGCTGCAGGTCGTTTGCGAATTGTTCCTGCACGTTGGTGCCGACGCGGATCACGTCGTAGCGAGCAATCTCCGGCGTACCCTCCAGAAACAAGATGCGGTCGATGATCTTCTCGGCATGCTTCATCTCGCCGATTGATTCTTCGTAGTGCTTCTTGCCGAGCCGCAACAAGCCCCAGTTCATGCACATTTTGGCCTGGCAGAAATACTGATTGATCGCGGTCAGCTCGATCGTCAGCGCTCGATTGAGCGCGTCGATGACTTGATCGTTGCCTTTCATGGAACTCACCCCCGGAGAATCCGATTGAATCAGAACGTTGCAAGAATTGTACGAAGTTGCTACGTGAATCGGTCTACTGCGGCGCGAGGTCGTCGCGAGCATACGACTCGAGAAAGCCGCATCGCGTGCAACGGAAAGCGCCGATGGGCACGAGTCGCTCGGCCGGCATCTGGGTGCCGAACCAAAACGATTTCATCGGCGGCCCCGGCACCCAGCTGCTGACAAGGCGCGAACCATGAGTAAAGTCCATGACAAACCCCTGCTCCATCGCTCCGTCGCATTTCGGGCAACGCATCGGTTCTACTGCCGTTGAATTCATCTCCTGAACGACGATGTTGCGACAATTCATCCGCCGCGATACGTGGCAAAGCTATTCTCCGTTTCCCAGAGTGTCACTTCGACGACCGGCAGGCCCAGCTGTCTGGCGTGGTCGAAAATCAGTTTGGCGATGTTCTCCGCCGTCGGGTTGACGTTCACAACGTATACAGGCTCTTGGTGTTTTCGCAGGTCGGGCAGCGCCGGGTCGTCGCGATGCAGGATCATTTTGTGGTCAAGGGTGTCGTCGATCCAGCCGCCGATCTTGCGTTTGACATCGGAGAAGTCGACGACCATACCGCGAGCATCGAGTTCCGGTGATTCAAGAACAATGACTGCCTTGCCGTTATGTCCGTGCAGGTGCTTGCACTTGCCGTCGTAGTTGAGCAGTCGATGCCCGTAGCAGAAGTGCACTTCACGCGTCACACGAAACATGGTGAATCTCCGACAGCGATTTGCAGTAACCAGCGCGATTGTTAGTATACGGTCATGTCCAATCCTCGTATTCGCCGGCGATTCGCCGTCTTCGCCGTGCTGCTGCTCATCGTATTGTTGTGTGCGTTCGGCAGGCCGGCGTTTCTTTGGATCAAAGCATGGCGGCAGGACCGGCCGGTAGTCGAACCGACGCCCCAAGGCATCGCCGACGACGCGAGCCGAATGAACCCGACACAAGTCGCCGACATCTGGCCGGCTTCAAGCGATCCGGAGCAAGCCGAAAAGCAGTTGCGTGAACTCCTCGCACGGGCGCATCGCGACCAGCTCAAGGTATCGATCGCCGGCGCGAAACACAGCATGGGAGGACACACGTTTTACCCCGGCGGCGTTGTGATCGACATGTTGCCTTTCCGCCGCCTCGAACTGGATGCACGCCGCAACGTTCTTACGGCCGGGGCCGGTGCGCGTTGGTCCGACATCGTTCCCTTCCTCGACGCACATGGTCTCTCTGTCGGCATCATGCAGTCGAACAACGACTTCACTGTCGGCGGATCGCTCAGCGTCAACTGCCACGGTTGGCAGCATAACCGGCCGCCGATTGCCTCGACCGTCGAGTCGTTTCGCATCATGACCGCAGACGGCAAGATCCGCCGTTGCAGCCGAACCGAAGACCAGGAACTGTTCTCCCTGGCGCTCGGCGGCTACGGCCTCTTCGGCATCATTCTCGATGCAGAGCTACGCATCGTCCCCAACGAACGATACCGGCCGGATTCGGAAGTCATCGACGCAGATCGTTATCCGCAACGCTTTGGCGAAATGGTCAATCAAGGCGCCGCCGCCGGCATGGTTTACGGCCGGCTGTGCGTCGCGCCTGGCAAGGATGACTTTCTCAAACACGCGATACTGACCGTGTTTCGACAATCACCTTGTGCGCCGGCCGAAGTTCCGGCGCTCAAGGAATCGGGCCTGACCGGCCTGAAACGCGAGGTGTTTCGCGCTCAAATCGGCAGCGAGCGCGGCAAACTTTATCGCTGGCGCGCCGAACAGGCGCTCGCTCAAGAAATGCAACTGCGCCACTTTTCGCGCAACCAACTCTTGAATGAAGGTTCCGAGGTTTTTCGCGAACAGAATGCCGGCCGCACGGACATTCTGCACGAGTATTTCGTCCCGCCCGATCGGGTGCCGGCGTTTTTGGAGCGCATGCGGCAAATACTGCCACGCCACAACGTGGATTTGCTGAATGTGACGGTGCGAAATGTGCTGGAAGACAAGGATACATTTCTGCGATACGCCGACCGCGAGATGTTCGCGTTTGTGATGCTGTTCAATCAGGAACGTTCCGAAGCGGCCGATGAAGCGATGGCGGCGGCGACGCGCGAGATGATTGACGCTGCGCTGGAATGCGGCGGGCGATACTACCTGCCGTACAGGCCGCATGCGACAGTCGCACAATTCCGTAGGGCGTACTCCCGGGCAGAACGATTCTTTGAACAGAAGAGGAGTTACGACCCGATGTTGTTGTTTCAGAATCAGTTCTTCGCGAAATACGCTCAGTAATTCGATTCATCGACGAGCTCTTCGCCGTTCATCGTGCACAAAGCCGCGAGCAGCGGCAGAGGTATTGAGTCGCGCATGAACCGAATGTGTCCGTCGGCGAACAGGAAGTTCGCGCCGCCGATGTGAAAGCTATAGGGTTCATTATCGTTCTTTTTGTTCATCGCGAACAAGCATGAAGGGCCGCATCCTTCGGCGTTGCCGTCTGCGCTTGCGCCGTCGAGGCTGAATGGGCCTTCGCTGTCGGTCCAACCGATGCCCTGATCATTGGCGAGCGCCGTCATTGCCGTGCGCTGGCGAAATACGAGCGGCCTAGCCGAGCACTCGACAACCATGATCGTCGTCGAGGTGCCGTCATATACGTGCGTCATTCTCGTCATGGAATTGCGGGACATGACGGAGAAGCGATTGCTCGCGTTGTAGATCGGCGTCGCCAGATGCGGGTTGATTGACGCCGGCTGCACGCCCATGATCGCCTCGTAATCGGTCGGCGCGATTGGATTCGAAAAAGTCATGGCGGGCCGCGGCGGCTTGGCGACGGCAGTTGTCACTTCGCGCCGTTGGCCCACGGATGGACACTGATAGATTTTGACCGGCACGGCAGCAACGACGGCATTCGTTGTTTCCCACCAATTCAAGTTGAAGTTATACAGCCGCTGCAGGTTTTCCTGCTCGATGTATGGAAGTGTGAGCGGCCGCCAACCGACGAACTTGCCTGCCGGGTTGCCCGGGCCGGCAGTCGTCCAGCCGGACGCGGGAAACACCAGATTGGCATCGTGGAAGTTGTGCAGCGCTAAACCAATTTGCTTCAGATTGTTCTGACACTGGGCACGGGCCGCCGCCTCACGAACCTTTTGCACGGCCGGCAACAACAAGCCGATTAGAATGGCAATGATCGCGATTACGACCAGAAGTTCGATCAAAGTGAATGCACGTCGCAGCTTCATTTGTGAGATCTCCTCTGCTGCGAGTGTATCAGATGGCGCCACTCGGTCCATCAAATACATCAATTACGGCCGGATGGCGCGAAGTTTCAGTTCGAGCAGCGTTAGAAAAACTGCGACGAGCAGGAGGACCGCTCCCCAGAGCACGATGCCAAATCGCTGAACGAACGGCCGACGCATGCACCACAACTCGCCAATGCTGTGAAAGCCTTGAACAGTTGCCATCATATGAATCCGCACGGTCATTCGCCCGACCGATTCACGTGACAGCGCACGTCGAATTCGGCGACGATTGCATCAAGCCGCAATGACACGGACTCGTAACTTTCTGCCGGCATCGTCAATGTCACAGTCACCTCATTCCCATCGATGACGTCCTCCATCTCTTCAACCGGCTCGAACTGCAATGCCTTGAGATCTCGCTCGTCGAAACCTGTCAGTTCAAATTCCCGCAGTTCCTGCAGTTCCTCGAGCATCTCCGCGAGTTTTTCGACGTCGAATCGACCCTGTGCCTCGCGATTATTGAGTACGACGTTTAGCGCTTTCTCACGGATAGGGCTGAGCCGCACGACCGAAACAGGAACGACGTTTACGCCGAGTTCTCTCAAGATCTGCAATCGCAAATGTCCGCCGACGACGTGTCCCGAAGTCTCGTTCCAGACGAGCGGCTCAACCAGCCCGAATTCTCGGAGGCTGGACGCCAATTTCTTGTAAGCAGGTGCAGCCGGGCCGATGGATTTTCGTGGGTTGTACGGCGCCGGCTTCAGGTCACTGAGCGGCAACTCGCGGATTTCGAGCTTGGTGTGCATTGGGATTTCACCGGAAAGAGCGTTTCGGGAGGAACAAGCCCGAACATCTCTACGATCCCGTTTCGAGTTAGTCAAATGAATGTGGTGATGTCGATGACTTGGTAGGGACAAATCCGCTTGTCGATTCCTAGAACATAGGAACCTATTGCGAAGGATTCGGAGATGGCAAGCTTGAAATCTTGGTCATCCGGGAGCTGCCTGCTCGCGCCAACGCCGCTATTTGCCGCAGGGCTCAGCCAATGAACGTGCCGGTGTGGTCGGTACTGCCGTTCGCGTTGTTGTTGTTGTGCATCGCGATGTTGCCGCTCGTGGCAGGAAAGTGGTGGCACCACAATTACAACAAGGCGATCGTCGTCGCACTGTTTGCCATTCCCGTCGCCATCTACCTGATTGCCTTGAACACCATTACGAACGGCGAGAGCGTCAATCGCTTGCTGCACGAACTTGGCGAGTACTTCTCCTTCATCGTACTGCTGACCGCCCTATACACGATCTCCGGCGGCATTCTCGTCTCCGGCGACATTCGTGCGAGGCCCTTCACAAACTTATTGATCCTCGCGGGGGGGGCGGTCCTATCGAACTTCATCGGCACGACCGGGGCCAGCATGCTCTTGATTCGACCGTTCCTGCAGATCAACAGCCACCGTCGCCGCGTCGCGCACTTGCCGGTGTTTTTCATCTTCATCGTCAGCAACGTCGGCGGCCTGCTGACGCCTTTGGGCGATCCACCGCTCTTCCTGGGCTTCTTGAAGGGCGTCGATTTCTTCTGGACTATGACGTTGTGGAAGGAATGGCTGACTGCGAACCTGCTGCTCTTGCTCGTGTTCTACTTCTGGGACAAGATCGCCTACGCGTTGGAACCGAAGCGCGATCTCGTCGTCGATCGGCAGCAGGCGTCGCCGCTGACAGTGCAGGGCATGTTTCCAAATGTGCTGCTGCTCGTAGGCGTGCTACTGTGCGTCTTGTTGCAATCGCCGTCGATTCGCGCGAAGATCGGCCTGCCGCTGCTCGATGCCAACGCCGGCAAGAGCGACGAGTACTACAAGTTTGCGTTCGGCGGCGTAATGATCGGCTTGGCGCTGTTGTCGTTGCTCTTGACCAAACGCGGCCTTCGAGCGGCTCACAAATTCACCTGGGGCCCAATCGCGGAAGTGGCGATCCTCTTCCTCGGCATCTTCGTGACCATGGTCCCGGCCCTCGCGATTTTGGAACTGCGCGGCGGCGAGTTCGGCGTCACAAAACCCTGGGAGTTCTTCTGGCTGACCGGCGGGCTTTCGTCATTCCTCGACAACGCACCGACCTATGTGACGTTTGCCACGTTGGCAGCCGGTCAAGGCGACTTGAGCGGGCTCGCACAAGCCAAGCCGCTGTTGCTTCGGGCCATCAGTTGCGGCGCCATTTTCATGGGCGCGAACACTTACATCGGCAACGGGCCGAACTTCATGGTCAAGGCCATCGCCGACGAGGCCGGATACAAGACGCCCTCGTTCTTCGGCTACATGCTGTACTCCGGCTTCATTCTGATTCCGATCTTTCTGCTGATCACGGCCGTCTTCTTTCTGTAACAATGGCTGGCGGCGCAGGTGCATTCGCGGGTAAGCTGAATGCCGGTTTGCCCGTTTCGAGGATCTCCCATGCCGGCATCACTGAGCCTTCTGCTCGGTCTTTTCACAATCGGTGCGCCGGTTGAGCCCGCGGACCAATGGGCACAATGGCGCGGCCCGCTTGGCACCGGCGTCGCGCCCAATGCTGAGCCGCCCCTTGAGTGGAGCGATGTCAAAAACATCCGCTGGAAGACGCGGCTTCCGGGCAAGGGGCACTCGACTCCGATCATTTGGGGCAATCGCATCTTTCTGACGACGGCCATACCAAACGGCGAGCCGATCCAGCCGCGATTCGTCCGGCCCGGAGCACATGATAATTTCGGTACGACTTTTCATCACGAGTTCATGGCCCTTGCCGTCGACCGCGGCAACGGCAAAATCCTGTGGCAACAGTCGTTGCACAAAGCGGCGCCAATCGAAGCCGGACACGTTTCCGCCAGCCTCGCGTCGCCCTCGCCCGTGACCGACGGCGAACGTGTCATCGTGTCCTTCGGTTCCTACGGACTGTATTGCCTCGACATCGACGGGAAGTTGCTGTGGAAGAAGGACCTGGGCCTGATGCACACGAAGCACGGCCACGGCGAAGGCAGTTCGCCGGTGCTCCATGGCGACACGGTCGTGATGAACTGGGACCACGAGGAACAGTCGTTCGTCGTCGCGCTCGACAAGCGCACCGGCAAGCAGTTGTGGCGCGTCGCTCGCAAAGAGGATACTTCCTGGGCGACGCCGATTGTTGTCGTCCACGCCGGCAAGCCGCAACTGATCGTGCCCGGCACGAATCGGATGCGCGGTTACGATCTGGCGAACGGCGAACTCATCTGGGAATGCGGCGGCTTGTCGTCGAACATCGTGGCCTCGCCCGTTGCCGCCAACGGCATCGTCTACGCGGGCAGCAGCTACGACACGCGAGCGATGCTGGCGATCCGGCTCGACGGCGCCAAAGGCGACATCACCGGCACCGAACACGTCCTATGGAGTCGGCGTCGCGGCACGCCATATGTGCCCTCGCCGCTCTTGTACGGCGACTTGCTGTACAACCTGCAGCACTATCAAGGCGTGCTCGTCCGAATTGACGTAAAGACAGGCGAAGAATTCGGCGAACCCATTCGGCTGGCGCACATCCGCGACGTGTATGCGTCGCCCGTGGCCGCTGCCGACCGCATCTATGTCACGAGCCGCGAGGGCGTCACGCAGGTGCTCAAACACTCGCCGACGGGAGCAAAGCTATTGGCCGTCAACCGGCTGGACGACAGCATCAGCGCCTCAGTAGCGCTTGCGGGCAAGGAGTTATTCCTACGCGGCGAGAAGTACCTGTACTGCGTGGGGGAATAGGGGGGGGGACACTGGAGCTGCGGCGAATCTGTGAGTGGGTTTCGCAGCGGCTTGGGGCGGATCACAGCATACGGTGCCAATGTCCTACCTTAGTCGGAACTGGAAGATTGCTCTGGTCGGGTAAGTGTAACCCAACCGGAGGTTTTTTGTCATGCGTAAGCCGCGTCGTCATTTTCAGGGCGCCGACAAGGTCGCCATCCTCAAACGCCATCTCGTCGAAAAGGTCCCGGTCTCCGACCTGTGCGATGAATTCGGTGTCCACCCCAACCAGGTCTATGACTGGCTCAAAAAGTTCTTCGAGAATGCGCGGCGGATCGTCGACGACTATGTCGAGCACTACAACACGGTCCGATTGCATTCCGCCACCGGCTATGTCACACCCAAGGACATTTTGGAAGGAAGGGCCGAAGCGATCTTCGCTGAACGCGACCGCAAGTTGGCTGCGGCACGCGAACACCGACAACAAATGCGTCAGAAGAAACGCGAACCTTCGACGCCCACTCCGCAGGCGTCGCAACCTGCCATCGAATTCCGGGCCGTCCGTGCCGCCGTTACGATGACAGCGGTCTTGACGCTGCTCGGCTTGCAGGCCAGAGGCCGACAAGGCGATCAGCAACGTGGTCCATGCCCCTTGCATGGTTCGAGCACATGCACGAGCCGCTGCTTCTCCGCACACTTGGATCAGAACATAATCCAGTGCTTCAAGTGCGGCCGAGTAGGAAACGCACTCGATTTGTGGGCACAAGCCAACCGCAAGAAAATCTACGAAGCGTCCGTGGACTTGTGCCAGCGCTTGAACATCCCACTGCCGATCCTGGCGACACCGAACTGAGAAAAGGAACCCGCAGCTGTGTTCGAAAGCCTCAGTACAATGGATTTGCCCGAAACGTGAACTTTCTTTCACCAACTAACTCGTCCCGCCTCTTCTTCCAGATCACGCTGAACCAGGACATTTCAAGCGACCGCTTTCCTCGGCTCCCGCACCCAAAAATATGCTACGATTGTTCAGTAGATGCGCTATTACTACGAGGTTGCGTGGACGCACCGACGGATATGACGACTGCGGATGATGTTACGGCGCTGCCGCTGGAGCGGCCGGCCCCTGAAAGCACGTGGCCCGCTTTCGCGGACAGCTATGGCAGGGCTCTATTGGCCTGGCTCAAGAAGGCCGGGCTGAACGCCGAGGACGCGCACAAGGTCCTGCGCACGGTCATGGCCTACATTCACCGCGAGTTTGCCGAAGTAGTTAACGAATCGTCCTGGCGGTTTCGATCGTGGCTGGATTACGTCATCCACAAAGGTTGGTGCCGGGCCGTCGAATCGCTCATGCAGGTGCAAAGCGAAACCGAGCAGACGCCGCTCTTGAAACTGCTGCTTTCCAATGACGCGCTCGATGACCTCAAGCAGTCGATGGATAGGGAATGCACGCGCCTTCGCCGGCGTGAACTGCTGGTTCGAGCACAAGCGCTGGTTTCGCCGTCGGACTGGCAGGCGTTCTACACCGTCGTGCTGGAAGGACTGCCTCCCGACGAAGCCGCCGCCCGGCTCGGCTTACGCATGTTCGAAATTCAAGCGGCCGTTTTCCGCGTGCATCGATTGCTTTTGGACGACCTGCACGCGCTGGAAGAGAAGTATTAGACGAATCACCGACGAGTCTTTGCATGCAGCGTTGTTTGTCAACCGTGGAATTGGAAGACCTGCTTGCCGGTCAACTCGAACCGGAGACGCAGGAGCCGTTGGCGTCGCATCTCGAGTCGTGCTCCACGTGCGGCGGCGAATGGACGCGACGAACCAATGTCGCTGCTGCTTCCGATTGGCAAAACGCTGCGCACTCGATGGCAAGGCTCGATGCCGAAGACGAGAAGCTGCTCGACGAAATCAAAACGACCGAACCCGATCAATGGGCGGGCAGCGATTCCAGTGCATCGCAAGCAAGCGATTGGTTTCAGTGGGATTCGGTGGAGGGCTCCATAGCCGACGCGGTCGCGCTGATTCGCCGGCACAAGTTGAACTCGGCGTTTCCAGAAATCCCAGGGTTTCAGATTCTCAGTCAGCTCGGTCGCGGCGGCATGGGCGTCGTCTACAAGGCTCGTCAACTCAACAGCGGCCGCATCGTCGCCCTGAAAATGATCCTCGCGGGTCAGCAAGCGTCAGCGGAAGACCTCGGCCGCTTTTACGATGAGGCCGAGGCCATTTCGCGACTGCGGCATCCGCACGTCGTTCAGATTTTCGAAGTCGGCCAGTACGAAGGGCGGCTGTTCTTCGTGTTGGAACTCATCGAAGGCGGCACGCTGGCGAATCTCTTGCGGTCCAGGCCGCTGCCGGCACGTGCCTCCGCTCAGTTGCTCGAATCACTCGCTCGCGCCATGCACTACGCGCACGAGCGCGGCATCGTTCATCGTGATCTCAAGCCGGCCAACGTCTTGCTGCACGGTCGCAAGGCGTTCATGGGCGTTCCCGAAGAAGCTGACCGGCTGCCGATGGATTGGGACTTCCGCCGCCAGATGCCGAAGATCACCGACTTCGGCCTGGCCAAGATGCTCGATCACGGGACCGGCCATACGTCGTCGGGCGACGTGCTCGGCACGCCGAGCTACATGGCGCCGGAGCAAGCACAAGGCAAACCATACCCGATTAGTGCAACGACCGACGTCTACTCATTGGGCGCCATTCTTTACGAGATGCTGACGGGCCGGCCGCCGTTTCAGGGCCCGTCGCCGATGGACACGCTGTTTTTGGTGCACACCCAGGAGCCGGAACCGCCGCGTCGAATTCAAAAAGACATTCCGGCGAAGCTCGAAGCGATTTGCCTGAAGTGCCTGAAGAAGAACCCGGCGGATCGATACGCGACGGCTGAAGATTTGGCCGAAGATCTGCGGCATTATCTGGAAGGCCAGCCGGTTCAGGCGAAAGGCCGCAGCAAACTGACTCAAGGCTGGATTCGCCTTCGCCAGCGCACGGGTACGCTGATCTTCGCGCTGTTGGTGCTTCTCATGGCGAGCATTGCCGGCGGCGCGATCACGTTGCAGTGGTTCCGCAGCGAGCAACGTAACAAGGAACTTCAGACTATTAAGCAGGAACGAATCGCCGCTGAGCATCGTGTGATGGGCTTGCGCCTGGACCGAGCAAACGCCGACTGTGAGAACGGCCGCTTCAGTCCTGGCCTCCTGGAGATGGCGCAGCTTCACGACGAGGCGGTTCGACGCAACGACGCACATGCATTCGCCAATGCGGTCCGCCGAAACATCGAGGCGTGGAGCGTCGTCGCACCGAAGCTCAAATCGATCGAACGTCGAAGCGATGTGCCTCAGTCCTCTGTTTCTCGGTCCTGGTACACCGCACAGCAGCTATTGACGGTCGCACACGACAAAAAGCGATTGTTGTTTGCCGGGGAGGATGGCCGCGTGCGCGTCTGGATGAACGGCACGTTGGCGCCCATGATCGGCATACAACGCCGCAACATCAGCCACCTGGTCGCCAGTCAAGCCGGACCGCTGTTGTTAGTCGGTGCTCAACGCGAGCTGAGCGTTTGGAACATCAATACGGCATCGATCGTCGCAGTTTTGGATCACCCTGCTGCGCTCAATGACGTTTTCTTTGACACCGACGGCAAGACAATCCAATCCTTGGACGCGGACGGAACTCGACGAACCTGGACGATCCCGATCGATGCGGTCTGGTTGTCGAGTCAACCCGGCGAGGTGGACATCGTCGCGCCGGTCGATATCGGCGACGGGATGAAACGACTCGCTGCTTCCGCCCAAAAGAATTGCGAATTGATCGAAGATGGCGAAGGCCGGTATTGGTTGCGATCTGAAGCCGGTCAGCCGATCCATCTGAATTTGCCGGACAGCATCTCATGCACGTGTGCGCGATTCGACGACAAAGGAACGATCTTAGCCACCGCGTCATACGACGGCGTTCGAATCTGGGACGCCGTCACCGGCTGCCGCATCGGGCCGGTGTATCCGGTTGCGAGCGCCGCCTCGCTGCAGTGGGCCGAAGACGGCCGACTGCTTGCGCGTACGAAATCCGCCGTTTGGCAAATAGAAACCGCGACGCCGTTCGAACGAGGCAGTGCACTTGATTCCATTCAAAAGATGACCGGCATGGTCCGCAAGGCCGAAGGCATCTATCACTTCTTGGACCCACAAGCCTGGTCCGATCTCGCTCTTCCATAAACGACGCATAAGCGATAATTCCAAAATCGACTGGACCGACGGGTCATTTATCCTCCGTGGCGAACTGGCAGCGTGAGCTGCCGGGTTTTTGGCACTTCACCCGGCAGCTTACGCTGCCGGTTCGCCAACACACGCTACAAAAACGTGAAGTTTGCTCTAGCTGCGAAACACATCGACCGGCTTGAAGCCTTCGCCGAGCACTTTCGCGCTGGAGATGCCTAGCCACTGGTCGAGCACCGAGGCATACACCTGTCGAAAATCAATCGCGTGCTTGAGATTGCCCATTTCCAGGTTGGTCAACGCGGGGTGCTTGCCGACCAAGCCGGGTTTGACCTTGCCGCCGACGAGCAGCATCGGAGCGCCGGAACCGTGATCGGTGCCCTTGCTGCCGTTCTCGTGGGCCCTGCGACCGAATTCGGAAAACGTCATGACCAGGACGCGGTCGCGCTGGCCGCGGGCCGCGAGGTCTTTGAAGAAAGCGGTGATGGCGCCGGAGACTTCAGTCAGCAAGTTCGCATGAGCGCCGGCGACCCCGCCCTGATTGGCATGCGTGTCGAATCCGTCGATCGAAACATAGAAGATGCGAGCGCCCAAGCCGGCATCGATCAACTGTGCCGCCAGCTTCAATCGCGTCGCCAGTCCCGTTTGCGGATAGGCCTCTTTGGGTTGGTAGTTCTTGGCGACCTCTTGCAGGCGTTGACTGCTGGCATAGGTGTTCAGCGCCGTTTTCTGCACGAAGTCCAAGAGGCTGGGTTGGCTCGTGGGCATCTTCGCCGCGTTCTCAATCAAGTTTTTCTGAGCCTTGCCGTCCTTGCCGCCCGTCGCGCTCATTCGCAATTGAAAGTCTTCGATGGAAGTGATCGACGGCACGCGAGCCGGGGCGCCGTTGAGCGCGAGCGGCGCGCTTTCATTGCCTGCAGCGACGTGAAAAGCGCCGAACGGCTTCTGCTTCAGGGCGTTGCCGATCCATCCTTCGGTCAATTGTTCCTTGATGCTGGCGGCATGCCAGATATCCATCGAGCGGAAGTGCGATTGGCTTGGGTTCGGGTAGCCGACGCCCTGCACGACGCACAGCGCCCGATCCTGCAACAATCCCGCCATTCCGTCGAGCGCCGGATGCAGTCCGATCGAATCGTCGATCTTGCGAATCTGGTCTTTGGGAATCTGAATCGTTGGCCGCTGTTTTGCATAATCCGGGTCGGCAAACGGTATGACGGTGTTCAGGCCGTCGTTGCCGCCGGTCAGTTGCACGACGACGAGGATCGTGTCTTTGGCGCCGGCTTTTCCGGCCGGCTCGGCCGCGAACGCCGTGCGGCCCAGAAAGGTCGGAACCGTCAAACCGAATCCGATCAACGACGAAGTCTTGAGAAAGTCACGACGGCTACTCATCGAATTACCCTCCAGGGCTCGAATCCCGCTTTTGACACATTAGCACAATTGAAACTCCGGCAAAGTCAGAACCAGGTGGCACAGCGCTCGAAGCGGATGGCGCGCGAGTTCGTCTCTGGGCCACATCACCGGCAGATTCGGCTTCGTATTGGCATAGTCGATCAAGCGATCGCGCATTTCGGTCGGCACGTCGCCCTGCAGGAAAATCTGCAGCAACAAGTCGACGCGGTCTTTGGTCGACTTGCAGCCGTGTTTCGCCAACAGGTCGAACGGCTCCCGAATGATCGCGTTGTCGTTCTTGCCGTTTCCCGGGCTGCAGACATATTGGCCGGAGCGCGAACAGAGAGCCAACGCTAGATTTTGCCGGAATAGCAGTGTCTGACCGTTCAACCAGGCGGGGCCTCCGTCCCATCCCTTTACCGACGGCGGGGCGAACAGGTCCTGGCCCAACGTCTGTAACACCGTCGCAATCGCGGTCGCATCGACAGCGATCTCCAGCCCGCGGACGATGCCAAGGGCAAACTCGACCGGCGACTTGATCTTGCTGCGATAGGTCAACGACGCGAAGAAAAGATTCGACCGCAGAATCGTTTCGAGCAGCTTCCCCGAGTTCAATCCCGACTCGCGATAGGCTTTCGCCAACGGCTCAATCAACTCCTTGGTCGGCTCAATCGAATCGCTGACATAGGCACGGAACATCTTGCGGGCGATGAAACGAGGACATGCCGCGTGCTCCAGGCACATGCGAACGATGTCTTCACCCTGCCAATTGCCCTTCTTGCCGAAGAATGTCTTCGGACCCGGGTCATTCTGTGGCTTGTTCAAGCTCCATTTTCCGTTGCGAATCTCCCAGCCGGTGAACGCTTTGGCGGCCTCGCGAATGTCGGTTTCAGAGTAGTTTCCGATGCCGAGACTGAAGAGTTCCATCAACTCACGGGCGTAGTTCTCGTTGGGCTGTCCCTTGGTGCTGAGGATCGTATCGAGCCAGATCATCATCGCCGGATCTTTGGACATTTCCTGAAGCATCGGTCCGAACGGGCCGAATGCGTGGCGGTGCATCAGTTCGTACTGCGACACCATGAAGCCGGCGCTGTTGACCTTGGCAAAACTGGTGGCGAAGTGATTGTGCCAGAACAGCGTCAGCTTTTCATGAACGGGATGCCGGTCCAGCATGCGCACGATCCACGTGGCTCGCGCATGTCCGATGTTCGCGCGACCCGCGCCTTGCATCAGTTCCGCATACTGCGGCGACGCCGGCTGCCCTGCCAGCAAGCGCGTGATTGTCGCCCCAGGACCGTCTTTGACTGCCTGATGCAACTCGACGAGGTTCGCGCCGAACGCCGCGCGTCGAAACAGATGCCCGGCCTTCTTCATGTCCCACGGATGTTGCTCGCTGGGCTCGTACTTCGCCCACGCCCAGCCCGGATCGATGGTTTCCGCCATTGGTTTCGCCTCAATCATTTTTGAATCTTGCGTTCCTTGCCGATTGCCGGCCTCTTCCAGATCGCTTCCAGTCGCGTTTCGTTGACGCCGTAATCCGCCTGCAGGTGCAACTCGCCGATGCCGCGAGCAAACTGCATGATCTGTTCCGCCTGCTTTTTCGCCCGATCCGGCGGCACTGCCTGACTCAACATCAACTCAGCCAGCAACTGATCCTCGAATGATTTCAACAGGTCGGCGCCGCCGGCACTGTAGAATCGGCCGCGAAACGCCGCCGGACTGTTTTCGTGCACGGAACTGCGATACTCGATCTTGAGCAGATCAATCAACTCCCGGCACAGTTCGACATTCGAACAAACGATGAACTGATCATTCAGCGTGGCAAAACAGGGAGTGAAGTTGAAACGAGTGTTGTTCGGATCGCCGTCCACTTTCGCCTTTTCGTCGAAACGGTAATAAACAATCTTCACGTCTCCGTGCATCTCGTCATTCATTCTCATTTGAAACTGCGTGGTTGCCGCAAGGGCGGCCGCACGCAATACGCCCTCGAACGAGCGCGCGAACTTCGGGTCGCGCATTTTGGTGACAAATGCGCCTGCCGGGAAAATCTGCGACGGTTTTGTCTGGTAGCCTTTGTTCACATGGCTGACGACCACGACGCGATGATGTGCGCCGGCCTGCGTCAGGATTTTGCTCAACGAAGTGCCGGGCAGGAACGGCGCCACTTGCTTCTCGGAATCCTCAAAGCTCTTTGCAATCTTCTCGTTGAACAAGAGCCGTCGCTTCTCCCACAACGCGGCGATGTCGTAATAGAAACTCTGGCTGTACAACGTGCCCTTTGGCTGCAACAGCGGCAGCGATCCCGTCTGGCCTTTCGGCGGAACATGCAGCGCGAGCGCTTCGGGCATGCCGTCGCGGCCGGCATTCAGCCGAAACGAAAGCGTGTAGTCGTCACCGGCCTGATAGAGAGCGCCGCATAAGTACTTCGACCGAATGACCGTGTTGGCCCAGCCGCCGAGGATTGTCACTTGCAGCGGATCGTTGGCCGGAAAGGAGAACTGCTCCTTCGCTTCCTTGGACTGCCGGGCGATGTCAAGATCAAGCCACAACCACGCGTGGCAATCGGCCGGCAGCGATTTTCTAGCCTCGGCGACGTCCGCTTTGTCCGCAAGACTCTTGCCGCCGGCGACATGCAGATCGATCACGGCCTTCATCGCGTCGTTGTTGTTGGCGAAGACGAGTGTGCGGCCAAGCCGCGTGAGGAGTGCGTTCTTGTCGAGGCCCCAGGCCTGTACGCCGCGATACGTGGCCGTCTTCGTCCGCTCCTTCGCTTCGGTGCGCTCCTGTTCCTTGGCGACGACGTCGAGCAGGAGTTCCAGAAATCGCTTCGTGAACGCTTCATCGGTCCCGTGAAAGAAGATAAGCAACGGCGCGTTGTCGCCGCCGGCTTTGGCGGAAATCGTCAGCCCGCCGCCCGCCAGCTTTTCGATCATCTCCGGCCACTTCGCGCCGAGGTCCTTTTCGTAATACTCGATCAGGTACAAGAACTTCTCGAAGTCCGGCGTTTCCAACTGCCGCCGGACGAACGGCAACTGTAACGTCTGCTTCGTCACGTCATGATTCAGAAACGTCTCGACCGCCGTTCGCGGGTTCTCGAACTGAATAACCAGGTTCGCCTGGACAGGGACGAGCTTCAATGTCGACATGTCGCCGGCAGTTGCAGTGGTGAACGCAAACGCCAGACTAACAACGGCGGGGAAACTCCGAGTCCACATAACGCCACCTCGCGATAGGTTTCAGTATCTGCTTTACCCGTCGGCGCCCGCTATTGTTTCAACGGCGAGTCACTGCTTTCGCAACGTCTGCAGTGTTTCTTGCACCAGCGACTTCGCTTTCTGCAGCGTCTGCAACAATTCGACGACGTCCAGCGGCGGTTCACCGGCGCGAGGGCCTTTCTGTACTCGGCAATAGACGTTGTGTTGACCAATCATCGCCATCACGTCAGTCAATTGATCCAGCACCAATGCCAGGCTGCCGGCCGATTCGCCGTACATCGTGCGGTAGTCGTCGAGCGATTGCTGTTCACGCGTGTCCAGGTGCATAGGCGGTCATTGTAGGCGAGTTGTGATTTTTTGGAATTTACCTGCCCCTGCGATGCTGCACCATGCCGCTCTTAGGGTGTAGTGATCGCAACCAAACCACCACAAGCAAACGGAGAATGAATCATGGACTCAACGACACGCATCCTGGGCCGTCTCGCAATCGTCGCTATTCTCGTTACGATCAAATTCATCGTGCTGGTAGCGGCCCGGCACTAAGCGAGCCAAATCTAGAGCCGGTTGGCGGCGGAAACGCTGCCAGCCGGCTTTCGTGTTTTCTGTCCGGCGAAGGCGCAGCGTAAGCACACTTCACCCCAGCGCGGCCGAACCGCAATCAAACAGAAGAATCCTCAGCCACGGATGGAACACGGACAAAACACGGATCAAATGAGGAGGCAGCAAGTTTCAACGGTGACTATTCCACCGGTGGCTGTTGATTTCTTCTGTTCCGTGTTCAATCAGTGTTTCATCCGTGGCCAAGTATTCTTCGCGCCGCGCGAAGACTTTGGCGGATGGTAGTGCAAAGACACAAAGGGCACAAAGCAACGAGCCGGAACGATGAAGACAATTAAGTTCTTCCCTGCCCCCTATTGCCCGGCTGCCGCCGCTATCCTTGTGTAACGAACACCAACACAACCAAGTAACACGGAGAACCGAACATGTCCTCGACTTCCAAGATCGTCGGCCGAATTGCAATTGTTTTCGTCATCGTCGTCGTCAAAGTCGTCTTTCTGGCCGCGACGAGGCACTAAAATGTATGAGTTCGAGCGGCCGACAGTCAGCCCAAGGGTTGTCTGCCGGCCGTTTCAATTTCCCGTCAATTCATCGACGCTCGGCCCGGCATTTGGTACGATGGCACACTACTGCCGTCGATTCCAATCACGCCGAGGTATGCAAATGTCCGCACGTTTCTTACGGATCGCACTTGCGATGCTTCCGGTGCTCGCCGCCGCCGGGGTCGCCGCCGAGAAACTCACTCCCGAACAATTCGCCAAGGCCCGCTCGGTGATTCGCCCGCAAGACGGCGAGGACAAATGGGAGCAGATCGCCTGGCGGACCAACCTGTGGGATGCGCGGACTGAAGCCGCGGCCGCCGGCAAACCGATCCTGCTCTGGGAGATGGACGGGCATCCGCTCGGCTGTGTCTGAAACAACGGTGTGACGGGCCGTGTGTCCGCCTTCGCCGACGCCGACATCATTCGAATGGCCAACGAGGATTACGTCACCGTCAGCGGCGACGACTGGTACCAGCGCCGCCGGCAGGACTTCGAGGGCGAGTTCTTCCGCAAGATCGCCGATCAAGGCCCTCGCAAAGGCCAGGGCGGTTCCACTCGTCAAGGCATCTATTGCTTCACCGCCGATGGCGAACTGCTGGCATACAAGAACGCCGGCCAGGACGCCGACGTCATGCGTGAAGTGCTGCAACAGGCGCTCACGAAGTGGAAGCGCCTGCCCGAATCACGGCGGAAGCCCGGCGCCGTCAAGGTCGAAGCAGCCGGCAAAGTGGATGCTCGTTTCGTGCGCACGCCCCCGGCCGGCGGCCTCGTCGCCGTCGTCTACAACCGCATCCTGGACAAAGACGAACGCGGCGACTTTTGCAAAGGAGTCTGCCCGTCGCTCGGCGGCGACCGTGCCGCACGCGATCACCTCTGGCTGACCGCCGACGAGGTCAAGTCACTCGTGTCCGTGAACGCCAAACCGGGCGACTCGTTTCCGATGCCGAAACTCATCGCCGAGCGGCTGCTGCGCTTCCACTTCGTGGACAACACCCGCGGCGAACCCCCGGCCTGGCAACGCAATGAAATCCGTACGAACGATATGTTGCTTTCGGTCGTGTCCGTCGACGCCAATGAAGTTCGCCTGTCGCTGACCGGCAAGGCCATGCTCGCCGATCAGGCCGACGTTGCGTCGTCCAAACGTGGCTTCGATGCGACTCTCTCCGGCGACCTGCGCTTCGATCCGAAGAAAGGAAAGTTCGTTCGCTTCGACATCACGGCGGTCGGACAGCACTGGGGCGAAGCGACGTTCACGCGCAATGCACGACCGGGCCGGCAGCCGTTCGGCATTGCCATCGAGCTGGCCGGCGACAAACCTGCCGACCGCATCCCGCCGCAATTCGCCCGCGAATGGGGCGCGTACATGGGGAAGTATTAAAGCGGACTTCGCGTTTCTGTAGCGGTGTTGGCGAACCGGCAGCGTAAGCTGCCGGGTGAAGCGCCAAAAACGCCCTGTCGCGCGGAGTAACGAATCGAGATTGATCGAACCTTGAACCACAAGCTGGTCATAGTCGCCCGGCGAAACTCCGCGAGCTATCTTTCTCGTGTGGTTGTCATCGTTACCAATTCAGAGGCGATCAAAACCCCGTTAGTACGATAGCTGAGTTATGGTTTGAATTGAAGTGGTTCGCTGTCAATTTCAGAAGCGGCCTCGGTCGTCCTCCGGACCTGCGCCCGGCTCGTGGAGAAACTCTCCATGTCCACCTGAATCCGTGGACATGGAGATTAGCGTCGTACCATCAGCGTGTTAGGAACAGTAAGGACACCGCGTCTGTCCGCTATTGCCGTACGGTCGGCCGGATGGTCTTGACCAGTTGCGGCAGTGTGTTTCGCTGGGCCTCGCCGGTTTCGCCCAGGACAAACACCTGGGCGTTGTCGGCAAGAAACTTCTCCGTCTTTCGCAGCACTTCGCTTGCGGGTCCGCTCTGCACCGGCAAGTCGACAATACGCAGCGGAATCCATGCAGTCTCGGCTGCGGTCGTGAGCAGCACATTGGACTTGCGGTCCACGCTGATTGTGCCGTGAATGTTCGTGACCACTCGGTACTTCACATAGCGGTCGCCGTTGGCCGCGGTCTTCGTTGTGGCAATTACCCATCCTTGCCCTTTGCGCCAGCTGTCCAAAGCCGACCCGGCTTGCCGCATGTCCATCGAGATCGTGTTGGCTGGATTTGGTTTTATCCCCTGGCCCAAGGAGGTTCCGGCGAAGATGCCGGCGACCGCTGCGACGACCAGAAACTTCTTGAAAATCGTGCTCATGATCAAACTCCCTGTGAGAATTGACCGCCCGTGTCGGCGGTCAGGTCATGGTGATTATGTTTGCTTCGATTTCTTGGCTGTGCGGTGACGCACCGCACAGCCGCATGTTGTAATCCGTATCCGGCCGCAACTTATCGCCCTAGCGCGGTTCGCCGAGCAGAAGGGGCCAGAGTTCCGGCGAGGCGAAGGCGGCGTCGGGGAAAACAAGTTCGCCGTTTCGCTTCTTCAGCACCTTGAGCCCCGGCACGTTGATCCGCTGGCCGGCGCGGATGAAGTAGCCGGTCGTTTCGAGCGTCACCGGTCCTTGGTTGAGGTTGTTGAGCCTGGTGCGCAGCGTCGTGTAATAAAACTGCTGGCTCTTGCGAAGCACTTCGAGGAACGCGTCGTCGGTGAACGACTCGGGCCGGGTGACGTCGAATTGCGGGAATTTCTTCCGCAGTTCGAATTCGACCTGCGGCGTCAAGCGGCGAAACGCGGCGTTCTTCATGGTCAGATACAGCTGCACTTGTTGATCGGTGAGGTTCCTGCCGGTGCGTTGCGCAAGCAGGGCTTTGACCTTGGCCGGATCGACTGTGGCCGGGGGGCGTCCTGAGCCGCCGCCGGAGCCTGAGCCGCCCGAGGGCAGTTCCGGGAGCGTACCTTTGACGCAGCCGCAGATGATCATCTGATTCTTCAGAATCTTGATCTTGTTCTGAATGAACTGCATCTGATAGTTGCGGTCGGCCGGGTCTTTGACATTGGCGTTGATGTACCCCAGGTCCTCTTCGAGCTGGGCGAGCTTCCGGGCATGGTCGCATTGCCGGACCGGCTTGCGATTCCAGGGCTCGGGCATCCGGGGCGGCGTCGGCTGAGCCACAGACCGGCCGGCGGCCAGGCCAAGTAAGAGGGCGGCGAGGACAATTCGTGCTTTCATGGTCATCTCCGTGAATTCTGGGTAGTTGGTTTCGATGGACATACCCTGTCCGGACCGAAATCAGCGGAGTCCGTAAGTTGCTCGCGAAAATCGATTGGAAAATCAGCAAGAGGCCGCAACGGCCGCTACTTTACCCGGTCGGAACGGATTCCTTGCAGACATGGTCGATTCATTGCATCTGGAACATTGGTTTGCATGCTGGAATGATTCTTTGCAGACTGTATTGTTGGTTTGCACCTGGAATTCGGCAGGGTCAGGGGGGTGCAATGCAATGAAACGCGTGCACCGGAGCACTACAGACGCGAACGATTCAAGTAATCGCGTTTGCAAGTCGAGTATTTGATCAAAAAACGGACACGGCCACGACTGCGGCGCCGATAAGTCCCACGATAAGCGCGACGATTCGCAATGGGATGGAGTAGAAGCCCTTGGTCACGTCGTCGAGGCGTACATAGCCGGCGACGGCGACCAGCATGAGCACGATGCCGGCGACGATCCGCGCCAGCCACCACATGCGCTGTTCAACGTGATACTTGCGGTCTTCGTCCAGAATCTTCTGAAAGCTCGAATCGGACATTTCGAATTCGACCGTCGCCCGATAGGTCAATGGCGCGTTCGAGTCCGTCAGTTCACGTTGCTCTTCTTTGACATTCTTGACCATGTGTTTGCGAACGAACTCCGGCGTCGGCGTCCACTCGACCGGCGGCGTCTGCGCTCGGAGATGACGAGCCACTCGCTCGGCAGCGACGCGCATCGCGTCTTCAGTCGCTTCTGGCGAACTCGACTTAAACTCACCCGACACCGAATCCTTCCACACCGGCAGGCCGGACTGCTTGCGATCTCGCTTGTTCGTCGATACGACGGCGTTTGCATTGCCTTGTTCGATGATGACGACGCGATCCTGTGCGCGGGCGCGCGGCGATGTGTGCACCTGGTGCGTCGTGCGCAGGCCGAGCGCAATCAGGCCGATGAAGACCAATGTCCCAATCAACGATGCACGCATGACCAACACTCCTCGCTCGGCTCAAGCGACTCGCCGAACACGCATGCGCTTCGGCAGGGCCGGCGGCGCGGCCTGCCATGGGCTCACCCATTGCAAGATCATCGACGACATCACGAGCGCCGCAGCGCCGTATGGTTTCTCCGGCGTTGGGTACAGAATCAACAGCACCAGCGCCCAGAAACCGGTCGCCAGCACTGGGAAGAAACTGAACCAGCTGGAGCGCCGACGGTTGGTGGTCTTCCACCACCGCAGGATGCCGAACGTCAGCCCGAAATAACTAATGAATCCGGCGCCTGCAGCCAGGCCCAAGGTATTGGTCGGGCCTTGATTGCTCGCTTCGAATACGCCGGGAATCGAAGGCGTCCAGCCTTCGAGCCAGAGTGCCAGCAGGCCGATGAGCGCACCGCACGCGGTCAGGATCAATCGTCGCTTCCATTCGTCTTCCTTGATCACCGTCCAGAACTTGGTCGGAATCAGAATGGCCCAACATATGCCAAGCGTCAAGAAGAACAACATCCCGATGTCGCTCCAGGAGTTGTCCGTGATTCGCAGGGCCGCCCAAAGGGTCGTCGTGATGCCGGCGAACAATGTCGACTTTACGAGCGCCGTCGTAAGTTCGCCGACTTGATCGCGGAACGACGCTGCCGGCACGGTCATTGTCGGCTCAGCCACAGTCGCTTGGGGCGAGGCATGGATTGGCAACACAGTCGGCTTCACCGGCGCCGGCGTCGTGTTGTTCTTGAGCGGCACTTCCTTCGCAACTCCTACCGGCCGCTGTCGCTCCACCGGCAATGCCTCGGCGACGTTGGCGTAGATCGCCTCTACATCCTGAACCAGCTCAGCTGCAGTCGCATGGCGGTGGTTCGGGTCTTTCGCAAGCGCCTTGGCAAGGACGGATTTGAAGGGCCCTGGGACTTTAGTCAGATCGGGAAGCGCCATCAGGTGCTTCATCATCACTTCTTGCGCCGACTCGCCGTCAAACGGGATCGAGCCCGTCAACATTTCGTACAAGATGACGCCGAGCGCGTAGACATCGACGGACTTGTTGTAATTGCCCGATGCGACTTCCGGGGCCATGTAGTGGACGGTGCCGACCGACTGCGTTTGGGCAGATCGATGACTGGAGCTCATGCTTTTGCTGAGTCCGTAGTCGCCGACTTTGAGCATGCCCGCTTCGAGGAAGATGTTGCCGGGCTTCAGGTCACGATGAACGATGCCATGATCGTGCAGATAGCCGACGGCGCGGCAAAGTGCAGGGAACCATTGTTGAATGAGTTCCTGCGGCAAGCCGCGCGGATGGCGATTGAGAATCGTGTTGAGGGTTTCACCGGAGACGTATTCCATCACGACCCAGGGCTCGCCGTGAATGTCGTTCTTTACGTCGTAAAGCGAAACCAGATGGTGATGCTTGAGGTTCAAGCACTGGCGAATGCCGCGGAGTTCGATGTCGGCCTGGCCGCGGATAAGCTTGAGCGCGACTTCTTTGCCGCCGTCGCTGAGAGCAAAATAGACTTCACCGAAGCCGCCTTTGCCCACACCGCGCTTGATCGTGTATCCGTCGAGCGGTTTCTGGCCTGTACTATATGCAAATTTCATAGCGATGATCCGTGGGCTGCGGTCCTCGTACGTCGTCCGCAGATCGTTGCATCAAGTAGTTCGTTCGAAACAGGCAAATCTTTAGCCACGCAGCCGGTTTCGAGCGCAACTAATGAACAAACGAACCCTGCCAATCGTCGATACGGCACAGCGACATGCCGCCATTATAGGCGTTTTGGACCACTGGTCCCTGAAGTTTCAATCGTCGGAAGTGGCTGTTGGATATCCGGTTAGATGGCAATACTGTCGTTACCCACTCGGTTTCATTGAACGCGTTGCGGCAACGTGAGCTGAAAGAAACCGTTTGTTCCCGCGACGACCAAAGCGTGCGAACCGTCCGAGGCGAGTGAACCACAAATTGCCGGCGCGGGAAATCGGTGGCTGAAGAGCGCTTTGCCGCTGACTGCATCCCACAGAACGGTTTGACCACTTTCACCCACAGACAGCAGTCGTCGGCCGTCGGCACTCGTGTGCAAACTGACGATTGCGTCCCGGTGGCCGTTCAGCGCGGGAAGCTCGCATCGGTCGTTGACGCGCCAACCGCGAATGACGCCGTCGCCGCCGCCGGCCAACAATTGCGAACCGTCAGAAGTGAATGACAACGAGTGGATCGACACTTTGTCGTGTGCCAACGGCATTGCGCTGCCGTTGGCAAGGTCGATGCGGATGATTAAACCATCCTGCCCGCTGACGGTACAATGTCGGCCATCCGGCGCGACCGCCAGTGCCGTGAGAGCTGCGGAAAGTGGGCCAACTGCCCGAATCAGCGCGCCTGTTTCGCTCGACCATATCTTGACTCGCCGATCCTGGCTGCACGTCATGAAGGACCCACCGCCCGGCGCGAAGGCGATGCCGTTAATGCAAAGAGGGTGTCCTTCCAGCAAACGCGCAGTCGCGGACGACTCCGGCTTCCACAGAAGCAGCCTCCCAGCTCGATCGGCAGACACAAGCAAACTTCCCGCCGGAGAAAATGCGACTGCCGTGACAGGGACGTGATGTCCTGAAAACGTTGCAGTGCATTGGCCGGAGGCTGCATCCCAGAGCTTGACCAGATGGTCGTTGCCGGCCGTGGCAAATTGCTTGCCGTCAGGCCTAATGGCCAGTGTGGTTGTGCCGCCGCGATGGGCTTGACGGAGTTGAACATCCTGAGCGATGGCCAGTAGTTGAAACGCACCGAGCGTCCAAAGCGCCAGTGAAATACGCGTCACGAACATGTTCGCAGATCCCCCGCAAAAAGCGTCGTTCACTTTCCCCAAAGCGACGGCGCGGGGCGAGACTGTGGCGAGGGTCGAGAATTGTGTCAAGACGAAGTGATTTGACAACGCAACAGCCGGCGCAAATTGCATTGCGCCGGCCGATGTGCGTTACTGCTTGTAGCTACTTCTTTGCGAAGCGCCGACGAAGGAAGCGGAACATGCCTAGGACTGGCAGACCGATGCCGAACATGGCCAAGGTGGCCGGTTCAGGCGTATCACGCGGCGGATCGCCGGGGACCGGCACATCCGTCGAAGTGATGTTGGCTTCGGCGCGGCCGTCAACTTGTCGATGCGTGATCGACGTGAAATCGGAAGTCGTCGAATTGCCATAGAGCGAGTTCGCCATAAAGTTGCCGAGGCCTTGTTGACCGATGATCGGCGTGTTGCCTTCGTAAGTAAACGTTAGGTTCGGAATGCCAGGATTGTCCGTTGGGCCGGTGCCACCGGGAGGCGGGCTGGTCATCGATTGACTGGCGGTCCAGCCGACCGGGTTGACGACGGAGCCCGGCAACAAACCGCTGAAGTCGTAGATCGTGAAGAAATCGCCGGGGTTGATTTGCACGTCGGTCGTGACGACGACGGCATACGTCCAGCGGAAATTGCCGGCGTCCGGGTGGATCGACACATTGGTCGGAATCAGGCCGGCATCGGCTCGCGACGCCAGCATCAAGCCGATCGTCGCCGTCAGCACGGCCGCCAGTTTGAGACTCTTACGCATGAAAACTCCTTCAAGTGAAACGCCGCCCGTGTCGCGCTCTGGAAGCAACGCCGTTGCGTCGCCCTGGCTTGTTCAACGGGCAAAACCCTGACACAACCAACTCATTACGGGGGCGAACCTCGCGATGTGAACTCTCAGTGGCGGCGGCATCCTAGACGTGAGCGAAAAAAGAATCAAGCGGGGATTTTTCATCGGTCCGACAAGCATTTGCCTGAATTACCAGCCCTGGCGGGTTTACCGTCGAGCGATCAGAAGATAGGGAAGCTGCACGAAAAGGCTTCGAGTTGCTTGTCGTGTTCGGCCGCAGTTCTACCTCACCTGTTCCTTCTCGTACCGGATCACCGTGAATGGCGCGATGGTCAGCACGTATACCGAGCCGTCCTTCATGCCGCAGACGCCCATTGGCTGCCAGGGGCCAAGAGTCCCGTCTTTGGCTTTCGGCATCGTGTGATGCCAGGGCTTCGGCTTGCCCGCAGTATCGGTGAAGGTCGTGAAACTCTGATTGGCAACGCCGACGGCGCCATGATCGCGCGGCGACCTGCCCGGCGCGCAACTGACGAGATGCAGCCCGCCCGAGTTCTGCTGCACGGTGACCGCCGCCCAGACGACGCCATCGGGACCGACGCTCATCGCCCTGCAGTCGGTGTGTTTTGCGCCGGGAATCAGCGCGCCTAGCGACTTGCCGGGAATTGCATCACCCGATGCGGTCAAGTCGAACGAGTACAGTTCATTCGTCGTCATTTCGACGGCAAAGAGAGTCTTGCGGTCGGGTGAAATCTCCCAATTAAGGATCGCGTGTTCTTTGGTGATCGAAGACGGCGCCGGTCGGCCGTCGACGGTCACTTTGAGCCGGTCGAGCTTCTTGGCATCGGGGTTCCACCTGGCGATTGTGCCGCCGCGAATTGGATGATACGCCCGGCCTAAATTATCGACGACGATGAAGGCGTACGCATGTTCCATGTCGCCAAGGTCGCTGTAGTGTTTCGCCTTCACGTTGTAGATCATGAAGTGCGTGTGATCGATGGGCCGGTCGTCGGAACAAGTGGAAATGTAAATCAGGCCGCGAGATTCATCGGGCGTGACGCTGATGATGCCGTGCTTGGGCTTGGCGATGCCGAAATGCTCGGTCTTTCCAGTCGCTGGGTCGTAGGTCATGGCGTAGCCGCCGGGATATTGGTCGCGGGTTTCGTTCTTTTCCGGATAGCCTTGTTTGGTGCCGACGTAGATCTTGCCGCTGTCGCCGACATTGTTGCGGGTGTGGAACTTGGCCTGGGCGGCAAAGCCGGTGGCCTTTGACCCGATCACTTGATGCGCATCGATCACCATCTTGGTCGTGTCGGATTTCGGGTCGTGTTCGAGCAGGTAGGCGTTGACGCCGTACTTGGCGGCGCCGATGTAGAGCTTGCTGTTCTTTCCCTCCACGATGGAGAAATAGCCGCTCTCCTGGTTCGTGTATTCGCTGGGCAGTTTCGTGGCACGGCCAAGCAGCCACTTCGGCTCTTGAGCGCGTACCGGCGCTAAGAAGAAGGTCAAAATGACTGCGATTGCAAGTTGGCGCATTCGGAACCTCGATTGCTCGCTCGATGGTTACTGTGGCCCTTCGCGAAAGTTCGTTGAAGAAGGTCCGCGATCTGCCGCTCGCCGCGAGAGGTCATCGACTACTTCCGGCTCATCCAGTCGATCACGGCGTGGACGGTAAACGCTTTTCTCCGGGTCGCGGCGATCGACGAATGCAGCCGCCACGAGAAGGCCAATCAGCAAAGCACTAATGATGTTGAAACCGCAGCCAAAGGCACTCATCAGCGTGCCGGCGCCCTGACCGCCGTTCTTGAAGATCAAATCCGGCACATAAGCATAAAACACCCAGGCAATGATCGACTCGACGAGCATGCCGATTCCAGCCAGCAGAACATAATTTGAGGCGCGAGGGTGCTTCTCGCGATGCTTCATCGCCATCACGATGGCGATGATGTAGACGATGTAGAATGGAGCTCGTGTCGCCAGCGACGACAGGACTCGGGGGATTTCACCAGCCATGGAACGATCCTTTCGAAAAATAATGCAGCCGGCTATTATTGCCTGCGGCGTCGTTCATTGCACTTAGAAAACTCGCCTTCGTGACGAGAGCTTTCTGTTTGAAGACTAGCGATTAGCGTTTCGAGTCTTTGGTAAATCGCCGCTCGCGTGCTTCCAATCTGTCGCGTCATAACGAATGTCCAGGTGCGGCGTCTCGACGCGGCGGTTACGCTCGCTTTTGCTGATCATCACGGCATCGAGCACACCCGTAGTAAGTAGCGTCCGCTCGACCGGATAAGGGGCATGATTTGTTTGAATCAAGTGATCGATGCCCTTGAGCAGCCAGGCAAAATGGCCAAACGGATCGGGTTGTTGAAGATAGAACTGCGTCGAAACCGCCTTGCCTTCGCCTTTCACTTTGCCGCCGAAGCAGAAAGCGCCGCCGTCGCCCTCATAGATCCAGCCGTTCATCATGGCGACTGCTGCTCGAAATCCGTCGCGGTACTCTATCAGAAATACGCCCGCTTCTTTGTCGCGCTTCATCATCTCGCGATAATCGCCTTTCGCATGAGCGGGCACACGATCCAACGCCGCTTCCAGGCATTCCTTCGACCAGTCGCCGCGATCGAGCGCCTTCCACATGTCGTCGCCCTGCAGGCAGGTCACGGCTCTGACGCCGGTCTCTCCGCCCGTGCGGCGTTCGACCATGCATTGCAGCGCCTCGAGCGCGTGGAAGCCGTAACCCTCGAATGGGCCGTAACCGACCTGCACGGCTGACTCAAGTTCGCAGCCGCGTTTGAGCGTTACATCCGGCTTGCGCCAGGTCACGGGCACCGACGAACCGGCCATGAACGGCACATGCAACGCATTCGACCGATCGTACATCCACTTGGCGTCGGCCCAGGTCGCCGCCAAATGTTTGTCGCTGAAGACCGGTACGCTCTTCCGTGACTTCTCGAACACCTTGGCAGTCTCTTCGAAGAATCGTCGCCTGGGGTAAAGAATCTGGCCGCGTTCGTTTTTCGAGTAAGTGCCGTGCTCGCCGATCAGAATGACGCCTTCCACGGCAAGCGTTTTGCCGCCGCGAGTAATCGCTTTTTCAATCGTGTCGTAGATGGTGAAGCCGTGCTGCTGCGCGAGTTCTTTGCTGCGGTCGCCCTTGGGAAACTGATCAACGAAAAGCGACACGAGTTCGAGGTTGGGAAACTCTTTGCCGTCGTAGTAATAGCCGCGAAAGAGCTTATCGAGGATAACCTCGGCGTGCGACCACTTGCGATACTCAGTGACGACCGCGGCGATTTTCTTTTTCATGGGAACAAGGCTCCGAGTCCGAGCTGCAATTGCGGATTGTACCCGTCCCGCACTCGCATCGCAAACGACCTGCGGATTTGCGCGCCCCATTGAACAAAACTTCGCAATGCCGCCGGCGACTAGCGACCCGCCTCGTCGCAAGTGCGAACGCCGCTGCGAGTTAGTCCGACTGTAACGAGCGCTCAAACAAAGTGTGCAATTCGTGGAAGCACGCGTGAACAAATGTGTGTGGGAGAGTGCGAGGAAGTACGCGAGTGTGTGAGTGAATAAGAGTGTCAATGCGTGCAAGTGTGGGCGAAGACCTCGAACCAACGCCGGCAACGCCGAAACATACGTCAATCGCAGTGAAACGGGTCGCAACATGATGTTTGAGGGGGCCGGTGAAACTCGACGAAACGCGTCGAAGCGATGCGAATTGCGCGATCGCTGCCGAAGCATATGTTCCGAATTGAAAACGGCAAATGAGGCGGGGTAATTTCTGGTGAGACGGGTGCGGCAAATTTTGCCAGCGGCCAATCGCCTTCCGGCCGAAGAGGAAAAAACATGAGTTGGACCGAGCCGAAGAGACGAGACCGTGTCATGCTCTCGACGTCGCCAAGGCGCAGAACGCATTTGCCACAGAGGCTTAGCCCGCACAATTCATGAGTCCACGGAACACAGGAAATACCCAGCACGGGACACCCGCAACCCAAAGAAGAAGACAAATCACGAGAACACGAAAGAATGAAAGCACGAAATAAATTGTTGGTTCTTTCGAGTTTCGTCGTTTCGTGATCCTGCTTTTTTCTTCTGGAATCATCGCGGCCCGCGAAGATTTCGGCGGATAGTAGTACGGAAACAAGAACAATTATTTGAATCAGAGTGTCCAATTTGGGGATGCGATAAGTCCGCTACAAGTTCTTGTCTCTTGACCGGTTCCGTGTTTTCCGTTTCTTCCGTGGTGAATGATTCGGGTAAGTAATTTTTGTATCTGGTATCTCGAATTCGGTTGCGGCTGCCCCGAATTGAGCTTAGCGAAGACTTGAACGCGGGCCGGGACTACGACGGCGCGACCGTGGTCAACCCCTTTGCAGGCAGCGTTACAACATGCGGGCAGACGGCGTCAAATGCAGATCGACGAAAAGATGACCCACCACAAGTGGCGGGCAAACCAACTCACGCCAGCGCCTCGCGAATCACGTCCGCTTCGACGACGCCGGTGAGCTTCTGTTCGAGACCGCCGTAGAAGTAGGTCAGCTTCTTGTGATCGAGGCCCATGAGGTGCAGGATGGTGGCGTGCAGGTCACGGATGTGGCGTGGGTGAATCATGGCTTCGTGGCCGAAGTCGTCGGTTTCGCCGTGGCTGGTGCCGCCTTTGACGCCGCCGCCGGCCAGCCAGTAGGTGAAGCCTTTCGGGTTATGGTCGCGGCCGCCCTTGTTCTGCGCGACCGGCTGCCGGCCAAACTCGCCGCCCCAGACGACAAGCGTATCGTCCCATAGTCCGCGGCGCTTCAAGTCGGTCAAGAGAGCATGAATCGGCCGGTCAATCTCCGGCCCGTGGATGAGCAAGTTTTCTTCGATGCCGTTGTGGGCATCCCAGTTTTCCTGTTGATGGCCGCCGCCGGAGTAAATCTGCACGAAGCGAACGCCGCGTTCGACGAGACGGCGTGCGATCAGGCACTGTCTGCCAAAGTGCGCCGGACCTAGCGCGAGTTTGTGCGTATCGGGCTTCGGCTCATTGACGCCGTAGAGGTCAAGCGTCGTCGCGTCTTCTTGCGAAAGGTCAAGCGCCTCGGGTGCGGTGGATTGCAGTTGAAACGCGAGTTCGTAGCTGGCGATCCGCGCCTGTAACTCGGAAAAACCCGGCCGATCGCGTAAGTGTTCAGCATTCAGGGCATTGAGCGCGTCGATCTGTTCGCGTTGTTGTTCACGGGTCATGCCGGACTTTGGGGCGAGGTCGAGGATCGGTTCGCCTTTCGAGCGCAGATGCGTGCCCTGGAACTTCGCGGGCATGAAGCCGCTGGACCAGTTGGCAGCGCCGGAAATCGGTCCGCCGCGTGGGTCGAGCATGACGACGTAGCCAGGCAGATTGTGATTGACCGAGCCGAGCCCGTAATTCATCCACGAACCGATGGACGGCCAGCCCTGAATGACGCGGCCGGTGTTGAGCTGAATCATCGCCGAACCGTGGGCGAACGTATCGGCATACAGGCTCTTGAGCACGCACAACTCATCCATGTGCTGGGCGGTCAGCGGAAACGCATCGGAGCACCATTGGCCGGACTCGCCGTGCTGAGCCCACTTGCGCCGCGAGGCGAAGAGCCGTTGCTTTTTGATCTCACGGCGGCGAATTTCAATATCGACGTACTCATTGTCGCGAGCCTGCAGTTCCGGCTTGTAGTCAAACGTATCGACCTGCGACGGACCGCCGTACATGAACAGGAAAATGCAGTGTTTCGCTTTGGGCCGGAAATGCGACACTAGTTCGGCGGCAGCAGCGCGACTGGCGAAGAAACCGTCGCGGTCCAGCAGCGCCGTCAGAGCGACGCCGGCGAATCCGGCGCCCATCTGCCAGAGAAACTCGCGGCGAGAGCCGTAGCAGGAGTCATGTTTCATGCGATTAGCCGTTCATGGACGGAGTTTTGAGCACGAAGCGCAAGCAAGTGCGACCGCTGAAACACCTGCTTGCGCTTCGTGCTCACCATGGTCCGTTCACAATTGTACGTCAATCCACATACACGAATTCATTCAGGTTCAGCACGAGTTTGCAAAACGCCGGCAGTGATGAACGCTGCAAGTACTCGATAGCGATCTTTCGCTCTCGTTCGGTCGGTGCACGGACAAGCGCCAGATGAAACGCCTGCTCGATTTGGCGGTTGGCATCGGATCCGCATTCGCGTTCCAGCCGGGCCGCGAATGCCTTCGCCTGCTCGTCCATGAACGTGCTGTTGAGCAGTATCAGTGCTTGCGGCGCCACAGTCGTGACGGAGCGCGTGGCAATCGACTTATCCGGGCTGGCGCAATCGAGCGTCTCGAGGATCGGCACGCCGAGCGTCCGTTTGACGAAGATGTAGGTGCTGCGGCGAGCTTGTTCTCTGAGGTCCGACTTGCCCCATCCGTTGCCGGGCTTGGATTGCGTGGCCAACACTTCGGCAGACAATTCCGGAAAGATGCCGCGCCCGCCCATCTTCGTATTTATCTGCCCACTGACTGACAGCACCGCATCGCGCACGGCCTCCGCTTCGACGCGCCGAAGATTCTGCCGCCACAACAACCGATTGTCCGGATCAATTGCAATTGCGGATTGCGGATTGCGGATTGCGGAATCTTTATCTCTTTTCAAATCCGAAATCCGAAATCCGAAATCCGAAATTCTCGACGGCTGCTGCCACGTGCTCGACAGCAAAATCATGCGATGGATCGGTTTGATCCGCCAGCCGTTGGCGATGAGTTCAGATGCCAGGTAGTCGAGCAACTCCGGATGGGTCGGCGCTGCTCCGTTGCGGCCCAGGTCGTTTGGCGTCGCGACCAGTCCGCGGCCGAAGTGATGCTGCCAAATGCGGTTGACGATAACTCGCGCCGTCAGCGGATTCTTGGGACTGGCGATCCATTCGGCGAGCGCTCGCCGCCGGCCGCTGCTCTTGTCGCCGACAGCGCGAATCTGCGGGACCACATCGCCCAACACTTTTGGGAACATCGGAGTCACTTCCTTCGCCGGAGTTGCGGCAAGGCCGCGTAGCAGCACCTGCGTGGCCTTCGGCGTCGGCCCGTCGTCCTGCACCGCGAGCGCCGCATCGCCGTTGGACAGTTTCGTCAGGATGGTCGGATCATCGGCCTGAATGAATTTGGCGGGCCGCACTCCGCGAACGAACGCCAGTAAGCCGTAGTACTCTTCATGTGGTATCGGATCGAACTTGTGCTCGTGGCAGCGAGCGCATCCCAATGTCAGACCAAGGAACGCCTCGCCGATCGTTGAAAGAACCTCGTCGAGATTGTCGAAGTCGGCCTGGCATTTGTCGTCCGGTTCGTCGTCCCACACGCCGAGCCGGTAGAAACCTGTCGCGATGATCGCGTCGTCGTTCTTCGGATCGATCTCATCGCCGGCGATCTGTTCGCGCACAAATTGGTCGAACGGCTTGTCGGCATTGAAGGAACGAATGACATAGTCGCGGTAGCGCCACGCAAACGGCTTCTCGGCGTCGCGCTCATAGCCGTGCGTCTGGCCGAAGCGAACGATATCGAGCCAATGCCGGCCCCAGCGTTCGCCGTAATGCGGCGACGCGAGCAGGCGATCGACAACCCGTTCAATTGCGGATTGCGGATTGGGGATTGCGGATTGATACTCCGCAAGGAACGACTGCATTTCCTCGGGCGTGGGCGGCATGCCGATCAGGTCGAAGTAGAGCCGGCGAAGCAACTCGCGTGGCGTTGCCGGCACGCTGTGTTTAAGACCAGATGACTCAAGTTTGGCCAGAATAAAGCTATCGATCGGCTGTTGCAGGGATTCGCAATCTTTCACGGGTGGCAGTGTCGGCCGCTTCACGGGCTGAAACGCCCAATGCGGCTCGCCTGCCCAGGACAGGGCTGGCAAAATCATCAAAATCGTTGCGAATCGATGGAGCATTTGAATATCATTGGTGGGCAACTCGTTCTTCAATTACGATGGCGAGTATACGCGGGTATTGCAAGCGCAATTTCAGCCAGCCGTACGCGTCAGATACTGGCAATCGCGACGGTCGCTTGGTAAGCTCGCATCATTGCATGCCATCACACCAACTTAGGAGAATGAACTATGGTTCCGATTCGTGTATTCTTGTCAGCGACCCTGCTTGTCCTGCCTGTTATGGCCGCTTCGGCTGAAGAAGCGAAACCGATCCGCGTTCTGATCATCACCGGCGATCACGGCCACGCCTGGAAGGAGACCACGCCGTATCTCAAGGACATTTTGACAAAGGCCGGCATGTCGGTCGACGTCACCGAGACTCCCTCGAAAGACCTGACGTCGGACAACCTGGCGAAATACCAAGTGCTGCTTCTGAATTACAAGGATACCGCCAAGGGCGCAGCCGACAGCAAGTGGTCCGACGACAACAAGAAAGCATTCACCGACGCCGTCAAATCCGGCAAGGGGCTCGTCGTCTATCATCATGCGTCATCCGCCTTTGTTTCCGGCGACGAATTCTCGAAAGAGTTCGAAAAGGTCATCTCCGGAGGCTGGCGGAAACAAGGCAATCACGGCAAGCGCCATGAATTCAGCGTCGCGATCCGCAAGGCCGATCACCCGATCACGAAGGGTTTCCCGGCCGAGTTTGCGCACAGCAACGACGAGCTCTACGCGAACTCGGTGATGTTCCCCGACAGCGTAGTCCTGGCGACGGCATTTTCCGACAAGAAGAAGGACCCGAAGAACACCGACAAGCACGAACCGGTCGTTTGGACCGCGAGCTACGGCAAGGGCCGCGTCGTCGAAAATGTGCTCGGACACGATGTGGCGGCAATGAAGAACAGTCTCGGCTTTCAGACGCTGATCGTCCGCTGTGTCGAATGGGCGGCTACCGGTCAGACACAATCGAAGACGCCGGACGGGCTGAAGTAACGACGCCCGGTTTTGGCGACAACGTCATCTCCAACTGATCTCCGGCCCGGTGACGTCCCAGTGATACATGGGCTTCGCCGGGCACCAGCGTCAAGTCGGCGCTGGGCAGCCGGCTCACGAGGTACTTCGCCATCACCGGTGGAGCAATCTTATCCTCGCAGCCCTCGATGATTCGTACATGAGTTCGAACTTCCGGCAGCCAGTTGTCCCAACACGTCTGCAACAAGGCTGCCTCGCGCACAACCTGGTCCGCACCTTGCCGGAAAGCCTCATCGACTATGTGCGAGAGATATTTTCGTTCGGCCGGGTCGAGCAAAAGGTCATGATCGGGTTTCGAAGCAACTCGGCCCAATAGCGGCATTCGATTCGGCCTGCGACGTTCCGCATTTGCGAAACTGCCCAGAATAATGCGAGACAATAATGGATGCCGAGTCGCCAACTGTGCGCCGATCGCGCCGCTGCCGGTCTTACGGCCGACCACTTCCAACGGCGCCATCGGGCAGCCGATGCATACGGCGGTAACGCGGTCCGGCATCGCTCGGGCTGCAGCCAACGCATAGGGGGTTCCGCCGGACGCCCCCATAATCGCAAACCTGTCGATCTTGAGTGCATCGACAAAACACCGCAAATCCGCCGGCCAGTTCAGGAAACTCTTGCACGCATACGGACTGGAGCAACCGATGCCGGGTCGGTCGATGACGTAAAGTCGTACGCCCGGCCGACAGCGAAGCGCTTCGATGAATGACTCGCCGTCGAGCCGGCAACTGGGGATGCCGTGATGATGGATGACGACGTGCTTTGCGTCACCCGCGCCCCATTCGGAATAGGCGAGGCAGCGGCCGTCAGGCAGCTTCACGTAGCCAAGCGGTCTGGCGATGAACGGCGTCTCATTGCTGCGGGCCGTGATGGGCAATAAAGCAGCTGTGCCGATCGCTGCGGCCGATTGCAGCCAACCACGACGCGAGATTTGCGATGATTTCGCAGAGACGCTCATTGATAGAACAACTCCAAAGGCAGGCTGACATTTATTGTAGCAGGTTCCGCCAAAGGAGCCGCCTGAACTCATTTTGGTGATTTGGACACGCCGCTCAACGCGTGCGACGTGACCGCGTCCCAGGCCAACTCTTGAAGCAGGCGATTCAGTTTTTCACCGTCCTCGATCTTGGCGCGAGCGAGGACCGCCGGCGCCGGCAGGCCTACGGGGCTTCGCCCATAGATTGCCGCGTAGTGGCAGTACGCCGCAAGCGCCATCAGCGGCGGCTTGGCGTGCCCAATCGCGTCAGTGAACAAGTCGTTCTGTTGCTTCAGGCTCGGCGCTTCGCCTTTGACGATCTTCTCGCGCAATGCAATCACGGCCTGACCGACGGGAACGACGAACACAACTGGCTTGCCGAGTCTCTTGTTCAAGTCGGCAACGTGCTCGTCCATGCTCTTGAAATAAGGCGCGTGCATTTCCTTCAGCATCGCCACTGTCGGTGCGTTGTGATCAACAACCTTGGGTCGGTCTTTAAACGTCGGGTCATAGATATCGAACGGCAGCCAGAACTCCTGGATAGTGACGCGGACGTTTGGGTTGTTTTCAAACGCCAGCTTGACGAAGTTCTCGATGCCTGCGTCAGGCAGATGAATCGGCGACAACGTCAACACATCAACCTTGCCGGCCTTGAGCAGTTCCTTCGCCTTGTTTTTTTCGACAGGCACATCCCAATGCTGGATGATGCGCGAGCCTCCGATGCCCGACATGCCGGCAAATTGATGATCCTTTATGCCGCCGGCCTTCGCCATCTCGGTCAACATCGCCGGCATGAACACGTGGAAGCTGTGCCCACAGGTGAACACCCGCAGGCCTTTCGGCGGCGCGGCGGGTTTTTCGTCGGCGCGAATGGCGGGAACCAAGAAAGCCGCGAGAGAAAAAACCGCGAAGTATGCCAAACGAAAGTGGGATTTCATGTGAACTCCATGGGGATTTTGGTGTCGGAGTTCCACGGCTGGCAGGGTATGCCGCTCAGGCGTGAATACCATTTGCCGAAAACATTCCCGGAGATGCGATTGTGCTGATTCCGCGCCCCTTCCATCGCGTAGACCACGCTGCAGAGGTACTCGTGCTTGATCGGCGAATCGAGCTCGCTGGCGAGATATTCGTCCACGGAAATCGGAGTTCGTTTTAGCGCGGCGCTCATCCTCTTACCCTACCCAGGCACGTAGCGGCCTTCAAGCGTGGCGTGCGCAGCTACTTGAGAGCCGGCGGGTGGAGTTCGCAGACGACGCGGAAGCCCAAAGTGTGCTGGCGCCAAGTGGGCGAGACACCGCCGCGAACGAAAGACCGAACGGCGACAAAGTGATTGCCAAACGATCCACCGCGCGCCGCGTGCTCCGTTCCGCTGGCCGGGCCGGACGGATTATCGGTGGGACTTTCGGCATAATAGCCCGCGGAATACCAATCATGGCACCACTCGCTGACGTTGCCGTGCATGTCGTGCAGGCCCCAGGCGTTGGGCTTGAGCTGGCCGACCGGATGGGTGCCTCCCTCCTTGTCGCCGGACCAGCCGTACTCGGGCAAAAGCTTCGGATTGCGGCCGTAATGAAACCAGTCATCCGACCCGGCTCGGCAGGAATACTCCCACTCCGCTTCGGTTGGAAGCCGATAGGTTCGTCCGGCAGCAATCTCCTCAGGGCGGCTGGATAGCTTCTTGCAAAAATCGACCGCCTCGGCCCATGTGACCTTCTCAACCGGATGGTCCGGCCCGCCGCCCGCGCCAGTTTTGAACTGCGACGGGTTGTTCCCCACGATTTGCTGATATTGCTTTTGTGTGACCTCATGGATTCCCAGGAGAAAATGGTTTCGAATGTGAACCAGGTGCCTGGGCTTGGCGCTGGCGAAAGGTTCCGTTTCCTCGTCCGCCGCGCCCATCAAGAACTTCCCCGCCGGGATCAGCCGCAGCTTCATGCCGATCGAGTTCTCGATCTCGACCGGCACGCCGAGGGCCTTGGCGGTGTCGGCTTGCCGTTGCTTGGCTTCGTTGGCGCTCATAGGTGAAACTTCTGGCGCACCCTTGAGTACCTGCGCCGCCGGCTGGCCGTTGATCGTCTCCAGGGATTTGATGCGACTGAGCACTGCCTTATCCCGCTCGGCGACAAAGTCGCAGACCAACTCGCGGAGTGGGCACTTGACAACCGGCGTGAAGTCCTGGACCTTGCTTTCGCGACAGACCAGACGTTCGAGCGGCAGGTTTTTCAGCGGCGTCAGGTCCTCGACCGGCGTGCCGTAGCAGTGGAATGATCGCAGCTCGGTCAACTGTACAAGGGGCTTAAGGTCGCGCACGGGGCTGCTGTCAACATTGAGATAGGTCAACTTGAGCCCGGCGAGCGGGGACAGATCGGTCACGCTCGTCTGGTGGATTTCCAGCATGGGTAGTCCGCGCAGCGCCGCCAACGGGGCGATGTTGACGATGCTTTTCCCACTGAAAGTAAGCCGCGTCAGCTTGCCTTCGGTGAACTCAGTCACGGCGAACTTGCCGTCGAATCCAGGATTCAGCTCTTGCAGTTTCTTGCGAATCACTTCGACTTGCATTGGTCCGGGCAGAGCGGCAACGAAGTCCAGCCAGGCCTTGTCTACCGGGATGCCCGGTGCAGGCTCCAAACGCAGGATGTACACCGTGCCGTTGCCGTTGGCGGTAGCGAGGTGCCGGCCATCGGCGGCGAAGCGGACGCGGCCAGCGGCGCCGGGCAGCTTGCACTCCCAGTGTTTCTTCTGCGCCGCCACGTCCCAGACCACGAGCGTCGACGACCCCAAACTCGCCAGGAAGCGGCCGTCCGGGCTGAACGCCACCCCCCCCACGTAGTAGCCCGTCGGCAGCTTGACCGGCGCCACGTCCCGTGTCAGGTCCCAGAGCCAGACGAACTTGTCGTTGCCCGCCGTCGCCACGGTTTGTCCGTCGGGGCTGAACGCGACCGCCAGCACCCAGTGTTCGTGCCCCGGCAAGACCCGGATAACCTTTTTCGTTGCCAGATCCCACACCCGCCCGCTGTTGTCGCCGTGCGCGGTCGCGAATTTCCGCCCGTCGGGCGAGAAGGCAACATCGGCGATCCCCAACTGCATCGAACTCACATCGAACAGCTCCGACGCGCCAGTGCCGGCATCCGTGTGGCGCAATTGCGGATGGTGGTAACTGCCGGAGATGACGACCCGCCCATCGGGGCTGAAGGCCAGGCCGTGCGTTCCCACGCCCTCGATGACGTGCTCCGGCTTGTCGGCGCCCACCTGTCCGATGCGGATCTTGTTCTCCCGGTCATCGCTGACCGTGGCGACCCGCGTCCCGTCGGGACTGAACGCGACCGCAGCCATCCCCAATGGCTGACTCGTCCACATCGAGGTGGCCTTGCCAGTCGCGGGATTCCACAACCGCAGCACCCCGTCGGCGCCAACCGTGGCGACGGACGACAGGTCCGGCGCGAACGCCACGCCGTGCGTCGGTCCGACCGGCCCCGTCAGCGGCAGCACTTCCTTGCCGGTGGCCACGTCCCAGAGGCGGACGGTGCCGTCCGTGGCGGCTGTCGCCAGCGTCGTTCCGGCTGGGTCGCGCGCAACCGTCGTAATCGTGCTTGATCCCGAGGGCCATTTCTTGATTAGTTTCCCGTTCGATGCATCCCAAACAAATATCTCTCCCTTGCCATTTCCGCAGATCAACTGCTTCCCGTTTTGAAGAAGTACAAAACCATTAACGAAACTGCCAGCATCACCAAAGCCGTTGACTTCTTTCCGATTCGCGGCGTCAACTACTCGAAACATGCCGTTGGCGGTGCTACAGATCACTGTTGAACCATCGTCTGCAAACGCGACTTTGTTGATTCCCTGTTCGCGCTTCTCGAGTGACCACAGCGGCGCTCCTGACTCAACCTCCCAAACGATTGCGGTTCCATCGTTCGACCCGGAAAGGGCACGAAGGTTGTCGGGGGAGAATGTCACGCCGATGACAACGTCGGTGTGTTTTTCGAACTTTCGAATCTCAGTGCCCCGTTCAACATCCCACAAACGCATGGTTTTGTCGCTGCCGCCCGTTAACAACCGTTTGCCGTCCGAAGAAAAGGCACCGGCCCAGATGCCGGCCGCATGTCCTACAAATGTGCGCAGGATTTTTCCGGAAGTCGATTCGAGAAGCCAAAAGTTCGAATCTTCCTGACTCATCACAGCGATCGTCTTTCCGTCAGGGCTGAAACAGAGACAGGCAACCTTGCCACCGATCGCGAAGCGCCGGACTAGGTTTCCATTCTTGCGGTCCCAAATGCAAATGAGTTTGTCCCATCCGCCGCTGGCCAACAGGCTGCCGTCCGGGCTGAAGGCGATCGTGTGGGCCGTATCCCAGTGCCGCCCCCGATGTTCCCCCAGCACGCCGACCAGCTCGCTCGGCGGGCTGACGCCCGCCGCTCGGAAGTGGTCGAGGCAATCTTGCGGCAGCTTCTTCGGATCGAGTGCGTCGAGTGGCGACGGCAGCTTCATCAGCATTTCCGCCGCCCGGATCGCCGCCGGTGTGCCGCCGTGCTTGCCTTTGAACGCGGCCACCTCTTTGGCGAACGACTCGAATGTCGCGCCGCCCGCTTGGAACTTCGTCTCCAGCGCCGGAAAGTCTGCGTCGGCTGCAACGGCCCGTTTCTTCTGAACTTCTTCCTCTTCCTTTCGTCTCTTCTCTTCCTCCGCTTCGCGCTTCTTCTGCTCGGCCTGCCGCTTCTTTTCCTCTTCGAGTGCGATCTCACGTTGTGACTTGTGGGTCGGCGGGTTAACGATAACCGTGATCTCTTTGTTCGTCGGCGCGACCGGCGATTTGTTGCCGGGCCACGCAGCAACGGCAATAATCGTTATCAGCAAAAGCGCACCTGCGCCGCCGACCGTGGGCCAAAGCCACTTCGGCCGTGACTTCGCAGTCGTCGGTTTCTTGTACGTCGGCCGGGTCGGCGTCGGCGTCGCCGGTTTTGATGCGAACGTGCCATCGTCCCACAGGCCCGCAAACGGGTTTGCTTCTGCATGCGTGCGTCCATGCATGATCGAGACGGAGGCCGCGTTTGGATCGGGCTTCCAGGTTGGATCGGCCAATGCAGAGTCGAGCGCGGTGACGAACTCCGCTGGTGTCTGGAAACGCTCGCCTGCTTTCTTGGCCATCAACTTCGTGAGCACATGAGCGATCGCCGGAGACACGTCGGGTCGCAGCGAGCGAATCGGAGGCGGTTCATCCAGCTGATGCTTGAGCAGTTTTTCGGCCAGCGTCCCGCCGGGAAACGGCGCCTAACCGGTGAGCAGATAGAAGAGCGAACAGCCCAGGCTGTATAGGTCGGCGCGGATGTCTGCATTGTGTGAATCGCGCGCCTGTTCCGGCGAGATGTAGTCAGGGGTGCCGAGTACGGTTCCTTCTTGCGTCATCGTCGTCGAGTGGTCGGTGCCTTCGCCTCGTTGCAGTCGCGCCAATCCGAGATCGAGGATTTTGACGTCGCCGCCTTGCTCCGTGACCAGGAGGTTTGCCGGCTTGATGTCACGGTGTACGAGTCCTGCTTCAAAGGCGTGTTGCAGGCCCAGTGCCGCCTGACGGACAAAGTCGCAGGCGCGAGCGACAGGCAATGCGCCGAGTTGCTGCACCAGTTTGTGCAAGTCGCGGCCTTGGATGTACTCCATCACGAAGAAATGCGTGCCGTTGGCCTGGTCAGCGTCGATGGCGCGGACGATGTTCAAATGGTTGAGTTGCGAAGCGATGCGAATCTCGCGGTGGAATCGCTTGACGGCATCTTCATTGGCTACGCGTTCCGGTTGAATCAGCTTGAGAGCGACCTCCGTGCCGGTTGTCCAGTTTCGCGCTTTGAACACCTGCCCCATGCCGCCTTCGCCAATGGGCGTCAGCAACACATACTTTCCGAGCAGCAGGTCCCTGTGCCTTCGCTGTGCGATTTTTTGAAGCTGAAAGCGAGTCAGCCAGTCTCTCGTTTGCAATTCTCTGGCGAGATCGCGATATCCTGGAAACTTCGAGGCCAATTCATCGCGCGCTTGCGTGAGTTGCTCTGTTGCAAGCAAGTGCAATGGCTCGATGATCTTCAAAAGATCTTGTGCGCTTGCTTCCGCCATCTTCGCCGTGATTCTCCGAGAATGCGGTGGTGTACGGTGCGATTGTCGCACGAGCGGCAACATTCGTCCAGAGGCGACCGGCGCAGACAAACGCCGCGCTGCGTTGTTCGCGCAGCGCGGCGTCGAGATTCACGATCATCGATTCGTCATACGTTTAGCTTTTGCCCTTCCGTACTCAGGACGTGTTCGGGCGGAGACAGGCCATTCTTGTCGGACGGCGACTTGCCGAACAGGCTCATGCCGCTGTCGATCCACTTTCGCACCGCTTCCGGCGGAACGTATGAGAATAACAATACCATCATGAATAAGCCGAAGACGGTCAGTCCCATGAAGATGCCGATGCCCATGTGGAACAACACGCCTGTGATGACCAAGAGCGGACGCAGCCTCGGCCTCCAAATCAAGAACGGCAGGCCGATTTCAAGCAACAGGGTGAACACGGCGATGCCGGACATGCCGAGTTCCCACAGCCAGCGCGTGTCCGCCAGCTCGGTCAATACCCAGCGATACGGCGCGAAAATCGTGGGAGAGAATTCCGGGTTAGCGATCGTGCCCCAGCCGGCCGTGTGATTCCACCAGGCGTTGCCCTTGAGCTTCGACAGGCCTGCCGCCATATAGATGAAGCAGAAGTGGATCTGATACAACCGAGACACAAAATTCGCCGAGACCGACGGCGCCGGGGCCGCCAGCACTCGCTCAAACGGAGTGGTGTCCTGGCCGGTTCGCTTCGCTTCCTCGAGCTGCCGCCGCGCTTTGCGCACGCTGAAAAACCGGTCGAGCGAATAAAGCGCTCCGCACGGCGACAACATCAGGTAGATCAGACAGATGTTCATCATCACGTCCATGCCGAAGAGCACCTGTGTGGTTCGATGAACGTAGCAAAGGGCCGCCAGCCACGTCAGAACGGACGTGACTCGCGTGAACAGGCCCAAGGCGAACATGGCCATGACGCCGAGAAACAAGAAGTGGATTACATACATGGCCGTCGGATTGGTCACATGAAACCAGATGGACCACCCGTTTTGCCCTTTGGCAAGCAGCTTGCGTTCGTCGAGGCCCCATCGATCGAAATACTTGAGCACCTGGACGCGTTCCGCCCGCTCCGCCGGCAGATCCTCGTCGATAAACGTCAGCGTACGTTCCAATTCGGTGCGCGGCTCGCGATGGCTCTTGCGCTGCGGAACCGGAATCGTAGACTGATACGCCATGTGCCCGATAATCTGGGCGATCTTCTTGGAGTCGTTCGGCAATGACATGGCGAAGCGTTCGGCATCGGCACGAACACGCGGAGCATAGCCATCCTTGTGCAATTGCTGCATGTATTTCGGAATTGTCTTGTCGCGCTCCTCCGCGTTTGAAGGAAGATTCGTGATCGCGTTCAGCAACTGATTGCGCTCATCGGGCGTTGCGAATTCAAACTCGTCGGACGTTGGACGGCCTCGGCCTTCCAATGGCTTGATGCGCAATCGCTGAATCAGCGCCAGGCCGTTGGCGCCCTCAACCGTATCGGCAGGAATCCAAAGATACAGGAAGTTCAGGATTTGTTTGCGTTGGCCCCGATCGGCGGGAAGCTGCGTCAACCATTCAAAAAAAGCAGCACGCACGTCGCGGTCGTACGGCACGCGCATGTTGGTTTCCGGTTCCGCCCAACCGGTCTGCGGCGGCATCACCGGATACTCGTTGCGAACGTCGTTGGCCAGTTCGAGGTCGACCCAGCCGTGTTTGCCGAAGAAGGTTTGTAAGTCGCGCGTGTACGCGAAATGCAGGTAGAAAACAAAGATGCCGGTGAACACGCGCATCATGCACAAAGTATGCGGGCTGCCTGGTTTGAACCAAAAGTCATTCCAGCTGCGCCCGACCCGACTGAAAAATCCATCGGAGGGAACGGTAGCCATGAGTTATTTCGCCTTGTGATCGCTGCCTGAGTGTCGAACGACGCTGTCGATGAAATTGAATTCATCGGGATGCGTTTTCCAGTTGTGGTAGGGGGGCACATCGCGGTCCGGCTTCGGGAAGTAAACAATCGGCACGAGCCAATACAGCAGTGGATCGTTGACGTCGATCTCCTGACCCTTGGCGTCGAACCGGCCGAAGTAGTACGGCATGTACGTGATGTCGTCGTAAAAGTCGGCGCCGGCCTGGAGGTGCTCCGGATTCAAGATCCGGTGCTCGACGTAATACACGCCGATCGACTTGATTGCGATCGTCGGATCGTCGTGCTGATTCTCCTTCTGGCTTGCCACGTGACGCACGTAACCTGGCAACAGAAAATACCGATGTGTATCGGGCAACGGTCGGAACTGGTCGACCGGCGCGATTTCCGGGTGCAGTGGAATTCCGTTCGTGCCTTGAATTCGCAATAGCCGCGCACGCATGGCATCGTCGGGCACGCCGCGGATCGGCTGCATCGCGTGCAATTGCTCGCTCAGCGACAGCCGGCGATAATACGACAATCCCATCGGGTCGGTGATGTCGTTGGGGCGGCGCGGAAGCTTGATCCAACGAGTGTTGCCGTTTTCATAATAGATGCAGAACCACATCAGATGCGCCGGTCCTGGTTCCGGCGAGTAGAAATGGTACGCGTTCGTCAGATAGACGAACTGAAGATACGGCCGATACACCCGCTGATGAAACTGTGCGGATAACCAGGGCTGAGCGCCGGGGCCCGTCACGGCCGTGACAATTCCGCCGAAATGCGCCAACACCAAAAGACTAACGCCAAAGCGCCGCCATTTCTGAGGCAGGCACATCAGCACGCAACAGATCGTCGCGATCACGGTGCCGAAGATCGCCAACATGCGTCCCGAGTCCCAGGCTTGGGGAAACGCGAAGAACGAGGCGAAACATCCGGCTGCGCCAAGCCCTAACATGCGCGGGTCGCGCGGTGAGCATGATAGCGCAAACCCGGCGGCAAAAATGCCTGCAACAGTCAGCAGCAAGCGAACGACATCAAGCGCGAATACGTTCGCTTTGGACATATCAGCGATCGCGCCGCCAACGGCAGCGATCGCGATTGCCGCGATTCCGCCAATCGCGGCTTTCCAGACCCAATTCGCTCCAAGCAATGGAGGCGACTCATCGACCACCGGAGTGGTGGATTGCGGTCCGTTCATTGCGGTCTCCTGAGAGAAAAAACAAGCAACACACGACCACGCAAAAGTCACCCCCACTTTCACAACGGCAATTTGAGCGCAAACGTTGGGCCGAAATCAGGCAGGTTGGTTGGTTGAGAGAAGAAACTAGCCGCTTTTGCAAGAAAGTTGAATACGAACTGACAAACTGCCAGAGTCTGATTCACAACAGACAACATGGGCAATTTTGGTAAAATGACAGAACCTGCAACCCGAGTGTCAATGCCGAACGGCAAAAAAAGGAAAAAAAATCCGCCAGCTGGAACTCGTTCCGGAGCTGATAGAAGCTCAATCAAAGTTGGAAGGAGACTGTATCATAAAATGTTATGCACAATATATTTATGACATATGGTAGCTCCAATTCCGATGAGCTCTCACAAAAGCGGCCGGAATAATCGGAACCGACATTTTTCTCAATCTATCCAAGCTACCTAGATTACTATTGACCTTCTTTTTGCCCATCTTTACTATTTCACTCACACGGTACGCCCGACCCGGATTCACACAGCCGAGCCAAAAACGGGATGGCGAGGTTGAAGCCGACGCGAGTCGGCTTAGGCGGTACGCGGAAGACTGGCTTCCTCGACTGTTCGGAATCAGGGCTTTCTTGCGGGGTTGTGTGTCATCCTAACGCGGGAGGTTGCATGTACAGTATCGTTCTTATGATGGCCATGAGCGGTTCGGCTGCTGAAGCGCCGACGTTCGGTCGCGGTTGCAATGGCGGTTGCCACGGCGCCGTCAGCAACAGCTGCCGAGGCGGCTGCCACGGCAGCGGTATCCTCGGGCTGTTCAATCGTGGCGGTTGCCACGGCGGACATTCTTGCCATGGCGGACATTCCTGCCACGGCGGACATTCCTGCCACGGCGGCTTCCTCGGTTTGTTCAATCGCGGTGGTTGCCACGGCTCGCAGGCTAACTGCGGCTGCTGCGGCACGGTCGCTTCTGCTGGTTGCGCTGGGTCGGCTCCTGCAGCCGTTGCCCCGCCTGCCAAGATGCCCGAACCGCCGAAGAAGTAGTTTCTAACTACGAGAACGAGCGCCGGTGGATCTTCTCGATCCACCGGCGTTTTTTTTGCACTCATATTATCTGCATTTCATCGAACCTTCTACGAAAGCAATGCACTAAATCGTCCGTCCACATCCGGGTCGAACGGTTTCAGCCATGAGATCATCTCGATGCGATTGCCGTCCGGGTCGCGGATAAAGAATCGGTCGCAGTGCGGGATTGGCGTCGTCTCTTCAATCGCGATGTCGTGCGAACGAAAATACTCGCGTGCGGCCGGCGCGTCGGTGATGTGCAGCGCGAAATGACGTGGACTGATGCTGTCGGGCTTGGGTTTCAATAATAGGTGCAGCGTCTGCCCGCCGCCTAGGTCGAACCAGAGCACGACGAAGTCGAACGTCCGCGGCGGTGCGATTTCCTTGAGCCCCAGAATGTCGCGATAGAAGCGCTGGCTCTTGGCCACATCGGTGACGATCACGGAACAATGATCGAGGCGAGTGAATGTCGGCGGCATCAGGATCTCCGCAATTGGTCCACCAGCGCGAGCGCTTCGGCACTGGTCGAGATTGTTCCATCGAGCTGTGCGTCTCGCACGGCGTCCAGAAACTGCTTGAAACCAGGGCCAGGCGTCAATCCAAGCCGGTGAAGATCGTTGCCGGTGATGAGCGGCGGCGGATTCAGTTCGCCCGACGCGGTCCATTCTTTCAACTTGTTCTCGGCAAATTCGACGTGCTCAACACCCGTGCTCTGAGCCCGTGCAATTGCTCGATGCAAGTCGAATAGATCGGGGATGTGCACACTCGCCAGCAGCGGCTTCAATATGCTCATCCGCATCGACTGTGCGCTATTCAGCGCGGTGTGCTTATCAACCAGCCATGCGATACAAGCGCGTTCCGAGTTGGACAGCCGCAATCGCGTCGCGACCGTCTCGGCGATCACACTGGCTTGAATCGGCGTCGATGCAACATCATGGAGCATGGCCGCAAACGATAACAGAAAGCCGGCGCTGCGAGGCAAGTGGCCAACTACGGCGGCGAACGATTGCCATTGGCCGTCGGACATTCCGTATTTTTGTGCGACTTCAGGCAGGATTGCTGCCAGCACGCCCGTCTCGGCCATGAGTTGCAAAGCGCGAACTCGCTCGGGGTCGGCCAAAAGCTTTCGCAACTCATCGGCGATTCGTTCGGCGCTGACGACGGTAATCTGGTCCGACATCTCTCGTATGGCGGCCAGCGTAGCAGGTTCGATCGCCATCTTGAATCGGGCGGCAAACCGAACCGCTCGCAGTAGCCGCAGTTTGTCTTCGGTAAAGCGGGCATGCGGATCGCCGATGGCGCGCAACAGCTTGGAGTGCAAATCCGCCTGACCGCCGACATAGTCGATGAGTTTGTTTTCCAGTGGATCAAAGAACATGCCGTTAATGGTGAAGTCGCGTCTCTTGGCGTCTTCTTCTGCCGAGCAGAACTTCACGGCATCGGGCCGGCGGCCATCGCTGTACGAAACGTCGGAGCGAAACGTGGCGACCTGCACGGTCATGTACTTGTCGCCGAGTTTCGGGCCGATCACTTCAATGACGCCGAAGCTGGCGCCGACTTCGATGGTGCGGCGAAATGCCCCGCGAACTTGTTCCGGTCGGGCGTTGGTGGCTACATCGTAATCCTCGGGAGAATGGCCGAGCAATTCATCGCGCACACAGCCGCCGGCCCACAGCGCCTCGAACCCGGCATCTCGCAGGCGACGAACGACATCAGTGGCAAACTCACGGTCGGTCATTGGAGAATCAGAGGTCAGCAGTCAGCAGTCAGAAAGTCAGGCCAAGTCACTATTAGTTCGCATTTTCCAGCTTCGCTCGCACTTCCGCCGGAATTGAAATCGACTCGAGTGTGTGATCCGGCAGCGTCCGGCAGCACACCGACACGATGCGGCCGGTGGCAAGCAGATCGCCGCCGCGATAGAACTCGTGCCGCCAGGCGACCGACTTCTCGCCGATCCGGTCGATCAACACGCGGATTTCGAGCAGGTCCTGGAAGTACGCGGCTTTCTTGAAGTCGCACGACGCCGAGATGCGCGGAAAGCCGTAACGAGTTTCCGACGACATCCAGCTGACACCCAGGCCGATCGAACGCAAATAATCGACTTCCGCCGCCTCCATGAAGCGGAAGAAGTTGGAAAAGTGCATGATGCCGGCCATGTCGGTGTCGGCGAATTCAACGCGGCGATGGAAGGAGTAAGGTGTCGGCATGATGATCCCGGCTGAAGGACTCGAACGCGAAGCGTAAACCTATTTTCTTTCAGTGTACTGCTGGAGTATCTCGATTGTCTTGGTTGCCATGTGCTGGGCGGTAAAGCGGTCGTGGACGGCTTGACGACCTTGTGTGCCTAGGCGACAGCGCAGGTCCGCATCCAACAACAATCGCTTGAGTGTGCCAGCCAACGAAGCTGGATCGTTCGGTTCGAACAGTAAGCCGCCGCCGGTCGCTTCGATCCATTCCGGAAACGAGCCGTGCCGAGGCTGAACTACCGGCACGCCGCACGCCAGCGATTCGAACACGTATAGGCCCTTCGGATCACGATATGGGCTTGGCACCGATAGCACGTCGATGCCCTGAAAAAACCTTATCTTCGACGCGCGATCAGGGCAATCGAGATGCTCGACATCGTCTCGCGGCAAAGCTTTGAGCGTCTTCATTACGTCAGCGAGGTACGGCTCATTGTGTTTGCCAAGATAGCCGGCAAATCGCAATCGGCATTTTGGCGCGTCCGTCATCTGCCGCAATCGAACAAACGCCTCGGCCAGGAGGTGAAGTCCTTTCTCCGGTGCGATGCGGGCGAAGTAACCAATCGTCAACGGCGTGTCGGCAGATCGGGTCGCAGTCGATTCCTGAAACCCGCTGGGGTTGATGCCAGGATAAACGACATGGATGCGCTCGTGCGGCAAGCCGAAGTACCCTGCCATGAAGTCGGCGTAATAACGAGACGTGGCGACGAATCCGTCAACGTGTTGGCAGTTGACCTGAATGCGTTCGAGGGCACCTTTTCGGGCATCGGCCGGCAACTGTTCCAGGAATATGTCATCGCCCTGCAGAGTCGCCAGTACCGGACCGTGCCAACGTTTCGTTAACTCCGGTACTAGGCCTGATAACAGCACGTTAGTTAGAACGACAACATCCGGTCGAAATTCATTGGCGATGGCGTCGGCGAGTTTGGCGACCTCTTTGCGCTGTTTGCCGTGACTGCCTTCGAGCATCGACAGAGTCAGGTCGCCGAGTTGCTGAGCGTCGATGCTGACGCTGCCTCCGGACGCCTTGCGCAGAAGCCAACCGTCGAGTAGGCGGTCGAAGAATGCCGGTGTGTGGCGAAACAGGCCCGCCTTTTGTTGCAGATAAACATTGATGCCACCGAAGAACATCCGCGATTGGCTAACATTTTCCTCGTCAGTGCGGATTGGCGTGTAAGTGGGGACCAAGAGCGCGTCGTGCCCCAAGTTGCACAGTCCGGCGACGAGCGTGTTGTCACGCATGCAGCTGCCGCAGTACATGCCACCGGCGCCGGCGGTGATATAGACAATCTTCATTGAGGAATTCTACGTTCTAACGCGGCAACAAACCGGCTACAATCACTCGGGTTGGCGTTTAGTCGACATAACGGACAAAGGTAGAGAGCACATGCATCCGTTTGAACGATCTCGTGCGATTCTGACCCGACGCCACTTTTTCGGCCGCACCGCGACCGGCATCGGCGTCGCAGCGCTCGCCGGCTTGCTGAACGATCAGCGTGCCGCCGCGCAATCGCGGCCCGCATTGCCCGGTGTGCACTTCACCGGCAGGGCCAAGCGCGTGATCTACTTGTTCATGTCGGGCGGGCCGAGCCATATCGACTTGCTCGACTACAAGCCGGCTCTGCAAAAACTCAACGGCACCGAGTTGCCCGCGTCGATTCGCATGGGGCAGCGCGTCACGGGCATGACCGCGGGGCAACGGTCATTTCCTTGTGCCGCTCCGATCTTCAAGTTCGCCCAACATGGCAAGTCCGGTACGTGGATAAGCGAACTATTGCCGCACATCGCGCAGGTCGCCGACGAGATCGCCGTCGCCAAGAGCCTGCACACTGAAGCAATTAACCACGATCCGGCGATCACGTACATTCAGACCGGCTCGCAACAGCCTGGCCGGCCCAGTTTCGGAGCCTGGCTCAGCTACGGCATCGGCGCCGAATCGCAGAACCTGCCCGCGTTTATCGTCATGATCTCGCAAGGCTCGGGCAACAAAACCGATCAGCCGATTTTCTCACGATTGTGGGGAACCGGCTTTCTCCCCAGCCAACATCAAGGCGTTCGCTTCCGCTCCGGCCAGGACCCTGTGCTCTACCTGTCGAATCCGCCTGGCATCGATCGCGACAGTCGTAAGGAAATGCTCGACGGTGTCGCCGAACTCAATCGGCTGCAGGAGAAGGCCATTGGCGATCCCGAGATCAACACCCGCATCGCCCAGTACGAGATGGCGTTTCGAATGCAGGCGTCGGTCCCGGAACTGACCGATCTTTCCACCGAATCGAAAAAGACGATCGAACAATACGGCATCCGTGACGACGGCGTTGACGGCGGCTTCGCGCGCAACTGCCTGCTTGCTCGCCGCATGGCCGAACGCGGCGTCCGTTTCATCCAACTGATGCACCGCGGCTGGGATCAGCACAGCAGCTTGCCCGCCCAGATTCGCGGTCAGTGCAAAGACGTCGATCAGCCGACGGCGGCGCTCATCCAAGACCTGAAACAACGCGGCATGCTCGACGACACGCTCGTCATCTGGGGCGGTGAATTCGGCCGCACTGTTTACAGCCAGGGCGCACTGACCGCGACCAATTATGGCCGCGACCATCATGGCCGTTGCTTCTCGATGTTCGTCGCCGGCGGCGGCATCAAGCCGGGCATCAGCTACGGCGCGACTGACGACTACTGCTACAACGTCGTGCAGGACCCGGTCCACATCCACGACTGGAACGCGACGCTGTTGCACTGCCTGGGTCTGGATCATACCAGATTGACGTTCCGCTTCCAGGGCCGCGACTACCGGCTGACCGACGTGCATGGCGAGGTGGTGCGCGGATTGCTGGCGTGAAGTTCCGAGGTTTCCCGTGTTCCAAGTTCAACGAGCCGCAGTTTCAGCCGATTCCCCTTGGAAGACGCTCACGCGGCATAAGGAAGAAGCGAAGGCACGAGCCGACTTCGACCGGCAGCGCAAGCTGCACTCTTCAGGCCGGTTTCGCGTCACTGATCCGGACGGCAAGGTAATTCTCGAAGGGAAAGCCAAATCACTGTTCGAGCGAGACGACAGCGACGACGAACATCGTAAACCCACTTATTATGTCCCGCCGCCGCCCAGCACGGCCCCCGGCTGAGGGCGGTAGCCGAATGGCGGTCGCCATTCATTCGGCACGCCAATTCCACAATACTTATTGGAGCCCGCCTTGCCCCACATCCATCGCCGTCAACTACTCACAGGCCTCGCCATCGCCGGCGCTGCGTCGTTCGTCGGCGCGCAGCCGAAGCGTGACCTGATTCGCGCCGAGAATGACCGCGACGGCACAACCGACTGGCAGCTCACCTACACGCGCGTCGATCCGAAAACGAAGTGGCGCTCGCGGCTAATCGAGGGCTATTGCAGCCGCCAGAGCGTGTCGCCCGGTGAGAAGATCGACTTTCACGTCAGCACGGACCCGACATCGCCGTTTCACATCGACATCTATCGCATGGGGTACTATCGCGGCAAAGGCGGCCGCCACATGACGCGCCTCGGTCCGTTTAGCGGCAGGCCGCAGGCAACGCCGCCCGTCGGCAAGGAACGCTTGCGCGAATGCGAATGGGAGCCGTGCGTTTCGTTCCCTGTCCCGTCCGACTGGCCCAGCGGCGTCTACCTCGGCAAACTGTCGGCCACGAAACACCGGTATCAGAGCTACGTCATCTTCATCGTTCGCGATAATCGCCCGGCCGACTTTCTGTTCCAGTGCAGCGACAACACCTGGCAAGCGTACAACCAATGGCCCGACAGCCATTCGCTCTACACCAACGACCGACCCGACAAGAAGCCGCTCGTCTCCGGCGTCAAAGTCAGCTTCGACAGACCCTACGGCAAGTACGTGCAGATTTTCGACAATCCGCTGTCGCAAGGCTCCGGCGAGTTCCTGCTCTGGGAGTTTCCGCTTGCGTATTGGATGGAAAAGGAAGGTTACGACGTCACTTATTGCTCCAACCTCGACGTTGCGACCGATCTAAAGTGTCTGACGCGAGCTAAAATGTTTCTGTCGGTCGGGCATGACGAGTACTGGGCGCGCTCGCAATACGATCATTGCATGGCTGCAGTCAAGGCGGGCGTAAACTTCGCGTTTCTATCGGGCAACACCTGCTGTTTCACCGCGCCGTTTTTCCCGTCGTCCAAAGGCATACCCAATCGAATCATTACGCGCTCGGGCCGATACGGCGGCATTCGGGAGAAAGAACATCCCTGGATGGCTGACCTTCCCGAAGTCGCGCCGAACGAGGCGACGCTCATCGGTGCTCAAACCGTGTCTCCTTTCAACGGCTCGGGCGACTGGATCGTGACCAAGCCGGAGCACTGGATGTTCGAAGGCACCGGCATGAAGGCAGGCGATCGCATTAAGGGCCTTGTCGGCTGGGAGTTTCATGGTTCGCCTGCGGACATTCCCGGCCTGGAAGTCGTCGCGACCGGCCCAACCTGGACCGGCGGCGACGCCGAGTCGCATTACACCGCGACGATCTATCCAGGACCCAAGGGCAATTTCGTCTTCAACGCTTCGACTATTTTCTGGGCGCAGGGGCTAACGCAGCCTCCCGGCCACATGCCGCCCATCTCTCATCACGGCCGCCCACAAGGCCCTGACGAGCGAGTGCAGCGGATTACGCAAAACGTATTCGAAAGGGCTGTAGCCCGTAGACTGTAGGCCGTAGAAAGAGTAAATTCCGACCTATGGCTTTTCAGAGATTCCGATCATGAACCGAGAATCGAGAACCGGGAATTGAAGACAAGAATTATCGACAACAGCTGGTTGTATTCAAGTCTCGGTTCTCAATTCTCCGTTTTCGATTTCCCGGCTACTGAGGCGACCATTTTCCAAAGCGAGAGAAAACTATGGCCATCAATTCCCCCCTCAATCGAAAACTGCGCATGGGCCTCGTCGGCGGCGGACAGGGCGCATTTATCGGCCGCGTGCACGCTACAGCGGCGATCCTTGACAATCGCGCGTCGCTGGTCGCCGGTGCGTTGTCGTCGAACCCTGAAAAAGCCAAGGCTTCAGCGCCGGATTATGACATCCCCGCTGAGCGCGCTTACGGTTCCGTGGTGGAGATGGTTGCCGCCGAATCGAAGCGAGCCGACAAAGTTGACTTTGTTTCCGTGGCGACGCCGAATCACACGCATTACGAGATCGCCAAGGCGTTCGCCGAGGCCGGCTTCAACGTCATGTGCGACAAGCCGCTGACGTTCGACCTCAAGCAGGCCGAGCAACTGGCCGATGTCGTGAAGAAGACCGGGGTCGTTTTCGGAGTCACGCACAACTACACCGGCTACCCGCTCGTTCGTCAGGCGCGTGCAATGGTGCAGAATGGCGACCTGGGCGAGATTCAGGCCGTTCGTGCGTTTTACATCCAAGGCTGGCTGCGAACGCGGCTCGAAAAGGATTCACAAAAGCAAGCGAGTTGGCGCACCGACCCAAGCAAGTCCGGTGCAGCCGGCTGTTTCGGCGACATCGGTACACATGCCTACAACCTGGGGCGCTACATCACCGGCCTGCTTCCCGATCGCATTTCGTGCAGTCTAAAGGTTTTCGAGGAAGGCCGGGCGCTTGATGATTACGGCACGGCAATGATCCAATATCAGAACGGCGCGCTTGGCACCGTCACTGCATCGCAGATTTCGCATGGCCGTGAGAACGATCTCTTTATCGAGATCGACGGCACGAAAGGCGCGATTGAGTGGCATCAAGAAGAACCGAACAAGTTAATCGTGCGTCAAAATGGCGAACCGCACAAAATCTACACGCGCGCTGGCGGGCCGTACATTCTGCCGATTGCCGGAGCATCGAGCCGGTTGCCGGCCGGGCACCCGGAGGCGTTCTTCGAGGCGTTTGCGAATATCTACACGGCCTGTTACGACGACATGTGCAAACGCGCGGCCGGGCAGAAGGTCGAAGGCGTCGATACGATCTATCCCAACGTGTTCGATGGCGTCGATGGCATGAACTTCGTCACGCAGTGCGTCGCCAGTTCTGGCCAGGGCGGCGCGTGGATGACGATGAAGCATGCCGCGTGCCGGAAGTGAAAACAATTCTTCGAAGCGTCGCTAAACGACGGGTCGAATTCGCCAAATATCGCGCGCATATTCCGCAATGGTGCGATCGCTTGAGAACTTGCCGATGCGGGCGATGTTGAGCAACGTCTTCTTCGCCCAAGCGCTGCGGTCTTGAAACAGGGCCGCAGCGGTATCATGTGCAGCCAAATAGGATTCCAGATCGGCCAGGTGCAAGTAGCGTTCATTCTCGGCGAGCAATTTCTGCCAGACCCAGTCGTGCCTGCCGGGTGAACTTGCACAAAATCGACTATCTCGAAACGCATCCACGATGCGCTGAATTGTGGCACTTTGGTCGTAGTATTTTCGCGGCACATAGGGGCCGTCGGCGCGAAGGGCGCGAACCTGGGGCACGGTAAGGCCGAAGATAAAGATGTTTTCGCACCCGACTTCTTCACAAATCTCGATGTTCGCACCGTCCAGCGTGCCGACAGTAAGCGCTCCGTTCATAGCGAACTTCATGTTGCTGGTGCCGGACGCTTCAGTGCCTGCTGTCGAAATCTGCTCGCTCAAGTCGGCGGCGGGAATGATGCGTTCGGCCAGAGTGACTCGATAGTCCGGCAGGAAGACGACGCGCAGCCTGCCTGTCACGCGTTTGTCGGCGCGAATCGTCTGCGCTACGTCGTGAATGAGCCGGATGATTTGCTTTGCAGCATGATAGCCCGGCGCTGCCTTGCCCGCGAAAACAAACGTTCGCGGCGGATGCGGGTCGATGCCCTCGTCGGTGAGCCTCAGGTATTCATGAACGACGTGCAGCAAGTTGAGCAGCTGGCGTTTGTACTCGTGAATTCGTTTTACTTGCACGTCGAAAAGCGAGTCAGGATCGACGAGCGTGCCAGTGAGGTTGCGAATAACCGCGGCCAGCCGCTCCTTGTTCTGTCGCTTGACCGCAAGCAAATTCTGCAAGAAAGCAGCGTCGTCCGCGGCTGGTTCGAGTTTGCTCAACTGCGACAATTCCGTGATCCACCGATCGCCGATCGAACGGGTGATCAGTTCCGCGAGCGGACGGTTGGCCGCCAAGAGCCAACGTCGCGGAGTCACGCCGTTGGTCTTGTTCTGAAACTTCTCCGGCCAAAGCTCGGCAAAATCGGGAACCAGTTCGGTGCGAACGAGTTCGCTATGTACTGCAGCAACGCCGTTGACCGCATGACTGCCGACGATGGCGAGGTTCGCCATGCGTGCGTGCTTGACGCCGCCCTCCTCGATGATGGAGAGCCGGCGAACGCGTTCCGTATCGCCGGGCCACTTGGCTTCAACCTGGGCTAAGAACCGATGATTAACTTCGAAAATCAGTTGCAGATGCCGAGGCAGCACGTGCTCCAACAGCGACACGGGCCAGCGTTCGAGCGCTTCAGGCATCAGCGTGTGATTGGTATAGCCGAAAGTTGCTGTGACGATCTGCCATGCTCTGTTCCACGGTACATCGTTCTCGTCGATGAGAATGCGCAGCAACTCGATGATCGCCAGCGTCGGGTGCGTGTCGTTCAATTGCACCGCGCAACACTCGGCAAATTCGTCGAACGTCGTGTGGTCGCACAGATAATGCCGGACCATGTCGCGCACGGCGCACGCCACCAGGAAGTACTCCTGTACCAGGCGCAACTCGCGGCCGGCGGCGACTGACTCGCTGGGATACAGCACTTTGGAAATTGTCTCCGACGTGACCTTCTGATTGACGGCGGCGATGTAGTCGCCCTCATTGAAGATTGTCATGTCCACTTCTTGAGACGCGCGAGCGGAAAACAGCCGCAACACGTTGACCGTGCGGCCGCCGTAGCCGACGATCGGCAAGTCATGTGGCACGCCGACGACGACCTTCCAGTCGAGCCACATCGGGTTGTAGTTCCCCGTGCGGTCGTGACCGTGTTCGACGCGGCCATAAAGGGGCACGAGCACGGCCTGTTCGGGCCGCTCAATCGTCCAGGGTGACAGACAGATGCGCCAATTGTCGGGCTTTTCGATCTGCTCGCCGCTGCGTATCTCCTGTTTGAACATGCCGTATTCGTAGTTGATGCCGTAACCGAAACCGGGCAGCCCCATCGTGGCAAGTGAGTCGAGGAAACAGGCGGCAAGCCGGCCGAGGCCGCCGTTGCCGAGCGCCGCATCGACTTCGCAATCTTCGATGTCGGCAAACTCGAATCCGAGCCGGCGCAACGCGGCATCGCACTGATCCCGCAAGCCGAGGTTCGTCAAGTTGTTTGTCAGCGACCGGCCGATCAAGAACTCCATCGACAGGTAATAGAGCCGCTTCGACTTCGCAGCACGATACCGCTTTTCCGTGTCACGGCGAATTTGCATCATCTGATCGCGAATTGTCAGTGCCAACGACCGCAATACTTCGGCCGGCGTCAGACACTCCGGCAACGCACCGACGGAATGCACGGCGTGATGAAGCACCGCTTCGTACAGCGTGCGCGATTCCGTCGGCAACAAGGCCGGCACCAGTCTGTCGTTCATGGTTGCACCAGAGCAACGCGTCGGCGGACAAGTCGTGACGATTGTATCGCATAGCGACTTCATTCGCAAATACGACGTAAAGCATTTCCAATATCTGACTTATGTCTGATCCAATTTTCAAGTAGGCATCATCGTGCCGGGCCATTAGTCATTTTTTGGCCGGTTGAGCGCACTCTTGGCAATTCCTGCTCAGCGAGCGGAGCAGCAACCACAAAACAAAACGGGATACACCGATGAATACGACAAACTTCAAACCGACGATCGAAACCCTGGAAGCCCGCGAAGTACCGACTGCCGTCTCGGCTTGGATGAGCGGCAGTACGCTTTACATCAACGGCACGCATCTGGCCGACAAGATCACGGTCAACGAGACCGGCTATCAGCAGGTGCAGGTCAACGGCGCCAACTCGAAGAGCAACCTCTCTTGGAACTTTAGCGGCGTCCAGGAGATTCGCGCGTACGGCGGCGAACTCAACGACTTGATCGACCTGCGAAACGTCAACAACATCCGCGGCGTGCTCTACGGCGGCAACGGAAACGACACGCTCTACGGCACTGGCCAAGACGACTACCTGTATGGTGAGGCCGGCTACGACACTCTCTACGGGTTCAACGGCAACGACAAACTCTACGGTGGCCTCCATAGCGATCGGCTCTACGGCGGCGAAGGCAACGATTGGCTCGAAAGCGGTACCAAAGGCGAATTCATCAGTGGCGGCAATGGCCAGGACTGGGACGCTCACACCTGGGCCTACAACGGCACCACCAGCACCGACGTCAACCAAACCGGCGTCGGATCATGTGTGTTCCTTTCGTCCCTCGCAGCCGTCACCCGCAACGGCAAGAACCTGACCAACTGGATCACGTACTCTGGCAATCACCAGTACAACGTGTATCTCTATGACGCCGGCATTCGCAGTTGGACCTTGACCTCGGTCTACTTCGATGGCAGCTACATCTACAGCTCGGACGGCCGCATGATGGACGCGCAGCCGCAGGTCGAAGGCGAGTTCTGGGTGCTGCTGATGCAACGGGCATACCTAAAGAAATTCGAAGGGCGCGTCACCGGCGACCAGATGGCGGCCTTCGGCGGCGAGAGCACCGGCGTGCGGGCCATGACTTCGATCCTCGGCCCGGTCGCGGCCAACGACTATGGTACCGGCGACTACGCCACCTGGATGTCGCAGAAACTCGCCGCAGGCAAGAGCATGATCGCCTTCGCCTCCAGCAACGGCAACGGCAACCACGCCTACGCAATTACCCAGATTTCGAAGTTTGGCACGACCACGTGGGTCAGGCTGTTCAACCCCTGGGGCTACGACAGCAGCCACAACGGCATGCACAGCGACTTTAATGACGGCGTCAACGACGGCTACATCTGGGTCACGTTCACGACCTTCCGCCGCTGGTTCTTCAACATGACAGTGGCAGGATAGACTGCCTTAAACTGGATGTGGGCCGCTTCAGAAATGAAGCGGTTCGTTCTTTTTCCAAGAAACGAACGAATTGACTGGGGAATCAAGAAGTTTAGGTCCCTGGAGATTATGCATCAAAGCAACAGGCCATCACAGTGAGGGCGTCAACATGATATGCGAGCGTTTTTCTAAGTTCATCGGATTGCGAATGATCGCGGCCGCCATCCTGTGGGCGTTATCTCCTTCTGCAGTACTAGCGCAATCGGAAGTGGTGGTGTATGACCTGAAGCACAGGGCTTCCGGCCAGCCGGTGACGGACCAATCCGGCAAACCAATTAGCTTCACTGTTACCCGGTATTCGAAGGGAAAGGACTTCGAAGACATGAATAAGGTCATCCGCCTTGGCAACGGCCTCAATCTGCCCCTTCGACAAACGCTCCTCGATAACGAAGCTGAGCATTACGACGCGGCCTTTCCGCCGGCCACGAATGAGCAGCTGTCGGAGATCCATCAACGCTTTGACATTGGATACGACCGAAGTTCAAATGAGCCGACAAATCGTCAGATTTGCCCGAGCATCGTCTTTGCAAAACTCATTGGTGGAACATTTGTGTTGTCGTCGATCGAAGGGAAGATCATCGTCGATGCATGCGCGACGCCGTTGGTCGAAAAAGACGCACAGCCCGGCGATTTCGTGTATTGGAGCAAGAAGAGCGTTGGAGGTCATTTCGCGTTGGTCTATCGCGTAGATCAGACGTTAGTGGGTTCCGTGATTCGCATTGTAAGCAAGGACGAGCGAGAACGAATCCACATCGGACCAGTGGAACATTTCCCGGCAGGAAGAAAGGACTTTGTCCGCCGCAGCTATTATCGAATTGACTGGGAGAAGTTCACGGTGGTCCCGCGACCATCGAAATCCGCTACGGCCGTTCAGAAGCACTACCTGGAATACTATTTCAAGACGCCTCGCGTTCTCAAGACCTGTACTCGCGGCGGCAGAGCGCAAGCCGAGGCCGACATGGCGCTGATCAAGCGATTCGCGGATGAAGTCAAAACCGTAGAAGGTCCAAACAACACATTTCGCATCATCGGAAAGGCCTGGATGATCGCCAATGCCGGCCGCGGCTATGCCACGCCGAACGATCCCGATCTATTGCAGTCGAAGGCTTCCCGTGAAAAGGACGGATTCCAGACTCGAATCTCGACCTCGCCGAACTGGGCGATGTTCATTCTGGATCAGTCGGGCGGCCGGATCGCAAAAGAGTTTCTGCCCCCGGAAAAATAACCGGATTGAATTAGAGACAGTCGGATTTGTGGTCCCTGGAAGGTGAGAGTTCCATTCTCGAACCAATGAGATACGATGATGAGCGCCATGCATTCCAAAGTCGCCAGCTTGATTCAACGCGTCAAATCCCTTGTCGGCACTCACCGACAGTTCTTCGACGCAGTGTGCGAATGGTACGGCAACGCTCAATTGGCCGCCAAGTTCGCCCGCGTGTTGTTGGCCAAGCACAGTACGGGCGCTCGCGTCTCGCTCGTCGTCAATGGTCATCTCTTGGCGGGCAACACGATTGAGGTCGCCGCAGGCGCACGTTTCGTCAGTTGGGTGTTGCCGGCCAACGCACTGGTGGGAGGCATCAATGAAATCGGCCTGTATCGTGCCGATACTGCCGGCCCGCCGATGTACGTGCAGGCAGCGACGGTCTTCGCCGATAGCGGTCTGCCGAAACAGACGCTTGATCTGAAGTCAGCGCGACCGGAGCCGACGCCGCAGGTCGAGCTTGGACGAAACACCGATGCGACGCACCGCGGCGATTGCTGGGCCATCCCCAAACGTAGCACGCTCGCCCTGCAACTCAAGCTTCGCGAATTCACGCCGGTGACGCTGCAAGTCGAACTGTACCAGGATCGCAGCGGCCTCGACTTCTTCAAGCACATCCTGGAGGACGCAATCAAGGACGTTCTCACTCGTCGACTTGCATTGGACGATCGTCTACGACAATTACGCGGAGTTCGCAGCAACGAGGCCGTACAGATTGAGCAACAAGTTCGCGACCTGGACGCATATGCGCGCTTGCACCAAAGGCAGATTTCCCAGGCGTTTCAGGCGGACGATCAGTCGACTCTTATCGACGTTATCGCCAAGACGGGCTCGCCCGAGCAACTGATCCAGATTGCCGAACAACCGCTGACGGTCGTGCCCGCGCAGCCTCAGCCGGTCTTGACAGTTGTACCGGCAAATCCCCAACCCGTGTTGACGGTCCAACCGGTCAGCCCGCGGCCACGTCCCAGCGCACCGCAGCCGAGCTCACGGCCTCGCCCTACGCCGCGAAAAGGCAGTTGCCTCGGCACCATGTTCAAATTGTTCGTTGCGTTTACTTTGTTGGCGGGTGGAGTCGGCTTCTGGGCCTGGGAACAGTACGTCAACGTCCCCGATCCCACGATTCAACCGGAACTACGGATTGATTCGCCGGTAGAGGGCCAAATCGTCGGCAATCTGATCCCATTGCAAGTGTGGGTTTCGGGCCAGGACACTAACGGCGTGAAGTCGTTGGCGCTGGCGGTGCAAGGCGACGGTGCTGACCTCGTGCAAGGCTTGCCGCAACCGGCTCAAGCAACGTTTACGTTTCCGTCGCTGGCGAAACATTCGGGCACGAAGGTGTTCACGCTCAATCTGCGCCAAGGGGCTGTACCGAACGTGCGGACGATCACGCTCGTCGCAACGATGGTCACCAAGAACGGCAACACGCTCACCACCACACGGAACGTACGCATCGGCGGAAACGAAATGGGCATGATGTTCCGACTGAATCCTGCCGAACCGAGCATGTTTCAACCCGTGCGTGCATCCGTCTATGTGGTTAATGCGCGACCGGGCGCTTCGGTTGCCTATTCGGTGAAGGGCACGGACGGCTACAGCGATGCAGGCACGCTGACCGTTTGAGGCGACGGCGCCATTCATTTCGACATCCCCGGCGGATTTCGCGATGTCGAAGACGTCATTCAAGCGGAGATCGTCGGAACCGGCGTTCGCCAAACGGCGACCTATCGATTTCAGTAAATCGAGCGCCCTTTGTGAAATTCTGACGAAGTCCTTGACAATGGGCATCAGACTAACGACAATCTCAATCACATTTCTCGCAACACAGAGTCAGCGCCTGTGTCGGCGTCGATGGAGATTCGGATGCAACGGTGCCAATGCGTGGCTCAGCGCCGCCGCGAACTCGCTTGGCGCTGCGGCGAGCGCTGGCAGAAGCGGGCGCCGGAACGTACCGGTTCGATGGCGCGCTATGCCATCGACGGACCTGCGGCTGCGGACAGCCGCGAGCGAGCCGCGCTGTTTCAAGCGCGCGAAACGCGACGCAGCGGCATACTTGCGGCATACTTGCGGCACGGGCGCGAATCGACGGATTTCCCGTCACCAAAGAACGCATCATCGGGCCGACGCTCGATTTCACCAGCTTCGCGCCGGACGAGGACGCTCGCAAAGCCGGCCGGCCAGTCGCTCGCATTGTTGAGATGCCGGCTGCCGGCACCGTACCGACCGGTTTCGGCACCGGATTCTTGGTGACGCCACGATTGCTTCTGACGAATGAGCACGTGCTGCCCAGCCGCGCTGACGCCTCTGGAGTCGGCGCCAACTTCCTACACGAGCGGACATCTCAAGGGCTGCAGACAGGCGTTATCTTCGAACTCACTCCAAATGATTTTTTCGTCAGCGACGCCGCGCTTGACTTCGCGCTGGTCGCGGTGAAGCCGCGAACCGACTCGGGCAACGAACTGAGAGAGTACGGCTGCATACCGCTGATTGAAGCAACCGGAAAAATCCTTGTCGGCCACCCGATCAACCTGATTCAACATCCGGCCGGCGGCCCCAAACAATACGCGACGACGCAGAACAAGCTGCTCGACGTGCTCGATGAAGGCTTCCTGCATTACACGACCGACACGCTGCAAGGTTCGAGCGGTTCGCCGGCGTTCAACCAGTTCTGGGAGGTCGTAGGCTTGCATCACTCCGGCGTGCCGTTGGTGCAGAATGGCCAGGTCATCGCTCGGAACGGCAAGCCGTGGGATCCCGAGTCGATGTCTGATGATGAAGTCATGTGGGTGGCGAACGAAGCGGTTCGCGTGAGCCGCATCGTGAAGTATCTCTCGCAACTGAGACTGGCCGATTCTTCACAACAAGGACTGCTTAACGATCTTCTCGCTTCGACTGCCGATCCTTTGCGAGGCGAAACATCACACACCGTCGCTGATCCTCAACCGATTTCGATTCCTTGGAGCTCGGAAATGACGCACACGATCATCCATATCGCCGGCAACGCAACGATTCATGTCAATCCGCCGGTTGCCGCGGCTGCAGCGCCAGTTCCAGTCGCTGCCGTCGCACCTGCACTGCCGCCGGCCGTCGAGAAACAGATTCGATTCGACAAGAATTACAGCAATCGCAGGGGCTACAGTTCGCGATTCCTGGCCGGATACACGATTCCGATTCCAACTGTCACGGCGGCTCGGGCAGGAGAGATTCTCAACGCGGCCGACGGCAAGCCTCGCGTGTTGAAGTACCATCACTACTCACTGGTGATGAACAAAAAACGCCGCCTGCAGATGTGGTCAGCCGTCAATGTCGATTACGATCCCGACAAAAAGAGCGACCGCGACCGCAAGGAGTTCGGCACCGACACGTGGATCTACGACAAACGCATCGCCGGCGAATTTCAGATCGATGACGACGATTTCTACAAGCCAGCCACCAAGATCGACCGCGGCCACATGGTCCGGCGCGAGGACAACGCCTGGGGCGAGACCGAACTCGAGATCGAGTACGCCAATTCCGACACTTTTCACTGGACCAACTGTACGCCGCAGCACGAGGCGTTCAACCGCGAGCGGTCTCACGGCATTTGGGGGAAATTCGAGACGTTCATCACCGATCATATCGGCGCTGTGGACAAAAAGGCCAGCATCTTCGCCGGGCCGGTGCTGGACAATGCCAACGATCCGAGCAAGAACTACGGCGAAGGCAGCGTTCAATACCCGTTGCGATTCTGGAAAGTCGTCGCTGCCGTGACTCGCGCCCAGGGGCCGAAGAAACTACAGGTGTGCGGATTCCTGTTTGATCAATCAGGTCCGATCGACCGGTTCGGTTTGGAAGCCATTGACTTCAGTCCGTTCGGCAGCTTCCAGGTATCGCTGCAACGAATCACTGATTTGACCGGCGTCGAGTTCCCGAAGATCCTCCGCGACAACGACGCGATGGCTGGAGTTCAACCGAACGAGCGTCTCCGCATCGAGTCGCTGGACAAGGTGCGGCTGAAACGGGTTTAACTTTGCTGGTTGAAGGATTGCGTCAGCGCTTTTCGATCGGGCCGTCGAGGCGCTGCAAGCTTGGGCAGAATCGCCATGCAACGAATGCACCAAGTCCTGCTGATCGGCGCGACGATTCTCGGCTCCTGGCTTGGTATGCAGGCGATTCATGAGTTGGGGCATGTCGTGGGAGCGTGGCTCACCGGTGGCCGCGTCGCGACCGTCGTACTCAACCCGTTGACGATTTCGCGCACTGACCTAGCGGAAAATCCACAGCCGCTTGCTGTTGTTTGGGCGGGCCCCATCTTTGGTGTGTTGGTGCCGCTGGTGTTCTGGGGAGCGGCAGCAGCGTGCCGAGTGCCGGGTGCGTTTGTGTTGCGCTTTTTTGCCGGCTTCTGCCTGTTGGCCAACGGACTCTACATCGGCTTCGGTTCGTTTGGCCAGATAGGCGACTGCGGAGACATGCTTCGGCACGGGGCGTCTGTGTGGCACCTCTGGCTCTTCGGACTACTCACGGCGCCGCCCGGACTTTGGCTCTTGCATCGCCAAGGGCCGCACTTTGGACTTGGGGTCGCTCACGGGAAAGTGCAACACGGTGTCGCGTATGTGTGTTGTGCCATATGCCTCGGATTGCTCGTGCTCGGTTTTGCTGTTGGGGGAGAATAGAGCGATCGTTCGTCGCCGAGTCCTGTTAATCTTCCCACCATTACCTGGCCGATAAGGATTGATGCTTGACACTACCCGTGAAAAGGGGTAGCTTTCTATGCAGGTGCAGGTTCTCGCCTTTGGAGCGCCTGACACTGCCTGCCGAGAGAATGCCCGCGGCATCCTTCCCACCAATTGCCGCGAAAGTTCTTGACAACCAGTTCCTCAGCGAGCTGGGCCTGCCAAACGAGGAAGATATGCTGACCATCCTTGGTTCCAAGCAGCGATTCTGCGACGGAGTTGATCGACGCGGGTTCTTGCGCATCGGCGCTTTTGCAATGGGCGCCGCGTCGTTGAGCCTGGCCGACATATATCGTTCTGAAGCGCGGGCCGGTTTGACGCACTCCTCGCACAAAGCAGTGATCAACATCTTCCTGGGCGGCGGTCCTCCGCACCAGGACATGTGGGAAATCAAGACAGAAGCGCCGTCCGAGATCAAAGGCGAATTCAAACCGATCGCCACTTCGGTTCCAGGCATTCAAATCGGCGAGTCCTTCCCGAAGATCGCATCGCAAGCAAACAAGTACGCGTTCATTCGCTCTGTCGTCGGCGCACGCGGCGGACATGACGCAATTCAATGCATGTCTGGCTGGCCGCAAGAATCGATGCGTCCGCTCGGCGGCCGACCCAGCATCGGCGCGGTCGTCGCCAAAATGCAAGGCGCAGTCGATCCGTCGGTTCCGCCGTTCGTCGGACTCGCGGCACCGACCCAGCATCGTCCGTGGAGCGACCCCGGCGCCGTCGGCTTCCTCGGGCCGGCGTTTGCACCGTTCAAACCGGACGGCGAAGGCATGGCCAACATGAAGCTCAATGGGCTGAACCGCGAACAGATCGGCGACCGAAAGCAGTTGCTCACGTCGTTCGACAATCTCCGCCGTGAGATCGACGCCAACGGCGGCGTTCGCGGCGCCGACGCTGCGACCGAGCGAGCGCTCAACGTGTTGACATCGAGCAAGTTGCTCGACGCGCTCGATCTGTCCAAAGAGAGCCCCAAGTTGCGGGCTCGATACGGCGACGGCAAGCCGTACAAGTTCCAATATGACGGCGCTCCGACCGTGAATGATCAACTGTTGATGGCGCGAAGGCTCGTCGAAGCGGGCGTCCGCTGCGTGACGCTGAGCTACGGTCGATGGGATAGTCACGGCAAGAACTTCGATCTGGTCCGCGACCACGGCGGCAAGCTCGATCAATGCTTGAGCGCGCTGGTCGAAGACCTCGACGCGCGCGGTATGCTCAACGATGTGACCGTCATCGCCTGGGGCGAATTTGGCCGGACGCCGCGGATCAACAAAGAAGCGGGCCGCGACCACTGGCCGCAGGTGTCGTGCGCAATTATGGCCGGCGGCGGTATGAAGACCGGTCAAGCGATTGGTTCGACGAATCGATTGGGCGAATTCGCTGCGACACGACCTGTGACGTTCAACGAAATCGCCTCGACAATCTTCTACAACCTCGGCCTCGATCCGATGACGCACATGGTGAACGATCCGACCGGCCGACCGCAGCATCTTGCGGAACAATCGCCGATGCGCGAACTGGTGTGAGGTCGATTGCAAGGTACTACGAACAAGACTCCGGTGCCTTACCGGGGTCTTGTTCGTTGATCGCCCATCGAACTCTTTGATTCTGCCGTTTCAGAAATGGTCGCGTGTTGAATCGACCGAGCTGTTTCAACCGACTCCGAAACGATTGAGGCTGTTACGGTCCTCAACATGGCGGCCGGGCGTTTCGGACAGGGAATTTTGAAATTGCCGGTGCAAAATGTGCGAACATTTGGACCGAAGTGTCTCCTGTACTCGTCTTTGCGAATCTTTGATTTGAGCCGTACTCGTTGAACGGAGCGAAGTATGAGCCAAGATTCCCCATCGCGCAAGACGCATCGTAGGCGAAGGAAAAAGAGCGGTCCCGACGTCGAAAACTTGATCCGTATTGGCGGACTTGTCGTGAGCGGCGGCGGACTCTTGCTCGCAGGCATCTTGTTCTTGTGCAACATTCAGGTGACGTCGCTTGTGTGGTTGCTGTGCTGTTTCGGAGGCGCGTTCTGCATCGTTTGTTCCGCGTATGATGTCGATTTCTTTTTCGAGCATCACAAAGCGTACTTTGTCGTAAGCATGCTGGGACGGACCGGAGCGCGCATTGCCTACGCCATTTTTGGGTGCATTCTGGCGGGACTAGGCGGCATTTTTTTGCTCAGCAATGCGTTCGTGAACCGGTTCGGGGCAACGCAGGCAAGTCCGCCGCCGGGTCGTGTCGATGAATGGTCGCCCTACGTCGGTTTTTCGACGCAGACCCATAAGCTCAGCAATGATGCATCTATCTGCGCCCTGTTGATGAGCAAAGTAGATACTGTCGCAGCTGCAGAGTTCAATGCGCATCTGGTTTCGGAACGGGTCAATAAGGTGGAGGCAGACTACAAGGAATGGTTGGAATTCGAAATTCCCGCGCCCGAGCGAGAGAAGTATGCTGCGAAGCATGGACTGTATGAGAATCTTCAAAAGATGCGGAATGAGATCAAGCGAATCATGAACGACCCGGGCATGGCCGAGGTTTACCGTCGGCACAAAGTGCCGCACTGATTGGATTCATAGACGCCACGAGGCGCAACGACCGAGGAGTCGAAACTCAGCGGTCGTTGCACCTCATAGCGAATCATCTTGCCTTTCGGCGATTCAGGCAACTTACAGTTTTCGCACGCGAACAGGCGGCGGCGGCTGTTGCGGTTTCTTCGGCGGATTCTTCTCCAGTTCCTTCATGATGATGTCGATCGCCTTTTCCAACTGTGGGTCGCGGCCGGCGATGACGTCGGCCGGCAACTGCTCGACATCTACGTCCGGAGGCACGCCGACATTCTCCACGCCGAAGCCCTCCTCGTCCCAGAAGGCGAAGTGCGGCGCGGTGACGCTGCCGCCGTCCATCAAGCTCGGATAGCCGCCGACGCCCACGAGCCCGCCCCACGTGCGTTTGCCGACGAGCGGTCCCAGGCCGAACTTGCGGAACATGTACGGCAGCAAGTCGCCGCCGGAACCAGCACCTTCGTCGATGATCATGACCTTGGGCCCGAAGATTGCGGCGCCTGGCGTTCGCGATCCGGCGCCGTAGCGCTGAGCCCAATTGGCCGTGTACGGTCGGCGCAAGATGTCGATGTAGTAGTCGGCATACTGACCGCCGGAATTCGAGCGTTCATCGACGATGATCGCTTCTTTGTCGACTTGCGGGAAAAAATACCGCTTGAACGACGCCATACCGCCGGCCGCCGTGTCCGGCACATACACGTAAGCGACGCGGCCATTTGTCGCCTTGTGCACCTTCTGCAAGTTGCCTTCGATCCAATCGCGATTCCGCAGTTGCGACTCGCTCGCCAACGGCTCTACGGAAACCGTTCGGCTGCCTTTGCCGTCGGCACTGGGCCCAACCGTAATCTCGATGGTCTTTCCGGCCGTGTTCTCAAACAGCGAGTAAACTTCGGTCGGCGCTTTGAGATCTACGCCGTTGACCGATAACAGATACTCGCCCGCTTTGACGTTGACGCCGGGAGCAGTCAACGGCGAGCGGAAATCCGATGACCAGTTGAGCCCGCCGTAAATCTTGGCGAACTGATAACGTCCGTTGTCCAACCTGTAGTCGGCGCCTAACAAACCGCCGCCGACGGACTTCGGCTCATGCATTCGCTCGCCCGGAGAATACCGGCTGTGACCAACGGCAAGTTCGCTGAGCATCCAGCCAATGACGCGATACAACTCGCTCGAATTGGTCACATCCGAAACGAACGGTTCGTACTTCTTCCGCATCGCCGGCCAGTCGGCGCCGTGCATGTTCGGTGCATAAAAGTAATCACGGTTGATGCGCCATGCTTCGGCAAAGATCTGTTGCCACTCGGCCCGCGGATCGATGCGCACTTCGACGGCATCGAGGTTCAGCGTTTTCGCCGAACTCTCGCCGCCCGCGCTCGACGGCGCTGCGCTCGGTGCACCTCCGCCGCTGCGGCGACCGCCTCCGCCAAGCAGCGCGGGCAGGCTTGGAGCGCCGCCGCCCGACGATGGAGTCGACGGTGCGATGATCCAAGATTGACCTGTTGAGTACAGCATCTTTCGGCCGTCCGGCGTCAGTTCGTACGAGGTGACGGAAGTCTGGATGGTGTCATCTCGCTTGCGTTCGAGATCGTACCGGTGCAGAGCGCCGCCGAAGCTGCCGCCGCCACGTCCTCCGCGTCCGCCGCCTTGTTCGCTCTCGGAGCGAGCAACGTAGTAGATCTGACCGGCGCTGCCCGCCTGCAAATTGAAGTAACTGCCTGGGCTCATCGGGAATGATACGATTCGCTGATCGAGTCCGTCGAAGTCGATTTTCAACGGCTCTTTCGGCCGCTTCGCCTCCGCCATCGCACGCATGCGTTCGCGTGCGTCGTCGCCCGCATCGCCGCCGGGTCGGGCTGCTTCGCCCTTCTCCTCGTCACTCTCACGTTTGAACGGCGTGGCCAGGTCGTTACGCAACACCACGAGGTTCAGCGAGAATCGCGGACGCTGCGTATCCGAGGCCGACTGCGAGAAGCTGTGCTTGCTCATCGCTGTGTCATTGGACGACAGGAAGAATAGGTATTTTCCCGATGCATCGAACACCGGCTCCGTGGCTTCGCTCAAACCATCGGTCACCGCGAACGACTTGTTCTGATCAAGTGAATACACGAACACACGCGAGATGTTTGCGGCCGTGTCAATAGCATACGTCAGCCACTTTGAGTCGTGCGACCAACTGGACGCTTTGAGTCCGCGTGATCGGCCGAATTGCGGCTCGATGATCTTCGTTTGTTTGCTGCTCTCGATATCGAACCAGTACATCGTGCCGGAGTTGTCCGAGAACGTCAGCTTTTTGGAATCGCGCGACCAGACGATGGACTGGTAGAACCCGGCTCCCGACAGCTTGACCCTGCGGGTTTCGCCCCTTCCGTCTTGTGGCGCCAGGACCAGTTCATACTCGCCAGAGCCGTCCGAGAACCACGCAATAGTTTTTCCATCCGGCGACCAGGAGGGATCACGGTCGAAAGCTCCAGGGCTATTCGTCAGGTTTCGCGGGTCACCCTTTTCGGCGGGGACGGTGACAATCTCGCCTCGGTACTCGAATGCGGCTCGTGCGCCGCTGGGCGACACCGAACCACCGCGGGCGTAGCGAGCGTTCTTGACGAATCGCGGCCGTGCTTCGACGTTGTCGCTGGTGATGCCGATCCGCAGCCTCGTCGTTTGTTTGGAGGCTGGATCGAAACGGTGCAAGTACCCGGCCTGCTCAAACACCAGGTTGCCGCCGCCGATGGCGATATCCAAGACCGGGAAGTCGCTGAAGCTGGTGAGCTGGGCGACGTTTTTGGTGTTCACGTCGTACGCAAATAGGTTGTATTCGCCATTGCGGTCGGAGCGGAAGAGGATCGTATCGCCGATCCAATTGGGGTCGAGGTCGTTGCAGCGCATTCCCTTTGGTTTCGGAATTTCCACGATGCTGTGATCGGCCCGCTTGTACACCCAGATGCGGGAGTGCGTGCCGCCGCGATAGTTCTTCCAGACGCTGCTGGCATCGCGATGGGGGCAGTAGGCGACGTGCGAGCCATCAGGAGAAAACGTCGACTCGAACGCGGTCGGGATTGGCAGTTTCTCAGGCATGCCGCCGGTGAGCGGAACGAGGTACAACTGCGAATGCCGCAGCGTATACACTTCCCTGGCAGAGCCGAAGAGCACGCTTTTTCCATCGGGTGAAAACCCGCGAACCGTGTCCGTGCCCGGATGCCAGGTGAGGCGTGTCGGTGTGCCACCGGCAATGGGGATGGTGTAAACATCGGTATTGCCGTCGTATTGGCCGCTGAAGGCGATGATCGAACCGTCCGGCGAAAACACGGGGTTCGATTCGACGCCCAGGTCGCTCGTCAGGCGCTTGGGATTGCTGCCGTCGATGCCGGCGATCCATAGGTCGTCGGAATAGACAAAGGCAACGTGAGTCTTGCTTACGGCGGGGTTGGTCATCAGCCGGGTGTCGGTTGGATTCGGGTCGGCAATCGCTGTCATCGGCGCGAGGCCGATAGTTGCGAACGCGGCGAGGGAGAGTATTCGTCGCATCACTGGAAACCTCCGATTGAAGGCAATACCGGGTTGGAACTCCCGGATCCGCAGAAGATCGGTAAACAAAGTGTCCGTGGGGAACATCGTAGGTGCATAGGGCCGGTAACTGCAAGAGCCCATGCCGGAAATTGCGCTTTCGTAATCGCCCCGATCCTGATCGAAACTCTCATGACGACGGCCGTTCCAACCAGGTTTTACGTTTGTTGACTCTGTGTGCTTTCGTCGCGAGTGGTAACATGGTTGATAACCACAAACCAATGGGATTTGGACTCGTACATTCTGACAATTCATCGGGTCGATGTCGGTCCTCGACGGAGATGGAATGGCACGCTGGCTGCTCGACTGTCAACCTCTGTGCGGACACCCTTGGCGGCTTGGGCTTGCCACCGAGAAGTCGGAACTCGATGCCGCGTTTCGCCTGCGTTTCAACGTCTTCTTTCGGGAAATGGGCTACGGCAGCAATCTTGCCGACGATGGCCGCGATATTGATGCATTCGATGAATGGTGTGAACACCTGATTCTGGTCGATGCCGAGCGCGATGCTGTGATTGGAACCTATCGCATCATTCCAGGGGCTGAGGCGATTCACCGTGATGGCTTTTACGGCGCCCATGAATTTGACTATTCGCCGCTGAATCCGATTGCACCGCTCATCTTGCAGGGCAGCCGCACCTGCGTGCACCAAGAGTACCGTCACGGGCTGGCGTTTAACTACTTGTCGTACGGCATGGAGCTGATGCTGCGGGAACATCGCTGCCAATACTTGTTGGGAGCAGAGAGTTTTCATGCCGACGATCCGGATACGTTGAACGTCATTCATTCGTATGTGCTGCAACACGCGAAAGACCCGAAGTGGCACGTTGAGCCGACGGCGCCCAGCCGTGTTTCGGGTCTGTGCGAGGTGCCGGTTTCGAGCGCCGACGAGCGGCGGCTGCCGGCGATCATTCGCACGGAGATTCGCATGGGATTCAAGGCGATCAGTCCGCCGGCATGGGATCCCGACTTTCGCAGTTACGACATCCTGTTTTTGGGCCAAAGAGACCGCTTAACGCCGCTTTACGACGCATACATGGGCCGCGTCGAAAGGCAGCTAACGAAGAAGATCAGCGGCTAGAAGAGTGCCAGCTTCAACGTGAGTTGGTCTGAAGCTGATATCTCAGGCTGAGCCTGCACATCACTGGCCGTGTCGGTGCGGCGGTCGTTCCAGGAATCGCTCAATATCGGTTTCGATTTGCCGCTCTTCGCGAAGTTGAGCCTCTGCTGCCTCCGCCTGCTGTGCTTCGCGGGCTTGAATCGCTCGCAGCAGGAATGGGTTCACTAGCGCCATCGCCCACAATCGACCCGGCAACAGCGCGATGCGAATGAAAAGCAGCCAGCGATTCCAGTCGTCGGAAATGCGAAACGGATTGTCGATCAGGCCGCCGAACCAGCCGATGTTCGAAAAATCCGGCCTTGGCATAATGAAGTAGCCTGTCAACAGATAGAAGAACGTGCCCAATAATGAGCCGGCGAACCACGGGATTTTCGTTTCCCCAGTCCAGCGCCACAAACAGAAGATCCAGCCGCCCATCAACGTCCAGCCGATCAGCGCCACCACGATAGCAATGACACGATGTCGAAACACTCCGGGGCGTCGGCCCTCGAAATCGCCGACCGGCCCAGGGTTGATCGCTTCGCCCAGCCATTCGAACATGCTCATGGCAGCTCCACTGTCTGGTGATCCAATTGAAATGTAGCATGAAATCTGGGCAAAGGCGGCAGCTGCCGCATACTCCGGACTTCGAGACACAATGACGCCATTGCAAACATTGATCGCTTCGGGCACCAAGTTGTGGTTGGATTCCGTCGATCCGGATGAGGTCGTGCGAAACCGTATTGCGGGGGCGACGGGCGCGACGTCGAATCCGATTATAATTGCTGACCTGATTCAGACTGGGCGCTTTGACCGCCAGTTGCAAGACATGCTTGCAAAGTCATCCGACAATGACGCAGTTGCTTGGAACATGACGGATCTCCTGGTACGTAAAGCGCAGGAAGAATTCGCTCGCGTTTGGAGCGATTCAAATGGCGACGATGGCTATGTTAGTTTCGAGCTCGACCCGCTATTGGAAGATTCGACTTGTACGCTTTCGACGGTTGAAAAATCTCGACGATACGTCGATCTTGCACAGAAGTGGAGCGCCGGTCACACGAATCGCATGATCAAAGTGCCTGCAACGCCCGGCGGCTTGGGGGCACTGGAGGAGATCGCGGCAGCAGGCGTACCGCTCAACGTAACGCTCGTGTTTTCGGAACGACAATATGTCTCCGCTCGCGATGCGATTTGGCGTGGGGCGCAGCGATGCTCAAACCTGCGGCGGTTTAAGTCGGTCTACAGCATCTTTGTGAGCCGGCTCGATGTCTATTCCGAGAAGCACGTTCCGACGCTCTCGCCGGCGGCGCAAGGACTGGTCGGCATCGTCAACGCGAAGCGGTTATGGCGGCTCAATCGCGAGTTCTGGCTTGCCAAGCAGCTGCCGCTGCATCAGGAAATTGTGTTCGCCAGCACCGGGACAAAGAAGGCGAGCGACCCTCCATGGAATTATGTCGAGGCGTTTGCCGGCGCGGATATTCAAACCAATCCGCCGGCGACGAATGCCGCCGTCGAGGCAAGTAAACGTGCGATCGTCGCTGCAATTGAAGAACTGCCTGACACAACCGTCTTGCAAGAGATCGATGCCAAGGTCGACATGGCGCACTTGGAAGAAACGTTAATGCGAGAGGGCCTGCAAAAGTTTGCAGACCCTCAGAAAAGCCTCATCCAGTTGATCCGCCGCAAGCGCGAGTCGATGCCGTCAACGTAACGACTCAGCCTGGGAAAGCGCTTGATGGATGGCCTCTGCCTCATAGACGGCCTCTGCTTGCACGCGGCGCTCGCCTGCATTCGTCGGCACAAAGCACACGAATCGGAATCCACCTTCGGGCAATTTTTGCATGTGGAAGCTGGTTAAGTTCAACGCATGCACTCTTTGCCGCACGTGATTCCAGTCGACCTCACGGTTCGTTGCCGGCGGAAGTCTCAGTCCCAATTCCTCGGGCGACGGCATTCGAAGGATCGGCCGCGGCGTTTCGACGCGTTCGTTCTGCATACGAACCAGCGCCGGCTGTTGTAGCCGTGGCGCTGCCGAGGCATACGGATCTTGCAACGGCATCGCCTGACGCGGCCGGATTGCTCCGATAGGAGGTTGACCAAACGGCTGAACTGCAAACGACTGACCGGGATAGCTTGGCATATACGTCGGGATCGGCGAACCGCCGAGCGATGGGGCGCACCCCGCCGGCGTTCAACCCGCGCCCGATCGGCCCGGCACCAGCGCCAGGGTGACAAGCGCGATGCTCATCACTCCAGCCATCCAAAGCACGTCCTTGCGCATGGAATGTCACCTGTGTATTTGAGAGTCGCGAGATCCTCTCGCGGCCGTGCCGGAGCGAGTCTTCCGGCATTGGCGGGCGAGTGTATAGCAACGACGTGCTGCAGAAAAAAGCCCAACTTACGCGGCCTGCCCAGACTTGTAGTTTCTGCCGAAACGATGGAAGGAATTACAAAGTGCGGTGAGCATCTTTGCATTTGCGAGACCACCATGGCCAGTTGTGTTTGCGAGTAATTCATTCTTCCGGATTCCGGTCGATTCGCATCGCATCCGTCAACTCACTTGACGCAACACCCGCATGACCTGAGAATTGCGGCATGGCGCGTTCATTACAGGATTGGGTTTCTGCACGCGGTGTATCGCTCAATGCACTCGCCGAATCCGCGGGGGTCGAGTTGCATATCGTACAAGCGATCGCAGAGGGCAGGTATACGCCCAGCCCGGAGCAACGTGCAGTTCTCGCCACGGCGCTAGGCATTTCGACCGCCGAAATTGCATGGGGCCATCGCGCTCAGATTTCGCATGTCTACGGACATGGTCCACAGTTCGGCCGCAGCCCATAACGCGGAGCCACGGAGTGCGAACATGGAAAACGCGAAGACCGTAGACCAACTATGTCAGGAGAAAGGCATCGACGCCCGGCAACTCGCCGAGCAGGCGGGACTCGACGAGCAGCGTGTTTTCGCAATTGTCCTGGGCCGATGGACGCCCAGCCCGGACGAGCGCGATCAAATCGCAACGGTGTTCGGAGTGACCCGCGAGCAAATCGTTTGGGGCCACAAGACGCCGATTCAGCACATTTATGGCCACGGGCCCGGTTGATCACCGGAAGCCCGTGACTCTGATCGCACTACTCCTGCACTTGCATTGACGCAGACATTGCCTTGGCAATTCGGTCCTTGCACTCTTCCAGGTGTGCCCGCACCGTCGGATCGATTTCGGCCTTCTTGGCGCTGTGCACGGTATCAATGCGGGTTCCAAGGTCCCGCAAGTGCATTCGAGCGAGGCTGCGGGCATCGGGCGGAGCTGTATTCGCGCTGCCGAACAGGAACACGAACCCCGACCGACCTCTAGTACCGAGCAGCAGGTCGGTGAGCCGTTGGAGATGTTCGCGCTGCAAGTTTCGTCGCAGGACGGAAGAAGTGACGCCTGCTTCGCCGCCGGGCAGATCGGCCCAGATGCTCCGCGTCAACGAATCAAAGACTTCAGACATCTGGAGCGGCTTATCGTCCTTGTCAGCCTTCCATGCGATGTTTTGAATCCGGTTCAAGGTGCCGGCGTCGAGCAGTTCATTGAGAGCAACGCGTTGCAGACGCAGAATTCGCTCGTTGATCGGAAACTCGACCGGACCCATCACTCCAAGCTCGTTGCCCCAGTGCATCCAGCGGTCGGCAGCGAGTTTTCGAAGCAGTTCCGGCGGGAACTGGAATGGCTTGTCGGTGAAGACGCGTTGTTGCAAGTACTTCAGTCCTTCGCGCTGCTTCGCCCCCTTGACCGGGATCATGGGGTCACGGGCGTTCGCGTCCCCGCGATGGTCGCGATGGACATACTCGCCGCCCACATGGCGAGCGATGAGATACGCTCCGTCGCCGTACTGCCTTAGGATCAAGCCAAATGCTTGCCGAGCTCGTTGATAGCCGTCGCCGTTTTCGACAACGCGGTCAGCCAGTCCTTTGAGCAGTTCATCGAGGAGGTTCATCCGATCGATCGCGTATTGCATTGGATCGGCGCCCATGTCCCACTGATTGGTGGTTGGGTCCAGTCGAGCAAGAGTGTCTTCGTCGGTTCCGTAATCCAGGCCCGGCGAGGCCGAGCGCGAAGCGATCTTGCGAAGCTCTTCAAATTCGCCGTCGGTTCCGCCGGTTAGCGGCTTGTATCCGTACTCGATTGCCCAATGATCGTACGGCCCGATCGTGTGCGTGAACCAGTCGCCCTGTTTCACGCCTTTGGGCGCTAAGTTCACCGGATGATAATCCATGACCGAGCCCGACAGCCCTTGTTTGCGGGAAACTGCAACGTCATGCAGCTGGTTGTTCTTCAGCATCGTGCTCGCCTTGAAATTGTGGCGCAGTCCGAGCGTGTGGCCGACCTCGTGCATGGTCGTCTCTTTGACGGCCTGAAAGATCAGTTCATCGGGCACTTTTTCGCCGGGGTTGCGGGCGGCCCAGCCGAGCGCCGCGAGCCCCATTTCAAACCGTTTGTGGGCTCCGCATTGACAGAATCCAGACCGGAACAGCCGCATGTGTTCGCGCAGCTCTTGTTGCTGGTCGGCCGGTGGTTCGCGGTCGGTTCCGCCGATATGAAGCCGGGGCAACGACCAACCGCGCTGTGTTTCTTGAATCAGGCTCGCCGGCTCGACCAGTCCCTCTTTGGACTTGAACACGGTGTAATCCATCTTGTAATAACGCACCATGCTGGCGTCGAAGGTGATGTCGGCGTCAAGAATCTCGCCCGTCACCGGATTGACGCGAGACGGTCCAATGGCATAGCCCTTTTCGTGTGTCAGCCAACGGAACGTACTGTAGTTGATGTCTTCCGGGTCAAAATCTTCGCTCTCCTGCTGCCGAACTTCGATTGCGTCCTTGAAGCCGATTCGTTCGAAAGCCTTGTTCCACTCGAGGATGCCTTCGCGCACTGCCGAGCGGTATTCGTCCGGCACTGAGCGCTCGATCCAGAACACGATCTTCTTCTTGGGAGGAACGAGCTTGCCGCCTTCCTTCCATGTCGAGCCATCGGCGCGTTCGAGCCGCCAGCGATTGACGTACCGGACAAATGCCGTCTCACGATTGTCGGAGGTGAAATCTTTGACAGCGGTCAGAAAGTAGCCGATGCGATCATCCGCGAGCCGGGGCTGATAGCCTTCCTGCGGAAGTTCGAGCAGGCTGTAGTGAAGGACGACTGTCTTACCGCGAGGGTCGATGACGCTGTCGTCTCCGCCGCGGCCGCCGCCGAAAGTTGCTGCAACCTGTAACTCGATGTTGCGGGGAAACGTTTTGATCTTGTGCCAGGTCGTTCGATTGGCGTCCAGGAAGCCCAACGGCAGGTCGGCGAAATTCGTGAAGAAGATGTCGTTCAAGTCGATGATGACGCCGTTGCGCATGTTGTCGATCGCATGGATCTTCAACGCCATCAGCACCGAATCGGAGTACGTTGTTTCAACGGCGCGAGCGATAGGCGACATTGGATTGGCGCGGAACCGCACGTTGCGACGAATCAAATGCACCTTGTCGCCGACACGGCGAAACATCAACACCCACTGCTCATCCATATTCAAGGTGTCGCCGCCCAGCCCAAGGCCGCGAGCAATGGACATCGGCGCCAGCAACGGGCGGTTGAACTGATGCGGCAGAATATCCATGTAGACGTGGTCGTCTTTCTGATACAGCCGAAATAGACCTTCGTATTCCTTTGCGCCCTTGATCAGCTTTTGAAAGTCGCCGAATTTGGGCGGCTCGTCCGACGGCTGAGCATCTGCGACGGATGTAATCACGGCCAAGGTCGTGACAACTAACAGGAAACGAAACGGAGATTTCATGGTGTTCCTCGCCCGACTTCGTGGCGCTCGTTGCCGTCGTTGACGGCTACGAGGCGCGGAATGTGACTCGTTTTGATCCCAATTCAAGATAGTGCACAATGCGCAAGTGCGGCAAGCTGGTGATATAGGGAAAAGTCTGCGGATCGTACCGATCAGGCGGTTCGGTGCGATTTTGACGGTCCTACCGGCAGAATTCCATGGTGTAGTCGCCCGACGTATGGCGCCTGCACCGCGCCATGCATCACCGACCCATGTCAAAATGTGCCCGACAGCACGGCGCCATGCATCACCGGGCCATGTCAAAACGTTGCGCAAAGACTCAAACCGAAATCGTAGCTTTGTTGCAACTCCCGATTGGGCCAGCCGATCGGCCGTTTGTAACGGCTGCAAACAAAAACTGTCAAAATTGTGGAATCGTGGTGAGACACCGTGATGTCGTGTGGTTATGTCGCTGGACGTAGTGCAGTGCGCAGTAGTGGTGGTCGTAATGTGCGCGATGTCGTGCGGCGTGCGCCATTTGGTGCAGCGCACGGTTCGTGTCCCAGTCCAATTGGTTCGAAGCGGTTTCTCGTTGGCCATGACCGTTCTCGAAAATGCTTGAAGCCGGCCGCAATCAGAATCAAATGCACTCGCCACACTTCTTGCGCAACGGGTCGCTAGTTATGGAATGATCTCCGGACCAATCCGGTCTTCCGCCCACCGCGTTGTTTCCCGAAAAACACCGCCAACCATGTCATTTTGTGACATTTTGTGACACCTGTTCCTGAAGTTGCGCGCACCGCGTACGCCAACGCGATTCCGCGCCTTTGCAATCAACCGAACCAACGCTACGATCCGGTTTGGGAATGTCAAAGCGATTGCGGAATGCGGAATGCGGAATGCCGTTCGCTTGTTGCAGACGAAGACGGCATCGTCCCCAGTTGAATGTTTTTCTGCCTGGTTACGCGGTCCCTCCCACGTAATCTCTTCTGTCGTAACTCGGTGGAACTGCGAGAGTCGGTGGAACTGCGAGAGCCGGCCGGAGCTGATCGAGGTCACGGGCTGGGTGGCACGCCCTGAGTCTTCGAAGGGCGTGATGTACTTCCTGCCGGCTCATCCCCGTCCCAATTCCACCAGCACCTGGGGATGCATTTCCAATCGCACTGGCCGCAGTCCGGCATGCCATCGTGCGCTGGACCATTCCCAATCTTCCGGTCGAGAAACCAAGCCGCGCCGTACAGGATTGGCGTGGATGTAGTCGATCATCGCACGCAGCGTTTCAGTGCGAACGATGTTCCGATCGTAGCCGCCGCCGGGCTGCCAAAAGCGCCGCCGCACCCGCGACCCTTCGTGCACCGTCAACCGGGCCAGCCACTCGGGCGCTGCTCTTTCCAAATGACGAATCGCCCGCCGGGCCACCGGCTCCTTGACGGCTTGCAAAAACGCCGGCATGCGTTCGGGCACGTCGCCGGGATACACCAGGAGATGAACGTGCTCCGGCATGATCACGTACGCCCACACTTGAAAGCCAAGCTTTGCGCTGGCGTCTGCCAGGGCCGAGCAGAGCCACTGACATGTTTGCTCGTTGCGGAAGAACGCATAACGGCGGTAGCAGGAGAACGTCAATTCGCGCGGCTGACCTGGTTCGTTGAAGCGCACGCGGCGTTTTTCGAGGTAGGCCTTGCCAGTCGCGGGATCGACGATTCGCATGGATTGCAAGATAACCGGCTGGGGCGTGACTGCAAGGACCAAATTGCGCTAGGCTTTGGCGCTTCCTCACGCCCTTCGAAGACTCAGGGCGTGCCACCCGGCCGCCACCTGGCAACGAAGGCTACGATCTGATTTGCATGCACCCCGAACCCAAAAAAGCGAAAGAGGTCCTTCGCGTTCAAGTAAAAAGTCGCTATCAGACCGATTGCGATCGTGCTTTTCCGGTCAAGGACAAAACCTTTGAAGCATTTGATTACCTCGTGGTTGTCTTTCTCAACATCGGCAACTTCTACGGCGGGGAACCTGGCATTGTGAGCCGACAACCTGTGGAGTTCTACACGCTACCCAACGCTTTTGTCCGCAAACACCACAAGAAAGTTGCATCGGGATTTGATCGAGTTCATACATCAGGCCTGAACATGCTACGCTACAAGGATGAAATGGGATTTGAACTCATCGCCCAAGATCTCAACGTTCCCTATCCTGTGAGGCCAGATGTAGGCGTTGGCGATCCGTCCGAGTAGCATGCAACTGCGGCCTGTCTGCGAAGGCGCCCGCGAACGCAGTCGTTCGGCGGCGGAAGTCATCCGAGGGAGGTAGGCATGAATCGCCCGGTGATGCTGGTCACGTTCTGTGTCGTGTTCGCCTGCGGTCTCACGGCGACCGCCCAAGATGACCCCGTTGAGAAGAAGCTGGCGACCGCGAAGGAGGAGTTCGAGAAGTCCGCCGGGAAGGCGCGATCCGGCCTGCTCGCCGACTTGAAGAAGCGGGAGGAGACTGCCCAGAAGGCTGGCGACCTCAAGGCGCTGGAGAAGGTCCTGGCCGAGGCCAAGGCGTTCGAGGACAGCGGCGAACTGCCGAAATCGGTGCCGTTGAAGACGTATGAGAGCCAGATGCGGATGGCGCGTGCCAAGTTGGAGGAGGGGTACGGGGCGGCGGTCAAGCAGTACACCAAAGACGGCAAGCTCGCACTGGCTAAAGCCGTTCAGCAGGATTTAGACGAGTTCAAGAAGGGCGGGCCGGTAGTGGCCGCCGCACCGAGGGACCCGTTCATGGTGAAGTCGGTGTGGGTGAACGACAACTTCCAATCCGTTCTCACCGTCACGGAGCGGAAGGGCGAAAAGTTCACGGCCACGTTCGTGCTCGGCGACAAGATGGAGCGGGTGGTCACGGGCTCGATCAAGGACGGCAAGATCAGTTGGCTGTCCAAGGATGTCCGTGCCGTCCGTGGCAACGCTGGTGGAGACAATCACGGCACGCTCGGCCGCGATAAGATAGGCGACAAGATCGACTTCGTTTGGCGACAGGACAACGGTGCCAACGGCACGTTCACGCTCCGGCTTAGCAAGGGCAAGTAGTCAAGGCATGCCGAACCAGGCGCTGCAGCAGACCCGGACCGCATGTAGGTTTCTGGAAGTTCGTAGCTCACTGGTGCGGGCCGGGCAGGTGAGCTTGATCGACTATGATGCCGCAGTCACGTACAGTGCGTCGTCGGTTTTTCTCGTGGCGATTCGCACGTTGGAAGATTCGGGAACAAAGGGGACATTCTACATTTCATGATAGAGTAGAATGTCCCCTTTGTTCCGAACGTCGTGCGGCCGCTTCCCGACGCGAAACAAGGGCTGGTCACCGTTGCAGCCGCTTCGCCTGACGACAAACTGTTGGCGACGGGCGGTGCAGATGGTACGATCGTGCTCTGGAACGCGCCGGAACTCAAGGAAAGGATGAAGCGCCGATGAACTCCGCATTGCTACTGTTGATCGGCTCGATTGCCGCACAGCCGCCCGCTAAGTCCAACTTGGAACAAGGGGCTCCCGCCGAGATTCGATTTCGGGACAACAGCGTCATGAAGTTGTCGATTCTCGATTCCTCCCTCGAAATGACGACCGATTTCGGAAAGCTGACGATTCCATTTGCCGCGGTGCGACGGATCGAATTCCGAATGCGTTTGCCGGACGATGTCGGCAAACAGATCGACGCCGCTGTACTGAATTTGGGCCATGCGCAGTTCAAAATGCGCGAGGCAGCAATGGCGGACTTGCTTTCGTTTCAGGAGCGTGCTTATTCCGCACTGACGCGCGCCGCAGCTTCCGGCAACCCCGAAGTGCGCAAACGGGCTGAGGACTTGCTCGCCAAGTTGCGCGATCGAATTCCCGAAGAGCGGTTGAAGATTCGAGTCAACGACGTCGTCCATGCCGGTGACTCGGTTTTCGCCGGCAAGCTGGAGAACGCCGTGGTGGTTGTTCGCACCAGGCAATTTGGCGAGGCAAAGATTCAATTGGCCGATCTCACAAACTTGGTCTCTACAGCCACAGGCGCGGAGACCGAGTACACGGTTGAGAGCATCAAGTTCGCACTGCCGCAGAAAGCCTGGCTGGATACGAAACTGGATTTCAGCTCCGGCGGCATAATACAAGTGACGGCGACGGGCGAGGTCGATGTTTACCCGTCGCAACCGAGCGTCTATGTCTGCTCGCCGAAAGGACGCAAACGTTGGGGATCGGACCCAGGCAAGCAGATGAACCCTGAAGCCGGTACGCTTGTCGGCAAGATCGGGGCCAACGGCAAAGAGTTTGTCATCGGTGAAAAGTTCGACGGAACCGCAGGCGAATCGGGCCGGCTCTTTGTGCGAATTGTTGAAAGCCCGTGGGGCGTCGTGCCGACCGGCGAATATAAAGTCCGCATCGCCGGCGGCTCATCGCAATGACTTGGTGTTTTCTGCAATCGGCGCATCGACTGCTCGTTCCGGTACGTTGACGTTGACCCGCGTGGCTACGACCGTCGCCGGTTGTGTTGAAAGATCGACCATTTCGTGGATGTTGCCTCGCACTGCCGACGAAGCAAAGCAGCCATCCTGCGGAACGCACCGCATCGTCATTCCGCCCTTTGGTCCCATTGTCACCTGCACCGAGCGATTGACACTCGTGCCCGGCAACATGAACAGCCGGCAGCGCTGCATGATCATCGCCAAAGATACCTTCATCAGCATCAAAGCCATGTAGCGCCCGATGCAAACGCGTTGTCCCGCGCTGAACGGGAAATACTCGTATGACGACGGCTTGATTGTGAACCATCGATGCGGATTGAATTGAGCGGGATCGGCGTATATCTCCGGCATGTGATGCGTCACGTAGTGGCTGCAAACGACGCGATCACCGGGCGTCAAAGCGACTCCGCCTAACTCCGTCGGCGTCGAAACCGACCGCACGGTGTACGGCACCGTAGGCAGTATTCGCATCGACTCCTTGATGACTGCATCGAGAAACGGCAGCCGCTCCAACTGTTCAATCGTCGGCGGAGAGCCGTGCAGTTCGCCCGTCAATTCGTCAAGGAGTTGCCTCGCGATGCCTGGATGTTGCGCCAGGAGGAACAGCGTCCATGTCATTGCGTTGGCCTGCGTTTCGTAACTGGCGCCAAAGAGAATCGTCGCTTGACCCAGCAGTGCTGCGTCGCTCATGTGCCCGGCCGCATGGGCCTGACTCAACATGTCGAGAACGTCCGGCCGGTCGGTGGGAGTCTTTCGCCGCCGTTCGATGGTCGCCCAAAGAGTTTCCTCCAACCGGGAAGCCGCGCGTTGAAGCCGGCGATACGGAGTGCCCGGAAGATTGATCGGCAGCACGCTGACAAAGGGTGAGAATGTATGCTCCAAGAGGTCGTAGATCATCTCGCCGATCGCCTCGGCTGTGGCCTGATCTTCACGTCCATAAAGGATGTGGCTCGACGTACGCAACGTCAGGCGGCGCATCTGTACCCAAACGTCGATGGCGCCGTCGGCAGGCCACTCCTTGAGTAGCGATTCGGTCATGCGTACGCCGGCGTCCCAGTACCCGTCGACTGCGGACTTGGCGAACAGCGGCATCACTAGTTGCCGCTGCTGCCGATGTTCGTCGCCGTTCATCGCAGTCAACCCGTGGCGAACGCGCCGCATCGGTGAGTCGCTCGGGCCGCCGGCTATTTGCGCTGTCGTGTGAAATGTAGCCGTATCTCCGAGGACGGCACGGTTGAAGTCCGGCCCAAATGCAAATACGTTCTTGTGTTTGCGTCCCCAGGGTAATGGGTGATCGGAAACGCATAGCTGCGCGAGGCGATATGCATCACAGATGCAACCGACAGGATCGCGAATGAACTTGCTGAGCCACCATACCGTGCGAATGCCGCGCAAATGGACAAGCGGTGAATCCGGCGTCGGACCGACATGTGCGTTCATTACCGTCCCATCCCTGGGATCGAAAGGTGAGCTTTACGACAGTTTAACCAATAGTCTTGCCATTTCAATCGCAGCCTCGGCAACGTCGTAGCCCTTGTTGCCTGCGGAACCGCCGGCGCGTGCAAGCGCCAATTCATCGGTCTGGCAGGTTAGCACGCCGAAGAGTATGGGGACGCCCGTGGTCAGCGCCGCTTGCGTCAGGCCATACGTCGCGGCCTGGCAAACGTAGTCGTAATGATCGGTTTCGCCGCGAATCACCGCGCCCAAAGCGATGACGGCGGCGTAACGGCCGGTCTCCGCAAGCCGCGAGCAGACTAGCGGCAACTCAAATGCACCGGGGACGCGCACCACGTCGATGTCGTTGCGAGACACGCCGTGCTTGGTCAAACCATCGATCGCTCCGTCAAGAAGTCGGTCCACGACCTCGGCATTGAATTTGGCTGCGGCAATGGCGAAACGACCCAAGGGCATGTCGGTGGCATCCATCGGCACCTGTTATTGCAAATCGCGGCAGCGGCCGCTAGTTGAGGTTCATGCCGGCGAGGAATTCAGCATTCGTCTTCGTGCGGGCCATGCGGCCGGTGAGCAGTTCCATGGCTTCGACCGGATTCATGTCCGACAGTACTTTGTGCAGAAGGTAGACGCGGCGCAATTCGTCGGGATCGCGGAGAAGTTCTTCCTTGCGCGTGCCTGAAGCATTCACGTCAACGGCAGGCCAGACGCGCCGATCAACGAGTCGTCGATCCAGGTGCACTTCCATGTTGCCGGTGCCTTTGAATTCCTCAAAGATCACGTCGTCCATGCGGCTGCCGGTGTCAATCAGCGCCGTTGCGAGAATGGTCAGCGACCCGCCTTCTTCGATGTTCCGAGCGGCGCCGAAGAAACGCTTCGGCTTGTGCAAGGCGCCTGCGTCGAGACCGCCTGACAGAATCTTCCCGGAGGAAGGCTGTTCGGTGTTGTAAGCGCGAGCCAAGCGCGTGATGGAGTCGAGCAAGATCACAACGTCGATGCCGTACTCGACGAGACGCTTTGCTTTCTCGATTACGATTTCACTGACTTGCACGTGCCGTTCCGCCGGCTCGTCGAATGTGGAACTGACGACCTCGGCCCGCGGCCCTTTCACGGTCCGCTCCATGTCGGTGACTTCTTCCGGCCGCTCGTCGATCAGCAACACAATGACGTACACTTCCGGGTGATTGCGGAGTATCGCATTCGCCATCTTCTGCAGCAAGATGGTCTTACCGGTTCGCGGCGGCGCGACGATCAATCCTCGCTGCCCTTTGCCGATCGGCGTGATCAGGTCCAGGACTCGCATATTGATCTCAGTCGGATCGGTTTCAAGGACAAGGCGTTCATCCGGATGCAGCGGCGTCAGGTCGTCAAAGACCGCCTTTTGCGACAACATGTCCGGGTCGTGGTAGTTGATCGCCTCAACCCGCAACAACGCAAAGTAGCGCTCGTTCTCTTTGGGCGGGCGAATCTGGCCGGCGACGATTGAACCGGTCCGCAATCCGAATCGTCGAATCTGGCTCGGTGAAATGTAGATGTCATCCGGGCACGGCAGGTAGTTGTAATCGGGACTGCGAAGGAAGCCAAAACCGTCCGGCAACGTTTCGAGGGTGCCTTCACCGAACATCAACCCATTCTGTTTGACGCGTTCCTTGAGGATCTTGAAGATCAGGTCCTGCTTCTTCATTCCCTGATATTCCGTCAACGATTCTTCCTTGGCGGTCAGCAGCAATTGCGCCATGGTCATCTGCTGCAGTTGCGTGATAAAGGTACTGCCGCGTTTGATCTCCTCGTACCGTTCGTTGGTCTCACGGTCGAAACCTCGCTGGGCGTTGTCTTCGCTTGTCGGAACCGGCGAGGCTTGAGTTTCAATATTCTCAGCGACTGCGACAAATTCAGTAGGAGTCTGCGTCGGCACTGGCGCAGGCTCAACCGCAAGCGGCTCCGTTGCAACTGGCGCTGGCTTCGTATCGGCGACAGCTTCCTCGAAGATGCCATGTCCGAACGGCTGAGATTCAGGCTGCGCTTCAGGCGGCGGGTTCGCCGGTTCAGACTTTCGCCGGGGCCGCGCGCCATTGCTGCGCCGCGGCATTTCGGCTTGCGTATCTGCCATTTCCAACCACTCCTTTCCAAGCTGAGCGGAGAGTGCCTCAGATATGTGACGACAATCGTCGTCTTCTCTCCGTTCCCAGCGTCACTCCGATGACATGAGTTATCTGGAGTGCGTTCCTTTACGCTCTAGCATATGGTACTCAGGCGCCGGCGGTAGATTCCGGGATTTTCCATTCTAGCAGCAAACGACGGACTTGTCGGGCCGCATCGTCCGCCGTGCCGCTATTGTCAATGGCCGCATCGGCACGACGTGCTTTCTCGACCAAGGGCCACTGGGCGGCTTCCCGAGCCGCGATCTGCTCGTTTGTCCAGCCACGGTTCCAAAGGCGTGCCAGTCTCGCTTCGCGGGGGGCATGAACATAGACGAGCCGATCACACACATTATTCCAGCCTGCCTCCAACATTACCGCCGCATCGAGTACGACAAAGCAAATGGTTGCATCCGCTTGAGCTGTCTCGATCAACTCGCTCGCCCGTTGCCCAATCCAGGGAAAGACCAGCGATTCAAGGTCTCGCCTGGCGGAATCGTCGTTGAAGACGATCTCAGCAAGGCGACGACGAACAATTGTGCCATGTTCGTCCACGATGCCGGCGCCGAAGCGTTCGACCACTTGTCGCAGAATTTCCGGCTGCCGCAATGCTTCATGTCCCAATTCGTCTGCATGAATCACTCGTCCACCGTGATCGGCAAACAGGTTTGCAACGAGGCTCTTGCCGCTGCCGATTCCGCCAATCAGCCCAATCACGGGTTTGCGTGTTGCGTGCATGCGGCCCTGCTCGTCGCTCAAATGTCCTTCTGTTCAAGCCAATTCGGCCCAGCCGACACATCGACCTTAAGTGGAACTGCGAGCTGCATGGCGCCGGCCATTTCGTCGCGCACCAAGGCTGCTACAGTTTTCAGCTCCTTTGGCGGCGTTTCGAGCACCAGCTCGTCATGCACCGTCAGCAACATGCGCGATTGCCGATTCTCGCGGCCAAGCCTCTCGTGAACCGCCAACATCGCCTTCTTCATGAGGTCGGCGGCTGAGCCCTGAATCTCCATGTTGATAGCTTCACGCTCCGCCTGATTGCGGCCCTGGTAGGTCGAGTGCGGGCGAATTGCGGACTTGTCGAACCGACGGCGTCGGCCAAGAATCGTTGTGCCAAAGCCGGCTTCACCGACCTTGCGCAGCAGATTCTGCTGGTATTCGAGCACCCGCGGATATTTCGCAAAATACTGATCGATGAACTTCGTGCCTTCATCGCGGCTGATGCCCAGGCGCTGCGAAAGCCCGTGGGCGCTGATGCCATAGATGACGCCGAAGTTCACTGTCTTGGCAAGACGGCGCATCGTCGCAGTAACGTCTTTTTCCGCGACGTCGAATATCTCCATGGCGACCGCCGCATGCACGTCGCGGTCGTCGGCAAAAGCCTGTCTCAACGACTCATCACCGCAAAAGTGCGCCAACATGCGAAGTTCCACCTGCGAATAATCGCACGTAAGCAGCGTCCAGTCGGTCTGCGGCAAGAACGCCTGGCGAATCTGCTTGCCTTGCTCAGTTCGCGCGGGAATATTCTGCAAGTTCGGATCGCTGCTGCTGAGGCGGCCGGTTGCTGCTACCGTCTGATTGAACCGTGTGTGCACGCGATGCGTTTTTGGATTGACCAGGAGCGGCAGCGCATCGACGTAAGTTCCTTTCAGTTTCGCTATCTGCCGATGCTCGATGATTTGTCGCGGTAGTTCGTGGCCGAGAGCAGCTAGTTTTTCGAGCGTTTCTTGATCAGTGCTTGCAGCGCCGGTCAGACCGGTCTTTCTTTGTATGGGCAACTGCAAATCGTTGAAGAGGACGTCCCCAAGCTGTTTGGGCGAGGCGATATTGAAATTGCGACCGGCAAGCCGATGAATCGATTTTTCGAGTCCATCCAGCTGCGTGGCCATTTCGGAAGAAAGCCGATTCAAGAATGGCACATCGAGCGAGATGCCTGTCAATTCCAGGTCGGCCAACACGCGCACGAGCGGCACTTCCAGATCGTCGTAAAGCGGCCGCAGTCCTGCATTATTCAGCTCCGGCTCCAACGCTTCACAAAGTCGCCAGGCAACGTCTGCATCCTCGGCGGCATACTGCGTCACCTTGGCCACGTCGACTTCCGCCAGCGTGACTTGTTTCTTGCCCTTGCCGACCAGCTCTTCGAATTGGATGTTTTGATGGTGGAAATACCTCTGCGCCAGATCGTCGAGATTGTGTGAGCGTTCGCCGGCACGCAGCAGATAATCTGCAAGCATCGAATCGCCGGCCACGCCAGCCACTTCGATGCCCAGGCAACGGAAGACACCAAAGTCGAACTTGATGTTCTGATTCACCTTTTGAATGGCAGGATCCTCAAGCACCGGTCGAAGCGCGTCGAGCACGCGTTTTTCTTCGAGCAGCGTTGAGCCTGCCGGACCTCGCACCGGCAAGTAGTAAGCGCTGCCGGCCTGCCAACAGATCGCCACGCCGACCAGCTCTGCCGTGTGTGGATCAAGCCCCGTGGTTTCGAGATCGATTGCGAATCGTCGCTGCCGCTTCAGGTCCGCAATGAATTTGGTGAGCTTCGCTGCCGTATCAACGGAATGGTATTCGCCGTGCCAATCGTCGGAAGGCGATCTTGGCGTCGGAGCAATTTCAGGTTCGGCAACTTCGGAGAATAGGTCGTTTTGCCGAGGCTCTTTTGGAGAGGCCTTGGAGGCGGCGGGCGGAGGCGCCGGCGTGCCGCTCTCGTCGCGCATGGCGTTCGCGAAACGGCGAAATCCCCATTCCTGAAACAGATGCAACAGTCGAGCGGAGTTCCAGGGCTTTCTCTGCCACGCATCCCATTCCAACGACATGGGGACGCTGGTGTCGAGCCGCACGAGTTGTCGGCCGATCTGCAGCGCGTTTCCGCCGGCGGCCTCGCGAATGTTTTGCTGGATTCGCGGCGAAACAACGCCCTGCAGTTGATCGAGGTTTTGAAGCAGATTGTCGATGGAGCCGAACTTTTGCAACAACTTGGCCGCGGTCTTCTCGCCGACGCCGGCAATGCCCTTCACGTTGTCCACGCTGTCGCCGACAAGTGTCTGGAAATCTACGGCCTGTTCCGGCGTGACTCCCCAATCTTCCATGATGCCGGCGCGATCGAGATACGTTTGCTTACGGAGATTGAGCATCCGCGTATGGTCGTCGATGAGCTGCCGGCAGTCCTTGTCCGACGTGCAGATGATCACGTCGCAGCCGCGCTTCGTCGCTGCCCGCGCCAAAGTGGCAATGATGTCGTCCGCCTCGTAGCCCGGTTTCGCCAGCACGGGAATATGCGCCGCCTCAAGCAGTTGGCGGATCAAAGGGAGTTGGGCAATAAGATCGTCGTCGGGCGGAGTGCGATGCGCCTTATAGTCGGGCGCGATATCGTCACGAAACACGCGGCCGGGAGAATCGAAAACGTAGATCAGATAGTCCGGCTTCATTTCGTCGCGAAACCAGAACAGGTCGCGAGCGAAACCGAAAACCGCGTTGGTTGGACGTCCGTCCGGCGCGTTCATCTGACCGACTGCATGGAATAACTGATGCACAAGCGCATGGGCATCAACCAACACGACAGTTGGACGGCGATCCAAGGGTTGTTTCGTATCCGTCACAGCGGCAGGGACTCTATGGCGATCAATCGGACATGAGGCGAGCCGCCATACGATGAAGATCGGCAGGGCGATTTCTTTGGTCGAGTACGGCGCTCCACTTCGTACGCATCTAGTCTAACACTTGTGCCCGAAACGGCGACGGCAAACGACTCTCGTGAGCGTCATCGCTTTGGACCCGGCGTTGCGGGGTCCTGCGGACTGGGCGCCGGTTGACTTGAGCCCGGACTGGGCACGCCGCCCGTAATGCGGATCTTGTACTCACCGGTCGTGCGAACGTTGTACGGATTGCCGGCTGCGCGCAAGTAGAGCCGACCGGTGGCGGGCGCGTATTCGTCGAACTGATCTTTGACTACGAACGTTTTGCCGCTGTCGCCGATTCGGCCGATCAACGTGCCCGGTTCGATCGGCAGTCCTGTACTGCCCGGCCACGCCTTCTTGCCTTTCGGCGTGCCGACATACTGCCCAACGTAGCCGTCGGTCGCGTACATATCGATTTCGCCCGTAGCGATGATTGTCAGATTCACCTGCTCGGTCACGTCCAAGCCCGTGTCGAGCCAGACTTCGTTATTGATCGCGTATCGACCGTCGAGGGTTACCTCCGTCTCAGCGCCGGCAATGAGGAAGTGCATGCTGGCGACGTCGGCGAGTTTCAGCTGCACAACGCCGAACTGCTGCGTGTTCGCGCTGATCTTATCGAGTTCGATTCGGCCGGTGATGGTCGAATCCGACGTATAAACAACGTCTTTGTCTCGAAATCGCAGTCGGCCGGCAGGCACCTTGGCGCGGATCTTTTCGAGGATGTCTTTCGCTCGCTTGGATACTTCCGCATCGGAACTGTTCGCGACCGTGAGCACGGCAGGATAAGCCTTCTCACGAAGGGCTACGAGGTCGGCGGTCGCCTTTTCACGAATTCGAAACTGCGGATTGCCGAGCTCGCCAACGGCCTCAGCGATGCGCTTCTTGGTTTCATCGGAGATTCTCGTCGCCAGTTCGAGCCGACGGATGTTGGCGACAGCAATCTTGAGTTTGCCGTGCGATGTAGTCAAATCGAGGAACTCATCTGCGACGGTCATTCTCATCATGCCGCCGTCGGAAAACCGCACTTCGATCGGCACTGTAGGTGGTGCGTCCGCCGACGCCTTTTTTTCCTGTGCCTCAAGCGGCATGACCCAAAAAGACGAAAAGGCAGCGAGAATCAGTGCATGAACGCATAAGCGGGTACACATTGGCATACTCGGTGAAGGACTGAATAATCGTACTGTACGAAGGCCATGTCGGTCATTGCAACATACCGATACTGAGTAGTTACAATGATTCTTTTCGCAGTTTTCAATTCGATGCAGCCGTAATGACTGTCCAAACGAGTCCAACCTCAGAGAATTCAAGCCACAAAATTCCAAACCTGAAGACATACGTACATTCCGAAGATGTTCAATTCCGACCCGGACGTGATATATCCCACGGTAATTCGCCTAAGGATGGTGTAGCGGTCGCCGTTTTCGTATGATCGAAGCACAGGATCCCGGAGCCGTTCATGCCGCGCGTCGCGTTTGTGCCGTTCACCGGGTTTCGCATCCGCGAGCGCGAGATGCTGGAGCTGGGCATGTCGCTGCCGGGCTTGCAGCAGCGAGCTGCCGCGATTGCGCAATTGCCTGCATTGGGCTTGCTGACGCTGGCCGGGATGACGCCTGATCATTGGGACTCGACATATCACGAAGCGTCGGGCGCTGATGAATCGCTTGCCGACCGCATCGCTTCGGAAAAGCCGTCTCTGGTCGCAATTTCTGCCCTGACGGCTTCCGTCGACGACGCGTATCGCTTTAGCGCTATGTTGCGATGGCGCGGATTGCGCACGGTCATCGGCGGCTTACACGCAACGGCTTGCCCCGACGAAGCCCGGCAACACTGCGATGCCGTCGTCGTTGGCGACGGCGAACCGGTTTGGCACGATGTGCTCGCCGATGCCGAAAGCGGAATTATCAAGCCGATCTACATGGCGCGCGTGCCCTTCGATCTGCGGCAGGCGCCGTTGCCTCGCTATGACCTCTTGGGCACTCGGCGCCGCCCGCGCTGGACCGTGCAGACGCAGCGCGGTTGCCCGTTCGCCTGCGAGTTCTGCGGCGCGAGCCGGCTGTTGGGTCCGTTTCGCACCAAGCCCACCGAGCGCATTCGTGCCGAACTCGATGCGATAGCATCCCGCGATCCGCATCCGCTCGTGGAATTGGCCGACGACAACACTTTTGCCGGCAACCGCAACCCTACGGCGCTCTTTGAAGCGCTGGACGCTGTCGATGCCCGCTACTTCACCGAGGTTGATTGGCGCGTCGGTGAGCAGCCTGACGTGCTGGCCGGACTCGCCGCGTCGGGGTGCGTGCAAGTGCTCGTCGGCATCGAGTCATTGTTGTTTCGATATCCGGGCATGGGTCAGAAGGATGCCGACTTGTCACGGATGATGGACGCACTCGCCGCGATTCAGGACGCCGGCGTCGCTGTCATCGGCTGCTTCATCGTCGGCTGCGACGGCGAGACTCGGCAATCGCTCGACAAACTCGCCCGCTTCCTTGACGACTGCCCCTTGGCGGACGTGCAATTGACTGTGCAGACGCCGTTCCCGGGCACGGCGCTCTACCGCCGCTTGGAGCGGGAAGGCCGGCTGATTGCCGAAAGAGGCTGGTCCTGGCACACGCTGTTTGACGTGGCATACCGGCCCGACACAATGTCCGTCGAGGAACTGGAGAAAGCGTTTCGCGACCTCGTGTGTACCGTATTTGGCCCCAAGCCAACGCAGCGGAGAACCGCCATCCGTCGCCGCGTCTGGCGCAATCACCCGAAGCTCCGCCCATGCGTATCCGCACATTGCTCCTCTACCTGATCGGCGACCGGAAGGCGATTCTCGAACTCGCCGCCGATCGCCGTGCGCTCTGGGTAGGGCTGTTGTTCGTCCTGTCAGCCGGCTTTGCCCGCGAGTACGACGGCGAGGATTTGCTGCATGAGCCGTGGCACCTGCTGATCCCGCTGGGCGCGTCGCTGGCGGCGTCGTTTGGTTTGTATTTGATTGCGTGTCTCAAGTTCGACTGGAAAAGCGATCAGAACCCGCCTTTCCTCAAAGGTTATCGTTCGTTCTTGACGTTGTTTTGGATGACGGCGCCGCTCGCCTGGGCGTATGCGATTCCTTACGAGCGATTTCTGTCGGCGTATGACGCCGTCGTCGCCAACTTCATCACGCTCGGGGTTGTCGCACTGTGGCGCGTCGTGCTGATGATCCGTGTGCTGCATGTGCTCATGGGGTTTCGCCCGCTTCCAGCGATTTTCATCGTCATGACCTTTGCCGACATCGCGGCCATCGCCACCGTCTTTGCAATCCCGGCGCCTGTTTTCTCACTCATGGGCGGGATACGCATGTCCGAAAGTCAGCAGCTCGTCCAGGCGGTCACGCTCAACATCTCGTGTTCCGGCATTCTCACCGCGCCGATCTGGATCATCGGCGGAATCATCAGTCTGTTCGGCAAACGATTGGTCTGGGCGAAACTTGACACGACGAACGAGCAGGCCGGCACTCGGTCGGGCCAGTTGTGGTGGGTCGCTGCCGTGGCGATCGTTATTTGGGCGCCGCTTTTGGCGGTGACGCAGGGCGAACAAATGCACCGCGGCCGCGTCGAGCGCGACTTGACGCAGGGCCGAATCGCTGAAGGGCTCGCGTACATGTCGGCGCACAAGCGGTCGGATTTTCCGCCGCACTGGGACCCGCCGCCGCGCGTCGACACCAGCGATCTCCGGCCGGAAATGATCGATGTGCTTGAGGCGCTGGCCGATCAGCCGCACGCAGAGTGGGTGCGGCAGACGTTTTTCGAGAAATTCGCGGCGAGGCTAGGTGAATTCGAGTCGTTGACCCATGAAGTTCGCGGCGAGAATCTGGCTCGTGTGGCCAGGGTTATCAAGAAGCTGCCGGCTGCCGCTACTTTGCTATCGAGTCGAGAAACGACGCAAATCGAAGAGACGCTCAAGTCCAATACCAGCCTGACGCCGGCGGAACGAGCGAATCTGCAATTGATTCTCGCGGCTGTGCGCGGGGAAAAGTCAGAGTGACCATCGGGCAATCTTCCGGCATCGTCAATTCGGCGCTTGCCAATCGAGACTCATTGAGACAAACTATCCTCGTCACCTGCGCACACTTTCGGGGTTTAGATTCGGCATCCCGGCCATCACACGCGGAGTTTCACGATGAAGGCACGCCTTGCCTTTGCTTTCGGCGCGATCGTATTCGTCTCAACCGTGTCGGCGCAGCAGCCGGCGGTCAGTGCGAACTACACCCAGGCCAACAAGTTCAACGCCGCGTACCTGCGACAGTTCACGTACGACACGGAAGTCCGGCCGAATTACATCGGCAAGACCGACGTGTTCTGGTACAGCTTCCGCACCAGCCAGGGCACGCAATTCTGGCGCGTCGATCCGATTGCCGGGAAGAAGACTCCGCTCTTCGACCGAACGAAGGTTGCGCTGCAGCTTTCGGAAATGCTGCAGAAGGGCGTCGAAGCGGCCCAACTGCCGATCACTCGCGGCAGCATGAACGACGAGGGCACCAAGTTCAAGTTCGTCTCCGGCGAATTGCAGTTTGAATATGACCTGGCGACCGAGAAGCTGACGAAGCTTGGCAAGGCGCCGCCGCTGCCGGGGTTGCCGCGTCTGCCGGAAAACGCAACTGAAGAGGAACGACGCCGATTCTTCGAACAGTTCCGCCAGCGTCAGGAGCAACAACAGGAGGAAAAGAAGGACGACCAACAGCAAGAAGAGAAAAAAGACGATCAACAGGAAGAGAAGAAGGATGAAAAGAAAGACGAGAAGAAGGACGATCAACGCGGTCGCGGCGGTCGCGGATTCGGCGGGCCCGGCGGGGGCGGTTTCGGCGGCGACTTCCGCAACATGGCGCCGGACAAGAAGGGCTACCTCTTCGTTCAGAAGCACAACCTGTACTTCGTCGAAGTGGTCGATGGCAAAGAGAAGGAGCCGGTGCAACTGACCAAAGACGGCATCGAGGACTATTCGTTCGGTCCCGGTGGCGGCTTCGGCGGAGTCGGCCGTCGCGGCGGCGAAGCCCAGGAACAACAGACCACGACCCCGGCTGCCCCCGACCGCAAGTCACGGCCCAATGCCACGTGGTCAAAAGACAGCGCGTATTACTACGTCAGCCGCAACGACTCACGCGGCGTCAAGGAACTTTATCTTGTCAATTCCCTCGCCGAACCGCGTCCGAAGGAAGAAAAGCAGAAGTATGCCATGCCAGGCGAAGAAGCGATTCGCAAGACCGAACCTTATTTCGGCGATCGAACCGCGAAGAAATTGACGCGGGTTCCGCCGAAGTGGAAAGACGAAAGCTACAGCAACATTCACTTCGGCAAGACGCCCGAAGAACTGCGCTTTGTCCGAGTCGATCGGCTGCGTCGCCATCTCGAATTCTGTTCGCTCAATCTCAAGACCGGCGAACAAAAGTGCCTACTCAGCGAGGGCTTCGAAGCGGCGCTGTTGGAGTTCCAGCCCGTGCGCTATCTCGAAGAATCAGACGAGTTTATCTGGTGGAGCGAACGCAGCGGCTGGGGGCATTACTACCTGTTCGACCGCAACGGCAAACTGAAGAACGCGATTACCTCCGGCGCCTTCAGAACGAGCCGAATCGTAGGCGACATCGACGCCAAGTCGCGGACGATGTATTTCATCGGCAATGCGCGGGAACCGGGCGAGAACGTTTATTATCAGCACCTCTATCGCGTGAAGCTCGACGGCACCGGCCTGACCCTGCTCGATCCGGGCAACGCGAACCATACTTCGACATTGTCGCCGACAAAACAAACGCTTGTGGACAATTCTTCACGCGTCGATCAGGCGCCGACCTCGGTCGTACGGGACGCAACTGGTAAGAAATTGATGGACCTCGAAACCTGCGACCTGTCGCGGTTGCTCGAAGTCGGCTGGAAATTGCCAGAGACCTTCACAGTCAAGGCCGTCGACGGTGTCACCGAGCTTTTCGGAAACATGTGGAAGCCGTTCGACTTCGATCCCAAGAAAAAGTACCCGATCATCGCGCATGTCTACCCCGGACCGCAACAGGAAGGCGTCACGCACACCTTTGCCGTCGGCGGCAACAACATGCAGATGGCGCAACTCGGTTTCATCGTCATTCAAGTCGGCCATCGCGGCGGCACGCCCAATCGCTCCAAGGCGTACGCCAGTTTCGGCTACTTCAACATGCGCGATTACGCACTCGCCGACAAGAAGTTCGCCATCGAGCAACTTGCCGCCCGGAACCCCTGGATCGACATCGAGCGCGTCGGCATATACGGGCACTCGGGCGGCGGATTCATGTCGGCCGCGGCGCTTCTTCAGAAGCCGTACAACGAGTTCTTCAAAGCCGCCGTCGCCTCGGCCGGCAACCATGACAACAACATTTACAACAACTCCTGGTCGGAGCGTTATCACGGACTCAAGGAAGTGACCGTCAAGAAAGACGAAAAGGTGGCGACAACCGGTGCAACCAAGACCCCGCCGCCAAAGGCGAAGGATGCCGGCAAGAAGGACGAAAAGAAGGCCGGCCCCGAGGAGGCCAAAGAGGGCGCGTCCGCCGTCAACGCCGCCGATAAGAAGGAGTCAACGCCGGCTGCGTTTGCCGACACCAAGTTTGAGATCAAGGTGCCGACCAATGCAGAGCTCGCCGCGAACCTCAAGGGGGCGATATTGCTCGTTCATGGCGACATGGACAACAACGTGCACCCGGCGAACACGATGCGGCTGGTCGATGCCTTAATCAAGGCCAACAAGCGCTTCGACATGCTGATGATTCCCGGCGCTCGACACGGATTCGGCGCCGCACAGGGTTACTTCACGCAGCGCATGTGGGACTTTTTCTGCGATCACCTGCTGAACCATCGCAGCACGAATGCCGACATCGGCGACAAGACGCCGCGGAAATAGCCCGAATCGTAAGTGAGGATCGCACAGCCCGAAACGTAAGTGAGGATTGGATCTCCACCCTCGCTTACGTTTCGGGCTCTGATATGTTTTCCCCATGACCGGCATTGATGCATTTCTTTCCGTGTTGCACGCCTCGGGCGTGCCGTATATCTTCGGCAACCCCGGCACAACCGAACTGCCGCTCAACGACGCTCTGGCGCGGCGCAGCGACGTTCGCTACATCTTTGGCCTGCATGAAATCCCAGTGCTGGCGATGGCCGACGGTTTCGCTCAAGCTTCCGGCGTCGTCGGCGTCGCCAACGTGCACAGCGCCTGCGGCCTCGGAAACGCCATGGGCATGCTGTACAACGCCCACGTCGCCGGCACGCCGCTGCTATTGACGGCCGGCTCGCAAGATCGACGCCTGGCGTTTGGCGAGCCCGTGTTGTCGGGCGATCTCGTCAGCGTTGCAAGGCCGTGGACCAAATGGTCGTACGAGATTCAGCGCGTCGAGGATGTGCCGGCTGCGACGCGGCGAGCGCTGCAGGTCGCGCTGACGCCGCCGACCGGGCCGGTGTTTCTCGCGATGCCGCTCGATTTGCAGTCCGAGTCACGGGAGGTATTTGACCTGTCGGCGGCGCTGCGTCCTAACCGACGGATTCGACCATCAGCCGATGCGTTACAGTGCATCGCGCAGATTCTTGTTGCAGCAGAAAATCCCGCGATCCTGGCCGGCAGCCGCGTGACGGAAAGCGGCGCCATTGAGGCGCTGGTCGCTTTAGCCGAGTTGCTCGGCACAACTGTCTTCACCGAATGCACGACGATTCATGGCCGAGCGCCTTTTCCATCGGCGCATCCGCTCGCAGGGGAACGCATCCGCTACTGGTCGCCGGAGGTCCGCGAGCAGCTTCGCGGACACGATGTGTTGCTGGTCGTCGGCGCTCATGTGCTGCGCATGTACATCCACCACGAGCCGGAACGCCCGCTTCCTGAATCGCTGCGCCTCTTGCAGATCGACAGCGATCCCTGGCAAATCGGCAAGAATTACCCGGTCGAGGCCGGCATCCAGGCCGACCCCAAGTGTGCGCTCGAGGAACTGGCGGAGGCAGTGTCGAAGCGAATGTCGCCGTCGCATACAGAGTCGGCGAACCGGCGATACGCGCAGGCGGTGGTCAACCGCTCGGCGAAAATCACTACGTTGCAAACCCGGATTCGGGAGCAACAGGCTCAGCGGCCGATGACGCCGCAGGTCGTGATGCATGCGATTGCTCAGGCGTTGCCGAAAGATGTCGCGATCATCGACGAAGGCATCACCACGACCGGCACAACGCTCGAGGACTTTGGGGCAATCGCCGATCCATACGTCTACTTCGCTCATCGCGGTTGGGCGCTCGGCTGGGGAATCGGTTTTGCACTCGGCGTGAAACTTGCCTGGCCCGACCGGCCGACGGTCGCGCTCTTGGGAGACGGCGCGGCGCTTTACGGCATTCAAGGATTATGGTCGGCGGCCCATCACAAACTTCCGGTCGTATTCGTCGTCTGCAACAACGCCCAGTATCGCATACTCAAGGTATGCGGCGACTTGCTGCCGTTGCCGCAGATGCACGTCCGCAATTATCTGGCGATGGACCTGACCAAGCCGGAAGTGGATTTCGTTGCGCTGGCCAAGTCGTTTGGCGTCGTGGCTCATCGAGTTGAATCGCCGGAAGAATTGACGGCGCGAGTGCGAGCAGGTTTCGAGAGCGGCGAACCGGTGCTGTTGGATGTGGCGGTGGCACGATAGGTCGATTTAGGGCTTCTTCGGGGTCGTCGGCAGCTTCTTGAGAAACGCCTGGAAGTCCGCTCGTTTTCGCAGCGATGCCAAGTCACCGTCATGGATCGCGTCCGTGATTTTGTCGTATTTTCGAGTGAGGGCAAGTTCGAGCAATTGCAGTGCACGGGCGCTTTGCTTCTCAATGGTCGCCTTGGCATCGTCCGTCGGAATTCCCTTTTCTTTCATCAACTGTTCTCTGACTGCCAGCGCATAGACGCACGCACCGGCGTAACAAACGATGCCAGGGGCATCCTTTTCGTTCAACAGTCGTTCGGTCTCTGCAATAGCGTCATTTATCCGAAAGTTCTTTGCGAGGGAAGAAAGGTGCGTTGCGTGGATAATGGGAGTATCCGGACCCTCGTCCAATTGCATGGTTCGGTCCCAATCGGCTTTGGCGGCCGCATGTTTCTTCAGTTTGTCGAGCGATTCGGCACGAGCCCAATGTGAATTGCGCAAGAAATTGCGGGCGGTCCGGTCGTTCGGATTCTTCGCATGAACCGGCTCGAGCGTATGTATTGCCTTATTCAGCTGTTTGACGCCCTCTTCGAGATTGCCGCGATCTAATTCGTCAAGACCGAAATTACAGTAGGCGCCGCCCAGCGAAATCGCAAAATCGGAATTTACGGGATTCTCCTGCACCAGCCGCTCGAACAATCGAAGTGATTCCAATCGAACTTTTCGGGTCAGTGCTGCGTCATTTCCCATGGCCAAAATATTGCCGTAGTATTGGTACGAAAGCGCCAAATCGCTCAAGTACTCCACGACGCCGGGGTTCTCGTCGACAAGCTGTTGTCGAATCTTCATTGCGGCTTGGCACATCTCCGTGGCGCCCTTCTGATCACCTGCCGCAAGCAGTAATTCCGAGAGCATGTTTTGCGCCGCCGCCAGTTCTCGGGCATATTCCGGGACGCTTGGTCGGTCGCGCCGCAAGCGTTCTAACTCTCGGATTGCGTTGCTATTGGCCTGCTGGGCCGCGTCGCGATTCTGATTCGCCCGATGCATCACCGCTGTGTTTTGCAATGTGAGTGAATATTCGTAGGCATATTCGTGCACTTCGGGAAGTCGCTTGGTGAGTGCGGCCTGAAGCTGTTGAGTGTCTTGAAGCTGCTTACGCGCATCCGGCCATTCCCCAAGATTCATGTGGAGTTCACCGAGGTTGCTCTTGAGCCGTCCTAAGACGCTTTCAAATTCTGCGTTGTCTGCTCGCAATGAATTGACCCTTTCCATAATTGCAACTGCTGCCAGGAGTTCCTTTTTCTTGCCGTTCAGGTCTCCCATCCGGCCCATCAGAACGGCAAGATTAGAATGTGAAGCAGCAATTTCTGCAGCAATCGTCAGGTTCTTCGGGTCAGCCGCAATAATCTGCTCGCGTATGCGCAGTCCTTCGACCAGAGCGATGCGCGACTGATGCCATTCGCCTAGTTTTAGTTGCACGACGCCCAGGTTGTTATGTGCAACACCCCACTGTCGATGATCGAGCTGCTGCATTTCGCCTGATGACTGCAATGAGGCGTAGATCGGCAGCGCTACTCGATAAGATTCTGCGGCGTCCTGATGTTTGCCCAGGATTTGCAACATTTTGCCCATTTGGACATACGCTAGTGCCTGACGCCTGGATTCCTCAGGCGTTGCGGGCGCCTCCGCGGCGTACTCCCGGTAGTAACTCACCATGCTCTCGAGGAACTGACGTTGTGGAGTCGAAAGTCGACGTGCTCGAGATAACTGATCCAGTGACTCCTCTGAAACCATGCTTTCCAACACTCCACGCGCTCGGTCGCGTGCCCCGATTGCACCGAGGCGTTCGCGATCCTTTTCATCGCGTTCTTTCTTGGGGGCAGTTGCTGACTTTCGGCTTTGAACTGCCGAGACGACGGATACTATCGTTACGGCAATTCCAAGAATCACTACCACTGTGAGCAGTCCTGCCACCACGGGATTTCGCTGGCACCAGCGCCAGGCGATTTCCGAACGGCTCACCGGCTGAGCCCTGATCGGCCGGCCTTCCTGAAACCGCCTCAGATCTTGGGCCAACGTGAGTGCCGTGGAATATCGTCGGGAAGGCTCCTTCTGCAGGCATTTCAGGCAGATCGTTTCCAAGTCTCGCGGGCACTTCGTCTGCAGCCGGCTTGGCGGAACCGGCTCGGTCGAACGAACCTGCTCCAAAGTGTCGAGCAATGTCGCGCCTTTGAACGGCGGACGGCCGGTCAACGCTTCGTAGAGTATCGCGCCCAAGGCGTAGACATCGGCAAGCGGGCCGAGTTCTTTGACCAAACCCGACGCTTGCTCCGGCGCCATATAGCTCGGCGTACCCATGATTGCGCCGGTGCGCGTGCGCCCGTCGTCTTCCATCTTCTTCGCTAGACCGAAGTCGGTGATCTTTGGCGTGCCATCCTTCGTCAGCAACACGTTCGCAGGCTTGAGATCGCGGTGAATGATGCCCTTTTCGTGGGCGGCGTCGATTGCAGCAGCAAGAGTTTCGACCAGTGCAGCCGCATCTTTAGGCGGCATCGGAGTGCCGCTCAGTTTCTGGGCGAGGCTGCCGCCTTCGACGAATTCCAGCGAGAAGTACGGCTGGCCATCGTGCTCGTTCACTTCGTAAATCTGCACGATATTTGGATGCTGCAACTGTGCGAGCGCCGTTGCTTCGCGAGTGAAGCGCTCGATCATCTCGGGGTCTGCATATACCCCGCCAAGGATCATTTTGAGCGCGACAATGCGGTCGAGCCGCGATTGCTTCGCCTTGTAGACGACGCCCATGCCGCCGCGCGCCAGTTCATGCAGAATCTCATAGTCGCCGATGCGCTCCGGGGCCGCGGTTCGAGCAGGCGGACTCGCCGGCGTCAACGACACTTTCGTGTTGGAGGCCTCGTAATGGACCGTATCGGGATCGACGTCAAAACGACCTGACGCTGCGACGGCCGATGCCAGCACGTCTTCGGATAACTCGGGAAAGCGTGACCGGTACTCACTCAGGTCAATGGTCGCGCCGAGCTTCTGGCGGTGAAACACTTCGATCGCCAGCAGCTCGTTCAACAACGATGCGCGAACGCTGGAATCCGCGCGACTCAAGAAGTCTTCGATCCGCGGCGACTGGCTGGCCCTCCAAGCGTCTTCAAATTCATTGCACAACCGGTCGATAGCAAGATCGCCGGTGACGCTGCGGAGGTTGCCGGAGGTAGAGCCGAATTCGCTCATGAAAGCGCTCATTCGTAATGCAAGTCTGGGATGTGCTGCCATGATGCCAGAAGGAGGGCAGCGCTTCAACGGAAATGCGACAGAGACAATTGCCAAGAGGCACGAACGCCGTCATCGTGCTGGATGACGGCGTTCGTGCATTGGTCAAGATTAGCTGACGGCCAGCCAGACATTGGCAGTACGGATGCTGTTCCAGGACAGAACGAGCAGCCCATCGTTGGGATTCGAATCGCCGATGCTGTCGCCGTCAACGCCCCAGGGGTTTCGGACGGTCAGACAGTACTGGCGCGCCGCGTAGTCGTAGAAGACATTCATCACGGTGTAGCAGTGACCGCTGATGAGCCGGCCGCCCACATCTCCGGTGCAGAGGACGACTGCCCTACCCGCCGCCATCGACGAAGCGATGCTCGACGCCGAGCTGAACTCCGGATCGATCCACTGCCCGGACCGTCCGGTGATGATCCGCAAGGGATCGAGCGCGCCGCCGGAATGTGGAGCGACTACGTTTAGTGTCGGATCCCATCGGCTGATTGCTTGGATCACGGCACGTTGCATGATCAGGGCCCAGAACTCGGCCTTATCATAGAGGTTGGAGTCGACGCGGTCGCCCGTGACGGCTGCATCCGAGCCCATCAGTTGGCCCTCAAAACGGACCGTCTCATAATGGAGTCGCATGCTCGAAGTCGACCGATTGACTGTGTCGTTGTACTGGAACAGTTGCACGCGGTACTCGCCGTTTCCGAGGTAGGTGATGCGAGAGTTAAGATTGACTCCCGCTCTGGCCGCCGACGCGATCGAGGCAACGATCCAGCACGTCGGGGCGCCGCCCTGCACGACGTCCTGTGGCTGCGTGCCATTGGTCGACCAATACCAGGCGTTCATGTCCTGGCCGCTATCGCCGATAGCAGACTCGAACTTCGAGCCAGCGTCCAGCCAGTCGTTGCCGCTGCCGCCGCGCAAATAGTCGAATCCGGCTCCACCCAAGAGAGAGTCGTTGCCTGCGTCGCCGTACAAGTAGTCCGTGCCTGCGTCGCCTTTGAGCAGGTCGTTGCCGGCGCCGCCACGGAGGATGTCGTTGCCTTCGCCGCCTTGCAGTATGTCGTCGCCGGCAGAACCGACGAGCGAGTCGTTGCCCGCATCCCCGAAAAGACAGTCTTTGGCGTTACCGCCGGTCAACGAGTCGTTGCCGGCGCCGCCGTAGGCGTAAGCCTGAATGTTGGTGAAGTTTGTGAACTTGTCATGGCCATTGTTGCCCTGGTAGTTGAGGCAGGCGATTCGACCGACACGAGCCTCGTCGAACCGGGTCACGGTGAAGGCTGCCTCGCCGGCGGTTTTGTGTTTGACCACGACGAACGTGCCCTCGCGTGAGACCTCAACGATGTCGTTCTTGCCGACACCGGACACGCCAGTCACGACGTTGTTGTCCACGATGTTAATCATGTTGGCGTCAAAGTAACCGAGCGTCACGGTCAACGCGGGCACCTCGCGCTTTTCCAGCGACTCAATTCTCAGGTTGGCGCGCGGCGTGTTTCGGATCGGCGATCGATTCTTCGCAAACAGCTTTTTGAACGAAAACATGGCAGAACTCCTGGAGACGAGAGTAGGCGTTTTTCTTCATCGCCGGCATTCGGCGATTGTCATCCAGGAACTCGCAGGATCGATCAAAAGGCCGACACGGAAACGGAAAAAATGTGCCGTAGCCGAGGGTTGGGAATGGCCGACTTGGACCGGAACAGGCGCCGCCTGAATGGAACAGAATGCCGCGTCTCAGGGCATGCTGCTTCATGCCACTTAGCAGCTTTCGGAAATGAAGTGATTCAGACGGTGAATTCTTTCTCCCACACTTTTCGGATCGTCCGAAGCTTGCGCTCAATCGACCGCGGCGCTCGATCCAGGCTGCGGGCGATTTCTTCGCATGTGTACCCTTCCATCTTCTGCAACGCGACCAGACTCAACTCCGCGTCGTCCAGCAACGCAAACATTCGCCGGCACTCATCTGTAAATGCGGTGACGACCTCTGGGCTTGGGTCCGAGTCCGCGATCTGTTCCAAGCCGCGCGGGCCTTGCGAATCGCCGGCGCTGCCCAGTGCGGAGTCTCCTCGCACTTTGCCGCCGCCGCGTTTCGCGGCCGAGGACTTGCGAATTTGGTCGATTGCCTTGCGTTCGGCCAGCATGACGAGGATTTGCCAAAGGTCGTTGCGATCGATCAAATCGGAAAAACGCCCGGCCTTGATTCCACGAAAGAAACTGTTGAATGCACTGAGCGCAATGTCGTCCTCGTCACGAACGCGATTGGAAGCGCCTTGCAACTTCTTGCGGGCCAGTCCGATGAGCCGTTCGGAGTAACTCGCCCACACGGCTTGCGCCGCCACGGAATCCGAGCCGGCCTTGAGCCGTTGGATCAGTGTTGTGACTGACGGATCGTTTGACATGGCGTTGTAACTCACCTACTTCCAAGCCAGAATGTAACCCCCGGCCTGGCGCTCGACAACAACGAAGTTGTGAAATGCAGATCACGGTAAGTTTAACATGAAGTTGATTGTCAGTTGCCGTCGAAATTGGCGCCGACCCTCACATTGCACACTGCCGCAAAATCGAACAATGTTGGACAATAATGCATGTCTTCAGAGGCGAGCGTTTGTCAGGAGACCGGCGTTGGGACACGAAAAATCGGGCTTTTCCAGGGAATAATGCCAGGCTCGTGAATCTGGCACAGCGATTGCATTAAGGGATGGCATGAACGTGGTAAACCGAATCTCCGAGGACCGAATGACCGTGCGGGAGACGCCCGAAACCAGACAGGTGACCTATGTGGATGCTGCTGACGATCGCACTGGTTGGCCTCAATCTGCTGGATTACCAGCTGACCATGGCACTGGTTCGCGCCGGCGGGATCGAGATCGAGGCGAACCCGCTCGCCCGGCTTATTTACAATGATTTGGGCGTCGGGGGCATGTTGTTGTTGAAGTTGGCCGCGGTCGCCGTCACCATGCGCGTTATCGAAGTTCTGAAGTCACAACGGCGTGCAGCCGCGCTGGGGCTGCTCGTCGGTGCGGGCGGATTCATGACGGCCATTGTCGTTTACAATAGCTGGCTGGTTTACTGGGTGCTGTAAGGGGAAACAAAGCGGCCGCCGCAATCGGAGATTTGCGACGGCCGGTTCCCTTTTCGAAATGGTCCTAGTCAAGCTTGAACGATTTGACGATCGTCGGCAGTTGGCCTTTTACGCCCAAGTCTTTCTCTTCCTTCAACTCCGGTGCAAGACTCGTGCCGAGCAGGATGACCATCACGCCGCGGGTCTTGATCTTCGGATGGCGAATCAGCACGACTCGGCCATAGATCAAGATCGGGCCCTTGTCCGGGTGCTTAAATTCACTGGTAAAACGAATTTCGGATCCCTCGTAGTCGCCGAATTTGGTCGGGCCTTCCGACGTGTTCTTATAGTTGGGGAAACCCGCTTTGAAGTTCGTCTTGAGCTGATCCATCAGTTGCGGGATGAGGAGCTTGTCGGCGTCGGCGTTGCCGGTCAGGTTCATATTGCCGACCGCGAAATTCTCTTGAGTGAACGAGTCTTCCGGTCCGCCGATGGCGCGTTGCACTTTCACATAGTTCTTGCTCTCTTTCCGATCGCCTTCGATCTCGACCCATGCGGCCGGATACTCAAACGAAAAATCGACGTAATTCTCGAGGAACTTGCCTTTGAGTCCCTCTTTGGAGTTCGTGAACTTCTTCACGGCGGGTTTGTCTTGGGCGAAGGCCAATGCAGGCAGCATGACCAATGCGACCACAATTGCTCGAAACAGACTCTTCACGGCTTGGCTCCACTTGAATGAAAACATCGGGACCGCTTATGGGTTACGAGTTTGAAATTGTTGCGGTTTGCCGTTCTCGCCAACGATGATGGAATAACTCTTGCCATCCGCGGCAACGGCCGCACGGATGCCGATACCTTTGCAGTCTTTCTCTTCGTTATTGGCGATTCGCTCCGCCTCGGTGTTTTCCAGCGCGTTAAGTGCTACGTTGCGATGCAACTGAAAGATCGCGGGAGGGTCCGGCAATCGCCGCAGCGTGCCGAGCACCTGGGCATGCCCGCCCTTTCGCGGCCCGTTGTTGAATACGACGACGCGTGGCTGCACCGTGCGGATCAGCACCGGGTTGTTGCTGATCTCCAGGCCATGGTGCGTCGCCTGATAAAGGTCCACCTTGCCGAGCTTGTCGGTCGGGTGAACCAACTTGTGTTCGATGTTCCAGGTCAAATCGCCGAGATCAAGGAATCGGAAGCCGCCGTACTGCAGCACGAAACCGAGGCTTCGTGCATTGTCCGATTTGTCTTCCGGTTTCGGCTGATGGTCTTTGGCGATTGCGTTCTCCGGCGCTCCCGGCTTGTCTGCCATCACGTCGCCATGGCCGCAAACGCAAAGGATTTCGAGCTTGGGGCTGCCTGACGTTTGTTTCAAGGCAAGCGTATCGCCGGGTTGCAGCCGTTGCTCCTTGCCGCTGCTGACCTGTTTGAAGGCCTTGATCAACGTGGGGAAATTCTTGGGATCCTCGGCAAGCGTTTCGGGGATGCCGTGATGATAGTAACGATGGATCGGCATCAACTGCACGAGCCGTTCGATGCCGCCGTAATGATCAAGATGCCAATGCGTGACAATATGGTGATCGATCGCTTTGAGTTTTGCGAGTTCCGTCGCAGTCTTGTGGATGCGTTCGGCGTCGCGTTTGCCGGGATTGCCGCTGTCGATCAGCACGGATTCGCCCGCCGGCGTGACGATCAACGTGGCAGCGCCGCCTTCGGTATCGATGAAGTAGATGTCGAGGCCGCGAATCGGCTGCGCAACGGCCGACGCCGCGCACCATGTCAAAAAAAATAGAGCGATTGCATTGCGCATATGCCGACCTCGATTTCTTCCGCTTATTTCAATCTGCTATTTCTTTTCCGGCGGCTTCGGCGGTGCAGGCGGAGTCGGCGGCTTCGGGGTACTTGGCCGAAATGCTTCGAGCAGATCTTTTCCCCAGGTCTCCTTGCTCAACCGCACTGCTTCTCCCTGAAAAGCCGTGGTGATCGTCTCTAACTCCGATTTGAATTTCTTCTCCAGGGCTTCTTCCTGTTCCTTCGTCGGCTGGCCGAGCTTTTGACCTCGCTGCGTCAACTTCTGCATCTCCTCGCCGATTTTCGTGAGCGCCGGCTTCACTTCTTTCGCGGCCTTCTCGTCTTTGACGGTCTTGAGCAAATCGGCAGCCTTCTTCAATTGGCCCATTAACTCTTTGAGCACGTCTTCAAACGTGTCCTTGGTATTGGCTGGTTCCTTCGGCTTTTCCTGAGCAACGGTGATCGGCACGATCAGCAGCATCACGCCCAGGCTCGCGGCAACAATTCGAGTCATGAAACACCCATCAAGTGTAGTGAGAACGACCACCCGTCCTTCGGAAGGGCAACTATCTCAGTTTCGCAAGCGATGCACGGTTTGGCAACGAGAAAGAGGCACGCCTCAGAAACGGAGCCGGTGCGTTCACATTCTTCCGGTCAACGATGGTACCGTAGATTCGGCAATGTCTTCTGAATTTCAGAATATCCTTTGTCGGTCATCTGGGTCTTGCTCAAATAGACCTCTTTCAAAGACTGGAAGTCCTTCAGCACCGATGCAAAATCATCCGAAATCGGCAGGCCGTTCAGATACAGAATTGAAATCTGCGATAGGCCGGTGAGCCGGCGCACACCTACTTCAGTGGCTTTGCACCGTGAAAGGCTGAGTTGTGCTAATGACTTGAACTGGCGAACAATCTCCAGACCTTTGTCGGTGATCGCAGTGTCCGTCAACCAAAGATACTGCAACGTGTCGAATGATTTCAGGTGTGCCAGGTCTTCATCGGTCATGGCTGGAGAAAATGCAGCGGCGATGAGCTTCAGATTCGGCGCTTTCCCTTGGAAATAGAGGTTGACACCACGGTCGCGAAGTTTCTCAATCTCGATCTCCTTGCCGGCAATTGTCGGCTGGTTCTTCTGGTACCGAAAGAAGAACTGTGTGGCCCGGTCGACCGAACTGAGGTGGTCGTCGTAAATCAATTTCATGATGTCGCGCAGCTTCCGTTCAAACGGACTACCTGTGCCTGGCCGAAGCCCGCCGCCTGGGGTGGGCGGAGCCGGCGCAATTTTCAATTCATCAGTGTTCAGGACGTCGGAGAGCACGTCGACCGGAGCGCCGGCTCGATGCACCCAGGCAATCAATCCGTCATAGTCCGGCATGCGGTTGCGGTTGGTGTTGAACAGACGAAATGTATCGCTCGGGCCGCTCGTCCATGCTTCGGTGAAAATCTTGATGGTCGCTAAGTCGCTGCCCAGCCAAAAGGCGACCATTACCTCCGGCCCAAGAGACGGCGATTGCAAGAGCACGTCGCCGATACCGTCTAAGAGACGGAAGTTGCCGGGTTGACGCACAAACCGGTCGATCGCCTCATTGTTCACGTCGAGTTCTTTTTTGCATTCGTTTTCGATGATGCCTGCCCAGGCTGTGGAGTCGATGCGGAATTCATTTGCATCTCGTTTGATAGACCCGTCGAAACCTGGCGCAGGTTTCCATTTCGAGGCCGCATCGGCGATTTCCAGGTGACAGCAGGCAAAGCCGAGCCGCAGTGCGAGCGCCTTTTTGCGTGGCATCGTCGCGGCGCGCAAGCGCTTTGTCGCCTCCTGGTACGTCGTCAGTGCCTCGGCGCTCCGGCCCTGGCTATGTGCCTCGGCTGCTGTGCTCACGAGTTTCTGAATTGCCTGGAAATCGGCCGGCGAGTCGGTTTCCAGTGCTACCGCGACCGGCTTCTTGAGAGATGCCAACAGCGCATCGCGGGTCGTGATCAGCCCCGCGGCATCGGGTGCTGCTTGTCCGGCTTGCACCAGCAATGTGCGCCCTGACTCGCTGCTTTTGAGCGAAGCCGCGAAATCGCCCTCATTGAACGATGCGTCTGCGCTTTGTTGAGATTGCAGAATCTTCGCCCAGACCACAGGCGTTGCGTCCGGTAGTTTCTGGGCCTTGCCCTGTTCGATTGCTGTACCGAGGTCAGCGCGGGCCTTGCGCGCGGCTTGCCGATGTTCGTCTCGCTCCACTAAGGCAGCACCTTGGGTTAGTGCCGCGTCGAACTCGATCTTCGCCTTGTCGAATTTCTTTTCGCCGAAAAGGGTTTCACCGGTCTTCAATTTCTGGTTGACCTCATCGAGCGGTTGGACAAAGCCTTGTTCTCGATCGATGCGTGCCAGCTTTTCGCCGAGCGCCGCCGCCTGTGATCGCGCAGAGATCACCTCCGGCGATGCCTTCGGGTCCTTTAGGCCGTAGACGGCTCCCACGATCATCACGCCGATCAACAATAACAGTGCCGCCGCCCCGATCAACACGCGCGTGCGATTATCACGCGAAGCCAGAGTCTTGACCGCCGACTGCAACATCGCCTTGAGATTCTTCGGCCCTTCCGCCCTCGGCAACTCCGCTCCGGTAAGCAGGCTGTTGCAGGTATGCGAGAGCTTCTCGAGATGCCCATCCAACGGCGGGTGATACGCGTCGAGCCAATGGTCGGCGCTGATGAAATATTCCATCGCTTTCGACGGCATCAAGTTCTCGATGCGAAACGGCACGATCGGAATGCCGCGATTCACGGCGCGTTCGACCTCGCGCAATACTTGTTGCGACGAATTGGAGTTTCCCGAAAACACGAGCACCATCATCCGCGATTGCTGAATGCCCTCGATAATCGCCTAGCTCCATTCCTTGCCCGGCGTGATGTCGCGCGGCGCGACCCAGCAGCGAAGGCCTTTGGATTCGAGTGTCGCGACGGCTGCATCAGCGATGGTCTTGTCCTTCGACGAGTAGCTCAAGAAGACGTCAAACAGCGATACTGTCGGACCTGTGATTGCGGTGTCCTTGTGACAATGCGGGCACGGCATCGACTTTTCGGCGGCATCGTCGGCGGCACGGAAGGTCTTGGAACAGGCAGTGCAAGTTACGAGGATTGGCATTGGTCGCTCCAAGTTCAGTCGTTTTCAAGCATTGACTCGCTCATTTACCGTGCGGCACTTCCAACGGCCGGTCGCGATGCAACATGACCCAGTCGGCGTTTTCCATGAGCGCTTCTTTGCCCAATTCGTTGACGAGTTCCCTCAAAGACCGTGTTGAGGGTTCTCCAGCCGATGACAAAGTCATTGACTGCCAAAGACTTCGTGCAGCGCCGAGAAGCTTGGCCATGACTTTGTACTGTCGGGCTTGCTGCTCCAAGGCGCGGTACTGCACAAATGCGTGGATCACCATGCCTGTCAACAGCGGCAAGCTGGTCAGGACGATCAGAATGCCTTCAGCCCAACGGTTGTGGTGGAACCACTCTTCCACGTGATGGACGTTGTTGTAAAGGGTGACAAACAAGACGCCGAAACTCACCGACATCGCAATGCCGATTCCCAAACCGAACTTGATCTTCCTTTCGAGCTGTTCGTGTTTGTGAGTCTCGCTTTCGGCACGGCGCTGAAAGAATCCGAGCTGATCATCGATCCAATGCTGCAACACCCAGCTCATTCGATCATCTGGTTGAGTCGAGTTGCCGCAAGGACAAGAGTATTCCCCTCCGTTGAGCGCCCAATGGACGCGCAGCGCGGTTCGAATCCAATTGAGTTCCGCTCGGTGCTTTCGCAGATAGTGCGATTCGACCGAGTCATTGTGGCCGGCTAGACGCCAGAAGAACTGCACGCGGAGCCCTTCGGCAAGCGCTCGATAGTCCTGGTACTTGTTCTGATAGTCCTGCCACTTTGCCCAATAGTAAACCGAGTATGCGAGGCTCAATAGGGTCGGGTAAGAGAGCATGGCATATGCAAACATGCTGAGCACTTGTTCGAATATCTCGTAAATCACGACCGACGCGAACACGAATGCCAAGATCCACTTGAAGCTGATGAAGCTCTGTCTCTGATTGTTGCCGGACAGGAGGTCAGCCGACGCAAAACAGTCGCGCGTTCGCCTCATGACAGTCGATAGTTGCAGTGCTTTCTCATCCGGGAACAGATAAGTGCGGCTCTGCTGCAGTCCCGCGGGGTTCGCTTTCTGCACCACTTCGTGATTGAACGCGTCGATCTGCGCGAAGATTTCCGAAAAAGTCTCCTCCGGCACAGCACTGTGCTGAAGTGCCTTCGGAAAGTGCTTGACCACCGAGAACGGCTCTGCAGGCATCGGATGGCCCTGGCGCGGCGTCACTATCTGCACGACCGGACCGGAAAGCACTGGATCGGGGGCGTGCAATAGAGTCGCCGACGCGGCCGGTAACTCAGTCAGCCGCCACTGAACAATGTCGGCTGTGCCGCCTTTCTTTGTGGCCGGTTGTCCATCCCAAAGTGCAAAGAGAATCTGGCTGTGCTTCGCGATATGTTCGCCGACCGCGTCGTACTGGTGATTTCGCGCATCGCCGGGGCGCTGGACGCTCTCTGCGCTGTTGCCCCTGACCAGCGGCAATTCAAGAACTTGCTCGGCCTGCTGCTCCAATTGCACAAACTCCGCCATCGCCGCTTCGTTGAAATCGGTCACGTAAATCGCACGCGGCATCGGCAGCGGCACGTGCAGCGTGATGCCCATCTGCAAACCGACGCGCGCCACCAGTCGGTCCGCGCCTTCGGCCAACGGCGACAGCAGCACCAACGGCGTGTACGGGTATCGGCTGCGAATCGCCGAAAATTCGTTGCGAACTTTCGTCTCCAACGCCGGCACGTCCTCCGGCCTGAGGTTGCGATGCCCCGTTATTCCGATGATCAACGGCAATGGGCCGAACGATACGCCGTGGTTTTTTTCACTCATGCGATGTACTACATCCGATCGTGATAGACTCCCGCGAGACGCCGGTTGGCGATTATAGTTTGGTGAAGCACGTTGCTCAATGAGCGAGTCGAGATTATGTCCGACAACGACGTTTGCCGCCGATGTGGGCGCCATCCGTAGAACCGACCCGGCGACCCGCCTTGTGTAATCATGGCAGAGTGTCTATCGTGAATAGGTCGCTCTGCAGCCTTCAAGGAGATTCCGATGCGTACCTACCACATATCTGCCGGATCGTTGCTCGTCTTTGCCGCATCGGCACTATCAGGTGAACCTGTGAGCGTGGCCCCGACGCCGCCGATGCTAATGACGGCGAGTGCGACAGCATGCGGTCCCGCCATCTCGTTGCACATCCGGCCGGCGCAGTTCAAACCAGTTGTCATTGACGTCAACCGCCAGATTCCCGTGAGCGACTCGGCCGTCGTCAACGGCCGCGTCGTTGAGCGCGTCCGCAACATGACGGTGACTCAGCAAGAGACGATCTTTCAGCAGATTTTAGGCCCGACAATTGATGTGTTCCTCGATGGCGCCGAGGTTCAGGTGCTTGACCTGAAAGGCAAGCCTGTGCCTCCGGCCCGCGTTGCTCAACTCCTCAAGAAAGAAATCGCAGTGCTGGTGTCGCACAACGGACCGGTCGATCCATTTTACTTGCAAACGACGAAGCCCGGCACGCTCATCATTCAGATGCCGATGAACCGGTTTGTGCAACCGACGGAAGTGCTGCCGCCGGCAAAGCGCGATCCGTCGGAACCCCCGCTGGCCAATCCGCCGAAGTAACTTTCCGATACTTCAGTCAGCATCGGCGAACTGCCGCAACGATGAAGCGGAAGCACACATGTGTGTGGACTTAGGAAGGCGAGTTGTCAACGCCGGCAGCTCGCCTTTCGATTTCGCGTGCACGAGTCTTTTCGTACGGCGTCGCGGAAACGTCGCCGGGACAGGTCCAACGTTCAAAGTAGATCCAAATCGTACGTGAATATCGAAACACAACCGGCGTCAACAATACATACGGAATGATCGCCGCCGCCAACAGCCAATACGTGTTCCAGTCGGGCAAGAGCCAAACTGCCAGCAAGAACGCGATCCCGAAGAACAGGCAGCCGAGCAAGTAACTCGCAAACATGCTGCCCAGGAAGTACCCCTCCTCGCGCTGAAAGATCAGTCCGCAGTCAAGGCACGGGTCATTCATTCGAAATTGCGACTTGAAAATCCGACCCGTGAGGCAGCGTGGGCAACGATGTCGCAAGAGTCCATTCAACTTTCGCCAGAAACTCGGATTGAGGACAACCTCGCTCATGATCCGCACTCCTGTTTGTCATTGTACTCGGTCGCGGTGCGGCAGATTGCAATGTCAGCCGGGAGCAATTCGATATTCGCGCCTGAAAATCGGTGGAGCAGTCCATGTTCAACGATACACTCGCTTCATGAGTCGAATGCCTCCGATCGCTGAGATGCAGCGTGCGTACCTTGCCGGCGACGCGACGTACAACGGTTTGTTTTTTCTCGGCGTGCGGACGACGGGAATATTCTGCAGGCCAACGTGCTCTGCTCGGAAGCCATTGCCAAGAAACGTCGAGTTCTTCCCGACGGCGAAGGCGGCAATGTTTGCAGGTTATCGCGCCTGCAAGCGCTGCCGGCCCTTGGACCTGGATGAGCAACCCGACTGGGCGAAGCAACTGATCGCAGAATTGGAACGCGCGCCCGAAGTGCGCATCACCGAATCAAACCTGCGCAAGCGCGGCATCGACCCCGCCACGGTTCGTCGATACTTTCAAAGGAGCTATGGCATGACGTTTCAAGCACTCGCGCGAGCACGGCGATTGTCGGGCACGCTCTCCAGCATTCGCAACGGCGCCACCTTCGACCGCGCTATGGCGGCGAGCGGCTATGAATCGGAAAGCGGGTTTCGCGCCGCATTCGCGAAAGCGTTCGAACGTACGCCCAGTCGGGCGCACGACGGCGACTGCGTTCGGCTCGCGTGGTTCCGCAGCCCGCTCGGGCCGCTCGTTGCCGGCGCCACTTCGGCCGGCATTTGCCTCTTGGAGTTCACCGACCGCCGCATGCTTGAAGCGCAATTCGCCGCGATCCGCCAACGATTCGCGGTTCCTGTGCTGCCTGGCTCGCATAAGCACCTAGAACAATTGGAAGTTGAACTCGCAAAGTACTTCGCCGGCAAGTTGCAGCAATTCACCGCGCCGCTCGTTTACCCCGGCACCGATTTTCAACAACGCGTCTGGCAACAGTTGCTGACGATACCTTTCGGCCAGACGCGGTCGTACGAGGACATTGCCGTCGGCGTGGGCGTTCGCAAAGCGGTGCGAGCCGTCGGCACCGCCAACGGGCTCAATCGCATCGCCATCGTCATTCCATGTCATCGAGTGATCAATAAGAGCGGAGCGCTGGGCGGCTACGGCGGTGGCCTTCGCCGCAAGCAGTACCTGCTGGATTTGGAACGTGCTGTGCTGTCCGGCAGCACTCTGCCAAACGAACTGCCCGAATGAGACAAGGCTGGAACGATCGTATTCAGCTACGCAAACACCTCACGGACCACGTTGCCGGCGACGTCGGTCAAGCGGAAGTCGCGGCCTGCATAGCGATACGTTAGCGCTTTATGATCGAGCCCCATGAGCGCGAGGAGCGTCGCGTGCAGGTCATTCGTGTGCATACGGCCTTCGACGGCGCGAATACCATACTCATCGGTCGCGCCATAAGTGAAACCTTTCTTGACGCCGGCGCCGGCCAGGAACATCGGATAACCGGTGATGTTGTGATCGCGGCCGTCGGGGCCCTGCGCGGTCGGCTGCCTGCCGAACTCGCTGCCGAAGAGCACGAGCGTTTCGTCCAAGAGGCCGCGACGATCGAGATCCGCCAGAAGGGCCGCAGTCGGCCGATCCACCGACTGACAGCGATCGATCAAACCTTTGTGCAAGTTGTTGTGATGGTCCCATCCGGGCTGGCAGATTTCGACAAAGCGCACGCCCGCTTCGCTGAGTCGCCGCGCCATCAGGCACTGGCGAGCGAAAGCGCCGGCCGGGCCTGGCTTGACGCCGTACTCGTCGCGAATGCGTTGCGGCTCCTTCGAGATGTCGAGAAGTTCGGGAACTTTGCCCTGCATCTTGAACGCGAGTTCGTAGGACTCGATCACGCCTTCCACGGCATCGGGCGCGCCGGACTGTGCCGCCAGGTCGTGGTTCATTTCCTGAATCAGGTCCAGTTGCTTGCGTTGTAACACAGTTGCTGATTGCGGCTGCAAGTTCGGAAGGTACCCCATATCGTTGATGCGAGTGCCTTGAAAATGTGCCGGCAAAAACGCGCTGCCAAAGTTGACGGCGCCGCCGAAGTTGGGCGGCGGGTTGATGGTGATGTAGCCGGGCAGGTCCTGATTGTCGGTGCCCAGGCCGTAGAGCAGCCATGCGCCCATGCTCGGCCGCGTCAGAGCGGCATTGGCGCTGCCGGTGTGCAGTTGTACGACCGCCTGCGGATGCGCCGGCGTATCGGTGTGCAAGCCCCGGAGCCAGCACATTTTGTCGGCGTGTTGGGCGATATTGGGCAACAACTCGGAGAACCACGAACCAGTCTGGCCGTGTTGACGGAATTTGAACTTGGAAGCGGTGAGCGTGCCGCCGCCGGGACCGGGTTTGCCGCCGTTTTTTTGCAACTCCGGTTTGTACTCGAACGTGTCAACCTGCGACACGGCGCCTTGCATGAATACGAAGATGATCCGCTTCGCCTTGGCCGTCAGCGGCGGATGTTTCGGCAACAGCGGCTTAGTCGACTCGGCAGCGCGAGCGGTTTTTTCACCGAGCATGCCTGCCAACGCGACCATGCCGAAGCCGGCGCTGGCAGACTGCAACACTTGTCGTCGCGACAGACCGATCGCGGATTGCGGATTGCGGATTGCGGATTTCATCAACTGGCTCCGAATCACTGCATGTTACATCCAAAAGATGGATCGCCTTATCATCTCACAAATCGAAATTCGGCGGATGCAAACAGCGCCTGCACAAACGCCATCCAGGCAGCAGAACGCGCACTCTTCGGCTCGACGTTTTCAAGAACGATTGCCTCACCGGTCTGATCCACCTCATCGGGATTTGCCGGTACGACTGTAGGCCCCTTCGGTTTCAGTGGGGCCGGTTTCGGTTTCTTAGGCGTCGCGGCCGCATTCGGGCCATACGCCGACTCGAATTCACTCAAGAAGGTTTTTGCTCGTTCCACTTCTTTGGCGCTTGGGTTGCGGCCAAGAACGCGGCAATACGCCGAGTGAATCCGTGCGGCATCGTCGGCCTTCTCATCGAGCAGGTTCTCCGCAAGCGTGAGCGAATGCCTTCGAACGAAAACGGAATTGAGCATGTGCAGCGCCTGGCCGGGCACCGTCGTCGCGTCTCGCTGACCCGATACGAGCGTTTGATCCACCGGGTCGAACGACTCGAGGTTGTGCGGCGTCACGCCGCGAACGAGCGGCAAATACACGCTGCGGACGGTAGTGCGATCGGCCTGCGTGTTGAGATTGGCCGCTTCCGGTCCATTGTCGCGCATCTCGACCATCTTGAGTTCATTAGCTGGTGAGGCAGGAGGCCGTTTTGGATTGAGCGTGCCGGCCGCCGCCAACATGGCATCTCGAATCTCTTCGGCATCGAGTCGGCGTGGGCCGTGCCGCCACACGAGGCGATTGGCCGGATCGACCGCATGCGCGTCCCCGGAAAATCCCGACAAGCGATAGGCTCGCGTCAGCAACAGCGTGCGAACGAGCCTCTTGATCGACCAGGCGTCGCGGATGAATCGCTGAGCCAGGTGATCGAGCAATTCAGGGTGTGAAGGCGGGGCCCCGTTGTAGCCGAAGTTGTCGACCGTCGACACGATGCCTTGACCAAACAAATAGCTCCAGACACGATTCACGAAGACGCGCGCCGTCATGGGGTTGTTCGGGCTGGCGAGCCAACGTGCAAGTTCGAGGCGGCCGCTTTGTTGTCGATTCACACTGGAAGCACCAGGGACGTCGAACAACGTCAGGAAGCCGCGCGGCACGACGGGGCCGAGGTTCTCCGCCTCGCCTCGGAGCCGTACCTCAGTGTCGGCGACCGTCTTTGCATCACGCAAGCCGTGCACTGCATGGCCACGAGCGGCCGGATCGGTCAGTGTATTCAATTCCGCCTGCAGCTTCTCGAACTTGAGTCGAAACGGCCGCTGCGTCGGCTGACCGTCAGCCGCCTTCTTGAGCCCTTCGGGCGTGCCTCGAATCGCATCCCATTGTTTCTTCGCTTCTTCAAACTCGGCTTTCACCTTTTCCATCTGGGCTGCAGGCACGGGCGGCGGAGCAGTCGTCAGTTTGACGAGCATCGACGGATCGTAATAATCGAGGCCGCCGCCGCCCATCTTGTTTCGAACGCCGGCACAGTTGTCCGTGCTCGTAAAGATACCTGCCAACGCGTAGTAGTCGGTCGTAGGAATCGGGTCGAACTTGTGATCGTGGCATCGAGCGCAACTGACCGTCAAGCCGAGGATTGAACGCGCGACGACGTCGATCTGCTCATCCACGTTGTCCATAATGAAGCGTACTTTGAAGCGCTGATTCACGTCTTTCACGCCCAGCGCAAGAAAACCGGTCGCCGTCAAACGCCGGTCGCGCTCGCCGGCATCTTTGGCGGGCAATAAGTCGCCGGCGATCTGCTCCAAAATGAACTGATCGAACGCAACGTCGGCGTTAATCGCATCAATGACATAGTCGCGGTAGCGCCAGGCGTGCGGATAGGGAATGTTGCGGGACGGGCCGGTCGACTCGCCATATCGGGCCACGTCGAGCCAATGCCTTCCCCAGCGTTCGCCGAACTGCGCTGACGCCAAGAGCCGGTCGATCAACTTCTCGTATGCCCGTTTGGCATTCGAAGATGATGCGGCGACAAACGCCTCGATTTCGGCCGGCGTCGGCGGCAGACCCGTCAAGTCAAAAGTCGCTCTGCGAATAAGCGTAACGGGATCGGCATCGGCAACGGGCTGTATCCCTTTCGCTTCCAACCTGGCCAGAATGAACCGATCGATGTCGTCATTCGCCCAATTCGTGTCCGTTACTTTTGGAATCGTGGGCGTGGTGAGAGGTTGCCAGGCCCAATGCTCGCGTCTGCGTTTCTCGTATTCAGGCGTGAGTTTGCCCAAGGTCGCCGGGATCCGCGCTGCGGGCCAGGCGGCGCCGTCTTGAATCCACTGCGTCAGTTCGGCCACTTGCGAATCGGTGAGGTGGTTGCCTTCGAGCGGCATCCGCTTTTTCATGTCCGCCTGAGTGACTCGTTTCAGCAGCAGACTGTCGCGCGGCTTGCCCGGCACAATCGCAGCGCCGTTTGCGCCGCCGTTGATGAGACCGTTGCGATCGTCGACGCGCAAGCCGCCCTTGGAGTTCGTGTCAGCAGAGTGACAGGCGAAGCAGTGATTGACCAGAATCGGCCGAATCTTCTTCTCAAAAAACTCGAGCTTCGCCAATTGCGGATCGTTGGCAATAGAAGTTGTATGCAAAACGCAAATCGCCAGGAGCGACGCGCCGAACCAGCGAGCCGTTTGACGGGAAATCATGTGGGCCTCAAGCAAACCAGCGAGGAAAGCGAGTCAGAAAGACATAGGCCGTCACCAGGTGCATTTTGGCGGAAACCTCGGACAAACGCCAGCCAAAAGCGGAAAGATTAGGTGTCACCACCAGCCCATCCGGCCGATCACTTCACCCACGGCGAAGGACGCCAGATTGGCGATGATAATCGCCGAGTAGTCGCGGACGTGCTGCCAACGCATGCCATGCATATGCCGGCCGAACGCCAGCCAGAACAACAGGCATTCTGCCCCCGGAGCAAACGTCTCCGCGACCGCGAGATATGTGATGCGGTTTGTGAAACAGGCCGGCAGCACGAGTATCACAATCGGGTAAGTGCAAGCCGTTAGCCACAGTCCGGCGCCCAGCTTTCGCTGCCAGGAATGGCGACTCGAAAGCGCAAAGAAAAGTATCGGCGCTTCGATCAAGACGGTTAGCGGATAGCCCAGAAGCAGATATTTCCAAAGCGGGGAATCCATTACAGAGCCCGCAGCAGGAAAGGCACTTCCGCCAGCACGTGAACCAGTGCGACAGTGAAGTAAATGTACCTGGTCGTTGAGTAGTCCGCCAGAAAACCGAGCCACAGCACAGCGGAGATGCCAAGGCCAGCGACCAACACGGCCACGATGATCCGGCGCCACGCCGTCGAATGTTTCGTCAACGGCACATTGCTCAGCTTCCATGGTGCGATACGGAGACCAACCAACGGGATGGCGATGATCCAAACGGCGTAATGCACCATTTCCAAAAACGTGTGCGTCGCCACGAGTGCATGGCTCGATACGCCTGTCAGGAATTGTGCCCCGGCATGCTGCACGATCGCGCGAAACAGCTCGGTGTCGCCCGGCAGAGGCGGCGCATCCCACAATCGCCACCATAATACTGCAAGCAAAAGCGGCAATGCCGCAAGGCAGGCGTGATAGGCGGGCCGCCAGGTCGGCCGAGATCGCAGTAGTTCACGGTCTAACAGCCACAGCGCCACTAATGGGTGCAAGTAAACTACTGCAATACTCACCACGAACGGGTACAGCCAGTTGAGTCCGATGACGAGAAAAGCGACGGGCAACGTCCAGCCCCAGTCGCGCCGCGGCGACTGTCGCATTCGCCACTGAACCAGGACGGCTATCCAACCGACGAGCAATGTGTTCCATACCGCCAAGGCCGTGGTCCACGTCGCGGCCTCCCAATGAAGGCGCTCGCCAAGCCAAGGAAGAACGGCAAAAGAAGCGGTCAGTGCGACGATGCCAAGCGCAGAAAAAAGAAAGAAGCCGCGCAGCTTTCCAAAACGGCCCGGCAGTCGAGTCAGGAAGTAGCGAGCTTCAAGCCAGTTGTGCGGCCCGGCAAACAGGAAAACGATTACGATTGAGAAGATAAGCGGCGTCCAACCCGCAAACAGAGCGGCAAGCACTGTCACCGCCAACATGAGCGCAGCAACCACCGGCCCGGAAACCCGAGGCTCGATTCGCATCATGTGAGGCGTGTATTTCACGAAACTGCCTTCGCACCTTTACGGTAGTTGACGCCGCGTAGGATCGATTCCGACGCGGTACGAGGAAATCGTAGCACATTATTTCGGTTTGCTGCCGGTCGGGGGCGTCGGAGCGGCGCCTGGGTCTTTCTGCTGTGCTTTTTCATTCAAGGCCTTGAGATCGGCGTGCGAAATCACCAGGACGAACGAAGTGCCGCCGTTCGGCATTTCGACGCGGATCTTGCTTTCGTAAACGGTCTTGGGAACGTGCCTGCGGAATGGCGGGGCAGGTGCGTTGGCCATCACCCATGCGCCCCCGATGAGTGCACCGAGGCCGGCCAGGGCGAGAATCACGTTGGCGCCGCCGGATCGGTTGCGCCGCAACAGCCACAGTCCGCCGCAGGCGACGGCCGCGGCCAAAGCGATGCCGGCAATCGCAATTCGGGGAAATGCACCCGGAGTTGCTGCTCCGATGGCGTCGGTGGAATCCGAGTCCGCTGCCGCCTTCTTCACAAACTTGGGCGGCACGACAAGAACTGGACCGCCCGCTCCGTCATCGACCTGAATGATGAGGTGCCCGTCCGTGCTGGGAGACGGGGGCGGCGGAATGTCGGCAAAACCGGTCGCCGAACCCAGAACTAGCGTTGTCACCGCACACCAAAGTGATCGTCGCATGGAATCGTCCTCGGTCTCAGGTAAGTGAATTCACGTTGACAGTACGAAACTATTATGCGCATCGTAATCGAATTGTTGAATCCGGTCAAAGAGTTGTCGCTTGAGGTTGCGGCACTACATGTCGGAGGCATGCGTCTTGACCGGTGCATCGAAAACGCCTACGGTGAACTGCACTTCAAAAGAGCACGTAAGAAGTATTGCGAACAGCCGTTGCGCTCTAAGGGTGCCTAACAAAATGGGGGCAGGCACCTCGAAGATTCGGAGCCAGACCCCATTTTGGCAGTCGCTGTAAGTCATAAAGGGTTTTCCATGTCCGATACGCCGCCTGTCGGCTCTGACGTACCAACTCCATCGGCGAACACATCCGGTGAGCCGAGCTCCGCACCATCGTTGGCAGGTCCAGGTCAGGGAATGGACGCCGCATCCCAGCGAGCTATGGCCGAACGATTCGATCTGGTTTATCTTTGGATCGAACGAGCGCATATTCCGCTAGTATTGGCCATCGCTTTTCTGTTGGCGTCGTTTGCGGTTCGCAACAGCGACTTCTGGCGGCACCTGGCAACCGGCAAGAAGATCGCCTCTGGTGAGTACAAGTTCTTCGGCGCGGGCAACGAGTCGTTCACCTACGGCATGGAGAAAGTCCGGTGGGTCAACCACTCTTGGGCATACGACGTCTTGCTCTACGGGTTGTGGTCTGCCGGTGCGGGGCCCGCAGTCGTCATCTTCAAGGCGCTCATGGTCGCGCTTTTGGCAGGGATAATGCTGCTGACGTGCCGGCCTCCGCCTGACGAAAGGATTGCCCCTGTAACCAAGGCGAACCCGACCGGCTGGCTAGCGGCGATCTTCGTGACTCTGGCACTGATTGCGATCGCGTCCAGAATGTTGTTGCAGCCGACGGTCATGTCTTACGTATTGCTTGGTTTGACGGTCTGGGCGTTGAATTGTCATTGTCCGAAAGCGCCGAAGTGGCAATTGCCGCTGATCGTTGCGGTGTTGTTCGCGCTTTGGGCCAATGTCGATGCCTGGCTTGTCCTTGGTCCGCTCGCCGTCGCGCTGCACCTTCTGGGCGCCATCGTGGATCGACTGCTTCGTGGCGCGTCGGCGCCCGACGGCTGGCGGCGAGTGCAAAGTCTGGGAATTGCACTCGCTGCCGGTTTGGCGGCATGTGTGTTGAATCCGGATTTTCACCGCATCTTCGAGTTGCCGGTCGAACTCTATGCACCGAATCTGCCCGCATCGCTGAAGACCGAAGTGCAATTTCGGCCAATGTTCATCGCGCCCTTGGATAAGACCTATTACGATAGCATTCAATTCGGTCGCACGCCTGCAGGTCTCGCGTACGCATTACTGATCGTTGGCCTTGTTGCCTCCACTTCGCTCAATGTATCGCGTATTCGGTGGCCGCAGTTGCTGTTGGCAGCTGGTTTCGCACTGTTGACATTGCGCAACTGGCGCGTGATTCCGTTCTTTGCGATCGTCGCGGCGCCGATCATCGTGCGCAATCTGCACGACTGGTTCGCTCGCCGCTCGGAAAGGAAATTCGAAGAACCGCAGACTGAGCCGTCAACGGCGCCGATTTCAGCCATGCCTCCCGAGCAGCCGGGAGGCATCATGCTGACGCCCGCACGCATGTTCGCCTTCTTTGGCATCATCGGCCGATTGACGACATTGGGGCTGTTTCTTGTCGCGGCCGTGCTCGCGTATCTCGGCAAATTGCATGTGAATCCCACGAACCCGATTCCGCCCCGACCGGCCGCATGGGTCGCGGAACCTGACCCTTCGCTTGAACGTGCGGCGAAGTTGCTGCAGAAGTGGCGGGCCGAAGGTAAGTTGCCGAAGGATGCCCGTGGATTCCAGTCGCATCCGGATGTTGCGAATTACTGTGCCTGGTTCGCGCCGGACGAGAAGACGTTTTTCGATTATCGCTTCAGCTTGCTGAGCAAGCGAGCAGCCGATTTCATGGCCATTCGCAAGGAATTGCAAAAAACGCTCGGAGCGCCCGTCAGCGAAGAATTGGCTGAACTGTTCCGCAAACACGACATGAGCTACGTCGTCGTTTCCTGGTTGACCGATGCAGAACTGAACGACGGCCGGTTGCTGACTGGAAACCTCTTTCTCAACAACAAGGAATGGTCGCTGTGGCATCTGGAAGGCCGAGTCTCGATGGCCGGCTGGAACGACGCCGCGCAATCCACCTCGCTCAAGTTCGACGTCGTACAGGAGGCATTTGGTCCGCAACCGGAGCGTGTGCCGCCGCCCGGAAAAGGTAGGCTCATCCCGATGGACGACGGCTCGTTGCAATGGCAGTCGCCGTGGGAAAGCTACATTACGCCGGTTCCGCCTGATTCGCCGGAAGCCGTTTCTTCGTCGGTCTATCTGATGCTGCACCGAACGCTGCAAACGATGGTGCGCGATCGAATTCGACTGGAATATGTCTACGCAATCGGTGGTTCGGTCGCCGGACTGGTGTGTGAGCGCAGCTTGTGGCCGATCTTCAGCCGCTTCTTCAGTTACTCGTTTGACGAACGTCTGCTGCGATATCAAGCCTGGCAACGCGACGACCAGGTGGCCGCTCTGCCGATTTTGGCCTTGCGATCGGCCCGCCGTGGAATGTCGAACTACCCCGATGACCCCTTGCCATACGTCGCGTTGTTTCATGCAACCGAATATTTCAACACCGGCGGCCATATGCAAGAGACTCGGTCCATCGGCACCCTGCGCCAGGGTCTGGCTCGCGTTGCTGCGAACGAAGATCGCAAGCGCGGTTACGACCATATCATCACCGAGTCGTACCTCAAACTCGTGAATTTCTATCTTCAGCCGCCTTCCGGCGACTCACAGAGCCTGGATCTTGCGGCGGAGTGTTTGCGCGAGGCGTTGAAGCGATTTGCCGTCGCACCACCGGCCGAGATTCCGCCCGATGCGGTGCCCAACGTTGAGAAGCAGTTAGCGGATCAGCTCAAGTCGCTTGAAGGCGAGCTTCGGCCTCGGCTGGATAATTTTACGTTAGGCTCCAAAGGCCGCGACGTGATGACGCAGTTCAAAATGGCCCGGCAGCAAGGGCTTACTCGTGAAGCGCTGCGAGTTCTCGATGAGAACCGGTCGAAAGGCGTACTTGGCGCCGACGGCGCATTGCATCTCATTCGCATGCATTTGTTGTTGGGACAGCCCGACCTTGCACAAAACTACCTCGATCAAATAAATATCGACGAATATGCGGTGCAGTTTCACTTGCCGTTCAAAGCCCTGCAGGTGGAAACTCACATCGCGGCTGGCCGGTTGGATCAGGCCGGCGCCGATCTAGAGAAGATGATCGCGGTTGTTCGGTCTCAAATTTCAACGCTTCCCCTTACCCTTACTCAGGTGATTCTGGGTCACGCAGGCGCCAGTTTCATTGAACCCAATATGTCGCCTCTGGCACGCGAGTTCCTCGGCTGGCTTTGGCTGAGTTCCCCGTCATTGCAGCCTGGAACGGTGAACTCGTGGTTGACATATACGTCGCTTTGTTCGCAGCGAGGGATGATCGCCATCGAGGAGGGCAACAATTCTGCCGCCCATGAGTATCTACAGAAGGCAGTGGATGTGCCGCTCTATTTCGACGGCCGGCCCGTCGCCGAGCGATATCTGAAACTGCTCAAGCAGGAGGCCAAGGCGAAATAGGATTGCACGCGGCCGTCACTTTGAAATGACCGCATGCATTCGCTTCGACATCCGGATCGACTCCGTACCGTCGGCGTCCAGGGTGATAATGAGCGTCGCGGCGTGCGGCGTCGCTTCGATCAATTCCAATGCCCTCGCCGGTTCCATCAGCATCACCGCCTTGGTCATGCTGTCGGCAGTGATGCCGTTCGGCGCGATCACCGAAACGCTGCGGCGGCCGGTCATCCCGAGCCCGGTTCGCGGATCGACAACGTGGGAATAACGAACGCCGTCAATGAGCACAAACTGCTGCGCGTCGCCGGACGTCGATACTGCGGCATTGACTAACCGCAAGGAATGCTCGGGCTTGGCTTTCGTCAGCGGCGCGACGTCGATCTTCCAGCCGGGCTCTCCGGGAGGGGGATCGGCAACGGCCACATCGCCGCCGGCGCCAGCCAGCGCCCGCGTGATGCCGTGTTTCTTCACCGCCGCGAGCATCTCATCGGCTGCAAATCCTTTGGCAATGCCGCCAAGATCGAGCTGCATCCCAGGTGTCTTGAGACGCACCGTTCGTCTGGCGGCGTCGAGTTCGATCTTCGCGTAGCCGACTCGGCGCTTCGCTTCTTCAATTTCATCCGATGCCGGCAGCTTCTGCGTCCGCCGCGATTGTCGCCAAAGTTGTACCAGCGGGCCGATCGTCACGTCGAATGTGCCTCCGGAATGTCTCGCAACCTCTTGCGCCTTGGCAAGAACCTTGAAGAGGTCGGCGCTGATCGGCGCCGGCTCGCCGGACGCGGTTGCGAATCGACGGCACAATTGCATCAATTCGCTTTTCGGGTCATAATCACTCATGATGGCGTTGAGTTCCGCGACGCGAGCGAATGCCGACTTGGAAGCTCGTTGGGCCGTCGCCGAATCCGGCGCATACAACACGATGCGGAACTTCGTGCCCATGTGCGGTTCCTCGAACGTGAACCGCTGCAACACCGGCTCGGCACTCGATGCCGCCCTCGGAAGCGCCAGAATTGCGAGCATCGCCCAACGCGGATTCATAAAATGTTCTCGTCAACGGTGACTACTTGCCGACCTAGTTGAGATTACCGCAAATGACACGTCTCTTGAAGATATTCGTTGTGGTTTGCATCACGACAGCCGGTGCTCTATTGCTCCAGGCCGAATCGCCCAAGCCAAAGTTCGAGAACTACACCGAAACGATCAAGGGCGCCGACGATGCCAACGTCGAATTCTCGATGATCGCGGTTCCCGGCGGGACATTTATGATGGGGAGCTCCGCCGACGAGAAAGGCCGCAACCCCGACGAGGGTCCGCAGCATCCTGTCACAGTCGCGCCGTTCTGGATGGGCAAATGCGAAGTTTCGTGGGATGAGTTCGACATCTTTCAGGAAGAAGTTGGAGTCGAGGATCCGGCCGAGAACGACAAGCGTCGCAAGGAAAACGCCGACGCCATCACCGGGCCGACCCCGCCGTATGTCAACAAGAACTACGGCCACAAGCATGCCGGGCATCCTGCGATCTGCATGACGCATCACTGCGCGATGGAGTATTGCCGCTGGCTGTCGAAGAAGACCGGCAAGACCTATCGACTGCCGACGGAAGCGGAGTGGGAATACGCCGCCCGTGCCGGCAGTAAGAGCGCGTACTCCTTTGGCGACGACGCTTCGAAGCTCGAAGACTTCGCCTGGTACAAAAAGAACTCCGCGACGGACGTGAAGATCAACGGGACAACTCACCAAGTCGGCAGCAAGAAGCCAAACGCGTTCGGCTTGCACGACATGTACGGCAATGTCATGGAATGGTGCATCGATCACTATCAAAAGGACTTCTATGCGAAGTTCGCTGGCGACAAGCCGGTGCTCTCCCCAGTACTGCTGCCGACGGAAAAGCGCTGGTCGCACGTGGCTCGCGGAGGCAGCTGGTCCGACGACGCGCCGGCCCTGCGAAGTGCGGCTCGCCGACCATCGGACTCCAGCTGGATGCAGCACGACCCACAGGAGCCCAAGAGCATCTGGTGGCTGACCAAATTCGACGTGATCGGCTTCCGCGTCGTCCGCGCGCTGGACGAGCAGGAGAATCTGCGCGGGATCAAGTCCAAGGTAACGCGCGAGAGTGAGTGATCTCGCCGAAAATCGCTCGAATCCGCTGTATTTGCAATTTGCAAGACGGCGTCGATTGCTCTACAATAACCCCGCACTCCAATACTCGCAATTACTCACACGAGGACCTCTCTCATGACGACCAAAGCTTCGAATCGCCGTGATTTTCTCAAAGTGGCCGGCACCGCCTTCGCCGCCGGAGCGCTGATCAACAACGCCTGGGCAGGCGGCGAAAGCACCATCAAGGTCGGCCTCATCGGCTGCGGCGGTCGCGGCAATGGCGCCGCCGCCGACTGTATTGCCGGGTCGCCCAATACCAAGATCGTCGCCATCGGCGACGTATTCCAACATCGCGTCGACAGCGTCCGCAAGAACCTGGCCCGGCACAAGGACCGCGTGGACCTGCCGGATGATCGCTGCTTCGTCGGACTCGACGCATATCAAAAAGTGATCGACTCCGGCGTCGACATGGTGCTGCTCGCCACGCCGCCTGGCTTCCGTCCGCAACATCTCGAAGCCGCCGTCAAAGCGGGCAAGAACATCTTCACCGAAAAGCCCGTCTGCGTCGACGGACCCGGTTATCGCAAGGTCATCGCCGCGTATGAAATGGCGCTTAAGAAGGGCCTCGGCATCGTCGCCGGCACGCAACGCCGCCATCAGACCGGTTACCTCGAAACTATGAAGCACGTTCTTGACGGCGCTATCGGCAAGATCGTCGGCGGCCGCGTCTACTGGAATCAGGACAACGACCTGTGGTTCCGCCAACGTGAAACCGGCATGACCGACGTCGCCTATCACTGCCACAACTGGTACCACTTCCTGTGGACCTGCGGCGACCACATCGTCGAACAACACGTGCACAATCTCGACGTGATGAACTGGGCGATGCAGTCGCACCCTGTGTCCGCAATGGGCATGGGCGGCCGCAGCAATCGGCCCAGCGGCGATCCGAAGGTCGTCGGCCAGATTTACGACCACTTTGCCGTCGAGTACACGTTTAAGGACGGCACGGTGATCAACAGCTTCTGCCGCCAGATCAACGGCGCCGCCGGCAACGTGTCTGAAACGTTTGTCGGCACGAAGGGCATCTGCCACGCAGGAGACTACGTCATCAACGGCAAGCGCGTGCTGCAAGGCAACGACAATCGGCCGTACGTGCAGGAACACACGGACCTGGTTAAGAGCATCGAAGCCGGCAAGCCGCTCAACGAGTTGAAGCAAGTCGCGGACAGTTCGCTGACGGCCGTCATGGGCCGCAACGCTTGCTACTCGGCCCAAATCCTGTCATGGGACGACGTGGCGAGCGACACGGTCGACACGTTCCCGACGAACCTGACCTGGGACATGTCGCTGGATGTCAGCCCGGCCCCGCTGCCCGGCGGCCCGAAGAAGCCGCGGAAGAAGAAGTAGAGAAATCCGGTCATGATGAACCGTTTCGAGCCGAGCCGGATGCAAGTCCCGCTCGGCTCGCGGCGATTGCAGCAACATTGTGTTATTCGAGAAAGTGTTTTCGTCAGGGACTTGATCCCAAGCCGGGAATCAAATGCAATTAGTCGGGGTGTTACCTGAGTTCACCGAAACGTATTGAAAATCGGCGCGGTCAGCGGCAGAGTGGCCACAACCTGGCGGTCCGCCTCAATGCTCATGAGAGCCCTGGCGGCCTTGCCGGTGATGCGAAATTGAGGTTCGAACATAGGCGTTCTCCCGCGAAGGGAGCGTACGGACGTGTCGAGAAAGTGTCAAGAAAGTGTTGAGAAAGGCGATCTGGAATGGGGTGTTCCGGCATGGTCGATGCGAGGCGCGGCTATTTCTGACAGGGTCGGTTGGCGACGTCGATTTGCGGTGCCTAAGTCACAATAGGAGTCGGTGGTTTTGTTCTTTTGAATGGTATTGGGGTTCGGCAGAACTACTTATCTTGCACCACCAGAAAAAGTCGAAGACTGTAAAACTCTTCGCCGGCAGGCCAATCAACGGCGGCCATCTCGGACTGTATCTCTTCCCAAACATCGTTATCCAATAGGACTTCACAAGCAGTGGATTTCTCTTGCATTTGGGCATAATACAGTCGGACCCAATGAACTCCCTCAGTTAGCTGCTGGGCCTTCAGCTTCCCCTCGAACAGCTTGAACCAATCCACTAACTCTGCGCCAAGAACTGGCGGCTTGCCTCGAATCCCCACATTGCCGATCGTGACTCTTCTGAGCTTTCCCCCGATCATCCAGTCTTCTCGTGACACCTGATTGTCGTCGCGATTGAGAAATGCGGCAAGAATCACATGAAACGAGTTCAATGTGAAGTTTTGGAGCGCATCGTTGGTGGCTCGCATCCGCGTTTCACCTGCGCCACCAAACGACTCAATGAGAATTCGTCCCGGGGCAAATTCCAAACGTACATCCAATTGCACCCACTTTCCGGGGGCCTCCCTGACGATCGAAGCGTTTGCCTTCATATCGTCTTGCGAAAGGACGAGCCAATCTCCGCACGGTGTGGCGAAAACGCCGTGTGCTCGCAACAATTGTTGGAGGTATTCGTTGGCTTCTGACACCGGGCGATGGTCTCCTTGCTGGGCCGGCTTTCACTTACAACCGATCCTCCTGGCGCTGACGACGACAAACTGCAAAACCAGGCTCATTGTCTCTGTGTTCGAGTCGTTGGACCAAACCGCGTCACAACCAACCAGCGATTTTGGGTTTTCAATCCGCTGAGGTTTTTCATCGATGAGTACTGTAGCCGTCGGCCGGTTGCCGATGCAAGCGATTTCGCACCCCTCTTCCCTCGTTCCACGGCTCAATCGTGGAACTAAGTGGCGTGCGGCTCAGCCGCGTCGTGCGAGCGACGTAGCGCACTTGCTCGCGCGGCGTGCTCAATGCGGAAAAACTGCGCGTATTTCGCCAACCGGATCGTACACTTCGGCGGCGGGCCTATTCGTGCGGCGTGGACTGTGTGGGTTTCGGCCGGCCTCAAGTATTGTCGAGAACGGTCATGGCCAACGAAAAACCTCTTCGAACCAATTGGACTGCGACACGAACCGTGCGCTGCACCAGAGGGCGCACGCAGCACGACATCGCGCGCATTACGACCAGCACTACTGCGCACTGCATTACGTCCAGCGACATAACCACACGACGTCATGGTGTCTCACCACGATTCCACAACTATGACAGTTTTTGTTTGCAGCCGTTACAATTGGCCGATCGGCTGATCCAATCAGGAGTTGCGACAAAGATTCGATCCCGGTTTGAATTTCAGCGCCATCATTTGACATGGGTCGGTGATGCATGGCGCTATGCTGTCGGGCACAATTCGATATGGGTCGATGATGCATGGTGCCGTGAATGGCGCGATGCCGTCGTGACCGAGCGCCGCGTGCGTGTCTCTGACGCAACGGAACTCGCTGACGAGGAACGAAATGGGCCAAAGGCGCCGGCGCCCGGTTTTGACAGCAGCGCGACCAGACGCAACTATTTTGGCAAACGTACCAAAGTGCATAGTGGATTCTGCGCTTGCAATGCAATTGGATCAAAGTCCACACTGGATTCCCCTGTCGTAATCGGGTATGCTTTCGGTACACCTGCCGACTTGACTCCCGCCAGGCGCTACGAGGTTTTCATGCCTCATCCGACTGCTACCGGACTAATGCATCCTCGCGTTTCGCGCCGGGTCGCGCTCCAAGCCGGCGGCATCGGCCTATTGGGTTTGGGCGCACATCAACTGTCGGAGTTGCGAGCAGCGGAAGTCGCCAAGGCCCCGAAAGCGCCGGCCGTCATTTACATCTTTCTGTCCGGCGGACTCGCACAGCAGGACAGCTTCGACCTCAAGCCCGACGCCCCGGCCGAGATTCGCGGCGAGTTCAAACCAATTGCGACACAGACTCCGGGCATCCAGATCGTCGAACATCTTCCGAAACTGGCCGAACGCAGCAAGATGTGGTCGCTGGTGCGGTCGCTGACGCACAGGACGAACGATCACTCGGCCGGGCATCAGATTATGCTGAGCGGGCGGAGCGATCTGCCGCCGGGATTCAATCCGAACACGCCGCGTCCTGCCGATTGGCCGAGCATCGCGGCGATCGCGGGCGCCGTGACGACGGCGCGCAACAATCTGCCGCCAGCCGCAATCCTGCCCGACAAGCTGGTGCATTACAGCGGCCGAGTAATCCCCGGACCGTTCGCCGGCGAGATGGGCGCGAAGCACGACCCGTGGCTGATCGAAGCGTCGCCGTACGATGCTCGCGCCTACGGCGCATTTCCCGAATACGAATTCGATCATCAACAACGAAAATACGATGCGAAACGCAAGTCGTTTCAGATGCCGAACCTGTCGTTGCCGGAAGGGTTCACTCAGGGCCGGCTCGCCGACCGATTGACGTTGTTGCATCACATTGATGCACAGCGCCGCGATCTGGAACGCTCCGCCGAGCGATTCGATGAATTTCGTCAGGGCGCGGTGTCGATGCTGACGCGCGAGGCCGTTCGTCGTGCCTTCGACCTGGAAAAAGCCGATCCGCGTGACTTGGACCGTTACGGCCGCAATGCATTCGGCTGGTCGCTATTGATGGCTCGGCAACTGGTCGAAGCCGGCGTCAATCTCGTTCAGGTCAACCTCGGCAATAACGAAACCTGGGACACGCATGGCAACGCCTTCCCGCACCTGAAGGACAAGCTCTTCCCGCCAACGGATCGTTCCGTGTCGGCGCTCTTGGACGACTTGAGCGAACGTGGCATGTTGGATCGTACGATGATCGTGATGGCCGGCGAATTTGGCCGCACGCCGCGAATCACGACGTTGCCGCAACATTACAAGCTGCCGGGCCGCGATCACTGGGGCGCGGTTCAGACGGTGTTCTTCGCGGGCGGCGGAGTGCAAGGCGGGCGTGTCGTCGGTTCGTCCGACAAAATCGGCGGCTATCCCAAGACCGACCCGCAGACGCCGGAGAACATGGCCGCGACCATCTACCATGCGTTGGGAATTCCGTCGACGGCAGCATGGCGCGACGCTGCGAACCGGCCGCACTTCATCTACCACGGCGAGCCGATCCGCGGCTTGCTGGCGTGAAAGGTGATACTACAAGTTCGAGGTGTTCCCGATGTCCTCTCTCTCTCGCCGTACCTTCCTCGCTGCCGGCGCGACTGCTGCGGCGCTGGCTTCCGTAAACGACACGCATGCGGCCGATGCGCCGCTCCTTCGCGTCGGGCTTATCGGTTGCGGCGGGCGCGGCACCGGCGCTGCCAGCGAAGCGCTAAAGGCCGATGCGAACGTCAAGCTCGTCTCAATGGGCGACGTATTTGCGGATCGATTGCAATCGAGCCACGAGAAACTGCTGAAGAACCCGGCGATTGCGGCGAAGATCGACGTGCCTTCCGAGCGGCGGCATTTGGGCTTCGACGCCTATCAAAAGGTGATCGCCGAGTCGGACGTTGTGCTTTTATGCACCCCGCCGCACTTTCGACCGATGCACCTGGAGGCGGCGGTCGAGGCCGGCAAGCACATCTTCGCCGAGAAGCCCGTCGCCGTCGACGCGCCTGGCGTGCGAGCAGTGCTCGCCACATGCGAAAAGGCGAAGAAGAAGAACCTGTCCGTCGTTTCCGGACTGTGCCTGCGTTACGACTTCGGCTTCCGCGAGGTGGTACGCCGGTTGCACGACGGCGCGATCGGCGACATTCGTGTGCTGTTCGCCAACGACTATCGCAGTTCCAACTGGGCGAAGGCGCGTGAACCTAACATGACCGACATGCAGTACCAGATGTACAACTGGTACAACTTCACCTGGCTCTCCGGCGACTTCAACGTCGAGCAGCACGTGCATTTTCTCGACGTCTGCGCCTGGGTCATGAAAAACACGTACCCGATCAGTGCGGTCGGCATCGGCGGCCGGCAGGTTCGCACGCAGCCGCAGCACGGCCATATCTACGACCACTTTTCCATCGTCTACGAATACGCCGACGGCACGCGCCTTTTGAGCAACACCCGCCAGCAGCTCAAGTGCAAGAACGACATGAGCGCCGAGGTAATCGGCTCGACGGGGCGGGCTCGATTGCAAGAGACCAGCGACGGCCTGTGGATCAAGGGCGCGAAGGACTGGTATTACGACGGGCCGAAGAACCTGATGTATCAGACGGAACACGACGAGTTCTTTGCCAGCATCCGCGCCGGCAAGCCGATCAACAACGGCGAATACATGGCGAAGAGCACGCTCTTGGCAATCATGGGCCGCATGGCTGCGTACACGGGGCAGCAGATCACTTGGGACATGGCTTTCAACTCAAAGGAAGAGCTGAAGCCGCCGGCCTATGACTGGAACGCGCCGCTGGAGATGCCGAAAGTCGCGATGCCGGGCGTGACGAAGTTTGTGTGACAGTGGCATTGATGTTGATGATGCCCGTCATTTCTTCGCCAACTCTGCTTCCTCGACGCTAATGAGATTGTCGGCGTCGCGATCCAGCTTGTCGAAGTCGGCCTTGGTGCCGAGGAATTCGCGCCGGGAGACGCTGCCGTCGCCGTTGCGGTCCATCTTGCGGAACCAAATCGGCCCTTTGTCAGGCGGGCGAGGCGGCTGCGGATTGAGATAGTTGCGGCCTGTGAATTGTTGAAACATCCGCTGGCCCTGATGCAGCACCAGTTGCAGGTCGCCGGGAGTGTCTACGCGATTGATCGTCGGCTCAGACACCTCTAGTTGTAATCGAAGATTTACCCATGCCCGACGCAGTTCAGTGCGGCTCAAACGGCCATCGCCGTTTTCATCGAGGATGCCAAACCAATTGCGCGATTGAGGGTATAGAGATAGTCCAAAGCCTGTTCCAGACAACAAATGCAAAACGTCGAGGAATCGGTCGAACTCCTGACGTGTGAGTTTGTTGTCGCGGTCTCGGTCACCGAAAAACACCATCGACTTCATGAACGGGTTCTGCTGGACCGTCGGCGAATTGCCGTCCACAAAGGCGTTGGCGCCTCGCGATTGATCGAATAACTGAATGAGGTTTCGGCGATATTGGTCTCTTAGCGTGACTTGGCCGGTGTTGCCCGGTGCATAGCGAACGCCGAACTCGAAATTCTGCGACCCGACTTGCACGATGACGCGGCCCGTTCCCGCTGCACGTGCTTTGACTGATTGGGAACGAAACGATTGCAATTCTGCGGTCGCGACTTGCGATGAGCCGTTCACGGCCATCTTCAACCGCACGTCTGGCTCGGCATTTTTGAACCAATCCGTTAATTCCGGAATGTCGAGCTTGCCGTTGTTGTCGCGGTCAAGCCGGCGAAAGACATCCTCGTCGAGCCTGATTTCCGTCATCGTCAAATGAAAGTCCTTGTCTGCATCGTAACGATCGAGGATTTTTTGTGCGAGTTTCTGGATCGGCTCCTGTGGGCATCCTAGCTGATACAACGGTATTTCGATTGTCGATCGCGATTGGCGGCCTGCAATCTGACCGGTCAAAATGCCAGGGACCAATTCGGTGATCGAAATGTACTCGTCGTCGTCGTAATCCAGGCTGTCGAGCCACTTTTCGGCAGTAGCTGCTTCCTCGCGCGTGATCTTCCCGTCGAGATCACGATCGAGCAGAGCGAAAATGATGTTCGACACCGGCTGGCTGTAGGGATCAGGATCGAACAGTCCCTGCACGAGCAAACGCAACAGCCCGGCTTCGCGGTAGTAATCGAAGATCTCGGCTCGCGAAACCGAACCGCTCAAGTCCTTGTCAAGTTTGGCAAGTGAAACGGGTGTATTTGCTTGAATGTTCGGATACCCGGTCAAGAGAATCTGCCGGATCGACACGACGTTGATGACGCGGTCTGCTTCGGTCTCGTCGAGTTTGCCGTCGCCGTTGCGGTCAAGAAAAGCGAATTGTGCATTTGCATAATCGTACCAGCTGCGCCCGAAAGGCTTGCCGTCGACCTTCACGTGCATGCGAAACCAGTAGGGCCGCTCCTTGCCGAGGTGGAACAGGTCGAGCGTATCCGACTCGGCCAGTATTCGCTCGGCATCGACCTTCGGTACGGCGGCCGGTTGCGCGACAACGAATGAACCGGCGGCAAGTGCGGCGACGATGATGCCGGATCGAAGAGAGAGCATCATGATGCGGTCCGTGGTTCTACAGGATCTCTGTGATCGGCCGAGCCGATTTATCGACAATTCGAATCGGCCGACCGACATTGGATTGATTCTGTTTCTCGTAATCGATGCCAAGCCCACGACACACGGTGGCAAGCAGGTCCGGAGTCGACACCGGTCGTTCTTCGACCGATTCGCCGCCGGCGCTGGTTCGGCCGATAGTTTGACCACCCTTAATGCCTCCGCCGGCGAGCACAGTGGTCCAGGCGTTGGGATAATGATCGCGTCCGTTGCCGCGATTGATCTTGGGCGTGCGGCCAAATTCGCCCATCCAGACGACGAGCGTGTTGTCGAGCAGGCCGCGTTGCCTCAGGTCGTCGATGAGGCTGGACCATGCGGGATCAAGCACGCCGCACAGCGCCTTAACCTGGTCGAAGTTGTTGCCGTGCGTATCCCAACCGGCCGGCGCGCCCGGCACCGAGCCGAGCGTGACCTCGACAAACGGCACGCCGCGCTCGACGAGCCTGCGCGCGAGCAGACAGCCCTGGCCGAACAAGTTGCGGCCATAGCGATCGCGGAGCTTGTCCGATTCTTCATCGAGCTTGAATGCACGCGCCGCCTCCGACTTCATCATGCGGACCGCGCGCTCGTACGCCGCCTGATGGCTCAATGCGGGTGTATCGGGCCGGCCGCGCGAAAAATCTCGCTCCATGTCACGGAGCAGATCGACGCGAGCGTTATGGTGAGCCGGGTCAACGTCGCCGGGGCGATCCATGTCGGAAACTTTCAAGAACTGTTCGTAGTTGAACCCGGGCTGAGCGGCCTGGCCGAACGCCGACTCGCCGATGATCAAGGGCGAAAAGCGCGGGCCAAGAAAACCGGAACTGAACGCGCCGAAGTTGAAGAAGCGGAACGGAGCGACCGCGACGACGTCGGGCAGCTCCGCATCCGGCGGGCTCAGTTCCTTTCCGATGAGCGAGCCGATGTACGGGTATTGAATCGCGCCCTGCGGCAACGTGCCGGTGCGCATCAGGTATGTCGCTCGACCATGATCGCCTTCCTTGGTGGCCATGGACCGGATTACGGCGAGGTGCTTGCCCTGTTGAGCCAGCTTTGGGAATACCTCGCTGATTTCGAGACCGGGCGCGGTTGTCTTGATTGGCTTGAGCGGGCCGCCGTTCGCGTGGCCGGGCTTCATGTCGAACGTATCGGTCTGCGTTGGCCCACCGTTCATCCACAACAGAATGCACGAGCGGCGGCGCTGCGGATTCTTTGCTGTGTCAGCAGCCAAGGCCTGCAGCCAACCCGAGACGCTGACGCCGACAGCGGCACCGGCGGAAACTTGAAAGAACCGACGTCGATTCATGGGAGGCTCCTACGAACATCCAGGTTTCCAATCTCGTTCGGGCGACATTGTGAGTAATTGTGCACTCACGCGCAATTCGTAAACAAGTCAATCAATGGTTGAACGCAAATTCGCTGCTGTTGAGCAACGCCCAGAACACATCTGCAAGGGCTTTGCGCGAGTCGCCGGTTGCGCCGCCCTTGTCCACGTACCCAGTCAGTCGCCTCAACTCATCCGGCGTAGGTTTGCGCGTGACGACTGCCAGGTAGAGCGTCTCGATCTTTTGTTCCGTGTTGAAGAACGGCGTATCAAGAACGCCTGCCAACAGCTCGCTACGGCGAACGTCGGTGCTCGTCAGATCGCTAACGAGTTTTCCGTTCATCAACGTCAGCGCTTGCAGGATCGACGTTTGCACGTCGCTCAGCCGCTCGGTCGTCGAGAACTTGGCAAGGAACTCGCCGCGAGCCGAGTTCGGAGCGACGAACTGTCGCTGATTGGGCATCTGCATGTCGCGATAGTAAGTCGCGGACACGAGACTGTCGAATAGCTGTTCCGGCGTTAGACCGCGAACGCGCATTCGAGCGAAGTTCCGCTCCGTCGAGGCGCTGGCCTTCGGATCGGCACTCGAAAGCTGGTACGCATCGCTGCTGACGATCACTCGGATGAGGAACTTCAGGTCGTATCCGCTGGCCGTGAACGCCTGTGAAAGATCTTCGAGGAGTTGCGGATGGCTTGGCGGGTTCTGTTCGCCCGGCTCATCGAGCGGGTCGATCAGGCCGGCGCCGAAGAAATAAGCCCACATACGATTGACCGCGTTGCGGGCAAAGTACGGATTGCCTTTGGCGCTCATCCAGTCCATGAGTGTGACGCGAGACGACACCCGATCCTGAAACAGCGGCTCCTTCCCGTCGAGGAATTTTGCGCTGACCTTCTTGTTCAGATCGGGAATGGTCAGCGAGCGAATTTCGACCGCTTCCGCCGGCAGCCGGCGAGCCATGCCCGTTGGTTGCAGCCCGGCAAAAAACGACGCGAATTCCCAGAACTGATTCCGGGTCCATGTCTCAAATGGGTGATCGTGGCACTGTGCACATTCGATCTTCACTCCCAGAAACATCCGCGATACGGAAGCAGCTACATTCTCGGGTTTGTTCTCGTTGACGAACAAGAATGCTGACAGTGCTTGCGTGTCGGGCGTCTGGCCTTGCGCGCCGAACGGCTGAGCCGTCACGATATCGCGCACGATGCGGTCGTACGGCGTGTTGTTCTGCAGTTGCTTTCTCATCCAGCTTTCGAACTGTGGGCCAAAGAACTGAAACTGCGGATTGCTCATCGACTGCGGCAGCCATTCGCGGCGCCAGATGTTGCCGAAGTGTGCTACATAACCGGCCGATCCATTTCGCTTTCCTGTCTCGTCCGGCTTGCCGAATAACAAGTCGTCGATCAGCTTGCTACGCTTGTTTGGGTCGGTGTTGTCAAGGAAGTCGCGAACCTCTTTGACGGGCGGAATGCGGCCAATGAGATCCAGGTAGACGCGGCGCATGAATTCCGCATCGTCGGCTCGCTGTGCCGGCGACACCTGGTTCGCTTTCCATGCACTTGCGATGTGGCCATTGACCTTCTTGACGACGGCATCCGACGGATCAGCTTTCGCTGTCGGCGACCACAACAGCCCTGCCACGAGCGCTGCGATAATGCTGAATCTCATGACTGCCCCCATGAGCAATGACCGACTTTGCTATGCTACTAGACGCAAGACGATGCCGGGACTAACGGCTGACATAGTGTAACATCATAATGTCACACCTGTGTGAGGCATGGTGTCAAGGAAAAAGTAGTAGTAAGATGAACCAGTCTGCCCGCTACGAAGAGGCGATGATGACGAAGACTCCGGCATGATCAGATTCGTTATCCATGCGAAATGAAGAATGAACAACGGAGAATGAAGAATCGCAATCGTAGTCAGCCCAATCGGTTTGTAACCTTCGCTTTTCGATGTCCGTTGTTCATTTTTCATTCTGCATTGCATCTCTTTGCCGTGCGCCAAAGGCAAGCTCACTGCCAATCGGCCAGTCCAACTTTCCAGTCGGCGCTGCTGCGGCCAAAGTCTTTGCCGGTGAGTTCACGCAGCGCCCACAACACGGACTCTCGCTGCGGATACTCTTTGTTCAACACGAAACGACGCGGATCGTTGACCATTAGCGGGCGAGTGCGAACCAGGTAATCGAATCGCTGGTGTTGAGGCCAGCTTCCGGCACTTGGCACATATTGTTGCACGGCAAAGTCCTGCTGCAGGTATGTGATGTCCGCTCGCACAAACGCGCCGGGAGACTGGTCAGCGTAATACTGCGGCGAGAACGCGGGCGGCAACGGCTGGCCCTGAACCGGGATCCGGCCGCGAACCGCGTCGGCCGCGGTTAGTGATGGAGCATGGCACAACATGCAGTTCTTCAGATGATTCACGCGAACGAGCTCACGCGCCTCGACTTTGTCGCCAAAGGTCAGTTTGGTGATCGATACAGTCGGGTCTGGTGCGTCCAACATCGCCAAAAGAGACGGCACGGCTTCGGTCATCTGAAGATTGACCATTGCCTCGGCCGCAAAATCAGCAGCCGGCGCCCACGGATAACGGAGCGATTCGAGAAGAATCGGCATTACTTCGCCGGCGGGTCGCGAGCTCAGCAGCTTCAACGCAGTCTCGCGATTCACGGCGCTGACATCGAAGACGGCCCTTCGCGCTAGCGCGCGCGTCGCTTCAGCTGCGTCGTTTCGACCCAAAAGCTCCAGCAATAGTGCTCGGATTGTGCGATCTTCAGCTTGGAGCATTTGCATCAGTGTTGCCACGCCTTCGGGACCGAACCAGCTATCCGGCCGATCCTGAAGCAATTTCTTCTTGAGGTCAGCCGGGTTGATACGGGGATCGGGCGCTGCAGGTGCGAATCGATTGGCCGGAGCTCGGCCTGGATCCGTCAGCTCCGTGATGTACGATCGCAACTTGCGCGATAGCACCTCGAGTGATTTGGCGCTTTCGGCCGGCGTCATGCAGTCATAACCCTTGCGGAACGGCAAACCGCCCAAGTCGTGACGGGCAAACGCGTCCGGCAATGGGTGCGGCATCTCGTCTTTGTGACGAGTTGCATTGGCCACAAGATCGGCACGCGTCAGAGCCGTCTTGGTGAGATCGATTTCCTTGACCTTGAGCAAGTCCCGTAGCAAATCGTCGGTCGGCGGCGGCGGCCGGCGGCGAACGATTGTCGCTGGAACCTTGATCGATGGCGCCGGAGCTTTTTGAAAATCGGCTACGACTGTCGTTCTCGTCACCGGCTCGCTCATCTTAACCGACTTTTGCGGTTCGCTGGGTCTTACTTGCGGCGACGGCGCTTCAGAAACCGGGATTACCACCGGCGGCGGCTCGATGACCGTGCCAGGCCGCGTAATCACGGCTTCGGCCGCTTCGACAGATCGCGGCATTCTTGTGCAGACCGCAACGATGGTGATCACTCCGCCGACGATTACCAGCCCTATGAAGGCTGCGGCTGCGACAACCGGCCAGTAGACCAATCGCCCAGACCGAGGCAAGGCGGCCACACGGGCTGTTTCAAGACGGCAGACCGGGCAAAGTGCCTCGCTCAATGCCGACGACGCTGGTGCATTCCAAGGCATTCGACAACCACGACAGAGAACTTGTTTCGCCATGACAATGCTCCGAATGGAAGTGACGTGCAAGAGTACAACGCTGCCGAATCGACTTCGTTGGCGCACGAGGGCGGCATACAATGCGGATGCGATGACCCATGCCTCCGCCATTCTCGACCCTCTCGCACTGCCGCAACCCGATTCTCCGTTGTTGGCGGAATTCTTGCGAGCCTTTGGCATTCCGCGAGACCTGCCGCCGGAGCAGCTGCTTTCTGCTGTCGGAGCCGCATTTGCCCGATTGCCGTACGAAAACCTGACAAAGATCATCCGTGCTGCAGCAAGCGGCTCCGTCGTGGAATCGCGGCGAGTACCGGCCGTAGTCCTTGCAGACCATTTCCAAGTTGGGACCGGCGGCACCTGTTTTTCGCTGACGGCGACCCTCTTGCACTTGATTCGTGCACTCGGTTGGCGAGCCGAGCCGATTCTCGCCGACCGGCGCTATGGCGCTGATACGCATTGCGCACTCGTGGTGTGGATCGACGGCAGGCCGCATCTGCTCGACCCGGGCTATCTCATTACGAGCCCGCTGCTGTTGCCCGAAACCGGTGAAATTGCGCGAGACACCGAGTTCAACCAGGTCCTGTTGCGGGCTACTGCCGGCGGCAGCCGAGTCGAATTGCGCACACGCCAGAACGGTCACGAATCGATGCGGTTGACGTTCAAGTCTGCGCCTGTGGATCGCTGCGAATTCCTGAAAGCCTGGGACGCTTCGTTCGATTGGGACATGATGCACTATCCTTTGCTAACCCGTGTTTCGGGCCACCGACAAACGTTCCTCAATCGAAATCGGCTACAGGTGCGATCATCTCAGGATGTGACTCGCTTAGAGGTTGATCCGAATCAACTGATTGAGCGGATTCAGCAAGAGTTTGGCATTGCGCCCGAGGTCGTGGCTAATGCGCTTGCGATACTGAATCGTCAAGGGGTGCGAGATGCCGGCGGATCCTAAACCCGATCCCGTTTTGCGTTTCGTCGCCGTGCTTTGGCGCGAACCGGAAGTATTGAAACTTGCCATCGACCGAATGCAACAACTGTGGGGGCAAATTCTGCTTCACGGTCCGGATCGACCGTTCGATCTGACGAACTACTACGAAGCCGAGATGGGCTCGCCAATATCGAGGCGGATGATCGGCTTTTGCGACCTTGCGTCGCCGATTGATTTGCCGGCAGACAAACGACGCGCCATCGTCATCGAAGACGAGTTTCGGCACTTCGGTAGTCGCCGCGTCAATCTCGACGTCGGCTATCTCGACCACAACAAGATCGTGTTGGCATCGGTCAAGAGCGCCGGGCAGAAAATCTACTTGGGACAGGGCGTGTATGCCGACCTGGTGGCGCGATACGCTCACGGCCGGTATCAACCGTTCGAGTGGACGTTTCCCGATTTCAAAGACGGCCGCTACGACGCGGAATTGAAGGAACTGCGCCGGCATTATCTGCAAGTCCTGCGACTCACACGAGACACCGACTCAGTGTGATTCTTGTTGACCGCCGATCGGGCGTGACTCATGATTGACTCGACCGATCACGTCGAGGAGACGACAATGCCGCGTCGAGCTCTTGCTGTATTTGCGTTGCTCGCGTGTCTTGCCGGTTGCACGAAGTCCGGGTCCGACAAGGTACAATTGGTCCGTGCCGACGACGCCAAGATGAATGCGGCGATCGAAAAGGCCCGGCAGACGCTGCCGCAGTTTCAAGCCGCGCTGAAGGCGCCGAAACAAGGGCAGGAAGACTTCGCCGTCAAGAAGGGATTCGTCGAGGCGGGGCAAACCGAGCATATGTGGGTCGGAAGAGTTACCTTCGACGGTACGAGGTTTCACGGTACGCTGAACAACAAACCCGAGATGATCCGCGGCGTCCGAATGGGACAACGCGTTTCGGTCGATCCGGCGCAAGTTTCAGACTGGATGTACGTTGACAACGGCAAGCTGATTGGCGGCTACACCATCCGCGTTCTTCGCGATGGTTTGTCCAAGCGGGATCGTGCCGAGTTCGACAAAGGCGTTCCATTCACCTTCGAATGACAGACCAGATTCGATCGTCATTTTCCAGGCGGCGTGCCGGTCGCTCGCAAATCGATGAGTCCCCCGGCAGGTGCTTTCTTCAACAACATGTCGCGTTTCAGTTCCGGCGACGGCTCTTTCGAGTTTGCACTTCCAGGCGCCTCGCCCCATAACGCCAGCGCGCCGTTTTCCAGCAGCAGGTGCCAGCCCTTGTCGCGGCGGCTGATCTCGCGGATGCGCAGCTGTTCCCGATCCGAATGCAGAAACCCGGCGAGTCTGGCGGCATCCGATATGGTTGACGCGCTGCTCGCAGGTTTGGTCGCCTCGATGAGCCGAGGTAAGTCTATTACCGGCGCTGTAGATGGCAGAACCACACCGTTAGCATCGACGGCACGAATGCTGTTTCCATGGGCGGCAGCGAGCACCGGTTTACGAAACGTCAGTTCGACGTGGATCCGCCTGCCGGGACCTGACTGTACGCGATCCACCTTTTCGACCCAACTATGCCGTGCGAAGCTTGTACGAAGTTGAGATTCGACAGAATCGTCGAGTGTTGAGAGATTCTCCGGCAATTCGGCCAGGAATTGCACTTCGTGCAAGAACTCGATGCGAGTGCTGCCCGGCGGAGCGGGGCACTCGATTTCTTGAAACGAAACGAGATAACGCGGGTCGTTTTGTAGGCGGCTGCGAAACTGCCGCCCTGCGAGGATGAAGCCGACCAATACCAAGGCGGCAGCGACGACGGTAAGCACCGCAGTGGTGATCAGGCGGCGCATGAGGGAATCCATCCCAAGGTTACCAAACGATCAACTCCTGTTCGAGTGACACGCCGCCGAGTTCCTTGACTTTCGCCCGCAACAGGTCGATCAAGCGAAGCACATCACGTGCTGTGCATTGCGACTTCGCGACGACATAATTTGCGTTGCGCTCGCTCACTTCAGCGCCGCCGACTGTCGTTCGACCAAGTCCGGCCGCTTCGATGAGCTTCGCGGCGGACCCACCTTGTGGATTCTTGAACATGCGGGCCGCCGGTTCCAAACTGTGCGGCTGTTGCGCTTTTCGCAGAATCCATGCCTTGCGAAGCCGTTTCACAATCGCCTCGCCGACGTCGGAGTCCAATTCAAATTCAGCCGACAGAATTACCGGATCGTCGAGGTTGCTGCGATTCTCGCGAAACTGAAGCTCTTCGTGTTCGCGCCACAGCGCCTGGTGCTTGCTGTCGAGCACTTGCACACGACGAACGTACTGGCCGATTTCGCCTGATCGGTCGCCGGCATTGGATCGCACCGCGCCGCCGACCGTTGCGGCGATGCCGATAAGCGTTTCGAGACCCGCGAGTCCGTGGCCCGCAGATGCGGAGATTATGGCAGCGAGGGGGGCGCCTCCGCCGGCGCGAACCTTACGTCCTTCGATTTGAACAGTCGTGAAAGCCGGAGCGGTAAGCCGCAACACGACTCCCTGCACGCCTTCATCGCGGACCAACACATTGCTGCCGACGCCAAGAACGCGAACGGGCAGCTTCTGCTCCGCCGCCGAACGCATAAGTGAGGCGAGTTCGTCAATACTTCGCGGTTGGGCCAAGAACTGTGCCGTCCCTCCGACGCGCAGGAGTGTAAACGGCGCCAGTGATTCCTGAGCGCGAACAAACTCCGAAAACTTCTCAGCCAAGTTCATGCGGTCATGATAGGGTTCATCGCCACATCGCGTCTAGGGACGACCGAAGTTTCACGTTACAACGCGGAGTTCGAGAATGCACCGGTCCTACAATGTCGCAATGATCATCGAAGCGACCGACGCCGACCCACTCTCACCGCTGGCTGTGCTGATCAGCGGCGGGCTTGACAGCGCTGTGCTGCTGGGCGAGTCGCTCGGCAGACATCCCATCGTTCACCCTGTCTACATTTGCACGGGTTCGACATGGGAAACCATCGAGCAGATGTATCTGCGGCGATTCCTTGAATCGATCGCGAGCCCGAACCTTGGAAAGCTAGTTCTTCTTACGCAGCCAGTCAACGATTTGTACGGCGCGCATTGGAGCATGACCGGGACTCTGGTGCCGAACGCTCATTCACCGGACGAGGCAGTGTATCTGCCGGGCCGCAACATTCTGCTGTTGGCGAAATCGCTTTTGTGGTGTCACTTGAACGATGTGCCCCAAATCGCACTTGCGCCGCTCGCAGCCAATCCGTTTCCCGATGCGACCATCGAGTTCTTCAACGAATTCGCTCGAGTTGTGAATCGAGCGGTCAACGGAGCGACTCGAGTCGTTGCACCATTCTTGCGATTGTCCAAAGTAGACGTGATTCGTCGTGGAAGAGGCCTGCCGCTCGAACATACCTTCTCATGCATGTCGCCGGCCGCCGGCATTCATTGCGGAGCTTGCAACAAGTGCGCGGAACGACAGCGCGCTTTCGCCGACGCGGGTGTGGCTGACCCAACGGCATACCGGTCGGAGTAGGTCGCGTGCTAATTCTTCGGCGGCGTTTCAGGCACCGGGCGGCGCGAGATTTTCACCTCGACCTTGTGTTCTTTGCCGGCTTCGACCTTGACGGCCTCCTCGCCTTTGGTGCCAACGCCGGCGTCCGTGCGGGACGCGAACACTTTGTACGCGCCTGGCAGCACATTGTTCATCGTGAAGCTGCCCTTTGCATCTGTCGTCGCGAAGTCCTTCTCTTTGCCCTCGCCGTCCTTGAGGGACACTTTCGCCCCCGGTTGCGGTCGGCCGCCGAGAGTGACGCTGCCTTTGATTGTGCCGCCGGTCGGTGGATCAAGCAGTTGCACTTTCTGAACTTGCGTGCTGGTGAGGCCGACGCCGTTGGTTGCTACGGCCGAAAGGTCGATCGTGCCTTTCTTGTCAGCGGCAAGGGGCACCTGGGCGATCCAGGCGCCACCTTCGGCAGTCGGTTTCTGAGCTTCGATCAAAACCGCGCCCTCCGGGAGTTTCCCGTCCGGTCCAGGTTTGCCCAAGAACACGGCCACTTTCGTGACGCCGGATTCAGGATCGCCGGCGAAGATATGTACCGGCAAGGGCAGCGTGCGGACGTGCTTCTCAGGCAACTTGTCGATGCTGACTTCTTCCGGCGGCGTGTCATCCAGAATGAAGCCGCGAGAGCTTGTAGCACGAGCGACCATGCGATTGCCGTCCTGAACATTGACTATTGCTTTGAGCGTGTAGACGCCGCGCATGCCTCGCGTATCGAGCGTTATTGCCCAGTCGGTGACGCGCGTCGTGACGAGAAAAACGTCATCCGGCGCAAACGGATCGATCCACACGCGCTCGTGCCGAGTGCCGTGCCGGGCGTGCAAATCGTCGGCCGACAATACGCCCGTGCCTCGATCCAGTTGCAGTTCAATGTTTGCGCCGGCCGGCGCTCGGTCGACCTCGACCCGGATCGAAAGTTGCTCCTTCGGCAACGACAGTATCGGCATGATCGAACGATCGCGACCCGGTTCGACGATGTGGATGCCGGCCGTGTCGAGCGCAGGCACCACGCCGCCCTTGGGATTCTCCACGTGAAACGCAGGTTTATAGATGAAAGCGCGCGGAACGCCGTCAATGTTTACATAAACGGTCCCGCTCTCTTTTGCACCAGGCAGGATCGGCAAGTTGTTCGCCGACAGATCGGCGCGAAGAGCATCCTCTTTGGTGGGAGGCGTTTTCGATTTGAGGATGCGCAAATAGTCGCCGCTGCGGAGCGCGTCGGCACGCAAGTTTGGCTGAGGCGGAAATTTTAGTTCCACGGTACAGGGTGGATTGAAGTCTTCTTTGGTTGCCAGTTCAACTTGCAGCCCGTTCTTGCGGCCGTCTTTCGAGAATCGGACTCCGGCGACCGTCACATAGTCGGCAGCGGCGCGGATGTCGACGAGCACGGTCGTCTTTTGTTCAATCGTCTTCTTCAAATTGTCCACGTAACTGACAATCACTTCGAATTCGCGGACTCGCTTCTTGGTCGCTGCATTTTCAACCGCATTCAGTTCGACGCCGGTGGGCGTCTCGGGCGCGGGCATGGGCGGCATTGGGGCAGTTGCAGCCGGCGCCGGCATCGGGGGCGGCGGCGGTTTGAAGCGTACTCTTGCGTAATGCCCTTTGGGCACGTCCTTGACGACAGCATCGGTCCATTGCTTGCCCGCAGTATCTCGCAGCCGGACCGTCATATCGCGGATTTCTTCGCTGGGATTACGAACGAATAGGTGTAGTCGATGCGCGATGTTTGGACGAAGGTCCAGATTCACCTTTCCGTCCAGCATTTCTGCAGGGACGACGTCGCGCTGGTCGGTGCTGAATCTTACCAGTGATTCCTGAGCCGAAGCGGCCCAAATGCCGATCGCCGCCGATATTAGGATCGCAAGCCAACGCATGTCCCAGCCTCCTGCACGGGATGTATCGCCGCCGCAAGGGTAACGCATAATGGAGACTTTGGGCAATAGGAAGTGGGACAATTCCACTGAATATGTGAACCTTCAAATTCAAGACGCGGGTGGACAGGTTGTCGTTGAGAGGTGTTTCGTCCAATCGTACTTTCAAGCAATGATTTCAGGATCGCCGCCTTCACATGAGTGCGAGAAACCGCTCGTTTGGACACGGAGTCCGGTTCCTTGATCACACACCGTACGAATTCATACGAGCATGGCGCACCGATGGGAACAAGACGATGTTGCTGACTTTGCAAGTGGATCGCTGTGCAAGAAAAAACGGGAGGCCCACTGGGCCTCCCGCCGATATTCGGCACGATCAAGATGAGTTACTTTCCTTCATCCTTCTTGTCGTCTTTCTTCTCATCCTTCTTGTCGTCCGGCTTCGTCTCGCCGGGGAGCTTCTGGCGAATCGTTCCCGGCGGGTTGAATTCCGGAGACGCTGAGCCCTTCGGCAATGGATAGCCGATGCGGCCCAGGAAGCGGCGCCACTGCAGCTTCTCGACCGCCTTCTCGTCGGCTGACTTGCGAAGCTCTTCCATCTTCTCGCGAATGAGTTCCTTGCGTTTCTCGCGATTGCCGACGGTGACTCCGCTGACTTCGAAATCGGACTGTGGTGAATCGCCGATCACCAAGTAATCGGTCAATCCGGAGATGCCCTTACCTTCGATCTTGATTTCCTTCAGGTCCAGCCAAGCGTCCACGATAATGCCTTGCTTCTGGAGGCTGCGAACGATCTCGGGCGTGTCATCGAATCCGTCGCCGTTGTAATCGATGTGCCCGCTGATCGCGATGTGCAATGGCCGCGTTGGATCCCAGGCCGGGTTGAAGATCTGATCGCCTTCGAGGATCGGGTCCTGGGTGGCGTTGGTCACGTCGATGATCTTCACTTGCGACAGGTGCTCGCCGAGAACCTTGGTCACTTCGACAGCGCCCTTTCGCTCGCGGCGGCCGGAAGTGGTCAACGCATTCGGCGCTGCAATGCTGAAGGTCAACTGCGGACGGACAAAGTCAGCCGACCCGATGCTGATCCAGGCGATGCCCTCGCGGTTATCGACCTTGGTGATGCGGCCGTGCGGCTTGTCGGAAGCGATTGCTTCACGCTTCGACTCGATCTCTTCCAGCAGTTTCTTGAGCTTCAGGTCCTTTTCTTCCAGTGATTTGATCAGCGCGGCGATCTGTTTGCGTGAATCGATGTCCTTGTTTTCCATCAGCTTGTTCAGCTTGGCGAGATCCTCGCGGAGGTCCTCGATCTGCTTGAATGCGGCAAGAATCTCAGCCGACTTAGCGGCCTTGGCAGCGACTTCCGCTTCGGTGGCTTTCTTTTGTGCCGCGATGGCTGCGTTCTTGCCGGCGACTTCGGTATTGATGTTTTCGACGTATTCACCAGCGGCCTTCAATTTGGCGGCCGTTTCGGCCTTGAGCTTCTGATCGAACGCAATGTTGTCTTCCTGGAGTTTTCGAATGCGATCTTCAAACGTGGCTATGGGCTTGGTTGTGTTGCCGTCCCAAGTCATGCCGAGCGACTGGTACTTGGCGTTGACCGTGCCGAGCGTGTCGTTGTAATTCGCGTGCTTCTGAAGATTGACCAGACGGTCAATGTCTGTCGGAGTGGCCGTGCCGGCATAGAGGGCGTAGATGATTCGGGCGACTTCATGTTTGTCGCGCTCTGAATCGGCAGTTTCCTTCGCCTTTTTGGCCTCAGTCTCGCGGCTGGCAGACTGTTTGCTTTCGTCGTAGAAGAGGTACGCGACGACGGCGAACGCCAGCGACGTCAGAATGAAAAAGATCAACGATACGACCAATCCCGTCTTGGACTCACCCTGCGGGGCGGGGGGCTGTCTACGTGGGGGCATGCATCACTCCTCGGAATATTGGCCCAAACACGGGCGGAGGCGAACGGTGCTCTTTTGGTCACGCTGCCTCCGCGGCGGCCGCGCGAGTGCGCAACCCCCGCCTAAGCTAGTATATTTCCCAGTATTTCAGCCTGCGGCCTTCCTGTCAATGAAAAAGCTCGGCATATCGCTTCCGAGCGCACAATCTGCCGATTACGCGCAGCAGTAAGCCGGTGTATCGCCTTGTCCGCCGGCTGACATTCGGAATCATCCGCCAACGCGCCGCGAATCTCGCACATTTCGCCGCAGTCGATACCTTCGGAATCTCCCGTACAACCGGCGCTCTCAGCCCTCGCATTCTCGCATGTAGCGGAGGCTCTCTCGTGCGATCGTCTCCGGATCGGGAGAATAGTCGAATACTTCGACAGAAATCCAACCATCGTAGTTCACATCGCCAAGCGCCTGAAAGATCGGCTTGAAGTCGACGGCGCCAAAGCCTGGTCCGCGCAGGTTGGCGTCATTGGCGTGAAAATGCCGAGTCCATTTTGCATAGCGACGAATCAGGTCCGCGACCGGCAGCGACTCCGACGACATTGCTTTGACATCCTGGTGCAATGCGAAGCTCGGATGCGCGATGCGCTCCAGAATCTCGCAGGCCTCGGCACAAGTATTGATGAACTCCGTCTCGCTCGGCGCCAGGGGCTCCAGGCATAGCGTGACGCCGTAATTGCTGAATGCGCCGGCAGCCCTGCGAAACGTGTCCACCGTACACTCAATCGCTTGCTCGCGCGTGTGGCCTGGCGGGATCTTACGCTGCTGCGGTGAACCGAAGACCATGATGTCGCCTCCGAGGTCACGGCAACAACGTGCGAGCTCGCTCAGATACGCCGCGGTGGTTTCCCGTGTGGCTGTGTCCGGCGCAGTGACCTGCAGGCCTTCGGTTTTCGCCAGCAGCCAGTGCAATCCCAGGATCCGAACACCGGCATCGTCGGCTTGTTGCCTTAATTCCTTGCGTCTATGAGCCGAGACCTCGGTAATGCGTGGAGCTAGCGTGAACGGCGCCAACTCCAAGCCGGTGTAGCCCATTGACGCGATGAAGCGGCAGATCCGTGCATGCTCCCATCCGGCGAACGTCTCATTGCAAATCGCGTATCGAAAACTCATGGCAATCGCACCTTGCGTTCGGGATCGGTCAGCGTCAATTCGATGGGACCCTTGGCTGCTTTGATCGTATCGTAAAAAGCGCGAGGCGATGTCACCTCGGTTTCATTCACCTTGACGATGATGTCGCGTTCGGGCCGAAGTCCAACGCGAGCAGCAGGGCTATCGGCAGCCACGTCTCGCACCAGCACGCCCTTGGGAACGTAGCTGAGCGTACCGAAGGGCGGTTGGTAAAGCAGGCTCGTGTAATCGACTCGAAGGCCGTGTACGGGCGCCGGACGCCGCGACGCGATCAAAGGTCCGGTCGAAGGCCAGTGCGACTTGGCCAGAGTCATGGTCGCTTTGCGCGTTGAGCCAGAGCGGCCCAAAACATCGAGTTCAATAGTTGTTCCGGCGAGAAACGCCGCTGCGTTCAAGAACAGGTCGTCCGAGTCGGCAATGGGAAAGCCGTTGATGCGAAGTATTCGATCGCCTTCGTGCAAGATGCCGTCTGAAGGACTGCCCTGTGCTACGGTTCGGACAGTGACGCCATCGGAGAGCGTGTTCAACGCAATGCCAAGGAAGCCGTACTCGACCTCTTCGCCGCGCGCCAACGTGTCGATGATGCGTTGAATCCGGGCATCGACGGGCATGGCGAAGCCGCCGGAGGATTCACCGCCGGCAATAGCCGCCTGAGCGGTAGTCAGGCCGATCCAGTTGCCGCGCAGATCCACCAGTGCGCCGCCGCTGCTGCCGACATTCAATCGAAAATCGGTCTGTAGCAGCACGCCGTAGTAGTGGAGGCGTGGGCGGCGACGATCAATCTCATTCGGTTCGCCCGGTACGCGCCGTCTCAAGTTGCTCAACATCCCCCACGAAACGCTGGGACTGCCGTCACGAAATCCGGCCGCAAACGGATGGCAGACCGCAAGTACGAACTGACCCTTGCGAATGACAACGTCAGGCGTGCGCTTCAGAACCGGCAGTTCACCGGGAACATCGAGCAGCCGCAGCACTGCAAGGTCCGAGCGTTCGTCAGCCGCGTGTATATTCGCATAACTGCCGGTGTTTCCAGGTAGGCGCACGTAGATCTTCACGGCGTCCTTGACGACATGAAAGTTCGTGAGCACCAGTCCCTTGGCGTCGATGACGACGCCGCTGCCGTAGCTGTCGGGGACCGCATCAAGCGCAGCAAGGTTCAGTCGACGTGCCAGGTCTTGCATGCCAAGGTTGAAGCTGGAAGCGTCGAATGCCTTTTGAAACTGAAAGTCACCCAAGACGCCGGGCTCGCTGGAAGAGGCGTGTCGCTGGAAACGTGCGAATTTGCGAAATCCTTCGGACCGCGAAACAAGCACGCAGGCGATGCTGGGCTCCACCTTTGCGAGTGCTTTTTGAATGGCGGATTCGAGCGCAAGCGATTGCTTCAGCGGGTCATCCTGGGCGCGTGCCGAGATGCACTGCCCAATGACGATCGTCAGTATGGCAATCACCACCCGCAAACGCATAATCCCCTCCTGCCAGATTGTTGTAACCTTCCGGCGGAGGGGATTCAATGAACCGAGTGTAATGCCGGCTTTATCTACTCCGCGGCAACGGGCCGGCCTCGCCGTACAGGCGCGGGCGCCGGTTCGTCTTCAACGCCGTTGAGCGATGGCGCCGGACCGATGGCCGGTGTCACTAAGCCGCGCTTTTCCAGGATGCGACGGCGCAGATCGTCTGCCACTGCCGGGTTCTCGCGAAGAAAGTCCTTGGCCTTCTCACGGCCTTGAATGCGCGTCTCGCCGATAATGAGCCACGCGCCGCTCTTGTCGATGAGTTTGTCTTCGGTGGCGAGGTCGAGCAAGTCGCCTTCGCCGCTGATGCCGCGATCGTACATCAAGTCCACCTCAGCGGAACGGAAAGGCGGGGCAACCTTGTTCTTGACCACCTTGACTTTGACTCGGTTGCCAACAGTCTCTTCGCTGCCGGCTTCTTTGATGCCCGTCAGCTTGCGAATGTCCATGCGGACGGTGGCATAGAATTTAAGCGCGAGTCCGCCGGAAGTCGTTTCCGGGTTGCCGAACATGACGCCGATCTTTTGGCGAATCTGATTGATAAAGACCATACAAGTGTTAGTGCGTGCAATGGTCGGATTGAGAATGCGCAATGCCTGGCTCATGAGCCGGGCCTGCAGACCGACATGCGAATCGCCGATTTCGCCTTCGACCTCGTTCTTGGGCACGAGCGCCGCGACCGAGTCGACGACGATAATGTCAACAGCGTTTGACTTGACCAGCATCTCGGCGATCTTGAGCGCCTCTTCACCGCACGACGGCTGACTGACGAGCAGTTCATCCAGATTGACGCCAATGCGCTTGGCCCATGCGGGGTCAAGGGCGTGTTCCGCGTCGATGTACGCTGCAACTCCGCCAGCTTTTTGAGCATTGGCAATTGCATGGAGGGCGATTGTTGTCTTGCCGCTGGATTCTGGGCCAAAGACCTCGATGATTCTGCCACGTGGAAAGCCCCTGCCGCCGAGTGCGATGTCGATGCTGATGGAACCTGACGAAATGCCCTGAATTTCGTTGCCGCCTTTTTCGCCCAACTGCAGGATGGCGCCCTTGCCGAATTGCTGTTGAATCTGCGCCAAAGTGTTTTTCAATTCCTTCGATTGTTCAGCCATGACAAGTTCTCACGCGGGATTGTGGGATAGTGTACAAATGTTAATATAACAACGTATCGTCTCATGTAAAGGGTATTCTTTACAAAATCCTGGGTTTGGAAGCGGCAGGCAGCTGATTTGGACGACGCCTTTATTTCTTCGGCGGAAAATAGCCTTCGAACACGTTTTCCCGTTCCAGGGCCAACTGGAAGGCATCTGCGACACGGGTCATGTAATGGCAGCGGCATGCCCACCAGATCACGTCCAGCGCACGATCCGCACCAAACCATCGTTTCAGTTCTTCGCGATCTTTGTTCGTGATCGTCCACGGCTCTTTTGACAGTTTGCGCGCAAAAGTGAAAGCGACTCTTTCAGCCGGGGGAAACAACGACCAGTCGCCCTCGGCCAGTTTCTTCGTGCGATCGGCAATTGCTTTTTGATCGAGGCCCGCGACCGCGAGCAGCATTTCCGTGTGACCCATTCAGTAAAAACACTGCTGCTCGCGGGTCACCACCCAGAACAACAACTCCTGAAACACATGATCCTGATTCGACTCTTCGCCAAACGTCCGGGTGCACAAGGTCCACGCCGTTGCCAGCTCCGGCTGATACCCGAGGCACACCAGGCTCCAAATGATCTTTAGCTCTCTTCCCTTTGGAAATGTTGGCGGCAAGTGCCTTCTGACAGACTCGAATGTCGGCACGGCGATACGCGGCTGACGGCCTCGCTGGCTCTCGACCTTTGCCTGAAGGTACTTGAAGTCGAACTTGGTCCATTCGAAATCGGATAGGCGAGCATCGGGCGCACGGTCTACATCCAACGTCGCTTTAGGCAACGCTCGCGTTGGCACCGGCCCACCGCCAACCCATGGTTTTTTGAAACGCACCTCCAGTGGCGAGTAGGCATACTCCGCCGAGTTCAAGCCAAGAGAATGCATAAGCCGATCTTGATAATTCGAGTACGCCAACAGCTGCACCAAAGCGACAACGTTCGCGTCGCCGTGAATCTGCTTGAGCCGAGAGAATTCTTCGTCGGTCACTTTGTATGCTTCGCGCGTCAACTTGCGTGCGAAGGTCAACGTCAGGTCGGATTCGTCCGAATTCCCAGAGGTCAGTCGTTCGATCTCATCCTCACTCGCATTGGCACGACGCAGGTCCATGACTGCGATTGCCTCACCGAACGGGCTTCGATTGTGATGTGCCGCTGTCCAGCGAACCTTCGCTCGGAGTTTTGGATCCAGCGGGCTTTTGACGCGATGGGCAAAGTCAAGTTCGAGCATCGCCGCTGCCGATCGCGGCATCGCATGTGAGAGAGCGCGTGCCCAAGCCGGAAGTTCAGCGTCCTTCGCCGGCGATTCGCGCTCTGGCAATCGTGCCCATGCAGCGGCATTATTCAGCAGCGCGGCACTGCCTACCTGCGGCGGTTTCTTTTCCTGGTCCAACATATGCATCACCAGCGCTTGTTCGAGTTCGCCGGGCTTAAAGCCGAACGGCCCGCGCCCGCCTTTGTATGCGACAAAACCCTGCTTGTCGATCAAGTATAAGCGATCCGGCATGCCGCTATATGAATGACCCACGCGGTCGTCGATCGTGTCCACCAAGAGCGGCATGGACATTCTGAGCGCGGCACAGCACTTCGCCGCAACCGCCTCGCGCTCTTCGACCGTCTTTGGCTGCGTGAAGACGACTTTGTCGCGTTCGTTAGATGGCAACTGCCAGCCGTCCGACGGATGCGCTTCACGAACATAGATGCCGAGGAAGACGAACTGGTCGCCGTACTTCCTTTTGAGTTCTTCGAGGGCGCCGAACTGGGCCCGATATGGTCCTCAGGTGAAACTCCCGAAGATCAACACGACAGGCTTCTGATATCGAAACTGCATCAAATTAATCTTTTGTTTGCCGTCATGTGTCTTGAGTGTGAACTCCGGGGCGGGGTCGCCGAGCTTAGGCCCGGCGAAAGGCGAACCGAGTTCACCGGTCCATAGCCTTTCGAGCAACAACTCCTTCGTTGGCATCTTTGGAGCCGCCTGCGGCTTAGCGCCTGAAGGCGGCGGCTTAAGCAGCTTCGCCAAGTCGATCGAGTCTATTTCTGCGCGGCCTTGCGACAGCTTCTGAAACAGCGCGTCCCATTCCGCTTTGGACAACTTCTGGTTGCCGTCGCTGTCCCAGGGCGAAAACATCTGTCGCGCCTGCGACACCATCCGTTGAAACTGCGAATTATCCGACCAGTCCAGATCAGCGGCAGTGATGACGCCGTCGCGATCTCGATCCAGGCCGGCGAATTGCTGCCCTGCGAGTTCGTCGGGCGTGATCTTGCCGTCCTTGGCGTCGAGTCGGTTCGCCAGCCATTTCCAGTCGTATCGGCTCTGGCTCGGTTTGAACCAGCCGTCGTTGCCGCTCATCCGGCCGGAAGCAATCGCACGGTACATCTGCACAAATTCGAGCTGGTCAAACGCGTTGAACGCCTGGGCGAGGTAGCGATGCAGCATTGCGCCGTCGTCGGGCGGCTCGGCAGCGACAGCGAGTACCGGCGCCATTGCGACAATGAAAAGCACGCAACAATAATGCGACATGTATGCAGTCCGGTGATTCATATTGGTTAATTATCGCAATCAGCAATGGGCGACGCAAGGAACCGTGATCATAATCTTAACGTGCGTGTTGTTTCTGCGGAGCCTCGCTTGGCGACGAGAACGAAGTCCGAGTCGCCGGAGCAAGCAACCGCTTACTTCGGCCCGCAAAGCCTCACCTCCGTGCGCGGCTCTCTAGTCTTCGTATCATGCTGGACATTGGACGTTCAAATCCTCTTCTCGCCCCTGCGAAATTCCTTTGTAGAATGCGTCCTCACACGAATCTTGTAGGTTTTCGGGGATTCCATCGTGCTCGTCATTGAAACCGTCGATTTGCGGAAGAAATACCGCCAGGTCGAAGCGATCAAGGGCGTCAGCCTCAAAGTCGACAAGGGTCAAATCTACGGTCTGCTCGGTCAGAATGGCGCCGGCAAGAGCACCATGGTCAAGATTCTGCTCGGCATCGTCAACAAGACCAGCGGCGACGCCATGCTCTTCGGCATGCAGACTGGCGACACCGCCACCCGCCGCCAAGTCGGCTACCTGCCCGAAGACCATCGTTTCCCCGAATACCACACCGCATACAGTCTCCTCGATTTCTACGGCATGCTCTATGGCATGAGCCGCACTGACCGCGTTCGGCGCATCCCGGAAGTGCTCGACATGGTCGGCATCAAAGGGCGAATGAAAGACAAGATTCGGACATATTCCAAAGGCATGAAGCAGCGCGTCGGGATCGCCCAAGCGTTGTTTCACGATCCTGACGTGATCATTCTCGATGAGCCGACCGATGGCGTCGACCCGATCGGCCGGCGCGAGATTCGCGCCATCATGCAGCGATTGAAGGAAGAGGGCAAAACGATCTTTCTCAACTCGCATTTGCTGGGCGAGGTTGAGTTGATTTGCGATCACGTGGCGATCCTGCAGCGCGGCGAGGTTATACGCGAGGGAGCCATCTCCGCGCTGACGCAGCAGAAGGGCATGTATCAAATCGGGCTTGCGTCGGCAGAGTTATTGCCCGAATCCGAGTTACGGCAACGCGGGTACGACGTGCACTTCGACGGTGTTTACTGGGATGTCGGACTGAAAGACGGGCAAACGATCGATCCGGTCGTCGATCTTCTCAGGGAACGAAACTTGCGCATCCGGCACCTGATCGAAAAACGGCAGACGCTCGAGGACCTGTTCATGGCGACGGTCGAAGCGGCCGAACCCGGCGTGGACAAACCCCGCGAACGCCGCGACATCCCGCAGGAACGGAGGGCACGGCGATGACAAGATTTCTAGCCATCCTGAAGGATTCGATGCGTGAAACGATCGACGGCAAGGTCTTCTTGGCGATGATCGTCCTGTCGAGTCTTGCGATCCTCCTTGCTGCAAGTCTGTCGTTCACGCCAAAACCCGCAGATACAGGCCTTAGCGCGATGACGGATGAGTTTGAAAAGATTCCGCTTGCAAGTTTTGACCGCAGCTATGCGATCCAATACGAGATCAGCGATTTCAAACAACTGAATGACGCACGCAAGCCGTGGAACGGCGAATATAGCTTCCGATTGACTGCACGTGACGCCAAGAAATTCCCATTCAAACTTCTCGTCATGTTCACGGGGATGAGAGGTTCAAGGCGCAATCCGGAGCAATCGCACCAAGACCGCGAAGAGATCATCAAGATCGTTACCGAAGCGCAAGGCAAACCGCAAGAAGAACAAGAAAAGTACATCGAGGAAAAGCTACTCCAAAAGATGCAGCGCGTGAAAGCCGAGCAACTCGAGGAATACATCTTCGATCAATACACCGATCGAGGCAACCTTGAAGTGACTTCGGTCAAGAGCGCGCCAACGCCTGCCGATGAAAAGGGACTTTACGCCTTCGACATCAAGGCCAAGGGCAAGGCCAACACCTACAACCGCTGGCCGCACGACGTCGGCATATTTTTCGGTGCCTGGGACCTTTACACTGAACCCGTCGGCGTCGCTGTATTCGACATCGAAAAGTGGGCAGTCGGCTACGTCGGCGGCGCCATCTTTCTGCTAATTAGTTCTGTGATGACGGCCTTTTTCATCCCAAATATGCTGCGCAAGGGCACAGTCGATCTACTTTTGTCGAAGCCGATTCACCGTTGGTCGCTTCTGTTGTTGAAATACTTCGGCGGCCTACTCTTCATGTTCCTCAACACGGTCGTGCTCATCGGCGGCTTTTGGCTGGTCATGGGACTTCGCAGCGGCATCTGGGGTTGGACCTTCCTGCTCATGATTCCGATTTTGACATTCCAATTCGCCATTTATTACGCCGTATCGACTTTGGCGGGCGTTCTGAGCCGAAATACGATCGTCGCCATTCTTGCGGCCTGTTTCACCTGGGCGTTTTTGTTTGTCCTGGGATGGATGTTTACCTTGTCGAAGCCTGTACCGGGGCGGGAATCGAGTAAGTTTCACAAGACGGTCAAGGTGATCCACAAGATCACGCCGCGAATCGGCGATTTGGACAGCCTGTCCACTTATGTCATTCGTGCCGACCTTCTTCAGGAAGACAATTTCCAGAAGGAACAGTCGCGAAAGGCGGTCGAAGACATCTCCTGGCCCGAGAGCATCAGCGTGTCGCTGATCTTTATCGCGCTGTTGTTGGGTGCTGCGTGCGCCTGGTTCTCCACGCGCGAGTATTGACGTCGAAATATTCGTGGCTGCGATCACTTCCTTTTGGCTTGTTCGCGCTGGAGCCACTCGCGATAGTCGTCACGCTGCCTCAGCCCGTCAAAGTCGTTGTCTTTGGCCATGTAGTCGAGCGGGTGCTGGCCGCGAAAAGCATTGGCCGAACCAAGACCTGCCTCGAAGCCACAGGCAAACGCATCACGCAAGACGGCGACCGCACGAACGGCCAGTCGCTCTTTTTCAGCGGGGGCACTGGCGGCTTGTGACGCCTTGCTCAATACACATGCGGATTCGTACAGTGATACGCCGGTGGCCAGTCGAGTGCCCGCGAGCATCTCGATGTCCGGCAGAACTTCGGCAAAGCTGCCTTGCTGACCCAGTCGTGCAATTCGCTCCTGGACACGGAAGATAACCTGCAGGATCGTGGTTTCAAGGACCGGCAACAGTTCCGGGCGAAGCCGGGTCACGTGATCGAGGTCCACAATTGCTGCGGCATATTCCGACTTCCGAAATCGAATGGCGCTGCGAACCATGTGCGCGTCGGCTCGAAGCGTCGGAATCGCCGGCTCACGATTGTCGGCAACGCCGGTCAGCGCTCGAAGTGCAAGGTCAGCCCAACGAAGCGCAGGATCGTGCTCCAGTCGAATCATTCGGATGATCCCGCCGTATACCCCGAATCGGCACATTTCGATTCGGTAATGGATGGCACTGGGTGCATCAACGATTAGAGTCTCGTATGTAGAGAAACTCTGTTGCAGAATTCGCTCGGCCTCGGGCCCCGGCTTGCCCTGCGTGACCATCATCATGCCCAGAAAGAACTGGCTGCGGGCCAACCGCCGACGGCTCTCCGGTGCGTTCTTCGTTTGTTCACACTGCCGTTGGTAGAAGCTGACCGGTTTGTGAAGTATCTCGATGACATACCAGCGCTGGACGATCGAACGCAACGAAATCGGCGACTTGAGCGGGTTTGTCGTTCGTGCTACGGTCGCTTCGGGAGTCTGTGATAGCACCTGCTCCGTTTTCATGCCGGTGGTTAACAGATCTGACAGTGCGTCCAATCCCGTGCCAAAAGCCTGGTCAGCGCCGATTGCATTTCCACGCTGATCGAGACACGTCCCCAAGTGAAGGTGCAACGAGGCATATTGGGCCAGATTATTTTCTCGCAGATCAGGGTTATTGCGAATCGCCTCATTAAGACGGATCGCGTTCCGAAACGCCGCTTCAGCCTCGGCGAGCCGATTCGTACTCAGCAGGAAGTGTCCCCATGTGTCGAAATCGGCTGCGGCAGCTTGCAAAACCCCGGGAGCATCAGGGAACCGAGCCAGCATCGTTTGACGAGCGGCCAGCGCTTGCTGCAAGTGTTTTTCTGCTTCGTCCATGCGATTCGGAAGCTGCATCAGCGTTCCGAGGCTGACGTGGCTGTTGATCAGGTAGTTGCCATCTTCAATGTTCGCAACTTCGGATCGTCCGAGTTCGAGAAAGATCGTGTGTGCTTTCTCCAGAAAGACCGTCGCCGAATTCCAGTCTCCAAACATCGCATCGAGCAAACCGAGCAGCGAATAGATCCGGGCCAGGTCTCGGCGAATCTCCCGATCCTTCGGTCGAACTCGAACAAAGTCCTCAAACAGCGAGGTCAGGTTCGCAACCTGTCGTCGCATCGCAACGCGGTCTTCGTGCGACAACGTTTCCAACTCGGCCTGACGGTCGATCGTTTCTCTGAGCGTGTTTCGAGCAAGTGCGATAGCGTTGGCTGCGTGCCTTTCAGAGTAATAACCAGATACCAATGCAGCGCCCAAGCTGACAAGCACAATCAGCATTACCGCAACGAGTCCGGCCGTGACCGGGTTTCGTCGGCACCAGCGCCACGCTCGCGCCCACGGCGGGTCGCGTCGCGCCTGAATCGGGTCGCCTCGTGAGAAACGGCGCAAGTCCGCGGCAAGGTCGCCTGCCGACGCGTATCGTTGGGCTGGGTCTCTCGCCATCGCTTTCAGGCAGATGGTCTCCAGATCGCGCGGCGTCTGCGGGGCGACGCTGCGTGGTGATCGCGGTTCCTGATGCAATACTTGCTGCAGGATCGCTCGTACGTTGCCCTGGAACGGCATAGCGCCGGTCAGCAGTTGGTACAGGATGACGCCGACACTGTAGATATCGGTTCGGCCGTCGACTCGATGCGCCTCGCCGCGAGCTTGTTCCGGGGACATATAAGCGGGGGTGCCAAGGATCTGGCCATCGATGGTCATGGTCGGATCGACCGACTCGCGTTTGGCCAGGCCGAAGTCCATGAGCTTCGGAAGTCCGGGACTCATCGAGTTCGGATCTTTTTCGAGCATGATGTTCGCGGGCTTGACGTCACGGTGAACAACGCCCATCCCGTGCGCATAGTGAAGCGCGTCGGCAACGCTCGCCAACAGACTGGCTGCTTCGTGATGTCCGGGTCGCTTGCGGCTCATGAGATCGGCAAGCGTCACGCCGTCGATGAAGTCGCTGACGATGAATGGGATTCCGTCTGCTTCGCCGACTTCGTGAATCGTCACGATGTGCGGATGGCGAAGTTGTGCGGCACTGCGAGCTTCCCGCAGAAACCGCTCGCGTTCCTCGGTGGTTGTGCAGGCAGCCTTGTGCGGCGCTTTCAATGCGACGATTCGATCCAGTCTTGGGTCGCGGGCTTTGTAAACGGCGCCAAAGGCGCCGGCGCCGATCTGTGCGATCAATTCGAATCGATCCAGGTGTTTCAATTCTTGCGGCGATTCCGAAAATGCGCCGGTGGCATTCGGATCAGGTCGAATGGTCGAACCGCACGACGGACATTCAATCTCGTCGGCATTTACGATGCTCACGTCGAAGCTCTTGTTGCACGTCGAGCAGTTAAGCTGCATTGCTTGCCGGCCTGATAGAAGTGATTGGATTGTCCACTGCCGCAAATCGCAAGTCAATGATCGGCCGATTCTGGAATGAAGACCTCTTCGACATAACCCGGCCGCATCCAATAGCGCTGTCGCGATCGGCAGGTCATGTTGCTTACCTCGCGCACCAGTTCCGTAACGCAAAGTTGCGGCCCGAATGACTCGACCGGAGCTTTCGCCTCCTGGTTGATCGAGAAAAAGAACCGGCCGGCGACTTGCTCGATCTTGCGCACATACGCTCGTGCGCATTCCGGACCAATTTCCGGCAACGAGTCGGTGTTGATGACTACATCGACGCACTTCGACGGCAGTGAGAAGAACTCGTTGAACGGCAGCACGGCAATTTTCCCCGTCGATTCGCCGTAGAGCCGAATGGACGTTTCGGGAAACGCCATGATCAGGAAGTAGCCTTGAAGCGCGTTGACCCAGGGCAGATCGTAGATCGAGTATTCTGCAATTCCACGCCGCCCGAAAAGGCCGGAGAGGCAGCCGTAGCCGCCTCCGATCTCGGCGACACGGCACGTCTTCTCGACGCCAAGTTGACCAAGCCGATGCACCGTGTAGCTATGAACGATGCTGTCGATGGCGACTCGTTTGCCGGCGATCAGGCAGCCAAATGCGCCGCAAACTTCCGGGAACGCAAGGTTTAGTCCGGTTCGTATTTCGATCTCATGCAATAGCGAGTCGTGGCAAACATCGAGTGAACGTGCGTGTCCTTCGGCGTCCTGTTCCACGGACGTGACGCGGCCGGCGGAGGCTCCCTCCGCCAAACTCACCAGAACGTCAGTGAATTGCAGTTGCACGCGATTGCCAATTGGCTGCGCTCGAATCTGCTCCGGCATGGACTCGTGAAACCGCCCAAGCCCGTTGATCAGCGAACTGCGAAAGAGTCTCGCTAATCGACGGCGCACATCCTGAACGTCGCCATCCTTTAGCGAGCGGAGAAAATCGGCGTTGTTTCTCTCCGCATGCGTCCACATCCCGCTGTCTTGAGCACGTGCTTTTGAACTTGCCCGTTGGTACGCGGCGACGACGCGTTCCGCTGCGGCCAGCGAGCGAGCATCTTCCATGTCCGGCTCAGCAACCCAGTTCGGCGGGTATTTCGCAAATGCAGGATGGTGCATCAAGCGGTGCGCGTGCGAGCCGACGTCAGTCATGAGCGTCAGCAAGCGATCACGCTCGGCCATCGTTGCTGATAGCAATTTCGCAAGTCGTTCAATTTCCTGGTTGGAATCAGCCAGTCCGGTGGATAGGCGATTCAAAGCCGACTGCATCCATGTCATGGTGGCTTCGGTGACAACGTGAACTGGGCCGACTTTCATGGTGCAATCCTTTGCAAGCGCTATCACGTCAGAGAACGTCGTCGACTCGAATGGCAATGCCCGGCAGGTCGGCGATGTCCAGCGTCTCCCCGCGATGACGGACATGTTTCTGAGCGTATGTGCTGTCTGTCTGCGGTTGGCGATACACCTCGACGCAATCGTCGATGAGGTTCACGATCCAGTATTCGCCGATGTTGTTTTGCGCATACAGCGGCAGATTGACTTCGCGGCCCATTCCAATGTCGTGTCGGATACTTCAACCAAGAGAAGGATGTCTTGTGGCTGGTGCGTGTATGCTTTGTGGCCGCCGTCACGTAGCCGAACGACATTGACATCGGGTTCGGGCTTGCTGTCGGTCAGCTGGATTGGGTTCTGAATACGCACCCGAGCTTTTCTTGAAGTTTTCACGACAAGAATTTCATTCAGTGCATCCACAGAATTCGCATGTCGATCGCCGATGCCCATTTTTTCGACTAGCTCCCCGTGAATCAGTTCGACGGAATGATTCTCAGTGAGGATGCCGCATGCGGTCATACTCCTCCACTGTCAGTCGATAGCGCCGCAATTCGGTCATGCGATTCATACTCTCGATGCAACTCGCTCAGGCTTACTGGCTTGAATTATAACCCGAACCACTCAACGCTGCCACCCACTTCGCGTTGTCCGATTCCGCGATCTGGTTACAATTCCCCGCATGTCCGATCTGGTCCAATACCGCATTGGCTCCGGGCACGACTCGCATCGGCTCGAAGTCGGCCGGCCGCTCGTGCTTGGCGGCGTCCGCATCGATCATCCACGCGGCCCCGTCAGCCACTCCGACGGCGACGTGGTGCTGCATGCCATTACCGATGCGCTGCTGGGCGCGATCGGCGCAGGCGACATCGGCGACGGGTTTCCGGATACCGACCCACAGTGGAAAGACGCCGACTCGGTATTGTTCGTGCATGCCGCTTTGGCACGCGTGAATCAGGCGGGGTTTCGGGTAGTCAACATCGATGTCACCATCTTCGCCCAGGAACCGAAACTGGGCCCGGTGAAAGCGGCAATGCGCAGTCGAATCGCCAAACTGCTCGGCGTGCCTGAAGATCGGGTCAATGTCAAAGCAAAGACGGGGGAGAAAGTCGGCCATATCGGCCGCAGCGAAGCCATCGCCAGCCACGCGGTCGTACTAATTGGAAGCAAAGACTAACCACAAAGGCACAAAGGGCACAAAGAATACAATGACTTCTTTGTGCCCTTTGTGCCTTTGTGGTGAATCAGTTTTGAGGACCAACATGACGTTGCAAGTTTACAGCACGCTCACCCGCAAGAAGGAACCGTTTGCCAAACAACCCGGCGACACGGTCACGATGTACGTCTGCGGGCCGACGGTGTACAAGCCGTCGCACATCGGGCACATGGTGGGGCCGGTGATCTTTGATACCGTCAAACGCTACCTCACCTATCTCGGCTACAAGGTGAACTGGGTCGTCAACATCACCGATGTCGATGACAAGCTCATCGTAAGGGCGAAGGAACTCGGCACGACTGTGCCTGCGCTCGCGGAGAAAATGACGGCCGACTACTTCGACTGCTTGAGGAAACTCAACGTCACAGGCATCGATCACTTTCCGAAAGCGACTGAACATATTGACGGTATGATCGCGATGATCGCCCGGCTCATCGAGAAAGGCTACGCATACCCGGCTGCCGGCGACGTGTACTTCGACGTGTCGAAGGACGACGACTACGGCAAACTGTGCAACCGTGACCCGGAGCAGCTCGAGGCCGGTGCTCGGATTGAGGTCAGCGACCGCAAGCGCAACCCCGGCGACTTCGCGCTGTGGAAAGGTGCAAAATCCGGCGAACCTGATGAGGTTGTCTGGGCCAGTCCGTGGGGACCGGGTCGCCCCGGCTGGCACATCGAATGCTCCGTCATGAGCCAGGCGCTTTTGGGCGACACCATCGACATCCACGGCGGCGGCCTCGACCTGCAGTTCCCACACCACGAAAATGAATTGGCGCAAAGCGAGTCCGCCAGCGGCAAGACCTTCGCCCACGTCTGGATGCACAACGGGCTCTTGAAGATGGGCACGGCGAAAATGGCCGGCTCCGTCGGCAACGTCGTCAACATCGCCGACCTCTTGCAGCGGCACTCCGCGGAGACTGTGCGCTTTCTGCTTCTGAGCACGCACTACCGCAGTCCGATCGAGTACAGCGAAGAGCGGCTGAACGAGATCGCCAAATCGCTGCAAGCGTTCTACCGGTTCTTTGAAAGGTACGAGCGAGTTACAGGCTCCACATTCTTCCAACTTCCCGCGAAGGGACCTGAAAAGCAGTTGATCTCCGGCCCGTTGAAGGATGGCGTTGCGACGTTGCAGAAACGGTATTTCGAGGCGATGAGCGACGATTTCAACACCGGCGGCGCTGTCGGCGTTTTGTTTGAGTTGCTTTCGGTTCTCAATCGATTTGCTGATGAGTCCAAGCTGGACGCCGACACTTCGTTGCCAGCAGTCGATGAGTTCCGAGCCGGCGTGCAGGTGCTGCGCGATCTATCAGGCATCCTTGGCTTGTTTTGGACGCCGCAGCAGAAGGCATCCCTTGGCGGCGACGATCAACTGACCGCCGGCCTGATGCAACTGCTCATCGACCTGCGCAACAACCTGCGTGCGACCGCGAAGACCATCGCCGACAAAAACGATCCGACGCGCAAAGCGCTGTTTGATCAAACCGACGTGATTCGCAGACGCCTTGCCGACCTGGGCATCACGCTGGAAGACCGCCCCGGCGGCACGACCTGGCGGCTGGAGTGAGTAGTTTCAGGAATGTCGGCCGAGTTCAGTGGAATAACGGCCCACATGATTCATCGCCTCCAAATTGCACCGATTGATCAACGAGTGTTTGATAGTGTCGCTGACGCGCGCTTAACGCAATCAATATCACATCACTCATTCATGTGCGATTGCGCGCTTGACATTCGTGCGTCGAAGCGTTCCAATCCATTGCCCATTCGAATTCGTTCGAACACCGTGTTTTGAAAGGAACTTCCATGTCCTCGCGAACCAAGATCATTCTTTTCAGCGGCATTGCGTTCTTGCTCGGCGTCGTCATTGCGCATCAGATGCCGAGCGTCTATGCCCAACCCGACCCCAAGACGCCGAAGCGGCAACACGGCATGAGCCTCAAGGTGCGAAAGAGCACCGAAGACAACTTCACAGAAAAGACTCAGAAAATCGGCGTTGAAGTGTTTCGCGATGAGAACAACGGCAACTTGATCTATATCGCTGAGAACGGGTCGATCGCCGTCGTCCCCGGCAAATAGGCTGGCGCTAGCCTAATCCAAATCGTGTTGCCAGCCGCGCGGCTCAAGGACCGCGCGCTGGCCGTCGCGCTCGATCCAGAATCCCGACGGCACAAATTCGCCGATGGCCGTTATCGGTACGCCCGGCAGCGGCTGCGCTGCCAGCAATCTGCGAGCATCGGTTTGTGACACGGCAAATGCTAGTTCAAAGTCCTCCCCGTCGCCAAGCGCTTGCTCGAGAGTCGAACAACTCGCAGACATCGGTATGTCTTCGGCCCGCAAGACGCAGCCGCATGCGCTCTCCTCGCAAAGATGATGCACATCCGCAGACAGCCCGTCGCTGACGTCGATCATCGCGTGAATTTCGGCATGTTCTCGGAGCAAAAGCACTTCGCGAACTCGCGGCACAAAATCGAGATGCTTGCCCTTCAGGCTGCCTCCAAATGTTCCAGTCACCAATAGAACATCGCCGGGCTTAGCTCCGTTCCGGCAAATAGGCTGCTTGCCGGCGGTATCTCCGATGACTGTCACAGCGACTACTAGCGGACCGTTCCACGAGTTGGTGTCGCCGCCGACGATTGCGGTGTCAAACTCCGCGGCAAGGTCGCGCATCCCCAGGAATAACTGCTTTGCGACGGCGCGTCCGCCGACCTGGGGTAGTACGAGGCCGACGACGGCAGCGACTGGTTTGCCGCCCATGGCAGCGATGTCGGAAAGGTTCACGGCCAGTGCTTTTCGCCCGACGCGGACCGGACCTGCCTGATCGAGGTGGAAATGCCGACCGTCCATCAATACGTCGGTTGTGACGAGGCAGTTGCTTCGACCTGCCCAGTCCAGAACGGCGGCATCATCACCAGGCCCAACCAAGACTCGCTTCGAGGTGGATACGTTTCGGCGGAGCCAGGCAATGTAATCGAATTCGGCCACGAGCCGGCGCCTTTCATCGATTGCCCTGTTTTATGGATGGTAACGATTGTCGATTATACGCAGTGTGCCGACCGGGAAGCGAATTCCGCGCTTACCGGCGGCAACTGACAACGCGTTCCGGCCTCGTCCATGCTAAAGTTGCGTTGTAGACTGTCAGGATGCCGCTTTCGGGAGAGAATAGATGCCGCGAACCCAGAAGTTAGCCGAACCACCGCGCGTGAATGTGTTGCGAACGTTTGGCGAACCCCGATTTCACACCGACAGCGACCTGGCGGCGCTCGCCTACGGCGCCGATGGCACACTCTGGTCGATCGAAGAGGCCGGTTGGCTGCGACAGTGGACCGATTCGGGTAAGCAGCTGTCGCAACGCTATCTCTTCGACCTTGAAACGCTCTGGTTATTCAGTCCCGACGCGACGATGCTGGCATCAGCAAGCGACGACTTGATTCTTTGGAACTGTGCCGACGGATCGCAGGCAGCGACTATTCAACAGCTTTCATGGGTGACGGCCCTCGCATTCAGCCCTGATCAGAACACGATCGCCACCGGGCACGACGATGGCCGAGTCCGGTTGTGGAATACGGAAAGCCAATCTCTTGTTGCCGAATATCGCGAGCATCGCGCTGCGGTCTCGGCGCTTTCGTTTTCACCCGACGGGAAGCGGATCGCATCGGCCGGCGAAGACCGCAACATTCAAGTCGTTGACATTGCATCGGGCAAGCGCGTCATGACGCTGGCGGGACACACGGATCGCATCCCGGCGCTTGCATGGCAGAAGGACTCGCAAACGCTTGTTTCAGCCGGGTGGGACACTACCGCACGACTATGGGACATTCGGACTGGTGAACCGATCCTGCTTCTCAACAGCCACGCGGATCAGGTGATGACACTGGCATTCAGTCCGGACGGGTCGCTGCTCGCGGTTGCCGATTCCGATCACACCATTCACGTGTGGGATAAGCCCGCAGGCGGTAAGACTCTCCACGTTCTCTATGGCCACAGCGATGAAATCCGGTTCCTGACGTTCAGCCCCGACGGCAAACGGCTCGCTTCGGCCGGCAATGATCAGTCCATTCACATCTGGGATTCTCAGGCCGGGAAACTGCTTGCCGGTCAGAATGCACAGTCGAGATACAGCATCAGCGTCAGCGGCGGCAAGTCGCCTCTGTTTTCGTCAACGTGCGGCGGTACTTCGCTTGAGATTCGCGATCTGCAGACCGGCGCTGCATTGCCGCCCACCGGTGCACAAGTGCCGTATCTTCCGACTCGAGATACGCCGATCGATGACAAAGTGTTCAATGCCAAGCTGCCGCAGCGCGAACTGATTCCCGCAGGCAGCGCTCTAAGCCCGGACGGCCGTTGGCTCGTCGCCGGCGGCGAAGACTCGTTGCTGCACATTTGGGAATTGCCTGCGACCAAGCCGCCGTTCCAGCTTCGCGGGCATTGGGGACCTGTAGGCTCGATCGTATTCGCGCCAAACTCACGGCTGTTTGCGTCTGCATGCGCAACCGATGGAACTTGCTGGGTCTGGGATCTCGAAACGCGCGACCCGTTCCTGCTGGTGACCGAAGCGGTGGATGGCTGCTCCGTTGAGTCGGTCGCGTTTCATCCGAATTGCCGGCTCCTTGCATGCGGCGGCATCGATTGGCTGCAGACGCGCGGCACCGATGGCGCGATTTGCATTTGGGATGTCGTCGATCGGACCCGCCTGTTCATCCTTGAAGGTGGAGTATCTCACGTTGCGTTCCATCCAAACGGCCGTTGGCTCGCCGGCGCGGCACTCGACGAAACCGTTGTTATTTGGGATGTGACCGACTCGCAGGCGCAGCCTGTACGATTGTCTGGGCATCAGGAACGCGTTCGCGCCGTGACGTTCAGCCCGAATGGCCAATGGTTGGTGTCCGGCGGCGATGATCGAACGCTGCGACTTTGGGACGGCGAAACCTTTTTGGCCGGACCCGTTTATCGCACCGATACACCGATTCGAGCGTTGGCGTTTTCGTCCGACGGCAAGCAACTCTTTGCGGCCGGCGCCAACACAACGACCTTGCAAATCGACTTTGCGCAACTCACCAAAGAGTGAGCATTTGTCCATGTAAATGGGCTGGCGAACAACTCGGCTTTTCCGAATCGGGGGCTTATGCCGCCTCTCCGGCTTGCATTAGCGTTAATTCCGTCCCATAATCGAGAGTACCGTGTAATCGCAACCGGCGCCTTATTTTGGTGTTGGATGATCGTGGCTGGTCGGCAGGCGGCCTGATCTACTCCGAGGGCCTTTTGAGTGTCTGAAGTTCAGGATCCAGGGACTGTCGTCGCCCAACCAGTTGGGACTGGTCGTGGTGCGGACGATGATTGGACCGGACGGACGCTCGGCGATTTTCAAATCCATCGATTACTAGGGCGCGGCGGCATGGGGCAGGTGTTCCTTGCCGAGCAGGTGTCTCTGCGGCGAAAGGTGGCGCTAAAGATCCTGCGACCGGAGCTGGCCGCAAATAAGACCGCACTCAAGCGGTTTCAGGAAGAGGCTTACGCGGTCGCAACGCTCAATCATGCAAACATCGTTCAGGTTTACGCCATCGGGGAGCAGGACGGCGTTCACTTCATGGCCCTTGAGTATGTCGAAGGCAGGAACTTGCGCGACTACTTGAACCGCAAAGGGCCGCCGGATCTGCCCATTTCCATCAGCATCATGCGGCAAATCGCGGCGGCACTGCAGCGAGCCAGCGAACAAGGATTCGTTCATCGCGACATCAAACCCGAGAACATACTCCTGACCCGCAAGGGCGAAGTGAAAGTCACGGATTTCGGACTGACGCGGTGCTTCGGTGAGTCCAAGAAACCGCTGAACCTGACGCAATCCGGCATCGCCATGGGGACGCCCCTGTACATGAGCCCGGAACAGGTGCAGGGCAAGCCGGTCGATCCTCGCAGCGACATTTATTCGTTTGGCGTCACTTGTTTCCACATGTTCTCCGGGCAGCCACCGTTCCGTGGCGCCAGTGCGTTTGACGTGGCGATCAAGCACGTCCAGAACAGCGCACCGCCATTGGAGTCGCTGCGGCCTGATTTGCCTCCCGAGATGTGCACGCTCGTGCACCGGATGATGGCGAAGAAACCGGAAGAACGATTCGAGAACTGCAAGGAAATCCTGCGCGAGCTGTCGAAGATTCGAGAACAATACGCCACGGGCACGACCCCGACTCCGAGCCTGTCGCTGCCGGGCGGCGCACTGGATCCCACCACCGTTACTGCTCAGGCTACCTCGGCGTTCGACGAACTGCCTGCAGTCGCTTATCGCCGTCCCGCGAGCTCGGGTTGGTTGAAATGGGTGATTGCCGGATTGGTTTTCGTCGGCATGTTTGTCGGTGGAATGGTCGTTCGGACGGTCAAGAACCGGGTCGCCAACGCTGGCGTTAACCCGGCTCAGGCGAATCCGTCGCCGGCGCAGATGCCGCTTGTCAGCAAGGACGAAAAATTTGCTATTGATGCTGCGACGCACTTTTCCGACCCGGATGGAAAGGACCCTTCCGAGCTCAAGCGCGGCTTGCAGGCGCAGTTCGACCTCGGCGTCTACTACCTCAAGCAGCGCCGGCTTGACGATGCCGAAAAGTTCTTCCGTTCGTTAACGGATCCGAGCCGCGCTTATCGCAAATTGCAGCGACCAGGCGAGCATCCCTATCGCATTACCGGTCAGTTTGGCCTGGCTCTCGTGAATGGCTATCGCGATCAGGCGCGAGATGCGCAAGATGCACTCGAACGCCTGCTGGCGGATCAGCAGCCGCCCGGCAGTGCCATTTCGTTGAAAGACTTGCCGATCGCTGTCGAGAGTCTCGACCTTCGCAAGATCGTCGCAGATGTGCTGAATCGCAACGCGGCCAACCTCAAGGTTGATCGGTTTACGGCAAAGCCTGCATTGGAGCAACTTCGACGTCCGCCTGTGGCTTTCGGTAAACCAGAGCGGCCTTTTCGCTTTAAGTAAGAAGTGATTGTCGGTCAGTTCTGAAAGTGCCGTCGCACAGTCTCATCAAACATCACGACCAGGCCCCAGATGGCGATGGGTAGCCCGAAGATGCAGCAACCGTCGAAGCATGGCAGCATGGCAATGATGCAGCCGGTCAACGCCATACCAAAGCGCCGCATCCGTAACATTTGCACGCCTCCATAGAGCACGAGGGCGCCCCAAAGTATACTGGCCGTGAGCGACATAACGGCAACAGCTGCCATGATCATTTTGTCGCCAAATGGACCGGCCATCGCTGCGGCGCCGGCCGTGGCCAACTGCACGATCAATACCACGATTCGAAATCCATCAATCACGAGCCCGATCGTTCCAATGACGATCAGGCAGATCGCCGGCGCCATCAATCGCCGTTTCGCATTTTCGTAAGACTCCGTCTCGCGCCGCTTCTGGCGGGCTGACTCGAATCCTTCTTCCAGATCATCGTCGTCTTCTCCATCGTCGTCGAGATCCGGTCGTGGAGGCAAAATCGACGGCGGACCCGACTCGCCCGCTGCCGGCGACTCAGTGTCGGCCGCGCGGAAAGCACTCGATGCATCATTCAATTGAGATTCACGCGGTTCGTTGTTGCCGGACGGTGATTCAATGGGCGGCGGCTTGACCGCATCGCCTTCTTCGGCGCTGATAGGGGCCGGCGCCGAACCATCGTTTGCTAAAAATTGCGTCTGACAATGTGGGCAGCGCACTTGGGCGCCGATTAGCGAATCCGGCACGCGCAGATCGCGTTGGCACTCAGGGCAGGTCGTCGTCGGCATACGCCACCTTTTTCGCACACCGGCATGCGATTCCTATTAATTGGCCATGCCGGCCATAAAGCCGATGCCGCAACAGCACACTGTGCCGAGGGCCCAACCGATTACGCTGACGATGCCCAGCCAGTAGCCGACGTTTGTGTTCGATTCGCCGGCCGGGTCCATGCGGCCGGAGCGAATTTCTTTGAGGTCGGAAGCGTCCATGATCCAAGCGGCGAGACCTAGTGGCCAAATGCCGGTTAGCAGCGCGATGAGGCCGAAGGCCAGAATCTTGCCGCCTCGATGCGGTGAATATCGCCGCCGGCTCCGGCCACGATCATCGCCGCGATCATCCCACTCGCGATCTCGCTGCCGTTCCCTGTCTCTTTCGAAATCTCGCCCGCCTTCGTCTTCAGGAGGCCGCTCTCGTTTTGACGGCCTCGACGAAACGCGTTCCTCCGGAGCCGGCGGCGGCGCTCCACCCTCGTTGACCGACGCCTGAAATGCATTTTGACACGCAGGGCATTTCACCATCTGGCCCAAAAGGTTATCCGGAACTCGCAACATGCGCGAGCAGGCGGGACAAGTGACTTGAATTGGCATTGAAGTTTCACCCGGTGGAATTATTGATCAATCGCTCATTGGAATGATATTCAGTTATCGCATGCGAACGATCAGGAACCAGAACATACATGTAACCAGTCCCAAAACTATCAGCGCCGTGCCGACGATTCCAAGAATCCAGCCGACGCGAGTCTGACCTTCCCCTTCGGGATCCATCCTCCCGGCCTTCATTTCTTTCAGGTCGCTGTGCCCCATGACCCAGGCGGCAATACAGAATAGGCACAATGGCGTGCAAAGCCACGGCCCCACGAGTCCTAGAATCCCAAACGTCAGAACCATTCCACCGCGGTGCGGTGCATAATAACGACGCCGCGAAGGGCGAAAACCCAAATCGTCGTCATCGTCGTCGTGTTCTTCCAGGATGGGCTTGGGCGGCATTCGACGCGATGGCAACGGCATCGGCTCCGTCGGCGCCGCCGGCGATCGATATTCGTCTTCGCGAATGCCCGTAGGTTCCGTTTGCCCCGGCTCATCGCTCGTCGTCGCCCGAAAGATCGATTGGCAGCTGGGACAACGCACTTGTGTGCCGACGAGATGATCCGGCACTCGTAGCGGCCGCTAGCAGCTTGGGCAGGATACCTGTACCGGCATACGTCTCTCAACTCTCGGTGCGAAAACCAGCAGGCCTGTTGCGGTCGTCACATCAGTGTATTCGACACATGGCCCTCAGTCTTGCAGCAAATTCATCACTCAGGCAATCCAGGCAAATTCTATCGATTGGGGCATTTTCACAACAAATTCGTAATCGGCATCGTGCCGCGTGCCGATAGTAACAAGGAGTATGCGCAGCCACGACGGCGCCATCAGTCGACACGGAGGTTTAGGCATGTTTCCTCGGAGTTTCTTGGCGGCGATTCAGACAGTCGGCGCTCTGGCGACTATCGCATTGGCTCAGACTCAAACGATTCAAGACAACGTCAAACGCGGCGACACGAATTTCTTTGACATCACGCTGACGGTCAAAGGCGAACTGCGCGTGCAGAAGGACGGCAAGAACGCCTCCATCCCGCTCGCCGCCAACGCTCGATTGCAGTTCTCCGAGCGCGTACTCGAACTGCATCAGAGTCTCCCGAACAAGGTCGCCCGTCACTACGAACTCGCGAAGTCGCGACTGGCCATCGATGGTCAGATCATTGAAAAATCGCTTCGTGACGATCGAAAGATCACGATCGCCCAGCGTCACAATGAACAATTCCTCTGTTACAGTCCGGCCGGTCCAATGCTTCGTGAAGAACTGGAAGTTGCGAGCGAACACTTCGACACATTGGCCCTTACAGGCCTGCTGCCCGAACAGGCAGTCAAAGTCGGCGACACCTGGAAAATTCCCAATCCAGTTGCCCAGTCGCTTTGCCAATTCGAAGGTCTTTTGACTAATGAGCTCACCGGAAAACTTGATGAAGTCAAAGACGGGTTTGCCGACATGACCATTCGCGGCAAGGCACAGGGCATCGAGCTCGGAGCGATGTGCAAGCTGGAAGTGACCGCCAAAGTTCGTTACGAACTTTTGCCGAAGCGGATCGTCAGCCTGGAGTGGACTCAAAAGGACGAGCGCGATCAGGGTCCGGTCAGCCCGGCCTCGAGCTTCGAAACCACGACGGTGTTGCAACGCCGAGCGATTGCTCAGCCGAAGGAACTGACCGATGCCGCACTCGAAAGCGTGCCCAAGGGGTTTGAGCCGCCGTTGGCATTGACGCTCGTTTATCAGTCTGACGCCAAGCAACGCTTTGACGTCGCACTCACGCGCGAGTGGCGCATGGTCGCGCAGACCGAAAATCACCTCGTGTTCCGTCTGCTTGAACGCGGCGATCTGGTCGCACAGGTCGCACTCACGGCTTGGACCAAGGCAGAGGCCGGCAAGCATCTGTCTGCGGACGAATTCAAGCAAGTGATTGCCGAGACCCCCGGCTGGCAGCTCGAAGAGATTCTGGAAGCTGCCGAAGTACCGGTCGAAAACGGCCGTTGGTTATACCGCATCGTCGCCCGCGGCGCCATGGAAGACGTCAAAGTCGTTCAAAACTTCTACCTGCTCGCAGCCCCGAGCGGCGAACAGCTAGTTGCTACATTCACGATGAAGCCGAATCAGGTCGCCAAGCTCGGCATCCGCGATCTGACGCTGCTCGGCGCGATCGGCTTCCCGCCGAAAAAGTAGCCGTCACGGCTTGCCTTCAAACACACGTTTGCCGCCCAAGTACGTTGCCAACACTTGGGCCGAGCGTATTTGCTCGATATCGCACGTCAGCAAGTCGCGGTCGAGGACGATCATGTCGGCATACTTGCCCTTTTCTAATGAACCGATGTCGTTCTCCAGAAACATCAGGTAAGCGTTGTTGATCGTGTAAAAGAGGATTGCCTGTTCGCGGGTCAGTGCTTCGTCGAGGTGCAACGGCTGCGGGTGGTGTTTCGACTTGCGTGTGATGGCGACATACATGCCAAGGAACGGATTGTATGGATTGACCGATCGCATCGAGTCGATCTTCTGCATGTGGTCCGAGCCGCCGCCGGCGATGCCGCCTGCCTTGAAGATGCTTTTGAGCGGCTGAAAGTACCGCAAGCGGTCGTAACCGAACTGAGCGACGAGCGTGTGCGTGTCAAGCCACAGCCAGGCCGGCTGAATATCAACAACGACGCCTAGCTTCGCTTGCCTCTCGACCGCCTCCTTGCTCATGAAGTTCGAATGCGTGATGCAAGGGCGCGTGTCTCGAATCGGGGTTTTACGATTCACTTCTTCGTACACGTTGAGCAACGTGTGGACCGCGCCGTCGCCGACCGTATGAGCCGTGAACTGCAGCTTGCGATCGACACAGGCCTGAACGGCTGTCTGTAGTTTTTCCTTGGAAATGAACAGCAAGCCGCGATAGTTCGGGTCGTCAATGGAGTAAATCTTGCTGACGCCCCATGGTTCGCGCATGTAGGCACTGCCCGTCAGCATGCCGCCGTCGAGAAACGTCTTGACGCCGATGATGCGAAGCATCGGGTTGTCCTTGGTCAGCGGATGCTCGGCGACCTTGGCGATATTCTTCTGCACCTGATCCACAGCTCCGCCGACGTCAACGCCGTGCGAAGCGCGAACACGCACGGTGAGTTGTCCGCCATCGAGCAATCTCTTGTAGCGGTCGAGGTCGCCGCCGCCGGCGTTTCGGTCGACGACTCCGGTAAGACCGACCGAGTTGTAGTCCCTGAACAAGTCGCGCAAGCGTGCAAGTCGGTCGGCCTCAGTCGCCTGCCGGCCTGAGCTTCCCGATACTTTGACGTACCGAGTGCAATTGCGCAGGATGCCGGTCGGCTCACCGGACTTCGGGTCCTTCTCGACGTAGCCGGCGCCGCCGTCTGCCACCTTGAAATCCTTGTCGATCTTGCTGAGCTTCAGCGCCATTGAGTTGATTGACGCGTCGGGCCCGGTCGAATAGAGCACGGGGTGCTTCGGCGCCGCCTCGTCGAGTTCTGCCTTCGTGGGATACCGCTGTTCCTTGAGCCTGGTGATGAACACTTGCCGCAGTGTGATCCACTGTCCTTCCGGCACGACCTTGGCTCGTTCGCGGATGTAGTTCAAGACATCGCCGATGGTTTGAAAATCCGGCAGCGTGTGGTCGAAGTCGGTCATCGCAGCGCCGTTGGCATGCACGTGCGAGTCGATCAGTCCCGGCAACACCATCTTGCCGTGCAGATCGACGACAGCAGTCTTCGGCCCGGCTAACTTTCGAACCTCGTCGTCCGATCCGACCGCGACGATCCGTTCTCCCTTCACCGCGAGCGCCTGGCGAATCGAGAAGTCTTTGTCGACCGTGACGATCTTGCCGTTGTGCAAAATCAGATCGGGCTCGCCGCCGATGGCCGCTGCAGAAACGAGCAGTGTCAATCCGAACATCGCGACGCGCATCGGTTCACCTCCATTCACCGGTTGACGAACGCTACTTCGCCGCGGGTTTCTCAAATAGCTTGGGATCAATCGTCTGTGGCCGTTTGCGGTCGGAGAACTCGGACTCGATGAGCGGCTTGCCGTCGCGAACGATCTTCAGCTTGTTGAAGCCCTTGATGCCGCCGTCGTCTTTCCAGTTTGAAAAGAAAGCCTCGTCGGTGACTTCCTTCCAGTTCTGAAATTCGTCTTTGACTCGAGTCTCTGACTTCGCCAACAGGCCCGTCTTCTTGTCGATTTAAAGTCGAATGGCCGTCTTCCCCTCACGCGTTACTTCGATGCCGGCCGCCGGTTGGCCATCCACGTCTTTGTCGGCGACCGGCTTCAACTTGAACTCGGCGTCCTTAAGCAACGGAACCAGGCTCGTGACATAGAACTGATACACTTCGCCGACGGTGTACTCTAGTTTCTCGCCGGTGATGTCGCGCATCATGCCCATAGCCGACTCCCAGGCGCTCTTGCCGTTGGCGACGACGGTCAATTCAAACTTCTGGCCCATAATGGCGGTGCTCATTACGAAGCGGTACTTGTCCGGCCCTTGATACGCCCAGTCGGCCGTGTATTCGAACTTGGCGCCCATAACGTTCATCGCGCCTTTGTCTTTCCACGTCATTTTGAGATCGACGGGATCCTTGTCCCAACCGGCGGCCTTGACCGCACGTTCGACAATCGCCTTGGCGGCGGCCGAGTCCGACGCCTCGTCGGCCCGAGCGACGGTGCAGAGTACCGGCAAAATCATGACGATGAATGCAACTCTCTTCATGGGACGTCTCCGTAGTTCAAATAACTGAATGTACGATTCCAGCGGAAGCCTAACCCCCGCCCGGCCCAGCCGCAATCAGATTATTCGCATTGCGAGAGGTCTGAGATATTGCCGACTCCGAAGTATTCATCTCTCGTCTCTCGAGTCGCAAGCCGACACGATCGAACGGAACATGTCCACCGCAGTTGACGGCGCATTGCATCACCGATCCATGTCAAACAGAGCCCGACAGCACAGCGCCATTCACCACCTACGGATATCAAAACCAATCGCAAAGATTCAAATATGGATCGTAGCTTTTTCGTAACTCCTGGTTGGGCCAGCCGATCGGTCGTTTGTAACGGCTGTAAACAAAAACTGTCAAAATTGTGGAATCGTGGTGAGACACCGTGACGTCGTGTGGTTATGTCGCTGGACTTAAGGCAGTGCGCAGTAGTGCTGGTCGTAATGTGCGCGATGTCGCTCGGCGAGGACTCGGCTCGCGTCTTTTCCCATCTGATCCGAAGTAGAAATTCGTCCAACATGACAGATCGCCAATACACAACGCCGGCCGCAACCCGCACGGTCCCTTCCGCGCGCACCGGCCCGCATAAGTGTCTGTTCCGGATGACGAAAGTCAAATCGACGGGGCATTCATTTTGATCTGGTCGCCTCACCTACCGGCCGTCAGCGGCCGGCTTAGTACAGCAAATGAGAATACCCCGTAAACGGGGTTGTGCGGCGAGTCGCGGAATCGATCCTACGCCCGTTCAAGGGCCTTTCCCCGGCACTTGCTCCTCGTGCCTTGCGAATATGCAGGAGGTACAATCCCAGGTATGTTGCTTACTGCCCAGTCACCCGCCCTATGCCAATTCCCGAATCACTTCGCCCTTGGGCAAGATCGGTACGGGCCGGCCCGTGCGGTCGGCGATGGAGTCTGAAGTGTTGACGCCGAAGCGCTGATAGATCGTCGCCAGCAGGCAGTTGCTGTCCATCGCTCGGGCGCTCGGCTCTTCGCCGCGCGGGTTGGTCGCGCCGATGACCTGCCCCATGCGCATGCCGCCGCCCGCCAGGAACACGCTCATCGCCCGCGGCCAATGGTCGCGCCCAGGCCGGCCTGATGGATCCTGATTACGAATCCTCGGTGTGCGGCCGAACTCGCCACAAAAGATGAACAACACGTGCCGGTCCAGCCCGCGTGCGTGCATGTCGTCGATCAGCGTCGTCATCACATGGTCGAGCACCGGCAGCTTCAACTTGTACGCTTCGAAAATATCGGCATTCACCGAGTGATCATCCCAGTTCGAAGTGACGCCGACGGACTTAGGCAGGCGAAACGTCGCCTGGCACTGCACGAAACGCACGCCGGCTTCGACCAGCCTGCGGCACGTCAGCAGGCTCTTGCCCCAGTGCGTGTTGCCGTAACGCCGGCGGACCGACTCCGGCTCCCGCGACAAGTCGAATGCGTCGCGCGTGCGGCGACTGGAGAGAAGCTCGACCGCGCGCCGCCGGCCGCGATCCCACGTGTCCATTGCCCCGGACTGCTGCATATCGCGACCAAAGCGATCCAATTGATCGAGCAGATCGGTTCGCTCCTCGAGTGCAAGCGCGGAATCGGCGGAGAGCTTCAGACCGGCTCTGCCGTCGTCTGGGTGATAGATCGGGATCGGATCGTAAATGTTATTGCCGCTGGCGGAGATCGAACTATTTGGGTACGGCATGAACGGCGCGAATTGCTTGCCGAGGTAGGCGGGGCCGCCGCCGTAGAACTGCGTGTCAGCGACGAACAGAGGGATGTCCGCTTGCCTCGGCTCCAGATGCCGGGCGACGATCGAACCGATTTCAGGGTTTTCGGAGTTGGGCAGGTTGGCAGCGACGGACGAATGACCGGTCAGGAAGCGATGCGTGCCGCCGGAGTGTTCCGCGCGTTCGTGCCGCAGGCTGCGGATGAGCGTGAACTTGTCGGCCATCTTCGCCAACAGCGGCAGGTGCTCGCAGATGTCGATGCCGGGCACGTTGGTGCGAATCGGCTTGAATAGCCCGCGATATTCAGCCGGAGCGTTCGGCTTCAGGTCGAACGTTTCGAGGTGGCTGGGCCCGCCGTTCGCCCAAAACAGGATGACGGAAAAGTCGTTGGCCGGTTTGTCCGCAGCGAGCAACCGCGACAGCGACGGCGCGACTCCCGCCGCCAGCGCGCCGAGGCTCAGACCGCCGACGCGCAGCCACTCGCGCCGTTGCATCGGTCCGGGGCAGGACATAATCGAACGGAAGCTCGCCATCAGGGATGCCTAAAGCGGAACTGTTGCCGGAGACGCCAGATTACCACACGGCAAAACGACGATCAATGATTCTCATTTCGACGTCGAAGCGATTCGACGATCACCGCCAATTGGCCGACGGCCGTGCACGCAAGCGCCATGATGCCCAAGAGCAGCAGCACGATAATTGCTTCGATGCGCGTCGGGCTCAGCGACGGCAAATACAACGTGCCGGCAATGAACGTGAATACGCCGACCGCCGTCAGCGCGGCTTGCAAAATCTTCGCGCCGGTGGTTTTCCCAATCAACTGAGTCCGAAGCAGTTTGGATATGCTGCGCATTCGATTACCCTCCAAATCGAGGTTGGAGATTCTGATCAACGAATCACTTTGCCGACCACGTCTAACACTTGGGCAGAGGCCAGATTGTCGCCGAAGGTCTTGTGATCCTTGAAAGTCCAGACGACCTTTTTGTCGCGGGTCACCTCGATCAGTTGGGGCTGGTTCGCTCCGGCGTGGCAGTTGCCGATCACGATGTTGCCGTTCGGCAGCGCTTGCAGCGTCGTCACCCAGGCGAGCGTAATGCCGGGCAGTTCCTTTTGCTCGATCTTCCAGACAACCTGACCGGCGGGGTTTACTTCGAGAACCCTGTGGTTGTTGCCGCCGGCGATCAGCGTGTTGCCGTTTGACAAACGAATCGCGCCGTAGACTTCGACGCCGTATCCTTCGGGACCGTGCCCCCCGGCTCGCTTGCGGTCGCCGAGCTCCATCGTGTAGTTCCAGACGACTTTGCCGAGCGCGTCGTACTCGCGGACGCAGCCGTCGCCCTCGTGACAAACGAGATAGCCGCCGTTGTCGAGCTTGCGGACCATGCGCGTGTCGCGGTGCGGGTGCGGGTTCTTGACGGTCAGCGGCATGACGAAGACGATCTTGCCGTCGTGGTCCACTTCGATGATGCGTTGGTTGCCCGACTCGGCAATCATGGTCAGACCGTTTTCGAGCCGTTGAAACGCATGCACCTCGACCTTTCCGTTGTAACCCGACTTTGGCTTCGACTCGTACGACCAGACGATCTCTTTTTTCGGATTGATCTCGACGATCTTCGTATGGCTGACGTGCGTCAGAATGTTGCCGTTAGGCAGCATGTGCAAGTCGTGGACATCGTGCTTGTTGGCGAACTCCCATTCGACCCTGCCCGAGGCATCGACGATGGCGATCTTGCCGGTGCCTCGATCGGCCGCGAGAACGCGATGCGTCAACGGCTCGGCGGAACTAGCCGCCTGAGCATACAAACACAACAGGGTAATGCAAAGACAATGTCGCATATCAGCCTCCAATTAATCGGCAGTCACCTTCGCATGGTCTTCGAATAGGATGTTCTGTCCGGTCAGCACCGTAACGATCGGTTCCGCCAGTTGGCATGCATGATGAGTCAGCAATAACGCAAGCGTAATCGCACTCGACGGCTCGATGAACAGGCCTTGCGACTTGAATACCTCTTTGAGCGCGATTCGAATAATCGCATCCGGAACCAGCACCACGTCGATGCGATCCTCGGCAATGCGCTGTTGCACGACCGGGTGCGGCGTCTCGATCAGGAGGCCGTCCGCAATGGTCGCCATGCGGGCGTGCTCGAACTTCGCATACTTCGGATAGTTGTACGGCTCGCAGCCGACGAGCTTCACGGTCGGCGCGTGTTTGCGGATGTGCTGCGACAGACCCATGAGCAATCCGCCGCCGCCCAAGGGGAAGACGATGGTTCGGCACTCGGGCAGCGCTTGCAGAATCTCGTCTGCGATTGCCCGATACCCGTTGGTCCAATTGGGATCGAGGTGCGGATGGACGAAGTAGCCGCCCTGTTTTTCGGCGAGGTCTTTGGCGTGTTGCAAAAGCTGGGTGCTGCCGCCGGGGATTTTGACGAGTTTGACGCCGAGGGCTCGCAATTTGTCGTCCTTGGCCTTGGCGATGGATTCAGGCACGACGCCGGTCATGCGGAAGCCGAGTGCGTTGGCGGCAACCGCGGCGCCGACGGCCGTGTTGCCCGACGACGGCACGACGAGGTCGGGCTTCTTCGCTTGTTTCGCCAGCCGCTCCAACAAGTGCATCGCCCCGCGAATCTTGAAGCAGCCCGACGGCGCCAGGAACTCGCACTTGGCAAAGACCTCGAATTTCGGAAACAGATTGTTCAGACGTACGAGCGGCGGCAGCATGATAGCACCTGCGTGTGGAAGTGAACGTAACGCATTATCATCGCCGATGCCAGCGGATTCGAGTTGGAACTGACTCGATGAAACCTGGTCCGATCACGTGGAAAACTCGCGTGAAAATGCACTGGGTGAACTCTTCGCCGCTAAATACTTGTATTCATGCGAATCACCGGCCAGAATGGTGGCGATTCGAAATTCGGCAACTAACGGAGAGGCGAATGGAGCCGAGCGGCGATAAGGCAACGGAAGAACCCGTTGCCGAGCGGATTCGCGAATATTTTGGGTTTCGCAAGTTTCGCCCGGGGCAGGCGGAGGCCGTACACTCGGCGCTCAAAGGGCGCGACACGCTCGTCGTCATGCCGACCGGTTCCGGCAAGAGCCTCTGTTTCCAACTGACCGCGATTGCACTCGAAGGCATCACCGTCGTCGTCAGCCCGCTGATTTCGCTGATGAAGGATCAGGTCGATAACCTTCTCGATAACGGCGTCTGGGCTGTGGGCATGAACAGCACACTCTCGCCGACGCAGATGGCTGCCGCCGAGCGAGACATCGCTCGCGGCCGGGCCTCGATCGTCTACTCGACTCCCGAACGGCTCGGCGATCCTGCATTTCGCAAGCTGCTCAAGTCGCGCAAGGTCGAGCTGTTTGTCGTTGACGAGGCCCATTGCGTCAGCCAGTGGGGCCATGACTTCCGCCCCGATTATTTGGCGCTGCGCGAAGCGATCGACGATTTGGGAAGCCCGCCAGTGATGGCCCTGACCGCGACGGCGACCCCAGACGTCATCGAAGACATCCTCGCACAGCTGCGCATGCCTGATGCCGAATTCGTACATACCGGATTCTATCGATCTAACCTGGAACTGAACGTCGTTCACACGCGCAACGAGGCGGAGAAGCGGGCGCTCCTCTTGCAACAACTGCACGAAATCAAAGGCACGGGCATCATCTATTCCGCGACGATCAAAGCGGTCGAGGACCTGACGACGTTTCTTTCCGCCGCAGGTTTGCCCGTCGATTGCTACCATGGCCGGCTTTCGGCCAAGCGCCGTGCGGAGGCGCAAGACCGCTTCATGGCCGATGAGTTCAAGGCCCTCGTCGCTACCAATGCGTTCGGACTGGGGATCGACAAGCCGGACATTCGCTTCGTGCTGCACTACCATTTGCCGGGCACGACCGAGGCGTTCTACCAGGAGTTCGGCCGGGCCGGCCGCGACGGCGACCGCGCCTGCAGCGCGCTGCTGTACGACCCAAAGGACCGCAAGCTGCTGCGGTTCTTCCAGGCCAAGAGTTACCCGGACGGAGACGACCTGGCCAACGCGCATCACACGCTGAAGCTCTTGCACAAGGATCGGAAGAAGCCGACGCTCAAGGACATTCTGGCGATTTCTCCGCTGTCGCCGGGGCGAATGCGCGTGTGCCTGTCGCTGTTCACGGCACGTGACATCGTTCGTTATCAGCCGGGCGGCCGCTACAAGCTGTTGCGGCCGGACATGACGCGCAGCGAGTTGGCGCGAACGGGGCAGTCGTACCGCGAACGCCAGGAGCGCGACCTGCGCAAGCATCAGGAGATGGTCGGCTACGCCGAAGCCCGCCGCTGCCGCTGGCAGACGCTTCTGGGCTACTTCGGCGGCGAAGGTCTGCCGAACGAGCGCTGCGGCCACTGCGATCATTGCAAGGTGCGCGGGATGTCGAGGTAAGTTGGAATACGAAGAGCGAGCATTCGAAGTTCCCCTCGGCCTTATGCGATCCCGTGCAACGGCGGCGTGAAGATCGATTTTGCTAATGAGAGATTATTTCGGGCGTGCGAAGCATCTGTCGGACCCGTGGTTCAGAACGACAGGAACTCAAGATCATGACCGCGAGACATTCGCAACTTGCCTGTTTTTTCTTTGTCGCCTCGGCATCTTGTGCAACTGCACAGTCGCCGGCCCGCAAGCCGTTGGAAGAGAAGCGGGCCGCGGCGGTAGATGCGGCGATCATGGCCGAACTTCAGAAACAGGGCATTGTCGGCGCTGCCGTCGGAATATTGCAGAACAACGAGATTGTCTATCTGAAGGCGTATGGCTTTGAAAATCGCGAGAAGAAAACTCCGGCAACCGTGCAGACGATTTTCAACTGGGCGTCGAATTCCAAGCCGCTCGCTGCCGTCGCCGCGATGCAACTCGTCGAGAAAAACCAGCTCGACCTTGATGCTGACGTTCGCCGGTACGTGCCTGAATTCCCTGCCAAGGACCACACGATCACGACCCGCCACTTGTTGACACATCAAAGCGGCATCCCGCACTACACGAACGGCAAGGTTATTCCCACTCAGCGAAACTACGATCACAAACGCCCGTTTGCCGACCCGGTGATTGCATTGGACCGATTCAACCAATCGCCGCTCTTGTTTACTCCTGGCACCAAGGTCTCGTATTCGACGTATGCGTACATCCTGCTAAGCGCTGTCATTCAAAAGGCAGGCAAATCGCCGTTTCGGACCCAGGTCGAACAGCGCATCGCGAAACCGGCCGGCATGACTTCGCTTCAGCTTGATGTGGAATACTCGCAGCAACCGCATTGGTCGATCGGTTACGTCAAGAACCGGCAGGGCGAAGTCGTGGCGACGCGGGACGAGGCCAACGATTGGAAACACGGCGGGGGCGGCTTCAAATCGAACATCGCCGACTTCGCCCGCTGGGCCCAGGCGCTCAACGCAGGCAAGCTCTTGTCGCACGACATGCAGCGTGAGACATGGTCCGTGCAATCGCTCGCCGATGGAACCAAGACAAGTTGGGGGCTCGGCTTCACCGTGGAAGATCAGAACGGCCTCAAAGTCTCGCACAACGGCAAACAGGACGAAGTGACGACGCGAATGGTCCTTTATCCGCAATCCCGCCACGGCGTCGTTTTCATGTGCAACTGCGGCTTCGGCGAAGTCGGCGCCATAACAACGGCCGTTTACAAGGCGCTGAGCTCAAAATGAGCCTTTTCGATCACCCTGCCGACGGCGTAACTTCCCACCAAATAACAAGATTCGGTTGGATATTCGCTTGACAGGCCTTGACAGTACATCTATGTAGATTCAAATGTAAGTAATAGATCCCGTTCTCTGTTGCACCCGCTCCATGAGCGATCCTCGCTTCAACAGTCTGCACTTGGATGCATCGCCTCGGCGAGACGATTATCGCCGGGCACGGGCGTTGCTGCTGGGAGCTTGCGGATTTCAGACGTTGGCGATTGAACAGGAGCGAGTCGCCGAGGATTGCCCGGGCCAGCCGCATACGATCATCGAACAACCCGACATTCGACCCGTCGGCATCGATTTCTGGATCAAAGACAAGTACGGCACTTATCCGCTCAAACCAGGTCTCAACAGCATCGGCCGCATGCCGAACAACGATGTCGTCATCGCCGATGGCAGCGTCTCTCGCCGGCACTGTGCAATCGTCGTTCATCAGAATCGCGGTTGCGAGCTGCACGACACGGCTTCTAAGAACGGCACATTTCTGAACGGTAAGCGCATCACCGGCCCGACCCGACTGGTTCACGGCGACGTGATTCGCATGTGCGATCACGAGGTCCTGTTCCAGACCGACGAGACGCCGCTGCCCGCCGATTCGCCGGCGTTGTGTCCCACCATCGGCTGATCAACCAGATCGTCAATGCTCGATCTGCCACCAGTCGGGGGCGACCGCCTCGTACTTGCTGTAGGTGTCTTCCGGATCAACCGGCAGGCAATCGATGCCGTGCTTCTGCATCTCGGATGCCAAGAACGGAGTAACGCTGGGTACGGCGAGATACTTCCGGGCGATTCGGTCGCCGAAATCGTCGAACTCGGCTGATTCCGCATAGACCTTTTCGAAGTCGTCCGGAAACTGGCGAAGCATGTGCGTCCAAAATCGAGAGAGGCGGGCCGAAAAGTCCGCCTCCGTTTCACCTTGATTCGCCTGAACGGTCACGCACACAAAGTCATCCACAAGCGGCACTCCATGAATCATGGCGACGCCGCTTATCCTATCGATCAAAGTGGAATCTCGGCATTGCGTTTCACGACATTCGCGGTCACTTGATAACCGTCCTTGCCCGATCCGCCGTCGAGCAATGCGGAGATGAACGCCGTCGAGCCGGACAGATTGACGACATTGAGCGTCATTTCATCGTCGCCGGTCCAGCCATGCAGCGCCGCAAATAGCTTGCCTGTGCTCCCCGCAATCGTGGTGACGGTGCCGTCGATGCGGTCGTTGCCGAAACCGCCGTTGGCGAGCAAACGCAGCGTGCCGTCCAGTTCGCCTTCGTAGTCGATGGAAATATTGCCGGCGCCAAAGTCTTCGTACAATCGCAGATCGAGAGTCGTGCCCGCGGCGATGTTCAGGCCGATTCCTTCGAACCGTAGGATGTCGTCGCCGTAGCCGCCGGACGCGTCAAAACGAAACGTGTTTGCCGACAGTGCGCCGGCGAAAACGGTCAAAAGCGAATCATCATCCGCTCCAAGAAAGCTGCGGCAGGTCACACGGTCGCTGACATCGCCAAACATCATGACGACGTCGTCGGCGCCATAACCGCCGAGTACAGTGCACGTCAAACGAGCGGCGATGCCGGCGGTGAAGTCGAGGTTGGCGCTGTCGCTGTGATGACCGAGGTCGATCCAAAGATCGAGCGGCTGGTTCAACGCGCCGGTGAGTCGAAAACCGACAAAATCATCGCCGAGATTGCCCCGAACAACCACGCGATTGACTCCGGACTTGGTCAGCGTATGTGCGAACGTCCCGCTCGGCTGGTTGATCATTGTTTGGGCGCTGCTCACGATCATCGTGCCATTGCCGTCGCAATCGATCTGAACCGTGTCATCCGCGTTGCCGTTTGCCACGTCGCTGTTGCCGGTCAGGATGAGTGTGCCGCCTTGCTGAAAGACGGTGAAGGCCGGACACCAACGTCGTTCGAGGACTTCAACGTGGGGAACAAATCGGTTTTTGCGCGCAGTCATGGATAGCCTCCATTTGGGGGGTTGGAACGATAATCGAAATTGGCTGGGATGCACGCCAGTATCCGGCAAGCGACATCGGCTCACGAAGCGATGTCTTGCGGGATTTTGGAATCACGGTTCGCCGGCGCCGGCCACAATTGCACCGGGCCTTTGCCGCCGGTCATTTGCTCGCTCCACAATTTGACGTTGAGCTTGACCGCGGCCAGCGCCGCTTGCACGTGCGTGTGATTCAGAATGCGGCTCGTCAGCGCTTCGCCGGCCGCTCCGTCCTCCAGAGCCGTGCACAACCGAGCGGCCCACATGGCGCCCGTCCAGTCGCCGCGATCGAGCGCCTCTTCCGTGGCTTGCGAAAAATTCGGCGCGTTAAAGATGACTTCCGTCGGCGGCAATGTGCGCAATAGGTCACTGGTCCAATGTGCCGGATCACTTGAGCCGAATGCATGGCAGCCGAGGATGTACCGAATGTCAATGTTGCGGCTGTCGAGCTTCTTCATGACCCACAGAAACGCAAGGCCGATGAACAAGGTCGCCAGCCCGATGCCGGTCAGCCAGGTCGCCATTGCCTGCCCGGACGCGGCTTTGGCAACATCTTCGGAGCGGAAGTAGTCCCACCAGCCGAAGCAGGCAACGAACAGCATCATGCCGCCGGCAAACGCGACGACGCCGGCATAGCGCCGGAGAAATGCGGCGAAGAGCACTCCCAATGACCACCGCAGGGGCACTTGCTGATAGGTCGAGCTCGATCCCATGCCCGTCGATTGCCCGGCACTGAAATTGAAAGTATGCACAACCCGAAGCGGCAGCAACGGAACGTACAAAAATGTAAAGGCGACGACTGAATCGCAGTCGCCCCAAGGCGTGACGCCGCGTGCCTTGCACAGATTCGTGCCGATGCCGTTGATGGTGTATGGCATGACTATTTTCCTTACTTGAGCGTCCCTTGAATCGCACCGAGAATGAGGCCGGCAAGGACCAGCAACAGCAACCCGCCAAAGACGATCCCGATGATTGTGTGATACACTTTTTGGGCGATGGCGGCGAACTCGCTGGAATTCGTCGCCCGCCCGCAAACGCGGCACAACCAAAGATCGCGCATCTGCCACGGCCTCGGATCGGCCAGACTGATCGTCGGCGTCGCCCAGGCGGCGGCGGCTTTCTTGCAGCAGCCGCAATACCGAGTTTCGCCGGTCGTGACCGCGCTGCCGCATTTCGGACACATCCAGTACGAGCCGAAATCCTTGATCTCGTCAAGCGGCTGGTTCTTGTTGCACCGGGGACAATGGTGTTTCGTAGCGGTCGCCATTTGAGCCTCTCTGGTAGATCGCTGTAGTCGCTCTTCTCACCTATGATCAACGCCGCCTGGCCGGAACCCGACACCTTTCTCGACATTTTGTTGCGAATGGAAACGGCGCCGTTATGATGCAGCGATCGCGGTTTATCACGAAGTGTGAAATACGTGTCAGCTCATTCGGTAAGCCTGTTGATCCGGCAGCTCAAAGACGGCGATGATGCCGCGCTCGCCAAACTTTACGAGCGCTATAGTACGGCTGCGATCGCGCGTGCCCGGCGTCGGTTTCAGCAGGCGGGGTTGCCGCAATTGGATGAGGACGCGCTAGCGAATGACGCGTTCTGGGATTTGCACAAGGCGGTGCGGGCAGGACGAACGCCGAACCTGGATAATCGCAAGCAATTCCTGGCCCTTTTGGCGACGATCGTCGCATGCAAGGCAGTCAACGAGATCAAGCATGCGCGCGCCGGCATTCGTGACGTGAGTCGAGAGCAGTCCGGATCGGTGTTGATGCAGCTCGTCGAGGATGACAGCACGCAGCCGGACCAGCAGGCCGCGTTGCGGGATTGTTACGATTCGTTTGTCCAGGCGCTGCTGGACCCGTTGCGGCCGTTTGCCGAACTGTATCTCGCAGGACTGACTCACAAACAGATCGCTCTGGAACTGGGAGTTGTAGAACGCACGGTTGAGCGCAAGATGCCGCTCATCATGGCTCGTTGGCGCGAATTGGCCCCTCGGCTGCTGAACGAAGACGCTTTCGCGGTTCTTCAAGATGCGAGCATTCATCGCTGAGCAGTTGCACGAATCTGCCATTTCTTTTCAAATCATTGTCGGCTTCTGCGCCTCGCGGTTGATCATTTTTGTGGGGAAGACGTGATACGCAATCGCAGCTCAGAGTCGCGTGAACTCAAATAGCGGCGTGCGTGAGTGCCAACAAGTTTCGAAGGACAACAACCATGAAGACGTTCACCAAACTACGGCGGGGCATGTTGGCGGCGCTCGTGGCTGCGGCGGTGCTCGTGCCGGCCGCCGTGCGGGCAGACGAGATCAGCGATCACAATTCCGACCTCGCTAGATATAAGTCGGAATTGGAATCGCATAATGCAAACGTGCGTTATTACGACAACGACGTCGGCAACCACAACAGCGACATCCAGCGATACGGTCAGGACGTGAAATCGCACAATCAATCGGTCGCGGAATACACGTCCGCCGTAACCGCGCATGGCGCCTCCGTTGCCGCTATTGATTCCGCCTCGCGGGAATGGCGGCGTGAGGCGGACTCGTACGAAGCGGAAGTCCGTTCGTTCAACGCTTTGCCGCCCGAGCAACAGACCGAATTTCAGAGGGACCGGCTCAAACGCTGGCGCGACTATCTCGAACAGCGCCGCACGGAGCTCAATCGACAGGCATCGAATCTCGATTCCCGACGTGCGGCGCTCTTGAATCAAAAGGCGTATCTTGATGCCAAGAAGCGCGAGCTCGATTCCACCAAACAACGGCTCGACGACCGCAAAGCCGAACTGGATGGAAAGCGAACTGGGATCAACAACCGCAAAGCTGAACTCGACAACTGGGTGGCCAAGATCAATCAACGAGCGGCAACGATCAACGCGGCGAGAGCATCGGCGGCCAGCTCGGCGACGAATTCGTCCGGCACGAACCAGCAGACTCAAACGAATCGCGGTGGTTCACTCCCCGATTTCAACGCCAATGTGTTCGGCCGCGGCGAAGGCGATCTTCTCAACGGCTCGAAATTCCCGGGCGCCACGGATGCGAGTGGATTCATTATCGTCAACGACGTGGAGCACAAATGGACGGCCAAGTTTTCCAAAGACATCACGAACGAAGCCAACAAGCTGTATCGCGTTCAGATCTGGACATTTGACTGTCCCAACCTTGGCGGCCAGGTCGAAGTCGAAATGAAGGGATCTGAAACCGGCGCCACGGGTGAGCTACGCGGCTGGACGTTTAATAGCGTCAAAATGATTGTCGATGTGCAGTTCAGCGGCGACAAAGTGCGATTCCTCACGATTCGCAAGGCGTTCTAAAGTCAGTACAAACGAGAATTTCACGCAGATGCGCAGAGATCGCGGAGAAAAAACTCTGCGATCTTTGCGCCTCTGCGTGAAGTTGCATTCTTGACTTTGGATGTCAGGTCATTGAACTGATGCTTCCCGGTATGTTACATTCTGCATAGCACTCAACCCAGGAATCAATACGTGAGCGATTCCTTATTGGCCCAGTGGATTGACACGGAAGCCGACCGATTTGAATCGCTGTGGCGTGCCGGTCAAGTACCCGACATATCCAAGTTCTTATCCGATACTCCGCCCGATCGCCGCACGGCATTGGCCTTAGAACTGGTGCAGATAGATCGGGCCTATCGAGCGCAAAGCGGCACCATCCTAGATTGGGCCAGCTATCGAGCGGCGGCGCCTGAACTTCCGATGTCGCCGCCGGAGCAGGAGTCGACCGATTCGTTATGGCCGGATATTCCCGGCTTCGAAATCATTGGCCGGCTCGGCAGCGACGGCATGGGCGTCGTCTATCGGGCACGGCAGTTCGAGCCGCCGCGCGATGTCGCGCTCAAGATGCTTCGTGGGCCAAGTGATGCGGAGTTGCTGACTCGTTTTCGACAGGAGACCGAAGCAGTTGCTCGATTGCAGCATCCGAACATTGTGCAAATCTTCGCAAGCGGTGAACATGCCGGCCAACCTTACATGGCGCTGGAATTAGTCGAAGGCGGAGACCTTGCCGAACGAACTGGCGGGCAGCCGCAATCAGAGCGGGCGTCCTCGAAACTGGTCTCGGAATTGGCGCGAGCGATCGACTTCGTTCATCGTCAGGGCATCATCCATCGCGACTTGAAACCTGCCAATATCCTGTTGGCCGGCGCCGTAGGCACGACGATCGATCAATGCACGGCAAAGATCACCGACTTTGGATTGGCGAAGTTTCTCGACCGCGATGCGGGGCCATCGCAGACGGGCAGCGCATTGGGTTCCCCAAGCTACATGGCCCCGGAGCAGGCATCCGGTCGCGCCAAAGAAGCGACCGCGGCCGCCGACGTTTATGGGCTCGGGGCGATTCTGTACGTGCTGTTGACCGGCCGGCCGCCGTTTCTTGGGTCGTCAGTGCTCGACACGCTCGATCAGGTCACTCGGCTGGAACCTGTTTCGCCACGCCGATTGCGGCCGACCTTGCCCCGCGACCTGGAAACGATCTGTCTCAAATGCCTGCGAAAAGCGCCGGAGGCACGATACAAGTCGGCATCCGAGTTGGCCGACGACCTGGCGCGGTTCCTCGAAGGTAAGCCGGTGGTCGCACGTCCGGTTTCATTCGCGGAACGAGGATTGCGCACGGTCCGCCGCTATCCGTTGGTGAGCGGGTTGATCGTCGCTGTGGCCGCTTCGTTGCTGATTGGTTCGGTGGTTTCAGCGCTCTTCGCCTTTGAATCGCGGAAACAGGAAGGGATCGCCAAGGACAAGACTGGCCTCGCCGAGAGCAAAGCGGAGGAGGCGAGAAGAAATCTCTATGTCGCACATATGCAATTGCTGGATGTCGATTGGAAACGCTGCAATCTGAATCGCATGCACGAAGTGCTCGACCGATACGCCTATCCAACGGCCGACGAACCCGATTTGCGCGGTTGGGAATGGCATTTCAACTATCGTCGGCTGAAGGGTCCGCTTCGTTCGTACCTCAACGAGCATTCCATCGGGCGAGTGTTTGCCCTTTCGCAGGACGGGAAGACAATCGTGGTTTCTGAGAACTCGAAGAGCCCGGTAATACGCGTTCTTGATCCGCGGGACTTTTCGGAGATTCGTAAGTGGAGCTCGAATGCCGCTCCAATTACGGCGATTGCAATGTTGCCGGACAATCGAAGCCTTGTCATGGGATTGAACGACGGGGCCGTTTTCGTGATGGACATTCACTCAGGGAAATTCCTGCATCGCCATCGCTTTGCCAGCCATGTGGACCAGATCATTGCGGCGCCTGACGGGCGTCGCTTCTTTGTGCGCAAAAACGACGGTGAAATTCAATTGGTCTATGTCGACGAGAGTCGGCCTTCGACAATCCTCCCGATCAATGCGAAAGCCTCTGGCGCATTCACCGTTTCCCCGAACGGCAGATGGCTGGCCTGCTCGGATGACGGAAAGCGAGCCCTGTTCTTCGATCTGACTGTGGAGCCGCCGGCGGTTAAATACGAGGCGCCTTTCGACGGCCCGATTTCAACGATTGCGTTCTCGCCGGACAACAAGGGCTTCGCCTGCGGCCATTTTTCCGGGGCGGCATTCTCAGGCAGTGTGGGAACAAATGAACCCGTCGTGCCCCTTGCCGGCCATTCGATGCATGTCGGTTCGGTTGGCTACAGCTCCGACGGCAGAGTACTGTTCTCCGGCAGCGATGACTTGATTCTGCGCGCCTGGTCGACGGCGACGAATCGTCAGCTTCTTCAATTTCGCGGACATCATAACAATATCAACCATATTATTTGTTCACCGGATCATCTCAAAGTCTTCAGCGTGTGCGCCGGTGGTTCCATCCATGCCTGGTCGCCAGCTGGTGTTCCGGACGTGCGCCGCGTGGAATGCGACTTCGGCCTCTTTTCGATGGCCTATCAACCGAACGGCAACCTTCTTGCGGTTGGGGGAACGGGTTCCGATGTGTTGCTGCTGGATGCATTGACGGGCCGTACGATTCGCCGGCTGCCGGGGCATGTCCCCAGCGTCATGGGACTGGCGTTCAACCCCACCGGCGCCACATTGGCGACAGCCGACGCCGATGGCGCAATACGCATCTGGGATTCGGCCTCAGGTCGAATGATTCGAGCGATTGCCGCTCACAAGAATCGATGCGATGCAGTTTCGTTCAGTCCTGACGGCGCCATGTTGGCGTCTGCCGGTGTTGATACCGTGATTCGACTCTGGGACGCCGCCACCGGCAAACTCAAATCGGAACTCGTGGGCCACTCCAAGCGCATTCATGGGTTGGCGTTCAATCACGACGGGCGCTTGCTCGCCTCAGCGTCCGACGATCACACCGTGCGCTTGTGGGACCTGTTCGATTTTCAACCCAAGGCGACTTTGCGAGGACATACCGATTGGGTCTACGGCGTACGCTTCAGCCCTGACCGTCAACGGCTCATTTCGGCCAGCCACGATCGGACCATTCGCATCTGGAACGTTTACAGTGCAACTGAGCAAACCGTTATCCGCGGGCACCAGGAATGGGTTTGGCCCATCGACCTGAGCCGTGACGGCAAGCGACTCGTCACAGGCAGCGGCGACCGACTCGTCAAACTCTGGGACATGTCTACCCTTCAAGAAGTGCAATCGCTCGACGAGCACACCGGCAGAAGTCACCTGTCTGACGCGTCCGCATCCCGTGTGTATGCCGTCGCCATGTCGCCTGACGGACATTCCATCGCCAGCGGCGGCGACGATGGATTTCTCGTCATTCGCCACGCCGAACCCTGGTCTAACAAGGTCGAAGTGGAACGTGAGGCCGTGTCAGTCCTCGATGTATTGGTCGAGCGAAACAAGAGTGCACTCGAGATTCGCGAAATACTGCCGACGCTTTTCGTCACAGACGAAGTCCGCAGCCGCATCCAAGCCCTATTGCCGCGCTACTTTCCGCCTGACGAGTAGACGACTGGGCCCATCACACTTTAATTCGATGGGAGGTATCATAACTCATTTCTGTGAACTCGATCGGCATGGCTAACGGCGGAACATACATGCGTCTCGTCCTCGGCACTCGCAACAAGAAGAAACGCGTCGAAATCGTCGATATCCTCGGCGACCTTGGCATCGAACTGGTCGATCTTACCGCCTGGCCGGATTTCCCGGAGATCGCTGAGACCGGAAGTACATTTGCCGACAACGCGAAGATCAAGGCGATTACCGTCGCTCAGGGCACAGGCTGTTGGGCGCTCGGTGAAGACAGCGGCCTCGTTGTGCAGGCGCTCGGCGGCGCTCCAGGCGTCTATTCGGCGCGGTACGCCGGCGCCCATGGCGACGATGCCGCCAACAACACCAAGCTGCTCCACGAACTCGTGAAAGTTCCGCCGGATCAGCGCGACGCTTATTACGTCTGCACGGCGGCGCTCGCGGACCCGCAAGGCAATGTCAAGGCAATAGTCGAGGGACGCTGTTGCGGCCGAATGATCGATGAACGACGCGGCGACGGCGGCTTCGGCTATGACCCCTACTTTCTGATTCTGGAATATCATCGCACTTTTGGGGAATTGAGCGCACCGGTCAAACATGCGTTGTCGCATCGTGGCCGGGCGCTGGCGCAGTTGCGGCCGGTGTTGCGACAAATCGCAGCTCAAAGTTGACGCTCGTCTCAACATCAATCCCGGTTTCTGCCGATAAACGATGTGGGAGGGGGCGCGCATGCTCACCGAACTGCATTCGGATATCATGGCGTTTCGGCATTACCTGCAAGCCGAACGCGGCATGGCGGCCAACACGCTTCTCGCCTATGGCCGTGATCTCGACCGATTCGCGCTGTGGGCCGCCGATGGGTCGTTTCGCAACTACCTGAATCCGTCGCTCGCCGACTTTAGCCGTTACCTCGGCTGGCTGCGCGACGAAGGGCTACACCCAGCGAGCGTCGCCCGGCATCTCGTCGCCCTTAAGATGTTCTACCGCTTTCTCCGGCTCGAGGAACGCGTCGAGGCCAATACGGCCGACTTGCTCGCCACGCCGGCGCTGTGGGAGCGCATCCCGCAAGTGTTGTCGCCGGCACAGGTCGAGAAACTGCTGCGTGGACCGCAGTTGGCCGATCGATTCTACCTGCGCGACCGTGCGATACTGGAAACTCTATACGCAACCGGTTGCCGTGCTTCCGAAGTGGTCAATCTGAAGAAGAGCGACCTGCAATTGGAATCAGCGTTTCTCAAATGCACGGGCAAGGGCAGCAAACAGCGGATCGTGCCGCTCGGGCAACATGCCGTCGCCGCCATACGCAGCTATCTGGGCGAGGGCCGGCCTGACGCGGCAGCCGATGCGCCGTGGGTGTTTGTCAGTCGCGGCGGGAAGAAGTTAACTCGCGAAATGCTCTGGGTCATCGTGAAGAAGTACGTGCGCCGCCTTGGCCTGAATGCCAAGGTCAGCCCGCACACGCTGCGGCACAGTTTTGCGACACATCTTTTGTCCGGCGGCGCGGATTTGCGCACCGTACAGGAACTGCTCGGACACGCCAGTATTCAGACGACGCAGCACTACACGCACGTCGACGCCGAACGGCTTAAAGCAATTCACCGGCGCTACCATCCGCGCGCTGGTTAGCCGCGACGCGGAGTCTTCGGAGCGGAGCGATTTCGTTACGGAAACGTATTGGCGTTGAAACCTAGAAGTTGCAGCGGGATGTAGTAGGGTGCCGCCGCGTTGGCATTGCGAATCTTCTTGGCCTCGTTGGGGCGGCGGTCCACCATCTTCTTCAGAAACTTCTCGATCGTTTCTTCGACGTTAAGTTCCGGCTTGCCAAGCAGACTCGCGCCGCGAAGCTTCGTTTTCGGAATCGCGTACTTCGACGTGAAGTCCGTCTTGTCCTTGAGTTTGTGAGCCTGCAGAACCTGCTCGTACAAGTAAGTCGCGTCTGCGGCGGCCACCGTGTCCTCAGCGCCGTGGGCAAACCACATGGGAATCTGTTCGCGCATCCGCGGAACCAGCGTCCGAACTGCCTGGTGGGGGAAGGTGATTCGGTTCGGCGAGCGTGTGTAACTGAGCCAGATGGCGCCGGCGATATCCTCGCCTGCGGCTCGATCGAAACGCAGACCTTCAGCGATGATCAGGGGCACCGGCGGCGAGTTCGGCAACCGGCCGGTGTTGACAGGATGGATCGACTCGCGGAAGTATTCGCTGGCGAGCCACATCATACCGACAGCCGCGCCTTCTTCCGCTCCAATCAAAACGATGTTGGAGCTATTGCAGCCGCCGCTGTCGTTGCGATTGTCGATATCCTGCCGCGCGGCGACGAGATCCGCCACCAGGTATGGAAGGTAATTGGCGCGGAAGTCTTTGATGTCGATCGTGCGTTTCTTGAGATCGGGCTTCTTGGTGCTGAATTGGGCATTAGGCGGATAGTTCCAGAACTTCTCCGGATTGATGATCTTGCTTTCGCCATGCCCGCGGAAGTCAAAAGTCATTACGGCATAACCGGTTTCCTGCAGTTTCTTCGCGAGGCCGTCCCAATCGCCTTTCGTGCGATCCTGCCCCCATTTGTGCAACATCAACACGACGGGAGCGTTTCCGCCTTTGGCGCTCGGATAGAACGAGCCCTTGAGCTGCACTCCGTCGAAAGTTTGAAACGATACGGCTTCCTTGTTCTTGTCTTGTGCCGCGGCAACGCCGACTGACACGCCCAGAACGATCGTCGCAATGAGGAATCGCCGCATGAACAACCTCCCGTTGGAGTAACGCACTGCTCTTTGGATCATAAGTGCACTATGGCAGCCGGTCAAGGCACTCCCGGAATTCGGCGGAGTTTCCCCGCCAATTCGGCATCAAACACCGGAGATAGCCGGTAAGACACTCAACCTCTGCCAGATTACAACCGTCAGGATCGGCCAGGGTTTGCGCGTCGAGCCGCGATTTGCACACTTCTTAGACGCCCCGGGCGCTGCAAGTAGTTCCCTGATCAACACTTTACAGCCGAGTTTTCGGGCAGCGACATCAACATCCCTTTCGCCTTGTGCATTGTTTCATCGTATTCACGCTGCGGCGACGAGTCGGCGACGATGCCGCCTCCGACGGAAAACTGCAGCCATCCGCCGGCTTGCACAAACGTGCGAATCAGGATATTCGTGTCCATGGCGCCGTCCCAACCAAGCCAACCCAGGCAGCCGCAGTAGGGACCCCGTGCGGTGGCTTCCAACTCGGCAATGATCTGCATGGCGCGAATCTTTGGAGCGCCCGTCACCGAACCGCCCGGAAACGAAGCACGCAACAAGTCCGAAGCCATCGCGCCGGGTCGGAGGCTGCCTCGAACCTCCGATACAAGGTGATGCACCGTCGCGAACGACTCCAGCATGCACACATCGTCGGCCCGTACGGTGCCATAATCACAGACGCGCCCCAGGTCGTTCCGTAGCAAGTCGACGATCATGACGTTTTCCGCTCGGTCCTTCGCGCTCGCCAACAGTTCCCGCTGGACCGCATGATCGGCGTCGTCGCTTGCTCCACGTGGCCGCGTGCCCTTGATCGGTCGAGTCGTCACTTTTCCTTCCGGCGACAAGTGCATGAATCGCTCCGGCGAAGCGCTCATGATCTGCACCTCGCCGGCGTCGAAATACCCCGCAAACGGCGCCGGATTCTTCTGCCGCAAACGATCATAAAGTCGAATCGGAGATTCGCTCGCGCGGGTCAGCAGTCTTTGAGCGATGTTCACTTGGAAACAGTCGCCGGCATGAATGTAATCGATGGCCCGGCGAACGACCTCTTCATATTGCCCACGAGTGAAGTTGCTGTAAATCTCCGGCCGATCCGCCAGCGGCGCGAGCCGCTGCGGCGTGATCGTTCGGCCATGTGACAACGGCTTGTCGAAAACTGTGTCGCGTTGCAGCCGGTCGAGCACGGGGCCGATTCGATTGGCCGGGCCGACGAGCCAGGCGCGGTTTTGTGAATGGTCCCAGGACACGACCCAGTCGTACACGCCAAGCGCCAAGTCGGGCATCGTGAATTCGTCGAGTGCAGGAACCGGAAGCCTCTCGATCCATCGCCCGAGTTCGTAGCCAAGGTAACCTGCAATTCCGCCTTGAAAGGGCGGCAGCCCGGCAAGTGATTCGCGCCGATTCGCCGCCGACCACCGTGACAAGTACTCGAACGGATCGAGGGCCTGCCGCGTGCCGTCAAGCATAAGGTTTGGGCCGCGACAGGTCAGCCAGGAGATTGGATCTGCGGTTAGATACGAGTATCTGCAGAGATGGCGAGGTCCGCCGGCGCTGTCGAAGAACGCCAGATGTGGAAGGTCGGCGACGCGCTGCGCCATATCCCACGGATCGGAAGTGGGTCGGAGTTCAATGACACTCGGCGAATCCTGCGACATGCAGACAGCATATGTGACAAAACCGACTATGTGTGACGGCGGCGACCACAAAAACAAGACGAACCACAGAGCCACGGAGATCACCGAGAAAGACACACTGAGGCCAAAACCGAGTTGAGTCCATTCTCGTTTTGAATCTCCTTGTGATTCTTTTCTCCGTGTCCTCTGTGACTCTGTGTTTAGTGCCTTTGTACGTCGGCTATTTCTGCTTTGCTTCCTTGACCAGGTTGTCCACTGCGGCCTCCAGCTTTTTGCCGCGCAGTCCCTTATGACGAATGACGCCCTTCGCATCGATCACATAGATCGTCGGGAAGAACTGCACGTTCCAATCCTTGAGGATGCCTGCTTCCTTTCGGCCTTCCCACCAGTGCGTCCAGGGCATCTTCTCTTTCTCAAGAAACTTCTTGAGCGTGTCCTTTTCGTCGTCAGCGCTGATGCTGATGAGGGCAAACGGCTGGTCTTTGAGCTTCTCGACCATCTCGCGTTCATGCGGGATCATCGCCCGGCACGGTCCGCACCAGGTGGCCCATATATCGAGGACGACGACTTTGCCGCGGTAGCTGCTCAGATTCGTCTTTTTGCCTTCCAGGTCTTCGCTGACGACTTCCGGTGCGTTTCGGCCGACCGCCAGATTGCGAATTTCAAACAGCATCTTCGCGGCGAGTACCTTGAGCGTCGATTCGCCGGCTTTGACGTCGCCGAAGTCCTTTTCCACGGCGGCGGCGGTATCTTCCGCGATCTTCTGCAGCTTGCCGGCGTCTTTGGCGCCGGCCGCTTCGGAGCGACGGAAGACGATCTGCGCATAACCGTAGCCGCTGCAGCCGCGAAGTTCCTTCTTGGTCGCTTTCTCGTAAAGCGACTTGAGCAACTTCTCGGCGGCCGGGTTATTGTCGGCCTGTGTTCCGAGCATCATGCAAACGTCCTGAATCTGGGCATTGTCCTGCTGCGTCGTCGCTAGAAGATCAGCTGCCTTCTCGCTGTTGCCGACCATCATGGCGAACATCAGCATCTTGAACGTTGCGGCGTCCTTTAGATTCTCTTCCGCGAGCTTTACCGCCGCTTCGGCGAACGGTGCAAACCGTGCCGGCAAACCGGCCAGCAATCGGTCTCGCTCGTCCTCGTCCTTGACCGATTCAAACTCCTTGCGGATCGGTTCCTGTGCTTTCTGCCAATCCTGGATGATGAGTTGGAAACGCTCGGCGTGGCTGGGTTTCTTGGGCTCATCTTTGGGCTTGTCCTGTGCGACAACGGTCGCGGCCACGAGGGCCATGGTCACAATGCTGAATAATCTCTTCATCCGAGCGTGCTCCAAAAAAAGAAACGGGCAGCGGAAACACCGTTCGGCGTTTCGCTGCCCGGGTTAGAAAACTACTTCGTTTCGGACAACAGCTTTTCGACGGCTTCTTCCATTGCCTTGCCGCGCAGGCCTTTGTGCCGAATCACGCCCTTGGCGTCGATCACGTAGATCGTCGGGAAGAATTGAATGTTCCAATCGTTGAGCATGCCTTTGCCGGTGTTGCCTTCCCACCAGTGGGTCCAGGGCATCGGTTCCTTTTCCAGGAACTGCGTCAGCGTTTCTTTCTTTTCGTCGGCGCTGATGCTGACCAATGCAAACGGCCTGTCCTTGAGCTTCTCGACCATTTCGCGCTCGTGCGGAATCATCGCTCGACACGGCGGGCACCACGTGGCCCAAATGTCGAGAACGACGACTTTGCCGCGAAGTGCGCTCAGCTTCGTTGCTGCCCCCGTCAGGTCGTGGCTAACAATTTCAGGTGCGGTCTTGCCGATGGCGAGGTTGCGAATCTCGAACAGATACTTCTTGGCTTGTTCGCCCAGCGTGACCACCTTGCCGGCGCGAGTCTTGCCAATTTCAACAGCAGCGAATTCCTTCTCGATTCGGCTAAAATACGTCTCCGCCGCTTTTTCGTCATTTCGCCGATGACTCGACACACCCAGCTGATAGCAGCAGACGCCCTTGGCCTTGCTGTCGCTGTTCTTTTCGAGAACGGCTTTCAGAAATGCTTCGCCGCCGGGAAGCTGACCGGCCGTGTTGATGAGAGCCACCACCTTCGGACTGGCAGCGTGGTGTTCGGCCAACAGTTCTAGCGCCTTGCCGGCGGTTCGTGGGCTGGCTGTTGCAACGAACACGAGTGCGTCCAAACTGGCTGCGTCCTTGGCGTTGGCGTCAATCAGCTTCTGCGCCCGGGCGACAAGGGGAACCGTCGCCGTCGCTTGATTCTTGCTTGCCTCGGCTCGAGCTTCATTGGTCGTTGCCGATTGCATGGCCTGCAAATAGGCCTGTCGTGCCTTCGCGTACTCCTGCGTAATCTGCCGCATTTCCTGTACGCGGCCGCTGTTGACGTCGCCTGGCTTGTCATCGGCCCGCAACATGGGCACGATCATCATTGCTGCCGCGGCGGCAGCCGCAAATACCCGCTTCATAAGTGCTTACCTCTAAGAATGAGAGAGTCTCGAAACGAATTTCGGCGGTCGCTGAGTATCTTCTTTGTTTGACCCGCGCCTGGCAACGCCAATTGCAGCCAATCTTCTATTTGACGATTCTCATTGGAGATACATTCAGGTATTAAGATTCAATGAGAGATCGCTCGGCACCTGTATTTGACACCACAAATGAACATCTTGGGATTTTTCTGGAATAGCCGGTTATCACCGGCGTCAATGTCATGATGCGACCTGAACGACTCGCGCATCTGCTCGACCGTTATGCGGCAGCGCTGGAGCTGTACGCGCGGCAATGGTGCGCTGTGCCCGAAGATGTCGTTCAGGAAGCGTTTCTCAAGCTGGTGCAGCAGGCGAAGGAGCCGGACAACGCAGCCGCGTGGCTATATCGGGTGGTTCGTAACGGCGCCATCAGCGCCGGTCGCTCGGCCCGACGAAGGCAGCAGCACGAAGCGAAGGCGGCCTTCGCGGCCGACTGGTTCAGCGTCGATGAAAGCCAAAGGCTGGATGCTGCTACAGTTACCGCCGCCTTGTCGCACCTGCCCGACGATCAGCGCGAGCCGATCGTTGCCCATCTGTGGGGCGGGCTGACGTTTGAGGAAATCGGCCGGCTGATGGAGTCATCGGCTGCGACGGCTTTTCGACGCTACGACGCCGGCATTGGCGACTTACGCAGGAGATTGCAATGGCCTTGCCCGACGAAACCGACGGCCTGAAGGAATTCGGCAAAGCGTTGACTCAACTGATGCCGGCGCCGTCTCGAATCGATCGCGACGGTTTGCTCTATGCGGCCGGCCGCCTTGATGGAATGCGTTCCAAACGAACGTGGCAAGCAGCATCGCTCGCAGCCGTAAGTGCGGCGATCCTTCTGGCAGCTTGGATAATCATTCGCGGCCCTCGCGTCGAGGATCGCATTGTCGTCGTCAACGTGCCTGCGCCGACAACGCCGACGGACAAGTCGCCGTCAGAGGATGCCACTACGCCTTTCGTGTCGCCGGCGGCTGAGAATTTCGCCGTGGATCGCTCGAGTCGGGAGCAACTCGAAGCGCGTTGGCGCGTGATGCGGTTTGGCCCCGAATCGTTGCCGGACCATGCGGGGCAGGTTAGTGCCGATGTGCCGCCGGCGCAAGTCGCGGAAGAGGATCGCGGCATTTTCCAGGGGTTCAGCAACAGACGATTGAATCTGATGTTGCCGAAGTAGGGTGTCTGTGATTTTGAGGTGGTTCACGAAACAATAGGGTCATCTCCAATGAATCGAAGTCGTTGCTTTTTCGCTGTAATGGCGCTGGCGTTGGCCGGGCAACTTTGGGCTCAGCAGGCGACGGGGCCGTTGTCGTTCAAGTTGTCGGTGGCGCCGGCGGCGGCGCCGACTCCGGCCATGAAATACGCTTTGATGCCGGAACTGACGGACACGACGCCAGGCAACGCGGTGACCAAGTACTATAAGAGTTTCAGTCTCGAATGGTGGAGCACCATTCACCGCCAGCAAATGAAGTGGCACGAGGACTGCGACAAAGCCCAAGAGGCGCCGCTGGATCAAATGCCTGCGGAGTACAGCTTCGTCAAAAACTGGAAGATGTTGCGCGAGGTCGACGAAGGGGCGCGCCGCGATCACTGCGACTGGGAGCTGATCCCGGTGATGAAGCGCGACGGCATCGGCACGTTGCTGCCGGACGTGCAGCCATTGCGCACAATCGCTCGAATGCTCGCATTGAGGGCGAGATATGAACTAGCCGACGGCAACATCGACAAAGCGATCTATTCGCTGCAGACGGGATTCCAATTGGGCAAACACGTCGGCGAAGGGCCGTCGCTGATTCACATGTTGGTCGGCATCGCCATCTCGCAAGTGATGCACAAACAGTTGGACGAATTGGTGCAGCATCCGAAATGCCCAATCCTGTACTGGTCGCTCACGCGATTGCCGAGGCCGTTTGTCGACATTCGCCGGCCGATTCAAGCAGAGTCGATGATGGTCGGCAATATCGTGCCACGGATCGAAGAACTTCGCAAGGGTCCGATGTCGCTCGAGGACGCCCAAGAGGTTTTGGACCAGTTTCTCAAGAAGATGACCGAACTCGGCTTTGCCCGCGTTGACCGAATCCAAATCGCCGCCCAAACGTTGGCCAACTACGGCAAGGCCAAGGAGGCCCTGGTTGCCCGAGGCCGCAATCAAGCCGAGGTCGAGCAGATGCCCGTGCCGCAAGTGATTCTGTTGCACGCCACCGAGGAGTTCCTGCGGCTACGGGACGACGTTTACAAGTGGGCCTCGTTGCCATTCTATGACGGCATCGAGGGCTTGCGGCGAGCCGAAATCGCGTATCGCAACATCAAGGAGGAGGGCGGCATGTTGGCCATCTTCGCGGAGATGCTGCCAACCGTCGAGAAGGTGTACACGGCCAACGCTCGCGCTGACCGCCGATTCAGCATGTTGCGCGTAATCGAAGCGCTGCGCATGCACGCGGCCATGCACGAAGGCAAATGGCCCAAGACGCTTGCCGAGGTCAAAGTCGCGCCGATCCCGCTCGATCCGGCAACCGGACGTGCGTTCGAGTACACCGTACAGGGCGACAAGTTTTCCCTGTACGGCCGTCCGCCGGAAGGCGATCAAGCGAGTTCGACGAACTCGATCCTGTATGAAGTGTCGCTGCGAAAGTGATGCCCGCGGCGAACCACACTCCAAGAGCCAGCTGCCATGATCCGAAATATTCTGACAATCTCGACTGTATTGCTGATCGGCGCTGTTTCTATTTGTCAGGAGAGGGAGGCGGCGAAACAGCATGCGGCCGCCGTCGCGCCCTGGGTCGATTCTCAGGCCATTGCGATCGTGCGAGTGAACTTTGAGCAGTTCAAGGTCGGCGAACTTGTTCGAATGCTCGCGCGTGAGTCGCGCATGCCCGAGGCAAATGCTACCAAGCTGACCGAGCAAGCCATGAAAATGCAGGCGTCGATCGCCCGATCCGGAGTCACGGAGTTGTACTTCATTGCGACCTTCGCTGACGTTGGGCAGCCGTATCTGCTGTTTGCGCCGGATGCATCGAAGATCAATGGCAAGGCGCTCGTGGACGCGTTGAACCCGTTGTTTCAAGAACGAAGCGGCACAAGCACCGGGTTGGAGTTTGTAGTTCGGGATGGAAAGTTCTTCGCCGGCAGCAAACGGGTCATGGAACATCTAAAGACCATGAAACCGTCGGCTCGGCCGGAACTGGAAAAGGCATTTGCCGCCGCCGGCGACGGCGCCGTGCAGTTTCTGGTGGTCCCTTCAGCGGAACACCATCGCGTCATCGAGGAGATGATTCGTGAACTGCCCAAAGACCTCGGATTCCTGTCGGGAAAGAAACTTGCGGCCGGTCTGCGCTGGGCGGCGTTCAGCCTGAAGCTTGATCCGAAGCCGGCGCTTTGCGGCGTCGTGCAGTCGCAGGATGCCGAGTCTGCCAAAGTCATGCGGAGTTTCGTACTCGATCTGGTGCAACGGCTGGGCAAGGAGAAAGGGCCGGATGATCGCACCATCGCTGAGTCATTGGGCCGCGAATTCAATCGGCTGGTGGAAGTGCTGACGCCGGATGCGGCCAACGATCAGCTGTTATTTCGTGCCGAGGGCGATCAATCGCTTGCTTCATTGTCTCAGTTGTACCGGTTGCAGAATCTCACCGCATTTGAAGGCAGCCGCATGAACCGAATGAAGCAGATCGGGCTCGCACTGCATAACTACGCCGACGTAAACGGCAGCTTTCCGCCGAGCGCCGCAAGCGGTCCGCCCGGTGCGCCTGCCAAACAGGTCAGGCCGCTTTTGAGCTGGCGCGTCTACATTTTGCCGTACATCGAACAGATGCCTTTGTACCAGCAGTTTCGCCTCGATGAGCCCTGGGACAGCGAGCACAATCGCAAGTTGTTGACCAAGATGCCGGCGATCTTTCGCACCGGAAATACAGAGATGGATGCAGCCGGGAAGACTCGCATTCTTGCGCCGATCATCAAGAACGGGATATTTGAACTAGGCGGCGCCGGGACAAAGTTCTCCGAGATCACCGACGGACTGTCCAATACGATTGCTGCCGTGGACGCTGCAGAGGAAAGCGCCGTCTTTTGGTCGAAGCCGCACGACTTGACGATCGACGAAAAGAACCCAGGTAAGGGCATGTTCGAGCCGATCGGCGCTTCGTGCCTCGTGCTGTTCGCCGATGGATCGGTTCGGCACTTGAAAAAATCGACGGACGCCAAGACGCTCTTGAATCTGTTTCAGCGCAATGACGGCGTCGCGGTGCAATTGCCGTGAGCGAGCTAGGCGCCCGGTGGGATGATCTTAACGACCTGGAAGCGTAACACGCCGCGCGGAACCTGGATCTCGGCAACGTCGCCGACTTTCTTTCCGAGCAGCCCCTGCCCGATCGGACTCGAGGTCAAGATTCGGTTGTCGTCCGGATTGGCGTCGCCGGGGCCGACCAGCTGGAAGGTCTCTTCTTCGTCGATGTCCATGTCCTTGACGCAAACGCGGGAGCCAAAGACGACGGCATCCTTCGGTAATGCCGTGAGATCGACCAGATATGCCCTGCTTAGTTCATCACGCATTAGATTGATGCGTGCCTGCAGCATTCCCTGGTCTTCGCGAGCGGCGTGGTATTCGGCGTTCTCACTCAGGTCGCCCAGATCACGCGCTGCCGCGACTCGCTTGGTAATTTCGATCATGTCCGTCGTTTGCATTCGTTCCAGTTCGGCTTTCTTCTTTTCGAAGCCTTCCCGCGTCATTGGAATGCGATCGTCTGACATCGCCCGTCCTCTTGCACACGAACCGTGCGCCGAACGAATCCGTCGGCGCGTCAAGGATAGTGAGGGCGAGGGATTCGCGGGCTCACGGTCGGCCCAGCGAACTCCTCGCCCTCGCATTTGATCATGCCGCTTCAACACGGCGATCAACAAGGCATCATCTTCGCGGTCCGAGAGGGGCTTGTAAAGGGCAGTAGCCCGGATTTGTCAAAGGCTTCACGAGAATGTCGCAATCCCTCTTGCCAAATGCCGACACTCTGTTCCAACGGATTTGCATTCATCAGACGTTTTGCCAGGCGCGGCCGGATTGCAAAAGCAATCGGTTGGCTTCGCCTGGTCCCCAGCTGCCCACGTCGTAGAACGCCGGCCTAGTTTGGTTCGCGACAGCGACAAACGGATCGATCACTTCCCATGCCCGCTCGATCTCATCATGCCGCATGAACAACGACGCATCGCCGTTCACGGCATCGAGAAGCAATCGTTCGTACCCATCGGGCAAACCGTTCGGCCCGAATTCCGACGCATACTGAAAGGTCAGCTCAGCCGGCCGCAAACGCACGCTTTCGGCGGCGTCGGGCTGCTTCAATTGAAACATCAGTCGAATGCCTTCGTGCGGCTGCAGTCGCAACGTCAGACGATTGCATTCGAGCAGGCTGTCCGCCGGCATCTGGAAGGGCAAGTGGGCTGGGCAGCGGAACTGAATGACGACTTCGCTGACGCGCCGGGCAAGACTCTTTCCCGACCGCAAGAAAAACGGCACACCTTTCCAACGAGCATTATCGACAAATAGCCGAATCGCCGCGAAAGTCGGTGTACGCGAGCTTGCGGCAACACCCGGTTCCGCCATGTAACTCGTGTACTGCCCAAGAACGAACGAGTCCGACATGGGTTGCGTCGGAACCGGCGTGATTGCGTCAAGCACTTTGCATTTCTCATTGCGTAATGCGGTCGCCTCATACCGATGTGGCGATTCCAAGGCGATTAACGCAAGCACCTGGAGCAAGTGGTTCTGGAACATGTCCCGCAACACGCCGTTGGAATCGTAGTACGCGGCTCGGCGACCGACCGTGCCGCTTTCAGCAACGGTGATCTGCACGTGATCGACAAACTCACGATTCCACAATGGCTCAAATAAGGTATTGGCGAAGCGCAACGCCAGGATATTAAGGACCGTTTCCTTGCCGAGGTAATGGTCGATGCGATAAATCTGCGATTCATCCCAAACTTCGTGGAGCTTGTTGTTCAGCGCCATCGCGCTCGCACGATCGCGGCCGAACGGCTTTTCGATCACAATTCTTCGAAAGCCGGAACTCGATGTTTTTCCCTCCTCACGTCCGAGATTCCATGCAATGGCCTCGTAACGTTCGGGCGCTACCGCCAGATAGTAGAGTCGATCTGCCGGCTCATTCCTTTCGAATTCGCTCAGTGACTTAACGAATGCAGTAGCGCTGCCCTGCTCGGCCAAATCGGCGGCAACGTACTCAACTGTCCCGGCAAAAGCCTCCCATCCTTCCGCGGTAACGGAAACGTCATCGCGGAGTCTATCCCGGAGCTGGGCGCGAAATTCCTGCGTTGAAAAAGTGGTCCGCGCGCTGCCAACGATGCGTGTCGATTCGGGCAGACGGCCTTTCACGAAAAGCCGGTACAGCGCAGGCACCAGTTTTCGTGCGGTCAAGTCGCCTGTCGCACCAAGGATAATGACAGTTAGTGGCACAGCGAATGATCCATCTGAGAGTCGTAGGTGTTCCTTGGGCTCATTGTAGTATCCGCACGCTTTGCCAAATTCGCTGCTGAAGGAACACTTCGTATCATGGACCATCGAACGCTAACGTTGGAAGAATGCCGTGCAAACGACAGGTTGGTTTTGGACCCTGTGGAGTTTCTTGACGCGCAGACGGGTGCGTTACATCGCCGCATGGGGCCTATGTTTGGTCGTCGCCGCAATCTTGCACTTTTTCGCCTGGCGTAATTTCAACAGTAGAAGCACGAACCTCGACGAACGTCGGTGCGACGGCAACGACGGCCATGCAACCATCGATTTCGGCGGCCAATGGCTCATGGGCCGAATGCTGACACGCGGCTACGGACGGGAACTGTACAACCGCAACCGTCAGTACGAGGTTGCCTGGCAGGCATTTCCCCGTTCCGCACAAGCACCGGCGGCGACGAGCAACGATGCCGAAAACCTGCTCGGCTGGTTCGTCACTTACGAACACGATTCTGAGTACAAGCAGCGCCTGCAATCATCGCTGTACAGTCGCACGGCCTGTGTGCTGCCCGTCACCACCTTCGGCCCTATTCAGGCCGTTTCGGCAATCCATGCGCTGCAGACTTCCGATTGGGAGTATCGCGACCCGGTGACGCGCGAATCGCAACCTGTTTCGGGGCCGCATACGCCTGACGCGATGCGACACGTGCCGTTGAAACAAATCGGCGGACCGCTGTATCCACCGATTCATGCCATGCTCATGGCGCCTCTTGCGATCGGCGATGACCCGCTGACGGCGTATCGCATCACGCAGATCATCATGCTGCTGATGGCATTTGCGGGCGGGCTCGGAGTCAGCGTGTTGACCGAACGACGACTTTGGTGGCCGATCGCGACAATGATGATCATGTTCTTCCCGGGGTTTCGCGGATCGCACCACTTGGGACAAAACGCGGCGTTGTCTCTGGCGATTGTCATATGGGGTTGGGTTCTCATGCATCGGGGCCGCGAGTTCGCCGGCGGCGCCTTGTGGGGTCTGCTGGCGTTCAAGCCGACCATCGCACTCGCCTTTCTTTTGGCGCCGGTTCTCACGCGCCGTTGGCGCGCTTGCGCAGGGATGATCGGCGTCGGCATCGGGTTGATCTTGGCGACGCTGCCGTTCGTCGGCGTTCAATCCTGGCTCGATTGGATGAAAGTCGGCGGGACGGCAAATCACATTTACAATGTCGATGACAACTGGGTATTCCTCTCCCGCGACCTGCTGAACGCGCCCCGCCGCTTTCTGATTAACTGGGACCATGAATACAACACGCGCGACCGCTGGTTCATTCAAGTCGCCGGATGGTGCTTCTGGCTGCTGGTCGTCGAAACGACGCTTCGCATCGCCGCTGTGCGTCGCGATCAAGTACGCGCAGCTACCGGGCCCGCTGCCGGATTCGTGCTGCTAGGTACATGGGCGAGTTGTTTTCACTTCATGTACTACGACGTGTTGCTGGCGTTCCTGGGATTCGTCGTCGTATTTTCGGAGCCGCGAAAACTTGTAGAGCCGTTGCTGCTATTGCTTCAGCGGCCAAGCGGCAGTTCTCATCTTTTGCCTGGAATGGCGAGTTACTTCGAGCCGAGACTAGCGCAGTCGCACCCTCAGCAACTCAACCAAGGCATTGCGTTGCCGCGGGTACTGACGGCGAACTCGTTCCTGTTGAGTCTTTATGCGGTGCTGATGCTGATCGCACATCCGTTGCAATGGCTCAGCGTAACCGGATCATTTGTGGCAACGAATTGGTTTCCGGCAATCGCGAAAACAACGAAGGACGGGACCGGGACAAAGCAGGCCATAACGCCAAATACCGAAAAGCAGACGGAAACGACCATAGGCGAGGGTACGAGCATCAAGACCGTGTTTCAAATGGAGACAAAGCCCGCCGAACATCGGCCGATGTTGGAAATTACAACAAACCTTGTTGGCCCGCCTTGGGACACTTACATACTGCTTGTGCTCTGGGCATGGGCCGGCGCCATGACGTTGCGTGCATCGACCAACTCGTGCATCAGGCCACCGTGATCTTTTCGCAAAGGTACACATCCTGAATCGCATGCAGGAGATGAACTCCGTCGTCCATGGGGCGCTGAAACGCCTTGCGTCCGCTGATGAGGCCCATGCCGCCGGCCCGCTTGTTAATCACCGCCGTCCGCACTGCATTCTTCAGATCGTCGGCGCCTTTCGATTCGCCGCCGGAGTTGATGAGCCCGATGCGGCCCATGTAACAATTGACGACCTGATACCGGCACAAGTCAATCGGATGATCGGTCGTCATTTGATCGTAAACGCGATCGTCAGTCTTGCCGTAGGAACTGCCCTGTTGCGGCACTGCCTTGAAGCCTCCATTATTTTCAGGCAGCTTCTGCTTGATGATGTCGGCCTGAATGGTCACGCCCAGGTGATTTGCCTGGCCGGTGAGGTCAGCGGAGACGTGATAGTCCTTGTCTTTCTTGAACGCGCTATTGCGCAAGTAACACCAAAGCACGGTGGCCATTCCGAGTTCATGGGCGTGGGCGAATGCGTTGGCCACTTCGACGATCTGCCGCGTGCTCTGATCAGAGCCGAAATACACGGTAGCGCCAACGGCAGCAGCGCCCATCTCATATGCCTGTTTCACCGTTCCAAACATCACCTGATCAAAACGATTCGGGAAAGTCATCAGCTCGTTGTGGTTGATTTTGACGATAAACGGAATGCGATGGGCGTATTTTCGTGCCACGAGGCCCAACACGCCAAACGTCGAGGCGACGGCGTTGCACCCTCCGCGAATCGCCAGTTCGACGATCTTCTCTGGGTTGAAGTACGCCGGATTCTTGGCGAAAGACGCTCCAGCCGAATGTTCGATGCCCTGATCGACCGGCAGAATCGAAACGTAACCGGTGTTCGCAAGCCGGCCTGTCCCGATGATGCGCTGCAGATTCACCAACACCCGTGCGTTGCGGTCGCTGTCCCGGCAGATGTCGTCCACCCACATCGGGCTTGGAACATAGAGGCTGGATCGAGACACCTTGCATTCATGCCGCACCAATTCATCCGACCCCAACAGTGCCAGGATTTCATCGTAGTTCATAGTGGTATCTCCTCGATTCAAGAAATATTTCGTGCGTTATCGACAAAACGGCGCACTTTGTCTGGGTCTTTGCGGCCTGGCGACTCCTCGACGCCGCTGGCGACATCGACGGCAAAGGGCCGCACGACGCGAATCGCCTCGGCAACGTTGTCAGGCGTCAGCCCGCCTGCCAGAATCAGCGGCACGCTGGGCCGATAGTCGGCGAGCAATTTCCACGGTGCTGTCTTGCCGGTGCCGCCTAGTTGCCCTTCGACGTGAGCATCGACGAGAATCGCTGCCGGTGCTCGGCCCGCGTCTCGTGCAATACGCAGATACTCATCAATGTTTTTCAAACTAGCCGAGTCTTGGACCCGAAATGCTGTGATGAGTCGGAACGGCGAGGCATCGTCGGCAGTAGCGAAAGTCTGGATAGAGCCAAGGCCCAGCTGAAACGACAATGCACAGATTTGCCGCATCGGCATTTCGACAAATACGCCGACCGCATCCACCATCGGCGGCAGCGCGGCAATGAGCGATTTCGCTGACTTTGGTTCGACGAATCGCGGCGACTTTGGATAGAAATTGAAGCCGAGCGCGTCGGCGCCGGCCTCGGCCGCCATCCGAACATCGTCAGGCGTTGTGATGCCGCAGATTTTGACTCGCACACGAGACATACGAGTATTGTATTCCAAACTTTGAACACCGAACGCGGAACTGTTATGATGTACTCCTGCGACACCATGCTGAGACGAGCCACATGAGAACTGTGAAGACCGACTGGCAATCGACGCTCTCGGAGGTCGAACAGGAGTTCGTCGAGCTTTGGGGTTCGATGAGTTCGCTCTGGGGCGTTAACCCGACGATGGCTCGCATTCATGGTGCACTTTTCATCACCGGCCAGGCGACTTCGGCTGACGAACTTATGGAACGGCTTGCCATCTCACGCGGCAACGTCAGCATGAACCTCGCGAAACTCGTCGACTGGGGATTGGTGCGGCGCGTCCATCGGCCCGGCGATCGTCGCGAATATTATGAGTCACTCAAAGACGTTTGGGAAATGTTTGCCACGGTCGCGGTGCAGCGCAAGCGGCGGGAAATCGATCCGCTGCTGAACACGTTGCGGCGCTGCAAAGAGAATCTGTCGCCGGAGTCGATGGGCGAGCGTGCCGCCGACCCGACGGTGCAAGATCGATCCAGGCGAATCCAGGACTTGCTCAAGTTCTTGACGATGATGGACGGCCTGAGCCAGCGTTTCTTCGAGAGTCACCGCAGTTTGCGGCAGGCGATTGAGTTGTTGTCAGGAGACGAGGGCGCGACGCCGGCGTCAATCTGAGGGTCTGCTGTTGTAAGGACTTTTTCATTTACCGGAGTTGTGAAATGTTTCGTCGTGCAGGCATCATGGTGCTCGTCGCTGTTGCGGCGGCAGTCGCTGAAACACCTAGCGAGGCGCTCGAAAAGCTGCAGGGCGCTTGGAAGACGGAGAAACTTGAGTACGGCGGAGAACCTGCCCCGGCGGCGGTGACAGAGAAGCTCGTCATCACGATCAAGGGCAGCCGCATTGTGGGAAGTGACAATCCGAACGATACCGCGACACTTGAGATGGACCCGAGCATGTCTCCCAAACACATTCTCCTGACGGAAAAGAACGGCAAGAAGCAAATGGGGATCTACAAGATCGAGGGCGAAATCTTGACCATGTGTTTTGCCGACGAAGGGTTGGCAAGACCGACCGAGTTCAAGTCGCCGAAGGATTCCAAAATCGCCTTGATTGTGCTGAAGCGAAAGAAGGAATAGCGGCATCGCCTAAACGAGTTTCGAAATCGATCATGCAACCAGTGCAAAGCGGCGGCGGGTTTGCCGCGATTCTGTACACACTGCGAATGTCGCAGCGCGTCGGCTGGCGGCATCTTCTGCGCGGCCTACGTTCCAGAAACGCCTGCAAGACCTGCGCCTTGGGCATGGGTGGTCAGCGCGGCGGCATGCGAAATGAATTGGGCCATTGGCCCGAAGTCTGCAAGAAGTCTCTGCAAGCGATGGTCGCCGACATGCAGCAGGGAATCAAACCTGCCTTCTTTGCCAAGTACTCGATCGATCAATTGAAGACCCTTACACCTCGGGAACTCGAATCGTGCGGCCGATTGACGACGCCGCTTTACGCTGGACCGAACGACTCACACTTTCGGCCGATGGCTTGGAGCGATGCTTTGGAATGCATCTCGCGCCAGCTTCGCTCGCAAAGGCCAGACGAACATTTCTTCTATGCAAGCGGTCGCTCGTCGAACGAGGCAGGCTTCTTGCTGCAATTGTTCGCCCGGATTTACGGCACCAATTGCGTCAACAACTGCAGCTACTACTGCCATCAGGCCAGTGGCGTCGGCCTCAACGCGGCGCTCGGTACCGGCACTGCCACAGTAACGATCGAGGACGTTGAAAACTGCGACTTATTTTTCCTGATCGGCGGCAACCCTGCGTCGAATCATCCGCGGCTCATGACCACGCTTATGAAAATTCGCCGCCGCGGCGGACAAGTGATCGTCATCAACCCTGTCAAAGAAACGGGGCTGATCAACTTCCGTGTTCCATCTGATATTCGCTCCCTGTTGTTCGGTTCACGCATCGCCAGCCTGTATGTGCAGCCGCACATCGGCGGCGACATTGCACTGCTGAGCGGCATCGCGAAAAAACTGCTTGAACACAGCATCGTTGACCAGGATTTCATTCGCAATCACACCGTCGGCTTCGAGTCATTTCATGCTTCCATTGACGCACTGGAATGGCCGGACATCATCGAACGATCCGGCGTCTCGCGGCGGATAATCGACGAAGCGGCACGCCTCTACGCTTGCGCCAAGAACGTCGTTTTCGGCTGGACGATGGGCATTACCCATCACGAACACGGCGTCGAAAACGTCCGCGCCATCGTCAACTTGGCGATGCTTCGCGGGATGGTCGGCAAACCCGGCGCCGGGTTGTTGCCGATTCGCGGGCATTCGAACGTTCAAGGCATTGGGTCGATGGGCGTTACGCCCGCGCTGAAGCAATCGGTGCTCGATCAGCTCGAAAAGCACCTGCAAGTATCTCTTCCCCGATCGCCTGGGCTCGACACGATGGGCTGCATGCAGGCCGCCGATCAAGGTGAAGTCAAGTCGGCGTTCTGCCTCGGCGGCAACCTGTTTGGCAGCAATCCCGACTCGAAGTTTGCTCATCGCGCCATCGGCAAACTGGCGCAGATCGTTTACCTCAATACGACGCTGAACACCGGCCATGCCTGGGGCCGGGCCCGCGAGACGATCATCCTTCCGGTGCTGGCCCGTGACGAAGAACATGAAAAGACGACGCAGGAATCAATGTTCAACTTCGTGCGGTTGAGCGATGGCGGTCCAGCTCGACACGCACAATGCCGTAGCGAGGTCGACGTGATTGCCGAAATCGCACGACAAGTTCTGGACGGTCATTCGCCGGTCGATTGGCAGCGCCTGCACAAGCATTGCCATATCCGCGAGATGATCGCCGAGGTCGTGCCCGGCTTCGAGGCATTGCAAGAAGTGGATCGTAACGGCGCCGAGTTTCAGATTACCGGCCGGACGATCCACGCGCCGAAGTTCCCGACAAATGACGGCAAGGCCCGATTCGCGGCGCTAGCGCTGCCTTTGCACGGTCAGGATAACAACCAGTTAAGACTGATGACCGTTCGTTCCGAAGGGCAATTCAACACTGTCGTCTACGAAGAACAGGACATCTACCGCGGTCAGGTTCGACGCGACGTGATCTTGATGAACTCGAAGGACATCGAGCGACTCAGCCTGCAAGTCGATCAGCAGGTGACGGTGCGAAGCGCGACAGGATGGCTTGACGGCATTCGCGTCCGTGCGTTCGACATCCGAGCCGGCAACGCGCTCATGTATTTCCCCGAGGCCAACGTTCTTGTGCCACAGTCAGTCGATCCGAAATCCAAGACGCCTGCGTTCAAGTCCGTGTTGGTGACAATTGAATCGACGCCTGTTGAGATGGTTCAAACGGATCTCAATCGGCGAGCGTTGCCGGTCGTGAACCGAACGACATAAGCTCGATGATGATTCCAGACAAGATTCGATGAGGCAATCCATGGCCCGGAAACGTACTTATCGGGAAAAACTGCAGGACAGCAAAGACCTGCCGAAGGTCGAAAAGATTGAAGGCAAACTCACCACGCGCTGGGGCATCGGTACGGTGTTGATCCCGGCGCCGATTGAGGTCGATGCCGTAATGCGCTCCGTGCCAAAGGGCAAACTCATCACCATCAATGACATTCGTTGCCGCCTAGCCAAGAAACACGGCGCTACCATTGGCTGCCCGATCACCACTGGCATTTTTTCGCTGATCGCCGCGCGTGCCGCCGAGGAGGACGAGGCGGAAGGCAAAAAACGCATCACGCCCTATTGGCGCACACTCAAAGTCGGCGGCGAGTTGAATCCGAAGTACCCTGGCGGCCTCGAAGCGATCAAAGTCCGCCTTGAAGCCGAAGGGCACAAGGTGATTCAAAAACGCAAGCGAATGTTCGTCCTGGACTTTGAACGGGCCGTGGTCAAGGGTTGACAAACCGGCCCAGCGCCTCGTCTACCGAATCGTCATAAACGTAAAGTAGTCGCGGCACGAGTCTTCCACTTCTGCTTCTGCCAGGCGTTGCGCTCACGGACATGACGGCGCAGATCGGCAAGCCGATACAGATGGTCGCGCCAAAGTACACCTCCGCGAGCCATCGTCAGCCAGACGGATCGAATCAGAGCTACGATATTGGCGATTGCTCCCAATGGAGTGAGCAGCCCATATTGCCAACCGACGCGGCTTTGCCGCATCGAGTTCCGGACGATGAAGCACATGGCAGCGAGTCCAGCAGCGCAAATGCACCGGCTCCACCACGGTCCCACGAAGAGCCCGACGTGCGGCCCGCAACACAGCGTTAGCAACACACCGATCGCAAATGCCGCCATGAAGAGGCTGTAGCCGAGGCCCGCGAAGAAGTTCTTTTCCAAACCGCGAATCATGCCGCCAATGCCGACATGCCAACGAACGCTGACGGCCGAGTCGCCGCGAATGCCGCATGAGCGAAACCCGGCCCATTTGAGCGATTTGCCGAGTTGCATGTCGTCGTCGACGGAGAGTGCGATTCGCTCGAATCCGTCTATGGCGCGAAATGCAGTTGCTCGAACGAGGTTGAATGCGCCGATGCCCAAATGCTGGCGGCGCTTTGGATTGGTGACGAGCCACAACGGCGAGTGCAACGCAAACAGCAGGCCGAAGACTGACATGAAGATGCGTTCGCCGATCTGATCCGTCGGCATCTCCGGAATCACGGTCAAGTGGTCAAGTTTTTCGCGTTCGGCGAACGCAACGGCTCGTTGCAGCGCCTGCGGCGCAAACACGACGTCGGCATCGGTGAAGAGCAACCACTCTGCGTCCGTCGTTTGAGCCGCCATGTGCAATGCGTGGTTCTTGCCGAGCCAACCGGATGGCAACTCACGCACATGAACGACCGTCAGCTTCGTGTCCTCGGCTTGCAATTGATCCAGAATCGAGCCAGTTGCATCGGTGGAACGATCATCGACGGCGATCAGTTGCAACCTGGGATAATCCTGTGCGAGCAACGAGCGAGCGGCTTTTTCGATCTCCGCTTGTTCATTGCGTGCCGCGAAAATGACCGAGAGCGAAGGCCAGCCGCTTTCGGGCGCTTCGTCCGTCTGATCGCAAAGACGAATCGTCGTGTGATTCCAGTGGAAAAGGATCTGAGTGAAACGCAAGAGCCAGACAAGTGAAGCCGCCATACAGACCGGAATCGCGATCCACACCACCACTTTGAATGCGTCACCCATCATATGTTCCAGCGAATCCGGCAGGTACTATTTGGCGTTCTCGACCACGGCCCAAGTCACGATCTTGCGGTCGTCTTTCGCCGTGTCGTCAGCAGCGCCGGACGAGAACAGTCTCGCGCCGTCGGCCGAGAATCGCACTTGAATCACCCAGCGCGGCGCATCGAGTTCTTTCAGCTTCGTCAACTTCAGAGCGTCCCAGACGCACTATGGGGCCAAGATGCCCCGACGTGGCCAACACGTCGCCCTTTGGGTTCCAATCGACGCAATAAATCTCGTGACAGCCGGACGGCGCCTGATGCAACAACTTGCCGGTATTCGTGTCCCACAGTGCGACTGTGCCGTCGACGTACCCGGCGGCCAGCACGTTGCCGTTGGGGCTGAAGCGAATCTCCTGAATCATTTTCTTTTCGAAGACGTGCAGCAGTTTGCCGGTCGCCACGTCGTAGAGGCGCGTTTCGTAATTGCGATTGCCGACGGCAATCTTCTTTCCGTCGGGGCTGAACACCGGATGCACTGCGCCCGGACCGGTCCGGTCGAGTGTGCGGAGGAGGTTGCCCGCTGTGTCGTAAATGAGCACTTCGGAATGACCGACGCCGTGTGCGTTTGGATCCCAGTAAGTTTTGCCGATGGCCAGGAGCTTGCTGTCGGGACTGAACGAGGCGAAGCCCGGTGATTCGCCGACTTCGATGTTGAACTTGCGCTCGAATGCGATTTCTTCGACGGTGTAGAATTTTCGCGTGTGATTGGTCCATGCCACGTACTTGCCGTCGGGGCTCAGCGCCAGATCGGTCGGCTTCTCGCCTTTGACCAACTGCCGCAACGGCCGCAATTTCACGTCCTCGACGATTTCCGCGAAGTTGTTCCAATCCAGAAGCACTAACTCGCCCGCTTTGGGCGCACGCACAAGGCGGCTCGCGCGTTTCTTCACCTCTCCAACTGCTCTTACCTGATGCGCATTCGTCGATGTGATCGGCTTCGTCGCATCAATGGGAATCGGTGCAGCCTGCACGATAAAGCCAAGCACCAGGACGAACGATCCGATCAATGGTGAATACCAATTTGTCATGTTCGCTGTCCTCCGTAATTCGCTGCAACGATCATATGCGATTCGCCGACGCTTGTCACTCATGACACTGGCGAAAGTCCTCGGCTCGACTATTCGATCCCGGCAAACAATCCGAGCGCTATCTTGAATGAAGCGCACCCGTATCAGAACCAAGCGCGCACTGGTGATAATTTGAGGGCCCGTGCCGAATGTCGTTTACACATTTCAACTTCCACTTTTGTAACAGCCTCGAAGATAAACAGATAGCTTTGATAGTGCGATATAGGTGAGATAGCGCTGGGTCGGCGCTTGGTCGACTGTCGCCGACGGGACTGCATGGTGAACTCCTTCGAGCTGCTGAATGGCGCAGCAAGAAAGTCAGGTCCTAACGCAGCCAAGATGCAACCAAGAATTTCGCCACCAAGGCAGATAGTGCACAGAAAAGAATCACAAGGATACGAACTTGCATTCTTTGTGTCCTCCGTGCCTTTGTGGTGATTTCTCTTATTCGCCTTGGCAGTGCCTTGGCAGTTGCCCAGACCGGTTTTCCGAAAAGCACCGCCAGACATGTCATTTTGTGTCATTTTGTGACACCTGTTACTCGAATTGCGCGCACCGCGAACGTCAACGCGATTCCGCGCCTTTGCAATCAACCGAACCAACACTACGATCCGGTTGTGGAATGTCAAATTGCCCGGCGAGCGTCGTGCCGTCAGGCCGACGTGTTGGTCCATCCCCGCGGCCGCCTGCTGACCAGGAACCTGCCGTGCACACAGCGTATAATGCGCGTGGTTGCGATCCATCACGCTCCGAGACCGCCGGCATGGCCGCGAAGTTTCAACTCGTCAGCAACTACGAACCTGCCGGCGACCAGCCCAAGGCCATCGGCCAGATTGTCGAAGGCTTTCACGAAGGCCGCCGCTTCCAGACGCTGATGGGCGCGACTGGCACCGGCAAGACGTTCACCGCCGCACACGTCATCGCCAAGCTCGGCAAGCCGACGCTCGTCCTGTCGCACAACAAGACCCTCGCGGCCCAACTGTACAAGGAGTTCAAGCACTTCTTCCCGCACAACGCGGTCTGCTACTTCGTCAGTTATTACGACTACTACCAGCCCGAAGCCTACATCCCGCAGCGCGACATTTACATTGAAAAAGATTCGTCGATCAACGAGAACATCGACCGGCTTCGGCTTGCGGCGACCAGCGCGCTCATCAGCCGCGACGACGTGATCATCGTCTCCAGCGTTTCGTGCATCTACGGCCTCGGTTCGCCGACCGACTACAAACGCATGATGGTCCGGCTGAAAAAAGGCGACACCATCGAGCGCGATCAGTTGCTCTTGAAACTCGTCGACATTCAGTATCAGCGCAACGACGTCGCCTTCGAACGTGCCAAGTTCCGAGTCCGCGGCGACACCATCGAGCTTTGGCCGGCGTATGAAGAAACCGGCCTGCGCATCGAACTTTTCGGCGACACGATCGACGCACTGGCGACCATTCACCCCGTCGATGGCCGAACGTTGCGCGAACACGACGAACTTTACATCTACCCGGCCAAGCACTTCGTCACACCCGAGGACCGCATCCGCCAAGCTGCCGAGGGAATCAAGGGCGAACTAGCGGAACGCCTGGAAGTATTCAAGCAACAAGGGAAGCTGCTGGAAGCGCAGCGGCTTTCAGCGCGAACGCGCTACGACATCGACATGCTTTTGAACGCGGGGTATTGCTCGGGCATCGAGAACTATGCAAGGTGGTTTTCCAATCGCAAGGCGGGCGAACCGCCGTATACGCTCTTGGACTTTTTCCCGGAAGACTTTCTGATTGTCGTCGATGAGTCGCACGTGACGTTGCCGCAGGTCCGCGGCATGCACGCCGGCGACTTCAGCCGCAAGTCGACGCTGGTCGAACATGGTTTTCGCCTGCCGAGCGCGCTCGACAATCGGCCGATGAAGTTCGACGAATTCGAAGGCCGCATGAAGCAGGCCCTGTTCATGTCAGCGACGCCTGCTGCCCTCGAACTCGAGAAATGCGGCGGCGAGGTCGTCGAACAGGTGATTCGGCCGACCGGGCTCGTCGATCCAGTCATTCACATCAAGTCGGCGCGAGGCCAGATTCCCGACCTGCACGAGCAAATCAAGATTCGTGCGGCTCGCGGCGAACGCGTGCTGGTGACGACGCTCACCAAGCGGCTGGCGGAGGATCTGACGAACTACTTTCGCGAGGCCGGGCTGCGGTGCAAGTGGCTGCACTCGGAACTCGACGCCATCGAACGCGTCACCGTCTTGCGAGAGCTACGCCAAGGCGCGTTTGACGTTCTGATCGGCATCAACCTCTTGCGCGAGGGCCTCGACCTGCCAGAAGTTTCCCTGGTCGCCATACTCGATGCGGACAAAGAGGGCTTCCTGCGGAGCGGCACGTCGTTGATTCAGACAATCGGCCGTGCTGCTCGAAACGTGAACGCCGAGGTCATTCTGTATGCCGACAAAGTGACCGACTCGATGCAGCGGGCGATGGACGAGACGCATCGCCGCCGCGAGTTGCAGCTGGCATACAACGTCAAGCACGGCATCACGCCGCGTACGGTCCAATCGACGATCGATTCGGTCATCGAAGGCGAAGTTGAAGCGCACAAGATGGCCCAAGAAGCGGCTGGGCTGCCGGCCGAGGATTACGTGACCGAGGAGTACATTCAGGAGTTGCACGCGGAGATGCTGCGGCGAGCCAAGGAGCTCGATTTCGAAGGCGCTGCAGAACTACGCGATCAGATCTCGAAGCTGAAGGGTGAGCCTGTGGCTGCTCCACAGATCAAGAAACCGAAGCGATTCAAAAAACGGGGATGATGTGTCTCTTGTCCGAATTTGTCATGCCCGGTTCTGCCAAGTCGCTGGATTTCTCGCAGTGTGAAAGACCGAAAGAACTACAATCCGAGCTGGCTCCTTGCGGAAATAGACGCAGTATGGAAAGCCGGGAACGATCGCTTCGCGGACGTCCTGAAAAACCACCGGGTAGAAATCCGGCTGGGAGATGATTCGATCCAAGATGCGATGTACAGACGCCGTAAATGCAGCGCCCAACCCACGTCGCCGTTGTTCATACCAGTCCGCAGCGTCATCAAATTCCGCACGAGCAACGCGGCGGAGAACTATTGGCAACTTCATTGCCGGAACCGGGCTAGCGCCTCGGCATGAACTTGCTCCCAAGGAACAACATCGTCGGGGTTGGCCAAATGGTCAGCAACTCGACGCTCCAATTCCCGTTTTTGCGTCTCCGTAGCCAAGGGCTGCTGTGGATTCGAGGCGATGCTGTCCCAGATGGCATTCACCAGCGTTATGCGATCTTCAATGCTAAGCCGATCAATTCCCAGTGCTTGGATCGTTGGCGCCACTGTCGCCCCCTCCTCTCGATGTAAGAACGCATGCATCTTACCAAAGTCAGGTATTCAAAGAAACAGACAATTGCTGCCTTGAGGCTTGGCGCAATCGCAAAAACGCAAAGGCAGCCCCACCGTCGTCGATCGATACACCCACTTTGGTTACTTCGCTCTTCGTAACACAAACTGCCGCCGGCGGATCATCACAACCTGCACCGGAAATGCTCTGACGAACTCATCGACCGCGCGTTTGACGCCGCCCTGCCACCAGCCGCCGGATGCGTAATCGTCGCCGCACAAGAGCCCGCCGACTTTCACTCTGTTGAAGAAAAGCTCCAGGTCCTTTTTGACGAACTCGTAGAGATGGTTGCCGTCGATATAAACCCAGTCGAACTGCTGATCGGCGAAGGCAGCGCCGACGTCGGTCGAGAATCCCCGGTGCACCGTAACTTGCCCGGAGCCGATGGGGTCTGAGAAGCGAGCGAGCACGGCTTGGTAGCGCGAGTCCATTTCCGCCTGACCGCCTCGCGCTTTGCCGCCGTACCAGGCCTTTTTGTAAGTTTCGGTCGGCTCGAAGTGCCAGGGGTCGATGAGGTGCAGTTCCTTCGGTCGCACGACTTTCAGAATCTGGGCCGAGAAGTCGCCTTTGTGTACGCCGATCTCGACGCCGGTTGAATGAGTCGGCAACTGCTCAAGCACAAATAGCCGCGAGTTAAACAACCCTTGCAGCCACCATGCCATGATGCGGCTCCGAATTCAGATGCGTTGCGCAGACGATCCTGGTAGTTTGTAGAAAGGCAATTGCGAAAATACATGGCGCGCCGTTCAACGAGGTGCATATGAGATCGCTTTATCTGTCGATGATCTTGGGTTCTGCAATGGCCGGGGCACTGCTATCCGCAGCATTTGCCGACGGGCCGCCAGTACGAATCGTGCGGCTTCCCGACGGCGGGCTGCAGCCGCAGGCCGTGGCCACAGCGACCGGCGTTCACGTCGTCTACTTCCAGGGCGATCCCAAGGCAGGCGACTTGTATTACTCAAGACTGAATTCGACGACGCTCAAGTTCGGTAAGGCGATTCGCGTCAACAGTCAGCCGGGCAGTGCCGTCGCAGTCGGCAATATCCGCGGCGCTCATCTCGCCGTCGGCAAGGACGACCGGATTCACGTCGCCTGGATGGGATCGCAAAGGGCCGAACCCAAAGCACCGGCGGGCGGTTCGCCTATGCTCTACGCCCGACTCAATGACAGCGGCAACGCCTTCGAGCCGCAACGCAACATCATCGAAAAGGCCGAGGGCCTGGACGGCGGAGGCTCCATCGCAGCGATTGGACAGTTCGTGTATGTCTTCTGGCACGCGGGGCCGCACACCAAGAACGGCGAGGCCGACCGAAAGGTGTGGATGCGCGTCAGCGTCGACGGCGGCAATACGTTTGAAAAAGGCGAAATCCCAGTCAATGATCCGAGCACCGGCGTCTGCGGCTGCTGCGGCATGCGCGGCTTCGCGCTTGAACCCGGCTTGCCGATCGCCATGTACCGTTCCGCGACTGACAGAGTCCACCGCGACACCTATCTTGCGTTCACACCGATTGGCGCCAAAGGCATTCGCAGCATCAAGCTGCATGATTGGCGAGTCAACCTGTGCCCGATGAGTTCGTTTTCGATGACCGCAATCGACAAACAACTGCTGACCGCCTGGGAAACCGATGGTCAGGTTTACTACTCACGCATCGACATCTCGAAGGAAGATCCATTCGTTGCTCAACCGCAGGCTGTTCCAGGCGCCGGCGAGAAACGCAAGCACCCAGCGCTGGCAACGAACAATCGACATTCCATCGTCGCTTGGACCGAGGGCATGGCCTGGAATCGGGGCGGCAGCCTCGCCTGGCAGGTCTATGACGCTGATGGTAAGCCGATCGGTAAGGTCGGTCGTGCAAGCGGCGTGCCGACGTGGAGCCTCGTCAGTGTCGTGAATTCCGGCAATCAGTTTGTCATCATCTATTGATTGGCAGAATCGGCGCGCCGCCATCGGAGAAACGAGCGATGGCCGCGCGCTCGACAAAGTGCATCCATTCAAAACGTCATCGCACAATTCGGTAGGAATCGCGCTGAATCTGTTGCTGAATGGCAATCGTTCGCTGCCATTGACGCAGCTGGGCTTCGTTCATTTGCTGCTGCATCTGCTGCACATAAGCCGCTTGCAGTTGTGCCATTTGTTGCTGTTGCAGGGCGAACTGTTGTTGTTGGGCCATATTCTGACCGCGTTGCTGCATTCCGCCGCCGTACATGCCGGAGCCGCGCTGTCCCATGCCGCCCATGCCGCCCATGCCCATGTTCATGTTCATTCCCATACCCATGCCGCCTTGCATACAGCCCATTTGCCCGCCGCCCATGCTGGATCCACCGCGCTGGCCCATTTGCCCGCCGCCCATGCCACCTCCCATGCCAGGGCCTCCACGACCGCCGCCGCCTCGGCCTTGAGCCAAAACATCATCGACACTAACAATGAACAGACCCGCTGCGCACGCTACTGCCCAAAGCCATTTCTTCCCCATGAGATGCTCCTTTGATCGAGTTGTACTTTCTCCACCGATTCCCCGAAAAGGGAACAGGCAAATGTGCCGGCTAAATCGCTCTGACTTGCACTCGAGCAATTCACACGCCCAATGGATTGTAAACGGGCAATGAACGTTGGATGTGGTTCTTCATCTGGAATTCAGGTGGGACGGGTCGATGTCACCCCACAACCTCGTGCACCACCTCGCCGTGTACGTCAGTGAGACGCATGTCGCGGCCGCCCCAGCGGACAGTGAGTCGCTTGTGATCGATGCCCAACAAGTGCAGAATCGTCGCATGGAAATCGTGCATATCGAGCTTGCCTTGCACGACCTTGTAGCCGAAGTCGTCGGTCTGGCCATGGTGCACGCCGGCTTTTGCTCCCCCTCCGGCCAGCCACACGGTGAAGCCGAACGGGTTATGGTCACGGCCGTCGGACCCTTGCGCGAATGGCGTACGGCCGAATTCGCCGGCCCATACCACGAGCGTCGATTCGAGCAGGCCGCGCGCCTTTAGGTCTTTCAGCAGACCGGCAATCGGTTGATCGACTGCACGCGCGTTGTTAGTGTGCCCTTCCTTCAGGCCGCTGTGCTGATCCCAGCGATCGCCCGGCACTCTCGGACACGTCAGTTCGATAAAACGTGCGCCGCGTTCAACGAGTCGGCGGGCGATCAAACACTGTGCCGCAAATATCCGCGTAGCCTCGTACGGCGCTTCGAGGCCGTAGAGCCTTCGAGTTGCCGTCGTTTCGCCGGTCAGGTCCATCAGTTCCGGAATCGCCGCTTGCATACGAAACGCGGTCTCGTAATTGGCGATGGCCGATTCGATGGCGTCGTTTTTGCCGGCACGCTCCAATGTCGCGGCGTCGAGTTTTCGCAGAAGGTCCAGTTTGTTTCGCTGTTGTTGTTCGCTTGCCTCGCGGCGCCGAATGTTGGCGACGGGCGGATCAGCCGGGCGAAACACCGATCCTTGATATGCCGCAGGGAGGAAGCCGCTGTTAAAGTTATCGAGGCCGCCGGGCGGAATCAGCCCGCCGTTGAGGACGATGAATCCCGGCAGGTTTCGATTCTCGCTGCCCAGGCCGTAGCTGAGCCAGGCGCCCATACTTGGCCGGCCCTGCAACCCGGAACCAGTGTGCAGGAAGTAGTTCGCAGTCGTGTGCTCGGAAAACTTCGACGTCATCGAACGAATGACGGCAAGATCGTCGGCACATGCGGCGACGTGCGGAAACAAGTCGCTGACCCAAAGACCGCTGTCGCCATGCTGTCGGAATTTCCATGGCGACGCCAGCACTTTGCCGACGTTGTCGAATTGCGTCGGCTCGACCCGAAAGACCTTGTGCGGATCCTGACCGTGATATTTCTCCAACGCTGGCTTGTAGTCGAAGGTGTCGATCTGCGACGGTCCGCCATCCATGTACAAAAAAATGACATTGCGCGCACGCGGTCGAAAATGCATCGCCCGCGCGTCATCCGCCGCCAGCGCCGCCAGTGCGACCAGGCCAAAGCCGTTGGCGCATGATGCCAGCATTTCCCGGCGGGAACAGGGAGCAGCAAGGAAATGACGGCAGTGCATATCGTAATTCAACCAAAGTCGTCGGGCAATGACAAGCCGCTCATGGTCCCAGCTCCACGCACACCACCTCCGCACTGCCGCGAACGTACAGGCGCGTGCCGACGAGCGCCGGATGTGCATAAACGCCGTTGTCGCCGACGAACAGTGACATGCGCGACAGTACGTTGAACTTTGCCGGAAGCGGATCGATCAAGATCAGTTCGCCCTTTAGGCTAATCGCCATGAGCCGGTCCGGCGAGGCAATGAGTGCCGCATATTTGAAGAAGGCCGGATCGCGGCCGAACCAGAGTTCCTTCAAACCGTTCTGAACATCAAGGCAGTACATGCCGTTCCAGACGCCGAAGAGCCGTCGGCCCACGAGCACGGGTGTGTGCGTGTCGCAAGCCAGGTCGCCATGTTCGGCAATGGGTTTTTCGATGATTGTTCCATTCCGATTGAAATCATAGATTCTCGTGCCGTTGTTCTCGCTCGTCACGAGTAGTTTGCCGTTCAGCGCAATCGGCGTAGGTACGTTGAAATCGTTCGGGTTCGGCGGCGTCAAGGACCAGAGGCGTTTGCCGGTGGCGATGTCCCAGCCGCCGAGCGTCCTTTTGTCGTAGCCGACGATCTGCCGTTTGCCGCCGAAGACGCCGACGATGAATGACGAAAATGCCGCAGGTCCGCCCGGCGTCTGCCAGATGACTTTGCCGGTAGCCGGGTCCAGCGCGACCAGCGATGCATCTTCGGCGCCCGGATTGACGATCAGTTTGCCGTCAACGATGAGTGGCGATGCCGAGGTGCCCCATTTGAGTTCGTCGGTCGCGCCGAACTGATCGCGCAGGTTCGTGGCCCAGGTCACCTTGCCCGACGCCCGTTCAACACAGTGCAGATGGCCGAACGCGCCAAAGAGAAAAACGTGATCGGCATGGATGAGCGGCGTGGCGCGCGGCGAGTTGCCGTAGTCGAGGTTGCCGATCGCCGGATAACGGAACGTCCAAATCGGAGCGCCGGTTTCCGCGTTCAAGCAGTGAAAGACATCGCTGGTATCGCCGGCGTCGCGATCGGCAATGAAGACGTGTTCCCCCGCGACCGCAACTCCCGCTAACCCCTTGTTGAGCAGCGTTGTGCGCCAAATGAACTTTGGTTTTGCGGGTAGTTTTTCGGGGAGCCAGGGAACCAGCGCGGTCCGATCATTGCCGCGCCAGCCGGTCCAGCCGGCGTCATCTACTTTTTTTTTCCAGCCGGGTCCGCTTTCGGTTTTTCGATTTCGACAAAACCGAGTTGAGTTTCAAGCGCTTTGAGCAGCGCCGGTTCATCGACCAGGTCCAAGAGCGCGGCTGTAATCAAATTCACCTCGGCATTCGCCAGCGATTTCGAAGCATATGCGGTGATGAACGGCACCGGCTCGGTTTCACCGAGGACACGCAGGTCGCCTTTCTTCACCGTTCCGCAACCTTCGAGCAGCGGCTTGGCGTAACTGCTGATGACCGCAGCGCCGCGTGCAGCCTTGCCTGCCTTCAGTATCATCGTCGCGCCTTCGTCGCATGCGGCGCTGGTCTCAAGTTTCGCCGGAATGCTCACGCCGTTTTTCTTTAGCAATGTGAAAATGGCCGCATGTTTCTCGTCACACTCTTGCGGTCCAAAAATAATGCGATAGCCCTTCAAGTCGGCTACCGATTTGGCGGGATCGCCCGACGGCACAACGATCATGCCGGTTTGCGTTGTCGTACCTTCCTTGCCGGTGAGCGCGGCAATCGCCGCGAAGTTCAATTTGTTTGCTCGCACATCGAACTCGACGACCGAGCGCTTGCCGATGACGATGTCCGCTTTGCCTTCGGTCTTGGTTTTTAGTGCCGCCGTCAGCGAATCGGAATATGCAACGACCACTTTGCGTTTGAGCTTGGCCGTTAAGTACTCTGCCAGCTTGTCGTAATCGCGTTGGGCGTACCCCTGCACGCACGGGCACGACAGCGGCGCCGCCAACGGGTCCATGACGACCATCGTTAGCTGCGTTGAAGCGCTGGTCGGCGGCTCTTTTGCGGCGAGCATGGGCAACGTCGCGGTCAAGGCAAAGAGAAATAGTCGGACAGATTTCATGATGAATCTCCACCAACCTGGCGCCTTACGCACCAGGCAATTGACCGGCGCACTTTTTGGTGCTTGGGAGCATTACTTTTTCGACTCTTCCTTGGTAAGCACGATAATGTTGAGCTTGTTGGCGTCAAAGTAGAAGAACTTCTGACCGTCCGGCGTGGCTGCGATGATTGAGCTCTTGCAGCCCGGCTGGACCTTGGCGACGCCGACGAGCCCAATGAACTTCCCTTCGCTGCTGTAATGCTTGATCAAGCCGTCGGACTCGGCCGCGAATACGTCGCTGCCGATTGAGCAACACAGGTTCATCGGGTTGCAGCAGCCGCCGAAGGTGCCATCGTCGCCGCCCCGGCCGGCCTTGCCCCACGAAGCCAGTTGTTCACCATCGCGGCTGTACTGATTGACGCGCTTGCGGGAGTTCTCGGCGACGAAGACTTCGCCGTTGCGGCACTGGATGTCCATCTGCCCGCAGCAGCCCGCGAGGTCGCTGACGATCTGTTTCGGCTCTTTCAGATCATGCGTCATGCGCCAGACGCTGAACCCGTAACCGCGAACCTGGCGCGACACGAGGAACAGGTCCTTTTCCGAAACGGCGGCCGCACGGAAGTCGACGATGGACGCTTTGATTTCCTTCACAACGTCGTCCGGAGACTTTTTCTCAAACATCGCGGCCATCGATTCATAAGCTTTGATGTTCGATTCCATCACTTTGAGCTGCGACTTCTCGGCTCGAGTCAACATTTCCGGGTCCTTGGCGGACAGCTTTTTGAGTTGTTCCTTCTGCTGCTTGACAATGTTCGTGTAGGTTTCGCGCTGCGATTTCAACTGTTCTTCGGCCTGAGTGCGAAGCTTCGATGTATCGCGCATGATCTCGGTCAAATACGGCGCTTCGCTCGTTATTTGCAATGCGCCTGCTTTGTCGAAACGAGCGATCTGTCCTTCGCCGGCCAAAAAAATCGTGCCATTAGGGGCAACACCGACGGCCTGAGGTGAAAACGGCACTGGCGTGCTCCTGATGAGTTTGCCCTCGGCCGCGAGAATCTGCAATTCGCCGCCGCTCGACTTGGTGGCAGCCGCCGCCCCGTATGAAACGTGTGGCCCAACCGCTGCCAGAATCGTGCCATCCGGAGTCACGCAGAACGACCGCAGCACGTGTGACTTGTCTTTGGTGCCTTGCACGCTGATCGTACCGGTCTGCTTGTGCGTCCCGCCCGTAATGGGTGCCGGCGGTACGGGCAGCGTCGGATTCTCTTGTGCCGGCGCAAACGCGGCGACAACCAATGCGATCATTGCCACAAAGGCCCCGAGGCCAAACATCCGTCGATTCATGCGGCACCTTGGCAGAAGGAGTTCAACATCCGAGCATCCACCGTACCCGTTATGGATATGAAGGTCAATTCAGTTCGGCTCGATGCGTTACAATCGGGTGCAACCAAAACCTTATTGTCCATCGGGCTCAGTCTTCGCAGCCCAACGCATCGCTCGGCCCAGGGCCGCGATGCTCCACACGATTGGGTACATCTTCTCAAAGTACCACAGCTTGGCAAAGTAGAAACCGATGGGTGTCGGGTGGTGCAGGCCGCCGGCTTCGATGCGGTCGATTAACCAGACGAGGCCGCGCTCGACATTATTCGAATCCTCTGCCGGCGCAAGATCGAGCAGCACCTCAACCGCAAGCGCTGTTTCCTCGATGCTCGACGGGCAGCCCTTGCAGCCGCCCCAGCCGCCGTCGTCGTTTTGATTGTCGAGCAGCCAGCGGATGCCCTTCCGGCACGCGGGCCAGTCAGCGTAGTGCAGGTCCCGATAGGCTGCGAGCACACGAGTGGTGCCGTAGGTTGGGTTGATATCGTCGGGGGCATGTTGGTTGCCGAACCAGAGAGGAAGCCAGGAGCCGTCGGGTCGCTGCTGCCTGCCGAGGTAGGCAAGACACTTTTCGGTAAACACGAGAGGAAGTCCGGCACCGGGATAGGTTCCGGTCGGGTCTTCGAACTGAAAGATCGGTCGATAGCGGACGGTCATTGCACGTACGGCATGGGCCGTGAGATCGCTGCCGGATCGATCGAACGGCAGTTTGCCCCAGCCGCGACAGAACGTGGGCATGCCGCCGTCGCGATTGAGCAGGTTCTGCAGCCAGCGTTCGCCATCATGCTGCGACACGTGAGTTGGCGATTCGCCGTGAAGTGCATGCAACGCCAAGAGAGCGCCGGGCGTATCGTCGGCATCGGGCACGCTGCCCGACAGATGCGACCAGCCCCAGCCGCCGGGCTCAGCGCCGGTGAACGGGTGGCGCTCGGTCTCCTGTTGTTCAAGCAGCCATTCGATCAACTTGTCTTTGCGCGAGAGGGAATCGAGATCGCCGGCGGTTGTAAGCGCGTTGACCGCGAGCGTCGTCACCCAGACGGAGAGGTTGGAATCGATCGGCCAGCTTCCGTCGGGGCGTACGCCGTTGGCGAGGAATTCCACGCCTTTGTCGATGACGTGTTTTGCCGATGCGTTGTTTCTCGCTATGCCGCAAGCGGCGAGGGCCATGACGACGAAGCTGGTCAACGGGGCGGCTTCGAGGTAGCCGCCGCTTTCGGGTTGGATGCGCGCCAAAACACGCAGACTGGGCGCGGTCGCGGCGCGGCGCAGCCAGCGCAGGAACATGCCGGGCGGCTTGTGATGGAAGATTGTCTGGCCGATGGCGATCAAAGCGGGAAGCGCGTAGCTGACCACGGGCAACCCGACGAAGCGATACCACGATTGCGGCAGACACGCGAGTTCGAACGGCAACGCCGGCACTTCCTTCCAATCCACGAGGCCTGCCAACGCGCAGTTCATCAAGATCGGCACCGAGAACGTGTGATCCTTGCCGTAACGGTTGCGGATCGCATCGGCGAGTTGCTCAGGCGTCCGGCCATAGGATCGAGCGAGCCATTCATCCGCCCGCAAAAGAACGTCGGCGTTTGCATCAGCGTGTTGTGACAAATGAAACGCAGCCCGGCATAACATCGTCGTCGAGATGTTGCTGAAGCTCTTGACCGTATCGCCCCAGCCTCCGTCGGCGTTCTGGTTCCTGACGAGCCAGGCGATGCCACCGTGCACGAGCGCATCATGCCTGCCGACCAGAGATAATGCGCTGACGGCCGTCGCGGTGGATAACGCCGACGTGGAAAGTTCGCCGACCCAGTAGCCGTCGTGGTGGCGTTCGGCCAACAGAGCGGCCTTGGCGGTCTGATAGGCGGCGGCGAGGCGGTCTGGACTGAGTGTCATCATCAACTTGGGGGAAAATCGGCAGGATCAAACCAACGCACGAGATCACGACTACCTCGACAAATTGCTGCAATCGTGCACGCCTGATCGCTGGAAAGAAGATAGAGCACTCGAAATCATCCGACGACAATTTCTCGCATGTGATTGAGTTCGAATTCAGGTACGCGAGCGCCGATCACAGGAAACAACTGCAACTGTTGGGTCGAAGCGACAATCCGCAATCGGACCCGCTCTGCGGTGACAGGGTATTGCTCACTGATGTGTGTCACAATCTCACGCAGGTCGTTTATCGCTCCATCGGTCCAGCGGACTTCAGCCATTGGCTTGACTCCTGTTCCACCTCTGACTGAGACCGCATTCGGCCCGAAGCGATGTCTTTTTCAGCATGGCGCAGTTTGGCTTCGAGTTCGATTCGGGCTGAAACTCACTCCCATGTGCAGTCATCCGGCAGCCTGTCGAGCAATTCGCGCATTTGGCGTTTGGCGACAATTGAGGTCGCGTTTGCACGTTCCCACAATGTCTCACAACCCCAACGACTCCAGGTCATCCACCAGCTTGTCCAACTCGTCTTTGGCGCCGTCTGATTTACCGGCTTGCCGTTTCGGCATGCCGACCGCCATGCCCACGGCAGCACGGCCATCAGCGACCAGCTCTTTGTCGCGTTCGGCCGCCGCTTGCGCCAACGGGTCTTTCGCCTCGCCGCCGAACAATCGTGTCAGGTCGATCTTGAGGCCGCCGATTGCTCCAACGGGTGCACCTGCAATCACCGGCGACTTGAAGTCAGGAAACATAATCGCCTGTTCGGGACAGACGCGGCTGCAGGCAGGGCAGCCCTTCTTGCAGCTGTCCTGATGCTCAACGAGGATGCGTTCCTGTCCGTCAACGCCATACACGCCGAATAGGCAAAAGTCGAGACATTCCAGGCAGTTCGTGCAGCGGCTGTAGTCGATGACTGGGTACCAGCGGCGACCCGGCACGGCGAGGAGTTGCTCGGGTGCAAATGTCGGCGCTGGCTTACCGTTGGTCGACGGAACGCTGAGGTTTACCATCGTTACGGCGCCATTGGGCTTCGCCGCTCGTCGTTGTTTGCATTCTTCTGCGATACGGCGAATCTCGGTGACAAAAATGTCATGATTCGATGCGTCGTTGAGATTCAAACAATAAATGTGCCGATCCGGCAATGCGCCCGCAGCGCCGATGCCCTTCGGCGGCGGCGGCGTTTCCGCGTCTTCATCTTTGTCGTCGGCGCCGACAGCCTTGATTTGAGTTTCGCCCCATTGGCCCTGAATGCCGTCCCGGTCAAGAAGCCAGAACGCGGCACGTGGGAACAGCCAACTGAGCATCACCATGTCGCCGGAAACCGATTCTAGGAACAGCCGGCCCGTATGTTTCGGGTCGAGATCGTATAAGTGCGGAATGATCGAGACGTCGAGCCCAGGCTCCATGATGAGCGCCGCGGCCAACGACTCTTCGAGCGAGCGTTTCGCCGGATGCTTGCTCTGTGCTTGCGATAAGACTATGGTCAGACGCGATCGGCTCATGGCGGTTGTACCAGATTCACAGACAAATGCGCTGGGACGCATTCATTGTGCTTCCACGCCCGACTCGAAGCAAGAGCTGTACCCTCTGGAATTGCAATCAGCACGTTTCGGTTTACTCGCGCGCCCGTGCGTAGGTCCACATCGACGCGATCAGGTATCCGAGTGAAACGACGGGGAGTGCGATGACCGGAAAGATCGATACGGCGCCGATCCAACTATTGGGCGAAGGCGGTTCCTTGAATGGCGAGAACACCAACACCAGCGCCAGGAACAGCACCGAAAAAGCGAAAGCCGCTGCCGAGATGATCGCGAAGGTCTGAGCTCGCTGACGAACGCAGCCTTGGAGCATGGCGATCAGTTACTCCGCGTCGCCGCCTGAAAACTCGCGAAGTTTCTTCGTGAGTTTCACCGTGGATCGAACCCCGGCATCACGAATGATCCGCTTATCGTGTTCGTCGAGCTCTTCGGAGGCGATTCGAAGAATGGCCTGCTCGACCCAAAGTGGCCGATCTGCAACGGGTCGTTGGCCCCATTCAATGAGCCCTGCGATGCCCGCAGCCGGTGGGCCCCCGGTAAGGCCGCTGCGCACGAGTGCCGCGTCGGCTTGCCACTTTTGCACCATCGCAACATCAATCGACTTCTCGGCGATCGTATACTGCACGCCGCGACATCGAAATTGAATCGCGTTTCCCGGCGCTTGCGTCAATTGCGTGATTTCGTCGGCAGCCAGAAACTCGCCTCGCTTGGCGTATGTCTCGGATACGGGCTTTGGTGAAACAATTTCCGCTGCACGGGCCTTGTCGTATTTCCGAGATGCGAGCGCCGAGTTGATCTTACTTGCGACCGCCTCGCTGATTCCTCCCGCGATGCCGCCGGCGAACGTCGCCATGCCCACATTCGGGGCCTTATACTTGGCAAACGAGATGATGAACAACCCGACATCGGTTGCGATGGCGTCGACCAGATGGATCACTTTGGCGTCACGGAACGTCGTTTTCGACATATTCGCCTTCTGGATCGTGAACAATGCCGTCGGCTCCCGGCCGCCGGTCAGTACAAGCAATCGCTCGGTTTTGACATCGGGGCTGGCGAAGCGGGACGAAGCGGTGTATTCGGATGGCACGTGTCTTACCTCATTCAGTTTTTCATTCATTGGCGTCGATGTGAGCATATGCGAGCTACGCTCTTGTGTGCCAGTTTTTTCAGCCAATGCGAGAATTTTGCCGGGTATCGTGGCTGAACCGTCGAAGCCCACATGGCGACGAAAGTGTCTCGGAGAATGTCCTAATACTTTTCAACCTGCTCTCGCAGCGTAGAATTCCACAGCGTGGGTTGTTCCTCCGCCACCCTAAAAACAAGGAACCCGCATTATGTCTGCGACCGCGACTCATCACGACATCGCTGAAGAAATCCGCGACCTGAAGAAGAAGATCGATGCCGTCATCCTGGCTCACTATTACCAGGAAGGCGAAATTCAGGAACTGGCCGACATAACCGGCGACAGCCTGAAACTCGCCCGTGAGGCCACCAAGGTCAAAGCGTCGACCATCGTGTTTTGCGGCGTGCACTTTATGGCCGAGACCGCGAAGATCCTCAATCCCGAAAAGCGCGTGCTCCTGCCTGATCTCGAAGCCGGTTGCTCGCTCGCCGACAGTTGCCCTGCCGACAAACTCGGCCGTTATCAGGAGATGCTCCGCATCAACGGCCGCAAGTTTCAGACGGTCACCTACATCAATTCAACGGCGGCTACCAAGGCCTTGTCCGATTGGATCGTCACGTCGGGTAACGCAGAGGAAGTCATTCGCCGCGTACCTGCCGAGTTCGAGATTCTCTTTGCACCGGACTATCACCTGGGCCAGTATCTATCGGAAGTCACCGGCCGAAAGATGATCCTCTGGAACGGCTCCTGTATGGTGCACGAGATTTTCAGCGTGCAAGACCTGTTGAAACTGAAAAAACAGAAGCCGCACGCGCATACGATTGCGCATCCGGAATGCCCGGCCAACATCCGAGAACACAGCGACTTCATCGGAGGCACCGAAGCGATGGTGAAGTACGTCGGCAAGTTCGCCGAGCCGACCGACTTTCTTGTCGCCACCGAAGCGAACATGATGTGGCAATTGCAATCGAAGCACCCGCAACATCGCTATCACCCGGTCCCGGGCGTGACCTGCGCCTGCAATAAATGCCCGCACATGGCTCGCAATACCCTGGAGAAGATTCGCGACTGCATGGTCAACGGCCACCCGGAAATTACCTGGCAGCCGGAGTTCGACAGGGCAAAGGAAGTGCTGACGCGCAGCTTGCTGAACCCGCCGCCAGTCGCTGCTCACCCGGCGGGGGATTGAATTTGCCGAAATCACGTTCTCGACGACAATTGAGATGAAAGAGGTTGGACGCTCACGGCTTGGCATTGCCGCTTTGCACGTTCAACGTCAAACACTTCCGAGTTGTTCCAGGGCTGCAGACCTTTCAACCTTACTGAATGCACCGCCGCATCGGAGGGTTTCCGTCGTTATGAACAAGTACTCATTTTGCCCCGACTGTGGCATCCGATATGTCGAGCCCTCCGGTTGGCCACGCACTTGTCCGAATGGGCACATCATGTGGAAGAATCCGATCCCAGTCGTGAGCCTGCTCGTCCCCGTAAAAGGCGGCCTGTTGCTCGTTCGCCGTTCACCCATCGCGCAAGTTGCACCGAACGGTTTGACATTCCCCGGCGGCTACCTCGACCACCGCGAAGAGACCTGGCAGGAGGCGGCCGTGCGCGAGTTGAAAGAAGAAACGCACGTCACGTTGCCCGCCGACCTCATCCGTGAGTACCGGGTCGTGAGCAAGCCGGGAAAGTACGTTTTCATCTACGGCATATGCGTCGAGCAATCGCAAACTGATTGGCCTGCGTTTACCACGACCGACGAAACCAGCGAGCGCATTATCGCCGGCTTGGAGCGGATCGACGAACTCCCCTGGGAAGTCGACCGTGCCGTGATGCGGCACTATTTCGCAGCGCGGCAATGATCGGTCACTTCCTCAGTCGTCGCCACCGCCGCCAACCGCCGAATGCCGCAAGCCCGACCGCGCCGATGCCGGCCAGAACAAACGAGCTCGGTTCGGGTTGATGGAGAATCTGAATGGGGTCATTTGGCACTTTGTCGCTGTCGGGGCCGCAGATTTTGAACCCTCGGAATCGCGCCGCGAATGCGTAGTTGCCTTCACCGTCGCCCGGCGGCGCCGACAGTTCATTCCAGAACGAGGCCTCGTTGATTCCACCGAGATCTGTGCCGAGCAGCACGAACTCAAACGTCGCGGAAGCGCCTGGTGCGAGGCCGTGATGCGGGCTGCCGCCGCCTTCCCATTTCTTGCCGATTGCGACACCCATATCGAATCGGCCAAACGGTGCGGCCTTCACCCGATTCTGAAAACTCGATTTGCCCAGAATCTTGAAGTCGTTGTCGGAAGTCGTGTAGCTTTCGACGCCGGAGATGCGATTGCCAGGGTTGTTCCAGGCAAAGGCTGTTAGAAAACCGCCTCGGTATGCGGGCGTGGTATTGTGAAGGTCGATGCGAAGTACTGCTCTGCCGGGATCAAGGTCGGAGTAGGAATAGGTCAGAGTTCCGTTCAAAGCTGCCGAGCCCATTCAAACCGGTTGTGCCCTGAATAATTCCTGCCGACACCTGGCTTGAAGTCATCACAGCAACAACGGCAATCCCAATACACGACGCGACTTTGCACCGCATCATTCCAAATTCCCCCAATGTGGTTCGACTCTGCTGATATTCCCAACCTCGTTGTGTTTCGTCCCCCTACGAGGCGGCCCATCTTGTCCAATCTGCAAATTCTCGGCAAGAGGAACTTGACGACCCCGCGGGTCGCGCGCCTAAAATTCACAGGAACGGCGTGTTTTTTTGCTAACTGCTTGAGCTGTTTGAGGAGATGAAATCATGCGCAAATCTCTGGGATATGTCGCGGCGGCGATGCTTGCGGGCGCCGTGGTTTTCGTGGCGATGCGCTTTCGACCAAGTGAATCGCCGGCTGCGCCGCCGGACGTGGCGAACATCATCGCGGAACTGACGCCGGATGAAAAGATCGCGGTCACGGTTTATCAACAGGCCAACCGCAGTGCCGTGAACATCACATCACGCACCATCGCGGCCGACGACTTCGGCTTCTTTGCAGAGCCGCGTGAAGGCAGCGGTTCCGGCGTCGTACTCGACAAACAGGGCCGCATCGTCACCAATTACCACGTCATCGAAAGCGCTCGCCGGGTCGAAGTCACGCTGTTCGACGGCACCAGCTACGAGGCGAAGTACGTCGGCGGCGATCCCAGCAACGACCTGGCTGTGATTCAGATCGATGCGCCGGCCGAGAAACTCTTCCCGATCCAGTGGGGCGATTCCAATCGCCTGCTGCCCGGAATGCGCGTCTACGCCATCGGCAATCCGTTCGGCCTCGACCGCACGCTGACCACCGGCATCGTCAGCAGCCTCAATCGCTCGTTGCGTTCCGAGAACAACCGGCTGATCAAAGGCGTCATTCAAACCGATGCCGCCATAAATCCCGGCAACTCCGGCGGCCCGCTCTTGAATAAGCAGAGTCAATTGGTCGGCATCAATACCGCCATCGTCAGTCGATCGGGGCAAAGCTCGGGCGTCGGACTCGCGATACCCGCCAACACGGCCCGGCGCGTCGTCGAGGAGCTCATCAAGTTCGGCAAGGTCAAGCGCGCCGACGCCGGCATTGTCAGCGTCTTTCAAACGGAGCGCGGCTTGCTCATCGCTCGCCTCGAAAACAACGGGCCTGCCGCCAGAGCAGGGCTGCGCGGCCCGCAGATTCGCACGGTGCGGCGCGGCGACGCCACCTATCGCGCCCTCGATCGCACTAAAGCCGACTTGATTCTCTCGATCGACGGCCAGCCGGTGAAGACGCCGGACGACATGCTTACCATCATCGAAAGCAAATCGCCCGGGGCCAAAGCCGTATTCCGGGTCTTGCGCGAAGGCAAAGCGACCGATGTCACCGTCGAACTGAGCGAATCGGAAGGATGAGGTTTGGGGCCCGCAACGACGCGAATCGTTGCGGGCTTACTTGTCGCATCGGTCACTGCTTCTTCTCGCCGTCCGGCTTCTTTGGCTGCGGCTGACGCGGGAACATCTTGCGCAGCTCCTCGAACAGCTTGACAAAATCGGCACGGGTCATCTTCTCCGGAACTTTGACGCCGGTCAGAGCAATTGCCGGCTTCAATTGTGCCGGGATTTCGTCGGGAGTAACCACGTCATCGCCGTTGCGGTCGAGCCGATCGAAGAACGCATCGGCCTGACTGACCGGGTTCTTCGCCATCTCGGCCGCGATCTCCGGCCGTTCCCAGACGTAGGCGACCCAGCCGACCATCATCTCGTCCCAGGTTTGCAGGCCGAACGACGGGCTCTTCTCCGGCGCCGGATTGAGAGGGTTGTTCTTCGAGTTGTCCCAATGCGCCACCGCGTGCAGTTTCGCGCCCTTGGGCAGCTTCATCGGCTCCTTCAACTGATAAACGTTTTGCCAATTGAAGTCCCATCGCGGCACCGACAAAAGCGGCTCACGTTTGCCATCCGGATAGATCACTTCGTAGAAGTAGTTCTTGCCCCGCCAGTGCATGTGCGGCACGAAGCTCAATATCCTGGCGTCGCCGCGAAATCGCAGCGTCGCCTCGGCCCGATAGTGCGGATCGTGCGGTGGAATTTGGATCGTCTCGTTGGCGAACGCATTCGTGAACATCTCGAATCGCGGCGGCTTCGGTGCAAACGTGATCCCAACCGACGAGCGATCCTTGACGACGGAGCCGCTCGGCGTGTAGTGCATTTCAAATCGGAAACGCGAGCCTTTCGGAATGCGCATGGCCGTGTCAGGCGGACAGACCGTCCCAAGATCGCCTGGCGCCCAACCGACGAGCACGGACAACGTGCCGTCGGGCAGGAACGGCTGCCGCTGTCCCGGCGCGAGGATGTACACGACAATGTGATGCACGACGCTGGCGACTCCGGGCCGGGCCTCGGCGACCGTGATCCATTTGTCCTCGGTGAAACCTGGATCGATTTCCCAATGTTGATAGGGCAACGAACCGGTGGCAGGAACTTCGTACTCCTGCGGCATTGAAATCACCAGGTCCGGCTTGCCATGCGCCCAGCCGTCGACAAACTTCGCCGGCGCGGGCATGTCCTTGTCATTACCGCGAGGCATCCCGGCATCGACCCACGCGGCCACGGTCGCGATCTCGTCTTTGGTCATGCGCCGATCATTCATGAACTGGCCGAAGCGACCATCGGCATGCCAGGGCGGCATACGCTTTTGCGTCGTCACTTCGCGAATCATGCGGCCGCGTTTGACGACGTCGTCGAAGGTCAACAACGAAAACGGCGCCGACTGCCCCGGTCGATGGCAGTTCTGGCAACGCTGCTGCATGATGCGGGCAACGTCCTTCGCGAATGTGACATCCCTGCGGGCCGATGACTTCGGCGAACGTTCGATCAAACAGCCGTCCACGGGCGTTTCCGGCACGCTGACTTTTTTTCCTGCGAGCACTTCCTCAATCGCCGACTGCAAGTCGTCGCGCGTCGGTTTCTGCCGGCGTGACGCGGAACCGTACTGATCATCGATGCGCCCACGGTACCGCACGGACATGTCCGCGTCGAGAACGACCACCGCAGGCACTCGCGTCGCTCCTGCTGCTCCGGCGAGTTGCTGACCGACATCCTTCAGCACCGGAAACGGCACGTCGCGGTCATACGAATGACCGGCGATCTGATCCAGGTCTTCGCTGTCATTCGAGTAGACCGCCAGAAACTGCACTTGCTTGCTTCGGTAGGACTTTTCCAATTCGATGAGTCGCGGCACGTATAGATTGGAGATCGGGCACTCGCATCCCAAAAACGCAAGCACGATCGTCTTCGAATGCCCGAAATCCGAAAGGGCTCGCCGCGTCCCGCGCAGGTCGCGCAGTTCGTGGCTTGTGCCGACTTTGGCCCCGATCGCGGTCGATTGGACCGGCTCTTCGCCGAACACCTGGGTGACGGCTGCCAGGGCAACGACAACTGCGATGACAGCGAACCGGCTGCGCAAAAACATACTTTCAATCTCCTGCAAGCGATTGTGATTCGTGCATGGACCAGATTCTCATACTACCTTCGCCAGGGTCAAGAGGTTTCGCTTGGCCGCTTATTCAGAATGCCAGCCGGCGAGGTTTCAAGCGTCTCCTGATGCGAATGCAAAGATGGCCGGACTTCCCTACGAAATGTAGACACGGGGAAGTCAATACTCATGTCAGGTTGGCGCCGCCGGGACTGCATGATGAAATCCTTCGATCTGCCGGTTGGCGAAGCGAAAGAGTCAGGTCCTAACGCAGCCAAGATGTAATCAAAAGTATCACCACCAAGGCACAAAGAAGAATCACAAGGACAAGAGCTTGCATTCTTTGTGTCCTTCGTGCCTCTGTGGTGATTTCTTGTCTTCGCATTGGCCTTGTCTTGGCTCTTGCCCGGCCCGGTTTTCCAAAAAAAACGCGCCCAATTAGTGTTAAGGCCGCGCGGTCTTCAACAATAACAACGCGTACTCCACCGATGACGCCTAACTTCGTCTGACGTAGTCGTTATTCGAGCCTGTCTTGAGCCGGGCGACGGTCTTGTGCGTGCGCCGGGACGGTTCTTGCAACGGTGTCGCACTTTGCAAATCCGGCGGCTGACGCCGCTCGGCTCGCCATGGCTGGCGGCTCTGAGAATGTAAAGGTCGTGGACAACCTCTACCCTGACGCCTCTGCCGGTCAGCTGTTTACAGGCATTTTCGCGAAGGTTAAAATATCCACATCAATGATCCATTTCTCTTCCTGTTCATTGGAGACTCTGTCATGTCCACGATGCGAATTGTCGTGGCCCTCGTTGCCGCGATCGTGTTGGTCGTGCCGTTGAGCCCGGCCCGTGCACAGCCGCCCGGCGGCTTGGTTGCGCCCGAACTAACCGGCGGCACCGACTGGCTTGGGACCAACGCCCCATTGAGCCTCAAGGAACTGCGAGGCAAGATCGTCTTGCTCGATTTTTGGACTTATTGCTGCATCAACTGTATGCAGACGCTGCCCGAACTGGCGAAACTCGAAAAGAAATACGCCAAACAAGTCGTCGTCATCGGCGTCCACAGTCCGAAATTCGAAGGCGAACGCGACACCATGCGTATTCGCCAGGCCATGCAGCGCTATGAAATCGCACACCCGGTTTACAACGATGCGAAACATGCGATTTGGAAAGCGTACGAGGTCAATTGGTGGCCCACCTTGATACTGATCGATCCCGAAGGGTTCATTGTGGGTCGGTCGAACGGCGAGAAGTCCAACACATACGAGATCACGGACGAGGCGATCGCTCAACAGGTCAAGATTCACCGGGCCAAGAAGACGCTGAATGAGGAACTGCTGCCGTTTCAGAAAGCTCAAAATGTTGCCCGAACCAGCCCGTTGTACTATCCCGGCAAGGTCCTCGCAGACGCAGCCGGCAAGCGCCTGTTCATCGCCGACAGCACCAATCACCGAATTGTCGTCACCGATCTGAACGGCCAACACCAGGCGACGATTGGCACGGGCAAAGCAGGCGCGACCGACGGCTCCTATGCCCGCGCTCAGTTCAATGAACCGCAAGGCATGGCCCTGAAGAACCAGATCCTCTACGTGGCGGATCGCCGCAACCACATGATTCGCGCAGTCGATTTGAAAACCAAGATGGTGAGGACCATCGCCGGCAACGGCAAGCCGGGTTGGAATCGCACGGAAGGCGGGCCCGCGCTTCGCACCGGGCTGAGCAGCCCATGGGCGCTGCATGTCGAAGGCAACGCCCTGTTCATAGCCAATGCTGGATCGTTTCAATTGTGGGTGCTTGAACTGGGAAAAGGAGTGCTTTCGCCATGGGCAGGCAATGGCATGGAAGAATTGACCGACGGCGAACGCGCTCAAGCTTGCCTCGCTCAGCCCAGCGGCATGTCGAGCGACGGCACCTATCTCTACTTCGCAGACAGCGAAACCAGTTCTATCCGGTTCGTCGCGATGGACGGCAAAGGACCGGTCCAGACGATTGTCGGCAAGGGTCTATTCGATTTCGGCGACAAGGATGGAACCGGCGATGAGGTCCGCATGCAGCACTGCATGGACGTCGCGTGGGTCGAAGGCGACCTTTACGTTATCGACACCTATAACCACAAGCTAAAGAAAGTCGACCGCGTTCGGCGAACCTGCACAACTGTGGCTCTCGAGTCCACGGACGCCGGCGACACGGGCGCTCTTTTTTCGGAACCCGGCGGACTGAGCCATGCCAACGGCAAGCTTTATGTCGCGGACACCAACGCCCATCGCATCCGCGTCGTAGACCTGAAAACAAAGAAGGTCTCGACTCTAGTGCTGACGGGCGTGAGCAAAGTCGGCGGCGGATAACCGGCAGCAAAGACGGGTAGCAGCGCTCGTCAGAACGCGGGATTCCAGCACTCGGGCGAGTGCGGCTACCCGAAAATTAAGCTGACCCTGGCGAGTATCGCGGTTTGCCGCGGACTTCAAATGCATGATTGTGCGGTTTGGCTGCATTTCCCGATTGCGCCGGTCGAATGACATGTTCAGCGTCGTTGACGCTTTGTCCGGCAAGGTCTACGATGGATTGGGAAACTTTGCCGGTTTTGCGGCCTACCTGAGCGGGAGGACTGACCATGGCCACCGACATTCGCCTCAAGGAAGACCTGCCGGAAATCACCGACGCATTGGTGGCGACCTACAGCGAGTGCAGCCATATCAGCCATCTGGGTCACTCGCCGCTGCCGAGCCGCGAGTCGATTCCGGAGTTGGTCGCCGACTTCCTCGACATCCTCTATCCCGGTTATGGCCGGCGGCAGAAACTCCACATCGGCAACATCCAGTACCACGTCGGCGACAGAATCGAGAGCCTGCACGACCAGTTGACGGAGCAGATTGCCCGCGCCCTGCGGCATGAACTGTGCGACGAAGCGCCCCACATCGACTTCGAAGCGCTCGCCCAACAGAAGGCGATTGAACTTTTGCGCCGGCTGCCGCAGTTACGGCAGACTCTTGAGCAAGACGTGCACGCAGCATTTGCCGGCGACCCGGCCGCCAAGAACTGCCACGAGATTATCTTCTGCTATCCCGGCCTCGAAGCGGTCACGATCTATCGCGTCGCACATGAGTTGCTGACGCTCGGCGTGCCGTTCCTGCCTCGCATGATGACGGAATTCGCGCACTCGAAGACGGGCATCGACATCCATCCCGGCGCTCGCATCGGCCCCGCGTTCTTCATCGACCACGGCACCGGCGTCGTTATCGGCGAAACCTGCGACATCGGCACCGGCGTGAAACTGTATCAAGGCGTAACCCTCGGCGCACTCAGCTTCCCCCGCGACGCGCAAGGAAACATCGTCCGCGGCAAGAAGCGCCACCCGACGCTGCAGGACGAAGTCGTCGTCTACGCCAATGCGACTATTCTTGGCGGCGACACGATCGTCGGGCATCACTCGATCATCGGATCAAACGTCTGGCTGACGCAATCGGTCGAGCCGTACACGTCGGTGCTTTTGGAGAAGCCGCAGCTTCGCATCAAGTCGAAGAGCGAGCCGAAAGGCGACGCGCTGAATCCGCAGATTTGAACTGGAGTACTTCAGGAAGCGTCGGGAAACGCACTAGTCATCACTCATCCACGCAACTGGGCAATCGCGCGCATCAAGTTCTCACGTGCCTGTGCTTCCAACCGTGAGCGAAAGTCTTCGGTCCAGTAAATCTTCGGGCGACGGAGAAATTGCTCCAGAATTTGCGCCCGTCCGGAACGGTATTCCGTTTCGCCGACCCAGCGGTACTCTTCGCGAATTGCGCGATCGTGTGCTGCGAACACCTCTGGCTCGCGGCCCAAAATCGACAAGTCCACGTCCATCAGCAAGCTACAGTCATTGGTGTCGGGACTTGAGTCATGTTTTGTGGCGCGAATCAACGCCGCGATGCGCTGGCTTACCACCGGAGCGGCGCCGGCCTCGTCCAACACCTGGGCAGCCCAAGCAGCGCTGCGCTCCTCGTTGTCGGATTCACGAGGGTCGCAAATAGCGTCATGGAACCACAATGCCGCTTCGACCTCTTCGGGCTTTTGGGCCCGGACGGCTGCTCGGTCCAACTGTTCAAGGCAATCTTCGATGTGGGCCGCGTTGTGATATGCGCGATGGGGATCGTCATAAGCTCGCAGTAGTTGAGCGAATGGCAACGCGGAGTCGCTGCGGCAATTCAGCCGTTTCCAAAGTCGTTGCCATCGCCGTTCATCCAGCATTCCGCCCGCCCCAGTTGACTCATCACCTATCGGGTTCTACCCGCCACTTAAACTCTGCAGAAATGAAACACTATGGGGCGAGAGGCCTAACCTGATGGACCAAGTGTTCTTGGTTATTTCTCCTCACCTTTCGTTTCCTCCGCGCCATCGTCTTCTTCTGACCGGTCAGTACCTTCTCCTCGGATCAGGCGATCAACATCTTCCGGCTTCATTCGTTTGATCTTATCCTCAACCCTTCGGCAATACCCTCGGTCATTCGGGTCATGGCCTCGGTGGGCTTTCCGACCATATTGCCGCAGGAAAAGTCCTAGGTCAGCTTCAGAGAGACGGCGCTTCTTACGGCGTTTCTTCGGTTGGTCTTCATTGGTTTCGCCGGCCATGCGATGGTCTCGTCAGCGAAAGTAACTGAAAATACCGCCGATAGCGTAGAGGGCAAAAACGAATTCCGGGTTCACGGTATGCATCGTCTCATTCCGGCATTCTATCTCGCATTACAGTTAAGTGGCGTACGATATTCATTCCCAGCGGCGTTGGCGAAAGCTAATCTCCTTCCGACTTGAGCAACTTGATGTCGCTCAGCTTGTCGGTCAGTTCCTCAACTTTTTTGGTGAAGAACGCGTAGTTTTTAGCGTTGTTCTTGTGCATCTGGCTCAGTCGCAGATAATCGACCAGTGCTTTGGCAAATTCCTGGTTGCCTTCCCGAGCGATGGCCCGAATCTCGAGTAGGACATGGTTGCCCGGAGCAAGTGCCAGCGCCTTGGCGATGTCGCTGATCGCCGCTGAGTACTTCCCGAGTTTCGACTTGGCCGAGGCAAGCCCGCCCCACGACCTGGGATCCTTCTCGTTTAGCTGCAACGCCATGTCAAAGTCGAGGATGGCCTTTTTGGGTTGACCAATTTCGTTGTAGATCGCGCCGCGTGTTACATAGGCTTCGACCAATTCGTCGTTGAGCTCGATGGCTTCACTCAAGTCGTCAATCGCCAAAACGTAGTCAGCGTAAGGGAGCCGTCTCTGCGCACGGGCGAGGAATTCCTGCGCGGTTTCGGGATGGATGACGTTCTGGATCGCCTTCAGGAAGGTTTTCAGTTCGGATACTTCCACACTGAAGCTGGCGACGCCTTCGATGCTCTGAGTCACACCGACGACTTCTCCGGCGTCATTGACGACTGGCCCGCCGCTATCGCCGGGGATTACCGCAGATTCCGATTCGATCATGCGGGCCTGCACGCTGCCGTCTTTGAACTTGGCATGTCGTTGATAGACGCTTCGAACGGTGCCGGAAATGTAAACCCACATGGCCTGACCGCTTCCGGAGTTGCCGCCGATCGCGTGCGTCTTCTCGCCGGGCATCAGACTCTCGTCGGCGAGCGGCAGAGCGACGGTCCCCGCAGGCAATGCATCGACTTCGACAATTGCAAGATCGTGTTGGACATCCGCATCGAGAACATAACCGCGAACACTGTGACCGTGGATCATGAAATCGGCCAGTTTCTGACCGTTGAGCCTCTTGCTGGCCGAAGCTTCTCCAAGCTCGCGCATGTTCACGTAATGGGACTGTTCCGCAATCGGTCTGCCGTTTCGAAACTCTGGAAACACCACCACGATTTCTTTGGCGCCCTTGATCACGTGATGGTTCGTTACGATCAACTTTCGTTGGCAATCGATGACCCAGCCGCTGCCTTGCGTCGCAGTGCCGTCCGCGTGCCGACAGAGAAACATGACCGTGCCGCGGATGGTCTTCAGGTAAATGGCTTTGGCGTCGTTGGTGCGGGTCTCAGGGGTTGCCGCTGGGGCGGCCGTCGACTCTGCTCGCACGAAAGCCGGTGCGATGAAAGTGAACGCGCCAAGGAGCACCGCAAGAGCCAGTGTTATTAGGCGTTTCATGTGCAACACTCCCGGTTCGAGTTGTCTTCAAGGTTGTTACAGGGGTATTGCCGTCAGCCGGACAAACCGGCCAAGAATTTTTCCTCGAAAGGGGGAAAGATGGAATGGAGACCTTTGAAGCACTCGCCGGCATTCTCCGGTATTCGAGCGAAGATCTTCGTGTCGCCCGCTTCAGCCAATGGGAGTCAAAGCGCTGCCAATTACTTCAATTCAAGTCCACGATCTTGAACCACGCTGCGGAGCGAAGTCTCCACCTTACTCCTTGCTTCCGCCCTTGCCGCCGACGCAGTTCCCGGCGACAATCGCTCGCATGAGCCGAAATCATGATTTGCAGCGTGTGCTCGACAGCGGCATCGTCGCCGTGGTGCGGTCAACGGACAGCAAGCCGCTGGTCGCCGCGGCTGAAGCGTTAGTAGTCGGCGGCGTCACCGTGATGGAAGTCACGTTTACGGTGCCGAACGCGCTCGACGTGATTCGGCAGGTGCGTGCGGCACTGGGCGATCGCATCTTGCTCGGCGCGGGAACGGTACTCGATCCCGAGACGGCCCGTGCTGCGATTCTCGCGGGCGCCGAGTTCATCGTCTCGCCGACCTTGAATTTGGACGTCATTCGATTGTGCCGGCGATATGACAAGTTGGTGATGCCCGGCGCTTTCACGCCGACGGAGATTCTCACTGCTTGGGAAGCCGGGGCTGACATCGTCAAGGTTTTCCCGGCCGACGTCGTGGGGCCGGCGTTCTTCAAGGCGCTGCGAGCGCCGTTGCCGCAGATTCGCGTCATGCCGACCGGCGGCGTTGATCTCAACACGGCGGCCGAGTTCCTGAAGGCGGGGGCTTGTTGCCTGGGCGTCGGCGGCCAGCTGGTCGATGCGAAAGCAATGGCAGCCGGTAATTTCGACCGCATCCGCGAACTGGCGAGGCAATTCGTCGACATCGTCAAGAAACACAAGGCGTGATTCCAATGCATGACGTCGTGACTTTCGGCGAAGCGATGATCCGGCTCAGTCCGCCCAATTTCCGCCGGCTGGAGCAATCGCAGTCGCTCGACCTCCAGGTGGGCGGCGCCGAGCTCAATACCGCCGTCGCGTTGGCTCGACTGGGCCGCTCCACGGCCTGGGTCTCGCAACTCACCGACAATCCGTTGGGTCGGTTGATTGCCAATCGCGCCCGTGAGGCCGGTGTCGACACGCGGCACGTGCGCATGGTCGCCGATCACCGCGTCGGCGTTTATTTTCTCGAATTCGGCGCAGCCCCCCGCGCCAGCAGCGTCCTCTACGATCGCAAAGACGCGGCAATTGCGCACATCACGCCGGATGCGATTCCATGGTCCAATGTGTTTTCGGGCGTTCGCTGGTTCCACGTGACGGGCATCACGCCGGCCCTCAGCGCAAGCGCCGCCGCGACAACTCGCACCGCGCTGCAAGCGGCCCGCGCTGCCGGAGCGCGTACGAGCATCGACCTCAACTACCGCAACAAACTGTGGAGCCCGGCCGAAGCAGGCAAATGGATGAGCGAGTTCATGACGCTGTGCGACGTACTAATTACTACCGAGGAGGACGTCGAGAAGGTCTTCGGCATTCGCGGCGACAATTACGAGAAAGTTGCCCAGCTACTCACCGAACGCTTTCCGTTGCAGGTCGTTGCCATCACGCTGCGCGAAAACCCGTTGGTTTGGCGCAATTCCTGGACGGCGATTGCGTACCGAACCGGGCAGATCTTCCGTACGCAATCGTACGAGGTCGAGATTGTCGATCGCTTAGGCGCCGGCGACTCGTTCGCGGCCGGGCTCATTCATGGATTGCTCGACGACGATCTGCAAAAGGGGCTGGATTATGGCGTCGCTGCCAGTGCGATCAAACACTCGATCCCCGGCGACTTCGCGTGGATTACCCGCGGCGAAGTCGAAGCATTACTCAAGGGCGGCGGCCTGCGCATCAGCCGTTGAGTGCATTCAGATGTTCCTCACGCGTGAACAAGTTCGAGAATATGACCGGCGCGCTATTGCATTCGGCATGCCCGGCGTGCTGCTGATGGAAAATGCGGGCCGGGGTGCAGCCGAGCTTCTGCTTTGTCAATCGGATGAAATCGAGAATGTCGTCGTCTGCTGCGGCAAGGGCAACAACGGCGGCGACGGATTCGTGATCGCACGTCATCTCGACAATGCAGGAATCAATGTCGAAGTCCTGCTGTTCGCACAAGCATCGGAGATTTCCGGCGACGCGGCGATCATGCTGCAAGTGCTTCGACAAACCGATGTGCCGATCAGTGAACAACCCGAGGTTCTAGACTTGGCAACTTCGTTCGCGTCGGCGAATTGGATCGTCGATGCGCTATTCGGTACCGGCCTTTCGGGGACGGTCCGACCGCCGTTTGACAAAGTGATCGATGCGATCAATGAAAGCAAGAAGCCGATCCTGGCGGTCGATATTCCATCAGGGCTCGACTGCGACACGGGCGATGCGCTCGGAATCGCAGTGCGCGCGACTCTCACGGCGACGTTTGTGGCCGAAAAGGTCGGGTTTGAACAACCGTCAGCGGCCGAGTACTTGGGAGTGGTTCACGTGCTGGACATCGGCGCTCCGCGAAAACTGCTGGACGCGTTTCGTTCCGGCGGCGAGTGACTCGTCCTGCTTGACACGGATGCTCCACCGCGATAACGTCCATTGCATACCCGCCGAATGCTGCTCGTCGAATTCCGCTTTGCCATCTGAGGCTCCTGATGCCGGTTCTCAGAACTTTGTTGTTGCTGTGCTTACTCGTCGGAGTTAGCAAAGCCGCTGAGCCGGATCATTGGGCGTTTCGCCCGCCGCAACGACCGGCGGTTCCATCGGTGCGGCATTCCGAATGGGTCAAAAACCCTGTAGACACGTTTGTCGCCGCCGAATGGGAGAAACGCGGGTTGACGGCGGTTGGGTATGCGGACAAGCGGCTGTTGTTGCGACGCGTCTACCTGGACCTCATCGGATTGCCGCCTTCGCTTGAAGAATACGACGCGTTCTTGAATGACGACTCGTCAGCAGCGTTCGATCGGGTAGTCGATCGGCTCCTTGCCAGCAAGCAATACGGCGAACGTTGGGGCCGGCACTGGATGGATGTCTGGCGATATTCCGACTGGTGGGGCCTCGGCGCTGAAGTGCGCAACAGTCAAAAGCACATGTGGCACTGGCGCGATTGGATCATCGAGTCGCTCAATCATGACAAAGGCTACGATCAGATGGTCCGCGAGATGCTCGCGGCTGACGAACTGTATCCCGATGACCTCGAACGCAATCGCGCCACCGGCTATCTGGCGCGGCACTACTTCATCTTCAATCGCAACACCTGGCTTGAAGACTCGGTCGAGCACACTTCCAAGGCGTTTCTGGGATTGACGATCAACTGCTGCAAGTGCCACGAGCACAAGTACGATCCATTTTCGCAGGCGGACTTCTACCGCTTTCGTGCGTTCTTTGAGCCATACCAGGTGCGCATGGAGATGGTCGACGGAGAGACGGACTTCGCCAAGAACGGCATCCCGCGCGTCTTCGATTGCAACACAAGCACGCCGACGTACTTGTTCACCAAAGGCGATGAGCGACGTCCCGAAAAAGACAAGCCCGTTGCCCCCGGCCTGCCCGAAGCCTTGACGGCGACGCCGTTGAAGATTGCTCCGGTGTCATTGCCGCTTCTCGCACATCGACCGGAGTTACGGCCGTACGTGTTGGAGAATCACCTTCGACAGGCGGAACAACAGATCGTGGCAGCAAGACAGGCACTCACGAAAAGCTCGAACCCCGTCACGCAGGCGGCGCTGAAACGGGCTGAATTTCAACCGATGCTGCTTCGTGCAAGGACGGCGGCGGATCGAGCAAAGGGTTGCAATTCCGCGTTCGGTAATGGTGAGATTTGGGCTCGTGCTGCCGCGACGATGGAACGGCAGGCGGCGATATTGGATGCCGAATTGAACCTCGCCAAAATCGATCAGGAACTTGCCAAGGATTCGGTCCCCAACCGCAAAGAGGTTGAGAAGAACCGCGTCGCAGCAGTCGAGGCTCTGGCGAAGGCCAAGGCAGCCTTTGCCAAGCCCGGAACGCAATACGTCTCGCTTCGCGGTGCGCTCAAGACGCCGGAGTCGAATCTCGAGTCGGAAGCGTCACGCAGCAAACCGTTCCCGACGACCAGTTCCGGCCGCCGCTCCGCATTGGCGAACTGGATCACCGATGCCGCGAATCCGCTCGCAGCGCGCGTGGCCGTCAATCACATTTGGCTGCGCCACTTCGGCAAGCCGCTCGTCCCGACCGTATTCGACTTCGGCAAGAAGGGAACCAAACCATCGCATCCGGAACTGCTCGATTACCTCGCCGTCGAATTGCGGGACAATCGTTGGAGTATGAAACACATTCACAAGCTGTTGGTAACTTCCAACGTCTACCGGCTCGGTGGTGCTTCAAACGTCGAGAATCAACGTATCGATCCCGAAAACCGCTTTCTGTGGCGACGGAATCAACAGCGCATGGAAGCACAAGTCGTGCGCGACAGTCTATTGCATCTGGCCGGCGAACTCGACCCGACTATGGGCGGGCCATCGATCCCCGCGGCTCAGGAAACCAAGCGGCGCAGCCTCTATTTCTTCCATTCGCACAACGAGCACAATCAGTTTCTGGCGATGTTCGATGACGCCCCGGTGCTCGAATGTTATCGCCGCTCGGAGAGCATCGTGCCGCAACAGGCGCTCGCGCTCGAGAATAGCAAGTTCACAATTGCCATGTCGGAAAAGATCGCCGACCGCCTGGGAGTGCGACTTGGCATCGTCGCCGACACAGACTTCGTCCGTGCTGCGTTCATCATGATTCTGGGTGTGTCGCCAACCTCAGCAGAGATCAAGGCCTGTGAAGAATCGCTTGCGGAGTTTCGAAGCGCCGCCGGGAAGCCGGCGGATGCGGCGAAGCGTGCCCGGCAGCGACTGGTTCACGCGCTGCTGAATAACAATGACTTTGTTACGATACGATAAATGTTGTGTTCAGTAGGACGAAGAGATAATGCACCGTCGCGCTTTTCTCTCTGACCTTGGTCTCGGTTTCACCGGCCTGGCGCTCGGCGCGATGCTCGCGCGCGACGGCGTTGCACGTGCGAGCGATTCCGCCGTTTGGAAACCGCCCACCGGTCAGCCGCACGCCAGGCCGAAAGCCAAGAGCGTCATTTGGCTGTTCATGAACGGCGGGGTCAGTCACGTTGAGTCGTTCGACCCGAAGCCGATGTTGACGAAGTATGCCGGCAAGTCAATCGCCGAAACGCCTTTCAAAGACACGCAGGACCCGAACAAGCTCAAACTCGCCCGCGTCGTCGTCGTTAACGACGCCAACGGGCAACAGCGCAACAAGCTCTATCCTCTTCAGATCGGGTTCCAGAAACGCGGCAAAAGCGGGATCGAAATCAGCGACTGGTTCCCGCATCTGGGCAACTGTGTTGACGACATCGCGTTTGTCCGCTCGATGTACACAACCGACGACAACCACGGCGCCCAGACGCAGTTTCATTCGGGCCGGCACATGCTCGACGGCGAGTTTCCGACGCTTGGCGCCTGGGTGCACTACGGCCTGGGTACGCTCAACGACAACTTGCCGCAGTTCATCTCGATGGGCAAACGCGAGTATTGGAACGCCAAGGACGGGCACTACCTCGGTCCGGCTCATGACGCCGTGCCGATCCGCGTCGATCCCTCCAACCCGCTCGACTACGGCAAACCGCAAAGCGACATCACTGCCGCCGAGCAGAGGATCGGCTTCGACCTCGTGAAGAAACTCAATCAGCTTCGCGGGGTCGAATACCCTGACGACGCCGCACTCGCCGCACGCATTCAGTCGTACGAGTTGGCGTTTCGCATGCAGAAGTCGCTGCCCGAAGTGCTCGATTTCGCCAATGAAACAGCCGAGACCAAACGACTCTACGGCATGGATCAGCCCGCGACTCGCGACTTCGGCATGCAAGTGCTCGCGGCCCGGCGATTGGTTGAACGCGGCGTGCGCTTCCTGCAAGTGCAGCACGGCGCAGGCGGCGCGGGCGCCTGGGACGCCCACGGCGGACTCAAGGCCAATCATTCAAAAAACTGTCTGGCGGTGGATCAACCAATTGCTGGGTTGCTCAAGGATCTGAAGCGCCGCGGCATGCTCGAAGAGACGCTCGTCGTGTTCGCCAGCGAGTTCGGCCGGACGCCGGGCTCACAAGGGTCGGACGGCCGCGATCATCATGTCTATGGCTTCTCGGTCTGGCTGGCCGGCGGAGGCATCAAAGGCGGCATCGTCCACGGCGCCACCGACGAGATCGGCTTCCACGCCGTCGAACATCGCCACTACGTCACCGATGTGCACGCCACCATTCTGCATCAACTCGGCCTCGACTCACGGAAACTCGAAATCCCCGGCCGCAAACGGCTCGACATCGACCACGGCGAAGTGATCGATGCGGTGGTGGGGTGAGTGAACCGTCGGTTACAGTCGATATGCCCCTGGTTTATTATTGCCCAAAGTCATCCATCGCATTAACGTAATGGCGAGTCTCTGCGGACCTCCCAGCGACACCCTGTCCCCACATCGGTACGCCCAATGAGCGAAGAAACTGTCCGACTGCAATCCGCCATCGACCGCTTCAACGGCGGCGATGCGAAGGCGCTCGATGACATGTTTGCGCGCTCGGCGCAACCGAAGCTGGTCAGTCCTTGACCAGCGAAGACGTGCCATGTTCGAGGTGGCCGGTAGTGCCAAGAATCAGGTCGCGCGACAGGCCATGGTCTCCAGTTTGGGGTGATTTAGCGGCGTGAGGCGTGGGCGGTACGCGTGGGGGCGAGACAGAGATCGTCTCGGCGAATCGGCCGAGCAGCAAAAAGAAAAGGACCACAAAAAACTCCACTCGCCACTTGCGGCAATAGTTGGTTTTCGAGAACATAAATCGCACTCGACTCCTGTGTGTGAGATGCATGACCTCCGGAGACTCGGATGCCGACGAAAAAGGAAAAATCGGCGATCGCTAATCCGCGAAGACAACATGTTAAACAGTTGTCCAACGAGGACTTTATTCTGCTGGCGCTCTTGGAACTCGGCGGGGATGCAAAGTTCATCGACTGCGAGGACATCGCGTATCGAGCGAACAAGCTGGCTCCGGGGCGGTTCACGTGGGTCAAATACCGCGATCAGATCAACATTCATACGATCAAAACACGGCTTTGGGTTGCAAAGAGTGAGCGGGGCGGATCTCTGGTCGTTGGGTCTGACAGGCAGGGATGGATGCTGACAGAAAATGGCTTATCGACTATTCAGAGTTTTCCCGATGCAAAAAGCGGTGCCAAAGATGCACGATTCAAACCAACACCGGAAGATGAATGGATGCAACTCGAACGTACTCGACTTTTCTCCACGGACGCGTTCCTAAAACTGGCCGATATGTCGGCACCGAACCCAAGCAAAGTCACGCTATCGGAGGCCGAAGCGTTCTTTCGGCTAAATGGCTACATAGTTGACAAAGCACGCGCGAACAAAATCCAAAAACTGGTCAATGCTTTCGGCACAGACCCCGAACTTGGTCCTATTGTCCGCGTTCTGGCACAACGCCTCAAACTTGAGTAACGCCCATGAACCCGACTTCCGACTCACTCGTTGTTCGAAGCCATGTGGCTCGCGATCTCTTGCAAACGGCTGGCCTGTTCAAGAATGAACGACTCGTGACTTGGGAATATGTAGTGAACGGGCTTCAGTATGTGGACCCCGGGACGAACCCAGTCGTCAAAGTGACGATCGATAGCAAGCGCAAACGAATTGCAATTGCAGACAATGGCCGTGGGATGAATTGGGCGGGACTGCAGAATTTCTTCATTATGCACGGCGAAAACGTTGACCGAAAGGAAGGGCGCGTCGGCCGCGGCCGTTTTGGAACTGGGAAGTCAGCAGCCTTTGGAATCGCGCAGCGACTCAGAATCACGACCGTCAAAAACAAGCGGTTATCGGCAGTGGAGCTAGACCGCTCAAGTATTGAGAAAATGAGTTCAGGGACTGAAATCCCTGTTCGAGTTCTGGATAGAGAAAAGCCGACCGATCAACAGAACGGAACACTGGTTGAAATCGAAGGTGTGGGTCTTCGGACGATTGATCAGGCCAGTATTATCCGGTACATCGAACGGCATCTGGCTCGCTCGCCGAAAGGTGTTACGGTCCTCGTCAATCAGCACACGTGTGAAGTATCCGAACCGCCAGTTGCCGAAGAACGTCGGTTCGCGCCGAATGAATCTCAAGCCGAGTTGCTCGGCGAAACTGAGTTGATCGTGAAAGTATCCAAGCGGCCCCTTGAGGAAGACGAAAAAGGAATTGCCATTTACTCGAAGGGGAATTGGCACGAAACAACGCTTGCCGGGGCTGAAGGCAAGGAATTCAGCAGATACATCTGGGGTGAGATTGATGTACCGCGGCTCGAAGAAGACGAGTCAGATATCCCGCCCTTCGACGTGAGCCGGTCAATGCAACTTAACCCAAATAACGAGCTTGTCCGCGCAGTGTACGCGTTCATTTTCAATGGAGTGGAGCAACTACGTCAAAAACTGGTAGAGCAAGACAAGGCTCGGCGGGCAACAGAAGACGCGCGGCGACTTGTGAGGCAGGCAGATGAAATCGCCAAAATCATCAATGCAGACTTCATTGAGTTTCGTGGACAGATTGCCAAGGTGCGAGCAGCTGTGCCGGGTGCGTTTGATTTGATGCAGGGCGTCAATTCAGCCGGCGCTCAACCTGAATTCCTTTTGCCAGGGAAGGAGATTGCGGGCATCGAAGTATCCGACGTCGGTGGCTTTGGGTCGATGGGCGGCGAAGGTGGCAATGGCGCGGAACCCCGCGATCTTGCGCCGTACTTGCAGCCTAATGAAATAGGGGACAAGAAAGGAAATCCTGCTTCAACATCGAACCGCAAGCCCAGAACCACCGGCGGATTCCAAGTGAAATTCGACAATCTTGGTGACGAATCACCGCGAGCGAAGTACTATTCCAACGAACGGCTGATACGAATCAATCTCGATCACCCACAAATAGTGGCAGCCCGTGGGACAGCGTCGCTTGAGGATGCAACGTTCCAGCGACTCGCGTACGAGGTTGCCTTTAGCGAATATGCAATTGGACTTGCGGCCGAGCTCGCCCAAAGCGGGGAGTTTTCGGATCTGACCGACCCGATAGTGCACATTGGCGAAACTATCAACCGCCTCGCTAGGAGAGGCGCTCACCTGTATGCGACGGATCGTGAATAGTACGAGGTCGCAGAAGCAATGCCAATTTCGAAATACCCACGCAAGGGCCACCCACTGGCCCCAAAGGCGTTGGCCCCAATCTTGAATGACAGTTTGTTTCTTCATTCGAACAGATCGCAGAAGTCTGCGGCGATTACGATTGATGAATTGAATGAAACAGCATGGAAGCGATTCTCAAAACATGAGTGTCTACGCCTCGCTGACTCAGTAATCGAAAAAATACGGGAAGTATGGAACGACATACCCATTGAGGTTTTTCGCCAAACCTTGCCTGCTTTGCCACCGGGTACTGCGATTCAAGACCTTGAATTGGAAACGAGAACGTACACACGATTGCGAAAGCTGCAGATCGATCAGATAATCATCGACGCGAGCGACCTCGCAAAACTGAACATCGGTCAGATTTGCGAACTTCCTAGTTTTGGCGGAAAGTCATTGGTTGATTTGCTTACTTCCTTAGAAGCCTTCGCAAGGATTGGCCCAGTTAACAGTCGGCCAGACACCCTTGACGTGCGAGCCCCGAAAGCGAGAGAAATCCTAGACTCACTCGACTTGTCTGAGTCTACTTCAGTTAGTCAATTGTTTTCTGGAATCGGCTGTCTTCGACTTCCGAGAATCCCCAATACATTGCGCTTGAGCGATCTGCAGCTTAGTGTTCGAGCTTTTCGATGCATGCGAAAACACTTTGGACTTCGGCGACGGCTGTCGCGACTCAATCGGTGGACGATTTCTGATTTGCTTGAAATCCCGGGTTTTGGACCACAGTCATTGATCGATTTTCTGCATGGCTTGCAATACGCGTTGCGAAACCAATCGTCATGGAAGGGAGAACGAAAGGAGAAATTGTCCCATTCGGAAGAGTCGGAACTGAGCAGTCTCGAGGAAGAACTTTGCCAACTCACGATCATAATGCCAAAACGCGGCGTCAACGAAACTTCCTCGCGTAATGGAAGTATCGCGACAGAGTTGTTTGGGTTTGACGGGCATGGCGGCGCAACTTTGCAAGCCGTGGCAGAGAAGTACAAGATCACAAGAGAAAGAGTCCGACAGATTTGCTTGCGCGTCCGAAACAGCATCCAGCGTCGCAATCCAACAACGCCGAAATTAGACCGTGCAATCGCAATCATCAACGAAGCGGTGCCGGTGGCGGCACACGAAATCGAAAGAAGACTTCAGGAGAAGGGGTTGTCAAAAATCTGTTTTAAGATTGAGGGAATTGTGACTGTGTGCGAGTTGTTGGGTCGTCGAATCGCATTTGAACTCGTATTGGCGAATGGCCAACAGGTGTTGATGCGCAAGGCCGAGGGGCGACACCTGGACACTGTCACGCGCTATGCGTCCGGGGCTGTTCGAATGTATGGTGCTGTAACGATCGCCGACGTTTTCGCTCAGCTTCAAAAGAAGCTTGGATCATCAGCCACGGAACAATTCGTCCGGCAAATTCTGGCATTGCATCCGGACTTCGAGTGGCTGGACTTTGACGGCGGATGGTTCTGGTTCAAATCGCGTACGAAAAACCGAGTTCAAAACCGAATCCGAAAGATATTGTCGGTTTCAAAAATACTTGACGTCAACGAATTACGGACGGGGGTCGCACGCCACCACAAAATGAAGGGATATGCCCCGCCACGACGAGTCTTGTTGGAGATGTGCCGACGCATGCCCGGCGTTACTGTCGACGGAACCGCAATTTGCACGAACGGTGAACTCGATTGGAGAACAATGCTACTGGGAACAGAGCGGATAATGGCCCAGATTCTCAATGAGCACGGTGCAGTGCTTTCGCGGGCGCAGTTTGAAACATTCTGTTGCGAAGTTGGGATGAAGAAAGGAACATTTTATGCTTACCTTAACTATTCCCCAGTAATTGAAAGATTCGCAGCCGGAGTTTTCGGACTACGAGGGGCCTCTCCGCCTCCTGGCTTGGTTGAGTCACTTTCAACAACGCGTGGAAAAACGACGGTGCGACTGGATCATGGCTGGACCACCGACCGAAGAATTTGGGTCGCTTATCGCATCTCGGATTCTGTACTCGCGAATGGTATAGTCAGTGTGCCAGGTGGTTTCCGAGAAATGCTGCAAGGTGAATTCGATCTGAGGAGCAGCGATCGTAAACCGGTTGGTCGACTTGTCGTTCGAGATTATCAGGCTTGGGGCTTGGGCCCGTTCTTTCGTCGTCGCGGTGGCGATGTCGAGGACGTTCTCTTGCTTATCTTCGAACTTGACAATCGAATTGTTACTGCGACCATCGGAAGCGAAGAATTATTGGATTCCCTACACGATGACGATCCGGCGCAACAATGCGCCGAATAATGCAATCCTGGAAAATGAAGTCCGGTAAGCACCGCTCATTCGTGTTCCCAAGAACCCTTGACCTTGCACTCCTTCCGGTGCCCCGCTTGCGGCGATATCGCGACGGGGACGCTGGAGTCCATCCCAGGCGTGCCGGGTTTTCGTTTGGACGCCGATACTGACGCGGCGGAGTATTCGGACGACGCCGATGTTTGCTAGAACGATCAGGAGCCTTGGCTCGACGCGGACGGACGGAGCGTCTTTCATTTCACCCCGCTCCTCACACCTTCCTGAACATCAAGTGCATCGTGTGGTATTTCGGGTGTTGCGCGCCGAATGATTTTCGCGCGGCTTCGATTGCTGGGAAGCGGATCGTGATGGTGAGTTCGCCCGGCGGGCAGTCGTCGGTCGCCGAGACGATCCACTGGCCGTCGACAACGTACGGTTTGTACGAGTAGGTAGTTTCTGTCTTGAGAACGCCGTTGCCGGTGCGCATTTCGAATTTCGCGTCTTCGAGGCGAATGTGCAGGTCGATTGTTCGCGCGGTGCAGCCCGGCGGCGCTTCGATGATCGAGTCTTGCAACAGCTTGTCCTGATCCGAGGCCGAAACAAGAAAGCACTCCGTGTCTCGTCCGACGAACGGCGGCTGGGCGTCCTTCCAGAAAGTGAAGACCATTCCACTCTTGAAGATCCTGCTGTCATCGCTGCGAAGTTCGACGAGTCGGGTCGGTTCAACCGATTTGCGTTGTTTCACGAACATCGAAATGACCAGGCCGACGGGCAATGCAATCACGACCACGATCATGCCGATCGCCATGACCCAATGAAGCGAAGTCGTTCGCGGCATGACGACTGGCACCGGCGGCTGTGTGCAGTGGCTCCACTCAAATCCGGCCGGTTCACACGCAGTCGTCAGGTTCGTTTGGTTCGACATGGCTCGATGCTCCACGCGCGGGTTGCGCTATGGATGAAGCGGAATCAGCCCGCAATCGAGGTGCACTGAGAGCATGAAAAGGGAAAAATCGCCCGGCGAACGCGCCGCCTCTCCCTCGTCGCGTTACCGGGCGATCAATCGACGCGCGAAAACCGGAGCCGGTCCTTGTACCACCTCTCCCATGGCCAGTGAACCGGAGGACCGATTTCGCGCCTCTGCAGCCTCAATACGCAAACGTAGGGCCAAACCGCAACGAATCGCACATTCTACGAGCCGAAATTGTCGTAACCCATTGCAAATAGCAGCTTTCCCAAAAATGTGAAAGTCTTGAAGCTGACCGTCTTTGCCAAGGCGATCCGGCGAATGCACATCCTTGATGCAGACAGTGCCTGAACTCGTGGCCAACGCGACAGACCGGATTGGCAGTTACTTCTTAGATTCGATTGACCTGGAGCGCTCGGCCCAAAAGTCATCGCATAGCGGCTAACCCGGGACACGTTCGATTCTGCCGCTCGCGTCCGTTACACCAACCTGAGTTCTTGACATTCCCAAACCGGATCGTAGCGTTGGTTCGGTTGATTGACGAAGCGCGGATTCGCGTTTGCGTTCGCCGTGCGCGCAGAACGAGGAGACGGTGTCACAAAATGTCGCAATTTGTCACGGTTGGCACAGTTTTTAGTGTCGGCTTGAGTTTTTGAATGACCGGGTCGCCGTCGCATTGAGTTGAATCATACGAGCGATATTGCATTCAGATTCTTCGCATTTGGGGTGTCAGCAAGACCGCCGGATACGATCTTGCAACCGGTTAGATTCTGTCGAATCTCACTGGACGAACCGGTTGGCGGCGGGGACAATAAATCTTTCCTGCCCGCCGGAGCCATACCGCATGTTGCTAATCAGCTGGTCGAGTCTGGCCGCCATCTTCTTGACGGGCGTGCCGGTCGCGCCGGGCATGGCCCTGCCGAAGTCGTTGCCGCTCAAGCTGCCGATCACGGGTTTGCCGCCGGCAAAGGTGTTTCCCAATTTCTGCGTGTACCATTATCGTGTGACGACGACTTCTGCCGAATGCCAGACGTTCGTCGATCAGGCTTACGGTTGCTATTACTCGTATGTGTGGATGGAAGCGGCACGGTCATTTGAGACGGCGATTCGGCACGATCCGAATTGTGCCATGGCATGGCTTGGGTTGTCTCGCGCTCAGGAGCGGTGGGGCAAGGGCGACGCGACCGTTTCGCTCAAGAAGGCCAAAGAGTTGATGACCCGTGCCGACGATCGCGAACGCGCGCTCATCACAGCGCGATTGCAGGAAAAAGGATTGACCGAAGGAGTGACGCCAGACACTCGCAGATCGTCCGCCCGAAAGACCATCGACGAACTGCTCGTTCTTTATGACGACGATCAAGAGGCCTGGTATTATCGGGCTGAGTTGGCCGACGGGCCGGAGAAGATCCCGTACTTCAAGGCCCTATTGCGTCTCAACCCATTGCACCCCGGCGCGAATCACGAACTGGTGCACTATTACGAGAACATTCGCCGGCCCGCCCTCGGGTTTCCCTATGCGGAAAAGTACATCGAATCATCGCCGGGCATTCCGCATCCGTTTCACATGCAAGCGCATTTGGCCACTCGCCTCGGTCGTTGGGACAAGACCAGCGACCGGTCCGCACGCGCCGTCGAATTGGAGCGAAACTACCACAAGTTCATGAATGTGAAACCGAGCGAAGATCATCAGTTCTCGCACCATCTGGAGATCTTGACGATCTCGCTGATTCACGACGGCCGGTTTGCCGAAGCGCGCAAGATCAAGGACGAGGCCCAGAAGGCCGGGAGTTCGCATTGGATGCCGTGGTATCGTTTGCATGTGGCCGAGCGCGACTGGGTGCAAGTGGAAAAGATCATTGAACATCATCGGAAGCGCGATAAACAGCAAGGCGCGTATATGGCGGCGCTCATGTACCTCCATCGCGGAGAAATCAAGCGAGCCGAGGCGGAAGTGGACGCACTCCGACAAGCCCAGCGAGGGCGGCGCGATCGGCGTTCCGAAGATCGACTCAACGAGGTGCAAGGCTTGCTGTCGTGCGCTTCCGGCTCCGCCGACGAGGGGTTGAAACTGTTGCAGCGAGTTGTGGACAAGACCAAGAACGACTTTTCACATCATGCCTGGGGCAACGGCGCATACTACATGGAAGTCTGGGGCATGGCTGCGCTCAAGACGGGCCGATTGCTCGTCGCCGAGGAAGCGATGCTCGAAGCGTTGGCGCACGATCCCGGCAGCGTTCGCGGCGCATTGGGAATGCAAGCGCTTTGCGAGAAGCAGGGTCGAACCGCTGAGGCCGCCCACTTCGGCAAGCTGGCGCAAAAGTTCTGGCGACGGGCCGACCTGGAGCATTTCATTGCGCTCAAGGACGAATTTGCCAAAGCGATTCCATCGACGCAATCGGTGACGAACCCCACGGGCACGCGTACGGGAGGCGAGGAATGAGGCTGCTGACGACGTTGATTGTCTGCTCACTGACTGGTGCTTCCGTTTTCGCAATCGACCCATGCGTCTCTGGCGTGCCGATCGGGCAACGACCCGGACCGTATACATTCATTGTTTCGACCGGCAAGGAACGAGGTCGGTTGACGTGTTACATCTGTGACACTGCGGATCGGCCAGCGTTCGTCGTCTTTGCCCGGACGCTGTCGCCGGAACTCGGCACGCTGACCCGTGAGCTCGACAAGATCGCCGCGAATCCGAAGAATGCGCCCCTGCGCGGCTGGGTCACGTTCTTAAGCAACGATCAGGTGAAGTTCGATTCGGCGCTCGTCGGCTGGGGCAAGAAACACGCGGTGCAGACGTTGCCGCTCGGCGTGTTCGAGGATGCGGATGGTCCGCCCAGTTACAGGCTGGCGGCCGACGCGGATGTGACGGTGCTCTTGTTTGTGAAACAAAAGGTGATCGCCAATTTTGCGTATCGAGCCAACGAGTTGAATGAATCGGCGCGTCAGGAAATTCTCAAAGCCGTGCCGAAACTGCTGGAAACGAAATAGCCGCGGTTGTCGCCTACCTGCGATTCGCATCGACGTACGCGCGTCCGCCGCTGTCGCGATCGGCGGCGAGTTCTTTCTCAAACGCCTGCAGTTTCTGCTTATGGTTCTGTTCGGTGATCGTATCGGGAATGACGAGCGGCAAATTCTTGGCCTTTTCCGCTTCCTGCTTGAGCTGCGGCGCGGCCTTGCCCTTGGCAAGCGGCTTGGTCGGAGGCGTCAGGCAGCCGGTCATCAGTATGACGCAAGTCGAAGCGATTGCAATGATGCGTTTCACTTGCCGCCTCCTCGGACGTTGGAAACGGAGCTAGTGCGATTCACCGGCTTGGCGGAGTCCGTCAATCGGTCGGCAAGCGCCGGCGTCGTTGCATCCAGGCGTCGATCGAGTTTCTCTTCGTCAGGCAGCAGCCGGTTGCACGGCAAATGTGCGGTGGATTTCTTGTAGAGTTCAAGCATTTCCTGCTCGAAGCGTTCGAGCATGCGGAGCATTGCTTCGTCGTTGGACGCGATGGCAATCTCACGCAGGCGGTCGCAGACAGCCTGGCGTCGAGTCAGGGTTGCCTCAGCGGCGAGCCGTTCGGACTGTGCTTCAACCTCGGGAGACCGTGGTTTCGATTGGGTCGTCGTCGGCGGCGCTGCAGGCTCAACGGATTGCATGCGTTTGAGCCAGGCCGGTTTGCCGTAGTAGGGACCAGTGGTCGTCGGTTTGGGTGGATCGGCCTGCCCAATTGCCGCACATGTAAGTGCCGTCAAAGCGGCCGCCCCCCAGACTCTTCGCAGCATGATTGTCCTCCCGGACGGACCAGGCAGTCGCGACGATTTCAAATTGTGCGTCCCCTGCCGAATAGCGCGCCGGATATGCCGCTTATCGTTTCAGAAGTCAAGTGAGGAATTCATGATTGGGGTCGTCAGTGCAACCATTCGGCAAACAAAATCGAAGCGTATGCAACAGAGGCGTCGAAGCTTCTCTTGCGCTCAAGGTCTGCGCAACACGCTGTTTTCGAATCGCGCGCGCACTCTTAAGACACGTAAGGTACAAAGAAACAGGGATCGGAATTAGCTTGCCCCGAATTGGCAACGCAGCCAAAATAGCGATCGTCGGCAATTCCAGGAACGAGGGAGAATCCAGTCGTGGAGACTTCGCAAGGCAGTCCAGCGATTCCGCGTCGAGGAAACGCACCTGCTGCCCGGATCATTGTGCCATTGGTCGTGATGTTGGCACTCGTCGTCGCGATTTTGGCGACTTGGCGGCTGGCGCCATCAAGTTGGTTTAAAGAGCCGCCAAAGGATGCGAATTTCAGCGTAGTCTTCTGCAACCGCTGCAACAATCAGGTCGAGGTCGGCTGGGGAAAGAACGAGCGCTGTTCGCACTGCGGGAACCGGCTCGTCGCCTGCGGAATTTGTGGCAAGCCGTTCGGCAGCACTGATGGTGTTGCCTGGGATGAAGAGACCAGCCGCTGGTTATGCGAAAGTGATTTCGCATCGGAAAAGGAAATCCGTGCCCTTTTGAAAAAGCTTGACGAACCTGGTCAGAACGTCCCACTGCCGGAATCGGATGAAACGCGCGCCGCCCGCGCCGAGTATGAACGGCGCATCCGTGAAGCGCTAAGAAGCGGCAAACCTGCCAACACTGTCTTCCTCGCAACGGATCGAGTGGACAAGTCGCCCGAGTCGGTGAAACACGCCAGCGAGTACTATGTCCAAGTGGCGCCGCCTCGGTCCGGCGCTCGCACCGAAATTTATCAATGGTCAATGGGAAACGGCCAGATCTTTATCGTTCGCTGTGCCATGTTGGCGGGCTACGGCAGCATCGAGGTTTTCAACAGCGAGGGAAAACCACTAGGCTACGCCAGGACATTCTCCGAGTGCCCGATATGGATGACGCGCGGTGTCGTGCGAAAGTCAACGCTGACCGGCGACTCCGTTCAAACTCGCAATCTAATGGCGGAGACCCTACAACGATTCGTGACTCAGTAATTCGGCTACCCAATTCGTTGTCGCCGCCAGATCAAACCGCGGCGCGGCGCCAACAACAGCGACACGCCGACAATCAAGCTGGCACAAAGAACAATCGTCGGTCCTGTCGGCAGTGGCGAAAACCGATCGCTGATCAATGTGCCTGCAATTCCGGAAATGCCGCCGAAAAGAGCCGCCAACGTGGTCATTACACTGAGCCTGTCGGTCCATTGCCGCGCTGCCGCAGCAGGTGCGACAAGGAGGGCGCTCATCAACACGACGCCGACGCATTGAAGCCCGATCACTGTTGCGACAACGAGAAGTGTCGTCAACAGCACATCGAGAAAAGGCGTCGGCCAACCTTGGCTGGCGGCAAAAGCAGGATCGAAGCTCAAGAGCTTCAGTTCCTTCCAAAAGACGGCGACGATGACGAGTGCGACAGCGCCCAACACAGCGATCGTTCGCACATCGGTCGTGGACATCGTCGCGGCCTGACCGAACAGATATTGTTCAAGGCCGGCTTTGCCCGACCCGCTTCGATGCTGAAGCCAGGTAAGCAAGACGACGCCGGCGCCGAAGAAAACCGAGAGCACGATTCCGAGCGCGCTGTCGAATGGCACGCGGGTATTTCGCGCAATTTGCGATACAAGCAGCATGCCCAGCCAACCCACAAGGCCGGCGCCGAGCACCAGCAGCAGGGGCGACCGGCTGCCGGTCAGTATGTAGGCCATCACCACGCCGGGCAAAGCAGCGTGCGAGACGGCGTCGCCGACCAGACTTTGTTTTCGCAGCACGGCGAACACACCGAGAGCTCCGCTCACGACGCCAAGCAACCCTGCGCCGAGAGCGACCGTGCGTATGGTGGAGTTCTCCCACATCGTTAATGCAACCCCTGACTATCCTTTGGACAATTCATGCCATAACGCACGATAGCATTTCAAATACTCCAAGCTGCTTTCCATCGTCGGCATTGTCTTGCCGACTTCGATCAACGTGTAGCGGTCGTAATCGATGGAGCGCAAGAGCGCGAACAGCTCACGATACGGATAGACGCCTTTCTCATCGTTGTACAGGTCGTTGATGTGGCACGATCGAATCCAAGGTCGGAGCAACGCAAAGCTCTGCGCCACCGACTTGTTCACCAGGTCCGTTTGATTGGAGTTCCAGGTGACACCGACAGCCGGATGACCGCAATGTTCCATGATCGACTTCATATTGGCGGGCAGCGACGTGCCGCCTCCGTGCACCTCGACCCAGATTTCGACGCCGGCGTCGGCCGCCGCCTTGCCGCATTCGACGAGTGCTTTGCCGATTTGTTCGAGCGTCTTCTCCACCGAAACGTTTTTCGGCAGGCCGTTGGGCCGCACTTTGACGCCTTTGCCGCCGAGATCCGCTGTTAGCTGAATAAATCGCTTGCATATTTCGACGTGCTTCTGAACTTCTGTCGCGTCCGGCGAATGAAACTCACACACCGACCCGCAACCCCAAAACACGACGCCGCTGTCCGCAAAGCGCTGCTTCACTTCCTTGCGTTGATCCGGATTCAGACCAGGCTCGATGCCGTGTTTGTGCGTGGTACGGGCTTCGACGGCGGCCAGGCCGGTGTCGCGACAAACCTTCAACATCGTGGCCACGTCCCAATCCTTCGCGATGTTGTAAGTCACTGTGCCGAGTTTGAATTTTCGCGCCTTTGGTTCCTGCTTGGTTTCGTCGCTGTGTGCCTCGTTCGGCACGATTGCCGCCGCTGCCAGCGCGCCGGCCGCTCCAAGAAATCTTCGCCTCTGCATGATTCACTCCTCGCAATTTAAATGATGTCCTCCAATATGGCGTCAACTATTTGGAACGCAAGCGTGAAACACTGAATCGGCGCGGTTTGTGTATGAAGAGCACCGAACGTCGAACCGACACAGGCCGCTTGCCAGCCGGCTCATTCAATGAGCCATACAACAGCGATTGCGATGATGTTCTTACCTTTCGATTGGCCGTTTCCGTTCGAGGTTTCTCATGCACGATGCGTCGTTTGCGTTTCTCGATCAACTCCTGGCTACGCCCAGTCCTTCCGGTTCGGAGCGGGCGATCCAACACGTCGTCCGCGCCTGGGCTCGCGAATATGCCGATGAAGTCACGACGGATCGCCACGGCAACGTCATTGCGGCGCGGCATCCACAGGATCGAAACGAAAAGACGCCGCGCATCATGCTGGCCGGGCACTGCGACCAGATCGGCCTCATGGTCATGCACATCGACGACAACGGCTACCTTTATGTCCAGCCGATCGGCGGCTGGGACATGCAGATTCTCCTGGGCCAGTTTCTCACGGTTTGCACATCGACCGGGCCAATCACCGGCGTCGTTTCGCGCAAGGCGACCCATTTGCTGACGAACGAAGAACGCAATAAGGTGCCGCAATTCACGGACATCTGGATCGACATCGGCGTCAAGAACCGCGAAGAGGCGGAGAAACTCGTGCAGATCGGCGACCCTGTGACGTTCGCACTCGGGTTGCGGCGATTGCAAGCCGGTCTCGCAGCTGCGCCGGGCATGGATGACAAAGTCGGCGTCTGGACGGTGATGGAAGCGCTTCGCCTCTTGCGGGATCGATCCATCAATGCCTCGATCTATGCCGTTTCCACCGTGCAGGAAGAAATCGGCCTGCGCGGCGCGACCACCAGTTCGTACGGCATTCACCCGCATGTCGGCATTGCCGTCGATGTTTGCCATGCGACGGACACCCCCGGCAATGACAAGAAACAAGTGGGCGACACCAAAGTCGGCGCCGGTCCGGCACTCTTCCGCGGGCCGAACATTAACCCGCGCGTGCATGAGCGTCTCGTTGCGGCTGCCGCCAAACTTGAGATCGCCGTGCAGGTGCGCGGCGCGCCTCGCGCCACCGGAACCGACGCGAACGCGATTCAACTGACTCGCGACGGAGTCGCCACCGGACTGATCGGAATCCCCAATCGCTACATGCACAGCCCGGTGGAAACGGTCAGCCTCGACGATCTCGATCAGGCAGCCCGCGTCCTGGCCGAGTTTTGCACCTCGATCATGCCGGCCGACGACTGGACGCCGTAAATTTTTTTGTGGCTCAGCGCCGTTTTCGTCGGCACGGCCCAGTGCGACGCCACCCCGATTCCTCGAAAAGCACTCGCCGGCACGAAAAACTGTGACATCTGTGACAAATTGCGACATTTTGTGACACCTGCCTGTCGATTTGCGCGCACGGCGAACGCAAACGCGATTCCGCGTATCTGCAATCTACCGAACCAACGCTACGATCCGGTTTGGGAATGTCAAATTGTGCGGTGAGCTTCAGTATGGCAAACCGATATGTCCCGACGCCGATGAACCCTGCCAAATCGCGTTCTTCGAATTCGGGTCCCTTTCTTGCCGTGGCCAACCTCCCGCTAACTTGACAGCCATATCATGTCCTAAGGGCATGGCGCAAATTCCATGCCGAACATGCGTGGAATGTGCCCTTTATTCCGCAAGCCACAACAGAGTCGGAATTAGGTATGGTGTCCCCAAAAAATACCAGACGCTCGGCCCAAGGCCGCAGCGGAGGCCGAATTAAGTATGGTGTCCCCGGAATTCGAATTCCGGAATTCCAAGGGAGACCACTAGGGCCAGCCTGTGCTGATCGAGGTCACGACGCGCTCGTGGAAGGGTGAGTCGGCAGCCGCAAAGCAGGAGCCTCGAAGAGTGGGTTACGAGGGCGGACCCCTCGTAACCAGAGGTAAGAAACGAACAAGCCAACGCCGCAGTGGTCGCTCTCGCGCCCACAACGGTTCCCGCGCTGCAATCGGCGCGGGTTTGGGCAAGCCGATGTGCGGGTTCCCAAAGTCTCGGTTCCTTGGATGTGAGCAGTCATGGCTTGGTACTGGTATATCCTGATACCTGTCATCCTCATTGCGACGTTCGTTGGCGTTCCTTCAATCTTGATTAGCTTTGCCAACATTCCCGCAGTTCTCGTCGGCGCAAACGCCTCATTGCGCGGGACGGGTCGCTACAAACTGGCGGCGCTCATCGCCTTTCTTCTACAAACAACCGTCGCTGTTACGCTGTCCGCGCTAATCATTACGTACACCGGTTACATGACCTCTCGTAACCTCGAGTACCTTTTTGCGTGGATCGTTGGTGTTATCGCCGCCATTTATCCAATGTGGCAAACGAGTTCACGCGCGCGGCACGAACGCTTATTGGAACCGGACGCTTACGTTGCAAAGGCGGCAACCCACGCGGCCATTCCTTTTGCGTTGCTCGTTACGGTGGGTATCACTCTGCTTTTTGTGTTTCGTCCTACGATACTGGACGCGTTATTTTATTGGTTGTTGCTGCTTAGCGGCCTTGTGTATCTATCGAGCATTGTCTCGATTGTCATCATTGCTCGGCGGCGGCGCGGTACAGATGAAGATTCCAGGGATGATCAATTCGCAGAAGAACTTAGAGCAGAGCTTGAGAAGAAAAAGCGATTACTCCATCTGCTTGAAGATCCAGAGACCATTTGCTCATTTGGCCAGATGGCCTATGACGGTGATGGTGTGGAACAAAGCTACATCGAAGCGGCCAATTGGTATCGCATCGCTGCGGAAGCAGGAAATGCAAGAGCCCAGCACAACCTGTCACTGATGTATGAAAACGGAGAGGGGGTTGAACAGGATGACTCGGAATCGCTCCGCTGGTGCTTGGCAGCCGCAAATCAAGGCCACGCCGGCAGTCAGAATAATCTCGGGGTAAGATACGAAACTGGCCAGGGAGTGCGGAAGGACCTGTTGGAGGCTTTCCGCTGGTACAAGAAGGCAGCAGCAAATGGAGACGAGAATGGCCGGAACAATTGGCTGCGAGTCCCAGCAGAAATTCGCGAACAACTTTAGTAAACGAAGTAGGTGTGCGTATCTCGCCGACAAACAGCCTTGCGAGATCGGGCCGGAATTCAGGGGACACCATACTTAATTCAGCCTCCATTGTGGCTTGGGGCCGAGCGTCTGCATAACGTCGGCTGCCGGCGATTGCCGCGTTGCGTAACGTGATGCGGCGAACCTGGAACGAAAATGCGTGCAATTCGTGCCATGCCTCCACTCTAATGACGTCAATGGGAGCCGTCAGGAATTATGTATGATGTCCCCGGAATACCGCGATCACCAGTGTTTATCTGCCGAACTTGCAAATCCGGGCATAGATCGCCTGGGGCGGTTCGGACAGTCCTTGAACGTTGATATCGCACTCTCGCAGCCCAGAAGCGCCGCGGAGAGTTAGAGTGACGACCGCGCGACGGATATTGCGACCGGAGTATTCGATGGCATACGCCAAGCCGACGACATCCTGCCACATAATTATCATTTGCCCGCGATGATCGATGATGCCGGCTTCGTCGAGTTCCAACTTTGGCGTGCGATCACACAGCGTTCGGATCGCAGTGAAAAGCCAATAGACACTCATTCCCGCACAGAAGAACATTGCGGCAAAATAGAATGGCCACGAATCGCCCTGCAGTTTGGTATCCCAGCCAAAGTACCAGCCGGACATGGTCAACAGGAATACGGCGAAGCCGATGCGGCGCCATGCACCGGGCCGGTCGAGATAGTAAACGTTGGCTTGGTATTCGAAGCCTGGCGACTCAACGACTACAGTTTTTTCAAGATTGCGGATCATTGGGCATGTCCTCGTTGCTGGGTTTGGAAAAATTTCGCTTCTGCAATCACATTGCCGCTCTGAGAGAAACGCGGCCATTCGTCAAAAGGATTTTACGACCGAAGATCACACCGCCGCGACGAGCCAATACCGTTCAAAAGTGACAAAGCACGCTCCGAAGAACGTGCTTTGTGCTGCTGGCTGGAGAATTGCGAACGCAGATGTTACTTCGACGTGTCCGTATCCGAGCCCATGCCGTTTGGCAACGCGCCATAGTAAGTAGTTCGAGCGGGCATCCATTGGCCGTTCTTGTAGTGTCCACTCGGATAGGTCCAATAGTAGGTTGTCGTCGCGGCGTGTTCGGTGCGGGCAGTGTAGCCTTTGCTTTGCAGGAACTTGACCAGGCGTTCGGCCTGCTCGCGGGTTTGGCAAAACCGGTAGTTCCGCCACTCCAGCGGCGGTAGTGGGGGATCCACAAATGGGACGTTACCGGGAACCGGCCGCGCTCCCCCACGCGTGGTTGTAGATGGTTTCGGGGCATTCGCAGTCGAAACGGGCGGATTCTTGACCTGATACTGCACCCAATATTGCTTTATCTCGCGCGGGTGTTGCTGATTGGCCTCGTGATTTGGCGGCGTCGGCCAATCGACAGTGTACTGCAACGCGTAGGTTTTGGGCGAAAACGCCGCCAATGCGGCCACGACCATGACGCCGATTATTGTCTTGCGGTACATCGAAAACTCCGTGCTGCTTTGCAGCATTTAGGTTTTGGGACAATCACCTCTGTAAGTCGATTGCTGTCCTGCGAAGATAACGGCCAGCCATTCAAAAGTTTTTCCTGCTGCGAAACTTTGGCCGGTGGCGCTCCCCATCGGCAATGAAGCAGTAGTCGACGAAAACACAACCATTTTTTCGGAGAACATGATGAGCCCTACCAAAACGATGATCCTGGCCGCATTGCTTGGCAGCACGTGGCTCATAACAACCGCCCCTGCCTCCGCTCAGAAAAAAGGGCCCGATCCGGCCGTCGAGACATACGAATTTGACGATTACAAAGAGAGCGGTGGAACCCGAGACGAATTCTTCCGGCTGGTCCTGACGTTGTCGGACAACAAGGCGACAGTCAAGGAGGGAATCTGGATAGAGGAATGGCTCACCGGCGAGATCCTGACGAAAACCGGCCCGAACTATGACTTCATCTGCGACGAACCTGAGCATTTCGGCAAGCGATATGGCAAGGTGAAGGACCTGAACACCTTCCGAAAGCTGCCGGAATCAATCGAAGTGACTTGGATGGAGAATGGCTCGCCCACCGGAAAAACCTACGTCTTGAATCGTGTCAAGTGAGTCACCCGCGTCGGATTCTGAAGACAACCGAATAACCAAGAACCGAGATTTGGGAACCGAGAATTGAATTCGGTTCTCCTTTCTCGGTACTTCATTTCCTGGTTGTAATTCACGGCGACTTTCACCTCATCTTTACCCATTTTTTTGGCCGGCGCCCGGCGAAGCCGGCAATGCTTATCTTGAGTGGCCCGATTCAAAACCCATCATGCTGCTTTCGCAGCGAGGAGTAATTCATGTTTCGCTTGACGGGTAACAAGTCCGTGCTTCTGGGCGCCATGGCACTTTGCGTGGGCATTGGAATTAGCGCCAATGCGCACGCTGCCGAAGTCACTTTGAAGGGGGGCGCCTGGCGCACCGACGTCCGAGGTCCCAACGGTTCCGTAGTCACGGTGGAGATGGAGTTCAGCGATCATCAGATCACCATAAGGAGCGATCCGCCGGTCAAAATGGACTACAAGTTTTCGAACGGAACGCTTACGGTGAAGACGCCCGCCGGCAACGTCCACGGCCCCGTTCAGGTGGTTGACGCCAACACGATTATCATGCAAGACCCGGTCACTGGGACCTCGACGAAATTTGTCCGCGGGAATACGCCGGGCGTGCCAGTTCCGCCGCCGCTGCCGCCGATACCGCCGACTCCGCCGCCGGTGCCGCGCGATGATTTCGAACGCATCACACAGGCTTTCCGCCGGCTGACAGGTGCTTGGGAGCTCGTCACGGTCGGGCAGCATGGTAAGACCTCGTCGCCCTCGTCTGCCACGACGATCGATATCGCCGGCACTTTCATCACGCTGGTCCGGCGTGAACCCGGCAAGGCAGATGTCCATGAAGTATTGGCGTACGATATTTACCCACTACAGGATAATCGGAATATTGACATTAAGCCTCTCAGCGGCCCGAACAAAGATCAAGTTCTCCACGCGATCTACGAAGTGACCGGCGACACTCTCAGAATCGCTGGAATCATGGACGGACACCGCGACCCGAACAATCCGAACCATCGACCCACCACATTCGAGGGCAAAGGGACGACCATTGTTTTGACCTACAAGCGCGTCAAGCGGTAACCCATGCAAACGAGAAAGCCGGTCCCGAACATGCCGGGCCGGCGATTCTCGTTTGTATTCTTGTTTGGGAATTCAGGAATTCAGGGGACACCATACTTAATTTAGCCTCCATTGTGGCTTGGGGCCGAGCGTCTGCATAACGTCGGCTGCCGGCGATTGCCGCGTTGCGTAACGTGATGCGGTAAACCTGGAACGATAATGCGTGCAATTCGTGCCATGCCTCCACTCTAATGACGTCAATGGGAGCCGTCAGGAATTATGTATGATGTCCCCGGAATACCGCGAAAGATACCCCAAGTTAACCGACCGACCGGCGTTGTCAAGCACGCATTGGATGCGTCAGGCGGTCAGCAAGCAGAATCGCATCTTGTCAAGTCGGTCAATTGTCCAAGAAGCCAATTCGATGAATGCCCAAATGGAGCTAGAGACCAACTGGCGATTGGGTAGTGGTACACTTTGCCTCAAACATCGGTCTGTCATGCTGAGCCTTGCGAAGCATCTGCATGGCGCCGAGCGGATCCTTCGCTGCGCTCAGGATGACATACATTGCGACGTTTGAAAGTGTGCCACTACTGCCGCTTGTGTCTGGTCCGTTTGGTCGCAAGAATAGGAGCAGGTTCCAGCGCCGGCATTTGTATGCTGGGCATTCCATCCGTATCAGAAGCGAACTCGCAGTTATGAAAAAACGACAACGATTCTGGTTCGTCCTGCTGACATTTTTCATCTGCTTGGTGGCGCTGCTCGTCTACGCCGCGGTGCCTGGAAAGAGCACATTCACGATTAGCAACGAGACGACCATCGTCACGGACACCGACGAGCACGGGTACGTCGATTACGTCAGGGCGGCGAACGAGCGGCTTCGACAGGGAGTCACGCCCGAGAACAACGCCAACGTATTGATCTGGCGAGCGTTCGGACCGCATCCCGAAGGCGGGACGATGCCGCCGGAGTTTTTTGACTGGCTTGGCATCGCGTCCCCGCCGGAAGAAGGCGACTACATGGTCGGATTTCAAATGCACATCACGGAGACCGTCAAAACCGACGCGCCGATCGTTCACGAGAAGTATTACGAAATGCTGAACCGAGCGATGAAACGGCCATGGACCGAGAAGGAGGAACCCGATGTTGCCGGTTGGCTCGACCGAAACGAAAAGCCGCTCGCCGTTTTGATCGAGGGCACGCGCCGCACAAAGTACTACAATCCGCTAACTCCGAAGAAGGACCAGAATTGGTCGCCGGGGCTTATCGGCGCGTTGTTGCCGAGTGTGCAGAAATGCCGCGAAGCCGCGATGGCGTTGACTTGCCGCGCAATGTTCCGCGTGGGGCAGGGCCAATTCGAGGATGCATGGCAAGACCTGCTGGCTTGTCACCGGCTCGGCCGGCTTGTGGCCCAAGGCGGTTGTTTGATCGAACTGCTCGTGGGGCTGGCCATCGATCAGATCGCTACGACCTCGGACATCGCCTATCTTCAACATTCCAAGCTGTCGTCGAGTCAGATACTCGCAAAGCAACAGGAGTTGCGAAACCTGCCAGAGATGGCGTCGCCGGCCGCCAAGCTGGACATTTCCGAACGCTTCATGATGCTGGAGTCGATGCTGCAAGCCGCTCGTTATGGGCCAAGTCACGTCGCGCGGATCGAAGCGGCGCGTTTTGGACCCGTCAAAGAAGATGCTTCGACGAACAAGCTGTTTACCCCGTCGATCGACTGGGACCTTGCCCTGCGAAACGCCAACCGCTGGATCGACCGCTGCGTGGCGGCGTGCCACATCGCCGACCGCACCGAACGGCATCACGCGCTCTGGCTGATCGTCCAGGATTTGAAGTTGCTCAAAGAGCAATTCTCCGACGGCGGGTTCATCATGACGGCTTTGAAAGGACCCGGCGAGCGCGGTGAGATCCTCGGCAACGTGGTGATCTCGCTTCTCCTGCCGGCGTTCGAGAAAGTCCAGGAAGCGTGGGATCGCAACGCCCAGGTGCAGCGAAACCTTCAAATCGCATTCGCGCTGTCTGCTTATCGGCAGGACCAAGGCCATTATCCCGCCACGCTCGCCGACCTGGCGCCCAAGTATCTTCCCGAAATCGCCGACGACCTCTTTTCAGGCAAACCGCTCATCTATCGGCCAGCCGCGGACGGCTTCTTGTTGTACAGCGTCGGGGTCAACGGCAAGGACGACGACGGCCGATCGCCCGAATCAGAACCGCGCGGCGACGACCTGTCCGTTCGCGTGCCGGAACTAATGCCAGCGACCAAGAAATGACCGCGGCAATCCGAAACTGAAAGTAACTCTCGTGAATTCGCCAGAATCGCACGATGGAAAATGGCTATTGGAAAATGGCCAATGGAGAATCGACTTCTCGGAAGGGTTCACACTTACAATTCCCGACTATCCCGCTTTTCGTCCCAACAAGTGCGCCAGCGCCTCCGCCAGATCAGGATGTGCAAACTTGAATCCCCACGCGATTGCGCGTTTGGGCAGGACGCGCTGGCCGGTCAGCACTAGTTGAGCGCCTTCGCCGAGTCCGAGCTTGATCAGAAAACCGGGCGTCCAGAAGAACGAGGGCCGGCCCAGGACCTTGCCGATAACCTTGCCGAAATCCTTGTTCGTCAGCGGGTTGGGTGCCGTGACATTCATGGGGCCGGACGCAGCCGGGGTATGCAGCGCGAAGCAAAACATCTCCGCGATGTCGTCGATGTGAATCCAACTGTAGAACTGTTGGCCCGAGCCGACCGGCCCGCCGACAAACATTTTGAACGGGGTGAGCATTTTCGCGAGCGCGCCGGTTTTGGCGTCGCAGACGATGCCGACTCTCGCCAGCACAACGCGGCCGTCGGCGCCTCGCGCCGGGCTCGCTGCGTTCTCCCAGTCCACGCACAACTTGGCCAGAAAGTCGTCGCCCGGCGGCGTATCCTCGTCGAGTTCCTCGTCGCCGCGCGATAGAATTCCGGGGACAACATACTTAATTCGGCCTCCGCTGCGGCTTTGGGCCGAGCGTCTGGTATTTCTGGGGACACCACACCTAATTCCGACTCTGTTGTGACGTGCGGAATAAAGGGCACATTCCACGCATGTTCGGCACGGAATTTGCGCCATGCCCTTAGGACATGATATGGCTGTCAAGTTAGCGGGAGGTTGGCCACGGCAAGAAAGGGACCCGAATTCGAAGAACGCGATTTGGCAGGGTTCATCGGCGTCGGGACATATCGGTTTGCCATACTGAAGCTCACCGCACAATTTGACATTCCCCAGCCGGATCGTAGCGTTGGATCGGTTGATTGCAGAATCGCGGCGTCGCGTTTGAGTTCGCCGTGTGCGCAATTCGAGAAGCAGGTGAGAAAGAATGCAACAAACTGCAACAACTGTACACAAAAGACAGGAATTCATATGTGGCGGTCGGGGCCGGCGGCAGCGCGGTTTGGAAGTTCGCGGTGAGGACGGAACGAGGAAGCCGTGTCACAAAATGTCACAATTTGTCACAAATGTCACTGTTTGGCCGTTCCGGTCGACTTTTTTGGGAATCGCCGCTGGTCGGCAGACCATGGTTTTTCGCTGTATCCCCTTGCTGCGGCAGCGGGATTTTCACATAATTCCTCTTTGCTTTCTCGGGAACCCTGGCCCGGCGGTCGGCTGGCGTCGCCATCCGACAATTGGTCGGCTTGCTCCAGAAATCAAGGCTCCGGCAGCACCCCAACGCATCGGGCGCTCCCGGGGCCTTCTGCACCCGATAGGCGGGAGATCATTGCAATGGCGGAATTCGTACTTTTCAAGACTCAGCCGCGAAGCGCCTTCGGCACTCGCGCTGCATCCAAGCTTCGCGGCGAAGGACTCTTGCCGGCCGTGTTGTACGGTCACAAAGAGGCGAACCTGTCGATCGTGCTGCCGGCCGCCGAAGTCGAAGCTGCCGTTCGCAAGGGCGCTCGCGTAGTCGATCTCGAAGTCGACGGCAAACCGGAAAAGGCCCGTTTCCGCGAGCTGCAATGGGACCATCTTGGCAAAGAGATTTTGCACATCGACTTCATGCGCGTCAGCGCCGACGAACGAGTCGTCGTCCCCGTACGCATCGAGCTTCGCGGCGTATGCCCCGGCATTGGTGAAGGCGGCGTCATCGATCAGCCGATTCACAACTTGAACGTCGAGTGCCCGGTGCTGGCGATTCCCGAAGTCATTCGCGTGGTCGTCGATCAGTTGCACTTAGGCGATTCGATTCACGTGAAGCAATTAACACTGCCGGAAGGCGTTATCGCGAAAGTTGATCCCGAAGCGATCGTCGTCATCGTCAAAGCGCAAAAGGTCGAAGCCGAAGCGACGCCGGCGGCCGCAGCGGGCGAAGCAGCCGAACCGGAACTCATCGGCAAGAAGCCTGGCGAAGAGGAAGAGGAAGCCGAGGAGTAGTTGCGCCAGGGGTCGGCCGTCGAAATTCAGACTGCGGTTTTGGTTTTGCCGGCTGTGGGTTGCTGACGACGGACTACGAAGATGAAAGTCGTCATTGGCCTTGGAAACCCTGGTTCACGATATCGCGGCACGCGGCACAACGTCGGCTTTGACGTAGTGGATTACCTGGCGGCGAACGCCGGGTTCCGCAGCCGGTTTCAGGCACAGACGGCCGAGATCAAGGAAAACGGCGAGCCGGTGCTGTTGGTGAAGCCGGAAACGTTCATGAACTTGAGCGGCCGGTGCGTTCGCGAGGTGTTGGACTTTTACAAACTGCCGGTCGAAGCGATGCTGGTGGTTTGCGACGACATCAACTTGCCATTGGGCAAGTTGCGGGTGCGAACAGGCGGTTCGCACGGCGGGCACAACGGACTGAGGAACATTCAAGAGCACCTCAGTACTCTTGAATACGCTCGCTTGAGAATCGGCGTGGACGCGCCTCGGTCGGTGCATGATGACGCAACGGTGGACCATGTGCTGGGCCGATTCGCACCTGGCGAGCGGCCGGTCATCGAAGACGCGGTGGCCAAGGCGGCGGCGGGCGTGTTGGTGTGGATCCGAAGCGGCATTGGCGTGTGCATGAACCGAGTCAATGCCGGGCCGGAGCGGCCCAAGAAGGAAAAGAAAAAGGACGACGCGGCCGGCGAACCGGCTCGTGACGAAGATACCAAAAAGAGTTCAAGTGATCACTGAAACGGGATGGGAACGAAAATGCCAGTGAATTCGTATGAGTGCTTGTTCTTGTTGGACTCGAGCAAAGTGGCCGGCGACGTGCCGGGTGCCGTGGCGCAGATTCACTCGACGCTGGAAAAGAACAAGGCCGAGATTCTGGCCAGCCGGCCCTGGGAAGATCGCAAGCTTGCGTACCCGATCGGCAACCAGAAGAAGGGGCTCTATTATCTCATCTTCATGAAGGTCGAAAGCAGGCTAATGGCGACGATCGAACATGAGTTCAAGCTGAATGAGAATATCTTGCGCATGCAGATGATCTACATTCATCCGAAGTGGGCCGACACGATGCTGACGTTGGCACGCGACGAGCATGCATTGGCGCTGCCGGCCGGCCGTGACGATTCGGTCGAAGCCGCAGCCGCTGAGCTCATGCCGAACCGGCCGTATGGCGACTGAGCCAAGATTCGAGGGAAATTGCTTGTCAGCGGGCAAGGGACAGATGTATACTAACTGAAAACCTCTTTGTCCTAGCCCAGGAGTTTCGCCATGGCCAATCTGAACAAGGTGATATTGATCGGTCGGTTGACCCGCGATCCCGAAGTGCGCACCTTTTCTAACGGCGGCCGGGTGGCGAAATTCGGATTCGCCGTCAACAACCGCAAAAAGAACTCGCAGACCGGCGAATGGGAAGACGATCCTGTGTTTCTCGATTGCGAGGCGTTCAACCGCGGTGAAACGGGCAAGATGGCCGATACAGTTGAACGATACTTGAAGAAGGGCTCGCAAGCGTTTCTCGAAGGGCACTTGCAGTTGGACCGATGGGACGACAAGACCACCGGCGAGAAACGGCAGAAGCTCAAGATCGTCATCGACATGATGCAGATGCTTGATGCTCGCCGCGATGGCGGCGGCCCCCCGGCAGGACGAGCGCCGGCGCAATCGGTCGCCACGTCGCCCGGCTACGACAATTACGAAGCTTCCGGCGGCAATGGGCCTTCGGAGTCTGGGGGCGAAAGCGACCACGTACCGTTCTAATCGTATCGCCGCGGCACGCGCGGCCTGCTCTTTTTTTGGATAGGTGGATCATGCCGACGAAGACGAAGACGACGAAAAAGAAGCAGCGATCGCTGCCGCCCAAAAACGCGATGGGCAATTGGAAGCTGGTGCTGATCGAGGACGTGCCGCACCTCGGCAAGCAAGGCGAGCTCGTTGAGGTCAAGCCGGGCTATGCCCGCAACTATCTGTTGCCCAACAGCCTTGCAACGGTGCCCACGGCGCACAATCTCAAGTTGCTCGACCGATACAAAGAGCGAGTCACCAAGGCCCGCGAAGCGAGGATTGCCGACCTGAAGGTGCTCGCCGAGCAGATTCAGCGCATCAACCTGACGCTCGATGCCAATGCCAACGACGAAGGCCATCTGTATGGCTCGGTCGGACCGGATGAAATCGCCAAGGCGTTAAAAGCCCGAAACTTGGGCGTTGAAGCTTCCATGGTTCGCATGGAAGGCGTGATCAAGGAGTGCGGAATGTATCAGGACATTCCGCTTCACCTGGGTTACGAGATCGAAACCAAATTGACCGTTTCTGTGGTTCGACAGATCGACAAAAAGTAATTTCGCCGAATCCCGAGACTCGAACCCCCGGGGCGGCCCTCGGGGGTTTTTCATTGGCAGGCGAATGAGCTGAAAGCGGAAATCATCGGCCAATACCGACGGCGCAGGAAGGAAGCCATGTCCGACGCCAAAGTGGATCAGCTGCCCCCGCAGAATCGCGACGCCGAACGCAGCGTCTTGGGCAGCATGTTGCGCGACAACGAGATCATCTCCGACGTCATTCCGCTGTTGCGCGCCGACTACTTTTATTACGACGCCCATCAGAAGATCTATCAGACGATGGCGATGGTTTATGACTCAGGCCAACCGGTCGACGTCGTGATCCTGGCCGAGAAACTCCGCGCGCAGAACCAGATTGAAGACATCGGCGGCTACGCCTATTTGGCGGAACTGTGGGACGCAACGCCGACGGCCGCTAACGCGGTTCACTACGCGCGCATCGTACGCGACAAGGCGATGGCCCGGCACCTGATTCACGCGACAACGACGATCCTGAAGGACGCCTACGATCAGGTGATGCCATCGGAGCAGCTGGTCGAGTCGGCCGAACGGCAGATCATGGAGATCGCCGAGACGAGCGTCATCGGCCAGAACGTCGACCTGCGTCAGGCGCTCGACGAAGCGTACATACGCATCGACGAACGCAGCAAGCGCGCACACACGCACGTCAGCGGCCTGCCGACGGGCTTCGTCGATCTCGATGAGCTGACGGCCGGTCTGCAGAACAACGAACTTATTCTGATCGCCGCTCGACCGTCCGTCGGCAAGACCGCCTTCGCGCTCAACCTGCTTCGGCACATCGTAGTCGAAGAGAGGCTGCCGGCGCTGTTTGTCAGTCTGGAACAATCTCGCGTCGAAATCGCCGAGCGTTTGTTGTGCTGCCAGGCGCGAGTCGAAAGCCAGAAGTTGCGAAAGAGCCACTTGAGCTCGGAGGACATGGACCGGCTTATCGAAGCCGGCGATCAGCTTCGGCAAACCAAGATGTTCATCGACGACACGCCGGCACAAAGCATGCTGCACATCGCTGCCAAATCGCGGCGGTTCCTGCGGCGTGAGAATATTCGAGTTGTCGTCATCGACTATCTTCAGTTGATTGAGCCGGAGAATCGGCGCGATCCACGCCAGGAGCAAGTCGCGCAGATTTCCCGCAGGCTGAAGCACCTGGCCCGCGAACTCAAACTGCCGGTCGTTGCACTCGCACAGGTCAATCGATCGTCCGAAGACCGGCAAGACCATCGGCCCCGCCTTGCAGACTTGCGCGAATCCGGCTCTCTTGAACAAGACGCCGACACCGTCATCATGTTGCATCGCCCCGGCCTTTACGGCGAAGGCGTCGAGGACAACGTGCTCAACGTCATCATCGCCAAGCAGCGCAACGGCCCGACCGACGAAGTCACTCTGACGTATTTGCGACAGTATTTCCGGTATGAGAACTTTGCCGTGGGCGACAGTTTCGGCCCCGGCGGATAAGCGAGCAGGCCTTGATTGTCGCGGATTATGGGTCGCTCGCTGTGGCACCGTCGTTGCGGCCGGCAAATCGTTGCAGCAACACAGGGTCTGTCGTGTTCGCAATCGCTCGAACGCTGCCGTCGCAGAAGACAAACTGCGTGATGCCGGTATGGTAGCTGCCAAAGATACGTTGGTATCGCTCGGTTCCGCCGGCCATATCGCGAGAGCTCTTCGCCAGATCGAAGACAAATCCGCCGGATGCCGAGGCGCCGTTGCCTGCGACCCGTCCCAACGAGCGATGCAGGTCACCGTTGTAAACGCAGCCGTCTCCGATATCGGCATTGAGGACTTGCAAGGGAACGTGTTTTTCGCCGATCAGAAACGTATTGCTCGTGCCGTCATAGATGCCGACCATCGTTACCGTGCCTCGCCATTGAAATATCTGGCTGCCAGTCAGCCGCGACTCAGCAATGATCATGGCGCCGTTGGCGTTGTTGGGCATGCCACTGCCGTTGTTGCCGTCGAGTTCGCCCGAATACGAACTTCGATCGCCACCGCAACCGGCATAGTCGCCAGCAGAACCCGGGAAATTCCCATCCACATTATTCCGAGTGAGGCTTGGAGGAGATCGCCGCGACGGGCAGAAATAGATCTTCACAGGCGTTGTGCGAACGGCCGCCACCGGCTGCGTGGCATATGTTCGCGACAGGTCCCATTGTCGAAACAGCGGGTCTTGCTCGACGAACGGAAGAATAATGACGGACCATGTCGCCCATTGATCGCGAATGCGCGACGGCGGCAGAGTGCCGTGCGTGTCGTGATAGTTGTGGCACGCCAGGCCGATCTGCTTCAGGTGGTTCTTGCATTGGGTGCGTGCCGCCGCCTCCCGAACCTTTTGTACTGCCGGCAATAACAACCCGATCAATATCGCAATAATGGCAATGACGACGAGCAACTCGATCAGCGTGAATCCAGACGCAATCGACGTGTCATAGCCATGCCCTCGCATATGAAAGAACGATGAGAGATGTGCCCATTATGTGTCGGGGGCTTCAACGCGTCAAACAGAATCTGCTAGGACTTAGGCGTCCACGATCAAGAACTTGTTGTTCCGTCAATTGCTGCGGACTAGCGACTGGAAAACGCCGCACACAATCGTAGATGCTCATTCACGCCGAGCTGCTCCGCACGCACGGTTCCGTCTATTCCAAGTTCGTCCAAGATGCGGTCCACATCGGACTTTTCGCGCCGGCCGCTCGGCCAACCGGCCAAGGCGCCTCGCAGGTTCTTGCGGCGGTGCGAATACAGGTCGCGCAGAAAAACGCGAAATGCAACCGGATCTCCGACACGGGCTCGCCTCTCAGCGTCAGGCACGATGTGCACGATGGCTGAATCGACTTGCGGCTTCGGCCAGAAAACGGTCGGTCCCAATCGCCGAACGACGGTTACATCCGCCAGACTCTGCATGAGTAGCGCCAATGCGCCGTGCTCCTTTTGACCGGGTTGCGCCGTCATTCTCTCGGCGATCTCCCATTGCACCAGAACCGTGAACGATTCAAACTGCATCGGTCCGATCAAGAGGTTCGCGATTACTGGTGTTGCTACGACATACGGCAAGTTCGCAACCAACTTGCGCCGTGTGCAGCCGAATGATTTGCACTGCATGTCGAAGGCGTCCAAGACTACTGAGTTCAATTCGTTCTTGTTTTTCAATGCGTCTGCAAGCATGACGCGTACGTGTGGTTCATTCTGCATCAATTCGCGAGTCAGTTCAAAAAACGCCGGATCGACGTCGACTGTAACGACGGCGCCCGCTGCTTCGGACAGCCGGCCCGTCAGCGTGCCGGCGCCGCAACCGACTTCAAGTATGCCGTCAGTTTTCGACAAGTCCGCTGTGCTGACGATTAGGTCGAGCAGATTGAGATCGATGAGAAAATTCTGCCCGAGCTTGTTCTTGGGACGAATGCCTCGCCCGGAAAGCAGATTGCGAAGATAAGACAGCGTTTGTCGGGGAAGAGTCATTGAAGATTTTCGATTGCTTGTTGGAGCGTCATTTGCCAACTTCGGATCGGCATTCGGCAATTATTTGTTTGCTTACATACTTTGCCAGCAAATCGGTCTCCAGATTCACCTGCGATCCGAGCGCCTTGCCGCTGAGCGTCGTCACCTTCAGCGTGTGCGGAATCAGCATAACGCTGAATCGGTCGACTTGTACGTCGACAAGAGTCAGACTAATTCCGTCGACGGCGATGCAACCCTTGAACACCATCTGCCGGCACAGGTCCGGTGGGGCTGTGAACCAAATCATCTCAAAGTCGCCTTGCGGCCGGCGCTCGGCAATGGTTCCGACGCCGTCGACATGCCCCGTGACGAAATGCCCGCCGAGCCGATCGCCGACGCGCAGCGCCCGTTCCAAATTGACATGATCGGCAACCCGAAGCGATCCGAGGTTTGTCTTCGCCAGCGTTTCCGGTCCACATTCGAATCGAAACGAATCAGCATCCTTGGCCACGACGGTCAGACACGCTCCATTGACAGCAACACTTTCGCCAATGGCCAATTGCGGCGCAAGCCACGGCTCGCGGACCATAAGCGCACAACCATCGCCGGCCATTTCAATGGACGTGATTCTGCCGCGCGCTTCGATGAGACCGGTGAACATGATTTCAGATTACAGTTTGATGATTTCAGGACATCGGCCAGCTTTTCATTCTGAAATCTGAAATCATCAATCTGAAATCCCCCTACGTCCCGTGCTCCCAGCCGCTGAGGTACTTCTGTTGCTCGCTAGTGAGCACGTCGATGGTGATGCCCATCGATGCGAGTTTCTCACGGGCAACGTACTCTTCGATTTCGAGCGGCACGTTGTAGACCTTGGCGGCCAGCGTGCCTTTCCTTTGCACGCAGTACTCGGTCGCCAGCGCCTGAGTCGCAAAGCTCATGTCCATGACGCTCGGCGGATGGCCCTCCGCCATGGCGAGGTTGACGAGCCGGCCTTCGCCCAAAACATAGATGCGCTTGCCGTTCTTCAACTTGTATTCATCCACCTGCGGCCGGGCGTTCGGCGTGACGGTGACTGATTCTTCCTTCAGGGCCGGAAGTTCGAGTTCAACGTCGAAGTGGCCGCTGTTGCACACGATCGCGCCGTCCTTCATCGTGACGAAGTGCTCGCGGCGAATGATGTGCTTGTTGCCGGTGACGGTGATGAACACGTCGCCGGCTTTGGCAGCCTCGTTGATCGGCATGACGCTGAAGCCGTCCATAGCCGCTTCGAGTGCTTTGATCGCGTTGACTTCAGTGACGATGACGTTGGCGCCTAGGCCGCGGGCACGCAGAGCGACGCCCTTGCCGCACCAGCCGTAGCCGCAGACGACGACTTTACGGCCGGCGAGCAACACGTTCGTGGCGCGAACGACGCCGTCGATGGTGCTCTGCCCCGTGCCGTAACGATTGTCGAACATATGTTTGGTCGCGGCGTCGTTGACGGAGATGACGGGGAATTGAAGTACGCCGTCCTTTTCCATGGCCCGCAGGCGGATGACACCTGTGGTCGTTTCCTCCATGCTGCCGATGACGTCGCGGAAGCGGGTCTTGCGCTGAGCCGGGGTCATCTTCTGTGCCCAGTCACGGACCTGCTGATGTACGTCGTCCAGCCGATCCAGGGCGATGAAGATCATCGCGGAGACGAGGTCGGCGCCGTCGTCCATCGTAATCGTCGGCTGATGTTCGAGCGCGGCTGCGACGTGCTTGTAATACACGTCGGTCGATTCGCCGTGAATCGCGTGCACGGAGATGCCGAAGTCGTGCACGAGGCTGGCAGCAACATCGTCTTGCGTCGAAAGCGGATTCGAGGCGATCAGCAAGAGATCAGCGCCGCCGGCCTGCAGCGTGCGGGCCAGGTTCGCGGTCTCGGCGGTCACGTGCAGACAGGCGGACATGCGCAATCCCGCAAGCGGCTTCTCTTTAGCGAAGCGCTCGCGGATGCGGGCCAGGACGGGCATATCCTGATCGGCCCAAAGAATGCGTCGCTTGCCGCCAGCCGCCAGACCGGCATTGGCGATATCGTGATTCTTCTTGGTTGCAACGGCGGAAGTCATGCACAAGCCCTTTCGAGAATCGGTGAACAAATCATAGACCGTTGTTTTACAGCTGAAACGGGTTTTTGTCAGGGCGAAGCGCTTCGGGATCGGGGACTTGCGTGCATCACAATGTTCGATAGATCAATCACACTTTGCATCCGCAATGTGAATCGCAGGAGCAGCGAGCGATGAAACTCGGTCTGCAAGAAGTCCTGATCATCCTCGGTTGCGTTGGCTTGCCGTTCATCGCAATCGCCGTCGTGTTGTTGCTCGTCATGAGCAATCGCAGCGGCGGCGGGCCGAAACAGCCGCCGGCACAATGATCATTCCTCCATATTGATCTGCCCTTTGAGAATGCGCTGGGTGTTCTCCCAACCCGCTTCCACGAATTGGTGGTATCCGTTCACGTCCATGAGCGGGCTGGTGTCGCCGGCCATTTCGAAGAGCCAGCCAGGGCCGTAGCAATCCACGTTGATCGCGGATGGGTCTTTCAACAACTCGCGATTGAAAGAACTCACCTCACCAGCAATCGGCGCGAAAAGGTCGGAAACAGCTTTGGACGTTTCGATGTTGCCGATCTGCTGCTTGAGCGCAACTGCAGCGCCGTCGTCAACGGACCAGTCGAGAAAATACACGTCCTGCATCAGCCTGACGGCGTAGGCGGTGAAGCCAAACCGCAATCGACCGTCGGCCTCAGAGCACCACATATGGTTGCGCGCGTAGTGCAAGCCGCCGGGCAGCCTTGCCGCGTACTTACCCATCATGAAAGTCAGGTCATCGGGCATGGTGCAATCAAGTGTATCGACTGCTGCGGTAGTGCGGGTCGAAGAAAGCCGGCAGGTGGCGGTCGATTTGCAACAGTCCGGCCCGGGTCAATTCGATGCGATGCGAGCCTTCTGCAAGAAATCCGGCTTGCTCCAGGTGATCGAATGCGTCGCGAAATTCAGCACGTACATCGACGTTGAACTTGCGGCGGAAATACGCTTCGTCGAGCGTGCCGGTCTTGAGTTGCAAGATCGCTTCGCGGATAAGGCGGTCGCGCGGCGTGGTCGGAAACGCTCGGTTGAGCGGAAGCTGTCCTTCGCTGAGCATGCGAATGTAGTCGTCCCATTGATCGACATTCTGAATGTGTACGCCGCTGATGTGCCCGAATGAAGCGACGCCGGCGCCGAACATGTCGGCGCCATGCCAGAGCGCATCGCGGTAGACAAATTGCGCTTTGTTCTTATTGCGGACCATCGTATAGGCGCTGGACTGATCGTAGCCGTGCTCGCCCAGTTGCGTAAACGCGTAATCCACCCAAGCGCGTTTCGTCGGCCAATCGGCAATGACCAGACCCGGTTCGTCCTGCCCGATGATCGTCAGTTCCTTCACTTGCTTCGAAAAAACTGTGTTGTATGGCAATTCCATCTGATAGATTGTGACGCTCTCCGGCGCAAGTGCGATCGTCTTGCGGATGCACTCGCGCCAATTGTCCCACGTTTCACCGACCATGCCGGCAATCAGGTCGATGTTGATTTGATCAAAGCCGACTTCTCGCGCCCAGCCGTACGCGCGATAGACTTCTTCTTCGAGGTGCGCTCGGCCGTTATATTCGAGTATCTTCGGATCGAAGTTTTCGATGCCCAGGCTGAGCCGAGTGACGCCGAGTTCTTTCAGCGTTTCAAGCTTGTGTTTCTGCAAGGTTCCCGGCTCGCACTCGAACGTGACCTCAGCAGCGCCGCTCCAAGACATGTGCGCCTGCACGCGGCCCATCAGGTCGCGTAGCTGCGTGGCGCTCAAGTACGACGGCGTGCCTCCGCCGAAGTAGACGTAATGCAGATCGCGGCCGCCTACCACTTTCAACCGGCTGCACAGTTCGACTTCGCGCACCAGCGCGTCGCAATAGACCTCGACATCTCGAGCGTTCTTGTCGGTGTACACTCGGAAGTAACAGAACTTGCAGCGCTTGCGGCAGAACGGAATGTGCAGGTAGAGGCCCAGCGGCGTATCGGGATTCGGCGACAAATTGAGAGCCGCGCGTGCGGCGTCGAGTTGCGCCGGTTTCCAAAACGAGAACGGCGGGTAGTTGGCGACGAAGTAGTTGCCCAGACCGGTTTTTTCTTGCGTTGTGTCAGTCATGCACAGCACCTGCAAGGCGGGACGATTACGCGTGCAGTCCCGGAATCGTCGCCCAATTTGCCGCTTCGCTTATCTCACGCGGCAAGCCGCGCTGCAGGCGAAGCTGGCCCACGTCGAACAGTGTGTGCAGAATCGTCGACACTAAATGGCGATTCGTCACGGGTTCGGTCGCCGGTTCGCCGCCGTTGCGGCTTGATTGGCCGATCACTTGTCCCATTCGCCATCCGCCGCCAGACAAAAGCAGCGGCGACAGATTGCCCCAATGGTCGCGGCCGCCGTTCTTGTTGATCCTCGGCGTACGCCCCATCTCTCCGCAAACGACGAGCAGAATCTTCTCGGATAGACCGCGAGCTTGAACGTCGTCCAGAAACGCGCTCACCGCATGATCGAGCGGCACGCCCATGTAGCCCATGCCCTCGACGACGCCTGCATTGTTCGAGTCCGCGTGCATATCCCAGACGAAGTTCGTCGTGACGGTGACGAAACGGCAGCCGTTCTCACAGAGTCTGCGTGCCAAAAGGAGCAGCTTGCCGACGGTCTTCGCGTTGTCGGAATAGTGCTTGTGGTTGTTCCATTTTTTGTTGATCTTCTCCGGTCGAACCAGCGGTGCGGTGTCGTACTGGGCAATCGTTCGTGCCGGCTCTTTGGAAAGGTCGAACGCGTTAGCGACGTCGCCGAGCAGAATGCGATAGGCCTTTTCTCGAACGCCGGCGATCCCAGCTTGCTCGGCGTCGTCGAGGCCCGACCGCACCTGGTCGAGCCGGTTCAAGAGTTCGCGTCGATCATCGAATTTTTCCAATGGCAACGACAAGGTCAAGTTCTTTTGCATCGGTCCAGCGCCGCCGGGGACAAATGGCGAAGCCGACGATCCAAACGCTCCTGGTGCGAGGAAATTACCGAAGCCCATTTGGTGCGGTCCTGCCGTCGAGTCGACGGCTCGCGGGAACAGTGCCACATTCGTCGGCATGCCATTGCCCGGATCGTTGACACCCGCGACGTGCGCGTACATGTTGCCGAGGTTCGCGCCGAATGTGTCCTTGCCGACGATCGGCTTGATGTCGTGATTGGCGTCGCCGGTGGCGAAAGAGCGAACGACCGACACCTGTTTGGCTCGCGCCGCAATTCTTGCAAAAGTGCTGCCGAAGGTAATGCCGGGTATCGCCGTCTGAACTTCGCCGGTGGCGCTGCGGATTTCCGCCGGAGCGGTCATCTTCGGGTCGAAGGTTTCGAACTGGCTTGGCCCGCCGTGCAGGAACAGAAAGATGACGCTTTTGCCCGTCGTCAGCCGGCTGCCGGTGTCAGCACGAGCCGAAGCAAGCAGCCCGGCGAGCGGCAGGCCCGCAGCACTGATGCGCAGAAAGTCGCGGCGGCCAAGGTCGAGCGATAACACGTTGGAACTCCGACAACAGGCGTGAGCAAAATCAACCAGGAGGGATACTGAGAATGTACCGGACGCAAGCACGCTTCGCAAGGCGGCGCCTGGGTCGCAGTTCACCATGAGCGCATGATCCGCCTTGCACAACGGACAATCAGCCGGCCCGCAGCGATTCACCGAGCTTCTGTCAGAAGCGGCACGGCGCACGACATCACCGACCCATGTCAAAACGTACAGCGAAGATTCAAATCTGGATCGTAGCTTTGACGCAACTCCTGATTGAGCCAACCGATCGGCCGTTTGTAACGCCTGCGAACAAAAACAGTCATAGTTGTGGTGTCGTGATGAGACACCCTGACATCGCGTGGATATGTCGATGGTCGTAGTGCAGTGCGCAGTAGTGCTGGACGTAGCGTTGGTGATGCAGCGCGCGATGTCGCCCAGCGTGCGCTCGGTTCGCGTCATATCCCAAGTCATCTGAAGTCGATATTCGTCCCACATGACAGGTCTCGACAGTGCTTGAAGCCGCCCGCAGCCAGCACGGCACATTCCGCGCAGCGGCCCGCATAAGTGTCTGATCCGAATGGCGAAAAGCAAATCAATGCGGCAGGGATTCCGCGAGATGGTTGTTTCACCGACCGGCCGTCAGGCGGGCCCAATACCGCAAATAAGAATGCCCCAAAAACGAGGCTCATTAGTGAGTCGCAGACCGCAGAGTGGGTGAAGGTTTTGCGTAACCCTCTTGTCGATAACGAACATTCAACTCGCAGTGGCATCTATGAATGAAACGATCAGGGCAAAACAGAGGCTTGGCACCTAACGGAACTGGGAACAACCCAAGAGCCGGAGTGGGAAATACGCTGACCCGGTTCGGCGTGATACGATGGTCGGAGTGCCATATTCTGAACGCCGCCGGTCGGCGGTTCGACGACGGAGGACTTCCCGGCATGCGTGTAGTACGAGCACAGGATCTCACCGGGTTGCGCGGACCGCCGGCAGATCGCTTGGACACTGACGATCAGGCGATAATCGAGTTGTCGTCTGACGATGCGGCCTCGTTGGGCAGGTTCTGGGGATTGGTCCTATTGCTTGCTACCCAGTATCGTGCGGCCTCGTTACACTACCACCCCTGGCGTTCAGACGGAGGACTGGCTTTCATCGTCGGCAACACTCGATACATCCTGATCCCTCCTGGTGGACTTACAGGACCGATCGTCGCAGCCGCCCGGTCCCTTTTCGTGTCCGAGGGGCCGCTCACCCGATGGTTCGCCAAGTGTCAGAGCGGCGTCACCGGATCCTTTGCCTTCGACGTTTGGGGTCAACTGTTCGAGTGGGATGTGGTTTGCTGGACGTCAGGGCCACGATGTGGAGTGGAGTTCTTCCGGGTCACCCCGCCGGCCGATCCTGGCGCGGCGGGATTGCTGGTCTGAATTCATAGGGAACGCCAGCCTCCTTATTGGCGTTAGGGTTCTTCCCAATCAAGCGATTGGCGTTCCGGCGTTCCGGTAATCAAGTGACGCCCTCCGCTGCGGTTGATTCTCGCCGCGAATACCATGATAATGCCGCAGTGATCACCGTCACTTGGAAGGATGCTCGCATGTGCCGTCGAATCGCCGGTTCCGTGTTTTGTATGTTGATTGCCGCTGCGCCGATTTTGGCGCAAGAGAAGCCCAAAAGCGCGATCAGCAAGACCTGGTCGCGGATCGAGAAGAAGTCGTACGACTTCAAAGACGCGGCCAAAGACATGGAGTACTGCCTGTACGTGCCGACGACGTACGATAAGGCTAGAAAATCGGCGCTGATGGTCGCATTGCACGGACTGGGCAGCAACCCGCAGCAGATCATGCGCTACCCCGGCCTCACCGACCTGGCCGAGAAGCACGGTTACATCGTTGCAGCGCCGATGGGTTACAACTCCAGCGGCTGGTACGGCAACGCCCCGCCGTTCGTCAAACCGAACCCGACCAATTTGTTCGAACTGAGTGAACAAGACGTGATGAACGTTCTCGGCATCTGTCGCAAAGACTTCAACGTCGATGAGAATCGCATCTACCTGATGGGGCACTCGATGGGCGGCGGCGGCACGCTGCACCTGGGCATCAAACATCCCAATTTATGGGCCGGCCTGGCGCCGGTCGCCCCGGCAATCTTTCGCAAGCCCGATGACCTGGAGAAGATCAAACACGTGCCGGTGATCCTGGTGCAGGGAGACAAGGACAATTTGGTCCCGGTGGCTCGAGTGCGGCCCTGGGCGGAAAAAATGAAGGAATTGAAAATGACGCACAAGTACATGGAGATCGAGGGCGGAGGCCACGTAGACGTCGCGATCAAGAACCTGCCGCAGATATTCGACTTTTTCAATGAACACAGGAAGAAGTGAGTTTTGAAGATTCCGGCGGGTGATGTACGCTCGCTTACACTCGCGGACAATCGTTAGCGGTTTCTTTCCCAGATTCGCAAGATTGACACGTTGGGATTTTTCTGCCTAGATGTTCAAGTCCAACATCCATTCAGGCCGATTTGGATAGCAGGATCGTGCGCTCGTTAGGGCGCTATCCCGTCGTTGGATCGACGGGTTGCCGGCAAGGAGACCGCCATGCCCCTTTTTCGCCTCGCAATTCGACCGCGCGGAATGGGCGGCATCTGTTTGGCGCTGTGCCTCTCGCTCGCGATTGTCTCGGGCGCCGGTGCACAGAGCGACCCGAATCGACCGGTTTTTTGGCGGCACTACAACTTCAACTTCCCGGTCAAGTTCAGCCAAAACACCCGCAACGTCTCCGAGATCAAACTCTTCTATTCGCTGGAACAAGGTCCGTGGACCTTGCTGGATTCGTCGAAGCCAGAACGCCAAGGCTTCGACGTTCGGCTGAACCGCGACGGCAAATATGCCTTCGCCACACAGACGATATTCACCGACGGACGCATGCTCCCCGAAAAGGTCGAGAACCTCCGGCCGGAAACGTATCTGACCGTCGATACCACGTTGCCGAGCATTGCCCTCAAGTCGATGCCGCCGCGGCCGCTCAATAACGGCGAAGTCGCCGTCGGCGTCATGTGGGACGTGCGCGACGCATACCTCGATTTGTCCAGCCTGCGTCTCGAAGGCCGCTACGATGGTTCGACTCAGTGGATGCCGATCCAGACGCGGCCCGTTCAAGCACGCGGCGAAGAAACCTGGCGCATCCCGCCGGACCGCAAGCTCGAGGTGCGGCTCACTGCCCGCGATCAAGCTCGCAACGTCGGCGAAGCGACTGTGACCCTTGGCCGTAATGTCGGCGTCATGACCGGCGGCACCGGCGAAGCCGGCGAATATGGCATGGGTCGCTCCGCGCCGCATAGCCCCGGCATCCGCCTCGTCAACAACCGCAAGATCACTTTGGATTTCAAGATTCGCGACCGTGGTCCTTCCGGCGTCGGCAGCATCGACCTTTGGGTGACTCGCAATCGCCAGGACTGGAAAAAGATAGAGCCGTCTTCGCAGCTCCCTGGAGATGGAGCCGAAACCGCGTCGCTTACATTTCAAGCGCCTACTGACGGAACGTACGGCTTCACCATCATCGCTCGAAGCCGGGCGAATCTCGCTCAGCCCGATCCGATCCGCGGCGACGAGCCGATGGTCTGGATCGAAGTCGATGAGACGAAACCGGAAGCGGAATTCGTCGAAGTGAAATTCGCCACGCCGGGCGACCCGCGCTCGCTGATGGTCACGTGGAAGGCCACCGACAAGAACCTCGACCCGCAGGCGGTCATTCTCGAATACTCCGAAACACAGAACGGCGATTGGAAGCTGCTCGCTGAAGGATTAGCCACCAATTCGCAGGGCCTCGGCCGGCACACGATGGCGACGCCGGTTATCAAGTCGTATCAGTTCTGGCTTCGGATGCGCGTCGTAGATCGCGCCGGCAATCAAAAAGAAGTTGTCTACGATAAGCCGATCAACATTGACCTGACGAAGCCAAGCATCGAAATCCTCGATGTCAAACAAGGCAAGCCGTAACCGCACGCTGCTGCCAAACCGGCAGCCAGTTTTCGGCTGCGCCAAGTCACAATCTCATTCGTGTCGTTGCACGCAAGTCCTTGATTTTCAGGCATTTGAGCATCAATTTGGCGATTCGTTCGCGATTTGGCACGCGGATTGAATATCTTCCAAACACGTGAAATGTCGACGCGGCAGCGGCTGTGTGTTGCTGCCGGCAGGTCCAATGACGGCCGCTATCGAGCGATGCCGCAGTCAACGTTTTTCTCTCGTGGAGGTTATTCACAATGACGCAAATTCGAATTCCGATGCCAGGTCTCTGGCATGAGCTTGGCAGGATGCAGGACGAACTATGCCGAGTATTCGGCCGGCAGGGCAACGGCGCGGCAGCGTCGCGAACGTTGGCCGGTCCCGGCGTCAACATCTGGGAAGATGAAACGACCGTTTATGCCGAGAGCGACTTGCCGGGGATGAGCCTCGACAAGCTCGAAGTGCTGGTGGCCGACGGCGACCAGTTGACGATTCAAGGCGAGCGAATTGCCGATGCGCCGGCCGGAGTCGTCTGGCATCGGCAGGAGCGCGGCTTGGGTCGATTCACTCGCCAGGTACAGCTCCCGGCAATGGTCGATGCCGATCGCGTCGAAGCCAAGTATGAACATGGCGTGTTGCGGCTGACCATGCCGAAGAGCCGGGCGGCGTTGCCCAAGAAGATCCAGGTACAGGCCGGCTGACCAAACGCCGGTCCATGCCAAAGACACCCAAAGGAGACACAAACCATGGCGGATAAGACACTGGAACGCAAAGACCGAAGCGATCTGACACAAGCTAACGAACTTGCTGATCGCGGCATCACGCACACGCCCCGCGTCGATATTCTCGAAGACGACGACAAGCTGACGCTTGTCATCGATCTTCCCGGCGTGCAGGCGAAGGACCTCGACATCCGTTTCGAGAACAACGAATTGACATTGAGTGGGCGACGAGCCAGTCGCAGTGCGGGTAAGCCTTGGCTGGTCGAATTCGAACCGGGCAGCTTCTACCGAGCTTTTCGTGTTACCGAGCATATTGCAGGCGACAAGATCGCGGCCGACCTGAAGAACGGCGTATTGACGCTGCACTTGCCGAAGGTGGAAGCGGTGAAGCCGCGGCGAATCGCTGTGAAGTGCGAGTAATCCACGCCCGCACCGGTGCGCGATTTGGCCCGAATCGCGCACGGCATCATTTCAACGTCAGCGGCAGATCGACTTTCTTGCCGTTGCGAACCACGTTGAGTTGCACTTTCTCGCCGATAAGGTAATTCCGGCGGATGTAGGCAAAGAACTCGGTCATCGACATGTCAAGCTCTTGCGAATCAACGCCGACAATGACATCGCCGGATCGCACGCCTGCATCGGCCATGCTCTTGTGCACTTTTGCGTCCTGTCGAAAGGCGAGTCGCGCCGGCGCCAGCCCCAACGATTTCTTCTCGGCGGCGCTCAGATCTTCGCCGGAAAGGCTGATGGACGGCAGAATATCGAGCATCGACGGCCGCCAAGTCACGTTGGTCCTTCGCCAACCGGCAGCGAGCGCGAGGTTTGCCGATTGCGTCTTGCCATCATGCTCCCAGGTAATCGAAACGGCCCCTTCGGCCGGCGACTTATGCAGCGCGTAGCTGGCGTCGGCAAACGACGCTATCGACACCGAATTGATTGTCTTGACAGCGTCCCCTGCCCGAACTCCTGCACGATCCGCAGGCGAATTCTTTGCAACCGACAGCACGTGATTGCCCCGGTCGATTTCGAGCGTCAGGCCAATGTTCTCCGGCAACGGGTAAACCCAAACCTCGTCCTTCGACCATTTCCCTTGCGACTTCAGGTAGCTGCGGCGGTATTCCCACGTCTGATGGCAGTGAATGCAGCCGCGCTCCATTCCCTTCGCAGCGGGGTAATCGTCGACGCGAAAGGCGCGTGCGTTTCGCGGCTTGGACGCCGGGCGAACCTGCTGGTGTGCGTCGAGCGCCGCCTGCAAGGAAAATCGGAAGCCGGCGAGCGACATGCGATCGTCCGGACCTTTGGCGTCGCGGCCGCCGTACCGGCCGTAAATATGCTCATCGGCATTGAGCATAAACGCGAACCAGGTGCAGTCGTAATCGAATTCGAACAAGTTCAGATCGGCGCCTTGAATGCGCACGAGTCGAACGCGAACGAACTGGTTCGCAATCTCTTTGATCTTGTCCAGACGAACAACCTGCTCGTCCCAGTCGTGGCAATCCAGTCAGCGCTCGCACCGGAACACGACGAGCATCGGCTTGCCCGTCCGCTTGGCTTCCGCTTTGCCGGCGGCAAGGTCGGGCAGCCAGCCGAAGTTCCTGGGATTGGGTTCAGCGGCCGTCGCGCCGGCGACGAAAGCCGCCAGCGCGACAGCAGGAAAAGCGATACGGAATCGCATTGCTGTTCACCTGTTTCAGTGGTTGCGAAATCAAGGCTATTCTTTCTTCGACGCTTCTTTGAGCACTTCGATTTTGACGGCACGGGCGCGTTCGTCGAACTCCCAGTCCATACGAACGCGGCTGCCGATCTTCAGGTCGGCGAACTGCTTGAGCATGTCCTTGTCGAGGCCGCCGCCGGCGTTGCCGATCCATCGGGGCGTGTAACGGCGGGCCTTCTCTTCGCCGTCGGCTTTGACCTCGATCCAGTTTTTCTCTTTGGCGGTGACGGCGCCGGTGACTGTGCCGGTCTTCTTTTCCGGCTTGGCCGGCTTCTTTTCGTCGGCCTGCAGTGTGCCGAACAATACGAACATGCAAATTGAACCCACGGCCGCACTACGGATGAGTCGCATGATGTAACTCCAATGTGAGGAAACAGGACAGGATCACTGTTAGACGCAAGCGGCCGGTTCAAAGTTCCTAGCCCAATTCGGCCAGCCACTCGCCGCGGTGTTCGGAATTGGCGGTCAATGTAGTCGCAGAAATGGTCAGGTCCAGCATCATGAGCGCGGTTCGACCGACTAGGATGGGGCAGCCGTCCGGCACCTTGAGCACGTCGATGGAACAGTCGCGTTCCATAATGATCAGGCGAACGGGTTCGTAGACTCCAAAGAAAGTGTCGCCGCCGCTGGTGCGAACTTTTCGAGTGCCGCGTCGGCGGAGCTTCAGGGTTTTGACAAAACGTGCGGGCAACGCAAAAACCGATGTTTGCGGTGCGATAAGCGCGTCTTGCACTTCAACGGCCTTGATCAAGTCGGCGCCAAACAGACCGGCCGCCGCATTAAGCACGTCGGCGAGGTTCTCTATTCGAGCAGGCACTTTTACCGGTCCGCGAACTGCTATTTCCATGTCCGGCGCCCGAAAGATGCCGACAGTGCCAGGCGAACTTCAAGGTCGCGGCAAATCGACTACAATTCGTTGTATGGAGTATGCGATTGCGATCGATTTCCCAGTTCGAACGAGGTAGACGCCATGACCACGCCACAAACTGCGGATCGAGCCAGTTTCGCCGAACAGGCGTTGCGATTGAGCGGCAAGAGCGAGGAGGAAGTCCGCCGAACCGGGGCGCTCGATAAGGCGGACGAACAGGTCGAGGAGATGTTCGCCAAACATCAGCGAACCACCGCCAGCCCCGTCTATCGAGCCGTGTGGGAGCGTCGCGTGCCATTGGAATTGTTCCAGCCGCCGCCGTCGGCCGTATCGCATCCCAGCGACGCCGTCATGCAGCAGTCGCTGGAGATCGTCCGTCGTCGCATCCGGCAGCAAGCGATCTACGATGCGAACGGCAAAGTCTCGGAAGAAACGATCGGGGAACTTGCGGGCGCCGGCTATTGGGGCCTCTTGATCTCTCCTGAGTTTGGCGGCGTCGGCGCCCCGTTTGCCCGCTTCGCTCCATTTCTTACGCGCATGGCCACGGTCGATCCAACGATCAGCGGCCTGTCGTCTGTCCACGGATGCATCGGTGCGGTTGATCCGGTGCGGACTTTTGGCAATGCCGAACAAAAGCAACGACTATTGCCGATGCTGGCGTCCGGGAAGAAACTCTCCGCCTTTGCCCTGACCGAACCCGCCGCCGGTTCCGATCTCACGGCATTGAAGACGACGGCGACGTTGGTGGGCGATCACTACGAAGTCACCGGCGAAAAGTTGTTCATTACCAATGCGATTCCCGGCCGATTGATCGGACTCGTCGTATTGATCGAGGGCAGGCCGGCTGTGCTGATCGCCGATCTGCCTGCTCAGGAAGATGCGACATTCAAGACCAAACGTTACGGTCTGTGGGCGCTGAAGCGGGCGCACAACTTGGGACTTCTCTTCAACAAGTTCCGCGTGCCCAAAGAGAACTTGTTGACGCCGGCAGTCGGCGACGGACTGACCATCGCTTACCACGGGCTAAACTTGGGACGGCTGGCGCTGTGCGCCACGGCCGCAGGCACGATGCGTATCATGTTGGCCAGCCTGCTGCCTTGGATCGGATTCCGAAAGACCTACGGCCAGCCGATTCAAATGCGTGAACTCGTTCAGCGACGGATCGCCCGATTGTCGGGCCTGATTGTAGCCACTGACGCACTTACCCGCTGGGGCTCCTGGTTGATTGACCAAGGCTTCCGCGGCGAGCTCGAAGGAGTTGTCGCCAAGATCTTCGGCAGTGAGGCGCAGAAGGAAGCGGCCATCGAACTCGTTATGAAGACTCACGGCGGCCGAGCGTTTCTTCACGGCCACATCTTCGGCGACAACGTTCACGAGTACCTTGCCCCCTGTATCTACGAGGGTGAGGGCGAGATTCTCGGCTTGGGATTCTTCAAGTCGCTGGCGAAAGAACATGGCAAGCAGTTTTTCGAACCGGTCGGCGCCGCCCTCAAACAACAGGGGATGAAGAACTTCAACCCGATGAACCCGCTCCATCTTTGGAAACTTCGCAGCGCCATCGTGCCATACGCGAAGTGGCGAATCATCCAGGAGATTCAGGGCGGCGGCCAGGCGAATTTGCCGCCGCTCGACGAACGGCTGCGCGGCCATGTGCAGTTTGCGCTCGACGCATTCAAGACGGCCGCCGTGTCGCTCAGCGGCATGATGAGCAAGTATCAACTGAAGTTGGCGGATCGCCAGTGCCGCATGTCGGAGGTTTCGCAGCGGGTTCAGGATGTCGTCGTGATGCTCGTGACCGCACTCGCGGCTCAGGGCAAAAACGAGACGCACGTCATGGCGGCGGACCTGATATGCCAGGACATCGAGCGCAAGCTGCTTGGCCGCCGGCCCAGCGATCGCTTCTTCAAAGCGTCGGCACAATTAGCTGACCAGATCATCAACGGCGGCTTCGAGGAAATCGCCGGCGTGCATCGCGAAGAGATCATGATGTCGTACTAGGCGCGACCAACTCCGACAGACATCGAATCGCGCGAATTCCGGTTCCCGCCTTTCCTTCGGGGTCGAGCAGGATCGCACGCATGCCTGCTCTCGTTGCTCCAACGTAATCGTTCAAGAAATCATCGCCTACGAATGTAATCCGGTCGGCGGGGCGACCTGCCATGGTAATCACGGCGTCAAAGAAATTCGGCGACGGTTTTCGCCAGCCGGTCTCGGAGCTGACAATCCGAAGGCTTAACGGCGTCAGCTCAACGAATTCGGCCATAATCGCATGGAGTCGAGAGTCGATGTTCGATGCGATGCCGAGCCGAAAGCCTGCGGTGGCAAGTCGCCCGATAGCCTGACCGCATCCGGGGAGCAATCGCCACGACGCAGCACGCGAGAAATGAACCCAGAGGTCGGCAAAGATTTCCTCATCCTCACAATTTAACACTGCAGCGACGATTCGCCGCCATCGCTCGACCTCGCGGGCTTCACTGGTTTTCCAACCTTGCCTATGATCAAATTCTTCTTCGCCACTAAAGGCCGCTGCGAACCGTGGTCGAAGATCATTGGCGGATACGTTGAGGCCGTGACGACGGGCGACATGCGAGTAGGCTTCTGCCGGCGGCGGATCGGGCACGAGTAACGTGCCGACGGCATCGAAAAAGCAAGCGCAGCTACCGGTCAGAAGTTGTGTGGTCAACGGGGCTTCTCCGTCTTGACCCATGCCGAAAGTATGATAAAGAAACAGCTTATGCGAGCGATCGCTACCCAAACTGGCTCAGTTCCGGAAAAACCGAAGCGTCGCCAGCGACCACGCCGGGCCAATCGGTCATCGGACGAGGCGCAAATGTCGCTACTGGCTCCTATCGCCAATTCTCAGGCCAAGCAAGCCTGGAAGTTCGCGTGTTGGGCTCTCATACCATTCCTCGGCCTTCCCTTGGGCCTCATTGCGTTTATCTACGGCGCGATCGGTTGGCGCCGATATTTGAAAAAGCCTGAAGACCTCGGAATTCGGCACGCAATCGGGGGCATGCTGTTAGGCGCTTCGACTTGCATCTCGAACCTTCTCGGCATTCTCTCCATTCTCCTTGGATTGCGCGATTTGGGCGTTGTTTGAAGAAGCTGTCTGACTCATCCGCATAATCGGCAAGTTTTGACTCATCGATGCCGATGTTTTCGATAGGCGAGATTCTCTTTTATCTCGATTCGGCGTTTCGTTATGGAAGTCGAGCATCGGCTTCAGCGACTGGTGCTGCGCGGTTTCGGCATCCTTTTGGTGCTGTTGCCGGTTGCTTGCCTGTCTTCGCCGAAACGCAAGCAGGTCATCGAGTCGCCGCTGACACAGCCTCAAATCCGAGCCGAGTCGAGCTACACGTTGGCATGTCCGGACCTGATTGAACTCCGCTTCGACGGCAAGCCGGAACTGGAAGGCAAAGTCCGAATCGGTCCCGATGGTTGCGTCGATTTGGGAGAGTATGGCCGGGCGCATGTGGATGGCGCCACGGTCGTCGAAGCTGCGCAAAAGATCGCGGCTGCCACGCGCCAGCCCCGGTCAAACGTTCAGGTAAGAGTTGTACAATACAACAGCCGCCATCTCTTCTTATTTGGGCAGGTTCCGGGCGAGCCTCGCGCCGTCGAGTACCAAGGGCCGGAAACGGTCACGGAGCTGCTTGAAAGAAGTCAGGTCCTCAAGGGTGAATCGTTCGTTCGCGAAGTGTACATCGTTCGGTCCCAATTGCCGGATGCAAAGCCTGCCGAAGTGCTGACGGTTGACCTCGATGCAATCCGCAATCGCAATGACCAGCGGACGAACTACCGTGTGCAGCCGCAAGATGAAATCTATCTCGGCGCCAGGCCCGGCTCAAAACTCGCAAGCGCCGTGCCGCCCATTCTTAAACCCGTCTATCAGACGATTCGAACATTCATAACCGGCTGGCATTGATCAAGTCAGCAACCCGGCGGCACTCCCAAGCAGGCGAGTCCGGGAATTCGAATCGTTTGCAGCGAGCCGGCCCCTTTGTGTGATCCCTTCCCGTTCGAGCCACTCTGCGAATTCCGGCGCGGGCCGCAGGCCGAACAGCTGCCGAACGCCGGCCGCATCGTGATAGCTCGTCGACTGATAATTGAGCATCACGTCGTCGGCGCACGGCACTCCCATCACATAGTTGCAGCCGGCCGCTGCAAGAAGCAGCAGCAGATTGTCCGCCGAGTTCTGATCTGCATCGGCGTGATTGGTGTAACAGACATCGACTCCCATCGGCAGGCCCAACAGCTTGCCCATGAAATGATCTTCCAACCCGGCTCGAATGATCTGCCGTTCGTTCGCCAGATACTCGGGCCCGATGAATCCGACAACGCTGTTGACGAGAAATGGATCGAAGGCTCGAGCGACTCCGTATGCTCTGGCTTCGAGCGTCAACTGATCGATGCCGTGATGGGCGCCGGCCGAGAGAGCGCTGCCTTGGCCCGTTTCGAAATAGTAGAATTGCGGGCCGACCCATTGCACGTCGCGCTGTCGGTGGTGCCCGATGATTCGTTCTCGGCCCTCTCGCAATAATTCGAGAGAAATGCCGAACGAGGCATTGGCGTCTTGGGTGCCGGCGATCGACTGAAACAACAAGTCAATCGGGACGCCTTTTTCCAGAGCCATAAGCTGAGTGCTGATATGGGCAAGGCAACAGGCTTGTGTGGGAATCTGAAGCACTTCAATAAGACGCTGCAAATTCTTGAGAATCGCAGCGACCGAATCGACCGATTCCGCCGCTGGGTTGACGCCGATCACGGCATCGCCACAACCAAATAGCAAGCCATCGAGCGCAGATAAGACGATGCCGTTCAGGTCGTCGGTCGGGTGATTCGGCTGAATGCGTACGGCGAATACGCCTTGCTCGCCGATCGTGTTGCGGCAGCGCGTGACGTTGCGAATCTTGCTCGCCGCAATTACCAGGTCCTTGTTGCTCATCAATTTGGCGACGGCAGCGGCCATCTCCGGCGTAATCGCCCAGCGCAGCGAAAGAAGTCGTGCAGCGTCGGTTGCGTCGTCGAGCAAGAATTCGCGGAACTCGCCGAAGGTGAGTGATCGAATCGAATCGAAGGCCTTGGCATCATGGGTCGAGTGAATCAGTGCGGTAACATCGTCCTCGACAAGCGGATCGCGTAGGAACATGTCGAGTGGCACGTCAGCGAGTGCGAGCTTTGCCGCAACACGCTCCCGTTCGCTGCGTGCTGCGACGCCCGCCATACCATCGCCGGCCTTTTCCTCGTTGGCGCAGCCAAGCAGCGTGCGCAAATCCGCAAAAACAAGACGTTCGCCGCGAACGGTGGTGGTATAGGACATGCGAGGTTCCGTGAGCCGGTGTTCAGCATCTTATGGCAACTTGCATTCGACAATCGTTATGAATCGGTTACAATCGATTGATTGCCCATGTCCGTCTGGAACCAGGGATGGCGGAATCCAATTCTTCCAGGAGCAATTGCATGCGTCATTCTCTCATCGCTGCAACGGTCGCACTTTCGTATGCCGCTGTGGCGCATGCCTACATCGAGGTGCCGCATTCCCTCGGCCAAGTTGTACACGAATCGACCAACATTGTTGTGATGGAGGTCAGCAAGATCAACACCGAGAAGAACTTGATCATCTACAAGAAACTCGGCGATCTCAAAGGCAAGCACCAGGCAACAGAGATCAAGCACAACATCGGCAAGCGCGGCTTCCACGAACGCGAATGGAAGACGATCATGCAATGGGCACAGGTCGGCAAGAAAGCTCTGTTCTTTTACAACGGGCAGGGCAGCGAGACTTGCATCGGCGGCTACTGGTATCAAGCGTACAACGAAGGCGAATGGTGGGGGCTGTCGCACGCCGAGCCGTTTTTGCTCCGCACATTCTACGGCGAAGCCGATACCTTGGCTGAAGCCGTGACCAAAATGCTCAAGGGCGAAGAAGTCGTCATCACTTGTTTCGCCGACGGCAACAAGAACGACCTGCACCAACGTAAAGGCAAACTGCAGCGCATGCGCGCCAGCCTGAAGAAGCTCAACTATGACGCCAAGCGAGATTTCGTCGGCTGGGGCGGCGACGGCGCAGTCGTCGAAGAGTTCAAAACAATCGAATTGCTTGCAGCGTCCAGCTCCGGCTGGCTCTACCTCCCCGCCTCGGCAGTGGCCAAAGACAAGGACGCCTGGATCACGCCGCAATTCAACGATGCCCAGTGGCGCAAGGGCAAAGCGCCGATCGGTTACGGCGAAGAGGAACTGAACACCCGCAAAGGAACCATCATCAGCGAGAAGGGCCAGCCGTTCGTTTTTCGGCGGGCCGTTGAAATCCCCGAAGACCTGATGCGGCAACCGGGCGCGCAGTTTCGGCTGGCGATCGCCAGCGACGACTCCGCCACCGTGTTCTTGAACGGCAACCAGATCGACCATGACACGGAGGATCACGAATTTGCTTACTGGAACCGCGAGATCGATGTGCCGGTGAAGGCGCTGAAGCCGGGCCGCAACGTGCTGGCGATCTTCGTTCGCAACGGCGCGATCAGTTCCGATTTGTATCTCGACGCGGAGTTGACCGTACAGATCCCATTGCCCAGAAAGCCGAAACCGCCGTCAAGTTCGACGACGACGGCAAAGAATGAGCCGGTGAAGCCGGTCGTTCCGATGGACGAGCCACGCGATCCGAACGCAATGCAAGTGGACAAGGCCAAGCGAACTGTGACCATCGCCTGCGCGGTGGCGCAACGCAAGTTGCCGAACCTCGAACAGGTTTACCCAATCGAAGTCGGCGCGACTTGGCCGGCGCCTCGCGGCCGAAAGGCGCATGAGACCATTGTCACTTTCAAGGGCCTAAAGCCCAGCGAGGTGCACAAGGCCCTGGTCGAAATCGGTCTGACGCCTGGCAAGCCGGCGTACGGCGAGAACACCAAGGCCGAAGGTCCCGAACTGCAAGTGTTCCTGGAATGGACCGCCGACGGCAAGACGGCGCGTGTGCCCATCGAACAGTGCCTGGTGCATCGCGGCACCACAAAGACAATGATCCCTCTGACTTGGAAATTCACCGGCTCGGTCATGAAACAGCCGGACCCGGAGAAGGACGACAAGTTCTATGGCGCCGACATCACCGGCACGCTGTTATCGCTGTTCCCAGTGACGGACGAGACCGTCTTGCAAACGACGCTGACGATGAAAGACGAGCCGAATTACAAACTGGAATTGAACACGGCTGTGCTTCCGAAGGAAGGCACGCCGCTGAAGCTGGTGCTGGTAGCGAAATAGCCCGCCACTCGTTGCGGGTTAAGACGCTGGCCGAGTGTCGTGGACTGAAACAATTCCAAGAACTTGGCCCGTATGTATGGATCGAGAAGGTCCGCATATGATTCTGGTCGGCCAATCAATTTGATGACTTCCTGAACATCTGCCAAGTCCTTGAGCCGTCCGGGATTGGTCATGCCTGAGGCCAACTTCAGTGCAATCAATACCGGCAAGCGGACGGCGCGAACCCCTTCAAACGTTTCGACGACCTGGACCGGGTCCGGAAACGCTAGATGTTTGGGTTTGCCGTCACCCGGATAGTCGCCGGCAACAATGAACTCGATTCGCACGCCGTTATTCGTGTCACGCAAATGCTTGCTGCCCTCGAAAGGCGGCAAGTCGACGGGGCCTTCGAGCGCATCTTGAATCCGTTCGAGGCTTTCTCGCGTCACGGGGATGTCCACGTCTTCGGTGAAACGTCGATAGCCATGGACGAAAAGCGCCATACCGCCAGCGATCGCTTACGGAATTCCAAGTGCGTCGAGCTGATTGCAGATTCGATTCAGCGACTCGTAGACCTTGCTTTCCTTTTCAAAGAGCATGCTCCCTTCGCGCAATGCCCAACGGCGGTCCTGGTCCAGCAATGATTCATACGCGATCATGATGATGCCTATCGTACCCGAGCGAGTCGTATTCACAATTCCGCCGCCCAACTTGGAGTGTTCTTGTGGAGCCCCGCACGCAGTGAGTCTTCGAGCGGAGTAAGGGGCGTCGACGGCAACGCTCAGCCGCTTACTTCGGCTCGAGAAACCTCGACTTCGTGCGCGGCTCTGCAATTCGCGAGTGACAATCCTGGCATACGCTTGAAATCAGCTTGGATGTCGAGTACTGTGCTTCAAACTGCTTTCCTTGATCGAATAGGAACTTCACATGCGCACCCTCGCCAAAGTATCGGCTCTCGGAATCGTTGTCACCGTGTTCCTCGTATCGGTGCTGGCGGCGCCGAAGGACGAAGTCGAACTTCCCAAGATGCAATTCAACGACGTGAAGGAGATCGCGCCCGGTGTGTTCTTCCGCTACTCGTCGATTAGCGCCACCGACCCCAAGGTGCCCTTCGGCGGCAGCAACAACATCTGGATCGTGTTCAAGGACTACGTCGTGGTCGTCGATGCGAACTTCCCCAAGGAAGCCGGCGACGTCATTGCCGCGATCAAGAAGACGACCGACAAGCCGATCAAGTACGTGCTCGACACGCACCACCACGGCGACCACGCCTACGGAAACGCCGTATGGGCAAAGGAAGGCGCCAAAATCGTCGGCAGCAAGAACACATCACGGCTTTTAAAGGTCAATGGCCCGAAAGCCTGGGACCAGGCCGCCAAGGACCGCACCGACATCAAGGAGAGTGAGCTCAAGGTCGTTGACATCGACTTCGACGACAAGTACGTGCTCGACGACGGCACGCAGCGCGTCGAGTTCCTGCATTTCGGCCATAGCCATACGATCGGTGACGCGGTCGCCTATTTACCCAAACACAAAATCCTTTGCACGGGCGATGCCTGCGTCAACGGCGCGTTCAACTACATGGGCCATTCAAGCTCGGCCTCGTGGATCAAATGCCTCGAAAAGATGGAACATCTCGACATCAAAATGATCTGCCCCGGTCATGGCGCTGTCGCCGGCAAGGATTTGCTTGGCCGGCAAAAGCGATACTTCGCTGATCTTCGGGCGCAGGTGAAAAAGGGCATCGACGCGGAGAAGAAGCTCGACGACATCATCGCGTCGGTTGACATGCCGTGGTACAAAGAGTGGACCGGCAAGGACGCGAAAGCGATCAAGGACAACACGACCCACGTTTACAACGAACTCATGGGCAAGGTCGAGTGGGAAAAACTTGGCCGTACGAGCGACGGCAACGCCTGGCGCTATGCGGGGCGGGAAGAGAAGCGTGAAGAACCGCGACGCATTCTGGCCGCCGATTAGGGAACAAAACTATGCACAGAGCTTGGATCGCAGTCGTTATCGGTCTGGCAGCTGTGAACTCCGTTGGCGCCGACGAAAAGCTCGACAACTGGCACCACTGGCGTGGACCGCTGGCTACCGGATTCGCACCGAAGGCTCAGCCGCCCATTCGCTGGGACGAAAAGACCAACATCCGATGGAAGGTCGCATTGCCGGGCCGCGGCAGTGCCACGCCCATTGTCTGGGGCCAGCGCGTGTTCGTCGTCACTGCCGTGAAGACGGACAAAACGATTGACAAGTTGCCCGACCCGGACGCACGATTCGAGATGCGGACTGAGCGACCCAGGAACTACTATCAGTTCCTGGTTCTTTGCTTGGATCGAGAAACGGGGAAAGAGCTGTGGCGGCATCAGGCTGCCGAGTCGGTGCCGCACGAAGGCCATCACGACTCACATTCGTACGCCGCCGGCTCTCCGACGACGGATGGCAGACGTCTGTATGTTTCGTTCGGTTCGCAGGGCATTTACTGTTACACGCTCGAAGGCAAGTTGATCTGGAGCCGGCAACTCGGCAAGTTGCACACGCGCCTGGCATGGGGCGAAGCCGTAACGCCGGCGATTCACGACGGCAAGCTGTACGTCAACTGGGATCAGGAGGCTGATTCGAAGTTGTTTTGCTTGGATGCGGAATCCGGCAGGACGATTTGGGACAAAGCCCGCGACGAGAAGTCTTCATGGAACACTCCGCTTGTCGTCGAAGGAAAGGAACGCACGCAGGTCGTCCTCAACGGTACGACACGCATTCGCAGTTATGATGCCATCTCGGGCAAGGAGTTGTGGCAGTGCCCCGGCATGACCGTAAATGCGATTCCCTCGTGCGTCAGCGACGGCTCATGGATCTATTGCATGAGCGGGTATCGTGGGGCATCGGCGGTGGCTGTGCCGGTTGGCGCTCAAGGCGAAGTCGTGGAGTCATCGCTGGCGTGGAAAGCAGCCAAGGGTACGCCGTATGTACCGTCGCCTCTCTTGGTGAATGGCCGGCTGTATTTTACGCAAGCAAATCAACAAGTGTTTTCGGCTGTCGATGCGGCTAACGGCAAATTCGTGATTGACCGCGAGCGGCTGCCGAGCGTGACGAGTTTCTACGCGTCACCTGCCGCTGCCGCGGGCCGCATCTATCTGGTGGATCGCACGGGCACGACCGTGGTGCTTGAACAGGGTGATCAGGTCAAAGTCCTGGCGACCAACCGCCTCGCCGATGCGATTGATGCGTCGCCGGTACTGGTCGGCAAGCAGATGTTTCTCCGTGGCGCGAGTTCTTTGTACTGCATCGAAGAGCGTTGAATTTACTTTCGGTCGCCGGCGTTGGAGAAGCAGACGCCGCGAGTATACGGAAACCGCCGCTTCATCTCCTCGGATCGCAAGAGCACTTGCAGACGGATGACGGGATCGTCAATCTCGACGGTCTTCTTAGCGTCCGGCTTGCCTCGATCCAGGTCGAACCCGATGGAACTGCGCATCCGGTCGTTGCGGACCAGTTGACCGTTTTCGAACCACGCTGCCTCTTCACGGAACTTGGACTGCTGTTTGGGCAAATCGGCAAACACTTTCAACAGGTCAAAATCGTCCGGCAGCTTTTCCTCGCGGGCCAGGAGCACCAGCGTCTCGGTTCCTGCCGGTCCGCCGGTGAGTTCGGCGGCGCGCGTCGGCGCCGGCCAATAGAAGTCGCTGACAGGATGCTCTTCGCTCGGTCGCTTCTTCGTCTTCTCGTCCCAAGGGTAAAGCCAGCCGGCTTGCCCTTCGGTATCAATCCAAACGACATACAGGTACGCCGGCCGATTGAGATGCGCTACCACTTGGACGTGATCCTTCTCGGGTTGGAGTGGAAGCACTCCAGGGCTGTTGAGCATCAGGTAGGTCCGTTGCTTGTCGTTTCCTCGCGCAACTCGAACGTCAAGCGTTCCTTCCCACGTCGCTTCGGGCGGACTAGGAGTCGGCCCGACAGGCGCCGTGGATACCGTGCTGCGACCCGAACGAAAGAGGTTACGTACCGAGCTGAGCGACCCTGCTCCCAGAATGCCAACGAACATCAGAATCGCCGCTGCGGCAGTGAATAACACCCAACGACGGTTCTTCGATGGCCGAGCGGGAACCGGCGTCATGCGATCCGTGGCGTCGCCAAGGAAGCCGCCTGTCGGGGTTTCAGCGACCTGTATCGGCCGAGTGTTGTGTGTCGGAGGCAGTCCGCACATGCGGCGAAGCTGCTCCGTGGCAACTTCTGCGCTCGCAGGCCGGCCGTTCGCGTCTTTGCACAACAACGACTGGATAAAGTCCGAAACGTGAACCGGCAATTCCTGTGCTACCAGACAAGGAGGCGTCGGCTCGTGGGTCTTTGTTCTTTCGAGCATCGCCAGCGTGTTGGCTCCCGGCAGTGCAAACGGCGCCTTGCCTGTCGCCGCGAAGTACAGCACGGCGCCGGCGCTAAACAGGTCGGTGCGCGCATCAAGCGATTCGCCACGCGCCTGTTCCGGCGACATATAGCCGGGCGTACCGAAAATGCCGCCGGCATGCGTAAGCCCGTCGCCGGCTTCGGGCCGGGCGAGGCCGAAATCGAGCAACAGCACGCGACCGTTGGGCGCCTCAAGCCAGACGTTCGAGGGCTTGACGTCGCGGTGAATGAGCCCGGCGCGATGTGCTGCCGCGAGCCCTGCCAACAGCTCCGATCCGACACGGGCCAGCTCCGTCGCCGCCAAAGCGCCCTCGCGACGAATGAGAGATTCCAAAGTTTCGCCCTTGAGCAAGGGCATCGCCAGTACCAAGACGCCGTCGATCTCTGCGACATCATAAACGCTGACGACGTTGTCGTGATCGATCTTTGCGGCTGCTCGCGCTTCGCGCAAAAAGCGCGCTTTGGCCACGCTGTCACGCGTCATTTCGGAGTGCAGCAGTTTCAGCGCTACGGGCCGCTCCAGTTGTGTATCGAAAGCGCGCCAGACCTCACCCATGCCGCCCGCGCCGAGCAACGATTCGAGGCGATATCGACCGATCGTGCGAACCTCGCCGCTGCCCACTGCCAACGACATGGTGTTGCCCGATTCACTTTCGGAAACTGCGGGCAAACGAAGCCGTTCAAAGGCGTTGATCGCTTCCAATCGACGACTGATTTCCGGCAATAGTTCCGGCGTATCCTGGCACAATGCGGCGGCGGAGGTCGATTCCCCGCCGAGCGTGCGATCCGCTAGTTCGTCGAGCTTCTTTTCCAGCAATTGGTCGCGAGTCATGTCCGTTACGCCAAAATGAAGGTGAACTTTGTCCGTCGAATACTATCAGGCAGCAATTCCATGCGGATGAGGCGCCGGTGCGCGGACATTTTTTTACGAATTGGGCAAACGACCGCCTAAACGGTCGTACAGTCTCACACACAGCGAATGCCAACGGCGCTGAACGGTTTTCGCACTGACTCCTAGGGAGTGGCCGGTCTCATGTTGAGAGAGTCCCTGATAGATCAAGTGGTTGATGAGATCGCGATCGTCTCCGTCGAGTTCGCCGATTGCCTCGTGAAGGTCAATCCAACGACCGAGTTCGCCGGCGGCCGGCGACAGCGCCATCGTTTCTTGGACTTCGGCCGTGGGCAATTCACAGCGGCGGCCCAGGTCGATCAGCTCGCGGCGAAGTTGCAAGGCGGCCAGATTGTGAAAATGCCGAGCCGACTCGATAGGCACGCTTCGCACAGCCGATACGAGCCGGAGCATCGCCCCTTGAAGCAAGTCGTCGACGGTGGTTTTCGTTTTCAGCCGTTCGGAACCGCGGAGCATCTGACCGGCAAGCTGCCGGAGCCGATCATACGCTATGCTGGCCAGCGGCTCGCCTGCAGTTGCATCGCCATCGCGATACTTCTGAAGCAAGTCGAGCAATTGCGTCGTTTTGGGATTCGATTGCGCCATGACAGCGAGTCGGGTTTCTCAAAAATCGCAGGCGAAGCGGTAGAGCACTTCCGCGGCCTGATCGACTTGTGCAAGCTCAATCCATTCGTCGGCCGTGTGGGCTTGAGCAATATCCCCTGGGCCGAAGACGACAGCCGGAATTCCGACCCCGGCGAACGAAGACGCGTCGGTGCCATACGGCACGGCCTCGATCGCCCGCGGTCCTGCCACCAGTTCGATCGAGCGGCTTAGCTTTTGTACCAACGCCTCCGAACCGGCTGGGCTCAGGGCAGGACAATGCAGCCAGGGAGTCGCCACACAGAACGGAACATCGACGTCCGTTTGACGCCGCAAATACTCCTCGAAATGTCGCGGCGCGGCGAGTGGGTCTTCGCCGGGAATCAGCCGGCGGTCCACTTCGATGCGGCAGAAATCCGGCACCGTATTGACGCTCAAACCGCCTTCGATACGTCCGACGCTTAACGTCGGCGGCCCCAGTAGCGGATCCGACGCACTGAGCCGCAAACTCTCTGCATATCTTTCGATGGCGCCAAGCACCTTTCCCATGCGATAGATGGCGTTGATTCCCTTTTCCGGCCGAGAGCTATGGCACGACCGACCCGGCGTGGTGACATGCCAGCGTACCACGCCCTTGTGTGCGTTGACGATGTTCAGCATCGTGGGCTCGGCAACGATCGCGGCATCGGCCTTCAGGTCCTCGACAAGCCGCTGCACACCGAGAAAAGTATGCTCCTCATCGACCGTATACGCCAGGATCACGCGAGCGCTGCGAGCGGGCCGCTCTCGAACGAGCCTGGTGAACGCCAGCAACATCGCCGCCATGCCGCCTTTGACGTCGCAGGCGCCGCGGCCATAAAGTCGCCCGCCGCGAACTTCCCCGCCGAACGGGTCCACAATCATTGCTTCGACGGGAACCGTGTCCTGATGGGCTTCAAACACGATGGTGCGCGTAGCGTTCGGCGGCTCATACCGAGCGATTATGTTCTCGCGTTCTGGCGCGACCGCCTGACGTTCGAACGGCACGCCGAGATTGCGCAGGTACGCGTCAACATAATTCGTGACGCGCGATTCGAATATCGTCGGACCGGAGAGCCCGCGGCCCATCGGGTTGATGCTCGGCAGGCGGACCAGATCGCCCAGAAGTTGTGCGGTGGAAACCATGCGGCAATTGTAATGATCTGATCGCGAAATTTCACGAAAGAGTCAGGAGCGGACATTGAGTGGGCCCGCCCGCTCCTGACTCCGTTAGATCAACCGACGTTCACGCCGCCCGTAAAGTGCAAGTGATAAGCATCAAAGTCATGCAGGTCTTTTCCACCCATGTGCGTGAAGACGCGAACGCGCGGCCTGTATCCGCTGCGGCTGCTGACGATAAGTTCATCGGCGCCGTCGCCGTCCAGGTCGATCAATGCGGCACGGACGCCGTTGGGAATTCCGCCAAAGATTCCGCCGCGCATCGAATTTGCGTTCGAGGAAAAGAAGAATGGCACGATCATGTGCAGAAGCCGGCCGTCGTGTCCGCGGATCATGCGGAGTTGCGCGCCGTTGCCGCTGTCTTGGCCGAGAAGGATATCGACGTGTCCATCGCCGTCGACGTCGCCGGCTGCGACCGTGACGCCGTTCTTGTTGAACGGGCCGAACGCTGCGAAGCCGCGAATGAGCAAAGCGTCTTTGCCGCTGAAGATTTTCACCTGTCCGCCGAAAGACGCCATGCCGGCGATGATGTCGTCATGGCCGTCTTTGTTGATGTCGCCGGAAGCGACATTGACGCCGCCCATGTGTTGTCCTGGGAACAAATCGATGCTTGGGCCGCCGGGATCGGTCGGAAATGCATTGAACATGTGCAGCATCGCTTCGTGTTCGTCGGCCGTGCCCATCTTGTCGAGTTTCGTGCCGTCGATGCCTTGAACGATGGAGCCGCCGACCGCCATGCCGGTGATGAGATCGACACGGCCGTCGCCATTGAGGTCGCCGACGGCGATGGTGACGCCCCCGTGAAAGTCCGCGTCGTACGCGTAAAAGCTTGCCAGCTCGCTGAGGTCCTTACCGTCGAAAACGCGAACGTGCGGGCCGCCGCCGGGACCCGCCGCGGTCACAATGTCCAACACGCCGTCGTCGTTGAAATCGCCCTTTGCGACGGCAACGCCGCCGGCCCAGTACGGATCGTATGCATAGAAGCTGTGCTTCACGACGCCTTTGTGATCGAACACTTTGACGTGCGGACCGCCGCCGGCGTCAGCGCCGGTCACGAAGATCGGCTTTACTTTTACTTGCACGGTCGTGTGATACTCGGCAAACAGTCCGTCCTTGTTGTAGATTCGCGCATGAATCGTGTGCGAACCTTTGTCCTTGTATTTGAATGTGGCGGATGCACTGTCGGTCTTTTCGACAAGGTCGAGATTCTCGCCTTCGAACGCGTAGCTGTACTGAAATCCGGCTTCGTCGTCCGTGTATTGCGGATCGGCCTGGTCGGTGAACGTCACGGTCACAACCTTGCCGGCGACACTCGCGCCAAGCGTTGCTGTCGGCGGCCCGGCGTGCGATTCGTCACTGGTAATGCTTGCACCATCCGGTGGCGGTTCCGGCGCGCCGATCGACGGCGCCCAACGCCCTTCGAGAGACTCAATGCTGGGGCGAAACGAAGTAGAACCGGATTTCTTTCGTGACGATCGAAAGGCCATGCGCAACCCCCCGCCACAACTGCGCCCGGCTACCCCTCCCCCGAGTACGACGCCGGCGCGCAGAAATAGAGGTCGGGGAAATACCGCCGCCTGCTTGCAGTGTCAAGGTGAGAAGAGTAACGCTTCAAATTGGGACCGGTTGGACGGAGGCGAATTCGGCAGTCAAATCGTTGGCTGCAATGACAGGTGACCTGTTTTTATGTTTCGCCGCCCTTGCCCTACTTCTTCTTCTTCGCCTCGAATTCCTTGATGTACTTCTCTGGGTTAGCGCGGAATTCGTCCCGGCAGCCGCTGCAGCACACGTAATAGGTCTTGCCCTGATAGGTGACCTGCGTTGTGCCGAGGCCGCCGCTGACGATGCACTCCGGGCCGGTGCTGCCGCTGGCGAAGGCCTCGCCTTCCTTGGTCATGCCGACCTGATACTTCTTGACGAACGAGGACTTGCCGTCGCCACGGACGTCGAATTGATAGGTGATGCGGTTCGAGTGCAACATGCGGATCGTGAGCCGTTCGGTCTCTTTGGTCTTGTCGTTCTTGCGTTCGACGATCAGTTTCTTGTCGGTGAATTCACCTTCAAAAACATGTTTCTCTTTGGAGACGGTATCGAGGGTCAGGCGAAATCTCTTGGAGTCGGGCAAGTAGCGCAGTTCGCCGCCGTCGTAATACTTGCCTTTGGCGATTTCGACGATGAGCCAAGCGTCGTCGCCCTTGAACTGCCACTGCCACGCGGGGCGTTCGCTCCACCAGCCGCTCACTTTGTCGCTGCGGGAACCTTCGGGGATTCCGGTGCCCTTCCATGCACCGACAAGGTCGTTGAACGGCTTCAGCGCTTCTCGCGCAGTCGGCGTCGCCGCGAAAAGCGAAAGCGGCGCGAACAGCATCGCGCCAATGAAAAGAAATCGAAACATGCAAAGCCTCCGGTCGGACTCCATCAATGAAACCCTGCAGTCGTAAGCGGGTTTCGCTCGAAGTCTGAAACGATTCGACCGATTCAATCTAACGGCTCACTGGGGAATTGTCACTTGGAACCGGCCGTGATCTCGAGCCTGGCGGCAGTTCCGTAGGAAGGCTCTCCCGGGCTGTCGGCAGCAGCCACGCTTGCAGCCGGCGCCGTGACACTGCCGGGCAACCGCGCTTCCAACGAGTATGCAATCACCGACGAACGCTGCGGGGCCGACAACGTGACGACGAGAGTGCCCGCATCCACTCGGTACCGCGTAATCTGCCGTTGCTGCGCCAAGCGGTCGAGGTCGGTTGTGTCGATTTGAAACCCAGCCGGGATTGGCGCGACAAGTGTTACTTCGCGGACAGTTGTTGGAATGCGCCGGTCGATGCGATGGCGAACGGAGATACGTCCACCGAGTTTCACTTGTAGCACATCGTACGTAGTTTGCACGGCGTGTGTCGCAGTTGCAGCCGACTCAGGCGTCGTGAAAGCGCGAACCGACAGTTTCGACAGGCTTACCTGTTCGTACCCCGCCGCGCTGCTTTGTACGTGCAACTGGGCGTCACCGACTTGTACGGCTTCGATTGGAAATCGAACTGCCACGACGCCTCGCGGCGGCAATTCCAATCGGTGTGTTTTTGCCTCGATTTTCAGCGACGGCGCTGCGGGCAATGCAACCTCGATGGTCTGAGCCTGGTCAGAGTAGCTGGTGACGGCTGCTCTCACCATGCTATGATCGCCAAGTGTTAGTGCCTGCGGAGCTTCAAGTCGGAGCAGATAGGGAGCCTTGACGACGACGGTCGCCTCGGCGAATCCGAGCCGGCCATCGGTGGTCACGGCTTGACCGGCGAACCGCCAAGAGGTCATCGCCGGTGGCATCTCGACGTCGAGCGACGCCCGGCCGTCGGCATCGGTCAGCACGATCGGCCGCCACAACAACGTTTCGACGATTGGTTCGGCAGCCGGCACGAATCCGTCAGCCGGAGCGATGTTCGGTGCACCCGGACCGCCGCCGGAAGGAGGCGCGGGAGCAGACGGCGCTTCCATCTTGCCGGCCTTGGCCATGTCCGAGACCGACGCCGCGCGCTCGGCGGATCCGAACGTGTTGGGTCGTTCCGTGGATGCCAGCGAGATCAGGAGGAGAGCGCCGCCGCCGCAGACAATCGCGAAGCCGGCAATTCCGTGGATGATTAATACATACAAGGTGCGAACGCGAGCCCACATGAATACATACGCCGCAATGACGATAATCGTCCCTAGTCCGAACCAGCCGCGAGAAATCCACTGCAATCGCTCTTCGCGCACCTTCAATGCTGCGATTTGCTTGCCCGAAAAGGAGTCGGCCTGCATCGTAAACGCGCCGTTGCGATACCAGGAAGTGTCCTGCGAATCAGTCGGCGGCGAATGCAACGCTTGCCAGTTGAAGTTCACCGCCTCTTGAATCATCGACAGGCTCAAGGCGCCGGCAACCGGTCGGCCCGCGTCGTCGGTCAACCGAATATCGATGTGCGCCGTCGCGCCCGGTGCATACGTCGGCCGGTCAAACCGCGTCGTGATTTTTAGAGTGTCCGCTGAATCGACGCGAAATCGCGTCGCGGCATAGGGACGAGCACCGTCTGCGAAGCGATACGCGAAAACGGCCCAGTTGCCGTGCATCTCCGGCGAGACTTCGAATTCATACTCGCCTTGGCCGTTCTTCACATCGGCCGACGCCGTACGGCGAGTCTGCCCGTCGCGCTGAAAGTCGAAATAGATCGGACCGTCCGGCGCTTGCACTGTCACGCGCACCGTGTCTCCGGCACGATATTTGTCGCGATCGGTGCGCAACTGCAGCGGAATGTTACGAGGTAGTACGCTGCTAATCGGTAGGGGCAAAGTACGCTCGAAAGCGTGCGGCGCGACCAGCGTGATGCGCACGGGCAGGCCGGGCGAGCGAACCGCATCGGGCGGCGACGGCACGCGAATCTCCGCGATGCCGGTTTCATTCGTTTCAAACGGATACGCTCGATCAATAACTTGCAGCGTTCCGCGAGCCGCGACACGCTGATGATCCGGCGTCTGCACAAGCAGACGCAGCGGCATCATTCCGTCGGCTTCGCTGACCGCATCGGCTTCGAGACTTAGCGCCAATGGCTGTTCGGAAAAGACAACTTCAACGCTGGTCTTCTCCGGCGTCGCACGATCTTCGCCGATCCACGCCGATAGCGTCCAGGAAGTCGGCGAATCCGATGTGAACAGTTGGCGTGGCAAACCTGTAAGCTCGATTTTCGCCTTGCCAAGCCGATCCAATACACCCGATTTCAGCAAGAAGGGCACACCGGGCATGCCGGGCATCCCTGGCATCCCTGGTCCAGGCAACGGTGGTTGATCCACTTCAACGTTCCACGTCGCTCCGTTCACCGGCTCGCCATAATCGTGTTGCGCTTCGAGCGTCAGTTGCACCGGCTCGTCGGGACGATACCAACGCTTGTCCGTCGTCAGGCGAAGTTTCATTCGCGGCAACGTGTAGCGCTCAACGGGCATAGTCAGTGTTGTCGTCGTGTCGCCGACGCGGAACCAGATTCGATACGGACCGACCGGAGCGCCGGCGTCAAGTGTGTAGTCGGCGGCACCGAGGCCGAACCTATTCAGTTCCTTCGTCGTTTGAAACACCTGTCGGTGAAACGGATCGCTGACGGAGAACGACACAGGCTGGCCCGCCGCAGGAAGTGAATCGGCCTGCTTCAGCGCGAGCGCCAGCAGGTGGATCGTCTGACCGGGTTGGTAGCGTGGCTTATCGGTTGTCGCGATCAATCGCACCGATCGCTTGAGCCGCACGAACCGCGATACCGATTCGCTTCCGCCCGGCGCATCGGCATGAACAACAAGTTCATACGACCCCTCGGCCCAATCGGGCAAGTCAACCGTCGGCGCTGCATGGCCGTTCCCGTCCGTCTTGGTTGCCGCGACCGAAGTGTACTCCATGGCGCCTTGCGGACGCATAAGAATCTCGACGGGGACGCCGGCATGAAATCGGCCCGTATCGCGGTCTGCGAGCCGAATGTGGACGGTGGCTGGAGCGCCGATCTGCCATTCGCTATGTCCAAAAACTTCGAGTCGTATCGGGGTCGCGGCGAGATTGGCGGAGCGAATATGGAACAGGCCAAGAAACACGACCGCCGCGGCTACGGGAATCCAGAAGATCGCCTGCACGATCCGGCGTCGCCGCTTGGTGACTACATCGGCTTTCTGAATCCCCTCCAGTGTCTGTCGCACCAACGATTCGGATGCCTCGGCCGGCGGCAGCGCCGCCTCGATCAATGCAAGACGATGCCGCGCTGCAGCGAGCGCCGACTGCAGCACCGGTTCGGATTGCAATCGGCGTTCGAACGACTTCGATTCGTCCGCCGTCAAAAGGCCGTGCAAGTATGCATCGGCCAAGTCACCGGGATCTTTCGACATAACAACACCCAATCACAAGTACGGTTGCATCGCCTCGCGGAGCGCTGCCAAACCATGGTGCATGTTGGAACGCACCGTCGCTTCGGTGCGGCCGACCATTCGCGCAATCTCCGTGTACGACAACCCTTCCCAGATTCGCAAAGTAACCACGAGACGCTGTTGTGGCGGTAGGCTCTGCACGATTCGTGCGACGACCTGCGACGTCTCCGTCGCCACGGCTACGTCGGCCGGCGATGCATCGTTTGCCACGGGTAGCGTTGCCGCTTCATCGTCCATGCTTCGGGTGGGGCGCACCGGTGCACGGAACGACGCCCGGCACTTGTTTAATGCAATCATGTACAGCCAGGGCTTGAACGGACGCGGAAACTGGTAGGTTCGCCGTTTCTCCCAAACGGCGACAAACACTTCTTGAAACAAGTCGTCGCTCAAATGCGGATCGCGGATCATCCGACGAATGAAGCCGACTAATGGCCCGGCATAACGGCGCACGAGCGGCTCCAGCGATTCTCGCTGGCCGAGTGCGACCTGCGCCATGAGCCATTCGTCCCGTTCGTCCCGAGGTTGCATGCCCGCCTCGCGCGTCTTACCGGATACTATGCGCTAAGGCAGTCCGATGTGGAATGGTGGAAAGCGGATTCGTTGAGTTAGTCGGCCTTGTCCTGCCCATTTCACACTCTTACAAAAGCGGAACCAATGATCCATTGCCGGGGAACGACATGATTGCCGCCGACATAATCACTCGACTGGAATCCCAATTCGGAGCCAAGATCAAGGATAAGAAGCCGGATGCGCTCGATCCGTTCGTCGTCGTTGATGCGGCTGATCTGGTCGAAGTTTGCAAGTGCCTGCGGGACGATCCGGAACTCCAGTTCGAACTTCTTAACTGCATCAGCGGCGTGGATTATTTCGAGCCCGATGCGAAGAAAGCGCCGAAGGCCGGCTTCGAACCGCACTGCGAAGTCGTCTATCACTTTTCGAGCTACACGAATGGCCATCGCTTTGTCGTGAAGGTCATCACGCCGAGGTGGAAGGACAACAAGCCGGGCGAGTTGCCGGAAGTACCGTCGCTGAGCGGTTTGTGGAAGGGCGCCGACTGGCACGAACGCGAAGTGTACGACCTCAGCGGCATCTGGTTCACCGGCCATCCGGAACTAACGCGCATCCTTTTGAATGAAGACTGGACCGGCCACCCCCTGCGCAAGGATTACGAATTCCCGTTGGAGTATCATGGAATACGAGGAAGGTGAGTTCAGCTTTGCTCGCAGATCCTTGTGAATGACCAAGAAGGAACCCCATGGCCACCGCTGAATTGCCGAAAACCACCAGTCCTAAGCAACTCGCCGACCAGACAGTCATTGAGTTCGACGTCCGCACCGACGAGATGCTCGTCAATATGGGACCGCAGCACCCTAGCACGCACGGCGTGCTTCGCCTCGTGCTACGGACCGACGGCGAGGTGATCTCCGAAGCGGTGCCGCACATGGGCTACCTGCATCGCTGTGCCGAGAAGATCGGCGAAAACCTGACGCCGATTCAGTTCATTCCCTACACGGACCGGATGGACTACCTGGCCGGCATGAACATGAACCTTGGCTACGCGCTGGCGGTCGAAAAACTTGCCGGGATGAAGCTGCCCGAGAAGGCGAACGTCATTCGCGTCATGATCTGCGAACTCAACCGCATCGCCAGCCACCTGGTCGCCATGGGCACCTACGGCCTCGACCTCGGCACGTTCAGCCCATTCCTCTATGCGTTCCGCGAGCGCGAGCAGATTCTCGACCTGTTCGAAGAGGTTTGCGGTGCGCGATTGACCTACAGTTACATCACGATCGGCGGCGTTCACGACGACTTGCCCGATGGCTGGATCGAACACTGCCAGAAATTCCTCGATTACTTCAAGCCGCGAATTGCTGAGTACCACACGCTGTTAACAACGAACCACATCTTCGTCAAACGCACGGCCAACATCGGCGTCATGGGCAAGGAACTTGCGCTGTCGCACGGATGCACCGGGCCGATGCTTCGCGGCTCGCTCGATTCCACCAAGGGAGACAAAGCGTGGGACCTGCGCAAGTCCGTACCCTATTGCGGTTACGAGAACTACGACTTCAAGGCAATCATTCCGCCGTTCCCGGATTGGACTCCTCCTGGCGCCGTCATCGGCGACGCCTGGCACCGCTACATGGTGCGCATGCTTGAGGTCATCGAGAGCATCAAGCTGGTCGAACAGGCGATTGAAAAGTACAAGACCGCGCAAGGCTCTCATCGCATCGAGCCGCCGCGACACCTGCCGTCCGGCGAAGCTTATGTCGAGACCGAGGCGCCGCGCGGCCAGATGGGCTTTTATGTCGTCGGCCGATTCACGAAGGAAAACGTGCCGTTTCGAGTCCGCGTTCGTTCGTCGAGTTTCTGCAATCTAAGCGTCTGCGACACGCTTTGCCGCGGTTGCCTCATCGCGGACGTCCCCGCGATTGTGGGCAGCATCGATATTGTGATGGGTGAGATAGATCGCTGAACAAGCCTGGAGCAGGTCGATGAATAGCCTTCGAGTCATTTTCTCCTGCCTGGCACTGGGTTTGCTTGCCGGCGTCGTAACAGCGCAAACCACTCCGGATTTTCCACCGGGACAGTTCACTGACGGCGGGCAGTATCAACTCAGCGACTGCAAAGGCAAGTTGCTCGTCTTGTATTTCATTGAACCGACTTGACCGCGTTGCCGCAGCTCGGTTCCCGAGCGAAACGCCTTGGTCAAGGCGATGCAGGGCAAGCCGGTGAAGTTCATCGCGATCGCCGCAAACAAAACTCTCGCCGAAGCGGTTCAGTATCAGCAGCAGACCGGGTTGGCGATGACCGTGTACGCCGATTCGCTCGGGCTGATGCAAGCCCGATACGGGTTCAAGATCTCGTTGCAGAACATCTGGCAATATCGAGTGATCGATACCGAAGGCAAAGTGGCAGGCCAGAACATGACCAAAGAGGCAATCGAGGCCGTCTTGTCGCGATCCAAGGCCGAGGCGAAGTTCCTCGATGTCGATTTAGATGCCAAGGTCATGCCGGTTGCCGAGATGTTGGAGTTCGGTCAGTTTAGCTCGGCCGGCAAGCAGCTTTCGACGTTGCGGCGAAGCAGCAACAAGTCGGTTCAACAAAGCGCCGTCAAAGTATATGAGGCACTCAAGAAACAAGCCGTGGAGTGGAAATCCGAAGCCGCCGGGCTGGCCATGTCAAACCCAATTGCGGCCCGCGATCTTTATGCCGACATATCGGTCGCATTGCCCGCAGAGGACGTCGGCCGTGACGCCTTGAAATCGCTTGGCAATATCTCCGGCCACAAGTCCGTGCGTGCCGAGCTTGCGGCCCGGGCCGCTTTCCAAAAGGCGAGCCAGGCGATGTCGAATGCGTCGCCTGCTCAAAAGCCGGCTTTGGCCAAGGCGTTTCAAGACGTGGCAAAGAAGCACGCGGGCACGCCGACCGGCGACAAGGCGAAGGCGCTGGCCACGGAGTTGCAGTAGCGGCACGCCTGTAGTTCACGCCAAAAGCGAGATCGCGCCCAAGCCATAGAACGTGTACTCGACGTCGAAGCCGCCGTCCCAGACTCCGCCATGAAACCCGCCGTCGGGCCGCTCAAGTGTGCGGACGTACTGGCGGGCCGCATTCAAATCAAGTCGATCGAGTTCGCCGCATTCAGCCAGAGTCCAGCAGCCGGTAAACGTGGATAGCAAGTCGGCGAGGGGCGCTACGGCATTGGCTTGAATCCCGCCTTCGGAAGACTGAGCGTTCGCAAGGAACTGAGCGACGCGCGAGCGCGTCACTTCATCAAGTGCATCGATCATCTTCAACAATCCGACGGCTGCCGCCGTGGGATTGGAACCGCTGCGCCGCATCGGCGCAACTTCGACGAAGCCGCCGTCCTCGCGCTGCCGCGAGCGCACGAATCGGTCGATGGCCTGTGGATTGGGCAACTCCTTGCCTAACATTTCGTAACAAAGCGCCGTCAAAAAGGTGTGATAGGTGCTCCCCGCTTTGGAGTCCGGCGTCTTGCCGAAGCCGCCGTCAGCACTGCGAAATCGTCCCAGCAGGTCGGCCACCCGTTCCGGCCAATCGGCCGGGGCATTCGCGAGTACGTCAAAGCCCGTCGCCGACTGAATGATTGCTGCGGAGTACAAGAGCGAATGAAAATCGACGACGGTTGCATCGCCCTCCAACCTGGACTGGACATAGCCGGCAGCGCGCTCCGCAATTTCCGGCGTCAACGCCCCCAGCATCAACAGACCGCGCAATCCAAATCCCGTGTAGTACAAATCCGATGCTGGATCGCGGCCGCCAAAACCGCCGTCGTCATTCTGACACGCCTTCAAGTACTGGGCATGCCGTCGGTGAAACGCCTCGGGCTGGCGGGCAATGCCATCCGCAAGGCGTGCGGTGAGACGAACGAGATACGGTTCGGGGGTCATGAGGTTAGAATATGGCAAAACCGGTGTTTACGTTTTGCGTTCGCTGCCATTGTAAGGAGCGAGCGAACGCGAAACGTAAACAAGCAATCAGATAAGTATTTCTCGCACCACTTTGCCGAACACGTCCGTCAGGCGGAAGTCGCGGCCCTGGAACCGATAGGTGAGTTGCGTATGTTCGACGCCGAGACAGTGCAGGATGGTCGCCTGCAAGTCGTGAACATGGACCGGATTCGATGCGATGTTGTAGCTGAAGTCGTCCGTTGTGCCAAACGACATGCCCGGTTTGATGCCGCCGCCGGCGAGCCAGATCGTGAAACAGCGAGGGTGATGATCACGGCCATAGTTCTCCGCCGTCAGGTCGCCCTGACAGTACACGGTTCTGCCGAACTCGCCTCCCCACACGACCAGGGTGTCGTCCAACAAACCGCGACGTTTCAGGTCGAGCACGAGCGCGGCCGAAGCTCGATCGGTGTCCTTGCATTGTCCGACGATCTGTTTCGGCAAGTTCGTGTGCTGATCCCATCCGCGATGAAAAAGCTGGATGAAACGCACGCCGCGCTCGGCCATGCGCCGTGCCAGCAGACAGTTGGCGGCGTAGGTGCCGGGCGTTTTGGCGTCGTCGCCGTACAAGTCGAACGTCGATTTCGGTTCGTGTGAAAGATCAATCAGTTCCGGGACCGAGGTTTGCATGCGAAACGCCAGTTCGTATTGCGCGATGCGCGTCGCGATTTCCGGATCGCCGGTCTGCTCCAATTTCATGCGGTTGAGCGTCGCCAGATCGTCGAGCATGCGCCGGCGCGTCACGGAAGTGATGCCGTCGGGGTTCGACAGGTACAGCACCGGATCTCCCTGGGAGCGAAATTTGACGCCTTGGTATTTCGACGGCAAAAAGCCGGAACCCCACAGCCGGTCGTACAACGGCTGATCCATCGGGTTGCCGCTGCCTTGTGAAATCAACACGACGAACGCCGGCAAGTCCTGATTCATGCTGCCGAGGCCATATGCCAGCCAGGCGCCGATGCTCGGTCTGCCTGCCAGTTGCGCTCCGGTCTGAAAGAACGTGACGGCCGGATCGTGGTTGATCGCCTCGGTGTGTAACGACTTGATGAAGCAGAGTTCATCGACAATCTTCGCCGTGTGCGGCAATAATTCGCTGATCCAGGCGCCGCATTGACCATGTTGAGCAAACGCAAACTTCGACGGCGCGACAGGAAATCGCTCCTGGCGCGAGGTCATCGACGTGAGCCGTTGTCCTTTGCGAACCGAATCGGGAAGGTCGCTGCCTCGCAATTTCGCCAGCGCCGGCTTGTAATCGAACAAATCCATCTGCGACGGCGCGCCGGACTGAAACAGATAGATGACGCGTTTGGCCTTCGGCGCGAAGTGGGGCAACCCGTCGGCGCGCGTGCGACCCGCCAGCGTCGCCAGTGCGGCCGCGGCAAGGAAGGAACGGCGGGTGGGATTGGTCGCGTTCATCGAATTCTCAATCGAACCGCGCACGGTGTAAGTGACATACAACACCCATATGCCGCTTACTCCGTGCGCGGCACTTCTGGGCGGCTCGATCGTGCCCGACGGAACAGTTCACCGGCATTCCAGCCCAAGGCGATGGCGAAGCATACTGCCGCCATCAGATAGCGCTGGCTGAATTCGTCGATGCGCATGTTGCCTTTCTGTACCGGGCGATAACGAATCTTTGCTGAGTCGCCGGGCTTAGGCTCGAAGTAGAACGTCGTTCGCGTCGTCGCTTTGCACGTCTCGTCGTTGACGGTGAATTCGATGACCGCTTTGCCGGTTCCGTGGCGATCCTTCTGGAATTCCACCACCATCCCGGTCGCAGCCGCCGACCGAACCTGGAAAGCGATCTCGTCTCCAATCCAGACGACGCCGCCTAGAAAAAACAACAAACTTAAAATTCTTCCAAGCGTCCCAAATCGAGGTTGTTGCGACACTGTGACAATGATCCAAACGTAAACAAGACTATTTCAGACCCAACACTTTGTCCATGCGGTCGGCGATGTCGCGCAGGTGCTTCTCGCCGCCGCCGCCGACCTCGGCAGTCGCCCAGCCATCGTAGCCGATCTCTCCGAGCGCCTTGACTACTTCCGGCCAATCCTCGTCGCCCTCGCCGATGTTGACCCACTGCTTGGTCTTGCTGTAGCCCTTGAAGTCGAATTTCAGCATGCGCTTGCCGAGCTTGCGAATCCAGTCAGCGCTGGCTTCGCCGTACTTGATCATGTTGCTGCAGTCAAAGTACGCCCCGACGAAGTCGCTTTTGAACGAATCGACATACTCAACCAATTGCGATGATTTCGTGATGAAGTTGTTCCACACAACTTCGATCGCGATCTTGATGTTGTGCTTCTCGGCGAGGGGCAACGCCTTCTTGACCTCGGTCTGGGAGCGCTCCCAGCACTGCTCGTAGCTCACTTCTTTGGTAACGACGCCGGGGACCAACAACACCGTATCAGCGCCGACCGTCTTGGCATCTTCAATGGCTTGCTTGAGCGCCGCGAGCCCTTTGGCGCGAACGTCCTCCTTGGGATGTGACAGCGTGTCGCGCCAGTGGACGGAGTCGATGACGCCGTGAATCTTAATGCCCGTCGCCTTTTGCGCTGCGTTCGCCTCTTCGAGATTCAACCCGCTGGGGCTGTCGATTTCGACGCCCTCAAAGCCGAGGCTCTTGATCAGGTTGAACTTCTCGGAGATGTTCTTGCCGGCGCCGATCATGCCGAACTTGACCGCCTTGCGAAGCTTGGGCTTCTTGGGCGTGTCGGCGATCACGTGGCCGGCGACCAACATAGCGCCGGCGGCGGCAGTTGAACCCAGAAATTCGCGACGGTGCATAACTCCTCCGGTTTGTCAATTCCGCATTTCGCATTCCGCATTCCGAAATCCGCATTAAACAAGCTTCGTCACGCCCGGCATCGCGATGGCCGGCGCGTCGATCTTGCCGTTCATGTCGTAATGCGGCGGCGTCAAATCGTCCTTTGACTCTTTGAGCAGCCAATCCCACTCGACCTTCTTGCCGGTATAGGTCGCGATGCGGCCCATGATCGACATCAACGAACTGTAAGCGGCCGACTGTCCGTCGTTGAACGGCTTGCCGGCGCGAATATTCGCAAAGAGTTCATTGTGTTCGACCTGGTACATGTTCGGAATCGCGCCTTCGTATTTCCAGGCGAGCTTGCCGCCGATGATGATCGTGTGATCCATCATGGAGCATGAGCCGGCCGTTCCCTGAATGTAGTCCGAAACTTCGATGTCGGTCTTCGGCGAGAACTGGCGGCAGAATGAGAACAGCTTGGCGCCGTTTGCGTATTCGTACACGACCGCATGATGATCGAAGATGTTGCCGTATTTGGGATCGGTGCGCCAATGCCGGCCGCCGGTGCCGCTCGCCGCAATCGGCATCATGCCGCCGAACACCCATGCCGCCTTGTCGTGGTTGTGGCAATGTTGTTCGACGATGTGATCGCCCGACAGCCAGGTGAAGTAGTACCAGTTGCGGACCTGATACTCCATGTCGCTCCATTTCGGATTCGTGCCGCGATGCCAGATCGGCCCGGCATTGTACGTCGCATGAATCGTCTGAATCTGCCCGATCGCGCCGTCATGCAGGCGCTTGATCGTCTCGCGCTTGCCGTAGTCGTAGCGGTAGCAGAAGCCGGACGCGAAACACAGGCCTTTCTTCTTGGCGAGTTCGGCGGTCTGCAGCACCGAACGCACGCCTTTGACATCCGTGGCGACGGGCTTCTCGTAAAAAACGTGCTTGCCTTTTTCGACTGCGTATGCCAGGTGTTGCGGCCGGAAGTGCGGCGGCGATGCCAGAAGCACGACATCGCAGGCATCAATGACGTGCTTGTAACAATCGAAGCCGGCGAACTGCCGTTCCGGCGGCACATCCACGCGTTTGCCGAACCGCTTTTGCAATCGGCCGACTTTGTCGGTGATGTGATCGGCGAATGCGTCGCCCATCGCATACAGTTGCGTGTTGGCGTCGGCCTGCAGCGCATCTACGGCAGCGCCCGAGCCGCGACCGCCGCAACCGACCAGACCGATCTTGAGCGTACTGGTCTCCGCAGCAAATACTCCGGAGCGCAGGATCGCAGCACCGGCAAGCGCGCCGACGGCGGATGTTTTCAAGAACGAACGACGATCCGAGGAACCGGAATGGGATGGAACTGTCATACAAGACACCTCTTCAGACGAGGGAGAGTAGCAGTCAGGTAGGTAAGTGGTATTGTCCAAGAAAGGGGCTGGATTGTCACGAGCAAATTGCCGTCTGGGGACGAACTTCCAATATGGAACGGCGACGTCCCATAGAGTGTCCGCACGACGCACGACAGCGATGGCGCCGGCATTGCGCCATGCATCACTGACCCATGTCAAAATGTGCCCGACAGCACGGCGCCGCGAGCTCCCTACCCATATCAAACTGTGGCGCGAAGATTCCAATCTGTATCGTAGCTTTTCCGCAACTCCTGATTGGGCGAGCCGATCGGTCGATTGTAACGGCTGCAAACAAAAACTGTCAAAGTTGTGGTGTCGTGGTGAAACATCTTGAGGTCGGGTGGTCATGCCGTTGGACGTAGTGCAGTGCGCAGTAGTGCTGGTCGTAATGTGCGCGATGTCGTGCGTGAAGTCGCTCAGCGCGCTTTTTTCTGCACCTGCTCCCAATTGATCCAAAGCAGTTTCTCGTTGACCATGACCGCTCTCGACTATGCCTGACTCCGGCCGCAACCCGCGCAGCCCGTTCCGCGCGCAAAGGCCCGCATAAGTGTCCGATCCGGTTGGCGAAAAGCAAATCGCCTGCGAAGGGAAGATAGACCTTCGACGAGATAGAATGTCAATCAGGAAGGGTGTTCTTTGCCCTCGTTCCCACGGTCTCGGTGGGAACGAGGGGAACACCTAGCCGCACGGAGTTTCGACATGGCGATCGCGGGTACCGAAAAAGTCGACTTGGACCTCGGTCCGATTCATCCGCAGGACTGCGAGACTTGCGGCGTCGATCGCCCATTTCGGCTTCGACTTTCGTATCAGTACGAACACTTGTTCGGCTTGGGAAACTTGCGTCGCAAGTCCTATGTCATTGTTTGCGACGAATGTAAGACTGCGTATCGCGTCACACGTCAGCAGGCGTTTCGTCTCGGCAATTTGACCAGGGAGCCAATTCCATTCATCACGCGATATGGGTGCATGTTAGTGTTCTTGCCGATCTTGGCTTTCGTCGCAATCAAATGGCTGATGTCGATGAAATGATTCGAAAGCAATTGTTGTTCGATTGATCTTTAACCTGAAAAATCCCGCTTCGTCGCGTACAGTTCGATGAAGCCGCAGGTCATGCAGCGGTGGCCGTCGACTTTCCAGAATTTTCTGCCGGCGGCTTCGAGTCCGTATCGGCCTTCCTCGCGCGGGCCGTCCATCCATGCCGCCACCACATAACTGGGCAAGATCCGATCCGTCAAGCAGCCTTCCGTCATGTCTTCCGCGCACTTGGGGCACTGCATATCGTTGACCTCGCTCGACAGCCCAAACTCAGGCGGCAATCCGATTGCGAACTGGTTCCATATTCGGCGGATTGTAACCGCACGGCGATGGGTGACGCAAGCAAATGCTGCGCTCGGCGATAACTTTTGGACTGCGAATGGACGCAAACTTTCGCCGCTGCACCTAATCGGCAGAACCGGCACAGCCCGCACAACACGACGCTTTTTCGCGATTCCTACAGGGCAATCAAAAAATCGGCTCAAGTCCGGAATTGACGACGAGTGCGATTGTGTCCGCCGCATCGGCGACCTACGGTGGAGGAAGTCGCTGATGTCGGTCCGACACGACCAAAACTGAAGCGAAAAACAGGCGCGACGGCGGGGCGTCCGCCCGACAGCGCGATGTGAACCGGGTTTCGAGAACACCCAGCGCGAAAATCCGGTCTGGCGCTTTGGTTCGGCTAACATGGAGTGCTTTTATGAGGATGCGTCACTTATTGCTCGGTCTGATTCTGCTTTCGATGGTCTCGTCGATCGGCTGCTTCGGCCGCCGCAATACGGCTTACCGCCGCTCAAACGCCTGCTGCCCGCCGAGCTCGGCGTTCCTGGCGCCGACGTCGGTGCCGTGCTGCCCGCCGCCGCCCTGCTGCCCGTAATTTCGAAATGCCCATTCGCCGGCGCTCATGGCCCTTGAGCGCCGGCTTGAACGCATTTTTCGAACACGGCACACTCTCAATCGCCATCCGCGCTCAAGTCACGGCATTTCGTTTGAGCAGCAACACCGGCAGTGCTTGCCGGAGCATTGCGCTCGTTGCTTCAGGGTTATTTTTCCCTGCTTAAGCCTCTTTCCGAATGCATCGGGTCTTCGACAGTTGCAACTCCGCGCCAGCCGCGCATATTTCCGATGGAAGTAGGACCGGTTGAATTCGCCCAGGCGGAGCCCGCAAGGAACGCGAGGCGTATTCGCCACGCAAGGAAGACCGATTTCGACCACCGGAATCAACGCGGACTGCGTATTTGCATTGCACCCCGACAGGATGTTGGGACTCGCAGGGAAGCGTTGGCAACGGCAGGACGGAAGGAGTGATGCAATGAAGAAACGTGCATTTTGGCTTTTACTGGCCCTGTTGGCGACTCAGTCGATCGGCTGCTGGTGGTGGCACCGGCCATACCCGTTCCGACCCTGGTTGTGGAACGATCACTGCTGCGCAACGTCTCACGATTGCTGCGCCGCGCCGGCCGCCGTCGAATACGGTGCGCCGCTGCCGCAGAATAACCCGGCCAATCCGGCGATGCCGGCAGCCACGCCGTTGACCAAGCGCTAACCCGGATAATTCACGAGACCACGGAACACACGGAAAAACGCGGGAGACAGAACAATAGTTGGTATCAGAGTGTCCGACTTGTCGTAGCAATAGAATCGCTGCAAGTTCTCGTCTTTCTTGAGATTCCGTGCCTTTGCGTGGTAAATAATCCGGACTGAGATCCATTGCCATCGTGCGTCGCGCCTTGCTACGCACGTTTGTCCCAATTGGTCTCGGCATTGCTCGGCCGCAGATACAGCGGCTCGACGGTCCAGAAGTCGTCGGCGGTGCCTTCGCGCATGCACCTAAGGCCTAACTCCAACAGGCGCTGCGGCGACGACTCTCGATCCTCGACGGCAATACACGGTTGCCCGGCAGGCAGTTGCCCTTCAACCAGCGCCGTACCTGGTCCGGTTACCCATACGTCGATGGGCAGCGTTCGCAGCCACTCTGCGCTCGCTTGAATCGTCAATCCCGTCAACGCCGTTAGTTCGCCGCTTCGCCTTTCAAATCGCTGCACGTACAAGTTGCACTGCTGTGCGTCGGATACAACGTCAACGGTCGCGGCATTCGTCGGCGCTGCCGCGGCGATGGCGGCAAACGTGTCGATTGCAAAGAGCTTGCACCCGGTTGCATAGGCAATCGTCTTCGCGGTCATGATGCCGACTCGCAGACCCGTATAGCTGCCGGGACCGCGGCTGACGATGACTCCGTACAAATCGCGAACCCGCCAGCTGCATTCGTGACACAATTCGCGGATTGCCGGCGCCAGATCGCGTGCGTGCCGCCGCGACGCCTCGAGAACGCGTTGCGGACCCAGTTGATCGCCAAGTGCCACCGCGACCCGGCCGACGCGGCCCGAGGTTTCGAGTATCAACAATCGGGGTCGATCCGTTGCCGGGCTGGACATGTGCTACTCTTCGCCATGCGAGTTCTTATCGTAACGTCATTGTACAATCGCAAGCGAGCAGCCATGTCGGAATGGACCATTCACATTGACGGCGCCGCCCGCGGCAATCCCGGGCCAGCCGCCGCTGCCGTCGTCATCGAACGACCGGGCGAGAGCGACATCGAATTCACCGAGTGCCTGGGAGCTGCGACCAATAATTTTGCCGAATACACGGCCCTGTTGCACGCGTTGGCCCTTGCGTCGGAAATGGGCGGCAAACGGCTGCGCGTCTTTAGCGACAGCGAACTGCTCGTCAAACAGATCAGCGGCGAGTATCGCGTCAAGGACCCGACGCTGAAACGGCTCTATGACCAGGCCGTCAATTTGATCGACGACTTCGATTCCGTGAAGGTGCAACACGTCCGGCGTGAAGCGAACAAGCGCGCCGACGCGCTGTGCAATGCGGCGCTCGATGCTCAGAAAAAACAGTCGCCGCAGCCCGGCGGCGCTCGAAAGGCGGACACTGCGTCGCTCGAGGATCGCATTCGCGGCGAAGCGCTCGCTTGCCTCGACAACGCAGCCCTGGCCTGGAGCCGAGGCAATGCCAAAGACCCGCCAACGGCCATCGTTTGGGATCAACTCTGGAGCATCATCGAAGAAGCCGGCGTACTAAAGAAGCCGTCACGGAAGTGAGGGTGCGTTCACCTTGGTAGCGCTATTGCCAAGTCCTACAAATAATCGATAGAAATACGAATTCGGCAAATTCGCCGGTGTAACGAATGTTGGAGTGTTTGGTCATGGCTTCGATTGAGTATGTGGACGTGCGGCGTGGAATGGTCATCATCGCCGAGGACGGCAGCTTGATGCAGTGCCTCGATCGCGATCTCAACACGCCCGGCAACTGGCGCGCGATTCTTCAGTTGAAATTGCGAAACCTCAAGACCGGCTCGATCACGCTGAACCGCGTCCGCCCACAGGACAAAGTCGAAGTCGCATTCCTCGACAAGCGGCCCTTCACCTATTCGTACAAGGAAGGCACCGACTACATCTTCATGGACAACGAAACGTTCGAGCAGATGCCCATGCCGGCCGACATCATCGGCGACCAGATGAAGTACTTGAAGGAAAACGATGTCGTGCAGTTGACCATGTACGAAGGCAGGCCGCTCGATGTCGAACTGCCGGCGACCGTCGAACTCAAGGTCACCGAAACCGAGCCCGCGCTCAAAGGTGCTACGGCCGCCGCACAGTACAAGCCGGCTACGATGGAGACGGGTCTCAAAATCACGGTGCCGCCGTTCATTCAGGCTGGTGAAATCCTGCAAATCGATACTCGCACCGGCGAATATCTGGGCCGTGCGAAGTCGTAGGCACCAGACAAAAAGAGGGACAGGCGCTTCGAAGACTCGGAGCCAGTCCGCATTTTTGTTAAACATCGGACGCGCATGCACTGTGACTCATGGCGCTCGTCACGCTGACTACCGATTTTGGCAACGCCTCGCCATATGCAGCGGCGATGAAAGGTGCGTTGCTATCGATCAATCCGGCGGCAACGATCGTTGACCTCAGCCACTTGTTGCCGCCGCAAGACGTTCGCTTCGCAGCCTATTTCCTCGCAGAGTCCATGCCTTATTTTCCATCGGGGACGATTCACATTGCGGTCGTCGATCCCGGCGTGGGCACGGATCGCCAATTGCTATTGGTACAGGCCGGAGAACAGTTCCAGTTGGCGCCCGACAACGGCATTTTGTCCTTTGCCCTGGCCGAATTGGGCGCTCCCACAATTCGCAAACTGACTGAGAGTCGCTTTTGGCGATCCAATCCGAGCACAACGTTTCATGGCCGCGACATCCTCGCTCCGGTCGCGGCTCATTTGGCGTTGGGCACGCCGCCGGCCGAGTTTGGTCCCGTTGTCACGAATTGGAATCGACTCGTTGAGCCTTCGCCGACAGTCAATGGGGCCATGACATTGGGAGAGGTCGTTTACATTGATTCCTTCGGCAATCTGATCACCAACATTCGTCGGCAGCATCTGCCGCGGTCGCCAGGACTGGTGTCGATTGGTCAACGAACCGAAATTCCGTTGGTCCGCACGTACGGCGACGCTCAGCCCGGTTCGATCGTGGCGCTTGTTGGCAGCAGCGGCCGGTTGGAGATCTCGCGGGTCAACGGCAGTGCCGCGCAATTCCTCGGTATCAACGTCGAGGCAGTGGTCGGAATTGGCTCGCGCCTGCTGTAATGCTCTTGTTGAAATCGGTTGAAGTCTTGGGCATACGAGCGGCAATTTCTACAATTCTCGATAGTCACGCCTTCCCGAACGTGCTTCACCCACCGAAACGTATGCAACCGGTTACGTTTGTTTGCCCGCACTGCAACAATCTCATGGCCGTCGGCCAGGAACTGCTCGGCCAAGCAGTGCATTGTCCGACATGCAGGCAGATCGTTCACGCGCCGATGCAAACGCAGCCACAGACATTCGTGCTCGAGCCGGCGCCGGTTCAGCCGCCGGGCATCTTGCCTGACGACGACATTCCTGAATTCAAAGCGATGACGCCTGGCGACAGCCCCGAGAGCATTTTTTCGAATGATCACGGCGAGGACCTCTTCGCACCGCCGGCACCCAAGCCTGAGATTCCAATAGAACCGCCGCCGCCTCCGCTGCCGGGAACCGGTTTCGCTCCGTATCCGCCGCCGGACGCACTGGCAACGCCCCCGGCGCCGGAATTACCGCCGAGCGGCGATACATCGCCTTTCGAGTTGTCGCCGCTGCCTGACGACGGAACCGCTGTCGCAGCCGCAGCGATCGACAACGCGATCATTCCGATGGAAACATCACAGCCGGCGGCGGTCGAGAATCCAGAGTCTGCGTGGACGACTTCGGAACCAGCGCCGCCGGTGATCGAAGAACCGGCGCCGGCGGCAATCGATGAACCGAATGCGTTCGCCGACTCGACGCACCTCGATCACGGACCGGACCTTGGCATGCCGCCTGAGCCGCGGATGGCCACGGCGCCGGAGCGGAAAAGGCAATCGTTTTCAGCGATCACGTTTCTAGCGCCTTATGCTCTCGTGGCCACGCTGCTCGCAGGCTGGTTCGGCTACCAGTATTACACGCTGCGATCAAAACACCCGCTTGAAAACATTCCGGACATCATCGGCGACAACGACCCCGCCAGGCGCAATCCGCACAAGCAGGCAACCGAACGAACGATCCGATTGCCCAGCCCGGACCAGCCTTTGCCCGACAAACTCAAAGTCCCGCTTGGCCAGACCATCCGCATCGGGTCGCTTGAGGTGCGGCCGTTGCGCATCGAGCAAAAGAAATTTCAGTTCACAACCGTCTACGAGAGCGGTGCGCTCGAAACTCGCAACTCGCCGAATGCCGCGTTGGTGCTGCACGTGCGGCTCAAGAATGTCTCTGACGATGAAGTGTTCCATCCGACCGATCCGTTTTTCGACCGGCAATACATCGCCGAACAGCATCGGTCAAAGCCATATGTGTTTCTCGAGGTTGGTTCCGAACGGTTCTACGGCGGGCCGTTCAATTATCTCGGCTTCCGTCGCGACTCGAAGAATCCAAGGAAGCGGGTCTTCGCCACCGGTCAGGAAAACGACGAGAAACCGCTGTTGCCCGGCGAAGAGCGCGAGACATGCTTTTACACGTTTCCCGATAGCGAGGGCAAACTCCTTGCAGCCGCTCATGCGTTCAAAGACACAATTGTCTGGCGGCTTCAACTGCGCCGCGGCCTGATGGATTTCAAGAGCCGCGAGTACTCGATGTGCGCAGTCGTCGGTGTACAATTCACGGCAGCCGACATCGTCACCACCCAATGATCTGATTTCATGTCGTTGCGCGTCGCCAATCTGCGCCTGTCGGTGCTTGAACCGGAGAGCGCTCTGACCGAATCGTTGTGCCGGTCGCTGGGGATTCGCCAGGGCGATCTGCAACATTGGCGGATATTGCGCAAAAGCCTTGACCTTCGAGACAAGCGCGACATTCAGTTCGTATTCAGCGTCGAAGCGACGGTGCCGGACGAGGATCATGTCCTTGCTCATGCACCGGATCGCGTGCAGATTGAGCGTTTCTCCGAGCCGCCGTTTGAGATGCCCGATTCCGGTACTGAACCGTTGCCGCACCGGCCGATTGTGGTGGGTTCCGGTCCGGCCGGGCTCGCCGCTGCATATTTCCTCGCACGCCACGGATACCGGCCGCTCTTAATCGAGCGCGGTCCGCCGGTCAGCACGCGAATTCGCGACGTTGCCGCTTTCGACCGCGGCGGCGAGTTTCAACCGGAAAGCAACTACCTCTTTGGCGAAGGCGGCGCCGGCACATTCAGCGACGGCAAGCTGACATGCCGCCTCTCCGGTCCCGATGTCAAACGCATTTTGGAACTATTCGCCGAGTGCAAGGGAAAACCTGGAATCCTGTACGAGCATCGGCCGCACCTCGGCAGCAATCGACTGCCGGCCGTCGTCAAGGCGATGCGCCAACGGATCGAGCAGCTAGGCGGCGAAGTGCGATTCGGCTGCCGTATGGAAGACCTGCACCTCGACGCCGGCCGCGTTACGGGCATTACTACGTCGTCCGGGTTCATGCCCGCGGGAATCGTCGTACTGGCGCCGGGCCATAGCGCCCGCGACACCTATGAGATGCTGCAGCGGCGCGGCGTGCCAATGGTGCAGAAACCGTTTCAGTTCGGCTTGCGCGTCGAGCATCGCCAGGAACTGGTGAACCGCGTTCAATATGGCACATTGCCTCTGGAAGAGCATCTTGGCGCCGCCGACTACTCGCTGGTGGCACACGGTCGCAACGACGTTTTCACGTTCTGCATGTGTGCCGGCGGCTTCGTCATACCGAGCGTCTCGGAAGCGGGATACTTCTGCACCAATGGCATGAGCCTGTCGAAGCGTGACTCGAAATTCGCCAACAGCGGGCTGGTCGTCACGGTGCCGACCGAGGCATTCGGCAGCAACGACGTGCTTGCAGGCATGCGCTTACAACAGCAATACGAACGGCGTGCGTTTGAACTGGGCCGCGGCGAGTATCGAGTGCCGCTTCAACGAGCCCGAGATTACCTAGAAGACAGATCGTCGCCATCGCTTCCGGAAACAAGTTACCCGCGTGGAGCGGTGCCGGCGGACCTGGCCGAGGTGCTGCCGCCGATCGTGCACCAGGCGATGCAGCATGGTTTGCCGCTTTTGGACCACCGTTGGCGTGGCCGCTTTCTGCCTGATGCCGTGCTCGCCGGGCCGGAAGCGCGAGGCAGTTCGCCTGTGCGTTTGTTGCGAGATGAACACCTCCGCGAAGCGCCGGGCTGCATCGGTCTTTACCCGGTAGGCGAAGGCGCAGGCTACGCCGGCGGCATCGTCAGCGCCGCTGTCGACGGACTGCGTACCGCCAAAGCGATCATCGCCCGATACACCCCGTTGCAACAAGCAAGCTAAAGCGGTCTTCTCGTTTTCGTAGCGGCGTCATTGAGCAAACTCCGAATCATGTAGCGGCCGGTGCAGACGAGAATATCACGTTTCAGGTTTTCATCACTGTGTGGAAGCTGCTCTAACGGCTGTGAGAAAGCTGCGCTAATCGCCCCCTCTTCATCTGCTTTGCCGGTGGGAGAGGGGTCGTGAACGAAACGTTTTGGACGCAATGGCGACGAGAAGTTCGCTTTAACGATACCGGTCGGCCCACCAGATTTTTGCGGTGCCGTCTTCGCCGATGGTTACGAGCGACCGTCCATCGATCGTGAATGCCAGACGGAATACGGGATTGGAGTGTCCGGCCAGAGTGATGCGCTCGCGCCCGGTGACGGCATCCCACAACTTCACGGTTCGATCGTAGCTCGCACTGGCGAGCGCTTGGCCGTCCGGCGTAAATGTCAGAGCCGAGATGGCTGCGGAATGCTCGTACATTCGAGAGAACGGCGCCGGTTCTTTGCCGTCAATGGGCGGTAATAGCGACCATAGCAAGATGCCGCCGTCTTCACCGCCGCTCGCCAAAGTGCGGCCATCGGGCGAGAACGCCAGAGCCCAGACATTGACCGTGTGGCCTTTGCATGTGAATAGCTCTTCGCCATTCGGCAAATCCCAGACTCGTATCACACGATCGGTTCCGGCGGTAGCGAGCCGACTTCCATCTGCTGTGAACGCCAAGACACTGACAGCGCCGCCGTGAGTATTGATGGTCTTGAGCTTGGCGCCGGTGGTCAGATCCCAGATATGTACGTCGCCGCGCACGTCGCCGACTGCACAGTACCGGCCGGTCGGCGCAAGTGCGAGTGATCGAATGCCGTTTAGCCCGGCAAGCGTGCGGAGCAATTGGCCATGCCGCCAGAGTCGGACGGATTGATTGGCGCTGACGGCCGCGACAGTGCCATCGCCGGCAACTGCCAGATATCGAACGGTGTTGGTGTGACTGGGCAGGGAAGTCAACCTACCGCTGAAGACGTCCCAGCGCCGCAAGTTGGCGTCTTCGGCGAAGACAATGTGCAACGCGTCGGCCGCGAGGGCAGAAGGTCCAAGCGAGCCTGTGATTTCGATCGACTTGGTTTCTTCGCGGTGCGCTTCGAGGTCCCATAAGCGAACCACGCGGTCGCTGCCGCCGGACGCAAGCAAACGATTGTCCGGCGAAAAGGCGAGGCTGATGATATAGCCGGTGTGTCCCTGTAAGTGCGTGCGTTCGCGGCCGGTCGTCGGATCCCAAAGCCGAATCGATTTATCGGCACTGCCGGTGGCCAGCGTCTGGCCATCTGGCGAGAACGCGACGGCAAGCACGGCGCTGACGTGGCCCTTCAGCCGCAGACGTTCGCGTCGCCGTGCGACATCCCAGAGCCGAAGCGACTGGTCGAGGAAGTTACTGCCGGTGGCGAGCGTTCGACCATCTGGGCTGAAACCAAGTGCGATGACTCCGTCGGTATGTCCCGTCAGGATTTGAGCGGTGATCGGCGTCGCAGGATCGAAAGATGCATCGCGCCAGGCGCTGAGGTCCCAAAGCCGAATGGAACGATCCTCGCTTCCCGAAGCGAGTGTTGCACCATCTGGTGAAAACGCCAGCGACCAGATCAGGTTCTGATGTCCGGTAAGCGATCGTACCGGTGGAGTCAGCACTCCTGGCCGCCACACGGAAAGATTCCAGAGCTTGATGGTCCAGTCAAAACCGCCAGTGGCGAGAAGCGCGGAGTCGCTGCTGAATGCAAGACTGCGAACGCCGCGCGTGTAGCCCCCGAGCACAGCTGCTTCGCGGACGCAGGGCATCGGCCAGGCAGCGCCGCTGAGAATTCCCAGAGCTACAGGCGCTCGTTCGATCGCCCATAGGCGCACCGTCTTATCTTCACCGGCGGTGGCAAGCCATTGTCCGTTCGGGCTGAAGGCCAGCGCCAGAATATTGCCGCTGTGCCCGGCCAGCGTGGCAAACGGCTTCTCCGGAGTCTGCGGGTTCCACAAACGAACGACGCGATCCCAACCCGCCGTCGCCAGGAACGAACCGTCAGGACTGAAGGCAACCGCACTCACGGAAACCAGGTGCCCTGAAAACGGCGTTCGCTCGCGCCGGCATAATCGCCGCAGGTAGCCCCAGCTAAAGTCGCGCAGCTCCGCGCGGCAACGAAGCGGATCGTCGAGCAACTGCAGCGCGCGGAGTGGATCGCGTTCGCCAAGCGTATTGACCTGTGCCAGCTGCAGAGCGTAGTTGTTGCGCAGCGCCTCGGATCGCTGCCGTTCCGCTTCGGTTCTCTGTCGCTCGGCTTCGGCCTTTTGCCGCTCGGCCTCGGCCTTTTGATTCATCGCTTCGGTGCGTTGCTTGCCGGCCTCAGCGCTTTCGCGCATGGCGTTGGCAGCTTGCGTTTTCTCGCGTTCGGCAGAAGCCCGCAACATGAAGTTGACGCTGATGCTCGCTGCCAGCATCGTGATCGCGCCGAGTATGCCCATCGCGACCAATGCCGCCACAGCGGGCTTTCGTCTGGCCCATTTCAAAATACGATCAACAGCGCCGGCGGGCCGTGCCTGCACCGGCTCATGTTGCAAGTAGCGGTGCAGATCGTCGGCAAATGCGAGCGCAGTCGGGTAGCGCTTGCGAGGATCTTTTTCGAGACACTTCATGCAGATGGTGTCGAGATCGCGGGGCAGCTTCGGCTGCAGTTGCCGCGGCGGCACCGGGTCGTCGGACATGACCTGCAGCACCGTGTCGAGCGGCGACTCGCCTCGAAACGGCGGCCGGCCCGTCAATAGCTCGTACAGGATCGCGCCCAAGGAATAAACGTCTGCGGCCGGCCCGACTTTGCCGGCATGACCGCGGGCCTGCTCCGGTGCGATGTAGCTGGGCGTGCCCATCACGGCGCCGGTGCGTGTTGGGCCGCCGCCTTGACGCTGTTCCGGCTCGGCGACTTGTTTCGCCAGGCCGAAGTCGGTGATTTTCGCCCCACGCGAAACGACGAGACCGATTCGATAGCCGGAATCGAAGCGAGAACCGTCGCCTTTGCCGTCCCGCTTTTTCGCCGACGTCGATCGATTGGCGGGATCGTCGTTCAGCAGCACATTGGCGGGCTTCAGGTCGCGATGGATGATGCCTCGCTCGTGCGCGTGATGGATCGCGCGCGCGAGCGGTTCGACGAGTTGAACGGCATCGCGTGCAGGCCACGGAGCGCCTGTCAACTGAGCCGCGAGGCTGCCGCCGGGCACGAATTCGAGCGCGAGGTATGGGTGGCCGTCGGCCTCGCCGACTTCGTGAATTTGCACAATGTTTGGATGCTGCAACTGTGCCGCCGCTTGTGCTTCGATGCGAAAGCGGCTGCGTTCCTGAACGCTGGCATGGGCGCCCGCGAGGATCATCTTCAATGCCACGGTGCGGCGCAGTTCGATCTGCGTCGCGCGATAGACGACGCCCATGCCTCCCCGGCCTAACTCGTCGATAATCTCAAATCCGGGAACATTCGGGCGAGGCAGCACAGTTTCGGCTGACGCATGAGGCAAAGTCGAATGATCATCCCACTTTGCAGCCATTGGCGAAGGCGTCTCAGGGACGGCGTTCTGACCGTGTGCGCCGCAAATCGGGCAGACGGGCCTCATATCCGCCAGCGTACCGTCCTCGGTGACGCGCCAGCGGTGCCCCAGGTCGCAAACGTAACTAATGCCCTCGATCATCGCAAAACTTCCGTGCCAGACCGACATTGTACTGGGAGTCGTCAATGGTTGCGACCTGGAGTCGGCGTCCGAGCCGACGATCGAGAAGTGACTAGACATTTGACATGCTGCGAGCTCCCTTGCGCGTGCGTGCCTATACGAAATTGGCGTGCAAGATTTCTTTGACTGCCCTGCGAGCGCTATCGGCCAATCTTGAGAACGACGCTCAACGTCTTGTCGATTTCCAGCGCCTGATTCCATTTTCGGTCGGCTCGCTTGAGATTCTGCAGCTCCTTGTCTTCAACGGCGAACGGCGCTTTGAAAAAGGTATCGGCGAATTCCTTGCGGTTGAACTTGCATCGCAACTGGATCATGTAGTCGCCGGGGGTCTTGAAATGCCAGCCGTTCATGTAGTTTCCCATGTCGTTGTTGGCGAGGTTGACGGCGATTTCGCCCGTCTTACCAGCGGGTACGACGATAAATCGCTTCTCGATCTCGTCCATCAGCTCGTGTCCGGCAAAGCCGGCGCCGATGAACGCATCCGGCCGTACTTCTCGTCTGGCCGAGTTTTGCACTTTGACATAAACGAATGGCGAAAGCACAATCTCGTTGTTGCTTTGGTTCTTGATCCGAAGAACAACCTCCCAATACCGATAGTCCAAATCCTCGACGGGCTTTTTGAGTTTGGGCTCGTCGGCGGTGATCGAGATTGGCGAGGCCTTGTCTTCGGCAAACGCGGGCGCAGCTGCAGCCGCAAGCAACATCGCGAAAGTCGAAACGTGTTTCAAACGCATGACGTCACTCCTCATTCGAACCACATGGAATGGCTAAAAGAACGTGCGGCATGAAACTTGCCCCTCAGTATTGGAGACGACGCAAGTGCCAGGAAGTTTGCAAGATTTCTGAATCTCCGAATTCGGAGCCGGCAATCGAGGAGGAACAGCATGGCAAAGAAACCTACGACGATTGACGAGTACCTGGCTGACGTTGCTGAACCCTTGCGCGGCAGCCTCGAAAAGATTTGGCAGGTGATCCGTTCAGCCGTACCGGATGCCGTCGAGTGCATCAACTACGGCGTACCGGCATTCCGGCTCGATGGAGTTTCGCTGGTAGGTTTCGGCGCCGCCGCAAAGCATGGGGCGTTCTTTCCGATGGACGGTTCGACGACTGGAATCCTCAAAGCAGACCTGCGCGGCTACGACACTAGCAAAGGAGCGATTCGCTTCCCGCCGGAAAAGCCGTTGCCCGCAGCGCTGGTACGAAAGATTATTAAGCATCGCTTGAGCGTGCTTGCGGCCAGGTCGAAGAAACCGGCAAGTTCCAAGTCGACAAAGCCGTCCCCGAAATCGCCTGTCGATGATTTCATGCGGACGTTGCGGCACCCGTTGGCCAAGGACTTTGCTGAAGTGCGAAAGCTGATTCTTTCGGCAAGCCCCGATATTCACGAGGGAATCAAATGGAATGCGCCGAGCTTCAGCACCGCCGATTACTTCGCCACGTTCTTCCTGCGAACGGAGGACACGGTGCAGCTCATCTTTCATACCGGCGCCAAGAAGAAAAACGTGTCGATGCAAAGTAAAGTCGCCGATCCTCATGGACTCGCCCAGTGGCTGGCGAAGGATCGTTGCATGGTCACCTTAGGCGCCGGCAAAGAGATTCAAGCCAATCGCAAGTCGTTCATCGCGTTCGTGCGTGACTGGATTGAGCGAATGTAGACGAGGAGGAAATCGATGGCGGCGAGAAGGCCGAACCAAACGAAGCCGACCGTGGCAGAGATCGTGAAATCACTGCAGGCGATGGCGTCGAAGTCCGTCCGCGACGGGATGGCCCGCTATGCCATTCCAGCGGACAAGGCATTTGGAATTTCCGTCGGCTCGTTGCAGGCGTTTGCGAAGAAACTCGGACTCAGCCATGACTTGGCATTGGGTCTGTGGAAAACCGGTTGGTACGAGGCGCGTTTACTGGCCTGCATGCTCGATGAACCTGACCGAGTCACGCCGAAACAAATGGACGAGTGGTGCAAGGATTTCGACAGTTGGGCAATTTGCGATACTGCCTGTTTCAAGCTTTTCGACCAGACGCCGCATGCGTTTACCAAGTTTCGACAATGGGCGAAGCGCAAGCCGGAGTTTGAGAAACGCGCGGCTTTTGCTTTGTTGGCGTCGCTGGCACTGCACGACAAGGAAACGGGCGACGAGCGATTCACCGAGTGCCTCCCGCTTGTCGAAGCTGCTTCCGTCGATGATCGCAATTTCGTGAAAAAGGGCGTCAGTTGGGCGCTTCGAGGCATCGGCCGGCGCAGCCGGGCATTGCATTCGCTGTCGGTGGCGGTTGCTCGCCGGCTTGCCGCAGCCGGCGAGGCGGCATCGCGATGGATCGGCAAAGACGCATTGCGGGAGTTAACCGGGCCTGTCGTGCTGAGACAATTAGCAAAGAAGTGAACGCGTTTTAGGCGCTGCGTCGAAGTCGCCGTGCGTCGGCCTGTCGAATTGCCTGTTGGCGTTGAAACGCAGTCTTGTCGAAAACCGAGCGATAGAGCGACAGCAGGGCGTCGCTGAGCACGACGCCGCGGCGTCGCATCACTTCCTCGGCCGTCGCGAACAGCATCTCCGGATCGTCATGGATTGCTACCTCGCCGTGCAAGACGGCGCTGAACGAAGGCACGTTCTTCGGCAGCAACTTGCCGGCCGGCAGCACTCCGGCGAACGCGCCGAGCATCGTTCCCGAATTGAGCAGGCAGCCGAGCCCGATCTTCGCATGGTCGCCGATGAAGCTGCCGATCTTCGAGCTTCCCGTCGGAACGCGCAGCCCGTCGATCGTGACCAGCACTTCGCCATAGTCATGCCGCAGGTCGCTGGTTTGAGCGCCGGCGCCGATGTTCACCCATTCGCCTACGTAACTATGTCCGAGGAAGCCTTCGTGATACTTGTTCGAGTGGCCGTGCATGATGCTCGCCTCGACCTCGCCGCCGACGCGGCAGTTCGGGCCTATGCTCGTGCCTGCTCGAATCTTCGCGCCGAACACCTGCGACCTCCGGCCGATGTAGCAGGGGCCTTCGAGCCGCGTGAAAGCGCTGATAACTGCCCCGGCGTCGATTACTACCGGTCCGTTGCGAGTGTCCGCCACGACGTGCGGCTCGATCGATGCATCGGTCGACACCCACAGGCGTTCCGGCTTGCCGAGCAAACTAACGGAACTGGAAAGAGACTGGAAACCGTCGCGCGACCATCGCGAAAGATCGGTTTCGATTTGTTGTGCGTTGGCGTCAACGAGGTCCCAGGGCCGGCGAATGACGCGCCCGCCGACTTCGATTGTCGGCAGAGTATGTCGCCACTCCTCCACGATGTCGTCCAACGTAGTCGCTGTGAAGTCGTCCATCTGGGCGGGGGGGACAGCGGCGAATGCCACGCCGCCGCCGACCGTACCTACGCAAGGCGCTTGGATCAACGTCGCGTCAAAGTCGGCTGGAGGCATCCAGCGGCCGTTGATCAGAACGATCGGTGCCGAACGTATCCATTCAAAGTCATTGATCGGTGTGCCGACAAATCTTTCGCGGCAGACGGCCGCTTGATTGGGTCGAACAACAAGCCCGAGCTCTGCAGGTGAAAATACATTGTGAAGGCGCGACAGATTGGACTGCGTGCCGCAAAGAAGATCGAACACCGGTCGAGTCAGGGTCAACGGCGCGAGGTCGTCGGCGCCGACATCTTCAAAAATGGCGATTCGCATCCATGCTTCCTTTCCGGACGGGAAAGTCCGCGCCGGTTGAAATCCATTCCACCCGGCGAAAGTCCCCCAGTATAGTCTGCATTTGTCGAATGTGCCTAGTCCGATTGCCGTGCTGAACGTGCCGCGGGTATCAAAAGAAGCGGCGGCACGGATCGGAATGTCGCATTCGTCGTGCTTTTCACTTCAGTTGGGCGAGTTGCCGTGGCGGCGCAATCGTCAGTCGGGAATAGTGTATCTGGGGAAACTGTGCGGGGGGACATGCCGTGATGCCCGAGGATGCAAAACTCGGCCTGCTGGTCGGCGTCGGCGTCGTGCTAGCGATTGCACTCACCTACTTCAAGCCGGAACAAACCGCCAAGGCAAGTGCAGGCGACTCACCGCCGGCACAAGTTCGCGGCGGCTTGTTTTCGCCGGTGCTGCCGGCGAATGCTCCGGGGAAATAGAAAACACGTTTGCACTTACATACGACTCTGCGCTTGACCTTCTGTCGTTGTCGCACGATCATAAACGCGTTGTGATCGGCTGCCAGCAAGACTCGAACGGTGGTCATGGCGATTCAGCGCAGCGTTGCCTGTCAATGTGTGCTTGTGTTTGCAGTTGTCGCCTCCGCCGGCGACAACTGGTCGCTGCAGCCGGTCCAATCTTCGGCGCCTCCGAAAGTTCAGAGCCGCGAATGGATGCAGCAACCGCTTGATGCATTCGTTCTCTCAAAACTCGAAGCGGCGGCCCTGTCGCCGGCTTCGCGGGCTGACCGTCGGACGCTCATTCGCCGGTTGACGTTCGACTTGCTCGGCCTGCCTCCCAAGCCGGAACAGATCGATGCGTTTCTGTCGGATACTCGAATCGATGCCTACGAACGGCTCGTGGATCAAATGTTGGCGTCGCCGGAATACGGCGAGCGCTGGGGCAGGCACTGGCTCGACGTCGCCCGCTTCTCCGAGAGTCAGGGCTTTGAACGAGATAAGATTCGCGATCATGCCTGGCGCTACCGCGATTACGTCATCAACAGTCTCAATTCGGACAAACCGTACGATCGCTTTGTGACGGAGCAGTTGGCGGGCGACACGCTTGCCGATGCCACGCCGGAGAGCATCGTCGCGACCGGATTCCTCGTTGCTGGTCCGTATGACGAAGCGGGCAACGGTTCGGCGAGCGCATTGCTGCGAGCGAAAATCCGCGAAGAGGAATTGGAAGACATCATCAGCGCTGTCAGTCAGACCTTTCTCGGACTGACAGTCAACTGTGCGCGTTGCCACGATCACAAGTTCGACCCGATTCCGGCACGCGATTATTACCGGTTGCATTCCGTATTCGCGGGCGTCAAGCATGGCGACCGCAGCGTCGTGACGCCTTTGCAGAAAAAGCTGCGATCCGAGCAGGCGGCACGATTGCAGCAAGAGGTTCTCGATTGCGAAAAGGCGATCGAGATGCTGGAGAATCTGGCCCGTGGCAGCAAGCCGGATCGAACCAAGTTTTGGCCTGCCGACTTGCCCAAGCCGATGGCTCGATGGACGTTCGACAAGGATGGCCGCGATGAGCAAGGCAAGCTGCACGCGGCGCTTCATGGCGGGGCAGCGGTTCGCGATGGTCGATTGAAGCTGAATGGCCGCAACGCTTATGCACAATCCGCACCGCTTGGCGCAACGCTTACGGCGAAGACACTCGAAGCATGGGTCGTGCTGCCGATTCGAAATCAGCGAGGCGGCGGCGTCATCGGAGTCGAAGCGAAATCGACGTTCGATGCCATCGTGTTCGGCGAACGGCAGCCTAGGAAATGGCTCGCCGGCAGCGACTTCTTCCGGCGAACGCGGGATGTGGATGGACCTGAAGAAGACTCTCAGGCAAACTCGCCGATCCATGTCGCCGTCGTCTATTCAAGCGACGGTCGTATTCAGCTTTATCGAAACGGAAAAGCTTATGGCGAGGGATACAAGCCGGCACAAGCGCCCGTGACCTTTGACGAAAGCGCCGTCGTGCTGTTTGGACTTCGGCATCACGGCGGCGGCAACGCATACCTCGAAGGCGAGATCGAAGAAGCTCGGTTGTACGACCGTGATTTATCGGCGGCTCAGGTCGATGCGTCGTTTCGAGCAGGCGTTTCGGCCTGGTCCAAGTCCGACATCGAGCAGGCGTTGCCGGAGGCACAGCGGAAACGATACGTCGAGTTGCTTGGACGATTGAACGAGTTGCAATCGCGCAAGGCAGCAGCAGTCGAGTCGCCGATGGCGTATGCCGTGAACTCGAAACAACCGGAACCGACGGCAATACTCTTGCGCGGCGACGTCGAGAAACGCGGCGCTGTGCAAGCGCCGGGCGGTCTGTCTGCGGTTTCGTCGCTGCGACCGGATTTAGACCTTTCGCCTGACGCGCCGGAAGGAGACAGGCGGCATCGATTCGCCGAGTGGGTGACGTCGCCCCGAAATCCGCTGACCGCTCGTGTGCTCGTCAATCGCGTTTGGCATTATCATTTCGGCCGAGGAATCGTCGGCACGCCCAACGACTTCGGCGTCAACGGCGAGTCGCCGTCGCATCCCGAACTGCTCGATTGGCTGGCGGATGACTTCATTCGCAGCGGCTGGAGCCTGAAACACCTTCACCGGCGCATACTGCTTAGTGCGACTTATCAACAATCCTCAGCAGTTTCGGATTCGAAGATCAATCCGCAATCCGCAATCCGCAATCCGCAATCGATTGATGCCGACAATCGATTGCTGTGGCGATTCCCACTGCGACGACTGGAAGCCGAAACAATTCGAGACGCGATGTTGTCCGCCGGCGGGAATCTGCAGCGAGTCGGCGGCGGGCCCGGCTATCGGCCGTTTAAGGTCACCGTGTTTAATTCGTCCTTCTATGATCTGGTCGAAGAGAACCGCCCGGAGTTCTTCCGGCGCACGGTGTATCGCATCGGCGTGCAGTCGGCGAAGCAGCCGCTCTTGGAATCGTTTGACTGCCCGGAACCGTCGGTGAAGTCGCCGCGACGCAACATCACGACCACGCCGCTTCAGGCGCTCGGCCTGATGAACAACGCGTTCGTGCAACAACAGTCGCGACGGATGAGCGAGCGTATTCCAAACGATGCCGGGGCAAAATTAGATGCACAGGTGACCTATGCCTTTCGGGCGACGCTTGGTCGTCAACCTTCCGATGTCGAACTCGACCGTCACTTGCGTTTGGCACGGGAACACGGGCTCGAAACCGTCTGTTGGGTGTTGTTCAATTGCAGCGAGTTTCTGTATGTCCGATGAGGCAGGACAATGACTGCATCCGCCGATTCCTACGCTGCGTTTTCGCGGCGGCATTTTCTCTGGCAAGCCGGCGGGCTTGGCGGCATCGCGCTATCCTGGCTCATGCAACGGGAAGCGCAGGCCCAAAGCGCATCGCCTCATTTCGCCCCCAAAGCGCGCCGCGTGCTGATGATCTTCTCGCCCGGCGGCGTCAGTCATATCGACACATTCGATCACAAGCCGGACCTGGCGAAATACCACGGCAAACCGCTGACCGGCAAAGGCAAGATCGACACCTTTTTTGGCCAGCCCGGCAACTTGATGAAGAGTCCGTTCGCGTTTCGTCAGCACGGCCGCTCCGGCCGTTGGGTCAGCGATCTGTTTCCGCACCTCGCTCAGTGCGTCGATGAATTGACGTTCATTCATTCGATGCAGGCGAAAAGCTCCAACCACACGCCGGCCGGATTCCAGATGCTCACCGGATTTACGATGAACGGATTTCCGAACATCGGATCGTGGGTGTCGTATGGCCTCGGCAGCGTAACGCAGGACTTGCCGGCGTTCGTCGTGCTGCCGGACCCGCGCGGTTTGCCGGCCGGTGGATCGATCAACTGGACGGCAGGCTTTCTTCCTGCATCGCACCAGGGCGTTGCGTTTCGCTCGTCCGGCGACCCGGTCCCTGATCTTTCGACGCCGTCGCAGGTCTCGGCATCGGCGCGTGCAGAGGGTTTGCGGGAACTTCGCCAAATGAACCGATCGTTCGCCCAGGCGAATCCTGCCGACAGCGATCTGGCGGCTCGTTTGCAGGCCTACGAATTGGCGGCGCGAATGCAGATGACGATTCCCGAAGCGACCAGCATCGCCGGCGAATCGGCAGCAACCCAGCGGCTCTATGGCCTCGATCAACCGCTCGCCGCCGGTTTCGGCCGCAATTGCCTGCTCGCGCGGCGACTGCTCGAACGCGGCGTGCGATTCGTGCAGCTATTTCATGGCGGCGCATTCGGCTCGCCGCGCATCAACTGGGACGCACACGAGGACATCGTGGAAAACCACCGCACGCAGGCGGTCAGCCTCGATCGGCCGGTCGCCGGGCTCTTGCGCGACCTGAAGCAGCGCGGCATGTTGGACGATACGCTGGTGGTTTGGACGACGGAGTTCGGCCGCACGCCGATCACGCAGGGCGTCAATAAGCCCGGCCGCGATCATCACCCGCTCGCGTTTACGGTGTGGATGGCCGGCGCCGGATTGAAACCCGGCATCGCGCATGGCAGTACCGACGAGTTTGGCTATCACGTCGCGGAACATCCAACGACGATCTATGATCTGCACGCAACCATTCTGCATCTGCTTGGGCTCGATCACACCAAGCTGACTTTCTATCACAATGGCATTCAACGCCGCCTGACCGACGTACACGGCGAGATCGTGCGGCCGGTGCTGGCGTGAACCACTCGACTACTTCTGACGCCAGCAGCCATGCCGGCCGAGAAACGCCGCATCCGTGTCAACGCCGCCAACCTGCGCAACAACAGCCTGTACGTCACGGGGCTCAAGGATTTCTTCCCGGCGGATTCATTACCAATTAGTGCATTTTCAAACTCAGTCTGTTTCGAGCAGTTCAACTGCGTTATAAGGCTTGGCAACCAATGAGGGTTAGTCAATGCCAACGCTTCCCGTCGAGTTTCGTTACCGTGTTGTGGCACTTACCGAGCAAAGCCATTCGGCCGACGAGATTGCCGAGGTTCTTGGCGCCAGCGCCGCGTGGGTCCGGTCGATCCGAAGGCTTCATGAGTCGGGCGAGTCTCTGGCCTTAAAGTCTTGAGCCAACAAGTGTCTTTCCCTCGCCAAGCGCGAAGGCAATCGCATTCGCGCTCAAGTCGCTGCCAAGCCGAGTTCGACGCTTGAGGACCTTAAGCGTGATCTCAAAATTGACACGTCGATTTCCAACTTGTGGTACGCCCTGAGAGAACTCAAAATCAGTCTCAAAAAAAGTCCCTTCGGGCGGCCGAGCAGGACCGACCTGATGTGGTCGCCGATCGGGCCGCGTGGAAGGTCTTCGCAGCGGGCATCGATCCACGTCGCCTGATTTTTCTGGACGAAACCTTCGGTACCACCGCGATGACACGCCTCTACGGTTGGGGGCCCACATGCCAGCGCGTCCGCGATGCGGTGCCCCACGGCCATTGGAATACAACCACTTTCGTCGCCGCGTTTCGACTCGACGGCTTGTTCGCTCCAATGGTCGTGGACGGTGCTCTCAACGGCCAACTCTTCTTGAAATATGTGCAGCAGGAACTGGCCCCTCAACTGCGTTCGGGCGACATTCTCGTGCTCGACAGGCCACGCACAAGATCAGCAAAGTGGCCAATACGCTACAGGCGCGTGATGCACAAGTGCTCCATCTGCCGCCATACGGTCCCGACTTCAACCCAATCGAGCAGGTCTTCTCGAAGATCAAGAATGAACTGCGTCGTCGTGAACTCCGAACGATCACCGCCCTCGAAGACGCGTTTGGTGAATCCCTCGATTGGATCACGAAGGAGGAAACGCTCAACTACTTCCAGCACGCGGGCTTCGCGAAAACAAGAATTTGAAAATGCTCTAATCGAAAACTCGTTGCCGACAACGACCTCGCGCGGCTGCGCCGATCCCAAGCTCAATTTCACCCTTGCGTACTTGGCAGCGGAGGCGGCAGCGGCGGGTTTTTGGCGGAGCGGCGGGACCATAGCCAGGCGCCGATGCTGAAGGCGTCGCGAGCCATGCGGGCGACGCACTTTTTCCAGGCGCGGTGAATTGCCGGGTCCGAGTCCAGCTCTTGATTCGCTTGCGCCGTCTCTTCCAGCAGCTTGCGGGCGGCGGCGAACGCTCGGCTTCCGCCTTGCTGCACCTGCACCAAAGCCAGGCACATCGCGTGCACCACACGAAAATACGGGTCCAACTGGTCCTTGTCCCTTTCGTGCTGTTCGATGCGTTTGAGCGCGTCAGCCGTGCGTCCTGCCAGCGCTTCGTCGAGCGCCAACCAGACCGAATGAAACATGATCGTCAAATCCGGCGCCGAGTTCGCCAGCGCAAATTGTGATACGCGCTGAGCCTCGGCGTCACGACCCATGGCGCGATAGGCAATCGCCAGATTGATCAGCATCCAGGACTGTGCGTCGGCGTGCTCGGCCCAGTCAGCCATCCACAGGATAGCGCCATCGTACGCATTGACGCGGGCCAGCGCCCAGCCGGTCTTGCCCCAGGCGCTTGTGTCAGCGCGAAGTTCCTCGCGGTAATGATCAATTAGCGAAAACACGGCTTCCGAGTTGCGGGCATTGGCCAGGCCCTCGAGTCTGGCGATCAGCGCCTCCTGTCCAACGTCCCCCTTTTCGAGCAGTTCATCGAGGCGCTCGGAAATATCCTTGTCTTTGCGTTCCATGGCCCGCTGCATCCAGACGCGGCCAACGAGTGGATTCGCCGCTTCGTCGTCGACGCAGCGATCGATGATCTCGTCAACCTGCTCGTCCCATCCGGCATCCTCCATCATTTCGATGGCTTCTTTGAGAATCGGCATCGGCGTTTCGATGTCCGTCGCAATTTCTTCAAAGACTTCGTCGGCTTCGATGGTGCTGTTGCGGCGAATCGCCAGCCGCAACGCGCGCAAGCGGATATGTGCGTCGTCGCCGTTTTCCCGCAAGACCTCAAGAGTTTCTCCGGCCTCGTCGAGCTCGTCGTCGGCGATTTGCTGATCGAGCAGATGGATGCCGGCAAATCCGTAATTCGGATCGAGTTCGAACGCGGTTCGGAAGTCGTCCTTGGCGCTCTCGGGGTCTTTGAGCCGCAGCTTTGCCTCGCCCCGGTAGCCGAATGAAGTCGGATCGCGCGGCGCGATGCGGACCATTTCCTCGGCGGCCTGTAAGTATTTTTCGAAATCGCCGGCGGCGTCGTACCAGTTCGCCAATTGTTGCCAGCCCCAATAATAATCGGGCGACTTGCCGACAATCGATTCCATCTGGCTGATGGCTTTGTCGCGCCGCCCACGCGTGTATTCGATCCACGCCGCACGACCCTGCAGAATGATCGGTGGTTCGCTGCCGAACTCTTTCGGGCTGCAGGCTGCGATGGCATCCGCAAACTGCTCCATGCGCGTCAACTGCTCGGCCTTGCGATCGTGGGCGGGCAAGAAACGTGGGTGCTTCTGCAGAGTGCGATCGAGTATGTCGAGCCGATCGGAGAAATCCAACTCCTCCGCAGACGGGCTGTCGAGCCACAGAAGCGCCGCCTGCGGATGGAAGATGCGCGACTGAATCGATTCCTTCAAAACCTCGTCTGCGTCCTCGGACCAGCCGGCCTTGCGCAAAGCGCTAAGCGCCGTCGTGATGGGCCATGTCGCTTCGATCGGGGATTCGCAAAGATTGCGGAACGCATCGAGGGCAGTAGTTTTGTCGTCTTGTCGTGCCGCGAGTTGTACCTGCCGGGCGGCGACGAATTCATCCGCGATGTGCTCTTGCATGATCGAGAGCACGGCTTCGGCTTGATCGAACTGCTCATCGGCGAAATATTCGTCAAACAGCAACATGCCTGGAAAAGCGTAATCGGGCGCCATTTGCAGCGCTTCTCGCAGGTCGGCCTTGCCCGTTTCGCGCTCGCCGAGCTGCATCTGGGCTTCGCCGCGCATGGCGAGTCCGACGGGGCTGTCGGGCCTGAGCCGCAGCAGATGATTCGTTGCGTCGAGGTACTTTTCGCTTTGGCCCTGATCGTTGTACCAGTAGGCCAGTTGCTGCCAGCCCCAGTAATAATCGGGTTCGCCTTCGACGATTTTTTCCATTTGGGCGATGGCGGTGTCGTAGTTGCCGCGTTGCGCTTCGATCCATGAACCGCGGCCTTGGAGAATCAGTGGCGCAGCCGTTTCGGTATCCACGGCAGCGCACGCAACAATGGCCTCGTCGAAGCGGCCGAGCTCGCACAAGCGCTCCGCTTTGAGATCACGCGCTTCACTGTGCCGCGGGCTGAGCGTCAGCACGCGATCCAGCGCGGCCAGCACTTCCTCCGTATTGGCGGGGTTAGTCAACAAACGCGCGAGCGCCAGCCAAACGCGCGGGTCGCCGGGCCGACGCGCCGTGAGATCGCGCGCGAACTGCGGCACCATCTCCGGCTTGTCCATGCGCTCCGTCCAGTTGATCAACGTTCGCCAGGCCCAGTCATATCCAGGGTCCAATAGCAGGGCCTCTTGCAACTGCTCGACGGCAGCGGTCGACTGGTTCAGCTTCCAGAGTTTGTCGGCGTACTGTCCGCGATTGGCGGAATCGAGCGGTGCGCGAGCGACCGCTTGCTGCAATAGTGCGCAGGCTTCTTCGATCTTTCCGCCGCGGTCGAGTGCTTCCGCCAGTTCCCGAATGGCCGGGCCCCAGCCTGGACTGATCTTCAGCGCCTGCCGGAGCATTTCGATTTGGCCGTCGTGATCGCCGCGAGCAGCCTGAATGTCGGCGCGATCGAGCCAAAGCCGGGGCAGCATCGGGAAGCGGTCCGTGGCCTGCTCGGCAAGTGTGCGCGCTTCGTCGAACCGTTCCATGATGATCAGCTGTTGCACCATGGCGGACCAGGCCTGCCACAAGTCGGCACGCTCGTCAAGCAGTTGCTGCATGGCCCGGTGAATCTCGTGCGGCTCCAAGGCGTGTTGGGCGTGGCCATGAAACGTGAGGATGCCGTCGCCGACGTGAGGCTGGCGGTGAAGTTCCTCTTCGACGAACAACAGTTCGTCGTGCCGTTCGGTTCGACCAGGAGAGAGATTGAGAAGCTCTGAGATCGCCAGGTCGTTGTCGACGGACAAGCGGATGGCGGCCCGATACGAATCGCGGGCTTCATCATTCTTCCCCGCCAGGCTCTGGACCCGGCCCGTGACGCAGTAGAACGAAGGCGACGGCGGTTCCAATCGAGCGGCCGTTCGTAGTTCCTCCTCGGCCTCGTCGTATCGCTTGAGGTCGCCCAAGTGCAGCGCAAGCTCGCGTCTCGCCCATGCGTCTGCCGGGTAGTTCTCCAGCAATTGCCGAACGACCGGTTCAACGGCCCCCGGGCCTTCGTTACGAAGCCACTCGATTCGAAGCTGCAACAGGCCATAGTGCCGTGGATTGCGATTGGTCAACACGCGCAGGTATTCGAGCGCGGCGGCACGGCTCTCAGTCTCCGCCAGCCGCAACGCGATGTTGCGATGCGCGTCGAGCGCGAGCGGTTCTGCGGCAGCGACTTCACGCCAGTAGTTCAACGCTTCGTGCAGGTTGCCCTGCATGCCTGCGAGGTTCGCGGCGGCGCGCAGCCACGCGGTCGGCCGCACTTTGTCGCGCGCAGCCTTGAGCAGACTCGATGCGGTTTTCATCTCGCCGAACGCCGCGCGCATCTCGGCGGTAAAAAGCAACAGATCGCCGTCGGACTTGCGGCGGGCCAGAGCACGATCCAGCGCTCCGAATGCGTTGTCCATTTGGTCGAGATCGCTAAGCGCGTTGAAGAGCATTCGAGCAGGAAGGCTGGTCTTGTCGCCGAAACGAGCCACACGGTCTTCGAAGAATCCAATGGCTTCTTCAGTGCGATTGGCCGCACGCGCCGACCGAAAATAAGTTCTCGCCAGACCGTCAGCGTTGTCGTCGAGGCAGGCAGCGATGCGATAGAGTTCCAATCCCTCGGCCTGCCGTTGCTGGTCCCATAAGAGGTTGGCGAGGAAGAAATACGGCGCCGGAGTCAGCGGGCGTTGGCGGATGACGCGCCGCAGCAGCCGCTCCGCATTTTCGTGTTCGCGTGAGTCAGGAATTAGCTCCTGAGCATATTGCTGCATGAAGATCGGATCGCTGCCCGGCTGATGGGAAAGCCGCCGCAACAACGCGAGCCGTTCGTCGCGACGATCGAGATCGCGCAACACATTGATTCGAAGCAAGAGAAACGTAACGTCGTCAGGAAATCGCTCCAACAGCGCATCGAGTGCGGCAAGTTGCGCTGCATTGTTGGCGTCATAGCGAGCAAGCACATATCGGGCATAGAGGACGATTCGGTGATCGGGTGCCGCTGTTTCCATCGCCGCGAGCGCCTGGCCTGCAGTCGCACGTTCCGACTTTTCCATGGCACGGTGCAAATCGAAAAGCAGGTCGTAAAGTGCGGCGTCGGGCAGATCGATCCGGTCGAGTCTCGAAGCTTCCTCCGGCGGCAAAAGCAGAATCGCCCTGGGGCCCGATGAGCGAAAACGCTCCAAGAGCGGTTCGAGCATCATCTCGCCGAGGCGCCGCTCGGTCGGATCACGGAAGAGGACGATTCCCTTTTTGAAGTCGTAACCAGCCAAGGCCTGAAGTTGCGCATAGGTCGCCTCGACGACGCCCAGAGCGACGGGCACTCCCGCGTCCAGGAGTGCGTGCAAGCTCTTCTCGGTGGCCGTGAATTCGCGAACTACCCAACTGCCCTGGGCGCACCAGCTTCGTTCGAGAAAATCCTGCGGTGCGTCCTGCCGGAAGACGTCGTCGCTCGGCAGCGGTTCGTCAGGTTTCCAAGCGCGTCGCAAGATCGCCAGCGCGGTCGGAATAACTTGCGGCATCGGGCGGGGCCAGCGTTCGACGCGATCGAGCACCATTCTCTTTTCCGGAATCGTCTCATCCGCAAGTCGCTGGGCAACCGTGTGGTGAAAACCCTCTCCTGCCTCGCCGGCATGGCGGCGAGCGGCTTCCATATCGCCGAGATCGTAGTGAATGTCCGAGCGACGGGCGGCCAGCCATTGGGCGATGTCCGGTTCCATGATTGGCGACAGTTCCGCAAAGCGATCGTAGTATTTGCGAGCATCCACGTGCCGGCCCAGATCGTCCAGCAGCGCCGCAAGCTGCGATGCAACGGCGGCGCATTCGATCCGAGCTACCGCGTCAGTCAGTAGTTCAAGCGCCTCCTGATCCCGATCCAACAGGAGCAGCAGGTGCGCGGCGGCTTGCACTGCCGGTCGAAAGAACGGCTTGATCCGCAAGGCATCCCGTGCGACAGCTAGCGCATCCTCGAACCGCTCCTCGAACTCAAGACAGGCAGCCCGTTCGACAAAGACCCACGGTCGATCCGGGATCAATTCCATCGCGCGTTCGAGCCAAACTTCGGACTGTTGAAAATCCCGCAAACGCGCGGCGATGAAGGCATGCAGGCTGAACAGGTCCGCTTGCAGTTCGGGCGAAGCGTCTGCGATCACGCCGCTTTCCTTGCGAAGAAACCGCCATGACTGTAGCAGGCTGTGCTTCTCGAGATGATATCGGGCGTGGTAATAGATCGTTTCAGGATGCGTGGGTTGATCGCGATAGGCGCGCAAAAGATGCCAGCGTGAAAGTCGCGGTGCGCCGAGTTGCCGTGTGAGGCGGCCCGCGAGCAGCCGAGCGGCGGTGCCACGCCAATTGCGCAAGGGAGCAATCGCAGCACCGCAGTGGTAGGCCTGCAAATACAGTCCCTGGCTGTACAGGTCGAGAACCCGCGCGAGATCGGCGGCGGCAATTTCCATATCGGCTGGCATCAAGTAGATTTTTCTTCTGAAGCGCTATCGATCTCCGCAAGCGGTCCGACCAAATGCAAGATGGCGCCAAGCTGACTCAAGCGAATGCCGTATCGGTCCAGGAATTCGCTGAGCGTAAAGTCGTTGTCAATCGACTCATCCTGCAATTGCGCCGCCAGATCGGCGATCAGCTTAATGTACGCTCGCTCCAGCTGAGGCAAAACACTCTTGCAAGCCCCGGGCAGTTTGCCGAAGTCGTCTTGCCAACGCGCCAGAAACGAACGCCAACGATTCCCTGAGTCGTGCACCGCGGCGTTGGTCCGCAACAGATTGAGCTGCTCGCGCTGAATGTCCAACAATTGCCGCAGCAAATCCGCCGTATTGCCGGTGCTGGTGTACTCGTCGGACAACTCCGATTGGGCTGGGGACGCTGATGCGACTGCAAACTGAAAATGCATATTGGCCTCGATCGCCGCTTCCAAAAAAATCCGGTGATGCACCAGTCTAGACTTCGAAGCGCGGTTGTCTCGCTCGTTCAAGCGGCTCAGTCGGCCGTGCTCCGGCAATCCGATGCTCTGCCCACAAACCGGAATGCTTGACATTATAGAAACCTCCCGGCAATTGCCGATTGTCGAAAAGGAAATGCAAGTTCCGGACCCAGTTTGCAAATCAGTTACCGCGAATAGCCGGGCGCCTGGAAGTCGCAAGCAGATCTAATCAACCATCAAGACGCCAAGAGCGCAAAGATGGAGGAGTAGATCTCCTCGGCGTCTGGGCGACCCAAAATTTTTCCTCGCAGCAGGACGCTACGAGGCATGGGAACAAAAAAGCCACCCGCGGGGGAGCGGGTGGCAGAGGGGAGGCTTGACTTGTTAGGAGGCGTGATGGGGAAGAGGGATCATCCCGACAGCAACGTGGGGGGACACGTGCTGTCACAACGTGTTTCGCCAGGTGGGGGAAACCGAGCGAAACCACTAGAGACAGGCATCACATTTTTGCCGGACCGTGGGGGAAACGGCTGCCGGCCTGCGTCTCCTGTCGGCCTGAACGGTTTTCCGTCAGGTTGATGAGTTGTTAGTGCAGTTGCTGTGCCAATCAGAGAGATCGATTCGCACGACAGCCTGTAAGTGTTGAATAATCAAAGGCTTAGAATTTTCTTCAGATCGCCGGCACAGAACATGGCAGCTGCAAACTTGTAATTCTTTCCACCCGCAATTGGAAGAATCGTCAACGATTGAGTTGTATCGATCGATTTACGCCGGTTCGGGAACCCCAAGCATCGCGAGAGCTTTCAAATCGCCGAACTCTACGGCGGCGACGTGACCCGCATCGACGACATAAAGCGTGTTGTTGTGGATATCTTCACCGGAGTGCTGCCGAATTACATGCTGTTGGACGACCAACAACGAGCCGGATTCCGCAAGCCAACGAACGTGGTTGGCGACAATGCGTCCTGTAATCAGGCGGGGCGCATAAGATTTCATGCCGCCCTGAACGATGCTGTCGCTGCCTACGGCTTGAACGTGGGCGTCGGCGTCAAGGATCACGGTGCACGGGCCGTTCCAGCGGCCATCAGCGCCAAACAGTTTTCCGAGTAATCCCGGGTGCATGGTCAGATACTCCAAGTGCTTGTCGCAAGTGTAGCACGGAAACGGCGGGAAAGAGTAAGAAACTCGATACGTGGACGATATGATTGGCGGGGCCGAACTGCATTTCACTTCAGTTGCAACGTAATTCGACTTGCTGAACGCCTTCGACTTTGTTCAGTTCCGCAATGAACGACAATTCGCCATGCTCATGGAGCAAGCGGATGGAGTAAGTAAGGTCCAGCGCAGCGCCTTGGCGAGCCGTCGCGACTGCAGTCAGGCGCGAACCGGAAACATGCTTCCCGAAAACTTCGTGCAATAGCTTGTCCGGCTCAAAACCGAGTCCGATGCGAATGTTGACCGTGAATGGGAAAAAGTTCAACGAATCAACCGGGATAACTGCAGGGCGAAACAGGTAAACCGCCGTCGCTGCGAAGGGAATGGCGAGGATCGGCACGAGAAAGAAGCCCGCTCCGACGGCCATGCCGACACCGACTGCGAAAATGACGAACGCTGTGTCACGAGTGTCTTCGACGACTGTTCGAAACCGAACGATGGCAAGCGCACCGACCAGGCTGAATGCACGCGCCACGCTATTGCCGATGACCAGAGTGATCATGGCGATCACCAATGTCAGCAGCACGAGCGTCGCCATCAGGCTTTCCGTCTGACGCCGATGGCGGCCCAGAGTAAAGTGATACACTCCGGCGACGACTGCACCGAGCACGAGCGACAGCAACAATCGCAACAATAATGTGATCCACGATAGTTCGTGGTCGATCTTGAATGAGTCCTGCAGCCAATCAGGCATTCGCCGTCTCCCAAGCCGACCTGCACAAGCGATACTTCGACACGGGTTGCGGAGTCAGTCCCAATTCCTCAACCAACCCTTTGAAGAGGGCCGGCATGGAAGAATGAAACTTCAATTCGAGGATCATGTGGTCCTGCATAAGCGGCACGGCTTTGTCATCGGTATCGAGTCGCCAGTCCGAAGTGAGCTGTCCGCGAAGCGCCCGGTCAATCGTAAGGCGCATTGGCATCGAACCGTTCATGCTGAAGTAAGCCAGCCTTTGATAGGAGACCAGACACGCCGGCATGAGCCTTCGGAGCAAAAGGCTGCGATGAAACCAATCGCCATCCCAGTTCGAGTCAGTCGTCGGACTCGACAGGCGCGAGATTTCCGACAATTCAACAAGTGTGCGGCGCTTTGTCACTTTCGTTCCGGACTTGGCCTTACGTTCCAGATAGGCCAGGGCCTCTTTGCCATAACGTCGAATTCGGAATTTGCGCCGCCGATACGACGGCGCGCGTTGAAACACGTCCATCGCCGCCGTATCCGAGTAGAGACTCGTTGTTTCATAAGCGCCGCCGAGTGCCGGCAATCCATGCGGATCAGGGCGAAGCTGTGAACAAGCCCACTGCGTCACGCTTGCCGCCGTGGCTGGATCAACCAGAAACTTCAATTCAAACGCTGGCGTCACGTGGCCATTTGCGTGCGCCAGCGACGGCGAAGCGATTTGAACAAACGAATCCACGGCGGTCACGGCAGTCGTTCCCCTTTCTTCGCCTCCGAATAGCCGAGCAGGTACCTGCGACGCTGGTCGGCAAATGCACGGAGCGGGAACTCGCGGCCGCGGCCCGTCGTTGCGGTGTCGGCCGTCACACGCTGAAATGCTTCATACGACTCCAATTTCCGTGTGTCGGCCTCGACTTCCTTGTCGATGAGCTTTCGATTCTGCGCGACTACCGGACCAAGTTTCGCCCAGTCAAGCGCGTCCTGGGCGATTGTTCGTACATTCTTCAGATACTGCGACTTGAAAGCCGGCACCGACAGCACCTTGCTTCGCAGCGGCTTGCGCGTGTCCGTTAGTCCGATCAACGGATCGACTTCGATTCCCCCCCCGGCACCACCTGGGCCGCGGCCGCCTGATCCGCGACCACCAGGACCATCGGGCGGGCCTCCCGGACCTTGGGGACGTCCACCTGGACCGCCTGGACCACCAGGTCCCGGCGGCGGACCACCAGGCTGACCGGGCGGCGGGCCAAACGGTATCGGCGCCCGGTCGCGCATTTCTTTGAGTTGCCGACGCTGTTCGTCTGTCAGCATCTTGTCCAGCTTTCCGTCGACCTCTTTCTGAATGACGGCCAAAAGTTTCCTTTGGGCGTCAGTCAGTTGCAACATGTCCTGCATGAAGCTCGGCAGGATTTCGCCGGGCATCGGCGGGCGAAACATCATGCCACCGCCGGGTCCTCCGGGCCCACCGGGTCCTCCGGGCCCGCCGGGCCGTCCTCCGGGCCCGCCGAATCCAGGCCCCATTCCCGGTCGGAACGCCTCGTTCATGTCATGCGGAATGACGTGGAATTTGCCTTTTTCGTCGAGATACAAACTGTAGTCACTGGCACGAATCCAGTAGCCGTCGTTATTGACGAGAGCGACGTCCAATGCCAGGAACCACAACAGCTGGTCGATGTCGATGATCGGGCGAAGGGCCGTCTCCAATTGGTCCGCCGGCGTTTGATTCAGCGTCTTGCAGAGGTGAATCAGCGCTTTCCAATCCTTGTCGTTTCCTGACTTCATTTCAAAATGGCGCTTGTAGTCCTCGACCTTGTCGCCGACATATTCAAGCCCGCCGCCGCCGCCTGGGTTGCCACGTACTTTCCATCGAGCGCCTTTGTCGGACTTGAAGTTCTCTTGAATGAACACCTTGTCGAACTGCTGGGCGTTTGTGTAGATGCCCCAGCTCTCGCCGTTGATGACGACCTTCACCAAATTGGCCTTCGGGGTGGGAGTGTACTGACGGGCGATATGCGAGTAGAGAACCGTGGACATGAACGAAGCATCTTCATGCGAATTCAGCAGATTGAGCGTCTTGTATCCGTAAAGCCGTTGCTTTTTGTCTACGAAGTCGATCGAAACGTTGAGCGAACGCTTGTAACTTGCCGGCACACCCATGTATGACGACATGCCTCGAAAGTGAATGCCGACGTTGGGATATTTCTTGCCGTCCACGATGAGCGTGGCAGGCACCTCGACGTCGGTGCCGTGAAAGTCGGTCAACTCCGCTTCCCAGTCGTTATTCTCGAACTCTAGAAACAGCGTTCGTAATACGCCGTTATCGTACAAAGGCACGTCGGTGTATGATTTGACGTCTTCGACCGCGACTTTGGGGCCTGGTTTTGCGGGTTGGGAAAGGCCTCTGCCGCCGGGACCGCCGAACGGTCGCATACCTCCCGGCCGCTCTTCCTTGAGAAAGGCACGAGCCGCGACTCGCTCATCGGCATCGAGGCGTCCGTTGCCGTTTTTGTCGAACTGCTTAAGTATCTTTCGCTCCTGCATTCCAGGAGGACCGCCGGGACCGCCTGGGCCTCGTGGACCAAACGGCGGCGGGCCATCCGGGCCTGGCGGCTGGGAACTGGCGACGGAAACGCCGATCATCACAGCAATGAGAGCGGCAACACTACGACTTCGACTGATCATCGCGATGCCTCGTCAAAAAAGTGAACACCGGGAAGGCGGTGCAACCTTCGCTGAATCTTCATAATCAAATAGTTGCGAAGCGGCGATGAGAACCGCCGCGAAAAGAAGAATAATCGCACAGAAAACCAAAGAAAGCGCAAATGCTTTGGCAACTTGCGCTTTCGAGAAGAATGCCCTTCGCTCAATCAATCGTCCACAGCGTTACGGAGTCGCGGTCTTTGACAAAGATGCGGTTGCCCGACAGGACCGGATAGGCATAGGTACCGCTTTCGGCGACCTTGTAATTCGCGACTTCTTTGTATTCCTTGTCCGTCGGTTGAAACACAATTAGCCGTCCCGCGGGAGTAAGCCCGACGAGAACGGAGCCGGCATCGACGATCGAGCCGTAGCCGCCGCCCATGCGCATTCCTTTGCCCTTACCTCCTCCTCCTGCAGGGGCAGGCTGCGGCGCAGGTGCAGTCCAGGTGGTCTTACCGGTCTCGGCGTGAATGCAGAACAGACTGTTGCGGTCCGACAGTCCGAACATCAATCCGTCTTTCAGCACCGGCGAGTTGTATTGGACTGTAGTCTCCGGGTTTTTCCACAGTTCTTTGACCGTGAATTTGTCGCCGGATTTCTCGATCTTCGCGGCGAAGGTGCCGCGGCTCGCGCCGGAATAGTAAACGGTCTGGCCCGACGCCATCGGAGTAGCTGCATTGTAGGAGCGGCCCTGCAGCGCAAAGGACGCCGACCAAAGCAGCTTACCGTCGGCAATGCTGATGCCGACGACTCGAGAAGCTGTTTCGGTCACGAGTTGCTTCGTTCCTTCCACGGTAACCAGGATTGGAGAAGAATAAGCAGTGCCGTCCTCGGACCATTTCCATTTTTGCGCGCCTGACGCAAGATCATAGGCGACGATGGCGCCATCGCCGTCGCTGCGATCGCCGCCGCCCAACTGCACGATGGCCAGGCTGTCGACAATGATCGGAGAGCATGAAGTGAAGAACATCGGGTAGTTGCCCCTGTAGTCATCCTTGCTCCAGAGTTTCTTTCCGGTATTCGCTTCGTGGCAGCTCACCATACCACGAACACCAAGCGTCACCACTTTTCCGTCGGCGACGGCAGGAGTTCCACGAGGCCCTGCGAAACCCTGTGCCGGCCCGGTGGCGCCGCCGACCTCGTATTTGCTTTGCCAGATTTCCTTTCCGTCGGCAGCATTGAGACAACGAAGGATTTCATTGCCGCCTTCGCGCGAATAGACAAATAACTTGTCGCCGACCAGCGACGGAGTGGCGACGCCGTCGCCGACTTTGACCGACCATTTCTTCGTGAGTTCTTTGGGCCAGGTCGATGGCGCTTTGAAACCCTCGACTTTCGCGTCGCGGCCCAGTCCGCGCCATTGCGGCCAGTCCTGTGCTTGAACGAGAGTGAATCCAAATGCCGTTACTGCTGCCGCAAGCAGCTGAATTCGGAATCGCATAACTCCTCCGGCTGGAAAGGGAAAAAATAAAGCAGGTCGCGAATCTTACTGGCTGAAACACCGTCGTCGCCGAAAAGTTGTGCAGCCCTCATCGCGGCGGCGGGCGAAATGGCGGTGGACCGAACTGTCTGGGCGGCCCCCGAAAGAACACCGGAATCGGCCCGCGGTATGGTTCGCCGATCATCGCCTGCCATTGCCGGCGCTGGTCATCGCTCAACAGCGCCTCGATTTTCTGCATGGCGTCTTGGCGAATCTCTTCCGGCGTCGGCCTGAATTCTCCCGGACGCAAGGCTTCGGGGCCGCCAAAAAACATCTCCGCCTCGATGGAACGAACCCGCTGGCGTTTCTCGGCTGAGAGTTTCAAGGTGGTGGCGACGTCCGTTTCCGTCAGCGCTCGCGGGCCCAGCATCTGCCGTGCGATCTGGCGAAGCCGATTCAGCTGGCTCTTGTCGAGTATCCCGGCGACGGCGGCTTCGTTGGATCGGGCGACCTCCAGGAATCGCTGTCGGCGCTCGTCAGCCGTCAGTCGGTGAAACTCGCGGAATGGGTCATCGCGGCGTTCGAATTGGCTTTTCATCCAGTCGGTCAGTTTCTGCCGCTGCTCATCATTCACGCGCAGATCGGCCAGGACGCCGGGTTCTCGCAACAGCGGCAGATTGCGATCTCCTTGCAGCATCGCCAAATCGGCCACGAGCCGCTTGACTCGATCTCGCGTCGCGGCGAGTTCCGCCTGGGCATCGGGATCGGAACTGCGTTCTTCGATAAACCGCTGATAGTGGCCAAGCGCGGATTCCAGCATCCGCTTGTATGCGCCTTCCATGAACGGATTGTCGGAGAGTTCCTCGTCGGCGATTTGGATCATGTCGTCGGCAGCCTGACGCGCCAGAAGGAACCTCGCCTCGGCCTCATGAGCGCGTTTGCGTTCCTTGCCGCGTTCACGGGCAATGAGAGCTGTGCTGATGCCAAAACCGATGGCGCCAAATGCAAGTACTGTCAGGGCGGTCCAGGCGACGGCAGGATGACGCCGAAGCCACTTCTTGCCGCGATCGAACAATGACGGCCGTTTCGCAGCAATCGGTTTGAATTCCAGAAATCGTCGCAGATCGGCAGCCAGATCAGCGGCCGATGCGTATCGATCTGCTGGACTCTTGCTGACCGCCTTCAAGATGATCGTCTCCAGGTCGACCGGCACGTTTTTGGCGATCGTTCGCGGCGGCGCCGGCTCCCGGTTCAGTATCTGGTGCAGGATTTCCTCGCGCGAAAGGCCCGGGAAGATCGGCTCTAGCGTAACCAGTTCATACAGCGTCGCACCCAACGAGTAGATATCCGTGCGATGATCCACCGCAAGCCGCTTGCCCGACGCCTGCTCAGGGCTCATGTATCGCAACGTCCCCATCATGTCGCCGGTCTGCGTGAGTCCAGCGTCGGAATGAAACTGAGCCAGCCCAAAGTCGGTGACCCAGAGTCTGCCGCGATCTTCGCCGAGCAGGTTTCCGGGTTTGATGTCGCGGTGAACGATGCCGAATTGATGGGCGTGCTCCAGCGCTTCAGCGGCCTGAATGGCATACTGGGCCGCCGTGCGATGAAACTCGTCGCCACGGCCGCTTCGTAAGGTGGACAACGTCAACGCCACGGGACCGACCGTTTCCTTTGCCTGCCTCTGAGACCTTGCAAAATCGGGAACGAGCTTCTGTGTGGGCGCGGAAGAAGCTGGTGGAGCAGTTTGGTTCCGGTACTGCTGGTTGCGTAGCTGCTGGATGATGGTTGCCAGCGAATGACCGTCGATCAATTGCATCGCATAGTAGTGCACGCCGCGTTCACAGCCGACGTTGTAGACCGGGACAATGTTGGTGTGATGCAATTGGCCGGCGGCATGCGCTTCGTTGTGAAATCGCTGCAAATGTTTTGAATCAAAAGTCGCCGCGAACGGCAGCACCTTCAACGCCACACGACGGCCAAGCGACATCTGAATCGCTTCATAAACGACGCCCATGCCGCCGCGGCCGATCTCGCGGACGATCTTGAAATCGCCGAGTGGGTCAGATGGAAGATCTGGCCGTCGTTCGTTGGACGCGTGTTCGTTTTTGAAAGCGGCGCCTGCCCGGTGTGCAAGATCGATGCCGTCGAGGCACTCTGCAAGCTGGGCCGCCAAATCGGGGTTACGCTTCAGATACAGGTTGCGGTCCGGCCGTCGTCCTGCCTCAAGTTCCTCAAGATAAGAGCGAGCCGCTTCCATGATGCGCGGATCATCATCGAGTGGTTCGGGAGTTCCGCTCATGGTGACTCCTCCAACAGCCGCCTAAGCTGTGCCACGCCGCGCAACCACAGTTTTTCGACGCTGTCAACGCTGCGGCTCATACGCTCGGCGACTTGCGGAAACGTCAACCCTTCCATCTGGCGCAGCACGATGGCCTCGCGATAGTCGTCGGGCAGGCTGCTGAGTGCATCGGCCAGCAGCACGGCCTGCTCTCGCCGTGAAGCCTGCTGACTGGGCGAGGACTGCGGCGCCCGAAGTGCGTGGCCGAGGCCCATCGTCGAACGATCGAGTTCGTCCGCGATTTCGTGCTCCAACCGCACGTCGCGCCGCTTCGTTCCGAGGTAGTGGCGCAGCAGCGTTGCCAGCCGGTTCGCGAGGATTTGCCGCAGCCACTGTAGAAACTGCCCTTCGCTTGTACCTTGGAAACGACTGAAACTGCGGTGCGCTTCCAGAAACGTCTCTTGCACCAAATCGGCGGGATCGACTTTGCCTTGAAGGCGTTGGCCGATTTGCACTCGCGCCAACAAGGCGAGGTATCGGCCGTAAAGCTCCAACAGCCGGCCGAGCGCATCTTCATTGCCGTTCCGGGCAAGTCGCAACAGAGGTTCCGGTTCCGCAGTTCTGGACATGACAGGCCTCGTGATCCAACAAACAGTATAGTCGCGGTTCCGCAGCGATTACCGCCGCGCACCAGTGAAGTTCCGAGATCGGCGCTTTCATCGAATGCCGAAATGCAGTAAGGTCATTGCACATTGAAGGTGGCCAACCCGATGCTCTTTGCACTTGCCTGGCAGGATTATTGCGTCGTCGCGCTCTATGTCGCCATCCTGGCCGGCATGGGCTGGTACTTTGCCCGTAAACAGAAGAGCGCCGACGAGTACTTTCTGGCAAGCCGCAAGGTTCCCTGGTTCGCCGTCGGCTTGAGCATCATTGCCACGTTGATGTCGAGCCTGACCTATCTGTCGGAGCCGGGCGAGGTGTGGCAGTCGGGCATCACCACGCTGTTAGGCAAAGTCTTGGCAATTCTGACCGAGATGGTGTTCGTACTCTTTTTCTTTATTCCATTTCTCATGCGCTTTCGATTCACGAGCGCTTACGAGTACCTCGGCGTGCGATTCGGGCCAAAGACTCGATGGCTTGGCGTGATTCTTTTCGTGTGTCTGGTTGTGTTCTGGATGGGCTTCGTCGTGTTGGCGATGGCGCGAGCCGTGAGCCAAGTGGCCGGCGTTCGCCTTGAAGCCGTGATTACGATTGTCGGCGTGATCGGCACGATCTACACCGTTGCCGGCGGCATTCGTGCGGTCATCTGGAAGGAAGTTCTGCAGGTGATCTTGATGCTGGGCGGCTGCATCGTCTGCATGGCCTATGTCTCCTGGTCCACCGGCGGCACCTGGCTGCCGGACTGGTTACAAGCCACGCTCGACTATCGCCGCAGCATCGACGGCGAAAGCGTCACATTGGTCAGTTTTGATCCGAACAAGCGCATCAGTGTGTTTACCTTTGGCCTGACCATGTTCGTCTGGCATTTTTGCACGCACTTGAGCAACCAAATGGTGGTGCAGCGCTATTTCTCCTGCGAAGACCTGAAAGCTGCTCGCCGCAGTTTCGTCACGGCCGCGTTTGCCGGCATTGTCATCAACTCGCTCCTGGTGTTCGTCGGCCTCGCTCTGATCTACTACTATCGCAGCGGGCAGGGCGTCTTGCCGCTCGACCCGAAAATCAAGCGCGACGCGGACCTGATTTTTCCGACGTTCATGGTGCAGCAGCTTCCCGCTGGATTGGCGGGAGCCGTGTTGACGGCCGTTTTGTCGGCTGCAATGTCCACGATCGATTCGGGCATCAATGCCATCGGCACCGTACTCACAGTCGAACGGCGGCGCCTGGCGAGCCGGGAGCGAATGCGACCGGTGTTGCCGGAATCACCGCAAGCTGCCGTGCGCTTTGCCAGAATCGTCACGCTGGTCGCCGGCCTGTGCATCACTCTGGCAGCGTTCGGTCTCGACCGTATTACTGCGGGACGCAATATTCTCGAAATGATGCCGCGCAGCTTCAACTGCTTCTTGATGCCCTTGGGCACGATGTTCATCCTTGGCATATTCGTGCCGCGTTGCGGCGCTCGCGCTGCCGTCGTTGCCGCGTGCTTGGCGTTCGTGACCGCGATCAGCATCGCGTATGCCAAGGAGCTTTTCGGTTTGAAGGAAGTCAGCTTCACCTGGATCTTACCGGGGGCGATTGCGGTGGGACTCAGTACAGGCATCCTCGGCAGCCTGTTCGACCGGCCGCGGCGTGAACAAGTCGCCGGCCTGACCTGGTTCACGCGCAAAGAAACGCCAAAGATTGACCGTCACCTTATCGCCAATGCTTTACTGGAGAGCAACGATTCAAATGGCAAGCAGGTCCGCTGATTGCCTGAAAGAACGAGCTTCATCATGACCAAACCATTTCGACTTGCATTCATCGGCGTCGATCATCCGCACGGACACGGCTGGCGCGAGGCATTCGCCCGGTTTGGCGGCGATGTTCAACTGACGGCGGTTGTGCCGGGTTTCGGCGGAGCGCTGACCAGTCTGGAGGAACGCTACGCACGGCTGACTCGTTTCGACACGGCTCAGGACCTCGTAGCCGCACAAGTCTGTGATGGTGCGATTGTCTGCTTACCGAATGGCGAATCACCGGCGGTTGTGGCATTGCTCGCCGAGGCCGGCATTCACGTGCTCCTGGAAAAGCCCGGTGCGGCGAAAATGGCAGACTTCATGCCGGCGGCCGAGGCGCTCTGGAAAAGCGGCGTGGCATTTCAATCCGGTTACATGTGGCGCTACGACGAAGGGGCAAACCGTCTGAAAGCGATGCTCGCTGAGAAACGTTTCGGCCAACTCATCAGCATCGAGGCGGGCCTGTTCACCAGTGACGTAGCAAGGCGCGGTCCCAACCATTATCTGTTCGACCCGCAGCAGAGCGGCCGAGGTTTTTTCAATTGGCTCGCCTGCCATTGGTTCGATTTGCTTTTGTATCTGATCGACGAGCCGGTCGTCGCGGTGACCGCCCGCATCGGCCGCTTCGGGGCGACGCCTGTCGAAGTCGAAGACGGGGGCACGGCGATCCTCGAATTGACCGGCGGAGCGATCGTGACATTCACCGGCGGTTACTGGCTGCCGCGCTGGGCCGGCGAGAGCCGTTGGACGATTCGCGGCAGCGACCGTTGGGTTCATTGGGAACCGTCGAGACCCGGCACCAGCGGCGCGTTCGCAATCCACGGCCCGCAACCGCAATTCATCGCCATGGAGGAAACCTTCACCCTGCCGCCGGACCCGACGCCAGGCTACGGCGGCCAACGCACGCAGCAACTGATCCGCGACTGGCTGGGCGACGCCTGCACCGGCTCGAAGACCTGCAGCAACACCGTGGACTCGACGCTGGCGACGCTGCGGCTCTTGGACGTGGTGTATGAGGCCAGTGAAAAGGGGCGGCGGGTGGAACTCCTCAGTTCAACGTAATGCCTGCCTTCGCGGCTTTCCAAAGAAAGTAGTTCACAAACGCCGAGCAAGTGTAACGGACGTCGAGCGATCATCGTTGCAAGTATGCCCCTCACTCCCCCGCGACCGGTGTCGTCAGCGTGCCGATGCGGTCGATCGTGCCGTGCATTATGTCGCCGGGTTTCAGATAGGTGCCGGTGGTGTTGCCGACACCGGCGGGTGTACCGGTCGAGATCAAGTCGCCGGGTTCGAGCGTGACCATGTCGGAGATGAACGCGATCACGTCGGCGACGGAGAAAATCTGCTGTGCGGTCGAGGCGTCTTGTTTCGTTTCGCCGTTGAGTGTGAGCGTGAGCCGCAACGATTGCGGATCGGGGATGGCGTCAGCCGACGTGATGCATGGACCGCAGGGGCAAAACGAGTCGAACCATTTGCCGTGCAGCCAATCGAAGAAGGCGTCCTTCTCGCGCTTCTTGCGATTCGGGTTGGGGCGAAACTTGCGCTGCGAGATGTCGTTGATGATCGTGTAGCCCGCGACGTAGTTCAGGGCTTGCGATGCGGGGATGTGCTTGCCTCTGCGGCCAATCACGACCGCAAGTTCCAATTCCCAATCGACGGCATCGGGCGCTGTTTTCGGAATGGCAATCGGCCGGCCCGGATGCGTCAACGTCGTACTTGGCGGCTTCATGAACACGTAGGGAAACGTCTCGGCCCGCTCGGCCGCCACGCCGCCGCCCTCGCGGATGTGCTCGGCATAGTTGCCCGCGAGCAGGAAGATCTTGTTGGGCCGCGAAATCGGCATGAGCACCGGCGTCGACGGCGGCACCACTTCCGGCAATCGTTCGAATTGGCTGGTGAGCCACTCTGCAATTGCCGAAGCGATGGCAAACCCAGGTCCGCCGCCAGGCAGGAAATCGAGCAGATTCGCAGATTGCGGCAGATCGACCTTTCGCCCGATGGCATCGGAGAAGGCTCGTGCTGCGACGTCGAGCGGAGCGATGCCGCGTTCGTCGTAGAAGCCGACATGGGGCGACGCATCGTCACCGAATCTGCACAGGCGCATGGTAAGCTCACTTCGGAATAAGCACGAATAGGCCCTATGAGTCCTATATGTCTCAGGCACATCAATGCCGAAAGTGTCGCACGCCGGTGAACACCATCGCCAGTCCGTGTTCGTCGCAGGCGGTTATCGAATCGCCGTCCTTGACCGAGCCGCCCGGCTGCACGATTGCGGTGATCCCGGCCGCTGCTGCCGCATCGACGTTGTCGCGGAACGGGAAGAACGCGTCGGACGCAAGCACACAACCTTTCACCTTCTCGCCCGCCTTGCGAACCGCGATCTGCGTGGAATCGACCCGGCTCATCTGCCCGGCGCCGACGCCGACGATGGCGCCGTTCTTCACCAGCACGATGGCGTTGCTCTTGACGTGCTTGCACACCTTCCAGGCGAAACGCAGATCGGTCATCTCTTGCGATGTCGGAGCGCGTTTCGTCTTCACCTCCGACTTGGCAAAGTCGTCGCCGCTGGTATCGCGATCCTGCACGAGCAGCCCGCCGTCGACACGGCGATAATCGAGCGCCGGCGTTGCCGGTCCAAACGGGCCGACTCGCAGCAGTCGGAGGTTCTTTTTCGACTTCAGCAATGCCAATGCTTGCGGTGAATACTCCGGGGCGATGATGCATTCGAGGAATAGTTTCAGATCGTCGATTCGCTGAGCCACCGCTTCGTCGACTTCGCGATTGAAGCCGAGGATGCCGCCGAAAGCGCTGACCGTGTCGCCTTCGTAGGCGCGTTGAAATGCATCGACGAGTGTGGTCGCGATTGCGGCGCCGCACGGATTGTTGTGCTTGAGCACGACCGCAGCCGGTTCGTCGAACTCGCGGACGAGATTGAGAGCGCTGTCGAGATCGAGCAAATTGTTGTACGACAGTTCCTTGCCATGCAGCACCTCGGCGGACGCGATGCACGGATATTTGACGCCCGGCTCAACATAAAACGCCGCCCGTTGATGCGGATTCTCGCCGTATCGCAGTTTGGAACGCAGGTCGAATGACAAATTCAGCTTGGCCGGGAACGATTCACTGCCGGCGAAGTAAGCGCCGATTGCTGCATCGTACGCCGCCGTGCGGGCAAACGCCTTGCCGGCCAATCGCTCGCGGGTTTCCAAAGTTGTACCGCCGTTCGTTTTCAGCTCTTCGAGGATCGATGGATAGTCCGCCGGATCGACGACCACGGCCACGTCATGATGGTTCTTGGCGGCCGAGCGGATCATCGACGGTCCGCCGATATCGATGTTCTCGATGATCTCTTCGCGAGTGCTCTTCGGATTGGCGGCCGTCTTCTCGAACGGATACAAGTTGACGACGACCAGATCGATCGTGCCGATGCCATGTTGCTGCAGCACCGCTTGATGGGCCGGGTTGTCGCGGATGGCGAGGATGCCGCCGTGTACTTTCGGGTGCAACGTCTTGACGCGGCCATCCATCACTTCGGGAAAACCCGTGACGTCGCTAATGTCACGCACGGACAGGCCTGCGTCGGCGAGCGCCTTGCGCGTGCCGCCAGTCGAAATCAGTTCAACGTTGAGAGCCGCCAGGCCGCGAGCGAAATCGACGAGGCCGGCCTTGTCGCTGACGGAGAGCAGGGCGCGAGCAATCTTGCGAATGGACATACGAGATTCCAGTTGTTACTTTTTCCGCAGCTTCAAATGCACTGCGGCCACGTCCATCATGTAGTGGCTGATCGGGTACTTGTCGTGGGCGGTCTTCAGTTCGTCGTACGACTTCTTCGCTTCGCCGGTCGCTTCGTAAAACATACCGACGTAATAATGCGCGTAGAAGCGGCGAATCTGTTCCGGGTCTTTGCTGCCTTCGCCTGATTCGGCGACTTTGAACACTTCGTCCGGCTTCGCTTCGCCTTTGAACATTTTGTAGATCGTCATCATGTACGCGCCGCGTGGGTCAGCCTTCACCTTGAAGAATTCGCCACGCGCTTTGTCGATGCCCTGGACGCGGGCGTTGCAGAGGAAATGCCAGATCGCATTTTCGACGTCTTCGGGCTCGGCCTTGTCCGACGTGGTGAACTGCTTGACGCCGTCGGCGAACTTGTCGGCATAGTACAGCGTCAGGCCGCGTTGCCAATGTGCAGCGGCCGCTTGCGGCACCTTTTCGATGTAGGCGTCGAAGTCGGCGAGCGACTCGGCGATCTTGGCGGCCTTGAAATTGGCGATGCCTCGTTGATTGCGGGCTGCATGAACGCTCGGTTCGAGTTCAAGCGTCTTGGTGAAGTCAGCGATGGCTTTGTCGAACTTCTTGTCGGCCATGTAAATGCTGGCGCGAATCAAGTACGGCTCGGCCTTTTTCGGATTCGCTTGGATTGCATCGTCCGTGAGTTTGAGCGCTTTGGCGACGTCGTTTTCTTTCATCGCGGCGGCAACCTGATCGCGGAGTTTGGTGTTGTCGTCGGCGACAGCAACGAGCCCCGGCAAGAGAATGCAAACGAATGCGATGCGGCGCATGATGGTGAATCCTCGTTGTTGAACTGTGCCCTCACTTACGTGTAGGGCAAAAACGAATCTCTCACTTACGTTCAGCCTAAACTATCGCACTTCGACTTCGACCGGCATTACGTGGTGGATCATGTACGTGCGGTTGTCAGCGTTTCGATCCATCGGTTGTGTGAGTCCGGACGATTCCTTAGCCCGGCACATCAGCGTCGCTTTGCCTGGCTTTGGCGACTGCCACTCGTATTCCCACAAGCGCCAACAGAACGGCACTTCACTGCCGATCGGTTTCGCGGCTTTCCATGTTTTGCCGCCGTCGGCGCTGACATCGACCTGGCCGATCTTGTCGCCGCCGGTCCATGCCGCGCCAACGATGTTGAACGGCTTGCCGGCGGGTATGACCTCACCCATCGAGGGCCTTGCAATCTGTGACTTCAGCCGCATAGCTGTGATCGGCGCGAGGGTCGGCAAGCCGCTGACGCGATTGAAGTACGTGTAGTCGAGCGTCTGCCAGAATCCCTGATACGGTTTTTCGACGACTAAGATGCGAGTCAGCCACTTGACAGATGCCATGCCGTACCAGCCGCCGACGACGGCTCGCAATGGAGCGCCGTGGGCCGGGAGCAGGTCTTTGCCGTTCATGCCCCAGGCCAACATGACCTCGGGCTGCAGCGCTTTTTCGAGCGGGAGGCTGCGGTCGTACGAAATCGGCCCGGGTGAAGGCGGTTCAGCGACTGTGCCTGAATCGGCGCCCTGAAACACGACTTCGACGGCACTTTTCTTGACGCCGGCACGTTCGAGAATTATCGAGAGCGGCACGCCGGTCCACTCGGCACAACCGACAGCGCCGAGCTGCCACTGCACGCCGCGTGCTTGCGGCGCGAGAAAGACGCGGCCGTTGCCGGCACATTCGAGCAACAGCGGCCTGGTCTTGGATTCAAGCGACTTCAGTTGGGCAAGGGTCAGCGATAACGGTCGTTCAACCGCTCCTTCGATCTGAAGGATCCATTTCGATGGGTCGATTGCCGGCACGGGAAAGTGATTCCGCACGTAAAACTGTTCGGTCGGCGTGATCAGCCCGTCGAGAGCGTTGAAGTTGCCTTCGAGATTCTGCGGCGACTGCATGCGGACGATGCGATTGGGCGGCGCCGCCGACAACCATGACGCCGCAAGCGGCATTGCGGCGCTGAGCATCGTCAGGAATTCGCGGCGAGCCATTGAAGAGCGCATGAGGCCTACCAATTGGAAATCGACAATCGGAAATCTTCAATCACCCATCCAGTTCCCTATCTTACATAGCAGCGCTTGCCATGGCGGCGAGCCATTGTTTTCATTCCCAACGGCGGAGTTACCGATGAGGAATTACTTGTTGGCGGTTGTCGTCGGCGTTGTCGCCGCCGGATTCGCCTCTGCAGAGGACAAAAAAGTGATCACGACCAAGTCCGGTCTGAAGTACATCGATGAAAAAGTCGGCGACGGCGCTGAAGCCAAGGCCGGCAATACGGTCGACGTGCACTATACCGGTTGGCTGAAGGACGGCACAAAGTTCGACAGCAGCAAAGATCGCGGTCAGCCTTTCTCGTTCCCTCTTGGCAAAGGCCGAGTGATCAAAGGCTGGGACGAAGGCGTTGCCGGCATGAAAGTCGGTGGTAAGCGCAAGCTAATCATTCCTTCGGAACTGGGTTACGGCAAGCGCGGCGCCGGCGGCGTCATTCCGCCCGATGCCGAGCTGACGTTTGAGGTGGAGCTGTTGAAAGTGAAGTGATTCAAGCGGCGCCGCCGGTCGTAGTGGCTGTGCGGCGCTGTTTTTCTCGAGTGATTTCGACAGTTTCGATTCTTCTCAACTCTTGCAATCAATGCGCCGCTGGTTAGGATAGACCGCGACGATACGCCGGATAATACTCCCGGCCAATCGAGCGCTGAGCCTACCTACACACTTGGAGCGGCATCATGAAGCCTCATCTTCGGTCTTCTGCACGATTTGCGCGCCTGTCCCTCGAAAGACTCGAAGAACGAGAGACGCCGGCGGGCGTTGTCACCGTGAGCTTGATCAACAATACGATCAGCTTCCTGGGCGATGGCAACGTTAGCGGCAATGAGGTCAAAGTTACCGCCACCACGAACAACCATTTTCTGATTGAAGGGCAAAACGGCACCACGTTCATCCTGAATAAGAAGAACGTTGGCGCAACGATCGATACTGCCGCGTTGCCGCCCGGCAACCCGGTGTTCGTCTTTCCGAATAACGGCACGACAAAGTTGATGGCGAAGTTCCTCGCCGGTCCGGACCGTTTTGAATATGACGGCTTCGCGAACGCTCTGCTGCCACGGCAGTTCGCGGACATCTCGCTCGATATGGGCATGGGCAACGACACCGTTTTGGCGACTCAGTTTGTCGCCAAGAATATGACGATTCTGTCCACGCTTCCGACGGGCGCAATCACCGACAATGACAACGTCACCATTGCGGCCGGCGGACAACTGGATTTGATTGGCGCGATTCCCGGGCCCGAGACATATCTCGGCGGCATCAAGGGCAACCTCACGATCACCGGGCAAACCGGCAGCGACGCTACGCTCTTGGCGCTGACAATCGGCGGCAACGTCACCGGGACTTTCGTCGATGCAGGCGACAACTTCACCATTCGCGGCGGCAGCCGGATCGGCGGCAACGTCACTTTGACCGAAACCGCCGGCAAACTGCTAGGCAACAACACGATAAACGTGATGGAGTCGACTCAGATCGGCAAGAATTTCACCGTCAATAACCTCGGAAACTCCCTCGACGCGACGCTGCAGAACAGCCGTATCGGGGGCAATGTCGTCCTCAACGCCGGCAGCGGCACGACCGGGTCGCTGTTCAACCTGACCAATTTGGACGTTGGCGGCAACTTCGATGTCAAAGATGGTGCGCTAGTTGATGCTTTAAGCATGAACGGCATTACCATTGCGAAAAATCTGACGCTTTCCATGGGCGACGGCGGCAACGGCGCCGGAGATACTTTGCAGTCCCTCGTCGTCAACGGCAACCTGACTGTGACCTACGGCAAGGGCGCTGACTTCTTCTCGCTGCAGAATTCGACCATCAACGGCAATGCCACCATTACGAACACCGACGGCGTCGATCGCCTGCAAGTCCTGAACACGCTCGTCGGCAGAAACTTTTCCTATAACGGCGGCAACGGCGGCACTCAAACAGGCCTCAATCGTGATGCCATCAACGGCGTGACGGTCGGCGGCACACTTAGCATGACGTACGGCACCGGCAACGATGAACTGCAGCTGGATAACGCCCGAATTCACGGCGTCGCAACTTTTAGGACCGGCGACGGCGCCAACCTCGTCCAGATCAACACCAGTCAGTTTTTCGGAGCCCTAAACATTACCGGGGGCATCGCGGTCGATACGGTCAATTGCAGCAACACGATGGTCTTCGGTGTGACAAACGTGAACACGGCCGCCGGCGCCGACGTGATCAACATCACTCAGTCCGGCCGGTACAAGGGCAAAGTGACGCTGAATACCGGCGCCAGCATAGACACCATCAACGTCGAAGCGGATCTCGGTCAAGAAACGACTTTCTTGGGCGGAGTTTCCGTGACCACAGGAACCGAAGTGGACGTAACCACGGCCGGATTCAACGGCGCCGGGTTCGTCATCATTATGAACACGCTGACCTATCCCGATGCAGCGAATCTATCAGACACGGTGAATCTGGGCAACAACTTGCTGATTTTGTGATTCATCGGACATTTTCGGTTGGGGACCCGGCGTGATTTGCGAACGCCGGGTATTTTTGTCCGAAATCTCTTCGAAAAACGAATGATTCATAGAGACCGCGCAAATCGATGCGCAAAACTTATCGAAATCGGCCTTTTGTGGCTTTCTTGTGACATCTAGAATGAATGCTTTCTTTGCGCCGTCTGCCACGTGTTCTTTCCAAGGCCGGCGTCGGGCCACCCTTTTCCCGTTGTGCAACAGGAGTAATCCGTATGATGCGCCGTTCCGTTTTCTCCGATAATCTTCGCCGCGCCCGACTGTCCCTCGAATGCCTCGAATCACGCGAAACCCCGGCTGGCGTCGTCACGCTGTCTCTGCTCAACAACGCGCTGACGTTTACAGGCGATGGCAACGTCGCCGGCAATCAGGTCAAGGTCTCAACGTTTCTAAACAATTCAGGGCGATTCCTGATCGAAGGGCAAAACGGAACGACGTTCTTTATCGCCGGCAAGGGCAACGTCGGCGGCACTGTGGATACTGGAAGCCTCCCCGCAGGAGTTCCCGCATTTACTTTCCCTGATAATGGCACAACTGCCATCAAGGCGACCTTTACCGGCGGACCGGATCGCTTTGAGTATGACGGCACGTTGTCCAACCCTGCACCGCCGCCCAATCTGCCGTTCCCGATCGGTTTCGGCGACATCACACTGAACATGGGCGCCGGCGACGACACCGTGGTCATTCGTCAGATTCTCGCGAAGAACGTGACGATCAACTCGACCGCACCGACGGGCGTCAATACGGACAACGATACGATCCATCTGCTCGCCGGCGGTTCTTTCGATTTCGACAATAACACCACGCCAGAGGACTACCTCGGCGGTTTCAGGGGCAGCGTTACCATCAACGGTCAATCAGGGAATGACGCGGTCACCATTGCCGCATCCGTTGGCGGCAATGTTGCCGGCACGTTTAACAGCGCCGGCGATTCGTTCCGCGTGCTCGGCGGCAGCCGGATCGGCGGCACAGTTACGGTGGCCGACACCGCTACGACCAAGCTCGCACTGACAACGTTCGAAATCTCCGGCGACTCTAAGATCGGCAAGTCGGTAACGCTCAACAATTCCACGAATGCCGCAGCGGTAAATGTCGCCAACAGCACCATTGGCGGCAGCCTGACGCTAAATAGCGGCAGCGGCCTCACCGGTTCGACCTTCAACCTGAATAATGTGTCGGTCACTGGCGCACTGGCGATCACCGGCGGGACGTTGACCGACACGGTCTCAATCGCCAACATAAACGTCGGCACGAATGTCACGATGAACATGGGCAACGGCGGCAACGCAGGCGGCGACGGCATCAACACCGCTTTGATCGGCGGCAACTTGACCGTCACCTACGGCACCGGAAACGACACGTTCAATCTGCAGAACGCCGTTATTGCCGGCGCGACTACCGTCACTGCCGGCGAAGGCGTCGATCGCTTCAACGCAACGAACGTTAGCATCGGTAAAACGCTCACGACGAACATGGGCAACGGCGGCAACGGGGCAGGTGACTCCTTCAATAACGTCGGCGTTGCAGGAATCGCTTCGATGACCTACGGTTCAGGCGATGACATCCTGAACATCCTCGGCAGCACTTTCTCAACTGCGGCGACGATCACCAACGGCGCCGGCCTCGACCGCCTGTCATTGCAAAACAGCGCCATCGGCGGCGCATTTGCTTATACCGGCGGCGCGGGCGGCAACGGCGGCGTGGGAAATCCTGATGTCATCTCGGGCGTTCGCGTCGGAGGCACGTTCAAGATCACTTACGGCGCTAACGATGATCACTTGAATTTCAACAACTCGACGGTCGTCGGCGCTGCGACGATCTCCGGCGGCAACGGCAACGATGTTTTCGGGCTCACAAGCCTTACGTTCCTCGGCGCGCTATCCGTTACCGGCGGCCTCGGCACCGACACCATCAATGTCGCCGACGTTTCCGTGTTCGGCACGACAGCGTTGACCACCAGCGGCGGCGACGACTTCGTCAACATCACTCAGCGCGGCCGCTTCAAAGGAAAAGTCTCGATCAACACCGGCGGCGCGGGCAATGACTTGGACACCATCACCATACAGGCCGACGCCGGCAACGAGACCACCTTCCTCGGAGGCCTGTCGATCATCACCGGCCCAAGCCCGGCCAATCCGCCGCTCGACACCACAACCGTCGGAACAGCGGCCGGCCGTGTCGTGGTCATGAACGGTTTCTCGTATCCGGACGCCGAAGCGGCCCTCGATAACTTGATTGTGGGCAATAACTTGCTTATCATTTGACAAATCAGAAGCGGGCCAAGTCGTATGCCTGGCCCGCTTCTTCGTTAGGAGTGCTATCGGATTTTCCACAGTTTCAGACGGTTCCTTGACACTTTGGGTAACTACGGGCTACACTGAACAAATGCCGATAATCTCGGCCGGTGACACTGTCAATTCCTTGCGTGAGTTGCGGCGTGAGAGCGATCATCAGCGACATTCATAGCAATCTGGAAGCGCTCCAGGCCGTCCTCAAGGACATCAAGTCGCAAAACGTCACCGAGATCTATTGCCTTGGCGACGTCGTCGGTTACGGCCCGAACCCTCGTGAATGCGTCGATCTCGTCATGGAGAATTGCAAGATCACGATTCTCGGCAATCATGACCAGGGCGCCATGTTCGACCCCGAAGGCTTCAACCCTTCCGCCGAACGAGCGATCTTCTGGACGCGGCATCAACTTGAATTGACCGACGGCAATCGCGCTCAAAAGGAAAAACGCTGGGAGTTCCTCGCCGAACGGCCGCGTTCCGTGCGCGAGGACACCGGCCTATTGTTCGTTCACGGTTCTGCACGCAATCCGCTCAACGAGTACGTCTTCCCGGAAGACATCTACAACCAGCGGAAGATGGAACGCATCTTTTCCCTCGTCGACAAATATTGCTTCCAGGGCCACACGCACGTCCCGGGGATTTTCACGGAGAACCTGCAGTTTCACAGCCCCGAAGATTTCGAATACGTGTGGAAGCTTGACGGCCGCAAGACGCTATGCAACGTCGGCGCCGTTGGGCAGCCGCGTGACGGCGACTGGCGAGCCTGCTACATTCTATTGGACGGAGAGTCGATTCGGTATCGCCGCGTAGAGTACGATGTCGAAGCGACCGTGAAGAAAATCTACGCCGTCGGCGACCTCGAAAACTTCCTTGGCGATCGTCTGCGTGAAGGCCGATAGTCTCGATACCATATGTCGTGGATAACATCGAAGCTGTTGGCGAGTTCCTCGAAGAGCTCTCGCGCGGCGACCCCGTTGCGCTGATCGTACTGGCCTTTTTCCTGATCATCATCGCGGCATTCGGACTGATTTGGTGGCATCTGGCGCGCAAGATGCGCCGCGAAGACGAGGCGGACAAGAGCAAGTGGAAAAGATAAGGCCCTACGCCGAAAAACAGAACTTTCAGCTCGTTTCAGCTCAATTCCGCCGACCGAGTGATTCCACGCCCTGATACCACTGCAGCGTCTGCACCAGCCCGTCGTCGAACGTGATTTGCGGATCGTATCCCAGGTCGCGGCGGGTTCGGCTGATATCCGCCATCGAGTAACGCACGTCGCCGGCACGGGACGCGACGTGAGTCGGCACAAGCGCCGTGCCGAGGATGCGGTTCAGGCCGGCCACCAGATCCAGGACGGTGAAGCTACTGCCCATCCCAACATTGTAAACGTTTCCCGATACGGTGGGCGGCGCGGTCGCCGCTTTGCGTAGGGCCTGCACGGCATTGGCGACATACGTGAAGTCGCGGGACTGCAGACCGTCGCCGTGCACCGTCGGCGATTTCCCGACTGTCATCGCCGCGATGAAAAGTGCGATGACGCCGGAATACGGACTATCGGCTCGCTGCCTCGGCCCGAAGATGTTGAAGAAACGAAGCCGAACCGTTTCGAGGCCATAAACGGCGGCGAAGGCCTGACAATACAACTCTCCGGACAATTTGGCGGCAGCGTATGGCGACAGCGCTTTGATCGGCGTGTCTTCGGTTTGTCCGCCCGCGCCCGACGCCCCGCCATAGGCGCTGGAGCTCGCTGCATACACAACTCGCCGCACTCCGGCGCGGCGCGCCGCATCGAGCACGTGCAACGTACCTGTCGCACACGCAGCATGCGACACCAGCGGGTTCTCGACGCTTCTCGCCACCGAGGCCAATGCGCCGAGGTGATAGATTACGGAACAGCCGGCCGCTGCCCGAAGGACCGTTTCGGCGTCGGTCAGCGACCCCTCCAAGACTTCGACACTGGACTGCAAATGCTCCAGGTTGGCGCGTAATCCCGTACTGAAATCATCGAGGACGCGGACTTGCTCGCCGGATTGAAGAAGTGAAGCGACCAGATGCGATCCAATAAATCCGGCCCCGCCGGTCACCAAGCACATATCAGCCATGTCATCCTCGACAAGTTGCGGGCGGACTCGCTCCTCGCGGCAAGTTTATGCATAACTGGTTCGGTGAGACAAGTGCATCTCAGAAAAGGGGACATTCTGGTTTTTCGCTTACACGCAATGGTTGCATGCCTTACCATGTTCCAATGCCTCGAACTGCTCGTGCCTCTGTCGGCGGCGTTTGCTATCACGTGACCAATCGCGGCAACGCCCGCGGCGCCGTCTTTCATTCAGATGACGATTTTCAAGCATTCGTCGAATTGTTGTCGGCGGCCTGCAACCGCCTGCCGATGCGCGTGCTCGCCTATTGCCTGATGCCGAATCATTTCCATCTGGCGATTTGGCCGCACAAGAACGGCGACTTGAGCCGGTGGGTGCAATGGCTGCTTACATCGCACGTTCGCCTCTATCATCGGCGTTACGAGTCCAGCGGGCATGTCTGGCAGGGCCGGTTCAAGGCGTTTCCGATCCAGCAGGACGAACATTTGCTGACCGTAATGCGGTACATTGAGAGGAATCCTTTGCGGGCTCGATTGGTGCGTCGAGCCGAATACTGGCGTTGGTCGAGTTTGCAATGGTGGAAGAAGAACGAACGGCCGAAGTTCCTGCACGAAGGACCGATGGAGCGCGGCAACGATTGGCTGCAGGTCGTGCACGAACCGAGCACAGACGCTGAACTCGCACGGCTGCGACAAAGCGTTCATCGCGGCACCCCGTTCGGCAATGAGCCGTGGGTGAAGCGAATCGCGGTGCGCCTCGGGCTGGAGTCCACACTCCGCCCCCAAGGACGACCGAGAAAGGCAGTGAAAAAGTAGAATGTCCCCTTTTTCCACACCAAGGACGAATCCTCAGGAGTTTCATTAGCGCCGGGGAGCCGCTACAACATTGAACCGAACCAGCAATCTTAAGCACCGAGGCCGCAACCGGCGATTCGCCGAACACCATTGACGTGTTTCGCCATCGGGGAAGCAATCACCGATAGTGCGGATGTTCTTTCTCTTCGATAAACGTGGCGGAGAAGAATTCATTGATCTGCCGCTTCAATGACGCACGGTGGTCGTTGTTGCGATAGACGCTGCGAGCGATGTCGATGAAGTCCTGATCGAATTTTTGCACGTTCTCGCAGGCCCGCAGGTAATCTTCCGCTTCCCAAATGGCAACGTTCACCTGTTTCAAGTCGGCGGTCAGCGAGTCAATTCGCTCTGCCGGCGGCAGCGACTGTTCGCGGGCGGCATTCAATGTTTCAAGCTCGGTGCGAATGTTCTGCAGCTTCGCACTGTCCTTGACCCGTTCGTTCTTGATTTGAAGGATCGTGATTTTGTCGATGAGTTCACCGGGCGAAATTTCGATCGTGACCGACTGCGTGTTGACATTGCCGGCCGGCGACAGTCGTGACTTAATCTCGGCGGCCATGCGTTCGAACACATCGTCCCAGCGGCCGAGCTTGTTTTGCCGGAATAGCCGCATCGTGGGGTACCAGGGCGTGTCGTCGCGATCGGTCAGCCAGCGCCAGTCAGCCGCTGCGGAAAGCGCCAGCCAAACCGGCACGCCAAGCGCGCCGGCGAGATGGCCGATGGCCGTGTCGCAGGTGATGACCATGTCGAGGCTTCGCATGACTGCGGCTGTATCGAGAAACGCGCCGCCGCTCAAGTCCAGACGCCGTGCCAGGTCGATCACCGGCAATGCGTCGGCCATTTCCTTCAGTTGCTCGGCGCCGGGCTCTTTTTGCAGCGAGATCAATTGCACTCCGTCGAGGCGTGCCAGCGGGGCGAAGTGAATGAGCGGGATGGAGCGAAGGCGGTCGCCGCCTTGTTTCGGATTGCCTTGCCAGGCGATGCCGATCTTCAGATCGGGAAGTGAAGCAAGCTGCCCCTGCCAATACTCGACGCGTTCCTCCTCGGCAGTCAGGTAGGGAACTTCGTCCGGAATCGTTTCGACCGTGGTCTGAAACACGCCGGGCAGACTGCCGAGCGGAATATGGTAATCGAAGGCAGGCAACATTTCGCCTTGCGCGATCAAGCGGTCGATCCCTTTGACGCGGCTCAAGAGCCGCATCAGCGCCGGCTGCACTTCGACGAACACGGTTGCGCCGAATTGTTTGACCATCGGCGCGTAACGGATCCATTGCATTGTGTCGCCGAGCCCTTGCTCCGCATACAGGAGCAGCGTCTTGTTCTCGATCGGTTCGCCGTTCCAGCGCGGTTGTTTGAGCTTGCGTTCGACAAAGCCGGGGCACTGCCAGCGGAATTCGTATTCGGGCCAACCTTTCTCGAAATCGCCGAGGGTCAACCAGGACAGAGCACGGTTGCGGCGGTAGATCGCCTGCTGCGGGCGGATGCGAAGCGCCTCGGCGTATTCACCCAGCGCTTCGTCGAAGCGGCCTAATTGTGCGAACGTAACGGCGAGGTTGTTGTGCGCATCGGCATGTTCCGGATCGACCGATATCGCATGCCGCAGGTGCTCCTTGGCTTCACGAAGCTGGCCCGCTTGCTGAAGCGTCAATCCGAGATTACTGAGGATATTGGCATCGTCGGGCTTGAGCCGGGCTGCGTGCCGAAGGCGGTCCGCCGATTCATCGAGTTGGCCCTGTTCCCGCAGCACGGCACCTAAGTGAGCGAGTCCGTCGGCATTGTCGGGCCGCAAGCGGACCAGTTGCTGGAAGTGAGCGGCAGCTTCGTCCCAGCGCTTCATCTTGCCGCAGATCATGCCGAGATCGTTGTACACCTCGGCGAAATCGGGGCGCAGACGGACGGCCAGCGTCAGTTGCGCGACCGCCTCTTCGTATTTCCCCTGGTCGTGCAGCGTCAGGCCGAGGTTGTGCATCGCGTCGGCGAAGTCGGGCCGTAGCCGCAGAGCGTAACGCAGTCGCTCAACGGCTTCGTCGAGTTCGCCTTGCTCGCGCAATGCGTTGCCAAGATTGTTCGAGGCATCGGGGTCGTTCGGCTTCAGGCGCACGACGTGGCGGAAATGTTTGACGGCGTCCAGTCGATGCCCCATCGTCGCCATCACGACGCCAAGGTTGTTGTGCGCTTCGGAAAAATCGGGACGTACGCTGACGGCCATCAGCAAATGCTGCACCGCGTCGTCGAGCTTTCCTTGCCGGTGGCAGACGGTGCCGAGCAGATAGAGAGCGTCCGGCTGGTCCGGCTGCACGTCCAGGATATTGCGATAGACCTGTTCCGCGACATCGAGCCGGCCGGCACGTTGATACTGCCAGCCTTGAGCAAGCGCTTCTGCAACTGTTGCCATGATGTATCGTTTCCGTCAATCCAATTGGTAGGGTGAGTCCTGCTGTTCTTCGTGGCGGATTTCGTCGACCGGATCGCGCCGTTGCCAGCCCTTGTATAACCGATTCGGGCAGTTGAACACGAGACCGGCGCCGTCGCCGACGTTCTTGTACGCGTGAACAACACCCGGCGGCACGATCAAGAGCGCTGGGTCATCTGCCCCGACCGTCCTTGCTTCCCGGCAAAGATACGTCGACGATTGCTCGCGTTTGTCCCAGAGGTACACTTTGAAGTTGGACGGTCCGATGAAGCAGAAGCAATCGGCCTGATCAACGTGCTCGTGCGGTCCGCGTGCGATTCCGACTTCGGTTTGCGAGATGTATGCCATCACGGGATGGAACTCGGCGGGTATGTCGTCATGTCGGAAAAGCTCGCAAAGCCAGCCGCGCGGATCATGGAATTTCTTCAGCGGCTTCCAGATCACTCCCTCTATGGCGCCGAACCGGAACTGCATGGATCGCTCCTGCTGGGGTTCTCGAACTATAGCTTTTTTCTAGAAACTGCGCCGGCAGCGGTGAGATGTATCGAGACGGCAAGGGACACAGCAACATTGTCACGTTCAACGGAATCGCTACGATCCGTACCAATGCTCGGCGACTTTAGTTCCGTACGGAGCATCGTTTGTGGAAAAGATTGCCGATGACGTGTGGCTGCTGGCCGATATCACGCGATTGTCGTTGCACCCACTCAACGTCTACGTAATGAACGACGTGCTCGTCGACGGCGCGACGCGTTGGCACTATTGGCTTATCCGCCGGCAAATCAAGATTCGCCCGATTTCGATGATAGCACTGACGCATTGCCATCCGGATCATCAGGGCGTGTGCAAGCGGATGTGCCGGGAGCGTCGTATTCCGCTGGCTTGTCATGAGGATGACGTGCCGACGATGGAGGGCCGCCGGCCGATGCTGCCTGACAATTTCTTCGTCAAGTACTTCGGCCGATTGGTGACAGGAGAGCCATGGAAGGTGGAGCGAGTGCTGCGTGAAGGCGACATGATCCATGGCTTTCGCGTGGTGCATTCGCCGGGACACACGCCGGGGCACGTCGTGTATTTCCGCGACGGCGACCGAGTTGCGATTGCCGGCGACATTTTGTCGAACATGAGTTTCTGGACGTTTCGGCCGGGGCTGTATCCACCGCCGCCTTTCTTTTCCGCCGATCCGAAACAGCATATGCAATCGATTCTGCGTTTGCAGGAACTGCGGCCCAAGCTGGTGCTGTTCGGCCACGGACCGCCGTTCACGAAGGTCGATCAGTTGGATGCGTATGTCACGCGCATGCGGCGGCGAGGAGAGGTGTAGCGCAGGTCACCGGTTCAGCACCGCCAACTCCCGCACGTTTTGCTCGGCGACGGCGCGGGTGATCTTGCCCGCTTTCAAAAGATCTCGGACCGATTCATCGATGCTGATCATCCCTTCGTTGCGGTGCGTGATCAAATAGTTGTCGATGCTTTCCAGTTTGCCGGTACGGATGGCGCTGCCGATCGCGTGGATGTTCCACATGACCTCGATCGCCAGGTGACGCTTGCCGCCTTTTTCGACATCCGGCAACAGCCGCTGGCTGAGAACGCACCGAAGACTCATCGCCAACTGGTTACGAATGTCGCGCTGAACATCCTGTGGAAACAGGTCGGCGTAACGGCTGATCGCACCTTTTGCATCGCGAGTGTGCAGCGTCGAAAACACAAGATGACCGGTTTCGGCGGCGCTCAGCGCCATCTGGGCTGTTTCCTGATCGCGGATTTCGCCAACGAGAATGACGTCAGGATCCTGTCGCAGGCCAAATTTCAGTCCGTCGGCAAACGTGCGCACGTCCGGGCCGATTTCACGCTGCGACACGACGGAGCCGGGCACATGCGGATAGACATATTCAATCGGATCTTCGACTGTGATGATGCGGTTGTTCCCTGCTTGGTTGAGCAAGTTCACGATCATGGCCAGCGTCGTGGTTTTTCCAGAACCGGTGACGCCGGTGACGATCACGAGACCGTCAGGCAGGCCCGCAAGTCGCTCAGCGAGCGCGACGGGGAAGCCGGCCCAGGTGAAATTGGGAATATCAGTAGGCACAACGCGCATGCATGCAGCCAGGTTTCGGCCCGCGAAAAACAGATTCGTACGAAATCGCTCGAACTTCCCGTTGATCGGCAGCCCGAATGCGAAGTCGGCGTTCTTGTCCGATTGCAGCCGAGACCAGCTTTCCGTTGGGCAAAACGCGATCAGCAGGTCGTGGATCTGGTCGCCGGTCAGCGGCGGACCGGGTTGCTCGACGATCTCGCCGTGCAGCCGCAACACCGGCGGATAACCCGGGACCAAATGCAGATCGGATGCTCCGACGGCAACGGCGTCCCGTAACCAGGCGCTTAATACTTCGGGAATCGAAACGACTTCATGCATATTGGCATGATACTTGGACCCACGTCATTGACGGGAACCGATTTGTCGATTCGACAACTTCTCATTTGCAAATCATGATTGGGCGCGGTAGACCGTAACGATTCAAAGTCATCGGGGACTTGCAATGCGTCGTCGAAACATGTGGATCGTGGGAGTGATGACCGCAATGGCCGCCGGCATCGGCGTCATGTTGCAACCTGAACGGGAGACCCAGGCCAAAGATCCGCCGATCAAGCGAGTTCCTTGGACTACGTCGAAAGTGCGAGGCTCGCCCGATCCGCCGAGCCCGTACAAGGTCGAAGTTTCGTTTGCGAATCTCAAGTTCGACGAACCGCTCGATATTACGACAGGGCGTGGATCCGATCGGCTGTTTGTCACCGAGCGATTCGGACGAATCTATTCGATCCCCAACGATCCGACGGTCGCCAAACCGGATTTGATGCTCGACCTTAACGAAGTCTTCAGCCGGACGACTCCAAAATCGCTGGCGACTTATGGACTAGCACTGCATCCGAAGTTCGCCGAGAACGGTTTCATTTATGTGACGATTGTCCCCGATCCATCGAAAGAGGAACCAAAGGGAACGCGAGTTTCACGATTCAAGTCAACCGGCAATCCGCCTCGTTGCGATCCGAAAAGCGAGCTTGTGCTAATCGAATGGGCGAGCGGAGGCCACAACGGCGGCTGCCTCGAATTCGGCCCCGACGGCTTTCTTTACATCGCCACTGGCGACGCCAGCGGCATCGCCGATCAGTACATGACCGGCCAGGATATGACCTCGCTCGCCGGCAAGATACTTCGCATCGACGTGGATCATACCGACGGCGCACAGAAATACCGAGTGCCCAAGGACAATCCCTTCGTCGGTCAGGCCAACACTCGGCCGGAAATCTGGTGCTACGGATTGCGCCAACCGTGGAAGATGAGCTTCGACCGCGCGACCGGCGATTTCTGGGGCGGCAACATCGGCCAGGACCTTTGGGAGCAAATCTACCTTTACGAAAAGGGCGGCAACTACGGCTGGAGCATCCTCGAAGGCAGCCATCCGTTCCGACCGGAACGGCCGCGCGGCCCATCGCCGATTCTGATGCCCGTCGTTGAACATGATCATGCGAATTTCCGTTCGATCACCGGCGGCCACGTCTATCATGGCAAGCGGCTCAAAGACCTCATTGGCGCTTACATCTATGGCGACTACGACACCGGCCGCATCTGGATGTTCCGCTACGATCGCGCCAAGAAGACCGCTTCCGAGAACCGTGAACTCGTCGATTCGACGTTGCGGCTAATTGATTTCGCCGAAACCTCCGACGGCGAACTGCACCTGCTCGATCACATGACCGGCCGAATCTATCGACTCGTCCCTAACCCTGCTATCAACAACGCAGCTGACTTTCCACGCAAACTGAGCGACACCGGACTGTTCGCTTCGACGAAAGACCATCAAACGGCCCCCGGCGTTGTTCCGTACACCGTCATCGCGCCCCAGTGGATCGACGGCGCCAGCAAGGAGCGGTTTGTGGCGTTGCCTGGCAATTCACAAATCGAATTCGACGCAATGCTGTACCCCAATGCACAGGGGGCGCCTCCCGGCTGGAAGTTCCCCGACGGCACCGTGCTCGTCGAGACGATTTCGCTCGACACGACCGCGGGCAAGCGTCGCATCGAAACGCGCATCTTGCACCATGAACGCTTGACCGGAACCGAAGAAGTCGGCGATCAGTATTGGCAGGGGTACACGTACATCTGGAACGACGAGCAGACCGATGCCGTTCTGCTCGAAGATCCCCAGGGCCGCGATCGGGCGTTCATGGTCAAAGATTCGAATTCGCCGCAAGGCCGGCAACAGACCTGGCACTTCCCCAGTCGCACGGAGTGCATCACGTGCCACAATATGGCCGCTAAGTACGCGGTCGGCTTGCAGACCTTGCAGATGAACACACATGGTCAATTGGAACGATTTGATGCAATGGGCATGTTCACCAAGCCGCTTCCCGCTCACCCGGACACCATGCAGCGGCTGGCAAACTATCATGATCCCAAACATGATCTGAACCTGCGGGCACGGTCATATCTGCACGCCAATTGCAGTCACTGCCATCGACGCTGGGGCGGCGGCAATGCCGAGTTCCAACTGATCGCAACCTGGGACCTCGGAGAAATGGGAATCGTCAACGTGCGCCCAAGTCAGGGCACGTTCAATATCCCCGGCGCGAGGCTGGTTGTGCCCGGTGATCCGTATCGTTCGGTGCTGTTTTATCGAACGTGCACGGTCGGTTCGGGGCGAATGCCTCGGTTGGGGTCGTCGGTTGTCGACGAGGCCGGCGTGCGACTGATTCACAATTGGATTGCGAAGATGCCGGGCACCGGACTTGTATCCGCGCCTAGTCCGCTCGGTGTTGATCCCCTTTCCGACACATCGGCCGCCCTAAAGCAGGCGCATATGCTCGGCATCGTCCGAAATCTCGACTCGCCCATCGTCAAACGAGGCGCCGGTTCTGATGTTCCCGAAATCCGCGACCTGTTCGAACGGTTCCTCCCCGAGCAACAGCGCGTCAAACGTTTGGGCAGCGTCGTGCGGCCGGAGCAGATTCTTGCGATTCCCGGCGACATCGACCGCGGCCGTAGGCTGTTCTTCGATGGCCAAGGCGTGCAATGCAGAAACTGTCACCGAATCGGCGGCAAAGGAATCGAGGTTGGGCCCGATCTCGATGCCATCGGCAAGAAGTATACGCGTTCGCAAATACTCGAAAACATCCTTGATCCATCGCGACAGATTGAGCCGAAGTATTTGTCGTATTTCGTTGAGACCAAGAGCGGCAAGATGCACCGAGGGCTATTAGTCAGTCGCGACTCAGCGAAAGTCGTCTTGAAGTCGCCGGAGAACAAGCTGATTGAAGTGAAGTCCGACGACATCGATCGCCTGGTGTCCGAGCAGAAATCGATCATGCCTGACCTGTTGCTTCGGGATTTGACGGCGGAACAGGTCGCTGATTTGACGGCGTTCTTGTGGTCGTTGAAGTAGCCGTGCCGGATGCCGGACGGGAACGGCATTGGTAACAATCCTTGGCGTAGGACCACGTCATTACCTATGAATGGAGTCATTCTCAATGGCCGATCCGCAAGCTGCACCGCCCGCCGCGCAACTGATGCAAATGGTGATTGCTCCATGGCTGTCGCAGGCGATATACGCAGCGGCAACGCTCTGAGTCGCCGATCATTTGAAGTCCGGTCCCAAGCCGGTCGCAGCACTGGCTCAATCCGTCGGCGTCGCAGAACAACCGCTGTTTCGGGTGATGCGGGCGCTGGCAGGATTCGGCGTCTTTGGCGAGTCGTCGCCGCGAACGTTTGAGCTGACACCGATGGCGAAGTGCCTTTGCAGCGACAGCCCCGACTCGCTTCGCGGCGTCGCCGTCATGTTCGGTTCGCCGTGGCATCGGGCGGCGTGGAGCGACATCCTGCACGCAGTCGCCACTGGCCAACCTGCATTCGAAAAGGTGCATGGAAAGGGCTTCTTTGATTACTGTGTGTCGAATCCGGAAGCTGCCGCGATCTTCGATGAAGCAATGACCAGCTTCTCCAGTCAAGAAACGCCGTTGGTGCTGGAAGCCTACGATTTCAGCGGCATCCACAAACTGGTGGACGTGGCCGGCGGTCACGGCAGTCTCTTGGCGGAGATCTTGAAGAAGTATCCAACGATGCGCGGCGTGCTGTTCGACATGCCCAGTGTTATTGAAGGCGCCCGGCAGAAGAAGCACCTCGAGAAGGCCGGCGTGCTCGGTCGCTGCGAACTGGTTTCAGGCGACTTCTTCAGTGCTCTGCCGTCCGGCGGCGACGCCTACCTGATGAAGCACATCATTCACGACTGGAGCGACGAACACTGTACCAAGATCTTGCGCAATTGCCGATCCGCGATCTCGCCGGCCGGCAAGTTGTTGTTGGTGGAAATGGTGCTGTCGCCCGGCAATGAGCCGCACGTCGGCAAACTGCTCGACCTGGAGATGCTGGTGCAAACGCGGGGCGGGCAGGAACGCACCGAAGAAGAGTATCGCTCGCTGCTGGCAGCCGGCGGATTCCGGCTGATTCAGATCGTTCGAACCAAGTCGTTCGGCTGCGTCATCGAGGCGCAACCCGCGTAACGGTGCGGTCGACGTTATTTCTTAAGGAGCTTTTGCAACTCCTCGGTCATTTCGTCGATCTTGAAGCCGCGCGGGCCCGGACCGCCTTTGTACGCGACCTTGCCGTCCACGCCAACAATGTACAACCGGTCCGGCCAACCGGCGTACGCGGCATTGACCTTGTTGTCCGCTTTGTCGATCAACGTCGGCAGCGTTAATTTCAGCGTCGCGGCGCACTGCTGGGCGTTTTCGCTGCGGCTCTTGGCATCGTCGGTCTGACCGATCTTCAGCAGCAGTTCCTTGCCGTCCACTTTGGTGAATAGCACTGAATCGGGGTGTGCTTCGCGGATGTAGATCAAGAGAAACTCAGCGCGGTTCTTGTATGTCTGATAGGCCTTTTCGAGGTCGCCAGACTGGCGACGAAAGGGCGGTCAGGTATAGCTCGCAAAGACGAGCACGACCGGCTTCTTGCCACGATACGCGGACAATGTCGTTGGGTTCTTCCCTTTCGGATCCGTCAGCGTGAAATCCGGTGCACGATCTCCGACGTTTAGCTTGTCGGTCAGCCTTTCGCTTCGGGCCGCCGGCGTGATGATCTCGCCGGGCCGGTCGCCGGGGCGATTGGCGGCGGGTTTGACAGCCGCCACCGCTTGAAAGTGCCTGTGGAAGAACTGCACCATGTCGTCAATCATGTTGCCGCGCTTGTCTCGATAATCATCGGAATGTTTTAGTATGCACTCGATCTTCAGCGGATCGAGTTTCTCCTTGAGCACGACGCCGAAGTTTGGGTGATGGATGCCCTGGCCCGGCTTGGCGTCTGCCGGCAGCGGGCCCTTCGGCTCGTTGTAAAACATCCACACGGGCGGATCGCCGGCATTGACATAGTTGATCGCAGAAGCCTCTTCATAAAGCTTGTGTGCCTTCGGCGAGTCGAGTTCATCTTCCGTGATCCCGTAGAAAGGCATGAGCGCCGGATGCTCGTGTGCACGGCCGCCGATTATTTTCTTGATCCAACGCGGGTCATAGGAACTTTGAGCGCCGAGCACGGCCATGCACGTGAGCCGCGTGGATTGCCGGGCGATGGGGTCGCCGCTCTTGGGATCGGCAAGGTCGTCATGAAAACCGAGCCACAGCGAGATGCCGGCGCCGGCCGAGCCGCCGGAAGCCGCAATTCGTGTCGGATCGATATTCCAATCAGCGGCCTTGGATCGAAGAAACTGAATCGCTCGTGCGCCATCGAGCATCGGCGCCGGGAATGGCGCGTGCTGCGAAAAGCGATAGTTGATCGACGCCACGGAGAAGCCTGCTTCGAGGCATTTAGCAAGGAGTTCGGCGGGCAGGTTCTCCTTGCTTCCGGCACGAAAGCCGCCGCCATGAATGAACACGACAAGCGGGCGAGGCTTATCACCGGTCGCTTTCCAAAGGTCGAGCACATTGCGCTCGTGATCGCCGTATTTGGCATTGGCCACGTCAGGCTTCGGCTTTTCTGGTTGCTGTGCGATCAAATTGCCGGCGCAGAATGCGACAATTGAAGCGGCAATGAAACATAATTTGAAACGGTTCATTAGTGTTGACTCCGAACGAAACCGAAGGGCCTCGCAGTGACGCAATGAGCTCCGATGGGAAATATCCCGGCTATTTCAATTATCGGCCTCGGCCGACGTTGATCGACTGAACGAACTTTTGATCCAAAGTCAGCCGCGCCATGATGAACGTGCTGTCATCCGGCTTCAGATCGGCGAGTTTGGCGTCGTTGCCCTCGATGGTAATGCGAATGTTCTTGTCAACGGTGAAGGTTTTTTCGACTGGGTCGTCGCCTCGCGCCGTTCGAGTTGCAATGGTGATCGTGCCCTTCACGGCATCAACGGCTCGCAGCAAACCCGGCACCATTTGGCCTTCAACGCGCAACATCGAGACAGACTTTTGATCGACCGTCAGGCGAACTTGTGTGAACGAACCGGTAAGTATGTCCGAGACCTTCCCTTCTTTGACGGATAGCCGGCGGCCTTTGCCGTCGTCGAACAGCACAAGCGAGTTCTTGGTCAGTTCAATGGTCTTTTCTTCGGAGTCGTCGTTGCCTCGGCCGGGAGGCAACGTGAGCGTGATGCTGTTTTTGCCGGCATCGACAGACTTAACCGCGCCGAAAAGACTGGGCCCTTCGGCGAAAATGCTCTGGACTTGCTTCTGATCGATGCTGAGGCGAAGCGTCACGGAACATCCGGCAGATAGGTCCGCCAGCTTCGCTTCACGTGTTGAAAACCGGCGGCCCATCCCGTCGTCCTGTGCGATTTCCGCGCCGGCGGCGAGAGCAAACGTCTTTTCTTCCCGGCCTTCCTCGCGGCGAGACGGAGCCATTTCCACCGTCACGGTCTTGCTGTTCGGATCAACCGATTTCAACATCCCGCGAATCTGCGGCCCCTCGGCGACGATGGACTCAACAGACTTTTCGTCGGCGGTCATCGTCAGCGAGACGGTCACTCCGGCGCTCAATTCGTCTAGCTTCCCTTCCTTGAAGAAAGTTCGGCGGACTGAGAATCCGCCATTATCGATCGCCACCTCAACGTCTTTTGAAAGCGAAAACGTCTTGTCGGATTCCGTCGGCCTGCCTTCGCCGCCTCGTCCTTCGATTGTGGTGATCGTGATCTTGCCGCCGGCGGCATCGACTGACTTGACGATGCCGCGAGTTTCGGCACGTCGTGGACCTCGTTGTGCGAATGCGGTTGGGGACAAGCAAAGCATCGCGGTAGCGGCAATCGCAATTGCCGGAAGTCGATGCAAGTTCTTCATGGCGATTCTCCTGACAGATGGTCTCGAGTGAGTCACAAGTGTACCGTGCGGCAAATGCGGATTCGCCTACATAATAACACCGGCAATAGCGGCGTTCAAAAGCGTTGCGACAAAACCGACGAACAGGGCTCTTCCGCCGAGTCGAGCCAAGTCCTTTCGGCGTTCCGGGGCCAGTGCACCGATTCCTCCGAGTTGGATGCCGATCGACGCGAAATTAGCAAACCCGGTGAGCGCGAAAGCCGTGAGTTTCAACGAGCGTTCGCTGATAACGCCGGGTTTGATCACCGCTTTTGTCTCCGGGTCAACGACGGCAAGCAACTTCTTCATGTCGAGGTAAGCGTAGTGTTCATTGATGGCCAGCTTTGAACCTAGCAAGCTGCCGACCTGATTGACATCGCTGGATTCAACGCCCATGAGGAATGCGGCCGGCGAGAACAACCAGCCGAAAATCTTGCGGAGCGAAAGGTCGTCGGGCCACCAGGTCAATGACTCTTTCGAAAGCCCAACGGCCAGTAGTCCAGGTTTGACCGCGCCGAGGACGGCATCGAACATGGCGACGAAGGCAATGAACACGATCAGCATGGCGCCGACGTTCAGCGCCAATCGCAAACCGTCGCCGGTGCCGGATGCTGCGGCGTCGATGGCGTTGACGTAAGGCGACTTGGTTTCGGCTGCCTGCACGGTGCCGCTGGTTTCCGGCACTGATGTTTCAGGCATGAACAGCTTGGCGAGATACAAGCTGCATGGGCATGCCATGACGCAAGTCGTCAACACTGCGACCGGGTCGGCGCCATAGTTGATGTAGACGACCATCATGCCGCCGGAGATGTGCGCCATACCGCTGACCATCAGCGTGAAAAGCTCGGAATTCGTCATGCGTGGCACGTAGGGCTTAACGATCAACGGGGCCTCCGTCTGGCCCATAAAAACGTTGGCGGCAACCGACAGCGTCTCCGCGCCGCTAGTTCCCATGAGAAACACCATCACTCGCGCCATTTGCTTGACGCACCATTGCAGAATCCCGAAGTGATAGAGCACGGTGAAGAAGGCGGAGATGAACAGGATCGGCGGCAGCGCCTTAAATGCAAACATGAATAAGAACTCGGCGCCCGGTTTCAAAGCGACATCTCCGGGACGCGCCAAGTTGCCGAACACAAACTCCGCCCCTTTGTCCGAGAAGTCGATGAATTTGCGAACGACCGACGTTACTGCCTCCAGGCCCTGCATAACGATCGGCACTTTGAGCACGAGTATCGCGAGAATAATTTGCAGCGACATTCCCCAGACTATCGTTCGCCAATTCACCGCTCGCAAGTTACGAGAAAACACCGCCACGAACCCGAAGAAGCAAAGTACGCCGGCCACGGACTGCCCGCGCAGGCCAATCCAGTCCCGAAGCAAATAGGCTGCGCACGCGATAAGTACAATGCCCCCCGCAAGTCCGAGCCGCCAACTCAACGGTGTCGGGGCCGCCTGCGGCAATAACGTATGCGACACTGAATTGGACGAGGCGGGATCGGTAGCCATGAAGTATCGTTGCCCTGGAATTCGAAGGTCTACAGCACTCCGTGGATTCTAAGGCGGCGAATCGACATACGCCAGGAAGAAAAGCACCTGGGACGCACCTTCCACAATTGTTCTTCGCCTGGACGACGTAATTTCAGCATTTACAATGAGTTATTGCAGCATTGCAAGCCTCACGGCTGGAGACCGACAATGTCTATTCGTTCCGTTTTCGGGTGCCTCTTTCTTTTGGCGATCGGCACGGCGAATGCTGCCGAGAAGTACGACTTGAAAACTTCGACGCCGGACGAGGTCGGGCAGAAACGGCGTATTGTCAAGTCGGAATCGATGCGGGCTACAAACGTGTTATTGGATGAGAATGAAAAAGAAATCGAATCGGACAAGAAGACGACGGAAAACGTTTCCGACTACGTCGAGACTGTGCTGGCGGAACGCAACAAGAAGATGACCAAGTCGTCGCGCAAATACGCGAAAGCTGTGAAGAAGTCGGATGACGAGGCGCAGGAATTGGAACTCGATGGCAAGACAGTCATCTGCGATAAGCAGAATGGCATGTACGAGTTTTCACTCGAAGGCGGCGGTAAACTAAGCAATGCGGCAATCGACCTCCTGCAGGACGAATTCAAGAACAAGGACGATGAAGACGAAATCGAGAAACTGTTCTTGCCGACGAATGCGGTGGCTGTCGGCGAGACCTGGAAGTGCGATGTCAAACAGATCGCCAAGCGATTGTTAAAAGACGCCGAGTCGGATTCTCTGGATGTCGCAAAGGCGACGAGCTCGGGAACATTGCGAAAAGTCTATGCGAAAGATGGCAATACCTTCGGCGTCATCGACATCACGCTTGAAATTCCGGTGCTCGCGATCGGCGAGGCCGGCGACATGGTGAAGGCCGATGCCGGGTCGAAAATGACGATGAAATTTGTCCTCGACGTTTGCATCGACGGCAAAGCGACCATCGGCACGATGACGGCAACGATTGACGCCAAGATCACCGGCAAAATCAAACTGGGCGACCAGACCGTAACAATTAAGACGACGGCTCATATCGAGGCCAAGGAGACTCATGAGCCGGTGAAATAGTCGCCGAAATGAATTCTGCACCGCTGTGCCGCGTCCAATTTTTGGATGACCAAACATTGCTTGTTCCGTCGGCTCACCCGCCCAATTGGAGATACTCGAAGCCTCTTAACTAGCCTGCCATATTGTCTCAGCATTCAGTGAAAGGGTTGTTATGCGATTGTCGTTTGCGTTGGCTACCGCCGGAGCACTGATCGTTGGATCGACGTTAAGTGCAGCAGATTGGCCGCAGTGGCGCGGTCCGGGCCGCAATGAGATTTCGACTGAATCGGGAATCCAAACCAGTTTTGCCACTCCTCCGAAACTGCTATGGACGACTGAGAACCTGGGCAACGCCTACTCTGGACCGGCAGTCGTCGGAAATACGCTGTATACTCTCGGGGCTACCGAAACCAGCGAGTTCGCGGTCGCGATGGATACCTCGACCGGCAAAGATCGCTGGCGGACGACGCTTGGACCAACTTTCAAGAATCCGCCTTGGGGCGACGGCCCGCGTTCGACGCCGACGGTCGACGGCGACCGGTTGTATGTGATCCGTGGCGGCGGCGGGTTGCATTGCCTTGATGCCAAGTCGGGAAAGATTGTCTGGTCCAAGGACTTCAGAAAGGACTTTCAGGGTCAGTTGATGTCGGGATGGGGATACAGCGAGTCGCCGCTCATTGACGGCAACCTTCTGATTTGCTCGCCGGGCGGCGGCGCCGGTACAATCGTCGCTCTGGACAAAGCCTCGGGCAAACTCGTCTGGCGCAGCAAGGATGTGCGCGACGCGGCAGCATATTCTTCGGTCATAGTCGCCGACGTCGACGGCGTTCGCCAGTACATCCAACTGACCGGCAAAGGCGTCGTCGGCGTTCGCGCCAAAGACGGCGCGAAACTTTGGTATTACGAGCGCGAGGGACATCGCACTGCCGTGATTCCCACTGCGATCTACCATGCCGGCCACGTTTACGTGACTGCCGGCTACGGTTGCGGCTGTGATTTGATCAAACTCACCAAGGAAGGCAATACCTTCAAGGCAGATCAGGTCTATGCGAACAAAAACATGGTCAACCATCACGGCGGCGTGGTTCTTCTCGATGGCTTCGTCTACGGCTTTTCTGACGGCAAGGGCTGGGTCTGTCAGGATTTCATGAGCGGTAAGACGAACTGGGAAGAAAAAGGTCGAGGCCGGCCTGGCAAAGGTTCCGTCACTTGCGTCGCCGGGCATTTGTTCTGTTACGATGAAGGCACCGGCAACTTGTACGTCACCGAAGCGAATCCAAAGGCATGGAAAGACAAGGGAATGTTGTCCCTGCCCAAGAAGACCGATATTCGAAGCAAGAACGGCCGCATCTGGACGCATCCGGTGATCGCCAACGGCAAGCTCTATCTGCGTGATCAAGACTTGTTGTTCTGCTTCGATATGTCGGCACAGTAGAATTAGAACGGGCCGCTTGCTCATCGGAAGCGGCGGCCCGTCTTCGTTTTTTCACCGGGCGTGGCCTGATGTTCGCCGACCGGACCAGCCTCGAACTGCATCAATCGCACCGACTCCGCGAATTGTTGGCAGCTATTCTTCCCGGCAACAAGTTTTACCATTCGAAGTTTGCGTCGTCGCACATGGCCGCACGGGATGTCCAGTCGCTTGCCGACTTGGCAAGCATCCCGTTCACAACAAAATCCGAGCTAACAGCGGATCAACAGCGATATCCGCCGTGTGGCTCTGCTCTGACCTTCCCGATCTCCCAATACGCTCGTCTGCATCAAACGTCCGGCACAACCACGGGCAAGCCATTGCGATGGCTAGATACGATGGAAAGCTGGGATTGGATGCTCAGTGTTTGGGACCAGATTTTTGCGTGGATCGGCTTGCGTTCCGGCGATCGGCTCTTCTTTCCATTTTCGTTTGGCCCATTCCTGGGATTCTGGACCGCATTTGAAGCTGCTGCCCGTGGCGGCTGGTTTGTGCTCCCTGGCGGCGGAATGTCGAGCGCTGCGAGGTTGAATTTCCTGGTGGACCATCGTATTACGGTCGTATTTTGCACGCCTACGTACGCGTTGCACCTGGCGGAAGTCGCCGCCCAGCAGCAAGTATCCCTTGCAGCAAGCGATGTGCGGATGTTGGTTGTTGCCGGCGAACCAGGCGGCAACATCGCTTCGACTCGAGAACGAATTGAATCTGCTTGGGGCGCTCGCGTCATCGACCACAGTGGCTTGACCGAAGTCGGACCCGTCGCCGTTGAATGTTGGGACGGTCCCGGCAGTCTGCAATTATTGGAGGGCGACTACATTGCCGAGGTCGTCAATCCAAAAACGGGAACCGCAACCGATACCATCGGCGAATTGGTCCTGACGAACCTCGGCCGAATCGGCAGCCCGATCTTGCGCTACCGCACCGGCGACCTCGTGCAGTGGGATGCAACTTCCGATTGTGTCTATCGCCGGCTGAAGGGAGGAATTCTCGGCAGGGTCGATGACATGATCCAGTTGCGAGGCAACAACGTCTACCCGTCGGCGATCGAAGCGGTCGTTCGTCGTTTTGCCGAGGTCGCTGAATTTCGCTTAGTGGTAACTCAGGAGGGTGCACTGTCGGGGTTGCGAATTGAGGTTGAACCGATGCCGGAGGCCGACGGCGCGATATTGATAGACCGTGTCGGCAGTGCGATTCGCAATGATTTGTTGTTCCGTGCCGACGTGGTTTCCGTCCCGCCAGGCAGTTTGCCGCGTTTCGAGTTGAAGGCCCAACGTTTGGTGCGTGAGGCGTAAGGTCGATAACGGCAATGTCGCAGAATACTGAAATGAATTGAGGAGATTGAACAATGACAATCTCGTGGCGTTTTCGATTAACTTCAGTCGCCGCAATGTGCGTAGTTTCGCTTTGTGCTCTTGCAATTGGCTCGGTGTATGCCGACGACTGGGCCCATTGGCGCGGCCCGCATCAAAATGGTGTCGCATTCGACAAGAACCTGCCGGAGTCTTTTTCGCTTGATGCGAAAAAGGCGAATAGCAACTTGATCTGGTCAATGCCGTTCGGTTGCCGTTCAACGCCGGTCATTGTCAATAATCGCGTTTACGTCATTAACAGCGTCGGCAAGGATGTGCTCGAAGGCGAGCGCGTAATGTGCCTCGATGCCGACACCGGGAAGGTCCTGTGGGAACGTCGTTTCAATGTTTTTCACGCCGACATCGTCTCGAATCGTGTCGGCTGGACCAACCCGGCAGCCGATCCGGAGACCGGCAACGTCTACATTCACGGCACGCAAGGCTTCCTGCGTTGTTATGACAAAGACGGCAACATGGTCTGGGGCCGGTCGCTCACCGAGGAATTTGGTCGTGTCACAGGCTATGGCGGCCGAATTCCGAGCCCGATCGTTGACGGCGACCTCGTTATTATCGGGAACGTCATCGGCAGCTGGGGCGATTTCACCCGGGGCATGAACCGCTTTACCGCTTTCGATAAACGCACTGGCCAGATCGTCTGGTGGTCGAACCCGACGACGGAGATGAAGGGCACCTACTACTCGACGCCGGTCGTCGCCACGATCAACGGCCAACGACTGCTCATCACCGGCGCCGCCGACGGCGCTGTGCACGCCATTCAAGTGCGAACGGGAAAACCGGTGTGGAGCTACATGTTTTCCAAGACGGTGATCAATAGCTCGCCGGTCGTTGACGGCAACTATGTCTACATCTCGCACGGCGAAGAGAATCTTGACACCAGCGAGCAGGGCCGGCTGCTTTGCCTCGATGGCGGCAATGTCGAAAACGGTCACCCGAAGCTGGTTTGGGAAAAGACCGGGCAGAAATTCGGCTACACCACGCCGGTCGTCGCCGAAGGTCGCGTCTACATCGCGAATGATTCCGGTCGTTTGTTTACGTTTGATTCAAAGACCGGTGCACAGATCGGCCGGCCACATGTCTTCGGCCGGTTGTCTCGCGGGTCGCCGCTGTTCGCGGACGGCAAGATCTTTGTGTTCGACGTTAACGGCCACTTCCACATCCTGAAGCCCGGCAAGAAGGACATCGAAGAACTGCACGACCAGGGCTTCCGATCCGAGACCGGTGGCTTCGTCGAAACGAATGGAACTCCAATCGCGTACAAGGGCCGGCTCTATTTCGGTACGCTCGAAGCGGTCTATTGCGTCGGCAAAAAGGATGGCGCGGCAGGTAAAGCGCCGCCGTTGTCGCAGGAAGAATCGGCGCCTGGCTCTGTCGCAACCTTGGCACTGTTCCCTGCGGACGTTGTGCTGCATCCTGGCGGAAATGCGACGTTTGAGGTTCGCGCGTTTGATGCCCTGGGTGTCGCGGTGAAAGCACCGCCCGGCGAAGGCGAGTGGTCGATCGCGTTGCCGCCCAAGCAGCCGAATGGCCGTCAACCGCCGGCACTCGTTGCAGACTTGGCGGGCAAAGGGTTGTCCGGCAAGCTGACGGTGAGTCCGAAGCTGCTCGGCCAGCAGGGATACGTCGAGTACAAGGTCGGCAGCATCGTCGGACGTGCCCGTATTCGCGTTGCGCCGACGTTGCCTTATACCGCGAACTTTGAAAATGTTCCTGAAAGCGCAGCCCCTGGCGGCTGGATCAACTGTATGGGGAAGTATGCCGTCGTCGAAAAGGATGGCAGCAAGGTACTCAAGAAACTGGCAGAGAACCCGGCGCCGCCGGTCGCGAAGGCGCGAGCCTACATCGGCCTGCCGGACATGAAGGACTACACGATTCAGGCGGATGTCTGCGGCACGATGGTGCGCGACAATATGCCTGACATCGGCTTGATCAATTGCAGATACCGGCTGGTGCTCGACGGCAAACGCGACGTCGCCGACGGCAAGCGCAGGTTGCGAATCCTGTCATGGGAAGCCCGTCCGAGAATCAACCAGGCCGCTGTTTTTGATTGGCAGCCCAATCATTGGTACACGCTGAAACTGGATATTGAACAGAAAGAAACGGCGGCAATCGTTCGAGGCAAAGTTTGGCCGAGAGGCCAGCCGGAACCGAAGGAATGGACGGTGGAGTTCGAGGATCCGTTCCCGATCACTAACGGTGCACCTGGCATCTACGGGTATGCGACCGGCATCCTGGATGGACAGCCGGGCGCCGAGGCGTTCTTTGACAACATTATCGTTTCGGTGAAAAAGTAGACATAAGCGATTGCATGGATGCTCTTGGTTAAGTTCATGAATCGTGACCTCAGGAGAAAATGAAGTGATTCGTTCCAATTCATCGACGAAACGGTTGGCGATTGCGGCGGTTGCGTTGGCGATTGTCGCCGCCGCCGCGTTTTTCCAGTTGCGTGACCAATTTGCGTCGCCATCTGCTTCGGATGGCGGCTTGCTTTCCGCCAAAGAGGAGAAGCCGATGGCCGAAATGGCCCGGATATGGCCGACGTTTGGCGGCACGCCTTCTCGCAACATGGTCAACTCGACGGAAACCGGCATCCCAACGGAGTGGGAAATTCGCAAGAACGAGGAAAAAAAGAACTTCAAATGGGTCGCGAAACTCGGCTCACGCGCTTACGGCGGTCCGACGATTGCAGGCGGCAAGATTTTTATCGGCACCAATAACGAGTCGCCCCGCAACAATCGCGACACCGATCCCAAGAAGGTAAACGTCACCACGAAGCTGCCTCAGCCGATCGACAAAGGCGTGCTGATGTGTTTCCGTGAATCGGACGGTAAGTTTCTCTGGCAGCATGTCAACGACAAGCTCGAATCGGGCATCGTTAACGATTGGAAACATGAAGGCGTGTGTTCGACGCCGGCTGTCGATGGCGATCGAGTCTACTACGTCAGCAATCGATGTGCCGTCGTGTGCCTTGATGTGGAAGGACTTGCCAACGGCAACCAGGGAATTCAGACCGAAAAATACAAGGATGATTCGGATGCCGACGTCGTCTGGCAGTATGACATGATGAAGGAACTGAATGTCTTTCCGCACAATATGGCGGCTTGCTCGCCCGTCATCGTCGGCGATGTGATTTTCGTCGTCACGGCGAACGGCGTCGACGAAGGGCATATCAACATTCCGTCGCCGGAAGCGCCCAGTTTCATCGCGCTCGACAAGAACACGGGCAAACTCTTGTGGAAGGATGCTTCGCCGGGCAATCAGATCATGCACGGCCAGTGGTCGAATCCAACATATGCAGAAATCGGCGGACAGGCGCAGATCATTTTTCCAGGCGGCGACGGCTGGCTTTACGCATTCGAACCCAAAACCGGCAAGACCCTGTGGAAGTTCGACGCGAATCCGAAGAAGGCCAAGAAGTACGAACTCGGCCAGGCCGGCGAACGTAGCGATTTTATCGGTACGCCGGTGATCTACGACGACAAGATTTACATCGGGACCGGCCAGGACCCGGAACATTACGAGGGCGTCGGCCATCTTTACTGCATCAACCCGGTAGGCAAGACCGGCGACATCTCCGAGGAGTTAGTCGTAAAGGAGAATCCCGACACGACCAAGCGCGTGACCAAGCCGAATCCGAACAGCGGTATGGTCTGGCATTATGGCGGCCTCGACAAACGAGAGGATGCTAAACGCGATTTTGTTTTCGGCCGCACGATGAGCACTTGTGCGATCAAAGATGGGTTGTTGTATGTCGGCGAATTGGCGGGATACCTGCACTGCCTCGACGCCAAGTCCGGCGCCATGCACTGGGTGCACGATCTGAAATCGGCAATCTGGGGCTCTCCGTACTGGGTCGATGGCAAGGTTTACATCGGCACCGAAGACGGCGACGTCTTTGTCTTCGCCCACGGCAAAGAAAAGAAGTTGTTGTCGAAGGTGGAAATGGACCAGCCGGTGCGTTCAACTCCGATTGCCCTGAACGGTGTGCTTTACGTAATGACTGAATTAAACCTGTTTGCGATTCAAGAGAAAAAGTGACGAATCGGTGTTTGATCAGGGCCCGAAGTAAGCGAGGATAATTATTTGCCCCGCCTACTTCGGGCTTTGTTGTTCTCGCCATCTGCAAGATGGTCGATAGAATTACTTCCTTACCTGCCATCAACAAGTTCATGTGCGATTCGAAGGAAACCAACGTGAGTGCGAGTCTCGACGCCAAAGTCACACAAGCCAAGGAGCAATTGGACGCGCATGTGCGGAAGATCGTTCAATGGCATTTCTCTCCAGATACGGGCACTCCCTTTTGGCTCGATAAGGCGAAAGAGTTCAAGTTCAACCCGCTTAAAGACGTTCAATGTTTCGATGACTTGAAGCTCTTTCCGTTCTTTGAAGATGAATGGCTGCGAGGCGGCCCAGTCAGGCGATGGGTGCCGCGAGGCCATCAAAGCAAGCCCGTATATGTGTTCGAAACCGGCGGCACGACCGGCATTCCGAAGAGCCGCGTCGTCGTCGATGACTTTCGCATCGATTACGAGATGTTCAGCGCCGGGCTGCCGGATCAGTTTTTCCCCAAGGGGGCAAACTGGCTGATGCTTGGGCCATCCGGGCCTCGTCGGTTGCGTTTGGCCGTCGAACACATGTGTCAGCATCGCGGCGGCATCTGCTTCTGCGTCGACCTCGACCCGCGCTGGGTCATCAAGCTGATCAAGAAAGGTTGGATGGAACATCTGAAGGCGTACCAGGAACACGTCATTGATCAGGCAATGACCGTGTTGTCGGCTGGGCACGACGTCAAGTGCATGTTCACAACTCCGAAGCTGCTCGATTCCCTGGCTCAAAGGCTTGAGAAAGAAGGTTCCAGTATCGCCAAGGCCGGTATTACCGGCGTCTTCTGCGGCGGCACGGAAATGACATCGCAGTGGATACGGTTTGCCATCGAGGAATACTTGGGGCCAGGCGTTTACATTGCACCGACCTACGGTAACACACTCATGGGACTTGCCGCATCGGACATGCCGACCGCCGGCCAGAACTTCAAGATCGCCTACTATGCGCCGCAGCCTCGCGCAGTGGCCCAAGTCGTCGATTTCAAGGATTACAACAAAGTCGTTGAATACGGTCAAACGGGCCGGGTGCTGCTGACCACATTGACTGATGAATTCTTCGTGCCGCGTTTCGCCGAGCGAGACGAGGGCGAACGCGAGATGCCGTATGACAAGTATCCCTGGGACGGCGTGAGCGGCGTTAGGCCGTTTCACGAAATCGCTGCCCAAACGACAGTCGGAGTATATTAGCCGCTTGCGGTTTAGCGGAGAAATAACACAAGGAATCCTTCGATGCTGCACATACCGATCTCTCGTTGGGGCGAGCCCTACAAGAGTCTGGAAGTCGACAAAGTAGTGCATTTCAGTTCTGGCGAGGAACTGGCAGAAGTAAGCCGGGCGAATGGAGGCCTCGTCGAACGAGACATGCGTCACGCCAAACGTGCCCGCGAAGTGTTGCGCGAAGTGCCGATAGCTGACTTGTTGGCGATGGTGAAGAAGGCCGGCGAACTTTATGCCAATGCGGAACTGCCGCTCGGCGACGGGTCGCAAACGCCGGATCAGTTCGTTCGGATGCAGTCGGCAACGACGGGCTTGCCGGAACACATGTGCCGGTTCAACATGTCGAAGAACCAGTTCGTACTTGCGGAGATGCCGCGAATCCTGGACTCCCTCACGCGGGGCCTGGACCTGAGCGTATTGTCGCGGGGTCATGGAATCGAAGCGAGAGGCGTGCCGATTAGTTATCAATGCCAGTCGCCGATTCTTGGGTTGGTGTTGCCGAGCAATTCGCCTGGCGTGCATACGCTTTGGTTGCCGATTATTCCGTTGCAAGTCGGGTTGGTGCTGAAGCCAGGCCCTCAGGAGCCTTGGACGCCGTATCGGATGGTGCAGGCGTTCTTACAGGCAGGAGTTCCGAAGCAAGCCATCGCGATCTATCCTTCGCCGGCGCCCGAAGTTGGCGCAGCAGTTCTAAACCACAGCCCGCGCGCTTTGATATTCGGCAGCACGGCGACGGTCGAACGCTACAAAGGCAATCCGAGCGTTCAGGTGCACGGGCCGGGGTTCAGCAAGATACTCTTGGGCGACGACAAGGTCGATCAATGGGAAAAATACCTCGACGTGATGGTGGACAGCGTACTGGTCAACAGCGGCCGAGGATGCATCAATTGCTCGGGCATTTGGGTCTCGCGTCACGCACGAGAGATAGCAGCATCGATTGCGGAACGCATGGGGCCCGTTGCGCCCCTGCCCCCGGAAGATCCTAAGGCAGCGTTGGCAGCATTTACGGTCCCGGGCCAGGCCGATGGCGTCAATGCCGACATCGACAAGGACTTGAAGGAATCGGGCGTGCACGACATGACGGCCAAGTTCGGGGCTCGATTGGTTAAGAAAGAACGTTGCGATTATCTGCGGCCGACAGTCATACTTTGCGACAATCCCGATGTGTCCGCGGCGAAGAAGGAGTACATGTTTCCGTTTTGCACGGTCGTCCAATGCCCGCAAGAGCAGATGCTCGCGAAAATTGGTCCGACGCTTGTTTGTTCGGCGATCACCGAAGACAAGAAGTGGCAACGGGAACTGATCGATGCCGTGCACATTGACCGGCTGAACATCGGTCCGATGCCGACGATCAAGCTCAACTGGCTTCAGCCGCACGAAGGAAGCATCGTCGACTTTCTCTTCCGTGCCCGTGCGTTCCAGCACGAGGGACCGGTTGTTTGATCAACAAAAAAAGCAGCGCCGAACTACTCGCTTCGGCGCGGCTAGGAAGATTGAAAAACAGCGTCATTTTCCCATTTCGAGCCGACACGGTCCAAGAGTCAAGCTTTCGCCTTTATCCGATACCTTGTAGTTATCCGAATGCAGGATGTAGTAACGGAAACGCCCCTTCTTGTCATTCTTGACAATCTTGCTGCGCCGCAGGACGCCCAGGTGATGGGAGACGTTGACGATCTCGGCGCCCAGAATTTTGGCCAATTCGCCGACATTCTTCGGGCCGCCGCGAAGCGCATTGATGATTTTCAGGCGGTCCAGGTCGGCCACCGCTTTCAACATGCGTGACGCTTCTTCGGTTTGCGCGGCTGAAGGATCTCGGCTCTTCGCTTTCCCCATGGCACGTTACCTCGAACAAGTCGAGTCAATTGGAATTCCAAAAGCCGGCGTGACTCGAATCGCCAGTATGGAGAGTTGTACACACCGGATGCAACCATGGTTGCGAGTCGTGCGCCGACATGGCACCGCGGTCGTACGAAGCATTCTCGTTAGATGTTTTATCTTCAGTCTGTCTGCCGTTCAAGCAAAAAAGCGGCAACGAAATGGAGCAATCAACTGCAGCTGCCAACCTAAAAACGATCCTGAAGCGCAGTCACAGTCCAGGCCCGCTCACGAAGGGCGCGACAGGCCTCTACCGCGGCTTGCGCCGCTGCCAACGTCGTAATGCAAGTGACTCGATGAGCCACCGCGGCGACGCGAATCTTGACCTCATCGGAACGACTGCCTCGACCGCTTGGTGTGTTGATAATAAGTGCGATGGCGCCGTTCTTCATGTGATCGATCAGGTTGGGCCGGCCTTCCTGCAGTTTGAGAACTTCCGTTACGGCGATTCCATGGTCACGCAAGAAGTCGGCGGTGCCGCGTGTCGACATCACCGTGAAGTCCATTTGCGTGAATGCCCGGGCAATCGCCACGAAGTGCGGTTTGTCCTGATCCGCGACAGAGATGTAAATGGTCCCGGACGTTGGCAGGGCCGCCGATGCGGCCAGTTGGCTTTTGGCAAAAGCCATCGGAAAGCAGTCGTCAATTCCCATCACCTCGCCGGTCGAACGCATTTCCGGACCGAGGAGGATGTCAACGCCGGGGAACTTGTTGAACGGAAACACGCTTTCCTTGACAGAAAAATGTCGCGGCGTCACCTCATGATGCACGTTGAGATCGTCGAGTGTCTTTCCTGCCATGACGAGCGCTGCCAGCCTTGCCAGGGGCACGCCGGTTGCTTTGGCGACGAAAGGAACGGTTCGGCTCGCTCGCGGGTTTGCTTCGAGGATGTAGATGTAATCGGCAGGATTGGCCGCATCATTCCCAGAAGCTGATTTGCCGGCAATTGCAAACTGCACATTCATCAAACCTTGAACTTTGAGTTCCAGTGCCAAAACTCGCGCCTGTCGCTTGATCTCCGCGACATACTCCGGCGGCAGACTGTGAGGAGGAATCACGCAGGCGGAATCGCCGGAATGGACGCCGGCTTCCTCAATGTGCTGCATGACGCCGCCGATTACTGCACGGCTGCCGTCGCAAAGGCAATCGACATCGACCTCCTGAGCGGACTCAAGGAACCGATCGAGCAGCACGGGCGTATCCTTCGACAGATTCGGCACCCGCGTTTCCATGTACGACCGAAGCGACGCTTCGTCGTAGACGATTTCCATGGCGCGTCCGCCCAACACAAAACTGGGGCGGACCAGCAACGGGAATCCGATGCGACGAGCGACGTTGATGGCCTGTTGCAAATCGATTGCCGTGCCGCTTTCCGGCTGGCGCAACTGCAGTTGATCGATGACATTCTTGAACATGTCGCGATTCTCGGCCTTGTCGATGCTCTCGACGCTGGTGCCGATGATCGGCACGCCGGCCGAGGCCAGTGCCTTCGCAAGATTCAGCGGCGTCTGGCCGCCGAACTGCACGATCACACCGTGCGGCTTCATCCGGTCGCATATGTTCAAGACGTCTTCAGTCGTCAACGGTTCAAAGAAAAGATGATCGCTGGTGTCGTAGTCGGTGCTGACCGTTTCCGGATTCGAATTCACCATGATGGTCTCGAACCCGGCGTCTCGAAGCGCAAAGGCTGCCTGCACGCAGCAATAATCGAATTCGATGCCTTGGCCAATTCGATTCGGCCCGCCGCCGAGGATCATGATCCGTTGGCGCTCGCCGGTCGGCCTGGTCTCGTCCTCCGGAAAACTGACGGAGATAGCGGAATCGCCGGTCAACGTCACGATCCGAGTCGCCGCCTCATAGGTCGAGTAGTAGTACGGCGTGTACGCCTCGAACTCGGCGGCGCATGTATCCACCAACTTAAATACGGCCTCGATGCCCATGCTCCTGCGAACGCGCCGCACTTCCATCTCATGCACGTTCCATATCGTCGCCAACTGCTGATCGGAAAAGCCGCATTGTTTCGCAGTCAGCATTAGCCCTTTGTCAGCATCTTCAATCGCGGGCACGGTCCTTAGTTGTTCCTCGGTTTCGACAATCTCACGAATGTGATTAAGAAACCATGGATCGATCTTCGTGATCTTGTGAATCTCATCGACGGTCATTCCGTCTTTGATCGCATATCGCAAGAACCAAACACGTTCCGCGTTCGGAGTCGCTAGTTTGCGAACGATCTCGTCGCGTTTTGGCTGATTCGGTTTGCCCCAACGGTCCGGGCGGTCACAACCAAGACCAAAGCGGCCAGTCTCCAATCCGCGAAGCGCCTTTTGCAGGGATTCTTTAAAGGTGCGCCCGATTGCCATCGTCTCGCCGACCGACTTCATCTGAGTCGTCAAGGTCGGGTCGGCCTCTGGGAATTTCTCAAAATTCCAACGAGGGAACTTGGTAACCACGTAGTCGATCGTCGGTTCGAAGCATGCAGGGGTCACCCGCGTGATGTCGTTCTTGAGCTCGTCGAGCGTATAGCCTACCGCTAGTTTGGCGGCGATCTTCGCAATCGGGAAACCGGTCGCTTTCGACGCGAGCGCCGAACTTCGCGAAACGCGCGGGTTCATCTCGATCGCGATCATCCGGCCATCTTGCGGATGCACGGCAAACTGAATGTTGGACCCACCTGTTTCAACTCCGATTTCGCGTATGATCGCCTTCGCGGCATCTCGCATGCGCTGATATTCTTTGTCTGACAGCGTTTGAATCGGAGCGACGGTGATGCTATCCCCGGTGTGCACGCCCATAGGGTCAAAGTTCTCGATTGTACAGACGATTACGACGTTGTCGGCGTGATCGCGCATGACTTCGAGTTCGAATTCCTTCCAACCGATTACTGACTCCTCGATTAGCACCTGATGCACGGGACTCAGATCGAGGCCAAGCGTCACGAGCGTGTCAAATTCGTCGCGATTGTAGACGATGCCTCCGCCGGTGCCGCCAAGCGTAAAGCTGGGTCGAATCACGCATGGCAGCCCCACCTCATCGCGGAGCGCGTGAGCTTCGGCAAGGGAGTGCACGGTGCCGCTGAAAGGCACGTCGATGCCGATCTTCTCCATGGCCTCTTTGAATTTGGCCCGATCCTCCGCCTTGTCGATTACGTCGGCTCGCGCACCGATCATCTTCACGTTGAATTTCTCGAGTACGCCGTGGCGATGCAGGTCCATCGCCGTGTTGAGGCCGGTTTGGCCTCCAAGCGTCGGCAACAGTGCATCCGGCCGTTCTTGCTCGATGATCCTGGCGACGACTTCCCACGTGATCGGCTCGATATAAGTGCGATCCGCCGTATCCGGATCGGTCATGATCGTCGCCGGGTTGGAATTCACGAGAATAACTTCGTAACCTTCTTCTCGTAGCGCCTTACATGCTTGGGTTCCGGAATAATCGAATTCACATGCCTGGCCGATGATGATGGGTCCGGATCCGATGAGCAAAATCTTGTGAATGTCGTTGCGCTTCGGCATGGTGCAATGGTCTCTGTCTCTATTCTCACTGTAGGTATCGGGGTTGTATCCTATGACTGCAACGGCATCGCACCAACTGTATTCGATCCGAGAAAAATCTCACTCGGTGAAAGCTGCAGCTGTTTTGCCCTTGGCACGTACGACTTTGTCATCATTCGCACATTGCCTGATCGCTCTGTTGTTAGCCGTTCGGCCGCTCGACGCAGCGGATTCACCGCTGCTGAAGGCTCGCGTTACCGAAGATGCGGTTGAAATCGAAACCGACATGCTCTCCATCAAGATCGCAAAGAGAGGCTACGTCAGTGGCACCATGGCGGGCACGCTCGTTGACAAAGAGACCGGTGCACGCGACCTCGGCTTCGGTCTGCACATCATGGACTTTCTGCTCGCCCCGGGCTACCGCGACGACGGCTACGGCAAAGGGCTCTATCACGGCAACATCGCGAAGCATTACGTCGAAGGTCCGCAAATCTGCACGCAAGCAAAGAAGCTTGACCCCGAAGTCATTACTGGCGATGGGTTCATCGCGGTGCGGATGAAGTACAAATTCCATCAAGCATACAGAGGTTACATGGCCGGCTCGACGTGGGAGCAAACGCTCGTTTTCAAACCCGGTCGACGATGGTTCCTTTGCGATGAACGCATCACCAGCGTCAACGACGTGGATTCGCTCTTCTACCGGGTTGACATGCCGGGACACCTGAAACACAAGAACGGCGATTCATTTGAGAAAGTCTATCTGAGCTACCACGGTGTCATTCCCGCCAGCGCCTTCGCCAAGGATTTCGCGCCCGACGAGAAACTCCTCTATCAACGCAAGGACGAAAAACTTCCAGCGCGATTCATTCGCGCGTATCAGGTGAAGCAAGACGGCAAACCCGGCCCGTGGCTTGCCGGCATGACGCTCGATCCAGCACAGGTGTATGAAGCCTGGTGCCACCAACGCGGCTACATCTGTTTCATCCAGGAGTTGCACGGCCGAAAGGTGAAAGCCGGCGAATCGTTTGGCGCCGCGTACATCGTTGGCTGGTTCGGCAGCATCGATGAAATGCATACGGTGTACGATAAGCACAAAGGGATGAAAGAAATTCCGCCGCTCGGCAAATAGCCTGCCACTTGTGTCAGGGTTTCACGCCAGCACCTCGCGAACGACGTGCCCACTGATGTCGGTCAATCGGAAGTATCGCCCTTGGAATCGATAGGTCAGTCGCTCGTGGTCGATGCCGAGCAGGTGCAACATCGTTGCGTGCAGGTCGTTGACGTGAACCGATTTTTCGACGGCGTGGTAGCCAATCTCATCGGTAGCGCCATGTGTAAGGCCTCCTTTGATGCCGCCGCCGGCCATCCACATGGAAAACGAACGCATATGATGGTCGCGGCCCGGGCCGCCCTTGTTGCCCTGCACCATCGGCGTTCGGCCGAACTCGCCGCTCCACAGGATCAGCGTCTCGTCGAGCATGCCGCGGCGCTTTAAGTCGGTGATCAACGCATATGCGGGTTTGTCGACTTCGTTCGCACATGACGGTAAGAACTTCGCAATGTCGTTGTGATGGTCCCAATCGCGGTGATATAGCTGGATGAAACGCACGCCGCGCTCGGCAAGGCGGCGTGCCAATAGGCAGTTGCCCGCGAAAGTGCCATCGACGCCGCGAGTGCCGTACAATTGTAACACGCTCTCCGGCTCGTCGCGAAAGTCTGTTAGTTTCGGCACGCTCATCTGCATGCGGAAGGCGAGTTCGTAATTGGCGATCTTCGTAGCTGCGTCCGGATCGTCGGCCGCGAGATCGCCCAAGCGGTTGAGCGATTGCACTGCATCAACGACATCGCGCTGGCGATTGCCGTTCACGCCGGAAGGGTTGCTCAAGTACATGACCGGGTCGCCGTGCGACTTGAATTCGACGCCCTGAAACCGGCTCGGCAAAAAACCGTTGTGCCATTGCCGCATGTGCACGGGCTGCGGGCTGCGGCCCTTGTTGGTCGAAACCATGACAATGAAGCCGGGCAGGTCTTCGCATTCGTTGCCGATTCCGTACGTGATCCACGAGCCCATGCTCGGCCGACCGGAGATCGACGTGCCGGTGTTCATCACCGTGTGTGCCGGGTCATGATTAATCTGATCTGTGTGCATGGACCGCACGATGCAGATGTCGTCGGCCATCTCCCCGGTCCACGGGAAGAGCGTTGAAATCTCCTGGCCCGACTTGCCCCATTTTTTGAATGGAAATAACGGTCGCATGCACTGGAGTTTCTGCCCCTGCAACTGTGCGATCGGTTGGTTGGCGGTCACCGACGCCGGCATTGGCTTGCCGTCGAGTCTCGCCAGGCCCGGCTTGTAATCGAACGTCTCGAACTGGCTTGGCCCGCCCGCCATGTACAAAAAGATGACGCGCTTCGCTTTTGCCGGCAGATGCAACGGTTTGACGACGCCGTCCCATTTCGGCAATGTCGACTTTGCAGGCTCCGCCCGCAGCATCGACGATAGCGCGAGCGAACCAAGCCCTATTGAGGCGCGGCCCAGGAAGGCGCGACGGGAGGCCGGAAAAGTATTCCTAATGGCCAACTTCGCTTCCAATGGACACATATTCATGATTGTAAATCGAGGGAACAGGAATGCAAAGATCGACATCAAGGGCCAGAAACATTCTGTGCAGCAGCTGTGGATTTGTTCCACCCGTGACGCGTCGCCGCGAATTGACGGGCGCGACGGTGCCAGTCGTCGCCGCGCAGAATGCGGACACTGCCGCTGCGATCCAGTTCCATCCCGGTGAACACTTGCAATGCCAGCGTCAATTCGGCCGACGTGCCCGGCGCCGGCGAGGGCGTTGGCCAGGAACGAACTTGCCAGTCTTCGCTGCCGGTCACTGCGCGAGTGCCATCAGGGTGAAAAGCAAGCGCCACAACCGCGCCGCCATGTGGCAGGGGCGGCGAAATCGGCATCGCAGTTCGAGTATCCCAGAACCGAGCAGTGTTGTCGGAGCTGCCGGTCAGCAGAGTCTTTCCATCAGGGCTGAAGCGAATGGTCCAAACGCCGCCGCCATGCCGCAAGGGAGAGCCAATCGTCCTTCCAGTAACTCGATCCCAAAGTCGTGCAGTGCGATCGAGGCTGCCGGATGCCACCGTCATGCCATCTGGGCTCACCGCGACCGACCAGACCCAGTCGTCGTGCTCAAATGCAGGGCCGATGGCCCCTTGCTGGGAAATGCTCCAGATTTGCGCCCTGTGATTCCAAGAGGCGGAAATCAACTGATCGTCGTCGAGCCAGCACATCGAACGAACATTTGCTGAGCCGCCTGGGCCGGCTTCGTTGGGAAACATCGCGACATCCTCGCCGGTGTCCGTATTCCACACGTTGACTCTGCCGGAGTCGCAACACGCGCAGAAATACCTACCGCTGGGAGAGAATACAACTTTCCAAACTTCGGAATTCACTTCCATGAAATGGCCATGAACGAGCGTACCGTCGGCGATGTTCCACAATCCGACCTGGCCACGAAAGCCGCCAGTCAGCGCATATTTCCCATCGGAACTGATGCCGACCGTGTGGACTTCGAGTTTTTCATCGGCATTCGCGCGCGGGTATCGAAGAGTTCGTTTGGGTGGCGGGCCTTCGGCGACATTCCAGATGCGGGCGGTGCCGTCTGAGCAAGCAGTAATTACAGAGGAGCCGTCGCGACTGAACTCGCCGGCATAGACCTTGGTGTTTTCTCCATGGTACAACTCGTGCTTGACCTTCAAGTCGCTTGCGTTGCGAATGAGGCCTTTTCCGTCACGTGCGACGGATAGAAGCAGGCGGCCATCGGGGCTGAAGTTGACTTCGTCGACCATATGTTGATGTGACTCTGCAAATTGATACGCCTCGTACTGCAGCAACCGCCAGCGGCGGAGCTCGCCGTTGCGAGCGCCGGTCAATAGTTCGCGCCCTTCGGAGGCAAATGCAACGATGTCGGCGCGCGACGCATGTTGCAAGAACGGGGACGCGGGAGCGCCGGTGTTCATGTCCCACATGCGCACAGTGCCGTCATAGCTGGCCGTCGCCACAAGCTTGTTATCGGGCGAGATCACCGCCGAAAAGACTGCGCCGGAATGCCACAGGCGCCCGCCGACCGGATGCAGAGGCGGAGCCTGTTCCCCCGGCAACGGACAATGCTCAAAGCGCCAAATCTGAGCGGAGTTATCGTCGGACGCCGTGACGATGGTCTGACTATTATTTGCGATTGCCACGGATGTCACGGGAGCTTTGTGCTGCAGTGGAGAAGCCATGGGTTTGCCGGTTGTCGCATGCGAGACAAGTGCCGTGTCATCGTTCGATCCCGATACTACAAACGCGCCATTGGGAGCGATGGCCAGCGATCGAATACGTTTGCCGTGCCGTGCCGGAACGCCGATTTTTTCACCCGAGGCAGTACTCCAGATTTGCACTTGATGGCTTCGCTCGTCGCTGATGTTTCCGGCGGCTATGGCAACAAATGAACCGTCAGCGCTGATGGCAACCGCGTGAACCGGTCCGCTGCCTTCGCCGAATACTTGCTTCGGTTTTGATTCGGCAATGGACCATGAACATGCGACGCCGGCAGCGCCGTTATCGCCTGAGACAAAGTGTTTTCCGTCTGGGAAGACCGCGAGCGAGCGGATTTCACCCGTATGGCGGCGGTACCATTGCTCATTCCGACCGGTTTCTGAGGAAAACCGGCCGATTCGTCCATCCTTCAATCCGACGAGAACTGACTGGCCGTTATTGCAAAAGGTCATGGACAATGCGTCGGAGTCCACGCCGATGGGCACGGTTCGATTGGTTTCAAGATTCCAGATGCTTACGTTCTTGTCCAAATCTCCGACGACAACCTGTTTCCCCGCACGATTCAGTGCGAGAAGCCGTACTTCGCCGGCCGTCCGCCAATAACCGCTGGGCACGGCGAAAAGCCGCGGCCGCCATGTTTCGATGTTCGTGCGAATCGCGAATTCCAATTCCGGTGAATCGATCTGACAGGAGTCGAGTAGCGCCGCCAACGTCAAAAGCCCTCGACCGACGTCGCCCTGTTCGCACAACGAAATGGCCTGCTCCAATGCCCGTGCATCTGCCTGCCTTCGCGCGTCCCGTCGTGCGTTCGACGTGCGGCCCCAGAATCCGGCGATCACCAGAAGCGATAGAACCAGAATTCCAAATACGACTGCCGCTGAACCGGTGACGGTTGGGTATCTGCGTATCCACTTGACCATTCGTTTGACAATGGTCGGCGGCTGCGCTTGGATCGGATGGTTCGTGCGAAATCGCTCAAGGTCTTCGACGAGCGCCTTTGCCGACGCATACCGCCGCGATGGGTCCTTTTCCAAGCTAGTCAAACAGATCGTCTCAAGGTCGCGTTCAATGGCGTCGTTCAACCGCCGCGGAGGGCGCGGATCGTCATTCAGCACCTGGTGAAGCAATAGTTGCGTCGAACCGCGAAATGGCCGCTCGCCGGTCAGCATTTCGTAGAGCACGACACCGAGGCTGTACACGTCCGTCGTGGGCCCGACACGATCCGGCGTCCGAATCTGTTCGGGGCTCATATACGCGGGAGAACCGATGACCGAGCCCGTGTGAGTCACTTCCGATTCCTGGATACCGGCGGACCGTGCCAGGCCAAAATCGGCAACGCGAGCTTTTCCTCCGACCTTGTCCAGCATGATGTTGGACGATTTGATATCGCGATGAAGCAATCCCAATGTATGCGCGGCAGCAACGCCGCGTGCGACTTCTTCGATAATGCGTGCGGATTCACGAGGCGAAAGCGACCGTTCGCGCGTGAGCCGCGTCGACAGCGTCTCGCCATCGATTCACTCCATGGCGACAAAGGGCAATTCCGAACCTGGGATCGTTCCGGCTTCGAACACGGCGACAACGTACGGATCGTGAATGGCCGCGGCCGCTTGAGCGCCGCGCTCGAAACGACGCCGTTCATCTTCGCGAGCCGCCATTTCGGGACGTAGCACTTTGATGGCAACTTCCCGCTTGAGCCGATCGTCAAACGCAGAATAGACAACGCTGGAGCTGCCGCTGCCGATTTCCGCCAAAATGTGATATGGGCCGATGCTTCCGAGGGCGCCTATAGCATTGGGATCCCCCAGGAATCGGATCGCACCGCGTGGGTCAACCGAAATCACCGGCGGATGGGCGGAGAATTCCTGCAACGACTTCGAAGGCATGCCATCAGAGATGCCGCTCGGCGTTGGCAGCGTTTCCCATTCTTTCAACGCGGCACGTGTACACTCATCCTCAAGAAACTTAGTGCATGCTGTGCATTCAATGACATGCGAATCGATTCGAACTGCATCCGCGGCGTCGATTTCACCGTTCAGGACCTGCAACAGCATCTTGGTGTCGGGACAAGGCGTCTTTTTCATTTTCAGGTCGCGGGCGGCCCTTCGAGACGTTCGGTTTCTCGCTTGAGCAGCTGAGTTACTCGATGTGTCGCCTGGTAAACGTTGGTTACCGACAAGCTCAACTCCTCTGCCACTTTCTTTGCCGGCTGTTTCTGCAGAAAGTGCTGGTCGAACGCACTCCACGTGTGATCGGCGACAAGCACACGAACGCGAGCGATCGCTTCCTGCAACAGTTCCATTCGGTACTGCTCATCCAGTTCATCCGCAAGGTCTTCGCCTTTGGCAGAGTTGGCCAGCCAGTCGTCAGCGCCTCCGGCCGCCGTGTTCCAACTCTTGCGGCCGGCTACGAGGTCATACCACGCATGTTGCGTAACCTTACGCATCCAATCTCGAAATCGGCCACGACTCGGGTCGTATTCAAACGTGCGCATCCGTTGCGTTAGACGCAGCAAGATCTGTTGGCTGATGTCGTCGGCATCAGCATCCTGGGCCCCTTGCTTTCGGCACCACTCGCGAACTTTCGGCCCGTATTGGCGGACAAACTCCGCCCATGCTGCGGCATCGGAAAGATCATGGAGCCTTCCGAGGAGTTGCGGATTCGTTCGTGTGTCTTCGGGGCGATGCATTGTGTTTATCCCCAAATCCAAGCGTTAGCATTTTGATGACATTCCGGCCGAAACACAACGAAAATTCCATCGCCTGCCGCGTAAGGAATCGGCCAAATGGCCGTATGGAATTGCAGCGCCAGTGAAACCGTATTCAGCCAATGGGCATCCAATGAATAGACCGCAAATCGTTGTCGTCGCAATCGGCCTAGCGGTATTTCTGCTGATGGGCATGTTTCCACCATGGAAAGTCATGCTCAATGGCGGCCAAACGACGTCCGAATACCGATTCTTGCTGGAGCCGCCGAAAGTTGGAGCGACATTCGGGCCTGCCGTCGGACGGTTCGATCAAAGAACCATTACGTCAACGGATTTACATTATAGTCGATTGATCATTCAATGGGTGATCGTCATTTTGCCGTGCGGTTGCATCGCCCTCTTGCTCAGTAATCGTGTATTGGCGATGTTCATCGACGAGAAGTCGGTGGAGCAACTTTCACGGCCGGCGGTATCTCCGCCGGCTCGAACCAACCAATCTACTGGAAGCTCCGATTTAACCGTGCTTGTTTCCGCGCCGGCAACGTCAGAATGAAGAAGTTCGGCGTGCTTGGTCTTTCATCCTTCGTTTTGAACTACTTAATGGGGAGCTACGACATGAAATTACAGAATCCCACTACTCGAAAATGGTGCCTGGCCGCCGCAATCGTGTTGCTCATCGCGACAACACACTTTTCCCTCGTTGGCTGTGTCGTCGAGGAACGCAACGCGGCGCATCGAAAGGCAGGTGCAAGGCAAAAACCGTCGGACATTGAGGCCATGGAACATCAGTTGTTGCATCTCGAATGGCAGATCGCCCAAAAATCCGCAGCCGCAAACGGCATCGCATTGGCGCCCGTCATTCCAGGGAGAACCGACGTGATTCCCTACGCCGATCCTTTCTCCGAGCGATACCACGTCGTCCGTGGGCCGTCGATCTATGTGGAAGACGCAACAAACAAGGTCGAAAACCTACACAACGAGATAGACGACCTTAGACGAAAATACGACGCCCTCGAAAAAGCGGTACGAGCCAAGGGCTGGGATGTGCCGAAATTGGCGAAGTGCAAAGTGTGTGAGGGCCGAGGCCTTGCCGCCGGCCCGCACTATGAGTTGGGCCGTCGTGAGGACGGATCACTGGGGTTGGTATTCTCGTCAGGCGGACTGCACTGTTGCAAGTATTGCGGCGGCGCCGGCGTACAGCCGCCTGATAGCAAGTGAGATTCGAACGCGAACGTCCGGGCATGATAGAACGGCCACAACGACAGATTCCTTATCTGTTCTCGATCCAACCAAGGGTGCGAATATGTTGAAACCCCGAACGATGGGCGTGGCGTTGGCATTCGCGCTGCCATTCGCTGTGTATTGCCAGGATCCGCCATACACCATTCCAGTGCTTCCTCCTCCTCCTCCTGTGACGTTGGTCCCTGTCGCACCGTATCAGCCGGTTTCGAACTTCGCGCCTGGACTCCATATCGGCAAGGGCCACATACCGCTTCCGCCGCCGCCGATGGCTGGCAACACATATGCGCCGTCGCGGAAAGCAATGGATGAGCAATATCGTGAAATTGAGAATGACTATCCTCCCGTTCCGCCGCCAACAAATCCAACACCTGTTATTTGGTTCCTGGTCGTCATCAATGGGATGGCACTTTCTCTCCTCGGAATGTGTGCCGGCTTTTTTTGGCTTTGCATGCTGGTCGATTGCCTGCGGCTGCCTCAAACCGCAAAAGACAAGCTTGGATGGGCCGCAGCGATTCTGGTGTTCAACGTGCCGGGCGCCATGTCTTATTTTTTCTTACGCCGGACGGTACGGATCGAAGCGAACTGAATCGGTGGCAGGCGTGATCGCGAATCACTCCAGGACCCCGCGCAGTACATGCCCGTGTACGTCGGTCAATCGGCGATGGATGCCATTGTGGTAGAAGCTCAACTTTTCGTGATCGAGCCCGATAAGGTGCAAGATCGTGGCATGCAGGTCGTAGATCGTGCTGATGCTCTCGACCGCCTGATGACCGAATTCGTCGGTAGCGCCGTAGCTGAAAGCCCGTTTGACGCCGGCCCCGGCCAGCCAGACGGTAAAGCCCTTGGGGTTGTGGTCACGTCCTGAAGCGCCTTTTTGAAACGTCGGCATGCGGCCGAACTCCGTCACCCACGCGACGAGCGTGTCGGCAAGCAAGCCGCGTTGCTTGAGGTCGCGCAAAAGTGCCGCACAGGGTTGATCAAATATCGGTCCGTGAATGTCGTACTGGGCCTTCAGCGTCTTGTGGCCGTCCCAGTTGCCGACTCCCTCCCCCATGGCGTATGACCCGTTGAAGAGTTGCACAAAACGGACTCCGCGTTCGAGCAGCCGGCGTGCGAGAATGCAGTTGCGCGCAAAACCTGCTTTGACCCTGTTGGCGTCGTCGGCGCCGTAGCTTCGCAACGTGCGAGAATCTTCGCGGGAAAAGTCGGAGACTTCAATGGCACGCAACTGCATTCGGGCCGCCAATTCATACGAAGCGATGCGGGCGCTCAGGTCAGTGTCCGCAGGGTTCTTTTCAAGATGCTTTTCGTTGAGCTGTTTCAAGAATTCGCGGGTCGCCTGATCGGCTTCGGCACTGACTTCTTTAGGCCTGAGCAAGTTTGGAATCGGTTTGTCGGCTGTAAACGCTGTTCCCTGAAATACTGCCGGGAGGAAGGCGCTATTCCAGTTATTCGGCCCGGTTTGCGGAACGCCTCGCGGATCAGGTATGGCGACGAACGCCGGCAGGTCGGCACATTCGCTGCCCAGTGCGTAGCTGACCCACGCGCCCATGCTGGGAAATCCATCGAGCGTGAAGCCCGTGCTCATCTGATTTTCGGCCGGCCCGTGCGTGTTGCTCTTGGCCGTCATCGAGTGGATGAAGCACATCTCATCGGCGAGATCGGCCAAGTTGGGCAAGAGGTCCGAACACATCCTGCCGCTCTTTCCGCGAGGGCGAAATTTCCACAAAGGCCCTGCCAGGTTGCCGTTTTCCCCCTGAAACGTAACGAGTTTGTCCGTTCCCGGCATCGGCTGGCCTGAGCGCTTGACCAGCTCTGGCTTCCAATCGAACGTATCGAGATGACTGACCGCGCCGGAGCAGAAAATAACCAGCACTCGCTGTGCTCGGGGCGCGAAGTGGGGCAACCGAGGCGATAGTGGGGCGTTCGGCCGGATCGTCGGCGACCAGCTTGGCTCCGCGCCTAGCAACCGATCGCGCGACAACAGACTTGCGAGAGCAATGCCACTCAGTCCAGTCGCTGCATGCCCGAGAAAGCTGCGCCGGTCGCATAAGTGCTTCTCAAAATGAGATACGCCGGTCTTCAATCAAGCACCTTTCGCACGTCAAAAATCGTCAAAGTCATTCTCAATCGATTTTATCGATACGGATCGCCTGTGGATTGGCTGCGACTTCCGTAGGCGGAACCGACGAGTCTTCGAAACGCTGCATTATTGCGTCGTATTTCTTCCGTAGTTCTTCGGTGTCAGAATGCCCAGGCGGCAACGCCTGCTCACGGATCGCCAATGCTCGCAGATACACCTTCTTCGCTTCGCTGACATTTCGCATCGACTCGGCAATTTCTCCGAGGCACTCGAAGCTGTCGGCGATATTGGGACGATCCGGGTCCAACTGCCGCTGCCGAATTTCGAGGCCGCGATTTGCCGCTTCATCGGCCTCGGACAGTCGATTCTGTAACCGCAGGCAGCGTGCCAACGTGGTAAGCGCGATGGCGGTCCAGGCGTGATTCGGGCCGCACTTCCTTTCGAACTTCTCAAGTGCTTGTCGTGCCAAGTGCTCTGCCTCATCCGCTTTGCCCTGGTGGACGCATGCATGAGCGACGTTGTTGATGACCATTGCATGCACCGGGCTCGTCCTCTTCCGTTCGCAGATTACCAGCGCTCGACGAAAGTATGTCTCCGCCTGAACGAAGTCGTCGCGGTCGGCAAACGACTTGCCGAGGTTGTTTAGGCATACGCCGACATCCGTGTGGTTCGTTCCCCGCAGTTTCTCAGTTATCGCGAGCGCCCGTTGCAGCAGCAGTTCCGCTTCTTCGTAACGGCCTAGCGCCAGGCAAACGTTGGCGACACCCACTGTGCTCTGAAGCGTTTGCGAGTGATCCGGCCCCCACTGGCCGAGCCGCATCGCAAGTGAACTTCGCATGAGCGATTCGGCTTCCTCGAGACGCGACTGCTGGCGGTACACTTCGCCAAGCGCATAGCTGCAAAGTGCAAGCGCAGGTGATGGTACACTTGATTTGGTCAGAATCCGTTCGGCATCGCGCAGCTTTCTGGCTGCCAAGTCGAATTGCCCCTTGTTAGGGGCCCGAACGCCTTCGGCAAAGTGCGTATGCCAGGCGAACTGAAATCGCAAGAGAACGAAGAAACCAATGCCGATGAGGAACATGAGTCCTGTCAGCTCCCAGCGTCCAAAGATCAAGGCAAATAGCGCGCAGAGGAACATGCCGAATCCTGCCAGCAAGATCATCACCGGCGCTAGCAGTTGCATGTAGTTGAGTACGTTGCGCATTCGCGGGACCAAAGTCAATTTGCCATGCAAACAGTTGTGCTTGCGGCTGTGCCGTCGAGGCAGAATTGTCGCATCACATGGCCAAAGTGTGCGACGTCGGTCACTCCTTCACGCGCTTGAACACGCGCAATGTGTTGCCAGTGCCGGCGGCGCCGGAGAACTCCTTCGGCCGATCTTTGCCTACCGGTGCGACGCAACTTCGCAGAGTGTCGCCGTCAATCTCATAGATGCTGTGAATCTGCTTACCGTCTGGAAGCGTGTCGATGGCCTGCTTCGGCTTCTTGGTCGGATCAATCGTAAACGGAATTTCCTTCGCTGCGACTTGATCGCCTACGTGAACCGTGTGCTTGCCGTCCCTAATGACGACGCGTACGGTCTTGACGAAATCTTCCGGCGCCTTCTTGCCGTCGTTCTCGGCCGACATGAGTTGCCACGTGCCGTTCAACTTGGCCCATTCGGCCTTGAGTGCGTTGTCTTTCGGTGTGCCGACGCAGAGCGACAGCCCAGCTGTCAGGATTGCAATCATGGTCTTCATCGCTGTTCCTCGTTTTGTGGTGCAGTATGAGTGTAGGCGGCAGGCGCAAGACCGGCCATTAGCCTGTCACTCTGCATTATCGACGAGCGAAAAGGCAAACTGGGGACACGAATTCGACGTGTCATGAAGAATGCAATCTCAATTGCCCCTCGGTCAACTAGCGGTCGAACACGTCCGTTTTCGCGGGTGCTCCTTCATCTCTCCGATTCTCGTACTTGTCGTAATAGGGCGAATTGCCGCGTCGTTCCTCCGCGTTCTGTGGCATGAACAGAGCTGCTGTGGCCGCGACGCCGATGATGCTGCCCATGCAGCCCAAGATCAACGACGAGATGATGATGCCGGTCCAGGCGAAACCTTTGCCCGTAAGTTTGCCTTCGGAGCGATTGATTGCGCGAATGGCGCCGATGCCCATGATGAAACTGACAATCTGCGTAATGAGCAAGAACGGAACCATGGACAGGACCATGCTCATCATCGCCGGACCGTGAACTTGTGGTTGCTGCGAGCTTACTGTGCTCGTCGAGACGATCTCGCTTCGCACTTCCGTCCGGCCTCGCGCCCAATCGCGAACTTGGGGCAGTATCATCATGACGAGCATCAGCGCGGCATAAGCGGGCGGGAAGAACGGCGCTGCCGCGTAGTACCGGATGTTGAGCACGGCGAAATACGAGTTCGCGTGCATTCGCTGAAATTCCTCCTCCGCCAACACCTTCGTAATCACGCCGTTGACGAGGGCGGTAATGACGCCGATCATCGCCAAAGCAATAAACACCATGCTCAACACGCGACCCCATCGAGTCGGCCCCAACAGTCCGAGGCCCGACACGACCATATACGCCCCGATGCCGACGAAGAGCCAGATTGTGATCCACAAGGGAAGCACGACGTTGTCGCTGAATCCTTCGTCCAAAAACTTGTCGATGCCGTCTTTGATCATGAAGTAGTTGGCGATCGGAACGCCGATGCCCATGAGAATGCTCAAAACGCCGAAGATTCGCAGCCAGCCAGGCGCGGGCGGTGGTTTTGCAGGTTCGGCGACAAAAGGCTTTACTTCAAGTATTTCTTGCTCGATGGCCGGCGCGGAAACAGCGGCCGCTCCGGCCGTCAGTGGTGCGTCGCAGCTTCGGCACACATCGTTGAACGGCGGATTCGTCACGCCGCACTTGGGGCAGATGTTCATGTTCGCCTTCGTTGGAATGCCTATTGGCTGAAAGTAGGATCAACGACGCGGCGCAGAATCCGACAGCAAATCGAAAAACTAAACGGCCCCCAATCCCGAACCGGTCAGTTCGGCAGTCTTCATGGTGCCGTCCGTGATGCGGAAGATGCCGGGAAATCGCTTGGCCCAAGGTTCGTTTGCGGCAGGGCAATACTGCCGGGCGTTCGATTCGATGGCGGCGACGCCGGGAATGTGGGCCGCAAGTCCGGCCGAGTGAATGAGCGATGCACCAGGGCAAGTCAGGTCTTGCACACACAGGAACATGCCGGCTTTCTGTGCCGCGGCGGCCAAAAGCAGACTGGCGCTTTGGCCTTTGCACGCTTTGAGCGCGGCGCCGGTGTAGCCAAGTTCCTGGGCGAGTCGCAGGCTTTGCAAGTCGATGAGTGATTCGTCGATGACGACGGGCCGAATCCGCGATGCCTGATGCATGACATTGTGCCGGTTGGCCGCGAGGTCGCGAGCGGTGGGCTGCTCAATGTACTGAACGCGGTCAAACGCCGCCGGCGCCTGTGCTTTCACCTTTGCCAGAAACTCTAGGAGGTATTCAACGTTCGCGCATCGCTCATTGAAGTCCAGCGAGTAGTTCCAGCGTGTCACGCCCCGCTGCGCCTGCGTTCGCGCCGCCGCATTCTCGACTCGGACGACGCGCTCGACATCCCAGCGTAAGTCGTCGCCGTTCAGCTTGATCTTCAAATGCGTCAAGCCGTCGGCCAGTATCCATTCGCCGAGAGTTTGTGGGAGTTTGTCGGCGATGCTCTCCTTGATGTCGCTGTCCTCAATCGGATCCAACGCGCCAACCAGATGATAAAGCGGCATCGTTGCCTTTGGTTCCGTGAGTAAGAATCGATCGAGCTGATCGCCTGCGAATTCACTGCCTAGGTAATGGCCCAAATCGTGATGCACGAAACCCGGCCCGTAGGTGTGATAGCAATTGCGGTCGTGTACTTTGCCGTAAGCGTCGTGCAGTGCGGCATCGAACGGACTGGCGACAACGAGAACGCACAACACCGGCACGGCGTCTGCCAGTTTCATTTCCCGCGTTACGTTGGCGGCCACGCGCGGAAACTGCGGCTCTATGACGTGATTGATGTCCAGCGGATGACCTGTTTCAGTGCAATCGCGATAAAGAGGCGCGAGCCGGTCGGCCAGCGATTTCATCGCGCCGAGCGTGTCATCGTACGTCAGCTTGCGGCTTGGAAAGGACCAGACGTTGCCGAGAGGCATGGACCCAAAACCGCGGGCCGTTTTGCCTACTGCGGTCTCCACCGTCACATCGACGTTGAGCAACGTGCAACGATCCAGCGCGACGCCTCCGAACTTAATCGGCGTGCGGTATTGGAAGTCCTCGTAACCAAATCCAACATCGACGATGCGGACGTCGGTAGCATGCGTTAGCATTTCATTTTCCCGATCAACTTCGCGTCTGCGATGCGTCGCTGATCAACGAGCGTTACCCTAGTTCCCAACCTTTGCGATACTCGCGGCCAAGGAGCGAGTCAGCGTCTGGCGCGTTCTTGATTCGAATCGCCTTCGGATCCCACTCGAGTTTCTTGCCGGTGCGATAGGCAATTGTGCCGAGATGATTTGATTCGGTCAGAAGCCCGCTGTACGCGAAATTGCAAGTCGTCGGCTCACCGGTTTTGCACGCGTGAATCCATTCGGCATGGTGCCCAAGCGAATCGGGGTTAAACTTGGGCGGCGCCTTGAAATCCGCGAACTGTTTCTCCGGCAACAACATGTGTTTGCCGTAATCCGCCAGCAGCATGCCCTTGGTGCCGATGAACAGCGTTGCATCGCCCCATTGCGGGATCTTCTTTTCGGTCCATTGCGGCGGCTTGTACGTCCCCTGGTACCAGTGCACTGCAACTGCCGGGAGATCGCCGCGCGAGCCAAAGTGAAACGTCGCCGTCATGCTGGCAGGAGCAAGTTCGTGATGAGGCGGCGGACCGCCTGCCGTGACGGTGTGCGGCGCGTCGAGCTTCAGCGCCCAAAACGAAAGGTCGATGCGATGAGCGCCGAGGTCGGACATCGTACCGCTGCCGAAGTCCCACCACCGGTACCACTTCGGCCCCGGCACATACGTCGGGTGAAACGGTCGATGCGGCGCGGGGCCAAGCCAAATATCCCAGTCAAGCCCCGCAGGAATCGGCATCTCTCCAATGGGCCGATCCGGTGAATACAGAATGTCCTTGTTGCGTTTCGCGTCTGCCTCGCTCTGCCAGCCCCACGCTCGCGACACCCATACATGCGATTCCGTGACTGAACCAATCGCGCCGGATTGCACAAGTTCCACCACGCGGCGATAATTCGCGCTGGCGTGCACCTGTGTGCCCAACTGCGTGGCGACGCCGGCCTTCTTCGCCGTCTCGGTGATCAGGCGCGCCTCGCGGATGTTGTGCGTCAACGGCTTTTCGCAATAGACGTGCTTCTTTCGCTGTAGTGCCGGCAACGTGGCATGTGCATGCGTGTGCTCGGTGCTGCTTACGACGACGGCGTCGAATTCGCCGTCCTTCAAATCATCATACATCTTGCGAAAGTCGCGGTACTGCCGGGCTTCTGGCGCGTTCTTGGCGGCAGCGGCAAGATTCGGAGCCGAAACATCGCAGAGTGCGACGATGTTTTCACCGAGCATCTCCTTCAAGTTGCCGCCGCCGCGACCGCCGCAGCCGACAATGGCGATGTTCAGCTTCTCATTCGGCGACTTACATGAAACGAATGCCGGCGCGCCCAATGCGACTGCGCCGGCGGCGGCTGTTAGCTTCAAGAATCGGCGTCGTGAATGGTTGTTGCGTTGGCGGGTCATGGGCGGCTCCTTGAACAGGGCAGGCGGGTATTTTCAAGCGATCATACACATTCGTAACGCAGGATGCAAACCGCGACTTGCGAAAGTCATTCCGCGACCAAACACCGACCCATTCCTCAGTTCGAAATTCGAAAAAAAGACAAGAACCAGGTTCTGTTTCTAGTCCTTGGCGCCCCGGATGCCTGTAACTTCTTTTTTCGTGTACTTCTAGTCGCATTTCGTCGCATTCTGTCGCGAAAGTCTGATCCGTGCGCTTGCCGCCAAATCGTATGATCCGAATTGGGAAATGCAACTGTCTGCAATGTGCTCCATCTGCACCGAAGGCAAGAACAAAGTCGTCCGGTTCACTTCCCTTCCCACACCAGCGTCAGGCGCATGACCGGTCCTTTGCAGCGAAGCCGCATGAATGGTATCGGGTCATAGGGGTCATGTTCCGGTTCCACGGTGACGCTCGTCGGAGACACACGCCAACCTTCCTGGTAATGAAGGCTCAAGACGACGACGCCGTCTTCCGGTTCGACGGCGTTCAACGCGATTCGATCGGCGACGATCTGGTCAATCTTCGCTTTTCCTTTGAGGACCAGCGAACTTGGCTGCTTCACCGTGAACAACTTGCCGGCGCCGTCGAGAAATACGTCGGCGCTCGGCTCGCAGCCGGCCCAGTTGCTGAAACGAGTGAGAGCGTCTGGCGACCAGCACACAATGTGCCCGACGTTGTATCGACGGCAGAACTGCTCCAATTCAGCGTCGCTCCATTCCGCGAATGGTCTGCCTGCAAGGCTCTTCGGAGTCAGGCGGGCGAACGCATGCTCGAATGCCCCGTCGGAATCGAGTCCTCCAAGAAAGCCCCGATCGCATCGCATCGGCAATAGCGGCGTCCAGGAACAATTGGGAGTCGCCCTTTCTTCGAAGAGGATTCGACTATCTCGCGAGGTCGATGCACGCAGTGTCTGAATCAACGCCTCTTGTTCCTCACGCAGGCCCAATGGCAAGGCTTGCGCGCGCAGCGATTGCAATGCCAGCGGTCGAAGTTCATGACGCAACGGGACGTACAAGCCCACGAGCAAGCCGATGCTGATCGCGACTCCGCCGGCAGGGTGCTTGACGAGTCTTTGAAATCCATCGGCGATCGCGGCTGCGGCAGCGGCCGCTGCGACGGCGGCAAACGCCAGTCCCAGCACCAGTAGTTTCGAGACGCCAACGTGTTCCAGCGGTTTCCAATAGTTGCTTCCAGCGGACATGGCCGGGAGCGCCATGGCCGCCGCTCCGAGCGTCAGCGCCGCCGCCGATTGCCTTCGCACGAGAAGTGCAATAACGCCGACAGCGCCGGCGGCAAATAGCGCAAGCGAGAGGATTCGATCATGTCGCTCGCCCCAGATCGCACTGTTCCACCAGTCGGCGAATTGATGGACGCCTTCGCTCGTCGCAGTCGTGATCGGCATCGAGATCCAACAGAAGCGGGCCCAGTCGATAAGCCATACCAGATTCACGGCAAGTCCGCCGAGCCAGGCCGCCCAAAGTGAGAGATTCCAAAGTGTCGTGTGCTTGAGTGCAACCGCGAGATACAGCGGCACGAAGAGAGCGGCGAACCCGAGCCAGAGAATGGGATGACAGAACCAGCCGACGGCGGCAGTGGCGAATAGTCCAAGCCAAACTCGTATGTGTACGCTGTGATGGAATCGAACCAGCAGTGCCGCATGGAGCAACACGGCCTGCCCGGCGAGTAGCCAGTCGATCTGCCCCATTTGGACGAGAGACTGGACCGGCTGGCACCACCAAACGATCTGTCCAAGCAATGCGCTCAAGCACGCTGTTCCCGGACCAAGTTGCATCAATCGGGCGCTTCCCGCGAACACGAGCGGCACGGCCATACAACAGAGCGCAAGACCAAGTTTGTATGCCGCCGGATGCCCCTTGCCCCAAAGCATAAAGAACTCGGCGGGTCGGCTGCCGGAGTCAAAGACCGGCGTCTTCGGGTATCCTGCCTGAAAAGCGGGGTCGTAAGCGGCACCGAAATTCCCGCTCCTCCAGGACTTCGCGCCAAGAATGCCGTGATAGTAGTGAAGGGCATGTTTGCCGGACGTGATCGGCCGCGAGTCCAAGAGCGGCTTCCACGAGCGTTCCTCGCCGAAGAGCGTCAACGTCGTGGCGACCTGACCGGCAACGAGTGCGATCAGCACCAGAATCCAGGCCGGCCGATTGCAAAAGCCAGGTTCGACCGCGCGTCCATCCGTGACGGCATCCATGGGGCGGAAATCGTACTACGCGGCGTGAATTCTCACAAGGTTGAGTTTGCCCGAATCTACGTTCGCTGAGGAAGTTGCGCCGTTGACAATCCCGGACCCCGGCGCAAGCCAGCCCATTGGGTCCCTGCAGACAATCCGAGCGCAATCATGCATGAAGCGCGACCGTATCAAAACCAAGTGCACGCATTGGTGATGACTCGAGGGCTTTGTCGCGCATCGCGATATCGCTTGTGCAGTCAATCGAACTAACACTACGGTCCGGTTTGGGTTTGTCAAATTGCCCAAACGAGCATGAATCGTCAATTGGTTCCCAACCGAGTATGAACAGTCGAAGTGATCCTTCACCTTGCGTCCAATTTTCGTGGGCAAGTCCACGGCGACCGTGAGAAGTACTGTGTGCGGTTCGCGGAATGCACCGTCACTTCGCTAGATGCAACGTCGCCCAGAGGCTCGGGTCGTCTGCAAACGGCAGGTCGGCGCCGGGACCAAGCGTTTGTTCGCCTAGCTCCAAATCTCGGACGGCGTAGTAGAAGCCCAACTTTGGGTGTTCTACGGGATCGAAGCCGTTCATCGCCTCCGCGGGCAAAAAGGCTTCGAGCCGGTAGCCGCCGCGAATCGCCTCGACGCGTAATTGGACTGCACTGGCATCGGCGAACGTCGCATCGTGCAACGCCCGATGCACCTTGGATTGGAGAAACAGGTGTTCATCCTTGTCTCTTCCGCCGCCGGCCGCCAAAAAATGGAATTGATGACAGTACCGGCTGCCTCGATGAAACGTGCGGTCGCCGCGAGTGTCCAGCCACAGCGTCACGCCATCAGAGCTTCGTGGTCTCGATGAATCGCCCTGCGGAGTTTGTTCCTTGCCCTTCACGTTCACTTCCAGTCCCAGACCGGCGTCGTTCCAAGCCAGGCGCACCTCGGCGAAGTTTCGTTGCCCGTCCATGGCTGCGAAGTTATCGATGCGACAAGATTCCGATAGATCGAGTAGGCTGTCGCCCTCATCATCCAGCGGCATCTGCTTGACAAACCGGCACGGATAAGACATTCGAAAGTAGAATCGATTCGGAATCAGTTGCATCAATGCACCTCACGCTCCAACGCCCAGAACACTCCGTTGCGCACCAGTCGGCGGAACGCGTCGGACTTGAAATCGTCGGGGCCGCCGAGCGCGACATAGAAGACCCGGCCGCCTTTGTAGACGTTTGTCCAAGCGACGTAGTGATTTTCCTTGCCTCCAGGGCCGACCTTGCCTCGCAACAGCGGAGTCGCCGACTCGGCAAGTTTCGGATTGCGGTAGAGCGTCTCTTCCGAATTGAAAGTCGCAGGCACGCCACTCAGGATCGGATGCTTGCCGGCCTTCTCCAACGCGGACATGACGGTGGGCTCGCCCTTGCCGAAGTGCATGTTGTAGCTGCCGCCGATAACGTCGCGATCGAATTCCGGCCAGCCGCCCGGCTTGTTGAGCAGATGAAACGCATGGCTCGCGGTGCGAATGCCGACGACGGGACGGCCCGACTCGATGTAGGCACGAATGGCGGCCAGTTGTTCGTCGCTGGGCGGCCGCCGGCGAACGCTGATGAAGAGGAGATCCGCCGTTCTTAGTGCATCGATGCCCGGGAACAGGTTCTCGTTCTTGGCGTCGGCGTGCACGAATGTGCAACGCAACCCGCGCGACTCCAACTCGGTTTTGGCAAAGCCAGGCAGAGACTCAGCCGTCTTGTATTCGTTTTCGCCCACGAGAAACACGACATGCGGTTTGTAAGGCTCGCCGAGAATGTCGCCGGAGTGAATTGATGGACAAACGTATTTTTCAATGTGTTCGATGACAAACTCAGTGCCGCGTCGATGCGAAACGAAAGGCTTCTTCGCTGGATTGTACATTGCGTCGGTCAGGTCCCGCGCCAGGACGACGTTTTTGCCGTTCTTCGCCATCTGCCGCAGACCGAAAGGCCGGCCAAGTACGCACATGTTGGTGTGCACGCCCATGACGATGACATTCTTGATGCCGCGGGCTTCCATCAAGTTCCAGATTTCCTTGCCCGAGTCGCTGATTGCGTCGCCGTCAACAATGTGAATCGCGTCGTGCTGCTTCTTCCAGGCGCGGAACGATTTGCCGGGACCGTCGTCGCACCCGCCGTCGGAGTCGTCGATCGGCAGTGCGGGTTCATCGGTAATGCGACGGCACCATTCGTGAATGTCCTTCGGCAGGTTCTTCGCCTGAGGCGCCGATTGGGCCAGTTTGCGTTGCGGCGTGTCAACATAATGCGACATGCAATCGCTCGGCGCGTGAATGACGAACATTCCCAGCGATCTTGCCTTGGCGACGACGCGGTCCATTTGCGGTGCGATCTCGCCGACGCGTTGCGTGGCCCCGTTGCACCAGTGTTTGTCCCACATGTCGCAAATGACGATAGCTGTTTCCTTCGGCTCCCAACGCAGCGCTTTCTCCGCAACGGAGTAACCGCCTAGATCGGCGGCGTTCGGCACGCGGTGTCGGGCCGTCAGCGACAACGGGTCGGCGGCGGCACACGAGACGATGGCCAGAACTGCTGCGATCGAAATCTTGCGTTGCATCGCAGTTTCCTCGAACATCTAGTGATTGAATCGAAACTCAACAGAATTCAACAGAGCCCATGCCACATCTTCGACGGCGCGTCGCCGGCGGTCCTTGCGGCCACGGAGGTACTCCAGGGTCAGTCGTCGCTCGTTTTCACTCGGCATTCGGCTCAAGTAAGTCAGATACAGTTCCTCAATCAACTTGGCGTCATCGTCGATTTCGCGATGCACTCGGGCCGCCAAGCCATCGTCATGGGCGAGTTTCGCATGGATCTCCGGCGAGTTCAACAGATGCAGCACCTGAGCAACGTTTGGCTCGTGGTTCCGCTCGCACTCGCAAGCACTCGTGCGTTCCGGCCGACCGAATTGCTTGAGGAAGTAGTGATTCACCTTGCTGTCCCACAGTTGTACCGCGCGCGCGCCAGTCGTTACGCCGCGGAATTTCTCGGGCACGCCGGTGACCTGGCAAACCATATCCAACAAGACTTCTGCCTCAACGCGGCGCAACAATGTCCGGCTAAAATACTGCTCGTCTCGGGCATTCGATTCGTTCGGTTCTGCGGTGGTTTGGTAGGTGCGCGACAACGCAATCAGTCGAAGCAGATGCCGCATGTCGAACTTGGCTTCCACCAACGATCTAGCCAATGCGTTGAGCAACTCAGGATTTGATGGCGGATTGGTGGCTCGTACGTCGTCGACAGGTTCCACAATGCCGCGGCCGAACAGGTGCGCCCAAAGTCGGTTCGCCATGTTTCTTGCGAAGTACTGGTTGTCGGCCGCCGTCATCCAATCGGCAAGCGCATGGCGACGATCACCGATTGGATTGTCGGCCGGCATTGCCTGGCCTAGCGCATGTGCGACAACCGGCTTGCCGGTCCGTGGATGCAACGTCTGCGGATTTCCGTTAACGATCAACCAGTCGGATTGCCCCTGCGACTTCACAGAGACCGGAGCAAAGAACGCCACCATGCCGTAATAGTCGTTTTGGCTCCAACGGTCGTATGGGTGATGGTGACATTCGGCACACGCGATTCGTACTCCGAGCAATGTCTGACTCAACGATGAAGCGGCTTCGCCCGGTTTGCGCGCTACTTTATAGAAGCCGGCCGGCCCGTTTTCCCGCAACGGCCCTTCGGCGGTTATCAATTCCCTGGCAAACCGATCGAGTGGTTTGTTCGACTTCATGCTTTCGCGAATCCACCGATAGTATGCGTAAGCATGCTCGTGCCCCAGGAGTGACCGGTCGACTCGAAGGACATCCGACCATTTGAGCGCCCAATAATCCGCAAATTCCGGTCGGAGCATCAGGCCATCGACAAGTCTCGCTCGCTTATCGCTTCGAGTATCCGCAAGAAAACGCCTCGCCTCGATTGCGGTTGGCAAAGCGCCGATCAGATCGAGAGTTATGCGACGCAAGTAAGTCGCGTCGTCGCACACTGCCGACGGTCGCACATTAAGACTGGCGAGCTTGCGATCGACGTGTTGATCGATGAAATTGAACTGAGGCAATAACGGACCGGCAGGCAGAATCTCCTGCCGCGGCACGAACGCGCGAAACACCGCCACTTCATTTAAGAACGTCGCCATGATGGCTGCTTCGCCGGGAATGTCGAGCGTCGTCACCAGACCATCCACATTTGCCAGAGCCAGTCCGTCGTTGTTCGACTGAAACTTGGCCCGACTCGTTACGTCGGCTTCTCGTTGATCGGAATACCTGGCAACCACGCGAAGTTGCTGTGTCTTGCGCATTCCGAGAACGCGTTGCCCTGGCTCGATTCGAATACCTGTCAGCTTCGGCGCGTCGTCGCGACCGAATGGCGAGCCGGCCGCAATCCAACGTCGAAGCGTCTCATACGGCTCAGAGCCGACCGCAAAGCGCGTGCCGCCGCCATGTGCGACACGGCCCGAAGCCTTTCGCAAAAGCAGGCTCTGCTCGGGGGCGGACGTAAACACTCGACGCCCGCGCGCCTCCTTGAGGATCGCCGCATAGTCAGCGGCTGCGTCAAAACCGAACACGGAGAGTTTGAAGCCGTTCTGACCCTCGGCCTTGCCATGACAACCAGAGTTGTTGCACCCAAAGCGGCTGAAGATCGGCTCGATGTCGTCTTCGAAATGCCACGCTTTGAGCTTGTCGGATTCTCGGACTGTCACCTTGACGTGCGACCTCTGACCGCGATAGTCGATTGCAATGGCTGCCTCACCATTAGCTACCGATCTGACTCGACCCCTTTCATCCACCATGCATACTGCGGTATTAGTCGACTGATACCGAGCGGCGTGAGTCAGGTCCGAAATCTTCCCTTCCGGAGTTTGGCCATTCACCAAGATCGATTGTGTTGCCTCAGGTCCGACTAGGAAGATCGCTTCGGGATCGGCACGAATTGTCATCGGCACGTCAGCGGCAAGCAACCGGCCGGCCATTACAACGAAGAGTCCGACAACGGCGTTCGTGCGACGCATAGAAAAATCCGAGGGAATCAATTTGCACAGTTTCAGGCGGGAAGCACGACCAAGTGAAGTATTCTTACCATAGTGACGCGTGCAATGGAATGACTTTTTGGCTCATGCCCGCGTTCAGTCTCGAAAATGTTTGACACGACCATTGCTCAACTGGAGAGTGATTGAAACCAATCGAATGGCAATGAACGGAACGGAGCAACCACATGATCCGCGGCGTTCACACGATGTTCTACTCTTCGGCGCCGGATGCGTTTCGCGCCTTCGTCCGCGATAAGCTCGGATTCCAGTCGTTCACCGATGTCGGCGACGGCTGGCTCATCTTCGACATGCCGGAAGCCGACTTGGGATGTCATCCCGCCGACAACAGCGTCGGCGGACAGTCAGGCACACCGTCCATCTCGTTCTACTGCGACGACATTAGGAAAACGGTCAAACAACTGAAATCACGCGGAGTTGAGTTCACCGTTCCCATTGAGGACCACGGATACGGGCTCGTCACTTTTTTCAAAGCACCGGGCGATTTTGCGATTCAACTGTACCAGCCGCGGTATGTCAAAAACGCGCCGAAGTCACCAAAGCCAAGTTCTTTGAAACAATCAGCCAAGGCGAAGAAAAAGCCGCGGCGAACCAAGTGAGTATCGCCGCGGCTGGTGTCGATTTGAAAACGTAGAACTCTCGACGGCAGATCAAAAATCCGGCACGACGTAGCCGTCGTTGCGATGGCCGAGCCGTTCCAGAATGATCGGGTCGATGTATTCCGGTAAAGCGCGAACGTGCCCGTCGGCGAAGCAGAACTGCACGACCTGAGTATGCCTGCTGCCGAACTTCCAACCGGTGTCAAATGGATTCGTCGTAAGTGTCTGAAACCGCGATGCAGTGCGGGTCGAGCAGTGATGGTAGTCGCCATTGTAAACGGAGCAATCCCACCAGCCGTAGCCGTGCTTGTCTTGCGGGACATGCTTTTCGCCGACCATTAATGTGTTGCTCGTGCCGTCAGTGAAGTCGAGCAATCGAAAACCGGTGCCCATTTGAAACGGGCCATACATATTGGGACACGTTTCTTCGGATTCGTCGTGCCCGGAACGGTCGATGCACACGGCATAGTCGCTGAGCCCGCCGGGAAAGTTTTGTTGGCTCGAACCAAGCCAACTGGGGAAGTCGCCGTATTTGCTCAGATCATTCGGATTGGCGGTTCTCCTGGACGGGCAGAAGTAAAGCTTCAGATTAGTCCGCTGAGCCACCTGGTTCTGTTCATAGTAGCTGAGGTAGAGATTCCACTGTCGATACAGGTTTTCCTGTTCAATGAACGGCAGCAACATAACGGCCCATGTCGCGCCGCCTTTACGCAGTCTCGAGGGTGGTAATCGTTCGTGAGCGTTTTCATAATTGTGCATCGCCAGGCCCAGCTGCTTCAGGTTGTTCGCACACGCGATGCGGCTAGCAGCTTCGCGGGCCTTTTGCACCGCCGGCAGCATCAGTCCGATCAGAATCGAGATGATCGCAATGACCACCAACAATTCAATCAAGGTAAATGCGGCTCGACCTGTTCGACGCACCATGGCAGAACTCCAAAAGTTGACCCGAACCCTGGCATAACTACTGAACCAACTCAGAACCGAAACGTTGGCAATACGACTGACACTGACCGAGATATTCTACGCTAGTTGCGATACTGAATCGAACCTCGGGGGACCAAAAGTTTCACAGTTTCGGCCAATCCCAACGGTGCTCCCGGCAGCTCGATTCGGAGGGAATCCGCTTTTGCATCGGGCAGTTCAAGCAACAGCATTTGCTCGGCAATCCTTCCTGGAAACAAACTCTTGCCTTCCGGTTTGCCGACTGGTTGAAACTCGCCTTCAAACGACTTCGGTTGGAGCACCTTACCTGTCGAGTCGGTGATTGTGGGGTTCAGCGCACCAGGCGCCGTAGAGAAACTCCAGCCAAGAAATTCGATTGGACGAGCAACACCGGAATTCTTCACTTGCACCCAGACTTGCAGGTAGCGCTCCTTGGTCCACATCTTCTTGTTTTTTGGACCAGCAAGCTCTATTTGCGAGATCATCGTCGACTTGATCGAAACCCGCACATCGTCCTTTTGCCAGGCCGCTTTGCTTGAATCGACCCAATCCGCCGGCAACGCCGACTCCCCGTCGTAGCTAACGGCTTTGACGATCTTTGGACTCTCCACGCGTCGATCCGGAAGCCAGGTCTTCAGACCCAACCACGTAGGTAGAAACGTGACGAAGATTAGCCCAATGGCATTTGCCGCCGTTCCAATCGCCGGCACGATGTATTTACGTTCGGCAAGGAAAAGCGCCGTCAGGCCAACCATCAGGCCAACAACGCAAACGAGAGACATGGCGATCCGGCCATAGGCGACCTGCGACAAACCGAATCCAACACCCGCAACAATCAAAGCAACGAGTCCGATGAGGAACGATGTTTCCGGCGGCGGCGCAGCATATTCCCTTGTCGGCGCAAATTCAACCACCGGCGACGGAGCTCGACGCGGCGGCGTTTCGACCTCCATCGGAGTGTCGCTCGCCGTCGCCGGATTTGGCGTCGGGGAATCGGCAGTCACACTCGGTGGGGGTTTCGGCGCAACTGGACTAATCGGTGGGCGAGGCACTGCCGGGCTGGAAGCCGGCATCTTGACCACTTCGGTCGATGCGACAATGGTGAAACAACTGTGGCAGCGCGGGCAAGTCGCACTTTGGCCAATCGCCTGGTATGGAGCACGCACTTTGCCTTCGTGGCAATACGGGCATACGGCAAGAATTGCCATCGACATTCATCCTGCATGAGGATTCCACGCCGCCCCAATAAGCCTGCTCTTATAGCCTATCGCTCCGACCGCTCGAACAGCAACCAAAATCCCGATCAACTTTGCAGTGCTTTGCAGTCAGGCGACGAAATGATAGGACATCAAGAATAGCCGGAGCAATGCCGATGCGCTGTTTGACGCTTGCGTCCACGATTGTTCTTGCCGTTTCGAATTGCGTTTGCGCCCATGGAATTAGCGGCAATTGCTTTGTACACGGAAGCCGGGTCACGGTGCAAGCGTATTACGACACAGATGAGCCAGCGCCCCGTGCCGACGTTCAGATTCTGGACGCGGAAAAGAAGGAAGTCGCTCGTGGAAAAACCGACGACCAAGGCGCTTGGACATTTCCTCATCCGGGCAAGGGTCGCTTTCTTGCTGTGATTGATGCCGGTGCAGGTCATCGCGCCGAGGTCGCAATCGAACTCGGTGAGGCAGAGATAGACATTTCAACAGTCGCCAGCACAGGGCCGGACCGAACGACATTCACCGGTTACAAGCTGGCGCGAATCGCCGCCGGACTCATTGCCATCGGCATCCTCGCCGTCATCACTCAACAGTTTTTGCGGAAACGTCGAACAGTAACGCCGATAGAATGAGAGTGAATCTCGCACCGTTGTTGGACCCTGGAATGCGATTCTTATGAAGATCGTTCATTACCCTCACCCATCGTTGCGGCACGCAGCTAAGCCGTTGACGCGCGTTGACGCCGAGGTTCGCAAGCACGCGGAGCAAATGCTGGAACTGATGTACGCCGCCAAGGGGCTCGGACTCGCGGCGCCGCAGGTCGCATTGCCGTATCGCCTGCTCGTTATGAATTTTGCCGGCGACCCGCTTCAGAAGGACAAGGAGTGCGTTGCCATCAATCCCATGTTGGTCGAGAAGAAAAACGGAATGATGGAAGGCAGCGAAGGCTGCCTGAGTTTCCCCGAACTGTACCAGAAGGTCCGCCGATCAAAAACCGTCGTCGTTCGCGCCTATGATCTGCAAGGCAATTTGTTCGAGATGACTGCGAGCGAATTGCCGTCGCGACTTTGGCAACACGAAATCGACCACCTCGACGGCATCCTCTACATCGACAAGATGGGGCCGCTCGGCAAGCTCTCGGCTCGCGGCATGTTGCAGGAGTTCGAACGCAAGTATCGCCGCGCCCAGGAAAAGAAAGAGATTCCCGGCGACGTGGAAATCGAACGCATCCTGAAAGAACTTGAAGCGAAAGCCTGATCAATCCATGCGCGTTGTCATGATGGGCACTGGAACGTTTGCCCAACCCACTTTTGAATCGTTGTTGGCACGTCCCGGCCTGGTTGCCGCCCTGATCACACAGCCGGATCGCGCGACCGGCGCTCAGCGAAGTTCGACACGCATGGCCGGCCCGGGCATGAAGGAACTGGCGATTGCGGCCGGCATCCCCGTGCATCAACCGGAGAGCATCAATCACGCTGACGGCGTCGCACTCTTGCGAGCCCTTAGCCCCGACCTCCTTGTCGTTGCTGCGTATGGTCAGATTCTGTCGCGCGAGGTTCTCGCTGTTCCACGTCTTGGCGGAATCAATGTCCACGCATCGCTGTTGCCCAAATACCGAGGCGCGGCTCCGGTTGCTTGGGCGATTTATCACGGCGAGACCAGGACCGGCGTCACGATCATTCGCATGAGCGTTGGTCTCGACGCCGGCGACATTCTCGCACAAGAGTGTCTCGACATTCTGCCTGATGAAACGGCCGGCGAACTCGAGACTCGTCTCGCGCCGCTCGGCGCCCGTTTGGCAATGGATGTCGCCGATCGCCTGCAACTTGGACCGGTTATCGGCTCCCCGCAAGATAAGTCGCTGGTCACCAAGGCTCCCAAGCTCAAGAAAGAAGACGGGCTGCTCAATTGGTCGAATTCCGCCGAGCAAGTTTGCCGACAGATCCGGGCTATGCAGCCTTGGCCGACCGCATACTCGTACTTGCACCACGTTGGCAAGCCTCCCATACGCATAATGGTCTCTCGCGCCGCTGTGGTTTCGGACGAACACGCCGGCGCCGACCATCCGCTTCACGGGACCGTGGTTGTTCAATCTCCGAGTCGACTGATTGTTGCAGCGCCTCGATGTGAATATGTGCAAATCGTAGAACTTCAGCCGGCCGGTAAGCGACGGATGAGCGCAGAAGAGTTCATTCGTGGCCGAGGAGTCGTCACCGGAGATCGGTTTGGCGACGAAGCGGTTTGAACAATCCCTTCGTATTCCGTCTGCTGATTCTTCTTCGTATGATGGGACGTAGATGAATTCGTTGCGAGTCTTTCCATGCACCGCGTCGATCCCGAACTGTACGACCTGCCCGCGACCGGCGCCGCTTTTCCGGGCCGCGATATCCCGGTCATCGCCATCGATATGCCCGTCATGTACGAGGACGAGGGGCAGGAAGAAATAGGCGAGTCCATTCCGCATACGACCAGCATCGACATCCTCCATTTCGGTCTCAAAATACACTTTGTTTCTCAGCCGGATTGGACCGTTCTGTCCAATCTGAATGTTTACTACCACTTGATCGATCGATGGGCATATGTCTCTCCTGACGTGATGTTGGTTCGTCCATTCCAACCTCTGTCCAAGCGATTGAGATCTTACCGTATTGGAACTCACGGGCCGGCGCCGCATACCACGATCGAAGTATTGTCTCAGCGTTCTTTTCAGCAGCAGGACTTGCACAATAAGCCGATCATTTACTCCCAAATTGGCGTCGCCGAGTACATCATGGTCGATACGACCGGCGAGTTCCTGGAACAGAAACTCTTGCTGAAACGATTGCAAGATGACGGAACTTGGCGCGATGAACAGGATCGGGACGGCGGCGTAACTAGCAAGCTTGGTTTTCGCTTGATTATTGAGCCGGATGAGGAATTGCGCATTTTGAACGCCTCGAATAGCGAACGCTATTTTCGACCCGAAGAAGCAGACGCCGCCAGCCGTGCTGCTGACGTCGCCCGCCGGGCTGCGGAAGCTGCCAGCCGGGCTGCTGATGCTGGTCGAATCGCTGCCGAAGAGCGAGTGCGAGCCCTCGAGGAAGAACTGGCGCGACTGCGCAAACAACAAGATGGGAATGCTTAACGCGCCATGACGAAGAAATCCTTCTACATCGAAACCGTTGGCTGCCAGATGAATGTGCTCGACAGCGAGCTCGTGGTCGGGAGTTTGCGCCGTCTTGGCTATGAGATCGTGCATCAGCCGCACGAGGCCGACGTCATCCTGTTCAACACTTGCAGCGTCCGTCAGCACGCCGAAGACAAGATCTACTCCGCGCTCGGTAGACTGCATGGACACAAGCGACGTCATCCGGAAAAAGTCGTCGGCGTGCTCGGTTGCATGGCGCAAAAAGATCAGGAACTGATTCGCAAACGGGCGCCACACGTTGATATCATCTGCGGAACTGGGCAACTGGCACAATTGCCGGAACTCATCGCCGAAGTCGAACGCACTCGCTCGCCGCAACTCGCAGTAAGCCTCGCTCGCAACGAAGCATCCAGACCCGAAGTGACCGAGAGCTTCGAAAGCTACGACGCACTGCGTGAACCCAGCATGAGGCCCAACGCGTTCCAGGCGTACGTTCGCACGCAGTTCGGCTGCGATAAATTCTGCACTTATTGCATCGTGCCAAGCGTTCGCGGCCCGGAGCAGAGCCGTTCGCCTGAGCATATCGTCGCAGAGACGCGACAACTCGCCGAGCAGGGCGCCAAAGAGATCACGCTGGTCGGCCAGACCGTCAACAGCTACCGGCACGTGCATGGCGACGGCCGCATCACGCGGCTCAGCGACCTCTTGGCCATGATGCATGAAACACCCGGTGTACGCCGCATCAAGTTCATCACGAACTTCCCCCGCGACATGTCGGACGACCTGCTCGATGCTGTGCGAGACCTGCCGAAGGTCAGCAAGTATCTGCACGTACCTGCTCAATCCGGCTGCAATGAAATGCTGCAGCGCATGAAGCGAATGTACACGGTCGAGTATTACCGCGACATGCTCGCTCGCTGCCGCGAGAAAATCCCCGACGTCGCGATCAGCAGCGACTTCATCGTCGGCTTCTGCGGCGAGACCGACAACTCTTTCGAGCGAAGCTGCGACCTGGTCCGCGACGGTCGATTCAAGAACAGTTTCATCTTCAAATACAGTGCGAGGCCAGGAACCAAGGCCGACGACCTGTATCCGGACGATGTGCCGGAGGACGTCAAAAAGCGCCGCAACAACGACCTCTTGGCGCTGCAGAATGCCGCGAGCCGTGCCGATCACCTGCGTTACGTCGGCCAAACGGTCGAAGTTCTGGTCGAGGGCGTGAGCAAGAAGTCGTTCAACCGCGAGCCGAACGAGGCTGGACTGCCGCAACTCACTGGCCGCACCAACACCGATCACATCGTCGTCTTCGACGGCAACGAACGGCTTGTCGGACAGTTTGTCAACATTCATATCGACGCTGCTTCGTCCTTTACGCTCTACGGCACGGTCGAAACGGGCGAACACATCGGAAGTTGTGGAACTAATGACAATTGCTTTGAGCCGCTGCTGCCCGTTTCCACAACGACTCGAATCGGCCTGCCGATTCTTTGATCAAGAAAACCAAGCCGCCGGACCTTGCGGCCCGGCGGGTTGGAACCACTCACAACCAACCATCACACCGTCGTGTTGATGAACTGGAAGCTGCGGCTCTGGTTCAGCGTCGTCATGCGGCCGAACTTGCCGTCCAGCACGTAGACCTTGCCGTTCATCTTGATCACGTTGACCAGATAGCCCGTCGTGTCCGTTCCGGTCGGCACGCAGCGAAGGACGCCGGTCGATCCATCCGCCAGGCCCGCGAGGGCGAGGTTCATGTCCTTGCCGGTCGTGGTTGCACCGAATTTCACCGAGCGACCCAGACGATACGAGAAGTGAAGTTCGAGGCCTTGGTACTCCATGACGGCGGCGCTACCGCTGTACGCGGTGCCGGTTCGGCTCTTGAGCAGGTCGTCGAGATTCGCGGCGCACAGCGTGCCGTTGTCGGTCGGCTTGCCGGCGACGAACGTCGGGTTCACCTTCTTCAAGTTCACCGTCAGGATTCGGCTGAGCAGCGTCGCGTCCGGGATGCTCTTGGCGAGCGGGGCGGCCAGCTTCTGTGCGTCGGCGGTCAGGCCGGCGACGCCGTTGGTCATCACGAAGTCGGTGATGCCCGCGACTTTGACGTTCACTCCGGCTAGCTTCTGCTGCATCATTCCGGCCAGTTTGCCCAGAGCGATGTCAAACGCGACCTGGTCGAGCATGCGGCCCTTTTGCGTCGGCATCTGCTTCAGCGCTTCGGTCATGATCTCGTTCCATACGGCCGAGTTGGCCGTCGGCGTGCGGCGAAGAACGGCGGCAACCGTCTGAACGAGCAGTTTCTGGTTCTTCGTGGCATCGTCGCTCAGCGTCTTCCACAGGTCGCGGCTCGAATCCTTCACGTCGCCGGTGAAGCTCACCCAAGAAGTTCTCGCGGCTTCGAGGACCTGCTCCTGAGCGGCGCCGAACCACTGTTCCCACGGATTCGGGGCAACGATTGCGTAAGTCGTTGCCTTCGCCATGCCGCCGACCGTGACGCTGTTCTTATCCGGGTCGGTGACGCTGCGGTTTATGCTGCAGAACTGGGAACCGGCCCCCCATTGCCCGCCGTTGTTCTCCAACAGAGTCACCTCGATGTTGAAAATCATGCCGATGTTGGTCTTATTGCTGTAGGTGTGCGAGCCGAAGACCTGGACGACGTTGCCGAGGTTGCCGGAGACGACGATCTCGCCGGGCGAACGAGAGCCGTCGCCCCAGGTGATGAACGCTTGGAAGTTGCCGTCGGCGGCGTAAGGGTGGTGCGAATCGAAGAAGGTCGCAAGCAATCGGCGGCCGGTATCTTCTCCCGACTTGCCGTACACTTCTTGAGTGCCCATGGCGCTGACCGGGGCGTTTCCGGCGTTGAGCGTCACGATGGAGTTGACCATCGACTTGCCGTCGCGCTTGCGGACGATTGAGTACCACGAACGGTGCGGGCCTTCGTCGTGTGAATCGATGGAGCCTTTCGCGACCAGCGTACGACCTTCCAGTTCCAATTCCGGTTTCGGCAATCGCCAATTGCCGCCGTACACTTCGTACAGGTCCTTCGAAATTTCCTTGCTGTCTTGAATGACGTAACTCGCCACTTTCACGTCGTCATATTGCATGCCTTCGAGGCCGTCGTAACGAATCTGTTGGAACGAGCAAGCGGCTGGCGTCTCGCGGGCTTCGAGTTTCTCAATGTCAAGATGTGCCTTGCGGACAGGTGATTTCGTGTGCTTCGGGCTCTTGATCAGGTTCTTGATGAAGGACAACATGGTTCGCTCCGGTTTTTGTGTTTTCGTTGGCTACACCGAGTTAGCGGAACAAACCGCATCAAAAGGAGCACAACGAGACAAGAATCTCCTGGTTTTTTTCCAGTAGTTCGACTCGGCTGATCTTACAGGCCGTAAATGATTATTAAATAATGACTTATGAAACTGACTGCGACGGTATGGGTTGGTCGAATCGACAGCAAAAAGACGCCCGTCGTCGCTGGTTTTTTCTCGAATTCAACTTTCAAATCGGGTACGGTGCGAGTCACTCGAATCGAAGCAAATTGGCCATGAAGAAGCCTCTGTCTTGTATCGTTGGCGCGATGTTGTTTGGGTTTGCGTTTGCGTGTCACGCGGCCGAGCGGCCGAACGTGATAATCATCGTCGGCGACGACATGGGTTACGCCGACGTCGGCTTTCACGGCTGCAAGGACATCCCGACGCCGCACCTCGATGCACTGGCGAAGGCCGGCGTGCGTTGCACGAACGGGTACGTGTCGGGACCGTATTGCAGTCCCACACGTGCGGGACTTTTCACCGGCCGCTATCAACAGCGATTCGGACACGAGTTCAATAGCGGCGGTCCCGGCGGGGGCTTGCCGCTCACTGAACGAACCATCGCAGATCGATTCAAAGCGGCAGGCTACAAGACCGGCATGGTCGGCAAATGGCACCTGGGTGCCAAGCCGCAACAGCACCCGCTCCAACGCGGCTTCGACGAATTCTTCGGCTTCCTCGGCGGAGCACACTCTTACTTCCCGTTTCGCGACATGCTCAAGACCATCTTGCGAGGCACGCAACCCGTCGAGGAAAAGGAATATCTCACCGACGCGTTCGCGCGAGAAGCAACTGCGTTCATCGACCGGCACAAGAGCGATCCGTTCCTGCTGTATGTCGCCTTCAATGCCGTCCATACGCCGATGCATGCCGACGACGCCAGGCTCAAGAAGTTCGACCACATCAGCGACAAAACGCGCCGCACGTATGCCGCGATGATGACGGCGATGGATGACGCCGTCGGCGCCGTCCGCTCCAAACTCAAAGAACATCGCCTTGATGAAAATACGATCATCACGTTCATCAGCGACAATGGCGGACCGACGATGCCCACGACGACGATCAACGGCTCGATCAATGCGCCGTTGCGCGGGTCGAAGCGGCAGACGCTCGAAGGCGGCATCCGCGTGCCGTTCGTCGCCGTCTGGCCCAAGCAGTTGCCGGCCGGCAAAGTATTTGATCATCCCGTCATTCAACTCGACCTGCAACCGACGCTTCTCTCGGCATGTGGCATATCGTTCGGCCCGCAGGACAAGTTCGACGGCGTCAACCTGCTGCCGTACTTCATCGGTAAAGAAAGCGGTGCTCCGCATGCCAATCTCTACTGGCGCTTCGGCGAGCAGATGGCGATTCGCCAAGGCGACTGGAAGCTGATTCGCTATGGCCGCACGGAGAAGATCGACGACAAGGAAACCTGGCCGAAACTCTACAACCTGAAGGACGACATCGGCGAATCCAAGGACATGAGCGCCACGCAGCCTGAGAAAGTCAAGGAACTCGAAGCGGCCTGGGCGAAATGGAATGCCGAGCTGCCCAAGCCCGCCGGCGCGAGCGGCGCACAGAAGAAGAAGGACAAGAAAGGCGGATAGGCGGTTGATAAGGGCCTTGCCGGCCCGTGGACTGCGATCGCCACGCCGCCCCGTTCTCCGAAGAACGGGCACTCGGAGCGGCCAAACAGTGACATTTGTGACAAATTGCGACATTTTGTGACACATGATGGTCGTTTTGCGCGCACCGCGAACGCAAACGCGATAATGCGCTTTTGCAATCAACCGAACCAACGCTACGATCCGGTTGGGGAATGTCAAAAAGTAAGGTGATCAAAAGGGAAGAAATCCAAAATGTCCGCAGGCCGGCGAACCGTGTTGAATCGCGCTCATCGAACGCTGGTTCCTTGCTCGCCATCGCCAGCCTCCTGCCAACATGACAGTCATATCATCTCCTTACATGGCGCAAATTCCGTGCCGAACAGGGGTGGGGCCATTCTGGCATTCGCTTGCACCCAATGCCGGCCGCCTCACCATGCTGCGATGCCTCGAATTGCCCGTGCCTCGGTCGGCGGCGTTTGCTATCACGTGATCAATCGCGGCAACGCCCGCGGCACTGTCTTTCATTCAGATGATGATTTTCAAACGCTCGTCGATTTGCCGTCTGCGGCTTACCAACGTCCGATATCATCGCTCCGATGAAGCACTCTACCACTTTCACAGCATCATGTGCCGCTTCTCATTCCGAAGCCGGTCGGTTATACTCACTGTGTCCTGCCTGCCGGCTTATTCCCGCCTGACCGCCGAGGTTTGGTTTCAATGCGAAGCGCCTTGTTCGCTGCCTGCCTGATCCTGGCCGGTGATTTTGCGTCGGCTGCCGAGCCGTTGCACGACGCCATCGACCGGCACATACTGGCCGGTGCGAAGGGCGCGAAGCCGTCAGTGCCTGCCGACGACGGCGAGTTTCTGCGCCGGGCGACGCTCGACTTTGCCGGCCGCATTCCCACTGCGGCTGAAGTGCGTGCCTTCCTCGCCGATCGTGACATTCAAAAACGTACGAAACTCATCGACCGTCTGCTGACAAGTCCGGAATATGCCGATCGCATGACGCAGTTCTTTCACGTGCACCTGATGGAACGGCTCGGCGAACATCCGGAGTGGACGACATACCTGCATGCGAGCTTCGAGAAAAATAAGCCGTGGGATGAGATGGCCCGCGAAATGCTTCGCGCTGATGCGACCGATGCCGCCAATCGCGGGGCCGCGTTCTTCTTCGCCAAGCGGCTCGAAAACTACGGCCAAAACCCGGTCGATTATTCGGCCCTGACGCGCGACGTGGGCCGGCTGTTTCTGGGCAAAGATTTTCGTTGTGCCGAGTGCCACGATCATCTCTTCATCGATGACTATCAACAGCAGCATTTCCAGGGGCTGTTCGCGTTTTTCAAGAACACGTTCCTGATCGATGCGAAGTCGATGGCTGTTGGTGAGAAACCGACGACTCAGAAGATCGATTTCATGTCGGTGTTCAAGAAGGAGCCGAAACAGACTGGGCCTGCACTGCCCGGCGGCAAAGAGATCGCGATCCCCGTGACGAAGAAAGGCGACGAATACGCCGTCAAACCCGATCCGAAAACGAAGTCGCCGGGCAAGCTGAAGTTTAGTACGTTGGCGGCGCTTGCGGAACAGTTGCCGTCGGTTCAGAATGACGCATTTGCCAGAAACATGGTCAATCGGCTGTGGTTCATGTTGATGGGCCGAGGGCTGGTGCATCCGCTCGATCTGCATCACACGGGCAATCCGGCGTCGCACCCGGAACTGCTCGACCAATTGGCACGCGAGTTCATCAATCACAAGTACGACATGAAATGGTTGCTCAAGGAACTGGCGCTGTCGCAGACTTATCAACGGTCGAGTATCGTGCCCGCGGACTCCACTGCGAAGCCGGAGCAGTTTCTATCGGCGATTGAGAAGCGCTTGAGCGCCGAGCAGTTGTTGATGGGCCTGATGATCGCCGTGGGTCCATCGAACGCGAAAAGTAAACCCGATGCCGCGTTGCAGACGAAGTTTGTGAAGGCGTTTGCCAACCCGATGCGGGAGCCGGAAGACGAGATCGCCGCCGACTTGCGTTCGGCGTTGTTTCTGCTCAACGATCCGGCCGTGTTGGCACTGTTGCAGCCGCAGTCGGGCAATTTGCTTGACCGCGTCTGGAAGCTGAGCGACGGCAATGCGATCGAAGAAATCTATGTATGTGTGTTGTCGCGGCTGCCGGACGCCGAGGAGAAGAAGTCCGCACAGGCGTTTCTGACGAAACACGCGGCGAAGCGAAGCGATGCCCTCGGCAAATTCGCGTGGTCGCTTTTGGCCTCGACCGAGTTTCTGGTGAATCACTAAGGCGACATTGCAATGCGTGACCGATTGTGCACACCGACCGAACATCGAATGTCACGCCGTCAATGGCTGGGCGCGACGACGGCCGGCACTGTAGCACTTGGTACGTTGGCGCTTCCTTCAATCGCCGAGGAAGCGCGAAAGAACGATAGGCAGGTGCTCTTCATTTGGCTCGACGGCGGCATCAGCCAACTTGAAAGCTGGGACCCCAAACCGAATACGCAGTTCGGCGGGCCGTTTCGCGCGATACCGACGTCCGTCCCCGGCATCCATGTCTGCGAACTTTTGCCGCACACGGCCAAGGTGATGCACCATCTCGCCATCATTCGCAGCTTGAGCACGCAGGACAACTCGCACTCGGCCGGCGTCGCCCGCATTCAACGCGGCGACCCGAAGAATCGCGGTGTGACATATCCTTATTTTGGCTCAGCTGTCGCGAAACTGCTCGGCCCCGGTGAGAGCAATTTGCCGCCTTATGTCTGGATCAAGCCGATGAGCGGCGGCTTCATCCATCAAGACGCCGGCTTCCTCGGCCCGAAATATGGCGCTTTGGCGCTCGGCGACGGCAAGCCGCCCGACAACCTGCTGCGGCCCGCGACCATGACCGAGGCAGACGACACCGAACGCAACGAACTGCGCCGACAGGCGGATCAACGCTATGCCGCCAAGCGGCGCAAGGATACGACCGACGCCGTGAGTTACGTTTACGACATGGCCGCGCAACTGCAGAAACAGCGGGCGCTATTCGACTCGACGACGTTCGCGCCGAAGGATGTTGCCCGATACGGCACGCATGACCTGGGTCGGCACATGCTGCTCGCCCGCCGCATGCTCGAAGCCGGCGTTCGTTTTGTCAAAGTCAATTCCTACGGTTGGGACACGCACGGCGACAACTTCAACGGCCAGGGCAACCTGATCCCGCAGTTCGACCGCCCTTTCGCCGCGATGATCGAGGACCTTGCCGACCGCAAGATGCTCGACCGAGTGCTGGTGATCGCCATTTCCGAATTCGGGCGAACACCGAGAATCAACGGGCACTTGGGCCGCGATCATTGGCCCGAGGCGTGGTCATGCGTGATGGCCGGCGCCGGGCTGAAGAAAGGCATCGCCGTCGGCGAGACCAATGACAAAGGCACATGGGTCATCAGCAAGCCGCACGATATCGGCCACATGTTTCACACCTGGTTCAAGTGCCTGGGCATCAACTCGAGAGTCGTCGAATACGACAACGGCGGCCAACCCCTGCCGCTGGCGCATGAAGACATGGGGGTCATCCGAGAGGTTGTGTTGTAGGCGGCACATCAGTGAACGCAGCGGCATTTCAACGCGTTTTTCGGCGGGCAGAATCGAGCCTTCCAGGCGATGCACTTGACGCCTCGCGCCAATGACCGCGCAGGACAGCTGAACTAGTACGAGGTGTGAGGCAGGGCGACTAACCCGAATGATTCGAATGAGAATCACCGCAAAGCATGCGATCCAGATGCACGACCACCTTTGAGCCGTTGCCTTGTAATCAGAGGCCGTGAAGGGTCCCGAACGCAAACTCCCGACGGATCGAGCGGCTTCACCTGAAATCCCGCAGCGCCGAACCGGATAATTGTCCGCTGCCGAAAGCAAAACTCATGTACATATTGGAGGGGAAGAGTGGATTGACGAAAGGAGAAACCATGCTTCGCCCATCTTTTTCCATGGCTATGTCTGCGTTTGTCGCCGCATCGCTGGTTCTTGGCCCCGTTTCGGCCGGCCCGCCTGCAAAACCTGCCGTCGTGCCACCGGCGACCAAATTCAACAAGCCGACGATCGTCCCGACTGTGACTAAGCCGCCCACTCTGATACCGGTTAACCCTGCGATGAAGAATCCATTCGAGGCGCAACGTGGCGCGATGCCGGTTGGGGCTGCGTTGCCGCCAGTGCGCCCGCTGATGTACCAGCCTGTCGCTTCGTCCGGGTTCCCTGGCGTCCAACAATATCGTCCCGATCCGCCGCTGGTCAGCGTGTTCTGGTGGCCGTTGCGTGTCGGGCCGAACAACGACCCGAACTGGATCAACGGCCTGTCATACGCGGAACTGCAGAAGGAACTGCAGAACACGATGGCTCGTCTGGACGAACTGGGCGGCCCCGGCATCTGGAACGCGTGCAAGGAATATAATGACTGGCAACGGCACCGTGAACTCCTGCTGGACGCCATGCGTGCGTTGCGGCGAAAGAAATAGTCAGAGAGCGTCGCGCGGCACGAGAGGGTCTCGTAAGTACTTCTCGTGCCTGCCGATTCCAAATGAACCGGCTGCGGAAGCACTGGCCCAATTCAAACCGATTCGGCAAAATTCATTGCCGATAGTAGCGGCGGCTTCTAGCCGCTGCTACGAATACCTGAAGTTCGCGCTAGCGTTGAATTGCGGTTGAAGATCTTTGAAAACGCTCAGTATGAGTAATTGAATCCTGTTGGGTACCTGGCACATTTGTCGAGCAGGAGCAAAAAGCCTGATTCCATCGACAATCAAAAATGGACAGGGGTACGAAATGGCCATTTTGTCGTGGAGTCGCAGGTTGGCTTTCCAGCCAAACTTACAATTCGGCAAACCCTGCTATCCTTGAATATTTGTACACCAAATCATTACAATTCTTCGTGTGGCGTAACGAAACTACGGCTCAGGCCAATAATATTTGCACGCTTATTGCAGGAGACGCGGATTGACGGCAACCTCGCTGCGGCTGCATGACCCCGGCGTGCCGGCGGACCCCGCGGCGGCGCTGCGCGCTGCCATGCAAAAGGAATATTCGACTTTCGAACGCGGCGTCTACCTGCAGGCGCGTCGAGCATTTCCGGGGTTGCACGTGCGTGAACTGGCAAGCGTTGTGGAAGAAACCGTCAGCGAAACCGTGCATCGGGCTTTGCGAGCCGCATTGAAATACGACCCGGATCGACCCGCATTGCCCTGGCTTTTTTCTTTTGCCGCCAACGTGTTGTTGGAACGTCGAACAGCGCCGCATCGGAAGAAGACCGCCGCGCAGACCGACCTGGGTTTGGACTTTGACTCGATGCTGGCGAGTGCGAGTCGTGAATCCGACGGCGGCGAATCGGCCGAGGAGCGACAGCGAGTACGAGCCGTACTGCAGCTGTTGCCCGAGGAAAGCCGGCAATTGTTGGAAATGAAATACTTCGATCAACTCGATAATGCCGCCATGGCGACCAGGCTGCAAATCAGCGATGGAGCGCTGCGAGTGCGCGTGCACCGAGCCAAGGAAAAGTTCCGCGATGTATGGCTGGCCGCGAGGGCCGCTCCATGAATGACCGTTCGTTGACAATCGACCAATACTCCGATCGCTTCATGAAGGCGCTTGACGCCGGCGATTTGCAATCGTTGGCGTGGCTTTGGGACGAAGCGTATCAACAACCCGAATTGGCCGCACTTTTCGTGGACATGATGAACGAAGCTGCTCGCGAAATCGAACCTGAAGACGGCTGGCGCAGCGAAATCGATAAAGTTCAACTGTTGATCGCGCAGCATCTGTCAACGCCGATCGTCGAGGAGCCGGGGCCGGTGACAGCGGCGGACGTGGCCGCACGGCTTCAGGCCGACCGGATGTTGAGCGGCCTGCCCGACGACGACGTGCAAACCAACACGCGATTGCTTGTCGATGCGACACCTGTGCCCGAGCATCTCGGCGCTCCGCAGTTGGAGCGTTGGCTGACGGGTCTGAATATCAGCGCTTCGCCACGGTATTGGAAGCAGTTCCGCAAGGCCGCCGTGTTGTTGCAGATGAGCCGTTGCCAGCAAGGGGCGAAGCTGCAGGCGGCTCGCCGCGCTGTGAAGAAGGATGAACGATCGAAATGAATTGGGCCGAGGAACGCGATTGGCTGCTCGCGGCCGTACAACGCGCCGTCGCTCAAGCAGGCTGCGCGTGGCCCCCCGCCGGCCCGACGCCGTTGCGCGATCTCATCGCGGCGTTCAACCTCGTTCACAGCGAAATGCACGGCCTGTCGTATGTGCAGGTCGCCAAGGCCTTGTGCAAGTTTGTCGAACCGCCTGCCGACTTTTGGCGTAAGCACATCCCGCTCGCCGGCTTTGTTTTCGCCAATTCGCACGCCGGCTGGATCTTCGTCAATCAGGACGACCCAATTCCGCGCCGTCGTTTTTCAGCCGCGCACGAACTGGGGCATTACCTGTTGCATTTCGCACCGGAGAGTTGCAACGACGAAGACGGCTTTATGCAGGATGACCCAGATATGGCTGAGGACAACGACCATCAGGCGGCGATTGAACGGCAAGCGAATCGATTTGCGGCCGAGTTGCTCATGCCGGAAGAATCGTGCCGACGCATCGTGGCGAAATTGCAGAAGTCGTTCGGCGGCGATCCGACGTTTCTGGCCCCGCGCTTGGCTGGCGAGTTGCTCGTCAGCCGCGAGGCCGCTTCGTGGCGATTGCGTTCCCTTGGATTGGCGTGAGAAAGAACGGGTGCATCATGGCTCTCGATTTTCTCAAACGGCACGGCGCACGCAGGCTCACGGTGTATGCTCCGCCGCCGCCTGACGACGAACCGACGCCGGAATCGGACGAGCACATCGACCTTGACCTGGAAATGCCGGAGCAGGACTGGAAGGCCATCGACATCGGAACGACGCAGACATTGCCCGATGAAACCCCTCGCCGATTCGTCGACGGCTCGTTCTACAGCGAGAACATCGCCTGGCTTCAGGACGGCGACGGCCATCCGATTCCCGTGCGCCTTGCCGAGGTCGGCGGCGTCTGCATGGCCGCCGCCGACCGAACGCTCAAACGTGAATTTGCCGATGTTCGCCGAGTCGTTGCGTCGATCTTCGACTCCTTTCCATGGGAACAAGTCGAGGAATTTGGCGACGGCCTTCATGGCGAAGGCATTCAATTGCTGTGTTTGCAGCCGCAACGAGAACCATCGGAGAACGCCGACGAACCCGGCCGGCGCGAATTGTCGTACGACTTTCGCCGCAACAGTGAGGCCGTGCGAATGGGCGTCATGCGCGAAATGTCGTTTCTCGAAGGACTGGCGCTATGCCATGCGCCGCAGACGCCGACCATCGTCGACGGCCGCATCGGCCGATTCGAGTCGGCGGGCGTCGGCCAATGGGACGTGATCGGCGTGATCAAACGGCAGGCCGGCGAATATCTGCACCCGAAGGGTTATGTCGCGCTATTGAGCCTGCAGCCAGGGCAACGCACGCCGGCGTTTCGTATTCCCAGCAAACATCTTGACGTGGTGACCTGGTATCTCAAATTGGCTGGTGGCGCGGGCGACATGCCGGACTGGGGCTATGTCCGCGTCGAGGTTTCGGTCGAAGCGTTTGGCCGGCATCGTGAGGATTTCGGCTATCTTAATCGGCTGTCGCGGCACCTCTGCGAGATTCGCTGCCGGCAAGACAGTTACGCCCGTGGGCCTGTTTCGTTGGAACCGATCGTCCGTGCCGAAGAGAGCATCAAGTCGTTGTTCCAGCCGCTCAATCCGCTGAAACAGCACTTTTGGCGACTCGCCGGCATCTAGCCCGCCACTCGCGGCGGCCGCGATTTTGCATGTAACACAATCTTGCCTACCGCCAATAGAAAATACCGAAGTACCACAGTCATTCATAGCAGCACGTCGGGCTTCGGCCTCGACGCTTGCCGAGGACGCCAAGTCATGCCTGTTGAACGCTCAATCATCGGCAAGGTCGCGTCGCCGCCGCGGCGCGAATCGACAAGCGAAGAGTTCTTCTTCTGGATCGCTCCCGGTCAGTTGATCGAGAAGACGCAGATTATTTGTTCGAGCTGCCGAATCGGCGATACCGACGTTCAATTTTATGGCATCATCACCGAGGTCTTTCGCCAAAGCCGGCAGACAGACATGGCCGAGGAGATCGACCGCTACGACGGCGACATCACCTACCAGCCGCCGTTTGAAAGCGCCGGGTTCACGTTTGCATCCGTACGAATACTGCGGACCGTGCCGCCGGTGCTCTGCCCGCCGGTCGAAGGCAGCAACGTCGTACTCGGCGGCGCGGCCGAAGCACAAATGGCCTACGGCGCCGACGAGATCGAAAACAAACTCGCCATCGGCGTTGTCAAAAACGGCGGCACTCGCCTCGCCGGTCCAGGATTCATCGACACCGACTACCTGCTCGGCGCCAATGGCGGACATCTTAATGTCAACGGCGTCGCCGGCCGCGGCACCAAATCCAGCTTCCTGCTGCACGTCAACCATCTCTTGTTGCGCGAGGCGGCTCGGCAGAAGGCAGAACGCCCCAGCGACCCGAACCGTTTGCGGATCGTGCCGATCATTCTCAACGTCAAAAACTTCGACCTGTTTCATATTGACCGTTGGAGCACGCGGTACGACGCTGCAAAACACCAGACCGACTGGACCGAACTCGGCATTGATGCCCCGAAACCGTTCCAGCGCGCGACCTTTCTCGCGCCGCAGATCAAGAATTCGAAGAACGCGATCGACACCGGCCGCACGCGCAATGATGTGCAAGGTTACAGTTGGAGCTTAAGCGACATCATCGAGCGCGGATTATTGACATATTTGTTTGCCGAAGAAGACGTATTCGACTCGAACTTCGGCGCACTGGTGCACGACGTTGAATCACGGCTGACCGAGGAGCGAACCGTCGGCGAGGAAACCCGCAGAACGCTCAGCGCCAACGGCCGGCCGAGAAATTTCGATGAGCTTCTGAACGAAGTCGGCCAAATGTGCGATGGCGAATTCCCGCAGGGAATCAGCAGCAAGCACCATGTCGGCACGATACGCAAGCTGCACCGCCGTTTGTTCAAGATGGTTTCCGAAGGCAGCGGCGTCTTGCGTCGCAATGAACTGAAAGGCTGCCCGCTCGAACTGACTGCGAAGGACACCCGCGATCCAGCCGTCGTCGATCTCAACGGCCTGATCCGCGTGCCGTCCCTGCAGCGATTTGTCGTGGCCGCGATTCTGAAGCAACTCGAAGACGATCGCACGGGCTCGACCGCTCAGCAGGGCCTCGTGTACATCGTTACGCTCGATGAGCTCAATCGTTTCGCACCCAAAGGGTCGAGAGACGCGATCACCCAATTGATCGAGCGGATTGCAGCTGAAATGCGTTCGCAGGGCATCATTCTGCTCGGCGCTCAGCAGCAGGCGTCGATGGTGTCGCAACGCGTTATCGAAAACGCCGGCTTGCGTGTCTTGGGCAAGACCGGTTCACTGGAACTGGATCAACCGGTTTGGAGTTTCCTGAGCAAGTCGGCCAAGAGCAAAGCAGTGACGCTGTTGCCGGAAGAGAAGATGCTCATTCAGGATAGTTTCCGCGAGCCGATGCTGGTGAAGATTCCGATGCCGCCGTGGGCGTTGCGCAAGGCCGAGGCGGGCGACTTTGTCGGTGAAACGGCGTCCGCGGCCACGAAGCCGATCCCGAAGGAAAGGATTTGACTGTGCGCATCCTCCACACGGCTGACTGGCATTTGGGCGACAGCATCGGTCCGCGCCGCATCGACCGCACGCGCGACCTGCAACGCGCGGTCGAAACGATTGCCGACATGTGCAAGAGCGAGCGCATCGACGTGCTGCTGATCGCCGGCGATTTGTTCAGTGACAAGTGCAACCGACAGGACGACCTCAGCGCCGTAATCGCGCATTTGAGCGACACATTTGGGCCGTTCATGCGGGAAGGCGGCACGATCGTCGCCTGCACCGGCAACCACGACCGCGAAGTGCCGTGCCAAACGCTCAAGCACACGTTGACGCTCGCTGATCCGCGTGAGATGCACACCGGCGATCTGGTCTCCGTCGGCCGCTTTTACCTTGCGAATCGGCCGTTGTTTCTGCGCCTGCCCGATCGCGCCGGCGGCGAAGTGCAGTTCACGTTGCTGCCCTACCCGACGCCGGCCTGTTACTACGAGCCAAGCGACTCGATGCGAGCCACTCGTGAAGAACGAAACCGGACTCTGTCCACGCGACTTGCGGAACGTCGTCGCAAATTGACCGAAAGTGCCGCGTTTCGCCACGATCTGCCTACGGTGTTGGCGGCGCACTTGCACGTACGTGGGGCGAATCCGCACAAGCTGTTTCAAATCACGGAAGATCAGGATGTCGTCTTCAATCCTGCCGATCTGCCGGCCGGTTTTGCGTACACGGCACTGGGCCACATCCATCAGGCTCAATCGCTTGGCGAAGAGCATGTTCGCTATTCCGGCAGCATCGAACGGCTCGACCTAGGCGAACGGGACGATCAAAAGAGCGTTACTGTATTTGAAGTGGGCCGCACCGGTCTAGTCGGGAAGCCGCAACTGTTGCCGCTCGAAGCGACGCCGTTCTTCGACATTGACATCGATGATCCGGCCGCGCAGATTCCAAATCTGCGAGCGCAATACCCGGAGCACGACGACGCTTTGGTCAAGTACCGGCTGCAGTACGAGCCGGGCGAACCGCAGCGCGACGCCTGGTTGCGCGAACTGGACGAAATTTTCCCTCGCTGCTATGACCGCGAGTTGATTCGTCGCGGAGACACGTCGCATCCGATGGGCGACGCTCGATTGCCGGCCGACGACGGCAGCCCCGAACACGTGGTGTTGCATTTCCTCGAAAATGAGTTGCTTGCCGATCCGGATCGTGATGCGTTGTTGGCACTTGCTCGCGGACTCTTGGAGGAGACCCGAGCATGACGCCGAAGCGCCTCTACTTGAAGGGGTTCCTTTCATTTCGCGATGAAGCGACTTTGGAGTTTGAGCCGGATCAGATTCTGTCGCTCAACGGCCCCAACGGCGCCGGCAAGTCGACGATCTTCGACGCGATGTTGTTCGCACTTTTCGGCGGACATCGAGCCGGCAAGGAGCCAAGCCTCGATCTGCTGCATAAGGAATGCGATGAAGCGCTCGTGCGATTTGATTTTCGCCTGACGGACGGCACATACCGAATCGAACGCGGTCTGCGTCGCAAGTCGCCGCGAAAAGGCGGCAAGCCGACCGCCGAGTCGACGCGGCTGGTGTACGCCGCGAACGATGCCGGCGAGTTTCAACCGGTCGAAAACACGCATCGCGACACCGGCTGCAAAGAGTGGGTGCAAGAGCACGTCGGCCTGACCTATGACGCATTCATCTCGTCGGTGCTCTTGATGCAAGGCCGGGCGGAGGCATTGACGAATCAGGACTACGAGGCGGCGCAGTTGCGCTTTCAGGTGTTGTCCCGCGTCGTTGGTCTTGAGTTCTACCAACGGCTGCACAAAGCCGTAAGCAGCCGGGAAGACCATCTGGAGTCCGAGCGTGATCGCCTGACCGGCGAGTTGCAAGGGATGGAGGAGGTCTCGGATGAGAAGTTGACGTTGCTGTCCGAGCGAATTCAGGCAGCAACCGCCGCATACGACCAACATCGCGCCGACGTCGGCGCGTTGGAGCAAAGGCTTCAGCGCGCCCAGGATTGGGCGCGGCTGCTTGTCGATTCCACTGATGCACAGAGAAAGCTTGACGAGGCGAATGCACTTGTCGGCGAACGTGAGAAGATTGAATCGGAGGGCCGACGCACGCAAGAATTGACTGCCGTGCTGCCGGACCTTGCCGCAATCGACCGGCTGCGTCGAGACGAAGAAGCGGAACGGCGCTCGCTCGACGAGATGACGGCACGCTGCCAATCGGCTGCCGGCATGGCCGAAAAACTTTGCAATCAAGTCGAAACGGCCAAGATGCAACGCACGGACTTGGAAGCGAAGCTGGAATCTGCGCGCCAGGACTGGCAGCGACTCACTTCCGAACACAACGCGCTCAAGTCGGTTTCGACGCCGCTGCAGCGATTGCATCGCGACCGAGCTAAACTTGGTTTCGAGCGAACGAAGTTAGTGACGGTACAACAGACTTTGCGAGAGGCTCAGTCCGCTGCCCGCGATGCTTCGACCACCGCAGCCGAAATGGAATCGCGACAAACCGAGTTGGAATCGAAATCGCGCGATGCGTTGCAAGCGTTTACGAAGTCGGAAACGACTCTCACGGCCACCCGGCAACGGGCTCTCCAATTTGTTGCGATCAGCGGTGAGAAGGCTTGCAGCCAGTGCGGCCAGGAACTGACGCCGGAACACGTGGCGCAGGAATTGGAGCGAATCGCCGCCAAAGAAGCACACGATCTTGCCGAGTTTCAGAGCGCCGATGGCAATCGCAAAACCCGTGAGCGGGAACTGGGGCAAATGAAGAAAGCGTTGACAACAGCCCGTCAGTCCGAGAAGTCAGCGAGCGAAAAAGTGCAAACGCTCAGGACGGACGAACGGCTTGCGACGAAGAGTGTCAGCGATTTGGAAGCGGCGTTGCACGAAGTGTTCATCGAATTGCCCCTCGATTGGCAGCAACGCATTGCGGAACGGGAACCAGCGGCTTGGGAATCGACGACGTACCCGAAAGAAGCTGACCTTCAAAGCATTGATGCCTTGCTTCGAGATTTGCAGGCTCGTATTGATTCGGCGACAGCCATTGGAAAGACGCTCAAAACCGAGCTGGATCGACACGTCAACGATTTGAATCGGCTCACGGCCGAGCACGCGACAGCGCGAAACTGCCTCAACAGCCTGGACACCGACCAAAAACTCTCTGCACAACGCATCGAATCCTTTTCGCTGCAGCGGTTGCAGGCACGCGAACGGCTGCCTGTCCAGGTGCGAATTTTCTCCGACACGATGTCGGCGTTGGACCTCCATCAATGGCAAGACGAGTTTGAGAGACTCAAGAAAGAAGGAGCGGTCGAGCGATGGGAGAAACTCAAGTCCGCTGAGGCCGGCATCGGCGTGTTGCGCGAGCGTTTTCAAGATCTTACGTGTCGTTGTGATACCGTTCTAGCAGCGGATCGAGTCTCGGTCGATAGTGTTGCTGCACAACTAAAAACCACACGGCAGTCGATGACCGAGGCATCGCAGCGACTTGCCGTTCAGCAGAACGATAAGGAGCGACTCGAATCCATCAAAACCAAGTACCGCGAGACGCACCGAAAGATGCGCGAGGCGGAGTCCGCCCGCAAGCTGCATGAGCGGCTGGCGGAGCTACTCAGCGAGAAACAGTTGCAACGCATTCTGCTGAAGAAGGCCGAGGAAGGCATCGTCGAGAACGCTAACCATGTCCTGGATCGGCTGGCCGGCGGACAGATGACGCTGAGGCTGGTTGCTGACGACGATAACCGCAGAAATCAGGCGTTGAAGCTGGAGGTGTTCAAGCCGCGCGACCAGCACACTTTCAACCTGGCACACTTGAGCAACAGCGAACGCTTCCGCGTGGCAGTGAGCCTGGCACTCGGAATCGGGCAATACGCGAGCCGGCTGCACCGGCCCATCGACTCCGTGATGATCGACGAAGGATTTGGTTGCCTCGACCCGAACAATCGCCGAACGATGATCGAGGAGATTGCTCAATTACGCGGACAATTGCAGTGCATCATCCTGGTGTCACATCAGGAAGATTTTGTTGAGGCGTTTCCGCGCGGCTATCGCTTCCGCAAGGAGAATAACACGACCATCGTCGAACCCATCGTCGGATAAGTCCTCGATCTCGGAGTGCCTAACAATATGGGGTCAGGCGCCTCGAAGACGCGGAGCCAGACACCATTTTGTCAGGGGCTCTTAGTCTTGAGCTGCACTTCGACGAACTGCGGCACATAGAGGTTCGGCTGGCGCACATGCTCGCCCAGGTCGCCGATATTGCGACAATAGGTGATGATGAGTTGTCCAGGCCGCGTCGCCAATTCCGGATGCAGCTTCGACGCATAGACAAAGACTTTGCCCTCTTCGGGACAGCGGTACGATTTGACCGCAGCGCCGAAAGGTCCCTCGGGCTTCACCGTGTGGCGAAGCAGAATGTCTTTGCCCAGTCCCAGCCCTTGATAGACGACGACGAAACCCTCGACACCCTTGACCCGACCGACGCTCATCTCCGGTGCGCCGTCTTTCAAGAGCGGTTTGAGGTTCTCTGGTTTGGCGCTCCAGCCGCTTTCGCACCAATATTGCCAATCGTCGAATTGCAGCGACGGCAGTTTGTCGAGCGTCACACGTGCAACGCCGAGCGGCACTTCCAGCTTCTTACACTGGCTCTTTGGAAATAGCCCGTAAACGTAGAGGTGATCGCCGTCAACGATGCACCCGCTGCCTAGCCGCAGTTCGTCCGGCCCGCGAAAGAGTTTCATGCGGCGATACTTCCACGTCGTCGGCTCGTCGCGAGGGTTGTCGACTTGCACAAGTTCGTTTCCGACCCAGTCGAACTGAAACCCGGGAGCGCCGGCTTCGTCGCGTTTGACCAGTTTGCAGAAGAGGTAAAGCTTGCCGTTGTGCAGAACTCCGTCGCCAGGCCAGTACCAGTGATCATCCTGCGTTGGCCTCAGCAGCGGCAGCAGCTTATCGGCGTTGCCGGCATGGAAGAATCGCAGTGGTTCGTCTTTTTGCAGCGACTGCCACGCGGCGGTGTTGTTGACCATCCGCGGACTCTTGCGCCGGCCGCTCTCGACTTGACCGATCCACGTATCCGCAAACAGCCACAACGTCCGTTTGTCGGTGAGAGGCACACTGGCAGCGCCATCGCCGCCCGTCCAGCCGCTGGTTCGTTCAAAGCGTCGCGTCCACTCCGGCAACGGCTTGGCGGATTCGACAACAATCGCCGGATCGGCGCAGGGCAACAGCAAGAGCAGAGTGATTGCGTTCATACGATTGCTTTTACACGCTTGCGGCTCAGCGTCAATCAAACTACGATAACCCCGAACTCCTCATCGAGACGTCCCATGTCCGATCCTTCACTTTCGACGACATCCGGAGTCATTCAGGGCCTGTTGCATCGACTGGCGCAGGGTGATGCCAATGCCAAGAAGACGCTGATTGGACATTCTTACGGCCGGCTGCGACTGCTTGCGCATCGACTCGTCGGCGAAACCAACGTCGAAGACGCAACCGAAGTTCTGCATGGCGCATTCGAGCGTTTGGAACGCGCCCTTGACGACGTGAAACCGACCAATGTCGCAGATTACTTGGGACTGGCTGCGTTACAGATTCGTCGGCAGCTTCTGGACCGCATTCGTCATTACAAAGGACGCGCAGGCACTGGCGGCAAAGCGAAACATGTTGCCGTTTCTCTCAACGCGGGCGGCGACTCGAGCCAATCGTCTGCGGCAATCAACCCTGCCGACCCGAAGGCCAGGCCCGACCGTGTCGAAATGGCATTGGAACTTCTGGAAGCGATTGACATTCTCCCCGATGACGAACGGCGCGTCGTCGAGCTGAAATTCATCGATGGCTGCACCGAAGCCGAAGCGGGGCAAATTCTTGGGGTGCACGAGGATACCGTAAAACGTCGCTGGGCCAGGGCTCGCGTCAAGCTTGCGAAAAAACTAGCCGTTTTCGGGCCGGAAAACTGAGATTTCCTGCACCTCTTCATTCCGTTCGGTCCGCTCTCCTCCTGAATCTTCTCGCATTCAAGGAGAGCGGCCATGATACGATCGTCCAATTCAAACCCGGACCGACTCATCTACCGGCAACCGATCGGATGGGGCGTGTTCATTGGCCTGCCGTTTTACCTGTTCTTCACGGCGCTCGGCGGACTGATGTGGTTTGCCGAACCGTTTCCGGTCAAGGAAGGCGTCGGACTTCTGGTCTTCTTGTTCTTCTTTTCGATCTGGATGCTCTTCGTTGTTTCAACGGCCGTGCACTGGTTCGGTCGAGTCGGCGTTGACATCGATCGCTCGGCCGGCACGGTGACGACCTCGTGGGGATTGTTCTTCCCACTGTTTCCGTCGGATCATCGACTCGAACGCTTCCGTGCAGTCCTGTTGGACTTTCAGGTGCGGACCTGCGGAAAGAGCAAGATTCACGAGTACATTGTTGTACTCAGCGACGGCAAGGACCAGGTAAAGGTCGGCCGTGGATCCGACTATGCGCCGATGCGCACCGTCGCTGAGGAGATTGCACGATTCATCGAGTTGCCGCTGTTGGATGTCAGCGACGGTTCCGGTCGTGTGATCGACCTGCGACCGGTCGTGCGACGAACGGAAGCCGCCGCCTATCGTTCGGCGCCCTCGTTGCCGATGCAACCAGCAGCCGGCACTTTGCAATTCGAAAAGCATGGCGACCAGGCCACCGTGCAGCTGCCGACGACGGGCATCGGCTGCTTTGTGTTCTTTCTGTTGTTCGTGTTCATGGTCGTTGTCGGTCTCGGTTTCCTGGGTGTGGAATGCAAATGGAACTGGAAGGTGATGGCGATATACGGCGGGATCTCGGCATTGATTTTGTCGATACTCGGACTCGCGGCAGTTCCGACTCGACAATCCGTCATCGCCGACCCCGAAAAACTGACGATCAAGAACCACGGTCTGGTGTTCGCCACGGCAACCAAGATCCCCTGGGATGAAGTTAAAGAGGTGCACCGCGAGTTCAAATCGGTGACGGTGTTGAGCAATTCGAAGCGAATCAGCGTCGGCAGTGCTCGCGTTACCGAAGAAGACGCGTCGTGGCTGCGTGACATGATGTATCGTTACTGGCGAGGTTAGCCGACGATTACACGTGGCCGCTTCACCGGATCGCTTTCGTGCCGGCGAAGCAGGTCGTGCACCAGCCAGGGAATGTTCCCCTCGCCCAAGAGCAGAAACTTGAGCGTGTTGACAAACGGCGAGCCTTCCGACCAACCGAAGTGAATCTCGGGAGGCTCGCCGACTTTCGAAAACTCCAGTCCGACTGCCACGATCACATGGGCCACGGAAGCGCACTTGGTGATGCGAATGCAATAGCGGCGGTCCTGGCTTGCGATTTCCATCAGCGGCTTTTGCATGAAATCGCTTGGATCATCGACCATGACTTCCAGAGCAATGACCGGCACGTCGTCATGGATGCGGTGCCGCCGGCGAATCGCCTGTTCCTTTTTCTCCAGTGTGTGCTGTCCGCCGGGACGATGCGGCACCAGCACCGAGTACTCCAGCGAACGAACGGCGTCCCAAAGCTCGCGATCCCGTTCTGTTTTGAATTCAAAGCCGGCGAAACGATACTCCGACGCTCGCAACCACCGTGAAACAAAAGACGAACCGACGATCGTTGCGATGAACAGCCCGGCGATCACGAGACTGCTTGGGTTTCGAATGAAGATGGCGACAATCATCCAGGAAAAAACGAGTGCCATCGCCAGCGGCGGGATCGACTTCAACCTGGCCCAGAATCCGCCCAGACTCTTCAAATCCAACGACACTGCATAGCCCGCAGCTGCCATCAGCGCCAGAACGCTTACGGCATACGCGCTTCGCTGCGCCTCCACGCTTGCCTTGAAAACCATCGTTATGATCAGATTGAATACATTGAATACGATGTAGATCAGCCCGATTGCCTTCGCCCAGCGCAACTCCATCCCGAATCGCGCTAGAAACTTCGGCAACACCGATCGAAGTCCCAGCGAAACGCTGGCGCCCGCCAGGCACAGAACCAAAATCGTCACAATGTCGTAGAGCGTGCCGAAAGTCCGCCCGAACAGGGGATTGAGCACAGTTGCAGGCCTGCCATCGGCCAGTGTGCCGCCATGCGCCAGATAAGCCAGTGCTCGTTCATGCGCCTCGCCCGGAGTCAGCAAAGACGAACCAGACAAAAGAAGCGTCGTGACAAGCGCCGAACCGAGCAACAGCAAAGACATGAAAGCCGCTGACGCGAGCAACAACTTGCGAGTGTTTGCAGCGACTCCGGCCTGAGCACTCGGGTCATCGGGATTGCCGCCGCGAACGACAGGCATGACAATCAGGCTCATTTCGAATCCGCTCAGCCCCAGCGCGAGCTTGGGCAATAGCCACATCGCCATCCCAAAGAGCGACCCTCCGTCGGTCCCTGACCAAAGCGGTTTTTGCACCTGCCAATCGCCGCCTCGCACCTGTTGCCACCAGTTAGCCCAAAGATCGGGGTGCCGAATCAGGTGCAGCATGCCGCTGGCGAGGATCACAACCGTCAAAGCGACAAAAATGCCGACAAGAACGAGCGACACTCGGACCATTCTCTTGGTAAAGCCATACCAAATGACTGGCCAGAACAGAAAGTTGAGCATCAACAGCAACAGCGTGGTGACAAGTTGACGATTCCAGAAATCGCAGACCTTGTGCCAGGCCGGGTGATCGATCCAGTCACGAGCCTCTCGGCCGGCATCTGCCCAGGAGTCGAGTTTCGCCTGCCATTGGGGCTGAGGGTTGTTGACGACGTGAACGGCTGCATCGGCCGTCGACAACGTGCGCGTAAACACGAAGTTCGTCGCACAGAAACCGAGCAGCACCAAGATCATGATTTTGCCGCGCCAGCCGTCGACATTTTTTTCGATCAGCGAGAACGACCCGTGACCCGGCGACGTGCGGCCCGCGACATACGCATAGATCGGCAAAGCGCCTAGCATCGTCAACAGAACGAGAGCCGCCGTCGCCAGCGGCGCAAGGACGCCGGCTGCCTGAAATGCAATCGATGGCTGATATGCCAACGTGGAAAAGTAGTCGAGGCCGATCAGACCTAGCAACAATGGCCACGCCGCGCGATAAGGCGTTGGTGCAGTGGCAATCGGTGCAGGTGAGGGCGATGACATAGCATCAACGCGCATAAAGAAGCCCGCGGTGTTGAGCCGCGGGCTTGGTGAATCCGGAACTTACTTCTTTCCGCCGTCGGGTTTTGCACCCTTCAATAGATCGATCTTCTTGCCGCTATCTGTGGTGACTTCCATGGTCGAGTAATCCCATTGACCGTTACTACTCTTTCCAACCACGTGCACGGAACCCTTACCCTTCGAGCCAGAAAGGGGAATGTTGATGTCGACGTTGCCGGTTTCGCCGGCACCGGTCTGTTGCACGTTGTAGTTACCCTGCATCATCCATCCCTTCGACGGGTGACCCGAGTTCCGAAGTCACGTCCGTGTTTGCATTGGCCTTGGCAACCGTATCCGTCCACGGCTTGGTTTGTTTGAGCTTGCTAACACCGTAGTAGAAAAATCCTCCGCAGCCGCCGGCGCAAATCATGACAAGGCCCAAGCAGCCGCAGCCGAGGCCTAGGATCACCTTCATCGCTCCGCCGCCGCCGCCAGACCGCTTCGGCTCGGAATAACGTTGTTCATAAGCGTCCGACATGTTTTCCCTTTCATCCAATTCATGGTTTACGTTGGTTGAATTCTCTTTGATTTATGATCGTACCACGCTCAAAGCCAGTGGGACTGCACAAACATCCAGACTCTTTCCGGTAATTCGGTCGAAAGTGTCAATGATTTCATCTGGGCAGGATTCACCGTCAATTCGTTATGTCGCTGATACCACTCTCAGCTCTCGCGGCAGCGGGAAGCTCACGTGCTCTTCACGAATCGTCTGCGATTCAAGTGTCGCTCCAAATTGCCGCTGTAGATAGTCAACGCAGCCCTGCACCATGTCTTCCGGTCCGCTTGCGCCTGCCGTAATCAGCACCGTATCCGTCGGCTTGAACCACGATTCGCGGATGTCGTCGGGCCCATCGATCAGGTACGCCGACTTGCCGAGTCCTTTTGCAATTTCGGCAAGCCGCAGACTATTGGAGCTGTTGGCGCTGCCGAGGACAAGCACCACGTCTGCAAGTTCCGCGAGCAGCTTTACGGCCTCCTGGCGATTCTGAGTTGCATAACAAATGTCGTCCTTGGCCGGCCCTTCGATGTGCGGGTACTTCTTTTTCAAGGCGGCGATAATGCCCAATGTTTCATCGACGCTCAACGTGGTTTGCGTAAGGTACGCGAGTCTGCTGCTTGACGGCAGAACCAGCCGTTCGACGTCGGCTTCACTCTCGACCAGTGTGATGCGCTCGGGCGCTTCGCCGGTTGTGCCGACGACTTCGTCGTGCCCTTCATGGCCGATGAGGATGATGGTGTAACCAAGTTGAGCGTAACGGCGCGCTTCGACGTGCACCTTGGAGACGAGAGGACAGGTCGCGTCAATTGCCCGCAGCCGGCGTTGTTGCGACGCCGTGCGAATAACGGGTGAAACGCCATGAGCGCTGTAAAGCACTGTGGCGCCCTCGGGCACTTCTTCGATGTCGTCGACGAAAACCACGCCCTTCTTACGGAATCGTTCGACGACGGGCCGATTGTGGACGATTTCGTGATAAGCGTAGATGGGAGTTCCGAATCGGGCCAACGCAAGTTCGAGTGCTTCAACCGCCATGACGACGCCGGCACAGAAACCGCGCGGATTTGCCAGGATGATCCTCACCGAATTTCCCCGCACTGCAAGTTGCTGGCATCTTACGGTCGATTCTGTTCCATACAACCGGGATCTTCCGGTAATCACAACGTCGGAAAGAGCACGGCCCGCAGCAATCGCTGCGGGCCGCCATATTTTCACTCAAATCGCTTCGATTACTTGAACTCGACCTTCGATGCGGTGACGATCATCTTGTCGCCGTCTTTCTTTACCGTGCCGACGACCGAGCCGTCTTTCGCTTCCTGACAGATCTTGCCGTGGTTCGCCTTGTGGGAAGCGGCGTCGAAGTAGTAAACCATGTCCTTGCCGTCCTTGCCTTTGACCTTGATCACGGTCGCGCAAGCCTTGGCGACATTCAGTTCACACTTGGCGCAACAAATCGTGCCTTTCAGAGTAACTTCCTTTTCTTTTTCCTCGGCAAGCGTTGGGGCCGCGAAAGCCATGATCAAGCCCAATGCCGCCAACATGCAAAACGATCGCAACATAACGACAGCCTCCAAAGGGAATTAGCATTTCAGCGTGACAGCACTGTGATAGGTCCTGCCAAGCATACCATAGTTGTATAGACGCCCTGCATCGCACTTTCAATCGACGGATTCCGGAATTTATTAGAGTCCTCAAGCGATGGCCCGGTCCGCGGTTCCATTGACTCCGTCCGTCCGTCGCCCTACAGTTATTCTTTTGCTCCTGAGACCGCACCGATGGACGACGCCATTCGCAAAGCGGATGTGCTGATCGAGGCGCTGAGCTACATTCGCACTTTTCGCGAACGTCGCACGGTGATCAAGCTGGGCGGCAGCGCCATGGAAGACCCGGCAGCATTGCGTGCAACGCTGCAAGATGTCGTTTTCATGGCGACCGTCGGTATGAAGCCGGTGCTGGTGCATGGCGGCGGAAAACCAATTGACCGCGCGATGCAAGCAGCAGGAATTGCGCCTCGTAAAGTGCTAGGCCGTCGGTACACCGACGACGCTACGCTCGCCATTGTAGTTCGGGTGCTGTGCGAAGAGATTAATGCCGGCATCGTGCAACAGATTCGGGAACTTGGCGGCCGGGCCGTCGGTCTGCACACCGGCGCCATGCAGGCATTGTTCGGCGAGAAGTTGAGGTTGCAGGAAAAGGATGGATCGATTGTCGATCTCGGCCGGGTCGGCAAGGTCGCTCGCGTGGATCGGGCATTGATCGAAGATGTCTGCGCCGGCGGCGTTGTGCCCGTCATACCTTGTGTCGCACTCGATGCGGACGGCGCATGGCTCAATGTCAACGCCGACACCGCGGCATCGGCGGTCGCAACGGAACTCAAAGCAGAGAAGTTGGTGTTCTTGAGCGATACGCCCGGCATCCTGTCGGATCGCGCGAACCCGCAGTCGCTCATTCCGTGTCTGGATGCATCCATGTGCCGCAAGCTCATCGAAAATGGGACGATCGACAGCGGGATGATTCCGAAAGTGGAAGCCTGCCTCGAGAGCCTGCAATCCGGCGTTCACAAGACGCATCTGATCGACGGCCGCCTTCGACATTCGCTACTTCTCGAAATCTACACGGACAGCGGCGTCGGCACCGAAATAATTCTTTAGTAGACTGCCAGTTAACCCAATCGGAAACTGCCCATGACCGCCGCGCTTATGTCATCATCGGAAGTCGTTTCCCAATTCCAGCAATATGTTGTTGCGAATTACACCCGCTACCCCGTTTGCCTGGTACGCGGTGAAGGATCGCTCGTCTGGGACGCGGAAGGCCGGCGCTACCTCGACTTCTTTCCCGGCTGGGGCTGCAATCTGATCGGACATTGCCCGCCGCGCGTGGTCGAGGCGGTTCGCGATCAAGTGGGCCAACTCATCCATGTTCCCAACACGTGGTACACCGAAGCTCAGGGCGAACTGGCGAAAGCCCTAAGCGAACGCACCGACTTCAACGGCATGTGCTTTTTCTGCAATAGCGGCGCCGAGGCGAACGAGGCGGCGATCAAGCTGGCACGATTGCACGGTCAGCCGGAGAATCGCTACAAGATCATCACGACGCTGGACAGTTTTCACGGTCGGACGATGGGCGCGCTCTCCGCAACCGGCCAGCCGAAGTACCACGCCGGCGTCGAACCGCTGTTGCCCGGGTTCAAGTACGTGCCCTACGGCGACCTCGCCGCGATGGAAAAGGCTATCGATGCGGAGACCATCGCGATCCTTGTCGAACCAATTCAAGGCGAAGGCGGCATCAACATCCCGCCGGACGATTACCTGCCGGGTCTACGACGAATGGCCGATCAACATGGCCTGTTGCTGATGTGCGATGAAGTGCAAGCGGGCATGGGCCGGACAGGCAAGTGGTTCGCACATCAATTGTGGGATGTTCAGCCGGATGTAATGACCCTGGCGAAAGCACTGGCAGGCGGCGTTGCGGCCGGCGCGATGATCGCTCGGCCGGCGCTTGCTGCGAAACTGCGGCCGGGAACACATGCCGCGACGTTCGGCGGCAATCCCTTGGCATGCCGGGCGGCACTCGCCACGATTGACACGATTGAAGCCGACGGATTATTGGAACGTGCGACCTGGCTCGAATCTCAGTTCCGCGATCGTTTCACGGCGCTGCAGGCCCGTGTTCCGCTGGTGCGCGAAGTGCGGGCCAAGGGCGCGATGATCGGCATCGATCTCGCCGCGCCCGGCGCACCGATCGTCCAACAGTGCCTCGAACGCGGGCTGCTCATCAACTGCACGCACAATACGGTGATTCGCCTCTTGCCGGCGCTCAATCTCTCCGAGGAACTTCTCAACGAGGGTTGTTCCATTCTCGAAGAAGCGATTCTCAACTATCGGCAATAGGTAGCCTTCATCGCCATCAAAGTAGATTGTTTTGGGGGGAGTTCGTGATGCGGCATTTCCTCGGTGTTTCCGATGTTTCCAAGGACGAACTTGCAGGGCTGATCCAGGAAGCCGCCCGGCTCAAGTCATCGCAGGTGCGCGGTGAAACGAATTCTCGTTTGGCTCGTCAGGTCATTGCACTTGTTTTTGAAAAACCGTCACTTCGCACTCGAGTCAGTTTTGAAGCTGCCATCGTACAGATGGGAGGCACAAGCCTTTTCCTGCCGGCTGCCGAGGTCGGCCTCGGGTGGCGTGAGTCGGTTGAGGACTTTGCTCGAACGATGAGCCAGTATGTCAACGCGATGGTGCTTCGAGTGTTCAAACACACCACCGTTGCGAAAATGGCTGCTGCTGCGGCCTGCCCGATCGTCAACGGCCTGTCTGACGAGTCGCACCCATGCCAGGCTGCCGCCGACTTGCTCACGATCCAGGAAGCGTGCGGCAAGATCGAGGGACGAACCATTGCATTCATCGGCGACGGCAACAACGTGGCTCGATCGCTGGCGCTCGGCTGCGCCATGCTCGGTGCGAAGTTCCTGCTCTCGGCGCCGTCGGGGTACACGTTTGACGAGGCGTTTGTCAAGACGCTGCGTCTGACAGGGCCGTCCGGCGGATTCGAATGCATCGAGGACCCGGCTAAAGCTGTGCGTAATGCGGACATACTTTATTCGGACGTATGGACGAGCATGGGTCAAGAAGCCGAACGCGAAGAAAGACTCAAACGATTCGCCGGTTACCAGATCAACGCCAAGCTGCTTGCGAACGCACCGAAACACGCGAAAGTGATGCACTGCTTGCCTGCACATCGTGGCGAAGAGATCACCAGCGACGTGCTCGACGGACCGCAGTGCGTTGCATTTGAACAGGCCGGCAATCGCTTGCATGCTCAAAAGGCGATCCTCGAATGGCTGCTGGCGTAAGACTGTAAGGAACGTGTTAACCATGCGAACCGACGGCCGGCAACCTGATCAACTTCGTCCGCTCAAATTTCGACGGCATTACACGTCGGCTGCGCCGGGCAGCGTCCTGACCAGCATGGGGCAGACCACCGTATTGTGCACTTGTTCCATCGAACCCAAGGTGCCGGAGTTTCTCGTCGGCACCGGCAAGGGCTGGCTCACTGCCGAATATGCCATGCTGCCGGGTTCAACGCGCCAACGAAAGGCACGCGACAAAGGCGGCAAGGTCGATGGCCGCAGCGTCGAGATTCAGCGTCTGATCGGCCGCAGCCTTCGTGCGGTCGTCGACTTGAGCAAGCTGGGCGAGCGCACGCTCTGGATCGACTGCGACGTTATCGAGGCCGACGGCGGCACCCGCACAGCCAGCATCAACGGCGCTTTCGTCGCTCTGGTTGATGCATTGCGAACCTTAAGGAAAGCGATCGGCTCGCCCGGCAACGTGGTCACCGGCAGCGTGGCCGCTGTCAGCGTCGGACTGTGCGGCGAGTCTGTTTGTCTCGATCTCGACTACTCCGAAGACAAGGATGCCGACGTCGATCTGAATCTGGTGATGACCGGCGACGACCAGATCATCGAGGTCCAGGGCGCGGGCGAAGAAGCCACCTTCACGCGCCCTCAGTTACAGCACTTGCTGGACGTTGGCCAAAAGGGAATCCACAAGATCACTCAAATGCAACGAAAGGCACTTGGCGCCGCCTGGCCTTTCTGATGTTTTCCGTCACGCTTGCGTCACGCTTTCGGCTTCCGGTGGGGCGGAGCTCGACTTCTTGAATTCGAGCTTTGGAAATCGGCCGACCGTGTAGAAGATGCCGCCGATCGAGCTAATGAGAGCAAGGTTGAAGAAGCAAAGCAGGCCGAGGCTCACCGAACCGGAATCGGATACGCCGCGAAGCGACAGAAAAAAGCCGAAACCGGTCTCGCGTACTCCGATGCCGCTGATGCTGATGGGTACGATCAGGAGTGTTGCCACCAGTGGAACGATGATCACAAAGTAGCTCCACTCCACTTCGATTCGCAGTGAACGTGCAATCAACCACGTGACGGTGAAATTCAGCGTGTGAGCGACGCTGACAAGACCCAGTGAAGCGACAAACACGCTTTTGCGCTGCCGATAGACTGCGACCGCGTCCGCAAACGATTGAACGTAAGAATGCACGAATCGTCCGACGCGTGATTGAGCCGCGGCGAATTTGCGGCTCATCCATGACGCCGACAGCACGACTACAACAGAGAAGAGCAGGGCTCCGCCGCAAACGACTAGGACCAGCACCGGCATCCATGGCTCCAAACTCTTCCAGGAAACCATCGCTGCCGCCAGTCCGAACGCCATCATCGAAAGCATATTGGTAGATTGTTCGACAAAGACGCTGACCATCGCAAGCGGCCGCTTGCCGCGATTCGAATCCAGGTACAGCGCTCTTACAACGTCTCCGCCGAGCACCGATGGCATGAAGAGGTTGAAGTACAAACCAACCAGATACAACTGGACGAACCGAAACCAGCCGTCATCAAAACCCAGAGCTCGAGCCAGCAACCACCATCGTGTGCCGATGACTACCTGCACGCACAAGCCGCCAGCCAACGCAAGTAGCCATACTTCAACGCGGAGCGATTGGACTGTTGCGCCAAGCTCGGTCCAATTAATCCGATAGCAAAGCCAAGCCAGGATGAGCAAAGTGACGACGATGCGAATCACTGTGCCGCGAGACATGCTGATGGGACCGCCAAGCCGTGGAGTGCAACGAACGCCGGACTGAACTAGCTGTCTGGTACCTCTGGTTTATCGGTTCACGCGTCGTGTTCAATCGCCGTTTTGTCGATCGAGACAGGTGTCATACACCGTTCAACATGATCACATTCAGCCGACAATGATGAGAGAAAGATGAATGCACACGAAGTTTTTTGATTGGAATGTCGACGCCGTTCGTCTACACTCTTTGACAGGGAATCAACTGCCGTTTGTACTTGAAAGAACATGCAGAGTTGCATCATCACTTCTTTGACTTTTCACTGCCCGCGAGCGGCGCGGCTTCGATGCCGGTCCGCTTCGGGGTTTACCTGAGTGGCTTCTCTCTGATCGCTTCGGCGTGACCGGCGCGGCGATCCCAGATTTTTGAATTTCCTGCCAACGAATTGAACAGCGCACAGTTCTTGTACGAACTGTTAACAAGCCACTGACCTTTAACGGTCTGCACTGCGTCCGTGCACCATGAGTCAACGATTCGAGTCTGAACCGTTCGATGAATCGACGGAGGTCGAGTCGGCGCCGCTGCGCGAATTGCAGCGATTGGTCGGCGGCGACTGCCGTGACTGCCGTGTCCGATACTCAGCGCGAGACGGGCTGTTCAGCATCGCACTCGGATTCAAAAACGCCCCGCGTTGTTTGGAGTGCCTGAGCCGCAACCTCGACCGCGATCCCGTCGAATTGCAGAAACAACTGCTTGACTACATTCATCGCCGCGACTGCTATCGCCAGGCGTGGGAGGCGATGGTGCAGCCGACGGAGTCGGACAGCGACATCGATCACCCGCCGGTGTACGCGGACTCGGCGATTTCCGCACCGGAGATGCCTACAAGCTTCTGGGATGCGGGAGATATGGCCTGTGGCGAGCTGGTATTGGCCCTGCGGTTGCGGCTGAACGCTTTGCCGCCCGGTGCCCGGATCATGGTTCGTTCCACGGATGCAGCCGCGCCGGAGGATCTGCCTGCGTGGTGCCGGATGTGCGGGCACACGTTGGAATCTCAATCACACCCGCAATACGTGATTCGCCGAAAGGGAGGATGACGGTATGCCTGGAAAATTCTGCGTGAGTCTGACCAGCGCCAAGGACGACGCCGACAAAGCCACCGTCGCGTTTGTCGTTGCCAACGCGGCGTTGGGCTCTGACAAGGACACGGTCGTCTTCTTGAGCACAGAAGGTGTTCGCTTGGCGGTGCGAGGGTATGCCGACGACATCGCGGAGCCGGGGTTCGCGGCGCTCAAAGACCTGATGGCAAACTTTGCCGGCGCCGGTGGAAAGATCTACGTCTGCTCGCCGTGTTTCAAACGCCGGCAACTGGATGACACGGCATTGATCGCAGGCGCCGTCATTGTCGGCGGCGCGAAGCTCGTGGAGTTTATGGGCGATGCTTGCCCGAGTGTTTCCTACTAACGGATGCAACGGCAATGAGAATCTTGATTGCGACGATGTTGATCGTTTGCCTGGGCTCGGCGTTGGGCTGCGGGCCCAAACGATCCAAAGAAGAGATTGAGCGCGGCCGGCAGGCGCTCAATACGGCGCTGACGGCTTGGAAGGCGGGCGATTCGCCGGAGCGACTCAAAGCCACTGCTGACCCGATGGAGTTTTCCGACGACCTGCGCCGTCAGTTCGAACTCGTCGACTATTCGATCGGTGCAATCGACGCCAAGGAGCCGCCTTACCTGCGATACTCCGTCAAGATGACGTTTCGCGACAAGCGTGGCCAAACATCCGAACGCGAAGTGGTCTACTCCGTTGAATTGACCAAACCGATTCGAATCGTGCGAGATCCTTACTTTTGAGCAACGTTGCGATGGTCTGGAACGATCGACATCCTGTGCAACCGGACGCGAGCTTCGATGGCGGCGCGCTCGACTGCGGCAACGGCCTGTTGCTGTTGATTCGCCGGCACATGGACCCGCTCAATTCCGGCCAATTGCTGGAGATCCGTTCGACAGAACCGTCCGTTGACGAAGAACTGCCGGCCTGGTGCCGTATGACGGGCAACGCTTTGTTGTCACGCGTTCGATTGGGCACAGGTCGCAGCTACCTCGTGCAGAAGGGCGGCATACCGCGTCCGTCAGTAGCGGGGCCGTCCCCCACCGCGAGATCGGCGCCGGCTGCGACGTCGATTCCAGTGTACAAGCCACTGCCGCCGTTCGCGGTCATGGGAATCGGCAGTTGGCCGAGGCCAGGTTGGTTGCTGAATGCTCTGCACGAAAAGCTCTGCAGCCGATTGCCTGAAAATGTGTTCCAGCAATACGCCGATGACGCAGTCCGACTTGCGATCTCCGCTCAGGAACGAGCCGGCGTCGATGTCGTGACGGATGGCGAGCAACGGCGCGACAATTACGCCAGCTTTGTGGCGTCACGACTCGACAATTGCCAACTTATTCCGATCACGGACCTGCTGCCATACGTGGACGATCCGGACAAGTTTGCTGACGAATTGAAGGCGCTGGATGTGCCCGCCGAGCAAGTGCGACATCCCGCCGTATTCGGCAAGCTCTCACGCTCGAAGTCAATTACTGCGCCGGAACTCGAACGAGCACGCAGTCTGACGCCGAAGCCGGTTAAGATCGCGTTACCCGGCCCTTATCTCTTGACGCGTACGATGTGGCTCGACTGCATTTCCGACAAGGCTTATTCGCAGCGAGAGGAACTGGCGAAGGACATCATCGCGGCGTTGCGGCAAGAAATCGGCGAGTTGCTAGAAGGCGGCGCTGCCATTGTGCAACTTGATGAACCGGTCCTTACAGAAGTCGTGTTTGGTCGCAAAAATGCCGGGCGGTCGTTTATGTGCGGAGCACTGGGCGAGAAGGGCGACCCCGACTCGGAGCTGAATTTTGCAGGCAATCTGATTCGTGAAGTCCTCGCCGGTTGGCCGCGTGATCAGATGGCGATCCATGTGTGTCGGGGAAATTGGTCGCGGGACGAATCGGTCGCCTTGTCCGGGCCGTACACACCGCTTGTACCGCTGCTCAAGACATTGCCTGTGGGCATTTACTTCCTGGAAATGGCGACGCCGAGGGCCGGTGAGTTGAAGCCTCTTCGAGAACTGCCGCAAGAATCTCGAATCGGCATCGGCGTGGTCAACCAAAAGCTCGACTCGGTGGAATCGCCCGAACAGATTATCGCGAAGGCGAAAGGCGCTATTCGTGAATTTGGCGCCGACCGAGTTTTGCTGAACCCTGATTGCGGTTTCGCGACGTTTGCTGACAACCCGCTTGCCTCGGCTGAGACGGCGGAAGCGAAACTCGCATCGATTGCAAAGGCGGCTCGAACGCTTCGTGCCAACTATTTCGGTGGTTAAGTTGTTGCAACGTTCAATTGTTCAAAGGTGAAATCTGTTCTCTGTTTTTTAGTTCTTTCAAGGAGTTTGACATGACGAGTTTACGAAAGCGGCAGGCGAAGGGCTTTACGCTCATCGAGTTGCTCGTGGTGATCGCGATTATCGCGATCTTGATCGGGCTCTTGCTGCCCGCGGTGCAGAAAGTGCGTGCAGCGGCCGCACGCACCAGTTCGAAAAACAATCTGAAGCAGATGGGTCTGGCGATGCACAACTTGCATGACACGCACGGCAAGTTGCCGCCGCTGTTCGGCAATTACAGCCCAGGCGGCCCTCAAGGTTCGCTGTACTTCCACATGCTGCCGCACCTCGAGCAAGAGAACATTTATCGCTTGGGCGCCGACGCGGCCCGTTCTCACGTGGTGAAGATATTCCTGGCGCCCGCTGACCCGACAATTGGCGACGGCACCATGACGTTGCAAACGAGTTATACAGGCGTTTCCACTGCATTCAATCAGGGCAGCTGGGTTGCGAGTGGCGTCGCTTGCGCTCCATACAACGGCTCGATCTTCAGTACGAACAATCTGAAGTGGGCTTTGAGCAGCTACGGCGCCAACTGGCAATTCTTCGGCGACACCCCAGTCAACTTTAGTAAGGTCCGCGACGGGCTGTCGAAAACGACGATGTTTGCCGAAAAGTATGCGACGACCTATCGTCCGGCAGGCACCCCACGTTGGGGCGCTTCATTGTGGGGATATGGAGTTGCGCCGCCGGCGTATGACTACACGTTGACCGGCATCACACCGCTGGAACACAACTACGCAAGTGGTCTCTGGTCGAGGTTCGGGTTCGTCAATCTGGCGGGCACCGGTCCATGGGACGGTGATCCGACGCAGCCCTGGCTGTGCGCTTGCCACAAGAAGCCTGAATTCGCACCAATGTTCAACAACGTGCACCCACTAAAGTGCCAGGGATTCGAACAGGTTATCAACGTTTGTATGGGCGACGGGTCTGTGCTAGCGTTTGCGTCAACAATCACGGACTCGAATTTCTTCGTGGTCAACACGCCGCAAGCCGGTGATATCTCCACGGACCCGGAAGTGCCGTAGTCTGAGATCTGGTGGATGATGGTCACTTGATTTTGGGCAAGGGCAGCCGTTCCGGTTCGCCCTTGTCCGAGTCTTCATCACGTTTCTTTGTTGGATCGCGCAGATCAAACACACGCTCAGATGGTTCGCTTGATGAACCGTATCGGCCTCGCTCGACAGTTGGACGCATGCTCTCGGGGTATTCGGCCATCGGCCCTCGCCGCCCCTTCGCACTAATCGAACCGAAACGTTCCTCGAAGAACCGGATCGAATGCGTTTCGAGAATAGTTCCCGTAAGCCGTTCCAAATTGGCCAATTCTGTGTTGTACTGCGTCACCGACTGCGCTTCGGCACTGACCGCATTTCCCCAGTCGGTGATTGCTTGAAGCACATTCAGAAATATCGCTCGCCCCGAGCGGTTCTCCGCGAGTTGTTGATCGAGATTCACCTGAGCCGCCTCGCGGGCGATCTTCAGAGAACGATACTGCTCGAAATACTGCGACAGGAAACGCTGACTGTTCGCAACCTGATGCAGGGCGCTGTGCAGACCCTGTTCGAGATTGGCCCAGTCCTTAGCCAACGTCAATTGCTGTTGCCGAAAGGCGGCGCGGTCCCGCCGCAGTCCCAAGGGAAGCGCTACGTTCAATGCCAGTGAAATGTCCGAAAATCGGCCGCCTTCTGTTCCGAGAACTGCCCCGCTTGGCGACACGCCCTCGAGACCATTCCAGCGGTAGAATGTCTGCACATCGACCTGCGGCCTCGCCTGGTTTTCTGCCTGCGCCAGTCGCTGTTGATCGATTTCAATCAACAGTTTGAGTTCGATGAGATCAGGCCGATGCTCTTCCGCCAAGCGGATGATTTCATCCCAATGAATCGTTCGACGTTCAAGCAGCGGCGCCGTCGTAGGAATGAGGCGATCGCTGTCGGCCGGCGGCAATCCGAGAATGTTCCTCAGCGCCGCTTCCCGCAGAATCAGGTTGCTCTGGGCCGAAATCATGCTGGCTTTGAAGTTGGCAAGCGCAAGTCGCGACTGGGCCATCTCGGCGGCCGTGCCGATCTTGCCGCGAAAGCGAGCTTCGGCTCGTTCGAATGCCGCTTCGCCCTGCCGCACCTGCTGTTGCCGAGCCCAGAAATCGGTCCGAGCGAACACGAGCGCCCAATAAGCGTCAATGACTCCACGTACGGACTCCTGCAGACTGTCCTTGAATTGAAAGTACGTTCGCTCGGTGTTGATCCTTGCAATGACAAGTGGCGCGAGATTCGCCGTCCTGCCGGCGCCACGAAGTAATGGCTGCGTCAGGCTCAGCGTGGTCGCACGAGCGTTCTGCGGATTGAGGGGAAACAGACCGGGGCTTCGCCTCGAAAGATCGTCCGTGAACTTGAGACTGGCTACCGCGCCGCTGAAACCGGTCTTTGACAATTCCGTGCTGAAATTGTGGTTGTCGCTACGACCGCCGCCGATCCGAGCACCGAATGGACTCGCCGGATCGAGCGCCGCTGCGGCAGCGCTGACTCGATTGTACGCATTGCCAACGGAGAAGATCGGATCAAAGCGACCTGCTTCCTGATCGATCACCGTATTAGAGATTGCCGCGTCGTAAATCGTGCTGCTGCTTGACGCCGCTCCGACACCGGTAAGTACACGGACCACTTTGCCGTTCGCCAGCGCCAAGTGAATTGCCTCATCGAGCGAAATGAAGCGTTGCTCGGCATCCAACTTTGGTCTCGAAACTGTCTCCGGCTCCGCCACGTCGGGAATGCGAGCTTTGGGCAACTGCGAGGGCGGCCGAATGCTGATCGTCTCCTGTTCCGGCAGCACGACCGGCCGCGAGCCCCAGTTGGAAAGGCAGCCGGATTCCAGGATGCAGCCAACGCATGCAATCAGAGCAGCAAGAGGCCTGCCGAAACGGTTTCCCATGCATCCAATATCGGCGCTAACTTGATGAAACAGTAAAGGGATTCGCGTTATCCGGTAACTGCCACTTCCGCAGACTCGGCAACTTGAAGAGCCTGGAAAGCCTGGGCCACGTTGGGGGTATCGGCAACCACCAAGCCGTCTCGAAGCGCGATGACTCGTTTGGCGTTCCGTGCTACTTCTTGATCATGTGTGACCAAAATCACGGTGATGCCTTCGGTTTCATTCAACACTTTGAACAACTGTATGATCTCTTTGCTCGTGCGGCTGTCGAGATTGCCCGTCGGCTCATCCGCAAGAAGGATCGCCGGGCGATTCGCAAGCGCCCTGGCTATCGCAACGCGTTGTTGCTGCCCGCCGGACAATTGACTTGGGTGATGATCGAGTCGATCGCCAAGGCCGACCCGATTCAGTAGTTCCAACGCTCGTTTTCGCCGCTCACGCGAGGAAACGCCTCGGGAATACAATAACGGCAATTCGACATTCTCCTGAGCCGATGTGCGCGCAAGCAGGTTGAAACTCTGAAAAACAAAGCCGATGCGCTGATTGCGAATCCGTGCACGTTCGTCGCGCGACATCGTGGCGATTTCTTCACCGCCGAGCAAGTAGCTGCCGCTCGTCGGCCGATCGAGGCAGCCGAGCGTGTTCATTAGAGTGGACTTACCGGAACCGGACGGACCGATTAATGCGACGTATTCGCCATGATCGATGTTGAGGGTAGCACCGCGCAATGCCTCGACCTTGACCTCGCCGAGGTCATAGACTTTGCGAACGTCGCGAAGCTCGATCAACGCCACCTGGTCTCTCCGAATTGGGTTATTCGTATCGAAGGGCTTCGATGGGATCGAGCCTGCTCGCTCGCCTGGCGGGGTAGAAGCCGAAAAATATTCCGACGGCTGCCGCAAATATCAGCGCGATGCCCGCAGCGGGAAGCGAAACGGCGACGGGCCACTTCGTGTCTTTCATGAAATAATTGATCAGCGAGGTGGCAGCGACGGACGCACCAATGCCTAGAGCAATGCCGACGGCGCCGCCGAGGCAGGACAACAAAACCGCTTCGATTAAGAATTGACTTAGGATGTCGCGGGAGCGAGCGCCCATCGCCATGCGGATGCCGATTTCCCGCGTCCGTTCAGTAACGGACACGAGCATGATGTTCATGATGCCGACGCCGCCGACGACGAGTGAGATTCCAGCAATCGCCGCCAGAAGCATCGTGATCGTGCCTGTGACGATGCCCATGACATTTGCAATCTCCGTCGTATTTTGAATGCGAAAATCAACCGGCTCGCCCGGTGCGATGCGATGGCGCTCAGACAAGAGCAATCGAATTTGCTCCTCCGCGTCGCCCATTTGCCGGGCGGTACGGGCAGAGATAATGATGGCATGAATGTTATTGAAGACGGTGGCCTGCATGCGTTTTTGCACGGTTGTATACGGCACGAGAACGATGTTGTCCTGGTCGTCGCCGACGATATTGGCGCCTTTGCGTTCGAGTACGCCGATCACTCGAAAAGGCGTGTTCTTGATGCGAATCGTCTCGCCGATGGGATTCGAAGTCTGAAACAACCGAGCGACAATCGTCTGACCGATTACGCATACTTTGGCGCCGCCGTGAATGTCGCGATCGGTAAAGAAGCCGCCCGATTGCAACGGCCAGGTTCGGACGGTGAGGTAATCCGGCCCGACGCCGTACATTTCCTTTGGGCTCCAGTTCGAGTTGCCGTAGATTACTTGCCCGCCGGTGCCGACGATCGGCGACGAGGCGAGCACTGCCGGACATTCGGCGGCGATGGCGTCGCTGTCGTCCGCCGTCAATGTAACCACCATCGACTGCCGGGCTCCGGCACTGCGTCCCATTGCCGGCAAGACGACGATGACATTGGCGCCAAAACCTTCGATTTGGCCCTGGATAAGAGCGCTCGCGCTTTGACCGATGGAAACCATCGTCGTAACGGCGGCGATGCCGATGACGACGCCGAGAACGGTCAAGCCGGCTCGCAGCTTGTTCTTGGCCAACGCACGCAGTGCGATGCGCAATGTGACTAGGAAATCCATGCGGTTAGATTACTGTCGCGGCTGGACGCCGACGACGATCTGTTGTCCTTCCTTCAGTTCGCCCGAAACCAAGAGCGTGTTCTTGTTGTCGCTCGGTCCCGTGACGACCGGAACCGCTCGCAACAGATCGCCTTCCAGCAGCCAGACGTGGCGGCGGCTGCGGTTGCGGCGAGCCTCGGCTTTGTCAGCCGCGGTTTGTTTGGCGTTGGCCGTGTCTTCATCTTTTCGCTCCTCGCGCTGTACGCCTTCGAGAAGCTTGCGATCTTCCGGCCGGACTTGCTCCGGCCGCGGAAAGTAACGCAATGCTGCGTTGGGGATGCGGGTTGATTCTTTGGTGTCATCGACTTGAAACGAAATGCTCGCCGTCATGCCCGGCAAGAGCTTCAAGTCCGGGTTCGCGGCCGCAACAATGACCGGATACGTCACGACGTTTTGTGTCGTCGTCGAACTGAATCGCACTTGTTCGATGACGCCCTCAAACAAATCGTCCGGGTAGGCGTCAACGGTGAACTTCACCGGCAGCTTGCGATCCTTGGCCTGACGTATCAAGCCGATATCCGCCTCGTCGACCGTCGCCAGAATGTGCATTTTCTTACGCATGTCGGGCGCCACCGAGAACAGCTCGGGAGTCTGAAACTGTGCCGCCAGCGTCTGCCCTTCATCGATCTTGCGATTGATTACCATACCGGCGACCGGCGAACGGATTTCCGTGTATTCGAGGTTTGCCAAAGACGTTTTGAGATTCGCATCGGCTTGGTCAACCGAAGCCTCGGCGACCAAAAGCTGTGCTTCAAGCGACATGCGATTGAACTTTACCTGATCCATCTCCGTGTCGGACAAAAAATCCTTGTTTTCCTTTCGGACCTTCAACGCTCTCGCTTCATCGTTTCGAGCCTGCTGCAACAGTGCCTTGGCGCGTTCAACCTCCGCTTCTCGCGTCTTTAGTGAAGCGCGGTCGCGCTTGACGGCGGCATCATAAAGCCTTGGGTCGATCTTCGCGAGAAGTTGCCCCTTCTTCACTTCCGTATTGAAGTCGGCATTCAACTCCGTGATCGGACCGGAAACAAATGTACCAACGGAAACAGTCAATACCGGTTGGATCGTGCCGGTCGCGCTAACGGTAGCTATGATTGGCCCTCGCGTCACTTCCGCCTGTCGATAGATCGGCCGATTGCGAGCCGCGAGGTACTTTTGCGCGGGGAGAAAGATTGCAGCGCCGACCCCGCCGAGCGCCAACAGGGCAATCGTCGTCTTCACTGGGAATTTCATGAAACACCTCGAAAGCTCAACTTCTCTGTGTCGGCATGTACGCTTGAATATGGCGGCAATTACCCGATAGGATATTCGCCGCCATCGCCTTTATCTTACAGTTTCCAGCGAATCCGATGGGGGAAGTCAACGAGATGCTCATCGCTAAGTTGGGAAACGCCAGAATCGAAAAAACGAAAATTCCAATTACCCGATTTGACAGGTTGCGCAAGTCGAACTAGGTTTGTGGCGTGAGTGGTTCAACGGTCTGCCTGACCACGAGCAACTCCGAGCAAGCACACCCAGTCCGCTCAGCCTGGGACACGCCCCATCAAGCCCAAGATCGCCTCGCCGCCCGAAACGGCGATTCTCGGCACGCTCGCGCGATGCCGCTGAGGAAGCTGCGTCCACAGAATTGGACGTCGCTGGAACCGGTGCGTAGTCGCCTGGAGCTTGCGAAATCAGAGACGACGGGAGCGGGACCATGATTCGGGCTTTTGTGAAGTTCTTGAAGGATGAGGCTGGGCCGACGGCTGTGGAGTATGCAGTCATGCTGGCATTGATCATTGCCGTATGTGCTGCCGGCATCACGACGTTGGGCCTGAGAATCAACACGCAATTTGAGAATGCACGCGACATGCTGCCTGGCTGACGTCGGGCGCGACAAACCAAACCGAGCCGGCTTGAGCCGCTACCGGATCGGTTCCAAACGGACGGGCGGTATTTTCCTGTGTTTCACCCAATTGGAGTGATTGCCATGTTGAAGAGCGTTGTGAACTTTCTGAAGCGTGAAGATGGCCCGACGGCTGTCGAATACGCTGTCATGTTGGCCCTCATTATCGTGGTCTGCATTGCCGCGATTACGACCCTCGGCCAACGCGCCAACAGCACGTTCGGCACGGTCAGCGACATGCTGCCTGGTGGTGCTCCTTGATCGACCACGGCAGGGCGCACGCTCTGCGGCCGCCCTGCCAACAAACTCGGTCCTGATTTTCAGGATCGAGTTTGTTCCTTGCGCCCCAAACGCCCTAGCCTGAACCGGCCATCCGGTTCGCCCAGACGGAGACACAAGCCATGTCGAATACTCTCACGGCGCCGACCGCCGCCGGCAAAGCCAACGATCTCGGAATCGATCGGCCGTTCATTCTGCAAATGGCCCAGATTCCATTCCTGTCGGTGCTTTTCGTTCTCATTAACTGTGCCGCTCACTACCTTTGGGCCGCAGTGGCGCCGAATACCGCAAACCTTGCTCCGGTTGTTTTCATTTGCGCCGGAATGGTGCTCGCCGCCGTTATCGACGGCTGGGCTTTCAAAGTACCCAATTGGCTGACTCTCTCGCTGGTATTGAGCGGCTGGATCGTCGGCGCGTTGCACGATTTCGGCGTTGGTGTCGACGCAGGCAGCGGCGGCTTCATCGCCAGCCTTGCGGGCACGGCCGTCGGTTTCGTCTTGCTCTTTCCCATCCTCGCTATCGGCGGCATGGGCCAAGGCGATGTGAAGATGCAAATGGGCTTCGGCGCCTGGCTCGGCGCTTTCTTCGGCCCAGGCCATGCAGCCTTCGGCAATCTCGGTGCGTTGTCCATCCTGATCATTGCGTTCTGTGCCGGCGTCATTACCGGCGGCGTATTCGGCGTGATCATGATGGTGATCCGGCGATCGTTCGGCAGCAACGCCCGCAATTTCAAAGAAATCTTCATCGATCTCAAAGTGCTGGTCACGCAAGGCCCCGGCAAAGCCGCAGAGAGAGCGAATTCTCGCCGCAGCAGCTGGGTGCGACTGCCTTATGGTGTACCCCTGTGCGTCGGGTTCCTGGGCACGCTTGCGTATTTGCACTGGCTGTACTAATTCACGATAAATTTGGCAGTTCCGCCAGTTTCGCCATAACCGGAATAATCGCTGAAGCCGCGCCCTCTGCCCGGTCGATTGAGATCACCAGGGAAACGTGAGCTACCGGAACTGCCGATTGTAGCGGTTGTGAAGACGGGAAAGATGGACAGACCAATCACAGCCGATCGATCAGCAGTGAAACAATCAGCAGAAACGTCGCGAATTACGCATACGTCGAAATCGTGACCTATGCTGGAGTTGAAACGGTGATGGCGCACCACTGCAACAACGAGTCATGGTTCCGCCCGGAGCGAACCGCTGAAATTGCCTCGTTGACTGCAATTGCGTCACTAACGCCGGAGTCCTCGGCAGCCGCGCTTGCCCCCTGATCGCCCGACGGCAGCCGTGCCCGGGACGAGGACGCCGGAGAATGACCTCCCGCCCGACCTCCCTTGGAGACGGCAACGATGAAGTCCCGAAACATGGTGCTGCTGGCCCTGGCCATTGGTTGCGGCCTGGTTGCAGCATTCCTGACCGCCAAACTGGGCGCGAGCAGCAAACAAGAAACGATCCCTGTACTGGTCGCTGCCAAGAACATCGACCAAGGAACCCGACTCGACAAACCCGAGGAGTTGTTTGTCCGCAAACCGTTTACGAAAGACGCATTGCCGCCGGAGTTCATCGACGACGTCGGTCAACTCAAAGGCAAAGTGTTGCAACGAACGCTGCGGCCCGGCTCTCACTGCACGATCGACGACATAACGCCGCATACGGAAATCGACCTCCCGTTCGACGAAAAGACGGGCGTGTCGTATATGGCAATGGCCATCAAGGTCTCTCAGGAAACTGGCGTCAACGGTTTGATCAAACCGGGCTCGCGCGTGGATGTGGTCTGCGTGGAACGAATGCCGAACGGCCGAACCGCGTCGACGATCATCTTGCAGTATGTTTTGGTCGTGTCCGTGAACGATCAATTGAAGGCGTCGGAAACGGCCGGCGTCATCAAGAACGTCAGCAATGTGGCTTTGGCGGTGAAACAACAGGAAGGCCAGCTCTTGGCCTTGGCCAGCAAACGGGGCGAGCTGTCGCTGCTGTTGCGTTCGAAGGAAGATAAGTCGCGGACTGCGAAGACGCGTTCCATCGACACGCTGGTAGGCGAACGAGTCAATGAGAATGGCGATCCGGTGCAGCCGGAGCATCCGACGGTGCCTGTGGCGATGAAGCCGATCCCGGCTGGGACCAAGATCTCCGATCCGTCGGAGTGGTTCACCGAACAGAAGATGCTGGAGGTGCCCAAGAACGCGATCACGCAGATGGAAGATTTGAAGGGCAAGACGGTCACCAAGGACATCTTTCAGTATGCGTGGGTCGCAAAAGAGGCATTCGAAGGAACAACCGCCTCTGAAACGAAGACGGAACCGGTCGTGACAGCGCCGAAAACGCATACGGTCGGCATCCAAGTTGGGTCCAATGTTCCGACGTACTTTAAGTTCCAAGACGGAACGCTGCAGTCGGATGAAGCGGGCAAGAACGGAGTTGAGAAACAACCGAAGCCCGAACCGAAGCCCGAACCGAAGCCAGAGACCAAGCCAGAGACCAAGCCGGAACCCATGAAGGAAGCCGGCAAGGACGACGGGAAGACGGAAGCCGCGAATTAAACGGACTTACGTGCTTCAGGGAATCGCACGGCGGCCCCATGCGTGGGGCCGCCAATGCGAGAAGCTGGGGCGTAACGCTGAATTCCAGTGTGAGGTGACAGGATGCACCCGACAACGATGTATCGAAAAATTGCCGGTGGATTTGTCTGGCTCAGCCTGATGGCGGGCCTGGCAACGGCACAACCGGTGTTGCCGAAACCCAAGGACGATGCACCGGGCGGCAAACGGATCGGTGCGGTCATGATCCCGCAAGGGAGCTCACAAAAGTTGAGCATGACCACCAAGAAACCGATCACATTCATCCAACTGGATCGTGACGGGATCATCCGCGTCGTACCTGATGCGCAAGATCGATCCGCCGTGATCCTGAGCGGCTTGCAGCCTGGCACGGTACAGCTCACGCTGACCGACGATGCCAAGGCACAAGAACTCTACGAGATCGTCGTACAAGTGGACGTCGCCCAACTACGAACGATTCTTGCGCAGGCGATTCCCACCGCCAACGTGGAAGTCATTCCTGCAACGAATCGCGCCGTACTCCTCAAAGGCTGGGCCGCTCGCGCTGAAGACGTGGACACAATCATCCGCGTCGCCAACAGCGTGCTTGGCCAAGGCGCCCAAGTCATCAACGCGATTCAAGTCGGCGGCGTTCACCAGGTGCAACTCGACGTCACCGTCGCCTCCGTCAATCGCAGTGAAGCCCGTCGCCGCGGCTACAGCTTTTCGGTCAATAGCGGCGGTTTCAGCTTCGGCAGCATCCTCGCAGGACTTACCGCTTCGTCCGCAGCAACCACCACGGGCGGCGGCGGCGGCGGCGTCGGCGTGATCTCCAGCCCGGCCCGGTTGCAGCCGCTGCAACCGCCGACTGGCGCCAACGTCGTGTTCGGCCTCGTCGCATCGAATTTCCAATCGCTTTTGCAGGCCCTGAAAGACGAACAGCTCGCCAAACTCCTGGCGGAACCGAAGCTCGTTGCCATGTCCGGTCGGCCGGCACGATTCCTCTCCGGCGGCCAGCAGGCGGTGTTGAGCGCTCAAGGCAGTATCGGCGGACCCGGCGTTGATTTCCGCGACACCGGCACCGAACTCGAATTCCTGCCGATTGTACTTGGCAACGGCCGCATTTACCTCGAAGTCAGCCCTCGTGTTCGAAACGTGAATCAGACGCTGGGCATCAATACGTCCTTCGGTTTTGTGCCGGGCTTCGACGAACAGTCGGTTCGCACGGCAATCGAGATGGAGCCTGGCCAGACGTTTGCCATCGGCGGCTTGATCCAAACGACGGTGCAGTCGAGCGCTTCTCGAATCCCGGTATTGGGAGAATTGCCGATCATCGGCGGCCTGTTCAACACAGTTCAGCACACGGAAAACGAGCAGGAAGTCATTATCCTGGTGACGCCGCACCTGGTCGATGCGATGGACTGCAATCAGGCGCCGAAAAAATTACCTGGCCGTGAAACGCGCAGCCCCGACGATTATGAGCTATTCTTGGAATACTTGCTGGAAGCGCCGCGTGGACAGCGGCAACCATGGGAGAACGGCCGGTACAAACCGGCCTATAAGAACGACCCGAGCAGCCAGCAGTACCCGTGTTCGGAGCCGAACCCCCGCGGCGGATTGCGTCGAAATGCGAACTGTGCCCCCGGCACGACCGCATCGACTGCAACCATCCCGAATGCAGTGGTGACGACCAGTCCGTCGTTGCCGACGATGGCCCCCCCGTCCGGCCAGACGACCGAGATCACGAAAGCGCCAGTCGTGGAAAATCGAGCGCCGGCGATGCCGCCGCCGCCGGACTTGCTGCCACGACTGATCGGTACGACCGGTGAGCCAACGCTTCCGGAACCGATCATTGATCAGAAGCCGAGCGGTCGCGTGTTGGTCATCCCAGGGATGCCGTCACCGCCGCAATAGGCCACGGACGAATTTGCTGCCACGGAAGGCGGCATGTTCGCTCGGTCCCTCGAGGACCTGCGAACATGCCGTCTTGTTTTTTTGAGTCACTGACCGACGCCGGAAAGACACCATGCTTCGCATCGCCATCGTCGACCCATCGGATCCAACGCGTGAGACGTTGCGTTCGCAGTTGCTCGGTGTCGATTCGATATGGCTCGAATCGGAGTGCGCGCGCTACGAGTTCTTTGTCGATGTTATCGCACAGTCCGTTCCGGACCTCGTCATCGTGGTGATGGACACGGATCGAACCAAAGCGCTGTCAACGATCACGTCGCTTGCAGGCAGTTATCCCGATCTGGCGATTTTGGCGATCAGCAGCGATCATCAGTCGCTACTGCAGGCATTGCAGCGAGGCGCCAAGTATTTCCTGACGCAGCCGACGTCGCTCGAAGACCTCCTCGGCATGCTCCGCCGAGCGCAAGTCGAACTAGGCCTTGCCGCACCCGGCGTAGGCGTCTCCGTCGGCGGACAACACCATGCACAAGTAATCTCGTTTCTTGGTTCTCGCGGAGGCGTCGGCTGCACTAGTCTTGCGGTCAACCTCGCGGCCAGCCTGGCCAGCGATCCCAACAACTCGGTCGTGTTGTTGGACCTCGACATGGCATTGGGCGACGCTGACATCTCGCTGGACTTGATGCCGCATCACACTTTGGCCGACCTGGCGATGAACATCGAACGCTTGGACATGAACTTCCTGAAGCGAAGCATGGTCCGGCATGAACCGACGGGCCTCAACCTGCTGTCGCACCCGTTGCAGATCAACGACGTCGGCGTGGTCAATGAGGAGCACCTTGCAAGAATCCTGAGTCTGTTGCGAATCAGTTACTCGCATCTGATCCTCGACCTCAGCAAATCTCTGACGCCGATCGATCTGGCCGGTCTAAGACATTCGGACCACGTTTTGTTGGTAGGCCAGCTCGAACTGGCCAGCCTACGGAACGTCGTTCGATTGCTTTTGGCGTTGTCCCAAGAAGCAGAATTGGCCGATCGCGTTCGAGTCGTAATGAACCGAGTCGGCTCCGACTATGCTGAGGGCGACATCAGTTTGAAGAAAGCAGAAGAGACCATCGGCAAGCCGATTTTCTGGCAAGTGCCAAATGACTCGAAGGCGGTTCGCCAAGCTCGGGTCGATGGATTAGCCTGGATACAGGCTGCTCCCAAGTGCCGAGCACAACAAAGCGTTTTGGCGCTGGCGCAGGCCTTGAACGGAAAAGCCGTATCGGCGCCGCCGCCAGCAGCGAATGCCGGCGGATCAGGACTATTTCGACGGTTGATTGGTCGGTAATGCGGATTGAATATCGAATGTACGACGAATGAACGGAGACACGAATGACGCGTTTGCAGCAAGGATTGTCGCGGCTCAGCGCAAGCCAAAACGGCTCGCGAATGGGACTTTCGACTTCCAGCCAAGGTGGCGCCAACAAGAGCTTTGAGGATTTGAAGCGACATATTCATGCAAAGCTCGTCGAAAAACTCGATTTCACCCGTGTCAAAGACCTGGCCAGCGATGCCTTGCGCCGTGACATTCGCCGCGTGGTTGAGCACTTGTGCGATACCGAGAATCCGCTGCTCAATCGCATGGAACGCGAACGCCTCATTGATGAAATCCTCGACGAGACCCTTGGCTTCGGCCCGCTCGAAGCGCTGCTGAAGGACCCGACTATCAGCGATATTCTGGTCAACGGCGCCAAGAACATCTACGTCGAGCGTCGCGGCAAGCTCGAGAAAACCGACGTTGTCTTCCGCGACAACGAACACCTGCTGCAAATCATCGACCGAATCGTCTCGAAAGTCGGTCGGCGCGTTGACGAGACGTCGCCGATGGTTGACGCTCGTTTGCCCGATGGCTCTCGTGTCAACGCAATCATTCAACCAATTGCGCTGGATGGTCCGTCGCTTTCGATTCGCCGGTTCGGCAGCAATCCGCTCAAACTTGAAGATTTGTTGAATTACAAGGCCTTCACTCCCGAACTGGCGATGCTCATGGAAGCCGCCATCAAAGCGCGACTCAACGTGATCATTTCCGGCGGCACTGGTAGCGGTAAGACGACGCTGCTCAACACATTGTCGAGCTTCATTCCCGGCGATGAGCGTGTCGTGACCATTGAAGACGCCGCTGAATTGCAGCTGCAACAAGATCACGTTGTTCGGCTCGAAACGCGGCCGCCGAATATCGAAGGCAAAGGCGCCGTGCTTTGCCGCGACCTGGTTCGCAATGCCCTGCGTATGCGGCCGGAACGCATCATCATCGGTGAGTGCCGCGGCGGCGAGGCGCTCGACATGTTGCAGGCCATGAACACGGGTCACTCCGGTTCGATGACGACATTGCACTCGAACAACCCCCGCGAAGCGCTGTCGCGTCTCGAAACCATGATCATGATGTCCGGATTCGAATTGCCGATCAAAGCGATGCGGCAGCAGATATCGTCGGCAGTCGACTTGATCATTCAAGTCAACCGTTTGCAAGGCGGTCCGCGTCGCATCTTGTCCATCACCGAGGTGATGAACATGGAGCAGGACGTCATCATCATGCAGGAGATCTTCCGTTACAAGCAAATGGGCATCGACCAGAACGGGCGCGCATACGGACAGTTTGAAGCGACGGGCGTGCGCCCATCGTTTGTCAGCCGGCTTGAATCGAAGGGCATCAAGCTGCCGTCGAACATGTTCCAGGAACGCGTGCTGATGCGGGATTACTAACGAAGTTGCAAACGGACCTTACGTACACGATTTGAACATTGGAACTTTGAACGTAGCAAAGGTGTTTCCATGACTCCGATTATCCTGGCCGGCGTCGTCTTTTTTGCGGTTGCCGGCGGCATCGTCGCTCTGATGCTCATCCTCAAGGGCGACGGCAAGACCAAATCATCGGAACGGCTCGATTCGCTCGTCAATCGTGCCGCGAAAAAGGAAGCGTCGCCCGACTTGCTGGTCAAGCAAGCCCTCCGCGAAGTCGACAAAAAGACTTTCCTGGACGCCATCACGCCTGAAGTCTTCAAAATTCGGCGAATCTTCGAGCAAGCCGATTGCAACATCAAACCAAGCGCCCTGTTCGGCATAGCGTTGGCATTGGCCATGGGCGGCGGTATGTTGACGGCGCTGGCCGTCGGATCGATCTATGTGGCGCCGATCGGTGCAATTATTTGCTTCTCCTTGCCGTGGATATGGTTGCACTTCAAGCGAAATGGACGCTTGAAGAGATTCGCAGCCCAGCTTCCGGATTCGATGGAACTTGTCGCCCGCGCACTCCGCGCCGGCCATTCCTTGGCCGCCGGCCTGCACGTCGTCGCCGAAGAAATGCAAGCCCCGATCGCCGGCGAATTCGGTCGCGTCTACGAGGAACAGAATCTCGGCGTTCCGCTTGATGATGCTCTCAAGAACATGTGCGACCGCGTGCCGAACTTGGACCTCAAGTTCTTTGTAACTGCCGTGACTATTCAACGGCAGACCGGTGGCGACCTTGCTGAAATTCTCGACAAGATCGGCTACGTGATTCGCGAGCGCTATAAGATTTTGGGCCAGGTAAAGGCCCTGACGGCAGAAGGCCGCCTTTCGGGCATCGTGCTGATCAGTCTGCCGTTCGCTTTGTTCGTGCTCATGTTGTTTATGAAGCCGGACTACATCTGCATGCTGTGGACCGATCCCATGGGGATTCAGATGTTGGTCGGCGCATTGGTTCTACAAGTGGTCGGCGCGATTTGCATACGGAAGATCGTGGACATCAAAGTTTAGAGAACCAGACGAACGGAGTGCACAACGGCGGCAGGATAGGCAATTGAAACGGAAGTCTGCCTGTTTTGCCAGGATGTCCCAGACCGGAACTCTTAACGCCGTTACCTTCGTTACCACCCATTAAGTTAGCAAAACGGGAGAAATCACGATGGAAATGGCAATACTTATGCCGATTATTGTGTTCGGATTGATCATGGCGGGCACATGGTGGGTGCTGTCGATGATCTCCAAACGGAACAGTCAGGCGGAAGACCGCCTGGAGAAATTCGGTCGGGCGAAGTCATTGGCGGAAATCGATATCGCTCGCCAAGTGCCGACACCGGGCATGAACAGCCTGAAGAAGACAATCGAAGGCCTCGGCGCTTCCATGAGCTCGGGACAAACCGAACTCGAGAAAAACTCACTCAAGAGCAAGCTGGCTAATGCCGGTTTTCGAAGTGAGTCGGCGTCGTCTATCTATCAGGGTCTGCGGCTTGCTTCGCTTGCGATCTTTACATTGCCTGCGGTGATATTCGGCTTGTTGGTGTATGGATTCAAACTTAACTGCCTGCTGGTCACAGTGTTCAGCGCCGGAATCGGGTTTTACTTGCCCGGGTTGGCGCTCGGATTCTTGAAGAGTCGAAGGCAGAAAAAAATCTTCCTGACCCTGCCGGACGCGCTTGACTTGCTGGTGGTTTGCGTAGAAAGCGGCTTGGGCCTTGATGCCGGCATGCGAAAGGTTACTGACGAGATGAAGGGTCACGCAAAAACGCTCTGCGAGGAATTTGCACTGGCGAATCTGCAGCTGCAGATGGGCAGGCCGCGTCGTGAGGTGCTTCATGACCTGGGCGTTCGCACCGGCGTCGATGACGTGCGCAGCCTTGCTGCAATCTTGATTCAGGCGGATCGGTTCGGTTCCAGCATCGCTATCGCATTGCGCGTTCAATCGGATTCGATGCGCACCAAACGGCGGCAGCTTGCGGAAGAGAAGGCCGCCAAGACAGCCGTGCAGCTGATCTTTCCGCTCGTGTTGTTCATCTTCCCCGGCATCTTCGTGGTGCTCGTGGGACCTGCTGCGATCCAGATTTCTCGCGGATTGTTTTCCGCGATGAAGTAAGAGCGGCAGCTCAAGAGTTCACCTCCGGGGCTGCCAGGTACGAGGTTCGAATTCCAAGGAGTGGTTCGGCTATGAAAGGATTCATCGCTCGAGCGTTGTCAGCCGTCGTCCTGGCCGGCGGATTCGCGGCCATGGGCTGTCAAACGACCCGCGAATCAGGCGTCGGCGGATTTTACGACCGCTGTTGGCCGCAACGATACAATCATGCCGCTCGCGAATCTGTCGTCGACGGCTTTGCACCACAGGTTCAGAACGGTCATGTTCTGGATCAGACGATCTGGAATTACCATTTTGAATCGGGCACGGACAAGTTAACGCCTGGCGGCATGGCCAAACTTGACTCGCTATCACGACGACGGCCGAGCCCCGACGCGAACCTGTTCCTTGCAACGGCTCGTGACCTTGCCTACGATCCGGCCGATAGCGACAAACTAGGTGAAAATCGCCGAGATCTTGATGCACGCCGGATCGCTGCAATTCAGAAGTATTTGGGCGCACAGATGTCTGGACGTCCGATGAATTTCATCGTTCAGATTCACGATCCGTATCCGGTCAACCAGCCAGGCACGATCGCTGCAAACAACGTCCGAGCCTATCAGTCCGGCGGCTCGGCCAGCCTGGGCGGCGGCACGACGTCCGGCTCGGCCGGCGGCGCAACGTCAGGGCAATCGGGATCCGGCGCTTCCAGCGGCCAAGGCAGCGGAAGCAGCGGCTCGAGCACCAGCAGTTCAACCGCTACGCCGACACGGTAGGCTGACGGCTGACTTGGCATGAAATCCCCGGATACGTCGGAATTCCTTGCGCATTCCGACGAATCCGGGGCTATGTTTTTTCAGAGCGTAATTGCGCTCGACGCAGTCGCAAGGAGTTCGAACATGAAAGCCCGGCCCGGTCTGTACCATTTGTTGTTCGTGCTGCTCTCGATCTTTGCTGTACCGCAAGCCGCGATTGCCGCGAACACCACTCCACCGACCGCAATCGCAACGCCGCTGTTTGCCGAGAACGTAAGCTGGCACGGATTTGTGAAATACTGGAAGAGCTTTGGCAATCGCGCCGACCGTATCGTTTTCATCGTGGCGCTCGTCGGCGGATTCGCTTTTTTCATCATCATGCGCACCGGGAAGTGGCGCTGAGACTTCTGCTGAGTCCGCGCCATAGGAGCAACGTTCAATGTCTCGCACCAAGACTTCACAGGGACTGGATTGGGAAGGCGGCATGTTTGAGGCGCCGACCGCGCCCGAGTCTCTCAAGGAAGCCGGACTGTCTCACGGTTTTGTTTGCGACATGATCCTGCGGTCGCTGTACCTGCGCGGCCACATGCTCGGCCGCGACTTAGCGCAGTTCCTCTGTCTTCCCTTCAAAGTCATTCGCGACCCGCTTAAGTTTCTCAAAGATCAAAAGAGCATCGAAATTGCCGGCGGCGATCTCGTTGGCGAAGTGAGCTACCAGTATGCCCTCACCGATCTCGGACGGCAACGTGCCCATGATGCCATGCGAGCCTGTTCGTATGTCGGGCCGGCGCCCGTTCCGATCGAAGATTATGTCGAACAGTGCTATCGTCAGGCTGTGACCGGCATCAGTTGCACGCCCGAGACTCTCAAGGCGTCTTTCCCGCATCTGGTGCTCCGCGACGACCTCTTTAATTCGATCGGCCCGGCAATCATCAGCGGCAAAAGCGTGTTCATTTATGGACCGCCTGGCAACGGCAAGACCGCCATTGCCCGCTCTATCGGCGATTTCATGAATCACGCCGGCGGGTCGATCTACATCCCTTATGCGTTCATGGCCGAAGGCAGCATCATTACGGTCTTCGACGCGTCGCTGCATCATCAGGCTGAAGATCAAAGCCTCGATTGGCACGAAGACGCCGACGCCTCCGTGCGACGTCTTCTCTCAGGCGGCAACCTCGACGCCCGATGGGTGAAGATTCGCCGCCCCGTCATTGTCACTGGCGGCGAGTTGACGTTGAACATGCTCGATCTACGCTACAACGCCGATGCGAATTTCTATCAGGCGCCGATTCACTTCAAGGCGAACGGGGGCGTTTTCCTGATTGACGACTTCGGCCGCCAGTTGGTCAGCCCAAAGGAACTGCTCAATCGATGGATTCTGCCATTGGAAGACCGGCATGACTTTCTGACGGTCGCCAACGGCAAGAAATTCCAAGTGCCATTCGAGCAATTGATCATCTTTTCAACAAATCTCGACCCGAAGGATCTGGTGGATGATGCCTTCCTTCGCCGTATCCGCCACAAGGTGCAGATATTCTCGCCGCAACGCGACGTCTACGAAAAGATCCTCAATAACTATGCTCGAAAGCTGGGAATGAACCCCTGTCCCGAAGCGGTCGATTACCTTTACAAGCGTTACTATGATTGCGGCCGGAACCCGCGGGCAAGTGATTGCCGGGATTTGTTGGAGATCGTCCAGTCAATTTGCCGATACAGGCGTCAGCCCGTCCATCTTACGCGCGAGCTGATTGCGGAAGCGGCCGCGACATTCATCGCCGAATTCTAAGATGCGACCAGGCTTCGAGATTGCGTGAGTTCGATCAAGGATGATCCCATGCGACGACGGCGACTCCTGTTGGCCGGCGGTCTGGTGTGCGGCTTGCTGGGCTGCTCCAGCTTGAAGCAGCGCACTCCGGACCTTCCGCAGTTGCCTCCGCCACCTCGCCAGACTTCCAAGACCACGCAGCCTCAGCCGTCTGCCGCAACTAACGTTCGTAGGCCGAAAGACGACCCCTCACCGGTGCTACTGGCCAAACCATCCAGTTGCGTTGGAGTGGCCGACTTCTACGCACAAAATGCTGCGGATGAAAACCGACCTGAAGCCGAACGACAGCGATTTGCGACGGAAGCCCGCAAGACTTATCGTCGTGCTCTGCAGCAAGACCCCAAATACTTGCCGGCATACATCGGGCTCGGCCGCCTCGCCGAAAGCCTGGGCGAGCGCGATGAAGCGGTCGCCATTTACAATGAAGCGTTGACTCATCATTCCAAAGACGCTTCGGTGTGGTTCGAACGCGGAGTCAGCTTGTCGCGCATGAAGCGATATGAAGATGCGTTGGCCAGTTACCAGCGTGCGTCGCAAATCGAACCGAAGAACAAAACCTATAACATCAGCGCCGGCTATATGTATGCGATTCTGGGCCGGCAGGAAGAATCACTCACCTGCTTTCGTCGCGTTTTGCCGGAGGCATCAAGCCGCTACAGCCTGGCACTCGTGCTACGCCGGTTAGGAATGGAAGACGACGGCCGCAAACAGCTCGCCTTGGCGTTACGCGCGGAGCCGAATCATAGACCTTCGCTGGATCTGCTTGCTCATTGGAATGAACCGAATTTCCGAGGCGGCGACGATGGCGTTCACGTCGCCCGCCACACCACTACGGAATCACCCACGCCTGACACTGCAAGCCCGCTGAATTCGGCAAATCCGCCGAGAGCAGTTGTAATATCAAAGCCGTCCGAAATTTCGCTCCCAGTCGAAGACCCGGCTTCAGTGAAGCCGACGGCGAACGCAGCCGGTCCTTCCGGCGACGTTCGGTGGAACAAAACAGAGGCGCCATCGGGCGCTGTTGGCATGGATCAGACCAAGCCAGCCATGCCGCTCATACCAGTATTGTCCGAACACTGGGAACAAAAGCCTTCAGCACCTTCAAGGTTGCATGGGCTGCCGCCCGTCAAGATGGAGTCAGCGAAGCCAAAACCCGTCGCCAAGTTGGGTTTTGAGGAACAGCCGTAATGCCGCCAGCTGCAAGGCAACTGCAACGCAACACGCGTGCACATCCATGATTCCCGAGCGGTTGTTTCGAAGAGCCAATCGTGTTCGATTGCAAAAATGATGTGAAAAAGCAGCGAGTTGGAATTCCGACGGCCACCGGCGAGGTACAATGAAGAGTGCCGCTGGTTGTGCCTCTCGCCCCGTCAAGGTGTCTCGCATGTATTCGGATGCCGCGTTCCTGAAATCGATTCAGGCCTATCCGGATGATGATGCGCCTCGCCTCGTTTATGCCGATTGGCTGGAAGAACAAGGCGAGACACAGCGAGCAGAGTTTATTCGACTTCAAATTGCGGATTGCGACTTGGCCCGGCAACACGAGTTGCTGTCCCTATTCGGCACATCTTGGGCCGGCGAACTGTTTCAGCATGTTTACAGTTATTCCTTTCGTCGAGGCTTTGTTGAAGAAATCTCGGTCGAAGGTCGGATGTTATTGAGTCATGCCGATCGGCTCTTCGACGATGCGCCGTTGCGATTAGTCCGAGTCATCGGCGCGCGTGCAGTTCTCGATGATTTGTTGAGAATCCCCCAGCTTCGACAGATTCATTCTTTGCATCTCACGGGTTGTGGTATCGGCGACGAAGGCGCCTCGCTTCTCGCTCGATGCCCAATGCTGTACCATCTACGAACGCTGCGACTTGGCAAGAACACGCTTTCGGATCAGGCGGTGGAAGCGTTGACGGAATCTCCTTGCCTGGGTTATTTGCAGTCGTTGGCGTTGCAGGATAACCTCATCACTGACTTAGGGGCGCAGCTGCTTGCCGGCGATCGAAGCCGCTTGAAAAACATCAACATGCTCGATCTTAGCGAGAACTTGATCGGCGAAGTTGGCGCGGAGGCGCTTGCGAAATCGAGCGATCTGAACTTGAATCGGCTGGATATGTCCAATCAGTTCAAAGGCTGGTCCAATGGATTCGCGCTGGTCGGCCGGCCAAATCCAATTCAGCCTCCGCAGCGCCGCGCCTTGCAGCAACGGTTCAGTGCCGCGGCGTGTCTGTTTTAGCAACACCATAACGCCGCGACCGCAAACTTACTTAGCATCCGGAGGCGGAGGGACGCGTCCACCTCGCGTCGGCATTGCGGTAGGCGCAGGATCGCTGCAGCCTACCGCGACAAATGCAATCAATACCAACAGCATTACGAAACATCTCGGATTCATTTGCCAGACCATTCTTTGAAGATGCAGCCGGCGTACGCCTGTTTGCGACGCAATTCAATCCACTATGGAAGCTGCAGCGTTTCGTTGCCATTACGAGTCGCCAGTGCCCGAATAATTGCGGGTGTGGTGCCGTATGACAGGAACTGAACAGACCCGTCTGCCATCAACCATTGGCCGCCGCCCGGGTGCAAGCTCCAATAATGCCAGCGATGTTCGTCGGGTGGATCATTGAGATTGCCTGGACGAAACTGATCTCGCTGATTAATGACTGGATTGAACTCCGCAACGCCCAAGACAACGTCGGTGGTGCCGAAGTACGGATAATCGCCGCTGCCGGCATAGATCCAACCGTATACCGATGTATTTGACGGGGGTCGTTCGCCGACCATAAACGTATTGCTTGTGCCGTCGTAAATCGTCGCCATCTTGACAGCGGAATTGACGTACAAGATTCCGTTTTGTCCCAAGATTCCGTCGTTGACCAGGCTTGTGCCACGGACGTATCCAGTAGTCAATTCACCGACGCCATTAACGCCCATGTAATCACTGAGCGCTACATAAACGCCGCCATAGTTGAGGACAAGCGCACCGCGCGTGTCGGATGGGCATTGCATGATCTTCAATCGGATGCCGTTCAGCGAATTCGAGCCTGCAACGGGCAATCCCTGTTGATATTGCCACCAAGGCCAAGCACTTTGGTTCCATTGCCTGAAAATTATCTCTTGCTCGATGAATGGCAGAATCTGCGTCATCCATGAGAAAAACGGGCCGGCAACTGGGTAGCCATTGCGCTGCACACCGCTGGGCGGTGGATCGCGTGGAATCTTACTATACCAGGTCAAGCCGATCTCATGGCCCGACGGAAGTCTGCCAAATGCATCGTGATAGTTATGCGCTGCCAGGCCCATTTGCTTGAAATTGTTTTTGCACTGGGTGCGAGCCGCAGCCTCACGGACCTTTTGCACGGCAGGCAAAAGCAAACCGATCAAGATTGCAATAATAGCAATTACCACCAGAAGCTCGATAAGCGTAAACCCATCGCGTGCGCGCCGAAACATAAATACACCTCCCGGTGAACATCAGGCCGCAAGAACTAGAACATATGAATTCGGAGAGCCGCCATATGGCGACACCCGTAATGCACCGTTACAACAAGTAGAAGAGTTGAGAACTTCGAGTCGCCTTGGATGATAAAGCAGCCGATTTGCCGCTGCAATAGCTTATTCACTATTTTTTTTGATTTCTTGTTCAAATCCGCGCCAAGGTTCAGGCGACAGCTGAAAGGTTCAGGCCAACCCGCATTTCCAAAGGTTTTGTGGTCAAATCGCGCTCCCTGCAGTCCAGTTATTTCGATTTGATTTCATGCAATCAGTTTGGGTTTCGATATGAGCCGATAAGTGATACACAGCCTGTTGAACGCGCACAATTCATTCTTCGGCACGATTTTGCTTGACATTGGACCCGTTGCCAACGACACTCCTCACTAGGTCACGGAAGAACTTTCTCCGGCATGGAGTGCCATGATGTCCAACTCGATTATCCCCGCTGCTTCGACCGACGCCAGTGCTGACGCGCTTTCCCTTGAGATCGCCAAACTCACCCAGTTGCTCGATCAGGAACGCGCTCGCCGGCGCGACTTCGAACTTCGAAACGTCATACTCGAATCGTTTGTTCAATCGCATGCCTCGTCCGGATTCGAAACGGCCATCGCACCGTTCCGCTGGCTTCGGCATGTCCTGGCGCCACGCGGCGCCGGCACGGAACACCTCATTCCCTGGCAGGACTTGGAGCCTGTTGAATCAGCCGAACATCGGCCCGGCAGTGTGTGGCAGGCGACCGGCGCCGACCCGCAGTTCGTGCTTCCACTTGCACTTCCTGCCGGTTGGGTCCGCATCGAACTGCACTTGAGCGGTCAGTCGCGCGGCCGCAGCGAGATTCACATCGACACGGGTTCCGGGTTCCACGCGGGGGAGTGTCTCGAACGCTTTTGTTGGAGCGAACTGCTGCGCGACGAACTATTCGTCCGCCTGCCGCGACCGGTGCGTGCGATTCGCCTCGACCCAGTCGACTGTGCCGGCCAATTCTGCATCGAGAAATTCACGGTTCGACCGGTGCCCGGCCCGCAGGCACTCATGCAGGCCATGCTTCGCAAACTCAAACTCCTGTCGGCGTATCGATGTTTCGGTGCGTCGCTCTTGCGGGGTCTGGGGCTCTTGGCGCGAGGTCAGTTTGGCAAAGTATTCGGCAAGATATTCAAGGGCTTGCCCGACTCGCGCCGGCTCGATGCCGACGGCGATGCGGCGCGAGCCGCCTACGCGGCATGGCGGCGTCAGCGCGAATTGACTGACGCCGATCGAGCCAAGCTGCGACAGGAAGCAGCTGCGCTTGCGAACCCGCCGCTCATTTCGATCATCATGCCGGTGTACAACACGCCCGAAACCTATCTGGTCCGAGCGTTAGATTCCGTAGTTCGGCAAACGTATCCGAATTGGGAACTCTGCATTGCCGACGATGCTTCGAGCGCCAAATACGTCGAAAAGTTGCTCAAGAAATATGCAGCGGCCGATTCCCGCATTCACGTGACGCGGCTAGCAAAGAACGGCGGCATCTCGGCTGCATCGAACGCGGCGCTGGCGACGGCGAAAGGCGACTACATTGCGCTTCTCGATCACGACGACGAACTGGCGGAGCATGCACTTTCGAGCGTTGCCCGCACTATTGTCGCGCATCCGGAAGCCGACATGATTTACACGGACGAAGATAAACTTGAAATGGACGACCGGCACGCCGATCCGTTCTTCAAGCCTGACTGGACGCCGGACTATTTCCTGACGTGCATGTACACCTGCCACCTCGGCGTCTATCGCACCGTATTGGCGAAGAAACTCGGCGGCTTTCGCAGCGAGTTCGACACCGCGCAGGACTACGACCTCGCACTGCGAATCATTGGCCAAGTTCAGAATGAAGAACGTGCCAAAGACCGCATCGGCGGCGGCGAAGCCACTCGCATTCGCCACATTCCCGATGTGCTCTATCACTGGCGCAAGCTGCCTGGATCAACCGCGACCGACCATACCGCCAAGCCGAAGGCCGCCCGTACAGCAATCCGCGCCGCCCAAAGCTACCTCGACCTCGTAAACCGCCCCGGCGAGGTCGGCCCTGGCCCCAGTCCCGGCCTGCAGCGCGTCCGTTACAAGATTCAAGGCAATCCAAAGGTGAGCATCGTCATCCCCAGCGCCGGCCGTACGACGACGATTCGTGGTGAAACGACGACGTTCATCAGTCATTGCGTCCGCAGCATTCGACAAAAAAGCACGTGGAAGAACTACGAAGTCCTTGTCGTCGACAACGACGATATGTCAAGCGAACTTCAGAAGGAACTCGACGATCTCGGCGTGGTCCGCGTGTCGTTCACCGCTCCATTCAATCTCTCGGCGAAGCTGAACCTCGGCGCTGTCAAAGCCGACGGTGACTTTTTGCTGTTGCTCAACGACGATATCGAAGTGATTACGCCCGACTGGATCGAGTGCATGCTCGAGCACGCGCAATGGCCCGAAGTCGGCGTGGTCGGCGCGAAGCTCCTGTTTCCCGACGGCAGGCTGCAACACGCCGGCGTCACCTTGCTTGAAGGAAAACCATACCATCACTTTTACCGTTGGCCCGGACACGAGCCTGGTTACTTCGGCAGCCACATGCTGACTCGCAACTACTCGGCAGTCACAGGCGCCTGCATCATGGTCCGAAACGACCTCTATCAGGAGACCGGCGGATTCGATGAAGCGTTTCCGCTAAATTTCAACGACATCGACTTCTGTCTCAAGCTGCGCGATCGCGGATTTCGAATTGTTTACTCGCCATATGCCCAGTTGTATCACTTTGAGTCGGTTTCAAAGTCGGGATGTTACCCTGAGGAAATCGAGGCGTTCATGCGCCGCTGGGGCACGAAATACTTTGTTGACCCTTTTTACAGTCCTCACCTCGCTACCGATGCCATCGACTATCGAATAGCGACGATGAATCAATCGGCGAAGTAGCGTTTCGCAAGCTGACACAGCATCAACCCTTTGCCTGCGGCCGTGCGCTCAATCGTGTGCGGCGGTCGTCAGCTACCGTGCTTTTACGTAAAATGAACTTGGAAGAAACGAAGTTTGAAGAGATCAATGGTTGATTGCGACGGGCAACATTCGCGGCGGAAGGGCCGGGATGCGATTCGCCTGTCGCCTGATAAGGAGCACATCATGAGCAAAGCCATCAAACCTTGCGGCGGCGAACGGCTCGTTCTAACTGCCGATACTGCCCGCGACCTGATGCATGCGAATCCAATTTCGATCAGTGCCGGCGCCGGCGTCAAAGACGTTGCCTCGATGTTGACGGACAAAGGGTTCAGCGCTGCACCGGTCATCGATTCCGCCGGCCGACCTGTCGGCGTCGTCACTAAGACCGATCTGGTCGTTCATCTGCGCGAGCATGCGGAATTTGCGTCGAAAAAGCCTGAGTATTTCGATCGCGGCGAACTGGCGAAGTCCGCAGGCGAACCGATCGGCCGCGGCTTCCAGGTCGAGAGTGTCGATCGCACCAAAGTGAGCGATATCATGACTCCCGCGGTTTTCTCTGTCAGCCCCGATCTGCCGGCCGAGAAAGTCGTCGAACATCTTCGGGCACTGCATGTGCACCATGTGTTCGTGGTCGACGAAGTCGGCGTCCTCATCGGTGTCATTAGCGCGGTCGATGTACTGAAGCACTTGCGGTAACACAATGGCCGTGAAACAATAAAGGCAGCGAGCGGCAGGATTCCAGCTATGCCCCCCGTACTACCGGCACTCCCGGGCGGACCAGGCTCGAGCGTCGACGATCTCGTCCTGACTCCGGACGTCGCCGCGCCACATCCTGACCGTCTGCGAAGACGACTTCGCCAAGGCAACAGCCAAAAGCGTCGCACCGGTAGCGCAAAATGAGGCGCAGTACGCAGCGGCGGGAAATCGCAAAAAACGTATGAAAACGACACAAGCAGATAGCGGCACGAAGGTTATGCCACTATCTGCTTGTGTCGGCGACTACTGGCTAGAATGCCCAGTACCCCCAAGGGGATTCGAACCCCTGTCTTAGCCTTGAGAGGGCTATGTCCTAGGCCTCTAGACGATGGGGGCGGGTACCTCATTACGGTAACGCTCAGAGACGATTTGTCCACTCGCACCGCGTGGAATTTGCGGGTGCCTGGGTCGATCTTGCCCAACTGACCGCGACAAGAAAGAGACACTCAGAATCCGATCGAGGTTCGTCGTATGCAAAGGCGCTTGACCGTTGGTCGGGATTGCAGGAGAATGACCGAAGATTTCACGTGAGCGCTTCAATGCACACAGATCCGGTCATTGCTCGAGTATTCAGTTATTTTCAGAATCTGAATCTGCTTGCGTTATTGGAAGATTTGCGTTCGGGGCGCACTGCGCGAGGCACATGGGTCACAGGATCGTTGTTGTGCCCCGTCGCACATGGCATGCCCGACGGCGATGGCGTGCATCGCCTGTACGAACTCAGTCAAGTTACTACATCGCCTGCCGCACACATGTCGGCCGCGGAACGAATCGGCGCCGATGCCCGCGTGATCGAACAATTCGTCACGCTATGGGACGAGGGCGTCATCAAAGACGATTATCTGTTGAAACAACTCACGGCGATCTGGAACGAGCGAATCGATGACGCCGTTGCCGTTCAGGAGCTTCTGATCGAAGAACCTCTGAATGTACGTGCTGGCGCCAGGTGACGCCGAATCGTTTGCCGTTGCTTGGATGGAAGCCGCTCAACGGCTACTTCGCCCCGATTTTCACCGACAGCGGTGCGGTCCAGCACTTGCTGTCGGCACCGTAGTACAGATACGCCCGGCTCGCGGGGCCCTGATAATTTCCCGGCACGCGGCAGACCAGGTCGAGAGGCACTTCCACTTTCTGACCCACGTCGAGACCCCGCCAATACAGGATCAACTCCCGGCCTCGAATCTCGAAGTAATCAATCGTGCCCGGCTCCGGTACGTCGCGGCCCGCTAATGGCGTTCGCGGCTTCGCCAGTTCTTTCAGTTGATTCAAGTCCTCGGGCAACGACAGGCCTGCCGGAAGACCGATAATCGCCACAGCCATTCCTTGGCTCTTGCCGCTGGCGTTTTGGATAGTCGCAGTCAGTCGCACCGTATCGCCCTCGCCGGCGTCGGACTTATCCAGCTTCGTCGTCAATTGAACTGGGCAATCCTTGGTGCTCGGCGGTTGCAGCGTGTGATACTGCCAGGACAGTTTCATCGGCAACTCATTGCCGCCGGTCAGTTCAATGCGCACTTCATTATCGCCGGCCTGCAGCAGTTTCTCTGTATCGGGCAGTTCAATGACGAGCGTGTCCTGTGACGTGGCGGTGAAGTTGCGACGCAGGATGGGTTGCCCTTTCACGGAAACGATCACATCGCCGGGCGTCAACTTGCGAGCGTCCTTGGCGATTTGCACGAGCGCCTTGAGCGAAAGAATCGTTGCCTGCGTCGAACCGAAGCCGCCGTAGCTGCTTCGCTGGCGAGTCAGCCAGCCGACGGCTTTGGTCAACGGTTCCCGATACTTTTGTGGCTGCTCGGCCTTCAGCCAGGGCAGCACGGTCAAGGCAGTGGCCTCGATGTGCAAGTCACGGCCATACGAACCGACGACGCTCTCGCGGCCAGGCAGAAATCCTTCAGCCGCTTGCAGCGTCACGAGTTTGTCGAGGATCTTCGCGCCTTCGGCCTTGTTATTGCGAAGCAGCAGGCTGTTCGCGGCCAACGCCAGGAAATATGGATCGGTGTTTCCGGATGATTGATCGACGAGCCACTGCACTTCTTTGTTGAGGTCCGCGTCGGCTTCACTTTCGGTCAGAGCCCAAACGAGGTAAGCGTTGTAGCCGGCATTCGAAATCTGCCCGAACCGATGATAGTCCTGCCTGCGCGAGAATGTGCCGTCGCCGGTTCGTTTCGACAGCAGGAACTTGCGCGTGCGTTCAACCATCGCCGGATCGACGCGGTCATAAACTTTGCCCAGGTCGTGGAATTGAAGCAGGCCGTAGGCGGTGAGCGACTCGTGCGGCACCGGGCCGCCGAACCACTCGTAGCCCTCGCGGCCGCCGGACGCTTTCGGACATTCGAACGTGAGCAGGCGCTGATAGCCGCGTTCGATCAGCTCCAAAGCACGGCGTGCGATGTCAGGTCGAGCCTGATTCGTTTGCTGCAGGTATTGCAAGATGAGAAGATTCGGGTAACTGGTGCTGGAAGTTTGCTCGAAACAACCGTATGGTTCGCGCAGCATGCCGTCGAGGCCGGTCTGTATGTCAGCGAGCACCGACGGATACACTTCGGCGCGGACATGGAGCGAGCCCGGAGTCCATTCCTTCGGAAGCACGACCTTGGCGGACAGGCGGGCGGCCGATTCACTGTGTGCGCCCAGTACTGGGAATCCGGCCGGCACGATGCGAATCGTTCGATCCATTTGATCGCGATGGAAATCGCTCGTGGCGTTCAATCGCAATCGGCTTTCACCGTCACGAATGCTCGGTGCAAATCGAAACACCTGCCGGCGGCGCTGATCTGCGTCGATGTCCATTGTGGCAGGGCCGGATTCGTCAAGGCGTTTCAAACCGGCGGCGTCAATCTGCAGGTTGACCTGCCGGCGGCGCTCGGTGTCGTTGGCAACGGCGACCGGAAGGTGCAATTCGTCGCCGGCAGTCAACTCGGTCGGGATCTTCGCATCGACGCTAAAGGGCAGCCGCGAACCGAACTCGAACTGGCCGGCGCCGAGCCTGCCGTCGGTGCTGTGGACGAACACGGTTGCTCGGAATCGGGTCAGAGCGTCACTGAGATGGAACTGCACGGTGGCGCTGCCGGTCGGCATGGCCAGCACCGGATGCCAATAGACGACTTCGGAGAAATCGCTGCGGGTGCCGCCCGGCCTTGGCTCGTTTTGGTGGGCATACTCGCGCACGACAAAAGGCGGAGCGGATTGCGCGTCGATCTGAGTGCGTGCCTCACGCTGCGCGTCGCGAAAGCTCCGATCGGTTCCCAGCGAAGCTTGACTTCGAGCGGCGCCGGTCGATATCGCCTGACGGCGTTGCACGTCGGCAAAGCGACGCCGGGCCGACTCGCCGGGCTGATTGCGGCTCGGCGTTTCGTAAGTCGCCGATGTTCTTTCCGGGTTCTGTTTGTTGCCGACGGCGTCGTCGGGCCCTGATATCGAAAGCTCTGTGTCGCTTGGTCGTACCGGTACAGCGCTGTTAGGCACGCCGGGCATGCCAGGCATCCCGGGCCCACTGGGACCGCCCTCAGAAACTCGCGGAACTGCGTCCGGAGGCATCGACGCGCCGCCGCCGCCGGGCGGCGCCATTGGCGGCGGAGGACTTCCAGCGGCCATTTTCGGCATCATGTCGGAAACAGTTGCAGAATCCCGAGCCATTTCCATTGAGTTCTGAGCCCCGATACCGATATTCAGTGCCGGTAGTGCCACGGCGCCGACGACGCACAGCAGCATGCAGCCGCCGAGCATCAACGTGGCTGGAATCCAGGCTCGCGAAGGGCGATTCGCCGCAGTTTCAACAACCGCCGTCATCGCAGCAACGATGCCGGTCAGAAACATGACGCCGAAGAGCCCCAAGATGCCTGCACTGAGGGCCATCTCCGATCGCTCGCTCCATACCATCGCACTGCGAGAGGATTCTTGCGCCTCGGTTCGCAGTTCGTTCTGCCGGCCGATGAACTCGACTTGCGCCAGTCGCTCGGCGTCGCGAAGCCGCGGCAACACCGCAGCTTCGACATCCGACTTATTCGTCGTACGGATCGGCGCCAGGCCGGTTGCCGCCAGCATCTTGGCGGCGTCAGGTCCATGGGCCTCACGAAACTGTTTCGGATCTTGCTCTGCAAACCGCCGCCAACCCTGTGTGCCAAGCAAAAGATCAACTGCGATACCGGCAGAAGGATGCTCACTCATCAGGAAGTCGGCATTCTCCAAATCCTCGGGACGCCGCACTTCGGTGGTCAAGAGAAAATGCGTCGGCATCTGCCGCAACGTCTTATCATCGGCAAGCGACAGTGCCGCCTTGTCGACGACGGACACTAATGCGATTGCCGGCGCCGGCTTCTTGCTTTCGTCCGTTGAATCGACCGCGATCCGCACTCGATCGCCCGGCACGTAGTAAGGCCGGTCCGATCCAATCGACACGTTTAGCTTTCGAGCCGGCTGACGATAAACCAATCGTTCGGCAACGGGAACGAACGACGCTACCGTCGCACTTGATTGATCCTCGAACACGGTAATGCGATAGACGCCGCCGAGACCTGCGGGCGGCAGCAATGAAACGGCTTGCGAAGCTCCGCCGTCGAGCGTCATTTCCTGAGTGCCGACGATTCGGCCGCGACAACAAACGGCGACCAGGAGCTTGCGCTTGCCGCCGATACAAGACACAGTAGCCTTCAACGGCTCCGCGTCGTTCGTCACGCCGGTGTCGACACGCAACACGATGCCGGATTCTTTGACGGTCGGCAACGAAATCTTGAGCGGCATGCCGGCGGGCGAATCGATCTGCAAATGGTATTTCTGTTTGGCATTCGGCGTGAAGACGAACGTTCCCGCGCCCTGGTTTGCGGAGGGGTTCTTCTCATCGACAAACGTCGAAATCGTTGCAACTTCCTGGCCGTTCTCCGTGATGATTCGTCCACGTAAGTCAGCCGGTTTTCCGACCGGCGTGCGTGCCGTGAAGTACACGCGATTGGGCGCGCCGGCGACGAATTCGCCGCCTTCGGGATAGAAGTCGACACGCAGTCGGCGGATCACAATTGGAATTGGACGAACGATCGTCTCAACATTGCCGCCGTCGGTGAATTGCACAGACAGACTGGCTTCGCCGTACTCAATTTCTTTGGGCAACCGAAAGCGAATGGCAACCTGCCCGTCGCCATCGGTGACGGCGTCCATCTTGGCGTCGTCCGCCGTTGTACCGTCGGCTTTGAGCCGTTTGCCGTCGACGAGGACCGTCGCCGAAACTGGTTGCGCGGAAAGCGGTTTGTCGCCCTCGATTCGTTTGACCTTGCAAACAGCAAGGACTTCGTCGCCGGGGCCGAACGAGCGGCGCGTGAACTCGAGTTCCTTGTGAAGTCGCGGCGCCTGGTATTTTTGCACCAGGAACGTGCGTGATTCTTCGGCAAAGCGGCCACGTCGTTCGACGACAGTCAGGCGATACTCTCCGCCGGATGCAGTCGGTGGAATGGCGAATTCACCGACGCCGATGCCGCGAATTGCTTTGTTGTCCGGTCCTTGCAGGAACCGCCCGGACTCTTTTGCATTAGCTTCGAACAGAGTGGCCGATCCATCGAGTCGATAGATCACCTGGCCGGCTGGGTTGGTGATCGTGAACGCCAGTTGCAGATCTTCTTCCGGCGGTTGCATGCTGAATCGCTGCAACGAAAGCGAGCGAAACGCGACGACCTCGCCCGGTTGATACATCGGCTTGTCGGTGAACAAGTGGCTGATGTAGCCCGATTGTTCCAGCGGCAGTTTCTCGCTGAGCGTCACACCGTCCTTGCCGGCTTCGCGTTTTGCCGTTATTTCGAGCGTCAGTTCTTCGTGCGCGGCAAGGGATGTGCCGACCGGCACGCTGACTTCGTAGTTGCCTCGGCTCTCAACCGATTCCTTGGCGAGTTCCTTGCCTGCCTTGTCCTTGACGGACCAGGTCAGATTGACGGTGACGGATTCGTCATTCAGCGTCGATGTGGTCACGCGGTATCGATTCGGCGCACCCGGCTGCAGCGCCTTGGGGCCGGTCACCGACAGGACCATCTGCTCGCTACGAATCTGGCGTATCTTCTGTTCGCTCGCCTCGCGCTGAAGCTGCGGAATGAGAGTAAGTTGTGCATTGAGCTTCTGGTTTCGATTCTGATAGTACTCGCGGACAATGGGCGGTGTTAGCGTCACAGCCATCACCCCGGCCACACCGGCCAGGCCGACCCAAATCCAGGGAGGAGCGCCGCGCTTCTTTTTCTTCTTCGCCGGCGGTTCGACAACCGGCGAAGCGGCAACGGTCGTTTTGAATTGATCAACTGCCGGCGGAGCTGAATCGCCAGGTACCGCGAGGGCTTTGCCGCAAGTTGGGCAGGTGAACTTCGTGCCTGCCAAAACCGTGTCGATGGTGAACGATCGCCCACATGCGCAAGTCAGGTCAAAGTTCGGCATGACCAAATCCCCAAGGTTCGACTGCGGGTCCACGTAGTCGTATGCGCCGGCCGCTGATCTCGTTGTATGTGGTATCCAAGAAATTCGGCGGAGAAGATTGACAACGGACCATGACCGGCCAAAACAACAACACGAACCGACCGCATTTCTGCGTGGAGAATGTCATGACTCGCTTCCGTTGGTACCTGCTGCTGCTTGTATGCACGCCGATGATTCACGCAGCGGACCCCGAACCGATCAGCCGGATCGGTTTCGGTTCTTGCGTGCATCAAGACAAGAGGCAGAACATCTGGGACCGCGTGATCGACGCCAAGCCGCAGATCTTCTTGATGCTCGGCGACAACATGTACGCCGACTATCCGAAGAGCACGCCGATCGACGAAGCCTACAAGAAGATGAACGCGGTTCCGGGGTTCAAGAAGTTACGAGAGTCGTGTCCGTTTCTCGGCACTTGGGATGACCATGACTATGGGCTGAACGACGCCGGAGTCGAATTTCCAGATAAGAAGCGGTCGCTGCAACTGTTCTTGGACTTTTTCAATGTGCCAGCCGATTCGCCGCGGCGCACGCGCGAGGGCGTGTACCATGCGGAGATTCATGGCCCGCCCGGCAAGCGAATTCAGTTCATCTTGCTCGACGGCCGCTACCATCGCAGCCCATTGAAGAAGGGGCCGCGTGGTTCCGTTACAGGATTTCCGCGCATCGTGCCGTACATTGCGAATAACGATCCTGCTGCGACGTTCCTGGGGGCGGAACAATGGCGATGGCTCGAAGAACAACTGAAGCAACCCGCAGAGATTCGCCTCATCGGCTCCGGCATCCAGGTTGTCAGCGAGGATCATCCTTTCGAAAAATGGATGAATATCCCGCACGAGCGTGACAAGCTTTATTCCTTGTTGCGGTCGACCAAAGCCGAGGGCGTGGTCATACTCAGCGGCGACAGACATATGGCCGATCTTTCGGTGATGGACGCGGGCATCGGCTACCCGTTGTATGACCTGACCGCCAGCGGCTTCAATCAGGCAAGCGATACATACCGCGACCCGGAAAAGAACCGTCATCGGGTTGCCACATTGAGCTGGGGCCAACACTTTGGATTTATCGAAGTGGACTGGACCGCGAAGGACCCGCTCATTCGCTTGCAGATCCGCGAGGAAGACGGACAGATTGCATTTCAGCACAAAGTGCCATTGAGCGCGTTGCAACCGCAGCAGACGGTCGTCGAAAAGCCGGTCGGTCCCGGCGCGGTCAGCACGGCGGCTGCGGCACGGCGCGTCGGCGAAAAACTGACGGTGGAGATGACCGTTAACGCTACCGGCGGCAACGCCAAGAAGCGATTCTTCCTTAACTCGGAAAAGAACTTTCGTGATGAGAAGAACTTCACGATCGTCCTCGAGATGGGCATGTCAGCCGCCAAATTCGCCGAATCGAAGATCGACGATCCGGCCAAGCACTACGCGGGCAAACGAATCCGCGTCACCGGCACCGTCGCCAAGTATATGGAGCGAGCCGAGATCATCGTCACGGACCCCGCTCAGATTCAGATTGTAGAGTGAGGAAAGGCTGTCGAGTTGTTGACTGTCTCCGAGTCTTCGATGCGGCTGTCCCTGTTTAGTTACACGTTTCACGATGAAGGGTTCGGCGATTTTAACAGGTTTTTCGACGCGAGGCGAATCCTTTCGACCAGCACGTAGAAGACCGGCACCTGCACGAGCGTTATCAAGGTCGATAACACAATTCCGCCGATTATGCCGCGCGCCATCGGCGCCCGAGTCTCGGCACCGGGCCCGATCCCCAGTGCTGCAGGAATCGCGCCGGCAACCGTCGCCACCGACGTCATCAGGATCGGACGCAATCGCACTGGGCAGGCTTTGAGCACGGCTTCTTCGATTCCCATGCCCTCGGCCCGAAGCTGATTCGTGTAATCCACCAGGATGATGGAGTTCTTCTTCACCAGTCCCATGAGCAGAATCAGTCCGATCATGCTCATCATGTTGAGCGTGTCGCCCGTTGCCCACAGCGTCACGATCGCCCCGGTTGCTGCGAACGGCATCGCCAACAGCACGGTAAACGGATGGACAAACGAATTGAACTGTACGCCCAGAATCATGTATGCGATGGCAATTCCCATGACCAAAGCGAAGATGAGACTGGAAATCGTATCGCGCATTGCCTGTGCGTTGCCGAGTTCGACGATTGTGAATTCGTTGGCCGGCAAGATGGACTCGGCGATCTTTCGCGACCTGGCAATCGCTTCGCCCTGAGAAACGCCATGTGGGGGATTCGCCGTGATCTCGATCTTACGCGAGTGGTTGTAGCGATGCACGACCGGCAACGTTGGGATGATCTCACGTTGAACGATGTCCGAAAGCGGCGCCAGCTTGTCGTCGGAAGCGCGAATCATCAGCGAATCCAGCGCGTCGGGGCTATCGCGGAAATACAATTGCAGCCGCGCGCGGACGTCGTATCGCCGGCCGCGGTCGGTGTACTTGCCGATGCGCTTGCCGCCGACGAGCAGGCTCATGCTGTCAGCGACGCGATTGACCGGCATGCCGATCAACGCCAGTTTCTCCCTGTCTGGCTTGATCTGAAGTTCCGGCATGCCGGGCCGATAATCACTATCCACGTCCTGCAGCATGCCGCTTGCGCGCATTTCGGCGACAATCTGATTCGCATATTTTGGCAATTGCTCCCAATCGCCCTGAATCGCGAAGTCAACGGGGTCGCCGCGTTGGGCGGTGAAACCTTCGGTGGAAAGGTCGCGCATCACGGCGCGAATGCCCGGGATTTTCTCAAATCTCGTTCGAACTTCCTGCATGATCTGCCGCTGCGACAACGCTCGCTCGGAATGAGGCCGCAGGTGAACGAAGATGTCGGCCTCGTTCATCAACTGCCCTTGCTCCGTCGCCACCGTCGTCAGGAACCCGGCGACGTCGGCACGATCCGCGAGGATGTTCTCGCAATCCTGCAACTGCGCGCTGACGTGCTGAATGCTTGAACCTACCTCACAGTGAACGTGGACGATGAATCGGCTTTGATCTTCCGTCGGCACCAGTTCCTGTCCCAATACATCGAGGTAAAGCATGGCGCCGGTGACCAGTATCAGAATCATGCTCATAACGACGATTGCAGGCCAGAGCTTGAGTGAAATTCGCAAGAGCCAGGCGTACGCTTGCGTGATCTTCGCCAAAATCCAATCAGTAGGTCTGAGCAACAACGGATACAGGCAGAATCGGTCCACGCGCGAATACGCGGCAGCGCCGTATCGCGCCAGAATCAGACCGACGACGAATTCGACTCCGATGGATGCACCCCACCATTGCCGCAATGCTCTCCCGGCGGCCGTTGGCGCCTCGAAGCCGTTGAGCCACCAGCCCAGCCCCCGAAGTTCCGGCACCTGTCCTTCCATCGCCCGCAGAGAAGAAAAACCGGCCACGATCAGGACAGCGACCAGCGCCGCCAGCGCCCAAGCGATTGGCTGTGCTTTCGACTTGTTGTCACGGACATTGAGGAAAAACGCACACAACATCGGCGTCAACGTCAACGCACAGATCAAGGACAAAAACACCGCCACACTGACTGTCACGCCGAACTGAAAGAAGAACTTGCCGATCGTTCCTTGCATGAACGCGACCGGCAGAAAGATCGCCATGATCGAAAGCGTCGCTGCGATGGCGGCAAACGTGATCTCCTTCGCGCCGCGAAGCGCAGCCTCCCGGCGAGGCATGCCGTGTTCGCGGTGACGGTGGATGTTTTCAAGCACTAGAATCGCGTCGTCGACGACGACGCCGACTGACAATGACAGCGCAAGCAGCGTCATTAAATTGATCGTGAACGGCTGCAGGCCGAACAACTGAACGCCGTACTTGATGACGAAGAATGTTCCAATCAGCGACGTCGGGATGGACAGACAGATGTTGAGAGTCGTGCCGACCGAGCCCAAGAAAAAGAAACAGACGATTGCCGTCAGAATGATGCCAAGAAATAGCGTCAGTTTCAATTCATCGACGTTTTCGCGGACGAAGAGCGAATAGTCGACAGGCACATGCAACTCGACGCCGGCCGGCAGCGTTTTCTGCAGCCTGGGCAGTTCCTTCTTCACGTTCTCGCATACTGCGACGAGATTGCCTCCGATCGACTTGCGAACGCCGACCGCCACGGCGGGCACACGATTGTAGCGTGCAAGGCTGCGGCGATCCTGCAAACCGTCCTCAATCGTGGCCACGTCCTTCAAGTGGATATGTTGCTGATCGCGGCGAGCGACTAAGATTTTTTCGAAGTCGGCCATACTGTACGCTTCGCCCATCGTGCGTACGTTGATCTCGCGAGTCTGGCTGTTGATATAACCGCCGGGAAGCTCGAGATGCTGCCGCTGCAGCGCCAGCACGACGTCGTCGGCCGACAGATTGTGCGCTTGCAGTTTGTCGGCGTTGATCCAAATGCGGACGTTGCGAGACTGCAAGCCGCCGAATTGCACACCCCCCACTTCCGCAATCGCCGCGATCTGCTGCTTGAACTCCTTCTCGGCGAAGTCGCTGATCTTGTGCAACGACACGCTTTCCGACGAAAGCGTCAGCCACAGCACCGGCAGATTGTTCGGGTTGACTTTGGCGATGACCGGCGGATCAATTTCGATCGGCAAACGCCTTCGCGCTGCAGACACGGCGTTCTGCACTTCCTGCACTGCCACGTCGATGTCGCGATTGAGGCGAAAGTACACCGTCACGATGCTCACGCCCTCAAGGCTCTGCGACATGATGTAATCGACGCCCTCGACGCCGGAGACGGCGTCTTCGACGACGTCGGTTACGTCGCCGTCCATGATCTCCGGCGACGCGTTCTCGTTGGTGATAATGACGGTGACGACGGGAAAATCGACTTCGGGAAACTGGCTCACGCCCATGTCCCGATAGCCGAGATATCCAAAAAAGATCATCGCCGCCGACAGCATAACGGCAAAGACAGGATTCTTGATGCTCAAAGCGGAGAGATTCATCGCAGGTTGACCAAGCGCAGGAAGCACTGGCGTGTCGTAATTGATCTTGCGGGTTGGCCAAGAATGTTTCAAGAGGCGTTGCAACGTCTCGAGTTGTCGCCGATCTACTTATTCATCTCTCGCTCATTTTTGCCATTAGGCCATTCCATTCGCTTTTGAATCGGGTAAACTGAAGCCACTCGTAACTGGAATTCATCTATTATCAAAAACGACAGAGACTCTCCTCATGTTCGATCCGTACGAACAATGGCTCGGAATCGGCAAGGACCAACGGCCGGTCACCTGTTATGCGCTTCTAGGAATTGCTGCCACCGAGTCGAACGAGAAACTGATCGAGCGCGCGGCCGAGAAGCAGGCGGCCAAAGTCCACCGGCATCGCGAAGGTGAACACGCGCAGGTTTGCGTCCGTGTGCTCAAGGAGATCGAGCAGGCCAAAGCCGTCGTCTTGGACCCGGCGAAACGCAGCGCCTATGACGCCAAGCTCAAGGCTCGCGGCGGCGCTCCAGCGGCGGCGGCCGAAAAGCCGGCGGCGGCCGCAGACACCGCGACCGATGAAAAGAGCAAGACTTCTGAAGCAACGGTCGAGGCAAGCGATGGCGAGAAGAAGAAGAAACGCCGAAAGAAGGAAGCCGAAGCGCCGAAGAAATCGAATGCCCTTTTGTTCATCGTCGGCGGCGTAGTGTTGCTGCTGGTGATTGTGGGCGGCGGCGTCGGCGCGTTCTTTGCATTCAATAATTCCAGCGACAAGCCGACGATGGTGGTTTACACCCCGCCTGCTCCGCCTCCACAGGATCCGCCGAAACCACCCGCCGATCCGCCGAAGCCAAAGGACCCGCCAAAGGATCCGCCGAAGCCTGTCGATCCGCCGAAGCCCAAGGATCCTCCCAAGCCGCCGCCGACGCTACCAAAGCCGAAGGATCCGCCGAAGCCGCCGCCGCCGAAGATCGTCAAGCTGCCGGTGCCGGACGAAGCATCGCTGTCGAAAGCCGAGACCGCGTTGAAAGAAACCTGGAAGAGCGACTATTCGCGGACATTCCGTGAGGAACGCGCCGCGCTTGCCGGCAAATTCCTGCACCCAGGCCGCGAGGACCGCAAGGTTCCCGCCAATTGGTTCGTGATGCTGCGCGAATCTCGCGATTTGGCAGTTGGCGCCGGCAAGCCTCGCCTTGCCATGGAGGCCATCGATGAGATCGATAAGTGGTTCATCATCGACGCTCAGGAAATGAAGATCAAAGCATTGTTGGATTTGAGCAAGGACAAAGGCGAGGGCACACATCTCTCTGCCGTTCGCGTATGCCAGAGCATGATCGAACGCGCATTTTCGGACGAGCGTTACGACGTTGCACAGCGAGTGCTGAAGATTGCGGAGGACATCTCCGCGGACGGCAAATCGGGCCGCATCAACGAAATCGTACGCCAAATTCGCGGCGACGTGCAGAACTACGGCCGAGAATTCCAACTGGTGACGACCGCTCGTGAAGCGCTGGCGAAGTCCCCCGATGACTCGAAGGCGAATGAAGTGCTGGGGGTCTACACCTGCTTTTTCCTGGGCGATTGGGAGAAGGGCTTGCCGTATCTTGCGAAAGGGCCCGCTGGCGATCTGACCGAGCTGGCCAAGCTCGATCAGTCCCAACCGGCAGACGTCGCGTCTCAACTCAAACTTGCCGATGGCTGGTGGGACCTCGTCGCCGCTCAGAAGGAACGCGCTCAGATCAACCTGACCAAACGGGCGAAAATCTATTATTCAAAGGCAGGCCCCAATACGGCCGGCTCGGATCGCGCTCGCATCGTTGAACGCCTCAAGGAAGCGACGGAAAAGGAGTATTCGCGCATCTATCGATTGATTCCGGGCAGCTATTTCGGCCGTGACGCCGAGAGCCGAACCTTGCTTCTGCGTGAAGGCGGCGGAAACGTCCGATCCGAGGAGGCGATTCAGACAGGCCTGGAGTGGCTCGCCAAACATCAATTGCCCAACGGCTCATGGGCAACTGACTTCAAAGGTTGCAAGTGCGGCGATCCCGGCGAGAAGCACGACATCGCCGGCACTGCCTTCGGGTTGTTGCCGTTTCTCGGCGCCGGCGAAACTCACAAAGTCGGCAAGTATCGCAACAACGTGCACCGCGGGCTCATGTATCTCGTTTCAAAGCAGGACCAAAAGACCGGCGCATTCAGCGGCAATGCCTATGAAAACGCTCTGGCCAGCATCGCCGTCATCGAATCATTCGGCTTAACCAAAGACATCGGACTGCAGGGTTCGGCTCTCGCTGCTGCCGACCACATTGTCCGTGCCCAAGCGAAAGACGGAAGTTGGCATTACGCGCCGGCCGCTGAAAAGGGCGATACATCCGTCGCCGGCTGGCAGTTCACGGCACTCAAGGCTGCCGCGTACGCCAAACTCGGCATCCCGTCCGACACCTTCGCCCGCCTTTCCGCCTTCCTCGACACGGTTGCCGACTCGGGAGGCCTTGGCTATGGGTACAACTCGCGAAATGCGAATCCGGCGACCTCCGCCGTGGGCATCTTGTGCCGGCAGTTCCTAAGCTGGGGTCCGGAACACCCTGGCCTCAAGAAAGAGATCGACCATTTGCTTCAACTGGGCCATTTCCCGAAGAAGGAAAACTTCAACACGTATCAGATGTTCTACATGACCCAGGTGGCTCACCATCTCGGCGGTGAATACTGGGAGAAATGGAATAATTCCGTTCGAGATCTGCTCATCGACCTGCAGGACAAGGGCGACGATCCGAAACACCCGCACCAAAAAGGAAGCTGGTCGCCGAAGACCGACCCCTTCGGCAAACAAGGAGGCCGCCTCATGACAACCTCGCTTGCGATCATCTCGCTCGAAGCTTACTACTACCACGTGCCGCTTTACGGCTATGGCAAGAGTGTGTTGGAAGACTAGCGAAGTAAGAATTGCGAAGCAATGAAACCAGAAACCGGCAGTGCTAACTGCTGCGGTTTCTGGTTTCTGCCGTTTGGTTACTTTCCTGCGATGCGGTCGCCGGACCAGTTCGGCAGCTTGCCGATCTTCACTTCGCGAACGTGTTCATGGCACTTCACGCACGTCAGCGTCATGTCCACATATTCGAGCGCGGCGCCTTCGAGGTTCTTGGCCCGGCCATGGTTGGCTATTTTGAGCGTCGCTCGCTGAAACTCGTTGCTGTAGCCTTCGTACAACGGCGTTTCGACCATCTTCCATGCCGCCTGTTTGCTGATTTGGTTGAGCCGGTCCGAGTTTTCGGTGATCATCTTGAAGTCACGAAGGGCAAGCCCTTCGAGAAGCTTCTGGGCTGCCGCCAGTTTCTGTTGCATCAAATTGGGTTTTTTCGGAGCCTTCGGCTCATCGCCTTGCCCCGCGGACGCGGACAGCGCCAATGTCGTAACCACAGCAGCTAGGAAGATGCCAACGGATCGCATAAGTCACCCCTCGGTAAGAAACAAACAGACAGCAACAAATTGGCAGTAGCCGTAGTAGCAAGTCGTGTGCCGGGCCGATCGCGACAGTTGATGCCGGATTGCACACGCAATTTTTCGACCAGGCCGTCCGAAACCGCACACGCATGTGACAGTTTTGAATCGCGCGCTACCCGTCGGCTTCTTCTTTCACTTCCTCGTTGGTCGCAAAATCCGGCACGGTGATCGCCGGCAGTTTCAGGTAGCTGCGGGCCTCAGCCACCTTGTGCATCATGTAACTACGCACGGCGTGCTGGTCGTCAAGCATCTCAGCAGGCAACACCTCCGGCATGCACACGCCGATGTCAATGCGCCGGAAAAAGTCGATTGGTTTACCCTTGAATGGCGGCGCGTCCTTGAACGACCAGATGCTGCCCCAGCCGCCTTCGACCCAACAGGCGACCAGCGGCGTTTCCGGCGCCGCCTTCAGAATCTGATAGGCCCCTTGGCCGAATCGGCGTATCGGCATGCTCTCTTTGCGCCGTAGCCAACCTTCCGGAAAAATCATCACCGTCTCGCCTCGCTGGATCGCTGCGATGGCGTCCTGAATCTCCGGCGCCTCGCGGCGAAACGTCGAATCCGGTACTCGAATGGCGTTAACGACCTTTCTTACCAGGAAGCTGACAACGGGGACGTCCCAGAATTTGGCGGTCATCAGCGCTGTCACCTTCGCCGGGACCAGCTTCGACAGCCACAGTGGATCGATCATCGCATGGTGATTGGCGATGATGAGCGCCGGCCCTCGCGTCGGCATGTGTAGCACTCCCGGACCGTAGCCGCGAATCCGGTAGTTGAGGCCGAGGGTCATGTCGAGCGACGCTTCGAACAGTTCGCGGCGCAAGAACCAGATGGAGCAGGCTGCTGTGGCAAGTACCGCCGCAAATGCCAGCCCCCGCAACGCCGATCCAGAGAGTCCGCTTTGATCCAAGAGACTCCAGACGAGGAGTGCGATTCCGCCGCCCGCGATTTGCACGCCGAGCAACAGGCCCAGCGCCGGCATCCGCTGACCGCTCGGTGCGGAACTGACGGCGACGCTTCGCGGCGCCAAGTGTCCTAAGCCGACGCACCAACCCAACAGCACAGTCGGCCACACCGCCTGCGGCGCGCACCAGACACAGACGAGTGCAATTGTCGCAAGGATCGCCGACCAAGAGACGAATCCCATCTGACGCTGCGGGTATTTCTGCCGGCTTGTGCAAAGAATGCCGGCAACGTAAGAACCGGCAAACAGAAACAAGTTGTGTGGCATCGGTTCATTTTCGAGCCGCTGCTTAGCGATAACGTAGATCGACACCGCGGCAATCGCCGCATGTACTGCGCCTGCGATCAGTGCGGTGCGCACTTCCCGATTTGCCACGTGCGTTCGATCGAAGAGAAAGAAACGAGACCTTGCTGCAGGCTCTGCCTTGATTGACAGCAATCCGATCGCGAGCCCGAGCCCGCAGGTGATTCGTACGAAGACGAAGTCGTTGAGATCGGGCGCTTTGCCCAACAGCCAGCCGCCGAACGCTTCGCGCCAAGGCAGTGCGAGCCCGAGCCAAAGTCCCAGCCCGCCGCAAACGGCAGCCCAACCCATCGCCCGCAACGGATACCACTGCGCCGCTTTCGCAAGAATGGGCAGCCGTTCGTTCAAAAGCAGCGAGATCAAAAGCGTCAGACCGATGCTGTAGCCCAGCAAGACGTATTGCGACTGGCCCAAAGGCCTTGGCCCTGACAGAATGGTCGCGATTAGCAGACCGACGGCCAGCTGCCAGCCGGTGTACGCGGCAAACAACGCAGCCAGGTGAAGACGTGCGTAGACGATGGTGCGGGGCATGGATGCCGTTCGTTGAGCGACGCATTGGCGGCGCGACTGGTTACGAGTCAGGCGACATTGTCGGCAAAACACAACGGGGCGGGAAGCCTTTCGACTCCCGCCCCGCAAGGTTTTTTCACGACCGGCTGTGCCGGTCACATTCCACGATCAGTTCGGCGGTCCAATTTGTTCGCCGGTCTGACGTTCCGCCTCTTCCGAGTTGATGATGATTCGAGGCGTAACCATGAGCATCATGTGTTGCGCTTCGCGGCCGTAGCCGGTGTTCTTCACCAATCGGTTGAGGTACGGAATCTTGCTCAGAATCGGCGGGCCAAACTCGTTGCGGCCTTCCGACAACGTCTTCAAACCGCCCAACAGCACCGTGCCGCCGTCCGGGACGCTGACCGTAGTCTGAACGCCCACGAAGCTGAAGCGCGGTTGCTGGATGAACTGCGTGAACGGAATCGGCTGACCCACGAACCCGCCTTCGAAGGTCGGCGTGACGAAGGTCGTGACCGGGAACAACGGCACAGTCGCCGACGCCAGACTGGACAGGTTCTGCGTGAGGCTCAATCGGACGTAGCGCCGATCGGCCGACACGACCGCCTGAATCGTCATCTGGATGCCGACGCCGCCGGCGCCCGTCAAACCGAGACCTGACTGACCAACCGGGAACGGCTGGTTCTGCGGCACGAACACGATCTGGCCGTTGACCGACGCGACCGTAACGCCCGTGACGAAGAACTGGAAGTCTTGCACTTCGACGGTCGAAGTCTGGCCGTTGAACAGCGTCAGCTTCGGCGCCTGCATCACGTTCGTGCGGCGGTCGCCCTGAGCGGCCTCCATGAACATGAAGACTTCGATGTCGTTGAGGAACGCCAGACCCAGCGACAAACCACCCTGCGAGCCCGGCATGTTCGGATAAGCGAACGGCGGGATCGCCATGTTGAAGCTCGTCGCCTTCAGCGGAATGTCCAGGTCGCTCGTCAGCGTGCCGGCCGGGGTCAAACCCGTCACGACGCCGCGCCAGTTACGGTCGTTAAAGAAGCCGTTCGGCTTGAACTGACCGGTCACGAGTTGCGGCTCGATGCGGTCGGTGTTGCCGTCAGTCTTGAAGTTGAGAGCGAAGTCCATGCCGATGCGTTCGAAGAACGTTTCAGCAACCGTCACGATGCGGCATTCGACGGCCACTTCGAGATCCTGCAGACGGCGCAGAGCTTGGAGCAGTTCCTGCACTTGCTCCTGCACGTCAGGCGTCTGGTTGATGACCAGAGCCATGCCGATCGGGAAGTAGTCGATCGTGCCTGGGCCGCCGACATCGCCCCATGACTGCGGCGAGACGACGTTGACGATCAGTTTCTTGAGCACGTCTTCCAGCGTGTTCTTGTTCAGCGTCTGGAAGCTCGAAGAGGCCATCGGACCGGCAGGATTTGCACCGCCAGGCATTGGCGTGCCCGGCGTGGTGCTCATGCTGTTGGTGCCGACGGTCTGACCTGCTGTCAGGCCGTTCTGCGGCTGGTAAGCCGTGGTCAGGCCCTTGACGCCCGACGTATCCTGGCGCTGCATCTCGAAGACCTTCATCAGGTTGGCCTGATTCGGGATCGAGAAGTTGTCGATCGGGATGACGAGATCCGCGACCGAGTAGACCTTTTGCACCAGCTTGCCGCGGGCGCCCTTGTCGGTCGTGACCTGGAGCACGTCGTCGGCGATCACGTAGGTCAGTTTGACCTGGTTCAGAAGAATCTTCAGCACCGACTTCAGCGGCACGGCGTCCACGCGGAGCGACACCGGCTGACCGAGCGCTTTCGGATTCTCGTCGTTGATGGCGTCGTGCATCGGCACGATGTTCAACTTGGTCATGACCTTCAGGTCTTCGAGCGCTCGGCTAAGCGTCGTGCCCTGGAAGTCCACTGACACCGGCGTACTCAGACGGCGATCGATTTCGCGTTCGCGCTCGGTGCGGTGCATCCGGTAAGAACCGTCGCCGCGAGCACGTTCTTCGGTCTCGCGCCAGCGGTCGCCGAAGCGGACTGGCGTGTCGCCGGCAACGTTCGGACCGAGGTTGTCGGTTTCACGCATGCCTTCCCACCAGAACTTTTCCTTCGACGCTTTGTCTTTGTCGACCGCGTCCTTGCGGTAGTTCATGAGCGCCAACTTGAGGGCCATCTTCGGCGCGTCGGCATCCGGATCGAGTTCGGCCGCCTTCATGGCCGTCATCTCGGCTTCCTTGAATTTGCCGTCGTCCATCAGCTTGTGGAACTGCTTCATCAGTTCGGCCACTTGCTTGAACTTGGCTTCTTCGGCCTCGACGCGGGCAGCCTGCTTGTCGCGCAGTTTTTGTCCACGCAGAGCCAGCGAAACTTCCGCGTCCTTCTGGGCCTTGAGGACCTTCAAGGACTGATAGCGGAATTCGACCGGGCGCTTGAGCATTTCCAACTGCGTCTTGTCGAGCGGCGCGCTCTTCAATTTGTCCAGGTAGTCGGACAGAACTTGCAGAGCCGCGTCGGTCTCGCCTTTCGCGAAGCGAGCGCTGGCCTCGCGCTGAGCCTTGAGGCCTTCTTCGCGCTGGCGTTGGAATTCGATCTGCTGCAATGCCTTCATCTGCTGAGCGTAGTTGTCAGCGCCGGCTGCGGTTGGCGCCGCAGGAGCCGAAGGAGACGGAACGCCGGGAATCGGGTCGCCGGACTTGACTCCCATGTCGCCGACGCGAGCGGTGCCCGGCTCACTTTGACCGCTGGTCAACGTGGGCAACGGCATCGCAGGCGGCGTCGGATGAGTGGCGACCACGGGCGGCTTCGCCGGAGTGATCGGGCTTTCCGGCGCTGCGGGCATCGGCGGAACCATTGGACTGGCGGCGGGCCGGCCCGAAGCGAGCTTGCCAGCCTCCTGCATCTTCTGCCGCATCGATTCGCGCTTGTCCGGGGTCAAGAGCGTGCCGTCGATTTGCAGGAAGATGTTGACGCACTTGCCGTAATCGCCGTGGGTGAATGCCTGCATGCCTGCGTCATAGGCATGTGTGGCGGCCAGAATCTTCTGATTGTGTTCTTCGGCTTCGATGCTGCGGAGCAGAGCATTCGCTTCGCTCTGCATGCCGTACGAACCAACGAACACCGATTCAGCAAGCTGGCGAGCGCCAGACATGTTGCCGTTGCGAAGCTCGAGCTGAGCCTTACGAAGCATGTCTTCGCCCTGCGTCCGGCCGCTGAGCGGCGGCGGCGCCGGCGGAGTCGCTGGCTTCGGCGGAATCGTGTGCGATGCCAACGTGTTGTACTTCTCGTCAATTGTCAGCGCCGACAGACCCATGTCCTGTGCCAGCTGCTTGGCTTGGACTAGCACTGCCTGCGCCCTCGCTGCGGCTTCCGGAGTCGGAGTAGCGCCGGCATGCGTCATTGCTTGTTGAATGGCGATCTCGATGTGAGCCGAAGCCTGACTGCTCAACTCCAACAACGCGCGATCGGGCGTGTCTTCGTTCGGACCGAAGTCGACGCCGAGCTTTTGAGCTTCGAGCGCCTTAGCGCGGGCATCGACCAGCCGGCCGGCCTTCTGATACTGGCGGCATTCGGCCATCAACATGACGGCCTGCTGCCGTTGCGGCGACACCGGCGGAACGCTGGTAGCGCTTGCGGGAAGAACGCCGGGCGTCGGCGCCGCGCCGCTCATGCCGCCGGTATTGACGACGTTGTTTGCACGCGGCGGAGTGGCGCGAGCGACCTTGTCGATGTCGCTGAGCAGCCGTTCCGGCTTGTCTTCGATCAGGCCCCAACGATAGTTGCAGGCCGCAGCACGGCGAGCACATTCGCGCGCCAGGTCCATGTTGCCGGACTTCAAGGCGTCACGACCCATGCGCATCAGCGTCTTGGCGTTGGTCGGCCAGACAGCAGCAGGCTTGGCGGCTGGCGTTTCCGGGACGGTCAACGGCGGCACGCTGGTCATCGGCGGCAGCGTGTTCGGCGCCGCGCTCGAGTGCTTGGCGATGTCGGCCAGGAGCATCTCGGGCTTGTCATCGTAAAATTCCCATTTGACGTTCATCTGTGCCGCGAACTCGGCACATTGCTTGGCGCCGGCGATGTTGTTCGCCTGCAGGAATACGCGCCCCTGCTTGATGAGCGCTTTGGCGCCATCTCTGGCGTCGGCCGGGCTTGTTGCGGCCGGAACCGTAGTCACTGGTTGTTGTGCGAAGAGCGTGAAACTGCCCTCGGCCAGCGCCGGCACCAGGAACAGCCCTGCGATCCAACGACGCCACGCTCGTTTCATTGCGTGAGACACCCTTGCCCCCTTTCCCCCGACCGATCCCCCCGGACCGGCGGCAATAGGCGAATCCGACCCTGTGCTGTCCCTGGCCGCACTCCGTGGGCAGCCAACAAAAGCCGTACACCGACAGGGCCGCGAACGCCCCGCCCATCATGCACGGTCTTCAAAGGACATGTAGAAGCGGTCGTCCAATAGCCACGCTTGAAATAACGGTCAATAGCAGGTGACGATTTTTTTCGGAATTCCGACGTGAATCACGGGCGATTCGCCGCACGGCGGTTTGCCTCGCCTCGCCAGGTTGACAAGATGCCAAAACGCATCAGATAGGCAATGCGATGCGGCAGATGTTTCATTGCATTGCACACCCCGGACCTCTCGGCATTCCAGCCGCAAACCAATATTCCAGCCGCAAACCAACGATTCCAGCGTGCAACGAAACCGCTTCCAGCGTGCAAACTAATACATGTGTGCAAAGAAAGGATGGGCCATTGATGCAGCATGCAACAAGAGAGTCCATGCCAAAGACCACGAAAAAAGGTCTCCGAACCTTGCAACACTCTGGAGCAGTGACGCTGTCATGCTTATGTTAATGCCAGACCGTGAGAGGTTTTTCGACTCGTGGAGGCTACGGAGTGGATTCTTCTGAACCAACATCGGTGTGCGAACCGGATGTGTCGCGCGAACAGTGGCAGGTTCTGGAAGTTCGCTGGAAATCCATTTTGGCGCTCGAGGCAGGCATCGATTCGATGCGACAACGGCTGGAAGGAACGAGGTCGCAACTGGAGGCCGCGTTCAGGCATTCACTGACGGTCGATGAAAAGGTCAACGCCCTGCAGGCCGACGTCGCTCAGTGGAACAAGGCAAAGAACCGCGCTCACTATACTCTGCCGAAGGTGAAGGAATTCGTTCATCGCGCCACCTGGGCGCTGGGTCTGCCGGAGCGGAAGAAACTCGATGAGGTTTTCAAGGCTGCGATGGAAACTCAGGTCTTGCCGTCGGACATCGAAAAGTTGCCAGAGCGGCTGGATAGCCTGCTGAAGGACCGTCAGGTGTTGTCGGCACACGGCACGGCCGTCGACCAGGAATGCCGCAACATCTCGGCGGAGATTCAAAGGACGTTGCGAACGTTGCAGAACAATGCCGCGGCCCGAGTGCGCGACAAACGGGATACGATGCGGACGAAGGGGAAGCACCTTTGACGAGGACTTGCTAACTCATTCTGCGCATTTTCAGGAATATCCAACTGCTGATAAACGCTAAGCGTTCGACTGGGCGTTGACGGAGCCGCGCACGATGTAAGCGGCGAACGGTTCGAACCGCTTAATTCGTGCGCGGCTCCCGGCAAATTGGTTTGGCGTGAATCATTGGTGATACAATGAGTTCCTGAAATCGATCCAGCCTCTCTCGACTCCAACTTCTTGCTATCGCCGCCGCTAGCTTCGGCGTATGATACTCGTCACTCACCGATGCCACTCGGAGATTCATCATGAACTCGCATCGCAATGATCGGTTGTTCGTCGCCGCAGTGGCGGTTTTCGTCCTCGGCTTCAGTCCATTATTTGCACAGGAAAACCCGGCCGCTGCCGGCGATCCGATGCTCGCCGGCATGCGCTATCGCAACATCGGGCCGTTTCGCGGCGGCCGCTGCGCTGCGGTCGCCGGTGTGCCCGGCAAGCCGCTCTTGTACTACTTTGGTTCCGTCGGCGGCGGCGTCTGGCGCACCAGCGACGGCGGCAATAGCTGGGAGAACATCTCCGACGGTTTCTTCGGCGGCTCCATCGGCGCCGTCGCCGTCAGCGAATCCGACGCCAACGTCATCTACGTCGGCGGCGGTGAAAAGACCGTTCGCGGCAACGTCTCGCACGGAAACGGCATGTGGAAATCCACCGACGCCGGCAAAACCTGGAAGCACATCGGCCTCGGCGACACGCGGCATATCCCGCGCGTCCGCATTCATCCCAAGAACCCCGACGTCGTTTACGTCGCCGCGCTCGGCCACCTCTTTGGGCCGAACAAGGAACGCGGCATATTTCGCAGCACCGATGGCGGAACGACGTGGAAGCAAGTGCTTTTCGTCAACGAAGAAGTCGGCGCGGTTGATTTGATCCTCGACCCGAATAACGCGCGCATCATGTACGCCAGCACTTGGCGCGTCAAACGAACGCCGTACAGCCTCGAAAGCGGCGGCCCCGGTTCCGGCTTGTGGAAGAGCACCGACGGCGGCGACACCTGGCAGGAAATCACCAAGAGCCGCGGCTTGCCTCAGGGCACCCTCGGCATCATCGGCGTTACCGTGTCGCCCGTGAATTCCGAACGAGTCTGGGCGATCATCGAGGCCGATGACGGCGGCGTTTTCCGGTCCGACAATGCCGGCGAGACTTGGACGAAACTGAGCGACGATCGCAACCTGCGGCAACGCGCCTGGTACTACACCCGCATCTATGCCGGCCCCAAGAGCATCGACGAGGTGTATGTCGTCAACGTAGGCTTCCATCGCTCGACCGACGGCGGCCGCACCTATCAGCAAATCCGCACGCCGCACGGCGACCACCACGACCTGTGGATCGACCCGGCCGACCCGGCCCGCATGATCGTCGGCGACGACGGTGGAGCACAAGTCAGCATCAACACCGGCGCTGCCTGGACCACGTACATGAATCAGCCGACGGCACAATTCTACCGCGTCGTCACCGACAACGCCGTGCCGTATCGCATCTACGGGGCGCAGCAAGACAACTCGACAGTCCGCATTCGCAGCCGCAGCGACGGCTTTGCAATCACCGAGCGCGACTGGGAGCCGACGGCTGGCAGCGAAAGCGGCCACATCGCCCCGCATCCCAAAGACACAGATGTCGTTTACGGCGGCAACTATCTTGGCTACCTCGCTCGGCTAAACCATCGCACACAAGAAGTTCGCAACGTCTCAGTCTGGCCAGACAACACGCTCGGCGACGGCGCTCATGCCGGCAAGTACCGCTTTCAATGGAACTTCCCGATCTTCTTTTCGCCGCACGACCCCGACACGCTCTACACTGCTGGCAACGTGTTGTTCAAATCCACGAACGACGGACAAACTTGGACGCCGATCAGTCCCGATCTGACGCGCAACGATAAGTCGAAGCTCGGCTCATCGGGCGGGCCGATCACCAAGGACAATACTTCGGTGGAGTATTATTGCACGATCTTCGCCGCCGTCGAGTCGCCGATCGAGAAAGGCGTGCTCTGGTGCGGCTCCGACGATGGATTGGTGCACGTGTCGAAGAACGGCGGCAAAGCTTGGGAAAAAGTCACGCCGCCGGACCTGCCCGAATGGACGCAGATCAACAGCATGGAAGCGCATCCGACGGAGAAAGGCGGTGTGTATTTTGCCGCGACGTCATACAAGTCCGATGACTTCAAGCCGTATTTGTACAAGACGACCGACTATGGCAAGACATGGACGAAGATCGTCGCCGGGATCAAGGCCGATCACTTCACTCGCGTGATTCGCGCCGATCCGAAACGGGCTGGATTGCTCTACGCAGGCACCGAGAGCGGCATGTACGTGTCGCTCGACGATGGAAAATCGTGGAAGTCATTTCAGTTGAATCTGCCAATCGTGCCGATCACCGATCTGACGATTAAGGACGACGATCTGATCGTGGCGACCCAAGGTCGGGCGTTCTGGGTGCTCGACGACTTGACGCTGTTGCACCAGAGCAAGCCCGATATCGTCGAAAAGCCCTTGCACCTGTTTCAGCCGCGCACCGCTTATCGAATGCCAGGCGGCGGCTTCGGCGGCGACGATGAAGATGGGCCGCGTCGTGGACCACGTACCGACGGACAAAATCCTGCCGGCGGCGTCACGTTCGCATTTCGCCTCAAGGAAGCGCCGGCCAAGGGCGCTGCGTCATCGCTGGAGATTCGGCAAGCCGACGGCACACTGGTGCGGCGATTCACCGGCGGCGCGGAATCGGCCACAGCCCCGCCACGCGTCGGACGGCGCGGCGGCGGTGGCGGCGGGCAACGTCTCAACGTTCGCGCCGGGATGAACCGATTCAATTGGAACATGCAGTACGAGGATGCTGAAGGATTTCCCGACATGATCCTCTGGGGAAGCCTCGCCGGTCCGAGAGCGGTTCCCGGCGCCTACAAGGCCCGATTGCGCGTCGGCGAAATGGAAGAGACGATTGAGTTCGAAATCAAACCCGACCCGCGATCGGCGGCGACGCCATCGGACTATGAGGCACAGTTGAAGTTCCTGTTGGCGTGCCGCGACAAACTGACGGAAACGCATCGGGGAATCAAGTCGATTCGCGAAATGCGCGATCAGATCGGTCAAGTCGCCAAGCGGGTGCAGGGCCGCCCCGATGCAAGTGAGATTGTCGACGCCGGCAAGGCGATCGATCAGAAGATTACCGCAATCGAGGAAGCACTCTATCAAACCAAGGCCAAGAGTTCGCAGGATGTGCTGAACTTCCCGATTCGGCTCAACAACAAACTTGCGACGGTGATGGGCGGCGCCGCCATGGGCGACTATCGGCCGACGGATTCGTCGATTCAGGTCAAGGATGAACTGACGGCGAAGATCGACGCCCAACTTGCGAAGCTGCGGGAAGTGCTGAGCGCCGACGTACTTAAATACAACGAATTGCTTGAGACAAAGAAGGTGCCGGGCATCGTGACCGATTCCGGGAAGAAGTAGTTCCGAGGGGATTCACTTGCGATCGTGCGCATCGCTATTGCTTGTGTGCGTCACCGCCGCACTTGCGTGGCCGCAGGATGCCGTGCCGCACGCTCGCCTGTACCAGGAACAAGTGCTTCCATTTTTGGTCAAGCACTGTAAGTCCTGCCATTCCGGCGCCAAGCCCAAAGGCGACTTGAAGACGGTGCAACTGTCGGCAAAGTGGGATGACGAGGCCGCTCGCGAACGCTGGGAACTGGTGAAGAAGCGCCTGATGGCCGGTGAAATGCCGCCCAAGGACGAGCCGCGACCGGATCAAAAGGCAGTCACGACCGTAGTGACTTGGATCGACGCGGGGCTGCGGCTTGCCGATGCGGCGCGAGCAAAGAGCGGTCGAGCGGTCATGCGCCGGCTCAATCGGCTCGAATACGAAAACAGTTTGCGAGACCTGCTGGGAATCGAAGTCGAGGTGCAGGACATGCTGCCTGCCGACGCCAGCGCCGGCGGCTTTGACAATGTCGGTTCCGCTCATCATTCGTCTTCGTTTCTGTTGGAGAAATACCTGGAGGCAGCCGACCTGGCGCTGAGCCGGGCGATTTCGAACGGGCCGCAGCCGCCGGTGATTCACAAGCGCTATTTGATGAAGGACGAACGGCACGTCAAATCGACGACGGAGCGCGTGTTTCGGCACCGCGACGACGGTCTGGTGATGTTCAGTTCGTCAGCGTGGCAAGCGATCACGCTGAGTCAGTTCTATCCGCCGGATCGCGGCGTCTACCGTGTTCGCATGTCGGTTTCGGGGTTTCAAAGCCAGGGCAAACCGGTGACGTTTCGCGTCGAAGCCGGACCGATGTTGATGGGCACGAAAAGCCATCTGGTCGGCTATTTCGACGCCGCGGCCGACAAACCGACCACCATCGAGTTCACTCGATACTTCGAGGCGCGTTCGACGATGCGCATTCTGCCGTTCGGTCTGGCTTCGGCGCAGCAGGTTCACAAGATCGGAGCCGATCAATATGACGGCCCCGGTTTGAACGTCCACGAGGTCGAAGTCGAAGGGCCGCTTCACTCGACATGGCCGCCCGACAGTCATCGGCGCATTTTTGGGAACCTGCCGCAAGCATCGGCACCGGCATACAACTTTCGCAACCGCGTCGAAGTGATGTCGAAGGAGCCTGTGGTTGATGCCGAGCGAATCCTTCGCGGTTTTGTTCGACGCGCATTTCGGCGGGCCGTGACCGATGATGACGTCAAGCCGTTCGTCAAACTCGTGGCGTCGCGGCTCGACGCCAATCACTCGTTCGAGCAGGCCATGCGAGCGGGGCTGGCGGCCGTATTGATGTCGCCGGACTTTCTGTTTCTGCGCGAGCCTCCCGGCCGGTTGAACGACTTCGCGCTCGCGAGCCGGCTGTCGTATTTCCTCTGGAGCTCGCCGCCCGATGAAGAATTGTTGACGCTGGCGGAGCAGAAGAAACTGAGCGACGACGCGGTTTTGCGCGAGCAAGTCGAGCGGCTGTTGAAGCACCCGAAGGCAGCGACGTTTGTCGCCAACTTCGTCAGCCAATGGCTGGGCTTGCGCGACATCGACTTTACCGAGCCGAGCCACATTTTGTATCCCGAGTTCGATCATATGCTCAAGGTCTCGATGGTGCGGGAGGCAGAGTTGTTTTTCGCCGAACTCATCAAGAGCGACCTGAGTTTGACCAATATCGTTGCATCGGATTTCACGATGCTGAACGGCCGATTGGCCCGGCACTACGGCGTTCCCGGCATCGACGGCTGGGAGTTCCGCAAGACGACGCTGCCGCAGGGAACGCATCGCGGCGGCGTCATGACCATGGCCGGCGTCTTGAAAGTCACGGCGAACGGCACAAGCACATCGCCGGTGGTCCGGGGCGCCTGGGTTCAGGATCGTATTCTGGGAACGCCGCCGCCGAAGCCGCCGCCCGATATTCCCGCCGTGGAGCCGGACATTCGCGGTGCGACCACCATCCGCGAACAGTTGGCGAAACATCGGCAACTGCCCTCGTGCGCGTCGTGCCATCGCACGATTGACCCGCCGGGGTTTGCGCTCGAGAGCTTCGACGTCATCGGCGGCTGGCGCGACCACTATCGTACGACGGGCCGCGGAAAACCGGTGATACTCGACGGAAGAAGGATGCACTATTTGCAGGGGCCTGCAGTCGATCCAGCCGATGCGCTGGCCGACGGCTCGCCGTTCAAGAACATCGATGAATTGAAGGCATTGCTCTTGCGCGACAAGGATCGGATCGCACGCGCGCTATGCGAGAAGCTGGTGACCTACGCGACTGGGGCACTGCCGAATTCCGCCGATCAAGCGAACATTGACGCGATTGTCGCCAAGACGAGGTCGAAAGACTATGGCACACGGACGCTCGTGCACGAGATTATCCAAAGTGAGTTGTTTCGACGAAAGTGACGCGCTCGGTCGAAAAGAGGATGACAATGAAAACGAATCGGCGACGATTTCTTCGAGCCGCAGGCGTCGCGATGGCGTTGCCTTGGCTGGAGTCTATGGCCCGAAGCGCACCGAATGCGACGCCGCGCCGAATGGTGTGCATTTGCGCTCCGCTGGATCTGCATGCACCGAACTTCTTTCCGACGCAACCGGGGCGAGAATACCAATCGACGCCGTACCTGGATGTGCTCAAAGATCTGCGCAACGATTTCACCGTGATCTCCGGCTTGTCGCATCCCGAAGTCGGACCGAGCCATGATTCGATTTTCAGCTTCCTGACGGCGGCGCCGCACCCGGAACTTCGCGCGGGTTTTCGAAACAGCATCTCGGTGGATCAAGTCGCAGCAGAGTACATCGGCGGCGCTACCCGATTCGCCAGTTTGCCGCTGTCGTGCGAAGGCTTCAGTCTTTCCTGGACTCGCAGCGGAGCGATTGTGCCGTCGGATTCATTTCCGTCGAGCGTATTCGCAAGGCTCTTCCTCGAAGGGCGGCCCGATGAGGTCGCTGCGCAGACGCGGCGATTGCGCGACGGGCAGAGCATACTCGACACGGTGCGCGACCAGGCGAAGAGTCTGCAGCCATCGCTCGGCATTGCCGATCGCGACAAAATGGACGAATATTTTCAAAGCGTGCGGGAACTGGAAGTGCGGCTGGCGCGAGCGGAGGAATGGTCGAAGAAGCCGAAGCCGAAGGTGGCCGTCAAGCCGCCGCAGAACATCGCCAATCCGGCCGATGTCGCCGGCAAAGCAAGGCTGATGTATGACCTGATTCATCTCGCACTGCAAACAGATTCGACGCGCGTCGTGTCGCTGTTGCTTTTGGGCACCAGCCTGGTGCCGCCGGTCAACGGCGTTTCGCTGGGTCATCACGATTTGTCGCATCACGGTCAGGAACCCGGCAAGATTGATCAACTAAAGAAAGTCGAACTTGAGAAGATGAAGACGCTCGCCGAGTTTCTGATGAAACTCAAAGCCACCAAGGAAGATGATTCGAACCTGCTCGACCGCACAAGCGTGTTCTTTTCGAGCAATCTTGGCAACGCGAGCAGTCACGCGGTCAAAAATCTGCCGGTGCTGGTCGCCGGCGGCGGCTTCCGCCACGGGCAGCACCTGGCGTTCGACCCGAAGAGTCCGCCGCCATTGAGCAACTTGTACGTCAGCATGTTGCAGCGCCTCGGCGTCGCCACGGACAAATTCGGCTCCAGCAACGGCACGCTCGCCGGTCTGGATGTGCGCTAACTCTTAGCGGCAGGGTGAAGCCGCTGCCGGCCCTGCTCCAACGCCACGGTGAGTAGTGCGCCCACGGCAACGCCGGCGGCAATGAGCGCCGCATAGTTCCAACGCGTTGTCGGTGGGAAGATGTGCTGAAGACCCAGCCACGTGGGGACAAGCGCCACGACAACAACGAGCGGCGCCAGCAGCGTCTCGCGGAAGAAAGTGCTGTCGTTCAGTTCCAGCTTGCGGCACACTTGCAGGATGACGACGAGGCTGATGACCAGATTGGGCAACGCCGTGCCGATCGCGACTCCGGTGATTCCCAATGGACCAATCAGCACAAGACTCAACGCAAGATTGAGGCCTGCCTCCAGCAACATGAGCCTGGCGAACCGTCGAATCTCGCCGGTGCCGTAGAGCACGCGTGCGGCCACGGACTGCAGCATCGCGACGGGCAAAACGCTTCCCAGCGCCCAAAGCACCGGCTCACCGTGAACGCGATAAAGATCGTCGCCCAGCCACAATTTGAGAAACTCGCCGCCGAACAAGAGGAACGCAAGATAGATCGGCAGCGATAAGTACAGTGCATAGCGACTGCCGTTGAGAAACAGAGAGCGAATTGCCGATCGATCGCTTTTTGCTTCGAGGGCGCTGAACGCAGGCGTGAGCGTCGTGGTTGCGGATCGAATCAAGTTTTTGGCGTACTCGACGAGCCGCGACGGCATGTCGAAAAATGGGATCAGTCCCAGATAGCCGCACAGCCCGATGACGATCGCGTCTGTCTTGAACGAGATTCGCCCGGCCAACATGGCGAGGAACGAATCGACGCTGTAGCCGCGAATGAGCTTCAAAGTCGCACGATCGGTCCGCCATGGAACGAATTTCAGATCGGGAATCCATCGTCGCACGAGGAAGAGGAGGACGAGGTTCTCGCCGAGAACGGTCGCCGCTTGAACGACTGCCAGCGCGGCGAGATTGCCGTTGCAGTACACCGCCGCGAGAGTGCCGGCTAATCGCGCGAAGAGGAACATGGTTCGCACGGCGCTCTTGGCTGCGGACCGACCGAGTCCATCGAGCATTGCGGGGAAGATGCTCAAAGGCAGCGACATAGCGAGGCTGATGAGCGCTATCGCCGCCAGTTGCTGCGACTCGCCGCCAAGCTCTGCTGGAATCACCGTTGAGGCGTTCATTACGAGCACGAAAACCACAGCGCCAATAATGAGGACGACGATGCCGGCACAGGTGAACACGAGCAAGCAGGCGGATACGATTTTCGTCAACGAGTTTCCGTCGTTCTCCGCCCTGAACTTGGGTACGAAGCGGACGAGCGTTGCCGCGATCCCGAGATCGAAGAGCGTGAAGTACGCGAGAATCGACTCGACAAAGGACCAGATGCCGTAGCGCTCGCGGCCCAGATAGCGCACCAGCAGCGGCGCAAGGAAGAACGCGACGCCGAGCTGCGCGATGAACGCAGCGCTATTCGCGATCGCATTCCACAACAAAGCCCGCCGGCTGACGACCGGATCGCCGCTTCCGTGCACTCGATCCCCTTAAGATCTGCCCCACGATATGCGCAAGAATGTACCGCCAGTCGCTTATTTCAAGCAATAGCGGTTGCGGCCGCTTTGGTATGATGGAATTGAAAGACCGAGTTCGAAGTCGAGGAACATCGTGCAACAGGCAGTGTATCTCTTGCATCATGGCGAATCTGTCCGAGTCGGCGGAAGCGAGAGACTGTCCGACTCGGCGGAAGTTCGCAGCTTTCTCAGGGCATTCGACGGAATTTCGGACTCGTCCGCAGGGCTGGCATGCCAATCGCTGAAAGCGATTGGCAGAATCCTGATTCACGTTCACACAGCCAAATTGCCGTCGGGCCGGCAATCGCGGGTCGCCCGCGTGTTATTCGGCCTTCCCAGTTCGTTTGACGCCCTCGACGCGATTCAGACATGGGACTCTGCCTTCTGGAATACGTCCGCAGTTGCTGACGCCGCTGCGGCCGTCACACAGTTGCCTTTTGGCTCGATGTTGAACGAAGCGGGGTTGCGCGACTTTCTTCGTGTGCGGCGGCAACGCGATCTGGCCGAAACTGCGTTGGCCGGACTGATCGAGAACGACCTCAACGAACCGGTGCGGCTGGTCGCAGAGTCGGAGACCGTCGCTTGGATCGTCTACAGCGCGGCACTCGCGCTGCCAAGCGCATTGCGGCGGCGGCTGACGTTTGCGACATACACAAACGATGCCGAGAGGGAACCGGCCATCCTCGCCGGCAAATGGCAGCGGTCGAATGAACCGGTGCAAAACCACAGCGGCGCGGCCGCACCTTATGCCCATTTCACGGTCCAGCAGCTTGTCGAAGGCCGGTCGCTGTCGCCGTTCCTGCGGCTATGCGACGAGTGCGCCGTGGCGACCTCCGAACAACTCCAGGACTTATTTGCACTCGAAAATGCGCCGGCACGGCTGGAGCACGAATGTCTGTTGCGACTGATCGATCGTGCGGAGACGTTGCCGAGGGTGCAACAGTCGCCGCCGGCACGGCAGCGATTCCAGGATTGGCTGACAGCAGCGATGCAGGACCCGAATGCCGACGTCGCCGGAGCTCTGTTGCGCGTCGCGAAAGTGTTGCCGTCCCAGCGAGGATGGTCGCCGGCCCTCATCGCCTTGGCCGAGCGAATTCGCGCGGGCGTGCCTAGTCCACCGAAGAGGAAGGCGTGACTTTGGACACGATCAGTTTTGGCCCATGTCGCAGAAGCGGCGCAGGCACGATTACCGGAATTGGCGATAACGATCAAACGTCGATGATTCGGCAGTGAGTCATCGCTTGATTTGCTTCTCGAACCACGGCCGCAATTCGCTTTCTTTTGTTGGATGCACTGCAATCAGCCGTTTGAATTCCTCCTCGGCCTCTTTCCGTGCGTCAACCCGAATGCACGCCGTGACCAACAGCACGCGAACGTCGAAGTCAAACGGATCCAGTTCCAGGGCTTTTCGACACGCTTTCTGGGCTTCGGCCCAGCGAGAAAGTCTTGCAAGCGACCGCGCCAGTTGCGCGTGATAATGGCCCATCCAAGGGTTGACGGCGATGGCTCGCTGCCAAAGCTCCATCGCCGCATTCGTTTGTTCCATTTCGCCGGCAATGTTTGCAGCTTCCGCCAGCGAGGCCTCTCGCTTGGGTGAATGCGTCAGTGCATGTTGAAATGCTGTCATCGCGTCGTCCAGTCGGCCGGCAGCGCGATACGTGCGGCCAATCGCATCCCATGCAGCCGCGTCCTTCGGATCGCGTGCCACGGCCGCTTCCAGCCGCGGCAACAAGGACGGTAGTTGCTTTATGGCGAATTGCGGATCCTTGGGCAACAACTCCGACAGGACGATCCCGAGGTCGCGTTCGACCTCCTCTTTCGCGAGTCCAATGGGGTTGGCATGAAACAGTTGCACGGGAGTCTCATCGGGCAGAATCGCACGAGGTTTCGTCGTCGGCGAGATGTCCGGCTGGCGCAAGATGCGGTGGTCCGTCACCGCAGTGTGGGCAATCGACGTGCTATCAGCCTTCTTCATGTGACACCCGATGCAGCCCTCCTTCTGCTTTTCTCGCTCGCTTCGCGGCGCGGTACAGCCCCGCTCGACGTGGCAACTCTGACATCGTGCGGTGTAAAACTCGACTCGATTCTCCGGCGTCGGCTTTTCGTGCGGGTCATGGCACGAAATGCAGCCCAGCGCGCCGGCGCTTGCCTGATGGCAGCGGCTTCGCTCCATCTGTTCCATCTGCCCGACCGAACGATACGCCTGAACAAGGTCCGGCAATCGTACAAACGTCGACCAGAATAAATGCAGCGGCAAACCGGGCCGATAATCGAACGGCTGCCGGCCTCGACGCAAGATGCGCTGCTCGCCTTGCAAGTGACACTGCTGGCACACCGATTCGCGAAGCACTGATTCCAGACTCTTCGGGTTCACGATTGTGTCGTCGAGCCCCTTCGACACGTTCCCGGCGTCCCGCTCCTTCACATGAAGGGCGCCAGGACCGTGGCAGCGTTCGCACCCAATCGATAAGCCCAGAAACGCCGGCGTTCGATAGCCGTTGATGGTATCCGGCAAGGCATCGGCATGGTTGCTGTGGCAGAACAAACAATTCGCGCCGATCTGCCGGCTAAAGTGCCTGTGCTCGGTGAAACCGGGCGAGATATCCCAGATCTGCTTCTCACTGAACCAACTGATCGGCGATTGAAACAAGAAGCCGCCGCGATCGATCAGGTAAGACTTGCCCCTCGAACCGGAGCCGACGGCGTATTGCACGTCCAGTTCAATCGAGGCGGCCGTTGTTCCCTTCGAGTCAAGGCGAAGTTCTTTGTGAACTGTGGAGGCGCCGCGATGCACGACTTCAAATGTGCTGCCGAGCTGCTTGAACGGGTTGTTCTGTTTTGCGCCAAGCGGTTCTGTCGGCGACGGCAACCCGGCGGCAGCCATCGACCGTCCCATGGGATGCCTGGCGTACTTCGCCGCAATCTGTTGGTGGCAACGCCGGCATTCGGCATCGCCGACGTAGGCGACTTCCGGGCGAACGTTGCGATACGGCGTCGCAAAACTCAATCGCGGATCATCGCTTAATGCCTCTTCCGGCTGCGGCTGCTTGCGCATCAGCAAGGCGGCGCCGCCTCCGATGCCGCCAAGGATCAGGATGCATGCGACGAGAAGACTCAATGGCCGGAAACGAATCAGTGCTGCCATAGTCCGGATGTCGACAAAGGATAAATCCACGGGAATTGTATCAGCACTTGGCGAGGCTTTCACGACGCGGTTCGACTTGCTCCGAAGAACGTACCGGTGATATGATCGGCGGCCATTTTGGGAGTGCATGGACGCGATGACCGAAGACACGAAGTTACAGCATGAATTGCACCATGCACATCGCCGCATCGCCGAGTTAGAGCGGTTATGGGCACGTGATCAGGCACTGTTGCAGTCCACGCATGCCGACCTGCACGCGATTCAGTCGACATACGGATGGAAACTCGCACAAGCATTCTATGCCCTTCGAAATCGCATCCTGCCGCCGACCGGCAAAGTCGGCGCATGGTTTGATCGATTCGTTGGGGCTGCGGTTCGCATTTTGCGAAACGGCGTCCGCCGGCTGCGGTCCCGGCATCAGCCGGGCGGCCGACTTGGAATGAACGTGACCATCGACGACTCACAGTACCATCGGTGGATTCGACGCCACGAACCGAGGCTGCAGGAATTGCTGCTCCAGCGGAATGCGCGTCATGCATTTGAACCTATGATCAGCGTCTTGATGCCCGTCTACCGGCCGCCGCTTCGTTACTTGCGATTTGCGCTCGACTCGCTGCTCAACCAGACCTACGCGAACTGGGAGGCGTGCCTGGCCGATGCAAGCAACGATGCGACGATCAGCGCGATGCTCGAAGAGTACACGGGCCGGGACCCCAGATTCCGCCTGATTCGGTTGGCAACCAACGACGGCATCGCGGGCAACACCAACGCGGCGCTCGCGCAAGCACGCGGCGAGTTTGTGGCCTTTCTCGACCACGACGACGATCTGGCGCCGTTTGCCCTGTTCGAGATCGCGACGGCGCTGAACGCCCAAGCAGACGCCGACGTGCTGTACTCCGACGAGGACAAGCGAACGGAATCCGGCACGCGAGTGGAGCCGCACTTCAAGCCGGACTGGTCGCCGGAGTATCTCCAAAGTCTCAATTACATTTGTCATTTGCTGGTGCTTCGGCGCGAACTTGCGATGCAGGTCGGCGGACTTCGGCCGGGTTACGAGGGCGCTCAAGACTATGACCTCGTGCTTCGCGCCACCGCCGCCGCTCGGCGCATCGTGCATATTCCCAAGATTCTGTACCACTGGCGCATGCACGCGGCCTCGACTGCACATAGCAGTGCGGCGAAACCCGATGCCGCCCTTGCCGGGCAACGGGCGCTGGCGGATCACTTCGATCAATCATTGACGCCGGCGTCCGTCGATTGCCGGAGCGTGCCCGGCATCTATCGCGTGCGTCATCATCTGCCGGTGCAGCCGCGAATCACGGTGATCATCGCCAATCGGGATCAGCCGGAAATGCTGCGGCAATGTCTCGCAACCGTCGAGAGTAGCGGATACGAAAACCTCGATTGGATCATTGTGGAGAACGGCAGCACGCAGGCAGCGACTTGGGATCTCTACCGTGAGTGGCAGGCGCGGCCGCGTCGCAAGGTCGTGACCTGGGAGAAGCCGTTCAATTTCGCCGCCGTCAACAACTTCGCGGCCGATCAGGCCGACGGCGAGTTGCTTCTGTTCCTGAACAACGACATTTCATCAGCCGAAACGGACTGGCTTCATAACCTTGCGGCACTCGCCATGCAGCCCGAAGTCGGGGCGGTCGGCGCCAAGCTGCGCTATCCTGACGGCATGATCCAGCACGGCGGCATCATTCTGGGCATGGGCGGGATCGCCGGCCACACGCACTTGGATTTTCCCGGCGATGCACCGGGCTACATGCGAAGACTGCAATTTACGCACAATTGTGCTGCGGTGACGGCCGCCTGCATGTTGGTTCCCAAGTCCGTTTTCGACGAAGTCGGCGGCTTTGATGAGGGATTCGTCCTGGCGTTCAACGACGTGGATTTGTGCATGCGCATTCGAGAAGCCGGCTATCGAATCGTGTGGATGCCGGACGCCGAGCTTGTGCATCACGAGTCCAAAACGCGGGGATACGAGGACACGCCGGCCAAGAAACTCCGATTTCAGCAGGAAGTGGAGTTGTTTCGACGCAAGTGGGAAAAGGCGCTATCAAAGGGCGATCCATATTTTTCTCCGCACTTTCGACTCGATCGGTGCGATTGGGTATTGCGCGACTGACGCAATCGGGACGATTTTGCAAGTGCAGTAAATACGCATGATTGCCGCTTACGCCGTTCATTCCGATAATTAGAATGCCTAACAAAATGGGTCAGGCGCCTCGAAGATTCGGAGCCAGACCCCATTTCGCTAGGTGCTGTTAGGTAATTTGGAATTGTCTGCTCGCCGGTGTATTTTCAGGTCACGTAATGCAAATCCCCGAATCCGAGCCCGTGTCCCAGCCCGATTGGCTGACAAAACGACGTCGTCTCGATTCGCTGTTGCGGCTGCAAGCGGCCATGTTGTCGGGCGAGCCGGCAACGGGCGAAACAATACGCGTGCTTGCGGATGCGTTGACCGATCGAGATTCTGAAGTTCGCGAGTTGGCGGCTGCGGCGTTGTACGAGATGGGCCCGGCGGCCGCGGCGGCGCTCCCGGAGCTCATGACCGCCATCGGAGACGAGAACATCGTCGTGCGCCGTCGGGCGGCACGTGTCCTCGGGTTGCTGCAGGATCAGGCGGATGATGTGCTCGCAGCGCTCATCAACGCGAGCGATGACCCGGATTTGAGCGTGTCGTTGCAGGCGGTGTCCAGTCTCGGCGAATTGGGAAGCGCGGCCGCGAGCGCCATTCCCGCGATCATGGCGGTGTTTTGGACCGGCGACACTCGACGCCGAGCAATCGCAGGCGTCGCCCTGGTTCGAATCGGTTCGCCGGCCGTGCCCGCTTTGGTTCAATCATTGCGTCATCCGTCAGCCGACATTCGTTGCAAGGCGGCGATGATCATTGGGCGAATTGGATGTGCCGCGATCGAGGCGGAGGCGACACTTCTTCGGATGCTCGAATCGAAGGACGAGGGAGTGCGAGTCGCCGCCGGCGAAGCCCTCGCCGCGATACGAGCTTCTCAGTAGTCCATCTCGCGAATATCCAACTTCTTCGCGGCAATTGAACGATAGAGCACACGGCTGGCCATGGCTTGCCGTTATCCGAATACGCGAAAAACCGAGTCGCTGCAAGAATCGTGTCACGCATCGGTGCAATTCGCAATCTTGTTATTAGGCATGGTTCCCGATAGCCCCTGTGCGCCCACTTCCTGCGACAGAATCAACTTCGCTTTGTTCACCTGAGAAATTCGGGAGTTGTGATTATGTCTCGAAGTGATCGCAATCGAATCGAGAATCGATGGCAGCGCCGGATCGAGCGACTCGAAGATCGATGCGTTCCCGCTGTGCTCGACATGGTCGCGGTCGGCGCCGAGACCGGCGAGTTGCCAATCGTGAAACTGATCGACCCGAACACAGGTGTTGAACAACTTCGCATCTAGGCTTACGCGAACGGCTTCCTGGGCGGGGCACGTGTCGCTGTCGGCGACGTAAACGGCGACGGCGTCCTGGACATCATCACTGCGGCAGGTCCCGGCGGCGGTCCGCATGTTTGTGCCTTCAGCGGCGTCGACGGCAAGCAACTGCTCAGCTTCATGGCCTACGACGCGAAATTCGCCGGCGGAGTTTCTATCGCGAGCGGCGACGTCAACAACGACGGCACGGCCGACATCGTCACCGCTGCCGGAGCAGGAGGCGGCCCGCACATTCGCGTGTTTAGCGGCAGCACAGGCGCCGAGATTTTTGGGTACATGGCGTACGACGTCAATTTTACCGGCGGCGTCAGCGTTGCCGTTGCCGACGTCGACGGCGATCATCGCGCCGACATCGTCACAGGAAGCGGCCCCGGCATGGCGCCGCAAGTGCGCATTGCCAGCGGCGCTACAGGCACGGTCGTGCGACTCAGCGAGTTTTTTGCTTATGACACTGCGTTCGTCGGCGGCGTGCGAGTCGCGGCCGGTGATGCCAACGGCGACGGCCGGGCGGAAATCATCACCGGTGCAGGCCCAGGCGGCGGACCACACGTTCGAATCTTCGATGGTCAATCGCTGACTGAAATCAAGGGTTTCATGGCATTCGATCCGCAATCGACTCAAGGCGTGCGAGTGTCTTCAGCCCATTTGAATTCCGATGGCCTGGCCGATTTGCTCGTGACGCAGGGCAACAAAGTTCGAGGCTTCGCCGGCAAAACGCTGACCGAAATTTCCAATGTTCAGGGAAACATCGTCGGCAGCCAAACCGCCGCGGCTGTCGTCGCCGCATCGGCAACCAAAGACGGCAACGCGATACTCGGCGCCAACGCGTTTGCGCTGAATGCGATTCGAGCATCTTCGCTGCCGCCGCCGCGTGCTTCGCGACTGTTGGCGATGGTGCATCTGGCCGCTTGGAACGCCGTCAAGGCGGCGCAATCCACACCAGTCGCCGTGGGCGTTGCAACGCCATCGGATGTTGCCGCCGCTGCCGCTGCCGCCCATCGGATTTTGACAGCCGAACTTCCGGCTATGACTGCGAGTTTTGACGCTTACCGAGACGCGGCATTTGCCCTGGTGACCGACTCAGCCGGCCGGGATGCGGGTGCCGCCATCGGCATCGCTCAGGCAGATATCATTCACAGCGGTCGCCAGACCGACGGTTCGCAAATTCCCGTGACATACACACCTGGGACCAACCCCGGCGAATGGCAGAAGACGCCGCCGGCGCTTGCAGACGCCCTCTTGCCGAATTGGGGGCACGTGATCCCGTTTGTCATTTCGAGCGGCGATCAGTTCCGACCCAACAGTTTTCCAGGCTTAAGCTCCGTTGAGTACGCTACCGAATTCAACGAAGTCAAGGTCTTCGGCAAATCGGATTCCGCGACGCGGACCGCCGATCAGACGCAAATCGCATTGTTCTGGGCGGACGGGGCGGGAACCGTGACGCCGCCGGGGCATTGGAACCAGATTGCACGTGATCAATCGCTGCTTCGCGGCATGGACCTTCTGGCCACTGCCGAGTTGTTCGCCAAGCTGAACATGGCAATGGCCGATGCTGCGATTGCTGCATGGGACGTCAAGTACGCGTCGAACAATGGCCTCGGGTACTGGCGGCCGGTGACTGCGATTCGGCAAGCGGATCTGGATGGAAATGCCGCCACGGCTGCCGATCCCTCCTGGTCGCCGCTGATTACCACGCCGCCGTTCCCAACGTATGTTTCCGGTCATAGCACGTTTAGCGCCGCCGCCGCGACGGTGCTGGCCAGTATGCTCGGCGACACGACGTTTTACACTTACAGCGACGCATTGCCGGGCGTAGCACGATCGTTCTCGACATTTGCCGGTGCTTCCACAGAAGCGGGCCGCAGCCGCATTTACGGCGGCATTCACTTCGAATCCGACAACCGCGATGGGGCAGCCATCGGCGTGCAGATCGGCAATCTGGCCCTGCAGTTACAGTGAGAAACGCGGCGACATTTTCTTAGGCCGAGTTTCAATTTCTTGCCTTTCATATTGCATGCGGTCCGCGTCGTAGCTATAGCCGTGGCCTTGCGAATGACCGTCTTCTTGCTGTCGTTTGGGGGCACTGCGATGGCGCGTCGATTTCAAATCGGGCTGCTTGCCGTTCTGGCGCTTGGCATCGGCGGTTTGCCGAGTGTTTCGGCTCAGGAAAAGAAACGCGAATGGAAGCCGGATCACACGTACAACATCACGCCTGCCGCGGGCCCGTGGGCAATCTGCGTCATGAGCTATTCGGGTGAAATGGCGTTCCCGCTCTCTGAGTTGTTTGTGACGGAACTGCGCCGCGACTACAAGCTCCCGGCCTACTTCTTCAATCGCAGCGAAGTCGATCGCAAGAAGGAAGAAGAACGGCTCGAAGCGAACACGAAGAAGCGATGGGCGCTGTACGGCGACCTGGCGAAACAGATGGGCCTCGACGATCCGAAGAAAGTCGCGCCTGAAAAAGTTTGGGTCAAACGAATGAAAGTGGACGATCAGTTCGCCGTCATGATCGGCGGCTATCGCGACATGGAATCGGCCCGTCGATCACTGAACTACATCCGGGGGCTGAAAGCGCCTTCGGACATCCTGATGAACAAGGCGTTTGTCGTCGGTCCAGCCAGCGGCGGCGCCGAAGTCAAATCCGCCTTTGTGAATCCGTTCCAGAGCGCGTTCGTGGTGCCCAATCCGACGGCGCCAAAAGCCAAGCCGCCGGAACCTGATGAAAGGGAGCAAGCGGCCTCGTTGAAAGAACTCAACGCGGGTGAGACGTTCAGCCTTCTCAACTGCCCTGGCGTTTGGACGCTGGTGGTCAAAGTGTATCGGGCGCCGACTATCGTGCTTTCCAAGGGGCAGGACAAAGGCCTATTCGACAAATCGAGCGGCAAAGGTTCGAACTATCTCGAAGCCTCGGCCCGCCAGGCGCATCAACTGGCAGAGGTCCTCCGCAGCAACCAACTTGGCTTTGAGTCCTATGTGCTGCACACGAACAATATGAGCATGGTCACTGTCGGTTCGTTTTCGGGCCCAACCGATCCGGCCATGGAAAAGCTGGCGAACAGGCTGGCGACTCTCAAGTTGGACCCATTTGAGTCGCTGATGAAGCCGCCGATGCCTTTCAAGGTCCCAAAATAAGTTCACCACTCGCTTGCCGCTTGTGATTGCCATGCGAGCGCCAGTGCGACCAAGGCCGCGAAGATAGAAAACGCAATCGGCAGGATGATTCCCAACCGGCCACGTCGCCGAAACCACGGCAGCCAGATCAGTCCAAGTCCAATCGGAGCAGTTCCCAAAAGCGCGTAGCTGGCGGCTGGCACGTCGGAGTGCGACTCAATCGCACCGTTTCCGAGCCAACACACATATGTCATTACAAACGCCGGAATGACGCCAGGCACGAACGGTGCGTTGCGATCGATCAATCAATTCGGCGACAGCCACGCCGGCGAGCACAGCTGCCATTACGAACGCCAATTGCGCGTACTTTGCGATGCCGGCGAGAAACAGCAGCGCTGCCGCGGCTCCACTAAGAAAGGCCAGGACGAACGTGAAGCTCGGCCCCCCCGCTTGCTCGGAAGGCAATTGCAGGCAGATCCACAGAACGCTTGCCGCGAGCGCCAAGCCGATGCGCCAGTACCAAATGACCGGTTGGAACTTTTCGTACGTCGGCAGCATCAGCCACATGATGGTGAGCGGAAGAACCCACGCCGACGACCAGCGAATGAAGGGAATATTGGAAAGGCGCACAAGTGCCGCAATGCATCCGGCGATGATTGCCGCATATGGCAGCCAATCGACGCCGAGTTCACGTGGGCGAAGCGTTGTAAATTGAAATAGCGAGTATGTGGTCAGAATGCTGCCGGCAAACGCGACGTTCGCCGGCAGATACGACCGCTTGATGCCCGTGCGGCAAATCCTTGCCGCGAGAAGCGTCAAAGCCAGCGCCAATGTGGCCGGCAGTGCGACACCGATCGCGACGTCTTGCAACATGGCAGCACCGAGTTCCGCCGCCAACAGGTTCGATTACTTCTTTCGGCCGATAACAACTGTAACTTTCACGTTGTCATCGACCTTGCCTTCGCCGTAGTTCATGCCGAACTCTTTGCGGCTCAATTCGAACGATGCGTTCAGATGCAATAGACCCTTGTCCGACGTGAGAGTGCCGGTTGCCGTAATGGGCTTGGTTACGCCAAGGAGCGTCAGGTCGCCGGTGATCTTAACTTCTTCATGCGTTTCCTTCAGATCGGTCAGTTCGACCTTGGTAACCTCGAATGTAGCCTTCGCATGCTTGTTGACGTCGAAGAAGTCTTTGCTTTTCAAGTGCGTCGTCAGCTTTGGATCGTCTGAGAACAAGGAATCTGTTTGAATCTCGACGTTGAGCCGCGTGAGTTTGGAGGTTCGTTGCGCACCTGGCGCCGGGGCTACGAGCGTTGCGCTGCCGCTGATGCCCTTGAACCCGCCCTTGTGTTGGCCGTCCTTTTTCGTGCCCACGAACTCGATTGACATATTCTCCGACTTCAGGTCGATCTTTCCGCCGCTTCCGACGACGGCGAATTTCAGGCCGTTGTCATCGGAAGGGCTGGGCACAGGTGGAGGGGCCGATGGACTCGACTTCGTAGCCGGATCGCATCCAAATACAAATAGCGCCAAAGGCGCAAGCAGCGGGAATAAGCGTTTCATTGTCGTCTCCGAATAATGAGAATTCGAATCATGATACCCAAGACGAGTCGCAGCAGTATCCTATTCGACGCAAACACAATTTCATGTGCGTAGCCCTGCTTCTCGCAACAAACGGTCCGTCGCCGAATAGGCCTCACGGACCCAATCAGCGATCTTGTCCGGCTCCGGAGAATATTCAAGCTCGATGCTGATCGCGCCGTCGATGTTCAGCGCTTTGATCTCGCGCAAATACGGCGCAAAATCGACGACGCCGCGGCCAGGCGGCAGGTCGCCATGTTTCTTGCCGTCGCAATCGCTTAAGTGTACGTGAATCGCCTTGCCTTTGAGCCGGCGTAATTCCACCGCCGGCGCTTTTGCCAGGTGCAGGTGCGAGATGTCGATATTGGCCCGGACGCATGGATGATCGACGTCGGAAATGAACCTGCTCATCGAGTCCACACTGTTGAGAAGCGACAACGCAAACGGCTCCAACTCCAGCGCAATCTGCATGTCCAGACTGGCTGCGTATTCTCCGAGCTGCCTCGTGTTTTCCACCGCAGTGCGCCACTGCTCGGCCGGCGGTATCACTTCCTGGTTCCAGATGTACTCGCCCAATACGAGCAGCAGATTCCGTGCTTCCAACTCGTAGCACAAATCGAGATATGCTTTGCACCGCTGGATGTGAAATCGCTGAACGGACGGGTTAAAGTCCACAAGGCCCGTCGCAACGCAAGCGACGCTGACAATCGGCAGCGATGCCCTGTCGCATTCGCGGCGGATGAGTTTGCGTTCACGCACGTCGATGTCGAGCGGGTCGGCAAAAATGTCGATCGTGTCGAAGCCGATCTCCTTGGTCATGCGAATTCCGTATGCGGTGCCTTTGCCCGCCTGCGCCCAAGCCGAGTTGATGAGCCCAAGTTTCATGGTAAACCTCTAAAGTGTTAGTCTACGATGGATGATTGTGGCAAATGAAATGTCCAGCGAACAGCAAAAACCGGCGCTTGCTTCCCGTGGTGCGCTAGTCTACAGTGCTGAGTGTCGCCGAGTGCTGTTGCGGGGGCAGTCCCATGTCTATTGGTCGAAGTGCAGGTGCGTTGGCGCTGATGCTGTTGATTGCGTTCAGCGCGCTCGGGCAAAAGGTGCCGCCCAAAACGAAAGGGAAGGCTGCCAACATATTGGCGCCGGAGCCGCTTTCGCTCAAGGCCGGCGATCCACTCAGCGTTCGCGCCTTGGTCGCGCGACCGCCAGTGTTAAAGGGTGTTTCCGCCTGGTCGTTTGAAACCCGCAAACATCGAAGCAGTTTCTCGGCGACGGCACTGAGTCCGGACGGCAAGCTCTATGCGACCGGTGGCATCGACGGCACCATCCGCATTTGGGAAGTCGAATCCGCAAAGCTGGTTCGCGCGTTGATTGGGCACAATAGTTACTGTTACGGGTTGGCATTCTCACCCGATGGAACGATGCTCGCTTCCGGCGGCAGCTATGACGCCACCGTTCGAATCTGGGAAGTCAAAACCGGCATGCCCCTGCGCACACTCAAGGGCCACCCGTCTTATTGCGTGCAAGTCGCCTGGTCGCCCGACAGTAAACAGGTCGTCTCCGCCGGCGGCGAAAGCGGCATCTTGTCCTACTGGGACATTCAGTCGGGAAAACACCTGGGAAAAACCGACCTCGGCCGACCGGTTCGCGGATTGGCATGGCACCCGGAAGGCCGACGCGTTGCCGTGGCAGCACCGATGCTCGCCGTCGCCATCTGGGAAATCGATCAGAACAAGGTCGTCGAATCCTTCGGCGACACCAATTCGGACTTCTATTCGGTCGCTTGGTCGCCCGACGGCAAGACGCTGGCAGCCGGCGCCGCCAACTATACCTACTTTTTTGACGAGACAGGCAAGGAGCTACGAAAAGTCGAAGGGCAGGGGTATGCCGTCGCCTGGACCGGCACCGGCAAAACGCTGGCGACTTCGGATACGAAGGCCGCCAAGATTCACCTCTGGGATGCATCATCCGGCGCCAAAACGAAGTCTTTCGACACAACCTCATACACGATTGTTTTTCGCAATGACGATCAACAGATCGTTGCCAGCGGCTATTACGCGTACGGCTTGATTGAGTGCTCAACCGGCAAGCTCACCGCCAGTTTCACTATCGCCGGCACCGACCCGCCGCTTTGGTGGACGAATCGTCCGATCGTCACCGGAGTTGGTACGGCCAAATTATCGCTTTGGGACGCGACTTCGGGCCGATTCCTTCGATCACTCGAAGGTCATAAATCCACGATTGCGGCCGTTGCGTGGATCCCTGACGGCAAAACGCTCGTCACCGCTTCGTACGACAAGACGGTTAAACTTTGGGATGTAAGCACGGGCAACGAAACGCGCACTTTGGATGGACACACGTCACCGGTGTTGGCGGTTGCGGTGTCCAACGACGGCAAACTCATCGCGTCGGGCGGCCAGAGCAAGCTCGTGCTGGTCCATGACACAACCACCGGTGCTGTCGTCCAAACGCTCAAGGGCCACAATGAACAGATCAACGCGCTTTCGTGGGCGCCGGGCTCCGACGGGCTGTTGGTGTCAGGGTCCAGCGACAAAGTCGCGAAGCTGTGGAACCCCAAGGCCGGCGCCAAGGAAGTGCGCTCGCTGGTGGAGGATGCCGCGATTGTCGTTTCCGTCGGTTGGTCACCCGACGGAAAGATCGTCATCACTGGGCACGACGATCATCGCGCCCGCACCTGGCAAACAGCCACCGGGAAGTTGCTGCACACTCTGGAAGTCGCCGGCAGCCCGCCGCAAGTGTCTTCGCTTGCCTGGTCGCCCAACGACCAGATGCTTGCCAGCGGCCGCGGCAATCACACGTTGCAAATCTGGAACACGCGAACCGCCGGGCTTATTCACAGCGTGCAAACGATGGCGCCGGTGATACGTGTAAGTTGGACGCCGGGAAGCACGACTATCATCGCCAGCAATGCCGATCGCACGGCCCGGTTCTTTGACGCTGCCAGCGGTCAGATTCGTGCCACGCTGCTTGCGGAAGATAAGCAACTCATTGCCGTCAGCGCCGATGGGCACTACCGCAGCGACGGCACGATCACCAACGAGATGTTTGTGGTCGCTCAACTCGAAAAGAGCCAAGAGACCATGTCGTTGGCTCAGTTTTCGGCCAAGTTCCACCACAAGAACGTGGCGAGCAAGGTCGTGTTGGCCGGTAAGTGAACTAGTCGCCTGGTTGTAAATCGAATCGCTTATGTCCGTCAAAGTTCAGTTAATCACGAAAGGAAGTACCCATGATTGTCCTGTCGCGAAAGAAAGGCGAAAGCGTCGTCATTGGCAATGACATCACGATAACGATTGTTGAAATTCGTGCCGATAAAGTTCGGCTCGGAGTTAGCGCTCCGGTTCACATGCCTGTGCACCGGCAGGAAATCTACGAGGCCATCTTTGCTCGATCCTTTGAACCCGAGCCCATCGTGCGTTCGGCTTCACGATCGACTTTGACCGCACCGGTAGCGCTCTCAAGCAAGTATTCGATTGAGATTCAGTACCTCTTACGATTTTCCGATGATGACGAAAACGCGTCACGAGTGCGTGAGTTTCTGCGGCAAGCCGGCGTCGCAACGGAGACCGATGCACTCGGCCGGCACTCGGCCGCTCTGACACAAAGACAATACGACGATTGGATAAAACAGTTTCGCGTGCAACGATAAAGAAGTGATCTAGAGTGCCTAGCAAAATTGGGTCAGGCGCCTCGAAGACTCGGAGCCAGACCCAATTTTGTTTGACGTTGTCAACGATCCGGTGCATCGGGCGGCAGCAGCCGCACCGGCGGCGACGGTGGAGCAACCGGTTCCGCCATCGGCGGCGCTTCGATGGGTTTCATATTCTCGATCGGCCTCGGCGATATGTCCGGCGGGGCTTCGATGCGCGTCGGCGATTCCAGGCTCGACGGCGCAGGCTTCGCAGCTTCCTGTCGTTGACGCAATCGTTCTTCCAACGACGGTGCGGCTCTGGCGACGCCGATCCTGGCCGCGGGGGCATCTTCAGATCGATGAGCGCTCGTCGGGAATCGAAGCCCATCCTGCGGGGGGGGCGGCGGTTCGCCAATCGCCGGCGGGCCAACCGGAATCGCGCCCGAAGGCAATGGAGCAGGGCCGGGACGCGGTCCGCCCGGCATCAGTTTGATCGTCACATCCTTGTCGGCCTCGAACCAACGTTGGTCGGGAAGCGTCGCGAACTGAACGACCACGCGCAGCTTCTCGCTGCTGGGCCAGTTTCGCCAGGGCAGCGTCACGACGTACCCGGTTGAGAACACGCCGCTCTTCCACGTCTTCTGCAGATCGACGGACGCGACTTCCCACTTGCCCAGCGGCACCTTCAGGCCTTCGCTGGACACTTCAAACACTTTCACTACGAGGTGGCCGGGCGCCTTGATGGCGCTGCCTTCGCCGTCTCGCGGAACGACAATCAGTTGCAGGGCCTCGTCGCCGGGGTATTTGTCTTCGTCGATGCCGCCTGAGCCCCGGCCCAGTTCGATCCGCTGCACGGTGTTGGCCATGAGCGCCATCGGCCTATCGATGATTTCGCCGCCAGGAGGGAATGGAAGGCCGGCGCCGGGCCGCTGCCGTAGCTCGTTTTCGAGTGCCGAGCTGAGTGTCTCGGATCGTTGCAGGTCGTTGCGAAGCTGTATGACTTCGCGCTCCCGTGTTCGGAGCTCCGCTTCGACGAGGTCCGAGCGATTGCGGCAGCCGGCGAGGACAAACACCAGCGCAAACACAAACACGCGCAGCAACGCCGCAGGGAGCGGTAGACCGTTGCTGCGCGTGTGCGCGTGCATTTGTTCCTCCTTGAACAACCGCGAACCAGGTTATTCGGTTCGCGGTTTTGTCGGCATATGCGGGATGCGGTCGATCACCTTGTCGACCAGGCCGAATTCCATGGCGTGTCCCGCCGCCATAAAGTTATCGCGATCCGTTTCCTTCTCCACCACTTCCAGCGGCTGTCCCGTGTGTTTGGCCAATAGCTCGTTGAGCCGCTTCTTGATGTTCACGAACTCTCGCGTTCGAATCAGGATGTCCGTCGTCGTGCCGTTGAATCCGCCCAAGGGCTGATGAATCATGATGCGGGAATTCGGCAACGCATGCCGCTTCCCTTTCTTCCCCGACGTTAAGAGCATCGCGCCCATGCTCGCTGCCTGTCCGATGCAGTAGGTTGCGACATCACACGTCAAATACTGCATCGTGTCGTATATGCTCATCCCAGCAGTGACCGATCCACCGGGACTATTGATGTACAGGTGGATATCTGCCTTGGGGTCCTCCAACTGCAGATACATCATCTGGGCAACGATGAGGTTGGCGCTTTCATCGTTGACCTGCCCCAGCAGAAAGACAATTCGGTCTTTCAGCAGGCGGCTGTAGATATCGTAAACCCGCTCTTCGCGGCCTTCTCGCTCTACGACAATGGGAACCGTTGGCATCTTGACCTCCAGGCGCGGCGGTTCCTATGCAAAAGCATCGGTTGACGGTCGCGCGGCGAATGAATGATTGCCTTTCACTGGAACCGGTCCACCTATGAGGCCGGTTCGGTTTTGACAGGTGGTAACGATTATTCCGAGGATGCCGATTACTCCGGCGATTGCGGTCACGTCTTCACGGGGGCGATCTTGGTAAGCACTTCGTCGACGAGACCGAAGTCCTTCGCTTCATGAGCGTCGAAGTAACGGTCGCGTTCGGTCGCCTGCTCGAGATCCGCTGCCGTTCGGCCACAGTGCTTGGCCATAATCTCGTTCAACTTGGCGCGTTCTTTGACGATCTCGCCCGCAAGAATTTCGATGTCGGACACTTGGCCTCCGACCTGTCCCCACGGTTCGTGGATCATGACCTTCGAATGCGGCAGACAGTAGCGTTTGCCTTTGGTTCCGGCCGCGAGCAACACAGCCGCACCGCTGGCGGCGATTCCCATGCAATATGTCGAAATCGGGCATTCGAGAAACTGCATCGTGTCATAGATGGCGAGCGTCGCGGAGACGGACCCGCCGGGGCAGTTGATGTACATGTGGATTTCCTGCGTCTTGTTTTCGTACTGCAGGAACAAAAGTTTCTGGATCGTAATGTTGGCGAGGAAGTCGCTGATCTCGGGGCTGCCGCCGGTTTCCGGCGCACTACCCACAAAGATGATGCGATTCTCGAGCAAAAGGTCCGCGAGCGTCATTTGCCGCTGGCGGGCATAGTCGCGATAGCGTTGGGCGCTGGGCGAAACCGGCGACCCATCGAACGGAAGCATGTGCGTCATTCAAGCACCTGCAAAGGGTAAAGGGATGACAGGCCGGATGTGCGTAAGCCGGCGTGGGCCGGTATTTGGCCGACCGACGCCGCAGTTTCCCTGACTTCGCAACCTCCGGCTACTCCGCGGGCGTTTCGCTCTTCTCTTCGGGCGGCGGCGCCGTCGGGTCCGACGTTTCGCCGGCGACGGTCTGCACTTCCGTGGAACCAACCGATGATTCCTGGTCCGGCTGAGTGAGCGCTTCGTCCTCGTACTCTGCATTCTGCAGGATCAAGTCAAGGGTCCGGCGTTCGATGAGTTCGATCGCCAGTGCTTCCATCATGTCTTCACGTTCGAGCCGGGCGCGGACTCGGCGCGGCGATTCGTCGCTTCGGTCAGCGATTCGGTAGATTTCGTCGTCCAAATCCTGATCGTTGACGTCGATTTTCTCGACCTCGGCGATCTTCTGAAGCACAAAGTGCTCCTTGAGCGCCAAGGCTGTGCTTCGCATTACGTCGCGCTGCAAGAACCGCGATCGCCCCGAAATCTCTTCTTCGCTCATGCCGGCGGAACGCATTTCCATCACGCGGCGCTGGAAAGCGCGCCGGGCTTGCCGTTGCAGCAAGTCCTGCGGCAACTCCCACTTGCTCGATTCGCCGATCAATTCGAGAATCTGCCGGCGATACGACTGCTGCTGCTGGTATTCCAGGCGGCGATCCAGCACAACGCGAATCAGTTCGTCCAGCTGCTCCGGCGTCTGAACGCCAAATGTCCCCAGCAATTCTTCGGTCAGCTCCGGCAGCCGCAGCATCTTGACATCGAGAACTTTGAGGGTTGCGTCGACCTTGCGGCCCTTCAGGCGAGCGTCGGAGACGGCGTCGGTCAATGCAATTTCAACTTGCCGTTCTTCGCCTGCCTTCGCACCGCGCAGCTTAGCGCCGAAGTCTTCGCAAACGCCGTCACGAAGCGCCAACCGTTCATCCACGCGAAGCTGCGCTTCTTTGACTTCGTTCATCACCTTGCCGTCGACTCGAGATATCAAATCGACGGTGATATAGTCGCCGATTTCGACCGTTGCATCGTCGCCCTTGGGCACGATCTGGCCATGTTGTTCCAGGAGTCTGCGCCGCTCTTTGTCCACGTCGGCGTCAGTGAAGCTGTACGTTTGTCGTTTGAGTTTGATGCCCTTGTAGTTGGGCAGGTCGAACTGTGGGCGGACCTCGACGTCGAATTCGTAAACGAGCGGTCCTTCTTTGGGAATTTCGATCTTTCGTGGGTCGATATTGGGTGGCGCAAGCGGTGCGATGTCATAATCTTCCGCCAGCTGTTCGAGGCTGGCCATCAGCACTTCGCCGCGAACTTCGCCTTTTACTTCCTTCTCGTATCGGCGTTCGACGATGCGGCGAGGCGCTTTGCCAGGCCGGAAACCCGCGACCGTCGGCGACTCTTGATTCCGCACGATCTCGGTGATCTTTTCGTCGATTCGAGTATCGATGTCCTCACGATTTACCGTGACTTTGATGTGCTTTTTGCACGGACCGGAATCATTGATTTCGACGTCCTGCCGCAATTTCGCCGGCGCTTCTGCTGTTGCCGTCGCGGTGGTACTTTCGGAAGCGGCTTCAGCGCCTGTGTCTTCGGTCACCGGGTTCTCTTGATTTTCAACATTGTTCTCGTCGGTCATGCCCGAACTCCCGCCAAAAAACTGGAAAGCCGGCTCCTTCCGGGATACTGTCGGTCGGTTCCGACAGTGTATGCCGAAAGGTCCGGCTGAAAAGAGCGGGCGATGGGACTTGAACCCACGACAGCCACGTTGGCAACGTGGCGCTCTACCACTGAGCTACGCCCGCAGCGTGCAGCAAATTATAAGTTTGAATGGCCGGATTGCAAGGGGAACGAGACCAAGTGCGACACGTCAATCGCTCATTCCGGCCCATTTTTTCATTCGGCGATGATCTTCATGAATGCGCCGCCGAATCAGGTACTCGTCCTCATCGAGCCAGCGACGTGCGTTCGGGCCGAGGGCGAAGTCTTCGTGAACCACGGCAAGGACGACTGATTCGATCAGTTTCAGGTGCCTCCATGCGCAATAGGAAGTTAAGGTACTTAGATCATGGAAAGGTCTCAGCTTGAGCAGAAGTTCCTCAAATTGATGAATTGCCCAATTCGTCGGACCCATACCAAGTGCACCGATGTAGGCCTGGACCAAATTGACATAATTGAGTGTTGACACTCCCGTCAAAGCATCCACCGTGCAATTGAAAATCGTATTCTTGGCAAAGCGAATCGTTTCTTGGCAGCGTTCAAACCAACCCAAAAACATCCAACCACTGGCGACATTAAGCACCGGGCGCAGGAATTCGCTCCATACATTCGGATTGAGTTCTGAATGCCAGGCCTTCAATGGCCTTGAACGAAGTGCACTGAGCGCCATTCGATCCAATAACGGTGCAATTCGGTCCCGCATCCCTAGACGGCGCATCGTTCGCACGCATTCCCCAGCGGCATCGGCAACAAACTTGCGCTTGAATAACTCATACTGAGTACCTGATTCTGCCAGCAGCTTCTCGCAACAAACGACGATTCTCTCCATTAGCTCAGCGCGATGTTGTCTTGCACAGTGGAACATTGACAGACGTATGAGTTCTACCGCACGTTCAGGTGCAATTCCAACAACCCCGACAAACTTTGTTCCACTCAAGTATTCGACAGACCGACTCAAGAGCCCGATGGCGAATTCATCGCCCAAATGCGGCGATAATCCGAGGCCAGCACCCAACACGGTGGTCATGTCAGTATCCGTTAGCGGCCCGTCAACCCCGTCTTTGAGCAATCTGCCTAACTCGACTCGAGCGATGCTAGCATCGGCAATATCTGGCAGCTTTGAAATTGCCGCCTCCGTCTTGGTTGTGCCTCTATTGGCCCGATATGGATTGTTCTTTTCCTCAGGATCCAAAATCAACGACTGTTCTCGCATACGTTCAAATGCGTACCAAGGTGTATCACGGTCAATTTGTCCCTTTCCGGGGAACAGTCTATTAACCATTCCGATGAGTTGCTGTGGCAACCTTCCTGTGTGTGGCCGATTTGCTAGCTGTTCGTCAATTCGAAACTTGTATGCTTGCGCAAGTATCTGATGGAGCTGGCGATAATGCTCGACCGGTTTTTTCGATTCTTTGTCAGAAGTTTCTGGAAGCGCCTCAACTGTTCGGAGCGCGTTCCCAAGAAGTTCTCGGCTTGCCAACGACTCGGCAACACGAGCATAACCGAACGCGAACACAAGGTCCACAAGATGGTGAGTTGATTCATGAAAAGAATGGTCGTCTCCTTGGAATCGTTTACACTTTGCAAGCCATTCGAGTGCTAATTGACGAAGAGTTGGTGCTCGAAGCTGGAACAACCTTAGATTCTCTTGGTTGCTGCCACCTTCTGTACGCAGGAAATTCGGCAGATCGCGTTCCGGGCTCAGGCCGTCCTGAACGAGCCGATCCAAGAGCCGGTCGCGCACTCGAGCAAGCCCCAGCGCGTCGTTCTTAGAAATCCGCGCCAAGGCCCAATGGGCCAGCCAGGCGGCGCGCACTCCGATCGTCTTCTCGTGCCGTTCGAGATACTGTTGTATCGCCGATAGGTTGCGCGAGATGATCGAGGCCGGCGGGTCTTGCAATGCGCCGCCCAGTATTCCTACGATCAGCGTTCGCATGTCGGACGGCGCCGGGGCATCGTTTTTCAGCACGCGCTCGAACGTCGTTGCAAACGCTTCTACATGCAGCGTTTTCTCGGCATGAAGCCATTGCTTCAGTAGTTCATGTTGAGCGGCTCGGTCGCTGTCAGGTGATTCCCAGAGTCGATTGAGCCAGCACAGGGACGCATCGCCGAATGCTTTGGAGAGTGCGTATCGTTTTGCCAGTTCCGGCCATATTTCAAGACGCTCAGCGGCATCGAGTGAGCCGGGCAATTCGACGAACTTCTTTTCGAGGGCAGCGATCTCCAACTGCACTTGGGATGGTTCAATTGCCTCAACCTCGATTACTTCCTCAACGACGTCGAACTGGTCCTGCGGCTTCGGTTCGACCGGCTTGGCCGGCGCGGGCTTCGACTCAATCGCGGGCGGCGCAGGCGTCGCACGTTTGCGGCCTGTGCCGGGCGGGCGAGGCTTCGCCGTCGATTCATCCATGCTGACGAATGGTTCAAAGTCGAATCGGAATTCCTGCACCCATGCTTCGAGCGCCTTGCGATCGTGATCGAGCACATACTCGACCCAATCCTGCAGCGGGCGGAACGCGTCGTCCGGCATCGTCTCCGGCGTAAAGCTTCCCGGCTTGTCGGCGATTGACGCGAGCCAGGTGATCTGTGCCGGATCGTCTGCAAGCAACTTTCGCAGCGCGTCGCGGCGAAGGACCGGATGCAGCCGCGTTCCGACGGGAACGAACAGATTCTGCAACTTCATGTAAGGCGAGTAGGCTTCGGCCGTCAGCACGAGTTGCGGCGGCGCTTGCCGCGACGGACGCACCCGCAGGATAATGGTATTTTTGTGGCCGTTGGCGCCGACGGCAAAAATCAGACGCTGTATCAGGCTCTCTTTCGAATCGCGAACCAACGTATCTAACTGATCGAATGCATTCTCTCGAAGCACCCAAAGCTCGGGGTCCGGCGTGTCGCCTTCGATCAACCGCAGCGGCACTCGTAGTCGATGCTTCAGTTCGACCGCGTCCCATAGTTGGCGGCCTTGAGGCAGTTTGAAATCCAGAATCTCGTAAATGTCGCGAAAGGCCGCATCGGCGACCTGCACCCATTTCCGCGGCGGGCGCAACAGCAACATGTGCCCTGCCGGCGGCTCGACGCGCGACGCCATCGCGTATGTACAGCCCATTTGCACCCACACACGCGGCGCTGCTTCGACGTAGGCCCGCACTCCGGTTTTGGCCATTTCGGGATCCGATTCGATCGCCCGCATCAACGTGTAATAAGGAGGACCGACAACGCGTAAGAGCACCGGCCCTGCCTGGCCGTCGACCGACAGCCAGCGAAAACTTTGCCGATCATTCGACAGTCGCAGCATCTCGCCGACGATCGAGGGCAAGAAGGATGGATCGGGCAGTTCAAACAACACGTGAGTATTCGGCGTGACTGAACCGGGGAGCTCCGACGCGACGACGGGAATCGCCTGCAGCCAATGGTCAAGCGGTTCGCCCGGCGACGGCTGCGACCGAGCCGACTGCACGCCCAGTTTCCGCAATTGTTCCGGTAAGTTGCGCGGCAGCTTGACCGACGGTTCCAGCCATGGCAAGCCGTTTTCGCCAAAGCCGGCGATGCACGGCTGCAGGCTGACCTCGGGCGGAACCACGCCGCTGGTCAGACACAGCGACAGCGTCTCCATGTCTGGAAATACCAAAATCATGGCAGTCTATCGGCCCTCAGCGCTCTTGGCGCGTTCGCTTGAAGGTTTGCTCCCAGAAGGAACAGCCGGCGACGGCGCGGCTTCACGCTCGATCACGATCTCGCCCAAATCCTCGGCGTCAATTCCCTTGCCGAGCAGCGCCTCCACCAACTGCCGGTGCATTTGCTCATGCTCCATCGGCAAGGCGTCGGCATCCGAGTCGAGCTTAACGATGATGTTCTGTTTGCCCGTTTGCGGATCACGTCGCAGTTGGATCGTCATCATTGCCATGCGAGTTACTCCGCGACGCTTCTACGAAACGTCGCTAAGCAGTGGGTTTTTTGGTCGTCCGTTTCTTCATGGGAAGCCCGTGCCGAGCGCGAAAATCACGAATCCAAACTTCGATTCGATCCTGCTCCAGGACTTTCATTTCGAGGACTTCATTGCGCAGTGCGATCAGGTCGTCCTTGTATTTGGCCAACAAACCTGCCGCTCGCTCCTGACACTGGCGGAACAGGGTATTAATTTGCTTGTCGATCACTTCGGCCATCATGCCGGACAGCACCATCCGTTCGCCGTCTTTCGGATCGCGGAATTGCCGCAAGCCAGTGGTTTCGCCAAAGCCGAGCCATTCGACGATCAAATGGGCGATGTGCGTCGCATAACGGAGGTCGCTGCCGCCGGCGCCGGAAGAGACATCGTCCAGGAGCAGTCGTTCGGCCTCGATGCCGCCGACGAGTACGACCATATCGTCGAGCAGTTCCTGTCTCGTATGCCCGAGGTCGCCGAGCTTGCTGAATTCCTTCGGGTTGTAGCGGACGTATCCGCCGGCCCAGGGCATTTCGCTCTGAATGGTGATGCGTTCCGGATCGGCATGATGTGCACACACGACTGCGCACATAAAGTGACCGGCCTCGTGCGTCGCCACGGTGGCCGCCTGCGTTGTAGTCAAGTCGCGCTTTTCGTCGTACTCGGTTAAGCCTCGTTCAACGTCCGTCGCCGGCGTATCATCTGTGCGATTCTCACGCAAGCGGATGCGTGCGATGGCTCGGCACATCGCCTGCAGGTGGTCGCCGCTGAATTGCGTGCCGGTCGCCGTCATGTACCCTTCGCCGGTGCGGCGCACCGCGTAGTCAATCGCTTCCGGCGTCAACTTCAGCTTCATCTTGCGGTCGTAGATCTTGAGAATTTCACGTCGATCGTCGTCCTCCGGATACGGAATGTGCAAGTGAAACTCAAACCGCCCCGGCCGCATCAACGCTGGGTCGATTGCCTCAACGAGGTTGGTGGTGCCGACGACGAAGACGAGTTCTTCCTTGTGGAATCCATCCATTTCGGTCAGCAACTGATTGACCATGGAGTGTTCGACGCCGGAGCCGGTGTAGGTGCCGCGAGCGGACGCAAACGAATCGAGCTCGTCGAAGACGATGATCGCGGGCGCGGACTGCCTCGCCTTGTGGAATATCTGCCGCAGGTTCTCCTCGGACTCGCCGACCCATTTGGATTTCAGTTCCGGACCGGAGACGATGGTAATCGCTGCTCCGATGGATGCCGCCATCGCTTTGGCGAAAAAGGTTTTGCCGGTGCCTGGCGGGCCCCACAGGATCATGCCGCGCGGAATCAACTCTTCGAGCCGAGTTACTTCATCGGCATCGGTCGATTGGTCGCGTCTGACCAGTATGTCGAGTATTTCCTGCCGAAGGCGTTTCTTGACTTTGGCGTAACCGCCGACATCGCGTTCAAGATCGACCTCCGGAATTTCAAGCGTCCCGGTCAAGGTCGCTTGTCGCAATTGCCGAATCGCGAGCTTGGGATCAGCTGGAAAATCCTCGCCCTCAAGCGTCGATAACAGTTTCCGCAGACGCACGGCATTGACGCCGGACACATACTTGTACAGCGCCCACGGATTGAACTGCCTGCCGAACTTTCTGGATTCCTTTTGCGTCACCAGATGTCGCAATCGCGTTCGAGAGATGCCCAGGATGCTGAGCCGATGTGGAAATAAGTTTTCGATGACGCGGGGCACCGGGAACGACGGATCTTTGAACCCCAGCCAAACGATCTGCGGGTTCTCGTACAGCAGCGGAATCACTTCGCGAGCTTCGGTAGTCAGCCCCCCCTGACTCGTCGTCAGCAAGTCCAAGTGCGGCAAGACTACGACGCGGCGATCCACCGCGCCCCTGACGGCGTCGCGCAATTGCGCGATCATGGTCCCCATCAACCCAGTGGGAGCAGTGGCGCCGCTGCCGGACGAAGCAGCGTCAGGATTCGGGCGTCCGTCCAGGTACAGGCACTTCAGATTGACCGCCTTAAGCCGATTTCGCAAATGGATGAATACGAAAGGCGCGAGGTCCTTGTCGCACTCAATCAGACAGGGCAACTCGCGCTGCAATCGGCCGATCACCTCCGCCAATTCCTGAGAGTAGGCGGCCTCGATCGCTAGTTCCGGCGTGAGCGATACTGGCAGGTCTTTTTCGGTCAACAAGACGGACATCGTTTTTCCAATGGTTGAGAGCACCTACAAAATGGGGACTGGCTCCGAGTCTTCGAGGTGCCTGTCCCCATTTTGTGCACTTAGACTTCGACGCGGATCGTCAATGAACCGGAATTTGGGTCTTCGTGCACTTCACGCACCTGCCCCATTTGCGCTGCTTTCTCTTTGAGCGCCTCGGCCGTGACGCGATGAACCACCTGCGCCATTTCGGGCTGCATGTCGGCCAGTTGCTTTTCCAGCTTCTGCGTCGCTTCGGTCTGAAGCCGCGCTGCAGATTGATCCGCCCGCTTTTCAAGATCGGCTTTGACTTCGCCCGTGAGACGTTCTTGAATGGTGCGGCGCGTCGGGCCAAGGTCATCGTACCCGTATCCCTCGCGAGTGCCTTCGAGTTGGATCGTCTTTTCAGCCTCGGCGGCAATCGTCACTTCGCCGGTACAAGGCTCGACCGTGACGCGTGCCCCGTCGCGCACGCGCACCAGCGTGCCGTCTTCCTGCGGTTCGAAGCCACGTGCCTCAAGCTCCTTCGTCAACAACTCGGCCATGCGTTCCGGCGGCAGCACTTCGAGCAGTTCGATCCGCGTCTGAATGCTGTCTTCAGCACGAATGTCGCGCGTCAGCGTTTCTCGGACTTTGATGCGATACGCACGGCTCATGATCGCCTCCTCAAGTGTATTCGTCTTACGGATTCTGCAATTGGTCGGCGGGACCGGTCGACGCCGTCGGGCTTTGTGGATCGACGCCCAATTGCAGCGGCTCTACTTGTCGCAGCAATCTCTGCGCGATCGCAAACGCTTCGTCGCCGCGATACGTTTCCCAGTCGGCCAGCCAAATTTGCGCCTTGGCATATTCCTCGTCGTGGTAACCGGTGGCGCGGGCGCGTAGCGTCCATTGATGCAGTAGTTCGAACTGTCGAAGCAGACTCAGTGCCTGCCGATGCACTTCAAGTCGATCAGTAAGCCTTGCCGGCCCGGAACCTTGCAGCCCGGCGATCCAGAATTCGGTAGTCAACTGCGGCTGAATCAGTTCGGCGAATGCTCGCAGCAGAAAGCGAGCCAGGTCGGGCCGATTGGCGCGGGTAACTGCATCCAGAAAGGCGCTCAGCGCTCGATCCTGGGAAATGCCGACCTGCCGCATACGTGCCCAATCGCCGATTTCGTTCTTACTTCGCTCAAGTGTCAGCACCCTTTGCATGAGCTTCGGCTGTATCGCTTCAAGGATGTGTGCGCCGGGGCCGGTCGTCCAGGAATCGAAGTCCAAGGGGGGACAAGACTGTACGGAAGCGAAATCTTCAGGAAACGCAAGGCGAATCAGTCCGTGCTGGATGAACACGGCCCGCATTCGGAACGCGGCGCCCGCGTCGGTCTCCCGAAGCGCCTCATACGCCAGGAAGAGCAGCCATTGATCGCCGACGCTGAGCGATTCCGCCGATGCCGACCATGCCGGATCGTCCGGCCGGCCCGACGCAAGCCACACCAACAGGCTCAGCGATCTTTGCGAGAAGTTGAGTCCCAGGTCGTCGGCAGGCGCCCGTTCCCACAGCCGGCCGTAAGACACTTGACCGCGTGCCAAGTGCTTTTCGCGTCGCCATCCGCCGGCTCGCGCCAAGTACAACACGCTGCCCTTGGCCAGCGTGTCTTTGACGAGATAAACGCAATCTGCGGAGAGCTGCGACGGCGGCGACAGTTTGCCGGCCGGCAACAACGGCAACAACTCGCCCGGATTGCGAGGCACGAACGCACGCAGCATTCGTAGCATCGATGCTTCGAACCGCGATACGACGAGCGGCTTTTCGGTTATTGCGGCTGGTTCAGCCATGACTCTCTCGGGCCGGCTCACGTTTCGGTGAATTCTCCGTGTGGGAGTCGGTTACCTGAGCACGACTCCTTTTTGCCAACTCCCGCCACAAGCCCGCGGCGCGGATTGCCGGAAATCCATGGACCGACAGACCGGTTGCATCCAGCCGAATCTCGAGCGTGTTCGGCCTTCGCCAGCAAGGATCGTCGGCCGAATGGCGGGTTGTCAGAAAGTGGATCTTCTGATTGGCCGAACCGATCCAGCGTCGCTCGCGATCAGGAGCGTCCCTTTCGTACAAACCGTCAACCAGAATGTCAGTGCATGCAAGCAGTTCGCCGACGCAATCGTCCGAAAGTTCGTTTGCCTGTTCCAGCGTGTAGCCTGTGAAAACCATGACAGACAGATCTCGCGATTGCGCAAAGCGGGCCAGCGCTGCGGCGGCACGTGCATGCGCCAGCGGTTCACCGCCCAAAAACGTGATCCCCTCGATGCCATACTCATCGACCGCCACATCCATGCGCCGGCACAGTTCGGACAAGAGTGTTGGTGTGCCGCCTTCGAACGGCAGCATCTCGGGGTTGCAGCAGCCGGGGCATCGAAACGGGCAGCCCTGAAACCAAATTGCGCACCTTCGGCCCGGACCCTCTGACTCAGTGCACGCAACCCAATGCGCCACCGGTACGACAAAATCACTGAAGGACATGCAAACCTCGATCGCGGGACAGGGCAAGAGCATCATATCATAGTCGCAGCGATTCTCACCACCCCTGGACCGTCGTCGCCGCCTTCCACTTCGATTTCCCGCGGGAGGAACAGCCGGATCACCGAGACATTTGTCCGCAAGTGTTCCGTGACTTGCGCTACGGTGAACTCGCTGGCTTCTTTGGCAAATGCCAGAGGCAAAACGATCTGATCCGCTGAATGGGAGTCAACGGCAGCGCCGGAGTCGAAGTACTCAATCGCCTGCTCGGCAGCTTCGTCAGCGACCGCCTCGGCCGGTTTGCCTCTCGCCCCCAATGCAAAGAACATGATCGGCGCCGGCCCATCATTGAATGTCACGCTCATGTAAGTGCCCGGCCCGCCTTGCCACTGTTCTGTCCGGCCGACGACTTTCAAACCGCGGCTCTCCAATCAAAATCGAGCGCGACGCAACTGTCGTTCGGCAATCGATTCGGCCAGCCCGGCACAAGCGCTGACGCAAATCGCTTCGGAAACCGCCGGCTTCGCGGTCATCGCCAACCCACGTAGAGCACGACACGCAGAGATTTCGGCTTGAATCTCTCCGCCGCCGCGAGGATAGAATCCGGTGCGCCGCATCTGCAATTCCACTTGCAATCCAATGCGTCGAAGGAAGCTGCGCCAGGTCGATTCAAGAAAGTGAAAGCAGGGGCTGGCGCTGACGTGCGTTCCGCCGGTGATGACGACCGTGCTGGGGCCGGAATTTGCAAGTGCCAGCGGGAGATACACGGTGTGCAGCACCAATCCAGTCGCCCCGGCAGTACCGATCGCAAAACGGTAGCTTCCGGTCAGCACCGGTCCGGGTCGGAAAGTTAGTTCCGTCGAACCGAGCGCGTCACCCGACACTTGGGCCGAGCCGATTTGTGCCGCAGCGCGGACCGACTGCAAGTGTTGCGGCTGCAGCCCGGGCTTGGCTCGTTTGGCGCGAATCCGTCGAAGGCGAAAAGGCTTCTGTGTCAGTAACGAAAGCGCAAGACTGCTTCGCAGAATCTGCCCGCCGCCCTCGCCCATGGATCCGTCAATGTCGATCATGCGTGCATTGTACGCACGCGCCGATCACATCGTCGGCACGCGGATTTGCTTGTTGCAATGGGAGCAGACGATCACCTGGCCCTGCTGCTTCTGCACGAACGGCATGCGTCCCATGCACAGCGGACATTCCACCAGCAGCGACTCTTCGGCAGTCGCATCTTCGACTGCAACGATACCGGCGGCGTCTTCGGCGGTCAGCGGCGCCAAATGCTCCGTCGGAGGGCCGTCCGCCAGCTCCGGGATGCGAAACAGTTTCTTGCAGCCGGGGCAGTAGGTCTTGCGGCCGGCGAGCTCGTCCTTCACGCTGAAGTGGCGATCACAATGCGGGCAAGAACAGTCGATCGGCATGTTTGTCGCTCCGATCCGATTTTCGGTGAACTTGATTCCTCAGCCAACGGCGATTCGCGGCGCCTTCAATACTTCCTCCGACGCAATCACACCGTCGGCGATATGGACGATTCGATCTCCGACTTCGGCTGCCTTCGGGTCGTGCGTCACCATGACCACCGCACGCCGGCCGGGTTCCGGCAAACTTCGCAACAACTGTAGAATGCCCTTGGCGCTCGTGGAGTCGAGATTGCCCGTCGGTTCGTCGCACAGCACCGCCATCGGCTCGGTGATCAGAGCGCGAGCGACCGCGACGCGCTGCATCTCTCCCCCGGACATTTCGTCCGGGAAATGATCCAGCCGATGCGACAGCCCCACACGTTCGAGTGCGGCTTCGGCCTGCAGCAGCGCCGCGCTGCGACGTGTGTTGCCAAGGAGCATCGGCATCGCCACGTTTTCGCCGGCCGTCAACGTCGGCAGCAGGTTGAAAAACTGAAATACGAAGCCGATCTGGTTGCGACGCATCAGCGACCGCTGCCGATCCGACATTTGTTTCAAATCCTGGCCGTTGAACAGCGCCCGGCCCGTCGACGGTGTATCGAGCGCCCCAAGCAAATGCAGCAACGTGGATTTGCCCGAACCGCTCGGCCCCATGATTGAGACATACTCGCCGCCCACGATGCGCAGACTTACGCCGCGGACGGCATGCACAGTCCGCCGCCCCTGCTGGTAGGTCTTTGCTACCTGATCCAGTTCCATCATGGCCGTTGGCTCACGAGACAATCAACTCTGAATCAACATATTGCGCGGCTGCGAAAATACGAAGTAGGCACAGCCTCGAACCGCTCGCAAACACGCCTGCCGGCTCCAGTCGCCTGGAAAAGCGGGATTCGCCGGTTTCCTGAAAGGTCTGCGTTCGTCCAGCCATTTCTCATTCGTCGAATGTGACGAACCTGCTTGTTTCATTGGAAAAAGGTTGGATCATGCAAAGGAACCTAAGGTCCTGGCTGCGGTTGGAAAAACTCGAAGGACGCGAAGTGCCGGCCGCGCCGGTGCTGATGGTCATCGCCAATCGGGACTTTTACTACCAGGAATACGGCGACACGCGAGCGGCAATCGAGGCGGCGGGCCTCGACGTTGACGTGGCGGCGACGAGCTTGAACGCTGCACAGCCGCACTGGAACTCCGGCCAGGGCTCAGGCAGCGGCATCGTCATGCCCGACATTCGCCTGGAAGATGCCGATGCGAGCGACTACTCGGCCATCGTCTTCGTCGGCGGCTGGGGCGCGTCATCGTATCAGTACGCTTTCTCCGGCACGTATTACAACACGGCGTACAACGGCAGCGCCGAGGCTGAGGCTGCCGCCAATCGGCTGATCAACGACTTTATGGATCAGGACAAATATGTGGCCGCCATCTGCCACGGCGTCAGCGTTCTGGCCTGGGCCAGAGTGGATGGCGCTAGCCCGATCGCGGGGCGATCCGTATCGGCATTCCCCGGTCCCTCGCCGAGCTGGATCGAGAATCCCGGCAATCCCGACATGTCGACTTGGCACTCAACAACAAACGGCGCGATGGTGTTGCCATCGCGATCCATCGGCGATCCTTCCACGGCAACCGACGATGTATGGGTTGACGGCAAGATCATCACGGCCGAGAACTGGGACAGTGCGGCCCTGTTTGGCAGGACCATCGCTGAGCGAATCCTGGCCGACGAGCCGCCTCCACTACCGGAGAACTCACCGCCGACCGATCTGGTCATCGACGGCCCCGGCATGACGGTTCGAGGCCAGACGGTGTCGTTTGTCGGTCAGTTTGTCGACCCGGATTACGGCGACAGCCACACGCAATCGTGGCAAGTGTTCAACGCAACCGGCGAGATGGTCTCGTCGCGTGCAGGCGGATCTTTTGCGTTCACTCCGCCGGAAGTCGGAATGTTCACCGTCCGCTACTCGGTATCGGATCTGGCCGGCGCTACCGCTTCGGTCGAGCGGATGTTTGAATCACGCGTCTGGGCAGTCATGACGGACCCCATGAACGGCGCACAGACAGCACTGTTTGTCGGGGGATCACAAGGCAATGACCGCATCTTCTTCTATGTGCAGCCGCGCACCAACGATGTGAAGCTGATGTTCAATGGGCGTGTAATCGGCACGTTTTCCGGCATTGGCAGGGTCGTCGCATACGGACAGGCCGGCAACGACTGGATCGGCGTATACGGCACCGGTCGAATTGCATCGTGGATGGACGGAGGCGCCGGCAATGACTGGCTACGCGGCGGCGCTCTCGATGACGTGCTCATGGGCGGCGACGGAAACGATACCATCTGGTCCGGTTCCGGCGGCCGCGACGTGCTCATCGGCGGTGCAGGGCGGGATTACCTTTACCGCCACAGCCGCAATGTTGTGCTGATCCAGGATTGAGCTTTTCGTAGAGCCTCGCGTCGCTGACGCGGGGCTCGGGAATCGTCACCCTCGCAGTTTCTTGTACTTGAGCCGGTGCGGCTGATCGGCGTCGGCGCCCAGGCGCTGCCGGCGCTGTTCCTCGTAAGTCTGGTAGTTGCCTTCGTGCCAGACGGTCTTGCTGTCGCCTTCGAACGCCAGGATGTGCGTCGCCACGCGGTCGAGGAACCAGCGGTCGTGGCTAATGATGACAGCACAGCCGCCGAAGCTCAACAGTGCCTCTTCGAGCGCACGCAGAGTTTCAACGTCGAGGTCGTTGGTCGGTTCGTCGAGCAGCAGGAGATTGCCGCCGGTCCGCAGGAGCTTGGCGAGGTGAATGCGGTTGCGTTCACCGCCGGAACAATCGCCGACCTTCTTTTGCTGATCCGGCCCCTTGAAGTTGAACCGGGCGACGTAGCCGCGCGGCGCTACTTTGCGTTTGCCCAAGAGGAGGTACTCCGCGCCGCCGGTGATTTCCTCGAAGATGGTTTTGTCGGGATCGAGCGAGTCGCGGCTCTGATCGACATACGCGATTTGTACGGTGGGCCCGACGGAAAGTTTGCCGGCGTCGGGCTTTTCGGGCGGATTGCCTCCACCTGTCGCCTGCGTGATGATCATACGAAAAAGCGTGGTCTTGCCTGCGCCGTTGGGCCCGATGATGCCGACGATGCCGCCGCGAGGCAGATTGAAGTCGAGATTTTCCATCAGCACGTTGTCGCCGAATCCTTTGCGCACCCCTTCGGCACGCACCACCAGATCGCCAAGGTGTGGCCCCGGCGGAATCTGCAGTACGAGTTCGTCCTCGCGCTCTTCGTATTCCTGCGCTTCGAGCTTGTCGATGGCGGCGAGGCGGGCCTTGTTCTTGGCGATGCGCGCTCGCGGAGCGGCACGCGCCCACTCGAGTTCGCGAGCCAGTTGTTTGCGGCGAGCGCTTTCCTGTTTCTCTTCCCGTTCGAGCCGATCCTTCTTCTGTTCGAGCCACGAGGAGTAGTTGCCCTTCCAGGGAATGCCTTCGCCGCGATCGAGTTCAAGGATCCACTGAGCGACGTTGTCAAGAAAGTACCGATCGTGCGTAACGGAGACGACGGTTCCGGGATATTCCTGCAAGTGCCGTTCGAGCCACGCCACCGACTCGGCATCGAGGTGGTTCGTCGGTTCGTCGAGAAGCAACAGGTCGGGCCGCATCAGAAGCGTCTTGCAGAGTGCAACACGCCGTCGCTCGCCGCCGGACAGTTGTTCAGCGGGCGCATCGCTGGGCGGAAGACGCATCGCGTCCATGGCGATTTCCAGTTGCCGATCGATCTCCCAGGCATTGGATGCGTCGATCTGATTCTGAACGCGGTCCATCTGCTCCATGATTTTGTCCATGTCCTCGGGCGACGCCTCGGCCATCTTGTTGCCGAGTTCTTCGTGTTTGCGAATCAAAGCACGAATCGGCTCGACGGCTTCCTCGACATTCTCAAGTACGTTTTTGCCAAGCGTGAGCCGCGGTTCTTGCGGGACATAGCCGATGGTGATGCCGGCGTCAGGCCGGGCGGAGCCGATGAAGTCGGTTTCCTGCAGCGCCATAATGCGCAGGAGCGTGCTTTTGCCGGCGCCGTTGGAGCCGATGACGCCGATCTTTGCGCCGGGATAGAACGCGAGCCAGATGTTCTTCAGGACCTCCTTCTTGCCGTAGGTCTTGGTCAGCTTTTCAATCGTGAAAATGTAACGATCGCCCATGGATACCTCAGAGACACAACGTCGAACCTGTGTTCATTCAGGGTAGCGGAGGCGAGACAATCGTCCAAGCCTCGACGAAGCGAATGCGACGATGTGCTGAGCGGACTTGAACAGGATGTGACCAGTGAAAAAAGACTTGATCGCAGCTACACGGCAGCGGATAGCGGTCGTGCTTTCTTGGCAAGGTCGATCCAGTTGCTCACGTCTCGAAGCGCCGGCAGCGGATCAAGCCGAATCATATCCGGGCTGTCGGCACTCTTGAGGATTGGCTGCAGTCGGTCGAGCAGTTCCTTCGGCGCGAATCGCGAAAGCTGCCGCGGATCATGGACGCCGGCTGCGACCAGGAGCAACAGATCGTTGCCGCGAATCTCGGGAAGCTGGCAAGCAAGCGCTGCGGCTGCCTGCCAATCAATGACGCGGTCGGCAGTGACGCTCGGCGACTTCAGTTGGTCGACGATGACTTTGGGATCAGCCGTTAGAAGGTCGCCGACGTTTTCGATTCCGAGGTCAATGAGTTGTTCGGCAACCTGCGGCGTGATGCCCGGCGCTTGGCCAACCTCACTGCTCATGCCGACCGAAAAGCGAACCGGCGCAGCCGGCGGCTCAGGAGAAGCCGGTTTCACAGGCGGCTTCGGTGCAGCCGGCATCGGTGCAGGAGCTTTGGGCATCGCTGGAATCTCAATCGGCTCCATCCGCAGCGGAGGCGCGGCAGGCGGTCGTTCCACCTTTTCCTTTTCGACACGAGGCATTTCGACAGGCGCCGCCTTTTCAGCCCTCACGGCGACCTTTTCCGCTCGAACGGGCGCCATGGCGGCGATGGTGACCGCCTCGGATGCGACGTTCGCCGCCAAGCTGTTTGCCGCCAGGATGCGAGAGTTCTTAGTGCCAACGGGCCGAATCGCTTCGCCATCAAGTTGCTCCAGAGTGATCCGGCGCACTTCGAGTGCATACTGTTGGCGAACTTCCTTGTCAGCAGGGCAGAGGTTCTTAACCACTTTTCCGGTCTGCTGGTATTCGCGAACCATTTTGTGCAACGCCGCCCGTTTGTTCATTCGAGCCAGCGGGCCGGTGAGCCATGCCGTCGGCGCTCGCATCAGCAATGTGAGCCCGTATCCAAACAGCCGAACTTTGGGCACGGCAGCGCCTGACTCTTCAATGGCACGTTCCAAGATGCGGGCATACGTGCTGGTGGCGACGCCGATCATCTTGGCGACAGCCGATGCTGCGTCGTCGTCCATGCCTTCGCTTGGCCGGCGCAACAACAGGTTCGGCTCACAGTGGTCAAGGAGCAAATCGAACTGGGAATGCGCCTGCTCGGCGCCGCTGCGAAGCAATCGTTCAAGCCAGTCTTTGCTGGTTGGAACCTCGATCGGCGGGTATCCGCCGAGTTTCGTGAGCAATTGGTTCTGCAAACGTGCAAAGGAGCTTTCGATGGCGAGGTCGATGCCGTAATGCAGCGCGGCAGCCGCCTCATTTTGCGCCGTGTGCAGAGGCATCAGTGGATCTACGACGTAGTGACAGAGGACGCCGGCGGAGTAGGCCGCTTCGGGCCACAATTGATCGCGAAGCGCATACATCGTCCTCAGATACCAGGCGCGTGCCGCCGCCGCAGCGCCTCCCCAATGACCGTCGCGGACGTACATCACATGATTCTTGAAGTCGCCGAAATCATCTTCGGGAACCGCAGTGCCGGCAAAGAGCCGTTCCGACTGACGGCGAAACATCCGGGCCCAGCCGTCGTCACAGCGGAGCAATTGCAAAGCGGACAACGCGATGCGATGGTGAGTGGACCAGGCCGGACCGGCCGACAACAAACGGTGGATCAGCGACATGGCAGTTCCCCTCCGTGGGAACGAAGATCGTGTGGCAGCAGAATCTATCTGAAACGGGTAAAAAAGGAAAGATCAGCCGCGCCGCTTCGGACCGCGTTGCGGCGTTGCCGACAACGGATTCTCGGGCCAAGGATGTTTGGGATAACGTGCACGCAAGTCCTTACGCACCTGCGGGTACGTGTTTATCCAGAAACTTGCCAGGTCGTCTGTAATCTGCTGCGGCCGGCCGTTCGGCGCCAACAAGTGCAATATGACCTTGATTCTGCCGCCGGCAAGCCGAGGAGTGTCGCGCAGGCCGAAGAGTTCCTGCAACTTCACGGCTAGCACCGGCGGCCTGCCCGGTTCATACTGCAGTCGAATGCTGCTGCCCGTTGGCACCGTCAATCGTTCCGGCGCTTCGCGTTCCAACGCAGTCCGCTGTCGATGATCGAGGCGTTGCATGATCCACTGTCGCCAGTCGGCACGACGCAGTTGGGTGAACGACGAACAACCCGCGACGATCTCCGTGAGAGCGTCTCGCCAGGCAGCGACATCGACTGCCGGCAGGCAAAGCTCCGGCATCTGTTCGCGGAGCCAGGCGATTCGGACCAACAGGGAACTCACCGACTCATCGGTCGCCAAGGTCCATGGAACAAGATGTTCCGTGGCGGCTTCCAAGAGCATACGTTCGACTTCCGGCCCTGTCGGCGTCGGCAACAACGATTCACCAAGCATCAAGTCGAAGTACATCTCTCGCCGCGTCGCTTCGACTCGCTCGGTTTTTGGATTGAACGTCAGACTGGTTTCGGAACGAATTCGTTCTGCTGGCAACCATGCTCGCTCGACAGCCGAAGCCATTCGCACCCAACACTCGCCTTCGCCGGCGTCTACGTCGAGGCACAGAAACAGCTCGCCCTCGGTCACACCCGAGCCGGCGCCCAGGCGCACTCCACGTCCGCCGACCATGACGCCGCGAGTGCTGCCGGCTTCACGTCGCCGTGCCAGTCGGTCGGGATACGCCGCCAGCAATGCCCGAAGCAGCGGCTCGGCTTCTGCAGATGTCTGCTGGTTCCATTCCTTTGCCTGGACCGATCGCACCAACTGATCACGGACGCGAAGTATGGGTCGCACCAAACCCGTTCGAGCTTGGCCCTGCCCGGTGTTTTCAAACTCTTCAATCATCTCGATGCGGTCCAGCAAGTCCGAGCGGCTCGGCGTGGAGCGCCTTTGCCTCGCCGGAGGGAATGGATCGCGCTCCGTCAACAGTGCCGCCGCCAGCGCCCCGCGTCGCACCTCGCCAAACCGCCCGGCTTCCAGCAAGAGTCTGCCCAATCGCGGAGTCACCGGCAGACGTGCCAACTTCTTCCCCATTTCGGTGATGCGACCGCCGGTTGTTGCTCCAAGCAACTGCAGCAACTCTTGAGCCCTCAACAAGGCCTCCGGCGGCGGCGGTTCATACCAAGGAAATGCGGCAACGTCAGTTTCACCCAGCGCCAGCAGTTGCAGAACGGCTCCCGACAAATCAACCTGGCGAATCTCCGGTTCAAGATGCTCAGGTCTGGCACGATGCTGCAACTCTCTCCAAAGACGCACGCAAATGCCGGGCTGAGTTCGCCCGGCACGCCCTGTCCGTTGTTCTGCCGAAGCACGCGCGATCGGAAGCAGTTCCAGGCGGTCGAGACCGATTGCCGGATCAAATCGCAATTGCCGAGCGAGGCCGCAATCCACGACGCCCGTAATGCCTGCAACCGTGACGGACGCCTCCGCCACATTGGTGGCCAACACAATCTTCCGCTTTGCTTGCGGCAAGAGGGCGCGATCTTGTTCGTCGGCATCCAAGTCGCCGTGCAGAGGAACAACGAGCAAGTCGTGCTGTGTCGAAACAGTTTCAAGCGCACGTTGCGCTTGTCGAATCTCCGACCAACCGGGAAGAAAGACGAGAATGTCTCCCGGTGTCTGTTGTAATAGTCGCTCAACGGATCGAGCGACCGCTTCGGAGAGTTCCTGTTCCTTGACAGGCGGCTGATAATGAACCGAGACTGGAAACAGGCTGCCGGAACTCGAAATAACCGGGCAATCGCCGAGATAGCGGGCGATGGCGGCGGCGTCGAGCGTGGCCGATATCGCCATAAGCCGTATCTCCGGCCGTACGTGCAATTGCAGGTTGCGCACGCAGGCCAGCGCCAGGTCGCTTTCGAGTCCGCGTTCGTGAAATTCATCGAACAGCACGGCGCCTGTCGAATCGAGGAGCGGATCGTCCTGCAAATATCGGAGGAGCACGCCGGGCGTCACGAAGAGCAATCGGGTGCGTTCGCCGGCACAGCGGTCGAAGCGAACATGATAGCCGACTTCGTCGCCAAGACGGGAGTTTCGTTCGAGGGCGACACGGCGAGCGGCAGCACGTGCCGCCAGCCGTCGAGGTTCCACGATCAGCACGCGTCCCAATCGCAGTAATCCGGCATCGAGGAGCGCCGGTGCGACGCGCGTAGTTTTCCCGGAACCGGTCGGCGCTTGCAGCACGGCATTGGAGTTTCGCTGCAGTGCTTCGACCAATTGCGGCAGAACGTCATCGATCGGCAGTCGCAGTTTCGCCACGACGATCTCTGGGAGGATCAAGCCATCGCCGGCCAAATAATGGATCCACTGCCGACAGAACTCTGTCGGGCAATTGCCGGCAAGGTCGCTATTGTGGACAATACGATGGTCACTTGCAACCAGGCGAAGAGGTATGTGCCATGTTGTTCTCACTCACGGTAGCGATCATGCTCAGCGCACCCACTGATGAGCCGAAGCCCGCCGGTCCGCCGGCCAAGAAGGAACTATTCGCAGCCGAGGAATGGTACAAGTCTCAAGAGGGCAAAGAGACGGCGTTTGTCGGCACGCTCAAGTATTCCCCGCGAGCCGCGGACGTCGTGGGCTTTAACCGGTTCAATGCCTTCTCGCTCACATTCGATAAGCCGGAAGGCAAACTAGCCAGTCGAGAAGTCTATGTCGGCGCGAATGAAGCCGCTCTCAAGGATTACGCAGGGCGCAAGATTCGCCTGATCGGCAAGAAGGTCGACATGGAGGTGGAAGGCAAAATGCACTTCGAAATCTGGCCGGCTCGCGTCGAGCTCATTGAGGCCGACCCGCCAAAGGACTTGGGCAAACCGGTGAAGATACTGGGCCGCGCCACCTGGCGAGCGTCCACGAAGCCCGGCGCGTCGCCGCAACAACTGGTGATTCGCTCGGAAGCTGAGTTTGCCAAGACGGTCAGTGCCGGCAATGACGCCAAGAATGTCCTCGAGAATCTCGCGAAACAATTGAAAGTAGATGCGATCGATTGGAACAAGCACATGCTGGTCGTCGTCAGCGCCGGCGCTCAACGAACCGGCGGCTATCGGGTGGAGGTGCTTGGCGTCTATGCACGCGAAGACAAGCTAACCGTTCACTGGAAACTGCATTCGCCGAAGCCGACCGACTTCGTCACCATGGCATTTACGCATCCTGCAGAAACAGTTCTGATCGAAAGCTCGGATCGCAAAGTAATGTTTGACCCGGACTCGGCAATACCGCCAAAGAAGTAGGATCGCGGAAGCAAGTTTGATGAGTACGCGCGTCTGCGAGATGCTGCATCGTAGTCAGAGGCGAGTGACCAGGTGAAAATTGAGTTGACGACTTTTGAAACCAGCGTTGAAGTGCGGGACGATGCCCTAGTCCAGTTGCAACGGTCCGTATCGCCGCGGTCGCCGATCGACCCGGTGGAGGCTATTCGGTCGGCCCTGAACAATCCCATCGGTTTTCCCGCACTAAATCGAGCATTGACGCCGGACGACCGGATTGTCGTTGTCGTAGATGATCGATTGCCTGAGCCAAAAGTCCTGGTCGGCGAACTCTTACACTATCTCGGCGAAGTGGGCATCGTTCCCGAGTGCATCACGCTCTTATCCGCAGCGGGAAGCCGGCAGCAATGGGTCGATGATCTTCCCGATGTTTGGCAGGATGTTCGCACGGAGATTCACGATCCCACGGACCGCAAACGACTCAGCTACCTGGCGACGACTCGACAAGGGCGGCGGCTTTATCTCAATCGCACGCTGATCGATGCCGACCAGGTTGTCGTTCTCACAGGATGCCGCTTCGATGTTCGACTCGGATACGTCGGCGGAGCCGCTTCTTTGTTCCCCGCCTTCAGCAACTCGGAAACGTTGCAACAGCTTGCCGATGTTCCGGCGACGAAAAAAGGAGGCGAGTCACCGATCGAATCGGAAGCCGAAGAGGTGGCTTGGCTCTTGGGAGCGCCTTTCTTCGTTCAGGTTGTGCCCGGCGCCGTCGGCAGCATCATGCACGTGATCGGCGGAACCGCCGCGACGTTCGCCGAAGCTCAGAAGCGATGCTCCGACCTGTGGCGGTTTCGAATCGAGCGTATGCCGCACACGATAGTTGTGCCGCTAACGGCTGAACCGGCAATTCAGGATTTTCCCATGATTGCCGACGCGGCACTGAATGCGGCGAGAATCGTCGAACCCGAGGGCCGGATCATCATACTTTCCCAGGCAAACCCCGATTTGGACGATGCATGGTTGCTGTTGCGCGACACTGACAACCCTGCGGTGGCGGCCCGTCGAGTGCAGGAACGACAGCCGGCCGGCGGGCGCGTTGCACAGACCTGGCTCGAGGCCGCGCAACGTGCCAATCTTTATTTGCTCAGCCGGCTGCCCGACGATGTCGTTGAAGAACTTTTCGCAACGCCATTGCAAGACGCACGGCAGGTGCAGCGGTTGGTCGATGCGGCGCCGAGTTGTCTGGTGCTTCCGGATGCTCACATGGCGCTGACGGTGCTCGAATAGGCAATTCTTGAAATGAGCCGTTCAATGTCTCTGTTATCGCCGATGGCCGACATAACGACCGCCGCCGGCGCTGTGTTGCGCGACGACTCCGGATGGCAAATGCCTGCCAGTTACGGCGACGCACTCGCCGAGTACGCCGCCGCTCACGAGCAAGCCGTCTTGTTTGACACGTCGCATCGCGGCAAGGTCGAAGTCTCCGGCAAAGATGCTCCGTCGTTTTTGCACAACCTGAGCAGCAACGACATCAACAACTTGCCGCTCGGTGCAGGATGTGAGACTTTCTTCTGCACCGCAAAGGCAAAAGTCGTCTCGCATGCCTGGATTTTTCACGTGCTTCTCGACAGCAAGCGACATGCCTACTGGGTCGATCTTGCACCGGGCCAGGCAGAGTTGCTGATCAAGCATCTCGACCGTTTCATCATTGCGGAACAAGTCGAACTGGTGAACCGCACCAACGGCTTTGCTCAGGTGCATCTCGCCGGACCGGGCGCGGCAGCAGTGTTGGCACGTGCCCTTGCCGACGAGATTCCGCGGCTTGAGCCGCTGCAGCACATGGAACGCACTTTCGGCGCGACAGTGCATGCGAATATTCGCCGCAACGACTCGCTTGGAATACCCGGGTTCGACATTGTGTGCCTGGCAGAACTTGCGACTGGACTATGGCGGATGCTCACGTCGTCGGGCGCACGACCGGCAGGACTCGACGCATTTGAGTTGCTTCGCGTTGAGGCCGGCACTCCGATCTACGGGAAGGACATCGACGAGAATCGCTTTGCTTTCGACGTGGGTCGCACCGCGCAAGCCATCAGCTACAACAAAGGCTGCTATCTCGGTCAAGAGCCGATCGTCATGGCCCGGGATCGGGCAGGGCACGCGCCACGCACGTTGCTGGGACTGATTATTACCGATGATGGCCCCGTTCCGTCCGGCAGCAAGCTCTTCCGAGGCACGGAGGAGGTCGGGTTCACATGCTCGTCGATCGACTCGCCATTGATGGGAAAAGCAGTGGCTTTGGCGTACGTACGTTACGGTCACCAATCGCCGGGCACGTCGGTCGAGATTGAAACACCTCAGGGACGCAGGGCCGCCGCCGTCAAGCCGTTGCCGTTTTCGAAATCGTAAGCAAGAGCACCACCGTCGAAATCGAATTGAACAACGAATGCAGCACGATGGGGCCCCAAAGGCTGTTGGTCCGCAAGCGAAGCCAACCCAGACAAAGCGCCAGCAATAACAAAGGGATCGGCGTCGGCCAGACGCCGGCGTGCATCATGGCAAAAAGGGCCGCGTTCCCAAGGTGCGCAAGCCAGGTTTGATCCTCGGGTTTTCGTCGAAACGTCGCTGCCATCGGCACTGCCAAGACAAGTGCGAATACGAGCGGCCCCGTTCGTTCGCGAACCTGCCAAATCGCCAGGAAGAGCGCAGCACCCCAGCACGCAACGCCGCCCCACCAGTGCCGGCTCGCCAGCGGCAGGATGAGTCCGCGAAAAACGAGTTCTTCAATCAGCGGCGCGAACACAACCGCCTGTGCGACCATCAATATCCATTCCACGGGTGTCGAATGTTCCGCCGCTATTTGCTGCAACGGATGCATCGTCGGCGGCTGTTCAAAGAACACCTGATAGATCGAATTCGATAGGTAATGAGCGCCGAATATCGCCGGCGACATCACCGCACATACGAGTATCGCAATCGCGATTTTGTCGAGCAGTTGATGGGCGTCGAGCCCAATCTGCCAAAGACGCGTCCGACTGACGACTCGCAGCATGACGACAATCGTCGCGGCGACTAACGGAGTAAACAGCGACACCCACAACCCCGCGCGTACCAACCCAAGCTTGTCGGCAGGGTTGGGATTGGAGCCATAATAGCTGCGAAAGAACCCGGCGCTTTGCAGCAGATCAAAGATGGCCAAGGGGATCAAAACAACCACCCCAATCGCCAGCAGCACTTCGCCGATGGACCAAGGCGGCAAAAGGCACCAGCGGCTCGGCCACACGCGGCCTCGGCGCAGCATGGCCCAGACTAATGCAAAAACGAAACTGGCCAGAAGTACGCCGATCAGCGTCGCGGCAAGGGTTTGCCGCGTTTGCTGCACGTCCAAACTGCCACCGCCTTTCACCGGATGCCGTTCGCTCATATCGTAAGGATGCACGAGCGCCTTGGACAACCAAAGTGATGACCACGATTCTGGATACCATCGTCGCAGCGAAACGTGTGGAAGTTGCCGCGACCCGCAGTAGGGAACCCCTCGCCGACGTGTTGCGCCGCGCGGAGTCCCTGCGACCGGTGCGAGACTTCGAGGGCGCACTACGGAAGTCGGATATTCAGATTATCGCCGAGGTGAAAAAGGCGTCCCCCTCAGCGGGTGTCATCCGCCAGGATTTCGATCCGTTGGCAATTGCATGCACATACGAACGTCACGGCGCTGCTTGCATCAGCGTTTTGACCGACCGGCAGTTCTTTCAAGGCGACTTGCATTATTTGTCAACAATTCGAAACAACGTGTCGCTCCCGGTATTGCGGAAGGACTTTGTCATCGACGTGTATCAACTCGCAGAAGCGCGGGCAGCCGGCGCCGATGCCGTACTGTTGATTGCAGAGATTCTTCCCGGGAATGCCCTGACGGAACTCTATGATCAAGCTCGTTCGCTGGGACTCGGCGTCCTGGTCGAACTGCACGATGCCGACCAGATGCCGCGTGTGATCGACTGCGGCGCCACATTGATCGGCATCAACAATCGCGATCTACGGACATTCGAGACTCGAATTGAACACACACTCGATCTGGCGGAACGAGTTCCTAACAACTGTTGTCTCGTCAGCGAGAGCGGCATTCGATCACATTCTGACTTGCAAAAACTGCAACAGTCGGGAGTCGATGCGGTTCTTGTCGGTGAGTCGCTAATGCGCGCCCCGGACATCGGCATTGCGCTCGATGAATTGCAAGGCATCCGACGCTAATGTCAGGGGCCTCGACTTTGCAATTCGCGGCCGATGTCGTTCATCGCTTTGCCATATGCCGCAAGCTCTGGTCGTGTTGTGATCTTCTGAAACAGCAACGCGTCTTTGACATACCGCTCGTCGCCCAGCCACAACCACCACTTTGCGCGCTGGCGAGCGCGGCTTAGAACAACGGGTTCGCGCGGGAACGGCTCATTGGCGACGATGGCAAGTGCGCCCAGATCATCTGTATTCAAGAACCAGCCGATGCGCTCCTGCGACTCGATCGACTTCGCCTCTTTGAATCGCTGCAAAAGGCCAATCGCAAGTACATGGCGCAGTTTCGCTCCGAGATCTTGCCATGCTTCGGCCGACGGACTTCCTTGTGCCAGGGCCAAATCGGTTGAAAATGCAACAGTCTCGACGCCATTGCTGAGTTTGAGCAGATCGATGGCGAGTTTCGCCCGCCATGCCGGTGCGTCCTTGTTGCGCTCGTGATTGGCTGCCGGCTGCGTCGCCGGCGCCATCTGCTGCAATCTCGGCAAAGCGGTCTCAGCCACGTCTCGCTCTATCTTCAGAGCAGCCGCCGTCAATCGAGCACGTTGTGCTCCCATCCAAAGCGGAGAACGCAATTGTGCCAGCAAGTCGTTGGGCGTTGGCCCGGTGATCGTATTGACTCGCCGCAATTGTCGGTCCAATGAAGCAAAATGGTAACGGCCGTTCAATGCGTCAAGTTGAACACCGATATCTTGTGCGAGTGATTCCAGTTCTTTGACCGCCGGCGTTTGGGGCATTGCAGGAATCATCAACAGTCCTGCAAGCCTCTCCGTGGCCTGAATTGTCGAAGACCAAAGCTGCATCTCATCTGCGTCGGGCAACCGCCGTCCCAGTTCTGTCGAAATCGCCGGCAGGATTCGATACGCCTCTTCGAGTCGAGCAAGCCCCAATTGAATCGCTTGCGTTGACGCTGCCAACGCCTGATATCGCCGGTTCGCGTCATCCAGTTTTTCGCGGCCGGCCTTTCGGTCATTCGATTCGCCGATGGTTAACTGCAACAACCCGTCGCGGCGAAGACTGTTCGCGGCAGCCAAATCACTCTGTACCCAAGGGAGACATCGGGCATCTGCCGCAGCAAGTCGCTCCGCCAACTGGCCTGACTGCAAAATGGCGTGAATGTTGCCTGGAATCTCGAGCAGCCGCTGCCACTGTGCCGGTTCCAGATCAACCAATAGCCTCAACAAATGCAATTCCGCGTAGTTCGGCCTGGGCTGCAATTTTCCGATCAAATCTGCACATGCCTTGAGTTGTTCTCGACTCGGATCGGGGAGGTCGGCGATTGTCCCAAATAAATGCGACGCCACGAGGTCCGACTGTCTCGGCGTCAACGGTTTGTCGAATGCCTTTTGCCAAAGCGCATCCAACTCGCCGGGCATCAACGGCGTCTTGTTCTGCAATCGATCCGTTAGTGGCGCCAGCAGAATACGAACATTCGGGTCATCGCCGCGAGGCGAACCGACAGCAACGGGAAGCGACCACGGCGTCGGCAGCGACGGCAGCGACTTGCGGCGATGTTGCTCCAAATCGGTGATATCCTTACTGAGTTCCGACTGAATGCTGTCCACGTCTGCGCCGGCGAGCCAGCGTTGCTCGGCTCGAAGGAGGGAACCTTCCAAGTGCCGAAACGCTCTTGGGCAGTTCCGCCAGGACTCGTCGGCCAGCCAAGACTCACGCGCCAACCAGGCCTTGATCAGCCAGTCCGGGTATGCATCTGTCGTTTCTCCGACCGACATTGGTTCCGCTTTGGTTTTGGGCGTGACCAATGTGAAATCCTTGCCGGCGCCGAACAGCGCCGGCGTTTGCACTGACACTCGCTGGCGGGCCGACCACTCCGCCACTTGCGTGCGGACGAACCCAAAAAGTTCGAGGGCGTTCACCTGTCCGTCGCGGCTCTTGCCGCTGTCCCAACCGTCGGCGTAGCCGCGAAGTCCTTGTTCAACGAAGTATCCAAAAACGGATCGCTTTAGTAATGTCGATACGTGACTGACCTCATCGGCTGATGCACTCGTAATGACGAGCATCGGCAGTTGGCCATCGGACTCCATTTTTTTCAGCTCCGTTTGAGTGGCGGCCGCCACATCATCGGACAAGAATCCCAGCCTCGCATCCGCACAAGGCCGGGCGATATCGAGCAAAACGAGCGACCGGCCGGAACAACGCCGCAAGACCTCGAAAACCTTGGCGAGCGGCAGCCATGATGAATCGCTGTCCGGCTGACTGTATCCGACAAGGAGATGCACGCCCTTATGGCGCACTGCCGCGAAAGCACAGAGGTGGACGATAACCGGTCGGTTCTTTTCGGCGCTGGTCGCCGTGCGATCCGCCAGTTGTGCCAGTTCACGCAGCACCAAATCGCGTTCCTGACTCTGATAGGCCTGCACGGAATCGCCTTTGAACAAATCCCGAAGCGCGTCGCCGTCCTCCCGAGCCCAAGGATTCGCCGGCAGACTGCGGCTGGCGTATTCCGTCACGGCAATGCTCAGAAAAATAGGTCGTTGCGGCGACCGAAGGAATATCAACAAGCCAACTGCGACGCCGATGATTGCCAGAAAGACCGCGAGAATCACGAATCTTCCGGCACGAGAGGATTTGGTTCCAGAGCCTGAAGCGCCGGCGGATGAATGTACATCCGCGGTTCGCCAGGAAGGATTGCGGCGTTGTTCGGCCATGCTCCGCTCCAATTCAAGTTGGACGCAGCCATCTTATCGTGCAATTGCGTCATGCACATGCCTTGCACCGAACTGGCGCGAACTTGCATACGATTTGCTCGTCCTTATTGTGAATATTGCACAGTGTTCTAGAAGAGACGTGACGACATGCCCGCCATTCGAAGCATCGCGATCAAACCGGAAGGCACGCCGTCTCGGCCTGCAGATCGATTCGCCCGCATCGCGGTACAGCAGGCGACGCTAGTGGCCGGACAAGGGCTCGAGGGTGATCGCAAGGGAAGCGGCGGCGATCGGCAATTGAACATTATGTGCATGGCAACGCTTGTCGAAATGCAAAAGGCCGGTTGCCGCATCGACCCCGGGGAAATGGGAGAACAAATCGTCCTTGATGATATCGTGATCGAGAGCTTGCCGAATGGCGCGATGTTGCGCGTCGAGGGAGGTGCATTGATCGAAGTCGTTCAATTGCGTACACCCTGCTCGCGATTTGAAAGAATTCAGAATGTGACGATCAAAGACGCATGGGGACGGGTCGGAGTAATGGCTCGTGTCGTTCGAGGCGGTCCGATTCGCATCGGCGATTCTGTCAGCGTCGTTGACATCGATAGGGACAAAAAGAGCCTGCCGATTGAGGCGGCAGGCTGATCGAGGACACAATCGCGCTACTTCTTGGACTTCTTGAACTCTTCGGTCTTGCCTTTTGAATCGGTCGTCACCAGCTTGTCGTCGGTAAGTTCCTTGATCGTCAGTTTCTCGTCCTTTTCCTCTTCGCCGAACTTCAGTTTGACGTTGAGCTTCTCGCCTTCGAGCGTGTAGCTGCCGTTCAAACTGAACGCCTGATCGCCCATCTTGATGGTGACGACCAGTTTGCTGTCCTTGGTGAATTCAATGGTCAACCCCTCAGGCGTGTCGGCATCTTTCTTGGTAATAACCCAAGAGCCGACGATCTTGTCCTTGTAGTCCTTTTTGTCATCGGCACGGGCAAAGCCGGCCGCCATTACGATGATCGCAACACTCAATCCCAACGTGGCGAATCTCTTCATATTTGCTCCCGATTTGAACGGCCGACGAGGCGCACTCGGCCACGCTCGGTCAGTGAATTGTAGGGGCTGGCAAGGTCTGGACAAGCAACTAACGCTTAACCGCGTGTGACTTCATCTCCCAAGGACCGTTCCGGCGGCATCTGCGTGGGCATGTCGCCAAGCGACCGATAGACCGTTCGCGTCGTACCGGTGCCGGCCGACAATTCACTTGGCGCCGACGGAAACAGTGGGGTGAATCCGTCGAGTTTCTCACGATGTTCATTGCGAAACTGCGTACGCAGTTTCATTCGCTTTCGATTCGGAATCAGCGCCAACAAGACAAGGAAAATTACTGGATTGACGATGACCAACGGAGCAACAAACCAGAGGATAAGAGAATAGCCGCGCTGCCGGGCCTGGTAGGCCACAGTAGCCGCGGCGCCGACCCATAATGCGAACAAGAACAGAGAAGTCGCACCAACTGCGACTATCAGTGAATTCATTACCGATGATTCCCTTCTTCAGCCAGCCTCGAATTATGGCCGAGAGCCTGAGTCGCCGTCTTGCGGTTGGATTCAAGCCGTTCCAGGAATTTCGCCCGAAGGGACTTCGGCGTGATTCGGAAACTCACTTGCATTTGCCGCCCGTCCGCTCGTCGGAAAATGAGCACGACGCGCGGCCCAAGCCTCATGACAAAGAAAAGGACGGCGAATGCGATGCATGCGGGTATTGTCAAGACCAGGAGCAGCCCCAGGAATATCCCAAGATTACTTTCCGTAATTCTCCCATCAGTGAGGACGGGCAGGGCCGCGACCAGCAGAAACGGGAAGTAAGTCAGGAGAAATACGAAGATGATCTTCAGGTTGTTCCGTTTGTAGTTGCAACTGACAATGCGAGAGTACGGAATCGTCACGGTCGTCCACTCGCTGAGAGCCTGACGAAAGAGCAAATCGACGACGATCAAACCCAACGTCTTGAGCAGTCCTTCGACGACAAGTGCGGTATCCAGCAATTGAATCGTATTGGCGCTGCCGACGAAATTGAGCCCGTTTCGGTTGAAAAGCGAGACGGACGGAAGCGGGCGCAGATTTTTGGCTTCGATTTTCATACGGTCCCCATCCGCTGCTGACACAGTTCGCGCAGCTCGGAAAACTCAAAGCAATAGCCGCTTACCGCGAGATACTGGTCGCAAACGTCGATGGACTCTCGTAGCAGCCCAAGCGAGTAATAGGAATTTGCAAGCAACAGGTTGCCATTGAAGTTGTAAGGGTCTTGAACGAGGATCAATCGCGCCTCGACAGCGGCGTCGGCCATGCGATTGCGTGCGACAAGGGCCTCGGCGTATTTCAGATGAAAGCCGACGTTGGCAAATCGATAATCCAGTTCCTTGTGCAAAAGATCGAAATAGCGATCGGAACCGGCGCCGCCTTCGAGTGCAGCATCCCGCAGCACTTTTTCGCGCTGCAGCCCCCGTAAACGGACATAGATCACCGCAGCACTCGCAGCAAGCTTGAAACCGATCACTTTCTCAAGACGTTTAACGGGACAATTGGCGACAATCTGCCGCGTCGGTGGGCCTGGTGCTCGTTCTATTTCTCTGGCCACGTCGGCAGCCGCCCGGGCGTCCACGGAACCCCCGCAGCGTCGAGGTCCTTATCCAACGCCTTTAGGTCGGTCTCGAGCATATGCCTGAGGTCTTTGAGCAGCGACGCCAGTTCTTCGCTCGCAGCTTGATACTGCTCACGCTGGGTGCCGGTCGGTTTTTGCAACATGCCTCGCGAAACGCTCAGAATGAATCCGAGTCGATCGGAAATCGAAGTCGGGACGTTTTCGTTTCGTGCTGCCAGAACCGAATCGCCGTTCAACGTACGCAGCATCAGACGGTGTTTCTGGATCAAGGCGCGGACCTGCTGTTTCGACTTCTCGGTCGCCTTTGGCGACTGATCCAATCCTCGGCGAATCATGTCTAAGCGTGTGCCAAGCTCCTCCATGACGCCGGAGACACCGGTCATGGCCCGCTGGAGCGCAAACGTCTGCTCTTGGAATTCCCCCAGCGCTTGCAAGTCGGCGTCGGGGACTTTGCTGACGCCCTCGACTAACACACTAAATTCAACCGGGGTACACAACGGCGTCGCAACGCCATCGACCCGTTTGGCCAACGCTACCTTGTATTTGCCGGGCATCACGATTTCGCCGCTTCCACTGGATCGTCGGCGTCGCGGTCCGCCTTCGGCTCCACGTGAGACAACCGGAGACTCGCCGCGAAGGTCCCAGTTCACGCGTTGGATGCCCTCGCTTGCCGGACCAATCAGAGTCCGAACGATGTTCCCCTGGGCATCGGTAATGATCAATTCGATTGCCGGCGTCTCCTCTTCCTCTTCGGCCCGTAAGTCTTCCTTGCTCGGCAAGGGCGGCGGCGATCCTTTGCGGGCGGCATCGCGCTCGGCGTCGCGGCGTTTCTGCTGTCGGGACTTGATCGATTCCTTCAGGTGATAGGTGATCGTCGTGCCGAAGGCCGGATTGTCGGCCGCGTACAGCGACTCGCCCTGAAAGCTTTTCACGCCGTAACTGCCTAATGGCGCCGCCGGAACATAAAGCCAAGCGTTGCGAACCGGCAAGATCGCTGCCTCTTGAGCAAGCGTCTCCGCCTTCATGTGGCGCAAGGGCGCATAATCGTCGAGAATGTAGATGCCGCGGCCAAACGTGCCGACGACCAGGTCATTCATTTGTCTTTGAATGACAAGGTCCTTGACTTGAATCGTCGGCAGGCCGCCGCGGATACGGACCCACTTCTGGCCGCCGTCGTTGCTGACATACAGCGCAAACTCGGTTCCGCAGAAGAGCAACTTCGCGTCTACGTGATCCTCGGCAATTGCGAGCACCGAGCCCCGCTCCGGCAACGTCGATGACAACGACGACCATGTCTTGCCGGCGTCCGTGCTCTTCAGCAAATACGGCTTGAAATCGGCGTTCTTGTGATTCTCAAAAGAAGCGTAGACTGTGCCGGCCTCGTGTTGCGAGCAGATGATTCGGCTCACATACGTTCGATCGGGCACACCTGGGAACGTTTCGATCTTCGTCCATGTTTTGCCGCCGTCCTCAGTGACTTGAATCAGACCGTCGTCTGTGCCGGCGTAAATCAAGCCTTCCTTCTTCGGCGATTCCGCGAGTGCAACGATGTTGCCGTAGAAACTCGTCGAGAGATGCTTCGCTACGGCATCGACCGGCTGAATCTTTCCGAACACTTCGAGCTTGTCGCGGTCGAGTTGCCGCGTGAGGTCGCCGCTGACCGCTTTCCAAGAGTCGCCGCGATCGTCGCTACGGAACACCTTGTTCGCCGCAAAGTAGATGCGTGTGTTCGAATGCGGACTGACAATTAAGGCCGAGTCCCAATTCCAGCGCAGCGGCGGTTCGCCCTTGCCCGGCTGCGGCTGAATGAAGACGCGCTGACCGGTACGGCGGTCGAATCGCACCAAGCCGCCGTATTGATATTCGGCATAGACGATGTTTGGATCCTTTGGATCGACACGACACTGAAAGCCGTCGCCGCCGAGCACGACCATCCAATCCTGATTGGCGATGCCGTGAACGAATCGTGTACGGGCTGGGCCGCCGAGCGTGTTGTTGTCCTGTGTGCCGCCGTAGACGTTGTAGAACGGCCCGTCTTCGTCGCAGGTGACGTCGTAGAACTGCGTAACCGGCAGGTTTGCTTTGAAGTGCCAATTCGCGGCGCGGTCGAAACTTTCGTAGATGCCGCCGTCGCAGCCGACGATGTAATAGTCCGGGTTCTTCGGATCGATCCAGATGCAGTGGCTGTCAACGTGCTTGTGGCGCTCGCCGAGATTCGCCAGAGTGCGGCCGCCGTCGTTCGAAACCTGAATGTAGACGCCCATCACGTAAATGCGATCCTTGTTGACCGGATCAACAACGAGATGTGCGTAGTATTGCGCTTGTTGGTCGAACGGGTTGCGTTTCTCCCACGTGACGCCGCGATCCGTCGAGCAGAAAATGCCGCCTTGCTTGTTCGCAGCTTCGATTGTGGCATAAATGATGTCGGGATCGGTCGGCGCCATGGCCAGTCCAATGCGGCCGAGATCGTCTGATGGCAAGCCGGCGCGGATCTTCGTCCACGTCTTGCCGCCGTCGGTGCTGCGATGCATGGCGCTTTCGGGCCCGCCGTTGACCAGCGTCCACACATGCCGGCGGCGCTGATACGACGCAGCGATCAGAATGTCAGGATTGCGAGGATCTTGCACAACGTCCGTGACGCCAGTGTTTTCGGAGATGTTGAGGATCTTTGACCAGGTCTTGCCGCCGTCGGCTGTTTTGTAAAGTCCGCGATCGCCGCCTGGTCCCCACAGCGGCCCTTGGGCGGCGACATAAACGGTGTCGGAATCGCGAGGGTCGATCAGAATCTTGCCGATGTGCTCAGAGGCTTTGAGACCCATATTGGTCCAGGATCGGCCGCCGTCTACCGACTTATAGACGCCGTCGCCGTAGCCGACCGAGCGCTGCGAGTTGTTTTCGCCGGTGCCGACCCAGACGACATTCGGATTCTTGGAATCGAGTGTGACGTACCCAATTGAGTACGAGCCTTCGTTGTCAAACAACGGCGTCCATGTGGTGCCGGCATTGGTAGTCTTCCACACGCCGCCGGATGCGACGGCCACGTAGTAGTGGCCGCGATCGGTCGGATGCATTGCCAGCCCGACGACACGCCCCGATGTATTCGCGGGACCGATCGAACGTAGGCGCACAGAAGCTAACGGCGACGGCCGTTCCGCACGACCACCGGCTTTGGGATCTGGTTTGGCGGGTGGTTGAGTCGGGATGGAAAGCAACAGCGAAAGAAGGATGCTCGACATGGCAAGCCTCGGTGCAGGTTCCTAGTGGCGGTTTCGAGATTACCGGTTTACCCGGAGAGAGGCCGAAGGGCAATTAGAAATTGCATGGAATCCACGGCGTTCTCTGCTAGCGCGTAGCGGCTAAGCGCGTCGCGGCTCTGTTTCGCTACTATTATCCCGGTAGACGAGGAGGAGCACGATGGCCAACCTGTTGCGAGTCGTTTTCATTTGTGTCGAGAACAGCAACCGCAGCCAGATGGCCGAGGCCTTTGCATGCATCCACGGCAAGGATCGCGTCAACGCATTCAGTGCCGGTTCGCGTCCTTCAGGGCGTGTGAACCCGAAGGCCATTGCCTCGATGAAGGAACTGGATTTCGACCTTTCGACACACCACTCAAAAAGCGTCGATGATCTGGGTTTGGTCGAATTTGATGTGGCCGTTACGATGGGCTGCGGTGATCTGTGCCCAACATTACGGGCGAAGCGCCGCATCGATTGGGACATTCCCGACCCGCGAGAGATGCTGCCGGAACAGTTCCGCCAGGTGCGAGACTTGATTGAATCGAAAGTGAAAGACCTTCTGGCGATGCTGGCGAGCGAGTCAATGCAGTGACGCTTTCGTACAATCAAGAGATTCCAGCGTTCCTTGACGGTTCCGATCAGGCACTCATGGCAAATGCAACTGCAAACGGAAAGACTTTCGCTTTCGTCAGCCTCGGCTGTCCCAAGAACACCGTGGACTCGGAGCGAATGCTTGGAAAGCTGGCCCAGGACGGCCTCACTCTGGCGCCCGATGCCGACGGCGCCGACGTGGTCGTCGTGAACACATGCGGCTTCATCGAGCCGGCACGTCAGGAATCGCTCGGCGTCATTCGCGAAATGCTCGAACTCAAGCGCCAGGGTCGCGTCGGCGCCGTCGTAGTCGCCGGTTGCCTCGCCGAACGGCAAAAGGACATGCTGCTTCAAACCGTGCCGGAAGTCGATCAAATCGTCGGCGTTTTCGGCCGTGAAGAGATTGCCCAAGTCGTCGATCGCGCCATGATTAGCCCGCATCGAAAGCAAGGGTCTTTGGCCGCCGAGCAGCGTTCCCTTTTCCGCCCGGCCCCGGTCCGCGCTCTCGAGGATACCGCCCGGTTACGAATAACGCCGCGACACTTTGCATACCTGAAAATCTCAGAAGGATGCGACCGAACGTGCACTTTCTGCGCGATCCCCGACATGCGCGGCAAACACATCACCAAGCCGATCGAAGAGATCGTTCGCGAAGCAAATGAGCTTGCGGTTGACGGAGTCCGCGAACTGATCATCGTCGCACAAGACACGACGTACTACGGACTCGATCTCTACGGCAGAATTCGACTCCACGAGTTGGTGCATGAGCTCGATCAAGTCAAAGGCATCGAATGGATTCGCCTCTTGTACGCTTATCCGATGTACATCAACGACGAGTTGCTCGCCACGCTTGCGAACGCCAAGAATGTCATTCCGTATCTCGACATGCCGTTGCAGCACATCAACGACCGAATGCTCAAACGCATGCAACGCCGTGTCAATCGCGCGGACACCGAGACGCTGCTGAAACGGCTGCGGAAGCAAATTCCAGGTCTCGCTCTTCGGACTACGTTCATCGTCGGCTTCCCTGGCGAGACGGAAGCCGAGTTCGAAGAGTTGTGTGACTTCGTACAAACCGCCAAGTTCGAGCGCTGCGGCGTGTTTCCCTATTCACTCGAACCCGGCACGCCGGCCGAGCGATTGCCCGAACATCTGCCGGAAGAGGTGAAGCTGGCTCGCCGCGATCGACTCATGCAGATTCAACAAGAGGTGGCATTTGCGTGGGCGGCTTCGCAAGTCGGGTCGCAGCGCGACGTAATCATCGACTGCCCCGATCCCGAAGTGCCCAATCACTTTTTGGCTCGAAGCACGGCCGATGCACCGGACATTGACGCGTTGGTGCGGGTCAAGGCCAAGAATCTCAAGCCTGGCGACTTCGTGAAAGTAAAGATCACGGCGGCTGACGGTTACGATCTCGTCGGCCGCGCCATTGGTGAACCGTGGTAAGAGCCGCTTGCGGCTTAGCGAGCGGGCGATTCCCATACAAACCAATACGGCGCGACCCACACCCAGGTCCCTTCGGGGATGTCGCGATGGCGGCCGTAGAAGGGGTACGGTTTGTAATGACCGGAATCGCGGAATTCCGCGTACGTTGCACGGTCGGCCGGCACGCAAAAAACTTTCAGTAACTTCGTGTACTTGCCATCGACCGACGCCTTGGTCGGCGGGCGGAATTTTGCAGCCGCTTTGTTCGTAGGATCCAGAGAGTACAGCGCCATCAGGGCCGCGTCCCGAACGGTTGCGTCCGAATCCTCCATCATCTCGACGAGTTTCGGGATCGCTTCGCGTGCGGAAACTGCAAACGACGCGATCAATTCGATTCGTTTCACCCGCTCGGCAGCCGAGCCTGATTTCAGCTCTTCAACGGCCGCCGGGTAGCCGGTCTTCACCGTGTTGAAAATAAAGCCGTCCGCCATGATGTTCAGGCGGCCGTTGTGGAATTCCGCTTTATCAATAATAGCCGTCAACTTGATGATCTTCCCTTTGAAGGGCGTTAACAGGTCCGCGGTGTCGTCGAGGATGTCCTCTAGAGAGATCGTGCCGGAATACGGATTCCCGATTTGTACAGTCCATTCCAGACCGTGGAGCTTGTGAATGTTCCCGTTCCCCGGCGAAATGGATACTCGGTAGCGACGGCCTTCCATGCGATTCAGCTGAACTTCGCCAATGGCGTACTCCCAAACGATCTTTCGACCGGTTGCGTTTTCCTTGAGCCAATCATTGGCCCGGTCAATGCGGATCGTATCGTCAGTAGACTTCGGCCTTGCGTTTTCGGGCAACGCAGCAACAAGTTGAGCCGGCGACGTAATTGCCTCCGATGAAGGACTCTCTTTTCGGTCGAACGGCAATTCAAACTTCCTACTCGGCGTTCCTTTACTTGGCGTACCTTCGCTCGGAGTTCCTTCGCGAGTCGCTGTCGGTGGGCGACAGCCCATGATAACGGCAACAAATACAATTCCAACGGCACTCGCGGAATAACGAAGTTTCATCTGTCGTTCCCATTCGAAATGGAGAGTGCTCAAGTGAATAATTCTCGCCAATCGCAATCACAACCGCAAGAGGCAGGTCTTGTTAATCCGTGCTGCGGTTCCTTGAGGAGCGATTGATGTTTGATGCTGCTCGATTACGTTGCGGCAGTTTTGGGTGGCTGAAAAAAGACTACGGCTCGCCAATAGAAAAACCCCGCCGGAAGCCGAGTTGGCGTCCAACGGGGTTTCGTTCGATTGTCACTTCCTGACTCAAATCTCCAACCGATGCTCGGCGGCGTAATCCCGCAGTTTCTTCATGATGCGGACGTTGAGTTGCCGCACTCGCTCTTTCGTGATGCCGAGCCGCTGACCGATCTCTTCGAGCGTCATGTTCTCGGCATTGTCGAGACCAGCCCGCATCCGCAGAATTTCTCGTTCGCGCGGATCGAGTTGTTCGAGCAGTCGGTTCACTTTCGTGCTCGCCTGTTCGGCCTGGCTGAGCAAGTCCTGTTCGTCCGTTCGTACGTCCGGCTTCGCTTCGAATAGATCGTCATGACCGGTGACGAAATGTTCGCGGTGCTTCTTCTCATCCGGAATGCTGCGGGCGAAGTTCTTCATGATCGCCCAGCTGGCGTATGTGGAGAACTTGTTGCCGCGGCTGTAGTCGAACTTCTCGACCGCACGCATGAGCGACAGGTTGCCGTCGGAAATCAGCTCGAACAGATTATCGCTGACGCCGGCATGCTTCTTCGCATAAGAGACGACGAGCCGCATGTTGCAGCGGATCAGCATCTCCTTGAGCTTGTTGATCTTGGCCTGCAGTTCTTCGACATGGTCCAGGTCGAGGCTGCGGGCGGCGCCGGGGACGATTCCCTGCCGCAACTTGTGCAAACGATGCTTCAAGTAGTTCATTTGCCGGAACAAGTGCGCTTCTTGCTCGCGGGAGAGAAGCGGCAATTCGTACAGCGGCGCGAGCTCGGCCGGAACATCGCGCGGCACGCGCTTGGCGGCGGTTTGCTTGTCGAACTCTTCCTGATCCGGCATCCCGCCCATGATGGCAGGTTCCAGGGCCGGGTCATCGAACGATTCGTGATAGATATAGTCAAGCGGCTGCTTGAGCAAGCGATCCGCGCGAACTTCGTTCAGCACGCGATGGATCGACGTGCGCGAGCGAGCAAAACGTTTTGCCAGGGTATCCACGGTAATTCCCCTACGGTAGGAGGTGTAGATGACCAGCTTGGCGGCCGCGTCCAGCGGTCCGGTCACGTCCGGAAACACCGCTTGCTCGGGGTATTGCCGGTCGTGGTTCTTGATGGTGTACCTCACCGCTTCAGGAGAACGCCTGAGGCGGCGTGCGATTCGCCGGCTAACCTCCGTGAGCGTGCCGCCGTTACGAGCAAGGCGGCGCGCGCGGCGAATGATCTCGTCCTTCTCGCTAATCGTCATGTGCGAGAATTTCTCGCCGCGGGCAACTTCCTTCGGGTGCACTGCGACGAACTGTTCAACCACCGACTGCGGAAAACCCAACCGCCTTCGGCCGTTCTGAAAGATAGTCTGTCCAATCAGCCCATGCTTGCGCCAGCGGGCGACCGTTTTTGTCGAAACTCGCAACTTTTTGCTGACCTGGTTCAAGCTCAGCATCGGCTCGGCCGGCATCTCGAACGGTGTTGCCTGCAACGACCGCGAGAGCTTTTCCAGAAACAGGTCCAAATCATGCCGCAGGTCCGCTCCGGCAATCAGCAAATTGGGGTGGGAAGTTGTGCGATAATCCGTTATTCGATAGCCGACAAACTCGTACGGATATTGCCGCTCGGGTTTGATCTGTGCCAACAGCGCGCGGGCTCGTTCGAGTTGCTCGCGGCGCACGCCGGGCGGAGCAAAACGAACTTGCTGATCCGTCAGATGCTCCAGTGCTTGTACACGAAAGTCACTCACTGCACTGCTCCTGCTTCGATCCACCGCCCAAGGAACCTGTTACCTGTAATTCGTTCCAGTCCGCCTTTTGTTACAACCGGTTCGACCTGACGAAGGAAAGATTGCCCAATCCTCACGCAGGTTCGGGCTCACCTTGCTGCCCCGGCTCCCGTTGCCCTACCCAATACAATGGGAAGGTGAACCACCAACAACTCGCCGCCAACTCCCGTTCGACCCCAAAATGGCCGAATTCAGGGATTGTTGAATCTGTCAATGGGAGTTGCACATCGTGTGCCAGCAAGATGCGCATTCCGTGCGGCAGTGCCAAGAATCGAAATCACCATTGACACAAGTTAATTACTTTCAATTACTTGCGACTGGATTTCGACGCATTGATTTTGGCGATTGTTACCGGTCCGTGACCAGGTAATGATCTTTTTTACACTATCAGTGTTCGATTTTGCAAGCCCATTCTGACAATTCGGTCATGCCACTTTTTCAATCGATTTATCAGGCAGTTTGCAGCCCGCACAACTTGACCCGAACGTCGTCTTTTTCACCGAATTGCGTTCACCCGAACGAGCAACCGAGCTGCTGAAAGGGGTACAATCGAGGGTTGAGAATTGCCTCGCGGGAGTAGGTTCAAATGGCCCGATACGCTGCACCAATCATCGCTGCGATCTTTTCAGCTGTGAGCGCAAACGCCGACGAACCCACGGTATTGAGCGAACGATTTGCAGCGGGCTATCAGTATCGGGTGCTCAGCCGTGTGCATCTTACCGGCGAACTGACGCTTCCGCCGGATAAGGCAAATCCAAAGGCTCGAACGCTAGCGGTGAAGGGTGAGAGCGCAATCGAATACGACGAACGGATACTCGACGCAGTTCCGCAAACAACTAAGACGCTTCGCATTTACAAGCGGATGGACTTTCAGCGAAAGTTCGGCGACCAGGAACAGGATTTCACTCTTCGACCTGCCGTGCGACGAATGGTTATTCTCAGGCACCAATTCACAGAAGCGCCGTTCTCACCCGATGGGCCGATGCAGTACGCCGAGATTGACGCGGTTCGCACCGACGTCTTCACGCCGGCGCTCGCGGGCCTGTTGCCTGCACAGGCTGTTCGCCCCGGCGACGCATGGAAGGCTGCGGCCGAAGCGGTGACGGAACTCACCGATCTTGAGAAGATTGACGAGGGATCATTTGGATGCCGTTTTGAGGAAATAGTTACAATCGCCGGTCGAAAACATGCGCGAGTCTCGCTAACCGGTTGGGTTCGCGGCGTGAACGAAGATGGGCCGAGCCGCAACGAAGTTGATGGTTTCTTTTACTTTGACCTGGTGTCGAACCACCTCAGTTATTTGACTTTCAAGGGCAAGCATCTGCTGCTGGATAAAGACGGCAAGACAAACGGCTGGAACGAAGGCACGTTCACTTTGACTCGCCAGGCCAATACTCGGTCTCCGGACCTCAGCGACAGCATCGTACGCACTCTGGCCACGGAACCGAACGCCGACAACACCTTGCTGCTGTACGACAATCCGGACTTCGGCATCAAGTTCCTTCACTCGCGGCGATGGCGGATCGGCAAGGCCGAGGGCCGGCAACTGCTCATCGACGACGCCGAGAGCCGCGGCAATGGCATCTTGTTGACTCTCGAAGATGCAAAATCGACTCCGGCGCCCGAACAATTCTTGCGTGAAACCGAGGCTTTTCTCAAAGAGCAGAAAGGCCGAATATTCGGCACGCAGTCGCCGCGAGAACTTCGTCCGGGGCCAAACGCCGTTTCACAGTTTGCAATCGAGGCCGAATTATCAGGGCAGAAGCTGCTCCTGGATTACTACGTCCTTCGCCAACCAGACGCAGGCGCAACCATTGCCGCTCGCGTTGTGCCGGCCGATCTGCCCGCGTTGCGGCCGGACATTGAGCGCATGGTGAAGACGATGGTTCTGTCACGCCCAGCCGTCATCAACAAGAAATAGCCGGCAACACCATACCCTGCCATGCATCGCGGTTGTAAAACGCACACGGATGTCACTCATTGTTACCAATCTCACGAAAGAGTTTCCGACCCGAAGCGGCGCCCTTTCCGTATTGCGTGGAGTGTCGTTCACGCTCAATCGTGGTGATGCGGTTGCCGTGACCGGTCCTTCCGGCTCCGGAAAAAGCACGCTGCTGCACATCCTTGGGACGCTCGACAAACCAACCACCGGCACGGTCGAATTAGACGGCCAGGATCCGTTCTCGTTGCCCGATGATCGCCTCGCGGCATTCCGTAATGAGCGCATTGGATTCGTATTTCAAGATCACTACTTGTTGCCGCAATGCAGCGTCCTCGAAAACGTTTTGGTGCCGACGCTCGTTCGGCCCGGCGCCGACAAGTCAGCCGTCGTCGCTTGGGCGCGTGAATTACTTCAGCGAGTCGGACTAACGGAAAGGCTGGAACATCGGCCGGCGGAGTTGTCCGGCGGCGAGCGCCAGCGTGTCGCCATCGCACGGGCGTTGATTCACAAGCCGCTTCTGCTGCTTGCTGATGAACCAACCGGGAACTTGGACCGGACGACTGCTCGAACGATTGGCGCTTTGCTGTTGGACCTGCACCGACAGCATCAGACGATCCTCGTTGCCGTCACGCACAGCGCCGAACTTGCGGCCGCCTTTCCTCGTTCCATGCAAATGAACGAGGGCCTGCTTGAAACCGCTTGAGGTCGCCCATGTCCTTCTGGTCGCTCCTGCGGCAAAACCTTTGGTTTCAACGCAAAGCACACTTGGCCGTCATGTTCGGCGTTGCGGTCGGCGCTGCCGTGCTGGCCGGTGCACTTCTGGTTGGCGACTCACTGCGAGGCAGCCTGCGAAACCGTGCCGAAAATCAACGCGCCGGCATCGACTTCGCGCTCGTTTCGCCGCGGTTCTTCACACCACCACCTGGCGATCTGTTCGCGCCGGCGAGGCACGAATCGGTCGTTCTTGTGCACGGCGCGGCGTTGAATGGCAGTCAGACGGCCTCTGGCATCACAATGATCGGCAGCAGCTTCCAGCTGTTGGCGCCCAGCCAACGAAGCGCTACCGAGGGCGCCATTTTGTCGGAGTCATTGGCGAAAGCGCTGGCCGTGAGTGTCGGCGGCACGATTACGCTTCGACACGGAAAGAACAGTGCGATTCCGCGTGAGGCGCTTTTGGGTCGGCGCGAGGACAGCGACACGACCGTCGAATGGCCAATCGTCGTGAAGGCGATCATTCCGGATTCATCGCCGGCGGCTCAGTTCCGGCTGATGCCGGGCGCATCGTCAACGAAGAACATCTACGTGCCGCTGTCGATGCTGCAAAAGCACGCGACCGACGGAAACAAAGTCAATGCGATCCTGGTTCAGGGCGGAGATGTTGCATCTCTTCAGCAAAAGTTGCAAAGGCATCTGACCCTGAATGACTGGGGATTATCAGTCAAACGGCATCGCGATTATCAAAGCTTAGAGAGCGCTCAGTCGATCATTGATCAACACATCGCCGACGCCGTCCGTGAATCGGTGCAGCCAAACCTCGCTGTCGTCGGTGAGACGCTGGTATATCTGGCTAACGGAATTGGACATCGCGAAAAATCGATCCCATATTCCGTGGTCGCGGCCCTCGACACCTGGCTGCCGGCGCCGCTGGGTCCATTTCTGCCGCCGGGCATCGAGAACATCGCTGACGACGAGATCATTCTGGCCGACTGGCCCGAGTCGCCTTTGCGAGATGTCGCAATCGGGGATACGATCACTTTGACCTACTTCGAACCGGAACTTCGTGAAGGCAAGCTTGTTGAGGCGCAGGCTTCGTTTCGCCTACGCGGCCGCATACCCTTGACCGGCGTGGCCGCCGACCCGAATCTGACGCCTGCATTTCCCGGCGTCACCGACCGATTGACGATTCAAACCTGGGATCCGCCATTCGAAATCAACAAGTCGCTCATCAAAGAACCGGACGAAACCTATTGGAAGAAGCACCGCACTACGCCAAAGGCATACATTTCTCTCGCCGCCGGGCAGAAACTCTGGGGCAGCCGATACGGACGACTCACATCCATCCGCATCGCGTCGAGCCCGAATTCGATGACACAATACGACGCAAACAGACAATTGCTTCCGCGACTGTCGTTGGAAAAAGGTGGATTTGTTTGGGACGATCTGCGGCAAAGGCACGCAAGCGCCGGCAAGGGCGGGCAGGACTTCGGCGGACTGTTCCTTGGATTCAGCTTCTTTCTCATTGTCGCTGCGTTATTGCTCGTCGGACTCATGGCGAGGCTCGGACTGGAACGACGTGCAACCGAGGTCGGGCTTTTATTGGCGGTCGGCTGGGGCATGGGCCGCGTCAGGCGATTGTTGCCTGCCGAGGGACTGGTAGTCGCCGTCATCGGCGCGTTCGTCGGCCTGATCGGCGCGATCGCCTACGCCTGGCTGATGATTCGCCTCTTGATCTACTTGTGGCCGGATCAGTCAATCGGCTCCTTCCTGCAATTGCACGTCGGCATCGGCAGCCTCGCCGCCGGGTTCTTCGGCGCCGTTCTGATGAGCATCGGCATGCTCCTTTGGGCGCTTCGTGGACTCGGCAAGATCGCTCCCAGCGCCCTGCTCGCCGGTGCGACGCAGGTGACGGCGGCTGTCGCGTCGTCGCAAAGGACCTGGCAACGCGCTGCCGTCATCGCCGCTGGGTTGATTGTTGGTGCGGTGGCCATTGGAATCGGAAGTACGCTCGACAATCCGATGTTTCGAGCGCTCAGCTTTTTTGCCGGCGGCGCCTCGCTGCTGACCGCATTTCTTGCAGCGATCTACCACGGTCTCAAAAGAGAGCGACTCGACGTGCTTGCGGGATATGGCTGGACCATGCTCGCCCGGCTAGGAGCGCGCAACGCCGGCAGAAACTCAGCGCGGAGTTTGTTGATCGCCGGCCTGCTTGCGTCCGCAGCGTTCTTGCTGGTCGCCGTCGAGTCGTTTCGCCGGCAGCCGGAAAGCGACTTTCTCAAAAAGAATGGCGGATCCGGGGGATTCCCGATTGTGGTCGAAACCGGTCTGCCTGTTTACGCAGACCTCAACGCCGTGGGCCGGCAGGAAATGCTCGACGCAATCCGCATCCGCTATCAGCAGCAGCCCGACCCGGAAGGGCGATCGGTCAAGGAACGCGCCGACGCCGCCTTGCGCATCCTGGAGCAGGCGAACATCTTCTCGGCACGCGTGAAGTCTGGCGATGACGCCAGTTGCCTGAACCTTTATCAGGCCGGCAAACCACGCATTCTCGGCACGCCTCGGTCGCTGCGCGAGCGCGGCGGCTTTCGCTTCGTGGCAAGCTCGGCGCGATCGACCGAACAACGCCAGAATCCGTGGCGACTGCTCGACGACGCCGGCCCTTCGGAAACGGTCATCCCTGCAATTGCCGAAGAAAACACGGTCACCTGGATGCTCAAACTTGGCTTAGGAGGAGAGTTCACGATTCTCGATGAACAAGGAAAAGAAGTTCGGCTTCGCATCGTGGCTATGCTTAAGGACAGCGTCTTTCAGAACGAAGTGCTGATTTCCGAAGAAGCGTTCGCCAGGCTGTACCCTCGCGAAGAAGGCCGGACCATCCACCTCGTCGAATCCCCGACTGAGCAAATCGATTCGATCGCAAACCTGATGCAGATTGGTCTTTCAAAAAAGGGACCGACAATTACTCGAGCTCAAGATCGGGTCGCGATGTTCATGGCTGTCGAAAACACGTATCTAACGACGTTTCAATTGCTTGGCGGATTTGGGCTCGTGCTCGGCGCTCTTGGTCTGGCGTCAGCGATCCTACGCGGCACATGGGAACGGCGCGCAGAATTGGCGCTCTTACGCGCAGTCGGCTTTCGTCAAAACGCCGTGGCGTCGCTCGTGCTCTGGGAAAACCTCTTTTTGCTTGCTCTAGGGCTTGGGGCGGGCATCGCTGCGGCTTTGCTCTCGGTCGCTCCACATGTCGCCGCCGGTGGTTCGATTCCGTTGGTTCGGTTGAGTGTGTTGCTGGGGCTCGTCCTTTTGTCGGCATTCAGTGCGGCACTCGTCGCACTCAGAGTTACTTTGCGTGTGCCGATGCTGCCGGCCCTCCGCCGCGAGTGATCAGATACCGCTATTCGACCTCGACATATTTGACCCCATAATCACGTTGGCCAATACGAATGACGGCTTCGAGTCGTCCCGGCCCCTCCGGCAGATCGACGTTATCGAACTGCGCTTCGACCGCTCGGGCTGCGATCGGTACAGACTTCTCCAACTTGCCAATGCGAAGCACCGCGCTTCCGGCGTCGACTCGCGGGGCGAACTTCAGGCGGACCGTGTACTTCTTCGTTTCTGCGACATGGACCTCCCAGTAGCCCAGGTCATCGAGCGCCCATCCGGCACGGGGGCCTCGCCAATCTTGTCGTGTCAGGATCACCGGGTTCTCGTGCTTCGTGCCCAAGTGAATTCGCGGCGGCGCGAATTTGCGTGTTGCGGCGACATCGCGAAACCACTCCTCATACTGTTTGCGCAAGTCAGCGACCACTTGCGGATGCTCCGCAGCCACATCCTTCAATTCGAATGGATCACTTTCCATGTCAAACAACTCGTTTTTCCATTGTCGCTCTTGTGCTTGCGGTCCTGTACCAGCTGCTTGCACCAATTTCCAACGTGGACCGCGCGCGGCAAACGCTCGGCCAACTTGTGGCTCATCACCGCGATGCCACTGGAAAAACAACGTACGGTCCGACCAATCTTTGGACCTGCCGGTTAGATGCGGGAGAAGATTGCGGCCGTCGATCTTGAGTTGTGGACTTGGCGCAACACCGCACGCGGCAGCGAGCGTCGGCGTCACGTCGATATGCGCCGCGGGTTTTTCGAATCGGCCCGGCTTCAACTGATTGGGCCAGCGTACGAAAAAGGGAACGCGGATGCCGCCGTCGTACACCTGGCCCTTTCGACCTCTGAGACCGGCATTGTATCGAACCGCAGCAGGCCCATTATCCGTCATGAAGATCACGATTGTGTTGTCGGATAGTTTTCGTTCGTCGAGAAACTTGAAGAGCTTCCCCAGGTTCGAGTCGATGTTCTCGACCATTGCGTAAACGCGGGCCATGCTTTCAGCCGGTTGAAATTGACCGAGCGGGTGGCCCGTCTTCGGAAACGCTTTCGGCGACAGGTCCATCTTCTTGTATGGTGCGACAAGGTCATCCGCGACCTGGAGCGGATCGTGCGGACAGTTGTACGCGACATAGGCGAAGAACGGCTTGTCTGATTTCGTGCCGATGAAGTCCATCGCAGCTGTTGTGAAGATGTCGCTGCAATAGCCCTTGTGCTTCACCCACTTCCCGTTGCGCTGCAGGAGCGGATCGAAGTAGGAGTTTCCCGGCGGGTCAGCCGGTTGGGCGATGCCGCCGCCGCCATTGACGAGCACTTCGTCGAAGCCCTGGTCTTGCGGTCGCAGGGGATAGTTGTCGCCGAGGTGCCATTTGCCGAAGATGCCGGTGCGATAGCCGGCATCGTGAAGCATCTCGGCAAGCGTGACTTCATCGGCATGCATCATCGACCGGCCAATGTACGTATCGACGACGCCCGTGCGATAGTTGTACCGGCCCGTGAGCAAGCTCGATCGCGTCGGCGAACAAACCGGGCAAACGTGAAATCGTGTCAGCTCGACCGATTGTTTCGCAAACGCATCGAGGTTCGGGGTGCGAATGACCGGGTTGCCGTGACAGCCGAGGTCGCCGTTGCCCTGATCATCGGTGATGACCAAGAGCACGTTCGGCCGCTCGGCTGAGAACGATGAAGACGTTGCGAAAAAAAACATCGCCCACATCAATCGAGCAATTCGCATGTTGTTAGCCTCAGACCGGCAACGGTGTCGACTGTCATTCTCACGTGTGCAACTTGGCAGGTCAAATAAGAAAATACACGTGCCAAGCTGAAGCGTTGATGGTTCAATCATTGCAATTACTCAACTGGAGTCAGCATGAACCGCCTTTCGTATTCGTTGATGCTAGTTGCAATTGTCTTCACCGCCAGTGCCGCGGAGCCGCCCAATTATCGAAAACCCACGACCGAAGGCGAGCTGCGCTATTGGCTCGAAAACATGATCTGGCATCACCGCTTCTCGGATGATGAGATCGTCGACGCTTCCGGTTTGACAAAAGACGAGATCGCCAAATCGCGGAGCAAATTCAACATCAACGATCAATCGAAGCCGAAGCGCAAGGACACTGACCCGCTGCTTGTGTTGCCGTACCCTGGCGGCCGGCATCCTCGCATCGGCTTTCTCGACGGCGCCGTCCGGCCGCAACGTGAAACGAAGATCAGCGTCTTCGCGCCATGGGACGACGGCGGTTATGTCGTCGTCGATGTGCCAGAGGCTATTTGGTCGAATCTGGGACTAACGTATCTCGCACACACACACGTGCCGACGGTCTGGACGAAGCAGAAAGTTGAACTGCCGCCGTTGGAATGGCAACGCCGCCAGGACGGCTCATTGGTTTGCGAACGCAAGCTGCCCAACGGCATCGTGTTCGGCACTCGGATTCGCCCTCGCCGCGACGCCGTGCACATGGAAATGTGGCTGACCAACGGCACCAAGGAAGTGCTGAGCGACCTACGCGTGCAAGTGTGCGCGATGCTCAAAGGAATGTCGGGCTTTTCCAAGCAGACAAACGACAACAAGGTGTTTCAGACGCCGTACGCTGCGTGCAAGTCCGACGATGGCAAGCGTTGGGTCGTGATGGCATGGGAGCCGATCCACCGCACCTGGGGCAACGAGAAGTGCCCGTGCCTGCACTCTGACCCGAAGTTTCCCGATTGTGCGCCCGGTGAGACGCAACGACTGCATGGCGTGATGACTTTTCATGAGGGCGAGGACATTCAACCGGTCCTGCGAAAACTCGACCGGTCGGATTGGCGCGGCGGACTGGCGACGCTGCACGGTTCCATCGTCGATGCAGACACAGGAAAGAGTGTCGCCGCCCGCGTCTATATGCAGTCGGCCGGCGGCGCATGGTTGCACGTCGCCGTTCCCGATGCAAAGGGCCTCGCTGTCAACTACTCGAAGCAGCGTGCGGACACTCGATCCGTTGAGATTCATACAAGCATTTCGGCTCATCCGTTCCGGGCGGACGTGCCGCCGGGCCGTTACACCATCACGATCGAACGCGGCAAAGAGTACCTGCCGCTGACGCAAGTCGTTGACGTGCCGAAGGGCGGCGCGGACCTGCAGTTCAAACTGAAACGCTGGATCGACCTGGCCCATTTGGGTTGGTACTGCGGCGACACGCACGTGCATCGCACGCTTGCGGAACTGCCGACGGTCATGCAAGCCGAGGACTTAAACGTCGCGTTTCCGCTTATTCATTGGGTACACGATGCGTTCACGCCGCCGGGGAAAAACCCGGTTCGCCGCGAGGCCGATCCGGGCCGGCTGATCCCCTTGGATGACACGCACGTGATTTATCCGCGAAACACCGAGTACGAGATCTTTTCGGTCGGCAAACGCAGGCACACGCTCGGCGCGTTCTTCGTGCTCAACCACAAGACGGAATTTGAAGAAGGAGTTCCGCCGGTCGTCCCGATTGCGAAAAGGGCACATCAGGAAGGTGCACTGATCGAGCTGGATAAGCACAATTGGCCGTGGTCGATGGCGCTCGTGCCGGTGATGCCCGTTGATCTCTACGAGCTTACCAACAATCATGTCTGGCGGACGGAGTTCGGTTTTCGCGAATTCGGCGAGCGCGAGGCCGATTACATGAAGGTCGAGCGCGACGCCAAGGGCTGGACCGAAAGGGGTTGGCTCGACTTTGGTTTCAAGAATTACTACGCGCTTTTGAATTGCGGCTTTCGGCTGCGGCCGACTGCCGGGACCGCTTCCGGCGTGCATCCTGTGCCGTTGGGTTTCGGCCGGGTCTATGTCCACCTGCCTGACGGCTTCACTTACGAAGAGTGGCTCAAAGGCCTGAACGCCGGCCGCAGCTTTGTCACGACTGGACCGATGTTGTTCGTCGAAGTGAACCAACAACCGCCGGGCAGCACGATTGCAGGCGACAAGCTTCAATCATTTCGCATCTCCGGCAAGGCGGTCAGCGCAGCGCCGCTGCAGCGAATCGAAGTAATCGTCAACGGCCAGGTCCAGGCGACGATCCAGCCGCAGAACCGAAGGACTATCGCCGGTGCATACGAAAACACGATCGACCACGCCGTGCCCAATCTGGTCTCTTCATGGACAGCGGTGCGCTGCTTCGAATCGCATGGCGACAACCGCGTGCGTTTCGCTCATACGGCGCCGTTCTACATCGAGCGAAAAACGGAACCGCTGCGGCCGCGAAAAGAGGAAGTGCAATACCTGATCGACCGAGTCGAGTCGCTGTTGCGCCGCGATGCCGAAGTTCTGCCGCAAGCGGCTCTCGATGAATACCGCGAGGCGCTGAGGATCTACCGAAAGATCGGCGAAACTGCGCAATGATGCGACGCTTCGACGAAACGTCGCCAATCGTTACGCCAATAGCTTCTGGATCACATTCGCTTCTTCGACGCCCGTGAGGCGCTGATCCAGTCCCAAATACCTGACGCTGAAGCGCCGATGGTCGAAGCCCATCAGGTGCAGGATCGTGGCGTGGAAATCACGGATGTGAACCGGGTCTTTGACGATGTTGTAAGAGAAGTCGTCGGTCTCGCCGTAAATGGTGCCGCCCTTGGTTCCGCCGCCGGCCATCCACATGGTGAAGCAACGCGGATGATGGTCGCGGCCGTAATTCGTTTTGCTTAAGCCGCCTTGGGAATAAATCGTACGGCCGAATTCGCCGCCCCAGATGACGAGCGTCGAATCGAAGAGTCCCTTGGCCTTCAAGTCCTGGATCAGACCGTAGCACGCTTGGTCCACGTCTTTGCATTGATCGGGCAATCGGCCTGCGACGTTTGCATGCGTGTCCCAGTTGTTGAGGTAAATCTGCACGAATCGAACGCCGCGCTCGACGAGCCGGCGAGCAAGCAGAACGGTGTTCGCGAACGTGCCGGGCTTCTTGGCATCGTCGCCGTACAGTTTGAACGTCGCCTGCGGTTCCTTGCCGAGGTCGGTCAACTCGGGCACGCTGGTCTGCATGCGGTAGGCCATCTCGTACTGCTCAATGCGCGTTTTCGTTTCCGGATCGAGCATGCGCTGGTGATTCAGTTCGTTCATCTTCCGCAATGCGTCCAGCGTCTTGCGACGGACGTCACTGGAAACGCCTGGAGGATTATTGATGAACAGGATCGGGTCACCCGCAGTGCGGAACGACACGCCCGCGTGCTGGCCTTCGAGGTAGCCGGCCTGCCACAACCGTGCGCTGATCGCCTGCACCTGCTCGGTGTTTCGCGGCTGAGCGACGAGCACGACGAACGTCGGCAAGTTTTGATTCAACGAACCGAGGCCATAGGATGTCCACGCGCCAAGGCATGGCCGGCCCGTCACCTGATTGCCGGTCTGCATGTAGGTGATGGCCGGTTCGTGGTTGATTGCCTCGGTGTTCATGCTGCGGATGAACACCATGTCGTCGACCATCTTGGTCGTCCACGGCAACAGTTCGCTGACCCACATGCCGCACTTGCCGTGTTGTGCAAACTTGAACTTCGACGGTGCGATTGGAAAACGCGCCTGACCGGAGGTCATGGTCGTCAAACGCTGTCCTTTGCGAACGCTGTCCGGCAAATCCTTGTCATAGTACTCGTTCATCTTCGGCTTGTAGTCGTACAGGTCCATCTGGGCGGGGCCGCCGACCATGTGCAGATAGATGATCTGCTTGGTCTTCGCTGGAAAGTGCGTTTCGGGCAAAGCAGCGCCGATGCCGGTTTTCGACCCGGCTGCGAATGCGCGATCCTGACCCAACAGCGACGCGAGCGCCGCCCAACCGACCGCATTTGAGCCGGCCTGGAAAAAATGCCGGCGGGTTAGATTCAGCTTAAATTGGTCGAACAAGTTCATGATCGGTTCCTCGTTATTGCTTAGGGTAGTCCGCGACTCCGTCGCGGAGTCAGGCGCCGCGACGGAGTCGCGGGCTACCTTCACTTACACGCTTTCAAAAACGCCACTAGGTCCGCCAAATCCTGCGTCGTCAATTGCTGGTCCAGCCCGGCCGGCATGATCGACAAATTGCTCGGCGTCATTTCGTCGATATCCTTGCGGGCGATGCGCACTTCTTCCTGCGCGTTCAGCGCCAGGATCACTTCATCCGGCGCGTCCTTCTTCAGGATGCCGTTGTAATCTTTGCCGCTGATAGTCGTCACTCGCACCGGTTCATAGCTGCGGACGAAGCTCAAACTCGGAAAGACGATCGATTCCAAGAGATCTCGCTCGGTGCGGATGGCGCCAATTCGCGTCAGGTCCGGTCCCTGGGCGCCTCCCTTGTAGCCGATCTTGTGGCACGAAAAGCACGCGGCCTTTTCGCTGTTGAAGACGACCTGCCCGCGGCGAACGTCGCCGTCCTTCAAGTTGGCGAAGAGCGATTCGAGTTTGCTGCGTTGCTGTGCGTTCTGTGCGTCGAGCGCTGCAAACAGTTTCGCGGCCGCCTTTTGCACGTTCGCACTATGTTTATCAAGTGTAGGTTTGATCATCTCCGTGCGGATCATTGGCCGTACCTCAGGGCAATCGAGCGAGGCGACGAGCGCGAGACCGACCATTTCATTGACGCCCTTGAACGCATAGAGCAGGCGCGGCAGCTCAACCGGCCCGGCGGTTTTCAACGCTGCGGCAAGCTGCACGAGTTGGTCAGACGTCAAAGCGGCCCGCGTCAAGACATCGACGGCAGATGCCCGCATCGAACTGGACTGATTACGCTCGAAGCGGGCGATTAGGAATCCGAGAAGGCCGTCGTCAAGTTGCAACGCGCCGTTTGGAACCGCCGCCAATGCGGCGAGCCGGACCGCGTCGGGCTGATCCTTGTCGCGGCCAAGGCGCGTAAGCTCCGATACGAAGCGCTTCGACGCGGTTTTGTCGATCGGCAGCGCACGTGCGGTTGCCAGCGATTCCCACTGGATCGTCGGAACGGTGTGCGAAAAGGCGTCGGTCAATTCCTCGATCCACCGCGCCGGCGTCTGCTTCAGGCCGGCGCGGGCCATCGCCCGCATGCACACTTCGGGGCAGAGAATCGCATAGTCGGCGAGCAGTTTCTGTATGGTTTCGTTTTTCGCGAGCTTCGCCAACTGGTTCGCCAGTTCTTCGTTTTCAGCGCTTTTGAGAGGCCGCGCGTTGAGCCGCGTGCGGTAGTGCTCCGCGAGTTCGCCGCCCCACTCCGGATGCCGGCCGGCGATCCACGCCGCAGTTTGGCGCTGAGCGGCATCGGGCCATGCGAACTCCGCGAGCGCCGCTTTGGCCGGCACTTTGACGTCGGGCATCTGGTCGAGCGCCACGAGCGCCAACCGTCGAACCAGAGGATTGACATTCGTCAGCGCGGCGGCTGTGCCATCGCGATCGGCGATTTCGATTAGCGCATACGTAATCGCATGCTCGAGGCATCGGTCCACCGGTTGACCGGCCGTTTTCAGGAGTGCTGGCACGGCGACCTTGTCGCCGGCGAGGCCGATTGCTTCGGCAGCGGCGCGCCGGACCTGCGGCGACGGATGTTCGAGAAGTTTGACTACAGTCTTGTCCGCGTCGGTGAATCGATACAGGCTCATCAAATGCAGTGCCACGCGGCGAACCCGTTCGTCCGGGTCCGTGAGCGCCCCGCGCGCGAAGTTGATGCACGAAATCAAGAGATGAGCATTGCCCGCGTGCAGCGTCCGCCAGGGGGATAAATCAAATCGCGCAGCCGCCCACAGAATGTTGCAGCGAACCTCGGCGGATTTGGACTCGCGCATCAATCTTTCAAGAGCAATGAGCGTCAAGTCGGGTCGCTTGCCAGTCTCATGGATCGCCCGTTGACGTACTGCCGGACGCGGATCATCGAGCAGCTTCAACCAGTTTTCGCTCTTCGTCCAGTCGATCTTCAATCCCCGGGGATCGTCGGAACCCGGCGGCTTACGCCGCTCGGTTCGCCTGACCCGATAAATGCCGCCGAGCACGTCGGGCTTCACCAGTTGCGAGGTCGGGCAACAGAGCTTGTACCAGCCGCCGGTATCGACAATCAAAAGCGATCCATCGGCGTCTTCGATCACGTCGGTCGGGTGGAAGTCGAGCGAGTCGGAGACGACGAAGTCGGAGTCCTCCGTGCGATAGGTCGAGCCGTCGGGTATCAGCACGTGCCGGCTCACCTTGCGCATGTTGAACTGGCAGCAAAAGATGTTGTCCTTGTACTCCGGGCCAAAGCTATCCGATTCGAGGCGATGCAGCCCGCACGGCGCCGCCGGGCCCATGTGCGTCAGCACCGGCATCACGTCGGGGCCGGTCCATTTGTGAACGGGGTCGAAGATGACGTCGTGCACTTTACCGTAGATGCCGCCGTAGACGGCATGGATCAGTCCGTCCCGTTTGCCGTCGGCAGGATGTTGGAAAAACGTTGTCGTGAAGATGCGTTCCCCGGTCGGCGTAAAGACGACATCGACGGGGTTGTCCATGCCGCCGGTCATCACGGGCTCGATGCCGGTGCCGTCGGGCCGGGCACGGAAGATGTGCGAGGCGCGGGTGACGAATTTGCCGTATTCCTGCTTCGCGAACGCGCCCTTGGCCCAGTAAATCCAGCCGTCGGGGCCTCGATAGGGGCCGTGCAGGTCGTTGGCGCAGCCGGTGAGTGTTTTGCCGTCGAACCAGATTTCGCGCTTGTCGGCAACGCCGTCGTTGTTTGTATCCGTCAGCTTCCAGATGTGCGGCGGAGCGGCGACGTAAAGCGACCCGTCGAGCCACATCGTTCCTTCGGGAAACTGCATCTGGTCGGCGAAGACGACCGACTTGTCGAACTTGCCGTCGCCATCGGTGTCTTCGAGACGAAGGATACGATGCATCGGCCTCTTCTGGGCGACATCTTCCTTCGTCACGTTGCCGTTGGCGTCGGCGAAGTAAAGCCGCCCCTTTTCATCGAAGTCAGCCGTGATCGGCCTCGGGGCAAGTTTGGCATCGGCGGCCAGTTCTATGGTGAACCCTTGCGGCAACGTGAACGTCTGACCGTTTAGCTTGACCTGGTGCGTATGCGGCGGTTCGGCGGCGAACGCGGCGCTTGTCACTATGAACGACAGAAAATGTGCGGCAATCATTCTCATTGACAGATCGTTTTGTATGGAGCCTTGCACGAACGCGACGAGCACGAGTGGCTGAAGTAAGCGGCCATTCGGCGTGCATCAGCCGCTTAATTCGTTCGAAGGCTCGCTTTGTGCGCGGCTCAGTGATTACGTCACTTATTCAACACCTCATCCAAGTTGAACAGTTCATTCGTCAACATCGTCCATGCGGCGAGCGTCGACGGGTCGAGCGCCGCATCCGCTTTCGATTCGCCGACGGTGATCAGCTTCTTTGCTTCGTCCGGCTTTGTCTTGTAATGCGCCAGCAAGTCGTTGAGCGACTCGCGAACAATCACGAGTTCCTGTGAAGAAAACGACCGGGCGAGCAACCGACGAGCCAAGACATCGAGGGCAGCGTCGGGTTTTCCGCCCGCTTCTTTCAAGGCGGATTGTGCCAGCACGCGTGCCGCTTCGACGAACTGCACGTCGTTGAGTGTGAGCAACGCCTGCAGCGGCGTGTTGGTTCGTTCTCGTCGGACGGCGCAGGTCTCGCGATTCGGAGCGTTGAGGATTTCCATTTGCGCCGGCGGAGCCGCTCGCTTCCAGAAAGTGTACATACTCCGGCGATACAGGTTCTCGCCGCTGTCACGCCTGTAGTCGCGGGTGTTGCTGCCGATCATCGCTACTGCTTCCCAGACGCCTTCGGGCATGTATGGTTTGACGCTGGGGCCGCCGAGCTTGGGCACCAGCAACCCGCTCGCCGCTAAGGCATAATCGCGGATCATCTCGGCATCCATGCGGAAGCGAGGGCCCCGCGACAGCAAGCGGTTGAACGGGTCCTTTTCCAATTTGTCCGAGGTTGCAACCGCGGCCTGCCGGTAGGAAGCAGACGTAACCATCAACATGAAGAACTTTTGAATATCCCAGCCGCCATCGCGAAATTCGATGGCCAGCCAGTCGAGCAACTCCGGATGAGTCGGTAACTCACCCGCGATGCCGAAATCGCCCGACGTGCGGACGATGCCCGTGCCGAACAACTCCTGCCAGAAGCGATTCACGGTGACTCGCGAAGTCAGAGGTTGGCTGGGCAGAAGCAGCCACTTGGCGAACCCCAGCCGATTGCGAGGCATTTCGCCTGGCATCGGCGGCAGAACTTTCGGTGTATTGGGAGTCACCTTGTCGCGGCGCTTGTCGTATTCACCGCGATAGAGAATGTACGCCATCGCCGGTTCCGTCTTTTCCTGCATGACGTGGGCGATGGTGCCTCTCGACTTGATCGCCGCTTCTTCAGCTTGAAAATCGGCGACCTGCTTCGACAACTTCTTGTACTCGTCGTCAAAACTATTGAGCCACCAGGCAAAGAGATCGTCTTTCTCCTTCGCCGTGCGTTTCTCAGCCGGCTTGTTGAGGACGTTCGTCGCCGTCGTCGAACGTGAAAGGTTCCCGACTTCGATGCCTGTCAACGCTCGATTGTAAATTCGCAGATCCTGTATGCCGATGTTGTCCATTCGCGACGAATTGTTGCGCTGCGCCAACTTGAACGGCGCCTTGGTTTTCGTCGTGCTCTTCAGTGCATCGGCCTCGACTGTTGTGGCTTGCGGCAAACCGTTGACGTAAATCTTTACGCCGGACACCTTCTTGCTGCCGTCGTAAGTCACAAACAGGTGATACCATTCACGCGGCTTGAGAGGCGTTTGCGCAACTACCTTCAACGCATCAACTGGCCAAGTGTTGATAAAGTGCATGCCCGGCAGATTTCCCTGCAACCACAGGTCCCAGCCGCGATGTTCCTCAGCCTCGTTCATCCGGCCGAAGATTGCGCCAGTCATTCCACCTCGCGGCAACCGCACCCATGCGCCATAAGAGAATGGCTGGCCCGCATCGAAGTCGCCCACATCAGAGACCTCGATCACCTGTCCTGGCGTGCTCTTGTACGCCTTGGCCGCGACCTGCCCGTTTTCCCATGCGAGATTAGCAGCTACGTTGATCGCGCGCGATTTGCCTTCGATGGTGAAGTTCAGTGTTTTTCCCGAACCTTCGCTGAGCGGCGCGTGAACGCTCAAGCCCTCGGTCGGCACGATCTTTGTGATCGATTCCGGCTTGGCCGACGCAAGCCATTTGTCGAAGTCTGCACGAGCGGCCGCTTTGCGGGCGTCGGTGAGTTTGCGCGTTTCCTCGATCTGCTTCGACAGCTTCTCCCATTTTGGACGGTCTTCGAGCTTGGGCACGAGGAGAACCGGCGGCGTGTCTTTGATGTTGCCGTCCATCGCGCCTTGTGTCGTGTTGTTGAAGAACGCCGCCATCTCGTAAAACTCTTTCTGCGACAGCGGGTCGAACTTGTGGCTGTGGCAGACGCTGCAACCGGCGGTTAGTCCCATCCACACTTGGGCCATTGTCTCGGTCCGGTCGCGGGTGTAGAGCACGAGGTATTCCTCGGCAATGACGCCGCCTTCGTTCGTCGTGATGTTGCAGCGGTTGAAGCCGGAGGCAATCTGCTGATCCAACGTCCGGTTTGGCAAAAGGTCGCCGGCCAGCTGTTCAATCGTGAATTGATCGAACTTCATGTTGCGGTTGAGCGCGTTGATGACCCATTCGCGATACGCCCAGACTTCGCGGAAGTTGTCGAAGTGAATGCCGTGCGTATCGGCGTAACGAGCCGCATCGAGCCAGTAGCGGCCGCGATGCTCGCCCCAGTGCGGCGATTGCATAAGCTTGCGAACATACTTCTCGTAGTAATCGGCTGACGCATCATTTACAAACGCTTCGACGTCCTTTGGGTCGGGCGGCAATCCAATGAGGTCCAGGCTGAGCCGACGCGCCAATGTTCGGCGATCGGCTTCCGGAGCCGGCGGCAGGCCGCGTTTCTCCAACTGTGCGAGAATGAACCGGTCGATCGGGTTGCGAATCCACTTTTCGTTCTTGACTGCGGGCAATGCAGGCCGCTGCGGCGCAATGAACGACCAATGTACCTGGTACTCGGCGCCTTCGGCGATCCAGCGTTTCAACGTCGCTTTCTGCGAGGCCGTTAGTGTCTTGTGCGTCGATTCCGGCGGCATTCGCTTCTTGGGATCTTTATGATCGAGTCGCTGGACCAACTCGCTGTCGTCGGGCTTGCCGGGGATGATCGCTTCGACGGCCATCGCGTCTTCGCGTTGATCCAATCGCAGATCGGCCTTGCGGGCGGCACTGTCAGGCCCGTGGCACGCGAAGCAATTCTCAGCCAGAATCGGCCGAATATCGCGGTTGTACTGAAGCTTCTCGGCGCCGTCCGAAGTGGAATGAACCACGAAGGCATTAAGACACAAAGCAAATACGGCTTGCCAAATCAGCTTGTGCGATCTCATATGTGCACCTTTCCTTGTTTTCTCTGAGTCTTGGTGTCTTTATGGTTCGAATTTTTCCCATTCGCACCGTTTGCCGGCACAGAGCGAGTCCAATATCGCACACCCGAGCGGATGTGCCGTGACATTGCTGCGGCGGCATCATGCGGTTTTCCAGCGATCAGCGCCTCGACAATCGCCAGATGCTCATGCGCTTCCTCGGCAAGGCGATGAAAGTCGTTCCTCGCCTCATCCCACGCCCAAGAAACATCCCGAAAAGCACGAAACAACAGTTTTAGCCGAGTGAGTTCGGCCGCGAGAAACGAATTGCCGCATGATGACGCAATCAGGTCGTGCAACCGGCTGTCAACCGAACGCGCCTCTGCGATGAAGTCGCCTGCAGAGCCGTTCTTGGCGCAAAGAAGGCGGCGAAGTTCCTCGGCCAATGTTATGAGCTCAGAGTGTTGAATTCGGCCGCACGCAGTGCGAGTTGCTGCACATTCGAGCGCGCGGCGCACCTGCGCCACTTCGCGGACCTCCGTCGCTGAGATGCGTTTGACGATCGCTCCTCGATTGGGTTTCAGATCAACAATGCCGATTCCTGCGAGCGCGATGAGCGCCTCGCGAATCGGCGTATGGCTGACGCCGAAGCGAGCGGCGAGATCCTCGGTCACGAGCCTTTCGCCGGTGCGAAAACGGCCATGAAACACGTCGGCAAGCAGCGATTCCACAATCGACTGGCGACGTGTGCCGTGTGGACGATGGCGCAGTTTTGTGCTTCGTGCAGCCACCACGTTGACTACTCCAAGGGCAGGTTTACATGCGAAGCGTCGGCAGGCAGGTTGGTGTTTTTGTACCGGGCGAGCCCGCTGCCCGCAAGTGGATTCTGTAGAATCTGCCGCCCTCATGCCGTCGCCACGCTCCGTACTTCGAGCGTCATACTATTCATTTTTTTATGTAATTATTTACTTGCTATTCGAATCTTGAATAGTAATATTCCCGCTTATGCACATGGACTCCCTCAAGGTGTTCTGCGATCTGGCCGACCTTCGGAACTTTTCGAAGGCCGCGGCTGCGAATGAGCTTTCGCAGCCGACGGCCACACGGCTCGTGCGCCAACTCGAAACGCGGCTCGGCGGCCGGCTCATCGATCGCTCAAAACGTCCGTTGCAACTCACGGAACTAGGACTTGCCTATTACACCGGCTGCCGCAAGATCCTTGAACAATATGCGGAATTGGAAGTGACGCTTCGCGGATCTCGCAACGGCGCCGCAGTTACGGTCCGCGTCGCGGCCATTTACTCGGTCGGCTTGTGGGACATGGGTCAATACGTCGAACGCTTTGCAGAACAGCATCCCTGTGCCAAGATCCGAATCGATTACTTGCACCCGAAACAGGTGCTTGAGCGCGTCCTTCATGGAACCGCCGAACTTGGTTTAGTGTCCTATCCGTCGCAGACGCGCGAACTTGCTGTCGTCCCCTGGCGGGACGAAGTAATGGTCTTGGCGTGTGCTCCAAGCCATCCGTTTGCCGCTTTGCACCGGATCAAACCGGCGCGGTTGAACGGTCAGAAGTTCGTGGCGTTTGAGGCCGGACTGATGATTCGCCGAAAAGTGGACCAATATCTGCGCGATCACGCCGCTGTCGTCGACGTGGTGCACGAGTTTGACAACATCGAGAACATCAAGAAGGACATTGAGGCTGGTGCGGGGTTGGCGATTCTCCCGGAGCCGATGTTGAGGCAGGAAGTGCAGGCGGGTTCGCTGACCGCCGTTCGCCTTGATGGCAAACCACTGATCCGCCCATTGGGCATCATCCATCGGCGCAATCAGGAATTGAGCGTTGCAACTAGCGGAGTTATCGAACTACTTTGCGGCAAGGCTCAATTAGCGGTCAGCGGTCAGCGATCAGCAGTCAGCGTGACGGGTTGATAAGCCAAACTTCGAACTAGCCGGATTCGATGACAATGAAAGATTTCCGCAGTCTCAAGGTCTGGGAGAAGAGTCATGCAAAGACGTTGGCAATCTATCAGGCAACAAACTCGTTTCCCAAGGATGAACGATTTGGTTTGACGAGTCAATTACGAAGGTGCTGCGTTTCGGTGCCGAGCAACGTTGCTGAGGGTTGCGGTCGCGCGACCGACGGCGAACTCGCTCAGTTCCTGCAGTACGCTGGGATCCGCGAGCGAAATAGAGTATCAACTTTTGCTTGCGCGAGACCTTGGTTTTTCTGCCGGAGGGCGACCACAAGGCACTCGCAATCGCCGTGGAAGAGGTAAAGAAAATGCTCGCAACCTTCATTCAGAAGATCCGCCAAGGCTGAAGCCTTACCGCTGACTGCTGACCGCTGACCGCTGACCGCTGACTGCTGACCGCTGACCGCTGAGGGCAATGAAGTGAACTCGAACACCAATCCTCCCAAACAGGGTCTGTACGACCCCCTGTATGAACATGACTCATGCGGTGTTGGGTTTGTCGTCGATCTCAAAGGCAGGCGTTCGCACGACATCGTCCTCAAGGCGCTTCAGATCCTTGAAAACCTGGAACACCGCGGCGCTTGCGGCTGCGAAGCCAACACGGGCGACGGGGCCGGCATTCTGGTCCAGATGCCGCACGAGTTCCTTGCCGCCAAGGCGGAGAAGCGCAAGATCAAGCTGCCGCCGCCCGGCCATTACGGCGTCGGGATGCTGTTCCTTCCGACTCATCCGGACGACCAACATCGTTGCGAACGACTGATCGTGGACACGATCAACGAAGAGGGACAGCAATTCCTGGGTTGGCGAACCGTACCAACCGACAATTCCGATCTTGGCCCCACGGCTCGCGCCGTCGAACCGAAGATCCGCCAGATCTTCATTTCACGGGCCGATTCGATTACCGACGACATGGCGTTTGAGCGCAAGCTCTATGTGATTCGCAAGCGGATCGAAAAGGCGGTTCGCGAATCGAACATCGGTCAGCGCAGCATGTTTTACATTCCCAGTCTGTCGCACAAGACGCTGGTTTACAAAGGCATGTTGAATGCTACCCAAGTGCTCGACTATTACCCGGACTTGCGAGATCCGCTCATGGTCTCGGCTCTCGCCATGGTGCACTCGCGATTCAGCACCAATACGTTTCCCAATTGGGCGCGAGCGCATCCCTACCGCTATCTTTCGCACAACGGCGAAATAAACACGCTTCGCGGCAATATCAACTGGATGCACGCCCGTGAGACGATGTTTCAATGCGACCTGTTCGGCGACGACATGAAGAAGGTGTTGCCGATCATCGACGAATCCGGCAGCGACTCGGCCATGTTCGACAACGCCTTGGAATTGCTGGTGCTGGCCGGTCGTTCGCTGCCGCACGCGATGATGATGATGATTCCGGAGCCATGGGGCGGCGACCCGAATATGACGCAGGAGAAACGCGACTTCTACGAGTACCACTCTTGCATGATGGAACCGTGGGACGGACCCGCCTCCATCGCCTTCACCGATGGCAAGCAGATCGGCGCCGTCCTCGATCGCAACGGCCTTCGCCCTTCGAGGTACTATGTCACCAAAGACGGCCTGGTCATCATGGCGTCCGAGGTTGGCGTGTTGGACATCCCGCCTGAGAACGTCGAAATCAAGGGCCGCTTGCAGCCGGGCCGCATGTTCCTGGTCGATCTTGAACAAGGCCGAATCATCGACGACGGCGAATTGAAATACCAGATCGCCACGGAGAAGCCCTATGGCCATTGGCTCAAGAAATACATGCTTCGCCTTGAGGAAATGCCCGATGCACCCGAATCGTACCCGACGGAATTCGACACGCTGATTCAAAGACAGCGTGCTTTCGGTTACACGACTGAAGACCTGAGGCTGCTCATGGCGCCGATGGCGCAGACCGGCAACGAGGCCGTCGGTTCGATGGGCACCGATACGCCCCTCGCCGTGCTATCGGACAAACCACAATTGCTTTACAACTACTTCAAGCAACTCTTTGCACAAGTCACGAATCCGCCGGTCGACTGCATCCGTGAAGAAATCATCATGCAGATGGATCAATGCGTCGGCGGCGAGTCGAACCTGCTGGAGCCGCAGGCAAAGTCCGCACGTGCCATCAAGATCAAGTCGCCCATTCTGACCAACGAACAATTGGAAAAGATCCGACAACTCGACGGCACCGGACCCGGCGGGTTCAAGTCGATCACGTTGCCCATCACGTTCAATATTCGTCAAGGCATTCGCGGACTCGAACTCGCGTTGTCCTTCTTGTGCATGCAGGCCGACGAAGCCACGAAAGACGGCAACAGCATCCTGATCCTTTCCGACCGAGGCGTCAACCGCGAGAACGCCGCCATACCGGCTTTGCTCGCCATGGCGGCCGTTCATCACCATCTGATTCGAAACGGAAAGCGAACGCACGTCGGATTGCTGATCGAGAGCGGCGAACCTCGCGAAGTGCATCACTTTGCCCTGCTGATCGGTTACGGTGCAGCCGCCATCAATCCCTACCTGGCGTTTGAAACACTTGATGGGATGATTCGGTCTGGTGAATTGCGGATTCCGGATGCCGGACTGCAGTATGAAGAACATAAGCAGAATGGACACGCCAAGCATAATGGAAGCGGTGCGAACGGCGTCGCAAAATCCGCAATCCGCAATCTGCAATATGCAATCGAAAAGTACGTCAAGGCCGCCAACAAGGGCGTCGTAAAGGTCATGTCGAAGATGGGCGTGTCCTGCGTCCAGAGTTACTGCGGCGCTCAGATCTTCGAGGCCATCGGCCTCAATCAGGAAGTCATCGACAGGTATTTCACGTGGACGGCGTCACGCATCGGCGGCATTGGGCTCGACGGAATCTATGATGACATTCGTGCCCGCCACCGCCGTGCCTTTCCACCTCGGCCGATGAACGGACACACTCTTGACGTCGGCGGCGCTTATCAATGGCGGCGAGAAGGCGAACATCACCTGTTCAACCCGGAAACCGTGCACAAGCTGCAGTACGCCGTTCGCACCGGCGATTTCAAAGTCTTCAAAGAGTACAGCCAACTGATCGACGTGCAGGCCCAGCGGCTTTGCACGCTGCGAGGACTCTTTGAGTTGAAGTTCGCCGACAAACCCGTTCCACTCAGTGAAGTCGAATCGGTCGAGTCGATCATGAAGCGCTTCAAATCCGGCGCCATGTCGTACGGTTCCATCAGCAAGGAGGCGCATGAAACGCTCGCGATTGCCATGAACCGCATCGGCGGGAAGAGCAACACCGGTGAAGGCGGCGAGGACCCCGAAAGATACGTGGCGCTGCCCAACGGCGATTCAAAAAACAGTGCTATCAAGCAGGTGGCATCGGGCCGATTCGGCGTCACCAGCGAGTATCTGGTCAACGCCAAGGAACTGCAGATCAAGATGGCCCAAGGCGCGAAGCCCGGCGAAGGCGGCCAACTTCCCGGACCGAAAGTTTATCCCTGGATCGCAAAGGTGCGTCATTCGACTCCGGGAGTCGGATTGATATCGCCGCCGCCGCACCACGATATCTACAGCATCGAGGACCTTGCCGAGTTGATTCACGACTTGAAAAACGCCAATCATCACGCGCGAATCAGCGTGAAGCTGGTCGCCGAAGTCGGCGTCGGCACGGTTGCCGCCGGCGTAGCGAAAGCCCACGCCGACGTGGTCCTCATCAGCGGGCACGACGGCGGCACCGGCGCTTCGCCGCAGACCAGCATCAAGCATGCCGGCGCCCCCTGGGAACTTGGATTGGCTGAGACTCAGCAGACGCTGTTGCTCAATGACCTGCGCAGCCGCATCGTCGTCGAAGTCGACGGCCAACTGAAGACGGGGCGAGACGTTGTCATCGGCGCGTTGCTGGGCGCGGAAGAGTTCGGCTTCGCCACGGCGCCGTTGGTGTCGCTTGGCTGCATCATGATGCGCGTCTGTCACTTGAACACGTGCCCAGTCGGCGTGGCGACGCAAGACCCGCGCTTGCGCGAGAAGTTCACGGGCAAGCCGGAACACGTCGTCCATTTCATGCGATTCATTGCTGAAGAGGTGCGTGAGTGGATGGCAAAGCTCGGTTTCCGAACGATTGAAGAAATGGTGGGTCGCAGTGATCGCCTCGACACGGTCAAGGCCATCGATCATTACAAGGCAAAGGGACTGGATTTTTCCAAGATCTTCTTCCAGCCGGAAGTGAGCGACGAAGTCGGCCGCTTTTGCCAGAAGTCGCAGGACCACGGTCTTGACAAAGCGCTCGACAACACCACTTTGTTGGACCTTTGTCGGCCTGCTCTGGATCGCAAGCAGCCAGTCAAGGCATCGCTGACCATCCGCAACGTCAATCGCGTTGTCGGCACCATCGTCGGCAGTGAGATTACGAGAAAGTACGGTGCAGCCGGGTTGCCCGACGACACGATCCAACTGCGGTTCTACGGGTCGGCCGGCCAGAGCTTCGGAGCGTTTTTGCCTCACGGCATGTCGCTGACGCTCGAAGGCGACGCCAACGATTACGTCGGCAAGGGGCTGTCCGGCGGCAAGATCGTCGTACTTCCTCCCACCGGTTCGACGTTCAATCCGTCCGACAACGTCATCATCGGCAACGTCGCCTTTTACGGCGCCACGGCCGGCGAGGCTTACATCGGCGGCATGGCCGGCGAACGATTCTGCGTTCGCAACAGCGGCGTCAACGCCGTCGTACTTTCGGTCGGCGATCACGGTTGCGAGTACATGACCGGCGGCAAGGTCGTCGTGCTCGGGCCCACGGGCAAGAACTTTGCGGCCGGCATGTCCGGCGGCATCGCTTATGTGCTCGACGAAACCGGCCGCTTTCCGCGCAACTGCAACCAGGAAATGGTGCACTTGCACCCATTGGAAGATGAAGAGGAAATCGCCGAGGTGCGTTCTCTCATTCGCAAACACGCCGAATTGACCGGCAGCAAACGCTCGCAGGAAGTGTACGAACGCTGGCCGGATTTCGTCGGCAAATTCGTCAAAGTGTATCCGAACGACTACCGGCGCGTTATCGAGACCCAGCGACGATTCAAGTCGCTAGGCCTGGCGGATGAGGAAGCCGTTATGGCCGCGTTCGAAGAAAACGCGCACGACGCCGCCCGCGCCGGAGGGAAGTGATTTCTTCGTGCAGCTGCCAATCATGCCGCCGACAGAACTGGAAATGCCAATGTCTCAACCGGGAGCCTGCGACGCGCCGAAATCTCCGGCCGGGGAATACGTCGCCATTGCGCCAATGAGCGAACGGCAGCGAAGCGAAGGCATCGCCGCGATTGCCGATGCTCCTTCGAGATTGCGGCACGCAGTGGCAATGCTTGGCCCTACCGAGTTGGCGACACGCTACCGCAACTGGACTGTGAGGCAGATCGCGGCCCATTTGCTTGACAGCCACACCAACGCGTTCATTCGGTTCAAGCTTGCTTTGACCGAGGAAGCACCGACGATCAAACCTTATGAAGAAGATCGATGGGTGCGGCTAAGCGATTCGGAGGCATGCGACCTGGAACTGTTGCTCGATTCATTTGAACTGCTGCATCGCCGCTGGACGCACCTGCTCGCCAGCTTGGCGCCGCCTGATTTTGCACGCTGTTACATTCACCCGGCCAACGCCGCGACGGTTCGTCTCGACGAAGCGCTAGGAATGTATGTTTGGCATGGACGACACCACACGGCTCAGATCGAGTGGCTTCGCAACCGGCACAGATGGGGCAAATGAGTTTGTGATGGAGAGTTGAACGATGGGCAAACCGACCGGTTTTCTGGAATATCCGCGCGAACCGCCGCTTGCATTATCGCCCGCAAAGCGCATCCGCGATTGGGATGAGTTTCACGGCCACGCCGACGAAGCCGCTCTCGCCAAACAAGGCGCCCGATGCATGGACTGCGGCGTACCGTTCTGCCATACAGGATCGCTGATCGCGGGCATGGCGGCCGGCTGCCCCATCAACAATCTGATTCCTGAGTGGAACGACCTGGTCTATCGCGGCATGTGGCACGATGCGTTGGAACGGCTGCACAAGACCAACAACTTCCCGGAATTCACAGGGCGAGTGTGCCCGGCGCCGTGCGAGGGCTCGTGTGTACTCGGCATCAATGATCCGCCGGTGACGATCAAGAGCATCGAGTGCGCCATCGTCGATAAGGGTTTCGCCGAGGGTTGGATTATTCCGCAACCGCCCGTCGTCCGCACCGGCAAGCGCGTCGCCGTCGTCGGATCGGGGCCGGCAGGACTTGCGTGTGCCGCACAACTCAACAAAGCCGGGCATTTCGTCACCGTCTTCGAACGTGCCGACCGAATCGGCGGACTGTTGACTTACGGCATTCCCAACATGAAGCTCGACAAGGGAATCGTCCAGCGACGTGTCGACCTGCTCGCAGCCGAGGGCGTGGAGTTTGTCACCAATTGTGAAGTGGGCCGAGACATTCAATTGCGCATTTCGGATTTTGGATTTCGGATTGAAAAAGAAAGTGCTGCGATCGGGAATTCGCAATCCGCAATCCGCGATCCGAAATCGTTTGATGCGGTCGTCCTCTGCGGCGGCGCAACCAAACCCAATGACTTCTTCGCCAAGACCGAAGGCCGAAATCTGGGCGGCATTCACTTCGCCATGGAGTTCCTGCACGCGAACACCAAGAGCTTGCTCGACAGCAGGCTTCGCGACGGCAAGTACATCTCCGCCAAGGATAAGGACGTGATCGTCATCGGCGGCGGCGACACCGGCACCGACTGCGTCGGCACCGCATTGCGTCACGGCTGCAAGAGCATTCTGCAACTGGAAATCGTACCGATGCCGCCCTTGGAGCGAGCTCTCGATAATCCCTGGCCGCAATGGCCCAAAGTCTACAAGCTCGATTATGGTCAGGAGGAGGCCGAGGCGTTGTTCGGCGCCGACCCGCGCCGTTACGCGATTCAGACGACCAAGTTTGATGGCGATGCTGAAGGATACGTCAAAGCCATCCACACGGTGCAGGTCGAGTGGGTGAAGGACAACGGCCGTGCCTCGCCGCGACCGATTCCCGGCTCCGAAAAAGTGTTTCCGACACAACTGGTGCTTTTCGCACTCGGCTTCAGCGGTCCTGAGAGCCTGGTCATCGATCAGCTCGGCGTCGAGAAGGATGCCCGGTCGAACGCTAAAGCGGAGCACGGCAAGTATGCGACAAACGTGCAGGGAGTTTTTGCAGCAGGCGACATGCGACGAGGGCAAAGCCTCGTGGTCTGGGCGATCAATGAAGGCCGCGGCGCCGCTAGGGAATGCGACCGCTATCTGATGGGCAAGACAGATTTGGCGTAGGCAACAGCACTACTCGGGCGCCGGCCTAATTCCCTCGATTCGCGGCTTGCCAACGGCGATGCCTTGAAGTTTGAGCAGCGATTCGATGTCCGCCTTCTGCAGTTCTTCTTTGTCGATCAGTGCCTGGACCATTTGGTCCAACGTCGTGCGGTGTTTCTGCAACAGGTCGAAGGCTCGCTCGTCGGCCTCGCGGAGCAGTTTCTGAATCTCTTCGTCGACCACCTGAGCGATGCCTTCGCTAAAGTCACGGGCTTGCTGGATTTCCTTGCCGAGGAATACGTGCTCCTCGCCGATCTGCAGTGCCATCGGTCCTAAGCGCGGGCTCATGCCCCAGTGCGCGACCATGGATCGTGCGAGCCGAGTGGCCTTGCGAAGGTCATCTTCGGCGCCGGCGTAAGTTTCGCCGTAAATGAGCCGCTCTGCCGCTCGACCGCCCATCAACGTCGTCAGGATCGCTTTGAAGTGACTTTCGCCGTGATGGTAGCGTTCCTCTTCCGGCACGATCAGGTTGACGCCGAGCGACCGGCCACGAGGAATGATCGACACTTTGAACGGGCGATCCGCTTCGGGCGTCAGCCAGGCGACGAGCGCATGCCCGCCTTCGTGATAGGCCGTGCGGCGTTTGTCATCGGCCGTCAGGATTTCCTCGCGTTTCGGCCCGATAAGGACGCGATCGGCGGCACGGGCGAAGTCGCTGCGTTCGAGGCGGCTCTTACCCTCGCGGGTCGCAAGCAGTGCCGCTTCGTTGGCGAGGTTCCTTAAATCGGCGCCGGTCATGCCGGTCATCTGACGAGCGATGGCTTCAAGGTCGACGTCTTCGCCCAACGGTTTGGTGCGCGTATGCACTTTGAGGATGGCAAGCCGCCCTTCCCAATTCAGTCGATCGACCGTGATGTGTCGATCGAACCGGCCCGGCCGAAGCAGTGCGGGATCGAGCACGTCCGGGCGATTGGTCGCGGCGAGGACGATGACACGGTCGGTCGGCGTGAAGCCATCCATTTCGCCGAGGATCTGGTTGAGCGTTTGTTCGCGTTCGTCGGAGCCGCCGCCGAGACCCGCGCCGCGAATGCGGCCGACCGCATCGATCTCATCGATGAAAATGATGCACGGCGAGTTTTCTTTGGCGGTCTTGAATAAATCGCGAACACGGCTGGCGCCGACGCCGACGAAAAGCTGAATGAACTCTGAGCCGTTGATGCTGTAGAAGGGTACTTCGGCTTCGCCGGCCGTGGCACGCGCCAGAAGCGTTTTGCCGGTTCCCGGCGGGCCGACGAGCAACACGCCCTTGGGCACCTCGGCGCCGAGACGGCCGAACTTCACGGGATCACGCAGAAACTCGACGACTTCGCGGAGTTCGGCTTTGGCGCTGGTCATGTTGGCGACGTCGTCAAAAGTGGCGCGCGTCGACCCCTTCTCGAATTTGCGAGCCGGGCTCTTGACGTAACTATTTGCCATGCCGGCGCCGCCGTCGCGAAGCCGCGGCAAGATAAAGAAGACGAATACGGCCAGCACCAGGAGAATCGGGATGATGATCGGAAACGCCGCCGTCATCCACGCCGTCGGGTCGTCGCGCCGGCTGATGCGAACATTGTGTTTTTGCAAAATCTCGATGAGCTTCTCGTTATTGGCTGCGATAATCTCAGCTTGAAAGGTTTTGCTTTTGAGTTTGATCGACGTCACTTCTTCGGACTGCATCTGGCCGTCTTTAATCTCGCCTTCAAGTTTGGCGTCGCCGATGAAGACAACTTTGTCGAGCCTGCCGGATTGCGCCAGCGTGATCACGTCGCTATATTGGATGGTGCTGGGCGACGTGAAGAGCCACACGACGAGCAACAGCATCACGCCGATGGAAATGATGCCCAGCCAACCGATCATGACAGCGGGGTTGGGTCGCCGCGGCGGAGCGGCCGGTGGGGGAGACGCCATGAACTTACCTCAGGAGCCCCCCGCAAAATCGAGAGGACGATAATCAGATTAGCGACAAACGATTGCGTTGACCATGAGCCGCATCTGGCAGCATATCCGATCGTTCTTCCGACCAATTTCACATCGGCATGTCGAAGTGATCTTGTATACGCGCGGCGACTGCCCGCTGTGCGACAAGGCGAAGGCCTTTCTGGAAAGCGAACGAGCGCGACTGGGTTTTCAGCTTCGAGAACATGACATAGCAACGAACGGAGAATGGGCGGCTCGTTACGTCAACCGCATTCCGGTCATCGTCGTCGACGGTAAAGAGCGATTTCGCGGCGCCATCGATCCTATTCTCTGGCGCCGCCTCATGACTGCCGTAGCTCATTCGGGTTGAGGCGGCGGCGGAACCGGCTCGGCTGCCGGCGTTTCCGGCGCGGCTGGCGGCGCCGGTACGTCGGGTTCCTGCTTCGCACGGAAGAATGCCTCCAACTCACCGAAGCTATGCAGCGGTGATTGCCCCTTCAATGCGGCCACCGTCAACTTCGGCAACGGCTTCGGCTTGCCCGGCGGTTTGAGCGGACGCGGCGGCGGAGGCGGCGGGGGGGGCGGCGCGTCTTCGCGACGTTGGTCGCGGCGCGGCGGACGGCCGCGACGTTGCCCGCGATCATGCCCGTGCGGCGGCTGCCCATGTTCCCGAGGCGGCGGAGGCGGACTCTCGCGACGTTCCGTTCGAGGCGGACCTTGACGGCGTTCCGGCGCAGGCTTTTCGGACCCGGGCGCAATCATCGTCAGCGAAACGTGTCGACGTTCTTTATCCACCGTGCGAACCCACACGACGACGAGATCGCCCACCGCCAAAAAGTCATGCGGGTTTTTGACAAAGCGATTCGCCAACTGGCTGATATGCACTAGCCCGCCGTCCTTCAAACCGATGTCCACAAATGCGCCGAAATCGACTACGTTCAACACCGTGCCCTTCAGCTCCATGCCGGGCTGCAAATCCTCGATCTTCAACACGCTCTTACGAAAGATCGGCGGCGGCTGATCGTCCCGCGGATCGCGACCGGCATCGGCAATCAGATCGAACAAGTCCTTGATGCTGCCGATGCTGCAATTGAACTTCGCCGCATACACTTCCGGGTGCACCGAATTCAAACGAGACCGCGATTCCGCTACTTTCTGAGCATCGCGCAAGTCCGCCGGCTGCAATCCCAGATCTTTCAGTATCTCTCGAACGACTGGGTAGTTTTCCGGGTGGATCCACGTTTCATCCAACGGTTCATCACCGCCCACGATCCGCAGAAAACCGGCCAATTGTTCGAACCGCTTGTCGTTGATGCTTGCTATCTGCTTCAATTGGTCGCGCGAACGAAACGGCCCATGATGCCGGCGATACTCGACAATCTCCCGAGCGATCAATGGGTTAAGCCCGGATACAAACCGCAACAGCGACACTTCACTCGCGTTGACGTCGGCGCCGACGTTGTTGACGCACGACTGCACCGCCCCTTCCAACGACGCCCGTAAGTGCTTGGGACGAACATCTTGCTGGTAGAGCCCAACGCCGACGTGCTGCGGATCGACCTTGACAAGCTCCGCCATCGGGTCTTGCAACCTGCGGCCGATTGAAATCGCGCTCCTCAGCGTGGCGTCGAACTCAGGGAATTCTTCCCGCGCGGAAGGACTCGACGCGTATTCCTTCGCACCAGCTTCATTCACGATTACGTACGAGATATCTGCAGGCGGCGGAGGCAGCACCGACAGATCGACCGGCGGTTGCTCGGGCAAATCCGGGAGCTTCGGCGGCGAAGGCGGTACCGGCGCACTTGCCGCCGGCGCTGGCTCTGCCGGGGCTTCAATCGGCGCTGCAACTGCTTCCGTGGGCGGCGAATCGTCAGCGGGTGAAGGTTCCGCCGGTTGTGGAGGAGCGTTCTCGACCACCGGCGTTTCGGATGCCGGCGGCGTTGGCTCGGCAGGGGCTTCAGCAACTGCAGGCGCCGAATCGGCTGAAGCCATCGAACTTTCCGCAACAACCGCGTCCGGCACCGGAGCAACAGGTTCGGCGGCGGGTTCCGCGGACGCCGGCATCTGGCTGGACTTGCCGGCCGCAAGGTCCGCGATCAATTCGGCGATCAGCTTTTCGGTATCGCGGCAACCGGTGCCGTTTCCCAAAGCGATGACGTTGAGTTGGTGCTTTCGAAGAAACTCCTCGATCTTGACCTTTGCCGCCCGTTTGCGATTAAACGGCTGGTTAGGATGAATGATGCCGTGCTCGAGCAAATTGCCGGCTTCATCCAATGCCACGATGCGACAACCGGATCGCAGCCCCGGATCGATGCCCAAAATGCGCTGACGCCGAAGCGGCCGTTGCAACATCATCGCCCGCAAGTTGCGGCAGAAAATCGTCACGGCGTGATCTTGTGCGAACTCGGTCAATTCGCGACGCGCTTCACGTTCAAGGCTGGGAAGCACGATCCGCATGACGGCGTCTTCGACGACTGACTGCAATAGCTCGGCGTGCGGATGACCCGTGAGAGGCAATGCGCCGGCGACCGCGTGTTTGACCCGATCCAGATTGATGTCGATGTGAACTTTCAGCGCTTCTTCTTTTTCACCTCGGTTGATCGCCAGAATCCGGTGCGGCGGTATCTGCTGAACCGATTCCGAAAAATCAAAGAAGCCTTTGAACTCCTGCCCGCGATTCTCCGGCATCGCTTCATTGCGCTTGCACGCGATCTTCCCTGTTTCCCACACGACGGCGCGCAACGCGCCGCGAAGCTCCGCCTGCTCCGAAACGATCTCCGCCAGCAGGTTCCTGACTCCTTGCAGCACCTCGTCCGGAGTCGTCAGTTTCTTCTCCGGATTGACCATCGCCTGCAGCATTTCGGGGAGATTCGCGGCGACGGGGTCCTTCGTCCAAATCGCCTGCCCCAACGGTTCGAGCCCTTTTTCACGGGCGTCGCTGGCAGGCGAACGGCGCTTGGGTTTGTATGGAAGGAACAGGTCTTCGAGCCGGCGCGGCGACTCGGCGCCGATGATCGCGTCTCGAAACTCCGGCGTGAGCTTTCCTTGATTCTCCAGCGTCTTCAGGATCGTCTGCTTGCGCTCGACCAGATGCCGCAGCAGGCCGAGGCGAAACTGGATTCTGCGAATGATGTCTTCGCCAAGTCCGCCGGTGCGTTCGCGCCGATAACGGGCGATGAACGGCGGCGACATCTCTTCGTCGAGCATCTGCATGACGTTTTCGACATGCATTTTTCGAATCTGCAAGTCTTGAGCAATGCGGGAGAGATCGAGCGGAATGGGCGCCGCAGGTGCTGGAGCGCTGGTTTGCATGAAAATTGCGACCTGTTCGCGGTCGGGGCGGATTTCTTTGAATCCGTCCGATCGGCAAGGTTTATCGGGTGCCAAGCCTGCATTTCATAACGGCAAAAACGATCCACCGACAGGCCGGCCAAGTGCTGTCCAACTGTAGATAGCGCCGGCACGTGTGTCAAGAGACTACTGTATTCTTCGAGGCCGGTGTCATATACAGCGATCCGGTTCCCGCTGAGCGGGACATGCGGCCTATTGTCGAAATGTTCACCAGCCAATTCTTTTTAAGTTCATTCTGCATCGACCTGAACATTTCATTGGCCTGCGCGCCGGCACGTGGCGACGCCGACGAACGAAACCGCTCCCTGTTCCGCGTCCTGCTTACCGGGCCCGCAACCGGCACAGCACAATGCCAACGGATGAATCGAGACTGTTTGAAGGATTGCCGTGAGCGACGCCGTTCGGAAATTTGCGTCGAATCGTTCATCCGCTCGATGCTGACCAGTGGCTGTGCGCTCGTACCCAGGCTCAGCGCAAAGGTACGAGTTGATGATTGCACAGAAACTTCGTGCTTATGCTGCGGCGCTCGCCACAAGATTTGACATCTCAAAACCGGATCGTAGCGTTGGTTCGATGGATTGCAAAAGCGCGACTTCGCGTTTGCGTACGCGGTGCGCGCACTTTGAAGAGCAGGTGACAGAGAATGACAGAAAATGACATGTCTGGCAGGGTTTTCCGGGAAATGGACTGGGCAAGTGCCAACAACTGCTTCGTGCCTTGGTAGTGAAATGTATTTTCGCTTCGCTCAGCCGCGCGGATTGGCCGGCAACGAAACTGTCTCGCGTACCTCGATCCAGTCTCTAAGACTCTGGCACGAGCGAGCGACATTTGGGCAGCCATTCCCCCGATCAGGTCCATCTGCTAAAACAGAGTGTGACAATTAGTGGATCGATTTCACGCGAGTCATCACGAATGGGACTGCTGGACCGCGACTACTATCGGGACGATTCCGGCGGCCAGTTTGCCCAATGGCTCCGGCAGGGTCGCGTGACGAAGATTCTCGTCGTCGCTTACGTCGCGTTGTTCCTCATTCAAGTGGCCACGATCGAAAGTCGCAATGTGGATTCGCCGGACGCCGGCCCGTTTACGAAGGCCATGGGCCTCAGCGCCGAACGCGTGCTGAAGGGCGAAGTTTGGCGGCTTTTCACCTATGGCTTCTTGCATACGACCGACAATCTCTGGCACATCTCCTTCCACGTTGTGCTCCTGTACTTCTTTGGAAAGATGCTCGAAGAACGGCTCGGCAGCCTCCGCTTTATTCTGTTTCATGCCGCCGCCATTGTCGTTGCCGGATTGCTGTTTGTCGGCGCGACGATGATCGGACTCAATGGCACGAACCGATCGACGACGTTCGTCGGCGCAACCGGCGCGATTACGGCGATGCTCGTGCTGATCACGGCCCAGCAGCCGAATCAGCGCGTGCTTTTGTTCTTTGTGCTGCCGGTGCCGATCTGGGTCGTGATCTTGCTGAGCCTGGGGGCGGATACTTGGATGATGTTGTTGGAACGGCCCGCGGAAGACGGGCGGCGAATGGCGCTGGCTGTCCACCTCGGCGGCATCATACTCGCCGGCCTGTATTTTCTGAAACTGCGACGGCCGGACTCTTTCGGCAGCCCCCGGCAGCGATTGATCGGACGAGGTCAGACACGTCTCAAGATTCATCAGGTGGAAGAGGAGTTGGAGGAACCGGCGGAAGAGCCTCGCGTGCCGGTGATTGCGTCACGAGAAGCCGACGAACACTTGGAAGCGCAACTGGACGCGGTATTGGCGAAGGTGGCGCAGCATGGGAAGGACAGTTTGACCAGCTCGGAACACGCGATTCTCAAACGTGCATCAGAGATTTATCGCAAACGCCGCAAATAGGCTTCAATCATGCCGATTTATGAGTATTCCTGCCGCAAATGCGAACACGTTTTCGAGGCGTTGGTGGACGACGACAATTCAGCCGTCTGCCCTGAGTGCGCTACCAAGGATCTGGAGCGATTGCTGAGCCTGCCGGGCCGCCCTGTCGTTGCGTCAGCGACAAATGGCTGCAAGGCCGACCCGAGCATGCCCCCTTGCGGATCGATGTGTCGACGACTCGCGGCTCAGTAGGTTGCGGCAACGATTCCCATCTTACGCGAGCCTCGCATGAAGGTCTTCGTGACGGGCGGAACAGGACTGGTTGGATCGTATTTCATTCCGCGGCTCGCCGCCCGCGGGGATGAAGTCGTTTTGTTGTCGCGCCGGCCGGGCGCTGCCGCGAGTCTTTCGAGTTCCACAGCGGTCGTCACGGGCGACCCCACGGTAGCAGGACCGTGGATTGACAGCGCCGCTGAGTGCGACGCCATCGTGAACCTTGCCGGCGAGAACATCTTCGGCAAACGCTGGAACGATGCATTCAAGCTCTTGTTGCGAACGAGCCGAGTGCAAGCGACCGCGAACTGTGTCGAAGCCGTGCGCCGCAACCCGCGCCAATCCGACGGATCCGCAAAAGTGCTCGTCAACGCTTCGGCCATCGGATACTACGGCCCGCACGGCGACGAGGAGATTGACGAGGATGCACCTGCAGGCAGTGATCTCTTGGGCAGCATTTGCACGGACTGGGAGAACGCGGCCCGCCCGGCACAGGACCTCGGTGCTCGGCTGGTCCTCGCTCGCATCGGCGTCGTTCTCGATGCGAAAACCGGCGCGCTAGCGAAAATGCTGACGCCGTTTCGAATGTTCGTCGGTGGACCGCTCGGGTCCGGCAGACAGTACTTGAGTTGGATTCACGCAACCGATATCGCGGAAATTTTGTGCTTTGCACTTCGGTCGCCGGCCGCTTCCGGCCCCATGAACGTGACGGCGCCGACGCCGCTGACCAACAAGCAGTTTGCCAAAGTGCTAGGCAAGGCACTTGGCCGACCATCCTTCATGCCGGGACCGGCGTTTATGCTCCGACTCGTATTGGGTGAAAAGGCACATCTGGTTTTGACCGGCCAACGCGTCGTGCCAAAGCGGGCACTGGCATGGGGCTTTCAGTTCAAATTCCCGGACCTTGAGTCGGCGCTGGCCGATCTGCTGAAACGGCCTGATGCTACCGTTTGACGAGAAGCGTTGCAGCACTTGCCCTTTCCTGCTTTTCAGTCGCGGACTATAGTTTGTTGCGAATTGGCGAGGACGCTTGGCTAGTGTTTTGCAAGCGAGACAGGGAAGTCACGATGTTGTTTCACACGCCGATCTTCCTGTTTCTCTTTCTGCCGCTGACGCTCTTCGCGTACTTTGTCCTTCCAACTACTTGGCGGAATGCGGTTCTGCTTACAGCCAGCCTCGTCTTCTACGCATGGGGCGAGAAATTCTACGTTCTGTTGATGATTACCGCAATCGCCTTCAACTTCGCACTGGGTCTCTGGCTTGACTCTGCGTCAGACCAGTGGCGTAGGCATATCCTTCGTTTCGGTGTCGTGACCAATGTCGCCGTGTTATTCGGATTCAAATACCTCTATTTTGCGCTCAGCGAAGGGTTTCAACTTATTGGTCTCGGAGACCATTCCGCATCGCCGATCAGGCCGATTCACCTGCCGATCGGAATCTCGTTTTTTACTTTCGAGGCGATTGCGTACCTGATGGACGTGTCGCGCCGCCAAACCGCAGCCTCGCGCAGTCCGGTGCAGTTCGGCCTGTTCATGACGCTATTTCCTCACTTGATTGCCGGCCCTGTCGTACGCTATCGCGACCTTGCCGCCGGCCTAGCGAGTCGCACATGCTCTGTCGCACAGTTTGCAAGCGGGATTCGGCGTTTTAGCGTTGGGCTTGCCAAGAAGATGTTGCTGGCAAATGCACTCGGCGGGGCCGCTAACCAGATTTTCTCCGCGCCGCCGGAACATCTCGCAGCGAGCGCCGCGTGGCTGGGCGTGCTGTGCTATGCATTGCACATCTACTTCGACTTTTCGGGTTACTCCGACATGGCAATCGGCCTGGGCAGGTTTTTCGGATTCGAGTTGTGCGAGAATTTTCGCTACCCATATGCCGCTGATTCAATCACCGACTTTTGGCGCCGCTGGCATATCTCGCTTTCATCCTGGTTCCGCGACTATGTCTATCTTCCGCTGGGCGGCAATCGGTGCGGCAATGCACGAACCTATGCCAATCTAATGTTGGTCTTTGTTTTGTGCGGGCTTTGGCACGGCGCCAATTGGACATTCCTCGCTTGGGGACTATGGCACGGTTTGTTCCTGATTGCCGAACGGACCGGCTTCCGCCGGCTGCTTGACCGAGCGCCGAGCATGCTCCGTCATCTTTACGTGCTGCTGGCTGTTCTCGGCGGCTGGGTCTTCTTTGCTGCGAATTCGATCGGGCACGCGCTCGGTTACTTTTCGGCACTTGCAGGGTTTTCACGCGGGGCGCTACATGTCGGCGACTACATGAACCGTGAGTTGTGGCTTGTCATTATTATCGGGTCATTGTTCTGCGTGCCAACCGTGCCGCGGATGCGCACTTGGGTCGCGGCACGGCCACGCTGGACGCCAGTAATGAACTTGGCACATGCGGCGATCCCCTTGGCCTTGATTCTCATGGCGACGTTGCACTTGACTGCGGGCACGTACAACCCGTTCATTTACTTTCGTTTCTGAGTGGCGTCGATGCGAAGCTGGACGGACAGAGCGTTGATCTTGATGTTTGCGGCCATCTTAGTTGTGCCGGCAATCTGGTGCACGCTGTCCGAGCCCAACGCTGCGTCTTTTGCTCGAGAGAATCGAAGGCCCGCTCCCTTACCTGCATTTTCGTCAAACACCGATTCGGTCAAGCGATTCCCAACTCGATTCGAATCGTGGTTCGATGATCGGTTGCCGTTTCGGGAGAAGTTGCTGGAATGGCACGCACATTGGAAAGTCAACGAGCTCGGCGTGTCGTCGTCCGACAAGGTGATTCTGGGAAAGTCAGGTTGGCTGTTTCTCGATGAAGCTCGGTCCGAAAACAACTCGCGCACGGGCGGCGCGGCGGAGCAGGCCGCCGCGTGGCTGACAGTTCTTCAAAGGCGGCACACTTGGTTGTCAGAGCGCGGAATTCAATATGTTGTCGTGCTGACTCCGGAAAAGCACGACGTGTACGCGGAGTTTCTGCCGGCGCGATATCATCCGCTTTCCGGGTCGACCGGCGCGGAGATGCTCGCCGCCTCCGCTCAACCGTGGATTCTCGACCTTCGACCGGTCTTGATCGAAGCGACGAAGACCCGCGACGTCTATTTCCAAACTGACACGCACTGGAATGACGACGGCGCCTACGAGGCATATGCAGCCATTCTCAGCCGGATCGGCAGTTCGCCGAAACCACGGGCCGCGTTTGATGTCAGCTTCCAACCGCATCTCGGCGATCTGGTGCAGATGTTGCATCTGCCGAATCCCGTGACGGAGGCGACCCAACGACTGCATTTACGTGCTTCCCTTGCCAGGCAGCTTGCCGACGATGTGCCTTTGCCCAAACATTTGCATTCTCCGGATCACCTTCGACCGCAGGCGTGGGGACGGCCTGACGCAAACTTGCCTCGCGGCGTTTTGTTGCACGACTCGTTTGGTGAGCGGCTCTTATTGCCGTTGCTCGCCGAGCATTTCTCTTTTCTCGCGTACGCTCCGACGCCGGCGCTCATTCCCGAAATGATCGAACAGATGAAGCCCGGCATTGTGATTCAGCAGATTTGCACTCGAAAGATCAACCGGCACGCACCTGTGGACGATTGGGCCAAGTAAGACGGATGGTCAGTTTTTAGAAGCGCCGTCGGCCCGGCCCAGAACGCTGACCTCACGCAGACGTTTTTTGGCGCGAGCCAACACCGGACCAATGGTGTTGACTGGTATTTCCAATTCCGAGCTGATCTCTTCGTAACTACGGCCTTCCAGATAGTATAGCCGCACGACTTCGCGTTCTCGTGACGGTAGTCGTTTGAGCAATTTCTGTACTTCTTCGAGATTGTCGAGGGAGGCAGACTCAGTCCTCTTCTCCGCCGGTTCCGTTTGCGGCGCTTGCTGCTCGCGGCTATGAGCACGACGAGCCAATTCGCGAGCACAAATGCGGCGTGCGACAACTGTCAGGTAGGTCGCCAGACTGCTCCGGCTCCGAAACAGCCGTAATACGGCGTAGTCGTTGGCGACGATTTGCACCAATACCTCGGCCGCCACGTCCTCGACATCTTCTGGAGTAAGCGACACGCTCCGCAAGTAAGCGGTGTAATGAACAACGTGATAGATCATTCCGAGAAAACGATCGACAAAATCGTTCCATGCACCTGATTCGTGATCGAGGCAACGTTGCAGCAATGATTTGTCGGCAGTCGTCAGTGCCACGCCGTCGGTCCTTGGATTGCCGTCGTAGGATGTCAGGGCCGCCTGCCGACCGTTCTTCCTGCACTACCATCTTAGCACGGCCAGACCATGATTACGCAAGGCCTCTCCGCCAAACGCGAATTGAGATGACGAGAATGCGAATCGTAACGATTGCACCGATTCCGGATTCTGCTTGCGTTCGGAGACGATCTATTGCCAAATAGCGGCAACAGTGATTTATGTTCCAGCATGAGGTTTTTGAAATGATCAGTCGGCGGTTCGTTGCGTTGCTTTCGATGTTGATTGCACCGCTTGTGGCCTGGAGTGACGAGCGGCCGAACATCGTGGTGTTCGTCATCGACGATCTGGGTCGGAACGATCTGGGTTGTTACGGCAGCAAATTCATTCGGACCCCAAACATCGATCGGCTGGCGCTCGACGGCCTGCAACTGATGAACGGCTACGCGGCGTGTCCTGTGTGTTCGCCGACTCGTGCGTCGCTCTTGACCGGAAAGTATCCGGCCCGGCTGCATATTACCGATTGGCTGCCGGGACGGCCCGATCGGACCGACCAACCACTGGCGAGGCCCGTCATACCGCAGCAACTTGCTCTCGAAGAAACGACGTTGGCCGAGGCAATGAAGGCCGCCGGTTACCAGACGGCACACGTCGGCAAGTGGCATCTGGGCGGAGCCGGCCATGAACCGCAGAAACAGGGTTTCGACGTCAACATCGCCGGCGACCACACCGGCACGCCACTCAGCTATTTCGCTCCTTTCCGAAATAAGGAACGCTTCATGCCGGGCCTGGAGGAAGCTCCAGCTGGCGAGTACCTAACCGATCGTCTGACGGCGGAGGCCGAGAGAATTATCGAACGATTTAAGGACAAGCCATTCTTTCTGTATTTCGCGCATTACGCCGTTCACACGCCGTTACGCGCCAAACAGGATCTGATCGCAAAGTACAAAAACAACCGACCTCCAGGAACACAAAACAACGCCATCTATGCCGCTATGATCGAAAGCATGGACGACAGCATCGGCCGCATTCGCAAAAAGCTCGCGGAACTGAAACTGGATCAAAACACGATCGTTCTCTTCACCTCGGACAACGGCGGTCTGTCCACCGGCGAAGGCGCCAACACGCCAGCAACGACCAACGCTCCATTGCGAGAAGGCAAGGGTTTCCTGTACGAAGGCGGCATTCGCACGCCGTACCTGATCGCTTGGCCGAATAGGATCAAGCCCGGGCAAAAACTAGCGACGCCGTTTTGCTCTATCGATGTGTTTCCAACGCTCTTGGAATTGTGCGGCGTCACCAGCAAGGCAACTCCGGACGGCATCAGTCAGGCCGCTCATTTGTTGGGGGGACCGGCGCCGGATCGCGAGAATCTGTATTGGCATTATCCGCACTACGCGAATCAAGGCAGCCGGCCTAGCGGTGCGATTCGTTCGGGCTCATGGAAGATGATCGAGTTTTTTGAACAGGGTCGCCGCGAACTCTACAACGTTTCAACCGACGAGAGCGAGACCAATAATCGGGCAATGGAGCAGCCGGAAATCGTACAGCGGCTTGCCACGAGTCTGGCTGCATGGCGCAAAGACGTCGGAGCACAGATGATGACGCCCAACCCCAAGTACTTGCCGAATCCTCAGGCTGCCGACGGCTCCATCGTCATGCACTCGCGATATGCATTTGTACACGGCACGCAATTACGTTTCGAGGCTCAGCCGCACAAGAACACCCTTGGCTATTGGACTCGCGTCGAAGATTTCGCGACCTGGGAATTCACTGTGACCAAACCCGGGCGGTTCAGCGTCGAAGTATTACAGGGGTGCGGCAAAGGACAAGGCGGCAGTGAGGCTGCCGTTTCCGTCGGCGACCAGCATCTTAAGTTTACTGTTATCGACACCGGCGGTTTTCAACAGTTTCAGCCCGTCAGTGTTGGCACATTACAGTTTGATAAGCCCGGCCGGTACGAATTGGCGATCAAGCCGACGCGAAAAGCTAAACAAGCAGTCATGGACGTCCGCAGCGTGACGCTCAAACCGGCGAATTAATCAAGAACGAGGCATGTTGATGAGACCTTATGTATCTTCAATCATTGTCGCCTTGTCCCTCGCAATGAATTGGACGTGCGCGGCGCCACCCAACGTCGTGATGATCATCGGCGACGACCAGGGATGGGGCGACTACGGCTTTATGGGACATCCGCACATCCGTACGCCTCATCTAGATGGGCTTGCAAAACAAAGCCTTCTGTTTCGACATGGGTATGTTCCTTCCAGTCTGTGCCGGCCGAGTCTCGCGTCAATGATTACAGGACTTTATCCGCACGAACACAAAATCACGAGCAACGATCCGCCGTTGCCGAAGGGCAAAACAGGTGCAGCAGCGAACAAGGACCCGCAATTTTTGGCACAGCGACAGGAAATGATCGCCTACATCGACAAAGCGCCGACATTGCCGCGCCTGCTAGAAAAACGCGGCTACCTCAGCTTCCAGGCAGGGAAATGGTGGGAGGGCAATCACTGCCGCTGTGGATTCACTGACGGCATGACTCACGGCGACCCTGCTCGCGGAGGGCGTCACGGCGACGAGGGTCTTAAGATCGGCAGGCAAGGTCTCACGGAAGTACTTACATTTCTCGATTCGGCCCGCGCCAAAGGAAAACCGTTTTACCTTTGGTACGCTCCCATGATGCCGCATTCGCCGCACAACCCGCCAGAGGCACTGTTGAAGAGATACACAGGTAAGGTCGCGTCATTGCACGTCGCACGCTATTGGGCGATGTGCGAGTGGTTTGATGAAACTTGCGGAGCCCTTCTGAAGTACCTCGACGATCACAAGCTCGCCGAGAACACCATTGTCGTGTTTATTTGTGACAATGGTTGGATACAGGATCCCGATTCTGCGAACTACGGGCCGCGGTCAAAACGCTCACCGTACGATGGCGGCATTCGTACGCCGATCATGATTCGCTGGCCCGGGCATGCGGCGGCGCGAGTCCATGACGAGCCTGTTTCGTCGATTGATCTTGCACCGACCATTTTGCATGCAGCAGGCATTCCACCGGCAGAGGTCATGACCGGCGTCAACTTGCTCGCGGCGGAGGGCGTTGCTCGGCGCGACGCTGTATTCGGCGCCATTTTCGAGCACAACGCAGTGGACATCCACAAACCCGCCGCGAACCTCCAGTACCGCTGGGTCGTTAGCAGCGGCTGGAAATTGATCGATCCTGCGCCTCGCCTCGGGGCTAATGCAAAACCAGAACTATACGAGATTTCGAAAGACCCATATGAGAAATCGGACCTGAGCGGCCGCAATCCCGAGCGATTGAAAACGCTCCGAAATCGACTCAATCAATGGTGGCTCGGTGCCGACTAGCGCCGCCTCGAACCAGCCCCTCCGAAGTTCGGAACTCTCCCAGCTTTTGCTGTGCTACACTTGCGACATGGAGGCATGGCCTTTTCCAAACCTTGAATCGCTTCGGCTTGCGCTGGCCGACGGCGCCATATCGTCGCCGTCGTTTTTCAAACCGGTGCGTGCCGGGCTAGACCGATTTGGCCGTGTTTGGGTACTTCCGGATCATCCGCTGTCTCGATTCGAGCGTGCGGCAATTCAGCGTTCTGGTGTTTTCGCGACCATATTGCCGGAACACACTGATATTCGGCCATTTGACAGTTGGCCTCAGATCATACCACTTGCGCCGGCCGATATCGGACTAGTTCCGGACTCACCAGTAGTCGTGGAGGTGCCCGAGCACCTGGCAATTCCGCTCGCCAACGAGTTGCAGCGATTGGGAGCGTATGACGCGCGTATCGTACCGGCAATTCTCGATCAGCGCGCTCGCATTCATCTTCGAATTGAAAATCCTCCCGCACACACCTGGGCCCGCATTCAAGAACGCACGGATGTTGAAGTATTCGTCGAACGAGCGCCGCGCGTTTGGATTCAAGCCGGATGGCATCATTCTCTCGTGCATTTGCTCACACCCGAACCGAATCAAGCACGGTTTTGTACTCCGACACAACCCTGGCGTCTCATTCCAAATGCCTATGACCGTGTAAAGCACGGGCCGCTGCCGCTGCCGAACGCTGCCGTTGAGCGAATAGCGGGCAATCATCCCGATTGGCCCAAAGTGCCCCTCGAATTGCGGCTGTGCGATTCACTTGTCACCGACGCAACAGAGATTTGGCTGCTTGACGACGATCCTTTGAATCAACTTCGACAGTTGGCTGAGTCAACGAGCTTTGCCGTTTTGGCGCAATGGGAGGCCGCACAGTTTGAATCTACCAATGGCGTCACGATTTTGCTGCAGGCAGCGTCGGGCAAACGCACGCCTCCGGCACTTGAACTTAGGGGCAGAAGATACGCCTCGTATCTGCGCATGGCGAATCTCTTTCTCCCCTGTGGTACAACGTTGCAACCAGGTCTTCGCCGCGATCAGGCACGACGGTGGTTCGCTCCTGATGGCTGCATCTCGCTCCTGACACCTGACAGAACAGGGGTGCCGATCCTAAACCAGTTTCCAACACATTCCTTCAAACCCTTGACGGCGCTCTGTGAGTATCTCGCAGAGCAACGAGCCACGATACAGGCGACAGATTTTTCCAACCCGTTGCCCTTAGCGATGTTTGAGATTGAAGAAACTCGTCCGGTAATCACAGTTCCTTTGCATCCTGCTACTCTGGAAACTGCTGGCATACCGTTCGGATTGGCAAATCGACAGCGGCGAAAGAGCAATACGCCTTCCGCTGCCGCCGCGCAAAATGCCGAACGATCTCTGAACGACAAGGTCCGGCGAGGATTGCCGAAGTCGGTTCAATCTCCTGCAACGGCGGCCGCTGGCCGGCATCTCAAGCAGCAGCAGCGGAGACTCGATCTTGAAAAGCGATTCGTTCAAGTGTTAGGGCCGAATCGCACAATGGAACGCAGCGAGCTCTGGCCGCAACTCGCCGGCGCTCATGCCGATCTCAGTCAATTCACGGATGCGTCTGCATGCTGGCTCAATGCGATTTGGGATGCTCCGCGGCCTCCGACGCTTTGGCTGCGCGGATGGCTGCAAGCAGAGAAAATGCTCAGCCGGGTTCCGCTGCTCGAAGACGATCTTCCAGCACTATTGGAGATGCCGCCAAGCCCACCGGCAATTCGCACGCTCGCAGCATGCGTCGTCTGGCTGTGCCATCAGAATCGCAGTTCCCCGGCACTCATTGCTCACGCACGCCGCATTCGTGAATGTCTCGAACGGCACGAAAGCTGGTTGCCGGTTCGCTCGGCTTGGCTGGCACAAAGTTGTCTGGCCGGACTAGCGCAAGGCGATGTGCTGGCACTGGCTCGCACACGCGACCGATTGCTCGAAAGACTGCATGGAACCGGTCTAAGTCTTGAACTCGATGTGCCATCGTTCTTGCGATTCGCCGGCCAGGAGATGAGCGATCGATTTCCGTCCGTGCGAGATTGGTTGGTGCGCTGTCGCGATGTCATACATCGGTGGCTTGACGCGCTGACTGCTCAGCGACCCAGCGAATATGCGCGATCGTTGCCGAGAGATTTTCCCGACCGCGACGGCCGGTGTTCAAAAGCCTACGCCGACCTCATGTTGGCATGGGGCCTTGCACGACTTGGAGAATCTACGATTGCGAATCATCTGCGACAGCAGGCCGCCGAGGAACTGTCGCGCAACCAAGACATCACAGCACGCATCCTCAATCGACTCTTTTCGATTCGTTTGCAGCAAGCGGCGGCGAACGACGTCGCAGACAAACTGCCCGCCGAATTGCGTACGGAATTGGAGCGATTGTCGACTGTGGCCGACGGCGGCGTGTTGGCACGACACAGCATTGACAGTTTTCGCAGTGTCTCGCGCATTTTGGACCCTTCAGAGATCGTGCAGCCTTTCCGCCGTATCGTGTTTGCGGAGCACCTTGATGGCCTCGAACGCGAAATGGCGTCTTGGCCCGACCTTCACGACGAGAACTTGCTGGATCAGGCAATTGCTCGTTCGAATGCAATGACCGGGTCGGATCGTTTCCGGCAGGCAGATCGTCTAGACGCGGCGCTCACTTGTGCCGGTGTCTTGGGGGAACAGCGTTGCCTGCTGCTCCTGGAGAGGGCTGAATCACTTCTTGATGCGTTGCCGCCGGGAGTTCATCGACTTTTGCTCTTGGATCGAGCACTCTCGGTAGCCGCGAAGTTTCAGATCAATGCGCTCGGTCAGCGACTCGGAAGGCGCGTTGAACAAGTCGCGGAATCGAGTTCGCCGGAATTCGCGGCGGCGATTCGGGAGTGCCGTTTTCCCGAACCGCAGCCGGTGCGCCAACGGCGAATTGAAGGTTGGCCCAGCCGCTGCATTCGCCGGCTGAGGCAGTTGCACCTGCACGACGAGGCGCAGCAACTTGAATTGCAATTGCGTGCATGGATCAGCCCGGCAGGATTGCAGCCTGAGATTCGAGGCCTGCCTCCGGACACCTGGCTGCCTGCACTTCGCGCGACTCTAGAACTGTTTGGCGAATCGGATGGTGAACTTGAGGATGAATCGGCGACAACAGTCTTGAACATTGCGCGAAAGCAACTGCTTTACGTCTCTTCCGAACCCACCGACGGAGTTTCATCCCTGGCATGTGCATATGTTGCAGCGCTAGGCAAGGCGCCGGTACGGGTCGCACAGGGTCGAATCGAAGAAGTGTTTCGCGACCTCACTCGGCTCCACGACATTCGCCAGACGAATGCGTTCTTCGCAGCTTCGCCGCTGCGCCTGGTCGATGCCGTCGTTCATTCCGTTGTCAACGATGGCCTTGGGATGGGACCGGCCATCCGCAATTGGGTCGCCGACGACGATTATCGCATCCGTCGGCGCATGCACTTGGACTTACAATCTATGATGACGCAGCAAACGATCTGACTTCGGCGCACCTGCAACAACGCACCGTGACCGATATAATCATGCTTTACGGAAACTTGAATGAGGGAAAGGCGTCGATGACGAAGACGACTGCTTCTGCCGATGAGGCCACATTCGAAGAATTGCAAGCCGAGGCGGAAGCGGTTCGCGGCCGCATCAATCGTTTACGAAAGTCGCTCGGTCGTTTCTTCGTGAATAAGCAAGACATCATCGACTTGATGGTTATTTCGGCCGTCGCTCAAGAACCGCTTTTGCTGGTCGGCCCGCCGGGCACTGCAAAATCCGACCTGGTTTTGAAATTCAAGGACGCGCTTGGCCTGGGGGCCGAGGACTATTTCGAATACATGCTTACGCGGTTCACGGAGCCGTCGGAAATCATCGGGCCGATCGACATTAACGAGCTGCGTGGCGGCCGCTACATCCGTAGGGAACAAGGCAAGTTGCCGACGGCGAGACTGGCGTTTCTGGATGAAATATTCAAATCGAATTCTGCGATTCTCAATATCCTTCTGACGATTATCAATGAACGAAAGTTTTACCAGGACGGGGTCCCGGTGCCGGTAAAGTTACGCGTTCTCTACGCCGCGACCAACGAGGTGCCGGAGCAAGGCGAGTTGGCTGCGCTCAAAGATCGTTTCGTACTCAAAGTGGAAAGTCGGTCGGTGCAGGATCAGCACTTTACAGCACTCATCGACGCAGGTCTTTCCGCCGAGTCCAATCGCAGCCTGAATCAGAAGCCCTGGGTTGAAGGCCATTGCTCGCTCGAAGACCTATTGAAGGCGTCTCGCTACTTGACGTTCTTGTTCGCCCGCCGGCAACAAGACCCTCGCAGCGGTGAGGAGACGAACGACCGGCAACAGTTCTTCCCACCGGAGGTGTTCAACGAATTTCAGCGAATGATTCGCACGCTGACCAAGGAAGACCGCATCTTCATTTCCGACCGCAAGCTCGTCAAACTGTACAAGTTGTTGCGCGTCCGTTCATGGCTGCTGTCTGGCGGAACGGTCCGGCTCGACGACTTGAAACTGTTGACATACCTCGGCGAAACGCAAGCGCAGATCGAATTGCTCGCCAAGAAAGTGCCTGCGCTGCTCGGCGAAACGTGAGCGTCAGCGGATTAGTGCCATCGGCAGTTTCATGCGCTTGCCGTCCCGAATGATGCCTAATGTAATCGTCTCGCCGATGAAATAATTGCGTTGAACGTAATTTACGAACCCGGCTGCGTCCATTTCCAGTTCCAAGTCATCTGCTCCAATGATGATATCGCCCGCCAAAACACCGGCGGCCTTGGCTTGCTGTGTCAGCAGGCTCTTTTGGCGAAACGCAAGTTGCGACGGTTTGAGACCAAGCGATTTCTTCTCCGCCGCAGTTAGATCTTCGCCGAATACGCGAGCATACGGCATGTATCGATGAATCGAGGTTCGCCACGAGACATCGGTCTTGCGCCAGCCCGAAGCGAGTTTGAGTGTGGCCGACTCGATCTTCGAATCCTGTCGGAACACGATCGGTATGGCGCCATCGGCGGGAGCACGGTCGAGGCCAAACTGCACGTCGCCGAATGAATGCACCGGAACATCATTCAAGCGTAAGACCACAGCACCCGGCTTGACGCCCACATTTGCAACCGGCGATTTTGCTTCGACCGAGCTGACGACGTTGCCGCGATCAACATCCAATCTGAGCCCTACGTTTTCCGGCAACGGATATCGCCAGAACTGCTCGCGCGTCCACTGACCGTTGCGGCGAGTACTCGAGTCGATTGCTTCCTTTACTTGATGACAATGCATGCAGCCGCGAGAGCGAAAGGTTCCTGCAAGATCACGAAGCGACTTTGAGGACTCATACGATTTGGGCGCGTACTCTTTCTTGTCACTGCCATGCATGTGGAGGACGGAGTTCATCGTGTATTTGAGGCCGGCGAGCGACTGCCGATTGTCGGCATCCTTGGGGTCTCTGCCGCCGTATCGTGCATAGACTCTTTCCTCCGAATCCAAGAAAAAGATCATCATCGTGAGATCGTAATCGAATTCAAACAAGTTGAGATCGAGGTTATCGACGCGCGTAAGACGGACGCGAACGAACTTATCGGCCACACCCTGAATCCCCTGGAGACGGACAACCTGCCCGTAGAATTCGCGGCAATCGACTCAGGGTTCACAGCGCACGACGACCATCAGCGGCTTGCCGGTCCGCTTCGCCTCGGCTTTCCCTTCCGATAAAGAAGACAGCCATCCGGATGCGCCACCGCGGCCACGCGGCGGACCTTGTCCCCAGGCAATCGCTCCGAATGCTGTGCAAAACGCCATCAAGCCGACGAGCAAGGTTCTCATTCATTCCTCATTGATTCGAAGAATACTCCACTTCAATTTACACTCAGCCGCCCCGGAATCCAAGCGAATGCGCCGACCCAACGTCACGCTAAGCCGCGCCATGTTAGCAACACGTCAACTCAACGGCGGCATTTCGATCTCCGTCCGAACGAATTGTTCGCGACCCATTACGATCAAGGTCAAATCGTCGCCAAGCGGGCGGCCGCCTGCAAACGAGCGAACGTCAGCAAGAACCGAGGCGCCGATTGACCCCGCTTCGGGCGGCGACTTTTGCATGATTGCTCGCAATCGTTCGACACCGTACAGATCGTTGTCGGGGTTACGAGCCTCGGTTATTCCATCGGTGGCAAGCACCAGGCAGTCGCCGACGCCAAGGTCCAAGGTGGTTTCCTGATACGGCCGGTCAAACACGCCGAGCGGAATGCCGACGTCGTTTTCGCCAATGACATCGACTTCGCCGGTAGCGCCGCAACGCCGCAAAGGCGGCAAATGACCGGCGTTCACCATCGTGACCGACATTTTTTCAAGATCGAGGACCATTCCCAAAAAAGTGACGAATCGCCCCTCCTCGCAGGCGCGTTTCAGCGACGAATTCAATTTACTGACCGCCGCAGACAGCGAAGGTTCCGTGGCGAGGCAGAACCGAACTTCGGCGGAAAGCTTGGCCATCAACAAGGCTGCCGGCACGCCCTTGCCGGCCACATCGCCGATGGCTACTACAAGGCGCTGGCCGGGCAGTGCCACATAGTCGTAATAGTCTCCGCCGACCTGCTGGGCCGACGTGTAGGCATCGAAGAAATGCAATCCGGGAACGCGTGGTCGCTCGCCCGGCAAGAAACTCTTTTGAATCGCCGTCGCTGCTTCGAGGTCGCGTCTTTCGCGGTGCAATCGCGCCATCTCGACCGACCGGGCCGCCTGCATGCTCGCAGTGACCAGCACGTCGAGATCGTCCTGCGAAAACGGGGTGCGCGAAGTTTGAGTATCCAGCTGGATGACGCCCAAACTTTCACCGCCCTGACTGATCATCGGCACGCACATGATGGAACAGATGCGATGGCGGCGAATGCTCTGACTGGGGTCGAATCGTTCGTCGTGCCCTGCGTCGGCGCTCAGCAAGGCTTGCCCGGTTTGCATCGCGTGATCGACAATCGTGCGGCTGATGGATGGAGATTCGATTCCGTCGGGCCTTCGATGCCGGATTGCTTTGGGAATGAGTTTGTGACTTGCAGGGTCGCGCAACAAGATGAAGCCGCGGTCTGCCTGCGGAAAGATCGAAAAGAGGCTTTCGAGAATCTTTGGCAGCACTTCCTTCTGATCAAGAGTCGTGCTGAGGTTCCTGGCCAACTCCAACACGGCCCGGAGTTTCGCTTCCGGAGCAATTCCAACGCGGCCGGTTTCAGAAAGCGCCAGCGTCGACATTACCGGCGCAGGTTCGGCGCCTTCCGGCGCATCACGAAGTGTGAACGCAGGCTGTGCTTTCAGCGTCGTGCTCGACGGCGGAGCATCGGCGTCGAAGAACTCTAACACCAGGCCGAACAGGTCGAGTCGATCGTTGTTGCGAAGCTGCGTGCGGCCCTTTACGCGCTGGCCGTTGATGAACGTGCCGTTGGAACTTGCTAGGTCATCGAGAAAGAATGACTGTCCTTGCCTGACGATCATTGCATGGCGGGCAGAAACCTTTGCAATTCGCACGACGATATCGCAACCCGTAGCCCGGCCAATGACCGTCACGGGATCACGAAGTGTGTATTGCTGCACGCCGCCAATTTCACGCAGAACGGCCATGTATCATTGCTCCATGACCTCGCCCACCACTTACGCCTTCTTTTGAAACGCTGCCACCGCCTGGTCCTTCGAGTCACAGATTTCACAAATGCGGTGCAAGCGTATCAAGTCAAAAAAGGTGCGAACCGGTTTGCTGACACCGCATATCCGCAAATCGCCGCCCGCTTCGGTCGCATGCTTCAGGCTGGAAAGGATGGCGCCGCAACCGCGGCTGTCGACAAATCGAACACGCGACAAGTCAATGACGAGCTTGTTGAATTCCTTTTGCACCGGTGCGAGCGCCTGCCGGAAATCGTCGGCATTGCTCGCATCAAGTTGCTCTTCGTGCATCGTGATCACGGCGATGTCATTGAACTTCTCGACAATCAGTTGCATCTTTTTCCTCCCGTCAGGCACAGAAAGCCGGCGCTTCACAAGCTGCACACCGTGCCGACCTTGGTCGTTATGAATGTAGCGCACCTCGTCGGTGCACTGTCCCATGAGATACTGGCCGAATCCACCAAATCGCGTTCCATCGAAGGCCGGCGCAGCGACGGCTGTCGGATCGAAATCCTTGCCTTGATGGTACAAGGTCAATTTGCACGCATCCGTGTCCACGCTGGCCTCGAGCGTAATGGGCCGGCCGCCCTGCCGGTCGTAAGCATGGAGGATGACGTTGGTCGCCGCCTCTTGCAGCGCCAGTTCCAGCTGAGTGAGAGCATCGTCGTCGGCCCCCGTGCCCCAAACGCGCAAGCATGCTGCCCGCACTTCTTGGCGCACGTCCGGCAATTGATCAAGCTCGCTGGTGAAATCGCGGCGAAAGCGGATCATGCCGCGCCCTCCCTACTCAACATACTATCGGCGGAACCATCGATACGATAGTGGCGACTGCGTGATTGTCGCTCCAATTGACCATGGTTGGCTCTATCATGTGCATTCACGGGACCGATCCATTGAGGCGTATCGTGTATGAGCAACTCCACCGCTTCAAAACTCGAAGCCCTTTTTCATGCCCTCGTCATTACTTTCGCGGCACACGCGTTGCCGACTTGGGCAGGCCAGCAATTGCAGATTGGTCGTTGGCTCGCGGCAATGCAATTCACGGACTCAAAGACCGCCGAGGAAGCCTGGTCGTTCGTCGGCGATTTGCTGTGTCTCTCTTTTGGAATCCTTCTCGTCGCGCCCAATCCCAAGCGATATGGCTTGTGCATAGGCGACATTCGAACGCACTGGAAACGCGTGTTCTTGGTCATCGCCATACCGATGTTCGCCGCATCTCTGGTTGCGCCGTTCCTTCAAATGCCGAAGTTCACAATCAGCCTATGGCTGATTTCACCATTCGCGCAAGACCTGGTGTTCTGCGGCTACCTGTACGCGCGGTTCAAGGACGCGTTTCAGGGTTACATTCATCCACGAATTCCGATCAACAAAGCAGTTCTTCTGACGGCATCCTTCTTTTCACTTTGGCACGTTCCGAACTACGGGAGCTGGCCCTGGGACTTTGTCACACTCCAGCTCGGCTACACGTTTCTTGGCGCCGCGATCGTCGGGATGACGCGTCAATGGACCGGCAGCATGTGGTACGTCACCCTGGCTCACACGGTCGGCAATTTTGGCGCTTGGTGCCTCAGCCAGTCGCCCCGATTGCCATTGCGGTTCGGTTGAACGCGCAAATGTTGTAACGAGCCTCAGGCGCGAGACAGAGTGACGCAGCAATCTGTGATGGATCATGACGATCCGAAGCCGCTGCGAAGGCAACTTACCGCGTCACCGTGCCGCACGCCTTTGAATATCGCCGGGCCGGGGCTGCGCGAGCAATGCCAAGAGCCGTTGAAGCTGTATGTGCTCGTCGACTGGATTGTCTCCTTTCATACCAAGGTCCGCTTCCACCAGCCAATCGTAGAGCCGGTCGAGGCGACGCCGGCCGAGGTGCTTGATCAGTTTCTCCCAATTTTGAACAAAGAAGTCCCGAACACCGACGTCCAACAAGGCCTGCGTCACCGGCGCCCCCTGTTTGACGAGCCGGCTTGCCTGAGCAAGTCTTCGCAGTTGCCAGCTAAACGCGCCAAGGATCGCGATGGGTGATTCACCTTCGTCAAAGAGTCGTTGCAAAATGCGAAGCGCTGCGGCAGGTTGGCCGGAACCGATCGCGTCGAAAATCTTGAACGTCTCGGCGGCCCGGCTTCGCCCCACAAGGTGGTCGACGTCTTCTTCCACAATCGTCGCTCGATCGCCGACGTACGCCGTTAGTTTTTCGATCTCCTGATCCAGCACGCCCAGTGTGCCTCCGACCAATTCGACGAGCATGTCGGCGGCGTTCTTCGCCAGCTTCTTACCCTTTGACGCCGCTTGGGCGACGCACCAACCTGGCAACAACTTCGCGTCGATCGGCTTGCACTCGATCGTCGCTTCCTTCGGCACAAGTTTGGCCAACTTCGTGTTTGCCGGCCAGGTCTTGACCTCCAGCACCAGCACCCCTTTGCTCGGTTTTTCAACCAGGATCTCTAGCTGCGCGCGGAATTTCGACACGAATGGGTCGGCCTGCTCAATCACAACGACTCGGCATGGACTCAAGAAAGGCAGCGTGTCGAGTTCCGCCTTGATGGTCGAGAATTGTGCATCGTCGCCGGCGTAGGTCGCTACCGCAAATGCAGGGTCTGCATCGCCCAGAAGTTGCGATTCCAACAGGGCACGCACTTGACGCCGCAGAAAGTCCTCCGCGCCCGTCAACACAAAGAACGTGTGCGGCGGCAACTTTTTCTTCTGGATGAAATCCACAGCGTTCATCGGATGAGACTCGTCACAGCGGACTTTGCGACTCCTCAATACGAATCGAGGCCATTGTACGGGAACACCATGTTGAAGCCGCTCATTGCGGCAGAGCAAAAAACTAGGTGAATCCTCGACTTGATCCAGTTCTTGGTTCTATCCCGGCCCGGTTTCCCGAAAAACACCGCCAAGCATGTCATTTTGTGACATTTTGTGACACCTGTTCCTCGATTTGCGCGCACCGCGAACGCAAACGCGATTCCGCGCCTCTGCAATCAACCGAACCAACGCTACGATCCGGTTTGGGAAAGTCAAAGCGATTGCGGATTGCGGAATGCGGATTGCGGATTGCGGAATGCCGATTGCCGTTCGCTTGTTGCAGACGAAGACGGCATCGTCCCCAGTTGAATGTTTTTCTGACTGGTTACGAGGGGTTCTCCTTCGTAACCTCTTCCGACGTAACTAAGTGGAACTGCGAGAGCTGGCCGGGGCTGATCGAGGTCACGACGTGCAGTTGGAAGGACGAGTCGGCGTCCGTGAGGCAGGAGCCTTGAAGAGCGGGTCATTTCATGGTGCGACAAGCCACGACCAGTTCATCGAGCAGTTTCATGAGACCGCCTCTTATTCAGTTTTCGGATTGGGACAAATATATGAACATATGCACAAAGTCACCGTGTCCCCAGAAAACTGCAAGCCTTTCTTCTAGCATTCCGCTATGCGAGGCGTATTATCCCAATCCAGTTTCTGACTTATCGCAATCGCGCGATTGCGATAATCACCTGTTCGGCCTTACTCCAAGTGAGCACCTATGGACTCACTACATCCGGGGAACGGCACTGGTCGTGGCGAATTGGAGGGAACGTGGAAGGTGGTGCGTTGGGAAATTGGTGGCCAAGCCGTCGATCTCGGCAGCGTCTATGACAGGGTGGTTATCCAGAACAACGAGTATTTGGCCTATCAAGGCGACGACGTCGTGGCCGGCTTCATCCTCAAGTGTGACGGCAGCAAGTATCCCAAGCAGGTTGACTTCACCCATCCTGCAGAGAAGGAACCGTTCTTGGGGATTTATGCGCGGGAGGGCGACACGCTCAGGTTTTGCTGGGACGGGAACCGGCCGGGGAAGCGGCCGACGCTCTTCACCGGGGCGGGCTCCTGCATGCACCTTGGACTGCTGTCTTCCGACGCGTACCGGGCCGAAGTCGGACAACTTCAAGGGAAATGGGCTGTTCTCCGCCATGAGAATAGCGGCGAGAAGGTTCCCGATGGAATGGTAAGCGCCGTTGAATTCGCGGGTGCCAGCTTGATCGTGACCCGCGCCGATCAGGCGCAGACCGTGATGACCTTCTCTCTCAACCCGTTTACGAACCCAATGTCGCTTGACATCGTGACAGAGCCGGGGGATGGCAGGAAGTTCTTCATGACCGGCATTTACGCGATGGAAGGGGACCTGCTGAGGTTGTGCTGGAACGACAGTGGTCACGGCCCTCCGGCGGGATTCGCGACCAACGCCAGGATCCCAGCCTCGTCCTTCATCTTGAAGCGAGCGGAGGCATCGGCCAAATAGGAAATTTCCCGGCCGAACCAGACGCTGCACCTGACCCGTCGGCACGATAGGTTTCTGGGAGTTCGAGCGCACCTGATGCCGCCGGGCAGGTGAACAGTGTCGACTATGATGCCGCAGCCACGTACAGTGCGTCGGCGGTTTTTTCTCGTGGCGATTCGCACGTTGGAAGATTCGGGATTCACTCGACTATTCGCGGTCACGGCCATAGGCCGGCCGCCGGGATCACATACGAGGCCCGGTCCCGCTTTCGTTAGGACAACGTCCGCTTCATCGCTGAAGTTGCGTTCGACTTGCGTTACGACGACGCCCAGCACAGGTTGGCGGGTCAAATCGCGGCCGATAACCGTGCGAATGGTCCGCGCATGGCGCAACGTCGCCGACTTCGTTGAGGTGTCGTACCAACAACAAACACTGTTGAACTTGCCGAGATCGATTGCCAGAATGAGACCATCCATCGCATGCCCGCTGGGAAGGTGGATTGAAATTCCACTATCTACCCTAGCGGCGGCATGCATGGATTCTTTCGGCCGTCGCAACTCATATACGCAAGGGCGTGCGATGACAACCTTTCCACTGCAGAACTTCCTCTACCAAAGTGGGGGGCTGCCATGACTGAGGCCCCTGGGCCGCAAGCGGCCGACCCGATGCAGCCTGCTTCTGACGGGCAAGGAAGCGCCATTTCGAGCTTGTACGTCTCCATCAAGACGGGCGGTAGGTCCGGTGTGATGGGAGCGGCGGCCGGGGCACTCTTCACGGCCGTGCTTCTTCTGTTGGAAGGATGGAGCGAATCATTCTGGCTAGCGTGCCTCGCCGTCGCCTATGGAGCGCTGGTGGGCGCCATTTTTGCCCTGATCGCTGGTCCCGTCGGCGGGAATGTTCGGAGGGCGGTTATTGGTGCGAGCGTGATGGTGAGCCTGACCCTCTGAATAGTCATTGCCACTGTCGAGCCCAACAAGATCAAGCAGTTGTGCGGAGGCTGGAAGACGCTGTACGTTGCAATGATGGGGGCAGGGATCGGCTTGGCCGTAGGCCTGACCGGAGAAAAAGGGCGAGCGAGAGTGGGGTTACCGGCAAGCCGAGCTGAACCAAGTGCTGCAGCAGACGGCGGCCGCGATTCTGGTTCCTCGTGACATTACGGCTCTGAGCGCGGCCGCCGCTGCTGAGCGGGTCGTTGGGCGGCGCGGTCCGATGGGAGGAACACACATACTGACCCGACGTGACGTCTTGGCGATCACTACGGTTGCTGGATTCGGAACGGTCCTCGGCCGCGCCCTAGCCGATGAGCCCAAGGGGAGCGAGCGGCCGCCCGATTCGGCGGAGCGACCGCAGAAGTTCCAGCTCCCGCCGAAGATCGAGTTGGAGGAGGCGGTTCGCCTGGCTAAGGTGTACGTAAAGGGCAAGCGGATCGACACGGCGGGGAAGTACCTGGCGTCCGCCGAACTCGCCTCGAACTTGGGGGGATTCTCCTGGCGGGTGACATGGATGCCGGTCGCGTGCTCACTCCGGGCTGCCTTCGCCGCGCTGATTCTCGGCCAAACCGATGGCGGACTGGATGGCCGCGGACGAGGCCGCGATACGGCGCTTTCGCTACGACCACACTCCATAAGGCTCTTTCTTGATTCGAGCGTCGTGTTCGCGGTTTGCGGCCTCGTCCTGCTGTGCCTCGGAGCCTCTGTGGTGAACAATGCCGGCAATGGGCAGCGCATCCAAATCAACCCGAGACTAGATCGCCGCACATCGTATCGTTCGGAAGTCACACGTTAGACCATTGTCATTGCAAAGCCAGGATGGTACATTCGTCGGCAGAATACGACGACGTGCCGACTTGGGGGGAGGCATTGTCATGGCAATCAGCATGTCGTGCGCCTGCGGCCGTGCTCTGCGGCTTAAGGATGAATTGGCAGGGCGGAAAATTCGGTGTCCGCAGTGCTCCATTGTTCTGCAAGTGCCCGATGGCGATGTCGCCGACGATTTCGAAGCCGCGCCCGATCCGCCAAGCCCCGCTACGGCCGCCATACGCACATCTTCCAGCTATCAACCGGCGCCGGCGCCGCCTCCCCGACCGCCGGAACCACCGAAGCGACGGAAACGACGACGGTCATCATCGGGCCGCGGGTTCGGCATCTCGTTCAGTCCCGGCATCATCGCCGGCTTGCTGATGATGATCGGCGCGGTCGTATGGTTTGTTGTCGGGCTGTACGCCGGCTGGCTGTTCTTCTACCCGCCGATATTGTTCATTCTTGGTTTGATTCGATTTGTCATGTCGTTGATGGGGCATGAAGAGGATTGAATCATTCGGGTACGGCGGCCAGCCAGGCAGTCGCTTGGGCGTCGCTGGGCATCCGCCAATCGCCCCGCGGGGACAGGCTGATTGAGCCGACTTTCGGTCCATCGGGCAAGCAGGACCTTTTGAATTGGCTTGCAAAAAACCGCGTCAGAAACACACGCAGCCACTTGCGAACCTCGGCAGCCGAATACTCCCGATGAAAACGCGCCTGCTCGGCCAGGTACAGCAACTTCTCCGGCGTCGCGCCATAACGAAGGAAATGGAACAAGAAGAAATCGTGCAACTCATATGGTCCGATCACCGCCTGCGTATCCTGAATTCCTTTGTCGTTCGCGGCGGTCGGCAACAACTCCGGTGAGATAACCGTGGCGACGATGTCGAGAAGCACCTGTCGTGTTTCGTCTGCGAACTCGTGCTCCGCAGCCCATCGCACCAGGAATTGCACCAACGTCTTCGGAATGGAGACGTTCGGATTGTACATGCTCATCTGATCGCCATTGTACGTGCACCAGCCAAGCGCCAACTCCGACAGGTCTCCGGTTCCGATCACAAAACCTGAATCCATCAACAAGTGTGTGCGCATGCGCGCCTGAACGTTTTCAAAAACAAGGTCCTGCCTTCGATCCGGCGGCAAACTGCGAAGTTTCTCCGTGAACCTGTCCACGTCCAAGCCGGTGATGTCGATTCCAAACGGCGAGTGACCCAAAAGCTTCATCTCTTCGAGGCACAACGCCCGAATGTCCGTAACTCGACTTGTAACGCCGAGAAGCTTCATCAAGGTCATGGCGTTATTTCGCGTACGCTCGGTCGTTCCAAAGCCGGGCATCGTGAACGCTTGCAGCTGTTGTCGCGGCCAGCCGAGAGCGTCAAGCGTGCGACAGGCAACCAACAATGCCAAGGTCGAATCGAGTCCGCCGGAAACGCCGATCGCCAGGCGAGGCTTTCCAGCATGTTCGAGGCGTTTCGCCAAGCCGCTTACTTGAATTTGAAAGATCTCTTCGCAGCGTTCGCGCAAAGAATCGGCGCCGGCCGGTACAAACGGATGGGCCTCCACCGTTCGCAACAGCTTTGCCGGCGGCGACGCGTCGCCTGGTCTCGGAAAGCCTAATCGACCCGATTTCGCACCCAGCAAAAACGGAATCGTCACAAACTCCTTCTTCGTGCCGGAATAGGCGATTGCATCGGAAAAGGATCCTGTTCGCTGGCGCTCTGCATTTAGCCGATCGATGTCGACGTCGCTGACAGTCAGTTGATGCTCACGTTGAAATCGCTTTGACTCAGCGACGATGACGCCGTTCTCAGCGATGAGGCAGTGACCGCCGAAGACGACGTCCGTCGTGGACTCGTCGGGGCCGCTGGAAGCATAGACATAGGCGGCGAGGCAGCGGCCCGATTGATTCGCGATCAGTTGGCGGCGATACTGTGCCTTTCCGATCAGGTCGTTGCTCGCCGAGAGGTTCAAGAGCACCGTGGCGCCGTGCATCGCCTGATTGCAGCTTGGCGGTGTCGGAGTCCAAACGTCTTCGCATAACTCGACGCCCAGCACCAAGCCCGACGCATCGGAAGCCGCAAACAGCAAGTTTGTGCCAAATGGGACTGGCGTATTGTCAACCGTCGGGGTCTTCGAAGTGGATGCGGCGGCCGGCGCGAACCAGCGATCCTCGTAGTATTCCTTGTAGTTTGGCAAGTACGACTTTGGTACGACGCCCAAGACCTTGCCCCGATGCAACACGGCGGCACAGTTGAAAAGACTTACATCTTGAAACAACGGAAGCCCAACGAGTGCGACGCCGGAGAACGACGAGGTCGAAGCGCGAACGACAATCTGCAGGGCCTTCAGTGCTGCTTGTTGTAAAGTCGTCGAGTGGAAGAGGTCGCCGCACGTATACCCGGTCAGGCAAAGTTCGGGAAAGACGAGGACTCGTACACCCATGCTCTCGGCATGCTGCATCGACTCGACGATTCGTTCGGCATTGAACTGGCAATCGGCGACGCGCAATCGCGGCGTCGCTGCCGCTACGCGCAGAAACCCGTGCTGAAGCATGAATGCCTCGACCCTACGGGAAAACGCTGGTGTATTGAATTGTATGCGTCGAGAATGCAATCAGCCGGATTCTTGCTGAAACAACGCGCAAACGGCGCCGGCCGGATCGCGAATGACGCAGCAAAGCCCGCCGCCCATCGTACGGATCGGCACGACGATTTGTCCGCCGAGTTCACAACATTTCGCGGCGCTTTCGGCGACGTCTGAAACATGGATGTAGATCAACCACTGTGGCGGAATGCCTGCGTTCGGACCGCGGGCATGACAAACTCCGGCTACTGTGACGCCGTCAGGCGTGTCCATGCAATAATCGCTGTAACCGCCCATATCCACCGGCTGTGGTTTCCATCCGACAACGGCACTGTAGAAATCGCGGACTTGATCAGCGTTTGCCACCGTCAGGTCGTGCCAGCCGATTGATCCGACGACAGGGGACATGGGCTTCTCCCATCAAAACAAAAACAACGGAGATCGCAAGGATCCCCGTTGCTTTGAATTTGATGCACTACTTCTTGCGCTTGTAAGTGATCGACATCATTTCGTTATCCTTGCCGTCCTTGACTTCGAACATCGTCATCGTCATGGTGTCCTTGTCCGTCATGGTGCTGATCGACTTGAACTTGGACATCTTGCCTTCGTGGTTCGGGCCTTCGCCGACCTGCGTCATGGTCTTGCCGGACTTGTCATAGCTGCCGGTCATGATCATCGGCGACGGGCTCATGTTGTCGCACCAGGTCATGATGTACTTCTTGCGGATCGGGCAGTAGGCAGAGGTGCCGCGGCCGCTGAACTTCATGCCGCCGAAGTCGCCCTCAAAGTCCTCGATCAGGTAGAACCCGCCAAGGTCTAACTTGTAGGACGCCTTGGCTTTCATTTCCGAGCCCATCATTTTGACAGTTGCGTCCCATTCGCCGACCGCTTCCTTGAACTTGGCATGTTCCGGACCCGGCTTCGGCGGTTCCTGTGCGTTCGTGATGCTTGCGACGAAGGTCAACGCCAAAGCGGCGATCCAAACGCGGACATTTATGGATTCGAACCTCCAATTGAATAGCGAAAAAGTGCGAGCGCCGCCAACATGGAGAGCGCTTTCCGTAAATTCGGTGCACTACAACAGAGGACATGCCCTGAACCGAAATTTCAACGATGTCAGGGGAAGTTGAGATTATTCGACCTGCATTCATGCCGCAAGGTTAGCCGGTGAAAAAAGTCCGCGAGCCTGCAGCGGCGGGTTGGCCAATCAGGAAATTGCAGGAAATCAGTGGAATACGCCCATGAGCTCAAATGAGCTGAAAGTCCCGTTTTTCGAGGTCAGTTGCGGCGGCGACGAACCAACTTGACTTCGTTCCCGGCGGCGTTGAATACCACGTCATCCATGAAGGTGCGCAAAAGGAGCACGCCACGGCTGCCGACGCGCGTCAAGTTCTCCGGATCGGTCGGATCGGGCAGACCGGCGACGTCGAAGCCCGTTCCCTCATCGCGAATGACGATGGTTCCTTCCGATGGTGAGATATCGGCCGAGATATGCAACCGACGATTGCAATATGGGGCCACTCGACGGCGACGTTGAATCTCCGCGTGGTAGGCGCATTCGCCATTTTCCTGGCGCTGGTTGGAGCTTACTTCGAGGTTTCCGTGATGCATGCCGTTGAGCAACGCCTCTTCGAGAGCGATGCCTAGACGCAGCGTGTCGTTCGGCGTACAGACGCCCAGCGAGATTAACTGTTCCTGCAGGGCAGCGACCAGAGGTGGGATTAACGCAGGGTCATTTTCAATTTCGAATTCGACTTTCGATGAAGTCAGGAAGCTGTTGAGCCGTCGCCGCCGGGTGCGCATCTGTGCAGACGCAAACACGCGTGAGAGCGTTTCGATGAGATCGGTGTCGGCTTGCTCTCGAGGCACATAACTCGCAGCGCCTGCCTGCAACGCATGCAATGCGGAACGCTCTTCGCCGTCGCCCGTCAACAGTACAACTGGGATTTCGCCGAATTTCTCGCGAACGATCTCGATGAACTCCGCACTACCTGGCTGTAACGATTGCACCAAGACGATTTGCGGGTTCTCCCGCTCAATCCACTCGAGACCTGCATCGGTGCCGTGCACGACCGACGTGTGCCAACCCAGTTCGCTTTCGATCAGATCCAAAATGCGGCGAACGTCATTGTCTGCATCATCCACGAAAAGCAGTTCAACGATCTCGGTCGCGGAAGCAAATGTTGGATCGAGCGCGGTTGAGAGCATTTCGGGCGTACCTTGTTCTGCCGGGACCTTTAATTCCTGGGAGTGGGAGTTCATGAGCAACCTTAGTATGCAAAATCGTCAAATGTGGAAAAAAAAGCAGGCTTCTCATCTAAATCGGGGAACAATTCAGCTAACCGGACTTTGATCTTAGGCACTTCGGCTGTTCACAAACGACGGATTTGGGCAAGATGCAGGCCCTGAAGATGACTACTGGCGGAGTATGCATGTCAAGGACGATGTGTGTCTGGCTGATCGCGGCGCTGATCGCAGTTGCAACCTTGGCGATTTCACTCGAACGCCGGCAACAAGCGAAAGAAATTGCCGCAGAGAATGGCACGTCGATGCCGAATTGGCGCACTCACGTCTTTCAAGCGACATCTTTCGCAGACCTGTCCGGAGCGGATCGAGAGATTGCTGCGATTCTCGTCTTGATTCCAGTGGCCGCATTCATCATTTGCATCTTTCGAAACGTCATTGGACTGACAACGTACGGTTCATTTTCGCCCGCGCTGATCGGGTTGGCATTTCGCAACTGGGATAACGGACCCGGCCTGGCGGTGTTTCTCGCGATTCTATTCGCAGCCTGGCTGATCCGGCGGAGAATAGAGTCGCTGCATTTGTTGCAAATACCTCGCAGCGCCCTCATGCTGACGATCATTTGCGCGCTGCTGCTCGGCTTCCTCGCACTGGCTCGCTTCCGCCACGGCGCTGCATCGCCTGTCATCAACCTCTTTCCGTTGGTGATCCTCGTCGGAGTCGTCGAGCGATTTTGGATGACGGAAGAAGAGTCCGGCGCTTGGACGTCGTTTCGTATGCTTTCGCAGACATTGTTGGCGGCCATGTGCGTCGCCGTCGTTTGCGGCCGCGAGTTTCTGACCAGGCACCTTCTGAGCCATCCCGAATCGCTGGGCTATGTTGCGGCAGCACTTTTGTTGTTGGGTCGATTCACCGGCTACAGAATCACCGAGATGTTTCGCTTTCGAGAAGCCGAGAGCAACCCTACGGCGACGCCGACACCAGTCACAGTCGAAGTCGGCCGAACGTCCGCAAGCTGGCGGAGGTTTTGATGGTCCTTTTTTGCGCTTGGAAGAAGCTCCGGCAACGAGGCGTCCTCGGGATCAACCGCCGCAACGCCGACTGCATCCTCGATCAGAATCCGCGGTCACTCTTTGCCAACGTTGACAACAAGCTGCAGATGCACAATCTCTGCCGCCGCATTGGCGTGCCTACTCCGGAGATTGCTGCGATCATCGACTCGCACCGAGCGATTCGCCGGCTCGGCGAATCGCTGGCAGATGCTGACGATTTCGTTCTCAAGCCGAACCGCGGGGCCGGCGGGCGAGGCATCACTGTGATCACAGGGCGAGAAGGCGCTGCCTTCGTTAGATCCACCGGCGAACGTTTGCAACTCGATGATCTCAGGCAACGAGCGGCCGACATCGTTTCCGGAATCTATTCGTTCGGCAATCAGCCGGACTCGGCGCTGATTCAATATCGCGTGCAGTTACACGCCGCTCTTGCGCCCTACTGCTTTCATGGCATTCCGGACGTACGTGTCGTGCTGTATCGCGGCGAACCCGCGATGGCGATGCTGCGGCTGCCGACTCGTGCATCGCAAGGACGTTCGAACCTGCATCAAGGCGGGCTCGGCGCCGGCATCGATCTGGCAACCGGAAGCACCTTTCACGCGATCCAACGGGAACGATTCATCGCTCGGCATCCCGACACCGGCGCGAGCTTGCTTGGTGTTGCAGTGCCCTGCTGGCATGAAGTACTGGAAATGTCTCGCCGAGTGGCGCGGGCCGCCGGTCTCGGGCTAGTGGGAGTTGACATCGTCATTGACGCAAGACGCGGGCCGATGCTGCTCGAAGCCAACGCGCGACCGGGATTGGCCATTCAACTCGCCAATAATGCCGGCCTGCTGCCACGATTCGCTGAGATCGAGTCCAGACAAGCCAGTATGCCTTGGACGCTGAAATCAAGTAATGCACAATGTAAAGTAGCTGCCGTCCGATCTCAATTTGGCGCTTGACTGGGATTCATATCGACTGGAACATCAACACAACAATCGTAGATCGATCCGAGACTCCGCTGAGGACGCGGACCCAGTATTATCCCTAACGATTCAGGTTTCCCCGAGACTCAAACCATAGGAGTTTGCATGTTCACTCGACCACATTTCAGTATTGCGACGTTTGGCCTGGCGGCGACGGCAGTGCTCGTGTCAATTAGCCCGCTCTGCGGGGCAGACAAAGACAACGCAACCGAAAAGCAATTGCGACAAGCACGAGCAGATCTGGCCCAGGCCAACGCCCAAATCAAGGCACTTCGCAACGAAGTCGCCCAGGAACGCGACCGAATCGCATCGCTTCAAGCAAAGCTCGCCAAAGAACGCAACGACACCGACGACAAGGTGATTCGCGACCTGAAGGCTCAGTTGGCCATGATGAACTCCGCCGGTTTGGTCCACTGCGTCTTTTTGAAATTGAAGAGCGATGAACCGTCGACTGCATTGGCAGATATGGTCGCGGACGTGCATACCATGCTGACGAAGATCAAGACAGTGCGGGCGCTTTGGGTCGGCAAGCCGGGTGAAACCGCCACGCCTGACTTCACCAAGTCGGACTACAGCGTCGCGCTCGTGCTGTTGTTTGACAGTGCCGACGGACTCAAGAAATACGACAACGACCCGTTGCACACTCGCTTCGTCAAGAAGCACATCAAGAACCTGGAAAAGCCGCTCGTTTACGATTTCGACACCAAGAAATAGCTGAAACGGAATTAACTCCGCATACACACTAGATGGAGACTTGCCGTGACAAAATGTACCGCCGTACTGGTTTTGTTCTTAGGAACAATTGCATCTGCCGATGAATCCGGCGGCTTCGTACCGTTGTTCAACGGCCGCAACCTGGATGGCTGGAAAGAGCGCCAGGTCAAAAAAGGCCAGGAAGACCGGTGGTTCGTCGAGAACGGCATCCTCAGCGCCAAAGCCGGCAGCGGCTGGCTCAGCACCGAGAAAACGTTCGGCGACTTCACACTTCGCGTTGAATGGCGCGTTCGCCAGAACGGCAATAGCGGCGTGTTCTTCCGCGTGCCGACGACGGAATTCTCGGGATCGCCCAGCAACGCCGGCTTCGAAATCCAAATCCTCGATGACAACGGACCGCAGTACAAGGGCAAGCTCAAAGAGTACCAGTACAGCGGCGGCCTGTACCATTACCAGGCGCCGAGCAAAGCCATGTTCAAAGGCGTTGTTGAATGGAACACTTTCGAGATCACTGCCCAAGGCGACCATATCATCGTCGTCTACAACGGCGAAAAGGTAATCGACACGACGACCAAAGACCACAAAGGCGCCGAAAAGCGCCCGAAGGAAGGCTACATTGGCTTGCAAAACCACGGAACGAACGTCGAGTTCCGCAAGGTCGAGATCAAGGCGCTGAACAAGTAGTATGTATTTCGCGCTCATGCCGCGATTTGGAGCAAGAAAAATGGCAACACGCTTTCGCACGGTGGTGTTTCTGTTGGCTTGCTTGGTCGTTCGTGCAAATGCCGCCGACCGGCCGCCGAACGTCGTGCTGATTTATGCCGACGACTTGGGCTACGCCGATCTGGGTTGTTTCGGCGCGAAGAAGATCCGCACTCCCAACCTCGACCGCATGGCCCGCGAAGGCATGCGTTTCACCGACTTCTATGTCGCACAAGCGGTCTGTTCCGCATCACGGACGGCGCTATTAACAGGCTGTTACCCAAATCGCGTCGGCATCCTCGGTGCGCTCGGCCCTTCTAGCAAGAATGGCATTCACGAAAACGAAACCACAATCGCCGAAGTGCTCAGGTCGCGCGGCTACGCGACGGCAATCTACGGCAAGTGGCATTTGGGGCATCACCCGCAATTCCTGCCGACGCGGCACGGCTTCGATGACTACTTCGGGTTGCCGTATTCGAACGACATGTGGCCAAAGCATCCGTCGGCGAAGTTCCCGAACCTGCCGTTGATCGAGGGCGAGAAGACGATTCAAGAGAATCCGGATCAATCGCAGTTGGTGACGTGGTACACAGAGCGAGCCGTGAAATTCATCGAGAAGAACAAGGACAAGCCGTTCTTTGTCTATGTGCCGCACAACATGCCGCATGTGCCACTGTTCGTTTCCGACAAACATCGAGGCAAGTCACAGCAAGGGCTCTTCGGCGACGTGATCGAGGAATTGGATTGGGGAGTCGGCCAAATACTCACGACGTTGAAACGATTGAAGCTCGACGAGAATACTCTGGTGATCTTTACTTCCGACAACGGGCCGTGGCTGAATTACGGCGATCATGCCGGTTCCGCGGGACCGCTGCGCGAGGGCAAAGGCACGATGTTCGAAGGCGGCGTCCGAGTGCCGTGCGTGATGCGTTGGCCGGGCAAAATTCCTGCGGGCCGCGAATGCCGGGAGATTGCGGCGACGATCGACATGCTGCCGACGCTGGCAAAGTTGTCGGGCGCAGAGTTGCCGAAGCTGCCCATCGACGGCAAAGACATCTCGCCGCTCATGCTCGGTGCGGACGGCGCGAAGTCGCCCCACGATGCCTATTACTTTTACTGGAACCGCCACCTGCACGCCGTTCGCAGCGGCCCGTGGAAGATGCACTTTCCACACGAGTACCGCACACTCGATGGCAAACCGGGCGGATCCGGCGGCAAGCCCGTCGTCTACGTTCAGAAACAGATCGGACTGTCGCTATTCAATCTGGATCGGGACATCGGTGAATCGAAAGACGTAGCCGCCGAAAATCCCGACGTCGTCGATCGCCTCAAGAAACTTGCAGATCGAATGCGCGCGGACTTGGGCGATTCAGCCACGAAGCAACAAGGTACGGGTGTACGGCCTGCGGGAATGGCGGGTGGTTGATCGGACTACTGTGTGCGACAAATTCATCTTTTCCAATACTGCGACTCTCGCGGCGCCGTGTACTTCACCGCCAGGTGCGGCGTGTCGAGGCGTTTGCCGCCGGCTGCCAGCGACTTCATGCCGGCTTCGACCAAGCCTGCCGTCAGCAGCGTGCGCTCCACCGGATACGGTGCTTTGCCGGTCAGGAAGGTCTCTTCCACTTTAGACATGAGTGCGGCGGAGTAAGTGACGTTGGGATTCGGCGGCAGATAAAACAATGTTGAGAGCGGCTCCGCCTCACCCTTGAGTTTCGCCGCGAAGGTGAAGTCGCCCACGAGCCCGTTCATAAGCAGCATCGTTGCCTTCAATCCGTCGGCATACTCAAAGCGATACGCGACCGGTTGCTTCACCCACTCGCGCATCTGTTTCTTTGTCGGGTAGCGATGGCTGAAGCCCGGCGCTTGTGCCAATGTTTGCGATCGGCACAGGCAGGCGTCGAAGAGCCTTGGATTCCAACCGCCCTTAGCAAAGCTACCCGATTCCGTCGCGGTCCATACGGAATCGCCCCGCAACGCCTGCAAGCTGACGGCGCCGGTCTCGCCGCCCTTGCGTCGCTCGGCCATGCATTGGATGACTTCGAGGGCGTGGAAGTCGTAACTATCCACGCCGCCCATCGCGACGCACATCACTTCATCAACCTCCGCGCCGTATGGAATGTCGAATGCCGGCATCCGCCAGGTCACTGGCAACGACGAACCCGCCAGAAACGGAAAGCCGAGTTCCTTCGAAATCGCCACCATTTCCTTCGCCCACTCCCATTTCCACGACAGGTGTTTGTCGTTGAACACCGGCACTGCCCGGCCATCTTTGCGAAATACGTCCGTCACCTGTTTGAAGAACTCATAGCGCGGGTACTTCTTCTGGCCGAATTCGTTGTTCGGATAGTCGCCATGTTCGCCGATGATCAACACTGAATCGACCGCCAGTTTGTCGCCGCCGCAGCGCAACGATTCGGCGATCGTTGGGTAGATCTTGAACCCGAACTCTTTCTCGCGATCCCGGCTCAGATCATTCTTCGGCCGCTGATCGACGTATGCCGAAACAACATCCAGCAGCGGCTTGTGCCAGCGGCCCTCGACGGGATACCCGGCCAGAAAGCGTTCACCCATGTGCCAGGCGTGCGAGCGGTCCCGCCACTCGGTCGTGACGATGGCCATTTTCTTTCGCTGCTTTTCGTCGGCATGGAGAAAAGGCAGCGATGCGAGGGCGCTCGAAGCGGCGAGGAACAAACGTCGAGTGAACATGTCTATTGCTCCCGATGTCATTTCGTGGAGCCGCGCACGAAGTAAGCGGCCGGGCGACGGCGTCTAGCCGCCTACTTCGTGCGCGGCTCATTTTTTCACGACTTCACAGGTAATTCACGTAATTCGACTTTGATGCTTCCAACTCTCTTAGTCGCATGGCATACTACCATTCATTCACGCGATGCGCTTTCGGAAAATTGACATGAAGCAGCTACTTTTGGCAATTGCCGCGTTGACGGCTGCCGTTTCCGCCCACGCTGCCGAACCATCCCGCCCCAACATCCTGTTCATCTTCACTGACGACCAGTCCTACAAGACTGTGCGCTGTTACCCCGAGTCGTATCCGTGGGTGAAGACGCCGAACATCGACGCGCTCGCTTCTACCGGAGTGCGCTTTGAGCGTGCCTACTGCGGCGCCTGGTGCATGCCTTCGCGGGCGTCGCTCCTGACAGGCCGGCATCCGCATGGCATCGAGTCAATGCGCATGGCCGGCGATTATCCGGGCAGTACCTACGACCCGGCGAAGACGCCGTTCTGGCCGAGCGTGTTCCGCAAGCACGGCTATCACACAGCCCAGATCGGCAAGTGGCATACTGGAACCGATGCCGGATATGGCCGCGATTGGGACTACCAGATCGTCTGGAACCGGCCGAAACATCCGAAGAATGCCGGAAACTATTACGACAATCAGATTCTCGCGTTCAACGGTGATGAGAAACTGACGACGGGTTACTCGACCGACAACTACACGCGCTGGGCCTGTGATTACATTCGCGGCCAGAATCGTGATCCAAAGAAACCTTGGTATCTTTGGCTTTGTTACGGCGGCGTACATGGTCCGTCGATCCCGGCGAAGCGGCACCTCGGCGCATACAAGAACACGAAGGTCACTCCGCCCGCCGACATCTTTCCGCCGCGGCCCGATAAGCCGAAGTATTTGGACGGAACGCAGGCTTGGGCGAAGGGGCCGGGCGGCATTCCCGTGATGGGCAAGAGCGGCGAGAAGTTCGGCGACACCAGCGCGAAAAATGCCAAGACGCACGAAGCCTGGGTGCAACAGGTCAATGAGTGCGTCCTTTCACTCGACGAGGGAGTCGGTGAGTTGATGAAAGCACTCAAAGACAGCGAGCAACTCGACAACACGCTTGTCGTTTTCACGGCCGATCAGGGCTTCTCGATGGGCGAACACGGGTTTCGCACAAAGATTGCTCCGTACGACGCCAATTACGCTTCGCCGTTGATCGTCAACATGCCAGAGGCTGTCGCAAGCGGCAAAGTGTGCAAGCACCCGGTAAACGCCCCCGATCTGGTCGTGACGTTTTTCAAATTCGCCGGCATCGACTTGCCCTGGACGATGCATGGCCGCGACATTTCGCCGCTGCTGCGCGATCCGGCAAAGGAATGGCCGCACCCGGTTCTATACGAGCATACCGGCGACCACTTTGGATCGGACGTGGCCCGCGTGCTGAAGGAAGGCGGCAAGGCTGAGCACAGCGGCGTGCCCTGGTACTTCGCCGTCCGCGACGGCAGATACAAGTACATCCATTATCTGAAAAAGGGCGAAATCGAGGAAGTCTACGACCTCGCGGCCGATCCCGAGGAGTTGACGAATCTGGCGGTGAAGCCGGAGAATGCGGAATTGGTCAAGCGATTGAGTAAAGCGCTGGACGACGAATTGCATCGTACGGAATCGCCATTCCGATAAGCGGCGCTTCTTCGAAGCGTCGCTGAGCATTCGAGGGAAGTTCCATGTCACGCCGTCTCATCGCCGCGTTGTCGGTCGGAGTCCTCGTCATCGCTGCGATGTTGTCGCATTCGCGCAACGAACCGGATCGTGATGCGCCGGGCGATTTTTCTATTCGCGCGATCGGCGCGTTGCAGCCTCGGTTGTCCCCGGACGGAAACACGATCGCGTTTTCCTATCAGGGCGCCATCTGGACGATGCCGGCAACCGGCGGTGCGATGCAGCGCATTACCGACGGCCCTGACCTCGACAGCGAGCCAACATGGTCGGCCGATAGTCGGCACATTGCATACATCCAGTCGCGGAATTTCACGTCTGGACCATTGAGGGTCAGCGTAGCAAAAGACGCATGGCCGATTATGCTGCCCGGCGGCGTGCACGCAAGCGGCAAACTTGCGTTTCATCCCGATGGCAAACGCATCCTGGGCAGTTTCACGTCACAAGATGTAAAGGTCGAGACGTTGGCATGGTTCGACATGAACTCTGGAGAATTGCAACAGATCGTCAATCCCCCACGATCGATTCGCCGCGCGGCGCTGTCGGCAGACGGCAAGTGGATCGCATACGCCACGCACCAGGACGTGACCGGCCAGCAGTGGGGAAACGACGGCGTGCATGCGGATCTTTGGAAGGTGTCGGCGAACGGCGGACAGCCCGAGAAAATCGGTCAATGGCCCGCTCGCATTCACGATCTTTGCTGGACCGCCGATGGCAAGAACATGATCGTCACCACCGACTTGGGCGGCGCTCATTATGACCTGTGGCAACTTCCACTCGATGATCCGTCGCGCGGCCAAAAGCTGACCTTTGGTCAGGCGGACGAAGACCGGCCGGGCGTTTCTGTTGACGGCCGATGGCTTCTGTACACCGATAATCGCGAAGGCGTCACCTCGCTGGTTCGCCGTAATCTGCGTAGCGGCAACGAACAAACACTGAACGTTTCGGGCGTCGATTATCTTAAACCGACCGGATCGATCAAACTCCGGTTGGCTGACAAGTCCAACGGCAAGCCGATGGTCGCCCGAGTGTCGCTCATTGATAAAGGCGGCAAATTCTATGCGCCACCGGGCGCGATGTATCGCAATGATCGCGGCAACGCTCACATCTATTGCCGCGAGTCGGCCGAGTTCCGTTTGCCGGCCGGCGAGTACCAGTTGCGCATCTGGCGAGGACCGGAGTACGCGGTGTTACGGCAGGACTTGAAGGTCGAAGATGGCAAAACGGTCGAGGTCGCCGCCAAGCTCGAACGCTGGTTCGATGCGGCGTCGTTCAACCTCTATTCCGGCGAGAATCACATCCACGCCAATTACGGATACGGCGAATGGTACAACACGCCCGAAACGATGCTCCTGCAATGCGAAGGCGAGGATTTGAACGTATGCAATTTCATGGTCGCCAACTCCGACGGCGACGGCGTCTTCGACCGCCCGTTTTTCCGTGGTCGGCCCGATCCGCTGTCGAAACCACGCACGATCCTGTACTGGAACGAAGAATATCGCAGCACGATTTGGGGCCACATGACGCTTCTGAATTTGAAGCACCTGGTCGAGCCGATTTTCACCGGGTTCAAGGGTACTACCAACCCATACGACGTGCCGACCAATGCCGACAGCGCGAAGCGCACGCGAGACCAAGGCGGCTTCGCCAGCTACACGCACGCGGCCCAGAATCCGAGCGATCCCTACTTGAATCCTTACACCGGCAAAGGCATCCCGGTTGATGTCGCGCTGGGCCACATCGACAGCATGGACCTCAACAACAGCTATCCCGGCTGTCTGGTGTTATGGTACCGCTTGCTCAACTGCGGCTTTCGGCTGCCGGCATCTGCAGGGACCGATTGTTTTCTGAATCGCGTCAGCAGCCGATTGCCCGGCTCCGATCGTTGCTATGTGCGCATCGAAGGCGAATTGACCTACGCGAAATGGATCGAAGGTCTGCGCGCCGGCCGGTCTTTTGTCACGAACGGCCCAGCCGTCGAGATCATCGTCGATGGTCGTCATCGGCAGGGCGACACGGTGAAGCTCAATGCACCTGGGAAGATCAAAATTGTCGGCAAGGCTTGGTGCAATCTGCCGTTGCGGCGCGTGGAAATCATTCAAGACGGAAAAGTCGCGGCGACTCGCATGATCACGGACAAGTCATCGCCTGAAAAAGTGTGGGAAACGGAGCTTCCCATCGAACGCAGCGGCTGGATCGCGATTCGTGCCAGCGGCCCTGCGCATCCCGATATCCCCGGCGGCGAGGCATTCGCCCACACCAGCCCGGTGTACGTTGAGGTGGCAGGCAAGCCGGTCAGTGCTCGCGATGACGCTGAGTTCTTTCTCAAATGGATCGACCGGCTCGACTTAGCATTGCGCGAGCGCAACCGCTACTTGACGCCGACCGACAAAGCGCACGCGAATGCTCAACTCGACGCGGCGCGAGCGGTGTACTTGAAGTTAGCGGGGAAGTGACGTCCATGCCTGGGCGAAGGTGCCGACGGTTGTCGAATTCACGATACTTACAGCGGAGGCCCCTGTATGCCGATCCGCTTTGCCTGTGTCAACTGTCTGTCAACAATGACCGTCGATGACCAACATGCCGGAAAGCAGGGCGTTTGCCCGCGATGCGCGCATTCGGTAGTGGTGCCGACGCCGGCAATCGTGCACCAGGAATCGCTAGCAGAGGCGGAACCTTTGGTCGAAAAAGATTGGCGAGACGACCTACCGCCCCCAGTGATGAACGAAGGCCCGGAAGACCTGGAATCCGTTGCCCAATCCGATCAGCAAATTGCCGACGGCCCGGTCGAAAGAGATTGGCGCTATGAGCCGCCGGTGGAGATAGAACCGACATCTGAACGAGCGTACGATGTCGCACCGCAGCCTGGAATAATCAGGCAGTTGTTCCGATTGATCAAATTTGTCGTCGTGCTGACGATCTGCAACATTGTGCCGGCGGTCGCGTTTGGTTATGGCACGATTCGCTTCTGGGAGGCAAATCGGGCGGCGGCGATTGTCTGCATTTCGGGGTTCGCGGTTGCTGCGCTGCTGGGAACCTTTTACGCTTTCAAGCAACTAAGAAGCAGGGCATAGCTCAGTTGAGATGGTCTGATACAGATGGGAATGCCGGTTTCACGTTCCATGGGGTTTCGAAGAGTTCGACTCACAATTGAGGATACATCATGTTGCGGTTCACACTGGCGTCTTTGCTGATGATCGGCATCTCTGGTATGCTGTGCGCCCAACCCCGCGAAGAAAAAGTTCGATCCGACCGCAAGAAGGTGGAGGCCGAGGGTTTTTGGATTTACAACGATCTCGCCAAAGGATTCGAGACGGCAAAGAAGACCGGCAAGCCGCTTCTGGTGGTGCTGCGCTGCGTCCCGTGCGAGGAATGCGTCAAACTCGATGACGAGTTGGTAGATCAGGATACACGCGTTCGCCCCCTGCTCGAAAAGTTCGTCTGTGTCCGCCAGATTTCGACGAATGGCCTCGACCTGACGCTGTTTCAGTTCGATTACGATCAGTCTTTTGCCGCCTTCATGCTCAACGCCGACGGCACGATCTACGGCCGATTCGGGACTCGGTCGCACCGCACCGAGTGGATCGGCGACGTTTCCATTGACGGATTGGCAAAGGCGCTCGAAGGGGCACTCGATTTGCACAAGAACTATCCGAAGAACAAGGATAGCCTGGTCGGAAAGCGCGGACCAAAGCCAGATTTCTCCACGCCGGAGTCGTTCCCCGCGCACATCGGTAGATACAAGTCGCAGATCGACTTCGCCGGCAAGGTGGTGCCCAGTTGCATTCATTGCCATCAAATCGGCGACGCGCACAGAGATTATCTTCGCAAGCAGAAGAAGCCGATTCCGGAACGAGTTGTGTTTCCTTATCCGCATCCGAAGTCCATCGGGCTGATTCTCGATCCGAAGGAGAGAGCAAGCGTATTGCGGGTCGAGTCGGGATCGTTGGCGGAGAAAGCTGGATTTCGTACAGGCGACGCAATTACCTCGTTGCACGGTCAGCCACTGCTGTCCATTGCCGATGTTCAATGGGTGCTGCACTACTCCAGTGGCTCCGGCGACACACTGAAGGCGGAATTGCTTCGAGGCACTGAGTCGATGGAGATCACCTTGACGCTCCCGCGCGATTGGAGGCGACTCGACGACATCTCGTGGCGTGCATCAACTTGGGGCTTGCGGCGTATGACGACCGGCGGACTGGTTCTTGAACCCGCATCGAAAGAGGATCGACAGGCCGCAAACGTCGCCGACGGCTCGATGGCCCTGCGCGTCAAACATGTCGGTCAGTACGGCGCTCATGCCGCCGGCAAGAACGCCGGGTTTCGCCAGGGCGACATCATCGTCAGCATCAACGGCAAGTCGGAATTCCTGCGCGAGGCGGATTGGATGTTTCATTCGCTCAACGAACTTCGGCCCGGCGACCGAGCGAAAGTCTCAGTCATGCGTGACGGCAAGAAGGTGGAACTGAACCTGCCCATGCAGGACTAGCCGGTTGAGTCTGCCATCCCTACCGGTTGGCTGATTTCAACGCCGATTCGAAGAACAGATACAACAGGTCGTTGGATTCTTCGTTCGGCGTGTGGCCCTTGCGATTGGTCATCGCGACACGATTCTCGTGGCCAAGAACCTTGTTGACGGCGACAAGGTGGTTGAGTGCCTTCCATCGCTCGGGCGGATCTTCGGAACCGCCAGACACGAGGAACGGCCTTGGTGCAATTAGCGCATGCAGTTCATGCAGGTCGCGGCCTTCCTCCATCATTGTCTTGTATGCGCCGGTCCGTGGGTTCTTTTCGGATGGGATGCCGCGTTGCCGTTCTTTCATTGGATCGAGGCCAAGGTACCACGGCTCCCAATAGTTGACGTTGGACCGCGACTCGTCGAAGACGATGCCCGGATCGCTGACAGCGACGCATGCAAACTTGGGCCAGAGCGCCGCGGCGAACATCGCCCACTTGCCGCCGTACGAATGTCCGACCACTCCGATCCGCTTCGCATCAACTTCCTTGAGATTGGCGAGGGCGTGCCAGCAGTTCGCCGCAACATAAGCGTGATACGAAAGCGGCTGGCATACCGCCTTGCCAATTTCGGGCTTCCAGGCGTTGCCGCCCGGCGTGCCGATCGACAACGTGACAAATCCGCGCTTGGCCAGTTGTAACCCGAAGTCACGCAGGGTCTGTTTCGGATTGAGGCCAACGCTCGTCTCAGGTTCGTAATAGACAACCAGGACTGCAGGAAACGGCCCATCGCCGGCCGGCAGAATCAACCATGCATCGCCGGTTTGGTTCGGTGCAATTTGCACAAGAACGCGTTTCTGTTTCAGCCCTTCCCTTTGTGTTTCGGAAATCATCTCTAGTTTCGGGCTCTCGATCACCTTGGGCCAATGCCCCATCATCTCCATCCAAGCCTTCTCAATTTCGGCTCGTCGGCGCTGCCAATCGGCCGCATTGCGAACGGGTGTGCCGTCGTCGAATTTCAGCGGCGAGCGGTATTTCCCATAGTCGCCGGCAAACGTCGCCGGCGGCCTGTAGTATGGCGTAAGCTTATCCGGCTCGGCTCCGCAGCAGCGTGCAATTCCGACCGCAATCGTCACAAAAAGAAAGAACCGCATGGCAGGCGCCTCAACCTTAACGGATAACGAATTCTCCACTGCTTGACGGACACCGTCAAGCGGCGAGCCGTCGCTGGACTGCTGAATCTTGGCCGTGGCAGGTTTTTCGTTTGCACAGGAATCCAGGGACAATATCATCGAAGGCCATCACCGTCCGTTGCCGAGACGAACTATGCCTCTTGGATTGAAGTCCTCGCTTATCCGTCAATCCTCCGTACTGGCCGGCTTGGCATGGCTGCCGTTGGGGATGATGCTGGCCCTGTGTGCGCCGACATTGAACATGTCCGTTGCAGGCGTACGAATGTTGAGCCAGATCGTCCCCTTGCTGATCACCGGAGCATTGATCGCCTGGAATCTGGTGGAAGCAATTCGAGTTGTCGGCCGCAACGGACGCACTTTGACCGCATGGCCAATGACGTCGACCCAACTTGCACTGTTTGCCTTGCTTTTTTATCAGATATCGTGCCATCTCGGCGCCGAACATTTTCAGATGAAACATCCTCCGCAGTGGTGGGACTGGTTGCTCTTCACCGGGGCTCATGTTCTGCGGGCAGGCGACATGCTCGATTTCATTGAGGCCTACGGATTGAACCTGCAGTCGATTCACCACTCATCGCAATTGACCGCGGTTCTCCTGATGGCGATGCATTTCATATTTGATCTGTTCGTGCTGCGACTCGTCATGGATGTCGTCGATCGAATCAAGAAGCGGCTGTTCAGCAACGTGTCGAATGCAATCAAGATTGGCATTGCGGCATCTGTCGTCAGCTTGTTTGTGGTGATTTGGCTGCTCAGTGCATTATGGTTTCGTCCGTGGAAAGCCGCTGACATTCCGCTTTGGCTATTGGACAACGTCGTTCGAGTCATCGACTTCGTCGACGCGATGGAACTGCTCCATGTCCGCTTGCACAACGTCTCGAAAACGTTTTGGGAGGGGACGCTGACATTCGTGTGCAGAATGCTGATCGGACTGGGACTCAACGAACTATTGAGCCGCGCCAGCCGCTGGTTGTCGCTACGCGCGATGAATGGATTTGGGTTGACGCCGGCCCAGCTCGAGGAAGCATGCCTCAAGAAGTCGGGGCTTTCGGATAAATTGCGACGCACGGCGCGAACGCGCCTTAAGCAAGTTCAGTCGCTTCAAAATGAAGAAGCTCCGAATCCAACGCCCGCATTTGTCCTTGCCGGCGCGGCCGTCGCCATAAGCCTGGCCCTTGCTTTTGCATGGCCCGACTGGAGCGGCTCCGCCAATCATCTGACCGATGCCGCCTTGCAGCCTGGCGACTCTCGCCGCGATCGTGCGTTTGCTGCTTTGCGATGCATGGGACCTTGTGCGTTCTCTGCGACGCCCCGACTCGTGGAGGCAGCGACGGCCGGTTCTCCGCAGGATCGTGAGACAATTGTCCAAACGCTCAACTATATGGGTCCGGACGCCCACAAGGCGCTGGCCTCAATGGCGGCAAATGCCCGGCCCGAAGTTGCTCTAATTGCCGTCCGCGCGCTCGATCAACGCGGCGATGATACTGCGCCGCTCTTGATCGACGGCCTGCATTCGACGCACGAAGAAGTTCGACGAGCGTCTCGCGCGGCAATTGTCGGCAAAGGCAATGCCTCGCTTAGGTCGCTACTGGACACGCTTACTCCCGAGAACGTCGATGTTTATGTCTCACTTCTTGATGAAATTGATCCGAATTACTGGCATCTCTATCCGACGGACAATCCCCATGCTCAGACGGCACGACAACTGCATGATCCCATGAAGGCGCTGCGCCGCAAGGCTCTCACTCGCGAAGAAGCACAAGCCGCGAACTTGCAATTGGCAAAGCTCGGACCAATGGCGCGGCCCGCCATTCCGCTTTTGATCGACAAGGTCTCCGACTACGATCAGGCCATCGCAGTCGGCGCGTCCGACGCGCTGCGGCAAATCCTCGTCGCCGATCCGATGTTGATACCGGACTTCAACGAACTTCTTGCACCGAATGTTCCAATCCTATTGCGAATTCATGTCGCACAGCAACTGGCGGAAATCGGTCCGAAGGCAAATATGTGTGTGCCGAGCCTCATCGAGGCCCTTGCGACCGATCAGCGTCAACCGTTTCGAAACGCGTTGGCTTGTGTCGGCATGCCTCAATCGTCTGCCGCGCCCAAGGTCATTGCTCTGATCGGATCATCGGATGCGGAAGTGCGTCAAACGGCGGCTGCTGTCCTGAATCGCATCGACCAGAATTGGCGCGCCAGGCCCGAAGCCTTGGCCGCTGTCGGTGCATTGTCCGATCAATTGGCCGCCAAAGAAACATCTCAACGCATCGGCGCCGCAGGCGGCCTTGAGACACTCGGGCCGACAGCCAGACCCGCTGTGTCCAAGCTGGTCGCGGTCATCACCGATCCGGCTCGAAGCGACTCCGTCGCTGCCGCCGTAGCGGCACTGGAGAAGATCGATTCTCAGTGGTCGCAATTGCCGGCCGTGCAAACGGTGTTGCCGAACATCGTGATGCAGCTGGCACGCAATCCCAGTGACCCCGTCAACCAGCAGATACTCAAACGTCTCTCACCGAATGCTGGCTCGACCGTCAAGGCAATCCTGCCGGTGTTGCGCGACAGTCGCCCTGCAACGCGAATCGCGGCGTGCGTTGCCATAGGGGCGATGGGGTCATCCGCCCAGGAGGCTGTGCCGGAACTGGTAAAGATTCTCCAAGACGAGAGTGCGGAAGCTCGCAAGGCGGCCTGTGATGCACTCGGTGCAATCGGACCGGCAGCCAAAGAGGCAGTTCCATTGCTTTTGCGTGCGTTGGTGCGAGCCGACGAGTCGGTGAAAGACGAGCAAATCTGGATCGAAGTTGCGCCGTCTGCCAAACTGGCTCTAGACAAGATCGATTCGCAATGGTTCGCTTCGCCCGAGGCGAGCGCGATAGCGCCGGGAATCGTCGATCGACTCTATTTTTCGTTTCATAAGGATCTGTCTCGTGAATTGGTCTCACAGATGGCGTCACAGTGCGGCGAGATAGTCGTAGACGTTTTGAATCGAACTGCAGATTCCAAGGATAGTGATCGCGAAGCGGAACGAATTCTGGCCAAACTGAAGACCGTGCCGATGAGCGCCATCGCACCTCTGTTTGCGGTCGTGCCGTTTCTTGAAGAGAAGTTACAGGCAACCGCGACGAGGCTTTTGGATCAGGCCGACCGAGATTGGCGACAAAGCACGCACCTGGAACGCGGCATGGAGCTTATGGCGTTGCGGATTGCCAAGGAGCCTTGGAAAGAACACTGGGCGTATGACCGCCATCTATTCAAAGTCAAGTTAGATCAATGCATCGCGATGATGATGCAGTATACTCGCTTTGGAAAAAAGGCGAGTCCGATACTTCAAGACGCGATGGTACGATCGATGCTGGATTCCAAGGGAAGTATCGGAGGCCTCGACCTCGGTCAGGCTTTCTTTCATTTCGAAAAGGTTCAGACTGGTTTGCGACAAGTCGCTGCGCTTCTTTCGCTGATCGATCCGGATTGGAGAAAGTCGCCGTCGGCTACCGCCGCCGCGCGCGCGATCGGCGACTTCGTCGGCACGGCACGATTTCCTGACGATGAACTGCCTTTCTTCGTCATGGGGCTTTTGGGACCAGCAGCGCAACCCTATGAGTCAATCCTGGCTGGTTATCTCAAGGGAGCGGTACGATCGGCGGCGATCTTCCCCTATCTGAGTTCCGCAGCCGACCAGGACAAAGCGCTTTCGTACGCTCGGAAGACTCTCGGCCCGCATTTCACCGCCGCTCGCGTCGCCAGAGATTATGCACGAGCGTTGGGTGACTCGCGCATCAGCAAGAAGGAAGCACTTGCGGACCTGGCAGTACTGATCAACTACAACCTTGTGGACGATAACAAATTCGATCCAAGAGTCGGCGTCGGCAGCGTCCATGTTCGAATCGCCGCGGTTCAAGCACTTGGTCGCCTCGGCCCCGCGGCCAAAGCGGTGCTGCCTCAATTGCTCCTAAGAAATGAACAGTCGATCCTGAATTCGGATGAAAAAGAAGCCCTTTTGGAGGCAATCAAATCAGTTGGCAAAGGAAACTGAATCCGTTAGCCGCCGCTCATACATTTTGCACAATCTGTCGCAAAGTTGATCACGACTTAAACAGCGCCGCTATCGGCTGGCCCGAATTCAGCCGAAGCGGTCGATTCAGCGAGTCGCGAAGTTCGGCGTCCGTTTCAACTCCGAGCGCCTGATAGATTGTCGCGCCCACATCATACGGCGTGTATGACGGCGAATTGGGATGTGCGGCAATCCGGTCGGAGCTGCCGATGACGCGGCCTCCTTGCACGCCGCCGCCGGCGAAGAGCCCGGAGTAGACATAGGCCCAATGATCACGGCCGGGAATCTTCTCGCCGGGCAGGTTGGAGACGCGAGGCGTTCGGCCGAACTCGCCCATAACGACGACCAACGTGTCGTCCAACTTACCCTGATCGTGCAGGTCGTCGACCAACGCCTTGAGCCCGCGATCCAGCCATGGCAGCAAGCGATTCTTCAGTCGGCCCCAATTGTCAACGTGCGTGTCCCAACTCTGCACGATTCCCATATTTGCTTGCACGATCGGCACGCCGGCATCGACCAGGCGCTTAGCCAAGAGCAGTGACTGACCAAACATGTTGCGCCCGTATCGCTCTCGAACTCGATCCGGTTCACGCTCCAATCGAAATGCCTGCGTCACCTTTCCGGAAGACAGAACTTCATAGGCCAATTCACGGTGCTTTTGGAACGGATCGCCGCCCGCCGACGTATTTCCGATTCGATCGAGCAGATCGAGGCGATCTTTCAATCGCGTCGAATCGACGCCCGGCGGAAGCTGAAACGTATCCATGCGAAAATCCGACGCGGCAGGATTCTGCGTCACCAGCACCGGGTCGTGCTGCGGGCCGAGAAACCCGGCGTGCTGGCCCGGCCAAATCAATGACCCTTCAATAAGCGCGTGCGGCAGCGTGACGCCGTTCGGAATGCCGTCGTGCCGCGGACGAACATGATTGAGGCCGGCGGCGTAACACGGAAAATCGCGCCGCGACAGGATATTGTCCAGGTCGGTGATCCGCTGCAACGGCATCGGCGCACCGGTCAGCAGCCGGTGCGTACCGGGCAAGTGGCCATTCTCGCCATGTGAGAAGGAACGAACGACGGCCCAACGACGCATGTTCGCGGCCAAGAGCGGCAGATGCTCGCAAATCTGAATGCCGGGAACCGATGTGGCAATCGGCTTGAATTCGCCGCGAATCTCGACCGGCGCATCAGGTTTTGGGTCGAAGGTGTCGAGCTGGCTGGGACCGCCGGAAAGGAGCACCAGGATCACTGAGCGATTGCGACCGCGCTGCGTTTGAGTGGTTGTCGAAGCCTCACGACCTGCGAGCAGCGCCGGCAAACCGAGGCCCAACAACGTCGTGGACCCGGCTTGCACAAATCGCCGGCGATTGAATGCTTCAGCAAAGGGCATGTATCAATTCCGGTAGGCATCTAGCAGAAAAACCAGGCAGGATAGTGTATTCTAGCACTTTTTCGCCATTCCAGTCAACGCGGGGCGAACTTCTTTGCTTCAGTCAGTTGGGTTTTCACTCGCCAAGACCAGCGCCGTTCGTCGTCAAATAAGTAAGCATTTGATTGATTCAGTAGAGTTCCCATAGGTATCCTGTGAAAATCATCGGATGCTTCTGCCTGTTCTGTGGAAGGTGCATGCCCATGCAAAGGTTTGTCTCGATCGGGATGATGTTGTTCTTTTCGTTGTCGGCTGCGGCTGTCGATAAGCCGAACATCATCGTCATCCTCTCCGACGACATGGGGTTTTCGGACATCGGCTGTTACGGAGGCGAAATCAGCACGCCCAATCTGGATGCGTTGGCCGCCAACGGCATGCGCTTCGCGCAGTTCTACAACACGGCACGTTGCTGCCCGACGCGTGCAAGCCTCTTGACCGGACTCTACCCGCATCAGGCCGGCGTCGGCCACATGATGGAGGACAAAGGCAAGCCCGGCTACACTGGAAATCTGAATCAACAATGCCGAACCATCGCCGAAGTACTTAGACCCGCAGGCTATCGGAGCTACGCTTTGGGCAAGTGGCACGTCACGCGCCACACGGCCGCTGATGGTCCCAAGCACAACTGGCCGCTCGGCCGCGGGTTTGACCGTTTCTATGGCACGATTCACGGCGCCGGCAGCTTCTACGATCCTTCTTCACTCGTCCGCGACAACACCATGATCTCGCCGTTCGCGGACCCGGAGTATCAACCCAAAACTTATTACTACACCGATGCCATCGCTGATCACGCTGTGCGTTTTCTCGGCGAACATTCAAAGGCGCACACGAGCAATCCCTTCTTCATGTATGTGGCATTCACGGCAGCGCATTGGCCGATGCACGCACTTCCGGAGGACATCGCGAAATACAAAGGCAAATACGACGCTGGCTACGAACCGATTCGCAGGGCTCGCTTTGAGAAAGCGACTCGCCTTGGCCTCATTGACGCGAAGCAGCCGATAACGCCGTCGCCCATCGATTGGAACAACGTGAAAGACAAAAGATGGGAGGCAGCGGGAATGGAGGTCTTTGCGGCGATGGTCGATCGAATGGACCAGGGCATCGGCAAGATCGTCGCGGAACTGAGGCGGACCGGCCAACTTGAAAACACGTTGATCCTTTATCTGCAGGACAACGGCGGATGCGCTGAGTTGCAGGGCCGGACGGGCAACAAGAATCATCCAAACATCGTGCGGCCGGACAAACCGACTTTGCCCGTGATGAAGCCGACCGATTTTGCAGCCGCCGGAAGCGTGCCGGCGCAAACGCGAGACGGCTTTCCCGTGCGTATGGGCCCGAACGTGATGCCGGGGCCTGCCGACACCTATGTCGCGTATGGCCGTGGCTGGGCGAACGTCAGTAACACGCCATTTCGGGAGTACAAGCACTGGGTGCACGAAGGCGGCATCAGCACGCCGCTGATCGCGCATTGGCCAAAAGGCATTTCGCTAAGAGGCGACCCCTGCAAACAGCCGGGGCATTTGATCGACATTGCGGCAACGTGCTACGATCTTGCGAATGCAGAGTATCCGAATAACGCGACGCCGCTTGAAGGGCGCAGCTTGCGACCTGCATTTGCCGGCAAGATGCTCGACCGCGAAGCGATCTATTGGGAGCACGAGGGAAATCGTGCCATTCGAGTCGGAGATTGGAAACTGGTGGCCAAGCACGCTCAGAAGTGGGAGCTTTACGACATTTCGAAGGATCGTGTCGAATCGAACGACCTCGCGGCACAGGAGCCGGCTCGCGTCAAAGACCTGGCCGCACGCTATGCCGCCTACGCGGCTCGCGCCCAAGTGGAACCTTGGCCGGTCGAGCCCAGAAAGAAGTAGGAGTGTTTCTGTATGACGAGCCGCATTGCCGCCGCTGCTCTGGTTCTCTTCGTTTGCTCGACAACAGTAGCCGTCGCCGAAACGCCTCGTAAGCCGAACGTCGTCGTTGTTCTTTCCGATGATCAGGGTTGGGGCGACCTGAGCATTAATGGAAACTCAAACTTACGCACTCCTAATCTGGATTCTCTCGCCAAGAACGGGGCGAGATTTTCGCGGTTCTTCGTGCAGCCGGTTTGCTCGCCGACGCGTGCAGAGTTCCTTACCGGCCGGTATCACCCGCGATGTGGCGTGCGAGGCGTCACCACCGGCGGCGAACGCCTGAACCTGAGCGAATCGACCATCGCGGATTCATTTGCTGCCGCAGGTTACGCCACAGGATGCTTCGGCAAATGGCACAACGGCACACAGTTTCCGTATCACGCGCTGGGCCGAGGGTTCCGCGAATTCTACGGCTTCACGTCCGGGCACTGGGGCGACTACTTTAATCCGCCGCTGGACCACAACGGAAAACCCGTCACCGGCAATGGCTTCTTTGCCGACGACATCACTGACCGGGCGATTCAATTCATCGACAAAAACCGACAAGGCCCGTTCTTCTGTTACGTAGCCTTCAACACCCCGCATTCCCCAATGCAAGTCCCGGATGCATATTGGAATCGATTTGCGAACAAGGAATTATCGCTTTTGGGGTCAGCTAAACAGAAAGAAGACATCAACCATACTCGCGCCGCCCTGGCAATGTGCGAAAACCTCGATGCAAATGTCGGACGCATTCTGAAAGCGTTGGATCAAGTCAACCTGACAAACGATACCATCGTTGTCTACTTTTGCGACAACGGACCGAACGGCGCACGGTGGAACGGCGGGATGAAAGGCCGAAAGGGCTCCACGGACGAGGGCGGTGTCCGGTCGCCGTTGCACATTCGCTGGCCCAATCGAATCGCGGCGGGAACCGAAGTGAAGTCCATCGCTGCCGCCATCGACCTGCTGCCTACGCTTGTTGAACTGACGGGCATGTCGCACGTGGGGAAGTTGCCGCTGGACGGCGTCAGCCTGGCTGGTTCTTTGATAAGCGGCAAGTCCGTCGTCTCGGACAGAATCTTGTTTCAACATTGGGCCGGGCGAACTTCCGCTCGCAGTCAGACGCATCGCCTGGACTCAGACGGCAAACTCTTCGACATGATCGCCGACCCGGAGCAGACTCTGGACATTGCCGCGACGAATCCCGAGACAGCGACTTCGCTCAGAAGCGCGGTCGCCGCATGGCGAAAGGAAGCGCTAACAGCCATCGACGGAAAGGACGACCGGCCGTTCCTCGTCGGCGCCAAGGGGTTTCCGCGAACGGAATTGCCGGCCCGCGACGGCGTGTCTTTTGGGACCATCAAACGAAGCGCCGCCGCCCCGAACTGCTCTTATTTCACGAACTGGACGTCACCAAACGACAGAATCACCTGGGACGTCGAGATCTTGCAACCTGGAAGACACCACGTCGAAGTGCTTCATACTTGCGAAGCGACAAGCGTTGGCACAATCGTCGAACTGAGTTTCAGCGGCCGTAAGATCGCGGCGAAAGTTGCAGATGTACACGATCCGAAACCCCATGGCTCGGCGAATGACCGCGTGCCCCGCGCCGGTGAATCGCTGATGAAGGAATTCAAGCCGCTGGTGCTAGGTGAGTTGAAACTGCCGGCCGGACGTGGGCTGCTGACACTCACTGCACCGAAAATGACAGGCAGACAGGCGATTGATGTTCGTGGACTGATTCTTATTCCGACCAGAGATTGAATCATCGCCGCCCGAATCGATTCGTCGCTGGCCGCAAGATGGAAGCTTACTGAGTCTGAGGAGAACCAATGAGACTGCTTTCGTTTTTTACGCTCTTTGCAATTGCCTCCTCGCTCGCCGCGAAGCCCAACGTGATCCTGATCGTGGCCGACGACTTTGGCTATGAATGTGTCACCGCGAACGGCGGCCAATCCTACAGGACGCCGAACCTGGATCGGCTCGCAGCCGGTGGAATGCGATTTGAACACTGCCATGTCCAGCCGCTTTGCACGCCGACTCGCGTGCAACTCATGACCGGCCGGTACAACATCCGCAATTACCTGAATTTCGGTACGCTGGTGCGGACCGAAACCACGTTTGCGCACCTGTTGAAGAAATCGGGGTATGCCACTGCCGTTTGCGGCAAGTGGCAGCTTGGCCGTGAAAAGGACTCGCCGCAACATTTCGGTTTCGATGAATCCTTCCTTTGGCAGCACACGCGCCGTCCGCCGCGTTACGCCAACCCAGGACTCGAACACAACGGCAAGGAACTGAATTTCGCGAACGGCGAGTATGGACCCAAGCTGGTCAACGACTTCGCACTCGACTTCGTGACCCGGCACAAGGACAAACCGTTCTTCCTCTATTATCCTTTGATGCTTACGCACAATCCGTTTCAACCGACGCCCGACAGCCCCGACTGGGATCCGAAGGCCATGGGCGAAGGCGTCAATCAGAACAAGATGCACTTCGCCGACATGACCGCCTACATGGACAAGTTGATCGGCATCCTCGACGCGAAACTCCGCGAACTTGGGATCCGCGATAACACGCTCGTGCTGTTCGTGGGCGATAACGGCACCGGCCGCGGCGTCACGAGTCGATTTCGCGGCGCCGACGTTCACGGCGGCAAGGGCACGACCAAACATACCGGCACGCACGTGCCGTTGATCGCCAGTTGGCCGGGAATCATCAAGAGCAGCGGTGTCAACTCTGATCTGATCAGCAGCGTAGATTTCCTGCCGACCATTTGTCAGGCAGTCGGGGTCGCAACGCCGGCGAACGTCGATGGCGTGAGCTTCTTGCCGCAGATCAGGGGCGAAAAAGGAACGCCGCGCGAATGGCTTTACTCTTGGTATTCGCCACGACAGCAGGCGGACGCAACGGTAATCGAATACGCTTTTGACCATCGCTACAAACTGTATCGCACCGGTCAGTTTTTCGATCTCTCAGTGGACGCGAGTGAAAGCAAACCAACAAAGGTCGCTGAGTTAGCTGGCCCGGCATCGGATGCCGCAAAGAAACTACACGCGGCGCTCGACCGATACAAAGACGCGCGCCCGACCGAGCTTGACCGAAAGTTCCGCGAAACCAAGCAGAAGAACAAGAAGAAGTCGAACAGCGTTGAAGAGACAATCTCTCCGTCTCACACGAGGACTTTGCCATGAAGATAAGCAGTGCTGCCTTCCTGTTGGTTTCGATTGGCTTTGCGACGGCTCAGCCACAAAGTCCGTTCGAGAAGTGGGACAAGGAAATCTCGAGCATCGAACAACGGTTGAAGGCTGCGCCTCCGTCGAAAGGCGGAGTGTTCTTTGTGGGTAGTTCGAGCATTCGCCTGTGGAAACTCGATAAGGCGTTTCCTGGAGCAACCAATGTGGGTTTCGGCGGATCGCAGATTCGCGACTCCGCTCACTTCGCTTCGAGGATCATCCTGCCGTATGAGCCATCTGTCATCGTCTTCTACGCCGGCGACAACGATATCGCATCCAAGCGCACTCCAAATCAGGTGCTGGAGGACTTTCGCGAATTCGCGAAGAAGATACACGACGCGTCGCCAAAAACGAGAATACTCTTTCTCGCCATCAAGCCGAGCGTCAAGCGATGGGAAATGCACGATCAACAACTGTCGGCAAATGCCCTGGTGAAAGAGTTTTGCGCCAAAGACAGCCGGCTCGTCTATCTGGACACGGTGACAATCATGCTAGACTCAGACGGCAAACCGATGCCCGACCTATTTGTCAAGGACGGCCTGCACTTGAGCGACAAGGGTTACGCCCTTTGGAACGAACTCGTTCGAAAGCACATGAAATAGCAAATGCAAGGACATGGTAGTCAATCACAATTGGCGACCAAGATTCGTCAAGCCAGTTGTTGCGATGCCTGGTTCACAAGCGCCTTGACAACGTTGCCACATGCATCGGCCAACCGCATGTCGCGGCCCGCATATCGAAACGTTTGCTTCTCGTGATCGAGTCCGAGAAGGTGCATAATAGTTGCGTGCCAGTCGTGGACGTGGACTCTGCCGTCGACCGCCTCGAAGCCATAGTCATTGGTCTTGCCGTAGGCGATGCCGCACTTGACGCCGTTGCCGGCCATCCACATGTAATTGCCCCTGTTCAAATGGTCGCGACCATCGCTCTGAGCGTGTGGTGCGGCTGAACTCGCCGCCCCACAAAACGAGTGTGTCATCTAACAAGCCGCGATTCTTTAGATCAGTAAGGAGATCAAAGATGGGTTTGTTGATTGCTGTGCAACTATTGGTGAGCGATTCCTTGATATTCCGATGATGATCCCTGCCGCCACGTCAGGTGAGTGGGCTCATGGAGGGCATGTTCCTCGATGCTATCGCCACATTTCCACAACGCCACGTGGCCACTTCTTTTGTCCGATCAATACGGCCTCAACGCAAAGCGGCGCCATCCGCAAAGTGGGAGCCGGTCGGCGCTAATCGTACTTCGATGCCAGGCGACAAGGCGGCCTGCAAGTGCTCACTTTCCAAGGGCATGTACCGTGTTGTGGATGACTCCCGCAATGATGCGACCGTCGGCTCCGCTCAGCCGGTACCTGATCTCCATGCACCACGTCGGGGCGAGGTCGGGCAAGTCGAGTCGCACCGTCTTGCCGTCCGGTGAAACGACGGCCTTGGCCACGTTCAGCGGTTTCTCGTCGATGTGCTTGGAGCCATAGTTCTTGCTCCGAATGAGGCCCCAAACTTTCACGTCGAAGCTCTTGGCGTCCACCGTCTTTGGGTCGAGGGCGTCGGTGAAGGTGAGTTCGATGGCGCCGGTTTTCGCCTTCAGGCCGATCGGCAAGTCCGCGGGTTGGCCGGTGTACCGAACGCGGTAGAAACCGCCCGGAGCGGTCTGGTTTCCCGCCCAGGCATACATGCCGCACAGGTACAGTTGGCCGTCGGTCGGATGGAAGCGAGGCCGCATCACGCCCGTGGGAAAGGTCGGCAGCGGCAGCGCGCACATGCCGCCCTGCGCCTGACCGTTCACCTTCTCGTGCGGCACGACGTACATCTTTCCCATCCCATAGCTGGTGTTCAAGAGCGTTCCGGCGAGCGGCCCCCACGCTTTCGCGGGCACCCACACAAGCTCCGCTGGCGAACGATCAAAGGCGTTTGTGATCCAGCACAGCGGTTGCTTCATCGCCGAGTCCGCCGTGTCGGTGACGTCGGTGTAGCCCCACATGTTGCCGTAGAATCCGCCTTTTTCGACGAGATTGAGGCGGTTCTTTGGCGTCCAGAAGCCCTCTTGGTCGGTGACGAAGAACGTGCCGTCGGGGTTCAGGCACACGCCATTCGCGGCGCGGAAACCAGTGGCGAGTATCTCGGTCTTCAGACCGTCTTTGCTCACCTTGAGCAGCGTGCCGTGGTGAGGCACCAGCGCGGGCAGCGCGTGCCGGCCGCTCTTGGCGTAGTAGAAGTTGCCGTCAGCGTCGGTCTGCAACCCCATGGCGAACTCGTGGAAATGCTCCGTCACCTGGTGATCGTTGTTGAAGCACTCGTAGAAGTCGGATTCGCCGTCGCCATTCAGGTCGTGCAGTTTGACAATTTGGTCGCGGCAGCAGACGAAGATCGCCCCGTCGCGGAATTTCAATCCGAGCGGTTGGAACAGGCCGGACGCGATCCGCTGCCACGTCAGCCCGGCTTCGGGTTTGTCGATCCCGCTCACCGCCCACACGTCGCCGTCCCAAGTGCAGACGGCCATTCGCTGGCCGTCCGGAAAGAAATCGAACCCCGTGAGCCGAAGCAGTGCGTTCCAGGGGTTGCGGTCGGGGATGCCGAACGTGTCCACGGCGAACGGTCCGTCGTTCTTGCCGATGGCGGCGGTGGTCTTGAGCACCTCCGGCCACCGCCTCGGCCCGCCGACCGTGAGCGGCCTGAGCGAGCGAGGCGCGGTCGAGGTTTTGGCGTAGGCATCGAGCGCGTCCTGCTGGCACTTGGCGAGCAGCACCTTGACATGCCCCGGCTTGCGCTCCGCGACGACGTTCATCAGGGTGAA